>Ga0209810_1000005_pt1 | contig 1075896 bp, 999 predicted proteins | sample Coa_R1_7_FD_187159 | JGI IMG/M metagenome (GOLD analysis project Ga0209810, IMG submission 187159) | Surface soil microbial communities from Centralia Pennsylvania, which are recovering from an underground coalmine fire - Coalmine... | ecosystem: Environmental > Terrestrial > Soil >... | reverse complement strand
TGCTGGAGCCGCTGCACGCCTGCAACCTCACCTGCACCGGCTGCGGGCGCATTCGCGAGTACAAGGCGACCATCAACGAGATGCTCACGGTCGAGCAGTGCGTGGCCGCTGCCGAGGAATGCGGCGCTCCGGTGGTCTCGATCTGCGGTGGCGAACCCCTGATTTATCCGGAAATCGGGCGGTTGACGCGCGAGCTGCTGGCCCGGCGCCGGCACATCTATCTCTGCACGAACGGGATGTTCATCCGCAAGCGCCTGCACGAGTTCCGGCCCAGTTCGCGCTTCTTCTTCAACGTGCACCTCGACGGCCTGGAGAAGACGCACGACATGTGCGTCGAGCGCGATGGCGTCTTCCGCGAGGCCATCGAAGGCATCAAGGCCGCCAAGGCCGCGGGCTTTCTGGTGTGCTCGAACACGACCATCTACAAGGAAACGGATCTGGACGAGATTGCCGAACTCTTTGATTACCTCACAGCGCTGGGTGTGGATGGCTTCATGCTTTCCCCCGCCTATTCCTACGCGGCCGTGCAGACGCGGGACATTTTTATGTCGCGTGAAGAAATTCAGGAGAAATTCCGCCGGGCCTGTGCCCTGCTGGAACGCTACAACCTGATGATGTCGCCCATTTATCTGGAATATTTGCGGGGCGAGCGCGAGTTGATGTGCACGGCCTGGGGCAATCCCACTTACAACCCGCGCGGGTGGAAGGGCCCCTGCTACCTGATCACCGATGCTCATCACGCCAGCTTCAAGGATTTTCTGGAGAAGACACCGTGGGAGCGGTACGGACGCGGTCGTGACCCGCGGTGCGCTGACTGCATGGTGCACGTGGGCTACGAACCGTCGGCTGTTCTGGCGGCGCAGGAGCGGCTCCGCGACGGGTGGAAAATGCTGAAGTGGCAGATGGTGCGGGGGACGCGGCGGCCGCTGCGCCCGGAGAACCGTGGGGACCTTACCGGCGGAGGCAGCGGCGGCAGCCGGGTGCCGGAGACGGCGCCGGCAGCCAGCGGCGGCAGTGCGCTTCCGATTCTGCAATGACCACACTGGTCACCGGTGCGACCGGTTTTGTCGGCAGCCACGTCGTGCGGCTGCTGGTGGAGCAGGGAGTGCCCGTGCGGGTCCTGCTCCGCCCGACGGCCCGGCGCGAGATCCTGCAGGGACTGCCGGTCGAGATCGTGATCGGTGACCTGCGCGATGCCGAATCGCTGCGGCGAGCCTGCAGCGGCGTTTCCCGGGTATTTCACGTGGCGGCCGATTACCGGCTCTGGGTGCGCGATCCCGGCGAGATGTACGCCAGCAATGTCGAAGGAACCCGCCAGCTCCTCGAAGCGGCGCGGCAGGCCGGCGTGGAGCGGTTCGTGTACACCAGCACGGTGGCGACGATTGCGGTCCCGCGTCCGGGCCCGCTGCCCGACGAAACCGTCGAGGCAGAGCTGGACGAAATGATCGGGCCCTACAAGCGATCGAAGCTGCTGGCCGAACGGCTGGTCCGCGCGGCGGCCGCCGAGGGTTTTCCTGCGGTGATCGTCAATCCGACCACCCCGGTCGGCCCGGGCGACTGGAAGCCCACGCCTACGGGCCGGATCATTCTGGACTTTTTGCGCGGGCGGATGCCCGCTTACGTGGACACGGGATTGAACCTGGTGGCGGTGGAGGATGTAGCGCGCGGGCATCTGCTGGCCGCCGAGCGCGGGCGTGTCGGCGAGCGCTACCTGCTCGGGTGCCGCAATATGACGCTCAAGGAGATTCTGGACGTCCTGGCGCGGATCACCGGTCGTCCGGCGCCGCGGCTCAGGCTGCCCCATGTAGTCGCGCTGGCCGCCGGGCTGGCCGACGAGATGTGGGCACGACTGACCGGGCGCGAACCGCAGATCCCGCTCGACGGGGTGCGCATGTCGCGGCATCGCATGTTCGTCAACACCACCAGGGCGGAGCGCGAACTGGGCTTTCGGCCGGGTCCGGTCGAGGCGGCGCTGGAGCGTGCCGTGCGCTGGTATGTCGAGCACGGCTATGTGGAGGCAGGGCAGGCTCCGCTGGCGGCCTGAAAGGTTTTGCGATGCGGGTTCTGGTGACCTTTGCCATGGAGCGGGAGGGGAAATACTGGAGGCGTCTGGAGGGCGCCCACCCGTCAGGACCCGGACTTGCGACGATGTACGCGAGGGGGAAACTCCAGGTGGTAGCCGCGCTGACCGGAGTGGGGCCTGCTGCGGCCGAGCAGGCGACTCGAACCCTGCTGGATCGGCATCGGGTGGATCTGTGCATCAGTGCCGGCTTTGCAGGCGCACTGCGGCCTGAGTTACGCCCCGGGGTTGTGCTCGTCGGCCGCCAGGTGCAGGCGATGGGCGATGGCCGTCTCTGGCATGCGCCCGAGACCTGGCTACAGCAGGCGGTGCAAGCCGGGGCGCGTCCGGCCTGCCTGCTCACGCTGGCCCATGTTGCCACCGCGAACGATAAGCGACGGCTGAGTCCTCTGGCCGATGCCGTGGACATGGAAAGTGCAGCCATCGTGGCGGTGGCCGCCGCGCGCGGCATTCCAGCGCTGGCCGTGCGCGCGGTGGCCGATCCGCTGGAGCGCGATGTGCCTGTGGAGGTGGAACGGATCGTTGATCCCGTGGGCCGCGTTCGTGCCCGGACTGTGATGAAGTTGCTGATGCGCAGGCCGTCGGTGCTGGCCGCGCTGCTTGCTCTGGCGGCTGATTCGCGTTCCGCCGGGCGCGCCCTGGCAGCGTTTTTGGGACGCTTTTTGGACGGGCTGGCTGTTTGGCAGCCGCTCAACGTGTCGTCGCCGGTGACGGTGTCATGAGAGCCGTCAAAGCTTCAGTCACACGCGTGGCTTCCGACCGCAAGACGGGCTTCATGCGTGCCGCCGTCTATCGCGGTGCCGGACAGGTGCGCCTGGAGCAGGTTCCGATTCCGCAGATCGGGCCGGGTGAAGTGCTGATCAAGGTGGCGGCGTGCGGCATCTGCGGCACCGACATCAAGAAAATCCAGCACGGGTTTCTGCCCCCGCCGCTGATCCTGGGCCACGAGGTTGCCGGAACGGTGGTCGAAGTGGGCAGCGGCGTGCGCGACTGGCAAGTGGGCGACCGCGTGGTTGCCTTTCATCACATTCCCTGCCAGCGGTGCTTTTACTGCCAGAGGCGGCTGTTTTCGCAGTGCCCCCAGTACCGGCAGGTCGGTCTGACGGCGGGTTTTGTCCCGAGCGGCGGCGGCTTTGCTGAATATGTGCGGGCCATGCCGTGGATTGTGGCGCACGGGCTGGTGCGGATTCCCGAGGGGGTGAGCTTCGAGGAGGCCAGCTTTGTCGAGCCCGTCAACACCTGTCTGAAGGCGGTCGAGAAAGCGCGGGTTGCAGCAGGCGAGTTTGTGGTCGTTCTGGGACAGGGGCCGGTGGGATTGTTGCTGACCGCGCTGGTTCGGCTGGCGGGTGCCAGCGTGGCTACGACGGATCCGCTGGCGGGCCGGCGCGAGGCCAGCCTGCGCCTGGGGGCACAGGCGAGTTTTGCACCGGAGGAAGAAGCGGCGTTGATGGCGCTGGTCCGCGAGCAGACCGATGGGCGCGGGGCCGATGCAGTTCTGCTGGCGGCTCCGCTGCCGTCGTTGCTCGAGCTGGCCCTGCGGCTGGCACGGCCGGGCGGGCGCGTGCTGCTGTTTGCGCACAACGACCCTGTACTGCGGCTGGAACTTCCGGCTGCAGCCGTCGGTATCGAGGAAAAGGAAATTCTGGGCAGCTACAGTGCCGCCGTGGATCGTCAGCAGGAGGCGGCGCGGCTGGTCTTCGAGCGAGTGTTGCCGGTGGGCGAACTCATTACCCACCGGTTTCCTCTGGAGGCGATGCCGGAAGCGCTGGAGCTTGCGGCGCGTCCCCGGGGAAATTCTCTGAAGGTGGTGGTTATCCCTTGATCCGAACTGCACTCATTAGCGGTGAAATGACGGCGGCCGTCCTCTACGGTCGCGAGGACCTGAAAATTGAACGGGTGGCCATCCCGGCTCTGGGCGAAGACGAGGTGTTGCTGCGGGTGAAGGTGGCTCTGACCTGCGGCACCGACCTCAAGGTCTGGCGGCAGGGATACCATCCCCGGATGATCGTTCCTCCCGCCATTTTTGGCCATGAGGTGGCGGGAATCGTGGAAGCGGTCGGGCCGGCCGTGCCCCCGGAAGTGCGCGTGGGGATGCGGGCCGTTCCGGCCAATTCGGCTCCGTGCAATCAGTGCCTGTTCTGCCGCAAGGATGCGGCCAACCTGTGCGAGGATTTGCTGTTCAACAACGGCGCCTACGCCGAGTACCTGCGCATCCCGGGGCGCATCGTGCGCCAGAACCTGCTCGAGATCCCCGACCACGTTTCATTTACGGATGCCGCACTGGTCGAGCCGCTGGCGTGCGTGCTGCGGGCGATTGCGGAAACGCGCGTGGCAGCGGGCGACACGGCCGTGGTCATCGGCTGCGGGCCCATCGGATTGATGTTCGTGCGGATGCTGGCCAGCCGCGGCGTGCGGGTGATTGCGCTGGGCAAGCGCACCGGCCAGATCGAAGCGGCCCTGCGTCTGGGGGCTGCCGACGCACTCGATGTCCAGCACCTTGGCGACCCCGTGCAGGAAGTCCGGAGCCGGACCGAACGGAGCCTGGGCGCCGATGCGGTGATCGAGGCCGTGGGTTCGCCGGTGACCTGGGAATGGGCCGTGCGCATGGTACGGCGGGGCGGCACCGTGAACCTGTTCGGTGGCTGTCCCCGGGGCAGCGAAGTGCGGTTCGATCCCTCGTTGCTGCACTATTCCGAGATCACGCTGAAGTCCACATTCCATCACACACCGCAGTTCATTCGCGCGGCGCTCGACGCCGTGGCGGCCGGCGAGATCGCGGCCCGGGACTTCGTGACGGGCCAGGTCCGGCTGGTGGAGTTGCCGCGGCTGTTCGAGCACATGAAGCACCGCAACGGGGAGTTGAAGATGGCCGTCATCCCGTGACGGCGGCGGAGCGGTATGGTGGCGGTTTCGACCGGGCAATCGCCGGGTTCTTTTGTCCGGCAGCAGCTGGAGATTGCCCGCGGCCTGCCTCCGGACGGCTGCACGACAGCCCAGGCGGAGCAGTACACGCGCTGGCTGGCCCGCACACACTACGAAAATTTTCTGGTCACCACCTGGCTGCTCCCGAAGCGATTGCGGCAGCCGTTCTACAACCTCTACGCCTACTGCCGCTGGGCGGACGATCTGGGCGACGAGGTGGGCGATCCCGCACGGGCGCTGGAGCTGCTCGACTGGTGGGAGGAGGAGCTGGAGCGGGCGCTCGGCGGCTACCCCCGGCATCCGGTCTTTGTGGCTCTGGCAGCAACCATCGAGCAGTTCGCGCTGCCGGCACAGCCGCTACGCGATCTGCTGCGCGCCTTCCGCCAGGACCAGACCGTTCACCGGTATGCCGACTGGGATGCCGTGCTCGGCTACTGCCGGTATTCGGCCAATCCCGTCGGGCGGCTGGTGCTGGCGCTGTGCGGCTACCGTGATGCGGAACGGCAGCGGCTGTCGGACTGTACCTGTACGGCGCTGCAGCTTGCCAACTTCTGGCAGGATGTGGCCCGGGATGCCGAACGCGGCCGCATCTACATTCCCCTGGACCGGATGGCGGCCTACGGGGTAAGCGAAGAGCAGGTGCTGGCCCGGCAGTTCAGCCCGCCCTATGCGGCACTCATGCGCGAGCTGGTGGCCCGTACGCGCGAACTGTTTCTGGCCGGCGCCCCGCTGGCCGAACAGGTCGCACCGGAACTGCGCGTGGACATCGAGCTGTTCACCCGGGGCGGGCTGGCCGTTCTGGACGGCATTGCAGCGGTGGGTTACGACACCCTGCGTCACCGGCCGACGGTGAGTCGGCTCCGCCAGATGGGGCTGCTGGCCCGCGCCGTCGTTGCCCGGTGGCGTTCGGCACTGCGGAGTTCATGACAGCCGACACGCTGACGGCATCCTACCTGGTCTGCGAGCGCGTGGCGCGGCGGCGGGCGCGCAACTTCTACTACGGATTCTTGCTGCTGCCGCGGCCCAAGCGCAGTGCTCTGTGCGCGCTCTACGCCTTCATGCGCCATGTGGACGACGTCGCCGATACGCCCGGCGAGCTTTCCGGGCGCCGGCAGGCGCTCGAGCACCTGCGCGAACAGTGCAGACGGCTGCCCACTGCGGTTCCCGGCGACCAGGCCTTCTGGCCGGCGCTGGCCGATACGCTCGAGCGGTACGGGGTTCCCACCGGCTATCTGCTCGACGTCATTGACGGCGCTGCGAGCGACCTCGGCACGGTGCGCTACGAGACCTTTGCCCAGCTCCGGCAGTACTGCTACCGCGTCGCCGGGGCGGTGGGGTGCGCCTGTGTCTACGTGTTCGGCTTCCGTGATCCGGCCGCCATCGAGCGCGCCGAGCAACTGGGGATTGCCTTTCAGCTCACCAACATTCTGCGTGACCTGCGCCGCGACCTGCAGATGGGGCGGGTGTATTTACCCGAGGAAGATTTCGTGCGCTTTGGCTGCACAACAGCCGAGCTGGCGCGCACGACGCCTCCCGAGGGGCCGCTGCGTTCATTGCTGCAGTTCGAGGGGCAGCGGGCCTGGGAGTTTTTCGCCCGGGGCTGGCAGTTGCTGCCGCTGGTGGACCCCGACAGCCGGCCGGCCCTGTGGGCTCTGGCGCGGATCTACAGCGGCCTGCTGGCGGAGATGGAACGGCGCAACTATGACGTCTTTTCGCGGCCGGTGCGCTTGACCACCGCGGAGAAGTTTGGTGTGCTCATGCGTGCCTCGCTTGGACCGGCCGGAGGATACACGTTTGACCAGCGTAATCGTGATTGGTGGGGGTTTAGCCGGGCTGTCTTCCGCGCTCGCCCTCGCTGAAGCCGGCTGCCGGGTGCGGCTATACGAAATGCGCCCGCATCTGGGGGGCCGCGCCGCCTCCTACAGCCTGCCCGACGGCACCGAGGTGGACAACTGCCAGCACGTGACGCTGGGCTGCTGCACCAATCTGGAAGACTTCTACCGGCGCAGCGGCGTGCTGGACCGCATACGGTTTTTCGATCGCATCGTTCTGTTTGACCGGGAGGGGCGGCGGAGCGAGCTGCATGCGGCGCCGTTGCCGCCGCCGCTGCATCTGCTGCCGTCGCTGCTGCACCTGCACTGCCTGCCCGTACGCCAGCGCTGGGACGTTCTGCGCGCCCTGTGGGCGATCGTGCGCGCCGACGGCCAGCCCGGCGTAGATGCGCAGGCGACGATGCTGGACTGGCTCAGGCGCCAGCGCCAGCCGGAGTTAGCCGTCGAGCGTTTCTGGAAGCTGCTGCTGGTGAGCGCGCTGAACGAGAACCTCGACCGCATGGCGGCACACTTCGGCTTTCAGGTGTTCTGGCAGGCGCTGCTGGCGCACCGTCAGGGCTATCGGGTGGGAGTTCCGACGGTGCCGCTCGGCCAGCTCTATCAGGGATGCCGGCAGGCGATCGAGGCCCGCGGGGGCGCCGTGTACACCAGGGCACGGGTGCGGCGGCTGCGTTTCGATGGCAGCAGCGTGCTGGGGGTGGAGTTCGAGGACGGGGGCAGCGAAGAGGCGGATGCCTTTGTGGTGGCCGTGCCGCCGCGCGCCCTGGCGGCACTGATCCCGGAAACGCTGCGTGCCAGCATCGCCGGTCTCGAGGAAGCGGCGCGGCTGCCGACGGCACCGATCACCGGGGTGCACCTGTGGTTCGACCGTCCCGTGTTTGCCGAACTGTTTGCGGGATTGATCGGCTTCACCAGCCAGTGGGTGTTCAATAAAACGGCGTTGCTCGGGGCGGAGGGGGACGGCCAGTACCTGCAGGTGGTCATCAGCGCCTGCTACGATCTGGTGCCGCGGTCGCGCCAGGAAATCGTGGATCTCTGCGTGACTGAACTCGGAGAGCTTTTCCCCGAGGTGCGGCGCGCCCGGATGCGGCGAGCGGTGGTCGTGAAAGAAGTGGAAGCGACGGTCTCGCCTCTTCCCGGAGCCAGGACGCTCCGGCCGGGCCGGTGTGACTCGATAGGGAACCTGTTTTTCGCGGGGGACTGGACGCAGACGGGCTGGCCTGCGACAATGGAGAGTGCTGTACGCAGTGGTTATCTGGCCGCCGAGGCAGTCCTGGCCGCGGGCGGTCGCCGCGTGAGGTTCCTGCAGCCGGATCTTTCCGCGGAGGGGCTGAGCCGCCTGTGGGCTGGCCATTCTGGAACCGGGAACGGGGAGAGCCGCAGCAGAGCTACATGCGTTCAGCCCAGTCGTGATCCGGCCACTGGATGTTCATCCGGAGCTGGCTGACCCCAGCGCGACGCATCCCACGGCAGATTCCTGGAGGAAGCATGGAGCGGAAGTACAGACAGCGGGGGTACATGGAACATCAGGACGAGCCGGCGCCGCAGTCGCGCCCGCAAGAGCCGCGCCCGCGGCGGGAATTGCTGGGTCCGAAAACACCGCGCATGGTAGGGACCGTGCTGCGAGCCCGCTGCGCCAATTGCGGTGCGGTGTTGATGCCCGGCTTCGATCCCAGTGGACAGTGCCCGCGCTGCCAGTTTGAACTGCACTGCTGCAAGCAGTGCGTGCACTTCGATACCTCGGCCCGGTTTGAATGCACGCAGCCCATTCCCGAACGCATTCCCAGAAAGGATGCGCGCAACGAGTGTCCGTTCTTTGAATTCCGCATGACGGTGGAGAAAGACACCTCGCCCACTGCAGCCGCCTCCACCGTGACGCTCAGCGGCTCGCTGCGTCCGGCCGACGCGCGGAAGGCCTTCGAGGACCTGTTCAAGAAATAGCGGCGTCAGCCTTCTGCGAACAGCGAGGCCTGACGCGGGGATTCACGCGACAGGGGCCGGAGCTGGGGATAGTGTTCCAGCAGGGGTTCGGGCACCAGACGCTTTTCCCCCGTCAACAGAAAGGCGAGCTGCAGCGCGTTGACCACCGATTTGCCCTGGAAGTGGTTGTTGGTAATGACGAAGGTCGTCTGGGCACGCTGGCTGACGCGGCGAACGCGCTCGGCCCACTCCTGTAATTCCTCGAGCGAATACAGGTAGTTGTAGCGCTCCGAACGGGGCTGTTCGGGGTCGTCGCTGAACCAGCTGTCGGCGCGGCGCCCGTGCAGGCGGATGTAGCCGACCGGCGCCGTCACGCGGGCGCTGGGCCGCAGCGAGCGCCCCACCCGGGGCTGGTCAATGTTGCAGAAGCCAGCGCCGCGCTCGGCCAGCCAGGCATAGACCTCCGGCACATTCCAGCTCGCATGCCGCACTTCTACCACGCAGGGAAAATCGCCAAAACGGTCGAGCAACTCCTGCAGCCGGCGCCGGTTGTCCGCCGTATGGTGGAACGAGTAGGGGAACTGCAGCAGCAGAGCTCCCAGCCGGTGCGCCTGCTGGAGCGGGGCCAGACCCTGCCGGAAGGCACGTTCGTCTTCAGGGGAAAACTCCGGCTCGTGCGTGAAGCGCTGCCAGAGTTTGGCGGTGAAGCAAAACGTAGGATACGGTTCGATCTGCTCCAGCCAGCGTTCGGCCGTCCCGGGCTGCAGCGGGGCGTAGAAGCTGGTGTTGATTTCGACGACATCGAAGAGCTGGGCCATGTAGGCGAGGGGACGAAAGCTGCGGGAGCGCGTGGCCGGGTAGACGACGCCCTTCCAGTCGGCGTAGGTCCAGCCGGCGGGCCCGATGCGGACGGAAGCGGCAGGCAGGGACATGGCCGAGGGCCTCAAGCGCGTCTGTTTGCAAGCTAGACGGGCCTGCCGCAGGTGTCAACTCTCGCGGCTTGACCCCTGCATCCGGGCGGGGCTATGCTGCCCGTAGGGCTTCTGGATCTCCCGCATGAAGCGCATCTATTTCGACCATAACGCAACGACACCGGTCGATCCCGAGGTTGTGGCGGCGATGCTGCCCTTCTTCGCGGAGTGCTACGGCAACGCCAGCTCGATTCACACCTTCGGGCAGCAGGCGCGCGCTGCCGTCGAGCATGCCCGCGAGCAGGTGGCGGCGCTGATCGGAGCCCGGCCGGCGGAGATCGTTTTCACCAGCGGGGGAACCGAGGCGGACAATCTGGCGCTGTTCGGTGTCGTCCGTGCGAGCCGGCGCGAAAGGCGCCATGTGATCACCACGGCCATCGAACATCCGGCGGTGCTGGAGGCCTGCCGGGCTCTGGAGCGTGAGGGTGTGGAGGTCACCTACGTTCCCGTCAGCGCCGATGGCGTCGTGGATCCGGATGCCGTCCGACGGGCGCTGCGGCCCGACACGGTGCTGATTTCGGTCATGCTGGCGAACAACGAACTGGGCACGCTGCAGCCGGTCGAGGAGATTGCACGTCTGGCTGCGGAGGCCGATGTGTGGATGCACACCGATGCCGTCCAGGCCGTGGGGAAAGTTCCGGTGGATGTGAACCGGCTGGGGGTGGACCTGCTGACGCTTTCCGGGCACAAACTCTACGGTCCCAAGGGCGTTGGCGCGCTCTACGTGCGCGGCGGAACACGCCTGCAGCCGGTCCTCTACGGCGGGCACCACGAGCGCGACCGGCGGCCGGGAACCGAAAATGTTCCCGGAATTGTCGGACTGGGCCGGGCGGCTGAACTGGCCCGGCAACGGCTCGGTGAGGAGTCAGCGCGCCTGCGGGCGCTTCGCGACCGCTTCGAGCAGGCGGTGCTGGAACGCATTCCGGAAACGCGTGTCAACGGCCGGGGTGCACCCCGCGTGCCGGGAACGACGAACATCACGTTTTCTTACGTCGAGGGCGAATCGCTGGTCATCGCGCTGGACTTGAAAGGCCTGGCGTGCTCGACGGGAGCCGCCTGTTCCTCTGGCGCCGTCGAGCCTTCGCATGTGCTGACGGCCATCGGGTTGCCGCGCGAGCAGGCCCGGGCCAGTTTGCGGTTCAGCCTGGGCCGGACCAATACGGAAGCTGAAGTCGAAGCCGCGGTGGAGCTGCTGGCTGAAGCCGTCGAACGCCTGCGCGAACTCTCACCGCTGTACCGGCGTTCGCTGGCTCCGGCATCCTGAGCCGCCTGCCTTCTGCTCCCGAGGGGTTCGGATTCACATGAAGACGGTCGTGGTCGCCATGAGCGGTGGTGTGGACAGCTCGGCGGTGGCGGCGCTGCTCCACCGGCAGGGTTGCAGCGTGATCGGCCTTACCCTGCAGCTCTGGGATCAGCGCCGGCTGGCGGAGCTTTCCGGCACCGAAAATGTTGGCCAGCGGTGCTGTTCGCTCGAGGACGTCTACGATGCGCGGCGGGTGGCCGCGCGGCTGGGGTTTCCGCACTATGTCGTGAATTTCGAAGAAGGGTTCGAGCAGCGGGTGGTGCGCCCCTTTGTCGAGGAGTACCTGAGCGGCCGGACCCCGCTACCCTGCGCACGCTGTAACAGCCAGGTCAAGTTCGATGAGCTGCTCCGAATGGCCCGTCAGCTTGGAGCCGACTATCTGGCAACGGGCCATTACGCGCGTGTGGTGCGCGATCCGGAGACCGGCGAGTACCAGCTCTGGCGGGCCGTGGATCCCGAACGCGATCAGAGCTACTTCCTGTTCGGCCTGAATCAGGAGCAGCTCGCGCGTACGCTGTTCCCGCTCGGCGAGCTGACCAAGACGGAGGTGCGGCGCCTGGCCCGCGAGGCTGCGCTGCCGGTGGCCGACAAGCCGGACAGCCACGAGCTGTGTTTCGTCGCTGCCGGCCACTACGCGGAGTTTATCGAAGCCTATGCGCGGGAGCAGGGCCGGGTGCTCGAGGACCAGCAAGGGGAGATCGTCACCACCAACGGCCGCGTGATCGGCCGGCACGCGGGGCTGCACCGTTACACGATCGGGCAGCGTCGTGGCCTCGGGGTTTCCGTCGGCACCCCGGTGTTTGTCGTGCGGATCGAGAAGGACAGCCGGCGCGTCGTGATCGGCAGTGAAGCCGAACTGTATCGCGAGGGCTGCGAGGTGAAGGAGGTCAACTGGATTTCCGGACGCGCACCGGAAGAGGAGCTCTCAATCACGGTCAAGATTCGCTATCGCCATCCGGCGGTTCCGGCCCGGCTCGCACCGCTCGGGCAGGATCGCGTGCGCGTGGAGTTTCAGACTCCCCAGCGAGCCGTGACACCCGGGCAGGCCGCCGTGTTCTATCAGGGCGAACGCGTTCTGGGCGGGGGATGGATTGAATGATCCGGTGGCCGCTCAGACGAACAGGCCTTCGTCTTCGGCTTCGCGGCGCCGCTCGGGCATGCGGCTACGGCCCGTCAGGAACTCCAGACCTGTCTTGATACCCCGGACCACCGCTGCCGCCGTGCGCACCGGTTCGACGATCGCTTTGCGTAGCTCGGCGGCGGCATCTTCGAGACTGGCCAGAGCGCCCGTCACCAGGCGATCGAGGTGAATGATCTGCAGGCGCAGTCGGTCGGTGGCTTCGGTCAGCAGGCGATCGAACTTCTGCCCGTTCAGACGGATCAGATGCACCAGCTCGGCCGCATCGCCGGTGATGCGCCGGATGTTGGCCTGCGAGTCTTCGAGCAAACGGTTCAGGCGGTCCAGCAGGGGAATCACACGCTGCTGGAGTTCATCCGCCAGCCGCATCCAGCGGCGCGTGAGGCGCCGCAGGTGGAGAAACACCACCAGCAGGAGCACCGTCTGAACGATCAGGACTGCGGCGACAATGGCCAGAAGAACTGCTGCCTCGCGCGTCATGCAGCCGGCCGCCCTCGCCTCAGGACTTTGTCTTTTCTCTTAGATAAGCTTCTTTGCCGGCTTCGTAGGCGGCCGACAGTTGCTGCTTCTGCTGTTCGAGGGCGGTTTTGCTGCGTTCGAGCAGCTCTTCGGCCCGCTCGCGGAGCTCGCGGGCCTTGCGCTGCGCGTACTGGCGGCCTTCTTCGGCCTTGGCCGACAGATACTCGCGCATTTCCTCGCCGCTCTTGGGGGCAAACAGAATCCCCAGCAGCGCTCCGATCCCCAGGCCTGCCAGAAAATAGGTCAGCTTGGAACCCCCGTTTTCGCTCATGGACCGCCTCCTGCCCCACCGTAACACACCCGTCTGCCCCTGACAAGACGCGACGCACTGACCGGCGATTCTTGACGGGCACGGCAGGCCAGCTTAGAGTGAGAGGTGGGCTGTAGCCCGTTTCCATGTGCCAGTTTGGCCCTCCTCAGAGCGTTTCCCGCCGCGTTCAAGCCCGGCCCAGGCGTGGTCGGTGGCTGCTGGCCGTCTTGCTGACGGTTGCAGCAACATGGCCGGCGCAGGCCGGCTGGGCGCTGCAAACCCGCAGCTCCTCCGGACGGGCACCGGCTGCCGCGCAGCCGGCAGTCGCCGTGCAGCCAAGCCCACAGTTGTTCGCGACGCTGTGCGCGCTCTACGCCGCCGGCCATCCGATCCCGGCCAGCCTGCAGGCTCCCTATGTCACGGTGGCGCGTCGGGCCAGCAGCTTCCGCGGGCCGGCGGTGGATCGCCTGCGCGAGTTCTACAGCAACCATCGGGCCGATTCGGCTGCGGAGACACTCAGCCGGTATGTGTCTTTTGCCTTTGTCGTGGGCCCTCCGCCCGACTTCGCTCTGCAGTATCCCCGGGACATGCTGCCGCCCGAGGCCCGGGCGCTCGACGGCTGGCAACCGCTGCTCGTGGAGTTTTACCGTGAGCAACCTGTCGCAGCGCTGTGGGAGCAGGTGCAGGCCGATTACCGGCGGCAGGCGCTCGTCCTGCAGGCTCCGCTGGCACAGTTTGTGCGGCTGGGGACGGGCTACCTGCGCGAGCTCGAGCTCGAAGAGAATGGCCGGACGTTTGCGGTGCTGGTCGAACCGCTGCTCGGCAACGTGGCGGAATTTCGCATCTATGGAGAACGCTATCTGCTGGCACTGGACCCGGCGCGGCCCGGTGCGCTGGACGATGTGCGGCATGCCTTCCTGCATTTTCTAGTGGACCCGCTGGTTTTTCGGCATCGGGCGGAGGTCAACACCAAGCGATTCCTGCTGAATTACGCTGCGCGGGCACCGCGGCTGCCGGAGGCGTACCGGAACGACTTTGTCGCGCTGGCCGACGAATGCCTGGTGCGGGCGATCGCACTGCGGCTGGAAAAGCCTTCGCCGGCAGCACTGAATACCGCCCTCGATCGGAGCGATCGCGAGGGATTCACGCTGGTCCGCCCGCTCTACACCGGGCTGAGTCGGTACGAGGAGTCGGAGCTGAGTTTCGAGGACTATTTCCCGGATCTCTTCCGGTCCTTTGACCTCAGTGTCGAAGCACGCCGCGAGGAACGGATTGCCTTCAGTCCGGCCGAGCCGGAGGCGCCGAAGGTTGTCGAACCGGTGCGGGATGATGTTTCCTACTGGCTGGCCCAGGGCAATCAGCAGATCGCCGAGCAGGATGGTTCGGCGGCCGTAGAGAGCTTCGAGCAGGCCCTGGCACGGTCACCGGAAAACCCCCGGGCCCTTTACGGCCTGGCTGTGGCTTCGCTGCTGACGGGGCAGGGCCAGCGCGCGCGGGGACTGCTGGAAAGACTGGCACGGAGTGCCCCGGTGGCGCACGATGACCCCGAGGTGGCGGGCTGGGCCCATGTTTACCTGGGCAGGCTCGATGATCTGCAGGGCCGGAGGGAAGAGGCCATTGAGGAGTACCGTGCCGCGCTCGGCGTGCAGGGGATTCCCGAACCGGTACGCCGTGCGGCCGAAAATGGCCTGCGAGAGCCCTATCGCCCCTCCCGACCCGAGACCAGGCCCCGGCAGCCGTGACGGCAACGGCCACGGCAGGACGAAGGAACTCGATGGAGGATTAAAGGAAGGAGAATGACATGATCATGACGAACCGTAGGACAACTCTGGTGCTCGCGGCAGCACTGCTGTGGCCGCTGGCGGGGATGGTTGCAGCACAGACCCCGGCTCCTCAGCAGGGTAAACCGGGCAGTGCGCCCGCGGGGCAGCAGAATCCGCAGCAGAATGCGCCGGCAGCCGGCCAGCAGGGGCAGCCCGCTGCACCCAAGCTCAACCCCGAAGAAGAGGCTGAGTACAAAAAGTTCCTGCAGACCAAGCCCGATGATGCGCAGGCGCTCGTGAAGGCCGGCGAGGAATTTCTGAAGAAGTTCCCCGAAAGCCCCTACCGGGAGTCGGTCTACGCGCGCCTGACAGGGGCCTACATGCGGCTGGGCGAGGAGAACAAAATGGTGGAGAACGGGGAGAAGGCGCTGCAGTTGAACCCGGATGATGTGGATGTGCTGCCGTTGATGGCCATGGCGCTGCCACGCCGCTTCGATCCCAACGACATCAGCTCCGAACAGCTTCTGGTGCGCGCGCAGAATTACGCGCAGCACGCCATCGAGCTGCTCGAGAAACTGCCAAAGCCGGCCTATCTGACCGACGAGCAGTTTACGCGGGCGAAGAACGAAAAGCTCGCGATGTGCCACAGCGGGCTGGGCCTGGTGTCGTACTATCAGAACAACGTGCCGCGGATGGCGACCGAGCTCGAACAGGCGCTTCAACTGGAGGCCGAGCCCGACGCCGTGGATGAGTTTTTGCTGGGTTTTGCCTACACGCGCCTGGGCCGCTATTCCGACGCCGTCACCCAGCTCGACCGCTGCAGCGCGCAGCAGACACCCATGCAGCAGCGCTGCAAGACGCTGCTCGAGCAGGTGAAGAAGCTGGCGCAGCAGCAGCCGGCGACACCCAAGCAGCCCTAGAGGCTACCGCGGGAGTATGGCGGATCGGCCGTGGGACGCGTTCGAGGCGGTGCTGGGTCATCGCTTTGCTGACCGGGGCCTCCTCGAACGTGCCCTCACGCACCGCTCCTGTCGGGCCGAGCAACAGAGCTGTGCGCACAACGAACAACTGGAATTCCTGGGCGACGCTGTGCTGGGCCTGGTCCTCAGCGCCTACCTCATCCGCCGGTTTCCGGACTGGGGCGAGGGGGAATTGAGCCGGGCCCGCAGTCGTCTGGCCAGTGCACGTGCCCTGGCCGAGGCGGCGCGGCGGATCGGACTTGGGCAGCAGTTGCGGCTGGGTCCGGGAGAAGAGAAGAGCGGGGGCCGGGAGAAAGGAAAGCTGCTGGCCAACGCGTACGAAGCGGTTGCAGGGGCCATCTTTCTCGACGGAGGCCTGGCCGCGGTCGAGGCCTTCGTGGAGCGCACGCTGCTGCTGCCGGAACTGGTGGAGACGGCTGAGCTGGCGCGCACCGATCACAAGTCGGCACTGCAGGAATGGCTGCAGGCGCGCCGGCAGCCGCCGGCCCAGTATCGCGTGCTGCGCGAATCCGGTCCTGAGCACGCCAAGCTGTTCGAGGTGGCTGTGGTTGTCGACGGTCAGCCCCTGGCGGTGAGCACCGGCCGCAGCAAGAAGGAGGCCGAGCAGCGAGCTGCGGCACTGGCGCTCGAGCAGCTCCGGCAGAATCCGGAAAGCGAGCAGAGAATGCATGAGTGAACAGACGGCAACGACGACAGGGACGCCGGCTCCAGAGAGCGCCGCGGAGCGCCCCTCGGGGTGGAGGGAATCTCTGGAGTCGCTGCTGGTGACGATCCTGCTGGCCCTCTACGCCACCACCTTTGTCGTTCAGGCGTTCAAGATTCCTTCCCAGTCCATGGAACCCACGCTGCTGGTGGGCGATCATCTGCTGGTGAACAAGTTTATTTTCGAAGGCAGCGGTGCCTGGTGGGATCGTCTCCTCCCCTACCGGCCGGTCCGGCGGGGTGACATCATCGTCTTCAAGTTTCCCTTCCAGGATCACTCGCATTACGTCAAGCGGGTCATCGGGCTGCCCGGTGATCGTATCCGCATCGTGCACCAGAACGTGTACGTCAACGGCGAGTTGCTGAAGGAGCCCTACGTCGTGCACGATCCTTCGGCGTACGATCCCTTCGCAGACAACTTCCCGCCGCCCGATCAAGATTTCGTGGACGGGGCTGTGCTGCCGGAGTGGAAGGCAGAAATGCCCAAATACATCAACGCATCGGGGGAGCTGGTGGTGCCCCCTGACCACTATTTCGTCATGGGGGACAACCGCGATCGGAGCTGGGACAGCCGCTACTGGGGCTTCGTACCGCGGGAAGCCATCATGGGGCGGCCGGTACTGATCTACTGGTCGGTGCGGGAGCGCGATCAGACTGGAAGCGGCGACAATGCGGGTCCGGCGGGCGCGCTGGGTTTCCTGAATACGCTGCTGCGGCTGCCGGTGGATACACGCTGGCACCGGATGCTGCGTCTGGTGCACTGAGGGCAACCCTGCCCCTTATGGCCGGGTGGAAACGTGCCGCGTGGTGGCTGCTGGGGGGCGTGGTCCTTTGCGCACTTCCCACCCTGGTGCTGCAGCACGCACTGCAGCGGGGCTTCTTCCACGCGAAGCTAACGGGAGCGCTTTCCGAAGCGTTCGGCCGTCCTGTGCAGGTGGACCGGTTTCGCTGGGTGCCGTGGGATGCGAACGGCATCGAGGCGGAAAACGTCACCGTCGCTGAATTCCCCGCTTTTGGTCAGGAGTACTTCCTGCGGGCCGAGCGTGTCGTCATCCACTTCCGGTGGACCAGTCTGCTGGGACGCCGCTTCCAGGCGATCGCCGTGGGGCTGGACCGTCCCAGCCTGAACCTGGTGCGGGCGGGCGGAAAATGGAACGTGGAGACCTGGCTGGGTGGGCTTTCTTCGGACCGCAGTTCGGCAGAACACACGCCCCCGGTCGAACGGCTGGAAATTCACGACGGACGTATTAATTTCAAGCACGGCCTCGACAAGCTGCCGTTTGCGCTGATCGGTGTCAATGGGTGGGTGCACCGGGAACGGCCTGGGCGGTGGACCGTCCATCTGCAGGCGGCTCCGATGCGGGCGGGAGTCTCGCTGCAGGATGTAGGCGACCTGGAGCTTTCTGGAGAGGTGGGGGCACGCAGCCAGCGGCTGTTTCCGTTGCAGGTACGCTTGCGCTGGAGTGATGCTTCCGTCTCCGACCTGGGACGTCTTCTGCTGGGGCAGGATCCCGGCGTACGCGGACGCGCTGCGCTGGAAGCCCATCTCGAAGCGCAGCCGGGGAACTGGCAGTTCACTCTGCGAGTGGATGCGCGCGGGCTGCATCGTTGGGACCTGCCTCCCCGCTCCGACAACCCGGCGTTACTCGTTCAGGTCAAGGGAACCTGGGATCCCGCGACCAATGTGCTGCGGTTTGCCTCGGGGCAGATTGAGGCCCCGCAATCGCAGGCCCGGCTGTCGGGGGAGATGCATCAGGCAGCATCCGGGCGATGGGTTCCCTCACTGGACTTCGATCCGGTAACCCTCTCTCTGGCCGATGTGTTGCGTGCGTACCGCGCGTTCCATCCCGGCGTGGACGAACAGGTGTCTGCCTCGGGATGGATTCACGGCGGGATGCGTCTTTCCGACTGGCCTCTGCGCCCGGACGACGCGCAGTGGTCTGCACAGCACCTGGTCTTACAGGGACCCGGCGGGGTATTTCAAGTCCGCAGCCTGAATGTCAGCAGCCGCGACGGCAGGGGGAAACTTTCCGTTGAAGGAATCGGGCCGCAGGGCAGGCCGGGCGAGCTTCAGCTTCAGGGTCGGTTTGCCTGCCCGCTGGACTGCAAATGGACGCTGACGCTCCAGGGCCATGACCAGCAGGTCGGAGCGCTCAGGAGCACGGCCACGGCGCTGGGCTGGCCCGTTGCGCCGTGGTGGAGAGGGCTGGAAGGAGCGGGGAAGGTTTTCGCACAGTGGCAGGGGCACGAGACGAACGTGGCGGACTGGAAGGCAGGGTTCGACCTGCAGCAGGCGCGCTGGCAGGTAGCCGCGCTGCCATCGCCGATTACTGCGTCAGGTGTGAAAGTGCAGGCGGCACCTCACAGGCTGCGCATCGTTCTGCAGCGTGGCCGCGTTTTCGGGGCGGAATGGGGAGGCTGGCTCGAAAGGCGGACCGGCGATTCCCGATCGCCCTGGCATTTCGACTTGCATGCTGATCGGCTGGACTGGAGTGCGCTGCGTGCCGGAACGGAAATGCGGACACGTCGGTCCTGGTTCGAACGGCTGTTCGGCGCATCCTCTCCGAAAGATTCGGCTCTGCTCTGGCTCAGGAATACGAACGCCAGAGGATCAGTGCGCATCGCACACTTTCGGTTCGGAAAGGTGGAGCTGCAGCAATTGCGCGGAGAGGTGCGGACCGGGGGAAGCGGCCTGGCGATTTCGGAATTGCAGAGCCGGCTTGGCAACGGCCGGCTTGAAGGATCGTTTGCCCTGACACCGCGGAGTGATGCCGTACGGTGGAACCTGTCCTTTCGTGGCAGCGGGCTTCAACTCGATTCGCTGGTGCCAGCTTCCGGAATGCCGGCCCGCCTGAAGGGCACGCTTTCTGTAGCCGGCACGCTCTCAGCCGACAGCACCGATCCGCAACGAAGTCTCAACGGAAAGCTGCATCTGGTAGTGGTCCGCCTGGCCGACAACCGCACGGACTGGCTGGCTTCGCTGCACAGCGGGCGGGCAGTTTCAGGGCGAACGTTCTTTGCACGTGCTGAGGGAAGTTTGGTCTTCAATCAGGGGCAGGTCATGCTCCGCGAATGCGAGCTGCTGGCAGCAGGTCGGGGATGGGTGGCGGAAGGAACGGCTGCGCTGAATCCTCCAGGGCGCTTTTCGCTGCAACTTTCTGTGGTGAGCGCCCGCGGGCGGGGTGATCACGGGCCCGGAGCCCTCGAGCCCTTGCCGTACCAGTTGGCAGGTACGATGGTTCCCTGGTCCGTTGTGCTGCGCCCGGTCGGCCGGCGGTGAAGCCGGAGTGGCCAGGATGCGCATGGTCGGCAGGCACCTCAAATGGGATCGGGTCCTGTGCCAGTGGGCCTGTACGCTGGCCATGGCCATGGCCCCTGGGGCCGCGCTACGAGCCGGCTCTGCAGTGCCGGAGGTAGTTCGGCTCGCTGCGGGTGATCGTCTGGTGTATGCGTTCGAGTATCGCGGGCACGTCCGCACGCAGGTCCAAGGGCCGTGGCGGGACGAAGTGAGCCCAGGCGAGGTGCAGCTTTCGGTCAGCCTGCGGCTGCATATGCGGGTCGAAGCCACCGATCCGGACGGCAGCAGGCGCGGTCGCCTGACCGTGGATACGGCGCGTGCCACCGTGCAGGGCGAAGGCTACGACCCTTCTGCAGCCGCTCTGCAAGCGAGCTACCGGGCGCTCGAAGGGAAGTCGCTGGCTTTTCGAATCAGCCCTTCTGGAGAACTACAACCGGAGCTTTCCCCAGAGCTGCAGTCAGCCGACCGGGTGCCAACGGGATTGCTGCAGTGGCTGAGCTCACTGTTCAGTGTCGGCGGGGCGATCACAGCGCAAACGAAACCCGGGCAGAAGTGGGTGCGGATTGTCCCTGTCGAGGGAGCGCCCCTGGCCGGACTGCGCTGGCGACTGGAGTCCAGGGTGGAGGCAATCGAGCCCTGCGCGATGCTATCGGAGAAGGGTACGCCGCCCGAGCGCTGTGCGGAGATTCGTACCCATCTCGAGAGCCTCGGCCCCTCCGGGAGGGCCGATGCCACCCCCCCGGAACTCCTCCGCCAGGGAGTGCACACCACCGGCCGCTGGATCAGCCGCGGCGACAGCGTGAGCCGGGTTTGGCTCAGCCGCGGGCTGGTGCAGACCAGCACGGCAACCGAGCAGCAGGATATTGACCTGACCTTCTCGCACCCGGGCGGAGCCTCGACGCTGCGCTACCGGGTGCGGACGGAGGGTCGGGCACAGCTCTGGTTGATTGCCTTCGAGCCCGCCCCCCATTGAAGAGGGCTGCGCTCAGAGGCAGGTCGAGGAGTAGAATTAAAGCATCCCCATGCGTCGCGGGTACTTGCTCAGGAAGGTCGGGCTCGCCGCTTTGCTTGCAGCCACAGTCGGCCGATACGCAAGCGCTTTTGCTGCCGAAGACAGGAAACCGGCTCCGCTGACCGAGCAGCAGAAGCTGGAAATCCTGCGCTTCCTTGATGGAGAGTTTGCTCGCGTGGTCCGGCCGCTGCCGTCGGTGAAACCGGGTTTCTATCTCAAACCCAATGGCAGCCTCGATGAGCACGCCCTGGAGCAGGCGCTGATGCGGAGCCTGCCCGCTGCCAATCCCGGCGATACGGTGCAGATTACCGGCATTGCCTTCCGGCCGAAGGAAATCCGGGTCTACATCAACGGAGGGAGCGAGCCGCGCAAGAGCCTCCGCGAGCGCGTGCACGTGCAGATCGGGGTGCCCTGGCCGCACGGGCAGGTGGTGCGGGACGAACCCACCGGACTGGTGAAAATCGGCTCAACCCTGATCCTGGACTTTGGCGGGCCCGTGCCATCGCTGACGGCCGATGATGTGAAGAAGCTGCTGGCGCCGTTCCTCGACTTCAGCCACCAGCGTTCAGCGGCGGTCAACTGGGTGGACACGCTCCCGCCGGAGTTTCGGCAGGCCATCCAGGATCACCGGGCTGTCGTGGGGATGAGCCACGACATGGTGGAGGCCGCGCTGGGCCGGCCCGAGCGCAAAGTACGCCAGCGGCAACCGGACGGCACCGAAACCGAAGACTGGATCTACGGCTCGCCACCCGGGAAAACCATCTTTGTGACTTTTGTCGGTGACCGGGTCGTGCGCGTGCGCCAGTATCTATAGCCATCGTTGACTTTCCAGATTCGGCTGGCCTAGCATGAGCGGCCTTCGAGCGGGGAGGTACGTATGGCAGTCCGCGTGGGGATCAACGGGTTCGGCCGCATCGGCCGGAACATTCTGCGTGCGTCACTGGACGATCCCGAGCTGGATTTCGTCGCGGTGAACGACGTCACCGACGCGCGCACCCTGGCCCATCTGCTCAAGTACGACTCGATCCTGGGGAATCTCAGCCGGCAAATCGAAGCCGAGGCCGACGCCATCCGCGTGGATGGCCGGCGGATCCAGGTCTTCCAGGTGCGCAATCCGGCCGAGATTGACTGGCCTGCGCTGGGAGTCCAGGTCGTGCTGGAGTGCACGGGGCTGTTCACCCACGGAGCCGATGCCCGCAAACACCTGCGCGGGTCGGTGAAGAAGGTGGTGATTTCGGCGCCCGCTTCGGAAGTGGATGCGACGCTGGTGCTGGGGGTCAACGAACGGGTCTACGACCCCGGGCGGCACCATGTCGTCTCCAATGCTTCCTGCACGACGAACTGCCTGGCGCCGGTCGCCAAGGTACTGCAGGAGAGTTTTGGCATTGTCCACGGCACGATGACGACCGTGCACAGCTACACCAACGACCAGCGCCTGCTGGACCTGCCCCACAAAGATTTGCGCCGCGCGCGAGCGGCGGCCCTTTCGATGATTCCGACGACGACCGGGGCAGCCCGCGCGCTGCATCTGGTGATTCCCGAGCTGAAGGGCAAGCTGGACGGCTACGCGCTGCGTGTGCCGACGCCAAATGTGAGCGTGGTGGACCTGACCGTGACGACGGAGCGTCCGGCCACCGTGGAGTCGGTCAACCAGGCATTCCGCGCCGCGGCCGAAGGCACCATGCGCGGCATTCTCGGCTACACCGAAGAGGAACTGGTTTCGGTGGATTTCCGCGGCGACGACCGCTCGGCGATCGTGGATGCGGCCTATACACGCGTTGTCGGAGACCACTGCGTCAAGGTTCTGGCCTGGTACGACAACGAGTGGGGCTACGCCTGCCGCTGCCGCGATCTGGTGAAATACATGGCGGCGCGGGGTCTCTAGCGGACATCGCGGCCGTCCGGCCAGCAGGACCTCAAGTGAACAACAAGCTGACGATTCGCGATCTGCGTCTGGAAAACCGGCGGGTGTTTGTGCGCGTGGATTTCAACGTTCCGCTGCAGGACGGGAAGATCGCCGACGACACGCGGATCCGGCAGACCCTGCCCACGCTGCGGTACGCGCTCGACCGGGGAGCGCGGCTGATTTTGGCCTCGCATCTGGGGCGCCCGCGGGGGCGGGTCGAGCCCGCTCTGAGCCTGCGACCGGTAGCCGGGCATCTACAGACGTTGCTCGGCCGCGCGGTGGGCTGGGCGGAAGATTGCGTCGGACCAGCGGCCGAGCAGGCGGTGGCGGCTCTGCCTGCGGGTGGCGTTGTGCTGCTGGAGAATTTGCGGTTTCACCCCGGCGAAGAGGCCAACGATGCCGCCTTTGCCCGGCAACTGGCCGGGCTGTGCGACGGGCTCTACGTCAACGACGCATTTGCTGCGGCGCACCGCGCTCACGCCTCGGTCGTCGCCATCACCCGCTATGTGGAGCGGGCGGCTGCGGGGCTCCTCATGGAACGCGAGCTCGACTATCTGGGCCGGGTGCTGGAGCGCCCCGAGCATCCGCTGGTGGTTCTGCTGGGCGGGGCCAAGATCGCGGACAAGATTGCAACGGTGGAACGGCTGGCCGAGCTGGCCGATGTGCTGCTGCTCGGCGGGGCCATGGCCTACACGTTCCTGGCTGCGCTGGGTGTGCCGGTGGGCCGGTCACGGGTGGAGAGCGATCGCCTCGAGTGGGCGCGGGGGCTCGTGCAGAAGATGACGGCGGCGGGCCGGCGCGTCTGTCTGCCCGTGGACCATGTGGTGGCTCCGGAACTCGACCGCAGCGCCGAAGCCCACGTCTGCGCCGTGGCGCAAACGCCGGCCGAGGCCCAGGGGTTCGACATCGGACCGGAAACGATTGCGGTGTTTGCGCGTGAGCTCGGCCAGGCGCGCATGATCATCTGGAACGGTCCGATGGGAGTCTTCGAAAAGCCTGCCTTCGCCCGCGGCACGCTGCAGATTGCGCAGGCGGTGGCGGAAGCAACCGACCGGGGAGCCGTCTCGATTGTCGGCGGTGGCGACTCGGTCGCGGCCGTACACAAGGCCGGTGTTGCCGGGCGCATCAGCCATGTCTCGACCGGGGGCGGTGCCACACTGGAATTCCTGGCGGGCAGGACCCTGCCCGGTGTGGCGGCGCTGACCGAACGGGACGCAGGGCAAACAGCATGACGGCCCGCCGCCGCGTGGTGATTGCTGCCAACTGGAAGATGCACAAAACGCGCGCGGAGACGCGAGCGTTTTTCAAGGAATTTTTGCCCCGCGTGGCCCATCAGCCACCCTGCGACATTCTGATCGCTCCCCCCTATACAGCCCTGGCTGAAGCCGTGCAGGCCGTACAGGGAACGTCGGTCCGCATCGCCGCCCAGAATGTCCACTGGGAGCCGGCCGGTGCGTTCACAGGAGAGATTTCGGCCGTGATGCTGGCCGAGGCAGGCTGTGCGGCGGTTCTGGTAGGGCACTCCGAGCGGCGGCAGCTTTTCGGAGAGAGCGACGAGATGGTGAGCCAGAAGGCGCGAGCCGCCATTACGGCCGGACTGGAGCCCATTGTGTGCGTGGGAGAGACGCTGGCCGAACGCGAGGCCGGGCGCACCGCTGAAGTGCTGACGCGTCAGTTTCGGCAGGGGCCGGGTGCGTTGACCCCTCTGGAGTTCTCCCGTATCATGCTAGCGTACGAGCCTGTCTGGGCCATTGGAACCGGACACACGGCCACGCCGGCCATGGCGGCCGAAGCGCACCGCCTGTTGCGGTCACTGGTGACCGAGCAGTTTGGCCCTCGCGCGGGGGAGCGGATCCGCATCCTTTATGGCGGCAGCGTTCGCCCCGAGAACGCAGCCGAGCTGCTGCGCGAGCCCGAGATCGATGGACTCCTGGTCGGCACGGCCAGCCTCGACCCGGTTTCCTTCGCGCAGATTGTTGGCTGTTCGATGCAGGGAGACTGAAGCATGGACGCTACCGTTTCGGCCCGTTTGAAGTGGCTGGCCGCCTTTGCGGTGGGCGCGGGATTGTTGTGGGTGGGGTGGATGCTGCCAGCTCTGCTCACGGCACTGCACGTTCTGCTGGCGATTGTCCTGATCTTCATCGTGCTGATGCAGAGCGCCTCGGCAGCCGATCTGGCCGGCGCGTTTGGGGGCGCCGGCAGCCAGACGGCATTCGGGCCGCGGTCGGCGGCGACGTTTCTGACCAAGGCCACAGTCTGGTGCGCCGCCATGTTCATGCTGACTTCGCTCTCGCTGGCCCTGCGCCAGAGCCGTACCTATGCGGGCAGTTCGGTGTTGAACCGGAAACCGGTAGCGCCGATCTCCCAGCCGGCGCCTCCGGTCCATCTGCCGGCAGCGCCGTCTTCGGCTCCTATGAACCACTGAGCCCCACTTGTCGGCAAGTGAGAGAACTGCCTAGAATGGAAAAGGATTCTCTGGGCGGAAGTGGCGGAACTGGCAGACGCACCATCTTGAGGGGGTGGCGCCGTAAGGCGTGTGGGTTCGAATCCCACCTTCCGCACCAACTTTTTTCTTTTCGTCCGGCCTCACTCGAGCCTGTTTGAGGATCATGCCACGAACTGGGCTTCCGATGCTGGTGGCTTGCCTGGATGAGTGAGGAACGGCTCGCGGCAGCTGTGACTTTTGTCACTGAGGCTGAGCCGTGAAATGCTGCACTTGGTGCGGATAAAAGGGCGAGGAGTTTTGCGTTGGGCGAGGGTGATGTAGTAAGAAAAGAGGCTCCGGAGATGCCCGCCGATTCGTACCGTGCGCAGGCCGGCCGGAGACGCCCTGCACAGCACAGGAGCTAAGGAATGCATTCCCGAGTTGGAGACCGGGGTTCTGCAATCCATGCGGCCCTCTTTGGTCTTTTCCTGTTTCTGCTGGTAGCCGTCACAGTCTACATTTTCGTGGCCGGGATCTGGCCCATGCCGCCGGCCATTACCGAAGTGGGCCGGTGGATCGACCGCCAGTACGACCTGACGCTCTGGGTGACTGGAGTGGTTTTTGTGCTGGCTCAACTGGCGCTGGGATGGATTCTCTGGCGGTACCGGGACCGCGGCCAGCGTGCCGTGTTTACCCACGGCAGCACGGTGCTGGAAATTCTCTGGACCACGGCGACCTTCATTCTGTTCATCGGGCTGGGTGTTCTGGCAGTTCGGGCCTGGTCGGAGGTGCACTTTGTCTCGCCGGCACCGGGCGCCCTGCAGGTGCAGGTGATGGCGGAGCAGTTCACCTGGACGTTCCGCTACCCGGGGCCGGACGGGAAATTTGCACCCACCTCCCCGCAGTACTACAGCAGCTCCTCGGGCAACCCGTTTGGCATCGTGCCCGACAGCCCGGACAAGGACGACATCATCAGCGGTGCCCTGGTGGTGCCTGTCAACCGTGAGGTCGAGCTGCTGCTGCAGTCGAAAGACGTGGTGCACGATTTCTATGTCCGGGAGCTGCGCATCAAGCAGGACGTCGTTCCGGGCATGGTCATTCCGATTCACTTCACCCCCCAGCAGGTGGGGACCTATGAGATTGTGTGCGCGCAGCTCTGCGGACTCGGTCACAACCACATGCACTCCTATCTGCGGGTGGTGACCGAACAGGAGTTCGAGCAGTGGCTGCGCGAGCAGGCTCAGCAGGCGCAGCAGTGAACGGGGTTTTCTGGCAGAGGAGGCGATCATGAGTGCGCAGGCGCATCCGGCGGCCCATGGGGTGGAGGCACCGCGGGGCTGGATTCGGCGCTATGTTTTCTCGACCGATCACAAAGTGATCGGGATTCAGTATTACCTGATGTCGCTCATCGCCGTGACGATCGGCATGGTGCTGTCCTGGTGGTTCCGCGCGCATCTGGCCTGGCCGCACGCGCACCTGCCGGGCTTTTCCGGCGAGATGAAGCCGGAGGAGTACCTGGCGCTGGTCACCATGCACGGCACATTGATGGTTTTCTTTGTGCTGACGACGGCGCCCCAGGGTGGTTTCGGGAATTACTTCCTGCCCATCCAGGTGGGCGCCGAGGATATGGCCTTCCCGCGCATCAACATGCTCTCGTTCTGGGTGACCTTCGCCAGTTTTCTCGCGATGGTCAGCTCCTTCCTGGTGCAGGGCGGTCCGCCGATCGCCGGCTGGACCAGCTACCCGCCGCTGTCCGCCGTCGGTCAGGTTGCCGGTCCTGGTCTGGGAACGGGAGAAACACTGTGGGTGATCAGCATCGCGCTGTTCTGCGCCGGTTCGCTGATGTCTGCGCTGAATTTCATCGCCACGACGGTCGAGCTGCGCGCACGGGGCATGTCCATGATGCGGATGCCCCTGACGGTCTGGGGATGGTTCGTCACCGCGGTGCTGGGTCTGCTGGCCTTTGCGGTGCTTCTGGCCGCTGGCATTCTGCTGCTGCTCGACCGGCTGGCGGGCACCAGCTTCTTCATCCCCGCCGGGCTGGTGTTCAATGACACGCAGCCGCCGCTGGCCCACGCCGGCGGTTCACCGTTGCTCTACCAGCATCTGTTCTGGTTCTTCGGGCATCCGGAGGTCTACATCGCGATTCTGCCCTCGATGGGCATCACGTCGCATGTGCTCTCGACGTTTTCGCGCAAGCCCATCTTCGGGTATCGCGCGATGGCGTATTCAATGTGTGCCATCGGTTTTATCAGCTTCTGCGTGTGGGGCCATCACATGTTCGTCAGCGGCATGAGCCCCTATTCGGCGCTTGCGTTCTCGTTTTTGACGCTGGCCATCGGCGTGCCTTCGGCGATCAAGACCTTCAACTGGCTGGGAACGCTGTGGGGCGGGCGGCTGCAGTTCACCACGGCGATGCTGTTCGCCATCGGCTTCGTGTCGTTGTTCGTCTCCGGTGGCCTTTCGGGCCTGTTCCTGGCGCAGCCAACCGTAGACCTGCCGCTGCACGATACCTATTTCGTGATTGCGCACTTCCATCTGGTGATGGGTGTGGCTGCCATCTTCGGGATTTTCGCCGGCACCTATTACTGGTTCCCGAAAGTCACCGGGCGGCGCATGAACGAAACGCTGGGGAAGCTGCACTTCTGGCTCACCTTTATTGGCGCTTACCTGATCTTCATGCCGATGCACTGGATGGGGATCGTTGGGGCACTGCGGCGGTACGCCGACCTCAGCTCGGTGCAGTACGCACAGCCGCTGGAGCCGGTGCACCAGTTCATTACGGTGGCTGCGCTGATAACGGGGGCGGCCCAGTTGCTGTTCTACTGGAACTTGATCTGGAGCCTGCGGCACGGTGAAAAGGTGGACACGAATCCCTGGCGGGCGACGACGCTCGAGTGGTCGGTACCTTCGCCGCCTCCGCATTCGAATTTCCTCGAGCCGCCGCGCGTGTACCGGGGTCCCTATGAGTACAGCGTCCCGGGCATGAAAGAGGACTTTGTCCCGCAGCACCTGGCCCCAGAACAGGTGGCACGGGCAAGCTGAATGGGGAGCGGGGAAACGGCAGACGTCATGACGCGGCCCACGGCAGTCGAGGACCCGCACGTCGAGCTCCTGGAGCAAACGGCAGCCGGTGTTGGCGGTCCGTCGGCTCCGACCGGTGGCGAAGGCGGATCAGGTGGAAGCGGCCAGCCGCTTGCCGTTCCGCGGCGTGCCTATCTGACAGGCCTCACGCTGGGGCTGGCGGCCATCTTCATGTTCTTCATGGGGCTCACCAGCGCATTCATCGTCCGCCGCGGCCTGGGGAATGACTGGGTCCGGGTGAGTCTGCCGCCCGTGCTCTGGCTGAATACGGCCGTGCTGCTGGCGAGCAGCGTGGTGCTGGAGCGAGCACGGCAGTATCTGGCGCGGGGCGAGAGTGGTCGCTTCCAGAGCTGGTGGCGGCTGGGTGCAGCGCTCGGCCTTCTGTTCCTTGGCGGCCAACTGATGGCGTGGCGGCAGCTCGTTGCGCAGGGGATCTATCTGGCCACCAATCCTGCCGCCAGCTTCTTTTATGTGCTCACCGCCGCCCACGGCGTACACCTGCTGGCCGGCCTGGTTGCGGTTGTCGTGATCGCTCTGCGCCGCTGGGATCGCAGCCGGATCGGCCGCGCCCTGGCGGTGGATCTGGCGGCCCTGTACTGGCATTTCCTCGACGGGCTCTGGATTTTCCTGTTCCTACTTCTCAGGATGGGGCAGTGACGTGAACACAGCACAGGTGGAAACGTTGCGCGAAATGACGTGGGAGGGCGGTCCGTCCCCGCTGGCGGTGGACAAGAAGAAGCTGGGGATGTGGCTGTTCCTGCTTTCCGACTCGCTGACCTTTTCGGCTTTGCTGATCGGCTACTCCTACGTTCGGCTGGGTACACCGCAGTGGCCGCGGCCGTTCGAGTTTTACCCGGCCATCGTCAAGGCCACGCTGATGACGGTCATTCTGCTGACCAGCAGTCTGACGATGGTGCTGGGCGTACACGCCGCGCATCAGGAGAAGCGCGGCCTTGCGGTGCGCTACATCCTGCTCACGATGCTGGGCGGCGTGCTGTTCGATGTGATCCACATCAGCGAATGGATCCATTTGATCCTCAACGAGCATGTGACGCCATTCGCCAATCCGTGGGGAACGCCGCTGTTTGGCGGCGCCTTCTTCGGCCTGACGGGCCTGCACATGCTCCACGTGACGATCGGCGTGCTCTATCTGGGTATCGTGGCTCTGGGATTCGGCCGGCGGAAGTTCTCGCCGGTGGATGTGGAGGTCAGCGGGCTATACTGGCACTTCGTGGATCTGGTCTGGATGTTCATCTTCCCGCTGATCTATCTCATCAACGTCGCTCCGAAGTGAGGGGAGGGGCCGGGCCGTGACGCGCAGAACGGAAGCTGTGGAAGCCGGTGTTCCGGGAACGACGCGACTGTTCCTCTGGGTGTGGTTCGCACTGCTGGTGCTGACGGCGGTGGAGACGTTTCTGGCCTACGAGGAACTGGCGCTGCTGCTGTTCATCATTGTGCTGATGGGAATCTCGGTGGTGAAATCGGCGCTCATCATGTCCTATTTCATGCACCTCCGGTTTGAGCGGCTGGGCCTGTTTTTGATCGTGGTTCCCACCCTGGTCTTCATGATTTGTCTGATTCTGATTTTCCTGTATCCTGACAGTATCCGGTTGCTCGAGATGAGGCCGTAAGATGCAGAGGGCGAAAAGCTGGTGGAGGTGGCTGGCAGTGCCAGCGGTGCTGGGCTGGACGGAAGTCGCCCGGGCACAGGGATGCGCCATCTGCTACAACTCGGCCTCGGCTCTGGGCAGCCGCGGTATCCATGCATTGAATCAGGGCATTCTGATCCTTTTGATTCCGCCGCTGCTGTTTTTCATCGGAATTTTTGTGTTCTTCTACCGTCGGCGTAACGTTTTCCGGGATACACCGACGGAGAACCGCCCGGCTGCCTCGCTTCCCGTCCAGGACGTTCTGCCCGCTTTTCTGGAACCGCGTTCCCTGCGCAATTTCTGAGGTCGATCCCAGCAAGCGCCGCACCCGTACCGGGCAACCTGTCCCCTGGCAGGCTTCATCGCATCCAGTGTGCGGGAATTGTGAGAGAGGAGGGGAACCGATGAGGAGCGCTTCTGGATCGGGATGGTTGGTCGCAGTAGTGAGCACCGCTCTGCTGAGCCTTCCGGCAGTTGCGCAGAATCAGGCCCGTGCAACCGGCAAAGCCACCGCTCGCGAGGCGACGGCCGCGCAGGCTTCCAGCGAGCACCGTTCTCTTGAGATTGCTTCGGGAACCAAGATTTCGGCTGAATTGCTGACCACGCTCGATGCCCGCCGGGCGCGGCCCGGCCAGCGCGTCGTCGCCCGGGTGACCGAAGATGTGCGGCAGGATGGCCGAACGGTCATTCGGCGCGGGTCGCGCCTGATCGGCCACGTTGTCCGTGCGGAGGCCAGTAGCGATGCCAGCGCCGGCTCGACCCTGGAAGTGGCCTTTGACCGCGTGGTGACCGGCAAAACAACGGCGGATCTGAACGCCGTGATGACTTCGATCATCTCCGCTCCCCGGCAGCCGCAGGGGGAGTCGTTCCCTGAGCCCGAGCCCATGCCGTCGGCAGCGCCAGCACCGGCGCCGGCCGCTTCGGGCGGACGCCCGGCTGGCGGGCTTGTCGGTGGAGCTGTTGGAGCCGTTGGGGCCACGGTGGACTCGACTCTGAACACTGCGGGGAATGTCGCCCGTAGCGGAGGTGCTGTAACCGGAGCGGCCGAAACTGCTGCTACCCTTAATGCGGCCTCGCGCCTGGCCGGAATCGAGGTCCGGCCGTCGGCCGAAGCGTCTGCGGGTGCCAGCAACAGCACGGTGCTTTCTACGCGGCGCGGTAATCTGCATCTCGACTCCGGCACGAGGATTGAGCTGCAGGTGGTCGGTCAGGCCAGCGTCAGCCGACAGCCCGCGCAGAATCCGTAGGCCGGTCGTTAGCTGACGCGCAGGACAGGCACACTCAAAGGGCCTTCCGCTGTAGAAGGCCCTTATTTTTTGTTTTCATTGTGGAGGCCCAGACAGACACTGACGGCGGTTTCGGGATTGATCGCCGTCGAGCCCTGCTCGATGTGGCGGATGATGCCGTTGGCGTCAATCACGAACGTGGTGCGGCGGGCCCATTTGAATTCCTCGCCGTTCACCTGGCTCTTTTGCAATACGCCGTAGGCCTCCATCACTCTGCCGTCCATGTCGCTCAGCAGCGGAAAGGTCACGCCGATCTGCCGGGCAAAGGCGTCGTTGGCAGCAGGACTGTCCCGGCTGATCCCCAGCACCACCGTGTTGCTGGCCTGCAGTTTGGGCATATCAGCCTGATATGCCTTCAGTTCCTGTGTTCAACCGCTGGTGAAGGCCAGCACATAGAAAGCCAGGACCACCGTTTTGCCGCGGTAGTCGCTGAGGCTGTGCTTTTTCCAGTGATTGTCGAGCAGCGTAAAATTCGGTGCCGGCTGGCCAACCTTTAAAAATGTCTGGGCAATTTCAGGCTGTTGCGCAGGCACGGGTGTGGCCAGAATGCCCGTGGCCAGCCACAGTGCTGCAAGAGCGACGATTCGGTCAGCTTTCATGATCACCTCGCCTGAACGGCTCCGCGCATTATACATACGTGGGAGGCGGGACCACGGGGCAGGGATGCTTTAGTTTCCGCGCGCATTGTGGCGAATACATAGAGAAAGTATCAAAGACCCCTCAATATGGCACTTTTGTGCCATTGACATTCCCTTAGGGTGTTGATACAGAAGTGCCCGTAACGGGAGGGCGGGAAAGTTCCCGGTGCGGGGGCACCCACCGGATTTCCTCCTCGGACCCTCCGGCGAAACTGGCGGTGGTCAAAGGCCCACGGCGCATGCGTTGCAGCGTTGGCGGATTTTTCGCGAAGCTTCCCGCATGGCCGCCGGGCTCGGTGCCGCCAGAAACAGTCGAGTCCTCACTTCAGGAGGCGGAACGATGCTGAAGCGTTTGGGGGTAGCACTGGCGGGATTTGCGTTCTTCCTCGCCAGCGGGCTGGTCCTGGCGCAGGTGCTGCCCACGGGATCGCTGACGGGATTCGTGGAAGACCCGTCAGGGGCTGCCGTCGTGGGAGCACAGGTGCAGGTGGTGGATGCGGCGACGGGAAAAGTGTACGAAACCCGGTCCGGCGCTGACGGTCATTTCCAGATCGCCAACCTGCCGCCCGGGAATTATCGCGTGACGGTCTCGATGTCGGGTTTCCAGACAGCCGTCTACAGCGGCGTGCAGATCATCGTGGGGCGGGTGTACGACCTAAAGGTCCAGCTCAAAGTCGGCCAGGTGTCGGCGACGGTCGTGGTCGAAGCCGGGCAGGAAGTTCTGCAGACCGCGCAGACCTCGGTGGGTACGACGGTGACGGGCGAGGCCATCACACGGCTTCCGTTTACCTCGCGCGACACGCTGGATCTGGCTCTGGCCGACCCCGGAGCCCAGACGGCGGGCCGGCCCCGCAACAGCTCGTTTGAGGGTCTGCCCAAGGGCTCGATCAACATTACGCTGGACGGGATCAATGTGCAGGACAATCTGCTGAAATCCAACGACGGCTTCTTCTCCATCATCCGTCCGCGTGTGGATGCCATTGCCGAGTTCAACATCACGACCGCCGCTTCCGATGCGGCCAGCGCAGGCGAGGGAGCGGTCCAGATCAACTTCGTCAGCCAGCGCGGCAGCAATGCGTTTCACGGCGGTGCCTGGGATTATCTGCGCAACGACTTTCTGAATTCGAACTACTACTTCAACAACCTCAATGGCCTGCCCCGCCAGGTGATGCGGCTGAACCAGTTCGGCTACAAGGTGGGCGGACCGATCCTGAAAGACAAGCTGTTTTTCTTTACCGACCTGGACGTGTACACCTTCCCGCAGTCCCTGCAGCGGACGCGGACGATTCTGAACAACAATGCTGCGCACGGGCTGTTCACCTACGCCGTGAGCACGGTACCCGCCAGCACACCCCCGTGGGTCACCTGTGACGCCACCAAGAAGACCTGCACGGCCAATCTCCTCCAGATGGGGCAGAACTTCGGCGGTCCGGGAACCCGCGACACGTTTGTTGCCCGCATCCTGGATGCCATGCTTTCGGCCGAATCGGCTCCCGGAGTCAAGCTGAATGCGCCTCCCTCGCTGTTCCAGGACAGCCTGAGTTTTCTGAACACGGGCACCAACACGCGCTACTTCCCCGACCTGCGGCTGGACTGGAACATCACGCGCAACCACAGCTTCGAGTTTGTCTACCACTACAACAGCTTTAACAGTTCGCCGGACTTCCTCAACGGATTCGATCCAGTTCTGCCGGTGCCCCCGTTCACGACCAACGTGGGCAGCCAGATTTCGAACCGGAACCTGTTCGTGGGAGCCTGGCGGTGGACGATCGGGGTGAACAAGAGCAACGAGTTGCGCTTTGGAATTCAGAGCGCTCCGGTGAGCTTCTTCCCGGACCAGCCGCTGAGCTTCTATCCCACGGCCCAGACCAATCTGGGACAGGTGCATGTCCGGCCGATCTTTGGTCCGGCTGCGAACAACCTGATGAACGAACCTTTCCTCGCCTACGCCACGCAGGGGCGGAACTTCGCCCTGGGACAGTTGATCGACAATTTCGCCTGGACGCGCGGCACGCACAACATGGCCTTCGGAGTCTCGATGACCGAGATCATGGCGAACGAGTTCTTCGCCTCGCCGCTGGTGCGTACCGTGTTCCTGGGCCTCGCGAACACCGATCCGCTGTTTCCGCAGTTCAACAGCAGCAACCTTCCGGGCATCTCCGCCGCCGATCTCACCACGGCGGCCAACCTGTACGGCGTGCTGACCGGGCGGGTGATTAACTACACGGGCTCGGTTTTCCTCAACCCGACCACGCGCCAGTTCCAGACCGGGTTCCCGGAGAAGATTGACATCCACCAGTTCGAGATGGGGCTCTACGCGCAGGATAGCTGGCGGGTGCGACCCACGCTGACGGTGAACTATGGCCTGCGCTGGGAGTACGAGGGCATTCCCTCGGACCAGCTCAACGAGTTCTTCAATCTGGCCGGTGGCGTCGTCGGCGTCTACGGCGTGTCGGGGCTGAACAATCTTTTCAAGCCGGGCACGCTGCAGGGCTCCACGCCCGTCTACGTGCTCAACGGGAGCAGCCCGTGGTGGAAGCCTTACTACAAGGGGTTTGCACCCTCGCTCGGGCTGGCCTGGCAGCCGCCGTTCCAGAATAGCTGGTGGCAGAAAATCTTCGGGAAGACGGGCGACACCGTCTTCCGTGCCGCCTACGGCGTTAGCTACAGCCGCGAAGGGTTGAACAACTTCCTGTCACTCGGTCCGGCCAACCCGGGCTTCTTCGGAACGCAGTTCATGACCCCGGTTGCCGCCAGTCCGGGTCCCGGGCAGTTCGTGGCCGGCTCGGTGCAGCTGCAGAACCTGAGCTTCAACAACGTCGCCCAGAATCCGTCCCAGTTCAACACCTCGTTCCCGCTGGCGGCCACCAGCGGCAACGCTGTGAACGCCTTTGCGCCCGATCTGCGCATGCCCTTCATTCAGTCCTGGACGGTGGGTGTGCAGCGGGCGCTGGGGCAGAACATGGCGCTCGAGATTCGCTATGTGGGCAACCACGCGACCCGGCTGTGGCGGCAGGTCAATCTGAACGAAGTGAACATCTTCGAGAACGGCTTTTTGAACGAATTCCGGAATGCGCTGACCAACCTGCAGATTTGCCAGCAGAATGCCAGTGCCTGTCTGGCGGCCCAGCAGGCGGCGGGTGTTCCCGCTTCGAGCCGAACGACCAATAACTTCGCCAACTGGGGTCTGCCGGGCCAGCAGCCGCTACCGATCCTCACCGCTGCTTTCACTGGTTCGACCAACACCGCTCCCGGAGCGTCCACGCAAACCAACGCCAACTTCCGTAGCGGAACCTTCGTGAGTTTCTTGCAGAACGGGCTGGCGGGGGCCTTTGCGAACTCGCTGGCGCTCGGCAGCATTACCTTCTGGAACAACCTGGTGGCTGCGGGATTCCCGCCGAACTTCTGGATTGTGAACCCCGATGCCCGTGGCGGAGCCTTCCTGCTCTACAACGGCGCCCAGTCCACCTACAATGCCCTGCAGGTCCTTGTTCGCCGCCGGCCCTACAAGGGGTTCCAGTTTGACGCCAGCTACAACTTCTCCAAGTCGCTGACCGATTACTATGCCAACAGCTCGGTCAGTTTTAACCAGTTGGCGACTCTGCGCAATCCACACCTGAACAAGGGACCGGCTCCGTTCGACATTCGCCATGCGTTCAAGCTCACCGGTCTCTACGACTTCCCGTTCGGTCGGGGCAACTGGCGGACGCCCTACGGGTTCGTCAACAAGCTGATCGAGGGCTGGCAGCTCAGCACGATTACCCGGTGGCAGTCGGGACGGGTCACGCTGCTGACCAGCGGCCTCGGCGGCACCTTCAACCAGAACGATCCCGGCATCATCATGAACGGGATCACCACGCAGCAGCTTCAGGCGCAGCTCGGCGTGTTCAAGACGGCCACGCCGGCTCCCGGAGCCGTGTGGTATGTGCCCTTTACGCTGCTCGACAGCAACCATCAGCGCGCCAATTCCGCCATCCTGCAGTCCTGCAACCGGCCCGGACAGTTCTGCAACTTCGTTTTCGTCTACGGGCCGCCGTTCTTCAAGGCGGACATTGGAGTGGGCAAGCGGACCTACATCACCGAACAGGTCAACTTTGAAATTCGCGCCGAATTTCTCAACGCCTTCAACAACGCCAACTTCTTCTGGGCCGGCGACGCCGCCGCGGTGGCGACGACCCAGAGCATTCAGTCCACTTCGTTTGGCCGCATTCTCAACGCGTACCAGGACATCTCCACCACCGACGATCCTGGAGGCCGCATCGTCCAGCTGGTCTTCCGCATCAACTTCTAGTTGCCAACCCCCGGCAGGCCCGGAGCGGGGCCACCCACTCCGGGCCTTTTTCATTCGCTCTGCCGTTGAAGCGAATTTCTAGAATGAGAGCCGTGGGCGAAGCGCTGACGATGCTAGCCGGACGCGTGGCAGAAGCGTTGCGCGTCGGCGCGGTGTTCCCCGTGGGTCTGGGCCGTACGGCGCTGTGGGCGGCGCTGAAGACGCTGCGCGCAGAGGGGCACTGCGTGGCCGTGCCCGATTTCATCTGCCGCCAGGTGCTCGACGCCATTCGTGCGGCCGGGGCAGCCCCCGTCTTCTACCGTGTGGGAGCAGACCTCAGGATCGATCCAGAAAGCTTTGTCACCGCCCTGCGCAGAGGTTGCCGTGTCGCTCTGCTGGTGGATTATTTCGGGCAGGTGGGCGAGGAAATCCCCGGACTGGCGGAACGGGCGCGCACGTGCGGTGCGGCGGTGATCGAAGATGCTGCACTGGCCTGGGGAGCTTCGCTGAACGGCCGGTTAGCCGGGAGCTTCGGGGACCTGGCTATTTTCTCGTTGACCAAGACGGGCTGGAATTATGGTGGGGGCGTCGCGGTGACCTGCCGCGAGGATCTGCGGGAAGCTCTAGCGCGGCTCGAGCATGCGCTGCCCCTCGATGGCCGGCGCCTGTTACTCTACGGGGCCCTGCGACGGCTGGACTTTGCGGCCAATCGAGTGCGGGGAGGACGATTTCTGGCTGCCTGTGGCTGGCTGGCACAGCACGTCTTGCTGCCCGGAAAGCGCGATTTTTACGAGGCGGCGCCTGTGACGCTGGCCATGCCTGACTTTGCCGCGCGTCGTGCTCTGCGCTGGATGGCGGAAGAACCTCAACGGGTAGCGCGCCGCCGCGCCGCTCTGGCCCGACTGCTGCAGGAGCCGGCCATTGCCGAGGCCCTGCTCCGTCCGGCCGGTGGCCCGGGCGACAATGGCGCGTTTCTGCTCCTGCGCAGCCAAAACAGTCAGGCTGCCCTGTGGCGTCAGCGCGCGGCCACCCGGGGCGTCACACTGCGTCTGTGCTGGCCAGCCTATCAGGAGCTCGAGCCGGAACAGTTCTGTGCGACACTTGCCCGGCTGGCTCAAGAAGTGGCGATTCTGGAAATTCATCCGGACTGGACGCCGGATGAAATTGACCACATTGCTTGCGTGCTAAGCGGATTGATCCGGCACGCGGGGCGAGGATGAGGATCAGGGCGTAGAGCCGGAGGGGCTCTCTTCGCCGGATTCCGGAAGCTGACTCAGGAAGGCCAGACGGAAGGGACCTTCGGGTGTGTCCCGCAGCTCGAGCCATAGCGTTTCCGGCAGGGAGAGAAAGACTTCGACCACCTGCGGATCGAACTGTGTGCCCGCACAGCGACGAATTTCTTCCCGCGCCACTTCGATCGGGAGCGCCTTGCGGTAGGGACGGTCGGAGATCATGGCGTCCAGGGCGTCGGCCACCGCAAAGATGCGCGCCCCGAGAGGGATCTCCTCGCCGCGCAGGCCGCGCGGGTAGCCGGTGCCGTCGTAGCGTTCCTGATGGCAGAGGACGATCTGGGCTGCCTCGCGGAGGAAGGGGATGTTCTGCAGTACCTGGTAGCCGATTTCGCAGTGACGGCGCATGATGGCGTCCTCTTCGGGGGTCAGGGGACCGGGTTTGCGGAGAATGGCATCGGGAATACCCATTTTGCCGATATCGTGTAGAAACGCACCCCGGGCGATGTGCCGGAGCGCAGAGTTATCGAGCCCCATCGCCCGCCCGATGGCAATCGTATAGGCCGTCACCCGCCGGCAGTGCCCTTCGGTTTCGGCGTCCTTCAAATCGAGCGCTCCGCCCAGGGCTTCCAGCGTGTAGTCATAGGAATGTTCGAGTTCGGTCAGCGCTTCCTGGAGTTGCGCCGTGCGCTCGGCGACCAGGCGTTCGAGGTCCTGCTGATAGCGCCGATTCTCCAGCACCAGGCGGCGGTGTTCGAGTGCACGTCGGACGCTGTGGTAAAGCTGTTCTTTCTCGAACGGCTTCAGCAGGTAGTCGTAAGCGCCGCTGCGCAGCGCCCCGATGGCGGCTTCGAGGTCCTGCATGGCGGTCACGATGATGACCGGCAGGTCGGGATCCTTCTGTCGCACCTGCTCGAGCAGCCGGAGGCCGTCGAGACCCGGCATCAAAATGTCGCTCAGAACCAGATCGCACCGGTTGGCCTCGAGCAGCGTGAGCGCCTGCATGCCGTCGGACGCCTGCAGGCAGTGAAAGCCTCCGCGTTGCAGCAGGCCCGACAGTACATCCCGAATGGGATCCTCATCGTCCACGACGAGGATGGTTTCGCGCTCCACGGTATGCTCTCCGGACGAGGTAGGCGTACTCCCCGGCATTGTTGCAAACCAACACGCCCGGTACGCCAGCGACAGTCAGGATGTGGAAGGGGAGCGCGACCGCCGAGGTCGAAACCGCCAGACGCTGCGCTGGGTCAGGCTCCTGGGCTGCGCCGACTTGATTCTATCGCACGCGAGTGAACTCGCCTACGGGTGAGCAGCGGTGGTGTGCTGTGGGAGAAACGGGCGTTTCGAAATGGCACGCTGCCCTCTGCTATGCTGGCCTCTGTCATGCGAAGTCGTGTGCGCCTGGGCGTGCTGGCCGGACTCGCCGTTATCGTGGCGGGCGTGCTGGCGGCTGCTGCCCAGCAGGCGTCTCTGGCTGCTGCGGATGAAGTGCTGCAGCAGATGAGTGCAATTCTCAAGCTCCCCGTGGTGCATCCCTTGAAGAAAAGCCTGCGCTCGCGCGAGGAGATCCGGCAGTATCTGATGCGCGAACAACAGCAGGAGAACGGGGCCAAGCGTTATGCCGATGCACGGGCTCTGGAGGCGTTTGGTTTGCTGCCGCATGGTTTCGATCTGGACGGCTTTTTGCTGCGCCTGCTGACCGAACAGGTGGCCGGGCTTTACGATCCACGGGCGCAGGAGTTTTACATTGCCGACTGGATCCCGGCCGGGCAGCAGCGAACCGTCATGGCACACGAGCTGACGCACGCGCTGCAGGACCAGCATTTTCATCTACGGCCATGGATGCGCGCGGCGCGTCCCAACGATGATGCCGAGGCAGCGCGCCAGGCGGTGGTCGAAGGCTCGGCCGTGGCGGCCATGCTGGATTACGAACTGCGGGGCCTCGGCCGTTCCGTGAAGGATCTTCCCGATCTGGAGCCGCTCATCAGCAGCGTAACGGGCGACGCCACGCGTTCACCGGAACTCTCGGCCGCGCCGCCCTACCTGCGGGCTGCACTGCTGTTTCCCTACCTGCAGGGAGCGGTGTTTACGCAGGCTGTTCTCAAGGCCCGCGGTGGATGGGAAGGCTTTGCTGCCGTATTTGCGCGACCACCTGCTTCGACCCGCGAAATCCTTCACCCCGAACTCTACCTGCAGGGGACTGGTGCTGTGAAGCCCGTGCGCCTTCCTGCGGCCCGCCGCTGGCAGCCGTCGGGATGGAAGCTGCTCGACGAAAATGTCGTCGGGGAGTTCAATCTCCGCCAGATTCTCGCTGCAGGGGGCGATGAGCGAACGGCGGCGGACGTGGCGGCCGGCTGGCGAGGAGATCGCTACGCGGTGCTTGAAAGGAAACGCGAAGAACATCCAATGCTGATCTGGCAGCTGCGGTTGGCTGACGACGTCGCCGAGCGGCGGTTTTTCGACGCCTATGCGCACATCCTTCAGAATCGTTACCGGACCTGGCGGCAGGCAGCGGCAGGTACGGAATTCCTGGAACTGACGTCGGGTGATCTCGAGGTGGTGCTGTGGTGCCAGCAGAACGAATGTCTGAGCTATCAAGAAGGGCCTTCCGGCGCCTTCCGGAGGCTGATCCGCGCGCTGCACTGGTCGGTGCCGCGCGGGGAAGGCGCCTTCGCTCGCGCTGGACGGGTTGAGGAGAACTGAGTGACATGTGGCGGTGGTGGAACCTGCCCCGCGTTCCCGAACCCGAAGTGATGAACGAGGCCGACGAGGTCGAGGCGTACGCTTCGGCTGCCGCTGAGGCCTACCTGCGCCAGATCGACGAAACCTTCGTCAGGCATGCCTGCCGGCTGGTGGGCGGAACTGCTAGGGGACTGGCTCTGGATGTGGGAACGGGGCCCGGGCAGATCGTCTTGAGGCTGGCCGAATGCCTGCCCGGGTGGCGTTTTGTAGGGGTGGATCGCTCGGCGCGCATGATTGCGCGGGCGCGCACCAGCGCGGCCAGCTTGCCGGGCGACCGCGCGGCCCGCGTGCATTTTTTCGTGGCCGATGGAAACAGTCTGCCGTTCGATAACGCCACCTTCGATCTGGTGCTCTGCAATTCCGTCCTTCATCACCTGCACAACCCCGAGCGGGTACTCTCCGAGCTCCTCCGGGTTGCCAGGCCTGGCGCGGCCTTCCTGCTGCGGGACCTGCGCCGTCCTACGCGGCTCGCCTTTCCTCTGCATGTCCGCTGGTACGGGCGCCATTATTCAGGCCGCATGTACGAGCTCTACTGCGCATCGGTGCGCGCAGCCTATACTGCAGAGGAGCTCGAGCGTCTGGTGCAGCTCACGGGCATGCCGGGAGTATCCGTCTTTAGGTTCGGCGCGACACATATTGGCATCGAGCGGCCGTTGCTCGGCCACGCCAAAGCCCCTGCGGTCGCGCGTGAGGGTGAACGAGGGCCTGAATCAGGCATTCTTTGACTTCGCCTGCCTCAGCAGGAGCTGCCGGTACTGATCCCCTGAAGCCGTCTGAAGCATCTGGCAGAGGTGCGCTGTTAGGCGGGCCAGGCCGGAGAGGTCATCGCGATTGTGATTGATCACGGGAACCAGGCAGTTCAGATCGCCTTCGCGCAGGAACTGGCGGTAAAGAGGTGCGACCAGAGAGCCGGGGATGTCGTCGCTGCGCACAAGGCCCAGAATCCCCCTCTCGATGGCCACCAGGCGGGCTGAGCCAATCTCGGCGCGCCACAGAATCCGTGCAGCAGGCAGCAGATCGAGGTGAAAGGGCGGGGCAGGCAGGTCGCCTGCACGCAGCAGGCGATGCCGCGCCTCGAGCACGGGCCAGTCAAAATGGCGTCCGTTGTACGTCACCAGCACCCGGAAACTGGCGAGGCGGCTGGCGGCTTCGAGCAGGATGGCTGGCTCCTCCGCGTAATCCCGTGCCAGCAACTGCTCGAACTCGAGACCGTGATCCGTCCACCGTGCCAGCCCGATCAGAAATGGCAAAGCGGTCTCGCGATGCAGTCCGCACGTCTCGAGGTCGACAAAAATCCACCGGTGAGGATGGCCGGCCGCCTTCAGCAGGCGCCGGCAGGCGCCGGGGAACATGCAGTCCAGCAGATGCTCGGGATTTTCCGGAGGAGCAAGGTGAAGGCGGTGGACCAGGCGAAGGAAGCTCCCGAACCGGTTCCGCGCCTGCTGCACGCGACCCCCGGCTCTCTGGAGAAGCTCCACGGCGGATTTGAAAGAGGCGGATCCAGAGCTTCTCCGCATATTCGCCACCCTAGCTTATTTCGTCGGGCGCGGCAAGTCATTGTCAGCCCGCACGGTCGATTGGCTACAATAGAGCAGGGCAATGGAGTTCGCCGCAACCGCCCGGAACTAGGGTCCGGGCTGATAACTCCTGCAGGGCTGCCTGCAGGAGTTTTTTGTTTCTGGGGAGGGGGAGGCTGTGCAACTGCACGAATTGCACGCGCGGCGGCTGGAAGCGACGGTTCTGCTGCTGGAGGAATCCGTCGCGCGCTGCCAGCGCTGGCTGGCTGAAGACACTCCTGGCGTTCTGCGCGTGGTGCGTACCGATCTGGATGCGGAACGGCGCAATCGCCTGCTGGACCTTCTCGAGGCGTTCCGGCGGGACCTGACCGAGCTGGTGGAGCAGTTTCGGCTGCAGCATCGCCCGGTGGATCTGGCGCAGATTTTGAACGCCGAGTTTTCCTCCGCATGGGTCATGCTGGAAAACTGCAGGCCCCGCCGGATGAAAGGCTACGGCATCGCTTTCGATCCCGCGGTCGCCGCCGCTCTCGATTCTGCCGTGGACCGGCTGACCGCGCGGGTCGATCAGTTGCGTGCGCTCGTGGCCGGCGAGTCCGCACAGGCGCCCGACGCCGGCAGCCGCTCGTAACCGGGACACGGCCATGAAATCTTTCAGCGAAGGATTCAACGTCGCCGGGAAGCTGGCCGACGTTATTCAACAACTGGCGGACGCACCGGAAACGGTGCTCAGTCGGGAGTGCCGCGTGCAGGCAGCGGCTCTGGCGGAGAAATGCCGCCGGCATCTTTTCTATTTCGTGTTCCTGGGACAGTTCAAGCGCGGAAAGACCACGCTCATCAACAGCCTGCTCGGCCGCCCGCTGCTGCCGTCGGGTGTTCTACCGTTGACGGCCGTGGTGACGTTCGTGCGTCGCGGCGAGCGCACGGGGGCGCGCGTCCACCGGCTCGGCGGCGAAGTGGAAGAAATTCGCATCGAAGATATCCCGCTCTACGTCACCGAGACGGCCAACCCGAACAACCGCAGACAGGTCGCCAGCGTCGAGGTGTGGGCGGATACGGTTCCTTTCGCGGAAAACATCTGCCTGGTGGACACGCCGGGAATCGGCTCCCTGTATGAACACAACACGCGGCTGGCCTATGAATTCGTCCAGCGGGCCGATGCCGCGGTGTTCGTGGTGTCTCCGGAATCGCCTCTGACGGTGGCCGAGCTGGAGTTTCTCGAGCACGTCCGGCGCCACGTGGAAAAAATCTTTTTTGTGCTCAACAAGGCTGACCAGATCAGTTCGGCCGAACGGGAGCAACTGCTCACGTTTATCCAGCAGGCCGGGGGGCTGCCTGCAGAGGGCAAACTGTTCGCACTTTCGGCACAACGCGCTCTGCAGTCCGGTGGCCAGGACAGGGATTTCCTCGTGTTCCGCCAGGCGCTCGAGGAATTTTTTGAACAACACAGCGCGCAGCTCTTTGTGCGTTCCAGCGTGGCCGCCCTGCGGCGGATTGTGGACCAGGAGCGGATGCGGCTGGAACTCGAGCGCCAGGCTCTGCGCCTGGATCAGGATGAACTGAACGCGCGGATCGCCCGCATCGAAGAACACTGGAAGCAGCTGGAGCTGCGCCGAACCGAGGTCGGCTACATCCTCCGCGGCGAGATGGCGGCACTCGAGCAGGCGATGTGGAGCGGCCTGCAGCAGTGGGTGGAGGAACAACGTTATGACTGCGCGCGCGAGGTTCTCGAAAAGGCCCGCACCGCACCGGCCGGCTCTCGCCAGCAGCGCGTGGCGTCGATCGAGCGCATTCTGGAAGAGACACTTCAGCGGCACCTGCAGCAGTGGCAGCAGCGCGTGGAAGAATTCTTCCGGCAGGAAGGCGCCTCACGCCTGGCCCGCTTCGGCCGGGAAGCAGCCGAGTTCGTTGCAGCCATTCAGGCAGCGGCTGCCGAGCAGTTCGGCTTTTCCGCCCCCGCCGAAGTTCCGGCCGAACGTTTCGAGCTCCCCGAAGGCGTTTTCATCGAAGTGGACCGCCTGGTGAACTGGGGCCTCGGGCGGTGGGTGATGCTGCTGCCCGGATCCTGGTTTGATCGCGCGCTCGAGGCGCGGCTGGCCGAAGCGGTGCCCACCGAACTGCGCCGCGCGGCGGGACGCCTGCGCGAAGCCTTTGGCGAGCAGCTGGACCGCCTGCAGCGGCAGTGCTGGGAGGAATTTGAGCGGCGGGTCGGTGAGACCCAGCAGGCGATCCGCGAGGTGCTCGAACGTGCGCGGAGCCGGCACGCCGCGGCCAGTCAGCTTCGCCAGCAGCGCGAGAAGGAGCTGGCTGCCGCCGAGGACCTGCTGGAGAAAGCGATGCAGGCGGGTCAGGCCATCGAAGAAACCCTCTCGACACAGCCCGCACAGTGGCCGATCAACGATGAGGTGCGGTTGCAGGAAGGGAATTCAGTGCGGCCTTCAGGCGCGTGAGGACCGCCTGGGCTGTGTTTGCCGAATCCAGCCTCCAGCCAGCAGGCTCCTGCAAAATAGCCGGTAGCGCCGTCGCGGCCTGCACGAGCGCTTTCTGGGCTTCTGCCGGATGCCCACCGTCGAGTTCCAGGCGGGCCAGCAGCAAATAGGCCCAGGTTCGATAGAACTGTGTCGTTGCCGGATCGAGTGATCTGGCTTCCAGCGAGGCTGCCAGTGCCTTCCGTGCTGGGGCGAACTGCTTCTTCTGCCATAAAAGCCGCGCCAGCCGGAATTCGAGTGCCTGACGGTTTGCCGCACGATCCTGGGGATCCACCGCTAGGGCCTGACGGCAGAGTGCAATGGCTTCCTCCAGTTCGCCAAAGCGCTCCATCCAGTCTGCCTGGATGAGCAACTGCCGCTGGCGGCGGTTGAGTTCGGCCGCGGGGGTCCAGTGGAGAATGCGATATTCGGGATCGACTTCGATTCCCCGGATGGGCTCAGCCGAGGCCAGATGAAACGGTGCGTGGCAGCCGCGAACCGTTACCGTCTGGCGAACGTTTCCGGGAAATGCGGCCAGCTCGAGAGGAAAGGCGAGATCGGGAGGGCACTGCGCGACTTCCACGGTGCCCTCGGCGAGGCGGCGTCCATGTTTCCACCGCAGGCGGAGATGAAAGGACGGGACGCGGGAGCCGTCGAGAAAATACCGTGAGAAAGCATCGAGCGGCTCTCCGCTGACCTCCCGGGCGATGGAAAGAAAATCCTGTAGAGAAGCCTTGCGGCCATAGAAGGTCGTATAAAAAACAGCCAGGGCCCGATCGAGGACCTGCTGCCCGAGCAGCGTTTCGAGCGTCCGCCACACCAGCATGCCCCGCTGGTACAGCGTGCGATAGGCCGTGTTCCAGTCACTGGCCCCGAGAAGGTCGAGCCCCAGCCGGAGCGGCGGCAAAGGGTCAAGAGATAGGGCATCCCGGGAGGCACGTTGCAGCATCCACTGCGCAGCCTGCGGTTGCGTCTGCTCGAGCACGCGCAGCGCCAGATACTCGGCCAGGCTCTCCGCCAGCCAGCCGTCGGCATTGGTCTGCATTTCGACGCCGCCGGGAAACCACTGGTGTGCCAGTTCGTGCGGGAAGAATTCAGGATGGTAGAGGGGGTCAAAGGCAAACCGCAACGCATCGGTGCTAACCACCAGCATGCCCGGACCGCTGAATCCTGCGACACCGTGCAGATGAGGAAAGCCCTCGACCACCCAGAGGCGGCTCAGAACCGGCCGTCCGAACCAGTGCCGGTAGCGGGCGAACAAGTCGAACAGTCTCTGTCGCGTTTCGGGGAAAAGATCCTCCTGCGGAACCGCGAAACAGAGTTCGAGATCCGCAGCAGGGTCGCGGCTGCAGCCGGTCGGTGTGGCAGCGACGATGGCAACAGCGCGTGAGGGCACCGGCGTTTCGGTCTGCCAGACAATGGTGGTCGCATCTGCGGCGAGCCGGCCGAGCGGGGTTCCGGAAGCGAAGGCGATGAAGCCGGCAGGGACGCGCAGTTCCAGGCGGTTCTGCGTAAATGCCCGCGCGTCGAACAGGGGATACCAGCGGGAGTCGTCGGTGAGCAGAAGGCCGCGATCGGTCCAGTAATCGGCGCTGTTGGCGGGAAGGCGCAGGCTGCCATGGTAGCGAAAAGTCAAGCTGAACGATCCCGTGCGCGGCTGGGGGAGGACTACGAGCAGCCGGGCAGAGGCGGGCGTGCGGGAGCGGATCACCTGCAGCGGATGTCCGTCGAGTTCTGCTGCCTCGAGCGTCAGCAAGGGATTCAGTTCGAGGGGGACTGCCGTTACGGGTCCGCTGGCTTTTAGAACGATGGCGGCCTGTGCGGCAAGGGTCTTTTCGCGCACGTGAAATGTGGCTTCGATGTTGCAGGCGGTCACCGTGAGCGCGGGCTGCTCACCGGTTGCCGCCGCGTGTGCCCGGAGTCCTGCGTGCGCCGCATGGTAGACTGACAGCAGGCCGATCAATGCAGGCCAGCAGAGGTGCGGGAACCCGCGGCAGCGGTTCCCGGAAAACGCCCACGAGGCCAGCATGTTTCAATCGTATCTGATTTTCGAATTTGCACCGGAAGCTCCCGAGCTCCAGCAGGTGCGGCAGCGTTTGAGTGGCTGGCGACAGGCGCTGCGGCTGGGGAATCGGCTTCAGTTCAAGTTTTCCGACGCAGAAGCGCCTCCGGATGCCAGCACTGAAAATACGCCTAAAATTCAGCTCTGGGTTCGTCTGGAATTTTCTCCGCATGAACGCCTTTCCTACCAGCAGTGGCTTGAGCGGTTGCGTACGGAAGAACCCTTCAAGAAGAGCTTGGTGAAAGTCCACACGGTGCGCGAGCCGGGGTTTGAACAGCTCGAAGAGCAGTTCCGGGCGCTGCGCTAGGCGGTCAGGCCACTCATTCCTAGAAAGCCACGCTCAGAAAACGCGCGGGCGTGCTGGATGCATTCTCGATCCGGTGTGGCCCCGGCGACAGCCAGTGGAAGTGTCCTTCTGAGAGGCGAATCCGGCTCTGCCGTCCTGAGGCCAACTGGATGTCGCGAAGGGTGAGCCGCGTCAGGGCAATCAGGAAGCGCGTGCGGGCGTTGCGGCTGGGCTCGTAGTGGCCTTCGGGGTCGAGCACAACGCTGGCCAGCTCGAGCTGGCCGATCCGGGCGGTCCAGGGCGGCGCCGGCAAACTCGCACCGGGGCATCCGCAAAGCGCTGCCGTCAGACCTTCGGCCGCCGTGCAGCCGCAACGGCCGGCAAGAGTATGCGGATCCAGCAACTCCACCGTCACGTTGTGGAAGGCGGTGTCAGCCTCGTTTTGGAGGGCGTGAACGAATCCGCCCCCGGCGACGCGCACCGCCCCTGCAGGCAAATCGAGGTCCTTCGGGGGTTGGCCGGGCTGCTCGACGCGCACGCGGCTGTGGTTGAGTACAACAAAGAAATAATCGTAGTCGTGGCGGTGCCAGAGCGTGCTGGCATGGGGCGGCACCACCACATCGAAGATGCGCACCGTGCGGCTGGCAAAAACCAGCCGGTGATGGGGCTCAGAAGTGATGGGAACCGCAGCCGGTGGCGACTGCGTTGTGGCGACTGCTGTCAGCGCGAGTAACGTTCCCGACAGCCACAGCGTCAGGCTTCTCACGCCGCCTATTATACCGTTCTGGCGGAAGCGTAAAACTGCTGGCTAAAAGTCGCCTTCCCGCACGTAGGGATAACACCACAGCGTGACCTGCAACAGAACCGATTTGATCCAGGCCTGATGCATTTTCTCCACCTCTTCGGCGGGATGTCCCTTTTTGGCCAGAAAGGGTTTGAGGGTGGCGGTGATGGGATAGACCAGCGTAATCATGTACCGAAAGGGAATGTGCTCGACCGCCTGCACGCCGTCGGTGCGATTCTTGGCGGAGCGATGATGGCGCCGGCCGATTTCAAATTGATAATCCAGCCAGGCCTGGTCGTAGCGGGCGGATGCGGTGTCGAGAATCCACTGGCCGAACCGTTTCCGCACGGCCTGCAAATACTCGCCGATGGGCTGCCGCGTCCTGACGTCAGTAAAGGATTCCAGCAGGTGCGGGTTGGCACCGACGAATCCATACCAGACATCCAGGATCTGTTCGACCTGGTCGGCAAGAACGTTGCGTGATTTCTGCAGCCGGGCGATATCCTCGTCGGTGAACAGCAGGGTTTTCTTCAACAGATCCAGTTCCTGCATGGTGATCGGAGCTCGCGGGACGGCCGGCGAGCCCAGGGTGTAGCCGGGAATGGCTGGAGATGCTCCGTTCATGTGAACGACCTCCGGCAGATAAGTTCGGTGCGATCCTTGCGGATCATCCGTGCAGCATGCTAGCTGCAGGCCAATAAAGCGCAAGCAGGAACTTTTTGGTTACCGGGGAGCTTCCTGGTGTAAATTGCGAGATATGAGGCAGATGACCGTGCTTCCCCCGCTTCCTTCTCCGGCGGGCAGGATGATGGAAGAGGTGTTGGGCTGTAAATGGACCCTGAGCATTCTGCAGGCGGTGCGGGTCGGCATCTGCCGCCCGGGCGCACTGGAGAGGAGCATCGCGGGCCTGAGCAAGAAGGTTTTGAACGAACGCCTGCGGAAGCTCGTGCGCTTTGGCATTCTCTGCCGGCAGGTCTATCCGGAGGTGCCGCCCCGGGTCGAGTACCGGCTGACGCCGTTCGGGCGCAAATTCGTGCGGGTGCTGGACGCCGTGGCGCGTCTGGATCGTGAACTGGCCGGCAGCAACGGGCGCACCGGTCGCTGAGCCATCAGCGGTGCGGGTATAATGGCCGCGGAGATTCTGCCGACGAGGGCGACGCATGACCACCCAGACGACGCAACTGCGCACCGGTGTGCAGGAATCGGCCCGTTATCACGGCCTTGATCGGGCCACTCTGGTGCAGATGTATCGGCTGATGTACCTCTCCCGCAGTCTGGATGACCGCGAGATCCAGCTCAAGCGCCAGAACCGCATCTTTTTTCAAATCAGTGGGGCCGGCCACGAAGCGGTTCTGGTCGCCGCGGCGCAGTGGCTGCGTCCTGCCTATGACTGGTTTTATCCCTACTACCGCGATCGGGCCCTGTGTCTGGCACTGGGCGTGACCCCCTACGAGATGCTGCTGGAAGCGGTGGGTGCGGCCGATGATCCTGCCTCGGGCGGCCGGCAGATGCCGAGTCACTGGGGACATCAGAAGCTGAACATTGTCAGCCAGTCCTCGCCCACCGGCACGCAGTGGCTGCAGGCGGTCGGTGCCGCCGAGGCCTCGCTGTACTACGCCGCCATTCCCGGTGCACTCGAGCAGGCCAGGCGCGCGCCCATGGGAGAGGCCGTGCGCCACCAGCCGGACGAGATCGTTTATGTCTCCGGTGGTGACGGGACCACCTGCGAGGGCGAGTTCTGGGAGGCGCTGAATACGGCCTGTGTGCGGCGCCTGCCGGTGCTGTTCATGGTCGAAGACAATCAGTATGCCATCTCCGTGCCCGTCGAAGTGCACACGGCCGGTGGCAACGTTTCGCGGTTGCTGCGGAATTTTCCCGACCTGCACATCGAAGAATGTGACGGGACCGATGTGCTGGAGAGCTACGCGGCCGTGGGGCGGGCGGTCGCGCACTGCCGGAACCGTCAGGGGCCGGCGCTGGTGCACGCCCATGTCGTCCGTCCCTACTCGCACTCGATGTCGGATGACGAGCGTCTCTACAAGCCGCCCGAAGAACGCGAGGAGGAGGCGCGGCGCGACCCCCTTGTTCGCTTCCGCCAGTTCCTTGTGCAGGAAGGCATCCTGAGCGAGAAGGAACTGGAAGCTCTGGAGGCGGAGGTCCAGCAGGAGGTCCGCGAGGCCACCGATCGCGCCCTCGAAGCCCGGCCGGCACCTCCCGAATCGGTGACCCTCTGGGTCTACTCGCCGGATGTCGATCCCACCAGCGCGCAGTTTGTCGCCGAGCCGCAGTTTTCCGGCGAACCGAAGACGATGGTGGAAATGGTGGCCGCGACTCTGATGGACGAGATGGCTCGCGATGAACGAATCGTCGTCTTCGGCGAGGATGTGGCCGATGTGAGCCGGGAGCAGTATCTGGACCGCGTCAAGGGCAAGGGAGGAGTGTTCAAGGCGACTGCGGGGCTGCAGAGGCGGTTCGGCTCGCTGCGCGTGTTCAACTCACCCCTGGCCGAAGCCAATATTGTGGGCCGCGCCATCGGCATGGCGACGCGCGGGCTGAAGCCTGTGGTCGAAATCCAGTTCCTCGATTACATCTGGCCGGCCATGATGCAGATCCGGAACGAACTGGCCCTGCTGCGCTGGCGTTCGGCCAATCATTTCAAGTGTCCGGCGGTGGTGCGTGTGGCGACGGGAGGCTATCTCTCGGGCGGCGCGATTTACCACAGCCAGAGCGGCGAGGTGATGTTCACGCACATCCCCGGTCTGCGGGTGGTGATGCCTTCGACGGCGCTGGACCTCTGCGGTTTGCTGCGCACCGCGATTCGCGCCGACGATCCCGTCATCTTCCTCGAACACAAACATCTCTACCGGCAGCCCTACAATCGCTCGCCGTATCCCGGTCCGGACTTTACGATTCCGTTCGGCGCCGCACGTCTGGTGCGGGAAGGCACCGATGTAAGCATCATTACCTACGGGGCCGTCGTGCATCGGGCTGAGCTGGCTGCCGCCGAACTGGCGCGCAAGGGAATCTCGGTGGAGATTCTCGATCTGCGCTCGCTCAGTCCGTACGACTGGGAAGCCATTGCCCGGACGGTCACGAAAACCCACCGCGTGCTGGTGGCCTACGAGGACTCGCTCTCCTGGGGCTACGGGGCAGAAATTGCCGCGCGGATCAGCGACGAACTGTTCGACGAGCTGGATGCTCCCGTGCGGCGTGTGGCTGCCAGGGATACCTTCTGCGCCTACCACCCCGATCTGGAGGATGCCATTCTGCCGCAGGTACAGGACCTGCGGCGGGCCGTCGAGCGTTTGCTGGAGGAATAATTGAACACGAGGAATAACCGAAGACAGTGACCACCGCACGCCGGCTCAGGACCTCTACACGGGTGATGCAACGCCGTATCCATAGTGGCTGGGGAAGATCGCTTCTGTGCGCGCGCAGCGCGAGCTGAAGCCCAGGGAGGTCATGGATGAATTCGCAACAATTAGAACGCATAAAGCACCTCCCCGAATACAACTCGGTAGTAAGATTAATCAATTTCTGGCAGCGAATGGCCGACGCGCTGGGCGCGCCAGGTATACCGAGGTCTTTAGCGTACGCCTCGAAGGTCAACTACGCGCAGGGGCACCCGTGGACACCCCAGGTGCTCTCGATATTGAGGGAGATCCAGCTAGCCGAAATGATCTACTTCGGCGAAGTCTGGCTGGTGCCGCAGGAACCGCTTCTTTTGACGCGCCAGGAACTCGGGGATACACCGGTGCTGAGCGAAGAGCCATCTACCTCGCCCTCGCCCGATACATCATCCAGCGAGGAATCCTGAGCATCGAGCAGGCCGAAGAGGAAATCAGCCGTGTCCTTGGACCCAGTCTGGCCTCGCTGGTTCCCTAGGCGTGGGAGATTGCCTTTGCGTTGCGCACGGCCAGCGAGATCCCGTCGACCGTCAAGCTCGATCCGCGGGCTGCAGCCGAGGCGCTTCTGGCGCGCGGCGTCTCCTCCTACGAGGCCGTCCATGCAGTTGCCGTTGAGGAATTCGGACCTTCGATTAGTCGCATCTTCCCGGAAGCGAACAAGGGAACTTCGGAGTTCGAGAATGCGTATTAAAGAAAAGGAGGGCACGCCACCATGATCTGCACAGTGTGCCGGAGAGAGATTGCTGACTACTCGAATTTCTGTTACTACTGCGGGGCGCGTCAGGTGCCTTCGGCGCCCGTACGCCGATTGATGCGGTCGCGGCTGGACTGCAAGCTGGCCGGCGTGTGTGGAGGGATCGCCGAATACCTGGGTGTTGACTCCACGCTGGTGCGTCTCGTGTGGGCTCTCGTTACGGTGCTGACCGGCATCATCCCCGGGCTGGTCGCATACGGGGTGGCCTGGCTCATCATGCCCGAGATGCCGGCTGTCCCGGCCGGCGAGCACGCCGCCCAGCACACCGCAGGCACTCCCTGAAGCGGCTTCAGGCCCTGGACTTGAACAGCAGCCGGTCCACGGAAACAGGGCCCGGACCGGTTGCAGCCAGCATTAGCGCTCCCAGCCCTACCGCAAGCGCGAGCTGATAGTCATTGACCGCCAGCACGCCGTGCCCCAGGTGTACCTTCCAGATCGCCACACCCATCTCGATCGTCATCAGCAGCGCCACCAGGCGCGTGAACAGGCCCACGACCAGAAGCAATCCGCCCAGTAGCTCCAGAACTGCGACAAAATAGGCAAGAAACACAGGCAGACCCAGATGCTGGACCATGTTCACCCACTGCGCGCGATGCGTGATCAGCTTCGGATAGCCATGGTAGACGAAAATGATCGCCAGCCCCAGTCTTAGCAGCAGTTGAGCCAGCGGACGGAGAAAGTCGAGCCGGTTCATGTCGTCCTCAAGGAAATGGGGTTCTGTTTCGTCGGGGTGGGCATGTCGCGCCGATTTTAGCAGAAAGCGCGGCAGGTGCTCCGGGATGTGGCTCTGCCCGCTGTTGTACAATCCACGCTTGGCCCGCTGCTCGACGGTGCCCGCACCAGTCTGCTCATGTTGCGCCGCGTCCTGCTTGCTCTGGCTGTTGTGTTGATCCTGGCCGGCGTGTTTGTCTACAGATGGACGCATCGTCCGGTACAGTCCCTGGGCGAGGCGCGCATCGTGGGCGATCGGGTGCCGGTCTGGGACAGCACGGGTGTCGTCCGGCGCCGGCTGGGCCAGTTCGATTACGGGACAGCTGTAGTAGTCCTGAGGCAATATCGCGATTTCGTGCAGGTGCGAGGAGCGAACGGGTTGACGGGATGGGTTACGCGCGACGATCTTGCCGATGCCGCGGTATGGACGCAGGCGCTCGAACTCAGCCGGCGTTTAGAGACTCTGCCCGTTCAGGCGCGCGGTCACACGCGTGTTCCGGCCAATCTACGCCTGGAGCCCGGACGCAACTCCCCCCGGCTGGCCCAGTTGCCTCGCGGGACCCCGGTCGAGATTTTTCTCCGCCGGGTGGTCGCGCAGGAAGAAGAAGCCGGCCTGCGCCGCTCGGAAGAATGGCTGCTCGTGCGGGCCGAGCACCCTCCGGTGGGTACAGTGGTGGGATGGGTTGTTGGGCGTTTTGTCGACTATGATTTGCCCGAGTTTCTTCCCGAGTACGCGGCGGCAGCCGGAATGCGACCTGTGGCCTGGTTTGTTTTGCACGGCGCCGAGGATCCCCTGACGGGGCACCGTCCCTACTATCTGGTTGTAGGACTGCGCGGTGGTGAGAGCAGCGTCTGCGACTTTTCGATGATCCGCGTCTACACCTGGAGTCTGAGCCATCACCGCTACGAAACAGCTTACGTGGAAAACGATCTCTGCGGAAAATTGCCGGTAGAGGTGCGCGTGCTGGGTCCCGAGGAAAGCAGGTTTCGTTTCACGGAGGAAACGGCGGGCGTTTCGGCCGAGCGCGTCTACGGCATGCGGCAGACGCTGGTGCGGCCGCTCAAAAGCTCTGCCCGGAGCGCGCAAACGCCGGCAGCGTCCTCGCGGTGAATCACCGGTTTCAGGAGCGCAAAACGATGCCCACACTTTTGCTCAGCGAGACCGACGTGCAGCAGCTTCTGGACATGCCGCTGGCCGTCGAGGCCGTCGAGGAAGGCCTGCGGGGGATGGCGGAGGGTACCTGCGTGCTTCACGGGCGCAGGCGGTTCAGTCTGCCCGGAGGTGCCTTTTTGCATTACATGGCGGCGGCCGATCTGGGCAATGGCGTGGCCGGACTGAAGGTCTACACCTTCGCCGGTGGTCGCCTGCGCTTTCTCGTGCTGCTCTACGGTACCGAAACGGGGGAACTGCTCGCCCTGGTCGAAGCGGGATTTCTCTCGGCCGTGCGCACGGGGGCCGCCTCAGGCGTGGCCACCCGTTATATGGCGCGGCCCGATGCTCGCACCGTGGGTTTGATCGGCACCGGGAAGATGGCTCCGGCTCAGCTCGAAGCCATCGTTGCTGTGCGTCCCATCGAGCAGGTTCGCGTGTACAGCCGGCGCGAGGAGCGGCGGCGTCAGTTTGCCGAAACCATGACGGCGCGCCTGGGCGTACCTGTTCGCGCCGTCTCTTCGGCCGAGGAAGCGGTGCGCGGTGCGGACATCGTGGTCACCGCGACCACCGCGGCCCAGCCCGTGGTCGAAGGCCGCTGGCTGGCTCCGGGGACCCACATCAATGCCATTGGCAGCAATTTCGCCCATCGCCGCGAAGTCGACGCCGAAACCGTCCTGCGCGCCGGCGTCATTGCCACCGACTCGATCGAGCAGGCCCGTTACGAAGCCGGCGACCTGATTCAGGTGTTTGCCGGCGATCCGGAGGGCTGGGCCCGGGTGGTGGAGCTTTCGCAGATTGTGGCCGGGCTGATTCCCGGGCGGAGGAGCCGGGAGGAGTGGACACTGTTCAAATCAAATGGCATCGCCATCGAGGACGTGGCCGTGGCCGCCCGCGTCTATGCACGGGCGCGAGAACAGGGGCGTGGTACCGCTCTGAATCTCTGGGTGGCTGACGGCGCCTAGGAGGGTTCCTTCCGGCCCAGGCGCGTCGCCAGCAGCTCGTGCAGTCGCTGCCGCAAATCCTCCGGCAGAGGTACCGGTTCGGTGCGGCAGAAGAATTCAATAGTCTTCCGGGTCGTATCCACCAAGGCGCGGCAGTCGTCGCACTGACGCAGATGCGCCTCGATCTGCTGCGCCGTTGCGGGATCGAGCGCACCGTCGAGAAAGTCGCAGAGTTCTCGAAGCAGTTTGCGGCAGTCAGCTCCCTGGCAACTCACGACGGTCACTCCCTCGAAAATGCCTGTCCAGCAGGTCACGGAGTTTCAGGCGTGCCCGGAGCAGGCGGGATTTCACGGCCGGCACGGAGAGGCCGAGCAGCCGCGCTGTTTCCTCGGTGGGCAGCTCTTCGATGTCGCGGAGCTGGAAGACCACGCGGTAAGCAGGTTCCAGCCGGGCAATGGCCTCGGCAAGGATGCGCTGCAGCTCGGCCTGCTCGTAGCGCTGATCCGGCGTGGGTCCCCAGTCCACGATCTCACGGGGAATCAAATCATCTTCGGTCTCGATCATCTCGTCGAGCGGCAGCTCGTTTGGTCGTCGCCGCCGCAATTTCATCAGGGCTTCGTTGACGGCGATGCGGACCAGCCAGGTGTAAAACCGGGAATCGCCGTGAAACTCCGGCAAATGCTCGAAGGCTTTGAGGAACGCTTCCTGGGTCACGTCCTCGGCCTCCTCCCGGTTTTGTGTGATGTTGTAAGCCAGGCGAAAGATGCGGCCTTCGTAGCGGCGCACGAGTTCTTCAAAGGCTTCGAGGCTGCCCTGACGCGCGGCGGCCACCAGGGCGGCTTCGTCGTCCTGGGCAGTCGGCGGTGCCACAGCAGGCCCATCCTGGGGAACATGCTGATCGGATTTCACAGGGGTCACTCCGCTGGCTTGAGCCTATCACAGCTCCCGGTGTAACCGATAGCTGCCGTATGCGTCCACTAAAACGATGGTTCCGGTGGGCTGTGTTATAAAAGAGGAGATGCGGCGAGCTTCGATGCGCAGGGCCGGGGCGGTTCTGCTGGTGCTGATCCTGCTGGGATTTGCCGGGATCAGTGCTGCGGCTGATCTGTTGCATCACCACGCCGGCCGGCCCGGAGGCGCCAGCTGCCCTATCTGCCATCTTAGCCACCAGCCCACGCTGGCTGCCCAGGCCGGAGATCAGCTTGCGGCTGGCCATTTCCTCAGCCAGAAAATACTGAGCAAGGCCACCCCGGCTCCTGTCTGTGCATCACTACTGCCGAGGTCGCCACGAGCGCCTCCCCTGTCGCTTTCTTGAGTCAGTTCTGACCCGAATTCGTAGCAACCGTCCGGGCAGCTGAGCTCTGGACCGTTGCGACCGAGACCAGCGGTCAAAACGCAGAACCACGCACCAGGTTCGTGCAGGTACGCATTGAGGAGAGGCGGATGAGATGGACGCGTAGCATCGGAGTTGCCAGTTTACTCCTGGCTGCAGGGTCGTGGTCGTTTGCCTCACAGCTTACGCGAACGGCGGGGACCCTGCGCGGGCAGGTGGTGGACCCGAGCGGGGGAGCGGTGCCGAATGCCGTGGTCGAAATCCGCAATCCCGTCACGCGTTTCCAGGCCCGGACGACCACAGATGCCAGCGGGAAGTTCGAATTCGGGAACGTCCCTCCGAATCGGTATCACCTGACGGTGACCAAAACGGCCTTCAAGACCTACAGCCAGGATGTGGAGATTGCCGCCGGCGTGCCGCTGGAGTTGAGCATCACGCTGCAGCTCGAGGGCACCTCGACGACCGTGACCGTCGAAGCGAGCTCGTCCGATCTTCTGGAGGCCGGTACGACGGCTCATACCGATGTCGGCAGCGCGGAGTTGCAGGCGTTGCCGATCAGCCCGACGAGCTCGGCCTTGAGCAGTGTCATCACCCATGCCGCTCCCGGCGTGGTGGCCGATTCCAACGGCATGTTCCATCCGCTCGGCGAGCATGCGGATACCACCTTCGTCATTGACAACCAGCCCGTCAGTGATCAGCAGAGCCGCATTTACTCCAACCAGATTCCCGAAAATGCCGTGCAATCGCTCGAGATCGCAACCGGCATCCCCTCGGCCGAGTACGGTGACAAGTCGAGCCTGACGGCGAATGTAGTCACCCGTTCCGCACTGGGACAGAGTCGTCCGTCAGGGCAGCTCTCGCTTGGTTACGGTTCCTTTGGCACCGGCACCGCACAGTTCAGCCTGGGACTGGGAGGGCCCCGGTGGGGTAATTTTCTCGCGGCGACGGGAACACAGACCGGGAGGTTTCTCGACACACCCGAATGGCGCCCGCTCCATGCCCGGGGGAACTCGGAAGGCGTTTTCGACCGCATTGACTTCCAGGCGGGGAAATCGGATTCGGTTCAAATCAATCTGTTCGCCGGCCGCTCCTGGTTCCAGGTGCCGAATACCTATGACCAGGTGGCCACCGGCCAGGACCAGCGGCAACTGGTGCGATCCTGGAATGTCGCTCCCTCATGGACCCATCTGTTCGGCACCCGGGCGGTGCTGGTCCTGAACGGCTTTGTGCGCCAGGACCGCGTCGGTTATTTCCCCAGCCACGATCCTTTTGCTGACCAGCCGGCCACATTCGGACAGAACCGTCGCCTGACCAATGCCGGACTGGTGGCTGATTATTCCTATGTCTGGAAGCAGCACAGCCTGAAGTTTGGAGGGTCGTTCACGCACACATTTCTCACAGAAAACTTCCACCTGGGCATCACCGACCCGACCTTCAATCCCGTGTGCCTGACCACCACCGGCCAGCCGGTGACGGATCCGGCGCTGACCAACCCGGGGCAGTGCACGGCGGCGGGATATCAGCCGAATCCTGATTTGCTTCCCGGACTGGTGGCCTTCGACCTCACGCGCGGTGGTTCGCTGTTCACATTTTACGGCCATACCGACATCAAGCAGGTGGCGCTCTACGGCGAGGACAAGATCAGCCTGGGACCCTGGACGGTGAACGCCGGGCTGCGCTGGGATCGTTACCGTGGTCTCAGTCACGACGATGGTGTACAGCCGCGTCTGGCCGTGTCGTACCTGCTGCGCCGGACGGGAACGGTACTCCGTCTGGGGTATGCCCGCATCTTCGAGACGCCGTATAACGAAAACCTCGTGCTTTCCAGCAGCACCGGCAGCGGGGGCCTGGCGGCCAATGTTTTCGGCGCCGCCGCCGTGGAACCACTGCGTCCCGGCAGCCGCGACCAGTTCAACGCGGGCTTCCAGCAGGCTTTCGGCAGCCATCTGCTGGTGGATGGAGAGTATTTCTGGAAGTTTACGCATACAGACTTTGACTTCGATACGCTCTTCGATACGCCGCTGGCCTTTCCAATCGAGTGGCACAAGTCCAAGATCGACGGGCTGTCGGTGCGCATCAATTTTCCGCAGTGGCACGGCCTGACGGCCTCTTCCGTTCTCGGGCACGTACGGGCGCGCTTCTTCCCGCCGGAGACCGGTGGCCTGATCTTCAATTCAGCCATTGCGCCGGGAGTCTTCCGCGTGGATCACGACCAGGCCTTCGAGCAGAGTACCAACATCATCTACCAGTTTCCCCGGCGCGGACCGTGGGTGGCGCTGACCTGGCGGTACGACAGCGGGATGGTTGCCGGTGCCGTGCCAGATTTCGCCACCGCCCTGACACTCGATGCGGATCAGCAAGCGGTCATCGGGCTCTACTGCGGCGATTTGCAGGCAACTCTGAGCCGGCCTCTGACGCCCCAGCTCTGCGCCGGCGCCAGCCGTTTCGGTGCCCGCCGACTGGTTCTGCCGGCACCGGGGACCTATGACCCGGACCATCATCCGGCACGCATTGCACCGCGTCACCTGCTGGATGCCTCGCTGGGATTCAAGAATCTTCTCCGCACCCGCGATTATCAGTGGAATCTCCGGCTCACGGTGACGAATCTCACCAACAACGAGGCGCTGTATAACTTTCTGTCCACCTTCAGCGGCACGCATTTTGTCGAGCCGCGCAGCTATACGGTGGAAATGGACGTACAGTTCTGAGGACGCAGGCATGGTTGCACCCTGCACCGGGGCCTGCTAGGCTGCTGCGCATCCCGAAGCAGGGCTGAAAGCGCTGTGGAGGAGTCGCGAAGATGCGTCTGACCGCTCATTTTAAATCCGAGGAGTTTCGGCCGCAGATCGAAAAGGATCTCGAGCGCTATCGCGAAAAACTTGCGCGATGGCTCAAGCATTACAGCGAGGATCTGGTATCGCTGCACCTGACCTACGAAAGGCATCCGCGCAAGCAGGAGTACACGGTTTCGCTGGATTTGCGGCTGCCGAGTGCTGATATTCCCGTCTCCGCGACGCACGCCGACGCGCGCTTTGCCCTGCGCCAGGCGTTCGACGAGCTGGAGGAGCAGATCAAGAAGCACCAGGGACGCCTGCGTCGCGATTACCTCTGGAAGCGCCGGCGGGCACGTCGCAGCCCCACACCGGAGACGACGGGGCCCGAAGGCTAGCCCGTCCGCGTGAGCAACGCGCCACTGGCCGTCTGTGTTCATCCCGCCTTTTTCAGCAGGTGCTGTCTCGGGAGACGCGACGGGTCATTTGCGCTGGCCGATCGCGGCACCTTTGCGGGGAAGCTATCTGGCGTGCCGGCGTTCCCGCAGCGGCCATCTGATAAGATGGACCTCAAACGTGCAGGGGCGTAGCTCAGTGGTAGAGCAGCGGCCTTTTAAGCCGAAGGTCGTGGGTTCGATCCCCACCGCCCCTACCATGATTGGCACCGTTGCGCCTGCCGCTTTTCCTGCCTTCCGGGTGTTGGGGCAGGCCGATTTCTAATAAAGGCTCGGGCTGAAGCTATGGCGCATTTTTGAAGCTGCGGCCTGGCTCAGTGTGCCGAGTCACTCACATAAATGGCGGTGGCAATCTCCCCGAGAGCCTGCCCGACAATCTTCTGAGCGGCCTCGAGCTCAGGATCGGCAGGCACGCCTACGTCGTTGGCATAGATCGCAAAAGCGAGGTGGTGGCCTGCGGGTGTCGTCACGTAGCCGGCCAGGCCTTTGCCGGTTACCATCAGGCGCCGGTTCAGGCGGTCGTAGGCGCCGTAGGTCCCCGTCTTGGCGAAGACGTGTCCGGCGGCCGGGGAGTCCGTCTGGATGTTCCAGAGGGTGCCGTCGCGGCCGAGCACGGGCAGTGCGTCGTGAAAGACGGCGAAGTCAGGGCGGTGTGCCATCACGGCGAGAAAGCGCACCATGAACTCCGGGGTGAACAGAGCAGCGGGCGCACCTCCGGCTCCATCGCTCTGCGAGGCCCCGGATAAATCCAGTCCTGCCTGTTCGAGAAAAGCACGCTCGGCATCGAAGCCGGCCTGGTCTATGTGCTCGTGCGCGTGCGCCAGCACGGCGCCCAGAATGAACGGCATCATGCTGGCGTGAAGGTTCTGGCTGACTTTCAGTGTGACTTTGATTTCTTCCGCCAGAGGGGGTGAGACATGTTCGGCAATCAGGTTTTTGTCCGTATAGGCCGAAGCGAGGGTGGCGAAGTTAACTGATTCTCTATACGGTGCGGCTGTAGCCTGGACGCCTGCTCGCTCGAGAGCTTCCGCAAGGGCAATTTCGGCAAACCGTCGTGGCTCGGGAACACGATAGGCGTAAAGGATCGGTGGCCCACCGGCGGGCAGGGTTCCCGAAAGGGTCACACGATGCGAGCCGTCGGGCTGGAGTTCGTCGCCGGACCAGCGCACCGACCGCGGCGAGCCCGGCGGCCCCGTTTGGACCTGGTTCACAACGGTGAGGTAGTGGGTGACCGGTGAAACCTGCAGGCGAACAGGATCGCCTTCCCGCTGGCCGGGCTGCAGAGTGACGTCAATCAAATTGTCGTTCACGCAGATGGGTGAAATGACAGCCCCGGTGCCCAGTTCCCGATCTCCTTCGGGGAAAAGACTGTTATCCACCAGAACGCGCCCTTCGATCCGCCGAATGCCCCGTTTGGCTACCGCCCTCGCCAGTTCGTCGAGCACCTGCAGGGGGTTGCCATCAACGGCGCGCGTATCCGGGCTGCCGTCGTAGGAGTGATCTTCGTTGGTGAAGGACAGAGTGCCATCGGGGCGGATGCGGCCCGAGAGATTGGGATCGCCACTGGCCACGAGGACCAGGTCACCGTGGAGGACGCCCTGGGGATCTATGGCCCCGGTGCGGTAGACCCGCGTATGAAACCGGAAGTCACGGCCGAGAAGAGCAAGTGCCGTGCCTTCCGTGAGCAGTTTGGTGGTCGAAGCAGGTGTGAAAAGCTGTTGCGCGTTGAGGGTGTAAACGAGACGGCCGTCATCGAGCGAGAGCACGGCAATCCCAAACCGCGCATGCCGGAACACGGGCCGCTGGATAATCGCCGCAATGCGTTCTGCCAGGGCGGCATGGTCCTGAGCGGCGGCAGGCAGAGCCAGTGCCAGCAGCAAAGCCCAGAAATGCCAGGGTCGGGCACGACGTCGAAACGTAGCAGTCGTCACGGTGTGACCTCCTCGCGCGCAAAGCGCCCGGCGCGCTAGTTTACTGCAGATCGGAACGCCATTGCCGGGTTTCGTGCGAAGGGCTATAGTGCGGCCCGCAGGGCAACAGGAGGAAGCGGGATGAAGGGGAAACAGACGCGGACGATCTGCCTTCCGGCAGTGGCAGCCGTCCTTCTTGCAGTGCTGGCCGTCCCGATGCCTGCTCCGACGCAGACGCATCCGGAGCCTTTCTACGCTGGCATGCGCTGGCGGCTGATTGGCCCATTTCGCGGCGGCCGGACGCGAGCTGTGGCCGGGGTTCACGGGCATCCGGACGTTCTCTACATCGGTCCCGTGAACGGAGGCGTATGGCGTTCGCTCGATTACGGACGAACCTGGGAGCCCATCTTCGATGCTATGCCGGTGGGTTCCATCGGAGCCATCGCCGTGGCGCCCTCCAATCCGGACGTCATCTATGTGGGCAGCGGCGAGGGCTTGCAGCGCCCTGATCTGTCGGTGGGCAACGGAGTCTACAAATCGACCGACGGTGGCCACACCTGGGTGCACGTCGGGCTGGATGATGCGCAGCAGATTCCGCAAATTGCTGTGGATCCGCACAATCCCGACCGCGTATTCGTGGCCGTACTGGGACACCCCTTCGGCCCCAGTGCACAGCGTGGCATCTTCCGCAGCACCGACGGGGGCCGGACGTGGCAGCGCGTCCTGTATGTGGACGACAATACAGGCGGCTCGGATGTGGCCATCGATCCGTCCAATCCCCAAATCGTCTACGCTGCGCTGTGGGAATCCCGGCTGGCCCCGTGGGAGTACGGCAATGCGTACAGTGGTACGCAGGGCGGGCTGTTCAAATCCACCGACGGCGGCGATCACTGGCGGCGTCTGCAGGCTGGTCTGCCTTCGGGTGTCATCCAGGTGAATCTGGCGATTGCGCCGAGCCGTCCCAGCCGGCTGTATGCGAGTGTGGCGACGGCCTCAGGAGTGGGCCTTTATCGTTCCGACAATGCCGGTGAGAGCTGGGTGCGCATCACGGAGGATCCGCGGCCGGCTACCCGCATCGGTGGCGGCGACCTTCCCGTACTCCGGGTGGACCCGAAGAATCCCGATGTCGTCTACAGCGCCAGTATCGTGTTCTGGCGTTCCACCGATGGGGGACGCACCTGGACTGCGGTCAAGGGGGCACCCGGCGGCGATGACTATCAAAATCTGTGGATTGACCCCGAAGATCCGCGCATCCTCCTGCTGGCCAGTGATCAGGGTGCGGTGGTGAGTGTCAATGGTGGGCAGAGCTGGAGCTCGTGGTACAACCAGCCCACCGCGCAGCTTTTCCACGTGCAGACCGATAATGCCTTCCCGTACCGGGTCTGCGGGGGACAGCAGGATAGCGGTTCGGTGTGCGTCGCAAGCCGGGGTGATGACGGTGAGGTCACCTTCCGCGACTGGCATCCGGTCGGGGCCATCGAGTACGGCTATGTGGCCCCCGATCCGCTGGACCCGGATATCGTCTACGGAGCGGGAACCAATACGGTGACCCGCTACAACCGTCGCACCGGGCAGACGCAGAATGTTTCGCCGGTGCCGCTGCGGTCGGCCGAGGTACGCGTGGATCGAACCCAGCCCCTGATCTTTTCACCCGTTGATCCGCACATCCTCTACTATGCCACCAGCGTGCTGTTTAAAACGAGCGATGGAGGACGCACCTGGGAGACCATCAGCCCCGATCTGACACGCGAACATCCGGGCATCCCGCCGTCGGTGGGCCTGATGGCGCGGCAGGATCCGCAGGCGGATCGCCACCGCGGTGTGATCTACGCCATCGGACCCTCGTTTCGCGATGTTCGCACGATCTGGGTGGGGACTGATGACGGACTGATCTGGGTTACACGCGATGGTGGCCAGCACTGGAGCAACGTGACGCCGCCGGATCTGAGCCCGTGGAGCAAGGTCACGCAGATCGTCGCCTCGCACTTTGACGATCACACGGCCTACGCCTCCGTCAGCCGGTTGCGGGTGGACGACCTGCACCCCTACATTTACCGCACGCACGACGATGGCCGAACCTGGCAGAAAATCACACTGGGTTTGCCGGAGGATGCGCCGGTGAATGTCGTCCGCGAGGATCCCGTGCGGCCGGGCTTGCTGTTTGCCGGAACCGAAAATGCTGTCTGGGTGTCGTTCGATGACGGCGAGCACTGGCATTCCCTGCAGCTGAACCTGCCGCATACCTCGATGCGCGACCTGTGGATTCACGAGAACGACCTGATTGTGGCCACCCACGGCCGGTCGTTCTGGATTCTCGATGACATCACACCGCTGCGGCAGATCACGCCGCAGCTCGAGACAGCCGATCAGTGGCTGTTCGACCCTGCCCCCGCCTATCGTGTGCGGCGCGATACCAACACCGATACGCCACTGCCCCCGGAAGAGCCGGCAGGTGAAAATCCTCCCTCTGGAGCCATTCTCGATTATTACCTGGCGCGCGATGCGAGCGGTCCGGTGACCCTGGAAATTCTCGACGAACAGGGGCGGCCGGTTCGCCGCTATACCAGCCAGGATCGTCCGATTCCGGAGTTTTCCGATCCACAAAAACTCACCATTCCCGCCTACTGGGTTGAACCTTTCCAGGCGTTGCCGGCCGGGGCGGGCATGCATCGGTGGGTCTGGGATCTGCATTATGAAGCTCCGCTCGCGCTGCGGCACGAGTTTCCCATCTCGGCTGTTCCGCACCGCACGCCGCTCGAGCCACAGGGGCCGCGGGCCCTGCCGGGCCGCTATACGGTGCGCCTGACGGTCAACGGGCGCAGCCTGACACGGTCGCTGCTGGTGAAGATGGATCCGCGCGTGCGGACGAGCCCGCCCGAGCTGCGGGCGCAGTTTGACGCGGAAGAGAAGCTGGCCCGCATCATGACCGATACCGCTCAGGCCATTCAGCGTATCCGAGACGTGCGCACGCGACTGCAGGCGCTGAACACGCGGAACGCGCCTGAACTGCAGCAGGCGGTGTCCGCTTTCCTTGCGCGACTCGAAGCGCTGGAAGGAAGGCCGGCGGGGTTCATGGCTCCCGTCTCTGGCACCGACACGCTACAGCGCGTTCACGGGGATGCAGCGCAACTCTACGCGCTGATTGATGCTGCCGATGAAGCGCCAACGGCGGCCCAGGGGCAGACGCTGGCGCAGGTCGAAGAGCGGGCCGGTCGCCTGCTGCAGCAGTGGAAAGCAGTCCTCGACCACGATCTGCCCGAGCTCAATCAGCGGCTGCAAAAGAACGGGTTGCCCGCCGTCAGCCCCACGGGTGCCCAATAGGCCGGAGCTGCCAGGATTCTTGCCGCAGCCTGCCTGCCCGCAGCTTACAATGTGCTCGGGAGGCTGCGGATGGACCTGTCCCTGGCACTGTTTCTGGGCTGGCTGGCGCTGACGCTGGCTCTGCTCGTCACGCTGTCGGTGTGGCTGTTCCGCCCGGACGCTGCGCGCCAGCCTCTGCGCGGACTGGCCGTCGTCTGGGTTGGAGCGACAGTGGTCATGGCGCTCACCAGCTCACGCGCCTTCCGCTTCCAGCGGACGCACCGATCTGGCCGTCCTGCGCCTGCCTTCGCACTGCGCACGCTTGATGGGACGGTCCTGACACCAGAGCAATTGCGGGGCAAAGTTGTGCTGCTCGAGTTCTGGGCGACCTGGTGTCTGCCCTGCCGGGAATCCCTGCCCGAAATGATGCAGCTTTACAGAGAATTTTCCGGTCCCGGCTTCCAGATCATCGGCATCAGCGAGGACCACAGCCAGCAACAGCTGGAATCCTTCGTTGCTCTGCAGGGGATCCGCTGGCCACAGGTCTGGGACGCTGACGGCAGGATCGCCGATCAGTTTCGGATGGCCGCAGTGCCTTCCTATTGCGTGCTCGGCCCGGAGGGTTCCATCCGCTTCGAGCAGCGCGGCTGGAACCCCGAGACGATGCAGCGGCTCCGCGATGTGATTCGCAGGACGCTGACCGAGACGGCCATGGGGCAACCGGCCGGTCTTTGAAGCCGTTCCGGTTGCCCGCACCGAGCCAACTTGATCAGAAGCTAGAAGCGGAACCGGGCACCAAACTGCATCTGGCGTGCTCCGTAGAGAGTGTTGCCCGTGCTGGTCGGGGTCAAAAACGTGGGCACAGCCTGGATGCAGCCCTTGTAGACCCCGGTTGTGGCGAGCGTGGCCGGGCATTTGAGCGTCAGATTGAGGGGAGTGGCCAGGGAACCGTTGGGGTTGATGAAGTTGTAGGCGCCGCTATCCACGCCGAATACGTTCGTGCGGTTGAACAAATTGAACGCCTCCCAGATGAACTCGAACGAGGAACGTTCGGTGATCTGGAAGGTGCGGTTGACGCGGAAGTCCACGATAAAAATCGCCGGCATGGTGAAGTGGGTGTTGCGCTGGAAGAAGGGCACGCGACCGTTCGTGAACCCGGCGGTCCCACTGATGGCACCGCAGGTCAGACCAAAGTCGGCCTTCGAGCTGCAGGAAGGAGAGCTCCGCATGAAGGCGGTCACCGGGCGGCCGTCCTGCGCCCGGATGATGCCGGAAAAGCGCCATCCGTTGAGGAAAGCCTTGCCGGCCGCGTTGTGGACCCAGTTGCCGAACGGAGTCACCCAGTAAAAGTTGGTGATGAACCGCCGGCGAATGTCCAGGTCCGACAGGCCGTATTCGGAACGGATGTCGTAGGGATTGAGCGGGCTGTTGGTCCCGAAGAACGTTCCGTTATTGCCGGCGACCTGGCCGTCGTCAATGGCCTTCGACCAGGTAAAGTTCATGTCGAAAGAGAAGCCTGAAGCGATCTGCCGGCGCAGCCGCACCACCAGGCCGTTGTACCAGGAGTTGACGATGCTCTTGGCCATCAACACAGGGCCCAGGTTGGGCCTCGGCCGCGAGGGCGTTCCGGAGAAGAAGGGTACGGAAAACTGGCCGACGGCCGTGCCGGTGGTGTCGTAGATGAGGTAAACCGCGGTCTGATCCGGTGGGGGCAGATTGACGTCGTAGACGATGGGCAGGTGGAGTCCGCGCGAGCCGACGTAGTTCAACGTCAGAGCGAAATCTCCCGGCAGACGCCGCTCGTAGGCAACGTCGTATTCGTGCACCAGCGGATTGACGAAGCTGGGATCCAGAACGTCCACGGCCGAACTCCCGCTGGCCGAGGTGCACGCGGCCAGAAAAGCGGCCAGGCTGGGATACATGACCGAGGGCGTCGGGCCACTGCTGCCGAAAATCGGGCTCAGCGCCGGCGCAGTGCTGGGCTGCGGGAACAGAATATTGGGCACCAGCGGCGCACAGGCCGGTCCCTGGGAGGGCCGGACGCTGAAGGTCTGCTGGAAAACGCCGTTCTGGAAGAGCGCATTGAAGATCGTGCTGTTCTGCGTGCGGCCGTAGTAGATGCCGTAGCCGCCACGAATGACCTGAGTCTGGTGTCCGCCCAGATCCCAGGCGAAGCCCAGCCGCGGAGCGAAATTGTTCTTGTCGGTGTTGAGCCGGCTGCTCTCCGGCACCAGCGGATTGGCCCGAATGACGTCGGGCATGAGCTGAATTTCGTAACGCAGACCGGCGTAGACCGTGAAATTCGGTCGCCAGTGGAAGGTGTTCTGGACGTAAGCGTTGAATTCGTTGGTCGAGAAAGCTCCTGAACCGTTACCGGTGATGGGATCGACGGCCTGCACGAATGTTGAATAGCTCCGCGTGCCGTGGAAGATGTCGTTCACGAAGTTGCGGAGCGCATTCGAGCCGGAATAGTTGTAGATGCCGCCACCCTGAAACAGGTTCTGCACGGAATCGTGAACGTGGTTGACGTCCACACCGAACTTCCATTCCTGCCGCCCGTGCACCCAGCTCAGGTTGTCAATCCATTCGTAGCGAATTTCATCTGGGAATTTTCCCCGGGGCAGAAAGTTCGGCATCCCGAAGCTGGCGCCGCCGATCGAGCTCGTGTTGAAGCCGAAATTTGGACCCGAATGATTGGCGTTTTCGAATTCGAAATCCTCACCCCACTGGAACCGGGCCTCGTTGACCAGCGTCGGCGTGATCACCGAGCTCCAGTGTGCGTTGACGAACTGGTTGTGCACGAAATCACCGCCGTTGGCCAGCTCGGTTACGTTGAGCACGGGGCTGGTCTGAATGCCGTTGGGAGAATCCCAGCGCAGGACGTTCACCTCGCCGCTGATCCGATTGTTAGCATTCACCTGCCAGTCGAGCTTGCCCAGGCCGATGTAGTTGTTCCCCTGGCGCGGCTGAATCGTGTTGAACAAGGGGTTGAGCGCATTGACCACCTGCTGGCATTCGGCAGCTGTCGGTGTCGGATTGCCCGGGCAGTTGGCAATCTGCTGCTGCCAGGTGGTGGGGTTCGAGAAGGTCACAACGGCCGGGAAATTTCGCTTCTGCTGGTCGTAGTTGGCGAAGAAGAACAGCCGATCGTGCAGAATCGGCCCTCCCACCGAACCGCCGAACTGCTGCCGCCGCTCGTCCGGCTTGGGCTGGCCGCTGGCATTGGCAATGGGGTCGCGGGCCAGCCAGAGGTCGTCCCGGATGAAGTAAAAGGCGTCGCCGTGGAACTCATTGGTGCCACTCTTGGTGATCGCGTTGACGATGCCACCGGCTGCCCGCCCGTATTCGGCCGAATAGGCCGCCGCGGTTACCTGGAATTCCTTGATGGCATCCAGGCTGTAGCCGTAGGGGATGCGTGTGCGGCCACGGGCCTCGCTGAAGAAGGCCTGATTGTTGTCGGCGCCATCCACCATGTTGTTGTTGTACAGCCCCGAAATCCCACGGAAGCTGATCAGGCCGAAGCCCCCATCCTCGCTCACGCCCGCCGTCAGCAGGACCAGATTGTCCCACCGGCGGCCGTTCAGCGGCAGATTTTCCACCTGTGCGGAGTTGACCACCTGGCTCACGTCGGTCTTCTGGGTCTCGACGAGCTGCGGAGCTGCCGTCACCGTCACCGTCTGCTGTGCCGTCTGCAGAGAGAGCTGAATATCCACCGTGGCCGTCTGGCCGACTGCCACGACGATGTTCTGACGGATCACTTCGGCAAAGCCACTTTTGCGCACCCGAAGCTCGTAGCGGCCCGGTTGCAGGTAGGGAAAGGCGAACAGGCCGCTGGTGCCGGTCTGCAGAGTTCGTGTGGCGCCCGTGTCGACGTTTTTCAGCGTCACCTCCGCATCCGGAACCACGGCCCCGGCCGGGTCGGTGACGGTCCCTACGATGGAAGCGGTTCCGGCGGTCTGGGCGTTCGCCGTCGGAACGAGCGGTCCTGCCAGGGCCGCCATCATCAAGGCCAGAATCAACCCCACTGCTGCCCCCAACTGCCATTTCGATTTCATCGCCTGCGACCTCCTCAGCGACATGCTCTGACGCGATGCAGTCTGCCCGGCTGCTGTGCCAGTTCTGTTACGGGCAGATGAAAATTCGGTGTACATCCGGCGCCACCCGTTTGGTCCTGAACCTGATATGGCGAGCCCTGTGGACCACGCAGAGGGCAACCTTCTGCGATCCGACATCCCTGCCGGGAGAAGAGTCCAAAGCACACCCCGTTGCCGGAAAACTTCTATGACGTCCCCGCGGTTTTGTCAAGCGGGCACACGAAGCAGCCGATCCGGGCTGTAGATTTTCGTAGAAAACAGAAAAGGGGCCCGGCCATATGGCCGGGCCCCTCTACGCGAGCGTCGTCGAAATCAGCCGGGGATTACCATTCGACGCGGAGACCGCCCTGAATCCACCGGCTGCCCGCCTGGCGATTGGCAGGCACGAACTGCGACGTGATCACGCCGAACGTCTGCGGCTGCTGCAGGTTCAACGCGGGATCGTTGAAATTGACGTGGTTGAATACGTTGAAGAAATCCACCGTGAAGATGAAGCTGATGCCTTCACGGAACAGGCTGGGCACCGAATGCAGGGTTGTGCGCTTGCCCAGCGACAGGTCCAGGTTCCACATGCCAAGGCCATAGATGGGATGGCCACGACCATCACGCCCGTCCACGCTCAGCAACACCGCACGGTAGCTCTTGGCCACCGCGCAGGGGTCGGCAAACAGATTCAACCCCGTGCCCTTGTTCGAGGGATTGCCTGCCGAACCGAAGCTGCAGGTCGAAGTGACGCCGGAGTGCACACCCGCGCCGAAGCTGTTGACGTCGCGGGTCGGGATGGCACCGACGGCGTTTGGGAAGATGCTGCCGCCACCCCAGACCTGGTTGCTTTCGATGACGAGTTCGGGCAATCCGCTCTGGGCAATGAAGATGCCCGAGGTGTACCAGCCGCCGATGAACTTGTTCAGAGACTCATGGCCGGTGGTCAAGCGGTGGCCCGGCCCGAAGGGCAGCTCGTAGTAGAAATTTGCGTTGAACACGTGCCGGCGGTCGAAAAGAGTCGGGCCGTAGCTGGCGTTCGGGAAGAAGCTGTTGCTGAAAAAGCCGGCCGAGTTCTGGTTGGCAATGCCGTCGTCGAGTGCTTTGGAGAGGGTGTAATTCAAATCGAACACCATACCGTTGGATAGCCGCTTGTGCAATGTGACCAGCATGCCCTGATAGTTGGCCTTGCCATCGTAGGTTCGCACGAACGACTCCAGAGTCTCCATGTTGATAAAGGGCGGCAGGTTCAGCGCCGTGGTGCGCACCAGGTTGATCGTGGTGAACAGGCTCGAAACCAGCCCGTTGATAAACGCCGAGGAGCTGTTCGAGACGAGGAAGTTGGTTCCCAGGCCGGGGAGCTGGTTTTCAAACCACGGCTGTGGCGTGACCGGCTGGCCGGTCCGGAGTGCTGTGGCCACGGCGTCGAAGGCCTGGGCGAAACTCTGCCCCGAGGTCGGGTCCACGAAGAAGTAAGGAGCGGCGTTGAAGTTCACCGCTTCGGGCAGATGCGAGCTCCACCGGCCGATCCATCCCAGCTCGAGCAACATGTTGCCCGGCAGTTCGCGCTGGTAGGTTACCGTGCCCGTATAGCTGCGGCCCACATGCGTGTCGGGGTCCACCTGGAACGACAGCAGTTCGCCAAACGGCGTGCTGGGTACGATGGGAGGCTGTACGCTGGGCACCGTGGGCAGCGGAAGGGTGCCATCAACGCCGATCCGGAAAGCGCTGGCACCGGGGTTGCCGCCCGCCGTGTTGCAGTTCGGCCCGGGCGTAGACGAGGCCGCGCAATTCGGCAGGCGCACGTTGATGGTCTGGGCGAAGCCGACGCCCAGCATCGGGATGATCACGCTCTGGACCGTATTGGTGCGGTCGTACACGATGGAAAAGCCGCCCCGGAGCACCGCCTTGCGGTCGCCGAACAATCGTGCCAGCAGCCAGTTCTTGTCTCCAAAAGACGGGTTCCAGGCTGCGGCAATGCGCGGCGCAACGTCACCCCAGTCGGTTTGAAAGACGTTGTCCACCGGGGCGGTGCGAACCGGCGCGTAGGCAAGCTGTGGATTGTAGATGTTCCCCCGCAGTGCTGCCCCCTGCCGTGCGCTCAAATAATTCTGTGCGGTAAGCACCTGACCGGTAGTGTTGTCAATCAGCAGAGTCTGGCGGTCGAGTTTTTCTTTCGGTGCAGTCTGCCAGCCGTAGGCAAGGCCGTAGGTGAGCGTGAACGATGGCACGATGCGCCAGGAATCCTGCGCGTACATGTAGTAGGCGTGCAGCCGATCGTCGTTGACTAGAGGGGTACCGAAGGGTAGAGGCTTCAGGTTCCCATCCCGGGTAACCAGAATGGAGACGTTGTCCACCAGCCCCAGGGTCGCGGCGTAGAGCCGATCCCACCGCTGCACATCGCTGGACAACAGGCACCCGGTGGTCAACGAAGCCGTGCATGTCGGCGGGCGGTTCGCACTCGGAATGGTCAGGAAGGGCGAGACATCGGCGTCGGCCACCGCGACCAGAGAGGTCAGCGATCCCACCACCTTGTCGTTGCGGACGTGCATGGTGGGAATGCTCTGGATATTGAATCCGAAGGCCGCTGTATGGCTGCCTTTGATCCAGGTGAGGTCGTCGACCCACTGGATATTGCGCTGGCTGATGGTCTGAAAGCGCGCCCGCTGTGTGTCCACATCGATCGGGGCATCGAGGAAGCCTGTTTGCGCAAGCGCAGGCGCAATGGCGATCGGGCCGGCAGGGCTCGCCGTGCCCGGAAGATTCAGCAGAGCGGCTGTAGCCGAAGGTGCCAGGGCGTTGAATTCCTGACGCGAGCGAATCCAGCCGAAGTGGAAGGAATTGAGCAGGTTCGGTCGGAGCTGCCCGTCCAGCCAGGCAATGACACCGTCACCGCGATTGGGGAACGGGCGCAGCGCCCTGACGTTGCCGCCGCGAATGTCCACCTGCGAAGCATTCAGCGCCAGGTCGCGGGTGTACATGTAGGTGCCGTGGAACTGCCAGCGGCTGGTGAGGACCTGGTCGAACCGGAACGTCACGAAATCATCGATGATCGGCGTGGGCACCGTCGCCCGGAAGCCGACCGTGTTCAGGCCGTCGCCACTGCTGGGGTCGTTGCCGGCCGGCTCGAGGTTCCACAGAGCCTGCACGGTGGGGCTGATGCCGAGCCCCCGAGGGTCGCAGGCCTGGTTTCCACCGGGCCCGCATGCCGTCGCCGTCGCCAGCGGGTAGCTGACGACGTTGTTGGACGCATCGCGGAAACGCAGGATTCCCTGCCGAAGGGTTGTCGTGGGGACAAAGCGGAGGATGTTGGTGGCGGAATTGAAGTGCCGGTGTTCGTAGTTGCCGAAAACGAACGTCTTGTTCTTCAAAATGGGTCCGCCGAGGCTGAACCCGTCGCGATTGTCAATAATATGGGGTTTCTGAATTCCCAGCCGGTTGTTTTCCCAGCTGTTGGCGTTGAGCACCCAGTTCTGGTGATAGGCGTACAGCGCCCCGTGGAAGTCGTTGGTGCCGCTCCGGGTCACGAGCGCGACCTGCGCGCCCGAGGCGCGGTCGAAGGAGGCATTGGGGTTGTTCACACCGACGCGGGCTTCCTGCACGCTGTCGACAGGGATAGGGACTACGGTGGTCCCGAAGCTCGTGCTCGTAATGCTGTTATCGGTGATGTCGATGCCGTTCAGTGTGACCGTATTCTGGTCGTCAATCGCACCGGCCACGCGCACGCCCACGCGCGGGAAGGCCCCTGTGCCCAGCGAGACCGCCGGCTGCAGGTTCAGCAGTTCGGTGGCGCTCCGCGTCAGCGTCGGCAGGCGCAGCATCCGCTCCTGGCCCACCACGTTGCCCACCTGAGCGCTGGTAGTCTCCAGTTCGACCGCGCTGGTGGCCTGGACTTCCACGGTCTGCGCCACCTCGCCGAGCTGGAGAGTCACGTTGACCGTGTAGCTTTTCAGGACCTGGATCACCAGGCCGGCAATCGTGGTCGTTCGGAAGCCCTGCATGCTGGCGCGAATCTCGTAGGTGCCGGGCATCACATGTGGGAACACGTACTCGCCCGCCTGATTGGTTGTCATGACCATGGTCGCGCCGGTCCCAACGTTTTTCAGTTCGACGCGCGCGCCTGCCACCGCTGCGCCACTCGGATCGGTTACCGTTCCGACGACCGAAGCTGTAGAGGCCGTCTGCGCGTGCGCCCTGCCAGCCCACCCCAGCCAGCAAAGGGCTGTCAGAAGAACGAATACACAACGGATAAGCCTCTCGTGCATGCGCATAGAAATCGAGTTCCCTCCCTTTCTTGAGCTCCTCGCGTTCCGATCGCCGTCCCGATCAACCCCCTGGAGGAGCCCAGGTGGGCCGAATGCTAGGTGTGGCTGCGTGCGATTGCAATACAGAAAAACCCTGAAATGGGATTAAGGGGTGCCGCTCCGGGGCGGGCCGGGCTGCTTGCCTGTGCGCATGCTCTGGGCTAGATTACCGGCTTCCCCTGAGCCTTCGACCATGGCCTGCACGCGCCTGAAAGTGCTGATCTCCCGCAGCCGCATTCGCCGGCGGGTGCAGGAGATGGCGCGTGAGATTGCCCGCGATTACCGTGGCCAGCCGGTGCACCTGGTGGGGGTGCTCAAAGGAGCCTGCATCTTCCTTGCGGACCTGATTCGCCTGCTGCCGCTCGATGTCTCCCTCGATTTCATGGCCGTGGCCAGCTACGGGCGTCAGAGCCGCAGCTCGGGCGAGGTGAAGCTGATCAAGGACCTCGACTCCAGTATCGAGGGTCTCCACGTGATCCTGGTCGAGGACATTCTCGACACCGGGCTAACGCTCGATTATCTCCGCCGCATCCTCGAGCAGCGCAAGCCGCGCAGCGTGCGTGTGGCCGCGCTGCTCGACAAACCCTCGCGGCGCCTGATTCCGGATGTCCGGGCGGACTATGTGGGCTTTGAAATTCCCAATCACTTCGTGGTGGGTTACGGGCTGGATTTTGGAGAAAGGTATCGCAATCTGCAGGATATCTGCATCCTGGAGCCCCCGCCGGATGTGACGGATCCTCCGCGCCGATCGCCATGACGGAAGCCGAACTGGTAGCTCTCATTGATCACACGCTGCTGCGGCCCGATGCCACGCCGGACGACGTCGAACGCCTGTGCCGGGATGCAAGGCAGTACAGATTCGCAGCGGCGGTGGTCGCTCCAGTCTATGTGCCGGCAGCCGCCCGGCTGCTCGAGGGAAGCGGCATCCCCGTCTGCACGGTGATCGGTTTTCCCCATGGAACGTCCCTGACGCGGGTCAAGCTGTTCGAGGCCGAGCGCGCGCTCGCCCTGGGTGCCGGCGAGCTCGACGTGGTGATTCACGTGGGGGCTCTGCGGGCAGGTCGCGACGAAGCCGTGGAGACGGAGATCCGGCAGCTCGCCGAACTGTGTCATGGGCTGCGCGCGCGTCTGAAGGTGATCCTCGAGACGGCACTGCTCTCGGACGAGGAAAAGCGACGCGGCGCCCTGCTGGCGCTGCAGGCCGGAGCCGATTTCGTCAAGACATCCACAGGGTTTGGCCCCGGCGGAGCGACCGCCGAAGATGTCCGGCTGCTGGCGGAGGCCGTCGGCGGGCGCATCGGCGTCAAGGCATCGGGTGGCATCCGCACGCTGGAGGATCTTCAGCGCATGGTTGCCGCCGGGGCCACGCGTATCGGCACCAGCTCCGGCGTACGCATCGTGGAAGAACTGCGCGCCGCGCAGACGGCGCGTTCCTGACCCGCTGTTGCCCCGCCGCTATAATGGCAGCGATGTCTCCTGACAAGGCCAGTGTCCCTCCGGAGGCCCAGGAAGCCGTTTCGGTGGACAGCCCTTCCCGTCTGCCCGCCTCGCTCGACGTCGGCGCCCCCGAGATGCTGGCCCTGATGGCCGAGCTGAGCGAAGAGATCAACGCTTCGCTCGACCTGGACGAAGTTCTCGCCAAGGCCGCCGCCTTCATCCGCCGCCTCATTGACTACGAGGTGTTCGCCATTCTTCTGGTGGACGAGGAACGTAACGACCTTTACTTCCGCTTCTCGATCGGCCACCGCCCGGAGGTCGTGCAGAACTGGCGGGTGCCGATCGGCCGGGGGATTACCGGCACGGCCGCGGCGACCGGCAGGCCCCTGCTGGTTCCCGATGTCCGGGAGGATCCGCGCTACATCAACGCCCTCGACAGTACGCGCTCGGAGCTGGCCGTGCCGTTGATGGTCAAGGGCAAATGCATCGGCGTGCTGGACATCCAGAGTCCCCATGTCAATGCGTTTCATCCCGACCATCTGACCGTTCTGTCGCTTCTGGCCACGCGGCTGGCCATTGCCATTGATAACGCGCGGTTGTTCGAGGCCACCCGGCGCCAGGCGGACACACTGCTGCTGCTCCATGAAGTGGCCCGGCAGGCCAGTGAAGTTCTGGAGCCGGAGGAGCTGCTGCGGCGGGCGGCCCAGCTCGTCAAGCAGGTCATTGACTATCAAATCTTCAGCCTGCTCCTGTACGATCCGGAGCAAAAGGTGTTTCGGCACAGTGTCAGCGTGAAATTCGGTCAGGATGTGCAGGAACGCTCGGTGGTGCCCGAAGGGCAGGGCATCGTGGGGCTGGCGGCGCGTCGCCGGCAGCCGGTGCTGGTGCCGGATGTGACGCGGAATCCCCACTATATTCGCGTCAATCCGGAGACGCGTTCCGAGCTGGCCGTACCGTTGATCTCCCGCAACCGCGTGATCGGAGTGATCGATCTGGAAAGCCCGCAGCCCAATTACTTCACGGCGACACACGTGCAGGCGCTTTCGATCCTGGCGGCGCATCTGGCGGTGGCGATCGAAAACGCCCAGCTCTATGCGCGCGTGACCCGCGCCGAGGCGCGCATGGAGCGCGAGCTGCAGGCGGCGCGGGCCATGCAGGCGGCCCTGCTGCCCGAAGTTCCCGCCGAGGATTACGGCCTCGACATTGCAGCGCGCTATGTGTCGGCCCGCGAACTGGGCGGCGATATTTACGACTTCCGCCGCTACGGTCCGCAGTCGCTGGCGTTCGCTCTGGGCGATGTGAGCGGCAAGGGTGCGGGTGCGGCCCTCTACGGGGCGGTAGCCATCGGCATTTTCCGCAGCCTGGCCCCGCTGAAGCTGCCACCGGCGCGCATGCTGCGGGCGATGAACCGGCCGCTCAGCGAGCGGCGCATCGAAGGCTGGTACATGACGCTTTGCGTCGCCACCTGGCACCGCGGGCGGCGCCAGCTCCGCGTGGCCAATGCCGGGCAGACGCAACCGCTGGTGGTGCATGCCGGGCAGGTCGGCCAGCTACCCCTGACCGGCTTTCCTCTGGGCCTGGGATTTTCGGACGCCCCCTACGAAGAGCTCAGCCTGGACCTCCATTCCGGGGACTGGGTCATTTTCTATTCCGACGGGATCGTCGAAACCATGACCACCGCCGGCCAGCTCTTCGGCACCGAGCGTCTGCGCGCTCTGGTCGCCGAAGCCAGCGCCCAGCCCGGCCTTTCCGCCGACGGGATGGCCGACCGGATTTTGGCGGAAGTGGCTCTGGCTTCGGGTTCGGCTGCGCCGGCCGATGACCGCACCCTGATCGTCCTCAAAGTCAAATAGCGCTTTTCCGGGGCGTGTTAACGTGACGGCTCCCAATCCTGCCTCCTACACGCCGTACTTTGGTTACCGCCGCGGCCGGCTGCACTGCGAGCAGGTTCCGCTCGAGGTGATCGCCCAGGAAGTCGGCACACCCGCTTACGTCTACAGCCGGGCGTCCATCGAATCGGCCTGGCGCGGCTTTGACCGTGCCTTCCGCACGGTGCCGCACACCGTCTGCTATTCCGTCAAGGCCTGCTCGAATCTGGCCGTGCTGCGCCTGCTGGCAGAACTGGGCAGCGGCTTTGACATCGTTTCCGGTGGTGAGCTGGAACGTTTGCTGCGCCTGGGCGTCCCGGGCGATCGCATCGTCTTCTCCGGTGTGGGCAAGACGCGCGAGGAGCTGCGCGCGGCAGTCCGGGCCGGCCTGAAACTGATCAACGTGGAGTCGGCCGAGGAACTGGAGATGTTGGCCGAAGAAGCCTCGCGCCTGGGTCGCCGGGCACCGGCCGCGGTGCGGGTCAATCCCGACGTCGCCGCAGGCGCCCACCCGCATATTTCGACCGGACGTCGTGTCCATAAGTTTGGCGTGGACTGGGCCGAGGCGATCCCGGTCTACCGCCGGGGCCTGCAACTGCCGGCCGTGCACTGGCAGGGCGTGAGCGTACATCTGGGCTCGCAGATCCTCTCGCTCCGTCCCTTTCGCCAGGCCGTGGCCAGGCTGTGCCGGCTGGTCGAGCGCCTGCAGAGGGAGCAGGTGCCACTTCGCTATCTGGATTTCGGGGGCGGTCTGGGCGTCCGCTATCTGGCCGAGCGGCCGCCGTCGCTCGAGGCGTATGCGCGGTTGCTCGCGCCCGCCGTCGGCCGACTGGGCCTTCATCTGCTGCTCGAGCCGGGCCGGAGCATCGTCGGTCCCGCCGGTGTGCTGCTCACGCGACTGCTGGTGCGGAAGCGCAACGGAGGCCGCCTGTTCTACGTCGTGGATGCGGGCATGAACGACTTTCTGCGCCCGGCCCTCTACGGCGCCATCCATCCAATCACGCCCGCAACGATCGCCGGCAGGCGCAGGCCGGTGCGCGCGGATATCGTCGGGCCGGTCTGCGAGAGCGGCGATGTGTTCGCGCAGCGCTGGCCGCTTCCCGAAGCGCAACCCGGAGAGCTGCTGGTCATCTGGGGAACGGGCGCCTACGGGTTCGTCCTGTCGTCGAACTATAACTCCCGCCTGCGTCCCGCTGAAGTCCTGGTGGAAGGAAAGAGCTTTCGCGTCATCCGGCAGCGGGAAAACTTCGCCGACCTCGTGCGCAACGAGACCCTCTAGGCTGTCTCATTCGCCCCAGAGCAGCTTGCTGCGCAGAACCTCAAAGTAGCTGCGCTGCGGAGCGCGGATCAGCCGCAGCTTGCACGAAGCGCGTTCGACGGTCAACCTGTCGCCGTGCTGTAGCTCACAGACGGTGTGCCCGTCCACCGTCAGCAACGCCGGCTCCTCTCCGCCCGTGAACACCGCGGACAGGCGTGCGGTGGCGGGCAGCACCAGCGGCCGGTTGGTGAGCATGTGCGGGCAGATGGGCGTGACGACAAAGGCTTCCAGTACCGGATCCACGATCGGACCACCGGCCGAGAGCGAATAGGCCGTCGAGCCGGTGGGCGTGGCGAAGATGATGCCGTCGGCTCGATGCGTCGAGACGTACTGCCCGTCCACCAGGATCTGAAAGTGGATCATATGGGCCGGGCGGCCCTTGATGAGTACGGCATCGTTGAGGCCGCGTTCGGCGGCCAGCGAGCGGCCGTCGCGGCAGACCGATACGCTCACCATCATCCGCTCACTGACCTCGTAGCGTCCGTCGAGCACCTGTTCGAGGGCAGGGAAGAGTTCGTCGAAGGTGACGCTGGTGAGGAAGCCCATGTTGCCGAAATTCACGGGCAGGATCGGACGGCCGGAGTCGGCGACGAAGCGGGCGGCAGTCAGCAGCGTGCCGTCCCCGCCCAGCACGATCACCAGATCCACACGCTGCGCCAGTTCCTGCCGCGGCAAGGTCGGAAGACCGCTGGTGGACGCGCCGCTTTCCTCAGCGGCCACGTACACGGCCACCTGCCGCTGCCGCAACCAGGCATCCAGTGCGGGCAGAAGCCGTTGAATCCTCTCCTGCCCGGGTTTCGCGAAAATGCCGACCGTGCGGATCATCCGGCGGCCATTCTAGCACCGCTGCCGGGATGCTCCGCCGGGCCCCTCTCCAGACCGGGTGCCTATTGCGGAGAAAGATTCTGCTTTTTCAGCAGCTCTTTCTGCTTTGCCGTCCACGTGCCCGACATATCGCCGTGCAGGATCAGCAGCTCGCCGTTTTCGTACATCTGCCGGGTGGTGTGGAAGAACTTGAGATTGGACTGTCGCCCGGAAAGGTCCCAGTGGTGCTCGCCGTCGCTGTAGCGGAACACGATGTTGTCGGCATAGTGAATCGTGTTGCCCCAGGGATCCATGGCGGCCACGGTCGAGGCGGGCTGTCCGGACGCGTCGCGTTTCAGCACGGAAAGCTGGGTGAGCACGCCGGGAATTTCCACCCAGTAGATGGTGTGGTCGGAAGACTCGTGGAAGCGAATGGGAACCGAAACCACGCGCGGGTTGTGCGTGTACCACGGACCGGCCAGCGCGTTGATCAGCGAACGAATCGCCTGCTGCTGCTCTGGACTGGCGGACTGGTCGATGTACAGGGTGCCGTAAATCTCTTCTCCATTGGCGTCCACCAGGTTCCCGACGGTGACGAAACGAACCCCGTCGAGCCGGACATTGCCGAAATGTCCCTTGCGAATATAGGCGAAGTCGGCGGCCTCGCAGGTGCCGTGTGTGGGATGTCCGTTCGAGCGACAGGGGCAGCCGTAAGCCGGGCACTGACAGGAGGTAAAGCCCAGACCCTCCACGTCAAAATCCGGCACCGCGGCTGTTTGAGAAGACTGCTGGGCCAACCCCGGTGCGGCCAGGACCGCACACAGTACAGCCACACCGGCAATACCAGGCACTCGACTCATTCTTGCCTCCTTGAGGGGTGCGCTGCGGACTGCGCAGGCGGATTGGAGAGATAGCGGCAGCATACGCCCCGCCAACCCAGGAGTCAATGCAATTCTTGAGCTAGCGGCTGGGAGCGCGGGCGTGAAGGAAAAACTCCTGATTCCCTTCGCTTCCCATCAAACGCGAAGGCACCACATCAAGGGCTTCGAGTCCCAGGCGCAGCGCCGCTCCACGAACACTCTCGATGGCCCGTTGATGCAGTTGCGGATCGCGCACGATGCCACCCCTGCCCACCTGACCGCGCTCGAGCTCGAACTGTGGCTTGATCAAAACGATCCATTCCGCACCGGGAGCGGTCAGCGGCAGGATGGCCGGCAGCAGCAACGTCACCGAAATGAACGAAACGTCCACGGTCACCAGCTCTACCGGTTCGGGCAAATCGCCCGGCTGAAGATAGCGCGCATTTTTCTGCAGGATATGAACGCGAGGATCGTTGCGCAGCTTCCAGTCGAGCTGCCCGGGACTCACGTCCACGGCGTAGACGTGCCGCGCGCCGTGCTGGAGCAGGCAGTCCGTAAAGCCGCCGGTGGAGCAGCCCACATCCAGCGCGACGCGTCCGGTCGGGTCGACGGACAGATCCCGGAGAGCACCTTCGAGCTTCCAGCCGCCCCGGCTGACATATTTCTGCCGGTCGCCTGCCACCTCGAGATGCGCATCGGGTTCCACCAGCAGGCCCGCTTTACGGGCCATCTGGCCATTGACACGCACGGCACCGGCCAGAATCAGCGCCTGGGCTTTCTGCCGGCTCGCGGCCAGCCCTCGCTCGACCAGCAGCAGATCCAGTCGAAGCTTTCGACCTGTCTCGAGCATCGGTACTGGCAGGCGAATGCTCACATCCTGCGCACGATCAGGAAGTGCGCCAGCTCCCGCAGGCTTTCGGCGCGTTCGCCGTAGACATCGAGTTCGGCCACGGCCTGCCGGTAAAGGTCCTGCGCAAACCGCCGCGATTGTTCCAGCCCGTAAAGGGCGGGGTAGGTGGCCTTTTGTTGTTGCTGATCTTTGCCGGCGGTTTTGCCCAGCCGGGCCGAGGATTCTTCGACGTCGAGGATATCGTCCACCACCTGGAAGGCCCAGCCGATGTTCTCTCCGAAGCGGCGCAGCCGCTCCAGATCTTCGGCCGTAGCCTGACCTGCCAGGCCGCCGGCGACTGCCGCGGCGCGGATGAGCGCTGCCGTTTTCGAGCGATGGATGTAGGCAAGCTGTTCGGGAGTCACCGCCTGCCCGCCCGCTTCGAGATCGGCCACCTGGCCGCCGACCATGCCGTTCACCGTGCCGGCGGCAGCGCTGATCTCTCCGATGATCTGCACGCGGCGCTCGGCCTGGACGGCGGCGCCAGCCAGCACCTGAAAGGCCAGTGTCAGCAGTCCGTCGCCTGCCAGGATGGCCAGCGCTTCCCCGAACTGGACATGGCAGGTGGGCTTGCCGCGACGCAGGCTGTCATTGTCGAGCGCCGGCAGGTCGTCGTGGATCAGCGAATAGGTATGGATCAGTTCGAGCGAGCAGGCGACAGGTAGCAGCGCGGCATCGTCGGCGCCGAACAGCCGCCCCGCCCGCAGGCAGAGGATCGGCCGGATGCGCTTGCCTCCCGCAAAGACGCTGTAACGCATCGCACGGTGGATCGACTCCGGAGGCACCGTTTCCGGCGGCAGACAGTGCTCCAGCGCAGCGTCGATTTCCGCGCGCTCCTGCTCAAACCGTGCCGAGGAAGTCATTCAGGAGGTGTTCGGGAACCCGGGATAGAGTTGTCTTCTGGCTCGAACGGCGCGGCTTCGACCTTCCCGTCGGCCTTCTTCAGCAGAATTTCGACGCGGGCTTCGGCCTCTTCGAGCTGCTTCTGGCACTGGCGGGAAAGTTCGATGCCTTCTTCAAAAAGCTTCATCGCCTCGTCCAGTTGCAGGTCCGGGCTCTCCAGCCGGCGGACGATTTCTTCGAGCCTCGCCAGCGAGCGTTCGAAGTGAAAGCCGGAGCCCTCCCGCGGATCGGGTTCACTGGACCGTGGCGATTTGGAACTACCCGGCATGCGCAATCGTCGGCAGCAGCCTGTCTCTACGTCTGGCACTTGGTGCAGGCGTAACTTGCCCGTCCCTGCAGCAGAAAGTGCCAGATTCTACCGCCGCAGCGCCGGCAGCGTTCACCCCGTCGGCCGTACACATTCAGGGGAACTTCACCGAACCACCAGTCCGGGTCCGACAGCGCCGGTAGCGGCTTCGAACAGCATTCTAGCGCACGCCGGAGGACGCGAACAATCGCCCGGTGCAATCGGCGGACTTCGACAGCACTCAGCGCGTTTCCGGGCCGCCGTGGGTCCAGCCGTGCCTCCCACAGGGCCTCAGAGGCGTAGATGTTTCCCAGACCGGCCAGCCGGCTCTGATCGATCAGCAATACCTTCACCGGACGCCGACTGGTACACACAAGTTCCTGCAGGTGGCGTGCTGTGAAAGCCGGGTCCAGAGGGTTCCATCCAAGCTGCTGTAATTCAGCCGGCTTCATGCGGCCCGGACTCCAGCGCACCTTCCCCAGATGCCGGGGATCCTGAAAGATCAGGGTGCCGTGTGGAAACACGAGGCGTAGGTCGGCATGCTGGATGGGTTTTCCCGGCAGCTCCCACAACATGCGGCCGTTAAGACGAAAGTGGAACAGGAGGGTGCCCGACTCGAGCTCGAATAAGAGCCATTTGCCGCAGCGACTCACATGGCGGACCTTCTGGCCGCGCAGCCCGCGCAGCACCTGCTCGGGCGGCTGCAAGTTGCGCTGCCAGACCTGCGGGTGCACCAGGCAGGCTTCCAGAATTTTTTTGCCCAGCACCAGGGAACGCACGGCCCGGCACAGGGCTTCGACTTCGGGTAGCTCCGGCATGCCGACTCATCCGGCTTTAGTGTCAGGTAACAGGGAAACCTCGCGATGCTGTCCGTATCGTTTCCGGCAGGGTGAGAGCGGCTCTGTGGCTCCGCACATCGTCCATCTCGGCAGTTGATCGAGCCTTGTTCACTTTCTTTTTTATCTCCAGGCGCCGGCGATGGAAAACGCCGGTTCTGACTGGAGGGGCGGGTGCCGGCAGGGTAGAATCGGGCCGAGTACCGGACCCGGGTGGGTCCGGTGCCTCCCCATGCTAGCCCTCGAACTGCTGGCCGTCATCCTTCTCATTGCCCTCAACGGCTTCTTTGCCTCAGCCGAGTTTTCCCTGGTCGCCGTGCGGCCCACCCGCATCCGCCAGCTGGTCGAGCAGGGCCATCCGCGAGCCGCGGCGGTAGCCGAGCTGCAGAATGAGCTGGGCCGGGTGATTTCCGGCGTGCAGGTGGGCATTACGCTGACCAGCCTGGCCCTGGGATTTATCGGCGAAATTTCGCTGGCGCGACTCCTGCTGCCGCTGGTGGCCTGGCTGCCGGGCCGCTGGGGGCAGGGCGTCGCTCACGGCGTGGCTTTCGGCACTTCCTTTCTGCTCCTGACATTCTTGCAGATTATCTTCGGAGAACTCATCCCGAAATCCGTTGGCCTCGAACGCGCCGAGCGGGTGGCTCTGCTGGTGGCACCGGGCTTCCGCCGCTTTCTGCGGATGGCAGGCTGGGCGGTGAATCTGCTGGACGGGGTGGCCGGCAGCTTCCTGCGCCTGCTGGGGCTGGGGCGTCCGCTTTCGCCCGGCATGGTCCGCACGGCCGAAGAACTGCAGGTTCTGATTCGCCAGGCACGCGAACGCGGTGTGCTGCCCGCACGCGAGGAGCGATTCATCCAGAATGCTCTCGAGCTGCCGGAAATGCAGGCCCGTGTGATCATGGTGCCCCGCCCCGACGTTCATGCTCTGCCGGTGGACGCACGCCTGGAAGATGTGTTGCGGGTCGTGCTGACCACGCAGCGTTCCCGCCTGCCCGTCTACCGGGAGACCCTGGATCACGTTCTGGGCTTCGTCCACGTGAAGGATTTGCTCTGGTATCTCTGGGAGCGTCTGCGCGCGGTCGAAGCCGGGCGTCAGCCTCCGGAGTTCCGTCTGCAAACCCTGTTGCGTCCGGTTTTGATTGTTCCCGAAACCAAATCGGTCAGCGAGCTGCTGTTCGAGCTCCGGCGTCGCCGTGCCGGGCTGGCCATGCTGGTGGACGAGTTTGGCAGCATTCAGGGTCTGGTGACCCTGGAGGATGTGCTCGAGCAACTGGTCGGGGAAATTCACGACGAGTTCGACATCGAGCAGCGTCCGCTACAGCTCGAAGACGGCTCCATGGTGTTTGCGGGTTCGGTAAACGTCCGCGATCTGGCCACCGAGTACGGCATCGTCCTGCCCGAGGATCCCGCCTACGAAACGCTGGGCGGGTTCGTGCTCAGCCGACTGGGTTTTCTGCCCCGCGGTGGGGAGACCTTCGAGGCCGATGGCTACCGCTTCACCGTACTGGAGATGAATCGCCGGCGCGTGGGGCGGGTCAAGGTGACGCCTCTACAAAAAACCTCCGCAGACTCCGGGCACCGGTCGAAGTGAACCGCTTGAGCGCCCGGGCCCTGCAGGTGAACCTCAGAGCCACTCCAGCTCGAATGGCGTGCCCGCACCGGCGCCTGCCAGTTCGGCTGCGCTGCCCCGATTGACGCAGAGCTCGAGAAAGCCGCTCGAGCCAACAAACAGGCACAGCTCGCCCGGCTCGCCTTCGCTGAAGGTATCCACGACCCGCCGGGCCTCGCCACGGCCCACGCGCAATCGGAAGGACCGGCCCGTCTGCAGTTCGGGCACATCCTCCGGGCGCAGATTGGTGAGCAGGTTGCCAAAATGGTCGGCGCGGAGGATCACGCCACGCAAGCCCTGAGTGGCAACTTCCGGCTGGGGGAGGGCGATCCGCACGTAGTCTTCGATCACCGGGCCAAAACTTTCAGGCTGCCAGTTCCGCGACAGCCAGGCCGCGCAGGGGGCAAAAATATCACGCCCGTGGAAGGTGCGGCTGACCGGGTGCAGAAAATAGTGCTCGGCAGTGATGTGTCGCACCTCCACTTCTTTTTCTCGCTCGAACACCAGCGAGAGCGCGCCGTTGTCGGGAGCGATGAAGAACTGGCCTCCCGCGCTGGCCAGTATCGGCCGCCGCGCGGTCCCGACGCCGGGGTCCACCACAACGACATGAATGGTCCGCGCAGGCCAGTAACGATAGGATTGCGCCACCGTGAGGGCTCCGTCCAGCACATCGTGCCGCGTCACCTGATGGGTGATGTCGTAGATGTGTGCTTCGGGATTGATATTTGCAATCACGCCCTTGAGCACTCCGGTCAGGTGATCCACCGTCCCGTAGTCGGTCGTAAGCGTAATCAGCGGTCCCGCCATCGCTCCTCCTTCAGTGTGGCGCCGATGGGGAAGCGTAGGTTTTTCGCAGAGTCGCCAGATACTGCTTCAGCCGCGCTTCTGGCTCTCCTTTCAGCTTCCGCAGGGCGTAGAGGTAAGCATCGGCGATGGGGATGGGCAGGTTCTGGGCGTCGGTGTACACGGCGTCGATTTGCTCGCTGAGATCGCCAAAGGTGACGCCACCGACGGTGATATTGCCGGCGACGCGCACGATCTCATCACGACTCTTGGCCGGCAGGCCCTGCCAGTTTTCCCGCACGTCCAGCACGATGCCTTCCTGCAGGCCCACCAGATAGGCCACCCGCGCGCCGGAGTCCAGGCTGAGCCAGGCGTTGCCGTTGGTCCACCGGTAGGGAATAGTGCCCACGCGGGCGGGTGTATGCAGCAGGTCAGGCTGGGGTGTCTGCTGGCCCGACCACATCGGCAGCGATGCGCACAGCGCAGCGAGCAGCACAGCTCCCGGGCGCCTGGAGAATGTCATGCGACCTCCTTGATGCATGCCGGCTCATCAGCCCTTCGCCGGCCTCCTATGCTACCGCACGCTTGACCGTGACTGGCGTCTAACGGTTCAGGCTGGAAGGCGTTGTCGTGTCCAGCAGCCGGGCCAGGTAGCGGGCCAGAACGTCGCACTCGATGTTCACCGCGTCACCCGGCCGCCTCGTGTGCAGATTGGTGTGTGTGTAGGTGAAGGGAACGATCGCAAAGCCGGCCAGCGTGCCTTTGAGCTCGGCCACGGTCAGGCTGATGCCGTCCACCGCCAGAGAACCCTTGAGCGCTACCAGCCGCTCCGTTCCTTTGGGAAGCTCCACGGTGAGCCACCAGCCGGCTCCCTCGGGACGAAGCTGCTCGATACGGCCCACCCCGTCTACATGGCCCAGCACGAAGTGCCCGCCGAGCTCGTCGCCGGCCCGCAGTGGCCATTCCAGATTTACCGTGGCACCGACCGCGAGTTCGGCAAAGCTGGTGCGGCGCAGGGTTTCCGCGGAGAGATCGGCGGCAAAGCCCCGCTCGTGAACTTCGGCCACTGTCAGGCAGCACCCGTTGACCGCGATGCTCTGTCCGGAATGCAGGCGCCGGTCGGAATCGGTCGTCAGTAGAACTTCCAGTCGGCCTCCCTCCGGGTTGCGCTCGAGCGCGGCGACACGCCCCAGCACCTCAATGATTCCGGTAAACATCCCGCAGATAACCCTCCACGGCGAAATCCTCGCCGTACTGGCCCAGGCGGGGTTCTAAGAGCTTCGGCAGCTTCCTCAAGCGTTGCTCGGATGCTGCCAGCGGTACAGTAACACGGCCGGCCATCCGGGGTGCGTAAAAGAAAACGACGCGATCCACCAGCCCGGCAGCCAGCAGCGCTCCGTTCACCCTGGCGCCAGCTTCTACGAGCAGGCTCAGAATTTCTCTCCGGCCCAGTTCGGCCAGCACGGCGCCGAGGTCCGGATGGCCGTTCCGGGCGGGTACCCGCACGACTTCAACGCCGGCCTGCCGCAGACGCCGCTCGCGCGAGGCCGGCGCTGCCTCTATCGTAAATACGACGACATCGTCCGCAGCCGAACGCACCAGGCGGCTCTGCACGGGCAGCCTCAGCCGTGAATCCAGGATCACGCGAAGCAAAGGGCGCCGCCGGGGCAGACCCGTGCGATCGGTCAGCAACGGATCGTCGGCCAGGACCGTCCCGATGCCGGTCAGGACGGCATCGGCGGCGTGGCGGAGCTCCTGCACGCGCCGGTGCGCTTCGGGGCCGGTGATGCGGCGAGGGTAACCGGGCGGGAGCGAGAGCTGCCCGTCGAGTGTCATGGCGGCCTTCAGAAGTACCCGTGGCCGGCGCGTGCGAATCCAGACGGCGAAAGCATCGTTGAGTTCTTCAGCCTGCCGGCGCGCCACTCCTACCGTCACAGCAATGCCGGCCCTCCGTAGCCGCGCAAAACCCCGCCCGTGGACGGCGGGATTGGGATCCGGCATGGCGGCAACGACGCGGCGAATGCCGGCCGCAATGATCGCTTCCACGCAGGGTGGCGTTCGACCCGTATGGCTGCAGGGCTCCAGATTCACGTACAGTGTTGCCCCGCGGGCGCGCGGTCCGGCCTGCCGCAGCGCCAGGACTTCGGCGTGATCGCGGCGATCGTAGAGGTGAAAGCCTTCACCCACCACGCGCCCATCGCGGACGACGACGGCTCCGACCATGGGGTTGGGATGCGCGCGAGCGACGCCTCTGGCCGCCAGTTCGAGTGCGCGCGCCATCCAGCGCGCGTCATCGGTATGCGCCTCGGCCATAGGATCAATCGAGCAGGGAGGCGACGAACTGTGCGGGGTCGAAGGGAAGCAAATCTTCGGGTTGCTCACCCACGCCGACGAAGCGCACAGGCAGTCCCAGCTCACGGGCAATGCTGACGACGATGCCTCCGCGGGCAGTACCGTCGAGCTTGGTGAGCACGATGCCGGTTACGCCTGCATGTGCGGTGAATTCACGTGCCTGGGCCAGACCGTTTTGCCCCGTGGTGGCGTCGAGCACCAGCAGCACTTCGTGCGGTGCCCCAGCCACCAGGCGGGCAGCCACGCGGCGCATCTTCTCCAGCTCGGCCATCAGGTTGTGTTTGGTGTGCAGCCTTCCGGCGGTGTCCACCACAACGACGTCGCTGCCGTTCCGCTGTGCCTGCTGTAAAGCCTCGAACAGAACGGCTGCCGGATCGGCCCCCGGGCGCTGGCGTACGACCGTCGCACCGGTCCGCCGGCCCCATTCTTCGAGCTGTTCGATGGCCGCGGCGCGAAAGGTATCCGCCGCAGCCAGCACGACGCGGCGCTGCTCCTGCTGGAGTCTCCAGGCCAGCTTGCCCGCGGTCGTGGTCTTCCCCGTCCCGTTGACACCGACCACGAAAATGACCTGCGGAGGAGGGCCGCTAAACGCCGGAGCGGGTGGGGAATCGAGCAGGGCGAGAAGCTCTTCACGGAGCAGATGGCGCAGGCCGGCAGCGTCCACGGTGCCTGTGCGCGTGGCGCGCTCCCGCAGGCGCTCGATCAGCTCCTGCGTGGTTCGCGGACCCAGATCGGCGGCCAGCAAAGCGGCCTGCAGTCCTGCCAGAACTTCGGGATCCACCGTGCGGCCGGTGCCGAGCACGCGCTCGAGCTTTTCGCTCAGCTCCTGACGCGTGCGGCTGACCGATTGCCGCAGGCGTTCGAAGATTCCGGCATCGGTACTGCTGAAGAGTTTCATGGTGTCGGTTCAGGCGGGGCAAGCGGAGCGGCCCGCACGATGATTTTAGGGAACGCCTCCAGAGGAAAGCAAAACTCCTGCATCATTCTTCCCGCAGCGGCCGCTGCATCAGCGCGCCGATGGCTTCCAGGGGCGGCAGGCCCTCGTAGAGGACGCGGTACATCTGCTCGGTGATCGGCATTTCGACCCCGCAGCGCCGGCTGAGCTCGACAGCCGCCGCCGTGGTCGGCACACCCTCGGCGACCATGCGCGTCGAGGCCAGAATCTCCCGGAGAGAGCGGCCGCGGGCAAGCTCGATCCCCAGCTGGCGGTTGCGGCTGAGCGGGCCGGTGGCCGTCAGCATCAAATCGCCCATGCCGGCCAGCCCGGCCAGTGTCTGCGGCCGGGCGCCCTGCGCGCAGGCCAGGCGCGCGATTTCAGCGGCGCCCCGCGTGACGAGCGCAGCCAGCGTGTTGTGGCCGTAACCCAGCCCCACGCAGATGCCCGCCGCAATGGCGATGATGTTCTTGAGTGCCCCGGCCAGCTCCACGCCGATGACGTCCGCATTGGTGTACACGCGGAAACTCGGGCCGGAAAAGCGTCGCTGAATCGCAGCTCCCAGCGCGGCATCCGTGCACGCGACCACCACGGCAGTCGGGTCGCCGCGTGCCACTTCAGCCGCAAAGGAAGGGCCGGAAAGAACAGCCAGGCCCTCGACAAGGGCATCCCCTACAACCTGCTCGATGAGCTGACTCATTCGCAGCAGCGTACCGGTTTCGAGCCCTTTGGTGGCGCTGAGCCAGACTACCGGCCGGTCCAGGGCCGCGCGCGCCGCCTGATAGACCTGCCGGGCGTAAGCCGAAGGCATGGCCCCGACGACGAGTTCAGCCCGTGTCAGCGCTTCCCGCAGGTCGTTCGTGACCAGCAAACCCGGCGGGAGTTCGTAGCCGGGAAGGTAGACGGGGTTCGTTCTGGAAGCCGCGATCTCGCGTGCCAGCGCGGCGTCGTGCACCCAGAGCGTAGTCTCGGGCGGAGCGGGTGAGCGCGCCAGCACCAGCGTCAGCGCCGTGCCCCAGCTCCCGCCACCCAGAATGGCAACGCGCTTCACGGCCGGTCCCGGCGTCGTGCGCCCAGTTGCAGTTGCGGCTCACGCCCTTCCAGCAATCGGCGCAGGTTTTCGCGGTGGCGCCAGACCACCAGCAGGGCAGCAGCGGCTGCGCCCAGCGAGAGCACCGTCGGCGGATGGTGCCCCGGTGCATACAGCCAGTAGGTCAGCAGCGGCAGTGCGACAGCCGCCAGCAGGGAGCTGAGGGAGGCATAGCGCCAGAGCGCTGCGGCCAGGACCCACAGCAACAAAGCGGCCAGTGTCGCCTCCCAGGCGATCATCAAGAAGACGCCGAACATCGTCGCCACACCCTTGCCGCCCCGGCCGTGCAGCCAGACGGGAAAGATGTGGCCCAGCATGGCACCCAGCCCGGCTGCTACCTGCAGTTCCAGGGACGGGCTGCCCAGGTGTCTGGCGAGAGCGACCGCCGCTGCCCCTTTACCTGCATCGAGTAGCAGCGTCGCAACGCCCCCGCCGAGCCCCAGCAGCCGCGCAACGTTCGTCGCACCGATGTTGCCGCTTCCATGCCGTCGAATATCGGCGCCCGTGGTCAAACGCGTGATGAGAAATCCAAACGGCACCGAACCCAGCAGGTAGCCGACCGCAATGGCAACGGCAAGCGTCACGGATGCTCCGGCGCAAAGATGAACTGCTCGAGCCGAATATACTCGCTGCCGGAGGGTTTCAGCACGCTCCGGTACAGCAGAAAGCTGCGGACGGTCTGGGCGCCGAAGTCCGCCGTTGGCGATTTGGCCAGCGCCGTGCGCAGCCGGGCTGCATCAGCCGGGCTGCCGAAGCGTGCCAGCGTGAGGTGCGCGTGAAAAGGCCGTTCCTCACGGGCGATGCCCAGCCGCTCCAGGCGTGCCTCGATTTCCCGGGCCAGATGTTGCAGCGCGTGTTGCGGCCGGTCCTCCACGCCGATCCAGAACACACGGGGCCGGCCGGCGGACGGAAAAAAGCCCCATCGCCGGAAAGTCAGCGTGACGGGTTGCGGATACGAAATCCCGGCCAGTGCCGTGCGAATCTCCGGGAGAGCGGGTTCGGCAACGCTGCCGATGAATTTCAGCGTGATGTGCAGTTGCGCGGCAGTCACCCAGCGAGCAGCGGGAGCCAGGCGGCGCAGGCGCGCCTCGAAGTCTTCCACACGGCTCCGCACGGCCGGTTCGACGTCCACCGCGACGAACAGGCGCAGGCTCATCCCCGGCCCTGGCGGGCGTACCAGAAGTAACGACGGACCATATCGAGCGCTGCTTCTGAGGCGGCCCGGCGGATGCGTTCGCGGTCGCCGCCGAAGCGAAACAGGTTCTGGCGGCTGCCGGCGGGATCGGCCAGAGCAATAAAGACGGTTCCCACCGGTTTGTCCGGTGTCCCGCCGCCGGGTCCGGCCAGTCCCGTCACGCCCAGGCCCAGCGTGGCGCCGGCGCGGCGGCGCACGCCTTCGGCGAGCGCCAGCGCCACTTCGGCGGACACGGCTCCTTTGCTCTCCAGCAGCGAAGCCGGAACGTCCACCCAGGCCATCTTCATTTCGTTGCTGTAGCAGACGATGCCACCGCGGAAGAACAGCGAGCTGCCCGGCACTGTCGTCAAGCGTTCGGAGACGAGCCCGCCGGTGCAGCTTTCCGCCACCGCAATTGTTGCCCCGGCCAGTTGCAGCTCCCGTGCGACCACGTCTTCGAGGGTCTCTCCCTGGGTGGTGAACACGGCTTCGCCCAGTGCCATCACCAGCCGTTCGGTCAGCTCCTGCAGGGTGCGCTCGGCATCACCCACATTCGTGGCCCACAGCCGGAGGTGGATTTCCACCTCTCCCGGCGAGGCCAGCAGCGTGGTTTCGACTTCCGGATAGCTCTTGTAGATGCGGGCGATCCGCTGATCAATTTCCGATTCGGGCAGGCCGGCCACGCGGAGAATGCGATGAGCCAGGCGGACGCCGCTGCTGCGGGCTTCGAGCAGAGGCCGAACGAATTCCTGAAACATGGGCCGCAGCTCCGACGGCGGACCCGGCAGGAGCACGACCACCGTCCCGTTGGTTTCCATCCACAGACCGGGTGCGGTGCCAACTCGATTCGGGAGCACGCGGGCGCCTTCAGGCACCAGAGCCTGACGCTCGTTGATGGGCGGCAGCGCCCGGCCCAGGCGTTCGTACCGGCTGCGGATGCCGCGGAGAACCTCTTCATCCAGCCGCAGCCGCCGCCCCAGGACTTCTGCGGCCACCTCGCGCGTCAGGTCGTCTTCGGTTGGCCCCAGCCCGCCGGTTGAAATCACCAGTTCGGCCCGGCGCAGAGCCGCGGCGAAGGCGTCGCGCAGGTCGGCGCGCACATCGCCCACGATGGTCTTGCGAATGACCGCGATGCCGAGACGGTTCAGTTCCTGTGTGAGGAAAAGCGAATTGGTGTCGAGCCGGTACGGGGTGAGCAGTTCCGATCCGACGGCGATGAGCTCCGCCTTGGTCATCGGTGTTGGGGTCTAGCGACCGCTTCAGGAAGCACTGGCCTCGGGAACCAGGCGCAGGGCGGCCGAGTTGATGCAGAAGCGCAGGCCGGTCGGCGGTGGACCGTCCGGGAAGACGTGGCCCAGATGGGCATCGCAGCGGGCGCACCGTACCTCGACGCGCTGCATGCCGAGGCTCCAGTCCTCATGCAGTTCGAGCGCCGAAGCCTCGAGCGGCGCCCAGAAACTGGGCCAGCCTGTGCCCGAGTCAAATTTGGTCGTCGAACTGAACAGGGGCTGTCCGCAACAGACGCAGCAGTAGGTGCCGGCCGTGTGCGTCTGCCAGTACCGCCCGGTAAACGGCGGCTCGGTTGCTCCCTGGCGGGTGACGGCGTATTCCTCGGGCGAGAGCAACTGCCGCCACTCGGCATCGGTTTTGCAAACCTTCTCCGCCATCCTCTCAGCCGCCCAGCGGCAATCCCTCGACGTTCCAGTCTAGCAGGTACAGCGTGCTGTTCGTCGCCAGGATGGCCCGCCGGTACAGCAGCGCCACCCCTACGAGCTGGGGGCCGGCGACGACCAGTTCGGCTTCTGCGCGCGGTGTGATCCGCACCAGGCCGCGGCGGCCGCCGAGCGAAGCCGCCACATAAAGGTTGCCCTCGCGGTCGAATGCCAGTCCCTGCGGCCGCCCCAGGCCCGCGTAGAACTCGCTGACTTCGCCCGTGGCCGAAATCCGATAGACGCGGTCGTAGCTCGAGGTGGTCGGCCCGGTAACGAACAGCTCGCCTGCGGGGCTGAAGGCCAGGTGGTAGGCTGCCACCGACGGTTCCAGCGTGGCAAAGACGAAAATTTCCCGGTCCGGCGAAATCTTGAAGATGGTTCCGCTGCGATCCCCGACGTAGAGGAACCCGTTCTGGTCGAAGGCCAGGCCGGTGGCAATGCCCATGCCCTCGATCCATTTCTCCGCCCGCCCATCGGGTTCGACGCGGTAGATCGTGCCGTCGTTGCGGCACGAGACGTAAAGGACGCCGAAGCGGTCCAGGGCCAGGCCGGTCGGATTGGTCAGCGATACCGGCAGGGGCCGCACGACAAAATCCGGAGTAATGCGGAACAGCGAAACAGCCACGCGCTGCCCCCGCTGACCGCTGAAGGTCGCATAGATGTTGCCTTCGCTATCCACGGCGGGATTGGCTACCTGATGCAGGTCGCTGGCGATTGCCCTTGCCACTGCCAGCGATACCGGCTCGCTTTCGCCTCGCGCCGTCACCACCCGCAGCGGGTTTTCGGCACCTTCAGGGACGCGGGCCACGACCACCGTATCGCCCCACAGACTCAGTGCAGCCTGCCGGTCGCCGAAACGGACTTCAGGGCCGTGATTGGTATTCGTTTGAAAGCCGCGCCCGCGAATCAGCAATTCGCCGCCGGGCACCACCGCCGACGGCCAGAACGTTTCAATGTGGGGTCCGCCGGATTTCCTCAACACACGTTTCCCAGGACGAGATGGCTCTTCTGGAGCAGCCAGAGCGCCAGCGCCGCGTATCCTCCGGCCACCCAGTCATCCGCCATGATCCCCCAGCCTCCGGGGAGCCATTCGGCGCGACGGGCCGGAAAAGGCTTGAGAACATCAAAGACGCGGAAAAGTATAAAGCCCGCCAGAATGGATTTCCAGTTCAGGACGGCAAGTCCATGCAGGCAGCCTGCATAGGTCAGGAGCTGGCCTGAAACCTCGTCAATCACGGCCTGGGGCGGGTCTTTATCCTGCAGAGTTTCAGCCGTGCGGCCGGAGGCCCACACACCCAGTGCGGCTACTGACGTGGTGACGAGGAGCCATACAGCGAGCAGGCTGCTTCCCTGCGATTCAACAATCCCGGCGGGAGGCCACCGGGTCAGCAAGACGGCCAGCCCGACGCCAACCAGCGATCCCCAGGTTCCCGGCACAAGGGGCAGGCGCCCCACACCGCCCACGGTGGCGATGATACGGGCCGTCGTGGAGTCATGTGAGGACCGAACAACGGGGCCTGGCGACGGCGGAGCCGGTGCAGAACTTACAACTGGTCGGGAGGGTTTAACGCCCACGTCGCTTCCTTTGCGGTGTGGCCGAGGAGTCTGACGCCAGCGGCTGAGGCGGCGGAGCCTCGCCGAGCGGTTCTGAAATCCGGTAGGCTTCGCTCGCCCAGTAACCCAGGTCCACCGTGCGGCACCGCTCGCTGCAGAAGGGAAACTCAGGGTTCTTCTGCTCGACCGGGCGTCGGCAGATCGGGCAGCGCCACTGTTGCAGGCATTTGCTCACGGCAGCACCGGGAGGGCTGGCCAGGCAGGACGAGCCGCAGCGGAATCTGAAGGGACATGGAGCGGCTCCAGCACACGCCCGAGTAAATCCAGGTCGGCCGCGCGCGTGATCTGCAGCCGGACCCATGCGCCCGGCCGCGGCACAAAATCCTCAGGGAACTCCGTCACCAGCACGCGGCCGTCAATTTCGGGAGCCATGCCTTCCAGCCGCGCTTCCCAGAGAAATTCGCTCTCGCTTGAAGGCCCGTCGAGCAGGGCGGTGCAGGTTTGACCCACTCGCTGGCGCAGGCGGCGGCGTGTGATCCGCTGCTGGAGCTCGAGCAGATGCTGCCGCCGCTCGGCATTGACCGATTCGGAAACTTTGCCATCGAGATGGAAACTGGCAGCAGTTTCCTGATCGGAGTAGGCGAAGACGCCGGCCCAGTCGAATTCTGCGGCGTTGAGGAAATCGCACAGTTCGCGAAAGTCTTGTTCCGTCTCGCCGGGAAAGCCGACGATGAAAGTGCTGCGGAGCCAGATGCCGGGAACAGCCGAACGGATCCGCTCGAGCAACCGGAGGAACGCCTCGCCGTGTCCGCCGCGGCGCATCCGGGCAAGCACACGCCGGCTGGCGTGCTGCAGGGGAATGTCGAGGTACCTGACCAGGTGCGCATGCGAGGCCAAAACTTCGAGCAGCCGATCGGTGATCCGATTGGGGTAGCAGTAGAGGAAACGAACCCAGAGCGGACCGGGCAGGGTCGTCAGTTGCCGGAGCAAGTCGGACAAACCATCGCGGAGGCCCAGGTCTTCTCCATAGGCCGTGGTGTCCTGCCCGACGAGGATCAGTTCACAAACGCCTTCAGCCACCAGCCGCCGGGCCTCGCGCAGGATCGACTCCGGGGGACGGCTGCGCATGCGTCCACGCAGTTGCGGGATGATGCAGAACGAGCAGGGATGGTCGCACCCTTCATTGATTTTGATATAGGCGATATGAGGAGGCGTGGTGCGCAGGCGCGGCAGCGAATCGTCGTAGATCCATTCCGGCGTGCCCGGCTGCGTCTTCCGGTGCACTCCCTCGACCGCTTCGACGATGTGCGCGACCTCACCGGTGCCCAGAACGGCATCCACCTCGGGAATTTCACGCCGGATCTCATCGCCGTAGCGTTCCACCAGGCAGCCGGTCACCACCAGCCGCTGCGCCCGTCCCTGGCGGCGCCGTTCAGCCATTTCCAGAATCGCTTCCACCGACTCTTCCTGTGCCGGCCCGATGAAGCTGCAGGTGTTGACGATGAGAATATCGGCCTGGTCGGCGTCGGCCGTGATTTCATAGCCGGCGCGGCGCAACAGACCCAGCATGACCTCGCTGTCAACAAGGTTTTTGGGGCAACCGAGGCTGATCAGCCCAACTTTTGGCATGGTGGTAGCTGCTGGCAGAACCGTGTTCAGTATAACAGCCGGTGCCTGCCACCGACCCCGGAGGCCGTGATTGCGGCCAGACGGGCCAGGGCGTTCTGCGCCAGCTTGCGCGTGGCGCTGGAGACTTCATACTCTGCCACGCGTACCAGCGGAATTGTGCGGGCAGCCGGACCCGGAGATGGAAGCCGCTCGACCACACACAGCCAGGGCTGCAGCAGGAGCTGGCGCGTGGTGACCGTGTGGCGCACCGGTTCGAGCGATAGGACTTCGACGGGATCAAAGCGCAGTCCGTCGGGCCACTGCGGCCGCGATCCCGGTGCCGCAGGAAAATGCCACAGTCCGGCGAACAGCCGGCTCAGAGGTTTTTGCTGCACCAGAAGCGTGCGCCGCCGGCGATCAACGGGAATCCAGACGGAAAGACGCACCTGTCGGGTCTGCTGGCGCGCGGAAGACTCCGGGAGCAGATGGGCCAGCCCTTGCCGGTAGGCCAGACAGCCCTGTCGCACCGGACAGTGTTCGCACAGGGGCTGTCGCGGGCGGCAGAGGGTGGCGCCCAGTTCCATCATCGCTTGATTCCATTCGCCCGGAGCAGACGTGTCGAGCCATGCATCTGCCAGCCGGCGGAGCTTTTTCTGCAGTTCGGGCTGGCGCGGCGACCCTCGCAGGACGTGCCAGCGTGTCAGCACGCGGGCGACGTTTCCGTCCACCACCGCGAGCGGTACACCAAAGGCGATGCTGAGCACGGCGCGGGCCGTGTAATCACCGATGCCAGGCAGCGCCCGCAGGCGATCGAAGTCTGCGGGTATCCGGCCACCATAGCGGCTGACGATCAATCGTGCCGTGCGATGCAGATTTCGGGCGCGCCGGTAATAACCCAGACCCGACCACTGACGGATCACTTCGCCCGGCTGCGCTCGCGCCAGCGCGCGCAACGTAGGGAAGCGCCGCAGGAAGCGACGGTAGTAGGGAATGACGACTTCCGTGCGGGTCTGCTGCAGCATGATCTCGGAAACCAGAATGCGGTAAGGATGCCGCGTCTGCCTCCAGGGAAGCTGGCGGTGATGACGGCGATACCAGGCGAGGAGGGCTTCGCGACGGGCAGGATCGAGCGTGAACTCTGTTTCGCGCATCCCCAGTCATTCGACCACGCCGCGCCACCGGAAACAAGCGCTGCGGCCTGCGGTGGAAAGGGTTGCGCGATTTGCGATAGACTGAGATTTTGCGGGCGATTAGCTCAGTGGTTAGAGCGCTCCCCTCACACGGGAGAGGTCCAAGGTTCGAATCCTTGATCGCCCACCATGCAGCCGAACAGAGTCACCCGTCTCACCGGTCGCAGATCTGTCGCGGAGCGGCTCGTCGTTGAACTCTCTGATGCGCTTTCTATCCACGCTGGCGCTCGGGGTCTGGATCGGCGCACTGCTGGTTTTCGGCGCGGTGCTGGCCCCGGTCCTGTTTTCTGTTCTTCCGTCCCGCGACCAGGCAGGTGCCGTGGTCGCGGTGGCACTGCCGCGGATTCACTGGCTGGGGATGCTTGCAGGGGTGGTGTTCCTTGGTGCCGTATGGGTGCAGGAACGCGCAGCGAGCCTCCTGCGCAGCGACACGGTGCTGGTCCTGTTGATGCTCTTGCTGACCGTGATTTCTGAGCTGGCCGTCGTGCGTCCCATGCATCATCTGCGCAGGGAGCTGGTCTCGATCGAGCGCGCCGCGGAAACCGACCCGCGCCGTCAGGCTTTCGAGCGCCTGCACGCCATTTCCGTCGGCCTCGAAACAGCCGTCCTGGTGCTGGGGGTGGCCGCCTTCTATCTCCACACGCGCCGGCCTTCCTGAACGGGCAGTCCGGTACGGTGAGCGCATCGAGCATGCAGACAGGCATCATCGGGTTACGGTACGCGGGCAAAACCACGGTCTTCCGGATTCTCACCGGTGCCCGCGGGGCTTCCTCTGCAGGTCAGGACGATGCCCATGTTGGCGTCGCCACGGTGCCTGATGTTCGGCTGGACCGGCTGGCGGCGCTGTTTCGTCCTCGGCGCATTACGCACGCCACGCTGGAGGTTCTGGACGTGGCCGCTCTGGCCGGGGAAAGTGGCCGCGACACGGCCCTGCTGGCCCGCCTGCGCGAGGTGGACGCGATTCTGCACGTGGTACGCGCCTTTGAGAATCCGGCCTGTCCGCCACCCGATGGTCGGTTGCATCCGCGCGAGGACATGGCCACGATCGAGCTCGATCTGCTGCTCAACGATCTCGATCAGGCCGAGCGCCGGCTGGAACGCATCGAGAAAGAGCTCAAAAAACGCAAGGATGCGCGGCTGGAGATCGAACGTACGCTGCTGGCGCGCTGCGTAGAAGCCCTCGGAGCGCAACGCCCCCTCCGCGAGCTCGACGTATCGCCCGAAGAAGAAAAAATTCTGGCAGGCTTCGGCTTCCTCACGCGCCGGCCGCTGCTGGTCGTCGTGAACCTCGACGATCGCTACGCGCCCCGAATGGAAGACGCACTGGCCGAGTTCGGCCTGGCTCCGCAGATGCTGCCGGCGCGCACCGCTCTGGTGCCTCTGTGCGGGCGGATCGAGGCGGAGCTGGCCGAGCTAACCGGGCCGGAAGCCATCGAGCTGATGGCCGCCTACGGTCTTGCCGAATCCGGCCGCAGCCGGCTGCTGCGCACCCTGTATGAACTGCTGGGGTTGATCTCTTTCTTCACCGTCGGTGAAAAAGAGTGCCGCGCCTGGACGATTCGCCGGGGGATGCGCGCAGCCGAGGCCGCCGGGGTGATTCACAGCGACTTCGAGCGGGGCTTTATTCGCGCCGAGGTGATCGGCTGGGAAGAACTGCTGGCTGCTGGAAGCTGGTCCGCTGCTCGCGAGGCCGGCCAGATTCGCCTCGAAGGCCGTGACTACGTCGTGCAGGACGGCGACGTCCTTCTGATCCGCCACAGCTCCTGATCGCGTCTGCCCCGCGATACCTCTGGGCCTGCAGGTAACTGAAGGGCAACTTGTTCGCTCTTCCGGGGTTTAACTGGGTGTGCAGGGGAAGGAGCCATGGGCGGCATGGCACTTTCGGCGGCACAGCCCGTTCTATACAATTTCGCCTCGACGGTGATGCTGGACCCCGACGTCGAGCTGATGCTCCGGCTCAAGGCCGGCGACGACGCCTGTTTCGATCAACTGGTCGCCCGCTACCGCACCCCTGTGCTCAGTTTCCTCTACCGGATGGTGCACAACGGGGATCTGGCCGAGGAGCTGGCACAGGAGACGTTTCTCCGCGTCTACCGGGCGCGCCGGCAGTACCGGCCGGAAGCGAAATTTTCCACCTGGCTGTTTCGCATCGCGAGCAATCTGGCCTTGAATGCACTGCGTGACGGCGCCTGGGACCGCCAGCACATATCGCTCGAAGAAGCAGCCGAGTCGGCCGGGACCTCGCTTGCGATCCCCGATCCTGCTTTGGGGATCGAAGAAGAGCTGATGCGCAGGGAACGCGCCCGAATTGTGGCGGAAGCGATTGACGCCCTTCCCCCCAAGCAACGCCTGGCGGTGTTGCTGCACAAATACCAGGACCTCGATTACGCCGAGATCGCCGGGATTCTCGGCTGCTCGGAGAGCGCCCTGAAATCGCTGTTGTTCCGGGCGTACGAAAAACTCCGGGTCCGACTGGCACCGCTGGTTTCCACGGGATCTCTGGCGAAGGAGAAGAGCGATGGATTGCCGGGCAATCGGTGAGCGGCTGGTGGATTGGATGGCCGGCCGCCTGGACGCACCTGAACGAGGCGAACTCGAGCGCCATCTGGCCCAGTGTCCCGGCTGCAGCCGCACGGCGGCCGAGATGCGGGCGCTCTGGCAGCTTCTCGATGAGCTCCCGGCCGTGGAGGCTTCGGCAGCTTTTACCGCGCGCCTGCGGCAGCGCTGGGAACAGGAACGCCTGCGCCACGACTTCTCGCTGCCGGCGTGGCTTCGTCCGGCGGCAGCCGTAGCCGCCACGGTGTTTCTTGCGGTCTGGGTCGGCTTCCGTCTCCCGCGGCAGCCCGCCGTGGCGACCGGTCCCGGCCCGGCCGGCGTCGCCAGCGAGGATTTCGTGGTCGTCAAAGACCTGGCCGTGCTTGAAGACTACGACGTGCTCGTCAACTTTGAGCCACTGTCGGTGCTGCCGGCAGCACCTCCGGCTGCGCCCGACCGGATGCATCCGAATGATTAGCATCGGCCACGACCGCCTGGCGTCGCTTGCAGCGCTGCTCGTCGTGGCGCTGCTGTCGGTTCCGGCTGCAGCGCAGAAGAATCCGCGACCGGGCCGGCCAGGCGGGGGAGCGCTGCATGCTCAGCGAGCACAGCCACGAGCGCCGCGACCGCTCCCGCCGAGGTGGCTCGAGCGATTGCAGAATATGTCGCCGGAAGAGCAGGAGCGATTTCTGCGCAACAACCGGCGGTTTCTGAGTCTGCCTCCCGAACAGCAGGCACGCATTCGCCAGCGCCTCGAGCAATGGAACCGGTTGACTCCCCAGCAGCGGCAGGAACTCCGACGCCGTGCGCAGATCTGGCAGAGCCTGACACCGGAAGAACGGCGACAGGTGCGCGAGCAAATGCTGCCGCGCTGGCAAGCTCTGCCGCCCGAGCGGCGGCGCCTTCTGCTCGATAAACTGCGCCAGTTGCAGCAGGTCCCACCCGCGCAGCGCGAGCAGTTGCTGCACGACCCCGCCTTCCTTGCCGGCCTGTCTGCCGATGAACAGCAGTTGCTCGATCAGCTCGCCCACCTGCGTGCCCGGCCTGATCTCTGAGCTGTTTTCAGCCCAGTTAACCGATTGACAACAGGTTCGGCGACCTGCGACCGGCTTCCGTAACGCGCCATAAGTGGACGGGTCGTGTTGCAATGGTTCTATATGTTGGGGTAGGCAGGAAGCTAGAGGCGAACATAGAGAGAAGATATAGGCCCACCCGTTGTGAGTTTTCTGTGGAAAACATGTGGTTTTAGTCGCGAATTTTTTCTTGACACTTCGCGCGCTGTCTCTACAATGTGGCCCAAAGTGGATGGAAGTGGAAATTAGTGGCGGGAAGGGGATCGAGGGCCCCCCTTCCCGCCCTCCTTCCCCACGGAGTTCGGGCTCGTGATGACGGATGCTTCGCGGACACCAACTGGCGACGGTGGATGCAAAGGGAAGGCTGAAAATTCCCGCCGATTTCCTGGCCCTGCTCCGCAAGCACGGCGACGAGTTCTACGTCACCAGCGAAACGGGAACCTTCGTCAAGGTCTACCCGCTGAAGGTCTGGGAAGGGATCGAGGCGCGGCTGGAGAAACTGCCCTCGCACAATCCCACCAAGCAAAAGTTTCTCGCCCTCACCAGTTACTACGGGCACATGACGCGCGTGGATGCGCAGGGACGCATCCTGATTCCGCCGGTGCTGCGCGAATCGGCGCAGATGGCCGGCGAGGTGGTCGTGCTCGGCGCGCTGGATCATCTCGAGGTCTGGAACCATGCCCGGTTCCAGGAGCAGTGGGTGCACGGCCAGCGGTGGACGGCCGAGGATGCGCGCATGCTGGGCGAGCAGCTTGGCATTTGAGCGTTGCAGGGCTGGCACATCCCGGTTCTGCGTGAGGAGGTATTGCGATGGCTGCGGGTAGTTCCCGAGGGCGTCTATGTGGACGCCACCGTGGGCACCGGCGGCCACGCCGTGGAGATTGCGCGGCGGCTGACCACGGGCCGGCTGGTGGGCCTCGATCGGGATGCCGAAGCGCTGGCGGTGGCGCGTGAGCGTCTGGCGCCGTTTGGTGAAAGGGTGATTCTGGTGCAGGAGCGGTTTTCGAGGATCGACGAGGTCGCCCGGCAGTTGCGGCTGCCGCCGCTGGCGGGTCTGCTGGCGGACCTCGGCGTGAGCAGCCTGCAGCTCGAGCGGGCCGAGCGGGGTTTTTCGTTCCTGCGCCGGGGCCCGCTGGATATGCGCATGGATCGGCAGCAGACGCTGTCGGCCGACGATCTGATCAACCGGACCGGCGTCGAGGAGCTGGCCGAACTGCTGCGGCGTTACGGCGAGGAGCGCGAGGCGCGAAGGATTGCCAGGGCAATTGTTCGGGCGCGGCCCATCCGCGATACCGAACATCTGGCGACGGTTGTGGCAGGAGCCCGGAAAGCCAAGGGAAGGCAGAAACTGCATCCCGCGACAAAAACGTTTCTGGCGCTGCGGATAGCGGTGAATCGAGAACTGGAGGAACTCGAGCAGTTTCTAGACCGGGCTCCTGCCACTCTGGCTCCTGGAGGGCGCTGGGTGATCTTGAGCTACCACTCGCTCGAGGACCGGCGCGTCAAACAGGCGTTTCGCAACTGGGCGGCGGCCGGTGTGCTCCGCGTGCTGACGCGCAAACCGGTGCGTCCGACGCCGGAGGAAGTCGAGAGCAACCCGCGCGCACGGAGTGCGCGTCTGCGTGCGGCCGAAAAGCTCGAGGCTGAGGCGAAAGGGGCGGTGGCGTGATCGAAATTTATACGGTGAAGCGAATCGAAAATCTGGGGCTGGGCCGACGCGCGTGCGACGGTGCCGGCCGACGGTGCCGGCGGCAGTTGCTTCTGGGAGCCACGGTGTGCGCGGTACTGATCGGCTATGCGTGGGTGCAGTACCGCTGGGTCGAGCTGGGCTATCGTGCTGACCAGCTCGACCGTCAGGTCCTGCGGCTGCAGGAACTCAATCGCGCCCTGCAGCTCGAGCTGGCGGCGCTGAGTGCGCCCGAACGGCTGGATCTGCTGGCGCGCGATCGGCTGGGGTTGCAGCCGCCGCGACCGGAGCAGGTCATGCTTTCTGTGCCGCAGCCGGCGGGTGAGGTCGCCCAGGTCCAGCAGGGTTCCCGACCAACGGCCGAGCGTTAGTGCCGTCGGCGGATGGGCGGCGGCAGCCTCTTTCCTGAGCAGGGGGGCCGGGGTGTGCCCGGGTTAATTGGACAGAACCCTCAGGTGGCCCGGCCGAGCCGCTCGCAACGGCGACTGTGGGCGCTCGGTGCGCTGGGCTGTCTGTGGGCCGCGGCCGTAGTGGGCCGGCTGGTCCAGTTACAACTCTTTGAAGTCCGTCACTTCCGCACGCTCGCCCTGCGGCAGCAGGAGCGGATCATCGAAACGGCTCCCGAGAGGGGGACAATTCTCGATCGTAATGGCCGACCGCTGGCGGTCAGCCTGCCCGTGCAGTCCTGCTTTGCCGTTCCCGCGGAGATCGCCAATCCGGACCTGGCGGCCGGCCTGCTTGCACCGATTCTCGAGATGCCTGCCGCACAGCTCCGCGAACGGTTGACCGCCCGCCGCGGCTTCGTGTGGGTGGCGCGCCGACTGCCTCCCGATGTCGTCGCACGCATCCAGGCATTGAATCTGCGCGGCATTTACTTCGAGCCCGAAATGCAGCGCTTCTATCCCAACGGCACGCTGGCAGCCCAGGTGCTCGGTTTCGTTGATATTGACGGCCACGGGCAGGCCGGCATCGAGTACGCACTTGACCGGGAGATTGCAGGCCGCCCGGGCCGTGTGCTGCTGCTGGCCGACGGCCGCGGACGGTTTTTTGAAAGGCGCGAGCAACCGGCTCAGCCCGGCGCCAGGGTACAGCTCACCCTGGACGAAACGATTCAGTACATCGCCGAGCGCGAACTGGCACAGGCGGTGACGCAGGCGCACGCCGTGGGTGGCACGGCCATCGTGCAGGATCCCGCTACCGGCGACATCCTCGCCATGGCGAGCTGGCCCACGTTCGATCCCAATCGCCCCGGTGCCAGCCTGCCCGCCAGCCGGCAGAACCGCGCCGTCAGCGATATCTACGAACCCGGTTCGACGTTCAAGATCGTCACGCTCGGCGCTGCTCTGGATGCCGGCCTGGTGCGTCCCGACGACGTCGTTGACTGCCAGATGGGACGGATCACCGTCGGCGGGCGTGTCATTCATGACTGGAAGCGGTTCGGACTGCTGACGGTCGCGCAGGTGCTCGCGCATTCGAGCGATGTCGGCGCGATCAAGATTGCGCTGCGGCTGGGGCCGGACGCCTTCTACCGCTACATCCGGGCGTTCGGCTTCGGTCAGCGCACGGGCATCCCGCTGCCCTGGGAAAGCCCGGGGCTGCTCCGGCCGCCTTCGCTGTGGTCGGCCTCCTCGATCGGATCGCTGGCGATGGGCCAGGAGGTGGGCGTGACGGCCCTGCAGATGGTCACGGCCGTTTCTGCAGTGGCCGCCGGGGGACTCTGGCACCGGCCGCGCATCGTGCGCACTCTCGAGCAGCGCGGCCAGACGGTCGGTTCAGGGGCCGATGCTCCCGTGCGCGTGCTGCGGCCCGAAACCGCGGCCACTCTGGCGCACCTGATGGAGGGCGTGGTCCTCGAAGGCACGGGCCGCAGTGCACGGCTCGAAGGCTACACGGCGGCCGGCAAGACCGGTACGGCGCAGAAGGTGGACCCGCAGACGGGACGCTACTCCCGGGATCGTTATGTCGCGTCCTTTGTGGGCTTTGCTCCGCTGAACAATCCGGCTGTCACCATTCTGGTGGTCATTGATTCTCCCGTGGGTCCGCACCATGGCGGCGAGGTGGCGGCGCCTGTGTTCCAGCGCATCGCCCAGCAGGTGCTGACCTATCTGGGGGTGCCACGCGACCTGCCGCTGCAGTCGCCGGGGCGCGCCGGGCAAGTCGAAACGGCGAAGATCCAGCCGCGGCCAGCTGCGCCAGGGGCTGCTCCGGGCCGGGTGCCGACATCTGAAACTCCTGCGCCGGATCCAGCTCCACCGGGAACGCTGGCCATGCCGGCGCTGATCGGGCAGCCGGCGCGGCAGGCGGTGGCGGAATGCCTGCGCCTGCACCTGCAGCCAGTGCTGGTTGGCAGCGGAGTGGCTGTGGGACAGGACCCGCAGCCGGGGGCGGCCGTGCGACGCGGCCAGCGCGTGACGGTGTGGCTGGCAGCACCGGCGAGTGCAGTTGCCGGCGGACGTGGAGGCGGGCCGTGAATGCGCCTCTGCCCGGGCGCGCCGTTTGGCCCTCCAGCGCCAGAGATCCTATACTGGATTTTAAGCGGATGACTCTGGCCGAAATCCTGGCCGGAGTGGACCTCGTCACCCTCAGTCCTCCCGGCCTACCGCTCGACCGTATTGGGGTGACCTCGCTTTGCTATGACAGCCGGCGCAGTCAGCCAGGAGCGGTGTTCTTTGCTCTGCCCGGGACGCGCGTGGACGGGAACAGCTTTGTGGGCGATGCTGTCGCGCGTGGTGCCATTGCCGTCGTGAGCGAAGCTCCGCGGCCGGCAGACCTGTCCGGTGCGGTGCTGTGGATCCAGGTGCTGCGGGCGCGTCAGGCAATGGCCATCGCTGCCATGAACTTCTACCGGCGCCCGGCCGACGCGCTGAACATCATCGGCGTGACGGGAACCAACGGAAAGACCACGACCACCTTTTTGCTGCACGCGATTCTACAGGCGGCCGGCTACCGTCCGGGCCTGTTTGGTACGGTCGTCTACGCCACGCCGGCCGGTCAGGTGGCCGCTGCCCATACCACGCCTGAGTCGGTGGATCTGGCGCAGCTGCTGGCCGAATTGCGGGAGGCGGGCGGCACCCATGCCGTCATGGAGGTCAGCTCGCATGCGCTCGCACTCGACCGGGTGTGGGCCTGCCGGTTTCACGCCGCGGTGTTCACCAATCTGACGCGCGATCATCTGGACTTCCATCCCACGATGGAAGATTACTTCGCTGCCAAGCGGAAGCTGTTCGAAGCCAATGCCGCCGGCAGACCCGCAGTGGGTATCGTCAACGCCGATGATCCGTACGGCCGGCGGTTGGTCGGCCTGGCAGAACGCACACTGACCTACGCCATCGAAGAATCTGCCGACGTCCGGGCGACGGATTTCCAGACCGGACGCCGTGGCCTTCGTCTCCGCGTTGCGTCGCCAGCGGGTCCTCTGGAGCTGACCTCGCATCTGGTGGGCCGGGTCAATGTCTACAACATCCTGGCGGCCGTTGCGACGGCCATTGGTCTGGGCATCAGCGCGGAGGCCATCCGGGAAGGTGTGCGGCGGCTGGAGAGCGTTCCCGGCCGTTTCGAAAGGATCGATCTCGGCCAGCCATTTGTGGTGGCTGTGGACTACGCGCATACCGATGATGCCCTGCGCCGGTTGTGCGAGACGGCACGTGAGCTGGGGTTGCCGGGAAGGCTGTTGCTGCTGTTCGGAGCCGGAGGCGACCGGGATCGCGCCAAGCGCCCCTTGATGGGCCGTGCCGCCGGTCAGGGAGCCGATCTGGTGGTCGTCACCAGCGACAACCCCCGCAGCGAGGATCCACAGGCCATCATCGCGGATATCCTGCCGGGGCTGCAGGAGACCGCCACCGTCTACCATGTGGAGCCCGATCGTGCTCGGGCAATCGAATGGATCCTGCGCCAGGCACGGCCGGGGGACGTGGTCCTGCTGGCAGGTAAGGGACACGAAACCTACCAGGTTGTCGGTCAGCAGATTCTGCCGTTTGACGATCGCGAAGTTGCCCGCACCGTGTTGCGGAAACTGGGCTACGGCGCGGACCACGCAGAAAAGCCAGCCGTGCCGGGCGGGAGCTGAGAGCAGGGGCAAAACGTGTTGGACTGGACCATGGCGGATGTCGCGCGGGCGCTGGGGCTCGAGCCCGTAGCCCCGGATCTGGCCGGGCTTGCCGTCAAAGGTTTCTCGATTGACTCGCGCACGATTGCCAGCGGCGAATTGTTTTTCGCCATTCGCGGCCCGCGTTTTGACGGCCATGACTTCGTGGGCGCCGCCCTGGCCGCCGGAGCCTGTGGTGCCGTCGTCTGTCGCAACCGGATAGGCGAGTATCCGGAATCGCTGCGCTTGCGGCTGCTGGGTGTGGAGGATCCGGTCGAGGCACTGGGGCGGGCTGCACGGGCGGTGCGCCGGGCCTGGGGACAGCTCCCGGGCCGGCGGCTGGTGGCCATTACCGGATCTACGGGCAAGACCACCACCAAAGAAATGCTGGCGGCGCTGCTCGGGGCCGTGATGCCGGTGCTCAAGTCCGAGGGCAATCTGAACAATGCCTACGGGCTGCCGCTCACGCTGAGCCGCCTCGTGCCGGAGCATCGCGCAGCGGTGGTGGAGGTCGGCATGTCAGCGCGGGGCGAACTGCGGCGGCTGGCAGCCATCGCAGAGCCCGAGGTGGGCGTCGTCACCAATGTGGGTCCGGTCCATCTGGAATTTTTCTCCTCGGTAGAGGAGATTGCGCTGGCCAAACGGGAATTGATCGAGGGGCTGACCGGTACCGATACCGTGGCCGTGCTCAACGCAGATGATCCGCGCGTGGCACGCTTCGTCGAAGTCGTCCGCGGTCGCGTGGTCTGGTTCGGCACGGGTGAGCAGGCCGATGTGCGCCTGGAACAGATCGAAGACCTGGGCCTGGATGGGATTGCCTTCGACCTGCGCACGGCACGCGAGCACCGGCGCCTGCGACTTCCCCTGATCGGGACCCACAATGCCGTCAACGCGGCCGCCGCTGTGGCTGCGGCCGGTCTGTGGGGCGTGGGGCTGGAGGTGGCCGAACGCGTGCTGGCAGGACTCCGGCCCGCTCCGCACCGGGGTGAGGTGGTGCGGTACCGGCCGGGCTTCACCGTCGTGGATGACTGCTACAACTCCAACCCTGCTGCGCTGGCTTCGATGGTGAACTGGCTCGCGCGGCTGAGCGGTGTTCGCCGGAAAATTCTGGTCGCCGGCGAAATGCTCGAGCTGGGCACAGCGGCTGCGGCCATGCATCGCGAGGCCGGGCGGCTGGCTGCGGGACAGGTGGACTGGATTTTCGGTGTTCAGGGCCAGGCCCGGGCGCTGGTCGAGGGCGCTCTCGAAGCCGGTCATCCGTCCGAACAGGCCCGATTCTTCGACACCGCAGAGGAAGCAGCGAACGCCCTTGTCCAGATGATCGAGCCGGGTGATGTGGTGCTGGTGAAAGGTTCGCGCGGCGTGCGGCTGGAACGCGTCGTCGAGAGACTGGCAGCGCAGGCAGAGCCACAGGGCTCGCAAGCGCCGGGCCAGCGAAGCGCCGGGACGCACTAGGATGCTCTACTACCTGTTTTTCACGCTGCTGCACCGCTTCTGGAGCCCGCTGAACGTTTTCCGCTACATCACCGTTCGCACCGCGCTGGCCAGCCTGACGGCCCTGTTTCTCTCCCTGTTGCTGGGTCCCTGGATGATTCGACGCCTGCGGGAACTGCAGATTGGCCAGTACGTACGCGAAGAGGGTCCCGAGCGGCATCGCAGCAAGGCCGGCACGCCGACGATGGGCGGCATCCTGATCCTGACAGCGATTGCCCTGCCCACGCTGCTGTGGGCTGACCTGCGGAATGTCTTTGTCTGGCTGGCGCTGGGAGCAACCCTGGCCTTTGGAGCCATCGGCCTGGCCGATGATTACCTGAAGATCGTGCGGCGGCACAATCTGGGTCTGCGTGCCCGATCAAAGCTTGTCCTGCAGAGTCTGGTGGCTCTGGGTGTGGGTGTGGTTCTGGTGGAGCTGAAAGCGCTCGGCCAGTACTCGACCGAACTGGTCTTTCCGTTTTTCAAATGGATTCATCCCGACCTGGTACTGCGCTCGCTCAGCCTGCACCCGGGCCTGTGGATCCCGGCACATCTGCCTTTTCTGGTGCTGGTGCTGCTGGTCGTGGTGGGTTCCTCGAATGCGGTCAACCTGACCGACGGGCTGGACGGTCTGGCCATCGGCTGTGTGGTGATTGCCGGAGGTGCGCTCACGGCGCTGACCTACGTCACCAGCCATGCCCGTTTCGCCGAATATCTGGAAATTCGCAAGCTGCCCGCGGTGGGCGAGCTGACGATTTTCTGCGGCGCCCTGGTCGGAGCCTCGCTCGGATTTCTCTGGTACAACGCCCATCCGGCCGAGCTGTTCATGGGCGACGTTGGCTCGCTCGCCCTGGGCGGAGCCATCGGAACCGTCGCCGTCATCATCATGCAGGAGATTCTGCTGCTGTTCGTCGGCGGCATCTTCGTACTGGAGGCGCTGTCGGTGATGATCCAGGTGGCCAGCTACCGCCTGACCGGACGCCGGGTGTTCCGGATGGCGCCGCTGCACCACCATTTCGAGCTGGCCGGGTGGAGCGAGTCGAAGATCATCGTGCGATTCTGGATCGTTGCGCTGGTCTTTGCCCTGTTCAGCCTGACGACGCTGAAGCTGCGGTGAACACGATGGATCTGGCGGGTCGCAGGATACTGGTGGTGGGTCTGGAACGCACCGGAATGGCCACGGCGGAGTTCTGCCGGGCACGCGGGGCGCAGGTGACCGTCAGCGAATGCCGGCCGGCCGCGCAGGTGGCCGAGGCGGCGGCCCGGCTGGAGGCGCTCGGCGTGCGCCTGGAGCTGGGTGGTCACCGCCGGGAGACTTTTCTGGAGCACGACCTGATCATTCCCAGCCCCGGGGTCCCGCTGCAGATCGAGCCCATCGCAGCCGCCCGCATCCGGGGCATACCGGTCTGGAGCGAGATCGAGCTGGCGTGGAGATTTCTGCGCGGGCGGCTGGTGGCCATCACTGGCTCCAATGGGAAGACCACGACGACGCTGCTCACGGGGCACCTGCTGCGTGTGGCAGGCCTGCCCACGCTGGTTGGCGGCAATGTAGGCGTGCCGCTGATTTCGCTGGTGGACCAGACACGCGAGGATACGGTGACGGTGGCCGAAGTTTCCAGTTTCCAGCTCGAGGCCATCGAGCAATTCCGGCCCGACGTAGCCGTTTTCCTCAATCTCAGTCCCGATCACCTGGACCGCCACGGCAGCCTGGAAGCCTATGCCCGGGCGAAGGCACGGCTGTTTGAAAACCAGCGCCCGGAGGATGCCGCCGTCCTCAATCGCGACGATCCCGCCGTGGTCTCCCTGGCACCCAGGATCCCGCGGATTTACTGGTTCAGTCGCCGAGAGCCCGTGACTGCCGGTACCTTCTACGAAGGCGATGAACTGTGGTTTTCCGGGAACGGTGTGAAGGCGCGACTGGCCCGCCGGGCCGATGTGCCGCTGCGCGGCAACCACAACCTGGAGAACGCTCTTGCGGCCTGCTGCGCCTCCATTCTGGCCGGTGCCGCTCCGGAGCGCCTGGCCGATGCTCTGCGGAATTTCCCCGGGGTCGAGCACCGGCTCGAGGTCGTGGCAGAAATTGGCGGCGTCACGTTCATCAACGATTCCAAGGCCACCAACGTGGATGCTGCGTTGCGGGCCATTGAAGCGGTGGACGGACCGGTTCTGGTAATCCTGGGGGGTCGGGATAAAGGCAGCGACTTTGCGCCGCTGCGCGAGATCCTTGCGCGACGCGCCCGCGGCGTCTTCCTGATCGGCGAGGCGGCGGAGAAGATTGCCCGCCAGCTCAACGGCAGGTTGCCGCTCGAATTTGCGGGAACGCTGGAACAGGCCGTGGCGCGCGCCTACGCCGCGGCGCGGCCCGGCGATACGGTGCTGCTGGCGCCGGCCTGTGCCAGCTTCGACCAGTTCCAGAATTTCGAGCATCGCGGCCGCGTGTTCAAACATCTGGTGCAGCAACTGGCGCAAAGCGTTGCCTCGAGGGAGCCGAGCTGATGGCCCACAGAGACGAGCCCGACCGCTGGCTGTTTGGTGTGACGCTGGCGCTCAGTCTGTTCGGGGCGGTGATGGTGTTCAGCGCCTCGGCCGTCACCGCGCAGCAGATGGCTGGCAACCCCTATGTGTTCCTTCTCCGGCAGGCGCTCTGGCTGGCGGGCGGGTTCGCTGGAATGCTGGCCCTGTGGCGGACGCCGTATCAGGTCCTGGCACGGCCGGCGGTCGTCTTTGGAGCACTGGCCGTGGGACTGCTCCTGCTGGCCGGCGTTTTCGCTCTGGACAAGACCCATGCGACGCACCGGTGGCTGCGCCTGGGTCCGTTCGGCTTCCAGCCGGCTGAGTTCGTCAAGCTGGCCGTGGTGCTGTACCTGAGCTGGTTGCTCGCCCTGCGAGCCCAGCCAGGCGAGCCGGGTATCAACGATCTCCGCCGGTCGCTGATCCCCGGCCTCGGTCCCGTACTGCTGCTGGCCGCCATGGTGGTCGTGGAGCCGGACCTGGGCACGGCGGCGGAGCTGTTTGCGGTGGCTCTGGTCATGCTGTTTGCTGCTGGGCTCTCGCTGCGCTACGTGGGTGCAGCCGTTCTGGCTGCGCTGCCGGCGCTCTATCTGCTGGTGGTGTTCGAGCCCTACCGGTATCACCGCCTGATGGCCTTCCTCCACCCTGAAGCCGATCCGCAGGGACACGGGTTTCAGCTTTTGCAGTCGCTGATCGCGGTGGGCTCGGGCGGGCTGACGGGTCTTGGTTTGATGGCCGGCCGCCAGAAACTGTTTTATCTGCCGGAGGCGCACACCGATTTCATCTTTGCGGTGATCTGCGAGGAGCTCGGGCTGCTGGGAGCGCTGGCCGTGCTTGCGCTCTTCGGAATCTACACCTGGCGGGGGATCCGTGCGTCTCTGCGGGCACCGGACCCCTTCGGAAGGTTTCTGGCGCTGGGGATTACGACCCTGGTGGCGATCCAGGCTCTGACGAACATGAGCGTTGTTTTGGGCCTGCTGCCGACCAAAGGGCTTCCGCTGCCGTTTGTGAGCTACGGCGGCTCGAGTGGGGTCATCATGCTGCTGGGGACGGGCATTCTGCTGAACATTCTCCGGCAGGCGGAGGCGCGGTGAAGTTGCTGATAGCCGCTGGAGGAACGGGAGGCCATATTTTCCCCGCGCTGGCGGTGGCGCGGGAGTGGAAGAGGCGTGAGCCACAGCGGGAGGTCGTACTGGTCGGCACGCCGCGCGGGGCGGAAATGCAGCTCGTTCCTCAGGCAGGGTTTCAACTGGAGACGCTCCGGGTGGGCGGATTGAAAGGCATCAGGGGCCGGCGCCGGCTTCGCCATCTCTTTCTGCTGCCCGGCAGTCTGGTGACTGCGGCACGGATTGTCCGCCGGCATCGCCCGGCGGTGGTGCTGGGAACCGGAGGCTATGTGGCGGGACCCGTTTTGCTGGCCGCAGCGATGACGGGAGTACCGACCGTGGCGTTCGAGCCAAATGTGCGCGCCGGATTCACCAATCGCCTGTTGCGCCACTGGGTGCGGCGCCTGGCCGTAGCCTATCCGGAAACGGCGCGGGAGCTTGGCCCGCGTGCGGTGGTCACCGGCTGCCCGGTGCGGCCAGAATTTTTCGAGGCGCCGGAGGTGAACCCGGGGCCGCCATTTGTTCTGCTGGTGACGGGGGGTTCGCAGGGAGCCCAGGCCATCAACCGGGCGATGGTGGAGGCCCTGCCGCTTCTGGCGACACTCGGCGCGTCCCTCACCGTGCTGCATCAAACCGGCTCCCGGGACTACGAACAGGTGCGGGCGGCCTATGCAGCTCACGGCATTGCGGCCGAGGTTCAGCCCTTCTTCGAGGACATGCCGCAGCGGTTTGCCCGGGCCACGCTCCTGGTATGCCGGGCCGGTGCTGTGACGGTGGCCGAGGTAGCCGCTGCCGGTCGGCCGGCAATTTTTATCCCGTTCGCCGCTGCCACCGATGCCCATCAGTGGCACAATGCCATGGCAATGGTCCGCGCGGGCGCAGGCCGGTTGATTCCGCAGGCCGAGCTGACCGGACAGCGCCTGGCGACCGAAATCATCGAGTTGCTTCGGCGGCCCGAGCTGCTCCGCGAGCTGGGCCGGCGAGCGCGGGAGCGCGCGCGCCCCGATGCCACTGCGGCTGTGGTGAGCGTGCTCGAGGAGGTTTGCCGGCGGTGAACGTGATGCTGCGGCAGTTCCAGCGCATTCATCTGGTTGGTATCGGCGGCTCCGGCATGAGCGGTATCGCCGAGGTGCTGCTGACGCTGGGTTTTTCGGTGACCGGGTCCGACGTGAAAGCCTCACCGATCACCGATCGGCTGGCGGCACTCGGTGCCCGAATCTACGTCGGCCATCGGGCCGAGCAGGTGGACAACGCCCATGTGGTGGTGATTTCCTCCGCCATCGCGCCGGACAACGTCGAAGTGGTCGAGGCACACCGGCGCAAGATCCCCGTCATCCCGCGGGCGGAGATGCTGGCCGAGCTGATGCGGCTCAAATACGGGATCGCCGTCGCCGGCGCGCACGGCAAGACGACGACCACTTCACTGGTGGCGGCCGTGCTGGCTGCCGGGGGTCTGGACCCGACTTTCGTGGTGGGCGGCCGCGTACGGCAGGCCGGAGCCCATGCGCGCGTGGGCCAGGGCGAGTTCATGGTGGTCGAGGCGGATGAAAGCGACCGGTCGCTGCTGCTGCTGTCGCCGGTCATCGCGATCATCACCAGCATTGATCGCGAGCATCTCGATCAGTACGGGAGTCTGGAAGCGATTCAGGAGACGTTTGCGGAATTTGCCAATCGCGTGCCGTTCTACGGTGTGGTCATTCTCGCGCTCGATGATCCCAACGTGCGGGCGCTGCTGCCCCGGCTGAAGCGTTCGACGCTGACCTACGGTACCTCGCCTCAGGCCGACCTGGTGATCCGCGAGATTGCCCTGCAGGGAGAACGGAGCGAATTCTCGCTGGTGTTCCGCGGCGAAGACCTGGGGCGATTCGTGCTGCCGACGCCGCCCGGCGTGCACAATGTCCGGAATGCGGCTGCGGCCGCCGCCGCGGGGCTTTATGTCGGACTCAGCCCTGAGCAGATCCGTCAGGGGCTGGCCGGATTTCAGGGGGTCGGCCGGCGCTTCGAGGTGAAGGCCGTAGTGGGCGGCGTGACCCTGATTGACGATTACGGCCATCACCCCACCGAAATTCGGGCCACGCTGGAGGCCGCGCGGCAGTGTGCGTTTCGTCGATTGCTGGTCTGCTTCCAGCCCCATCGCTACAGCCGCACGCAGTGGCTGTGGGAAGAGTTCACCGGGGCGTTCGATCTGGCCGATCGTCTGGTGGTGACCGACATCTACCCCGCCGGCGAGGTGGCCATCGAAGGAATCACCGGAGCGCGTCTGGCGGAGGCCATTGCCGCCGCCGGTCACCGGGCCGTGGAATACCGGCCGACTCCGGCGGAAGCGATGAAACGTCTGGCCGAACTCGCCGAGCCCGGTGATGCCCTGCTGGCGATTGGCGCCGGTAACGTCGGGCAGGCACTGGATGTGGCCGCCGAGGAACTGGCCCGCAAGGATTCCGTCCATGCGTCTGGCTGACCCACGGTTGCTCGTGGAGTTGAAACAGCTCGGCGTCGAGGTGCGCCCGGGCGAGCGGCTGGCGGAATGGACCTCGCTGGGCATCGGAGGAACGACGGACCTGCTGGTGGTCCGCGAGCGCCGCTATCTTCCCGAGTTGGTGCAGACACTCCGCCGGGCGGGAATACCGTTCCGGCTGCTGGGTGGCGGGACCAACCTGCTGGTAGCCGATGGCGAGCTGCCATGGGTGGTGCTGCATCTGGCCCGCAGCGAGCCGACGGTTTCTATCGCTGGCCGTCGCGTCTGGCTGGATGCAGCCGAAGACCTTGGCCGTGCGGTCACCACCTGCGCGCGGGCCAACCTGGGCGGCATGGAAGGTCTGGTCGGCGTTCCCGGCAGCGTCGGCGGAGCGCTTCGCATGAATGCCGGAGCCTATGGGACGGAAATTGGGTCGCTGGTCCGGCGCATCGAGCTGTTGCGCATGGCCACAGGCACCATCGAGCAGATCGAGCAGAATGCTGTCCGTTTCGGCTACCGGGCCTCTTCGTTTGCGCCAGACGACATCATCCTGGGCGTCGAACTGGAGCTGGTGGAGCGCCCCTATGCCGAGATCGTGGAACTGATTCGCGCAGCCAACGCCAAACGCCGCGCGAGCCAGCCGTTGAACCAAAAAAGTGCCGGATGCATCTTCAAAAATCCGCCCGGGCTTTCGGCGGGGCGTTTGATTGACGAGCTGGGGCTGAAGGGCTTTCGTGTGGGCGACGCCATGGTCAGCGAGCGCCATGCCAACTTTTTCATCAACGTGGGCCGGGCCACCTGTGCCGAGATGCTGCAGCTCATCGCACTGGTGCGTGAGCGCGTCTATCGCGCCTATGGCGTCGAACTGGAAGAAGAAGTCATTCTCTGGGTGAACTGAGCGCATGGCCGGAGAGGATTTGCTCGATCGCATTGCCGAAGACGAAGCGCCGCCGCGCTACCTGCGGCGTCAGAAGCCGGCCCAGCCGCGCTCGAGCCGCCGGGCAGGCCGTGCCCGCTGGCTGCTGAGGTCGGCAAGCTTGCTGCTTGCGGCAGCCGCCGTCGCCTTCGTCATTTTCTGGGCTTACCGGTCGCCTGTTTTTGTCCTGCATTCGGAGGCAATTGTCATTCATGGTGCCCGGAATCTACCGCTCGAAGATGTGCAGGCGGTGTTCCGCCAGGACGTAGGCCGAAGCATTTTCCGGGTGCCACTGGAACGCCGGCGGCAGCAACTCGAGCAGCTCGACTGGGTGCAGCAGGCTCGCGTGCAGCGCATCCTGCCTGATCGTCTGGTGGTGAGGCTGGTCGAGCGTACGCCGGTCGCCTGGGCGCGTCTGGGTTCGTCGTTGATGCTGGTGGATGCTTCCGGTGTGTTTCTCCGGCCGCCTGCAGGTGTCGGTTTCAACCTGCCGGTGGTTTCCGGGCTGGAGCCGCTCGAGCCGGCCGAACGAGCCCGGCGGCTGGCTGCACTGGAGCAGTTGCTGCAGGCGATGGAGCAAGTCCATGCGGGCGTTGCGCAGGCTGTCAGCGAGGCGGACCTGTCGGCAGCCGATGACGTAGTCGTCACGCTGGCCGGGCTGGAGGCACTGCATGCGGCCGGGCCGGTGGTCGTCCATTTCGGTTCGGGGAATTTCGAGGCCCGATTCCGGTCTCTGCTCGACAATTTCCCGCTCTGGCAGCAGCAGGCTGGCGCCATCGAATCGGTGGACCTGCGGCTGGAGGGTCAAGCCGTTGTGCGGCCGGTGAACGCGGCAGGGGTTATGACTCCTGGGCCAGCAGACCCACGGACTGCGGCGGGGGAAAAACTCCGCGCTGCCGGCCGTCCCCAGGGAGGGCCACGGTAATGGCCGATCCGCTGTATCTGGCCGCACTGGACGTGGGCACGGCGAAAACGGCCGTGGCGATTGCCGCCGCCCGCGCCGGACATCTGCACTATGTCGCTGCGGCCGCAGTGCCTTCGCGCGGCATGCGCCGGAGCCAGGTGGCCGAGCTGGTCCGGGTCAGCGAGTCGGTCCGGCAGGCCGTCGAGCAGGTAGAGGAACAAATCGAACGGCCGCTGAAGGCCGTCGCAGTGAGCCTGAGCGGGCGCCTGCAGGCCGTGCAGGCCCGCGGTGCTCTCTCCCTGGGTAGCCGCCCGCGTGAAGTGACCCAGGAGGACATCCGCCGGGCGATCGAGCTGGCTCGCCAGGCCAGCCTGCCGGATGCCCTCGAGGTGCTGCACATTTTCCCGCAGGAATTCCTGCTCGATGCGTCCGACGGCATCCGCGATCCCGTCGGCATGCTCGGCACTCACCTCGAAGTGAGCGTCTATCTGCCGACAGTGCCCGTGGTGGTGATGCAGAATCTGGTTGCAGCCATCAACCGCGCCGGTCTGGTGGTTTCCGACGTCATCCTGGCGTCGCTGGCGGCAGCCGAAAGCGTGCTGAGCAGTGACGAGCGCGAGCTGGGGGTGTGCCTGGCCGACATTGGAGCCGGTACGACGGACCTGATCGTCTACAGCGGCGGAGCCGTGCGCCATACCGCCACGGTGCCGGTTGGCGGCGAGCACTTTACGGCAGACCTGGCGGTGGGGCTGCGCACCTCGATCGCTGCGGCCGAGGCCGTCAAGTGCGAGCATGGCCAGGCACGAGCCGGCCAGGTGACGGATGCAGCGCCGCTGATGGTCGAAGGGCTGGGCGGCGAAGAGCCGCAGGCGGTGCTGCCGGTACGCGTGGCGGAGATTCTCGAAGCCCGCGCCCGCGAACTCCTCGAGCTCATCCGCGCGGAGTTGCAGCGGACGCGGCTGATCAGGGCGATTCCCGCCGGTCTGGTGCTCACCGGCGGAGGAGCGAAGCTGCAGGGGCTCGTGGAACTGGCGGAATCGGTGGTGGGTCTGCCGGCGCGGCTGGGACGGCCGCGGCAGCCCGAGGGTGTTCCGGGGGAATTCGCCGGACCGGAATTTGCCACCGTGTTCGGCCTGCTGGCCTACACCGCACGGGCGCAGCAGTCCCGCCGGCGACCGCGTTCGGTCTGGTCGCGGCTTCGCTATCTACTGGGTCGCCCGGAACCATTCTGGGTACTGGGGAGGAAGGATGAGAGGTAATCAACCGGCTGTACGGATGACGCTGGCGGAGGAGCCGCCGCAGGGTGCCCGCATCAAGGTCATCGGTGTGGGTGGCGGCGGCTGCAATGCCGTCAACCGCATGATCCGCGCCAAGGTCGAAGGGGTCGAGTTCATCGCCGCCAACACGGACCTGCAGGCGCTGAAGATGTGTCAGGCGCCAGTGAAGCTGCAGCTCGGAGCGAAACTCACACGCGGTCTGGGTGCGGGCGCAAATCCTGAGATCGGGCGCAAGGCAGCGCTCGAAGACACCGACCGGATCATCGAGGTGCTCGAAGGGGCCGACATGGTGTTCGTGACGGCCGGGCTGGGCGGCGGCACCGGCTCGGGAGCTGCTCCGGTCGTCGCCACACTGGCGAGCGAACTCGGAGCCCTGACCGTCGCGGTGGTCACCCGGCCGTTTGCGTTCGAGGGCCGGCGCCGTGCCGCCCAGGCCGAGCAGGCGCTGCAGGAGCTGGTCGGCGTCGTGGATACCGTCATCGTGATTCCCAACGAGCGCCTGATGGAATGCGTCGAACGGGGCACCAGTTTCTTCGAAGCCTTCCGCATCGCCGACGACATCCTCCGCCAGGCGGTGCAGGGCATCAGCGACATCATCACCGTGCCCGGAATCATCAACCGCGACTTTGCCGACGTCAAAACGATCATGAAGGGGCAGGGCTACGGTGTCATGGGAACGGCCGTGGCCAGCGGAGCCAACCGCGCCGTCGAAGCAGCACATCGCGCCATCAACAGCCCGCTGCTCGAAGAAAACTCCATTCAGGGCGCCCAGGGGATTCTGCTCAACGTGACCGGCTCGAGTTCGCTCACGCTGCATGAGGTTCACGAGGCGGCCTCGATCGTCCAGCAGGCCGCGCACGAAAATGCCAACATTATCTTCGGGGCCGTACAGGACGAGGCGCTCAAAGACAGCGTGAAGATCACCGTGATCGCCGCCGGCTTCCGTCAGGTCGAGCGGCAGGGGCCGCGTCCGTCCTACCTGCCCGAGCGGCTGCGGGAAGCCGGACGCACGGCGCCGGCAGAGGAACCCGGGCTGCTGGTGGAATCCGGACCGGCTCCGGATGATCTCGACGTGCCGGCCTTTCTGCGCCGGGCAACGCCGCGGAATTAGACAGGAGCCGCCGGGCTGTGGCCGCGGTGCGCATTCGCCCGGCAGTGCTGGCAGCGCTGCTGCAGCACTCCCGCAGCCAGCCGGAGATCGAGTGCTGTGGGCTGCTGGCCGGGCCGCGCGAGACGATCACCGAACTGCTCCCGGCACGCAATGCGCTGCACAGCCCGACGGCCTTCGAGATTGCTCCCGAGGAGCTGTTCGCCCTGTTCCGCACTCTGCGGGCGTCCGGCCTGCGCCTGCTCGGCATCTATCACTCCCATCCGCACGGACCGAACGTGCCTTCACCACGCGATATCGAGCGCGCCTACTATCCCCAGGCTGCTTATTTCGTTGTCTCGCCCCGGCCGGACTGCAGGCAGCCCGTGCGTGCGTTTCGAATCGAAGGGGAACGGGTGGAGGAACTCGAGATTGTCTGCGTGGAGGCCGATTAGCTGCGGGGCTTGAGGCAGCGCTTCTCGTAGAGCGGGAACCGTGCCGTGAGTTCGCGCACCTGCTCGCGAATGCGCCGCGCGACCGCTTCGTCGTCCGGGCGCTCGAGCACCTCGGCGATCCATCCGGCGATCACTTCCATTTCGGCTTCCCCCATCCCGCGCGTCGTCACGGCGGGCGTGCCGATGCGCAGGCCGCCGGCCTTGTAGGGAGGATAGGGATCGAAGGGGATCGCGTTGCGGTTCACGGTGATTCCGGCGCGCTCGAGCGCCTGCTGGGCCTCGAGACCGGTGATCTTGCGCGGCACCAGGTCCACCAGAAACAGATGCGTATCCGTGCCGCCGCTGACGATGCGGAAACCGCGCCGGGCCAGCGCGGCGGCCAGCGCGCGGGCGTTGGCCAGCACCTGTGCCTGGTAGGCGCGGAACTCGGGTTCCAGAGCTTCTTTGAAGCAGACTGCTTTGGCGGCAATGATGTGCTCGAGCGGCCCGCCCTGCACGCCCGGAAAGACGACACGGTCGAGCTCTTTCGCGTACTGCTGCTTGCAGAGGATCAGGCCACCACGCGGCCCGCGCAGTGTTTTGTGGGTGGTCGAAGAAACAAAGTCTGCATAAGGAACCGGACTGGGATGCAGCCCGGCGGCCACCAGTCCGGCAATGTGCGCCATGTCCACGAACAGCAGGGCCTGGACTTCACGGGCAATTTCGGCCAGTCGGGCGAAGTCGATGGTGCGCGGATAGGCACTGGCGCCGGCCACGATCATTTTGGGCCGGTGCTGCCGGGCCAGCTCGGCCAGCGCGTCGTAATCGATGGTTTCAGTCTCACGGGATACGCCGTAGGGAATGAACCGGTAGGTGCGGCCGGAGAAATTGAGCGGATGGCCGTGGGTGAGATGGCCTCCGTGGGAGAGATCCATGCCGAGCACGGTATCGCCCGGCTGCAGCGCCGTCAGATAGACGGCCATGTTGGCCTGGGCGCCCGAATGAGGCTGCACATTGGCGTGCTCGGCGCCGAATAACTCCCGTGCACGGTCGATGGCCAGTTGCTCGGCCCGGTCCACATGTTCGCAGCCGCCGTAGTAACGACGGCCGGGATACCCCTCGGCATACTTGTTGGTCAGGACCGAACCCATGGCTTCCAGGACGGCTTCGGAGACGAAGTTTTCCGAAGCGATCAGCTCCAGCCCTTCGGCCTGCCGGCAGGCTTCGTCGCGCAGGATCTGCGCGATTTCGGGATCGGTCTCGGCGAGCGATCGGTTCAGGCGTGATGCCAGATGGAGCAGGGTGCTCACGGTTGCGGGGTTCCGGCGGCGTTTCGCGTGCCGTCCGCCCTGATTCTAGAGGACCGCGGCGCGATTTTCCAATCGCAACGTTGCAGAGGGCTCATTCCTCTGTCGGTTCCCGTGCCGCCAGCTCCACGGGCAGATCGAAGGCGTCGAGTGCTTCGCGGATGCTCTCGGCATCGAATCCGGCGCGGAGCAGAGTTCGCTGCAGGGAGGCCAGATGGCGGGGCTCGAGTCGCGCACGGCCGTGCCGTTTGAGCCAGCGCTCGATGCGCCGGTGGAGGAGTGCGCGTTCGTCGGTTTCGCTGAACACCTCGCTCAGAGCTGCCTGGATGTGACCCCGGGCAACGCCCCGGCGGCGCAGTTCGTGCAGGATCCGCCAGTGGCCCTGCTGGCGGCCGGTGGCCCGCTCGAGGGCAAACTGGCGGGCAAAACGAGCGTCATCGAGGAGCCGTTCACGCAGCAGCCGTCGCACCACCTGCCGGGCCAGTTCGGCCGGCGTGCCTCGCTGCCGCAGATACTGCTCGAGCTGAAAGGTGGAGTAGGCGCGTCGCGCCAGCGCCCGCAACGCCAGCTCGTAGGCTTCGTTTTCTGTCTGGGGCGGCTTCCGGGGCCCGCTCATTGCCTTTTCAGCATACTGGCGGCTGGCGGGAGCGACAATCGGCCTCTAGCCGCCGAAACGCTCGATTTGCAGCCCCGACCGCTCCATCTCCTCCCGCGCCAGATCCGACGTCGAGCGAACGCCCTCGGCCCGCAGCCGAAATTCTTCCGGGTGGGTGGCGTGCTGGAGGGCGTCTTCGTAGCGGATCAGCCCCTGCTGATAGAGGGCAAACAGCGACTGGTCGAAGGTCTGCATGCCGTACTGGCTGGTGCCGGCGGCAATGGCGTCGCGGATCAGTGGCGTTTTCTCCGGTTGCGCGATGCATTCGCGAATGTAGGGCGTATCGCACAGGATCTCCACCGCAGGCACACGGCCGCGGCCATCGGCCCGCGGGACCAGCCGCTGGCTAATCACCGCACGCAGCGTGGCGGCCAGTTGCAGACGCACCTGGGTTTGCTGAGCGGCCGGGAAGACCGCAATGATGCGCTGGATGGTCTCGGCGGCATCCAGTGTGTGCAGGGTCGAGAGCACCAGATGACCGGTTTCGGCGGCCAGAAGAGCCGTTCGGATGGTCTCGAGGTCCCGCATCTCCCCGACCAGGATGACGTCCGGGTCCTGCCGCAGGGCTGCGCGCAGCGCACGGGCAAAACTTTTCGTGTCGGTCTCGAGTTCTCGCTGGTTGACGTAGCAGAGCCGATCCTGGTGCACATATTCCACGGGGTCCTCGATGGTGACGATATGGCCGCGGCGTGTCCGGTTGATCCGGTCCACCATCGCCGCCAGCGTCGTGGACTTTCCCGAACCGGTCGTTCCGGTCACCAGGACCAGCCCGCGGCGATGCTGACTGATCTTCTCGAGGGCGGGCGGAAGATGAAGCTCGGCGAAGCTGGGAATGGTCCGGGGGATGATCCGCAAAACCAGCGCGATCTGGCCGAGCTGGCGAAACGCATTCACGCGGAGGCGTGCCTGGCCGCCAAACTCGGCCGCAAAATCCACCTCGCCGCGCACCGCAAGCCGACCCGCCTGCTGAGGTCCGGCCAGAGCCTGCAGGGCTTCTTCGATGGCCTGCGCGGTCAGGACGGGGAAGTCCTCGGCCGGCTGCAGTTCACCGTCCACGCGCAGCCCGGGCGGGCGGCCGACGCGCAGATGGATGTCGGAAGCCGAGCGGGCCAGAGCTGCCGCCAGCAGTTCAGAAACCCATGAGGGAGTGGTAGCAGTACTCATAGAACCTCATGGGAACCTTAGCACGCCATCGGCCACTGCACGTGCTCCCCAACAGGGTATGCGCTCGACTAGCCAACAGCCGTTGGCGGCTGCCGCAGGGACCCCAGCCAGCCCGCCAGCGCGCCACCACCCAGTGGACCGATCCACCACACCCCAAAATTCTGCCAGTGATGCGAGAGCAGTTGCGGGCCAAAGGCGCGCGCCGGGTTCAAAGCCCCTCCCGTCCAGGGCGCGGCCAGCAACACTCCAGCGATGACGGCCCCGCCGACCGCCCAGCCGCGAACTCGGCGGCTGAACGCATACGGCAGGACGACGAGAAAGGCGAGCACAGCCTCGATCACCATCGCCTGAGCGCGTGTAATCTCGCTACCGAGAGCAGGCGAACCGAGTGCCGTGCGCCGCCAAAAGCTTTCGGGCTGGGCCCACTGGAGCAGCCATGCGGCTCCCAGGCTGCCCAGAAGCTGGGCCAGCGTGTACCCGATCAGACGCAGCAGGCCGATGCGCCGCTGGACCCAGTGAGCCAGCAGGGCGGCAGGATTGAAATAGCCACCCGAGAGGCCGCCCAGCGTGTCAACGGCAACGGTAACGGCCAGACCGTAGGCCACAGCCGCCGCCAGGCGGTCCGCCACGGTCGGCCCCGAAGGTACGCCCGCGGCGACAAACACGATCGCCAGCGTGCCGACAAATTCTGCCAGGAGCGCCCTGGGCCATCTCTTCACGGTTGGCGTGCGGGATTCTAGCCGGGCGCGCGGGAGGGGGCAAACCGGGGCACTTGACAGGGGGAATGCAGCCGTCAGAATAGTCACACTCTAGAAAGAGTCTAAATTCAGTCGGAGGGAAGCGAACATGGCTAAAGTCGCGGTTGAACTGGTGCAGAAAGCCGGCCTGGACGTTCAGGAGCTGATCAACAAGCTGGTCCGGGCGGCTGCGGCTGAATTCACGACCTTCTACTACTACACCATCCTGCGCTGCAACGCGATCGGCTTCGATGGCGAAGGCCTGAAGGAGATCATCGAAGACGCCCGCATCGAAGACCGCAACCACTTTGAAGCCCTGACCATTCGCATCTACGAACTCGGCGGCGCGCTTCCGCGCGACATCCGCGATTTCGCCAATCAGGCGGCCTGCCCCGATGCCTATCTACCCAAGGACCCGCGCGACATGAAAGCCATGCTGCAGGTGCTGGTCGAGGCCGAGCGTTGCGCCATGCGCGTCTACACCGATATCTGCAACTACACGCTGGGCAAGGACCCGCGGACGTATGATCTCTCGCTGGCCATCCTCCATGAGGAAACCGAGCACGAAGCCTGGTTCTCCGAATATCTGGGCGAAGGGCCTTCCGGTCATTTCCGCCGCGGAACGCCGGGCGAGTCGCCCTATGTGGCGAAGTTCCTGGTGGTGCCCGGCGCCCGGACCAGCTAGGCGGCTGGTATTGTCCCAACGATGAGCGAAGAACGCTGGGTCGAGGTGGCAGCGCTCGAAGCGCTGCCACCCGGCCGCGTACTGGCAGTGGAGGTCAACGGCCGCCGCATCGCCCTGGTGCACTGGAGGGGCGGGATTTACGCGCTCGAGGGCGTCTGCCCGCATCAGGGAGGTCCCCTGAGCGAGGGCGAACTCTGGGGGGATGGCCTCGAGTGTCCCTGGCATCACTTCCGCTACGATCCGGCCACGGGACGCAATGTGTTTCCGGCCAATGTCTATCCGGACGACCTGCCCGGTCTGGCGGCTCAACTGCGGCCTGTGGCCACCTACCGCGTGCGCGTGCGCGATGGTCGCATCGAGGTTTGCCTGACGGGGGCGAACCGCTAGCCTCCGGCGCTCGGTGAGATTCCCGGACGGGTGCCTGGTACCCCGTGCGGTCAGTGTTTTCGAGGCGCTCAGCGGCTCTGCGCCGGAACGGCTGCGTTGACCGGAGTCAGCCAGCCGTAGCGGTCAGGAACCTCGCCGTGGGTGAGGGCGAAGAATTCTTTTTGCAGGCGTTCGGTGACGGGGCCACGGCGACCGTTTCCGATGCGGATCTTGTCCACCGAACGAATCGGGGTGATCTCCGCGGCCGTCCCGCAGAAGAAAATTTCCTGTGCCACGTAGAGCATCTCGCGGGGAATCGGCTGCTCGACGACCGGGATGCCCAGCTCGTTGCACAGCGTGAGAATGGTGTTGCGCGTGATGCCGGGCAGCACCGAGCTGGCCAGCGGGGCGGTCCAGACCCGGTCGTTGTAGACCAGAAACACGTTCTCTCCGGAACCTTCCGCCACGTAGCCCTGCGCATCGAGCGCGATCCCTTCGGCGTAGCCGTTGGCCATGGCTTCCATGCGGATGAGCTGCGAATTCATGTAGTTGGCAGCGGCCTTGGCCATCTGGGGCAGTGTGTCAGGAGCCGGACGCCGCCACGAACTCACGCATACGTCCACGCCTTCCTTCAGGGCTTCTTCACCCAGATAGCGGCCCCACTCCCAGCAGGCGATGAACGTTTCGACGGGGCAGCCAAACGGATTGACCCCCATTTCACCGTAGCCGCGGAGCACGATCGGCCGCAGGTAGCAGGCCTCGAGCCGGTTCACCCGTACCACCTCCACCGCCGCCGCCATCAACTGCTCGAGGCTGTAGCCGATTTCCATGCGATAGATGCGGGCCGAATCAATCAGCCGCTGCAGATGGTCGCGCAGCCGGAAGATGGCCGGACCCTGGGCCGTCCGATAGCAGCGGATCCCCTCGAACACGGCAGAGCCATAGCTGATGACATGGCTCAGCACATGGACGCGGGCGTCGTCCCAGGGAATCAGCCGACCGTTGTGCCAGATTTTTTCGGTTTTCTGTACGGCCATGCGTGGCTCCGTTGCGGGGGAATTACCCGGCAGGACGTTGGCTGCGCGCCGGGGCGCGAACCGAGGGCCTGACAGGCGGCTGTTACCGGCATGTCCGCGCGGATTATAGCACAGGGTCTGCGGACACGCCGGCTCAGCGCCCGAAGAAGGAAAAACCGTGTGGCGCCGCCTTTTGCAGTAGTTGCTGCATCTGCTGGATATGCGTGGGTCGGTGGCTCTCCCACAGACCCAGCAGCAGAAATGGAATCAAGGCCAGTGCGGCCCAAGTGCGGGCCTGCGGGGAAAGCTTTTCCTCCGGCTCCCAGCGGAACAGCCGCCGGGAGATCTCGAAGGCTGCGAGGAAGCTAATGGCCAGCGCAATCACGTCCTGGGCCACCGCCACCGGCCCGGCGCCCAAAACCATGGCCCGTTCGAGCCCGGTCACCAGGTACGTCGCCGGCAGGAAAAACGCAGCCTTCTGCACCCAGAGTGGGAAGACCGGAAGCGGCACGGTGGCTCCAGAAAGGAAGAAGAACAGGGTCCAGAGGGCGTTGTTGATCACCTGGGTTTCCTGCAGCGAATTGGCGACGCTGGCCACGATCAGGCCGAAGGCCGAAAAGGCGGCGCCTCCGGCCACTACCAGCAGCACCAGGCTCGCTGGCGAGCCGAGGCTTCGCAAATGGAACATCCACCGGGCCAGCAGCAGCTCGGCAACTAGCGTGGGCAGCGTGAGGACAAAGTTGGCCAGCACGCTCGACGACAGCAGCGGCGTCGGCCCTATCGGCGCCAGACGCAGGCGCCGCAGGATGCCCTGTTCGCGATAGAGCACCAGTTGCAGGCTCAGCCCCCAGAAGCTACCCATGACGGTCAGTGCAATGACGGCGGCCACGAGGTAGGGCACCGCCCCCGGGCCACTGTGTCCGAAGACCAGAAAGAAGCCGAACAGGAAAGCAATGGGCATGATCACGCTGAAGAAGATGTAAGCCGGGTTGCGCAGCGCCAGCCGGATGCGCACCGCGGTGAGCAGCTTTGTCGGCGAGCCACGCATACTCCTATTCCCGGAGCCGTCGTCCAGTCAGCTCGATGAACACGTCTTCGAGCGATGGGGGTGTGATTTCCAGGCTGACCAGTTCATTGCCCTCCGCCTCCAGGTTGCGCACCAGCGCCACCACGGTCTGCGCGATCGAGGTGCTGTGGAGCACATAGGTATCACCCAGCATGTGGCAGTCCACGACAGCGTCGAGGGAACGGGGCCAGCCGTCGCGTGCAGGCTGCGCCAGCCGCAGCTCGATGCGCACCCGCCCGGCCGCCTGCTGTTTGAGCTCGCGCGGCGTGCCGTGCGCAATGACCCGACCGTGATCAATAATGGCCACGCGGTCGCAGAGGCGTTCGGCTTCCTCGATGTAGTGCGTCGTCAGCAGAACCGTTTTCTTTTCCCGTCGCAGCTCTTCGATGATGGCGTAGATCTCGTGGCGTGCCTGCGGGTCGAGTCCGGCCGTCGGTTCGTCCAGGAACAGAACCTGCGGGTCGTTGACCAGCGCCAGCGCGAGCGCCAGCCGCTGCTTCTGGCCACCGGAAAGCTGGCTGTAGAACGCCCGGCGTTTGTCCACCAGCTTGAAGCGCTGCAGAAGCTCCTCGATGGGCCGGCGCCGCCGGTAGAAGCCGGCGAACAGCGCCAGCGCTTCCTCGACGCGGAGTTTGTCGGGCAGCGTGGTGGACTGCAGGGTGGCGCCGATGACCTGCTTCAGCTCGGCCGCCTCCCGCTGCGGGTCGAGCCCGCAGACGCGTGCTTCGCCCGCATCGGCCTGGCGCAGCCCCTCGAGAATCTCGACGGTGGTGGTCTTGCCGGCTCCGTTGGGACCCAGCAGTCCGAAGACCTCGCCCGCCGTTACCGTGAAGCTCACCCCTCGCAGAGCCTCGACGGCGCCGTAGCGCTTGCGCAGATCGCGCACGCTGATGGCCACTTCGGACATCGCTCTCGATCTCGAGTGCATGATAGACACGGCCTTGAGAGCCAGCAAGCCAGGCGCACTCGAGCAACAGCTCCCGTATTCGTTTCATCACATCAGAGGGAAACGACCTCATCTGCCAGGGGCGTTCTGGCCGATCCTAGTGGGTGAGGTCAGGCCAGAGGGGTTCCGAGCGAAGAGAGGAACCCCGGGCCGTTTGCTCGCGTAGTGGAAGGCAGGTACACTACGGGATCGGGCCGGGAAGCCATGGCGTTCATCCGCCGCAAGGGCAACGCCTATTACCTGGTGCACAGCGTGCGCCGCGGCGGGAAGGTCCGCCAGCTTCATCTGGCCCGGCTGGGTGATCGTCCGCAGATCACGCCCGAGGTGATTCGTCAGGTCCGCCGGCGCCATCCCCTGCTGGAGCTGGACTGGGATCGCGTCCGCCAGCAGGCCAGCCGGCACGTCATTCTCTGGCCGGCCGATCCGGAAGCCGTCGAGAAGCTCAAGCGGCAGGTCCACGGCCTGACCCGTGCGCTGGCGGATCTGGCTCCGGCCTGGCTGGCCTTTGCGGCCGGTGAGGCGCACAGCCGCGAACTCGCCTCCCTGCTCAGACTCCTGCACACCACGCTCGACATCAAGCTGCGGCAGTTCGAACGGTTGCTGGCCGGTCGGCCGGCCTGGCCGCTGACAGCACGCAGGAGGCTGGTCCCATGACCGCTGCCGTCGAACGACTGGATCCTTCACGGCGGAGCGCCGAAGCCGAAGAGCTGGAAAGCGCTCTGCGCCGCCGCATTGTGGGCCAGGAGGAAGGCGTGCAGGCCGTGGTGGATCTCTACCAGGTGTTCCGCGCCGGCCTGCATGCCAGCGGTCGGCCCGTGGGGAATTTGCTGTTTCTGGGGCCGACCGGTTCCGGCAAGACGCGGCTGGTCGAGGCGGTGGCCGAGGTACTCTTCGGCGACAGCCGGGCCGTGCTGAAGATCGACTGCGCCGAGTTCCAGCACTCGCACGAAATCGCCAAGCTGATCGGGTCGCCGCCCGGCTACCTCGGACACCGGGAAACGCATCCGCTAATTACGCAGGAGAGTCTGGCCCAGTGGCACCGGCCAGATTTGAAACTCTCGCTGGTGCTCTTCGATGAGATCGAAAAGGCCTCCGATGCTCTCTGGCAGCTCCTCCTCGGCATTCTCGACAAGGCAACGCTGACGCTGGGAGACAATCGCCGGGTGGACCTGTCGTCGTGTCTGATTTTCATGACCTCGAATCTGGGCGGGGCCGGCATCACCGAACTGGTGCACGGGGGCCTCGGCTTCGTCAGCCCCGACTACCGCCCCGCCGAACAGCTCGACAGCAAGATCGAGCAGACGGCCCGGGAAGCTGCGCGGAGGAAGTTTTCACCTGAATTTTTCAACCGCATTGACCGGGTCGTCGTGTTCCACCCGCTGCGGCCGGTACAGCTCGAGCAGGTGCTGGAAATCGAGTTGCGCCGCCTGCAGGAACGCATTCTGGCCAGCGGCAACCGGCAGTTTGTGCTGCAGGTGACGCCGGCCGCCCGGCGGTTCTTGCTCGAGCAGGGAACCGACGTGCGCTACGGGGCGCGGCATCTCAAACGGGCGCTCGAGCGGCATATCGTCTTTCCTCTGGCCAACCTGCTGGCCAGTCGCCAGATCGAGACGGGCGATGTGCTGCGCGTGGACTGGCAGCCGGGCATGGGCCGGCCCGGAGAGCTGATCTTTTTGAAAGAGGCGGGTGGGAGCCTCGTGCATGTTCCCACCCGTACGGCGGCGTCGGCCCAGGTTGCGCCCGAGGAGACGACGGGCCAGGGACTTCCTCTGGAGATGCCGGCCACCGCTGCCCTGAGCCAGCACTCGCCGACGGGGCGCGCCTCGGGCAGCAAGTAAATCTGCTCTCAGGTGCCCCGGCTATAATGAAAGGCAGGCCGGCCTGCACCCTACGGCCCCGCCTTCTCGAATCATGTCCTTTCGTCTGGTCACCCAGTTTCAGCCGCGCGGGGATCAACCGGAAGCCATCGAGCAACTGGTGCGCGGCGTCCGCGAGGGCCGCAAGCACCAGGTTCTGCTGGGAGTGACCGGTTCCGGCAAGACGTTCACGATGGCGAAGGTGATCGAGCAGGTCAACCGCCCGACGCTGGTCCTGGCCCACAACAAGACGCTGGCCGCGCAGCTCTATCACGAGTTCCGCGGATTTTTTCCGCACAACGCCGTCGAGTACTTCGTGAGCTACTACGACTACTACCAGCCGGAAGCCTACCTGCCGGCGACGGATACCTACATCGAAAAGGAAGCGACCATCAACGACGAGCTGGACCGGCTGCGGCTTTCGGCCACCCGGTCGCTGTTCGAGCGTCGCGACGTCATCATCGTGGCCTCGGTCTCGTGCATCTACGGTCTGGGTTCCCCCGAGGCCTACTACGGCATGCTGCTGGTGCTCGACAAGGGGCAGAAGACGCCGCGGGATGCGCTGCTGCACAAGCTGGTGGAGATTCAGTACGAACGATCCGAAGAGTTGCGGCGGGGCACGTTTCGTGTGCGGGGCGATCGCGTCGAGATTTTCCCGTCCTATGAGGAGTTCGCCTTCCGCATCGAGTACTGGGGCGATCAGATCGAGCAGATCTGGCGCATGGATCCGCTGACCGGGCGTCCGCTGGACGCGCAGGAAGTGCTCCGCGTGGCGATTTATCCGAAGTCGCACTATGTGCTGCCCCCCGATCAGAAGGAGCGGGCGCTCGAGTCCATCCTGGAGGAACTGGAATGGTGGCGCGGCGAGCTCGAGCGCCAGGGCAAGGTGATCGAAGCGCAGCGGCTGGTGCAGCGCACGCTGTTCGATATCGAGATGATTCGCTCGGTCGGCTACTGCCACGGGATCGAAAACTACGCCCGCCATCTTTCCGGGCGCCTGCCCGGGGAGGCGCCGCCCACGCTGCTTGATTACTTTCCCTCCGATTTTTTGCTGTTCATTGACGAATCGCATCAGACGATTCCGCAGCTCCACGGGATGTATCACGGTGACCGCTCGCGGAAGCAGACGCTGGTGGACTACGGCTTCCGGCTGCCCTCGGCGCTGGACAACCGCCCGCTGACGTTCGAGGAATTCGAGCACCGTGTCAACCAGGTGATCTATGTCTCGGCCACGCCGGGGCCCTATGAGCTGGAGAAGGCCGGCGGAGTGGTGGTGGAGCAGGTGGTGCGTCCGACCGGGCTGGTGGATCCGGAAATCGAAGTTCGCCCCGTGCGCGGGCAGGTGGATGATCTGCTGGAGGAAATTCGCCAGCGCGTGGCGCGCAACGAGCGCGTGCTGGTCACCACGCTCACCAAGCGCATGGCCGAAGACCTGGCCGAATATCTCACCGAAGTGGGCGTTCGCTGCCGCTACCTGCATTCGGAGATTGACACGCTGGAACGGGTCCGCATTCTGCGGGATTTGCGGCGGGGCGTTTTCGACGTCCTGATCGGAATCAATCTGCTCCGCGAAGGGCTCGATCTGCCGGAAGTCTCTCTGGTGGCCGTGCTGGACGCGGACAAAGAAGGCTATCTGCGCAGCGCGACGGCTTTGATCCAGACCATCGGCCGCTGCGCCCGCAACGTGAACGCACGGGCCATTTTCTATGCCGACCGCATGACCGAGTCCATGCGCCAGGCCATCGAAGAGACCGAACGCCGGCGCGCCAAACAGCTTGCCTACAATCGCGAGCACGGCATCGTGCCGCAGAGCGTCGTCAAGGCGGTGGACATGGAGCTGGCGACCATCGTCGAGGCCGATTACGTGCAGGTGCCGCAGGACGATCCCATCCTCGATGAATATCCCGATGCCGAAAGCCTGCAGCAGACCATCACCCGCCTGGAGGCCGAGATGCGCGAGGCAGCCCGGCGGTTTGAGTTCGAGCGCGCCGCCCGGTTGCGCGATCGTCTCCGGGTGCTCCGGCAGCGCCAGCTCGAGCTGTTCGGGGGCGAGGCCGGGCCTGCGACAGCACCACAGGAGCTGACCGTGGCGGCCTCGGGCAAACCGGGCAGCACGCAGAAACGCGCCCAGCGACGTTCCCGGCGACCGTCGCCACCGGAACGCTGATCCTGCGCTTCGCAGCGTTGGTCGGGAAAGGCCAGGGGAGCGTCAAAACCCCTGACGGGCCACCGCACCGCTCGCATCGCCTGCGGCACCTGCAGAGGCCTTAGACCAGGCCCCGGCGTAGCTCTTCCAGCCGATAGAAAGTGCCCCGCCAGACGACGCCGCCGCGTCCCAGTGTGAGCAGCATCGAGCGCAGCACGATGTAGATGTAGACGAGCGCACCCAGCGGGTGGAGCAGGCCGTAGAAGGGTGCTGCATCCATGCCTGCCAGCACGGCGGCCTGGGCAGTGCAGGCAGCCAGGGCAGCGATTCCGGCCAACCAGCGCGCCGCTCCCCGTGCGGCAATGGCGGCCACGAAAGGCACGATGCTCAGCGCCAGCGCACCGCCCACGGTGGCCAGAGCCTTGCCCACCCGGTAGCCGAAGCCAGCGAACATGTTCTTGGTCAGTCCTTCCACGACCCCACGCAGACCCGCATGCCACCGCAGGTGCAGCCGGTCGCCGGCCAGGCCCACTCCGGAACGGCAGCCTGCCTGTTTGACCAGCTTGCCGAGCTTCATGTCGTCAACCACCTCGAGCGCCAGCCGCCGGTGACCGCCGATCTGCTGGTAGACAGACCGACGGATGAGCTGGAAGGCTCCGAGGCCCATGTAGCTACCGGCACGCGCGTGTTCGACGCGCCAGGGACGCATGGCGAACAGAAACACCAGCGAGAAGTATCCCAGCGCGACGCATTCCCAGAAGCCGTGCAGCTCGAGGGTGGCAAACAGCGTCAGGTGGTCCAGTGCGCGTGCCTTCGCCAGAGCCAGGGCCCGCGCCACAGTATCCGGGGCAAAGCGAACGTCGGCATCGGTGAAGATCAGCCAGTCGCCGCGGGCCGACTGGCTCGCCAGGTGCAGCGCGTAGGGCTTGCCCAGCCAGCCCGGGGGCAGATGGTCGACGGTGAGCACGCGCACACGGGGGTCGCGTGCAGCAAAACGCTGCAGGATAGCGCCCGTGTCGTCCTCGGAGCGATCGTTGACCGCGATGATTTCGAGCGCGGGGTAGCTCTGGGCCAGCAATGTTTCCAGGGTAGAGCCGATGTGGGCGGCTTCGTTGCGGGCCGCCAGCAGAACGCTCGCCAGCGGGGCGGTGCCGGCCGGTGCCAGCGGCGCGAACTGCTCGAGCCGCGGCAGCCGGGCCAGACCCGCGAGCGCTACCGCACCGTAGACGATCCAGAGGGCAGCGATTGCGCCGAGGGCCAGTGTGATCAACATGTGCGAGGTGGAAACATGCACGGCCAGGCGCTCGGCGCGTTATGCTACCACACCGCATGCAGTCCCACGGTCGGAGTTCGGCTCGGCTCGCCAGAACGTGCACGGTGATCGGCGGCGGGCGCGTCGGGCGCACGCTCGGTCGCCTGCTGGCCCAGCACGGCTGGCGCATCCGGGCTGTGATCACCACTTCCACTGCGAGCGCCCGCGCCGCCTCCCGGGCCATCGGACAGGGCCGGCCGCTAAATCGGATCGAACCAGAGGTCTTCGACGCGCGGCTGCTGCTGATCGCCGTGCCGGATCGGGCGGTGGCGGTGGTAGCCCGCGCGCTGGCCCGCCGCGCGCCGCCTTCGCTGCAGGGCCGTGTGGTTTTGCATACCAGCGGGGCGCTCGGCAGCCGGGTGCTCGCGCCGCTGGCCGAGCGTGGTGCATCGGTAGGTTCGATCCACCCGCTCCACACGTTTGCGCTGGAGGCGAAAGATTCTCTGCAGGGAGTGCTGTTCGCCATCGAGGGACAGCCGCAGGCAGTGCGCCTGGCGCAGCGGCTCGCACGGAGCCTGGGTGGCATCCCGGTCCGCATCGGCGAGGACAATCGGTCGCTCTACCATGCGGCCGCCACCATGGCCGCGCCGCACCTGCTGGCGCTGGTCGAAGCCGCCGCCGCAATGTTCCAGCAGGCAGGCCTCAACCGCCGGCAGGCTGTGTCGGGAGCCTTGCATTTGGCCCGCCAGACGCTCGACAATTACGAACGCCTCGGGCCACAGGGTGCGTGGACCGGCCCGGTGGCGCGCGGGGACTGGCCGACCATTCGCCGGCATCTGGCTGCGCTGAAGCGTTTGCCGGGCGGCTATCCGTCCGCCTATCGTGCGCTGACGACACTCGAGCAGCAGGTGCTCGGAGGCCAGCGCTTCCGGGGCAGCGAGGGGAGATAGCATGGCGACCCAGACCATTCCACTGGCACTACCGGTCGAGGCGACGCGGCTGGCGAACGGCCTGCGCGTGGTGGTCTCGCCGGATTCCACCGCGCCGGTCGTGACGGTCGGCGTCTACTACCGCATTGGATTCCGCCTGGAACCTCCCGGCCGCAGCGGCTTTGCTCACCTGTTCGAGCACATGATGTTCCAGGGGTCCGAACATGCCCCGAAGATGCTGCACGTGCGGCTGGTCAATGCCTCCGGCGGCGTGCTGAACGGTTCGACCAACTATGACTATACGAATTACTACCAGGCCGTTCCTTCCAGTGCGCTCGAACGCGTGCTCTGGCTGGAAGCCGACCGCATGCGCGCGCTGCAGGTGACCGAGGAAAACCTGATCAATCAGCGCGAAGTGGTCAAAGAAGAAGTCCGGGTCAATGTGCTCAACCGCCCCTACGGAGGATTTCCGTGGCTGGATCTGCCGCCGGTGGCATTTCGCCGCTGGCCCAATGCGCACAATTTCTACGGCGATTTCAGTGACCTGGACGCCGCCACGCTGGACGACGTGCGGTCGTTCTTTGAGACCTACTACGTTCCGGCCAACGCCGTGCTGGTCATCGTGGGCGACGTCGAGCCCGAATACGCATTCCGCAGTGCCGAACGGTATTTCGGCGAGATTCCAGAACGGCCAGCACCCGTGCTGCCCGACGTCAGCGAACCGGCTCCCGGGGAGGAGCGTCGCGGGCGGGTTCCCGAGCGCTTCGGACGACTTCCGGGCCTGGCGGTGGGCTATTACCTCCCGCCGCGCTGGACACCGGAATGGTGTGCGCTGGTCCTGGCCGACGTGGCCCTGCACGGCGGCGCCGCCGCACGGCTCTACAGGGAACTGGTGCTGGACCGGCAGATTGCTCTCGAGCTCGAAGGCGGCATTCAGTACCCGCTCGGCAGCCCGTTTGATTACGACGGCCCTGCGCTGATGGTCACGCGGCTGCTGTGCAAGCCCGAACTGGCACCGGAAGAAGTCCAGGCCGCGTACGATCGCGTCATCGAGACCTTTGCCGCAGAGGGACCGAGCGAGGATGAGCTGGCGCAGGTGCGCACCCGGCTCCGCGCCGATTATCTTGCGGGACTCGAAGGTGGCTGGGGCGTCCCCTGGTTTGGCCGGATGCATCTGCTGGCCAGTTTCACCCTCTTCGACGATCGGCCTGAGAAAATCAACGAGGTACTGGAGCCGCTGATGGCCGTCAGTGCCGGGCAGGTGCGTGCAGCCGCACAGAAAGTTCTGCATCCACGGAATCGGGCCGTAGTTGTGCGGGAGCCGGAGGCGCGCCCGTGAGCTCCGTGATCCCCGCGCTGGGGCCGGAACGGCCGCTCACCTGGCCGGCCCGGCTGGTGCACCGTTTGCCGAACGGCCTGCAGGTGGTGCTGGTCGAAGCGGGCCAGTTACCCCTGGTCCGGTTCGAGCTGGTCGTACGCTGTGGAGAGGCCTGTCCCTCTCCCGTCCGGCCCGGTCTTGCGGAACTGACCGCCTCGCTGCTCCGTGCGGGCACCGCGCGCCGCAGCCGGCAGCAGATTGATGAGGATTTGCGGCGGCTGGGTGCCAGTCTTTCGACCGCCGCGGATGCCGACTTCAGTTCCATTGCAGCCCGCGGATTGAGCGAGACCGTCGAGCCGTTGCTCGACCTGCTGGCCGAACTGGTGCGCTGGCCGGTGTTCCCGCCCGAGGAGTTCGAGCGCGAACGGCGGCAGGCTCTCGAGGCGCTGCGGGTCGAACGCGTGACGCCTTCGTTTTTAGCCACCGAGCGCCTGCGGGCCGTTCTATTCGGCACTCATCCCTATGCGGTGGTGGCGCCGCGCGAGCAGGAGCTGGAGTCCTACCGGCCGGAAGACCTGAGGGCGTTTCACCAGACGGCGTACACGCCGGTGAACGCGCTGCTGCTCGGTGTGGGGAAGTTTCGCGCCGAGCGTGTGGTCGAACAGGTCGAACGAATCCTGGGCGACTGGCGCGGTCCGGCTCCGGCCGAACCGGGCGAGCCCGAGGCAGCGCCCCGTCGCGCACGCAGCATCCACCTGGTCCACCTGCCGGGTACGGTCCAGACGCACATTGCCGCCGGCAACACCGTCGTCACCCGAAGGCATCCCGACTGGATTCCGCTCAGCGTGGCCAATACGCTCTTTGGCGGGGCCTTTCATTCCCGGCTGGTGATGAATATCCGCGAACAGAAGGGTTATACCTACAGTCCGCGCAGTCAGCTCCATCCGCTGCGACGTGCGGGATATTTTCGCGTCGATGCCGCGGTGCGCAACGAGGTGGTGGCCGCCACGCTCGCCGAGATTTTCTACGAACTGGACCGACTGCGCGCCCAGGCGCCGGAACGCTCCGAGGTGGAAGAAGCAGAGAATTATCTGGCCGGGGTTTTCTCGCTGGGCCTGGCTTCCCAGCGGGGCCTGCTCGGCCAGCTTGCCATGGTTTATTTGCACGAGCTGCCCGAGGACTATCTAGAAACCTACCGGAGCCGCGTGCGCGCGGTGACTCCGGAAGATGTGCTGGCCGTGGCGCGGCGCTGGCTGGACTCGCCTCGCCTGGCGGTTGTGCTGGTAGGCGATGCCGAACAGGTGAGCGAACAGGGCGCGCTGTTCGGCGAACTCACGGTGTGGAATGCCCAGGGCGAGCCTCTGGCCCTGTCGGCGAGTACCGGCGGATGAGAGTCAGCTTGCTGCTTTGCACGATCGTTGCTGCCGGCATGCTGGCGACGGCTGCCTCCGCCCGGCAGCACCGGCCGCCTGCTCGGCCCATTGACCTGAACCGCGCGACGGCTGCGGAACTCCAGCAGATTCCGGGCATCGGGCCCCGCCGCGCTGCGGCCATCGTACGATTTCGCCAGAAGAGCGGCCCATTCCGCCGCGTGGAAGATTTGCTCGCGATTCGCGGTTTCTCGACGCGAATGCTGCAGAAGATCAAACCCTATGTGGTGGTAGGCCCGCCCACGGAGAAGGACGCCAGGTCAGCCCCGCAGCAGAAGCCTGCCCCGGCGCCTCATCTCTGAGCCTGCGCTTAGAAAAGCTGGTGGGTCGCCCTGGCCCGCCCGACCGGGATGGCCACCTGCTCGACGATGCGCAGCCCGTAGGCTTCCAGCGCCACCACTTTTCGCGGATGGTTGGTGAGCACGCGGATGGCCTGCAGCCCGAGATCGATCAAAATCTGCGCGCCGATGCCGCTTTCCCGCTGCACCAGCCGCTGGCGTCCCGGGTCGTAGTCGAGCTCCTCACGCCGGTGGAAGAGCACGCGGGGGAGCTCCGGCAGGCCCGACAGCGCCGGCTCCACCTGAAAGCCCCGCCCCGTATGGTGGAGATAGAGGAACGCGCCTCGATCTTCAGCCGCAATGGCGGCGAGCGAGCCGGCGATGATGTCCTGGCAGTCGCAGGCGGTCGAGCCGAACACATCGCCGGTCAGGCAGTGCGAGTGGACACGGACAAGCGGCGGCGGCTCGCCCCGCAGATCGCCACGGACCAGCGCGACGTGCACTTCGGGATCGATGGTGCTGCCGTAGACGATCATCTGGAAGACGCCGTAGCGCGTGGGCAGGGTAGCTTCGGCCATTCGGTGGACGTAGCGCTCGTGCTGCATGCGATAGCGAATCAGGTCGGCGACCGTCAGCAGCTTGAGGCCGTGCCGCCGGCAAAACTCCACCAGCTGCGGCAGCCGCGCCATCGTGCCGTCGTCGTTCATGATTTCGCAGATGACCGCGGCCGGGTACAGCCCGGCGATACGGGCCAGGTCCACCGAGGCCTCCGTCTGACCGGCGCGGACCAGCACGCCGCCCCGACGGGCCCGCAGCGGGAACACGTGACCGGGGCGGACCAGGTCGTTCGGGCGCGTGGCGGGGTGAATGGCCGTCAGGATGGTGGTGGCTCGATCGGCGGCGCTGATGCCGGTCGAGATGCCACGGCGCGCGTCGATGGATTCACAGAAGGCCGTCCCCAGCGGAGCCGTGTTGCGCGGGGACATGGGTGCCAGATTGAGTTCGTCGCAACGTTCCTCGGTAAGCGTGAGGCAGATGAGACCCCGGCCGTACTTGGCCATGAAATTGATGGCTTCCGGAGTGACCTTTTCCGCGGCCAGCGCCAGGTCGCCTTCGTTTTCGCGGTCTTCGTCGTCCACCAGCACGACCATGTGGCCGCGGCGGAACTCCTCGGCCGCTTCTTCTACCGTGGCAAAAGGTTCGCGCAGCTCACTCACAGTCCGTGTCCGGAGGAACGCAGCAGGAAATAGGTCAGGGCACCGATGGCGGCCGCGCCGGGAATCGTCAGCACCCAGGCCCAGACGATCCGCGCCGTGACTCCCCAGCGAACCGCCGAAAGCCGGCGCGAAGCCCCCACCCCGGAAATGGCGCCGGTAATCACGTGGGTGGTGCTGACCGGGATGCCGGTTGCCGCAGTGAGAAACAGAGTCACTGCAGCCGCGGTTTCCGCGGCGAACCCGCCAAAGGGCTGTAGCTTGGTGATCCGCTGACCCATCGTCCGCACCACCCGCCAGCCGCCCGCCATGGTTCCGGCGGCCATCGCGAGTGCACAGCTCATGATAACCCAGTCGGGAACCTGATAGCTGTGGATCCAGCCGGCGGTGACCAGAGCGGCCGTGATGATGCCCATGCTCTTCTGCGCATCGTTGGTACCGTGGCCGAAACTGAAGGCCGCCGCCGAGACCAGTTGCAGGCGTCGAAACCAGCGGTCCACGCGACGCGGCGGCTGCCGGTGCACCAGCCAGGAGGTGCTCACCGTGACCAGCAGCGCGACCGTCAGCCCAATGAACGGAGCGACGAAGATGAAGATGACGGGCAGGACCCAGCCATGCCAGATCACTGCCGACAGCCCGGCCGCGGCGATGGCAGCGCCCGCATAGCCGCCCATGAGAGCGTGCGAGGAACTGCAGGGCAGTCCCAGACGGATCGTGGCGTAATTCCAGAGGATCGCCCCGACCAGCCCGGCCAGCACCACGGTCGGCGTCACCGCCTCCAGCCGCACCAGCCCCTTGCCCACCGTCTGCGCCACGGCGGTACCGAACAGCAGCGGAGCGATGAAGTTCCAGAACGCAGCCCAGACCACGGCCTGACTGGGCCGCAGCACCCGCGTGGATACAATCGTCGCAATCGAGCTGGCGGCATCGTGCCATCCGTTGGTGAAGTCGAAGGCGAGCGCCAGCACGATCACCAGATAGAGAATCTGGGATGAACTCATCGGGACGCGCGGAGCAGGGGGCGGAGGCGTGTGCAGCGTGCGAGCGGGCAGTCGGGTCGCGTCCGCATCGGCTTCAGCCGTTTTTCAGGATGATCGCTTCGATGACGTTGGCCACGTCTTCACACTTGTCGGTCGCCGTCTCGAGCACTTCGATGATCTCTTTCCACTTGAGGATCTCGACCGGATCTTTTTCTTCGTCGAACAGCCGGGCGATCAGATCCCGCGACAGCCGGTCGGCGTCGTTTTCCAGGCGATTGATCTCGATGCAGTAGTCCAGCACATGGTCGCGTTTCTGCAGGATGCGGATGGCATCCCGGATGCGCGCGGTGGCCTGCTGCAGGATTTCCGCCAGGGGTTCGACGCCGCTGCGAATGCTGCGGATCCGGTACAGCACCAGCCGGCTGGCGGCTGCGTCGGTGAGATCGAGCACGTCATCAATGCGGCTGGCCAGCAGGTGGATATCCTCGCGATCGAAGGGAGTGATGAAGGTCTGATTGAGGCGCGTGATGACGTTATGGGTGATCGTATCGCCGCGGTGTTCGAGCTCCTTGATCCGGTCCGCCTGCACGCTGGGGAAGCGATACTGGCGGAGCATTTCGACCAGCGTGGAGGAGCCTTCGTGGACGGTTTCGGCCAGCTCCCCCAGCATCGCAAAAAAGGAGTGTTCGCGCGGAAGCAGCTTGTTCAACAGACCGGCCAAGGCCGACTCCGCATGAAAGGCTTCATCCGTGAGGGCGGAGCACAGACTATACTCAAGCCTCCGCCTGCAGGCAAGACAGAAAAAGCCGGGGCGCCAGAGGGTTCCGGCGCCCCGGTCGCGAGTACGTGGTGAGCCTCAGTACATGCCACCGCCGGCTGCACCGGCACCGGCCGCCTTCTTCTCTTCTTCACGAATTTCGGCGACCAGCGCCTCGGTCGTCAGCATGAGGGCGGCGATGGAGGCGGCGTTCTGCAGCGCCAGCCGGGTCACTTTGGCGGGATCAATCACGCCGGCCTGCACGAGGTCACAGAACTCGCCGCGCTCGGCATCGAAGCCGAAGTTCGGGTCCTTGGCCTCGCGCACGCGGCCGATCACCACCGGGCCCTCCCAGCCGGCATTCTGCGCGATCTGCCGCAGCGGTTCCTCGAGGGCGCGCTTGACGATGCTCACGCCGATGTTCTCGTCGCCCTCGAGCTTGAGTTTCTCCAGCGCCGGAACGCAGCGCAGCAGGGCCACGCCGCCGCCGGGGACGATGCCTTCCTCGACGGCCGCGCGTGTGGCGTGCATGGCGTCCTCGACGCGAGCCTTCTTCTCCTTCAGCTCGGTCTCGGTCGCCGCGCCCACCTTGATCACGGCCACGCCGCCGACCAGCTTCGCCAGCCGCTCCTGCAGCTTCTCGCGGTCATAGTCCGAGGTGGTCTCCTCGATCTGCCGGCGGATCTGCTTGACCCGGCCCTCGATCTCGCTGGGCTTGCCGGCGCCTTCGACGATGGTCGTATTGTCCTTGTCCACGACCACCTTCTTGGCGCGGCCCAGGTCCTCGATCCGGACGTTCTCGAGCTTGATGCCGAGGTCCTCGGTCAGGGCCCGGCCGCCGGTGAGGATGGCGATGTCCTCCAGCATGGCCTTGCGCCGATCGCCGAAACCGGGGGCCTTGACGGCGCAGCACGACAGCGTGCCGCGGAGCTTGTTCAGCACCAGCGTGGCCAGCGCCTCGCCCTCGACGTCCTCGGCGATGATCAGCAGCGGCTTGCCCATCTTGGCGATCTGCTCGAGGACGGGCAGCAGGTCCTTCATCGAGCTGATCTTCTTCTCATGGATCAGGATGTAGGCATCCTCGAGCACGCACTCCATCCGCTCGGGGTCGGTGACGAAGTAGGGCGACAGATAGCCCCGGTCGAACTGCATCCCTTCGACCACTTCCAGCGTGGTCTCCATCGTGCGGGATTCCTCGACCGTGATCACTCCGTCCTTGCCGACCTTCTTCATCGCCTCGGCGATGATGTTGCCGATCTGACGGTCGTTGTTGGCGCTGATCGTGCCTACCTGCGCGATCATCTCGCCCTTGACTTCGCGCGAGAGCTTCTTGATCTCCTCGACGCAGACCTCGACGGCCTTCTCGATGCCGCGCCGCAGCGCCATCGGGTTGGCCCCGGCGGCGACCGTCTTGACGCCCTCGCGGAAGATGGCCTGCGCCAACACGGTTGCCGTGGTGGTGCCGTCACCGGCCACGTCGGAGGTCTTCGAAGCCACCTCGCGCACCATCTGGGCGCCCATGTTCTCGAGCGGGTCCTTGAGCTCAATTTCCTTGGCCACCGTCACCCCGTCCTTGGTGATCACCGGCGGCCCGAACTTCTTTTCGATCACTGCGTTGCGCCCCTTCGGGCCGAGCGTGATCTTCACCGCATCGGCCAGAATGTTGACGCCCCGCAGAATCGCCTGGCGTGATTCCTCACCCGTCACAATCTGCTTTGCTGCCATGGGTTACTCCCTCCGTCAGAGAAATGGTTCCGGCAGAAAACCGGTTCAGCGGCCGGCCGCCTTGGCGGCTCCGGTAATCTTCGCGAGCACCTCGTCCTCGCGCAGGATCAAATACTCCTCATCATCAATGCGGACTTCGGTGCCGCTGTATTTACCGAACAGCACCCGATCGCCCACCTGGACATCGAGCGGAATCCGGGTGCCCTTGTCGTTCATCTTGCCCGGACCGACGGCGACGACCTCACCCTCCTGCGGCTTTTCCTTGGCCGTGTCGGGAATGATGATGCCGCCGCGTGCGGTCTCTTTTTCCTCGATGCGCTTGACCAGGATTCGGTCATGCAAGGGAACCACAGGCACTGCAGCCATTGGAAGCCCTCCGCAAGTCTAGAGTTCGCTAGAGAAGTTCGGGGTAGTGAGTGCTTGTTAGCACTCTCTGCTGACGAGTGCTAAATACATCAGCGGCGGTGCTCGTGTCAAGGCAAAAATCAAGCGAATCCTGTATCCAGATTAAGTCTAGGATTAGCAAATCATTAGCTCGCTATGCGGCTCCCACTGACAAGACAACTGCCAGCCATCTTGCGGATGCCAGTTTCAGTGCAGAGCCTGTAGAATGAAACAGGCATGCCCTGGGAGGCCAGCCATCCCCGTGTTGCGGGTTTTGTTTTGGCCGGAGGAAAAAGCAGCCGCATGGGGACCAACAAGGCGCTGCTTTCTTTTCAGGGAGTTCCTCTGGTCGCGTATCAGGTAGGGAAGGTTCAGGGCGTGGTGGAAGATGTGTGGGTCGTTGGGCCTCCTGAAGTGTACGCGTCGCTGGGTCTACGGGTGGTGGGCGATCTGGAGCCCGATCTGGGCCCCCTGGGCGGAATCGTTACTGCGCTTGAAGTTTCGCCGAGGGACTGGAACCTGATCCTTGCGGTGGACCTGGTCAACGCGACCCGGGAGTGGTTGGACCGCCTGGTTCGTGAGGCCTGCACCAGCGAGGCTGATGTCGTGGTGCCACGCACCGGGCGTGGCCTCGAGCCGTTGTGCGCCATGTATCGGAAGTCCTGCCGGGCCAGCCTTCGCCAGGCGCTGCAGAGGGGTGAACGGAGCGTCGTCAGGTGGCTCGAAACCGCACCCGGCCTGCGGCTCCGCGAGCTGGGGCCGGAGGTCTGGCGAGAGTATGATGGCACAGGCGGGTTGTTCGCCAACCTGAACACGCCCGAAGATTATCGTCGCTGCGCCGAGGTGCGCCGCCAGCCGTGAACGGACCCTACATCGAATTTCGCGATGTGACGAAAAGCTTCGATGACCGCGTGGTCCTCGACCGGGTCAGCTTTTCGGTGGATCCGGGCGAGACGGTGGTCATCATGGGCCGTAGCGGGGTGGGCAAATCGGTCACGCTGAAGCATATCCTCGGCTTCCTGAAGCCCGACAGCGGCCGCGTTATTGTGGCCGGCGAGGACATTACCGACTGGGACGAGCGCAGACTGCTGGCGATTCGCCAGCGCGTCACGATGGTCTTTCAATCGGGGGCGCTCTTCGACTCGCTCACGGTGGCCGAAAATGTCACCTTTCCTCTGCAGGGCAGGGGCCTGCCCGAGGAGCGCATTGCGGAGCGGGTGCAGGAACTGCTGGAGATGCTCGAAGTCAGCGACATGGCTGACAAGTTGCCCGCCGAGCTGAGCACCGGGACGAAACGCGCCGTGGCCATCGCCCGCGCGCTCGCTCAGGATCCCGAGGCCATCCTGTACGACGAACCCACCACCATGGTGGATCCCATCATGGCCGGACACATCAGTGACCTGATTTTGAAATTGAAACAGACCTTCCGGAAGACCTCGGTTGTCGTCACCCACGACACGCATCTGGCCCGGCGCCTGGCCGATCGGGTGGTATTTCTGCACGAAGGTCGTGTGCGGTTTTTCGGGCCCTGGTCGGCCTTCGAGCAGGCCGACGATCCCTTCCTCCTGCATTTCCGCCTGGAAGACGAACTGATCCCGGCGCTGGACCTGGCCCCCGAGGGCGTCAGCCGCTGACCGAGGGCCCGGTGGGGGATTGTCAGGGAAATCGGACCATGGTAGTCTCATTTATCGAACGCTCGTTCCAATGAGCCCTGCGGCTCCAGACCGTCGCAGCCAGCGCCTCGGGCACATTCTCGCCTGCGCCGCGCGCGTCTTCCGGGAGAAAGGCTACGACGGAGCCTCCGTCCGCGACATCAGCCGCGCCAGCGGCGTTTCGCTTTCCAGTCTCTACTACTACTGCGAGAGCAAGCAGAAGCTGCTCTATCTGATCGCCGTGGGCAGTTTCCGTACGATTCTCGAGCGCCTGGAGAGCCGTTTGCGCGGGCTGGAGCACCCCGTCGAGAAGCTCCGGATGCTGGTGTTCAACCACCTCGAATATTTCCTGCTGCATCCGGATGAAATGAAGGTGCTCGTGCGCGAAGAGGAAGCGCTGCGGGGCCGGTACCGCAAAGAAGTGGCCGAGGTGAAACGGCAGTATTTTGCCCGAACGGTGCAGATTTTCGAAGAGCTCGCCCACCTGACGCCACTGCGCGAGACCGACGCCCGGGTAGCGGTGCTGGCTCTGTTTGGGATGATGAACTGGACCTGTACCTGGTACCGGCCGGGCCGGGATCCCGGCCCGCAAGAACTGGCCGACCGCTTCGTGGCGATTTTCCTGCAGGGCGTGCTGCGGGATCCCGCAGCAGCCGGTCTACAGCCGGAGCTGGAAGAGGTGGGGGCTGGGGACCGCTAGGGGTTTTCGAGCGAATGACAGGGCAAGGAGTCGAGAGGAGGTAGGGATGGCGACCACGCAGGCAGTCGAAAAGAAGGAACTGGTCCATTACCGCGTCGAGCAGGGAGTGGCCATCATCGAGATGGATGATCCGCCCGCCAACACGTACACCTACGAAATGATGCGGCAGCTCGACGAAGCCATTCTGCAGGCGCGCATGGACGACAGTGTCTACGTGCTGGTGCTGCGGGGCGCAGGTGAGAAATTCTTTTCCGCCGGGGCCAACATCGCCATGCTGGCGCGGGCCACGCCGGAATTCAAGTATTACTTCTGCCTGCACGCCAACGAGACGCTGTGCCGGCTGGAGCAGACGCCCAAGCTGGTGATTGCGGCGCTCAACGGGCATACCGTGGGCGGCGGGCTGGAGATTGCGCTGGCCTGCGATGTGCGGATTGCCAAGCGCGACGGGGGCAAAATCGGCCTGCCCGAAGTGAATCTGGGCGTGCTGCCCGGCACCGGCGGCACCCAGCGCCTGGCACGTGTCGTTGGCCGTGCCCGCGCTCTGGAGTTGATGGCCACCGGACGCACCTTTGGCTTCGAAGAGGCCCTCGACATGGGGCTGATCCATTACGTCTTCGAACCGGAGACGTTCTGGCAGGACGTGCTCGATTATGCCCGCCAGTTCTGCCCGCCCAACAAGGCGGCACGGGCCGTGGGCCGGATCAAACGGGCCGTCGTGACGGGTTCGGAAATTGGTTTTCAGGAAGCGCTGGCGCTCGAACGCGAGCTGCAGCAATTGCTGTTTACCAGCGAGGATGCGCGCGAAGGCCTGAGCGCCTATGTCGAGAAGCGCCAGCCGGAGTTTCGCGGGCGCTAGAAGGTCGGCACAGAACGATGGCCACGGCAGTCCAGTTGCAACAGGGGCGGCTCTTCATCGGCGGCCGCTGGGTTGAGCCTGCGGCCGGACGCACTTACGCCGTGGTCAATCCGGCGACCGAAGCCGAGCTGGCACAGGTGGCCGAAGCCGATGCAACCGACGTGGACGCTGCCGTGCAGGCTGCCCGGCAGGCTTTCGAGGCGGGTCCCTGGCGCGAGATGAGCGCCGCCGACCGCGCGCGCATCCTCTGGCGCGTCGGCGACCTCCTCGAACAGCATGCCGATGAGCTCGGCCAGCTCGAAACCCTGAACAACGGCAAACCCATTTTCGAGTCCCGCCAGATTGATGTGCCCATGGCGGCCGAGGTGTTTCGGTACTACGCCGGCTGGGCGACCAAGCTGCAGGGTGAGACCATCCCCGTCCGCGGGCCGTTCCTCAACTACACACTGCGAGAACCGATCGGCGTGGTGGCTGCGATTGTGCCCTGGAACTTCCCGCTGCTGCTGGCGAGCTGGAAGCTTGCCCCGGCTCTCGCCGCGGGCAATACGGTGGTGCTGAAGCCGGCTCCGTGGACGCCGCTGACCGCGTTGCGTCTGGCCGAGCTTGCCCAGCAGGCAGGGCTTCCCGACGGCGTCCTCAACGTGGTGACCGGCTCGACGCGCGAGACTGGCCGCGCTCTGGTCCGCCACGCCGGGGTGGACAAGATCGCCTTTACCGGTTCCACGGCGACCGGGCAGGAAATCATGCGAACGGCCGCCGACACCCTCAAGCGCGTGAGCCTCGAGCTGGGCGGCAAGTCTCCCAATCTCGTCTTCGCCGATGCCGATCTCGAAGCCGCAGCGCGCGGAGCCCTGACGGGAATCTTCTACGGCAAGGGCGAAGTCTGTGCCGCCGGATCGCGGCTGCTGGTGGAACGCACCGTGCATGACCGGCTGCTGGAGCTGCTGCTCGAGCGCGTCAAAAAGATGCGGCCAGCCGATCCGCTGGACCCGAAAACGCGGCTGGGCCCTCTGGTCAGCCAGGCGCAGATGGAGAAAGTGCTCGGATACATCGAAAAGGGCCGGGCCGAAGGCGCGCGCCTGCTGGTCGGCGGTCAGCGCGCGACGGTCGGAAACGGGCGAGGCTACTTCGTCGAGCCTACCATCTTCGACCAGGTGGCCCCGGAGATGACCATTGCCCGGGAAGAAATTTTCGGGCCGGTGCTGGCGGTCATCGCTTTCGACGACCCCGAGGAAGCCATTTGGCTGGCGAACAGCAGCCCCTACGGACTGGCCGCCGGTGTGTGGACAAAAGACATTGCGCGGGCTCACCGTGTGGCGGCTCGCCTGCAGGCCGGGACGGTCTGGATCAACACCTATAACTTCTACGACCCGGCCTCACCTTTCGGTGGCTACAAAATGAGCGGTTTTGGCCGCGACCTGGGAGCCCATGCACTGGAACAGTACACCCAGGTCAAAAGCGTCTGGGTGAATTTGAAGGATTGAACTCGACGCCCGGGAGCGGCCGGAAAGGTTTGCGGTTGATGTCGGGCATTGCACATACAGGAGGACGCCATGCCTTCGGCTCGCATTAGCACCTTCGACGAATGGGTCGATCTGTTTCGCGAGTGGCGCAAGGACATCGGGGTCAATTATCCCGAGATCGAGAACTATCGGTTCGAAGCGAAGTTCGGCCCCACGCGATCTAACGAAATCGAGTTCGGGCATTTCAAGGGCCGGCCGAAGTGGGAAAAGGTCATCCAGATTCCCGACCAGCGTATCCGCGACGCCCTGCAGAACCTGATCATCTATCAGGGCGACACCGAGTTCGCTTCGGTCGAGCAGCAGCGCCGCCTGTTTGAGACGGCGCCGACCGAATACGACCGTCAGGCCCTGTGCCGCGTGGTGACCGAAGAGATGCGCCACGGCTACCAGATGTGTTATCTGCTGGTCCAGCATTTCGGCTACGGCGGGCGCATCGAGGCGCAGAAAATGCTCGAACGGCGCGCCTTCGAGCAGAAGCGGCTGCTCGGTGCCTTCAACCAGAATGTGGACAACTGGCTGGACTTCTATACCTACACCGATTTCGTCGACCGCGACGGCAAGTTCCAGCTCACCATGCTGAGCTACTCCGGCTTTGCGCCCCTGGCACAGTCCATGATTCCGATGCTCAAGGAAGAATCCTTTCACCTGGGCACCGGTCAGGACGGCATCAAGCGCGTGGTGCGTGCCGGCGTGGTTCCCATTTCGCTGGTGCAGAAATACATCAACAAATGGCTCCCGGTGAGCTATGACCTGTTCGGCGTGGATCAGTCCAACTCGGCCCACTGGTTCTACGTCTGGGGCCTCAAGGGAAGGTTCGACGAACCCACCGCTCCGCAACCGGCCGACCTGGGGCATCTCAACGAACACAACCGCTATCTGTACTACCTCGAGTGCCAGAAGCTGATCGAGCAGATCAACAAGAACCTGCCGCCGGGACAGCCCAGGCTCTACGTTCCCGACCTGAAGTTCAACCGGCGGATCGGCCAGTACGCCCACCAGCGCTATAGCGTGCACGGGGAGCTGCTGGAGCCGGAAGAGTACGAAGAACATCTCCGGCAGGTGCTGCCGCAGCCCGAAGACGTGAAGCTGATGGCGGACATCCAGGCGAACGAGCCGCGCTGGGTGGCCCCGAAGGGCTCGACGGTCTGAGCGGGTGCCGTTGCCGGGGAAGAGCCGGGTGGCGGGCAACGGGTGCACACCTGGCGAGCTCATGGTCGTCGCTGCCGCCCGCGAGATCCAGGACCGCGCCTGGGTCTTCGTGGGCATGCGCCTGCCCCTGCTGGCGTTCCTGGTGGCCAGGCGTACGCACGCGCCGCACGCGGTGGGTCTGTACGAGAACGGGTTGATTCGCGAGAACCCCGCACCGCAGATGCTTTACACGATGGCCGACCCGCCCAATCAACACGGAGCCACGCTGTGCGGCAGCATGCTGGACGTGATGGGGCTCCTGCAGCAGGGACGCGTGGCCCTGGGTTTTCTGGGCGCCGCGCAGGTGGATCGCTATGGCAACCTGAACTCCACCTGGGGCGAGCGGCAGGGAAGTGCGGTGCGCCTGCCCGGATCGGGCGGAGCCTGCGACATTGCCTGCCTGGCACAACGAACGGTGATCCTGCTGCGCCATGAGCCGCACCGGCTGGTGGAGCGCGTGCGGTATCGCACCTCGCCCGGCTTTGGCGAGGGGCCGGGCTGGAGGCGTCGCGTGGGCCTGCCCGAGGGCTGGGGGCCATCGGCCATCATCACGACGATGGCGGTCCTGCGCTTTGAGGGGGAAGGCGAGGCTGTGCTGACGTCCGTGCATCCCGGCTATACCATCGAGCAGGTCCGGGCGGCTACGGGCTGGCCACTGCGGCTGGCTCCTCGCGTGGTCGAAACCCCGGAACCAACGGCCGAGGAGCTGTCAGCGTTGCGCGCACTCGATCCAGAGGGATTCTGGACGGCACGCACATGACCGAAGCTTCGGTGCAGTACCAACGGCAGGGACGCGTAGCGTGGCTGACTCTGCACCGCCCGCCACTGCACGTGCTGAACATCCCGATGATGAGGGAGCTGCTGGGGGCCATCGAGCGCGCCGAGCAAGAATGTGACATCGCGGTGCTGCGCGGCAGTGGAGACCGTGCGTTTTCAGCCGGAGCCGACGTGGCCGATCACCTGCCCGACCGCGTCGGGGAAATGCTTCAGGCTTTTCATGCCATCTTCCGGCGGCTGTGGACGGGCGAACTGGTGACGGTAGCGGCCGTGCAGGGCCACTGCCTGGGCGGCGGATGTGAACTGGCCACGTTTTGCGATTTCGTTCTGGCCGATCCGTCGGCGGTCTTTGGCTTTCCGGAAATCAAGCTGGGCTGCTTCCCGCCGGTGGCTCTGGTGACCCTGCCCCGGCTGGTGGGCGCGCGCCGGGCGATGGAGCTTGTGCTGACGGGTCGCACCGTCTCGGCTGCCGAGGCGGAGCAGTACGGCCTGGTCAACCGCGTGGTGCCGGCCGGCCAGCTCGACGCAGCCGTGCAGGAACTGCTCGCGACTCTCGAACAGCTCAGCCCGTCGGCCCTGCGGCTGACGCGGAGCGAGGCTTCCCTGCACGCCTTCCCGGACCTTGATGAGGAACTCGACGAGGTCGAGGATTTCTACCTGAGCGAGTTGATGCGCACGCCCGATGCGGTCGAGGGCATCCGCGCCTTCCTCGAAAAGCGTGCTCCGGTGTGGGCGCCCCGCCGGAGTTCTGCGGGGGGACAGGATGGCTGAAGACAAGCGGATGACGCTGGCCGAAGCCATTGCCCGCTTCGTACCCGACGGCGCCAGCGTGGTGATGGGAGCGCAGATGGAGCAGATGATTCCGTTCGCTGCCGGACACGAGCTGATTCGGCAGCGGCGGCGCGAGCTGACGCTGATCGGGCCGATCTCAGATGCGCTTTTCGATCAGCTCATCGGTGCCGGCTGCGTCGCGCGGGTTCTCGCCGCCTGGGTCGGCAACGTCTCCGAGGGGTTAGGCTACTGCCTGCGGAGGGCGATCGAACGCGGCCTGCCACGGCCGGTGGAGATGGTGGATTTTTCCAATTTCACACTGGCGCTGGCGCTTCATGCCGCTGCCCTGGGCGTGCCGTTTCTGCCGGCACGCACCGCCCTGGGCAGCGATCTCCTACACCACAACCCCTATCTGAAAGTGATGGAATGCCCGTTTGAGCACCGGCCGCTGGTCGCCGTGCAGGCGCTGCATCCCGACGTGGCCATTGTGCATGTGCAGCGCGCCGATGTTGCCGGCAATGCACACCTGTGGGGAGGGCTCGGGGTCGCCGTGGATGCCGCGCGGGCGGCCCGTGCGGTCATCGTCATCGCTGAAGAGATCGTTCCCGCTGAGGTCATCGCATCGGATCCGAATCGGACCCTCATTCCGGGGATTCTCGTGCATGCCGTGGTGCACGAACCCTGGGGCGCGCACCCCTCGCCCGTGCAGGGGTACTATGGACGGGATCATCAGTTTTTTGCGGAATACTATCGTGCCAGCCGTGACGAGGGAACGTTCCAGAGGTGGCTCGAGCAGTGGGTCTTCGCACCGGGCGGACGCACGGACTATCTCGACCGGCTCGGCGCAGGGCGGCTGGCTTCTCTTACGGTGGCCCAGCATGCCTACAGCGCACCAGCGGATTTCGGCTGGTAGGGGAGTTTTCTGTGGCAGCCATTGACGGAGGCCGCAGCGGCGCAATCCGAGGCCCGCGAAAGCAACTGATTCAGCTCCGCATCAACGGCCATCTCTACGAACTGGCTGTCGCGCCGAACCGATTGTTGCTGGAAGTGCTGCGCGAAGATCTCGGCCTGACCGGCACCAAGCGCGGATGCGACGACTCCAGCTGTGGCTGCTGCACGGTGCTCATTGACGGGCGGCCTGCACTGGCCTGCGTGGCGCTGGCTGCCAGCTACGAGAACGCCGAGATTACGACCATCGAGGGCCTGGCCCAGAACGGAGAGCTGGACCCGGTCCAGCAGGCCTTCATGGAAACCGGCGGCGCGCAGTGTGGATTCTGCACTCCAGGGTTCATTTTGACCGCCCGTGCCTTTCTCGCAAGAAATCCCGCGCCGACCCTGGCAGAAATCCGGGAGGCGCTGGCGGGCAATCTCTGCCGGTGCACCGGGTACACGCAGATTTACGAGGCGGTGCTGCGCGCGGCCCGGCGCCTGCAGGAGCGCGCCTGCCAGAACGCTGTGCGGGAGGCAGGAGAAAATGCCTGAGATGCGCGTGATCGGCCAGCCGCTGCCGATGAACGATGCCCGCGCGAAGGTGACCGGGCTCGGCAAGTACACCGACGATCTCACGCTGCCGGGGATGCTGTACGGGCGCATCCTGCATTCTCCCTATCCGCACGCCCGCATCGTTTCGATCGATACGACCGCGGCCGAGCGCCTGCCCGGCGTGTATGCGGTAGCCACCGGGCGGGACGCGCCCACTCCCTACGGGATTCTGCCGATCGGGCATGACGAACGTGTCTTTGCGCTGGACCGCGTCCGCTACATCGGCGACAACGTCGCCGCCGTGGCTGCCGTGAGCCCGGAGATTGCCGAGCGGGCCCTGGAGCTGATTCGCGTCGAATATGAACCGCTGCCGGCGTGGTTCGATCCACTCGAAGCCATGCAGGCTCCCGGCCCCTGGATTCACGACGACCGGCCGCACAATATCGAGAAGGAATACCACCACGAGTTTGGAGCCGTCGACGAGGGTTTTGAGCGCGCCGCCGCCATCTTGGAAGACCGTTTCGTGTGCGGTGAAGTGACCCACGCCGCCATGGAGCCACACTCGACGCTGGCAGTCTGGGAACCCGACGAGCGCCTGACGGTGTACTCCTCGACTCAGGTGCCCTACTACCTTCACCGCACGCTGGCGGAAGTGCTGCAGATGCCGATGAGCGCCATCCGGGTGATCAAACCGCTGGTCGGCGGTGGTTTCGGAGGCAAGAGCGAGGTGATCCCGCTCGAGCTGGCCGCGGCCGTTCTGGCGCGCAAGGCGCGGCGACCTGTGAAGATCACCTACACGCGCGAAGAGGTGTTTTATGCCCACCGCGGTCGTCCGCGCACGATCGTGGACCTGAAGATGGGTGCCGACGCCGACGGCCGCCTGACCGCCGTGCATGCGCGCGTGATTCAGGACGGCGGCGCCTACTGCGGCTACGGACCGGTGACGGTCCTTTATTCGGGGCAGTTGCTGAACGCCATCTACGCGATTCCGGCCATTCGCTTCGACGGCTACCGCGTGCTGACCAACAAACCCGCCTGCGGTGCCATGCGCGGGCACGGGACCGTCAATGCGCGGTTTGCCTTTGAGTGCCTGCTCGATCGGCTGGCCGAACGCCTGGGCTTCGATCCGGTCGAGTTGCGACGGCGCAACCTGCTTCGAGCGCCCTGCGTGACGCCCAACGGTCTGCGCGTGACCAGCTACGGGCTGCCCGAGTGCATCGAACGCGTCGTGGAGCGTTCGGGATGGAACCACAAACGGGGGCGATTGCCCTACGGGCGGGGGATTGGCTTCGCCTGCAGCCATTATGTCAGCGGAGCGGCCAACCCCATCATCCGCTCCAACATGCCGCACACAACCGTCTATCTCAAAGTGGATCGGGACGGTGCGATCACTCTCTATACCGGAGCGGCGGAAATTGGCCAGGGTTCCGACACCATCCAGCAGCAGATCGTGGCCGAGGTCCTGGGCGTGCGTCCCGAACGCGTGCGGCTGGTGGCCGCCGATACCGCGCTGACCCCTGTCGATCTGGGCAGCTATTCGAGTCGGGTCACGTTCATGGCCGGCAACGCCTGCCTGGAGGCTGCCCGACAGTTGCGTCGGCAGATCTTCGAAGCGGCCGCACGGTGGCTGGATTGTTCACCCGATGTTCTCGAAGCAGCCGATGAAGTCATTCGGCGCACCGATGACGGCCGGGTCGGAGTGGGCTTCGAGGAGGCTGTTGCGCTGGCCCTTGAAAAAAGCGGAACCCTGGTCGCAAAGGGTACCTATACGCCACCCGAGCAGGCTCGTGGCGGCAACTACAAAGGAGCCGGGGTCGGCCCTTCGCCTTCCTACAGCTACAGCGCGCAGGTTGCCGAAGTGACCGTGGATCCCGAAACCGGGCGGGTCCTGGTCGAGCGCATCACCGTGGCTCACGATTGCGGCCGGGCGCTGAACCCGCTCACGGTCGAAGGCCAGATTCAGGGGTCTGTGTACATGGGGATGGGGCAGGCCCTGCAGGAAGAAATGGTATGGAAAAACGGCCGGCTGATGAACCCCGGTCTGCTGGAATACCGGCTGCCTACCACACTGGAGACGCCGCTGATTGACAGCATCATCGTGGAAAGTGTGGACCCCGAAGGCCCGTTCGGTGCCAAGGAGGCCGGCGAGGGTTCGCTGGCCGCGACGCTGCCGGCCATTGCCAACGCAATTTACGACGCCATCGGTGTGCGGCTGAACGAGCTGCCCATGACCCCGGAGAAAATCCGGGAGAAGCTGCGCGAGCGAACGCCGCGCTGAGGGATCGGTGAAAACGGAAGATGCTGCCAGCCTTTGAACTCTGCCGCCCCTCCACGGTGGAGCAGGCCGTCGAGATGCTTGCCGCCGCCGGGCCGGAGGCCATGGTGATCGCCGGCGGGACCGACCTGATCCCGAACCTCCAGATGGGGCTGTTCACTCCGCGTGTGCTGGTGGACCTCAAAGGGATCGCCGGGCTGCGCGCGCTGTCGTTCCACCCACAGCAGGGACTGGTTCTGGGAGCGCTGGTGACGCTCACCGAACTCTGCGAATCCGCGCTGATTCAGGAACATTTCCCTGTACTGGCGCAGGCTGCTGCCAGTGTAGCCGGACCGCTGCAACGGAACATGGGCACGCTCGGGGGCAATCTGTGTCTGGAGACGCGCTGCGTCTGGTACAACCAGTCGGCCTTCTGGCGCCGCTCGCTTGGTGGATGTCTCAAAAAAGACGGGGACATCTGTCACGTGGCTCCCGGGGGCCGCCGCTGCTGGGCCGTGTGGTCTGGCGATACCGCACCGGCGCTGCTGGCTCTGGACGCAGAGGTGGAAATTGTGGGGCCGCAGGGAACTCGCCGGATTCCTCTGGCCAATCTGTACACCAACGACGGCATGCGCCGGCTCGCCCTTGGGCCGGCCGAGTTGCTGGCCCGCGTGCACGTGCCGGCGGCTGCGGCCGGACGCCGCGGAGGCTACCGCAAGCTGCGCGTGCGCGACTCGATTGATTATCCGCTGGCCGGCGTGGCGGTCGCGCTCGACGTGGATGCTGCCGGGATCTGCCGCGCTGCCCGCGTGGCGCTCTCGGCAGTCAACCCGGCACCCCGGCTGGTGCGCGAGGCGGCCGAATGGTTACCCGGACGTGCCTACTCGCCCGAGCTGGCCGAGGAAGTGGCACGGGCCGCGATCCGAACCGCCAAACCGCTGTCGACCTCGGCCTCGACGCCTGTCTACCGCCGGGACATGGTGCGATTGTTCACGCGGCGGATGCTCGAAGAACTCTGGCTGCGCCAGTCAGGCTGAGGCGATCCTGAACATGCAGGACCCGATCACCGATATCCATGTCCATATTCAACCGTTGCGGATGTTCCGGCCCCAGGCGCTGGCCCTGATGCAACGGCAGCGCCGCGATTTCGACCGGCTGGTGGAATTTTCCGAAAATCCCGCGAGCTTTCTGCGTTTTCTGGACAGCATTGGCGTGGAACGGGCCGGCATTATCAACTACGTCAGCCCCGACGTGATGGGTTTTACCCACGAGGTGAACGACTGGGTGCTGTGGTACTGTGCGGCCGATCGGCAGCGCCTGCTCGCGTTCGGCTCGGTCCATCCCTTGCACACCACCGATGTGGCTGCAGAAGTAGACCGGCTGGCCGCGGCCGGACTGCGCGGCCTGAAGGTACACCCCTCGCATCAGTTGTTTGCTCCCAACGCCTACCGCGACGGTTTGCGATCGCTCGAGCAGATGTACGAGCACGCCCAGCAGGCCGGCCTGGTCGTCATGATCCATACGGGGACCTCGATCTTTCCGCGTGCGCGAAACGCATTCGCACAGCCCATGCTGGTGGACGATGTGGCTGTGGACTTTCCCCGCCTGGTGCTGATCCTGGCCCATGGTGGCCGCCCGCTGTGGTGCGACGAGGCGGTTTTTCTGCTGCGACGGCATCCCAACGTGTACATGGATATTTCGAGCATCCCTCCGCAGCGGCTGCTCGATTATTTCCCGCGTCTTGAAGAGTTCGCCGACAAGGTCCTGTTCGGGAGCGACTGGCCCGGACCGGGCGTCCCGGATATCGCCGGCAATATTCGCAAGTTTCTGGCGCTGCCGCTTTCCCGCGCGGCGCAGCGCAAGATTCTCTGGGAGAACGCGGCCCGGCTGTTTCCGCGGCACGGGCCGTAGACGGGAGTGAACGATGGAGGTGAAAACCGTTGCGGTGATCGGAGCCGGAACCATGGGCCGCGGCATTGGCTACGTTGCGGCCCTGGGAGGGTTCCGGACGGTGCTCGAGGATATCCGGGAAGGTGCCCTCGAGGACGCTCTGCGATGGATCGAGACGACGTGCGATCAGGCCGTGGCCCGCAGTCTGCTCACGCCGGAGCAGAAAGCGGAGGCGCTCGGCCGGCTGCGGACGGCGCGCAACGTCGAAGAAGCTGTGGCGGAGGCAGACCTGATCATCGAGGCGGCGCCGGAAGATATTGAACTGAAAGTCGAACTATTCGGTATGTTCGACCGGTTCGCCCCGCGCCATGCCATTCTGGCCACCAACACTTCTTCGCTGTCGGTGACCGAAATGGCCGCCGTCACCCAGCGGCCCGACCGCTGCGTCGGCATGCACTTCTTCAATCCGGTCCCGAAAATGAAGTTGCTCGAGCTGGTGCGCGGCCTGGAGACTTCGCAGAGCACCCTGGAAACCTGTGCGGCCGTAGGGCGGCGAATGGGCAAAGAGGTCGTGATCGTGCGCGATTCGCCGGGATTCATCACAAGCCGGATCAATGCGGTGATTGGTAATGAAGCCTTTGCGCTGCTCGAAGCCGGAGTGGCTTCTGCCGAGGACATTGACCGCGCCGTGCGTTTGGGACTGAATCATCCCATGGGCCCGTTCGAGCTGGTGGATCTGGTGGGGCTGGATGTCCGGTTGAGCGTGCTGGAGTATCTGCACCGCACGCTGGGTGAAAAATACCGGCCTTCACCTCTGTTGCGGCAGTATGTCCAGGCCGGGCGCCTGGGACGGAAGGTGGGCCGCGGCGTTTACGACTATCGGGCCGGGCAGGACGGGTCGAGCGAACGGAAAAGCGAATCTGTCTGATAGAATCGCGCCATGGCCGGGGCGGGGAAGATCGAGGTGATCCAGGGCGACATCACCGAAATGGCCGTGGACGCCATCGTGAACGCCGCAAACAACGATCTCATCCTGGGTGCGGGCGTGGCCGGAGCCATTCGGCGCAAAGGTGGAGAGGCCATCGAAGAGGAATGCCGGCAGATTGGAACGATCCCGCTGGGAACGGCTGCGATCACGACCGGAGGGCGCCTGAAAGCCCGCTATGTGATCCATGCCGCCAGCATGGAACTGGGGGGAAGCACCACGGCGGCCGCCCTGCGCTCGGCCACAGCGCACGCACTCCACCTGGCCCGTCAGCGCAATCTGAAAACCATTGCCTTTCCCGCGATCGGCACGGGCATTGGCGGGTTTCCGGTTCGCGAGTGCGCGCAGATCATGCTGCGCGAAGCCATCGAGCACTTCAAGCAACCCACTTCGCTCGAAACCATCTATTTCGTGCTCTACGATCCCGAGACCTACACGGTGTTCCGCCAGGTGTGGGAGCAGATGCAGGCTGAGCTCCGGGCAGAGTGAAACGCGGGCGATCCGTCAGCGCAGCGGAAGCGCCCAACGCCCTTACGGCCCTCCGGGCCGGCTATCTGCCTCGCCGCTGTAAGGCTTTTCGAGGTAGCGATGCGCTTCGGCCTGCGCGCCGTCGGTGTCGTCCCTGGTCTCCACCGCCTTCTGGTACTCGTTTACGGCGCGCTCGCGCTGGCCAATCAAATCGTAAATCTTGCCCAGATAGATGTGACTCCAGACTTCCACCCACCGATAGTCGGGCTGGAATTCACCGTCCAGGGCATCGTGGAAGGCGTTGGCCGCCGCCTGGTAATTCTTCTGGTAGAACATGGCCTCGCCCAGACGGAAGAGCGCCAGGGCGTTGTTGTGCTGGAGGTCCAGAGCGCGGCGGTACTGCTGCACCGCTTCGAAGTAACGGCCCTGGCGTGCGAGCCCCTCGCCCTGGGCAATCAGGGCGCGGATGCGCAAATCGGGCGTCGCTTTGAGCACGTCATTGTCGGGATCGATCTGGATGCCGCCGGGTTTGGGGAGTCCGAAGGTGTCAATGCTGAACTCGGTGGTATTGCCGACCACGCGGACCACCTGCGTGACCGGATTGCCTTCGGTCTCCACCCGGATCGTGACCGGCATGTTGAGCGCCGTCAGGTCCTGGTGGATCTTGCCCACGACGCGGAATCCGCGCGGCGTGCGGTAGACCACGTACTCCAGGTGGAATTCGGGCACGCCCGTCGAGTGCACCCACTGGGCGAAGAAAGCGACGGTGTTCAGTGGCGGCCGCCCTCCGACCGGGGGAAGGGCAGCCACCGTGCTCTGGACGAGCTTCTCGAAATCGTCAAGCGTGGCCGTTCGGCCCGAAAATCGCGTCAGATAGGTGCGGAGCAGATTGCGAAAGGGTTCGTCCCCGATCGACCGCCGGAGCATGTGGAACACCATGGCGCCTTTGTTCGCCACCACCGAACGGTAGGCAAGCGAATACGGCGCCAGGCGCCAGGCCTGAGCGATAGGCGCGGCCTGTTCGTCCATCAGCGCACCAACCGAGCATTCGGTAACCTCGCGCCGCAGGGCAGCGGGACCGTGCGCGGATTCTGCATACAGCACGGCTGAATAGCGGGCCAGCCCATCGGCGAGGAGTGCGTCAGCCGGGGTGGCCGGCAAGACCTGATCGTTCCACCACAGGCCGGCAGCGGCTGTCGCCAGAGCCCGCTCCGCCGGTTGCCGGTTCCAGTAAGGCTGCGTGACCACCACCAGGCCGGGGCCCGAAAAACTTTCCAGCCCCGGATCGGCCGGCAACAGGGCAAGCGTCACCTGACGCTCTTCGATAGGGCCGAACGTGGCCGAGTAGAACTCGAGGATCTTCCCCAGTGTTTCCCCTGCCGCGGCAGCCGAACCTGCAAGAGCGGGCGGTGTGTACACGCTGAGGGAAAGGCCGGCCGCACGAACCGGGGTCAGTTGCAGAGGGCCGCCGATAAAGCTTCCGGCCGGTGAAGGGCGCTCGACCTTAAAGCGATAGCGCAACCACGTGCTGGAATGCGTCGTGGCGCCCGGCGGTGCGGCCACAGGTTCCGGCGTCCCCGACTGGCCGGTGCCGACCACGGTGAAGTTTCCCGGAACGATGAAATCGAACTGCCCGCTGTAGCGCTGTCCGACCGTGCTGACCAGCGGGAACCAGCGCGCCGGCATCAACAGCCAGAAGCGGTCACTGCCAATGCCCGCCAGGCGCACCGGCTGATCGGGCGACGCTGTGTCCGCCAGCGTGCCTGCATAGTCGAATTCCAGAGTGATGGCCTGACCCGGAGCCAGCGCTGCGGGCAGGTCCACCGTGATGCGATCGGGTGCCTCGGCTGTGCGTCGCACCGTAAGCGTCGCCGTGCCCGAGCGCACGGCCTGCACCTGCAGGGCCGGATGGAGCTCGAAGGTGAGTGCAGGAGCGCTGCGATCGGCCACCAGGGCGATCCGCGCCCGGGCGCGCAGGCTCTGCTGGGCCGGGTCCACAATGGCTTCGAGCTCGTAGCGTGTGACATGAACAGGCGGTGGTGCTGGCGGTTGCTGTGCCCGCGCGGCGCACGCTGCTCCTACGAAAATCAGCCAACCGATGTGCCGGAGACCTGAACGGAGGCCGAACACGCTCCCTCGCAACGCTGTTAAGATAGCAGAACGCTCCCGGTGGTTGCCGGACGGCTCACGCACTGCAGGATCAACTCTGCGGCGCGATCGAGCGCCGTGCTCCCGGTCGGGCATTTGAGCTGCGCCCGCAGCGACCGAAACTCCTCCCGCATGGCTTCCCGCAGGGCTGGCTCATCGAGCAGACGCACCACAGCCCGGGCCACAGCCGGTGCCGTGAAGTCCTCCTGAATCAGCTCGGGCACGACCGGCCTGCCCAGCAGCAGGTTGACCATGCTGTAGTGCGGCACCCGCACCATCCGCCGCAACAGCCAGGCGCTCGTCGCCGAGACTCGATAGACCGCGACCAGCGGACAGCCCGCCAGCGCTGCCTCCACCGTCGCCGTCCCGCTGGAGACGATAGCGCAGTCGGCCACGGCCAGCACCTGATCGGTTTCTCCCTGCAGCACCGTCACGCCAGCCCGGGTCGCCGCCTGAAACTCTTTCGCGTCGAGCCAGGGAGCCGCGGCCACGACGGGCTGCAGTGTGCGGTGGCCGGCATCGCGCAGGATCTCCACAGCCTTCAGCAGGATGCCCAGGTGATGCCGGACCTCAGAGACGCGGCTGCCGGGCAGCAGTCCCAGAATCGGAGCCGCGGACTGCAGTCCATGCTGCTGCGCAAACACTTCCCGCGTTGCCTCCACCGGCGGGCGGTCGGCTAAGGGATGGCCGATGAATTCGACGCCGGCGATGCCATGCCGGGCAAAAAACTCCTTTTCAAATGGAAAAATTACCAGCAGCAAACTCACTGCTTCTCGCAGAATTTTCAGACGTCGCGGCCTCCAGGCCCATACCTGCGGAGCGATGAGATAGGTGACCGGGATCCGATGGCGGTGCAGGCGCCGGGCCAGGCGGAGATTGAAGTCGGGGAAATCAACGAGAATGGCGGCAGACGGGCGCCGGCGCACCGCTTCGGCTTCCAGCCGTCCGAGCAGCGCCAGGGCTCGCGGAATCTTGCGCAAAGCCTCCGTCAGGCCCACGACGGCCAGTTCGGAGCCGCCGGCCAGAAGCTCGATGCCGGCCTCGGCCATGGGTGCTCCGCCCAGCCCGAACAGTTCGCTCGCTCCACGCACGCGCAGGCGCCGGGCGAGCTCGGCGGCGTAAGCGATCCCGGAGGGATCGCCTGCGGAAATCAAGAAGGTGGGTGGGGCCAAGGAAAGGCTCCGGGGCTCAGTCGCTGGCGGCCACCGGCGGGCGCATATCCGGCTCGCTGGCGAGTAGAGGGGCTTCCTGCTCGCGGTACTGAAGCTGGTAGAGCCGGTAATAGATGCCACGCAGAGCCAGCAACTCTCGATGCGTTCCCTGTTCGCGCAGCCGCCCTTTGTGCATCACCAGAATGCGATTGGCCCGCTGGATGGTGCTCAGACGGTGTGCAATCACGATCGCGGTTCGTCCCTGGAACAGACGCTCGAGTGCCTGACGGATCAGCAGCTCGGTGTGCGTGTCGACATTCGACGTGGCCTCATCGAGAATGAGGATTTCCGGCCGGTGCGCCAGCGCGCGGGCAAAACTGATGAGCTGGCGCTGGCCGGCCGACAGGGTCACGGCTCGTTCGGTGACTCGCGTGTCCACGCCTTCGGGCAGGGTTTCCAGCCAGGGACCCAGGCCCACCTCGCGCAGGGCCTCGATCACCTGCTCCCGGGTGATGTGCGTGCTTCCCAGCCGCACGTTGGATTCGATCGTTCCCGTGAACAGGAACGGATCCTGGAGGACGATCCCGAAATGCCGGCGCAGCTCGAGCGGGTCCATCTGGCGAATGTCCACATCGTCGAGCAGGATGGCCCCGCGCTGGATTTCATAGAAACGCAGCAGTAACTGCACGAGTGTCGTCTTGCCGGCTCCGGTGTGCCCCACAACCGCGACCACCTCGCCCGGCTCGATGCGGAAGCTGACGTCCCGCAGCACCCATTCGGGATCCGCTCCTGGCTGGCCGGTCCGGTAGGCGAACCACACATTGCGAAATTCGATGGCGCCGCGCAGGCGCGGCAGCCGCACCGGTGCCGTCGGAGCCAGGGCCGGGGCAGGTTCGTCCAGCAGGCGGAAGATGCGTTCGGCGCTGGCCATGGCGGTCTGCAGAATGTTGAACTTTTCGCTGAGGTCCTGGATCGGCCGGAAGAATCGCTGGGCGTACTGCATGAAGGCTACCAGCACACCGATGGAAAGCGTTCCGGCCAGCACGCGCACACCGCCGTACCAGAATGCCAAAGCGATGGCCAGCGTGCCCAGAAATTCCACGGCCGGATAGAAAAGCGCAAAGGCCAGAATGGCGTCCTTGTAGGCCTCGAGGTGCGCCCGATTGAGGAGGGCGAAATCGGCACGGGCGCGTTGCTCGCGGTTGAAGAGCTGCACAACAGCCATGCCGCTGATGTGTTCCTGCAGAAAAGCGTTGATGCGGGCAATGGCCACGCGGATGCGCCGGTTGGCATCCCGCACGGCGTTCCGAAAAACCCAGGTGACCCCGACGATCAGCGGCAGGACTGCCAGCGTTACCAGCGCCAGCCGCCAGTGCATGCGCAGCATCACGGCCACCAGCACCACCAGCACCAGCGCGTCATTCAGCATGGCGACCACACCGGCCGCGAAGAGATCGTTCAGTGCGTCCACATCCGTCGTGGCGCGCGTGACCAGCCGGCCGACCGGCGTGCGATCGAAGAAGGACAGTGGCAGTCGCTGCAGGTGCGCGAAGATGTCCCGGCGCAGGTCGTACATGGCCTGCTGGCCGACGGCCTGCATGATGCGTACCTGCCCGTAGAGTGCGGCAAAGCTCAACAGCAGCGAGGCGCAGAAGGCCAGCGAAATCCATCCCAGCCGGTTCAGCCCCACCGCCAGGGCCAGCCTGTGCTGCAGCACCGGTACGATGGCCGAGTCCACGGCGACCTTGAATAGATAGGGACCGACGGCCTCGAGCGGGGCCACCGCCAGCGTCAGCAGCAGGGCCAGTACGATCCGGCCCCGGTAGGGGGCGGCATACTGCAGCAGCCGCCGCGTCAGGCGCCAGTCGTAAAATCGCCCCAGGGCCTCTTCTTCGTGAAACGCGCTCATGCCCGTTCCAGCTCTTCTTCCAGCAACTGGCGGCGATAGAGGCTGGCGTAATGGCCATCGCGGGCCATCAGCTCCTCGTGGGTTCCCTGTTCCACGATGCGCCCGCGTTCGAGGACGATGATCCGGTCCGCCTGCCGCACCGTCGAGCAGCGGTGCGAGATCAGCAGTGTGGTGCGCTGGCGGATCACCGACTCGAGCCGCTGCAGAATCCGCTGTTCGGTTTCGCTGTCGACGCTGGAGAAGGCCTCGTCGAGGATCAGGATGCGCGGGTTGCGCAGCACGGCCCGGGCGAGAGCCGTGCGCTGTTTCTGCCCTCCCGACAGCATCAGGCCGCGCTCGCCGACCAGCGTCTCGAGTTTCTGCGGGAAGCTTTCGATGTCGGGCAGCAGGCCGGCGATGTCGGCGGCGCGCCAGATCTCTTCGAGAGGAGCCTCGGGTGCCCCCAGGGCAATGTTTTCTCGCAGGGTGGCGCTGAAGAGAAAGGTATCCTGGGGAACCATCCCGATCGAGCGCCGTAGCTCTTCGAGCGGCCAGTCTTCGATGGGCCGCCCGTCAATCAGCACCGTGCCGGGCGGGGCTTCCCAGAGCCGCACCAGCAGTGCCGCGAGGGTGGATTTCCCGCTGCCGGTCGGGCCCACGATGGCCACGAATGCCCCGGCGGGAATGTGCAGCGAGATATCCTGCAAGACCCATCCGTTCTCACCATTTGCGGCACGTTCACGCGCCGTCGGATAACGGAAACTCAAATTGCGGAACTCGATTTCGCCGCGGGTAATCCGGCTGATGGCCGGCCCATCGCTCCGGTCACGGATCCGTGGCTGCGCTTCGAGGATGTACTGCAGCCGTTCCATGGAGGCTGCGCCGCGCTGGAAGATATTCGTCACCCAGCCCAGGGCGATCATCGGCCACACGAGCTGGACCATATAGGTGTAGAAGGCGATCAGTGTTCCGAGCGAAATCCGCCCCAGCATCACCTGGCGGCCGCCCTGCCAGAGCACCAGCAGAAACGAGGAGCCGATCAGCACCTGCAGTGCCGGCATGAACAGACTCCAGGTGGAGATCAGCTCCATGTTGCGCTGCACGTAGCGGCGGTTGGGTTCGTCGAACGCGGCGAGCTCGGCCGGCTCCTGCGCATAGGCGCGGATGACGCGGATACCGGTCAGATTTTCCTGCACGCGGGCTGTCAGTACGGCCAGCATCGCCTGGATGCGTTCGTAGAGATCGTGAATGCGGCGGCCGAAGTAGGCCACGACGACGGCGACCACCGGCGCCGGCAGCAGCACCCACAGCGTGAGCGAGGGCGACAGCCGGAGCATCAGCACGATGGCCAGCAGCATGGTCACCAGCGTGTTGGCGCTGTACATGACGCCGGGTCCGAGCAGCATCCGCACGGCGCTCAGGTCGTTGGTGCAGCGCGACATGAGCTCGCCGGTGCGGTTGCGGACGTAAAACTCGGCGTCCAGCTGCAGCAGCCGCGCCAGCAGCGCATCGCGCAGGTCGTATTCGATTTCGCGCGAGACGCCGATGAGGATCCAGCGGCTGCCGAAGGAGAGCACTCCTTTGACCACCACCGCTGCCACCAGCAACAGGGCACACAGGAACAGCGTGTGACGGTCGGCCGGGCGGTAGAACCAGAGCAGAGCACGCACCAGCGGCCCCACCACGCTGCCCAGATGCGAAAGCGGACGCGGGGCCCCCGACAGGGTGTCCACCATCGCTCCGATGAACAGGGGCGCCAGCGTTCCGACCAGCCCCATCAGTGTCAGCACCAGCAGGCCGCTGGCCACCTGCCCGCGGTAGCGCCGCAGATAGGGCAACAGAGCCCGCAGGCTGCCCCAGCCACCGGCGGGCTGCGGCGGGACCGTTTCGAGAATGTCGACGCCCGTGCTCATCGGCTCAGACGGAACTCGCGGCCCGCACCCGGCAGTTCGGGTGCTTCGGGGAGGAAGTTCTGCAGGTTGCGGTCGAGCGACTGGTACCGGCCCGACCGCGGATTCCAGCGCACGGAAACCGTCACACGGAAACCTCCGGCCGGGGTTTCAAGCGGCGTGAAGTACAGAGCCAGCCGCCCACCCTCCTGCTCGTACTGCAGTCGCCAGGCATTCACCGGCGCCAGCGGCGTGCCTGCCAGATAGCCGTGCGCATTTTTCAGGTATTCGTCCACTCGCAAAATCTCTTCCCACCGGCCGCCGTCCTTCTGCAGGATGACCAGACGGGAAATCAGCAGCCCCGGTGCAGTGTCCCGGGGTGGCTTCTGCACCCGATTGATGACCACAAGCTGCCGCTTCCCGTTGCCGGCCAGATCTCCGGCCAGCAGAATTTCTGCTGCGGTGCCGAGCGCACTGCGAGCCGCGGCTTCTTCGTCGGAGGAATAGGGCGAGGCCGGGCGGGGCGAAGAGGGTGCCGGCGACGGAGCCTGGCAGCCGGTGAGGCCGAAGGCCGCTGCCAGCAGGAGTCCCATCCTCGCTGCATGCACCAGAGGTCGGACGGGCCGGCCGGTTGTTTGTCTACGAATGAACGAGAATATCTTCAAGTCTGGCTTCAAAATTCTCCTCGCCCTCCGACCACAGAATCAGTCGTTCGACCGGCAGTTGCTGCTCGATCTGCCGGCGCCAGTCGAGCAGCCGCCGGATGTTCTCCCGTGTCCGCTCGCGGTATTCGCGGAGCTGATCGGGACGGGACATGCGCAGCAGGAAGGCGCGTTCGGCGGGATCCTCGGCCGACGTCGCGCTGTGGCCCGTCAGCAATCCGGCATGGCCCGTGAAGAGATGCTCGAGGCCCAGGTGAATCCAGAAGTGGCCGTGTTCGGCAAAAGCGCCCTCGTCGAACGCCTCGCCCAGGCAGAAAATCTCCAGTTTTTCCGGTGTCAGCTTCCAGTTTTCGCCCTGCAGTGTCCACAGGTCCCAGCGGGCTTCAATTTCGCAGGCACAGTCGGGGTGCAGATATTCCGCGGCCAGCCGCGCCACCGTACCGGCGTCGGCGAGCGAGGCGCGCAGGTCACGTTCGCTGAGAGGAGCCTCGGCCGGGCTCACGGCCCGCACGGTCAGCGAGAGAAACCCCGGCCACTGCGCAGAGAGAGGCACGGTCTCGAGCAGTTGCTGCAGCCGTTCCGCCATCGTGGGGTCGTCGAAATCGCGGCACCACAGGCTCAGGTAGGCGCGATTGGCCATCGGTGTCATTATATCGGCCCGCTGCGGGGCCTCCGAAACATCCGCCTCGCGGCGGGGTCAGCGCAGCTCCGGGGTCGTGGGACGGAGGCGCTCGCCGAGATTCCGCAGCTCGGCAGCGAGCTGTGCCAGTGCCCGCATCGTGTCGGTGTGCTGTTCAAGGGTTTCTGCGAAGCGGTGCTCGAGGGAAAGGCGCAGAGATTCCTGGGCGGCCTGCTGGGCCGACTGCAGCGCCTGCAGCGTCTGGTTCAGCGTGCGCTGCAGCGCCTCCAGCGTGGCCTGCAGCTCGGCCTGGTGGCGGGCGACTTCCTGATGCATTTCCTTTTCCAGCGCGGCCAGGGCCGCGGTGGTGCGGTTCTGGACTACCGTCAGCCGGTCGTCGAGGGCTGCGGTGAGTTGAGCCACGACGTCGGGTTCGCCCGACGACCGCAGACGCGTCTCCAGCCATTCGGCCAGGGCGTCGAAGGTGGCGCGCAGTTCGGTGGCGAACTGATGGAGCTTGTCGTCCACCCGGCTGCGGGTTTCTTCGCGCAACTCGGCGATGGCTCCTGCCAGATTCTGCAGTCCGGCCTGCAGGGTCGCGGTCAGAGAAGCCGTGAGCGCCTGCTGCAGGCTGTCAAGACGGGTGGAAACCGCGTAGAGGGCAGGCGACACCGTGCGCGACAGACTCTCCTGTGCGGCCCCGAGATTGTCCATCTGAAACAGGCGTACCGCAGCGAGCAGCGCTGCCGCTGCCGCGACGGCAGAAAGAACCAGCACCAGCGTGAGCACGCCTGCCTCCGAGGAAGCCCCGGTTGACACTAACACGACGCGGGGGGGCCTTCAACCGCCGGGTTTAGAGCTCGCGCCGGCCCTCCATGGCCTTGACCATGGTCACCTCGTCGGCATACTCCAGCTCGGAGCCGACCGGGATGCCGGTGGCGATCCGGGTGACGCGTACCCCCAGAGGCTTCAGCAGGCGCGAGAGATACATGGCCGTGGCTTCGCCTTCGGCCGTGGGGTTGGTCGCGATGATGATTTCCTCCACCTGTCCGCTCTTGAGGCGTTCCAGCAGGCTTTTGATGTGGAGCTGCTCGGGCCCGACGCCCTGCAGCGGTGACAGCGCCCCGCCCAGCACGTGGTAGAGGCCGTTGTACTGGCGGGTTTTCTCGATGGGAATGATGTTGGGGGCCTCTTCGACCACGCAGATGGTGCGGCGGTTGCGTGCCGGGCTGGTGCAGTACTGGCAGGGGTCCACGTCGGTGAGGTTATGGCAGGTCGAACACTCGCGGATCGTTTCGCGGGCTTTGCGGATCGCCTCGGCCAGGGCCAGCGCCCGCTCCCGATCGGTGCGCAGCAGAAAGAAGGCAAGCCGCTGTGCGGTCTTCTGCCCAATGCCCGGAAGATGCTTCAACTCTTCGATCAGCCGGGTAATCGGCTCGGCGTAGTCGGGCATCGCGGTGGGAGAAGGCTAGAACAGCCCGGGAATCTTGAGCAGGCCGGTCACGCCGGCCAGCCCTCCGGCGGCATTGCGCATTTGATTGGCGATTTCCTCGTCCACGCGCCGGCTGGCTTCGTTCACAGCCGAACGGATCATCTCCTGCAGCATCTCGACGTCCCGGGACTGCAGCAGTTCGGGATCGATCCGCACTTCGACGACTTCCTTCTGCCCGTTCATTTTGACTACGACCATGCCGCCGCCGGCGGATGCCTCGACGAACAGACCTTCGATCTGCCGCTGCAGGGTTTCCTGGAACTGGCGGAACTGGGTGAACAGTTGCTGGAGCAGCTTCACGTCCATGGATTCAGCTCCCCCCGGCAGGCTTCACGCTGGAGATGCGACCTCCGAAGCGTTCGAGAAGAGACCGTACGGCCGGGTTTTGCTGGAGCGCCGTCGGAAGTTCTCCGGCAGCCTCCGGCACCGGCTTCTGTGGGGACGTCTCGGCGACCACGGGCCGTATCGGCTCCAGTGTAACACAGACCCGCACCGGTCGCCCCAGAACCTCGCTGGCCACCCGCCGCAGCTTCTCCGATGGCTCGCGGGCCTGCAGCATTTCGGCCAGCGTTCGCTGCTCGGCCGAAAAGTGCAGGCGAAGTTCGTCGCCGGAGAGCTCCCAGCGGGTCGCATGCTCGACCAGCGAAGCCAGAAATTTTTGCTGTCGGGCTAAAAACTCGCGCAGGGTAGCCAGAGGATCCGGGGTGGCCGCGGAGGCTGCCGGACCGGTTGAACCGGTAGCCCCGGCTGAGTTGCTGGAGGCAGAGCGCGACGGCCCCGGTGCCCCACCCGGCTCCGTTGGAGTCGCCTGCGCGGGTGCGGCGGCGCTGGCCCGGCGCAGCTCGGCCAGCGTCTCTTCGAGGGACGCCAGACGACCGGCGTTTACCATTCGCAGCAGCGCGAGCTCGAGATGGATCTGCGGCTCCGGATGGCGGCGCAACTCGGCCTGGGTGTTCAGCAAAATCTGCAGCAGACGCGTCAGGTCTTCTTCGGAAAATCGCGCGGCCTGTTCCTCCAGCCGGGGCCGTTCGTCTGCCGTCGCTTCGATCAGGGGAGAATCGGGGCCGCAGGCGCGGATCAGGAGCAAATTCCGGAAGTGCCAGATTGCTTCGCGGCAGAACGAGGCGGCGTCATGTCCACCGGCGGCCAGGCGGTGGGACAGCTCGAGAACCCTGGCGGTCGAGCCGCTGCTAATGGCCTCGACCAGCTCGTCCAGGGCTTCGGTGCCGACGATCCCCAGCAGCTCACGTACGCCGGCGTCCGTAATCCCCTGCGGGCAGTACGCCATGGCCTGCTCGAGCAGCGAGAGGGCGTCCCGCAGGCTCCCTTCGGCCAGCCGTGCCAGCACCGCCAGTGCCCCTCGCTCGGCCTGCACGCCTTCGCCGCTGACCACCCGCTCCAGGGTCTCGAGAATTTCCCCAAACGACAGGTTGCGAAAATGAAAGTGCTGGGCCCGGGAAAGGATCGTTTCGGGCAGGTTTTCCGGTTCGGTCGTCGCCAGCACAAAGATCACGCGCTCGGGAGGCTCTTCAAGCGTCTTGAGCAGCGCGTTGAACGCCTCGGGAGTGAGCTGGTGAGCCTCGTCGAGGATCACGACGCGGTAGCGGTTGGCCGCCGGGGCATAGCGGACCATCTCGCGCAGCTCGCGGATCTGGTCCACACCGCGATTCGAGGCTGCATCAATTTCGAGGACATCGAGCGAGCTGCCGGCTGCAATCTCCCGGCAGCGATCGCAGGCGTTGCACGGTTCTACCGCCGGCCCGCGCTCGCAGTTGAGGGCCTTGGCGAGCACACGGGCTGCGGTGGTCTTGCCCACGCCGCGCTGCCCGGAAAAGACATAGGCATGTGCAATGCGTTGCTCGCGGATGGCATTCTGCAGCGTCTGCGTCACATGGCGCTGTCCGACGATCTCGGCAAAGGTTTGCGGACGCCACTTCCGTGCAACGACCAGATAGCTCATGCGGATGGGCGGGGCCGGGTGCGTTTTAGGCGGAACTTCGGGTGATCCGCGGCGCCCGACCCGGATCCGCTACCGTTGCTCCCTTCCGGGCCTGGCGGGGTTTGCGGGGGGTCGTCGCACGGAGCCCGAAGTTCCACAGATGTATACCCCGCCGTGAGTGTAACACACCGGGGGCACCGGCATATGGGCCTCCGTGTCCCGCAGGAACCCTGGCAATCGCAAGAAAGTGTCCGGGGCCGGGGTTTGCGGTATGCTGGAGTCTCCAGTTCATGCCGCCTCCGCAGCGCCAGCGGCTCACGCACGGGGGCCGAGGAGGCTTGAGATGAGAAGGTGTATCTCTGCACTGGCGCTGCTCTGGGCGGTCTCCCCTCTGGCGGCGGCGCCCCGCGAACTGCTGCGCGGAACCGAACTTCGACTGTCGTTGCTGAACGGACTGAGCACCAGCGTCAGCCGCGACGGCGATCCTTTCGAGGCCGTGGTGACCCAGCCTGTGCTGCTGGGAACGGACCTGGTTCTTCCGGCCGGCACGCGGGTCCGTGGCATCGTCGCACGCGTCTACCACACCAGACGCTTCAATCTCATCCGCGGCCAGGCAGCGCTGGTGCTGCAGTTCAAGGCTCTCGAAGTCGACGGTCGCGAAATCCCGGTGCAGATGAGCCTGCTCTCGGTTGAGCGCCCGGAGGGCAACAACCACCGGCGCAAAGACCTGAAAACCGAAGAGGGTTCGATCATCGAGGCGCGCCCCGATGTGAAGGGCGACGTGACGGCGGTGGCCGTGGGAACCGGGGGCGGCACCCTGGTGGGAGCTGTGTTTGGGCACGTGGTGCGCGGGCTGGGTCTGGGACTCGGCGGCGGTGCAGCCTATGTGCTGATCCGCAAGGGAAAGGAGGTCGAACTACCGGCGCAGACCATCCTGGTCGTGCGGCTGGACAATTCCGTCACACTGCCGGCCACCGCACGCCGCACAGCCTACAGCGGCGGCACGCCCTAGCGAGCCTCAGCGGGATCTGCGGTTGGTTTCCCGCTCGAGCTTTTTCAAATACCGGTAGAGGCTCGTTCGTCCAATGCCCAGAATCTGCGCTGCCCGAACGCGGTTGCCGTGACAGAACTGCAGCACGCGCACGATGTGCTGCCGTTTGACCTCTTCAAGCGGCACCGGCCGCCAGTCCTCGGCCATGGTGGAGGCCGCCGGATGGGCTTTTTGTAGATGGGGCGGCAGATCGGTAATGTCAATGAAACTGGATTCGGCCGTGAGCACGGCGCTCGAGATGACGTTCTCGAGCTCCCGCACGTTGCCCGGCCAGGAGTAGCGCAGCAGGACAGCCTGGGCCCGGCGCGTGAGTCCGCGCACCTGCCTCCCGTAGGCCCGGTTGTACTTCTTGAGGAAGAACTGGACCAGCAACGGGATGTCCTCGATGCGTTCGGCCAGCGAGGGCACCCGGATTTCCAGGCTGGACAGCCGGTAGAACAGATCCTCACGGAAGCGGCCGGCCAGCACCTCCGCGCGCAGATCGCGGTTGGTGGCGGCAATGATCCGGATGTCTACCTTGCGTACCTCGGGCGAGCCAACGCGCTGGATTTCGCGATTTTCGATCACGCGCAGCAGCTTGGCCTGCATGGGCAGCGACATCTCGCCAATCTCGTCCAGAAAAACAGTTCCGCCGCTGGCGTACTCGAACAGGCCGGGTCGGGTCTCGGTGGCCCCGGTGAAGGCACCGCGCACGTGTCCGAAGAGCTGGCTTTCGAGCAACGTGTCCACCAGCGCCGAGCAATTGCAGACGGCAAAACGCTGATGGGCCACCGGGCTCAGCTTGTGCAATGCACGCGCGACCAGCTCCTTGCCGCTGCCCGTCGGGCCCACAATCAAAACGTTCGTGAAATACCGGGCAATTTTCTGAATGCGCTCGAAGACCTCCAGAATGGCCGGGCTGCGCCCGACAATCCCGTGGAATTCGAGCTGTGCGACCAGTTGCTCTTCCAGATCGCGGATGTGCGAGCGGCGGGTCAGCTCCTCGGCGATTTCCTCGAGGACGTGCTCGAGCCGCTCCGCAAGGGCCAGGCGAGGGATGTAATCGTAGGCTCCCTCACGCACCGCCTGTACGGCCAGCTCGACGGAGGGTTCCTCACCCAGCACGATGACGTAAATTCCGGGATCGGCCTCGAGCGCTCGCGCCAGGAAGGCTCGCCAGCCCGGTTCTCCTAGCTGCGTGTCCACGACTAGGACGCGATACATGCCTGAACGCAGCCGTTCCAGCGCGACTTCGGGCTGCGACGTCGTATGCGCCGTAAAACCCAGGCGTTCGAGGCGTTCGGCTATGGGTTCGGTAAGTTCAGGGGCCGGGCCGACGACGCACACCGCCACCGTGGCGGTTCGGGCCCCGGCGCCGATATAGCTGAGTGTTCCCATGGCCATCGGTGTGTAACACGACCTGTTCCAAAATGAGTAAACTGTTTCGCGATTGTGCAGACGAGTGCCGCCGTGCACCGTATCGCCTTTGGAAACTGAAACTTGGCTGAAAAGCTGCGTGTCCCGGGCAGCGGAAGGCGAAGTTGAAGGGCCGATGAGAGGGAAGGCCGGCTGCCGTTTCATTCTGAAATACTTGTACCGCTTTGAAAAATCTTCGCTGCGCCTGATCGGGCGTTCCTAAGCGCCGGCGCGGTGCACGCGGGCGGGTACCTGCTGGGCAATGCGCACGGTGTAGTAGCCGGCCAGCGAAGACGGCTGAACCTCCAGCACACGCCAGGGAAGAGTCAGTGTGCGAGAGGACGCGCCCGAAGGACTGAAATGGCGCAAAAAGACGAGCGAACCGAGCTGCGGTGCGCTCCGCAGTGTAACCACAGCTCGCCCGTCGCCGTCGGCTTCCATCCACACGCTTTCGACGAAGAAGTTTTCGCTACTGTCCCAGCCGGAAATTTCCACTCGTTCGGCGGCCATGGTGTTTTAGCCTGCTCCTGCGTTCCTGCTTGCATCCAAAGTGCCAGGTCTTGCAGGGCTGCGGATCGGAAGGCTAGCGGGTGCCCGGTTCGCTCCTTCCGGTTCTGTTCGGTACAGTAAATAACGGTTTAAAACCGCTGCACCGTTGGGAGAGGAAGCTATGGCGCAGATATTGGAGAAATACCTCGATTTGTTGACCACGAAGAAGGCTTTTGCCCATCTGGCGACGCTGATGCCAGATGGTCGCCCACAGGTGAGCCCGGTGTGGATTGATTATTTTGACGGGGCAGTCTGGTTCAATTCGGCGCGGGGCCGCGTCAAGGATCGCAACGTACGCCGCGATCCCCGGGTGGCTCTGGCTGTTTCCGATCCCGACAATCCGTATCGCTACGTAGGCATTCAGGGGCGGGTCAGCCTGATCACCGAAGAGGGTGCCGAGGCCCACATTGACCGGCTCGCCAAGAAATACCTGGGCGTGGACCGGTACCCTTACCGGCAGCCGGGCGAGGTGAGGGTCATGTACCGGGTCGAGGTCGAGAAAGTCACGGGCATGGGGTGAAGTCCCGCCCGCCCGAAGGAAGCAGGGCAAACGCAAAAGTTGTTTTCGGTTGGTTCCGGGGCCTGGACTCGAACCAGGATTCTCAGATCCAAAGTCTGATGGCCTACCAGTTAGCCGACCCCGGAAGGCGCTTCTTCAGTCTAGCAGAGAGGCCGGTGCGTTGTTTGTCTGAACGGAGTTCTGTTAGGCTGGGCCAGAGGGAGAGGTGTCCGAGTGGCTGAAGGAGCACGCTTGGAAAGCGTGTAGCCCGGCAACGGGCTCGCGGGTTCGAATCCCGCCCTCTCCGCCAGCCACGTTCCGCGTCCGGAAGCATTTTTCCGCCTTCGGCGGCCCGTGCTCGGCGATCCCACAGAAACCTGGTCAGGCAGAACACATTGGTACCGGGGCGACGGAGCAGCGGTCCTCACCAAACCAAGCTCCCGGGCAACGGGTAAGCCGTGAGGTCAGAATTTATAGCCGATTTGCCGTACGAATTCTCGGCGCCGCCGGATTTCCTCGGGTCCTTCGACACCCAGCGGCGAGGCGCCGTCCACGACTCCCACCACGCCGCGGCCCTGGTCGGTGGTGACCACCAGCACCTGCAGCGGATTGGCCGTGGCGCACAGAATGCGGCACACTTCCGGGCAACTCTGGATGCGCTGGAGCACGTTGATGGGAAAGGCCTGCCGCAGCAGGATCACGAAAATATGGCCGGCGCCGATGGCCAGCGCGTTTTCGATGGCCGCCTGGCGTAGCTCATCGTCGTTGGCTTCCACGCGCACCAGACGCGGCCCGGAGGCTTCGTTGAACGCCAGGCCGTAGCGGATACCCGGCACCGTGTTCACCAGCGCTTCGGCGAGGTCTTCGGCCGTCTTGATAAAATGGGCCTGCCCGAGAATCAGATTCGCACCCTCGGGAATCTTCATCCGAATGGCTTCGATCTGCATGCTGGGTGGCTCCGCAGGCACCTGTGTTTGCGTCGCTCATGCTAGCACACCGGCAGGGCGGCGGTGCCAGCGGCAGGACGGGCGTGCGAACGCGGCCTCTAGAGTGAAGGCGGGGATGCAATGGACCGATGGAAGGACCGCTGGGCGGTCGTGACGGGAGCCAGTGCCGGCATCGGCCGCGCACTGGTCGAGTTGCTGGTGGCAGGGGGCGCCCGGGTGGTGGCCGTGGCCCGGCGCCAGCAGCGTCTGGAAGAGCTGGCCGCGCAGCTCAAACAGCGGCATGCGGGAGCTGTGGTCGAGGTCTGCGTGGCTGACCTGGCTGCGGCGGACGGGCCGGCGCGCGTCGCGGAGTTTACCTCCCACCGCGGCCTGCAGGTGGACCTGCTCGTGAACAACGCCGGCTTCGGTGCCTATGGCGAGTTCCTCGAGACGCCACTCGAACGCTACCGCGAAATGATTCAGGTGAATGTGACGGCCGTAGTGGATCTGACCTACCGGTATTTGCCGGGCATGGTGGAACGGCGTCGGGGTGACATTTTGATCGTGGCTTCGACGGCTGCCTTCCAGCCGGTCCCGTACCTCACCTGCTATGCCGCCACGAAGGGATTCGATTTACTGTTCGCTGAGGCGCTGGCCGAGGAGTATCGCCGCTACGGCATCCGCATCTGTGCGCTGTGTCCGGGACCGACGGAGACGGAATTTCAGGCCGTGGCGGGGCAGCCGGGGCGGCTGTTCCGGCTTGCCGAGAAGCCCGAAAAAGTAGCTCGCGTCGGCCTGCAGGCACTGGCAGCAGGGCGAACTTATGTGATCTCAGGCTGGTGGAATTACCTGCAGACCCAGGCGGAACGGCTGGCCCCGCGCGGATTCGTTGCCCGCTCGGCCGCCGCCCTGATGGCACCCGCCCGGGAGAGGCGTTGATCGGCCTCAGTCTTCTACGTCTTCAAGGCCTTTTTGACGTGCCAGCTCCTCGAGAACGGAGAAGTCTTCGAGCGATGTGGTGTCTCCGCTGACGCTGCCTTTTTGTGCCAGTTCCCGCAGCAGTCGCCGCATGATTTTGCCGCTGCGGGTTTTCGGCAGGGCCCGGGCGAAGCGGATTTCGGCCGGCCGCGCAATCGGACCGATGGTGGCGGCCACATGGTCGGCCACCTGGTGGCGCAGCTCAGCCGATGGTTCCGCGCCGGCCCGGAGGGTCACGAAGGCGACGATGGCTTCCCCTTTGAGCTCGTCAGGCCGTCCGACCACGGCCGCCTCGGCGACGGCGGGATAGCTCACCAGCGCACTCTCGATTTCCATCGTGCTCAGCCGGTGTCCGGCGACTTTGATCACGTCGTCCACACGACCCAAAATCCAGAAGTAGCCATCGGCGTCCTGCTGGGCGGCGTCGCCGGTGAAGTACACGCCCGGGATGCGCTCCCAGTAATCGCGGCGATAGCGCTGCTCGTCGCCGAAAATCGTGCGCAACATGCTGGGCCAGGGTCGCTCGATGACCAGATAACCTGTCTCCCCCGGGGGTACAGGCTGGCCCTGCTGGTTGACGACGCGGGCGACCACGCCGGGCAGCGGCAGAGTGGCCGATCCCGGCTTGGCCGGTGTCGCACCGGGCAGAGGCGAAATCATGATGGCGCCGGTTTCCGTCTGCCACCAGGTGTCCACGATCGGGCAGCGCCCGCCACCGATCACCCGGTGGTACCATTTCCAGGCAGTGGGATTGATCGGTTCACCTACCGTCCCGAGCAGGCGCAGGCTGGAGAGGTCGTGCCGTCTGACCCAGTCATCGCCCCAGGCCATGAACGAGCGGATGGCCGTTGGTGAGGTGTAAAAAATGTTCACCCGGTGGCGCTCGATGATGTCCCAGAAACGGTCGCGGGCCGGGTGATCGGGCGCGCCCTCGTACATGAGCACGGTGGCCCCGTTCGCCAGCGGGCCGTAGACCACATAGCTGTGGCCGGTCACCCACCCAATGTCAGCTGTGCACCAGTAGATATCTTCCTCGCGCAGGTCAAAAACCCAGCGCGTGGTGAGCGTGCACTGCAGCAGGTAGCCGCCGGAGGTGTGCAGCACTCCTTTGGGTTTTCCCGTCGTGCCGCTGGTGTAGAGGATGTAAAGGGGATGTTCGGCATCGAATGGCGCGGCAGGACATTCTGCCGGAACGCCCTCGAGCGCCTCGTGCAGCCAGAGATCGCGGCCAGCTTTCCAGGAGATTTCTGCACCGGTGCGCTTGATGACCAGGACTTTTTCGATTCCCGGACAGCTTTCCAGGGCCTGGTCGGCAACGGCCTTCAGTGGAACGATTTTGCCCCGCCGGTAGCCCCCATCGGCGGTCACCAGAATGCGTGCACGGCAGTCGCGGATGCGCTCGGCCAGAGCGACGGCGGTGAAACCGCCGAAGACCACCGAATGCACCGCGCCGATGCGGGCACAGGCCAGCATCATCGCCGGCAGTTCCGGAATCATCGGCAGGTAGAGCGCCACCGCGTCTCCGGGCTGCACGCCCAGCTTTTGCAACAGATTCGCCATGCGGCAGGTGAGTTCATACAGCTCCCGGTAGCTGAGCCGGCGCACCGTGCCCGATTCGGCTTCCCAGAGCAGTGCGGTTTTGTCTCCGCGAACGGCCAGATGGCGGTCCAGGCAGTTGTAACTGACATTGAGCCTGCCGCCGTCGAACCAGCGCGCAAAGGGCGGGTTCCACTCCAGAATCTTTTGCGGGGCTTCGAACCAGTCGAGCACCTTTGCCTGCTCGCGCCAGAAGCTTTCGGGGTCTTCCAGGGCCTGCCGATACAGTTGCCGGTAGGCGTCGAGCGAGGGGATCCGTGCCCGTGCCTGAAACTCCGGGGGTGGGAGAACCGGAGGTTCTGCCAGGATTTGCGTGCTTGGCTCCGTCATGGCCTTTAGCCTCCCGGACGCTGCGTGCGCGGCTTTCGTTTAAGCTGGTAAAGAAAGTAGAGGGTTCAGCCGGGGACGTCAAGACGGACGCGGTCCATCTTCGTGGAACTTTTCAGGGGTTTCGGTGGAATACCGTGTAGAGAAGGGAACCGGTGCGCGAAGGAGATGGATGGAAGCAGGCGCCGGCGAACCGCAGGCCGAGCTGCTGAGGCGGCTGGCCGGCGGGGATGAAGAGGCGTTCGGAATTGTCTATCGGGCGCACGCGCCCCGGCTGTACCGGTATGCACTGCACATGACGGGGCAGGTGGCCGCCGCGGAAGAGGTGCTGCAGGAAACGTTCATGGTGTTGCTCGAGCACGCCGACCAGTATGATCCGGCCCGGGGTACGCTGGAGCAGTTCCTGCTGGGGATTGCGCGGAATCGGATTCGGCGCTGGCTGCAGCAGGATGGTCGTTACGTGGAGCTGCCGGAGGAACGGCCGGGTGAGCCTCCCACCCGGCCGTTCCCGCTCGTTTCCCCGGGCGAGAGTGAGGTTCTGGAAAGTCTGACCCGCGATCAGCTCACCCGGCGCCTCTGGCAGACCATCCAGACACTTCCCGAGCATTATCGCGAGGTTCTGGTGCTCTGTGAGCTCGAAGGGATGGAGTACGCCGAGGCAGCGGCCGCGCTTGGCTGCCCGGTGGGCACGGTGCGCTCGCGCCTGCATCGCGCGCGCGAGTTGCTGGCCGAACGCATGCGTTCGCGGACGGGCCTGACCTCTTCGGTCGGTCCCGAAAGAGAGGATTAGCAGGTCGCCATGCGGTGCGAGCAGTTTGCCGAACTGGTCTGGGACCTCGTGCGGCCCTCCGTGCTGCCGGAAGAACTGGCAGCCCAGGCCCGACTGCATGCCGCCGATTGCGCCGCCTGTGCACGGCTGCTGGCCGAGGCGGAGCTGTTGCAGTTTGGTCTAAAGACGCTGGCGCAGCAGGTGCGGTCCCGGCCGTTACCCGAAGGGGTAGAGCGGCGTTTGCGGGCGGAGGTGCGCCGGCGCTGGCGCCGCCGTGCGCTTCGGCGCTGGCTCCCGGAGGCGGCGTTCGCTGTGGCTGCCTCCGGGGTGCTGGTGCTCATGCTGGGACCGGCGGGCGATCGCGGAGTCCGTGACCGCGGCAGGCAGGTGGCAGCAGCTTTGCCCGCACCCGTCGAGCAGGGCCTGGCGGTGCCGAAGAATCCGGCGAAGACGGGGGTGACGAAGCCATCCCCTTCTCGGCCTGAGGCGCAGGCCTTCGTGCTCTTGCCTCTGGCAGACGGGTTGAGACCGGCCGATTCGCCGTTGATCGTTCGCGTGCGTTTGCACCCGGACGCGCTCGCCCGCCTGGGGTATCCGACTCCGGCGAAACATAGCGGCGAGCTGGTGCAGGCGGATTTGATCGTGGGGCCAGATGGCTGGCCCTATGCAGTGCGTGTCGTCCACTGAAGGGCGATTGTGATGGAGAAGTATCGGGAAGCCATGAAAGGACGACGGCAGCGAACGAGCTGGAGCTGGTGGAGTCTGAGCCTGCTGGTCGGGCTGTTGCTCGGTTTCGGTGCACGGGGCCAGACGCTCCCACAGGCCGCTCCGCCGAACCCGAAAGGGCACGCTCTGCCATGGGCGTCACGGGCAGGCCGCGCTGAAGCCTTTTCGTTTATCGCTCCTCAGGGTGCTGCTACGACCGATGTAGTCAAGGGCGTGCCGTTTTCAGCAGAGATCGTCAGTGAGACCGTGCAGCAGCTCCCGGACGGGAACCGCATTGAACGGAAGTTCTCGGGCACCCTGGCGCGAGACACCGAAGGGCGCATGCGCCGTGAAATCGTGCTCGGTCGCATCGGTCCGCTTGCGGCAGCCGGGCAGCCACCCCATCTGGTGTTCATTACCGACCCGGTGAGCGGCAAAGCCTATTCGCTCGATCTGGACCGGCACGTGGCGCGCGAGTTGCCCTACTTCCGCAACCGCACCGCGTTTACGGGGCGCTCCGGCACTCTCCGCAGCGGGCGTGATGGAGACGCCGGCGAGGGTGCCGGCAGTGCCACGGTGCAGACAGAGTCGCTCGGGCAGAAGGTCATCGAGGGTGTGCTGGCAGAGGGGGTGCGACTCACGCGGACGATTCCTGCCGGAGCGGTCGGTAACGAAAAGCCGCTGGTGATTACAACCGAACGCTGGTACTCGCCAGAAATTCGGAGTGTGGTCCTCCAGATTCGCTCCGATCCCCGCTTTGGGACGACGACGTACCGGCTAACGAACATCTCGCGTACCGAGCCACCGGCGTCGCTGTTTGCGGTTCCAGAGGATTTCCGAATCGAGAGCGGTCGCCGATTCCACCGCAGGTCGCGACAGGGAGGTGAAGCGAACTTCAGAGATCGCTGAACGCACCAGGAGCTTTCCCCAGGTCCGTCCCCTCCTCATGCGGACAAACACTTGGGGGCGCCTTCTCACCCAGCCACCACCCGGGCGCCCCCAAGCCCTCCCGTTCCGGCTTGAAACGATGTGCCAGAGCTTTGCCCATTGCAGCTCCTGACCGCCGGCAAGTTGGAACGCTGACCACGCCGTTATGGGGAAAAACATCCAAATGATTCCAATGAGAGGCTGTCGCAGGGCCGGGCTTTACAGCCCGTTCAGAAATAATCGTGCCGGTCAGGAAGCAGGCCTGCCACCGGGCGGGTCGTGCAACGCCCGGTGGAGTAACTCGACGACGTGCACGACGGACTGCTTCTCTCCCCAGAGGGCAACGCCGGCTCGAAGTTGCAGGATGCAACCCGAATTGGCAGTGACGATCGTTTGGGCTTCTGTAGCGGCGATGTGCCGCATCTTTTCGCGCAGGATTTCAGCCGCAGCGGCTGCCTGCGTGAGGTTGTAGACACCCGCCGAACCGCAACACTGGTCGGACCGCTCCATTTCAATCAGTTCGAGGCCCGGGATGGCTCTGAGCAGCCTGCGCGGGGCCTGCCGGATGCGCTGGCCGTGCGCCAGATGACAGGGATCCTGATAGGTCACGCGCAGGGCCAGCGCATCCAGTGGCGCCACCAGACCCAGCGTGTCCAGCCATTCCGTGACGTCACGAACCCGCTGCGCCAGTTCCCCGGCGCGGGCGTGATCTTTGCTGCCCGGCGGAAACAGCCGCGCATATTCCTTCAGCGTCGAGCCGCACCCCGCGGTGTGGGTCACGATGGCGTCACAGGAAACCGGCAAAAACGTGTCCAGCACCCGTCGCGCCAGCGCACGTGCCACATCGCGAAAGCCTGCATGCACGGCCAGGGCTCCGCAACACCACTGCCCGGCCGGGATGACCACCTCGCAGCCGTTGGCCTGCAGGACCCGCAGCGTCGCTTCATTGAGCGAGGTGAGTGTCAACTGCGTGACGCACCCGGCGAACAGGGCCACACGTGCCCGGCGCCGTCCCTGCGCGGGAAAGATGAGGCCGTGGCGAGAGAAGAAAAACTCACTGTCCACCGGTGGAAGGAGGTGCAGGGGCAGGGCGCGGGCGGGTTGTCGCGTCCGCCGGGCAATGCGTCGGGGAAGGCTCGTGCGTTCGATTCGGCGCAGCCATCGGGCCAGCGACGCCATGCGCCCTGGATAGGGCAACAGGTGGCGATAGAAGAGCTGGCGTGCGAGGCGCCCGCCCAGCGACCGGCGAAACTCCTGCTCGATGCGTGCCCGCGCCTGCTCGACCAGCTTGCCGTATTCCACGCCGGAAGGGCAGACCGATTCACAGGCCCGGCAGTCCAGGCACCGGTCAATGTGCCGCACGAAGCTCGCATCCGGATGGCGGCCACCGTATTCGACCTGAAGCATTTGCTGGATGCGGCCGCGGGGCGAATCGGCCTCCTGCCCCCAGAGTCGATAGGTGGGGCAGTCGTTCAGACAGAGGCCGCAGTGCACGCAGCGGGCATAGTCCTCCCAGGGAAGCTTTTCCTCCTCTGCGTGAATGGTCGGTAGCGTGCCCATAGGTTCAGATTCCGCCGACGAAGCGGCCCGGGCTGAGGATGCGGCAGGGATCGAACGCGTTTTTGAGTGCTCGCATCACATCAAGCGCCGAAGCCTCACCGACCCAGACGGTGGTTGTTTCCTGCAGTGCGGCCGGAGCGTAAAGACGACATCCGTGCAGGCCGCGCGCCTGGAAGAAGGCGCGGATGCGTTCCCACAGTGCCAGGAAGCTGTCGGAGGCTGGCATCGGCGACACCGGACGGAACAGAAGGTAGGTCGTTCCCGTGGCCCGCGCAAGCACACCCAGACGGAAGCCGAGCGGAGCAGCCTCAGCCTCGAGCAAAGCGACCGTATCGCTATGTGCCGTGGGCAACAGGCTGGTGCGTATCAGAAGGCTTTCCGGATGGAGCGTCCACACTGCCTGGAGAAGTTCCTGCCAGCGCAGCGTGGCGGCTCTGGCCTGATCGCCTGTGCAGGCGGTAATGTCTTCCCGCTGAACACCGCTGGCCAACTGCTCGACATCCTGACGCACGCGGGCGCAGGCACGTTCACTGCCGCGGAAATCGGCCACCACGCAGACGGTAGGCGGGTCGAAGTGGAGACTCTCGGCCAGGAGTTCAGCCCAGCCATCTGTCAGGACATCGAGCGCATGAAAGCGAATGGGCGATCGGCGCAACTGGCGCAGGAAGGCGGCCGCATTGTCCAGCCTGGAGAAGCGGATCAACAGGAACAGCGTCTGTCCCGGCAGGGGATAGGTGCGAAGATTCACCCGCGTCAGCACGGCCAGCGTGCCCAGCGAGCCCACCAGCAGGCGATGCAGGTCGTAGCCGGCGACGTTCTTCACCACCCGACCGCCGCTGTGGGCTACACGCCCGTCACCCGTGACGAAGCTGGCCCCGAGCACCCAGTCCCGGGCGGTGCCGTAGTACTGGCGCAGCGGCCCTTCGAGTCCGCTGGCCACGGCACCTCCCACGGTGGCCCGATCTGCAAAAGGCACCGCCAGCGGCAAGAACTGGCCTTCGGCCTGGACACGCTCGGCCAGCGCGTCCACCCGCATGCCGGCCTCCACCACCAGCGTGAGATCGCCCGGGTCGTAGTCCACCAGCGCGGCCAGATGGGTCGTGATCAGCGCCACGTCGTATCGCTCGGGCCGATCGCCCATCCACAGCTTGCTGCCACCGCCGGCCGGCACGACCGCCAGGCGTTCGTGCGCACAGAACCGGAGAACCTCTGCAAGCTGCTCGGCCGACGTGGGGCACACCACAGCCGCCGGCGTCATCGCCCCGATGGCATACCGGCGGCACGACGCGGAAGCCGTGTCGAAATGTTCGCTGCCCACCAGATCTTCCAGTCCGGAAAGTGCGCGTGCTTGGCTCTGCACGGCCGGTCACGCCCGGGCGGTCACCGCACGGATTTCTCCGCACAGTTTTCCGGCGGGGAAGATTTTCCCGGGATTCAGACGGTCGTCCGGGTCCAGGGCATTGTGAACCCGGCGCATCAGCTCGAGGTCGGCTTCGGTGAACAGCAGTAGCATCAGGTGATCCTTTTCCATTCCGACCCCGTGTTCGCCGGTGATGGAACCGCCCAGAGAGACGCAGAGGGCGATGATTTCATCGGCGGCGGCACGGGCGCGTTCGAGCGCACCGGGTTGCCGCTGGTCGAAGACGATCATCGGATGCAGGTTGCCGTCGCCGGCATGGAAGACGTTGCCGATGTCGAAGCCGTAGCGGCGGCCGATCTCGGCAATGCGGCGAAGCGTTTCGGGCAGTCGCGTGCGCGGGATCACTCCGTCCTGGACATAGCAGTTCGGCGCGACCCGGCCAACGGCTCCGAAGGCATTCTTGCGGGCTTTCCAGAGGCGTTCGCGTTCGTCGGCATCGCGTGCCAGGCGCACCTCGCGCGCACGGTGTGCCCGGCAAACCGCCGCCACCTTTTCTGCTTTTTCCTCGGCCTCCTCGCGCAAACCGTCCACTTCGATCAGCAGCAGCGCTGCTGCATCCACCGGCAGGCCGGCCTGCACCCAGGCCTCGACCATGCGGATGCTCCACCCGTCCATCATTTCACATGCTACCGGCGTGATTCCGGCGGCGGTGAGAGCGGCCACGGTGGCCGTGGCGTCATCGGTCGTATCGAAGATGGCCAGCAGGGTTCTCACGGCCTCGGGTAGGGGCGTCAGGCGCACGGTGATCTCCACCGCCAGGGCCAGTGTGCCTTCCGAGCCGACCATGAGCGCCACCAGGTCGTACCCGGCGGGATCGCCCGTGGTGCTTCCCAGCCGCAGCAGCCGGCCCTCGGCGGTCACCACTTCCAGCGCCAGCACATGGTTAGCGGTCACGCCGTAGGCCAGCGTGTGAGGCCCGCCGGCATTTTCCGCGACGTTGCCGCCGATCGTGCAGGCCCGCTGGCTGGAAGGATCGGGCGCAAAGTGCAGACCCCATCGCGCGGCCGCCTGACTCAATTCCCAGTTGACCACGCCCGGCTCGACCACGGCGAGCAGGTTGTCCGGGTCCAGGTGCAGAATCCGGCGCATCCGTGAGAAGACCACCTGAATGCCTCCGTGCCGCGCCAGGCTCCCGCCGGAGAGCCCCGTACCGGCGCCGCGGGCGGTCAGCGGTAACCGGTACCGGTTGGCCACTCGCACGATCTCGACCACCTGCTGTTTGTCGGCGGGGAAGACGACGCCATCGGGTCGGCCGCGCTCGATCGAACCGTCGTACTGGTAGAGCTGGACCTCGGCGGGATCCGTCAGAACGTGGTCAGGACCGAGGATGGCGCGCAGTTCCCGCACCCATGCGCCGGACATGATGCCAGCACCTGCCGGCCACTATAGCCACCGGCTCCGAGCAGTGTCAACGCAGACTCCAGTTGACAGCGCGCCCGCCCGGTGGTAGTGAGCGTTCGATGGAATCCACCACGCAGAAACCCCGATTGCTCGTGACCCACCCCCTGTTTGAGCCGGCGCGACGCCTGCTGGCCCAGCATTTTGAAGCCGAATACTGGAACGGCCCCGAACGTATCCCGCGAGCCGAACTGCTGCGCCGCGTTGCGGATAAAGATGGTCTGATTTGCCTGCTCACCGAAAAGGTGGACGAAGAGCTGCTGGCGGCGGCCCCGCGGTTGCGCCTGGTGGCCACGGTTTCGGTCGGCTACGACAACATCGACGTGGCGGCGTGCAGCCGGCGTGGCATTGCCGCCACCAACACACCGGGCGTTCTGGACGAAACGACGGCCGACTTTACCTGGACGCTGCTCCTGGCGGTGGCGCGGCGGCTGCTCGAGGGTGTCGAACTGTTGCAATCAGGCGCGTGGACTGGCTGGAGCCTGGATCAGCTCTGCGGAACCGATGTGTGGGGTAAGATCCTAGGAGTCGTGGGCTTCGGCCGGATCGGCCGCGCCGTGGCCCGGCGTGCCCGGGGATTTGGGATGAAGATTCTTTATACCGATGCGGTGCGGGCTCCGGCGGAAACGGAAGCCGAATTCGGCGTGGAATACCGCGAGCTCGATGCGTTGCTTGCGGAGGCCGATTTTGTCAGCCTGCATGTGCCGCTGCTGCCCTCGACACGCCACCTGATCGGGGCCGCAGAACTGGCGCGGATGAAGCCGACTGCGTTCCTGATCAATACGTCGCGGGGCCCTGTCGTCGACGAAGAAGCACTGGTGCGGGCGCTCGAGGCGGGCCAGATCGCCGGGGCAGCCCTGGACGTTTATGAAAATGAACCGCGCGTGCATCCCGGCCTGCTCGGACGCAAGAACGTGGTGCTCGCTCCCCACATGGCAAGTGCCTCGCTGGAGACCCGCACGCGCATGGCCGTGATGGCTGCCGAGAATGCCATCGCCCTGTTCTCCGGCCGGCGGCCGCCAAACCTTCTCAACCCGGAGGTTCTGGATCGGGTCCAGTCTCCGCAGTCCTGAGGTGTCGCATGGTTCTGGTCGAGCACAATCGGCCGCGGCTGACGCTCGAGGGAGCGCAGGCGGTGTTGCAGGCGGCGTTGAAGCGGGCGGCGGAAATGGCCTGTCCGGTAAACATTGCCGTGGTGGATGACGGCGGGCATCTGCTGGCGTTCGCGCGGATGGACGGCGCCAAGCCCTCCTCCATTGAGATTGCGCTCACCAAGGCGCGTGCCGCAGCCCTGCGCCGGGCGCCAACCGGGCCCCCCATGGTGGGCGATCAGCTCAACCTGCTGCTCGGTCTGGCGCTGGCGGCGGCGCGCGGCGATCAGCAGACGCCGATTCGTGGAGGTTTGCCGCTGGTGGTCGAAGGGCAGGTGATTGGAGGGATCGGGGTCAGTGCCGGCACCGAGGATCAGGATGTGGAGATCGCCCGGGCCGGCGCCGCCGCCCTGCTCGAAGCCTGAACAGGCTGCCGCCTCATGCACGACCTGAAAGCCCAGGCCCGGGAGATTTTTGCGCGCACACTGGCAGCCGTTGACGTGCGGCGAACTCTCCGCAACCGGCTACAGCGCCGCGGCTCGCGCCTGGACTGGGGGACCGGCCAGCTCGATCTGCAGGGCTTTCAGAAAATCTTCGTCATTGCTTTCGGCAAGGCGGCCGAGGCCATGACCGCTGCCCTGCTGGAAGAACTCCCACCTGTGCCGGCACCGCAGGGTATCCTGGTGGTGCCCGTCGAACCCCGGTTTCAACCTGAGGGCTTTCAGGTTTTTGTCGGCGGCCATCCGGTTCCCAACGAAGGAAGCTTTCGGGCGGCTCGGGCTGCCCTGGATTTGCTGGCACAGGCGGACCGTCAAACACTCGTCTTTTTCCTAGTTTCCGGTGGCGGTTCGGCGCTGCTCGAGCTACCGCTCGATCCCGCGATTTCGCTCGAAGAGATGCAGCAGGTCCATGCGGCGCTGGTCAGCAGCGATGCCACGATCGGAGAGATCAACTGTGTGCGCAAGCACCTCTCGGCGATCAAGGGCGGCCGGCTGGCTGCGAGCGCTCCCGAAGCGTTTCGGTTGACGCTCGCCATCAGCGATGTCCCGCGAGGTCAGCAGGAAGCACTGGCCTCGGGGCCCACGCTGCCAGATCCTTCGACGCTCGACGAGCTGCGGGCCATTCTCCAGCGCCATCGTTTGCTCGAGCGGCTTCCGCCGGCTATTCGGACCCGGATCGAAGCAGGCCTGCCGGAGACGCCCAAGCCGGGCGATGCCGCCTTTGACCGCAGCGCCTTCGTTTTGCTCATGGATGCGCGCGACCTGCTGCACGCGGCTCACCGGGCTGCCGAGGCCCTCGGCTTCTGTAGCATCTGTGACGACTCTACCGATAACTGGATGCTGGAAAAGGCCGCCGATCGCCTGCTGGCGCTGCTGGCCGAGCACAGGGCTGCCTGGGGGCAGCGACCCGTGGCGCTCCTGGCCGATGGCGAAGTCCTGAGCCCGGTGCGCGGGCCGGGTCGCGGGGGCCGCAATTCCGCCTTTGTCCTCTACTGTGTGCCGCGCATTGCGGGCCGCCCGGTGGCTGTGCTGAGTGCCGGGACCGATGGGATCGACGGGTCCAGTCCTGCAGCGGGGGCGGTGGCCGACGGGGAAACGCTGAGCCGGGCACACACGCTGGGGCTCGACCCGGAAGCCTTTTTCGCCCGCAGCGATTCCTACACGTTTTTCGACCGCCTCGGGGATGCCATCGTCACGGGCCCCACGGGCCACAATCTGCGCGACCTCCGCGTGCTGCTGCACGCCTGAGCGCTGGGTGTAAAAATTGCGCTCAGCGTTCTGACTGGGGCACGCCCGTGCGCAGGTAGGCGTCCTCGCGGCGCATCCAGTCCTCCCGCCGCGGACTGAAGATATCCAGGTCCAGCGTGTCCTCGAGCGCCACGGCGGCATGCGGGACATGGGATGGGATGAACAGCATCTGGCCGGCTCGGACTTCCACCTCGCGGCCGTCGTCAAAGATGAATTTCAGGCAGCCGGAAAGAATCAACGAGAACTGTTCGCTGGCATGGGCGTGACGGGGGACGAGGGCGCCTCGTTCGAGGAAGATCTGCGCAACCGTGGTATGTTCCCCGTGCAGCATGCGACGGGTGATCTTTTCGTTCAGGCGCTCGGCTTCGATCTGGTCCCAGCTTGTTGGCTGCATGCGTCCACCTCCTGAGGCCGCAGTCGCGGGCGCTTTCATGCTGCGCGGCCGGCCCGATTTCGTCAACTCATGGGGATCTTTACCGGCCTGCGAGACGGGGATAACATAGGGCCGGTGCACCGGCGAGGTTGGGTGGCCGGGTCCGCGCGGGAGGCCGCATGAAGCGCTGGCTTTTGCTCGCCGTGCTTTTGCTGGCTCTAAGAGCAGCCGCCGGTCCCCAGCTCCAGCTTGGCCGCCGTATTCAGATTCGCGCCGGGACCCCGGAAGACCGGGAACTGGCCGCCATTCATGCGGCGGCAACCCCTGAACAAAAGCTTGCCCTGATCGAGCAGTTTGCCCGGGAGCATCCGGAAGGCGATCTGGCACTCCTGGCCAACCAGTTGTTTGTCGAAACCTATGCGGCGCTGAAGGATTACGACCACGTGTTCCTCTACGGAGACCGGGTACTGGCGGCCGATCCTGAGAACCTGACGGTGGCCACGGCTCTGGTGGCGGCCGCGCAGGCCAAAGGCGATCTGGACCGGCTGTTCGGTTACGGGGAAAAGGTCAGCCAGGCAGTCGCCCACTTCGCTGCTCAGCCGCCGCCGCCGGGCGTTTCGCCAGAGGAATGGGAGAGGGAGAAAGCAGCATCACTGGAGCAGGCCCGCCCGAATCTGGATTACATTGCAATGGCCCTGTACGAGGCAGCCCGTCAGCAGCAGGATCCGGCAAGGCGCGCCGCTCTGCTGCAGCGCTTCCTCGATGCATTTCCTCAGGCAGCGGCAGCCAGCGCAGCGGAGCTCGAGGTCGCCGGCATCTACCAGCGTAACCATCAGACCCAGCAGATGATCGCCTTCGCGCTCCGGAGAGTGGCGGCCAGCCCGACCGATATCCCGATGCGGCTGCTGCTGGCAGATACCTACAGCGAGCAGGGCATCGAACTGGAACGCGCCGAGCAGCTCGCCAGGCAGGTGCTCGACCTGGTGGCGAACGCGGAAAAGCCCGCCAGTGTGAGCGCTGAAGAATGGCAGCGGCAGCTTGATCTGCAGAAGGGCCTGGCGTATTCCGCCCTGGGACAGATCTATGTTCGCCAGAACCGGGATGTGGATGCAGTCGCTGCGTTCCAGCAGGCGAAGCCTCTGCTTCAGTCGGATCGCATCAACTATGCGCGGAACCTGTACCGCCTGGGATTCACGCTGGCCCGCATGAAGCGGGTGGCCGAGGCTCGTGCGGCTTTGAACGAGGTGGTGAGTCTCAATACGCCCTACACACCGTTGGCGCGCGACGTCCTGCGCAAACTGGCCGGGAGCCGTGCGGCCAGACCCTAAATCCCCGGGGAAGGGGTTTCACGACGGGACAGCCGGGGCAGGTACAATAGGAGAAGCTGTGCCTGGCTGTCTGCAGCCGGCGACAGACGGAGAGGTGTCTGAGTGGCTGAAAGAGCCCGCCTCGAAAGCGGGTAGGCCGGCTAAAACCGGCCTCGTGGGTTCGAATCCCACCCTCTCCGCCAGTTTCGCTGGTTGCACCACGATTCCCGCTGGCTAGCGGCGGGCCTGAAAGAAGCTCTGCAGCAGCCGCGCACTTTCCCCGGCCAGAACACCCCCGGTAATTTCCAGTTCGTGATTGAGCCGCCGGTCGTTGAGAATTCTGAACACCGTTCGTACCGCTCCCCCTTTGGGATCGTCGGCACCGTAAACCAGCCGTGCCAGCCGCGCCTGTACGATTGCTCCGGCGCACATCGCGCAGGGTTCGAGCGTGACATACAGTGTGGCGTCGGTGAGGCGGTAATTGCCCCGGGCGCGGGCCGCGAGGCGCAGCGCCACGATTTCAGCATGCGCCGTCGGGTCGCAGTCGGTAATCGTGCGGTTGCCCGCTGCCGCCAGCACCTGCCCGCCGGCAACGACCACAGCGCCGATGGGCACCTCCCCGGCGCGTTCGGCCAGCCGCGCCTGCTCCAGTGCTAGCTGCATGAAGTGCACATCTTCGGTGGGCATCGTTCACCAGCATAGCATCTCTGCTTGTGCGTCCCGGGTCGGGTAGCGTATACAGGCACGATGCACCTACACGGTTCCCAGGAGTGCCCGGTGAGAGAAACCCGAGCGAGCACGACGCCACACGCGGGCGCGCGGGGCTCCACAGCAGGCTGCCGGAGTTCCCCATGGGTGAATGCCGAGCGCGGCGGCATTCTGTTTCGGCTGCTGGCCGTGGGCGTCCTGATTGTGTTCGTGCTGGCCGGGGTCGTGTTTTATCGAAGCATCCTGGGGGCGCTCGGGAGCTGGCTGGTCGTGCAGGACGCTCCAGCCCGGTCCGATGCCATCATCGTGCTGAGCGGGGACAGCCCGCGCGCGCCCCGTGCGGCGCGTGCCGCCGAACTGTATCGTGCCGGATGGGCACCGGTGGTGGTGGCCAGCGGTACGGCCCTTCGCAGTTACTTTTCCGAAGCCGACCTGATCACACAGGACCTCATTCGCGACGGGGTCCCCAGAAGCAGCATCATTCCGTTTCGCCATACCGCGCGCTATACGCTGGCCGAGGCACAGGCGCTGGCTGTGTTCTGCACGCAGCGGGGCTGGCACCGCTTGCTGGTGGTGACCTCCAACTACCACACCCGCCGCGCCGATTACATCTTCCATCAGGTGTTTCCTCCCGCAGATCGCGTGCGGATCATTGCCGCTTCGGATGAGGATTTCGACCCCTATGGCTGGTGGACCCAACGCGAAGGGGTGAAGCTGTTTGTGCGGGAGTGGGTAGGGCTGGGTGTGGCCTTCTGGGAGCTGCATTGAAGGCAGGATGGGCGCCGGTCAGCATCGGCACAGAGGGCAGCTAGGAGGAGTTGCAGCGGCTGTACTATACTCGGTTGCGCTGCCGGGCCCGTGAGTGAGGCGGCGCTTGAAGTGCGGAGGCACCCGGTAGCAGGACCAGCATGCGGGGAGCGGTATGAGTGCTATCTCGAAGGGACTGAAGTTCAAGGGCGAAATCCACGGCAGCGAAGATCTGCGCATTGACGGCAGCGTCGAAGGCCGCCTGAACCTGACGGCCGGCGTCGTGGTGGGGCCGGGTGGACAGGTGATGGGCGACATCGAGGCCCGCGAAGTCGTCGTCGAAGGCACGGTGCGCGGCAACGTGACCGCTCGCGAGCGCGTGCGAATTGCGGCCAGTGGTCGCGTCGAAGGTGACGTGACGGCAGGCCGCCTGGCGGTCGAAGAAGGGGCGCAGATTTCCGGTCGCGTTCAGATTGCTGCCAGCACGCCCGCTGCGGCCGCCTCCCGGATCGCGAGCCGTCCCTAGCTCGGCGGCATGCCTTTTTTTCGCAAACGACCCACTCCGTCCCCGGCTCCGGTTGCTGAAACAGCGTCACCTCCTTCTGGCCCGACCGGCATCCTTCGCAAGTCGACCGCGCTGAAAGATTTTGTGCTGAAAATTCCCGAGGTGGATCCGCGTGCGCTGCTCGACCTCGGCCGAGCATTCCAGACCACGATCACGTTCTTCGCCGACCGTGGCTTCCGCATCGCCGTGCAGCCGCTGCTTGAAAGCTGGCGGCAGTTCGTCGAAGAGCAGCAGGCCCAGAACACTTCCGGAACCGAAACCCCGCCCGACCCAGGTGCGCTGGCGCAGCAATTTTTGGGTCGGGAGCTTCAATTTCCGCCCGGCAGCTTTCACGGCGTGCTGGCCTGGGACGTGTTCGACTGTTTCGAGCCGCCGCTGACCGATTTACTGGTCGAGCGGCTTCACGGGTTGCTGGCCCCGGGCGGCGTCCTGCTGGCGCTTTTCCACAGCGAACGGCCTGCCCAGCGCTGGTCGTACCGGGTCCGGGACATGGAGACGATCGAATTGATACCCAATCCCGGGGGGCTGCCGGTCGTCAACGTCTTCAACAACCGCCAGATCCTGAATCTGTTTGCCCGGTTCCGCTCCTGCACCACCTACATTGCCCGGGACCAGCTCCGCGAGGTGCTGGTGGTGCGCGAATGAAGCGACGCCTTTAGCTTCCGGAAAGCTCTCGGGAAGTGGCTGCGCGCCGCCTGCGCCAGGAGCGAAGCACCTGCGTCAGTCCGGGGAGAATGGAGAGCAGCACTACTACGGCGATGACCCAGTGGATGCGCCGCTCGACCTGCGGCACCGCCGTACCCAGGAAATACCCTGTCAGTTGTAGCGAAACGCCCCAGAAGAGCGCACCGGCAGCGTCGAAGAGGACAAACTTCCGGTACGACATCTGCGCCGCACCTGCCACGGCCGGGCAGAACGTGCGCGCGATCGGCACGAAACGAGCCAGAACGATCGCCGCAGCGCCGTGCGCTTCGTAGAACTGATGCGCCTGCTCGATGTAGCGGCGCTTGATCAGGCGCGAATCAGGCCTCCGGTACAAAGCCTGGCCTGCGCGCCGTCCAATCCAGTAGCCGAGCTGATCGCCGCCAAAGGCACACAGAGGCACCAGCACCAGCAGCCAGCCCAGCGGCAGGTGACCGGCGGCGGCAAAGATCCCGCTGGTCACCAGCAGCGAATCCCCGGGAAGGAAAAAACCGGCGAGCAGCCCGGTTTCGATGAAGACGATCGTGCAGACCGCCAGCGTGCCACCGAGCTGGATCAGCTCGCGCGCGTCGAGAATCGCTCCCCAGAGCTGTTGAATCCATCCTGCCATGCTTATGCTGGCCGCCGGCGCAGCGGCGCCTGCCGGCTCTTTAACCATATCAGAAACGCCGGCGGCTCACCGGCGGCTCGCCATCCTGCGTGTCCAGGAACCAACCCGGGCGTGACGTTATACTCTGGCTCCGTGGGGAATCGGCACGATCGCTACCGTCTCGCGGCTCCAAGCGTTGTGTCCGTCAATGTTTCAGCCGGACGCGATGTCCGGTACGAGGGCCGGCTGGTCCGCACGGGGATTTTCAAAGAGCCGGTGGCCGGCCCGGTTCGCGTTGGGCTGATCAATCTCGACGGTGACGCACAGGCTGACCGACGATACCACGGAGGAATACACAAGGCGGTATACGCATACCCGTTCGAGCATTACGCCTTCTGGGCCGAATCGTTGGGCCGCATCATGGCCTTCGGTCACTTCGGCGAAAACCTGACGCTGGCCGGCCTGACCGAGGAAAGCGTTTGCATCGGCGAACGGCTGCGGGTGGGCACCGCTGTGCTCGAGGTTTCACAGCCGCGCATTCCCTGCTTCAAGCTGGCTCTGCGCACGGGCCGGCGTGATTTCCCGGAGCTATTCCTGCAGAGCCGGCGTGTGGGTTTTTATTTCCGCGTGCTGCGCGAAGGAATCGTCGAGGCGGGCGATGCCGTCGAGACCATTGACTTTTTGCGCGGCGGCACCACCGTGGCGGATGCCATGGCCTGCTATCTTCAGCCGGCGCGCGATAGAGAACGGACACTGCGGCTGCTGCGCGATCCCGCACTCGCACCGGAGTTCAAACGCGCGCTCGAGCGGCGCCTGGCGCGCTCTAGATCAGGAACCTGAGTTGCGATGAAAAACCGCTGCCTGAAGGTTTTCGGCAGACGCTCACGTCCCGCGGCCAGGCAGAGTGGCGCGCCCGGAGGGATTCGAACCCCCGACCTTCTGGTTCGTAGCCAGACGCTCTATCCAGCTGAGCTACGGGCGCAGCTTCCGCAGGCGCCGCGCGCTGCGGCTCGTCGGGTAATTACGGCGCCATTCTAGCACACCCGAACGCCTGCTGCGCGGGGTGGCCCACGCAGCAGGCATTGCAGGCTGTGCCGCTTGCGACTCTTCCGGCCGATCAGCGCTCGGCGGCGCTTCCGGCTGGCTTCAGTGCAACCGGTTCGCCGGCGAACAGCGTCGGAGCGCCTGCCTGACGCGCCAGTTCGTTGTAGTGGGCGACGTCGGTTTGCAGGAGCTGGTTGAATTCGGCAAGCCTCTTCTCCAGCTCCTGCCGCAGCTCCGCCAGCCGTTCGCGTGCCTGCGGGCTGGGTGGCTCACCGTAGCCAATCCAGCCACCGCGCAGCAGAGCCTGGATTTTTCCGTGCAGGTCGTTCAGATAGTGGATGCTGTCTTCAGGAACGTTGCGCTGGACACGGGTGTTGTAGACGCTGTTGAGGAAGCGGTTCAGTTTCTGGGCGAGCGCCCTGCCTTCGGTGAGCACTTCGCGATAGCGGGCCGGCACTGCATCGGAGCCGCCTTCGCCTCTGGCCGCCTGCTCGAAAGCCGTCATCTGCGCCTGCAGGTCGTCAACGCGATTGATCACGGTATTGAGCGCGTTGAGCATATCGCGAACTTCCAGTCCGAACGCGACTTCGGCCTGGAAGGCGGCAGCGTCAGCGGGGAAGTTCGGATCCGGGCGAACGGTGAAGCTGGCCGACTCGGTATGGCCGGCTGCACTGACTTCGACCCGGTAGGTTCCCGGAGCAACCAGCGGCCCGCCGCCCGCGAATCCGAATTCGCCGCCGCCACCGGTGGGACGAAGCTGAGCTTCGCGGCGCAGGCGCACGGGTGGGTCGTAGCGCAGATCCCACACGAACCGGTTCAGACCGGCTTCGGCAGGCCCAAAGCGGGTGGCCACTACCCGGCCGCTGCTGTCGCGGATGGTGATTTTCACCGGCGTCTGCTCGCTCTCGGCTGCACGGCGGGGTCCGAAGGCTCCGCGGGCGCCAGCAAACGCCGGGCCGGCGGGAGCAGGACGGCCCTGCCCGCCACCGGCGGGTCTCAAAGCCTGCTTCAGATAGTAATCAATGACCGCACCCTGGGGAGCCTCGGGCGCACGGTAACCCGCGGCGCGGCGCTGCCCGAACGGCTCACGGTTGAGCAGAATGGCGTCATTGACACCGAACAGATGGAAGTCTGCCTGTTCGACGGCCGCAGACCATTCCTCGATCGGCCGCAGATTGTCCAGCACGAAAAAGCCGCGGCCGTGTGTGGCCACGACTAAATCACGGCCAGCAGCGAACTGCAGGTCCCAGACAGGCACGGTGGGGAAGTCCACAGGCAATTTCTGCCAGTGGTCACCGGCATCGGTGGAGAAATACAGACCCAAATCGTTGCCGAGCACCAGCAAACCGCGCTGGTTGGGGTCTTCGCGCACGACGTGCACCGGTGAGTCGGGCAGACCGGTTACGATCTTCTGCCAGCTACGGCCGTAGTCCCGCGTGCGGTAGACGTAGGCGTGATGGTCATCGAGCATGTGCGCATCGAAGGCGACATAGGCGGTGCCGGGGTCAAACGGCGAGACGCCAATTTGATAGACGCGCGCCCAGGCCGGGGCGTCCGGCGGCGTGACGTTCGTCCAGGTCTTGCCACCGTCCCGCGTCAGTTGAACCAGACCGTCGTCGGTTCCGACCCAGATGACCTGGGGATCGGTCGGTGCCAGCGTGATTGAAATGATGGTGTCGTAGGTTTCGGCTCCGCTGATGTCGTAATCAATGGGTCCGCCCGAAGTTTCCTGCTTCGATTTGTCGTTGCGGGTCAGGTCCGGGCTGATTACCGACCAGGTCTTGCCTCCGTCGGTGGATTTAAACAGGACGTTGCCGCCCAGATAGACTTCGTTCGCGTTGCGGGGTGAAACGGCGATGGGCGAGGTCCAGTTGAAGCGGTATTTCAGTTCGGCCGGGGGAGCGTCGGAGACACCAGCCAGATAGGGGCGGATGCTCCAGCGCAGCCGGCGCGTGCGGTCGAGCCGGATGATCGCCCCGTTCTGCGAATCCGCATAGATGATGTTTGGATCCGCGGGAGCCGGCACGGCATACTCACCGTCGCCGCCCGTCACCACTGACCAGTTGTTGCCCTGGCCGCACCAGGCGCTGTTGTCCTGTAGCCCGCCGCAGAGTGTGTAGGGCGTATCGGTTCCGACACCGGCCATGTAGAGCTGCTCGATGGGCAGGCGATCCAGGAATCGCCAGGTTTTGCCGCCATCCCGGCTCAGATACACTCCGCCGTCGTTGCCCTGCAGGATGCGATCCGGGTCGGTGGGGTCCTGCCAGAAGGCGTGGTGATCGGGGTGGACGCTGGCATCAATGGGCCGGGCGGTGCGCCCGCCGTCGTCGGACTGCATGAGCTGGTAGGAGAGGAAATAGAGTCGGTGTTCGTCATTGGGAGCGACGAACAGGCGGCAGAAATAAAACGGCCGCACATTGAGGGCGTGATTATCGCTCACCAGGGTCCAGGAGTCGCCCAGATCGAGCGACTGCCAGAGCGTTCCCTCGCGCGATTCGATCAGGGCGTAGACGTGGTCCGGGTTGCTGGGTGCCACGGCGACGGCAATCCGGCCCAGCGGCGGATGGGGCAGGCCCCGGCTGAGCTTCTGCCAGGTCAGGCCGCCGTCGGTGGACCGGTAAATTCCGCTGCCTTCACCGCCGCTTTCCAGTTTCCACGGATAGCGGCGGAACTGCCACATGGCTGCAAACAACACTTTCGGGTTGCCGGGCGCCATCACCAGATCGGAGACGCCCGTGCTGTCGTTCACGTAGAGCACCTTCTGCCAGTTCCGGCCACCGTCGGTGGTCAGAAACACGCCGCGGGTCGGGTTCGGCCCCCAGGCGTGTCCCAGAACGCCCACCAGTACCCGATCGGGGTTTTGAGGATCAATGACGATGCTTGAGATCTGGCCGGCATCGGCCAGCCCCTTGAACTGCCAGGTGCGGCCGCCGTCGGGAGAAAAGTACACGCCGGCGCCGTCAATCAGATCGTTGCGCGGATTGGCTTCTCCTGTGCCCACCCAGACCAGGCTGGGATTCGATGGCGCCAGAGCAACCACGCCGATGGAAGCCGTGCCCTGATGTTCGAAGATCGGGGTCCAGGTCTCGCCTCCGTCCGTCGTCTTCCAGACACCTCCGCCGGCCGTACCGACATAGTAGACGTTGGGATTTCCGGGAATTCCCACAACCGACGTCACCCGGCCACCCGCTTCAGCGGGCCCCAGGTTGCGGAATTTCCAGCGAGCAAAGGGGCTCGCGGGGGATGTTTGCGGTTGCGATGCAGGTTGCTGTGCAAAAGCAGAAGGCGACAGCGAACTGCCCAGTGTGGCCAGTGCCGCCACCACCAGCCAGCGTTTCATGGTCCCTCCCCGTGGCCGGCTCCGGGCCTCAGGGGGCGTGCAGGCAGTGCCGCCGGGGCGCGGAGCCGGAGTTACGGCACCCAGGGTGCCTTAGCCAGCATAAGACACGCCGGCCAGCGGAGAGGTAACACGAACCTTAACGTTTCCGCACTTTCAGGGCGACCAGCAGGGGATCGGACGCCGTCTTGAACAGCAGTCCGCGCAGCGAAACGCGGTCACCAGCAGTCAGCCCGGAGACACCGTTCACGCCTTCGAACTCGGTGGCCGAGGAGGTCTGCACCTGGATCTGATTGATTCCGGCCGTGGTGAACAGAGCCGAAAGCTGGTTGACCACGAAATTGGGCGGTGCCACCGTGGCCACCGTGCCGGTGAGCTGCGTGTCGGTCAGCCGTACGCGGTCGGTCGTCACCGCCAGTCCGGTTCCGCTCGAGGCGACTGCCAGCACGCGCAGGCGCACGCGCTGCCCGGGCAGCAGGTCGCTCAGACCATTGAAGGAGACGCCGGCGGGCAGGGTCGCTCCATCGGTGTTGACGCTGAAGCTGGCACCACTCTGCACCGTGACGGTTACAGGGATGCCGACTCCCAGCCCGGCAATATCGGGCACTTCGTCGAGCACGACCATGTTGAATGTGTTCTGCGCCGCGTTGATGCTGACAACGGTGCCCTCGGCAAGCTCTTCGTTGGGATTCTCTTCCAGATGCACCTTGACGGCCACAAATTGACCGCTGGAGTTGAGGGACAGATCCACCTCGACGACCTGCCCGACTTTCAGGCACGAGAAGTTGTTCGCCGCGCAGCCGGCTTCGTCGAAGTCCTCAAACTGTGTGCTGCTCGTGACGGCCACCGTAAGGGACTGGCCGCTAAAGAATTCTTTCAGGGTGAACTGATTGTTGCCGATGGCCGTCACCTGGCCGAGCACGTCCTCGAATTTCTCCAGCTCCCCGCTGGGCTGCAGTGCGGGAACCTGCGTAAAGCTGACCTGCGGAGTCACCGAAAGATTGGACTGCACCGAAGCGTTGAGGTTGAAGTCCACCACGAGCCCGACGGGCGTGTTGTCGTTCAGCGTCAGCGGGAACGGAGCCGTGGGCGCAGTAACCGTCGCCGTCGTCGCGTTCAGCGTGGGGTGCAACTGGCACACAGTCTGCCCGCCGCAGAACTGACCGGTCGTGTCGAGGATGGTCATCTCCGGGTTCGCGAACGTCAGCGTGATGCCCGAATAGGTGCCGGGCGGAGCCGGCGCCGTGTTCAGGAAGGCCGTCTCCGTCTCCAGTTGCTTGAGCTCGATTTCGACGGGAGCATTGAGCAGGGAGACGGCCGCCTGCGAGGAACTGGAGGGCTGCAGTTGCGCTCCGGTGACCGTGATCTCAAACGCCAGAATGGTCACACCAGAAGGGGGTGTGTCCCGCATGCTTACCGTGACGGGCGCCGAGCCCGTCATCGGGTTCGTCGTCGTTGTTCCTCCGCAGCCGGCTAGCCACAGGCCGGCCGAGCTCATGAATGCCAGAACCACAGCGATGCCGGGCCACTGCCTTCCCCTACCACCCACTAAACGCATCTCACCCTCCCATGCGGAACGAATCTTTGTGCCGTTTAGAATATCGGCAGCATGGTTGGGTTGCCCGAGTCGAGGATGAAACGAAGGTGGGTGTTACCGACCCAATCAATAGCGGTAGAAGTCTCTGGCGTCAATGGGCTTCGAGCTGAGGCCGAGCTGCAGGATCTCGACCGAGGCCGTTCGATCGAACACCCTGCCCGGCAAGGCCCGTTTGACCACCAGACGGGTTATTGCCAGCAGCAATCCCCCCAGAAGGCAAAGACCCAGCAGCAGGCCAGTTCCCAGGATGGTTCCCAGGACGTACTGCGCCATGGTCAGATCTTTGAGCGCCCACGACGGTTCGTTCCAGGTGACGGTGGTCTCATACACCACCCGACGTAGCAGTGCCTCCGCCTCACCGCGCGTGCGGGCTCCGGCCACGGCGGCCACCAGCGGTCCCTGGCGTCGCACGTAGAGAGTCGGCTTGGCTCCAGAGGCGTGCTCTGGATTGAGGCCGAACCAGCGATTCAATTCGTCCACGTGCAGCGCGGCCAGTTGCTGCGTCGGGTAGGAAATCAAGACCAGCGTCAGCGCCTGGCGGCCCACACGATACTGCGCCAGCTCTACCTCGGCACTGTCGGAGAAGCCCACCCAGTCCCCCGGAATCTGCGGGAAGAACTGGGTGAGCAGCTCGGGCTCCAGGATGTAGCGGTCGGAGTGGGCAATCAGGTGCTCGACGGGCAGATACTGCCACAGTTGCGGATACGGTGTGCGGTCGGCCTGGCGGGCCAGCACTGAGGCGAGTTCCTTGAGGTCTGGAGCAAGAGTCGGCAAGTTCTGCCCGCGCACGCTGACCAGCAAATTGCCGACCAGGAGCAGAGCCTGATTGGCCGTCACCGAGGAGTGGGGAACCGGACGTACATCGGCTTCGGGCACCGGGCGCAGGAAGGAGTACGCACTGTAGGCATAGGAGGAATCGGGCAGCGCGTAGACGGCCACGCTCAGGGTCTGTGATCCGCGGCGGTAGACCTTTTGCACGGGTGGGGCTGAACGGCAGGTCGCGAGAATCTGCGGATTCAGGCTCTCCACGGCTGCTTCGACACCGGATTCTGCCTGCCAGCCGGCGAAGCTATCCGGAAGCGAAACGGTGCGACCCGAGGGAGCCTGCACGACGGTGGCCAGAAGCAGTGCGAGCACCAGCGGTGCAGTCATACACTTTCATTCTAACGACCCGGGGCCGAAAGCAGCTACTCTGGCCCGTGCGGCGGACTACCGGCTGGCGGCGTACCCGGGTGGGGCAGGTTGACGGTCAGGCTGTTCAGGCTGGCCAGGTAACTCACGATACCTCGATAGAGGCCCTCGGCAATGCGCTGGCGATACTGCGGCCGATTCAGCAGCCGCTCGTCTACGGGATTGCTGAGGAACGACACTTCGGCCAGCACGGCCGGCATGCGGGCCCCGATCAGGACCACGAACGGTGCTTTCTTGACCCCGCGGTCGGGAACGGTGCGGACGCGCCGGACCTGACGCACCAGCGACCGCTGCACATCGAGCGCAAGCTCCCGCGATTCCTCCACTTTTTCGTTCCTGGCAATCTTCTGCAGAAGAGTTTCGAGCTCGTGCACGGACTGCCGGGAGCTGGCATTTTCACGCGCAGCCACTTCGAGGGCTTCGGGCGAAGTGGTGAAGTTGAGATAGTAGGTTTCGATTCCGCTGGCATTGTGCTCCCGGCTGGAGTTGGCGTGGATGGAAACGAACAGGTCGGCGTGTTGCTCGTTAGCCAGCCGCGTGCGATCTTCGAGCGGGACGAACCGGTCGTCGGTGCGCGTGTAGATGACTTCGGCTGCCGGCAGGCGCTGTTCGATGAGCTGACCGAGTCGCAGCGCGATGTCCAGGCAAATGTCCTTTTCGCGTGTGCCGTGCGGGCCGATCGTTCCGGTATCGAAGCCGCCGTGGCCGGCGTCAATGACGATCCGATTGACCTTCAGCCCCAGAACGCGGGTCAGCGAGCGGTTACCCGAGTGCATGGGCAGAGCCGGCTCCGGTGGTTCTGAAGCAGGGCGTTCTGTAAGGGGCGGTGTGATTCCGGTCTCTTTTTCTTCCGGGGAGGCGCTTGCCGGAGTCCCGGCAGTGGCCGTGGCGGATGCTGCCGAATTCTGTGTTACCGGTGTGGCTGCTGCAGCCACGGCAGCAGGATGGGCCGTACGCTGCTGTGGGCCTGAACCTTCGACCGGGGACTGCTCGGCCGTAACATGATTGCTCGAGGCGAGGTCGAGCGTGAGCAAAAATCCTTGTGAGTCGGCCTCGGGCCGCATCTGAACGCGCAGCGCTTCCTGCGTGTTGAATACCAGACGGACGACATCGGGGCGGTTCTGTGCGATCCGGCATTCGAGGCCGAAGGCCCTGTCGACCACCAACCGCGATTGGATTCCCGCAGCCAGGCGCGCTGGCCACAGGTCTACATAGACGCGCACGGGTCGAGAAAGCCGTTCGGTCCGAAAACGCACGGGACTGCTCACGTGTACGATGACGGACGGGCCATCCGTATCCGCGAGGATCTCGACGGCTTCCACGCGAGCAACGCCAGTGGGTTCAGCAGATGCGGTGGTCGCACGCGGAGCAGCCGGGGCCTGCTGCCGGGCCCGCGGCTGCCGGGCGAACTCACTCCGCGGATAGTGCTGGAGCAGGAAGGCGATGAACTTGTCCGCCAGGGCGTCGTCGCCGAACTTGTTTCGCTCGATTTCGGCGATCTGCCATAGTGCCTGCGGAACGTAGCGGCTGTGCGGGTACTCGTGCACGAGAAGCTGGTAGGTGTTCAGAGCGGCGCGATAGTAGCGTAGCCCGTAACGCCGCCCCATTTCTTCCTGCAGTCGGGCAGCATGCAGGAGCGCCGATGTGGCGTAAGGAGAAGCCGGGGCTTTTTGGTAAACGCGCCAGAACGCATTCACCACGCGCTGATACGCGGCCGCGCTCGCCTGCCGGCTCGGGGCAGCGTCCAGCTTCTCTTCCAAATGCAGGGCTGCAGCGTAAAGCTGCCGGGCGGTGGACGGGCGCGAGCTGGCCCGCGCTGGCCCGGCGGCTGCGAGCAGCAGCACCACGAAAAAACCGATTGAAGAACGACGCTGCATTACTGGTTGGTGTACCAGAGCTGGCCGCGCTCATCGGCTACGGCGAAAATACGCGGAGCGCCCGACGGTGCATGTTCGTCCGGCGTAGCAAAATAACGGTCCAGGACCGTGCGGACGTAGTGTGAAAAAGCCGTGTCCGCCACGGGTTCGCGCAGCCGGTCCACTGCCGCCGGCCCGGCATAGTATGCAGCCAGCGCGCGTTCGAGGTCTCCTCGGTAGCGCACAATCAGCTCCTGCAGGTAGCGCGTACCCGCAAGCAGGTTTTCCTCGGGGTCGAGTGGATGCCGCGCGCCGTAGTGCGCCGCCGTCGGGGGCATCAACTGCATCAGTCCGCTGGCACCGCGACGCGAAATCGCCATCGTTTTCCACCCGGATTCGATGGCGATCAATGCCTGAACGAGCCGCGGGTCCAGCCGGTGCTGCCGGGCTACCGCATCTACCAGTGACCCAAGGGCGGCCGGGGGATGACGGCGTGAAATCTCGTGCCGTGTGGCGGCCTGCGCCTGCCGGGCACCAGGAGCCCTGTCGTCCTGGATATAGACGACTACTCCATGTTCGCGCACGGCGACAATCTGACCGTGGGCTGTGACTGCAGCGACGAGCAACAGACCCGGCAGCAGTAGCTGTCGAAGCACTCAAACACCCTTGCGTTGCCGCCGGGAAAGGCAGCCAGACACTTCCGGGCGCTGATTGGCTCGAGCCCGGAGAGTGCTTCCGGTCCCGCGAACCGTTTCTGGCGCCTACGATTCTAGCATCTGGCCCACCAGGCTGTATACCTGCTGGATGGCACCTTCAAGAGCCTGTGTGTCTTTTCCGCCAGCCTCGGCCAGATCCGGACGCCCGCCGCCGCTTCCACCGACCAGGCGGGCTACGGCCTGCGCGATGCGCCCGGCGTGGAGGCGGTCGGTCAGGTTCCGGCTGACCGCGGTGACCAGCGACACGCGCCCATCCTCGGTGGTCCCCAGAACCACCACGCCGGAGCCCATTTTCTGCCGGAGCGCATCGGCCAGTTCACGCAGCATCCTGCGGTCGAAGTCGCTCACGCGCGCGGCCACCACGGGTACGCCGGCGACCGTGCGCACCTGTTCGAGCAGGGCCGTCGCTTTCTGCCGTACCTGCTCCCGCCGCAGGTTCTCGAGCTGGCGCTCCAGCGCCCGCTGGGACTGTTCGAGTCGTTCGATGGCTTCGAGGAGCGCCTCGGGCGGCGTGTGCAGGCGCTCGGCCAGCTGTTCGAGCGTCTGCCGCGCACGGCGGTAATCTTCTAGAGCGGCTTCGCCCGTGATGGCCTCGATCCGGCGCACCCCGGCGGCGGCCGATCCCTCGGCCGTGATCTTCATCACCCCGATGTCGCCCGTACGCGTCACGTGCGTACCACCGCAGAGCTCCTTGCTGTAGAAGCCGCCCGGGAAATGGTCATCGGGGATCGTCACCACGCGAACATTCTGCTCTGGATATTTGTCGCCGAAGAACGCCAGAGCTCCCGAAGCCAGGGCATGGTCGAGCGTGGTGACCTCCGTCTCGACCGGCAAATTTTTCAAGATTTCTTCGTTGACCTGAGTTTCGATCTCGCGCAACTCTTCAGGGTCGAGCGGGGCAAAGTGGGAGAAATCGAAGCGCAGCCGGTCGGGAGCCACCAGGGATCCGGCCTGCTTGACGTGCGTTCCCAGAACCTGGCGCAGGGCAGCGTGCAGAAGATGGGTGGCGGTGTGGTTGCGCCGAATCCGTTCGCGCCGGGCTGCATCGGCCACCGTGGCCACCCGGTCGCCGACGCTCAGCGGGGCGCGCGTGGTCACCCGGTGGGCGATCAGTCCGAAGACGGGGTAGTAGGCGCCGTGCACGAGGGCCAGTTCCTGCTCGAGCCGGTTATCGTAGAGCCAGCCCGTATCGGCCACCTGTCCGCCGGCCTCGGCGTAGATGGAGGTCCGGTCGAGGATGACCTCGCAATCGGTGCCGGCCGGAACCTGATCCACGGCGCCCTGCTCGGTGACCAGCGCGAGGATTTTGCAGTCGCGGGCGACGGTGCCGTAATAGAAATCCGGCTCGGTGCGAAATGTCTCTGCCAGGCGTACGTAGACGGGGCGTGCAGCTTCTCTGGCGGTGGCTTTCCAGGACTGCCGCGCGCGCTCGCGCTGCCTTTCCAGCTCGCGCTCGAACTCCTGTTCGGCTTCAGGCTCGATGACCCAGCCTCGCTGCTGGGCCAGATCGCGGACGAAATCGGGCCGCAGGCCCAGCGTGTCGTAGGCGTAGAAAAGGTCGGCTCCCGTCAGCACGGCCGGGCGGCTCGCTGCGCTGCCGGCCTCCAGCCGTTTTTCGAGCGCGCGCACCGCCGGCACCACCAGCCGGGCATACTTCTCCTCTTCGTTGCGCAGGACCGTGGCGACGCGCTGCAGGCTCTCGACCAGCTCGGGATAGGCCTCGCGCATCAACGTCGTGACCTCGCCCGCCATCCGGAACAGCACTGGCTCGTTCTGGCCCAGCCGCCGCGCATGGTCGCAGGCGCGCCGGATGATCTTGCGCAGGACGTAGCCCCGGCCCTCGTTGGCCGGCAGGACGCCATCGGAAATCAGGAAGGTGGCAGCGCGGCTGTGATCGGCCAGAATGCGCAGGGAAACGTCGTCTTCGGGGTCCTCACCGTAAGGATGGCCGGTCAGGTCGGCCGCAAAGTCAATCAGCGGCCGCAGCAGGTCGGTGTCGAAGTTACTGATTTTGCCCTGGAGCATGGCCGCCACCCGCTCCAGCCCGGCTCCAGTGTCCACCGAAGGGCGCGGCAGCGGCGTGAGCCGGCCCGAAGCGTCGCGATTGAACTGCATGAACACCAGGTTCCAGATCTCGACGTAGCGCCCGCAGCCGCAGGGAAAGGCGCAGTCGGTATGTCCCTGCTCGCTGGCCTCAGGCCCGAAGTCGTAGAACAGCTCTGAACACGGCCCGCAGGGACCCGTATCGCCCATGGCCCAGAAGTTGTCTTCATCGAACCGGGCGATGCGCTCCGCGCTGGCGCCGGCCACCTGCTGCCAGAGCCGGTAGGCTTCGTCGTCGCTCGTGTGTACGGTGAAGTAGAGCTTTTCGGCGGGCACGCCCCACACCTGGCGCACCAGTTCCCAGGCATAGGCAATCGCTTCGCGCTTGAAGTAATCGCCGAAGCTGAAATTGCCCAGCATCTCGAAAAAGGTGTGATGGCGGCGGGTGCGCCCCACCACCTCCAGATCGTTGTGCTTGCCCCCTGCGCGCAGACATTTCTGGCAGGAAACTGCGCGGCGGTAGTCGCGTTCCTCGAGGCCCAGAAAAACGTCCTTGAACTGATTCATGCCGGCATTGGTGAACAGCAGCGTCGGGTCGTTCACCGGCACCAGCGAGGAGCTGGGAACGATGCGGTGTCCGCGAGCGGCAAAAAACTCCAGAAAGGATTTGCGGATGTCGTTGCTCTTCACGGGTTACCCTTTTTGCGCGCAGCCGCCGTGGCCCGCCGGCCGTGCCGTTGCGGGGAACAGAACTGGCTGCTGGCGATTATGGCAGACGGGCCGGGGTGGTGCAATCGGGCTCACACGGTAGCCAGCAGATGCCCCAGCCGCGCCCGCTTGGTCCGCAGGTAGCGCCGGTTGTGGGGCGTTGCCGGCGGCTCGCAGCGCAGGCGTTGCACCACGCGCACGCCGGCCTGCTCCATCTGGCGAATTTTCTCGGGGTTGTTCGACAGCAATCGGATGGAGCGGATGCCGAGCCGGCGCAGGATGGCCGCCGGGAAACGGTAATCGCGCTCGTCGGCAGCGAAGCCCAGCCGGCGGTTGGCCTCCACGGTATCCAGTCCACGATCCTGCAGGGCATAGGCCCGTAGCTTGTTCATCAGCCCGATCCCGCGGCCCTCCTGCGGCAGGTAGATCAGCAGGCCAGCGCGCGCCCGGCCAATGCGGGCCAGGGCCAGCTCGAGCTGCCCGCGGCAGTCGCAGCGCTGGGAGGCGAAGACATCTCCCGTCAGGCACTGGGAATGGATGCGCACCAGCGGGGCGCGCACGCGCTCGGGTTGCCCGTGCACCAGCACCAGGGCGTGCTGGCCGCCGGTGGCCTCCTCGAAGCCGAGCAGCGTGAAGCGTCCGAAGGGGGTGGGTAACTGGGTCCGCGCCACCAGTCGCAGGCGCGGACGCGCTGTTCGCTGCGGCATGGGGAACCCGTTATTATAGCAACCGGTGTCCGCACTGCCGGATGGCGCCGTGACTGTACCCGTCTCCGCAAAAGACCTGCTCTTTACCGAGCTGATGCGCGTGGCCGCGGCCGCCTCGGTGGCCGCTCTGCTGGCACGCTTCCGCACGTTTCGCAGCGCCCTGTTCGGCACCCCGCGCCATGACCTGCGGGTCATGCTCATGCTGGTGGTCCCGTTTTCGCTGGGTGTAGTGCTCCGTCTGTTCGGCTACCCCTTCGCCGATCTCTCGCTCGAAGGCGCGCTGCTGACCGGCCTGGTGGCCGGCCGGCTCTGGGGGCCGATAGGCGGCACATTGATCGCTCTGCCCGCGCTGACTCACGGCGAATGGCTGGGCGTGTTGCTGGGTGCGGTGGCCGGACTGACCGGAGGCGCGATCCGGGATTTCGTTCCCGACCGAAACGTGCTCTGGGACTTCGGCCCGTTTACGTTTCTGAGCGTTCCCCGACGGCTGCTGCGCTCGTGGGAGGAGCCCGAGGGCATCTGGCCCCTTCTGCCGCTGGGGGCCTGCGTTCTGCTGGAGCTGGCACGGCCGCTGCTCACGCGGTGGTTTCCGGGCCGCAGCCTGTTTTTCCTTCCCGCCGGTCACCCCTGGCTGCTGTTGCTCGATCTGTTCGCCACCGTCTTTGCGGTGGCGACCCCGATCAAGATCTGGAACAGCATTCGGCTCGAGCTGAATCTGCAGGAAAACCAGCGCATGCTGCTGAAGGCGCGCATGGACGCCCTCACCAGCCAGATCAACCCGCACTTCCTGTTCAACACCCTGAACACGGTGGCCTCGCTGGTCCGGCAGGAGCCCGACCGCGCGCGCGAGGTGGTGATCAAGCTCTCGAACATCCTTCGCCGCATCCTGCGCCAGCACGATACGTTCGTTCCGCTGCGCGAGGAGCTGGCCTTCATTGACGACTATCTGGACATCGAGGTGGCGCGGTTCGGCACCGACAAGCTGCGGTTTGTGCGCGAGGTGGACCGCGAAACGCTCGATGCGTTCGTCCCCACCATGCTGCTCCAGCCCATCGTCGAAAACGCCGTGCGCCACGGCCTGGCACCCCGGCTCGAGGGCGGGGAAATTCGCCTCCGCACGCACCGCCAGAGCGGGCGCCTGGTGGTCGAGGTCGAGGACAACGGCATCGGCATTTCGCCCGTGCAACTGGAAGAGATCTGCGATCGCGGCATCGGGATCCGCAATGTGCGCGAGCGGCTGCGCCTGCTCTACGGAAACGATTTCCAGTTCGAGATCACCAGCCGCCCGGGCGAGGGCACGCGCATCCACATCGAAATTCCCGAACTCACACAGGCTCTGCCGGAAACGGGCGCGGTGGCGTGAGGGCGAACGCTCCGGGCGGCCGTCGGCGAAAAGGAAATGCGCAGGCCCGGCGCCACCCCGCACGGCGCTGGGATAGCCGAGGAGAGGTTTGATTGATGGCCGCGGCAAGACTGGCCGGCAAATACGCTTTGATTACCGGAGGCGGTTCCGGCATTGGCCGCGCCTGCGCTCTGGCCTTTGCTGCTGAAGGCGCCAGTGTGGCCGTGCTGGGGCGCCGCCGTGATCCTCTGCAGCGCGTCGTGGAAGAGATTGCTGCCCGGGGCGGCTCGGGCATGGCCGTCGTAGCCGATGTGACCGATGCGGCAAGCGTCAGGCGCGCCCTCGAAGAAATCGCCGAACGGTTCCCAGCGTTGCACGTCCTGGTGAACAATGCCGGAGCCAGTTACGTGGGAACGATCGAGGAAACTCCGGAAGAGGACTGGCAGCGGGTGCTGGCGGTGAATCTGACCGGTGCGTATCTGGTGACGCGGTATGCGCTTGGCTTGCTGCGAGGGGCCGGCGGAGCAGCCGTCATCAACATGGCTTCCGTCTACGGGCTGGTTGCGCGGCCGCGTCGGGCTGCCTATGCAGCCGCCAAAGGAGGTCTGGTTCAGCTCACGCGCGCGATGGCACTGGACCACGCTGCCGAGGGGATTCGTGTCAACTGCATCTGCCCGGCTCTGGTCGAAACGGAGATGCTGGAGCGGGTTCTCGGAACGGGCGAGCAGGCCGAGCGGGAGCTGGCCAGCCGGATCGCCGAGCTGCCTCTAGGGCGGATCGGCAGGCCCGAGGATGTGGCGAGCCTGGCGGTCTTCCTTGCCTCGGATGAATCGTCGTGGATGACGGGCGCGGCAGTTGCCCTGGACGGAGGGCTCACTGCGAAATGATCACCGACCTCCGCGGTCAGAAAACAGCTCAGCGCAATCGGCGAGCACGGATGCCCGGCGAGGTCAGCGCGAGCCGCTGAAGCCGTTGGGCTGGCCGCTGCCGAGATAGCTCTGCCCGTTCGAGCCGCCGCTGGCCGCCTCGTCGCCGGTTTTGTAGATGTACTTGATGGCGTGTTTGAAGATGAGCAGGTTGGGGCTGCCGTAGCGGGTCAGCTTGATGCAGTCGCGGTCGTACCACTCGATGGTGCCCTGCAGCACCTCACCATCGGTGAGCACGACGGCCACCGGCGTACGCGCCTGCATCTGCTTGACGAAGTAAAACTCTTCGGCGTGGGTCTGTTCCGGTGGCGTTGGCTTCTTCCGCGGCGGGGCGGCCGGCACGAAGGCTTCTTTGCCTCCGCCGGCACCCACGGGGGGTCGCATCAGTTTCCGGTTCAAGGTCCTGCTCCTTGGTGGCCTCTATCGGGCCTTGAAAATTCCTTCCTCGCAACGACTGCGCCGGCCCGCCACTTCACGCCTCCGGCCTGCGGCCCGCCACGGCCCGCGCACTCCACCGGGCGACGCTGGCGGTCATCTGCAACTCCCGGTGAAGGTTCCGGCGCATGCCGGCCACCAGACGATCCAGGCTGTGAACCACCTCGGTTACCCATTCGCTGTTGACCTGCCTGCCGAGGTTTTCCAGACGGGCCTGCAGATCGGGGTAGTGCATTTCCCCGCGTGTGAATCCGCAGGAATACCGCAGCAGGTCTGTAGCCGCACTATAGAACAACTCAAGGATGTTTTCAAACCCTTCGGCATCCTGTTTGACCAGGTGTTCGATTTGCGCCAGGGCTTCATCGAGCGAGCCGCGGGCCGCCAGCTCGAGCACGCGCACAACCGTCTCCCGCAGCGGCACCCACTGCCCGGGGTCCAGCCGCAGCGCGAGACCGGGACGGCCGCGCGCCAGATGCGCCACCAGGCGGCGTTCGCCGGCTTTGAGCTCCGGCCGCCGCTCGGCCAGAAACTTCTCCACTTGGGCCGCCGGCACCGGAGCCAGCCGAAACACGAAGCAGCGCGACCGCAGCGTCGGCAGTAGCGTTTCCGGCGCCGGGGCCAGCAGAACGAACAGAGCCGTCTCTGGAGGCTCCTCGAGGGTTTTCAGCAGAATCGTCGCGTAATCCCAGCGCATGGTGTCGGCGCCGGCCAGGATGAAAATCCGGCGGCGCAGTCGCGGTGCAAGCACGGCCGCGCGCTGCACGGCCCGCAACTGCCCCATGCGCAGAACCGGCCGAGCCACCGGACTCAACCGCCGCACGGGATCGGGCGGCACCAGCCAGACGTCCGGATGCGCCTGCACGACGAGCGGCACGCGCTCGACCGTGGCCGCATCGGGCTGTTCGCCGCGCTCGGCCAGTGCGGCAGCGACCAGCGCATCGGGCTGCTCGAGCTGCCCGATGGCCTGGCAGGCGGGGCAGGCCCCGCAGAAGTCGTCTCCCCCGGCGGCGCAATTGACCGCCCGGGCCAGCATCACGGCCAGGGTGAGCTTGCCGATCCCGGCGGGCCCGGTGAGCAGCAGCGCATGCGGCAGCCGGCCCGAGCGCAGCATCTGCCGCAGCACGCTCACCACCCGCGGGTTCCCCACAAAGGTCTCGAATCCCATCTCCCCCTATCCTGCCAGCCGCTCGCTCAGTGCCGCCAAAATCTCGGCGTGAATCTCTTCGGCCGAACGCGGCCGCCCAAACCGCATCCCCTCGACTGTCACCCAGTCCGGCCGTTGCGCTAGCCAGTCGTAGACGCTCGCAGCCTGTTCGAGATGCTGCCGGCTGGATTCCTGCAGGTCGCGAGGAAGGCCCCCGGCTCGCTCCCGGGTGCGGCGCAGGGCTTCCTCGACGGGAAGGCGGAGATAGATCACCAGGGTTTCCCGGGGAATCGCAAAGATCTCATACTCCAGCCGCTCGAGCCAGGAAAGAAACAGCTCGCGTTGCTCGGCTCGAACGCGACCTCCCTGATGCGCCAGGTTCGATCCCACATACCGGTCGGCGACCACCAGGTGGCCTGCAGCCAGTGCCTGTTCGAGTCGCGGTCGGGCTTCCAGGCGATCGCCGGCATAGAGCAGGGCAGAGAAGTGCGGATCCACGGCTTCGATCGGCCCGAACTCACCGCGCAGGTAGCGGGCCACCATCTGTCCGAAGAAGGAGTCGTAGCGGGGGAAGCTGAACACGGTGACGGGTAGCCCGCGCTGCGTCAATGCGGCCACCAGCAGCTCGACCTGCGTACGTTTGCCCGCGCCATCAATGCCTTCGATGGCGACCAGTCCGCGCCAGGCCTGCATGGGCGTTGCCGGCCAGTGTATCGGGGGCGGGCAGTGCGGGCAAACCCCGCCGGTTGGCAGGACGGCCGGTGCTAGAATCGCGCCGTGAGCAGCATCGCATCGGCTCTGGCGGCTGCGCTCGAAAGCGTTCGCGCGCGGATCGCCCGGGCGGCCGAGCGTTCCGGCCGCACCGCCGAATCGGTCACGCTGGTCGCGGTCACGAAAACGGTCGCCGCCGAAGCCATATGCGAGGCCTACCGGCTCGGGCTGCGCCACTTCGGCGAAAACCGCGTGCAGGAACGCGAAGCGAAGCGCGCCGCCCTCGACGAGCTGACCGAAGCCGTCTGGCACATGATCGGGCACCTACAGCGGAACAAGGCGCGTCGAGCCATCGAGCTCTTCCATCGGCTGGATTCGCTCGACAGCCTCCGTCTGGCAGAGAAGCTCGAAGCCGTGGCGGCCGAACGCGGCGTGCGGATGCCGGTGCTGATCGAGGTGCGGCTGGCGCCGGAGGAAAGCAAGACGGGCGTCGAGCCGGAAGCCCTGCCGGCCCTGGCCGAAGAGGTGCTGCGCCTGCCGCATCTGGAGCTCGAAGGCCTGCTCGCGGTGCCCCCTTTTCACAGCGACCCCGAACAGGTGCGGCCCTATTTCCGCCGGCTCCGCGAACTGCGCGACCGGCTGGCGTCGCAGCTTGGGGTGCCGCTGCCGCGGCTTTCGATGGGCATGAGCCACGATTTCGAGGTCGCCATCGAGGAAGGTGCAACAGAAATTCGCCTGGGGACCGCACTGTTCGGGCCACGCCGGCCGTGAGCCTGTGGTTTGGTTTGACTGTGGCCGAATTGCTAGAATCCGACGGAAGTCTTTCGACGAAACCGCACGTCTGGTGACGCCGGCCGGCAACAAAATCCGGAACATCCAGCGCGCTCTCGCGCAGACAGGCGTGGACGGCTGGCTCTTTTATGACTTCCTCCATCGCGATCCGATTGCCTACAGCGTTCTGGGTCTCGAAGGAGGCCTGGCCAAACGGCGCTGGTTTTATTTGATTCCGGCTTCGGGATCACCCCGGAAGCTGGTCCACCGCATCGAGGCGCTGGCTCTGGAGTCGCTGCCGGGCCGCCGTTATTTCTATGCCTCCCGGCAGGAGCTCGAAGCGGGGTTGCGGCAGTTGCTGGACGGGCTGAAGGTGGTGGCCATGCAGTACTCGCCGCAGGCGCGAAACCCCTACGTTGGCACCGTGGATGCCGGCACCGTCGAGCTGGTCCGGCGCAGCGGCGTACGCGTGGTGAGCTCGGGCGACCTGGTGCAGCGGTTCGAAGCCTGCTGGAGCGACCGCCAGCTGGCAAGCCATCTGGCCGCGGGACGCAAGATTGACCGAATCGTGCAGCAGGCGTTCCGCCAGGCCGCCGCGGCGCTGCGGACCGATCGGCGGCTCACCGAATACGACCTGCAGCAGTGGATGGTCGAAGCGTTTCACCGCGAAGGCCTCACGGCGGACAGCCCGCCGATCGTTGCCTTCGGGCCCAACAGCGGCAACCCGCACTACGAGCCAACCCGCGCCCGTAGCGCCCGCATCCGTCCCGGCGGCGTACTGCTGCTGGACGTCTGGGGCAAACTGGATTGCCCCGGCAGCGTCTATTACGATGTGACGTGGGTGGCCTTCACCGCATCGGAGGTTCCCCCACGGGTCGAGCGTGTGTTCGAGGTAGTGCGGCAGGCGCGCGACGCGGCCATCGCCTTCGTCCGCCGCGCGGTCGAACAGCAGCGGCCGGTGCGGGGATGGCAGGTGGACCGCGTGGCCCGCAACGTGATCGAGCGCGCAGGCTTCGGTCCGTACTTTACTCATCGCACCGGGCACAATATCGGCACCGAGGTGCACGGCAACGGCGCCCATCTGGACAGCTTCGAGATGCCTGACGATCGCCGCATCCTGCCACGCACCTGTTTTTCGGTCGAACCGGGCATCTATCTGCGGGATTTCGGCATTCGCAGCGAGGTCAATGTGTACGTGGATCGCCAGCAGGCCCGCGTCACCGGCGCCGTGCAGCAAAACGTCCTGCTGCTGGCAGAGACGGCGCGGGAGGCAGGGGAATGACCGCAGAAGCGGCTAGCGTGCTCGGGCGGCTGCGCGCACTGGGCGTGGCTCTGGCGGGCTGGCTGGTGCCGGGCCTTGGATACGGATTGATCGGGCGCTGGGGACGCGCGGTCGGAATGTTCGCCGCCGTCAGTGCACTGGCGCTGACCGGCTATCTCCAGCGCGGCTACGTCTTCTCCTACCACGTGGCCGACCCCTTCAGCCTGCTCGGGTTTCTGGCGGACGCCGGCAGCGGCCTCTATTACTGGCTGGCCGGATGGCTCCAGCCCGCAGGGCCAGATATCGCCCGGGCCAGCGGAGATTACGGAACGCGCTTTCTGGCTGCCGCCGGTGTGCTGAACGTTCTGGCGGCATTCGACGCCTACGCCCTCGCACTGGGCGAACGCGAATGAGAGCGACACCAGAGCCGAAGGAGCACACGAGCCGAACGCGCCCATGAGCCACTTTGCAGACATGAGCTGGTTCGCCCTGGTGCTTTCAGTCGCCCTGAGCCTTCTGGGCCGCCGCACACCTCGCGAACGTATCCGCTACGCCCTGGTGAGCTTTGCCGCCTTCGTCCTGCTGGCCGTGGCCGTCGCCTGGCTGATGTATCCCTTCTCGGGCTGAACTCTACCCCACCGGAAGCGGCAGCCCCGCAGGCCCGTGCCTGCTTTCGGAAGCGAACGCCTGCACAGAAAGCAAGCGGGGCGGCTGCAGCAGTGCCGCCCCGCCGGTGGTTCACAACACACCGCTAGCTGCTCACTGCCGTTTGAGGTACCCGCAGGCGGTGGCCGTGCAGCTCAGCGAAGTCGAGTCAAAGCTCAACGTGCCGGTTGCGGAAATATAACCTTTGTAGTCTGGCGAACAGGACTCGGAGCATGTCGAGGAAAGGTTCAGCATGATGGCCTTCTGGCCAATATATGTGTAGGTCAGATGCCAGGTTACCCAGAGAATCTGACCGGCAGGAACGCTAATCGTGCACGGACCCGAGGGACCGCACGGTGTGCCGTTCTGGTTGACCATATCGAAGCTGGACAGGTCTTCGGTGAACCCGGAAGAATCGAAGACCAGCGCGTGAACCGAGTTGGCCCCCATCGGGGACAGATTGCTACTCTGGAATGTCACCGTCACAGTCTGGTCGCTGCCGGTCGTATTGTTCCAGATCATGTTGTAATAAAACTGGCCGGGGTTGGTCGCGACGACGTAGCCCTTACTGTTGGTCACGATGACGAATGTGCCTCCAGAATTCCCGGCAACGGCGTTGCCCGAGCAGTCGGTCAGGAGATTGAAACTGGAATCGGTGAGGAAGCAGCTAGGGTTCGGGCCGCCGCATGCACCGCCGACCGCGACATGAATGTGGATGTTGCTGACGGGAACGTTCAGCTTGTTCGAGGGACTTCCGCTGATATGGATCGTCACCGCGTAATTGCCGTCAGAAAGGCTTACGGGGCCGATCTGGATAGATTGAGTCGTGGTGCTGCCATCGTCACTGATCGTAAAGTCTGCCGGCAACGTGATCTTGCTTTTGAGAGCATTTGAACCGGTTGCGCTGAGCGAGATTGTGTAGGAATCGCCAGGGCTGTTATCCGTATCGGTCACGGTGAAGTCTACCGGCAGTGTATCGCTCAGGCTGACACCGGAGGGCACGCAGTAAGCGTAGAACCACTCCGTCGGTGAATTTCCGGGAATCGTAGGGGTAAAGCCACCCGAGCTGGTCTTTGCCGTGACGGTCAGCGTATCCTGTTTTGGCGGGCCTGCCAGCGCCAGCGCTACGGCCATCAGGGCGACGACAACCGCAGCAAGAGGCAGAAGTGCTTTGCTCCAGGCGCTCGCGCCCCGCCATTGACACAGAATGCGTTTGCTGCGTTTCACGATTGTTCCTCCTTCCCACCTGCCGCATACGTGCCCCGTTCTGCGTTCTTCTGCCGTGGAGGCAGCGAAAATGTTCGAGGGCCTTGCGGCTTGCGCACCAGAGTGAAACAGGGTTCGGAGGCAGGTCAATGGCACGAAAGTGCCATAACCCGAGAAAGGCGACTACCGTGTTAGATCCAAAGGTAGTAACTTCTATCTACAGGCTCGGGAATGGCATCCAACGGCAGGTTTTTCAGCGGCTTGCAGCGAGGCGTGAGGGATTGGTTAACTCCAAAGTAAACGGAAGTCGCTCTGCTGTGTAGGTGTGTTTAGAGGTCGAGTAATGCGCGTTACATCACAAAGCAACGATCAAGCGCTGTGTGCATGCTCTTTTTCTGCATGCGCAAGGGGATTTTCGCAGCCCCGTTCAGCGAGTTCTGCTCCTTTTCCTGCTTCCTCGAGGACGGATCCGGTGCGGCCCTGATACTCGCCGCGGCGCTCTCCGCGCCTCTCCGGCCATACTGGCCGTGCGGGCTGGTCCTGCGCTAGGATGAGCGTAGCGCCGAGGTAGCTCAGCTGGTAGAGCAGACGATTCGTAATCGTCAGGTCGCGGGTTCGAATCCCGCCCTCGGCTCCATTTAAAGCCTGAGCCCGCCCTCCGCGGTTCGCAGCCGGTCCCACTGGCAGGTCGGCATTGCTCCCTTGAACTGACCAGGAAACGGCGACGGCACGCCCGGACCAGGATTCCCGGGCAAGCGCGCAAGAGAGTGCAGGTCGGAGGCGACTTCTCTAGGCAGCGCAGCAGGACAGACGCGAAACGTCCCGCTCGAACGCCAGCGCCGCCAGCCGCAGTGCTTCGGCCGTGGTCAGGTAGGGATGGAGCGTCTCGATCAGGTCCTGCACGCGCAGGCCGTAGCGAATTGCCAGGGTCGCTTCCTGGAGGACGTCGCCGGCGCTGCCAGCGAGCACATGGGCGCCCAGCAGGCGGCCGGTGCGAGCATCCGCCACGAGTTTGACCAGCCCGTGGGTCTCGCCATCCACGACGGCCCGCGCCAGCTCCCGAATATCCAGCAGGGCCGTGCGAACGGTGAAGCCGGCAGCCTCTGCGTCCGCCTGCCGGAGCCCCACGCTGGCGATCTGCGGGTCGGTAAAGGTGACACGAGGAACCACGCTGAGGTCACGCGGGCGGGGTTCGTCTCCCAGGGCGTTCTGCGCAGCCAGACTGCCCGCCTGTGCGGCCACGTAGACGAACATCGGTTCACCCAGACAGTCGCCCGCCGCGTAGATACGGGGGTTGGTGGTCTGGAGGAACTCGTTGACGAGGATCTCGCCGCGCTGCCCGCGCTCGACGCCGGCGTGCTCGAGGCCCAGTCCGTCGGTGGCGGGGTGGCGGCCGGTGGCCACCAGCAGTTGCTCGGCGCGGTGGGATTCCGGCTGACCGTCGCGCATCGCGTGGACGGCATAGCCGGTGCTGTCGCGCTCGACCCGGCTGACGCGGACGCCGGTGAAAATGGTGATGCCCTCGGCGGTCAGGGCTTCGGTCAGGGCCTGGCTGATTTCGGGTTCTTCGCCCGGGGCAATCCGTGGCAGTGCTTCGAGCACCGTCACCCGGACGCCTACCCGGGCGAACAGTTGCGCCAGTTCGAGGCCGATGGCGCCGCCGCCCAGCACGAGCAGGCTGGAGGGCAGGGTTTTCAAAGCAAGCGCGGCCGTGCTGTCCAAATAGCCGGCTGCTTCTAGTCCTGGAATCGGCGGAGCCCAGGGCCGTGATCCCGTCGCCAGAAGGATCCTGCCCGGGCGGTAGACGCGGCCGTTGACGGCCACGCGGTGATCGTCGAGAAGTCGTGCCTCGCCTTCGAGCAGGTCAAGACCCGTATAGCTGGCGGCCACGGCCCGGTATTTTTGCTCCCGTAGCCGGGTGACCAGAGCATCCTTCTCTTCGATCAGCCGCTCCCAGGCCGGTCGGCCGTCGGTTGCGGGCAGGCCCGGAAAGCGTGGCCGGCGTGCCTGGGCATAGAGCTGCGCGGCGCGGATCAGGGTCTTCGAGGGGACGCAGCCGAAGTTGACGCAGGTTCCGCCCAGCGTCCCCTTTTCCACGATCGCCACGCGCGCCCCCAGCTCGGCGGCGCGGATGGCGGCGGCAAACGCCGCCGAGCCGCCGCCAATGGTCAGCAGGTCGTAGTCCTCTCCATGCCCGGAGGTGCGCTGACCGGGCTGCGCTTGCGGTGTTTGCTCCTGCAAGATGCGGGCTCTGTACCCCGCCTGGTGAACGGCCTCGACGAGCTCTGCCGAACGAGTCCCGCTGGTTGCGCGTACAGTGGCTCGCCCGGCCTGCCAGTCGGGCAACTCCACATGCACCACCCCGGTGACCTGTTCGAGCGCCTGCCGGACATGTGTCGCGCAGCCGGGGCAGTGCATTCCCTGGATTTCGAGTTGCAGTTCGACTTCCGCCGCCTCCATGCTGTTCCTCCCGATGAGTGTTTTCCGCAGCCGGGCAGGCGCGTGCTAGCCCGCAATCCCGGAATGACCGAATCCTGTTCAGTTGCGGTGATGTTGCTGCAGCTCTACCCGGAAGCCCTTCACGCTGTCGTTGAATGCGGCCACGATTTTTTCGGGGCTGGTCCGCGCAGGATCGAACTCAACGCGCGCGGTGCCCCTCTCGTAGTCCACTTCCGCGGCCTTGACCCCGGGAAGTTTCAATAGAGCCGCCCGCACGCCCTCCGCGCAGCCCTGGCAGTGCATGCCGTTGACCTTCAGGGCGCACTGCACGATGCGGACTTGCGCCGTACCGGACTTCTGCGCGGGTGCCGTCCGTGCGACGACAGCCCCCGGCAGGGTGAGCAAAGCGCTCAGTGCCAGAACAGGTGTCAGTTTCATGGTTGCCCTCCGTTGGATTGAGTTGTGGGAACTCCGGAATCAGGCGACGCCGGTGCATCTCCACGCACACCGATCACCGTGGCGCGATAGCCTACGGCGTTCACCGCCTTGACCAGATCGGGTGCATGGACGCGATCCGGACTGTAACGGACGATGGCATCGCCGGCTGGAAAATGAACTTCGGCGCTGGCGACCCCGGCCGTCGCGAGCAGTTTCTGCTGGATGATGGCCGCGCAGGCGGCGCAATCCATGCCGTCAATGTGCAGGTGCGCCTCGGCCAGCGGCGCGGGTGCGGGAGCCTTTCCGGCCGAGTGTGGCGTGAGCAGACGTGCCCCGTAGAGAGGGAAGAAGGCGAACAGCGCGACGACGGCTGCGGCGATCCACAGTCCCAGGCGAGTCCGGCGGGCCGAATCGGGCAGCTCACAGCACGACGCATCGTTGCCCGCGCTGCGGGGCCGTCGGTAAGCGAGATAAAACGCTACGGCCAGCAGAACGATGCTCGCGGCCAGAAAATACGGACGCAGCGGCGCAAACCAGGAAGCTGCCGCGGCACTCAGGCCCAGTCCCACCAAAAGCAGAGGCCCCAGGCAGCATGCCGCGGCCAGGATCGCTGCCACAATCGAACCCGTCATGACCCGGCGAATCTGCATGGTCTCCTCCTTGTTGATTCCAGCTTGCGTCAGAGATTGCGCACGACCTGCGCCAGCGCTGCCCGCAGCTCGCGCAGCGCGGCCTGTCCGTGGCCGCCGGCCAGGCACGAGGCAACGCAGGTTTCCATGTGGTTTTCGAGCAGACGTGCGGTGACTTGATTGATGGCCGAACGAACCGCAGAGAGCTGCAGCAGAATGTCCTCGCAGCGTGCCTGCTCGGCCAGCATCCGCTTGATGCCGCGGACGTGACCCTCGATCCGGCTGAGACGATTCTGCAGGTCTTCGAGGACGTCCGGGTCGAGGTATGTGGTGGAAGTTGCCTGGGCCTTCATTATCCCCTCCACGGGGACAGGATAAAGTTAGAGATGCTTTCCGTCAAGACCAAAGATTGAATGCCCGGGGGTCGGCCTTCGCATTGACTCGCCGCCTGCCTTCCGTATACTTGCCCGCTCAGCCCCTTTGGGCGCTGGCGATGCCCGGGCCGCCGGGATCAATGAGGAACCAAACAGGAGCAACAAGCCCGACATGACGAAGGCCAGAGCGCTCGTACACGTCTTCCTTGTGACCATTTTGTTTCTGGTAGCCGTGAACGTGGTGCGACGTGCGGTCATCGCCGTCTGGATTGCGATTCATCCCGAGCCGCGGGGCGATCTGCATGTTCGCGTCACTCTGGGATTGACGGCGGCAGCCCTGGCGGAGCTTCTGATGCTGGGCTTGCTGGTGTGGTACCTGCGGAGCCGCGGCCGTGGACTGGGCGCTCTGGGGCTTTCGGGCGTGGTGCCGGGCCGTGCCTGGATTGCCACCGCCGCGATCACGCTTCTGCTCATCTGGCTCTATGTGTCCGGTCCGTTGCGGGGCCACATCGTCTGGGACGACTGGAGCGCCTTCCGCATCTACAACGCCTGTCTTGCCGGAATCGTGGCCGGCTTTGTCGAGGAGGTCGTCTTCCGTGGCTATGTGATGACGGAACTGGCGGAGGCCATGATGGGGCCGGCGGTCCAGGTGCTGCTTTCGGGCGTTCTGTTTGGTCTGGGGCACACCGGATGGGGCCTGCTGGCGGGGCGGGTGAACTGGGGCATGCTCATCGGGGCTGTGGGGGGGACCATGATTCTCGGCTGGATTTATGCAGGCCTTTATCTGTTTTCGCGCCGTTCCCTGTGGCCGGTGATCGTGAGCCACGGTGTGCTGGATTTGATCATCGAACCCTGGCTGTTTCTGGCGGCCATGTCGGGCATGTTCGGACCGGCACGTTAGGGCCGCCTGTTCGCTGGGGGCAGAACATGCGCATGCGGCGATCCTGGGTCGGGCTGGCAGTCCTGTGCTTCTGCATGCTGACTCCGGCTGCGGGTCCAGCGATGCAATCGGCCCGAGATGCGCAGGCTTGGCCTCTGTATGAAGCTTATGCCGTTCGCTATGCGATCCTCCCTCAGTTCCCGCTCTCAGCGCTGGTGGCGGGAGCCGACCCGAACCAGAAGCTCGACATTGCCATGATGGTGTGGGTGGCGCGGGGAGCAGATCGCGTGGTGCTGATCGATGCTGGATTCTATCGTCCGGCTTTTGTTTCCCGGTGGAAGCCGGTCCAGTACATTCGGCCCGATCGGGCGCTTGCGCCGCTGGGAATCGTTCCCGAGGCAGTCACCGACGTGATCGTCACCCACGCGCACTGGGACCATCTGGACGGCGCCGATCTGTTTCCCCGTGCCCGCGTCTGGATCCAGCGTGCCGAATACGACTACTACCGCCCTCCCGAGCACCAGACACGTACCGGCGTGTTTCCCGAGGATATGGCCATGCTCGAGCAGATCCGGGGCGAGGGTCGGCTCGAGCTGGTCGACGGCGACCGCAACGATCTGTTGCCCGGCATTTCGGTCTTCCTGGGCGCACGCCATACGTATGCCTCGCAGTTCGTGGTCGTCCAGAGCGCAGGCGGCCCGGTCGTGCTGGCTTCCGACAATGCCTATCTCTACGAGAACCTGGAGCGGAATATTCCCATAGCCCAGACGCTCGATCCGGCGGCCTGTCTGGCCAGTTTTGAGCGCATGCGGAAGCTTGCGGGGCCGCAGGGTGTTATCGTCCCCGGGCACGACCCCGCCGTGTTCGTGCGCTACGCGGAAGTGGCAGCAGGGATTGCCCGGATCCGCTGAGACACGGCTGTTCTTCCATTTTTCGTATTCTTCTTCCGAAAAGCGTATGAAAATCTGATCTAGACACTGTATTTTTTTATAAAGTGCTTGCTTTCTGTCACTTTCAAACGATGATTTTGGGCAGCTAATTGTATAGAAGCCCCTGGACGCACACTTTCTGGAGGGAACGCGTGGAGTTGAGGACGAGAATGAGAAAGCCAGCGCAGATTTTTCGTTTTCGATTTAACCGGGTTCTTTTAGGGGTCCTGGCCGGACTGGTCGGCGTGGTCGTGGCCTGGGGTCAGTCCACGGCGGTTTTGCAGGGCACGGTTACCGATGCCAGTGGCGGCAGCGTGGCCGGTGCGCAGGTGGTCGTGCAGAACCAGGCTACAGGGGTGAGCTGGAAGACCGAAACCAACAGCAGCGGCAACTATTTGCTGGCCGGGTTGCCGCCGGGCGTGTATCGAATCGAGGTGACGCGGTCGGGCTTTCAGGCGCACGTCGAGAGCAACGTGAAGCTCGACGTCGGCACGGTGGTGGTGCGCGACGTCACGCTCCAGGTCGGCAGTGTCAACCAGCAGGTGGTGGTCACGGGCGGAGCCCCGGTGGTTGAAACGGGAACCATCACGGTGGGGCAGGTCGTGGATCAGAACACGGTGCAGAACATTCCGCTCAACGGGCGGCACTTCGTGGACCTGGGGCTGCTGATTCCGGGTTCGGTGACGCCACCTGCCAACGGTTTTCTGACGTTTCCGCTGCGTGGGCAAGGTTCGTTCGGGCTGAACACGGCCGGCCAGCGTGAAGACATGGTCAACTTCATGATCAACGGCATCAACCTGAACGATCAGGTACAGAACCAGATCACCTTCCAGCCCAGCATCAACACGGTGGCCGAGTTCAAGGTGGACAACTCCACCTTCAGCGCCGAATACGGTCGCAATGCCGGTGCGATTGTCAACATCGCCACGCGCTCGGGCACCAACGAATTTCACGGGGAAGTCTTCGAGTATCACCGGAACAATGCGATGGACGCCCGGAATTTCTTCAATCCCACCGGGGTGCCACAGGCGCAGTTTATCCGCAATCAGTTCGGGGCCTCCGGTGGCGGGCCGCTGGTGCGGGACCGGGCATTCTTCTTCCTGAGCTACGAAGGGCTGCGGCAGCGCCAGGGCGTGACCATCAACACGCTGGTGTTGACCGATGCCGAACGGGCGCAGGCGCAGTCGGTCAACAACCCCACCGTGGCAAAGCTGCTTCCGCTGATCCCGCAGGCCAACAGCGGTACGAATCGATTTATCGGCTCTGCCAGCGCTCCGGTGAATATCGATCAGGGTACGGCCGACATCCTGGTGCATCTCAGCGCCAGCGACCATCTGCACGGCTACTATGCCTATCAGAACGACCGCCGGGTCGAACCCACGCTACAGGGCGACAACATCCCCGGCTTCGGGGATACGCGTGAAGGGCACCGGCAGGTCCTGACACTCAATGAAGCGCACAGTTTCAGCCCGTCGCTCATCAACGAAGCGCGCCTCGGTTTCAACCGGATCTTCATCACCTTCACGCCGAACTTTCTGGCCAATCCGCAGGACTTTGGCATCAACAACGGCATCACGCTGCCCATCGGGTTGCCCTTCATCAGCATCCGCAGCATCGGCCTGAACCTCGGCGGGCCGGCTGGATTCCCGCAGGGCCGCGGGGATACGACGGTGGTGTTTTCCGACACGCTGCGCTGGCTGCACGGCAATCACACGCTCTCGGTCGGTGGGGAGGTCCGCCGGTTCTATAACAACAACTTCGCGTTCAACATCGGCACGTTCAGCTTCGCCGATGTCTCCCATTTCATCAATGGCCAGGCCGATCGCTTCACGGTCACGCTGGGCAACGGTGCCAGCCGGATTCTGCTGCCGGCCTGGGGCATTTTCGTTGCCGACAGCTATCGCATCCGCCCGAATCTGATGGCCGAGCTCGGCCTGCGGTATGACTGGAACTCGGCGCCGTCGGAGGCGCTGGACCGGTTTGTCGTCTTCGATCCGGCCACGGCGTCGCTGGTGCAGACCGGCCAGCCCTATGACAGCAGCAACCGCAACGTGCAGCCGCGCGTGGGCCTGGTGTGGAATCCCTGGGGCGACCAGAAGACGGTGGTCCGGGCAGCCTATGCCATCCTGACCGACCAGCCGGTTACCAATGCGGTGACCGGTTTGACGACCAATCCGCCGTTTAACACCCCGGTCGTCTTCAACGGCGCCCTGACGTTCCAGAACGCCATTACGGTGGCTCTGGCGGGTAACGCGGCCGGGCTGGCTCCTTCCACCATCAACCGCGATTTCACGAATCCCTACGTGCAGTCGTACAACCTGAATATTCAGCGTGAGCTGACGCCGACGCTCGGTCTGATGGTGGGCTATTTCGGCTCGAAGGGGACGCATCTGCGGATTGCCCGCAACCTCAATCAGCCCTCGCAGCTTCCCAACGGCACGCTGGTGCGTCCCTTCCCCACGGTTTCATCGACGAGCCCCATTCGCCCCGGTGCCGCTCTGGGGAACATCACCGAAGTCGACAGCGGCGCCAACTCGAACTACAACGGCCTGTGGGTGACGCTGAACAAGCGCATCAGCCACGGCCTGCAGTTCAACGCCTCCTATACCTGGTCGAAATCGATTGACTACAATTCGCTGAACTCGCAGGGCGTCATCGTCCAGGACAGCAACAACATCCGCAACGATCGCGGTCTGTCCGACTTCGACGTGCGGCACCGGTTCGTGCTGAGCGGCCTCTACAGCCTGCCGTTCCGCGGGCATCGGCTCATCGAAGGCTGGCAGATCTCGACCATCCTGCAGGCCCAGTCGGGCAATCCGCTGACGGTGATCGTTCCGGTGAGCAGCTTCACGGGCAATTTCACGCTACGTCCCGATCTGGTTGGGACGGTGCACATTCTGGGTGATCCGGCAAAGTGGTTCACCAACACGGTCTGCAACCCCACACTGGGACCCTGCCCGGCCGGGAGCGTCTTCGCACTGCCGGAGCAGCTTTCCGGCAGTACCGTACTGTTCCACTTCGGCAATCTGGGACGGAACACGATCACCGGACCGGATTTCGTCAACATGGACTTCAGCCTGCTGAAGGATACGCGGATCAACGAGCGCTGGACAGCGCAGTTCCGCGCCGACATCTTCGACCTGTTCAACCATCCCAACTTCGGCAACCCCGGCCTGCAGGCCGGAACCAGCACGTTCGGTCAGATTTTCAGCACACGGTTCCCCACGGGTGACTTCGGATCTTCACGGCAGATTCAGCTCGCGCTGAAGCTGATCTTCTGAAGGCCATCCCGGGGGACGATCGCAGGAGCGCCGCGTTTCCGGTCCACTGCCCCGACCGGGGACGCGGCGCTTTCTGCACTGCGTCCTCGCCATCCCTGCAATCATCTAAACTAGCCGGTACACGTGCGCGATGGCGGCTGAGGTCCAGGACGGTCTCCGCGGTAGCAATCCGCCGGTGGTGAATCCATGGATCGTTTCGATTTCGGTGATGTTTGCCACGTTCATGGAGGTCCTGGACACCACCGTCGTGAACGTCTCGCTGCCGCACATTGCCGGCAGCCTTTCGGCAAGCGTGGATGAAGCCACCTGGGCACTGACGTCTTACCTGGTCGCGAATGCGATCATTCTGCCCATCACGGGCTGGCTGGCCAGCTATGTGGGTCGCAAGCGGTTGCTGCTGGCTTCGATCATCGGCTTTACGGCGTCGTCGTTTCTGTGCGGACTGGCACCGAATTTGACGGTACTGGTCATCTGCCGCGTCCTTCAGGGAGCCACCGGTGGCTGCCTGCAGCCGATTTCGCAGGCGGTGATGCTGGAAGCGTTTCCCCCGGCCGAGCGCGGCAAGGCGATGGCCTTCTGGGGACTGGGCATTGTCGTGGCGCCGATGCTGGGGCCGGTGCTGGGCGGATGGCTCACCGATAACTACACCTGGCGCTGGGTCTTCTACATCAACCTCCCCGTCGGCGTGATCTCGGTCATCATGTGCAGCCTTTTCCTGTTCGATCCGCCCTATCTGCGCCGGCGCAGCGAGGAAGTAGATTACTGGGGCCTGGGGTTGCTCGCTGTCGGCATCGGCACGCTGCAGATCATGCTGGACAAAGGGCAGGAAGCCGACTGGTTTGCCGCGACCTGGGTGCGGGAGTTTGCACTGATTTCGGCCGTGACGCTGGTCGCGTTTGTCATTCGGGAGCTGCGTGTGGCCCATCCGGTGGTGGAGCTGCGCGTGCTGAAGGTGCGTACCTACGCGACGGGCGTGTTCCTGATGACCACGCTCGGCTTCGTGCTCTACGGCAGTACGGTGCTGCTGCCGCTGCTGCTGCAGACGCTGCTCGGGTATCCCTCGCTGAATGCTGGCATTGCCATGTTTCCCCGGGGCCTGGGGTCGTTCCTGATGATGCCTGTGGTGGGACTGGTCATGGCGCGGGTGGATCCGCGCAAGCTTCTCCTGGCCGGACTGCTGGGTGTGGGGAGCAGCCTGTTCTGGCTTTCCAGGCTGAACATGCAGCTCGGCTACTGGGATATTTTCTGGCCGCAGTTGCTGCAGGGGCTGGCGCTGTCGCTGGTGTTCGTGCCGCTGACGACGGTGACCATGGATCCGATCCCGGTCGAGCAGATGGGCAATGCCACCAGCATCTTCAACCTGATGCGCAACATCGGTGGCAGCGTGGGCATTGCGCTGACCGATACCTGGGTGGTGCGGCTCACCCAGCAGAACATCAATCTGCTGGGCCGCCACGTCAATCCGCTCAACCCCGAGGCGCAGATGCGCTTTGAGCAGCTGCGGGCCTGGATGGCCCTGCACGGTTCCGGTCCGACCGAGGCTGCGCACCGCGCCTATGCGCTGCTGTTCGATGCCGTGCAGCAGCAGGCCACCATGCTGGCTTTCAACCGTGTCTTTGCGGGCCTGGGTTTGGCCTTTGTGATCATGATTCCGCTGATTCTGCTCCTGCGCCGGCCGCAGCATCAGCAGCCGCTGGCCGTCCACTGAGTCCCGCGGCCTCGAACACCTCGAGCGCAACCGCAGACCAGTCCCACTCGGCCCGCCCCCGGTTCCAGGCAGCCTGCAACCGTTGATGGACCAGGTCGGCGGCGGGCAGAGGCACCAGCTGGCGGCGGCCCTCATCGAGAATCAACCGCAAATCCTTGACTCCGAGGCGAAGTGTAAATCCGGCCGGCTGGAAGCGGCGTTCCTGGAGGATGCGTCCGTAGTTCTGATAGGCCGGGCAGGCGAACAGGGTCGTGGTGATCATCTCGAGCCAGCGCTGTGAATCGAGCCCGCTTTTTTCGGCCAGAGCCAGCGCTTCGGCCAGGCCTTCGACCGCTGCCACCAGCAGGAAGTTGCCGCACAGCTTGGCCACACAGGCGGCTTCGGGCCGGTCGCCGAAATCGAACGTCGCGCGGCCCATGGCCGCCAGCAGCGGAGCAACGCGCTGGCGGGCCTCGGCCGGCCCCGAGCACACAACCACGAGCGATCCGGCGGCAGCGGCGTCAGGGCGGCCGAACACCGGGGCTGCAACGAACGCCACGCCAAAGCGTTCGTGTACTTCGGCCAGGCGACGCGCCGTCGCCGAACCGATCGTGCTCAGCGAAACATGAACACCGCCGGGCCCCAGCCGGGGGAGCAGGCCTGTCCGTGGACCAAAAATCTCCCCCACTGCGGCGTCGTCGGCCAGCATGCTGACTACGATACCTCCAGGTAGAGCAGTTTCTTCGGGGTGCTCGGCCCAGGTGGCTCCTTTTTCGAGAAGCGGGCGGGCCTTCTCGGGCGTTCGGTTCCAGATGGTGAGCCGGTAGCCGTTGGCGAGCAGGCGTCCGGCAATGGCTGCGCCCATACGCCCCAGTCCTATGAACCCGACAGATTTTTCCATGGACATGATCCTCCCGTGAGTGTTGAAGGTTCAGTCTACGACAGCGCCTCGTGGTGAGAAACGGCGGGGCGCTCGCGGTCGTCGAGCCAGATCTCTGGTGTCAGCGACGCCCGGAGCCGAAGCCGAACAGCCAGGCCGTCAGCCCCAGAGCGGTAGTCCCGGGCACCAGCAACAGCAGCGCTCCCCAGTCCAGGCGGAAGGAACCGTCTGCCCGGTACTGGAAACAACGGAAAGGAATGCGCGGGTTGGGAAGCGGGTAGCTCGGGACAAAGCGGCCGCGCAGTTCGGCCACCATTTCCCGAAAGCGTGCCGGATGCACGCTGGCTCCGGTGAGGACCCGGAGGATATGTCCGTGAACAATCGCGAGTAGGAGGCCCGGATGGTCGTACTGCTGGCTGGCCGGATCCCAGCGCGTCCAGAACATGACGGCCTTGCTCAGGCGCTCGACATCGGCGGGCGCTGCTGTGGCGAACGTCCAGCCCGGCTGCCGATGGACGTGGAGCTCTTCAGCTGCCTCCTCGAGATCGGCCAGCGTATCTCTGGGGTCGAAGCTCACGACGACAATGTCATAGTCTCTGCCCGCACCGGCGTCGCGATCGGCTGCTGCCTGTAAGGACCGCAGAAACGGCACGCAAATGCCCGCGCACCTCGTGTAGACGAGTGTGAGCAGCAACGGCCGATCCTGCCAGAGTCTTGAGAGTTGCAGCGGACCCTGCGGCGTGAGCAGCCGGATGTCAGGGACGACCTGGTTGATCAACAGTTCTTCGTTCGGGCGCGGCGGTGGCTCCCGCTCGTCCCCCAGGGCTCCTGCTGCGCCTGCGGCGACCCATCGCGGCAGGCAGAACAGCAGGCCGACCAACACGAGAGGGAAGCACCGGTTCATGTGCGCAATGCCTGCAGGTAGCGCCGTCCTGTATCCCAGAGATAGACCAGCGCAGCCAGTAAAACCAGGCTGATGAAGATGACCGCGATGGCGGCGTCATGCGTACCCCGGCTCAGTTCGTTGGGGTAGATCGCATAGCGCCGTGGGATGGAATGTGCACCGGCCCAGTAAAACATCCACAGAGAACCGTAGCCGCCGATGAACAGCAGCCCGAGAATGCCGCCGCGCACCAGAGCCGATTCCGCCCGGCCGGCCAGTTCCACACCGAGGTTGTGCGCAAACCCCAGCAGCATCAGCACCACGCCCATCAGGTAGTAGGAGTGGAAGTGAGCAGGAACCCAGAGCGTGTTGTGGAACCGGAAATTGACGGCCACGGTCGAATCAATGACGGCAGCGGCGCCGCCAATGGCCCACCCCATCAGTCCGAAGAAGAGCAGCGCCGAGGCCAGTGTCCAGCGCATTGGAGCACGATAGATCAGTGCCAGCCCTCCAAAGATCGAAACGACTGCCGCCGGCACTGAGATCAAGTAGGAAGAGATCTGCCCGACCTGCTGCAGAGCCAGAGGCTGGGCGAAATCCATGTAGAGGTGATGGAAGTAAGCCAGGATGACCAGCAGCAGAACGGCGTTCCAGGCGACGGCCACCACCCGGCTGGTCTTCCACGGACGGCCGGCAAACTGAGGCAGCGCTTCATAGACGACGGCCACGCCGAGATACATCGTGATGTTCACCACGATGTGGCCGAAGAAGAAGATCAGGTTCTTCATGAGCAGCGCGTCATTGGCGAATCCGCGCACGAGCCACTCGGCACCGAACAGAGCCAGCACAATGACGCCCGCGACCAGACCGGACACCAGGGCAATCAGTGAAACCGTCACAATCAACACCAGCGGAGGAATAGAGGGTTCGCTCTCGCCGCGCAAGACGTGCCAGGCCAGGGCATGGCTCAGCCGGTAGCGGCGCGCAATGGCGGCCAGCAGGTCCACCGACCACAGCAGCCAGGCAACGCCCAGCACTGCCAGAGAGCCGAAAAAGCAGCCCGTGGCCCATCCGGGCCAGACTCCCTGGGAGTAGAAAGGAAGCGGGTAGAGGAAGTACCAGCCGGTGCCGAACAGGCCGCCGAGCGTCGCTGCGATCAGCAAACCCACGCCAGCCACCGTCCCGACAAAAGCAAGCCGGGAAACGAACAGGCTCGGCTGCACGTAGCGAGCCAGCAGGTAACTCACGGCCGCCATCGCGCCGACAAACCAGGTTCCGACCATTCCCAGGCCGTGCAGCGTCAGCACCGCATAGAACCACTCCGGGCGAATCCCGTTGATCCACTGGGCCTGGTACAGGCGCATGAAATAGCCCAGGCTGGCCAGAAGGGGGAAGAGCACCATCATGGTGGTCATCCAGAGCAGGGTCAGCCGCACCAGTTTCTTCCGTTGCTCCTCGGGAAGTGCAAATGAGGTCATTGCTGCCGCGTTCATGACTGGTCACCTCCCTCATCGCGGCTGCGCAGCGGCCGCTGCCTGCGGCCCGCCACCGGCAGGCACCACCAGAATGACTCCCCGCATGCGGTGGTGGCCCATGCCGCAGAGTTCGAGGCAGAAGATGTCGTAGCGCCCCGGGCGATCGAAGCGCATGCGCAGACGGTTCACGTAGCCCGGCATGGCCTGAGTTTGGCCCAGAAGCTCGCCTTCCGGGTTGAAGACGGCGAAGCCGTGGTTCACGTCAAAGCTGGTGACCCGAAATTCCACCAGTTGGCCCACGGGAATCTGAACCGGTTCGGCATAGGTGGCTGCCTCCCAGTCCTGGTCGTTGAGAAGGGGGCGGTCGGAGATGCCGAACGCAAACTGTTTGGCCACCACAAAAACGATTCGTTCCGGGGGATGGTCGCCGGGAGGGTAAGGCATGTGGGGGAAGGTCAAAACCATGCCAAATAGCAAGATCGTCCCCAGAGCATAGAAGAATCGTCGGCGAAGTGCGTACGCTTTGTGGAGGTCAATGGTCGGAACACTCTGCCGCGTGCTCCAGGCTACCCAGAGGAAAACCGCAACAATGACAGCGGTCACGACAAGAAACAGGCGGAAGGCAACTACCTGAGGTGCCATGGCACCATCTCCGGACCGATGCTCTGCCGCGGGCGCCGGCTCGGTTGCCGGCTTCCCGAGGTATGCAGTGCCTTATATGCGAGCCGCAGGAGGATGCTGTGACTTTTGTCACAAGGGACAACGCCGACCCGGGGGCGGAACAGAGCGCACGTCTCGATCGACGGCCGATACCAACCGGGCTGCCCGGTCAGCCGTTCGCTTTCCCGAACAGTCGGCTCAGGAGGTAATGCGCAGGCAGGATTCCAGCCAGGAGTAGTCCCACCAGCATGGCAGCCAGATGGACCGGGGCAGGGCCCCAGGCGCGGTGTAGAAAAGGGTCGCGGAAGGCAAAGTTGATGTTCTGTCCCGGCTCTGTCCAGCGGCTGGCTGCAATGGCGACAGCTGCAATCGCCGTCTCGAACCACGGTGCCCGCCGGTCATAGCCGAGGCGCGCAACGCCCCAGACGAGCACGACGGGCAGAGCCAGATGGTAGAGGGTCATCAGCCGCAGCCACAGCGGGAACCGTGCGTCCCAGAGATATTCCGTGCCACCGATGAGATGATGTCCGCTGAACAGCCGCCAGGCGACATCGGCCGTCCAGAACAGTTCGCCGAACAGCACGCCGACGGCCTGGCTGGAGAGGAGCAGCGGACTGGCCGTCCAGAGTCCAATGACCGTCAGAGCGACGGCGATATCGCTCAAATGCAGAAAATTGGCCCACCCGTAGCGAATGGCGTACACCGGAAACCACACCGCCAGCCACAGGCCGGCTGCGAGACGAACACCCAGAGGAATCGGGTGCGCCGGGGCGGCTGGCGTTCCCCGCGTAGCTGGCATGCCCGCGCGTCAGGCATTCGGCGGGCGCCGCCGATGCCAGTCGGTATGTCGCTGGTAGAGCACAGCGGCAGCCAGCACGGCATCGTCGCCCAGTGGCGGCCCGACGAACTGGATACCAACGGGAAGCCCGTCGGAGGTAAAGCCGCAGGGTACACTCACGCCGGGCAGGCCGCACAGGTTGCCCACCGTGGTGGGGCTGCTGCGCCCGGGCACACGCTCGGGACGCCGCTGCTCGGGGCGCTGTTCGGGAGGATGCAGAGGCGGAGCCGGACTGCCCGTTGCCGGCGCCACCAGGACATCGTAGCGCTCGAAGAGTTCGGCCATTTTCTTCTGCAGGATCCGTCGGGCGCGCTGGGCGCGAAGATAATCGGCAGCCGGAATCTGCTGCCGTACGTAGCCGCCCACACGGTCGGCAGCGTCAGCCAGTTCGGCCACCTGGCCGCTTTCGATCAGATCTTCGAAAGCGGTGGCCGCCTCCGCTCCGATCGTCACTGCGCCAACATCCTCCCAGGGACCGGGCGGGAGGTCGGTTTCCTCGACATGGGCTCCGACGCGCTGCAGCAGTTCGACGGCCGCCTGGACCGCATGCCGCACATCTTCGTTCTGGGCGCGCCAGGGCTGCGAGAGCCAGCCCATACGAAGGGGTTTGCGCAGCCGTGCCTCGACTGCGGCGGCGTGAAACTCGGCGCGGCCTGGAGGCAGCGAGCCCGCGTCGCGCGGGTCATGGCCGGCCAGGGCTTCGAGGATCAGCGCCAGATCCTCCGCGCTGCGGGCCATCGGCCCCAGCTTGTCCATCGAGTAGGCCAGCGCCATGGCCCCGTAACGGCTCACGCGGCCGAAGGTCGGCCGCAGGCCGCTGATGCCGCACGAAGACGAGGGGCAGAGAATCGAGCCGTTGGTTTCCGAACCCAGCGCGAATGCGGCCAGCGCTGCAGCCACCACTGCGCCCGATCCCGACGAGGAGCCACACGTCCAGCGGTCCAGGTTCCACGGATTGCGGGCAGCACCGGTGAAGGAGGCCTGCGGCGTGCGGTAGCCGAGACCGCCGGCCAGTTCGATCATGGCCGCTTTGCCGATCAAAATGGCTCCGGCATGTTCGAGGCGTTCGATGACCGCTGCCGTCTGGTTCAGCACCCGCTGTGCGTAGGGTTTGGCACCCCAGGTGGTCGGATAACCGGGTACGGCGACCAGGTCTTTGGCGGCATACGGGATTCCGTGCAGCGGCCCGCGATAGTGGCCGGCACGAATCTCGCGCTCGGCGCGTTCGGCCTGGGCGAGCGCCAGCGGCTCGGTGAGGGTCACGTAGGCGTTGAAGCGCGGCCCGAGGTTTCGGCTGCGGTCGAGGTACAGGCGGGTGAGTTCGACCGGCGAGAGCCGACGCGTCCGGATCCGTTGCGCCAGCTCGCTGACAGTGAGGAAGGCGACATCATCGGCAGCCATCGTCACGCCTCCTGCAGCCAGAGCCGGAAGGGCAGTGCGGGCTCGTCGGCATTGTCGAGCGGGAAGCTGCGGAGCTCGGTGAGCGCGCGGTGCTGCTGCAGCAGCAGCTCGCGCACGAGTTTTTTCTGCGCTTCATCGAGGCGCGCCCCGTAGCGCGCCTCGATGGCCTGCCACCGGGCTTCCACCTCGGCCGGAAGGGCAGCCGGTTCGGCGGGAGTCTGCTGAACCGGCGGTGCCGGCGGCGCTGCTTCTGCCGTGGCGGTGGCCATCGTGGTCGCGGCAAGCACGATTCCCGAGGCCAGGCGGCGGGCGAACTCCCGCCGGTTGAGATCTGTCTCTGTACGGACGTCGGATCGGCGTTCGGTATCCATCCTCACCTCACCATTTTTGGAACCGGCTGCGGATTACCGCTGCGGCCTCCCGGGCCACGTTGAGTCAAGAAAGCCCGGGAGGATGCCGGCGATGCCAGTCCGTGTGTTGCTGGAAGAAAACCGCTGCTGCCAGAACGGCCGCGTCGTCCAGCACGCGCCCGAGGAATTCAAGCCCGACGGGCAGTCCCTCCCGGATAATGCCGCAGGGGACGCTGACGGCGGGCAGGCCGCACAGGTTGCCGACCGAGCCGAGTGGATCGGGGAACGTCAGGTCGGTCTCGAGATTCGCCTCGAGGCGTGTGGCCGGAACCGGCATGGTCGCCGCGGCCAGAACGTCGTAACGGTCAAACAGCGCGTCCATTTTCTGCTGCAACTCGGCCCGCACACGCTGCGCCTGCAGGTAGTCGGCGGCGCCCAGCGCCAGGCTGGCATAGCCGTTGACGTGCGCCAGCGGGTCGGCCAGCTCGGCCACCTGTCCGGACTCCAGCAGGTCGCGGAAGGCGGCCGTCGCTTCGACCGCCACCGTGATGTTGGCGGCTTCGTCCCAGGGGCCTTGCGGTAGGCGAGCCGGCTCGACAATGGCGCCGTGTTCGGCCAGCACGCGCCGGGCCTGTTCGGCCGCTTCGGCAACTCCGGCTGCAGGCTTATCCCACAGCCCCTCGAGCCAGCCAATCCGCAGCGGGCGCTGCAGGCGTATCTGTACGGAAGCCGCCGTAAACCGCGCCTGACTCTCGGGCAGCGAGTCCGGGTCACGCGGATCGTTTTCAGCAATGGCCTCGAGGATCAGCGCAAGATCCTCGGCGCTGCGCGCCATGGGACCGATCTTGTCCATGGAATACGCCAGGGCCATCGCGCCAAAACGGCTGACCCGGCCGAAGGTCGGACGCAGCCCGCTAACGCCACAGAAGGCCGAGGGACAGACAATCGAGCCCCAAGTTTCCGATCCGAGCGCAAAGGCGCCGAGGGCGGCAGCGACCACGGCTCCCGAGCCTGACGAGGATCCGCAGGTCCAGTAGTCGCGGTTCCAGGGGTTGCGGGCCGCTCCTGTCAACGACGCAGACGCGTAGCGGTAGCCGAGGCCGCCGGCCAGCTCGATCATCGCAGCCTTGCCTAAAAGCACGGCGCCAGCCTGCTCGAGCCGCGTGATCGCCGTGGAGGTGTAGGGGAAACGCTGCTGCGCACAGGGCCGGGCGCCCCAGGTGGTGGGATAGCCGGCCACAGCCAACAGATCTTTGGCCGCGTAGGGAATGCCGTGCAGAGGGCCGCGGTAGTGGCCGGCGCGAATTTCCCGTTCGGCCTGGCGCGCCTGCTCGAGGGCCAGTGCCTCGGTCAGGGTGACATAGGCGTTGAGCTGAGGACCGATCCGCCGACTGCGCTCCAGATACGCCTGGGTCAGCTCGACGGGCGAGAGTTGACCTGTACGAATCCGAGGAGCCAGCTCCGTCACCGTCAGAAACAAAACGCTTTCATCCACCATGGCTTACCCGGTTTTAGAACGGTAGGGAACGAAGCGCGTCGCCGGCGCAACCGCGTTTTCGAGCAGATAGGAACGCAGGGTCTCCACCTGCGCCTGCATCTGAAAAATCAACCGCCGCAACTCGCTGCGCTGGGCAGGTGTCAGCCGGTGGCCGTAGCGCGCCAGGACCAGTGCGACTCGCTGCTCGGCTTCGGCACGGGCGGCTGCTGACAGCGGTGGTTCCTGCGGTGCCGATTGCGCGGCGGCCTGCTGGGGAAGTCCGGGGTTTGCCAGAGCGGCCGCCGCCGTTGCAACCAGCGCCAGACGTGCAAATTCCCGGCGGTTGAGTGCGATGGTGTCGTTTCTGTGAAGGCTGGCTTCGGTCGCGGGTTCGGTTTTGAAGGGAGGAGTTTCCGATGAGCGTTGCCGACCCATAGCGGCAGCAGAGCCTACCTGCCGGATCGGGTTCCGTCAACTGGGCTGTCGGGCGGGCTCAGTGTTTCGCGGAGGGGCTGCGGGTGCCTGCACGCAGGCGGTTCACGATCTCCTGGCCGAGTTTCTGCGAGACCGGGCAGGCTGTGTCCTGAATGCGGCACAGGGCAATCGTGTATCCGCAGCCGCACGTGCAGTGCTGCTGATTCATCTGGCGCAAGGCAACTTTTTTCTGTGCAGGGGTCAGCCCGGACATATCAATCCCGGGCAGTTGCTGCGCGTTTTTGACGTTGGCGGGGAAGACCTGTCCCTGGTCCACAAAGGTTTCTACCCGGGCATTCACCGGCAGGCCCAGCAGAGCCCGGACTTCGGCGTCGTAGATCTCCTCCGGATAGAGGCCGACGTGCTTCTGCACCAGGCGGCCCTGGCGGTCAATCAGGAACGAGGTGGGCAGCGACAGAATTCCCCCGAACTTCTGCTGCAGCTCTTCGCTGGCCATCGCGACCGGATAATTCACTCCCAAACGTTCGACAAATTTGCGAACCAGCTCGGGCGAACCTTCGTCCACCGAAAGCCCGATGACGAGGAGTTGCTGGGGATAGCGTTTCTGCAGGTCAATGAGCTCGGGGATCTCGTACCGGCACGGGCCACACCAGGTGGCCCAGAAGTTCAGCAGAACCACGTGCCCGCGCCAGGCTGCCGGAGAAATCGGTTTGCCGTTGAGGTCGCGCACCGTGAAGTCGGGAACCGGCGCGGGGTTGCTGGCCAGACGAATGACCAGAGGAGCGCGGTCGGTTGCACCCGAAGCCGGAGTGGGATGGTTCTGCTGAACAATGAGGCTGCTGTCGGCACGGCTTGCTCCTGCGTAGATCAGAGCTGCCAGGAGCGCCGACTTGAGCAGGTTGCGCAGATACGGTTGCGCCATGACGCCATTATGCCCGCCGCGGGGTGGAAGTACAAATTGGGGAGCGGAAGCACTGGGCAGATGAGCGCAGGCGGTTTTCTCGGAAGGGCTGGCATTGGGGAGGCTGTCCGTTCCGGTTTCAACTCGGCATTCCCTGTTCCATTTCCGTTCAGTGACGGCTTGTGCGGAGTTCCGGTGCCTTTTGCGCCTTTGAGTTTAGTCCTGATTTTTCAGTGAGTTCGTGTTTTGTATATGCAGCGGGCATTTGGAGGGCGTTTTGCAGGACAGATGGGCGAGGTGCACGGTAGTGTTCCTCGCTCAACGCACGCGAGGGGGAAGGGGCTCGCGATGCCGTTGAGAGGGAACTCCTCCCACCTGCCTCTGAGAGGGAAGCTAGGATGATGACCCCGAGGCCCGGTCCCCCGGACTGGGCAGTCCGTGCACCTCGCCTGGGGGCTCGCAACGGAGCGGTTGCGAGCCCCCTCCAAATTTCCAGACCGAGCATCGCACGGTGGTGCGCCTGAAAAGCCTTTACGGTTCGCGCCTGATCAGGACAGTCGTTCTGGCAGCCGCGTTGAGTGGCGCTGCGTGGTCTTCTACGGCGAGAGCACAAAACCGGGCGACGCTAGCTCGCGCCCGCGTTTTTCTGCTCGCCAGCGAGACCTGGCAGGTAAGTGGGAATCGGTACTGGCTGCGGGGTGGCGAACGACCTCAAGCGGCCGAGCTGGCGAAAAGCTTTGCGCAGCTCTGCCCTTCGGTGACGGTCACGCTGAACCGGGACCAGGCCGACTATATCGTCGAGTTCGATCACGAGGGCGGCAAAGGCTATCTTCGGCGGGATAACAAGCTGGCCGTTTTCCGCAAAAGTGGCGACCTGCTGGCGGCTTTTTCCACTCGCACGCTGGGTGGTGCCGTTCGCGATGCCTGCCGCACCATCGAACGCGACGGCGCCTCCCGCTAGAACCGACTTTCCCGCTTGTTCCGCTGCACGAACTGCTTCTTTGTCCTCCTGCTGGCTCTGGCTGAGGTAAGGGCCGGGGCCTTTATTCACTGGCCTTTCAATGGGACGGAACAAATCTCCACTGTGCCTCCGTACTCACTGGAGGAGGCCAAAGCGAGGATGGCGAGTCGCAACCGAGGCAGAAAGCGATGGGTCTGGCTGGCGGGCATCAGCGTGTTCATCGTGGGCGCTGTGGTGTTCGCTCTGGTGGCCCTGCGGCCCACCCACGACATTGACCCCGCCAAACTGGCTACCGCGGACTGGGGCGATTTGACGCAGGCCGTCGTGGCGACGGGGAAGATCGAGCCGCTGGCGCGCGTGGAGATCAAATCGAAGGCGAGCGGTATCGTCCAGCGCCTGTATGTGGACGTAGGCGATCGGGTGCGCAAGGGGCAGGTGCTGGCAGAGCTGGACAGGGACCAGTTGCGGGCGAATGTGCGCGAGGCCGAAGCGCAACTGGAAGCTGCGCGTGCGGCGCTCGAAGCCGCCCGGGCGACCTACCAGCGCAACCTGGTCGAGGCCGAAGGTCCCGACGTGCCGTTTCTGAAGGCGGCCGCCGATCGTTCGCAAAAGCTTTTCGAGCAGGGATTGATTTCTGCCGCGAGCCGGGACGATGCGCAGCGCGCCTACGTGGAAGCCCTCAACAAACAGATGTCGGCCCGGCGCGGCGTGGCCGTCAGTCGCGCGCAGGTCGAGCAGGCGCGGGCACAGGTCGCCGTGGCGGAGGCGGCGCTGGAACGGGCTCGGCAGGACCTCGAATATGCCACGATCGTCAGCCCGATGGATGGCGTGGTGCTCTCGCGTGACGTGCAGGTGGGCGATGCGGTGAGTTCCATCCTGGTGCTCGGCTCGCAGGCCACGCTGCTGATGACCCTGGGCGACATTCGCGAGGTGTATGTCAAGGGCAAGGTGGACGAGGCGGACATCGGCAAGGTCTATGTGGGGCAGCCGGCGCGCATCAGCGTCGAGGCGTTCCGCGACCGCACCTTCACCGGGCGCGTTACGAAAATCTCGCCGCTCGGCGTCGAAAAGGACAATGTGACGACGTTCGAGGTGCGCGTTTCCATCCAGAACGATCGGGGTGAGTTGCGCCCGAACATGAGTGCCAATGCCGAAATTGTCCTGCAGGAAAAACATCACGTGCTGCTGATCCCGGAGCAGGCCCTCATCTACGACAGCGCACGCAACTGCTACGTCGAGGTTCCCGACCCGCGCGCCAGGGATGGAAGGCGGCGCGTGCCCGTGCGCGTGGGGTTGACCAACGGCGTCAAGGCCGAGGTGATTGCCGGGTTGCGTCCGGGCGACCGCGTGATTTTGCAGTGACCCCGGGCGGTGCCAGGGAGTGGGCATGAGGCTTTGGGATCTGACGCGTGGAGCGCTGGGAGCTCTCTGGGCACATCGGCTGCGCACCTTTCTCTCGATGTTCGGCATTGCCTGGGGAGTGATCTCCGTTACCGTGCTGGTCGCCGCCTGTCAGGGGCTGGCCGACGGGCTCAAGCGGGCGGGAGAAACTCTGGGCAAGGACATCCTGCTGCTCAGTCCGGGGCGAACCAGTCTGCAACTGGGCGGAATGCGCGCAGGCCGGGAGCTGTACTGGCTGGAATCGGACTACCAGCTGGTCGCCGAGCAGGCCCCGGCCTGTCGTTACGTGCTTCCCGAACTGGAGCGCTCGCTGCCGGTGCGCAGCCTGTACAACAACGACACCGTCCTGGTGACCGCGTCGCTTCCACCGTTTGCCGAATTCCGAAGCATCGGCGTGGCCCAGGGGCGGTTCTACAACGACCTGGACGTGGCAACGGGCCAGCGCGTCGCCTTTCTGGGCAGTGACCGCAAACAGCAACTGTTCGGCGGCCGGCCGGCTCTGGGGCAGACGATCTGGATCGCGGGAGTTCCCTATACCGTGATCGGCGTGATGCGGGCCAAGGACCAGGATTCCAGCTACGACGGGTTTGATGTGCACAAGATCTACATCCCGTTCACCGCCATGACGCGGGATTTCCCGAAGCCGCCGCCGGCCTTCCCGCACAGCATCGATCGTTTGATCGTCGTGCCGCGTTCGCTCGAGCTGCACATGGCGTGCCGGCGGCAGGCCATTGCCGCACTGGCCGCGCTGCATCGCTTCGATCCGAACGATCGGCAGGCGGTCTGGATCTGGGACACGATCGAAGACGCCAAAGCCAATCGGGCCATGACGGACGGCATGAAGGCCTTTCTGGGGACTGTGGGGATCGTGACGCTGCTGCTGGGCGGCATTGGAGTGATGAACGTCATGCTGGTCAGCGTGCGGGAGCGCACCCGGGAAATCGGGCTGCGGATGGCGGTCGGTGCCACCCGCCGGGCCATCGTCCGCCAGTTTTTCGCCGAAACCGTCATCGTCGTTCTGGTCAGCGGCGGCACCGGAATGGCGATCAGTTACGGGCTGTGCTGGCTGGTGAACCAGTACCCGATGCCGCTGTACTTTGCCGGTCTGGTGCTCACCTGGCGGGTGGTGCTCGGGTCGGTGGCGTTGCTGGCGGTGGTGGCATTGCTGTCGGGAGTGTATCCGGCTCGCCGCGCTGCCTCGGTGGATCCGATCGAGGCGTTGCGCTTCGAGGCAGGCGGCTGAGGGCGAACCTGTGTGGCGTGACATTTTGCTGGAAGCCTGGCATGCCCTGCAGCGCAACCGGCTGCGGAGCCTGCTCACCATGGCGGGCATCAGCTGGGGCGTGGTGACGGTGACCCTGCTGCTCAGCTATGGAGAGAGCTTCCGCGGGATTTTGTTGAGCATGTTCGAAGCCTTCGGCCATGACGCCGTGGTGGTCTGGCCGGGGACGACCAGCGAGCAGGCAGGCGGCGAGCGCGCCGGCCGGCGGGTGCGTCTGGAGCAGGCCGACTGGGATCTGCTGCGCGCCCGCGGAACGCTCATCAAGCACCTCAGCCCGGAAACCGTACATGACTGCACGCTCACCTATGCGGATCGCATGATCGTCGGAGTTGTACGGGGAGTCTGGCCGGAATACGGTGAGATGCGCAGTGAGGTGCCCACCCAGGGGCGCTGGCTGAATCAGGACGATCTGACCTACCACCGGCGGGTGATTTTCCTCGGGGCCCGCCTGCGGGAGCGATTGTTCAGCGGCCGACCTGCGGTGGGCGAGTCGGTGCGGGTCAACGGCGTCCGCTTCCTCGTCATCGGGACCATGGACCGCAAATTCCAGATCGGCAACTACTTTTCGAGCGACGACAGCTCGGCCTGGATTCCCTACACGACCGCGGCGGAGCTCTGGGATGCCCGCTATGCCAGTGTGCTGGTCTTCGAGCCCATCGCCGGGCGCTTCACCGACGCGGCCATGCAGCAGGTGCGCGATTTGCTCGCCGAGCGGCAGCACTTTTCCCCGCACGACCGGCGCGCCCTGTTCATGTTCGGGCGCAACGACCTGAAGCCGATCGTGGACGGCATCTCCATCGGTCTGGAGCTGCTGCTCGCCCTGATTGGCGCCCTGACGCTGGGAGTGGGCGGCGTGGGGCTGATGAACATCATGCTGGTTTCGGTGGAGGAGCGGGTGCGGGAAATCGGTCTGCGGCGGGCGCTCGGGGCACGGCGGGGTCAGATTCGCCTGCAGTTTCTGGCCGAAGCGCTGGTGCTGACGATGGCAGCGGGTACGATCGGCATCATACTCTCGGTCGTGCTAGGGTCTGCCATCGGCACGCTACCTCTGCTCGGGCCGGCGTTTGAAGACACCTCCGGACGCGTGGATATCCACCTGCAGGTTTCCCCGGCGATCGCAGCGATTGCGACGGGATTGCTCGTGATGGTGGGTGTGCTCAGCGGCTGGGCACCTGCCGAGCGTGCGGCAAGGCTCGATCCGGCCGAAGCGCTGCGTTACGAGTAAGCCGGTGGTAGCGATTGCAGACCGCGGGAACGAAGGGCTTCAGGGCGCCATGGGCTGCTGGCCTGCGGCCAGCTCCCGGAAGTAGGTGATCCAGGCCGGGTCGTTCCAGGGCTGCGGGCCGATCAACTTCCGCACGAACCTCCCGTCGGGGCCGATCACATAGGTTTCCGGATACAGGCGGGTGCCGTAGAGCGCAGCGATCTTCCCGGACGGATCGCGATCATTGAGAAACGTAATTCCGTGGTCGCGCAGAAACTGCTCGTAGGCCTGAGGGTCCTCGTCGGCACTGATGCCCAGCACGATCACGCCGGCAGGCTCCACCGCCCTGGCGAGGGCTTCCAGGGCGGGCGCTTCTTCCACGCAGGGCGGGCACCAGCTGGCCCAGAAATGCAGGATCACCACATGGCCGCGGAGGTCGGAAAGACGTGCGGGCTGCCCGTTCCGTTGAAAGGCGAAGTCCGGCGCACGGCGACCCGCCAGTGAGCGCTCTCCCTGGCGGAAACTGGGGGCCGCGACGGCGGCCAGAAGCCCCAGAGCCGCCACCACTGCCACGCGCGAAGCTATCCTGCGCACCGTCACGCTGGCCTGTCCATCTATAATACTGCAAGGCCTCGTTGCGGAAACTTCCTTCGGTTGCCGCCCGGGCATTTGCGCGTGAGTTGAGGAAAGGAGCTTCAGGTGAGTGAGGCAAAGAAAGCAGCGGGGATCAACTGCCCACCAGCACCGGGTAAGATCGCTGCGCTGGTGCGCCAGATCCTGGTCGAGCTGGGGGAGAATCCGGACCGGGAAGGTTTGCGGAAAACGCCCGAGCGTTTCGAGAAGGTGCTGTGCCATCTGACCAGTGGTTACCGGCAGGATCCCGCGCACGTGCTCAACGCGGCGGTGTTTGAAGTGCCCTACGACCAGATGGTGGTGGTGCGGGATATCGAGGTTTTCAGCCTCTGCGAGCATCACCTGCTGCCGTTTTTCGGGTCCTGCCATGTGGGCTATATCCCGCGGCGGCGGGTGATTGGGCTCAGCAAGATTGCCCGGCTGGTCAATCTGTACGCTCGGCGGTTGCAGCTCCAGGAGCGGCTGACCCGGCAGATTGCCGAGGCGCTGGATGAACAGATTCAGCCCGAAGGGGTGGGCGTGGTGATCGAGGCCCGGCACCTGTGCATGATTATGAGGGGAGTCGAAAAGCAGCATTCGCGTGCTGTCACCAGCACCATGCTGGGTGTGTTCCGTGAGAACAAGAATACGCGCGAGGAGTTTCTGGCGCTGATTCAGGCGCCACGCGAGGCCCGCCTCTAGGGGCGCTTGCTGGCCACCGCGTGGCTCTGTTACCATTTCTGGTGTACAGAGGGTGAACGACGAAGGGTCGGGTGCACCGGAGCCGATGGGTTCGAGCACACGGATTGCGAGTGTCAAGAAGCAGATCGTTGAGCAGTTCCGGCAACATCCCCGCGATACGGGGTCGCCGGAAGTGCAGATTGCGCTGCTCAGCGAACGCATAAATTATCTGACCGAACATCTGAAGACACATCGCAAGGATTTTGCCTCCCGCCGGGGCCTCATCATGATGGTGAACCGGCGGAGGCGATTGCTCGATTACCTCAGCCGGCGCGACCCGGAACGGTATCGCCAGGTTGTCGAGCGACTCAATCTGCGCAAGTAAGCGTGGCAGACGGGCCCGGTGGGCCCACCGACACGCCCTGCCGGTTTTTTCTCCCGAGGACAGCACGGCGTTTCTGCGCTGCACGGCGGTGAGCCCTACCCGTCGGGGTTTGCCCTCACATTACGCTGCACGCTCGGCCTAGCCGGTGCTGGCACCGGCCGTGGTGATGCGGTGCGGCTGAACGGAGTGTTGTTCCCATGAACGAAGTGCGTGTCGAAGTTGGCGGGCGAACGCTGATTTTGGAGCACGGGCGCGTGGCGCGTCAGGCCGACGGTGCGGTGCTGGCGCGTTACGGGGACACGATCGTTTTGGCGACGGCCTGCATGGACCCCAAGGTCGTCGAGAAAGATTTCACGCCGCTCACGGTGGACTACCGCGAGTACACCTACTCGGCGGGCAAAATTCCCGGAGGATTCTTCAAGCGCGAGGGCCGGCCTTCGGAGCGCGAGGTGCTGGTGTCGCGGCTGATTGATCGGCCCGTCCGACCGCTGTTCCCCGAAGGCTGGGCCAACGAGACGCAGATCATCTCGATGGTGCTTTCTGCTGACAGCGAGAACGATCCCGATGTGATTGCCGTGGTGGCCTCCTCGGCTGCGCTGAGCCTGTCGCCGATTCCCTTCCGCGGCCCCATCGGTGCCGTCCGGGTCGGCCTGGTGGACGGCCGGCTGGTAGCCAATCCCACGGTGGCCGAGCAGAAGGTGAGCCGGCTCAACATCGTCGTGGCCGGCACCGAACAGGGCATCGTCATGGTGGAGGCGGGCGCGCTGGAGGTCTCGGAGGAGACCATCATCGAGGCGCTCGAGTTCGGCCATGCCGAGGTGCGGAAGATTGTCGCGGCCATCACCGAGCTGCAGAACCGGTTGCAGGTGACCAAGCTGCCCGAACCGGTGGTTCCCACCGACCCGGAGCTGGAGCGGCGCGTGGAGGACGAATACCGCGCCCGGCTGGAGGAGGTGCTGGACACCTCGCGCTATCCCAAGCGCGAGAGCTACCGTCTGGTGGACGCGCTGAAGAACGAGTGGCTGGCGAACTTTCCTGAAACCGAGCTCGAGCGGCGCCGCCTGGCCGACCGGGCCTTCGAGCATCTGCGCGAGCGCATCTTCCGCGAGGACGTTCTGGTGCATCGCCGCCGACCGGATCGGCGGGCCTTCGACCAGATTCGGCCGGTGAGCTGCGAGGTCGGGTTGCTGCCGCGCGTGCACGGCTCGGCGCTGTTCACGCGGGGCGAAACGCAGGCGCTGGCCACGGTGACGCTGGGCACGCGCGAGGACATGCAGCGGCTGGAGCTGCTGTTCGAGGAAGAAGCGCTGAAGCGCTTCATGCTGCACTACAACTTCCCTCCCTTTAGCGTGGGCGAGGTCAAGCCGCTGCGGGGTCCCGGCCGGCGCGAGGTGGGTCATGGAGCGCTGGCCGAGCGCGCGCTGGTGAACCTGCTGCCACCCGAGTCGGAGTTTCCCTACGCCATCCGCGTCGTTTCCGACATTCTCGAGTCCAACGGCTCGTCCTCGATGGCGACGGTGTGCGGAGGTTCACTGGCCCTGATGGATGCCGGTGTGCCCGTGCGCGCTGCCTGCGCCGGCATTGCCATGGGCCTGGTGACCGATGAGGCGGGCCGTTACGCCATTCTGACCGATATCGCCGGCGCCGAGGACCACTACGGCGACATGGATTTCAAGGTGGCCGGCACGCGGGCAGGCATCACCGCCCTGCAGATGGACATCAAGGTCTCCAACGTCAGCATTGCCATGATGCGCGAGGCTCTGGAGCAGGCCCGGCGGGCGCGGCTGCAGATCCTCGACATCATGGACCAGACGCTCAGCCAGCCGCGCGAACAGATCTCCGTCTATGCGCCGCGGCTGTTCACGCTGACCATCCCGACCGAGAAGATCCGGGACCTGATCGGCCCGGGTGGCAAGAAGATCCGTTCGATCACCGATTCGACCGGCGTCAAGATTGATGTGCTCGATGACGGGACCGTGCACATCTATGCCAGCGATGCAGCCTCGGCGGAGGCGGCGCTGCGCATGGTGCAGGAAGTGACGGCGGTTCCCGAACTGGGGAAGACCTACCTGGGCAAGGTGGTTCGCCTGGCCGACTTCGGCGCCTTCGTCGAGCTGTTCCCGGGCACCGACGGCCTGCTGCACATCAGCGAGGTGGCCGAACACCGGATCCGCAACATCCGCGACGAGCTCAAGGAGGGCGACCAGATTCTGGTCAAGGTCCTGTCGATCGAGGGCAACAAGATCCGCCTGAGCCGGCGCGCGGTGCTGCGCGAGCAGCGCGAAAAGCAGCGGGCTCAGGCGCAGTCCGGGAGCCCGGCGGCGGAAGGCGCCCCGGCTCCGGCGCCCGTGCGCAACGCACCTCCGCGAAGATAACCGCTCGGCGCCCTGCGGCTCACCCGGAGGCGCCACCGCGCTGGCAGGGGTGATAGACTGGGCTCCAGCATAGCCGGGAAGGGTCCGGGTCCGATGGCCGAGTTCGTTTGCAAGGTTGCCGACGCAGGCGGCCGGGTTTTCCAGCACGTCGAAACCGCCTCAAACGAGCAGGAAGCCCGCAGCCGGCTGAGCGAGCGGGGCCTGTATGTGTACTGGGTCCGCCCGCGGCGCGCGCTCGGTCTGCCTGGCATCCGGAGCCGCAGCCGGCTGGTGCGGGGAACCGATTTCCTGATCTTCAATCAGCAGTTCAACACGCTCATTCGCGCCGGCCTGCCCATCCTCCGCGCGCTCGATCTGCTGGCCGAGCGTGCCGGTTCGCACCGGCTGCGGCCGGTGCTCCGCGACCTTCGCGACCGGGTCCGCGGCGGTGCCCTGCTGTCGGAGGCGGTCGCCGCCGAGGGCATTTTCCCGCCGGTCTACGTCACCTGCATCCTGGCCGGAGAGAAGAGCGGCAACCTGCCCAGCGTTCTCGACCAGTACATTGCCTATCAGCGGCTGATCACCAGCACGCGGCGGCGGCTGGTGGGCGTGCTGGTCTATCCGGCGATTCTGGTGACGGTGGCCACCGGCATCCTGACCTATCTGGTGACCTACGTCATTCCCCAGTTTGCCGGCCTCTACCGGGATCTGGGCGTACCGCTGCCGGGGCCGACAGCGCTGCTGATCACGCTGGTGATGGGGCTGAAAGCCTACATCGTGGTGCTGGCGGCGCTGCTGGTGGGTCTGGTGGTGGGATTGCTCGCATGGTCTCAGACCGAACGGGGCGGACGTGTGCTGGACCGCTGGAAGCTGCGGTTGCCCGTTCTCGGGCCGCTGTGGGTGAAGTTCCAGACCGCGCAGTTTTTCCGCACGCTGGCCATTCTGCTGACCGGCGGGACGCCGCTGGTGCCGGCGCTGGAGACGGCAGCTGGATCCATGTCCAGCCCGCTGGTGGCCGGGATGGTGCGCGAGGCGGCCCAGTCGGTGCGCGAAGGGCGTTCGCTGGCGTCGAGTCTGGCGGCCGGGGGGCTCATGCCCGAGCTGGCAATCGAAATGATCGAAGTGGGGGAAGCCTCCGGGTCGCTGGCGGGCATGTTGAGCAGCGTGGCCGAGTTCTTCGAGGAAGAGGTCAACAGCCGGCTGGCGACCCTGATTGCAGCGGTGGAACCGATCATTTTAGTGACGATGGCGGTTGTGATAGCCTTTATCCTGATCGCACTGTATCTGCCGCTGTTCAGCTTTACGGTCGGCAACCTCGGGGGATAGCCGGCAGGTGGAGAAGGGGAAGGTGACCGAAAATCACCGGACAACCGCGCTGCCGGACGCGGCCGGCCGTGCGGACGAGTGGGCTCTGGCGGCGGCGCTTGCCGAACGCTACCGGTGCCCCTTCGTCGACCTGCGCCAGCAGCGGATTGATCCGGAGCTGTTTCGCAGCATCCCCGCCGAGTTGATGTTCCGCTATAACTTTGTCCCGCTCGAATCCCGCGACGGTGTGCTGGTGGTGGCGGCGGCCGATCCCGGTCCGCTAGTGCGGAGTGACGAACTTGGGCTGCTGCTCGGCCGCAAGCTGGTGATCAAGGTGGCCGCGGCCTCCCAGATCGGCGACCTGCTCAAGCGCACCGAGCAGTCCCAGCGCGTGCTCGAGCAGGCCACCGAAGGATTCACCCTGCAGGTGGTGCGCGAGGAAGAAGAGACCGAAGAAGACATCAGCATTGATCGTCTGACCGAGTCCACCGCCGTCAGCCCGGTCGTCCGGCTGGTGGACACCATCATCTTCACCGCGCTCGAGCGGCGGGCCAGCGACATCCACATTGAAACGCGGGACACCGAGGTGGTGGTGAAGTACCGGATTGACGGGGTACTGCAGGAGGCCATGCCCCCGCTGGCCAAAGAATGGCACTCCACGATCATCTCGCGCATCAAGGTGATGAGCGAACTGGACATTGCCGAGCGACGCGTGCCGCAGGATGGCCGTTTCCGCGTTCGCTACAAAGGCCGCTTCGTTGATTTCCGCGTCTCGATCATGCCCTCGATCCACGGCGAGGATGCCGTTCTGCGCGTGCTTGACAAGGAGAGTCTGAGCGAGAAATTCCGCAATCTGACCCTGGACGTCATCGGCTTTTCCGAGCAGGACCTGCGCCGGCTCCGCCGCTACATCCGCGAACCCTACGGCATGCTGCTGGTCACCGGACCGACCGGTTCGGGCAAGACGACCACGCTGTATGCCTGCATCAACGAGATCAAATCCGACGAAGACAAGATCATCACCATCGAGGATCCGGTCGAGTACCAGATCCGGGGCATTACCCAGATCCCGGTCAACGAACGCAAGGGGTTGACGTTCGCACGGGGTCTGCGTTCGATTCTGCGGCACGACCCGGACAAAATTATGGTGGGCGAGATCCGCGACCTGGAGACGGCGCAGATTGCGATTCAGTCCGCGCTCACCGGACATCTGGTTTTCACCACCGTACACGCCAACAACGTCTTCGACGTGATCGGACGGTTCATCAATATGGGCGTGGAGCCCTATAACTTCGTCTCCGCACTGAACTGCATCCTGGCGCAGCGCCTGGTGCGGGTCATCTGTGAAAACTGCAAGCGGCCGGTCCGGTATCCGGCGGAGATGCTCGAGGAATCCGGCCTCGATCCCCGGGAGTGGGGCAGCGTAACCTTTTACGAAGGAGCGGGCTGTCTGGAGTGCTCGGGCACGGGCTATCGCGGCCGGACGGCCATTGCCGAGATTCTGGACCTTTCCGACCGCATTCGCGAGATGATCATTAACCGGCGGCCTACCAGCGAGATCAAGCGGGCGGCCCGGGAAGAGGGTATGGTCTTTCTGCGCGACGCCGGGCTGGCCAAGGTACGGCAGGGGATTACGACGCTGCGTGAAATCAACAAGGTCACCTTTATTGAGTAAACAGTCGCCGGCAACGGAATCGGCGCGGTGGCCGTGGCTGGCCCGGGTGAGGGGGTGGCTGTGCGCCATGCCCCATCCGGCGCTTGTTTGCGCGGTGCACACCGACCGGGTAGGGGTGGCGCGCTGGGGGCGGCACCGGCTGGAAGCGTTTGCCGAGAGACCGCTGGCGCCGGGAACGCTGCAACCCTCGTCGGTCCAGCCCAATGTGCTGCAGCCCGAGGGGCTGCGGGAGGCGCTGGCGGAGGCGCTGCAGGAGGTCGGCGGAGCCGCTGGAGAAGCCGCGCTCCTGGTTCCCGACCCGGTTGCCCGCGTCTTTGTGCTGGAGTTCGACACCTTTCCCCGGCGCCGCGAGGATGCCCTGCCGCTGCTGCGCTGGCGGCTGCGCAAGAGCCTGCCGTTTGCCGCCGACGAAGCGGTGGTTTCGTGGTTTTTGCAGCAGCGGGGAGCGCGTCTGGAGGCGGTCACGGCGGTTGCCCGCGCCTCGATTGTCGCAGAGTATGAGCGGGTGCTGGCGGAAGTGGGACTCGTGCCGGCGGTGGTGTTGAGTGCCGGGCTGGCGCTGCTGCCTTTGCTCGAAGATGGCCCGCCCACTGCGGTAGTGTCCTGCAGTCCCGAAAGCCTGGTGACGGCCGTGGTGGCCGAGGACCGGCTGGTGCTCTATCGCTGTGCCGAGTTTCCACAGCGGACCGTGCAGGACGTGCTGCAGAATCTGCTGGACGAGATTCCTCCGGTGATGGCTTATTTTCAGGACGCCACCGGCGGGTCCATCGAAGAAATCTGGCTGGCCGGCTGTAGCGGTGGAGACGGAGACCTGAGCCGGCGGCTGCAGGCCGAGCTCAGCCGGCCCGTCCGGCATCTCGAGCTGGACCTGCGTAGAAGGGAAATGCTCCCCGAAGGTGCCGTCGAGCTTTTTAAGCGCAACTGGGCGCCGCTGGTCGGCTGGGAGATGAACCGGGGAGCCTAGATGAAGGTTCGGTTGAATGTGGCGACGAGGCCGGCGGAAAACCACCGGCCTTTTCTGGTAGGGGCTGCAGTCTCGGGAGCAGCCTCGCTTGTGCTGCTCGGGGTGCTGCTGGCTGGCGTGCTGCAGAGCCGCTCCCGCATGGCGCGCGATCGCGAGCAGCTCCAGCGCTACCAGGCGGAGATCGGCCAGCTTCAGCTAGAGCTGGCGCGCCTGGAAGGTTATTTTGCTCAGCCGGCGACGCGGGCGATTTTCGACCGCATCGGCTTCGCCAACGCTCTGATTGACCAGAAAAGCCTTTCCTGGACGGAACTGCTTGCCGACCTGGCGGCCGTATTGCCCGCCGGCGTGCGCGTGGTGAGCCTGGCGCCTCAACCGGCTGGCCAGGCGCTGGACGCCAAACTCGTGGTCGAGGCCACTGGCGACCGCGAAAAGCTGGCCTTTTTGCAGGCGCTCGAGCATGCGCGGAGATTTTCGCAGGTCCAGGTGACGGCAGAAAGTCATGCGGCTGGAGGGGCCTCGGCGGGCCGTATCGAACTGCAGGTCCAGGTGCGGTACACGCCGGGTGCGACAGGACCATGAAGTGGAATCTCTGGACGACGCCGCGGGGCCGGCTGTGGATTCGGCTGACGGTGGCGGCACTGTTCGTGCTCGACGGAGCTCTGCTGATCGTTCGCTGGGAGCTGGCGCGGCAGGAAACGCACCAGGCACTGGCTCTGCAGGTTCAGGACGCCGAACGCCAGGTGCGTCTGTTGCGGAGCGAAGTCCAGCGAGCCCGGGATATACGTACCCGGCTGCCGGAACTGGCGGCCCGTTGCGATCAGTTTTATGCCGACAGCTTCCTGCCGGCCTCGGCCGGCTATGCCGGGCTGATGGCCGATCTCGGCGAGCTGGCCGGCAAGGCAGGAGTGGTGGTGAGTGGCCTGCGGTTTGAGCAGAAGGAAGCCACGGTGCACGGGATGCGCGAAATTGCGGTTTCGGGCGTGCTGGAGGGCAGCTCGCAGAGCCTGCTGAATTTCCTGCAGGGAATCGAGCAGTCACGTCACCTGTATGTGCTCGATAGTCTGAACCTCACCGCCGGGACGTTGGCCCAGGTGAAGATGACTCTGCGGCTGCATACCTACTTTCGGCTGTAGGCCATGACGCGGCGACAGATCGAATGGGCGGTGCTGGCAGTCCTGCTGGTGGTTCTGGCGGTCGTGCTCTACCGGAACCGCCAGGCTCCGCTCGAGGCCAGTCCGCTGCCGGTAGCCGCCAGCAGTACACGCGCTTTCCGCATTCCAGACCCCGAACTGCATTTAGACCGGCTGGAACGGCTTCGCCAGATGCGGCCTGTAGTCGTGCGCCGCGATCTGTTTTCTTTTGCCGAAGCAGCCCCGCCAGTGGCAGCGCGACCGAAAAATTCTCCGCCGCCCGCACCCCCCGCACCCCCGCCTTTGCAGATTCCGCTGACCTACTACGGGCTTGCGGTGGACCCGAAGAACGGCCGGAAGCTGGGCTTTTTTACCGACGGTGAAAACGTCTATGTGGCCGCCGAGGGCGACACGCTGCTGGGGCGCTTTCGGCTGATTCACCTGGGCAACAATGCAGCTCAGTTTGAAGAGGCCGGTACCGGCCGGCAGGCTACCGTGGCGATGACCGAACCGGGTCCGGGGGCGTGAGTCCGCACGCAAAAGGATCGAAAGCCAGCCAAAGCCGGCGCGAAGCCGGTTATGTACTGCTGGTGGCTCTGTTTGCTGTGGCTCTGCTGGTCATCGGCCTCTCGGTGGCCGTACCCAGCCTGGTCACCGAATACCGCCGCCAGCAGGAGGAATTGTTGCTCTGGCGCGGGAGCCAGTACGCACGGGCGATTGGCCTTTTCTACCGAAAAACGGGCCGGTTTCCCCACGATCTGGAAGAGCTGGAAAAGGGCTACAACGGAATTCACTTCCTTCGCCATGCGTATCCCGACCCGCTCAATCCCAAAGGGAAATGGCGGCTCATTTATCTCGGTCCCGGTGGCCAGCTCATCGGCAGTGTGCGCTGGCACACCCTTGCGGAATATCAGGCGGCGCGGCTGGGTCTGATGCCGAACGCTCCTGGGACTTCTCCTGGAACGCAGGCGACTTCGGGCGAGGCCTTCAGTTCACAGCCGGCGAATGCATCCGGGCAGCAGCCTGCTCCCACCGAGGGGACACAGCCTGCGCCGAGCGGTGAAATCGTTGGAGGAAGTCTCATCGGCGTGGCCAGCAGTCTCGACCGCCCATCACTGAAGGTGTACATGGGCGGCCATACGTACCGCGAGTGGGAGTTTATCTGGACTCCGATGGAGACACAGCGCCCCGTCATCCTTCCCGGTGCCGGCGGTACACAGGCTCCCGGGAACAGCCCGGACAACCAGGGCTCAACGAAAACTCCTGAACAGCCTTCGTTCTGAAGCCGCAAACACCTGCCAGGCCGCACCCGCGCGGCCGAACAACACCTCCTGGCGGCATCGTGGCAGATATGGCGAACAGATCAGCCGAAACGCATCGGGCTTCTGCGGGCGGCGGGAGAGCTCCTGCCGGATGTGCTGCAGATACTGCTGCGTTTGGCGGAAAGGCGGTACGCCTCCGAAGCGTTTGACACGCTCGGGTCCCGCGTTATATGCGGCCAGAGCCAGGTCCAGCCGCCGGAACCGGGCCAGAAGCTGCTGCAGGTAGCGCGCGCCACCCCGTGCGTTCTCTTCGGGATTGAGCGGGTTGCGAACCCCGAGTGCAGCAGCGGTAGTGGGCAAAAGCTGCATCAACCCCAGCGCCCCGCGGGGTGAGCGTGCATTTGCGTCGAAGCCAGATTCGGCCCGAGCGACACTGCGGAGCAGGCGCACATCGAGGCCAGTTTCCTGCGCGGCATGCAGCAGCGCCTGCTCTTCGAGTGAAAGCCTGGGCTCCGGCGCGGGGAATCTGTCCTCGGGTTCGATGCGGGCAATTTCGGTGGCAGCGACGCGGGCCTGGCCACCAGCCAGGTGCAGGACATAGAAGGCCCCGTCGCGCTCGAATCCTGTAATGTGAAGCGTCTGCCCGTTGCGCAGCACCACAGTGTCGGCGGCTGCTGCGGGCACAAGGCCAAGCAGGCCGATGACCAGGAACAGGCGCAGGATCTCAGTCGCCATCGGCAAGTCGCTCCGGTGGTGAAACGGTTGCCGACGGTCGCGCTGCCTGCAGAACGAACCGGTCCAGCGCGGCCGCTACACCCGCCTGATCGTTCGAGAGGGTCACGGCCCAGCCCGTCGCTTTCAGCTCTTCGGGCGCATTCTGCATCACCACCGCCAGTCCGGCAAACTCGAGCATCTCGCGGTCGTTGAAATTATCCCCGATCGCCATGACCTCGTGCGGCTCAAGCCCCCGCATTGTGGTCCACAGGCGCAGCGCTGCCCCTTTCGAGCAACCCGGGGCGAGGACGTCCAGGATGGCAAAGTTGCGGGCAGGATATTCCGTCACCGCCAGAGTGAAGTCCCGGCCGCCGGAGCTTTCCAGCAACGTGCGCAGAGTTCCCAGTTTGTCCAGAGGCCCGGCGAACATGACCTGAATCGGGTCTTCAGTGAGCGCGGCTTCGAGCGGCGTGCAGACGCGCAAAAACGGGCGATTGCGCTCGAGGTAGTTCCTGCGGGATGGGTCGCTCCAGTCCAGATGCTCGAAGACGACCTGGCCTCCGGAATCCCGGTCGAAGACCAGGGCTGCATACTGGCGAAAAGGCTGGGCCGCAGCCAGAACCCGGCGGGCCACGGCCGCTGGCAGCGTCTGGCGGAACAGCGGATCACCCTGCCGGCGCCGGATCACGGCTCCGTTGCTTACGATCAAAACGGGGTCGCCGGGTACGTCTGCGGTAGCCTGGCGGGCAAATTCAAAGCGCCGGCCCGTCACCAGCACGACTTCGATGCCCAGCTTCTGCACTTCGGCCAGGGCCTGCTGATTGCGCGCGGGCACCTGACCCTGGCTGTCGAGCAGGGTTCCATCGAGATCAATCGCAATCAGGCGGATCACGCTTGAGTCCCCGTGCAGTATAGCGGAGGGTTCGGGAGCCGGCGCAGCGGCGTGGTAAAGTGAAGCGCCATGCAAACAGCGCTGGATCATCTCGAGTGTTCGCGGTGTGGAAAGACCTGTGCAGCAGATGAGCTGCACAATCTGTGTTCGTGCGGAGGCCCATTGCTGGCGCGCTACGATCTGGAGCGCGCCGCGCCCACGTTCAACCTCCGGGCGCTGCTGGAACGGCCGGCCACGCTCTGGCGCTACCGGGAATTGCTGCCCGTGCACGGCGAGCCGGTAAGCCTGGGTGAGGGTATGACGCCGTTGATCCGCACAGAGCGGCTTGGCGCACGGCTCGGCCTGGCTTACCTGTGGATCAAGGACGAGGGTGTCAACCCCACGGGGACGTTCAAGGCGCGGGGACTGGCGGTCGCGGTGAGCCGTGCGCGGGAACTCGGTGCGCGCACGCTGGCGATTCCCACGGCGGGAAACGCCGGCGGCGCTCTGGCTGCTTATGCGGCGCGCGCAGGCCTGGGCTGCGTGGTGGTGATGCCGTCGGACACTCCGCGGGCGAATGAGATCGAATGCCGGGCGGCGGGTGCAGAAGTCATCAAACTCGACGGCCTCATCGCTGACTGCGGCCGTTTCGTCGCCGAGCGCGGTCCGCAGCAGGGCTGGTTCGAGGTGAGTACGCTGAAGGAGCCCTATCGGATCGAAGGCAAAAAGACGATGGGGCTCGAGCTGTGGGAGCAGTTCGGCGGCCGCCTGCCGGAGGTGGTGGTCTATCCGACGGGTGGCGGCGTCGGCTTGATTGGGATGTGGAAGGCCTTCGATGAGCTGGAACAGATGGGCCTGCTTCGCGGCCGCCGGCCCCGCATGGTGGCCGTTCAGGCCAGCGGCTGTGCGCCGGTGGTGGAGGCATTCGAGCGGGGAGAGGAGGTCTGCCGGTTCTGGGAGCATGCCGCCACCATCGCCTCCGGGCTGCGCGTGCCGCGTCCGCTTGGAGATTTTCTGATCCTGCGCATTCTGCGAGAGTCGTCCGGCTGTGCCGTGGCTGTGAGCGATGCCGAGATCCTGGCGGCGGCGCAGGAGCTCATGCGCCTGGAAGGCATCTTTGCCGCTCCCGAAGGGGCTGCGGGTATCGCCGCCGTCCAGCGCCTGCGGCAGCAGGGCTGGATCAACGAGCAGGATTCGGTGGTGATTTTCAACACCGGGAGCGGCTACAAATATCTGGATCTCTGGGAGAGAGCACTCGCGCAGCCCGCCGGGCAAGCGCCATGACGGAACGGCTGTACTACACCGATAGTTTCCTCACCCGATTCGAAGCACGTGTGCTGGCATGCGTGCCTTCGGGCGAGCGATATGCAGTGCGGTTGGATCGGACTGCCTTCTATCCGACCTCGGGCGGGCAGCCACACGACACGGGTCGGCTCGGTGCCGCACGCGTGCTCGAGGTGGTCGAAGACGGCGACGACATCGTGCACCTGACGGATCGCCCTGTCGAGCCCGGTCCGATCGAAGGCGAGATTGACTGGCCGCGGCGCTTCGACCACATGCAGCAGCATACCGGGCAGCATTTGCTCTCGGCGGCCTTTCTGCATCTGTTTGGCTTCCCCACAGTGTCCTTTCACCTCGGCCGGCAGGTTTCGACGATTGATCTGCAGGCCGTTTCGGTGGTCGCGCGGCATCTGGAAGAGGCCGAGCAGCGGGCCAACGAAGTGATCTTTGAAGATCGCCCCGTGCGCGTTTTTTTTAGCGACGAGGCCGAGCTGAAGGACCGGGCAATCCGGAAAGCGGTGGAGCGCAAAGGCGTGCTGCGGATTGTCGAGATCGCTGATTTTGACGTGCAGCCCTGCGGCGGGACGCATGTGGCACGCACCGGGCAGGTGGGTCAGCTTCAAATCCGGCATCTGGAGCGCCAGCGGGGGCACTGGCGTGTGGAGTTTGTCTGCGGCGGGCGTGCGCTGGGCGCTGCGCGGGAGGATCGTGCAGCTCTGACGGCTGCAGCGCGCGCCATTGGCTGCGGCCGCAGCGACGTTCCCGCCATGGTAGCCCGACTGCTGGAGGAAGCCCGCCGGCTGCGTCAACAGCAAGAAAGGCTGGAGCAGCGACTGGCCGAGCTCGAGGCCAGAGCCCGCATGCGGCCTGACGGCATCGTAGTGGAGGCCGTTGCCGATGGCCGGCCGGAATGGTTACGCCGGCTGGCCGCGGCGCTGCTGCAGGAGGGAGCCCGAGCGGTTTTTCTCGTCGGTGCGGATACAAAGGCCGTTGTATGCGCGCGGGCTGCTGGCGTGGCCGTTGACGCAGCCAGCCTTCTTCGCCAGCTGCTGCCTCTGGCCGGGGGCCGCGGGGGCGGTTCAGCCGAGTTTGCTCAAGGAATGCTGCCGGCTGAGGCCCCGGTCGAAGCTGTGCTGGACCGTGCCCGCCAACTGCTGGCCGTTGCCGCCTCGCTGCAGGGCGGCTAGCCCCTCCAGCACAGCCTCGCCGCGATTTTCCGACGGAACGATGTGCTGCGCCCTTCGCCTCTTCAGAAAGGACTCAGGGAGCCACGGCGATTTTCTCGCCGCGCATCAGCACGCGCACGAAAAAGTCCGCCGTCGCCTGGTAGGCGCGCAACCAGCTTTTCCACATCAGGAAACCGTGGATTTCGTCGGGAAACACCAGGGTCTCAAACGGTACGTGATGTTCGCGCAGCCGCTGGACCAGGTCTACAGACTGACTGAAGGGGACGTTGCGGTCATCGTCGCCCTGAATCAGCAGGACCGGAGATTTCCAGCGATCCACCGCCGATACCGGTGACGATTCGCGTGCCAAACGCACGGCCTCGGCCAGATCCGGCGGCGAGCTCACGCCTCCGCGCTCGAAGCGCATCCAGCGGTTGAGGAACGCCGACCAGTCATGCACACCGTGCAGGTCCACGCCGGCGGCAAACAGGTCGGAGTTTCGCGCCAGCCCGAGTGCCGTCAGATAGCCTCCATAGGAACCGCCCCACAGGCCGATGCGATGGGCATCGACGTAGGGCAGGGACTGGAGATAGTGCGCGGCGGCCACGATGTCCTGATATTCGGCAGCGCCCCGCCAGCCGGCGTGTTCGGGCTCGCGGAAAGCCCGGCCGTACATGACGCCCAGCCGGTAATTCACCGACAGAACGACGAAGCCCAGACTGGCCAGATACTGATTTTCGGCATAGGCGTTGTGATAGTAGTCCATGTAGTGGAAGCCCAGCACCATCTGCCGGATGGGCCCGCCGTGCATGAAAACGATCGCCGGAGCCGGCGGGTGAAGGTCGCGGGGCACGAAGAGCTGGCCATGAATTTCCAGCCCATCGGCGCTCTTGAACACCACCTGCCTGGGCACCACCAGAGCCTGCGAGGGGTAATCGGCGGGCAACGCCTGCCTGGCCAGCATCTCACGACCGCTCGCCGTGATGCGGTAGGGCATCGCTGGAACCGTGGCGGAAGAACCCAGGCACAGAACCTGCCGGCCGTCGCCGGTGATGACCGGTGACCATTCGATCGTTTCCCCCTGCGTAACCGCCTCCGGGACTCCGCCTGTGGGACGAACGCGCCAGATGTGCCGGCGATCGATGTCGTTCTGGTTGGAGGTGTAGTAGATCCACTGCGCATCCGGACTCACGGTGACCTGCTCGACCTCATAGGCACCTTCGGTGAGCCGGAGCGGGGAGCCACCGCTCAAGGGGATCGTGTAGAGATGGTTCCAGCCATCCTGTTCGCTCGCGAACAGGATGCGATCGTTGGCGACGAAGCGGAATGTTTCTCCCTGGCGCAGTCGCGGGAAGGAGTCATCGGGCCCGTCTCCGCTCTGCCAAAGCAACCGCGCCTGCCCGGTGCTGGCATCGGCAACCCAGATGGCCCAGGGTTCCGGTCGCAGGGGAACCAGAGGCACGCGGGCTTCGAGGCCGTGGAGGCGAATGAACGCAATGTGTTTTCCATCCAGTGACCAGCGGGGCAGCAGGTCCCGGTCGAAGCTCGGTGCCAGATACAGCAGGGACTGATTCTGGAAGTCATAGACGGCGATGAAACTGTGGTCGCCGCGCTGGCTGGTGAAGGCGATGCGAGTACCGTCGGGGGACCAGCGGGGCTGAATGTTGTTGCCGCGGACGTAGCCGATGGGCTGGGCCGGCATGCCTCCGGAAACGGGCGCCACCCAGATGCGGCCGCGGGCGGCCCAGGCTGCGTAGCGTCCATCCGGTGAAAGTTCGATGTCCTCGCAGCCCTCGCTGCCGCATTCCATTGTGCCCAGCAACCGCGGCTCGCCACCGCGGTCAACGTCCACCGCCCACACCTGCTGTTGCAGGCGGTTGACGAAGTTGGCCGGGTCGGCCACTTCCCCTTCGCTATTGGTCTCGCTGCCACGCGCATAGACGGCCGTGCGTCCGTCCGGAGTCAGCGTGAGGCCCGCAATCGGCTGGCCGTCATCCTCGCTGTAGTAGGTCACGGGATGCGCGTTCTTGAAATCCGGGCCGTCGGCCACCCAGATGTTGCGCACGCCGCGGATGTTGAAGACCCAGGCCACCCGCTCCCCCTGAGCCGCGGCCGTGAGCTGGTCGGGGAACGCGTAGGAAAGGATTTGCTCGAGCGATGGCCGTGGCGATTGCGCAGCGGCGGCCAGTGTGAGCAGAAGAACGGGAAAAAGCTTCAGGCAGGTGGTTCGAAAGCGGCGAAAAGTCATCGCGTCGTGTGCCTCCCGGAGTCAGACGTTCACCCGCCAGATGATACTCCAGGCGCAACCCTGGCGGTGCAAACGATGGATTCGCTGGCAGAGCGCCGGGTTTCAACGAGACTGAAAAAAGGGGAGAAGATGAATGGCCCCGATACGCAGTCTTGTTCAGGGCCCACGGTCGCTCGCGTGTGCCCGGGGCTGGCCTGCCGGGCTGCGTTGACGGATGCACGGCCTGGTGCTTGCCGACTGAAACCCCGGAGCAGACAATAGGCGGATGCCGAATGTGCTGGCGCGCTGCGGTGATGCGGGGTTGGTTCCGAGCATTTGCTGGACGTTTTGGTGCCGGGGCGCTGCACGGGCGCATCGTCAGCGATGGTGACCGCCATGCCTGCTGCAGGCTGGTGGCAGGGATGGCATGTGAACCGGTACTCAGCTCATGCCGCTGATTGAAACGCTGCTTCTGCTCCTGATTCTCTCCCGTGTGCTCGGCGAAATTGCCGAGCGGTACCGGCAGCCCGGAATGCTGGGCGAAATTGCGGCGGGGATCGTACTCGGGCCTTCGGTACTGAACGTGGCCCATTACACACCCGAGATCCGCGCGCTGGCCGATATCGGCGTACTGCTGCTGGTCTTTTTGGCCGGCATGGAGATGGAGCTAGGCCAGCTATGGGCATCCGTGCGCGGCCGGGGCGCCTGGGTGAGCATCACCGGGTTTGTCGTGCCGCTGGTGCTCGGGTTGCTCCTCGGCTTTGGGTTTGGCATGGACCTCACGCGAACGGTGTTTCTGGGGCTGTGTGTGGCGATTACGGCCCTGCCGGTGAGCGCTCGAATCCTGATGGATTTGAACCGCCTGCAGAGCGAAGTCGGTCAGAAAATTATCTCGGCATCGGTAGCCAACGACGTAGCCTCGTTGCTTCTCCTGGGGATCATTCTGGATGTGCGCGGCGCCGGTTCCACACGCACACTGCTGGGAGCTATCGCCATGGCGCTGACGAAGGCACTGGTCTTCATGGTCTCCGTGCTGATCGCCTCCCGGCTCATCCGCAGGCTCACGGCCCGCCCTCACCGCCGCGCCCGGCGGCCGTTCGAGCGTCTGGTGGCTCGCCTCAAGGGCAGAGAGTCCATGTTTGCCGTGGTGTTCCTGTTTGTGATGGCGTTTGGGAGTTTTTCGGAATGGCTGGGGTTGAATTTTGTTGTTGGTGCGTTCTTTGGCTCCATGCTGCTGTCCTACGCACTGCTCGGCCCGGCCAATTATGAAGAGATCCGGCGCACGGCCTCGAATATCACGATGGGATTCCTGGGGCCGATTTTCTTCGCCGCAGTCGGTCTGGAGTTCGACGCCCACTCACTTCGAAGCTGGGGACTGGTTGTGGCAGTGCTGCTGGTGGCCTTTACCGGAAAGATTGCCGGCGGTTACCTGGGAGGCCGGCTGGCGGGCATGACGCCGCAGGAGTCCTGGGCCCTGGGGGTGGGACTGAACGGGCGGGGCATCATGGAACTGGTGATTGCCAACATAGCGCTCGAGCGTGGATTTATCGGGCCACAACTGTTCAGCATTCTGGTCCTCATGGCCGTGGTTACGACCTTTGCCACACCCTTTCTGCTCAAGTGGGCCTACCAGCGCGTCGACGCAGTGCCCGCCCATGCTCCCACGGAAACGGAAGCTCAGGGATAAGAGTTCCTGCCGTGCACTCCGGCACCGGCACGCAGGATGACGTTTTTGTTTTTTCAGGCTTGCAACTCCTCCGGTCTGGCCAGAGTTGAGGAAGGCAACCCGGGGGTGGTGGACCGCATGGGATTCGAACCCACGACCTCCTCGTTGCGAACGAGGCGCTCTCCCAGCTGAGCTAGCGGCCCTTGCTGTACGCATTATAGGGAAGCTATCGATCAGTGCCAACCCGGCAGTCGTTACGGGTTGACCACCGGGTGGCCGGTGCGTTCGGCCAGGACCTTCCGGGCGTTTTCATAGAGCGCGCGGGCCTGAGGCATCAGCTCGATGGCTTTCTGCACTTCAGGGTCGTGCTCGAGCTCAATCTTGTATCCGTCGTCAATGCCAAAGACCGAGCTGATCACCTCGCGCTGAATCTTCCACCGAATCCAGTTCAGGTTTTCCTGAATGTCCTGCGGGGTGTAGGGGACGTGCTCGCGGTCGAGAAACGCGGTGAACTGGCGGATCACGGAGTCGTCCGGGACGAACTGGCGGGTGATGGTCGGACGCTGGCCGAGGTAGTAGCGGGTGAAACTGCCGACGCCGATCCAGGCGGGGAAGAAGACGCCGCGGCGGAGGAGCATTTCCTGAAATTTCGTTCGCTTGGGCTCCGGCAACGGGACATCCGGCGTGATCCCGCCTTCCCCGTAGACCCGGCGACCGCTGTCGGTGAGCTTGACGTCGGGTTTTTTCGGTGGCTGCGGATTCCAGCGGTATTCCCAGTAGGAGATGTTTTGATAGGGGCGCTGGATGAGGCGGCCGCTGGGCGTGTAGTAGCGCGCGGTGGTCAAAGCCAGGCCGGTACCGTCGCTGAGCTGGCTGACGGTCTGGACCAGGCCTTTGCCGAAGCTCGTCTGTCCCACGATCAGCGCCCGGTCGTGATCCTGCAGGGCCCCGGCAACGATCTCGGAAGCCGAGGCGGTCGCTCCGTTGATGAGCACGACCAGCGGGACGCGGATGCCGCGGTTGCCGTGGACGGCGTAATAGCGGCGCTCGGGGGACGAACGGCCGCGGTGGCTCACGATGAGCTGGTCTTTATCCAGGAAGCTGTCGGCTACCTCAACAGCCTGGTTGAGCAGGCCGCCGAGATTGTCCCGCAGGTCGAGGATCAGACCGTCCAGATGCCGCGCATCGAGCCGGTCGAGCGCCTGCGCGAGTTCTTCCCCGGTGGTTTCGTTGAAGTCGCTGATGCGGATGTAGCCGATCCCGGGTCGCACCAGGGTATAGAAGTCCACGCCGGGCCGGGGAATCTCATCCCGCACAACGGTGAACTCAATCGGCTCCGCCCAGCCTTCCCGGCCCACCGTGATGTGGACGACGGTGCCTTTGGGGCCCTTGAGCAGGGCGGCAACTTCGTCCCCGGAAAGCCCCTCGCACGGCTTGCCGTCCACTTTCAGAATCACATCGCCCGGGCGAATGCCGGCGCGATAAGCCGGCGAGCCCACGAAGGGCGCGATGACAATCGTGCGCCGACCCTGCTGCATGATCTGCATGCCGACGCCGAAATAGCGTCCCATCTGGTTTTCACGCAGCCGCGCGAAGGCCTCGCGGTCGAAAAACGTCGAGTGCGGATCGAGGACCCGCAGCATGCCCGGAATGGCGCCTTCATAGATGGCCTCGTCCACATTCACCGTCCGGGCATAGTTGTGCTCGACGATGGCCAGCACGCGCGTAAAGGTTTCGACAGATTGTTCGAGATCCCCGGGAGCTGCTGCGGTGGCCCGTGAGGTCGGTCCGTAGAGGCCGCCCAGGAGGGCAGAAGCCGTGAGAATGATTGCGACGGTGAGGACCGCCAGCCGATTGCGCTTCATCGAAGGTAGTGTCGCGCTCCTCGGCCCAGTATAGCACAGAGCTGTTTGACTCCAGTTCGGGCCTTCTCTATCATCGAAAAGCAGGTTGAGCGATGCTCAGCTTCTCCCACCTGGTCATCCTTTTTCTGGTGGCCTTGATCGTCTTTGGACCCGAAAAGCTGCCGGAGCTGGCGCGGACACTGGCCCGCTGGACGATGGAATTTCGCCGGACCACGCTGAGCCTGCGGGAGGCCTTCGAGCGCGATCTGCGGGAGATTGACCGGGAGGTCCAGGGGCGTCCCGCGCTGACGGCCAACACGGCAGCGCCGGCGACCCCTCCCGTTTCGAGTGACAGCCCGGACGCGACGCATCCATGACGGCACCGGCGGCGTCCCCGGCACCGGGTTCCGAAGCGCGTGAGCAGGAACTGGGCGCCCGCATGTCCTTCCTTGAACACTTGGTCGAGCTGCGCCGCCGTCTGATCTATTCGCTGGTGGCCATCGGCGTGGGCGCCGTTGCCGGACTGACCCTGGCGCCGCACATGCTGGACGTCATCGCGCGCCCGATGCAGCTCGCCCTGCGCGCCTATCATCTCGAAGACCGGCTGGTCTATACCAGCCCGACCGGTGTGGTGGCCCTGATCATTCATCTGGGGCTCTATCTGGGTCTGGTGATCGCGTCGCCCTTTGTCTTCTACCAGCTCTGGCTGTTCGTGGCTCCGGGTCTGTACCGGCACGAGCGCCGGGCTGTGCTCGGGTTCGTGGCCTCCACGGTGACGCTGTTTCTGGCGGGAATCGCGTTTGGTTATTTTTTCATGCTTCCCTACGTGCTCCGCTTCCTCATCAGCTTTCAGGGCCCGTTCCGGCCCCTCATCAGTATTAACGAGTACTTCGATCTGACGCTGCTGGTTCTGCTCGGTCTGGGGATCATTTTCGAGACGCCGGTGGTCATTTTCTTCCTGGCAGCGCTGGGCGTGGTGACGCCGCAGTTTTTGTGGCGCAATGCGCGCTATGCCATCCTGGTGATCACCGTGCTGGCCGCGGTGTTCACGCCCAGTCCCGATGCCACCACGATGTTGCTGTTCATGGCGCCGATGATCGGTCTCTACTTCGTGGGCGTTGGCATAGCGTTCGTGGTCTTCCGGCGCCGCCAGCGCGCGGCGGTGGTCCGGGCCGGGGTGCGCTAGATGCGTCCGCTGGCTGTGGCGGCTGCGCTGTTCCTGCTGGCCGCGTGTTCGCGGGCGGGACCACAGCCGCGCCCGCAGGGTGACGCCGCTCCTCCCGCCAGCCAGACGGGCGGTTTCGACGGGCAGCGTGCCTGGAACGACCTGCTGCGTCTGGTTTCCTTCGGCCCGCGGCCGCCCGGCTCGGAGAATTTGAAGCGGGCCCGGGCCTATATCGTGAGCCAGCTCGAGGCCGCCGGCTGCGCGGTAGAAGTCCAGCTTTTCCATGCGCAGACGCCGATCGGGACACTCCCGATGGCCAATGTCATTGCGCGGAGCGGGAAGCCGGACGGCGGGCTGATTCTGCTGCTCACCCACTACGACACGCTCCGGCTGGAAAATTTCGTCGGTGCCGACGACGGAGCCTCTTCTTCGGCGGTAATGCTCGAACTGGCCCGGCAGCTCTGCCGTGCGTCGTTGCCGACAGCCGTCTGGATTGCGTTCCTCGACGGTGAAGAAGCGCAGGTGCAGTGGAGCGATACCGACAGTCTGTATGGCAGCCGGGAACTGGCCGCGCGGCTGGCGCTTTCGGGCGACCTCCGGCGTGTGCGCGCCGTGCTTCTGGCCGACATGGTGGGCGATCGCGACCTGGACATCCTGCGCGAGGAGAATTCGACGCCCTGGCTGACCGATCTGGTGTGGTCGGTTGCCCGCCGGCTCGGCTACGGGCGTTACTTCCTGGATCGCTCACAGGCGGTCGAAGACGATCACCTGCCGTTTCTCCGCCGGGGTGTTGCGGCCGTCGACTTGATTGATTTCGATTATCCCTACTGGCACACGCCAGCCGATACTCCCGACAAATGCAGCGCCCGCAGCCTGGCCATCGTCGGCCATGTGCTGCTCGAGACGGTGCGCGAACTCGCGCGCAGACCTTCCTGAGAAGGATTTCTATTCGAACCGCACCGTGTCGTCGGGAAAATACACGGAATGGCGGGCGAAGCGTTCATCGTCGCGGTAGGGAAAGTCGGAACGGTAATGGCTCCCGCGGCTTTCCTCGCGCGCCAGGGCACAGCGCGCAACGGCGCGGGCCAGAAGCCAGAGATTATAGGTTTCCCACCGCGCACGCTCCGGGGTCGAAGGTGGGGGTGGCGACAGCCGGTCAAGCTGGTCGAGCGCCTCGAGCAGACCCTGGCGGTCCCGCAGGATGCCGACGTGTTCCCACATCACGTTCTGGATGGCAGCGCGCACGGGGTCGGGCGACGCGCAGGGCGCGGCAGATAACGCGGTGGCTTCGGCTCTGGCCGGATGCGAGAGACGGCGCCGCACACTGGTTGCCTTCGCATCCCGGTCGGCAATCATTGCTTTGCCAACACGGGCCCCGAAAACCAGACCTTCGAGCAGCGAATTGCTGGCCAGACGGTTGGCACCATGCACGCCAGTGCAGGCCACTTCTCCTGCAGCATAGAGCGCGCCGAGGCAGGTGCGCCCTTCCAGATCGGTTCGCACGCCACCCATGGCGTAGTGGGCAGCCGGACGGACGGGCACGAGATCGGTGGTCAGGTCCACGCCGTAGCTCAGGCAGGTCTGATAGATGCGGGGAAATCGCCGGCGAACGTACTCGGGATCGAGTGCGGTCAGGTCCAGATACACCAGATCGCTCCGCGTGCGCTTCATCTCGGTCACGATGGCGCGTGCGACGACATCGCGTGGGGCCAGTTCGGCTGCCTCGTGATAGCGGGGCATGAAGCGTTCGAGCAGGCTGTTGCGGAGCACGGCTCCTTCGCCGCGCAGCGCTTCCGAGAGCAGAAAGGGAGGGGCGTCGGGCACGGCCAGCGCCGTGGGATGAAACTGGACGAACTCCATATCGGCCAGCACGGCACCGGCGCGCAGGGCAATCGCCATGCCGTCACCGGTGGCGACCGGTGGGTTGGTGGTCACGCGGTAGAGCTGCCCCAGGCCGCCGGTGGCCAGCAGCACGGCATCGCAGTCCACCCGGCAGAGCCGGCCCGAACGCTCGTCGAGGAACTCGAGACCTCGCACGGTTCCTTCGTCGACCCGGAGGTTGATGGTAAAGGCGTGGGGAAGCAGCGTGAGCCGGCGCAGCCGGCGTGCGCGCTGCAGCAGCACCCGAACGATCTCGCGGCCGGTCGAGTCACCGTGGGCATGCAGGATGCGGGAACGACTGTGGGCACCTTCGCGCGTGAAGGCCAGTTTGCGACCGCTGCGATCGAAACGCGTTCCCCAGGTGATCAGTTCGCGAATACGTGCCGGGCCCTCTTCGACCAGGATGCGCACGGCCTCGCGGTTGCAGAGACCGTCACCGGCGCGCAGGGTATCCTGCTCGTGAAGTCCGACTTCGTCTTCGTCGCTGAGGGCAGCGGCCACGCCGCCCTGAGCCAGCGACGAGGCGCTTTCTCTGAAGTCCGATTTGGCCAGAACCAGCACGGTGCCGGCGGTGGCCAGTTCGATCGCCGCGCGCAGCCCGGCCACACCGCTACCGACAACGACAAAATCCGCCGTCAGTGTTTCCCGAGCTTCGTGCACGGCCCGCACAGCACAGCGCAGGTTCTATGGTAGCAGCGGGCCCTGCAGGCGGGAAGGTCGCCAGGTGCGGTGTGGTAGAGTGTCGCACGCGATGAAGCGCATTCGTGTGCGATCGGCCGTCGGGGATTACTCGATTCTGGTCCATCGGGGTTTGATTGTTGCCGGCGAAATTCGCCGGTACTGGAAACCCGCGGGCGCGGTGTTCGTGGCGACCTCGCCGGGAGTCTGGAGGTACTGGGCGGCCGCCATCGAACAGGCGTTCGCCCGTGTGGCCGGCGTGCTGCTGATGGACGATCGGGAATCGGCCAAGCGGCTGCGCGCGGTGGAACGCCTGTGCCGGGAGCTGGTGCGTCGGGGAGCCGACCGCACCTCCACGCTGGTGGCGGTGGGTGGAGGCGTGGTGGGAGATGTCGCGGGGTTTGCCGCAGCGGTCTACATGCGCGGCATCGCGCTGGTCCATGTGCCCACCACGCTGCTGGCCCAGGTGGATAGCTCGATCGGCGGCAAGACCGGCGTCAATCTTCCCGAGGGCAAGAATCTCGTCGGAGCCTTCTGGCCGCCGCGACTGGTGGCCACCGATCCCGAACTGCTGCGTTCGCTCCCGCGGCGGCAGTTGCGGGCCGGGCTGTACGAGGTGATCAAGAGTGCGGTCATTGCCGATGCGGGGCTTTTCGAGCTCCTCGAACGGCGGCTGCAGTTCCCGCTGGATCCGGCGGTGCTCGAACAACTGGTGGCGCGCACGGCGGCCATCAAGGCTTCCGTGGTCAGCCGGGACGAGCGGGAGCAGCGACTGCGCCAGATTCTGAACTTCGGCCATACCGTGGGCCATGCCCTGGAGGCCGCCACCCACTACCGCGGACTGCTGCACGGGGAAGCGGTGGGCTGGGGCATGATTGCGGCTACGGAAATTGCGCGACGAACGGGAAGGCTGAAGGCCACCGAGGCCGAGCGGATTCGCCGCGTGATCGGGGCTCTGGGGCCACTGCCGAGATTGCCAGTGTCGACCGAACGGGTGCTGACCTTCCTGCAGGCCGACAAAAAAGCCCGCCAGGGACGGCTGCACTGGATTCTCCCGCTTCGCATCGGTGCGGTGGAGATCGCCTCCGATGTCCCCGAAACGCTGGTGCGGGAAGTGATCGAACAGCTCCCCGTGCTGGTTCGCTCTTGAGGCCGTGCCGTGGAGCCGGTGAGAAGCTGCGGCACCCGGAGGGTCGCGGATGAACAGGAGACCGCGCAGCGTGTGCGTGAGCTGTTCACGCACATCGTGCCGCGCTACGACCTGCTGAACCATCTGCTGTCGCTTTCGTTCGATCGCCTCTGGCGGTGGAGAACGGCACGGCGTTTGCTGCCCGTATTGTCTGCCGGCGACAGGGTGCTCGATGTCTGCTGCGGGACCGGCGACCTCACCTTTGCGCTCGAAGCGGCGACGGTTGTGGCACCCGTGCATTTCTGGGGTGTGGATTTCGTGCCGGACATGCTGGAACGCGCTCGCCGCAAGGCTGCGCGGCGTGGCAGCCACGCGCGATGGGTTGCCGCCGATGCCCTGCAGCTCCCGTTTCCCGACGGGCAGTTTGCGGTGGTCATGCTGGCGTTCGGATTCCGCAACCTGGCCAGTTATCCGCGTGGCCTGGCGGAGTTTCACCGCGTGCTTCGGCCCGGCGGATGGCTGGCAATTCTCGACTTCGCCGAACCCGGCCCGACGCTGTTCGGCAGGCTGTACAGTTTTTATTTCCGGCGCATCCTGCCAGTTCTCGGAGGCACGATCTCAGGAGATTTTCATGCCTACCGCTATCTGCCAGAGTCCGTGGCGCGTTTCCCTGATCCGGAACGATTGGCGCGGATGGTGACCGCTGCGGGATTTCACAGCGTGCAGCTTGAGCGGTGGACGGGCGGAGCGGTCTGGCTGATGCGGGCACAGCGGGCACCCGCTGGCAGCCGGGATGATGCGGGGCAGTCGACCGCCTGACCTAGAAGGCCCCGGGAAGCATTCCTCGCTGCAACGGTTCCCAGAGGAAAACAATGACCAGGCCTGCGGCTCCGAGAAAGGTGCCAAACGGCAGCGGGTAGTCGCGTCCCCGTTTCAACACCAGAATGGCGAACAGCCCCGCCACGGTGCCCAGCAGCGAGCCGATCAGGAGCATCAACACGGTTCGCCGAACGCCGAGAAAGGAGCCGGCCATGAGCATCATTTTGACGTCGCCCAGCCCCATGCCTTCGCGGCCGCGCAGGCGGAAGTAGCCTTCGGCAAAAAGCCAGAGAATCCCGCCGCCGACGATGGCTCCCAAAGTGGCATCGGCGGCTGCTGTGAGTCGCGCAGGAAATGGGTGGTGGAAAGCTGTTGCAAGTAGCCAGGATCCGATTCCGTCCCGGGGCGCCACGACCAGGCTGAAAAGCAATCCGGCGGCCAGCCCGAAAAAATTCACGCGGTCGGGGAGAAGGCGGTGCTGGAGGTCGGTGAACGAGAGGACGATGAGGAGGCAGCAGAAGACGACCCACTTGGCGGCTTCGGCCGTGACGCCGAAGCGCTCGACACAACCGGAGAACGCAAGTGCGGTGAGGAGTTCGACGGCAGGATAGAACCACGGGATGCGCCCGCGGCAGTGGCGGCAGCGCCCGCCGAGCATCAGGAAACTGATCAGCGGGATATTGTCGCGCCACCTCAGTCGGGTGCCGCAGGTCGGGCAGTGCGAGGGAGGCCACAGCAGCGATTCGTGTCGGGGCAGCCGCCAGATGCACACGTTGAGGAAGCTCCCGACAATCAGCCCGAGCACGAACGCCAGTGCTACTGCCATACCCCGACTCTGCCACAGCAGTGGCAGGTGCTCAAGCTAGACGCGGCCCGCACCGGATGTTTTTGACAACACTTCCGTTGCCCTGCCGGCGCCCCGCAGCTGCCGCGGTGGTCTGCGGTAAAATGCACGGCGCAGTTTCAGGAGCGGAGGAGGCCGGCGTGCTGGCAGCAGATTTGAAACCCGGCATGGCGATTCGGCACGAAGGACAGGTTTATAAGGTTCTTGAAGCCGAGTTCAAGGCAGGGGGAGGCCAGGCGGCGGGGGTGGTCAAGACGAAATTGCGCAACCTGAACACCGGAAGGCTCTCGGAACCGCATTTCCGGCCTGACGAGCGCCTGGAAGAGCTGGAACTCGAGCGCCAGACGATGGAGTTTCTCTACGGCGACGAAGAGATGTGCACGTTCATGCACCCGGAAAGCTTCGAGCAGGTGGAAATTGGGCGTGCTCTGATCGGGCCGGCGGCACGGTTTTTGCAGGAAGGGATGCGCGTGCCGGTGGAGTTCTTTGAAGGGCGTCCGGTCAGCGTTGTGCTTCCCGAAGTGGTCGAGCTACGCGTGGCCGAGACCGCACCGCCAGTCCACTCCCAGCAGGACAACACCTGGAAGGAGGCCGTTCTGGAGAACGGCGTGCAGATCATGGTGCCGCTCTTTATCGACCGCGGCGACCTGGTGCGCGTCGAAGTGGAGACGGGCCGCTATATCGAGCGCGTGCGCACCGAACGCAAGCGCGGTGCCTGACCTGCTCTAGACCTGCTGCAGGAATTCCTTCCAGGGGGTAGCCGCCAGTGTCTCGGTGCTCTGGTGGCCGTAGGCGCGCAGAATCATGACGGCGCGCTGCAGCTGAGCCGGGTCGTCTGTTTCCACGATGTCCACCACGTCGTAGCGGCCGAGCGTGGAATAGCTGTGCTTCCACACGAGCTTCGGGCATTCCTTCTCGATGCGCGCGGAGACCTCTCTGGCCAGGGCATGCATTTTTCCAGGATCATCGAAGGCGTCCGGAGCGAAACGGCTCAGAATGATGTAGGTGGCCATGGCATCCTCCAGTGAACTGCGGGATTCAGTGACCGTGCCCGCTCTCCGGGCTGAAGGAATTCTATAGCGAATGGCTTTCAGAGAGGTTCTTCGGCCCAGTCTCGGGGCTGGAGGGCAGCCACCAGTTCGGCTTCGGGGGAGCCGGGTTCGGGTGAGGCGTTGTAGGCCCAGGCGGCCAGGGGTGGGAGGCTCATCAGGATCGACTCCACGCGACCGCCGCTGCGGAGCCCGAACGCGGTGCCGCGATCGTAGAGCAGGTTGAACTCGGCATAGCGGCTCCGGCGCAGCAGTTGCCAGCGGCGCTCGCGTTCCCCGTAGGGGGTCTCCCGACGCCGGTCCACGATGGGCAGATAGGCAGGCAGGATCTGATGGCCGGCATCGCGCACAAAAGCGAAGACTTCTTTGAGCCGTTCGCTCAGGTAGTCGAAAAAAATCCCACCGACGCCCCGCATTTCCCCCCGGTGGGGCAGGTAGAAGTATTCGTCGCACCACCGCTTGAAACGCCCGTAGTCGGCCACGGCATGGCGCTGGCAAACCTGCTGCCAGCAGCGGTGGAAATGCACCACGTCCTCCCGGTAGAGGTAGCAGGGGGTCAAATCGGCGCCACCACCAAACCAGGCCCGCCGGCCCTGGCCGCTGCCTTTGGTCAAGAATCGGAAATTGGCGTGGAAGGCGGGCACGTGCGGATTCCGGGGATGGAGAACCAGAGAAATGCCGGTGGCGGCAAAGGCAGTTCCCTCGCCGGGGAGCGTGGGGGCAAATTCCGCCGGCAGTTCACCGTGCACGAACGACCAGTTCACTCCGGCTTTTTCAAACACAGCGCCATCCTGCAGCACGCGACTGCGACCGCCACCACCGGCAGGATGCTGCCAGCGGTCATCGGAAAACCGGGCCGGGCTTTGTCCCAGCTCGTAGCCTTCCAGCGCTTCGCAGATGGTGTCCTGCAGGCCGGCGAAAAAGCTCGCCACCTGCTGCATCAGCTCGTCCAGGTTCATGGCGTTTTTCCCGGGTTACTTGCCTGAACTCTCTTGCAAAGGGTATACCAGCACGCATGCGTTTGAACTGGGGCTTACCACTCTGGGAGGTGGATTTTACGCCGCAGCCGCATCCGTGGCCCACTCGTGCCGATGCGGCCGTGGTGGGTGGCGGTCTGGCCGGGCTTTCGGCGGCCGTCTGGCTGCGCACGATGCAGCCCCGGTGGCAGGTTGTTCTGCTGGAGGCAGAACGGCTGGGGGCGGGAGCCAGCGGCCGCAGCGGTGGGATTGTGCTCCCGGAGACGGCGGCGGGCGATTTACCGGGTCTTGGGGATGTCCTTGCGGGCTTTGTCGAGATCGTGCACCAGTTCGGCATCGAGTGCGACCTGCTTCTGACCGGCGCCTACGAAATCGGACGTTCGGACGGGCTTGCCGGTTCTCCGATTCTCTGGACGGATGCCGGTACGCTGCGGGTGGTGCGCGAGATTCCCGGAGGCACGGTGGATCCGGGCAAACTCATCAGCGGGCTGGCACGAGTGGCCGAAAGCCGTGGCGTTGGTGTCTTCGAGTGCGCACCTGTGCTCGAGGCGCATCTTTCTGCCAGCGGCGCGCGCCTCGAAACTCCCCGAGGGCAGCTCGAAGCCGACAGGGTTGTGGTGGCCACCAATGCGGAATCGCTGCGACTTTCCGGCCTGATCAATGGCTATCGCCGGACCTTCACGCTGGCGGTGGCCACAGCCCCGCTCTCTGACGAGCAGATTCGAGCGGTAGGCCTGGGCGAGCGGAAACCTTTCTACACGGTTGACTTGCCTTACCTGTGGGGTCGTCTGAGTGGCGACAATCGCCTCGTGGTGGGTAGTGGCCTGGTGGATTGCCCCGACGAGGACGCGCTGCGCAGCCTTGACCTCCAGAAAGGAGAGGCTGCGGCACGGTTGGGGCAGCTCGAGAGGCGGCTACACAGCCTCCATCCCGCGCTGGCAGATGTGGTCGTCACGCATCGCTGGGGTGGGCCGATGCTGTTTCGTGCCTCACAGGTTCCCGTGCTGAGCCGGCATCCGGCGTGCGAGGCTGCGGTAGTACTGAACGGGCTGGGCGGGCACGGCGTGGCTCTGGCAGTCTACCTGGGACGCTGGGCCGCGGAGATCCTGGCCGGGCAGCGCAATCCGCCCGTATGGGGAAGGATCGACGCCGGCGATTAACGCGTCAGCCCGTCACGCGTCGGAAACGGCCGAATCAACGTGGAGACAACCTGGCCCGTGGGCCTAGCATCGTACGCTGCGGTATGGTCGAAGCCAGCCCCCGCAGGAAAACTTTTGGTGTTCCTGCGGGTTAATGATGAAGGGCGAGGAGGCTCGCCCGGGAGGGAGTCATGAGGAAGGTGGTCCAAAGCTCCGTAGTGCTGGTGGCTCTGGCATGCGGATTCGCCCTCGGCGCCGCTGCGCAGGGACACGGGCATGCCGGTGGGCCGCCAATGGGTCGTCCCGGGGGGATGGGTGGTCCCGGGATGGCTGGCGGCAATGCTCCGGCTGCTCGCGGCGGTGCCCAGACGACCGGTAGCGCTGCCCGCACCGGCAAGACGGTCGATCAACTGCTTGCGCAAAATACAAAGCTCTCCGAACAGCTTCAAAACCTTCTGGGTCCCGGTGTGAACCTGCAGCAGGCTGCGTCAGGGTTCAAGAATCTTGGCCAGTTCGTGGCGGCTGTTCATGTGTCGAAGAACCTGAACATCCCCTTCGATCAGCTCAAGGCCGAGATGCTGAAGACCGGCAGTCTGGGCAAGGCGATCAAGACCCTGGATCCAAAGCTGTCCTCGGCGCAGGTGCGCGAAGAGGTGCGTAAAGCGCAGCAGCAGGCGCGCCAGGACATTCGGAGTTCGCGGCAGCGGCCAAGCTAAGGTGCTGCTGTCGTGAGCCGGGCCGGCTTCATCGGTCGGCTCGAAACTGTCGGGCGCCGGAAGCCCGAGCCCCCGCACCTTCCGGCGCCCACAGTCTTTTCTGGGGGCGTTTCAGTAGGGGATTTTCGCAGGGCTCTCCTGCCACAACCGAAAGGCTTCCAGGGCCTTCTCGCGCAGCATCTGGAACATCGGAATGCGGCGCTGCGGCGGGGCCAGCAGCAATTCCTCGCGGATGAGGCGATCATCGAAGCCTGCCGCCGCGGCATCGTCAGCACTGGCGGCGTAATAGACGGCGGCAGGCCGCGCCCAGTAAATCGCGCCCGTGCACATCGGGCAGGGCTCGCAACTGGAGTACAGCACGCAGCCGGTGAGCTGGAAGTGCCCGAGTACCTGACAGGAGTGACGAATGGCCACGATCTCGGCGTGGGCGGTAGGGTCGTTGGTGCTCGTCACCAGATTCGTTCCCTCCGCCAGAATGTGCCCGTCGCGAACCACCAGCGCAGCGAAGGGGCCGCCGCGTCCGCTGCGCACATTTTCTACGGCCAGCTCGATCGCTCGGGCCAGAAAGCGTTCGTGTTCCTCGGCGTGCATCACCTCACCTCACGGGCTGGGCCGTTCCCCGCGACCCGGCGTCACCGCAGGTAGATCGTCGCCTCGACATTCATCCCCGGGCGCAATACAGCCTTTTCGGGCGGGATCGGGTCCAGCACGATTTTCACGGGAATGCGCTGGACCACCTTGACGAAGTTTCCGGTTGCATTTTCCGGCGGCAACAGGCTCAGGCGAGCGCCCGTGGCGCCCGCGATGGAATCCACGTGGCCGGTGAAGGTTTTGCCGTACATGTCCACGCGCACGCTGGCGCGCTGTCCGGGATGCACGCGCGCCAGCTGGGTCTCCTTGAAATTGGCCACCACCCAGACATCCCGCAGCGGAACCAGCATCAGCAGGACTTCGCCCGGCTGGACGACCTGGCCCGGTTCGACGGTCTTCTTGGTCACCACACCGTCTACCGGCGCGACAATCGTCGTATAACTGAGCTGTAACTGTGCTGCCGCCAGAGCGGCGCGTGCCTGTGCCACGGCCGCATCGGCCGAAGAGGCGTCGGCGCGACGCATGGGGACCTGTTCGGTGTTGGCCAGCGCTTCGTTCAGCCGGGCCTGCGCTGCCGTCAGCGAGGCCTGCGCCGCCTGCATGGCCGCCCGCGTCAGCTCCACCTGCTGCTCGGCCTGACGCAACTGCTGCCGGGCTGCTTCGAGATCGCTATCGGCCGTGCGCGCGGCGGCCAGAAACGCATCGTACTGCTGCTGGGAGATTTCCTGCTTGGCCAGCAGCGGTTCCATGCGGCGCAGGTCCGCGCGGGCGCGATCGGCTTCAGCCTGTCGTTTGGCCACCTGGGCGCGAGCGTAGGCGAGCCCCGAGGTCGAGGCGATCTGATAGGCCAGACGGGCGCGCTCATATTCGGCCCGCGCGGCCTCGACCTGAGCGCGTGCCGCACTGATGGAGCTGGAGGTGGTGCCCTGCGTCAGCCGCACGCCCACACGGGCGGCCTGCGCCTGAGCCTCGGCCAGCGCCAGGGCTGCCCGGGCGCGGTCCACTGCGGCCTGATAGTCGCGCGGGTCAATGCGCACCAGCACCTGGCCGGCGTGCACGAACTGATTGTCGCGCACGAGAACTTCCGCCACCGTCCCGGAAACCCGCGGGGCAATGGGCGTCAGGTGGCCGTCCACCTGCGCATCGTCGGTGGTGACCCGCCCGTGCAGGTAGTACCAGACTCCGGCGATGACCAGGAGGCTCAATCCTCCGACGGCGAGTAACCAGGGGCGCCTGCCGAAACGTGTCCACAGGCCGGGGCGTGTCGGTGTTGCGGCATTCTCGACTTCACGGGAAGCAATCTGCGTGCCCATTTGAATTTCACCTTGCGTAAAGTGCTTCCATTTGCCCGGTTGCTCGCGCCAGCTCGGCCCTTGCCTGATTGTAGCGGAACAGCGCACCGATCTGATTGTCCTGCGCGCGGGCCAGGGCATCCTGGGCCTGCACGACTTCGACGTTGTTGGCAACGCCGGCCTGGAAGCGATCGCGTGCCAGCTCGACTTCCTTTTCTGCCAGCGTCACCCCGAGACGGGCGACCTCGACTTCATGCCGGGCCGATTCCAGATTGGCCAGGGCCACCCGCACTTCCATGGCGATCTGGTTGCGCAGATCCTGCTGCTGCTGCAGCAGACGGGCCAGCCGCGCTTCTTCCCGTGCGATTTCGGCCCGGATGCGGCCGCCGGTGACCAGCGGCAGGTCCAGTCGAACTTCGTAGGCGTAGACGGGGATGACGGAATTCACCGAAAGGCCCTGCTCGCTCCAGTTTCCCGCGGCACGAAGGGCGGGGAACCGCTCGGCGCGCACCGCCGCCCGCTCGGCCTCCAGGCTTCGCAGCTCGGCTTCGAGGGCTTTTAGCTCCGGGCGGTGTGCCCAGGCCTGCGCGATGGTTGCCTCGGCCTGAAAGGCGGGAGTGGCATAAAAACTGACTTCGTCACTCAGCTCGATTTCCGTTGCAGGGTCTACGTTGAGCAGGCGGGCCAGCCCGTAGAGGGTGGTTTGCAGGGCCGTTCGCGACTGGATCAGCCGCTGCTCTTCGTTGCGCAGCTCGACTTCGGCACGAAGCACATCGAGCCCCGTGGCCACACCCTGCTGCGCCAGGTCCTGTGCCTGCCGGTAGAGGGCGCGCGCCAGTTCGACGCGGGCCTCGGCGGCCCGCACATCGGCGGCCGCCCGCAGTCCGCTCAGATACTGCGAAACCACAAGCAGGGTGATCTGCTCTCGGATTGTCTGCTGATCGGCCCTGGACCTTTCGGTCAGATGCCGCGCCTGCTGCCAGCGGTGCCAGAGGGATAGGTCGAGCAGCGGCACCGAAAACAGCGTCCCCGCCTGGAAGACCTGAAACGGGCCTGCATGCTGGGGAATGCCGGGAAACGAACGCCCGAATCCCGCCTGAATATTGAGGCGCTGGGCCCGCTCGGGGACCTCGAGCGTGGCCTGGGGTAGCAGGGCGGAGCGCGCCACGGCGGCGGTCTGCTCCTGCTCGGTGACCGAGAGGGTGGCCATCATCACCTGGGGATTAGCCTGAAGCGCTCGCGTGACCGCCTCGCGCAGGCTGAGCCGCAGGCGGGGCGGGGAGGTCTGCGCAGCCGCGGTGCCCGCCAGCAGGCAGGCGAGGCTCATCAGCAGACCTCCGGCGAATGCGAACACCTCACGGCGAGGCTTCAGAAGCACAGTCGTGATTCTCCTTTCCATCGGTATGGTGCGTACGGCACGCCCGCCGCACACAATGGCTGGCGGTGAACGCGAGAAGTTCAGCCGATGTATTGGATGCGCCGGCGGGCTCGGCCGCGCCGTTCATCCCCCGCGCGTGTGCATTTCCAGATGGGGGTCGCGCCGGAGAGATTCGATGCTCACTAGTGGCCCGCGGATGCGATGTTGGCGGCGCAGCTCGGCCCCACGATCGGTGCGCTGTGCCCAGATCTGGCGCATCCACTCCAGAATGGTTTCGTCGCTGGCAGAGGAACGCAGGAGCTGGCGCAGATCATGCCCTTCGAGCGCGTACAGACACAGGTACCAGACACCGTCGGCCGTCAGCCGGCTGCGGTCGCAGTGACGGCAGAAGGGGGAGGTCACCGAGGCGATGATCCCGAAGATGGTTCCGTCAGCCAGGCGATAGCGTTCGGCGGGGGCGGCCCCGGCTCCAGACACGGGTTCGATGCAACCAAAATGGTCGCGCAGCCGGTGCAGGATTTCTTCCCGCGTCACCACCTGCGAAAGCGACCAGCGCGTGGCGCCGCCCACGTCCATGTACTCGATGAAACGGATCTCGGCTCCGAGGCTCCGCGCAAACTCCACGAGCGGCACCAGCTCGTCCTCGTTGACCCCGCGCAGGACGACCGTGTCCAGCTTGAGAGGAGTCAAACCGGCCCGCAGGGCTGCGTCGATGCCTGCCAGAACGCGGCCGTGGAGATCCTGCCGGGTCAGCTCGCGGAAGCGCTCGGGCCGCAGCGTGTCGAGACTCACGTTGACGCGGTGCAGACCTGCGGCTTTTAACGCTGCTGCCTGTTCGCTCAGCAGCACACCGTTGGTGGTCAGCGCCAGATCTTCGATCAGCGGGTTCTGGGCCAGCAGGAACACCAGACGATACAGGTCCCGGCGCAACAGCGGTTCGCCACCGGTCAGCCGAACCTTGCGCACGCCGAGGGCGGTAAACAGTTGTACGGCCCGGGCGATTTCCTCAAAGCGCAACAGATGCTCGCGCTGCAGCCAGACGTATTCCGCCTCGGGCATGCAGTACTGGCAGCGCAGATTGCAGCGGTCGGTGACCGACACCCGTAACTGGCCGGCCGGGCGACCCAGTCGGTCCCTGACGGGTATCGGTGGCATGAAACTGTTCATGGCCCTGCGCTGCAGCCGCGTTGCGTTGATGGTAAGAAGTGGGCGCCAGCCATGTCAAACCCCTGCCGGGCAGTATTGACAGCCCAGGGCGGGCTGCATAGAGTGGCCCCGCTTCTAGCCGGTCCGACCGGCAAGAAAAGAGGAGATCGGCATGAGGACCTGGTGGCGGTGGATGGTCGTGGTTGCGCTGTGCGCGGTGGCTGGCCGTGGCCTGCAGCAGGTGCACGCGCAGACGGCAGCTCCGGCAGAGCCGGTTCCGGAGATGAGTCCAGCCGATATCGGCGCTTTTCTCGATGGCCTGGTCCCGCAACAACTGGCGCGCGATGACATTGCCGGCGCGGTCGTTGTCGTCGTCAAGGACGGAAAGGTTCTCTTTGCGAAGGGATACGGCTATGCCGATGTGGAACGCCACCGACCCGTCTCGCCCTCGGAAACGCTCTTCCGGGTGGGCTCGATTTCCAAGCTGTTTACGTGGACGGCACTGATGCAGTTGATCGAACAGGGGCGGGTGGACCTCGATGCGGACGTCAACCGGTATCTGGACTTCACGATTCCGCCGGCATTCGGTCAGCCGGTGACCGTGCGCGAGCTGTTTACCCACACGCCGGGTTTTCAGGAATCGCTGGAAGACCTGTTCGTACCCACGGCCGCCGAGCTGCGCCCGCTGGGCCGCTATCTGGCGACCCATGTGCCGGCACGGATCTATCCGCCGGGGACGGTGCCGGCTTATTCGAACTACGGTGCGGCTCTAGCGGGCTACATCGTCGAACGTGTCTCGGGGATGCCCTTCAACGATTACGTCGAGCGCCATCTATTCAGCCCGCTGGCGATGACGCATGCCAGCTTTCGCCAGCCGTTGCCCGCGGCGCTCGAACCGCTCATGTCCCGCGGGTATTTCGTCGCCTCGCGGCCGGCGCAGCCGTTTGAGATCGTGCAGGCCTACCCCGCCGGAAGCCTTTCGGCATCGGGCGAAGATATGGCCCATTTCATGATTGCGCAGCTCGAAGGCGGCCAGTACCAGGGTGTGCGGATCCTGCAGCCCGACACCGTGGCCCAGATGCAGAGCCGGCAGTTCGGGCTGAGCCCGTGGATGCATGCCTCGGCTCTGGGTTTTTACGAAGAATCCCGCAACGGCCATCGCATCATCGGGCATGGTGGCGATACGGTCTTCTTCCACAGTGATCTGCATCTGATGCCGGATGCCCATCTGGGCTTTTTTGTTTCCTATAACAGCCAGGGTCGCGAGGCGAGCTCCGCTCAGGATCGTTCCTATCTCTGGCACCGCTTCCTCGATCGCTACTTTCCGGTAGCGGTGCCGGCACTGCCTGCCGTGGCGACGGCAAAAGCCGATGCGCAGCGCATCGCGGGAACCTATCAGTCGAGCCGTGGCTGGCGCACCAGCTTCATGCGCCTGGCCACGCTGATCGAGCAGGTTGCCGTTCGGGCCCGGCCGGATGGCGTGCTGATCGTGGATGCCTTCAAGGACCCCAACGGACAGCCAAAACGATGGCAGGAAGTCGGGCCCATGCAGTGGCAGGAAGTAGGTGGCCAGGGCCGCCTGCAGTTCCTCGCCGGAGCGGATGGTCGGTGGGAGATGATCACGGATTTCCCCGACATCGTTTACTTTCAGAGTCCGCCGCTCGAACGCAGGCCGGTGGTTGTGGGCGTGTTGCTGGCCGGTCTGATCGTGTTTGCCCTGGAGTTGCTGCTCTGGCCGGTGGGGGCCCTGTTGCGGCGGCATTATCGCCGGCCACTGGAACTTCCGCCGGCCGATCGCAGGATGCGCCGGTTGCTCAAGGCGGGCTGTGTGGTCCAGCTTGCCCTGTTTGCTGGCTGGGCTTCTGTATTGAGTCTGGCGGGCAAAAATCCGGGCGCCTTCACCGAACATCTCCGGCCCTGGCTGCACGTTTTGCAGCTTCTGGGAGTACTGAGCCTGCTCGGGGCGGCAGCGGTCTGCCTGGCGGTGTTGCGTTTCTGGCGGCGCCGCACCGGCTGGCTGTGGGGACGGCTGGGAGATACGGCTGCAGCGCTGGCCTCAGTGGGCTATGTATGGCTAATTTTCGCCATGCATCTGCTGCAGGTGGGGCAGTACTGACCGCGCATCAGTGAGCGCCCACGGCGCCACGGGCTGCCTCGCGCAGGCGCGCGGGATCGTAGCCGACGCCGTCTTTGAACACCAGAACAACCCGTTCGATGTCGCTGATCCGCACCGAGGGGTCCCCCTCGACCACGACCAGATCGGCGTCCTTGCCCGGGGCAATGGTTCCGATGCGGTCGTCCAGATGGAGGAAGCGAGCGCCGTTCAGCGTGGCGATCCGCAGGGCTTCCACGGGAGAAAAGCCCGCCTCGACCAGCAGCTCGATCTCCCGCTGGTCTCCGAAGCCCGGTACGACGCCTCCATAGCCGGTGGGGTCGAGCCCGGCCAGCAGCAGGCCACCGGCAGCGACAAAGGCGCGCTCGAACTGCATTTCGAGGGCCAGCAGCCGTGGCCAGGGAGAATCGGACTCAGCAGCGATGCGGGCGCGGCGTTCGAGGTAGCTCAATCGTGCCAGGGGCGCCAGGGCATCGAGGACGGCCGGCTCGAGCGGTGGGCGGTTGGGAACGAAGGTTTCAAAAACCGGCAGTGTCGAGGTGACTGCGACGTGGTGTTCCACGAGCGTGCGAATCGTCTGCGCGATCTCAGGCCCGTCAGCGCGCAGTCGCAGCAGTGCCTGCTGCGTGTCGCGCGCCGGCGGACACACATCCGGCTGCTTGCCCGGCGTGAATTCGGTGTCAACCACCAGGCCGTGTTCGAGATCGTCGATGCCCAGTTCGGCCGCCTCGCGGAAACCGATCGAGCAGAGATGCCCGGTGAGGGTGAGCCCGTGGCGATGCGCTTCCGCGATCGCCGCCGCCAGTTCGGCCCGCGTGATGTGCATGTAAGCCTTGAAGGTGGTGGCGCCCTCGGCAATCCAGTAGGCCACGGTGCGCCGTGCATCCTCGGCGTCCTGCAGCACGTGCATCTGCGGTGTGTAGGCTCCGGAGCCCTCCAGATAGGGTCCGGTGATGACCAGATGCGGGCCGGGAATCCGGCCACTGTCAATCCACTTTTTGAGTTCGAGATCCGTATAGGGCTCGATGCTACCGGTCGTCCGAATCGTCGTGACACCGCCGGCCAGATACAGCCGCGGAGCGCTGTAGGCCATTTCGTTGTAGGTGGTGGGATTGCCTGGCGGTGCGGGATAGAACAGGTGGTCGTGCATGCCGACGATGCCCGGGATGACACTCTTGCCGCTGAGGTCCAGCGTGCGTGCGCCAGCGGGCACGGCGATCTGCGAAGAGGGGCCGAGCGCGCGGATGCGCCCGTTTTCGATCAACACGGTTTGATCCTGCAGGGGAGGAGCGCCCGTGCCGTCAATGACCCGGGCATGGATCAGTGCGATCTGCGGGTCGGCGATCCGGACGAAATCACGGGCAGCCCGGGGCGCCTGGGCAGGCGCCGCGATCAGGTTGAGGATCAAAACGGCTGAGAGCGGCAGCAGGGCAACGGGCGCGCGCATCTTCGGCGGTCTCCTTCGTCAAAACTCCGCTGCGCACCGCAGCGGTGGTGCCGTTGTAGACGCGCGGCGCCGTCCTGTCAAGCCGACGGCCGGAAGGAGCGCTCAGGCCGATGGAGCGCCGGGATAGAGCTGGTCGATCTTGGCGGCCAGAATGAAGTCGCTCTCCGTCAGGCCGTCAATCTTGTGCGTCCAGATCGAAACGTCCACCCGTCCCCAGGTGAGGTAAAGATCGGGATGGTGCCCCTGTTCTTCGGCCAGAGCACCCACGCGATTGACGAAATCGAGCGCCTCGCGGAAATCGCGGAACCGAAAGCTGCGGAACAGATGGTGTTCGTTGACGACCTGCCAGGTGGGCAGTTGCCGCGCCAGTGCTTCGAGTTCCGCCCCCTTCAGCGGCGGCACACCTCCGCGGCAGGGAACACACGTCTTTGCAGCCAGTTCGCTCATGGTTCCTCCCGGTAACCCGTGCGTTCACGGTCTATGGTAGCGCAGCCATTTGAGAGCGAACACAGCCACGGCGCTCTTCAACGACACCGGCTTACCGGGAATGCGGAATCAGTTGCGCGCTTGCTATGTAGCGCCTGACGTATTCCGCAAACACGTCGCTCAATTGTCGGGTCAAAGGGCCGGGTGCAGCCGCGATGCGATGACCGGCGATCTCTCCCACTGAGAGCAGGGCGCGGTTGGTCGAAGAGATGAACACTTCGTCGGCGCGATAGAGATCATCGGGATGGAGGACGGTTTCCTCGATGGAAATGCCGGCCGGCGGAGCCAGCTCCAGAAGAATCTCCCGCGTGATGCCGGCCAGGCAGCCCGAATCGAGAGGCGGCGTCCGCACCCGGCCGCCGAAGACGGCAAAGACGTTGGCCGCTGTGCATTCGGCCACTTCCCCGCGTTCGTTGAGCAGCACGACTTCGTCGAATCCGGCTCGCTGCGCCCGATCCAGCGCCCAGACGTTTTGCAGCCAGGAGGTGACCTTGGTGCCGGCCAGAGGAGAAGCCGCATGCCGGCCGTGTTCCTGCAGGGCCAGCCGCACGGGCTCGCGGTAGCGAGGGGTGGGGCCGGTGGTGATCAGCAGGTCGGTTTCGGGCAGCGGTTCATCGCTGTGCCAGGCTCCGGTGCGGTTGCGGATGAAGTAAATGCGCGCCGAACCGTCCCGCACGGTGTTGGCGGCAATCACGGCCAGCAGGCGCTGGCGGAGAACATCGGCATCGCAGGGCAGCGTCACGCCGGTGCGCACGGCGTCGCGCTCCAGCCGCCGCCAGTGACGCTCGAACGCAAAGGGCACGCCGTCGACGATTTTGAGCGTGGTAAACAGCCCCCACCCGTTGATCAGCCCTTCCTGTCCCGGCGACAGACGGGCCTGCTCGACGGGGATCAGCCGGTCGTTGTGCTGGATCCAGCGGTCAATCATGGGCCTTGCCTCGTCTGGAATGGCCGGGCCATTCTACCGCGAACGGGGAGCTGAAGGGAGACAGGAAGGTATGAAGTATATCTGTGCAGCCTAGCCGGCCTTGATGCGGTCGGCGGGAACTTCTACCTCGTTCACGCCGCGAAAGGAAAAGAGCAGCCGGACCAGAAAGCGCGGGGGATCGGTCGAAGTCTGCCGGACAATCGTACCCACCGCATCGGTGACGGCGGCATGGAAGTGCACGCCCTGCACCTCCATTCCTGCCAGGTTGACCCGAACCGTCTGTCCCGGCTGAAACATCCTAACGAATATTCTCTGCCGACAGAGCACGGCCTGCAATCCCCGGCTAGGGGGCGCTTTCGCCGGCGGCCTGCTCGAGTGAGCGGCGAACGGCATCGAGCACGCCATTGATAAATCCCGCGGCATCGGCCTCAGAAAACTTGTGCGCCAGCTCGAGCGCCTCGTTGATGATCACCGCCGGCGGTGCCGTCTGCCGTTTGAGCTCGGAAATGGCCAGGCGCAGGATGCCGCGATCGATGGCCGCCAGGCGTTCCAGCCGCCAGTGCTCGGTGTGTTCCTGAATCAACCGGTCTGCCTCGGGCTGATCGGTTGCGGCGGCTTCAAACATCCGGTTGGCCAGAAACCGTAGCTCGGCCGACCCGCGGGCCGTTTTCCAGAAGTTCCGTTCGACTTCGGCCGGTGGCGCGCCGGAGAGTTCCCACTGGAAGAGCATCTGCAGGGCGCATTCGCGGGCACGGCGTCGGAGCGACATCCTAGCGCCGACGGCGACCGGAGGCAGAGGCCTGCTGAATCTGGCGCAGCAGGCGGGCCATTTCAACGGCAGCGAGCCCGGCGTCGAAGCCGCGGTTGCCCGCCTTGCCGCCCGATCGTTCCAGGGCCTGTTCGATGGTGTCACAGGTGAGCACGCAGAAGATCATGGGAATTCCGGTGTCGAGCTGCGCCAGTTGAATGCCGCGCGCGGCCTCGGTGGCGACGAATTCGAAGTGCGGTGTTTCGCCGCGCAGAATGCACCCGATGCAGATGAGGGCATCGTAGCGGGCCGTCTCGGCCAGGCGGCGAGCCGTGAGGGGAATTTCGAAAGCGCCGGGAACACGCACCACGTCGATCTGGCGGGCATCGGCGCCGGCCCGTGCCAGCGCGTCGAGCGCACCGGCGAGCAGACGGTCGGTGATCGCACCGTTGAACCGGCTCACAATCAGGCCGAATCGCAGGCCGGCGGCCTGGAGCGAACCGGCCATCTCGGTATGTTCAGGGGCCCCGGCCATGCTCACCTGTCAGCAGGGCAGCCGCCCTAGTGCCCGCGAAACTGCGGCGTACGTTTTTCAAGAAACGCGCGTGTGCCTTCGCGCATATCCTCGGTCGCGCACAGCAGGCCGAACAGCGTGGCTTCCATCTGCAGGCCTTCCGCCAGAGGCATTTCGAGGCCACGGCGGATGGCTTCCATGGCATAGCGCACTGCCAGCGGAGCGTTGGCGAGGATCTTGCGTGCGAGGGCTTCGGCAGCCGACCGCAGTTCGGCCGGCTCGACGACCTGCTGGACCAGCCCGATGCGCAGCGCTTCTTCGGCCGAGAGCATCTCCCCGGTGAGAATCAAATAGCTGGCCACGCCGGCCCCGCACAGCCGCGCCAGCCGCTGCGTTCCTCCGTAGCCCGGCAGAATGCCCAGACGCACCTCGGGTTGTCCCAGCCGTGCCGTCCGCGCGGCGATCCGCAGCGTGCAGGCCATTGCCAGTTCGCAGCCGCCCCCCAGCGCGTAGCCGTTGATGGCGGCAATCGAAGGCTTACCCAGATTCTCCAGCCGATTCAGAACGCTCTGCCCGTAGAGCGCAAAGGCGCGGCCTTCGACGGGAGTCTGGCGCGCCAGTTCGTTGATATCTGCACCGGCCGCGAACGCCTTTTCGCCCGCGCCGGTCAGCACGAGCACACCCACCCCGGGTTCTTGCTCGAGCTGCTGGAGGCAGTGGTCGAGTTCTTCCATGGTTTTGCGGTTGAGTGCGTTGAGCACCTGCGGGCGGTTCAGCGTGATCCAGGCGATCCCGTCGCGGATTTCGTACAGCAGATTTTCGTAGGGCATGGTGCCTCCCGCGTCAGAAGTTCAGTGGCGACGGCCGCGGATTCTTGGGATCGGAATAGTCGTAGAACCCGCGACCGGTTTTGCGCCCGTGCCAGCCGGCCAGTACCATGCGTTTGAGCAGGGGCGGCGGGGCAAACCGCTTTTCGCGGAATTCTTCGAACATGACCTGAGCGATGTAATAGGTCGTATCGAGCCCGACGAAGTCGAGCAGAGTAAACGGCCCCATGGGGTAGCCGCAGCCCAGGCGCATGGAGTGGTCAATGTCTTCGACCGAAGCCACGCCCTCTTCCAGGGCCCGGATCGCATCGAGGAGATAGGGAACCAGCAGCCGGTTGACGATAAATCCGGTACGGTCGCCGGTGCGAACCGGCGTCTTTCCCAGCCGCTGGGCAAAGGCCACGGCTTCCTCGTAGACGGCGCCGTCGGTGAGCAGCGTGCGGACCACTTCGACCAGCTTCATCACGGGCACCGGGTTGAAGAAATGCAGCCCGACGAAACGCTCCGGCCGCCCGCTGGCCACGGCCATCTCCGTGATCGAAAGCGACGAGGTGTTACTGGCAAAGATCGTTTCCGGAGGGCAGATGCGGTGCAGGGCCGCGAAAAGCTCCTTCTTGGCGGCGAGCTGTTCGGTGATGGCTTCGATGACCAGATCGCTGCCGGCGAGATCCTCGAGCCGGGTGGTGCCCCGCAGGCGGCCCCAGACCTGTTCCAGTTGCTCCTGTGAAAGCGCGCCCTTTTCGACCTGCCGCTGCAGGTTGCGCCGGATGCTGTCGAGGCCTCGCTGGAGAAGGTCTTCGTTGATCTCCCGTACGGTGACTGCGAATCCGGCCTGGGCGGCAGTTTGCGCGATGCCCGAACCCATCAGGCCGCAGCCGACCACTCCCACTCTGGCAATCGCCATGCATCACCTCCCTGCAGGATTAGCCGAGAGACTCTACCACGACGGCGATGCCCTGACCGCCCCCGATGCAGGCCGTGGCCAGTCCGTAGCGGAGTCCGTGGCGGCGTAGCTCGAGCAACAGGGTCAGCACCAGCCGCGTTCCGGTCGCGCCGAGTGGATGGCCGAGCGCAATGGCCCCGCCGTTGACATTCGTGCGGTCGCGGTCGAGCCCCAGCAGTTTCTCGACCCCGAGATACTGAGCCGCAAAGGCTTCGTTGACCTCGATGCGATCGATCTGATTGAGGCTGAGGCCGGCCTGGGCCAGTGCCTTCTGTACTGCCGGCACGGGGCCGAGACCCATCAGGCGGGGCTCGACGCCCACGGTGGCCCAGCTCACCAGACGGCCAAGCGGTTTCCAGCCGCGCTCGGCAGCATACTGGCGGTGGGCGACAACGACCGCTGCGGCGCCGTCCACAATGCCGCTGGCGTTGCCGGCCGTGACCAGCCCGTCTTTCTTGAATGCCGGGGGCAGCGCGGCCAGAGCTTCCAGAGTGGTGTTCGGGCGCCGGTGGTCATCTTCAGCGGCGATGACCGTGCGGCTCCCCTGGCGGACTTCAACTGGAACGATTTCTTCCTGCAGCCGGCCGGCACGATAAGCGGCCTCGGCTGCCTGCTGGCTCCGCAGGGCATAGGCGTCGCATTCCTCGCGGGTAATCTTCAGTTCGGCGGCGATGTTCTCCGCCGTTTCGGCCATGCTGAAGCCACAGTAGCTGTCGTAGAGGGCGGTCCAGAGCGAATCTTCGAGTTTGCCTTCGCCCAGGCGGAATCCGGCGCGCGCTCCGCGAATCACATGCGGCGCCTGCGTCATGTTTTCCATGCCTCCGGCCAGCACCAGTCGGGCTTCCCCCAGCAGAATTTGCCGGGCAGCCTGAAGGATGGCCTCCAGTCCCGAGCCGCACAGCCGGTTGACGGTCAGGGCCGGCACTTCCTTCGGAACGCCTGCCTTCAGCCCGACGTGCCGGGCTCCGTAGAGGGCATCGGAACTGGTCTGCAGCACGTTGCCGAAGATGACGTGATCGAACTCTTCTGGCGCGGCACCGGCACGGCGGATGGCCTCGCGCGCCGCGTGAGCGCCGAGGTCGATGGCACTGATGTTCTGAAACAGGCCTACATAGCGGGCCATCGGTGTGCGCGCACCGGTGACGATGACGACGTCGCGGGGTTCGGCCATGCAGTGTCCCTCCGCAGCCGGTCCGGGGCATGTGGTCTGTGCCGTTGCCACGGCAGAGCTTCCGGCTGCCGCGAAAAACTATATACTGCAGCCCGGCGGCCTCCCAAATCGCCCGTCCGCGGCATTCGCCAGTTCCGCCGGCGCTGTGGCACACTCGAAGTTTGCACCACACCGATGGACACGGCTCGTATCCGCAATTTCTGCATCATCGCGCATATTGACCACGGCAAGTCCACGCTGGCCGACCGCCTGCTCGAGCTCACCGGAACTCTGAGCCGCCGCGAGATGACCGAGCAGGTGCTCGATTCGATGGAGCTCGAGCGTGAGCGCGGCATCACGATCAAGGCCAAGGCCGTGCGCATGCATTACCGCGCCAGCGACGGGCAGACCTATCAGCTCAACCTGATTGACACACCCGGTCACGTGGACTTTTCCTATGAAGTCTCGCGTGCGCTTTCGGCCTGCGAGGGCGCGCTGCTGGTCGTGGACGCCAGCCAGGGGGTCGAAGCGCAAACCGTCGCCAATGCCTTTCTCGCCGCCGAGCACAACCTGACGATTCTGCCCGTCATCAACAAGATCGACCTTCCGGCGGCCCAGCCCGACCTGGTGCGCCAGCAACTGGAAAATGTGCTGGCGCTGCCGGGCGAAGAGGCACTGCTGATCAGCGCGAAAACGGGTCAGGGGGTTCCCGAGGTTCTCGAGGCCATCGTGCGGCGGATCCCGCCTCCGTCGGGCGACATCGGGGCCCCGCTGCAGGCGCTGGTGTTCGATAGCTGGTTCGATCCCTATCGCGGCGCCATCGTGCTGGTGCGCGTCAAGCAGGGCCAGTTGCGGCGGGGCATGCGGGTGCAGTTCTGTTCGACGGGGCAGGTGTACGAGGTGGAGCAGGTGGGCGTGCTCACGCCACGTCCCGAAGCGGTGGAAGCGCTGGCGGCAGGCGAGGTCGGTTTCGTGGTGGCGAACATCAAACGGGTCGCCGAAGCCCGTGTCGGCGATACGCTGACCGATCCCGCACGTCCGGCACCGCCGCTGCCAGGGTTTGAGCCGATCAAGCCGATGGTCTTCGCCGGGCTGTTCCCGGTCTCGGCCGATGATTACGAGCGCCTGCGCGATGCCCTGGCCAAACTTCAGCTCAACGATGCGGCGCTGGTCTACGAGCCGGACACCTCGGCGGCACTCGGCTTCGGCTTTCGCTGTGGCTTTCTCGGCCTGCTGCACATGGAAATCGTGCAGGAGCGCCTGGAGCGGGAGTTCGGCCTGGAGCTGATCACCACGGCGCCGAGCGTGCGGTATCGCATCACGACCCGCGACGGCCGCGTCCTCGAAGTGGATAACCCCACGCGGTTCCCTCCGGCCGGAGAGATTGCCCGCATCGAAGAGCCGGTGCTGCGCGCGGTCATCATCACCTCGGACGATTCCCTGGGAGCGGTGCTGCAACTGTGCGAGGAAAAGCGCGGCGTGCAGAAGCATCTGGAATACCTGTCGCCGCGGCGGGTCATGCTGACCTACGAGCTGCCCCTCAATGAAATCGTCCTCGACTTCTACGACCGGCTCAAGAGCGTTTCCCGGGGTTATGCCTCGCTGGACTATCAACTGGCGGGCTACCGCGAGGCCGACCTGGTCAAGCTGGACATTCTGGTTGCGGGCGAGCCGGTGGATGCTCTGGCCGTGGTCTGTCACCGGGACCAGGCCTACGAACGGGGGCGCGAGCTGGTGAGCCGGTTGCGGAAGCTGATCCCCCGCCAGCTCTTCGAGGTCCCCATTCAGGCCGCCATCGGCAGCCGCGTCATCGCCCGGGAGACCATCAGCGCATTGCGGAAAAACGTGCTGGCCAAGTGCTACGGGGGAGACGTCACGCGCAAGCGCAAGTTGCTCGAGAAGCAGAAAGAGGGCAAAAAGCGCATGAAGCGCGTCGGGCGCGTGGATATTCCCCAGGAGGCCTTCCTGGCCGTACTGCGCGTGGGAGGATCGTCGGAGGAGAGCTGAGGCCGGCGAGGAGTTTCAATCGCCGAGCGGCTCCCAGCGATCGGGTGCGATCCGCGCAGTCAGTTCCCGGCTGGCTTCGGTGCCGAGTGACTGGCAGCGGGTGACGGCCTCGAGATGCGGCGGCGCTGGCCCGGTGCTGGCTACCACGGCTGCCAGGAGGCCGTCGGTGCAGGCCAGCGCATAGACCTCGGCATTGGAGCCCGCCGGGTTCCAGTCCTGAATCTCCAGCAGCCGTTCCGGGCGGCGGAGCTCCAGCGCCTCGAAGATGCGCTCGATTTGCCCGCGCTGCCGTTCGCCCAGAGCCGTCGTGGCCACCAGCGCAATGCGGTGTCCGGCAAATCCGCCGCCGCAGATCGGGCAGGTCTGGAGGGCCTGCACGAGTTGCTCGCGCACGGCGAGCAGGCCCGGACGATACCCGCCCGCCGAATCGGCAGGATTTCTCCGTCGCCAGAAGCGCAGCCGCATCGCCGGTGCCTGTGTTCAGGTAGCTTTGAGAATGCGCTCGGCCCGCGCCGCAAAGCGTCCGTCGGCCAGCTGGACCTGAACTTCCTGGCCGGGGGAAACCTGTTGGATCGTACGAAGCAGAGCTCCCCGTTCGTCGTAGCATACGGCGTATCCGCGCTGCAGCAAACGGAGCGGGCTGCGCTCGTCGAGCTGGATCGCCACGCTCGCCAGCTTCTGATGGGCAGCGGCGAGGCGATTACGGGTCTGTTCGATCATTCGTCGCCCGGTGGCCTCGAGCCGGCTCCGCAGATGGGCCACGTGCAGGCGGAGCTGCAGCGGCGACAGCCGGTTCTGCAGGTGCAATAACCGGCGTCGGTGCTCGGCCAGGTGCGCACGCATCCGCTCGCCCAGAGTGCTCACCAGCGTGTCCAGATGCTGGCTGCGCTGGCGGAGCAGATCCTTCAGGCGGCGGAAGGCCCGGTGCCCGCGAAGTTCCTGGAGCCGATGGCGGCGGGTCAGCAACAGGTAACGGGTCCGCTCGAGCAGGCGGCGTTCGAGCTCCCCGATGTGCCGGCGAAATTCCTCCTGTGTCCGAACGACCATTTCGGCTGCCGCCGAGGGCGTGGGCGCGCGCAGGTCCGCCACAAAATCGGCAATCGTGAAGTCGGTTTCATGCCCGATCCCGGTGACCACGGGAATCAGCGAAGCCGCAATGGCCCGGGCCACCGCTTCTTCGTTGAAGGCCCACAGATCTTCCAGCGAACCTCCGCCGCGGGCCACGATCAGCACGTCGGCCAGCCGCTTGCGGTTGAAGAACCGGATAGCCTCGACGATCTCCTCGGCAGCGCCTTCGCCCTGCACGCGAACGGGATAGACCAGGATGTGCAGGCCGGGGAAGCGCCGGCGCAGCACGCGGAGAATGTCGCGCACGGCGGCCCCCGCCGGAGAGGTCACCAGCCCGATGCGCCGCGGCAGCATCGGCAGCGGCTTCTTGCGCGCGGCGTCGAACAGCCCTTCGGCTTCCAACCGTTTTTTGAGCTGTTCGAACGCCAGTTGCAGTGCGCCCAGCCCCACCGGCTCGATGTGCTCGACGTAGAGCTGGTATTCGCCGCGCGCGTCATAAACGCTGACCGAACCGTGCACGGTGACGCGCAGCCCGTCTTCAGGCCGGAACGGCAGGCGGCGAGCTTCGTTCCGGAAACAGACGCAGCGGATCTGTGCCCGGTCATCCTTCAGGGTGAAGTAATAATGGCCGGACTGGGCTTCGCGGAAGTTGGAAATTTCCCCTGCGACCCACAGATCACGCAGGTGCCCTTCGAGCAGTTCCCGGATGAAGGAAGTGAGTTCGGCGACGGTCCAGATCCGCCGCTGGGGCTGGAGGTCAAGGGAGAACTGGGCCATGGGACTCGCCGGTTCAGCGCCGCAGGCTGCTGAAAATCCACAGCAGCAGCGTGAGGGCGGCGCTCAGCAGCAGGGAAGTGGCCAGAGGAAAATAGAAAACGCTGTGGCGGCCGCGGTAGACGATGTCCCCGGGCAGCCTCCCCAGCCGCAGCGGAAGACGCCCGCCCAGCCAGAGTAACCCGCCGGCCACGACCAGCAGCAGGCCGAAGATGACCAGCAGCCGACCCAGCTCGCGCAGCGGATCCATAGGCAAATATTGTACCTGCAGAGCCGGGCAGCGTAGCTAGCGGTGGGGGAAATTCAACTGGCAGTCATTGCCGAAGGTAAAGGAGCTGACCATCAGCCCGCTGACGGCGGGCAGCAGCGTGAGCGTGTGAGTCGCAAAGCGCGGATTTGAAACCAGGTAGTACATCCGCGCCTCGGCAACCTGGAGGAACGTCCGGCCCTGTGAGTCCACCCGAACGTCGGCTCCGCGCTCGTCGGGTTGCAGCCAGTGCCCATCCTGCTGGATGTAGACGCGCCCCGGACGGCCGTGGTCCACGTTGAGGACTGCGTAGACTTCCCGGGCGTGGTATCGCATCAGCAGGCGTTCGTCGAGATGGTTTGCCGAGTTTTTGCCCCGGTAGATCATACCGTTGAGATTGGTTTCCCACCGGCCCTCGAGCTGCACCCGCCCATCCTCCGGCGGTCCGGCGGCGTGGTAGGTCACTGTGTGGCCTGGATGGTAGCCTTCAGGATTGGCGAGGACTCCACGACCGAACCACGGCCCCACGTACATCTCGGGGGTGGTGATGCCACAGGATGGCGCAAAGCTGTCCGGCTCGGCCTGTTTCAGCCACGGTGGCGGCAGGCCACGGTCCGGGTGTGCTTCCCGCAGCAGTTCGCGAATCGCCTGCTCGAACGACGCATCGGCCCCCTCCCCTGTGCGGGCGTAGCGGATCACCCCGCGCGCATCGATCAGGTAGCGTGCAGGCCATCCCTCTGCACCATAAGCCTTCCAGATGACGTAGTGGTTATCCACGACAATCGGGTAGGGAAGCCCGAAATGCTGCACCGCCGCGCGTACATGTTCGACGTCGCGGGCTGCTTCGAATTCCGGCGCATGGACGCCCACAATTTCAAATCCGTAGGCATGGTAGCGGCGGTACCATTCGAGGTTTGCAGGAAAAGTGCGAATGCAGTTGATGCAGGTGTACTCCCAGAAATCCACCAGCACAACATGCCCGCGCAACTGTGCCAGCCGCAGGGGCGGGGAATTCAACCAGACGGTGCCGGAAACTTCGAGTCCCGGCGGCGGAAACTCCGGTGCCGGTTGATGAAGCTCGATGAGGCCGGCCAGTTGCGAACCCGCCCGCATCAGGAATGCTGCCAGAGCCAGCAGTGCAACGACGAGGGACCCGGCACGCACACAGTCAGTTTACCGCGCTGGAGCCGGCTGCGTACTCTGCCGTTAGATCAGTTCGTGGCCGGAGAAGAAATAGCTGATCTCGAACTGCGCCGATGCAGCGCTGTCGGAGCCGTGCGTGCAGTTGTTCTGGATGCTCGTACCGAACTCCCGGCGGAGCGTTCCCGGAGCTGCTTTGGCCGGATCGGTGGCGCCCATCAGCTCCCGCCAGCGCGCAATGGCGTTTTCCGCTTCGAGCACCATCACGACGATTTTGCCCGAGCTCATGAAGGCTGCCAGGTCCTCGAAGAAGGGCTTGCCGCGGTGCACGGCGTAGAATCCTTCAGCCTGCGCGCGGCTGAGCCGGCAGGAGCGGATGGCAACGATACGGAATCCGGCCTGGTGAATGCGGGAGAGAATTTCTCCCAGCAGGCCACGTTCCATGGCATCCGGTTTGACGATGGCCAGGGTGCGTTCGACCGCCATAACGGGGGTTCCTCCTACACTCTGTGGGTTCAGGGTTTTCGGTTGCGCAGCACCCGCGCCACGGTGCTGCCGATTTCAGCCGGGCTGTGCACGGTGTGGATGCCGGCGGCTTCGAAAGCAGCATATTTTTCGCGCGCCGTGCCCTGACCGCCGGAAATGATGGCTCCCGCATGGCCCATCCGGCGGCCAGGAGGTGCGGTCTGGCCCGCGACGAACCCTACGACCGGCTTGCGGCCGCGTTCGCGGATGTAGGCTGCGGCGCGCTCCTCGGCATCGCCGCCAATTTCACCGATCATGAGGATCAGTTCGGTTTCTGCATCCTGCTCGAACATCTGAATCACGTCGAGGAAGCTGGTGCCGACGATCGGGTCGCCCCCGATGCCGATGCAGGTGGACTGACCGATGCCGAGTCGGGTGAGCTGGTCCACGGCCTCGTAGGTCAGGGTTCCGCTACGGCTGACCACGCCCACCGGCCCGCGACGGTGGATGTGGCCGGGCATGATTCCGATCTTCGCGCGCTCGGGAGAAATCAGCCCGGGACAGTTGGGGCCGATCAAACGCGTTTTGCTGCTGCGCAGCGCAACCGTGACCCGGGCCATATCCAGTGCCGGGATGCCTTCGGTGATGCACACCACCAGAGGAAGTCCCGCATCAATGGCCTCGAGGATGGCATCGGCGGCGAACGCCGGCGGCACGAAGATCGCCGAGGCGGTGGCTCCGGTCGCCTGCACTGCCTCGGCCACGGTATCGAAGACGGGCAGGCCGAGATGTTGCGTGCCTCCCTTGCCCGGCGTCACGCCACCAACGACCTTTGTGCCGTAGTCCAGCATCTGCTGTGCGTGGAAGGTGCCCTCGCGGCCGGTGAAGCCCTGGATGAGGACGCGCGTGTGCTCATCAATGAGAATGCTCATTGCCTCCCTTTCTGCACAGAGGAGCGATCAGGCGGCACCCGAGGCCAGCCGCACGGCCTTCGCGGCACCGTCCTGCATGGTTTCGGCGACGATGAAATTCAAACCCGAACTCCGAAGGATGGCACGCCCCTGCTCGACGTTGGTGCCTTCCAGTCGGACCACCACGGGCACCTGTACGCCCAGTTCCCGCGCAGCCTCGACGACGCCACTGGCCAGCACGTCACACCGCAGAATCCCGCCGAAGATGTTGATGAACACCACCCGGACCGCAGGATCGCTCAGCAGGATCCGGAAGGCATGGCGCACCTGCTCGGCCGAGGCGCCTCCGCCGACGTCCAGAAAATTCGCCGGTTCTCCTCCGGCCAGTTTGATGATGTCCATGGTCGCCATGGCCAGCCCGGCGCCATTGACCATGCAGCCGACGTTGCCGCCCAGATGGACGTAGTTCAGCCGGTACCGCGCGGCCTCCACCTCGAGCGGATCTTCTTCGTCCGGGTCGCGCAGGGCGGCGATCTCCGGGTGGCGGAAGAGGCCATTGTCATCGAACTGCATCTTGGCATCGAGTGCCACCAGGCGACCGTCGCCGGTCAGCACGCAGGGATTGATTTCCACCAGCGAAGCGTCGGTTTCAAAAAAAGCACGGTACAGCCCGGCCAGCAGTGTGCTGAACGGTGCAAACAGCGAGGCGGGCAGCCCGAGCCGGCGGGCCAGTTTGCGTGCCTGAAAGGGCTGGAAGCCCAGGCTGACGGATACGGGTTCGCGCAGGATCGCCTCGGGACGCTCGCGGGCAATTTCCTCGATCTCCATCCCGCCGGCAGCACTCGCCATGAGGAGCGGGGAGGCCAGGTTTCTGTCGAGCAGCATGGCCAGATAGAGTTCGCGCCGGATGTCGAGCCCTTCCTCCACCAGCAGGCGCCGGACCAGGCGTCCTTCGGGCCCGGTCTGTGCTGTCACCAGGCGGCTGCCGAGCAACTGGCCGGCGATCTGCTCGGCTTCGGCTGCTGAGCGCGCACGGCGGATGCCGCCCGCCTTGCCGCGGCCGCCGGCATGAATTTGGGCTTTCAGCACGACCACGTCGGTGCCGAGGCGTTCGGCTACGGCGCGGGCTTCGCTGGCTGTGGTCACCACGTCGCCCCGCGGGACATGGACACCGTATCGCTGCAGTAGAGCTTTGGCCTGGTATTCGTGAATCTTCATGACCGCACAGCCGGTGCTAGAATGGCGTCATTGACGCGAAGCGGCCAGTTTACCCGCATGACTTCACTGGAGCAAGAAACCACCGCCGGGCTGCACTTCCCCTCCGTACTCGAAGCGCTGCTGGAGTGCCGATCCTTGAGCACAGCGCAGGCGCAGGCTGTCATGGAGGAGATCCTGCAGGGTAGGCTGAGCGATGCGCAGATTGCAGCACTGCTGGTCGCGCTGCGGCTCAAGGGCGAGACGGTTGATGAGCTGGTGGGCTTTGCGCAGGCGATGCGCCGCCATGCTTCCCTGCGGGCCGAGGAGCTCGTCGCCGACGGCCGCCCCGTTGTCGACACCTGTGGCACGGGAGGCGACGGGCGGGGAACGTTCAATATCTCGACGGCCGCTGCCTTCGTGCTCGCCGGCGCGGGCCTGCGTGTGGCCAAGCACGGCAACCGCTCCATCAGTTCGCGCTGCGGTTCGGCGGATGTGCTCGAAGCGCTCGGCGTGCCCCTCGAACAGGCCACCCGGCGCGCCCGCGAGACACTCGAGCAGGCCGGCGTGGCATTTCTCTATGCGCCTGAGGTGCATCCGGCGATGCGCCATGCGATGCGGGCGCGGCGCGAACTCGGCGTCCGCACCGTGTTCAACCTGCTGGGACCACTGACCAATCCGGCGGGGGCGACGGTGCAGATCGTGGGTGTGTTTTCTGCCCGCTATGTGGAGCTGCTGGCGCAGGCGTTGTTGCGGCTGGGCGTGCAGCGCGCTTTTGTCGTTCACGGCGCCGAGGGCCTGGACGAAATCTCCGTCTCCGGAGAAACGGTATTTGCCGAAGTCTGCGACGGGCGTGTGGCGAGCGGCCAGTTTCTGCCGGAGCAGTTCGGGCTACGGCGGTGGCCCTCGGGAGCCCTGGCGGGAGGCGATGCCCAGCACAATGCGGCCCTGCTGCGGCGGGTGCTGGCAGGCGAGCCGGGCGCTTTGCGCGATGCCGTGCTCGCCAATGCCGCCGCTGCGTTCGTTGCGGCCGGCATGGCCGCGGATGTCGCTGCCGGTGCGGTGCTGGCCGCGCAGGTCATTGACTCGGGGGCCGCAGCGAAGGCGCTCGAAACCTTCCTGCACGTGGTCGGTTGAACGGCAACGCATTCCTAGCCGGGCAGGATCCTGCAGCGGTGGCGCGGAACGATTAGCCAGACCGGCTGCCCGTTGGAAAACGCTGTCTGAGAACTGGTTCCGGTATCAAGTACGACCCGCCAGAGTAGCCCTGAATGGCTGCGCACGACCCGCTCATGCGGGGCCGGGCAACCCACAACGATGCCCGGCAGGACGTTGTTGACGGCCAGTCCCCGGGGTGTCTCGCTCGCCAGCAAGATGTCTCTGGCTGCCACCGCAATGCGTACCCGCAAGCCATGGCCGGCGTCGAAGGGCACTTCGATGGTCTCGCCGTTGGGAAGCAAGCGGCAGAGTGTGGCCTGCCTGTCGGGAAGTACGGCGATGGTCTCGGCCTCGAAGACATTCTCTGCATCACCGTGACAGCCGGGGTTCTCCGCGGCGCCCTGTGGCAGAGGTTGCGGCGGGCCCTGCCGCAGCCGTCCGCGCTCGATCACGAGCACCTGCTGACCGAGGGCAACCGCCTCGTAGGGGTCATGGGTGACATAGAGCACCGGGACCGGATGCCGGCGCAGCCACTGTTGCAGTTCGGCGAGAATCTGCTGGCGTGTTGGCCAGTCCAGGGCAGCGAGCGGCTCGTCCAGCAACAGCAGCGCCGGGCCCGGGGCCAGAGCACGCGCCAGAGCTGCGCGCTGATACTCTCCACCTGAAATTTCCCCCGGCAGCCGCTGCGCCAGGCTGGCAATGCCAAACAGTTCGAGCAGTTCCCGCACCACGCGCTCTTTTGCCGGCCGGGACAAATTCCGCAGCGCATAGCTGACGTTTTCCTCGACGGTGAGATGGGGAAACAGTGCCGGTCTCTGGAAAACACAACCCACCGAGCGCTGGCGCGGCGGGAGATCGATGTTCTTTTCGGCGTCGAACAGGACGCGCCCGCCCAGCACGATGGTTCCGCTCTCAGGCTGCAGCAGCCCGGCCAGACAGCGCAGCGTCGTGGTTTTGCCGGCGCCCGAAGGGCCAAACAGCACGGAGACGCCCGGAGCGGCCTCGAAAGCCACGTCGAGGGCAAATAACGGTGAACCGGCACGCCCGAAGCGCTTCGTGAAGGCGGCTTTGAGAGCCATCGCTGCGCTCATGATCTTCCGCCCGGTCGACTCCCGTGCGGTGCACCCGCACGGAGTTCGCCCAGCACGGCGACGGCTGCCAGTGCCGCCATGCCGAGCAGCAGCAGGAGCAGGGCCAGCGGCAGCGCCGCCTGCACCCCTTCGCTGGTCAGTACGGCCCAGAGCCAGATGGGCAGCGTGTGCGGCGTATAGGCCACCACCAGCGTGGCCCCGAACTCACCCAGACTGCGCACCCAGGCTAGAGCCAGCCCTGCCGCCAGACCCCGCCAGGCCAGCGGCAACGCAATGCGCCAGAATGCCTGCCAGCGCGTATCACCCAGCGTTTCTGCAATCAGTTCCATCTCCGGATCAACGGCGAGGAAGCTGGCCCGCGCCGTCACCACCACATAGGGTGCCGCCACAAACATCTGCGCAGCCACGATGGCCGGCAGACTGCCGGTAAGCGTGATATTCCAGCGCGCCAGCCATTCGCCAACGGTGCTGTAGGGGCCGTAGACGGCGAGCAGCAGGACCCCGCCCACCAGCGGCGGCAGCATTAGCGGCAGATACATCAGCGCGGTAACGACACCTCGGCCGGGAAAATTGCTTCGCGCCAGAAGATAACCGGCCGGGATCCCCAGCACGCTCATGAGCAGCGTGGCTGCGGTTGAGGTCTCGAGCGACACCAACACAGCCTGTTTCACCTGCGGATCACCCCACGCTTTCTGCAGGTGGGTCCACCCGACGCCCCCCAGCACGCGAACCACCGGGTAGAAAAAGAAAAGCACCAGGATTGCTGCGGGGATCCAGAAGACCTTGGGAACGGGACTGCGCGGCAGACTCATGGTTGCGGTGCCGGGCGCAGCAGGTCCCTGAGTTCGGCGGGAACTTGCGACACATTCCCTTCCGCCCAGGGTTCGACCGGGCGCAGCCCAAAACGCTCGAGAATCGTGCGGGCCTCAGGAGAACAGAGGAACTGCAGGAACCCAATCGCAGCGGGACGATGCGTGGCGGTTATGGGGATCGTTGCGGTGAACAGGATGGGTTGGCCCGATACGGTAAGTCCGGATCGCGTGCGATAGCTGTAGCGCGCGTAGCGGGCGGCGAAGTGCGGGTCGCTGAAGTTGATCGCGGCCGGCAGAGCGATGAACGGCAGTCCCCGCGCGACAGCCTCGTGCCGGTACAGAATGGCGGCATCGAGCTGTCCGGTTTCAAGCCGCAGCACCAGTTCAGGCTCGGGGAAGATTTGTTGCGGATTTTCATCCGCACCGAGCAGCTTCGTTAGTTCTGGGCGTCCATATTCATCGGCGGCCATCCTGAACAGCAGCAGCGTGCGGTAGCCCTTGGGATCGAGTGCGGGATCTGTGCGTCCCAGCAGCAGGCCGGGTTGCTCCAGTGCCCGGTACCAGGGCAGGCGTCCCTGGCGTGCCGCATGGAACGCGGAGGCGTAGCGACTGCCGGGTCGGTACGCGATGCCCAGTTCGCCCGCTGCGAAGACCACGTACCATTCGGCCAACGGGCGCGGCGGGCGCATGAGCATCTGGCGGTTGACTTCGGGATCGGCGCTGATGAACACGTCGGGATGCCGCAGCCCGTCGAGCATCAAACGCGCTGCCGCCACCGAGCCCATCGGCTCACCCTGCACCTGCATTCCCCGCCGGCTCAGGGCCGGAACCAGTCCTCGTTCGACCAGGCTGGCCAGCGAGCCGGCATAGAGCAGGGAAACGGTTTGTGGCCCCGCGGACGGCCCGGGGGCAGCCAACAGAAGGCTGCCGAACAGTGCGCAGGCGATTATCGCGCGCCGCATGATCCCGCTCAGAAGAATCGCCTACAACTATACCGCAGCTATGGTTCGATTTGTGTAGTTTCGCGCAGGAGGCACAGGAGCGTCACACGCGCAGGATCATGACCTCGGTGGCCTTGATCAGGGCCGCAGCACGCTGGCCGGGTGCCAGGCCCATCTCGCGCGCAGCGTCGGCGGTGATCACGGCGGTGATGTACTGTCCGCCCACCGACAGGGTGACCTGCGCCAGCAGTCCGCTGACGCGCACCTCGACGATACGGCCCACGAGCTGGTTCCGGCCACTTACGGTACGGTATCGGCTGCGGTCGGCAGGCTGCCCGCGGGGGCGTCGCGGCTCCGGCACCAGGCGTCGAATCTCGCTTTCCGGAATGCGGTGATGACCTCCGGCGGTGCGCACGCTGCGGAGCTTTCCCTTGTAGATCCACTGCTTCAGCGTGGGATAGCTGATGCCCAGCATCCGCGCCGCCTCGCGCGGTCGGAACAGCAGCTCTGTCGCCTTGGGCTTCATGGGTCCGTTATTGCGCCAGCGGCCGCCGATCCAGTCTACGCCGGGTTTCAACGACGGGGAAGATCGCAGACCGTTCACCGCACCGGCAGGGGGCCGGCCAGCAGCAGCGCCAGCAGCGCGGCGCGTTCGGGCAGGGAACGTACCTGGACGTATTCTTCCAGCGTATGCGCGCCATCACCCACTGCCCCGAGTCCATCCAGCGTCGGGACTCCCAGAGCGGCGGTGAAATTCCCGTCCGAGCCGCCACCCACGCTGGCTTCTTCGAGCTCCAGCCCGAGCAGCGTGCCCAGTCTGCGCGCATGGGCAAACAGGGCCCGGCTCTGCGCGCGCTCCATCGGAGGCCGATTCAATCCGCCGCGCACCTCGAGGCGAGCCCCGGGCAGAATGGGACGCAGCCGCGCAAGCTGGCGCTCGAGTGCACGGGCGTCGGCCAGGCGGGCTACTCGAAAATCCAAAACCGCACGTGCGCGCTCCGGAATCACGTTCGGGCGTGTACCGCCTTCGATGACGCCGGCGTTGACGGTCACCCCGCGGCGCGGATTGTTGAGCCGCAGGATGCGTCCGATCTGCAGGGCCAGTTCGTGGATGGCATTGACACCGCGTTCGGGGTGCAGACCGGCATGGGCCGCCCGCCCGTGCACAGTCAGCTCGATTTCGCCGGTTCCCTTGCGTGCCGTTTTTAATGCACCACCGGCGGCCGCAGGTTCCAGCACCAGCACGGCCGCCGAGCGCCCGGCGAGGCGTTCGATCAGTCGCCGCGAGCTGTGGCTGCCCGTTTCTTCATCCGAGGTGGCCAGAACCAGAAGGGACCGCTTTGGAGAAAGGTGCAGGGCGCGTAGCGCGGCGACGGCGCCGAGAGCAATCACCCATCCGCCCTTCATGTCGAGCGCTCCCGGTCCCCGGGCCCGTCCGTGCTCGAGGCGGAAGGGTGCGCGCCCGAGCGTGCCCAGAGGATGCACGGTGTCGTAATGGCCCAGCAGCAGGATCGGCCGCCCTCGCGTGGATCCGGGCAGCCGTGCCAGCAGGTGGTTGCCGGCCTGGCGCTGCCTGACGATTTGGACGGAACATCCCAGGCGGCGCCACTGCCGCGCCAGCTCCGCTGCGCAGCGATCCAGAGCGGTTTTGTTATCGCTGGGCGATTCCAGATGCACCAGCCGCTCCAGCAGCTCCACCAGCAGTGAGGTTCGGTCCTCGAGCCAGCTCCGGATCTGCCGGGCGCGGTCGCGATCGATCAGGTCGGCTGGCATGGCAACGCCGCTAGCATAGAAACGGCTGACCGAGCTGACAACTGCGCGCCGGGGCCCTCTTTAGTCCGTCTGGCACCATCACTTATAATCGGTGAGTCCCAGTCAGACGTCCGGCAGATGGAGGTTGGCGTGACGACCGAAGCGCAGGTCCTGCTCGACACCAACGCCATTCAGCAGATTCTGCCCCACCGGCACCCGTTCCTGCTGGTGGATGCCATCGTCGAAATGGAGCGTCTCAAGCGCATCGTCGGCATCAAGAATGTGACGATCAACGAGAGCTATTTCGTCGGGCATTTTCCGGGCAAGCCGGTCATGCCGGGCGTGCTGATCATCGAAGCCATGGCCCAGGCAGGCGGTGTTCTGCTGCTGCAGGAGGTCGAGGACCGCGAACACAAGCTGTTGTATTTCGTGGCCATTGATGGTGCCCGGTTTCGCCGGCCGGTGGTTCCGGGTGACCAGCTTCGGATCGAGGTCAATGTCCTGAACTGGCGCGGCAACTTCTGCAAGCTATCGGGCACGGCCACGGTCAACACCGAGCTGGCGGCCGAAGCGATCCTGATGTGCAAGATGGTGGACCGCAGCGCATGACCCGGGTCGACCCGCGGGCCACGGTTTCGCCGCGCGCGCGCCTGGGAGCCGATGTCCAGGTCGGCGCCTACGCCTATATCGGGGACGAGGTCGAGCTCGGTGAAGGCTGCATCGTGCATCCGCATGCCACCCTGCTCGGGCCGGCACGCTTTGGCCGGGGGAATGTGTTTCATCCCTACTGTGCCGTCGGAGGCGATCCCCAGGATCTGAAGTACGGCGGGGAGCGAACCGAACTCGAAGTCGGCGACGAGAATCAGTTCCGGGAGTTCGTGACCGTCAACCGCGGCACCGCCGGCGGGGGCGGCGTGACGCGGCTCGGCAGCCATAATTTACTGATGGCCTACGTGCACGTGGCGCACGACTGTCAGATTGGCAATCACGTGGTGCTGGTCAACGGAGCAACTCTGGCCGGTCACGTGGTCGTCGAAGATTATGCCACGGTGGGTGCCTTCTGCCCCGTGCACCAGTTCTGCCGGATTGGCCGGTATGCCTACATCGCCGCCCACACCGTGATCACGCAGGATGTGTTGCCGTTTTCGCTGGTCGTGGCTCCGCGCCAGACGCGTTGCTACGGAGTCAACCGCATCGGCCTCGAGCGCCACGGGTTCGATGCCGAACGGATTCGCAAGATCGAGCAGGCCTACCGGTTGCTCCTGCGCTCGGGCCTCAACACCGGTCAGGCCATCGAACGCATGCGCCAGACGCTGGCCGATTCCGAAGATGCTCTGGAGCTGATCCGGTTCATCGAAACCTCTGAGCGTGGCATCGTCCGACGAAGTCCTGAATGATGGCGGCGTCCGAACCGATTCTGGAACGAGAGGGCTGGGGCCTGATCGCCGGCAACGGCGATTTCCCGCTGCTGGTGCTCGAGGGGGCCCGCAGACAGGGCATCGCGATGACCGTGATCGCCATTCGCGAAGAGGCCTCTCCGGAACTGGACCGCCTGGGCGCCCGCGTCTACTGGGTTGGCCTCGGCGAGCTGGGCCGGGCGCTCGAACTCCTGCGCCAGGCGGGTGTGCGCCAGGCGGTTCTGGCGGGCCAGGTCAAGCACCGGCAGATTTACAGCGACATCCCGCCCGATCCGGTTCTGGCCAGTCTGCTGGCCGCTCTGCCGGCGAAAAACACCGACGCTCTGATCGGCGCGGTCGTTCGCGTTCTGGAGCAGGCCGGTATTCGGCTGGTGGATTCCACGCTGTTTTTGAGACCTCTGCTGGCCACGGCCGGCGTGCTCACGCGGCGGGCTCCAGACGCACGCGAGCAGGCCGACATTGAGTACGGCCGCCGGCTGGCGCGGGAGATTGCACGGCTCGATATCGGCCAGACGGTGGTCGTGGCCGACCGGGCCTGCGTGGCCGTCGAAGCCATGGAAGGTACCGATGAAACCATCCGGCGCGCCGCGCGGCTGGCGAACGGTCGCCCGCTGGTGGTGGTCAAGGTCAGCCGGCCCGGGCAGGATATGCGCTACGACGTGCCGGTCGTAGGTCCGCAAACGATTCGTGTCATGGCCGCGGCCGGAGCCACGGCGCTGGCCATGGACGCAGGGCGAACCCTGTTGCTCAACCGGGACGAGATGCTGGCGCTGGCCGATGAGGCCGGTATCGCCGTCGAGGCCACGCTCCCGCCCGACGGGGAGACCCGGCCATGAGCGAACCTGTGCGGGTTGCCGTGGTCGGCGTGGGCGATTTTGGCCGCCAGCATGTCCGGGTGCTGAGGTCTCTCGAAGAGGCCGAACTGGTCGGGGTGTGCGATACCGATGCCGGGCGCGCGGCGGCTGTGGCACGGGAATATCAGACCGCTGTCCTGCCGGACCTCGAGGCCGTTGCCGAGCGGGCCCGCGCGGCCTGCGTCTGCGTGCCGACGGTGGAGCACGCCCGGGTGGGCTGTGCTCTGCTCGAGCGTGGCCTGGATGTTCTGGTGGAAAAGCCCATGGCGGCCACCGTCGAGCAGGCTGAGGCTTTGATTGCAGCGGCCGAGCGCAATGGCCGCATCTTACAGGTAGGCCATGTGGAGCGGTTCAACCCTGCCGTCGTCGCGGCACAACAGGTTGTCGTCGCTCCGCTGTTTTTCGAGGTGCACCGGCTGGGGGTGTTTACCCCGCGCAGCCTCGACGTGGACGTGGTCTACGATCTGATGATCCATGACCTGGACATCGTGCTGGCGCTGGTGGATCGGCCGGTGGAAGACATTCGCGCCGTGGGCATCCCCGTCGTGACCGACAAGGTGGACATTGCCCATGCCCGGCTGGAATTTAGCGGTGGGGTCGTGGCCAATTTGACCGCCAGCCGCGTCTCGACGGAGAAGGTGCGCAAGCTGCGGCTGTTCCAGCATCACGAATATCTTTCGGTGGACTACGGGCGGCGCGAACTGTTGCGCATTCGGGTGGCCGAAAGCGGGAACCCGCCCCAGTTTCGTTTCGAGAAGCTGCCCGTCAGCGACGAGGAGCCGTTGCGCGCACAGCTGCGCGCCTTTATTTCCGCCGTCCAGACGCGCCGCCGACCGGTGGTGGACGGTCATGCGGGCCGGCGGGCTCTGGCGCTGGCGGATCGAGTGATGGCGGCCATTCAGGCGCATGCCCGGCGCGCTGCACTGGCTCCGGCGAATCTCGGGTCGGTCGAATGATTGCGCGAACCGTCGTGCCACGGGACTGCCGGCCCGCTTCGGGGCTGGCGGAAGGGCGTCGGCGCAGCACGAGGCTGGACGCCCGGGTGCTGCTGCCACCCGGGCTGCCGGTCATCCCGTTTTCCGGACAATCGCTGATTCCCGCCCATGTGCCCCTGTCGGTTCTGGAAAACCGGGTTTTAATCCCACGCGATCTCCCGGTGGTGCCGCTGACGCCCGCCGAGCACGTCGCCGAGGAGTTGCCGCCGGCTACCGAGCTGGACCGGCGCGTTGTGGTTCCACCCGAAGCGCGACTGGTCGAATTGCCCCCGGCTGCGCTGCCGGTCGAAGAGCTGCGCGTCCTCGGTGAGGGTGGAATCCTGGTCGAGGGGGAGCCACGGCTTCTTCCTGAGCGCCCGCAGCGGCTCCCCTGGGAGTGGCTGGCGCCGGTCGGTTCGGTCGCTGCGCACCTGTTGCTGCTCGTGTTTTTGCTGAACGTTTCGCGTGTCCTCGTCGTCCGACCTGAAGAGCCCGAGCTGGCGCTCGAGCAACAGCGCATCGGCTACATCTACTTGCCCCGGTCGGTCGAGCGGGTTCCCAGACCCGTCGAGCGTCCGCAGAAACCAAGCGATAAAATTCGCGTAGATCTGGGCGCGTTGCGGCGTCTGGCTCCCGTACGACCGGAAGTTTCGCCTGAGCAGGGACCGACAAGGCCCGAGCCGGTCACGCCGCCGGTTACCCGGCCGGCTCCACAGACGGCCATGAACTCCGCGCCGCCCACACCGCCTGCTCCTCCCGCACATATGGAGAGGCCACAGCCACGCCTGGAGCCGGTTGTCCCTGAGTCGCCTTCTGGATTGGTGATTCCGCGGCTTTCTCCCGGCCGGGCCATCGAACAGTCTTTGCGCGCGGCGGTCGAAAGCCGGCAGGCGGGCATCGGCTTTGCCGACCGGCTGCCGCCACCTCCGGCGCCGGGAGGGCTCGACCGACCCGGCGGTCCCGGTCCGGGATATCTGGCGGGTAGCCTCCAGGTTTTGACGCCAACGCAGGGAGTGGATTTCACGAGCTACTTCGCCCGGATGCTGGCCGTGGTCCGTCGGAACTGGTACACGCTGATGCCCGAATCGGCACGGCTGGGCGATCGGGGCCGCGTCGTGTTGCGGTTCCGCATCCTGCGCGACGGGGAAGTGGCTTCGGGCGAGCCGATTCTGGAGCTGAGTTCAGGCAAGGACCCGCTGGACCGGGCTGCCGTCGGCGCGATTACCCTCTCGAATCCCTTCGAGCCCCTGCCGCAGGCGTTCACGGGTCCATATATCGAGCTCCGGTTCATCTTTCTGTATAATTTGCCTTTGAACTCCCAGTGAAGCTGCCACGCGAACAGGTCGTAGGCGCCCTCCTGCTGGTCGCGCTGGTCCTGGGCTATCTCGCGCTTCGTTTCTGGGCCGTGTTGCGATGACCCGCCCCCTGGTGGTCATTGTCGGGCCAACCGCTTCAGGAAAGTCCGCTCTGGCGATCGAACTGGCCCGGCGCTTTGGTGGGGAGATTGTGGTATGCGACTCCACGCAGATTTACCGCGGGTTTGACATCGGCACGGCCAAGCTGCTGCCGTACCAGTGGCAGGGGATTCCGCATCACCTGACCGATTTGATCGAGGCGGAAGATGTTTTTCACGCCGGGGCCTACCGCCGGCTGGCCCTGGGGGTGCTCGAATTGATTTCGTCGCGGGGGCACCTGCCGATTGTGACGGCCGGAACGGGCCTTTACCTGCGCGCCCTGCTCGAGGGCCTGTGCGATGCTCCCGAACGCGATGAATCCCTGAGGGAGCGACTCCGCAGGCGCGGCCAGCAGCGCGGACCGGCCTACCTGCACCGCATGCTCCAGCGCCTGGATCCCGACGCTGCGCGGCGGATCGCCGTGCGTGATGTACCCAAAGTCATTCGGGCCATCGAAGTAGCCCTGCTCGCGGGCAGGCCCCTGAGCGAGCTCCAGCGCGCCGGGCGGCCGGGCCTGCCCGGCTACGCAGTCGAGAAAATCGGTCTGCTGCCGCCTCGCGCATTGCTTTACGAGCGAATTAACCGGCGCGTCCTCGAGATGCTGGCCAGGGGATGGCTCGACGAGGTGCGCCGGCATCTGGAGCGAGGCCTTTCACCCCAGGCCAAGCCTCTGGAGTTCATTGGTTACCGCCAGCTCTATGCCTATCTGCAGGGAAGCCTTTCGTATGAGCAGGCAGTCGAGCAGATCCAGCGTGCCACCCGCCGCTATGCCAAACGTCAGTTGACCTGGTTTCGCCGGGATTCAGAAATTCGCTGGCATGCGGGTTTCGGGGACGATCCGGCCGTGGTGGAGGCAGCAGCCGAGCAGGTTCGGTCGTTTCTGTGCAGGCTGAGCGAACCGGCGATGGTGCGCGTTGGGAGCGGGCAAGAACAGCCTTGGCAGCACGATTCGGCCAGCCTGACCGGGCACGCCGCGGTAACGACCACAGGATCTCATCTTCGGCAGCCATGAATCGAACGCACGCAGTTCAGCGCCGCGAACGCGTCGTGCTGCTGGGCTTTTTGAGCGGGCGACAAACCAGCGAGGAGGATCGCTCTTCGGCCGCGCTCGAAGAACTGCAGGAGCTCGCCCGCAGCGCCGGCGTCGAAGTCGTGGGCCAGCTCACGCAGCACCGCAGCCGTCCCGATCCGGCCACGCTTTTTGGCGCGGGCAAGCTCGAAGAAGCCCGCCGTCAGGCCATCGAACGAGGAGCGGCTCACCTGGTAGTGGACCGCGAGCTGACGCCTGTCCAGCATCGCAACATCGAGCGCCTGACGGGCCTGACCGTGCTGGATCGCACGCAGCTCATCCTCCGTATCTTCGCGCGGCATGCACGGAGCCGGGAAGGGCAACTGCAGGTCGAGCTGGCCCAGTTGACCTACCTGCTGCCGCGACTGGTCGGCCACGGCACGGACCTGTCCCGGCTGGGAGGCGGGATCGGTACGCGCGGGCCCGGCGAGCAGAAGCTCGAAAGCCAGCGGCGAAGGATCCGGCAGCGGATTCGGAAAATCCAGCAGGCGCTCGAGGCGGTGCGCCGCGAGCGGGAGATACGACGGAGTGCGCGCCGGGCCGTGCCCCTGGCGGTCGTGGCACTGGTGGGTTATACCAACGCGGGCAAGTCCACCCTGTTCAACGCGCTCACCCGGGCCGGCGTGATCGTTTCCGACCGGATGTTTGCCACCCTTGATCCCACGCTGCGCCTGCTGCACCTGCCCTCGCACCGGCGCGTGCTGCTTTCTGACACCGTGGGATTTATCCGGGACCTCCCGGCTGGCCTCCGCACGGCCTTTCGCGCGACGCTCGAGGAACTCTACGAGGCCTCCCTGCTGCTCCATGTGATTGATGCCTCAAGCCCCCACATGCTCGAGCAGACCGAAGACGTGGAACGATTGCTCCGCGAACTGGACCTGGATGATCGCCCGCGGCTCAGGGTCTACAACAAAATGGACCGCCTCGGGCCAGAGGAACGCAACCGCCTGCTTCCGGTCGGTCCGGCTGTTGCGGTTTCTGCCCTGACAGGTGAGGGATTGAGCGCACTCGTCGAGCAAATTGATCAAATGTTACCGATGGATCCGCTGGTGGAGGTCGAAGGAAAACTTTCCCCCGACGATGGCCAGAGCCTCGCTCTCGTTCAAGCCAGCGGCCGTCTGCTCGAGTGTGAGCTGCGGGATTCGCAACTGTGGATTCATGCCCGTGTGCCGCGATCGGTGGCTGCACGCATTCGCTTGCGAGGCTAACAGTTTGGCGCCTGGTTGGAATATGTGGCAGCGCCATTGAGGGCTGTGAAAAATGTGTGGAAAAGAGCCTGGCATGCCGATTTTTTGCGGCTTCCAGAGGCTTGCGTGATGAGATGTACGCAGTGGGATATAGGCAAGTCTTTTGTTTTCAATATGATATAGAAAAGTTGCGTTGCAGTGGCGCTTTCAGCGTGAAATTGAGCTCTGGCGTCATTGTGGGAAGTTTTGCACAGTTTTAGGGCTTGGCGCTGTCTTGGAAGCACTTATGCTGCGAAGCTTTGCGGAGTGAAAAGTCGGACTGGAAACCGAAGGGGGATTGGAATGGGGAATGGAAACTATGGCATGGCCATCGTGATGGCTTTGATTCTGCCAGGCTGGGGTTTGGCACAGGTTCAGCCGGTGCGAACGGAAATAGCTCGGTTCCGCTCCGGTACGGAGACGGTCAGCGGCTATCTGGCGACCCCGCGCGCGGCCGGGCGGCATCCGGCACTGGTCGTGATCCACGAATGGTGGGGGCTGGTGCCGTGGGTGAAGGAGCAGGCTGAAAAGTTCGCTGCAGCCGGCTATGTCGCACTGGCGGTGGACCTCTATCGTGGCCAGACGGCCACGACGCCCGAGCTGGCCCATGAACTTTCCCGCGGCCTGCCTCCGGATCGCGCTTTACGGGACCTGCAGGCCGCGGTGGATTATCTCGCAGGGCGCCCGGATGTGGACCCGCAGCGCATCGGGGCGGTGGGTTGGTGCATGGGTGGAGGTCTGGCGCTGCAACTGGCGGTGCATGAGCCGCGCCTGGCCGCCTGCATTGTCAACTACGGGGCCCTGGTGACCGATCCGGCAGCCATTGCCTCGATTCGGTGCCCGGTGCTGGGGAACTTCGGAGCCGAAGATCGCGGCATCCCGCCCTCTGCCGTGCAGGCCTTCGAGAAGGCCATGCAGGCCGCCGGCAAGCAGGTGGATATCAAAATCTACCCGGGTGCCGGCCACGCCTTCGAGAATCCGAACAACAAACAGGGCTACCGGCCCGAAGCCGCGGCGGATGCCTGGAAGCGGATGCTGGATTTCCTTCACCGAACGCTCCAGCAGCCGGCTCGTGGGGAATGAAAAGCGCGGGCGCCCGGGTCTGAAGTTCTGCCGAACGATTTGTTGACTGCCATGCAGGTGCCGACTATAGTGAAGGCACCGCGAGGCCGAGTGGACGCTCGGGGGTAATGCCGGGCCGGCGATGAATCTCCCGAATGCGCTGACCATTCTCCGCATCTTCTTCGTGCCCCTGCTCGTGGTCGTTCTGCTCACGCGCAGGCCGAATCTCGAGCTTTTCGGCCTGCCCGTTCATTACGAAGCCTGGGGCGTGCTGATCCTTCTGATCGCCGCAGTCACCGATGTGGCCGACGGCTACCTGGCGCGCAAGCGCCGCGAAGTGACGACTCTGGGGATTCTGCTCGATCCCATCGCCGACAAGCTGCTGATCGCCTCGGCGTTCATCGCCCTGGTGGAGATGGGACTGGCGCCGGCCTGGACGGTGGTCATCATCATCGGGCGCGAGTTCACCGTGATGGGTCTTCGGAGCATCGCCTCGGCAACCGGCCTGGCCATTCCCGCATCGGCGCTGGGCAAGACGAAAATGGCGCTCGAGGTGATCACGGCGGCGCTGCTGATTCTGGCGACCAAGCACCACGGCCTGCGCCTGCTCGGCCAGGGGATGCTGTGGCTGGTGGTGGTGAGTGCGGTCGTCTCGGCCGCGCACTATTTCATGGTCTTCTGGCGGCAGGTGGACGGACGGCTGCGAGTTTCGGCGGAGGCTCCGCAGGACTTCAGCGCCGTGGCGGAGAAAAAGGCCGAGGATGTCGTCGCTCGATACTGACGCCCGGCGGCTGCTGCTGACTCTGGCCCGCAGTGCAATCGCAGCCTGGCTGAACGATCAATCGCTGCCGGCGATGCCGGACATTGCTCTGCTGCAGCAGCGGCGGGGTGCTTTTGTCACCCTCTTCCGCAACGGCGAGCTGCGAGGCTGCATCGGGCAACCGGAGCCGCTGCACCGCCTGGGCGAGGTGATCATCTGGTGTGCGGTAGCCGCCGCCACACGGGACCCGCGCTTTCCGCCGTTGACTCCACAGGAGTTGCCCGAAATCGAGCTGGAAATCTCGTTGCTTTCTCCTCTGGTGCCGGTGCGGCCGCAGGAGGTGATCATCGGTAGGCACGGGATTCTGGTCAGTCGCGACGGCCGGCACGGCCTGCTGCTGCCTCAGGTGGCGGCCGAGCGGGCCTGGACGGCCGAACGTTTCCTCTGCGAGGCCTGCCGCAAGGCAGGCCTTGATCCCCAGGCGTGGCGTGACCCGCAGACCCGCCTCCATGCCTTCACCGCCGAGGTGTTCCGCGAAGGCGAACTGGCCTTGCTCGAGCAGCGTTGAGGATGCGGGCCGCTGGCTTGCCTACCGGGTGAGCCAGGCACGCGCCCGGACGGTAAAGACCGCGTAGGGGAAAATCCACGTAAGCGCAAACAGGGAAAAGTACGAATAGGCAACACCGTAGAGAAAATCCACCGACCGCTCGCTGCGAAGATAATAGAGGGCATAGAGGGTGCTGACGGCGCCGACGGCCAGCAGGAACCGCAGGAGGACGATGGGTTCCTGCTGCGCCAGCACCAGCACGAGCAGAAGCGTTCCGTAGTTGATCGGGTAGCGAAGATTGGTCACCAGGCGATCGAAGAGCGCCAGAAAGCGGTAGAGCGGCGGGCGCCTGCGGACCACTTTCAGGAAGCGCAGCTCTTCGCGCACATAGCTGCGGTCCCAGCGCAGGAACATCCGGCAGAGCTGACGGTAGTCTTCCGGGACGAGCGTGTGGACGACGGCCGCTCGCTGATAGACCGAGTGGTAGCCGAGCTCGAGGATGTAATTGGTCAGCGCGCGGTCCTCGCCATAGGTGCACGGCGAGCCGAGGAAGGTCTGCCGTAGCCATTGCCGGAGCACCCGGCGCACAACGCTGGCGCGATAGGCCGACAGCGCCCCGGGGCAGCAGTAGACCGTGCCGTAGGCGGATTCGGCGGCCCGAAGCAGGTCGAACGAGAGGATGTAGCGCACGTGCAGCATCCGCGGCAACCAGCCGCACCGGCGGTTGTAGGCGCCCACCTTGCCCGCCACCGCTCCCACGGCTGGATCACGAAACGGCCCCGCAATGGCCAGCAGGGCCTCCGGCTCCAAGACGCTGTCGGAATCAATCGTCACGAAAATTTCGCCGCGTCCCCGCCGAAAAGCTGCAGCCAGGGCAGCACGTTTGCCGCGGTTCCTCCGGAAGCGGATCGGACGGACCAGCTCCGGCCAGCGGCGCGCTGCTTCGGCAATGTAGTTCCAGGTATCGTCCCGACTGCCGTCATCCACAGCAAAAATTTCCAGCCGATCCCGCGGGTAGCGAGCCCGTACCACCGACGCGATGGCCTGGAGAACCATCGGGCCCTCGTTGTAGGCGGGGATCACGACGGTCAAAAACGGTGCTGTGGCGAAATCCACCGGAGGAAATGGCCGGTAGCGGATCCACATCAGCGTGCGGAACAGCAACAGCAGCGTTCCCATCGCCAGCCACACCAAACTGGGCGGAAGGAACACGTGGATCCACGGATGCGTTTGTGCGGCATCCGCGACGGGTCCGAGCAGCAAATGGTGCGCATGGACTCGCCAGAGGACGACCCAGCCTGCCAGCAGGGCCCCGTAGAGCAGCCAGTCGCCCGGTGCGCGTAAGCTCTCTTCCAGGTCGCGCCCGACCAGGCGCGGCCCGATCTGGGTTCGATCGACAGCCATGGGTATTTGCGATCGGTCTCTATGATTGGTTGCGGGCCGACGCTGAAAGGTTACCCGAGATTGCGCGCTCCGCGAAGTTTGGCGGGCCCGTGCAGCGCATGTTAAAAGCAAAGTCTGCAGGGCGAGCATGGCAGACCGGGCTCGAGTACTGGCCGACCCTGTGTGCGCCGTCGTGGCGGCGAGCCGTGCGGCCGCGATGCGCCGGCAGTTACAGGAGGCTCTTCGGTGGACGCAAACCGTGGAGCTGCGCCTGGACTGGCTTTCGAGCGCACTCGAGCGTCGCCGGTTTCTGCAATGGCTGGGTCGGCAGAAGGTGCGGGCGACGCTCATTGCCACCTGCCGCACGCGGCGGGCCGGAGGCCGCTTTCGAGGCAGCCTGGCGGAGCAACGACGGATCCTGGAGAGCGCCGTCGCTGCCGGCTGCCTTTGCTACGATGTCGAGCTGGAAAGTTTGCAGGCTGGCCTGCCGTTTCCTCCGCTGGTCGCGGGTCAGCCCATCGTCTCCCTGCACTGCTTCGCCCCGGCGCAGCAGCCCGCAGAGTCTTTGCTCCGGCAGTTAAGGAAGTATCCCGGGGCCATTCCGAAACTCGCTCTGCAGTGCCAGCGAATCAGTGAAGCCATGGCGCTGCTGGAACTCGGTCGCGGGGGGAAAGCAATCGTGGTTCCCATGGGAGAGGTTGCCGTCCCGGCGCGCATGCTGGCGGCAGCGCGGGGAAGCCGGCTGACGTATGCCTACGTGGGCGAGCCCACCGCGGGAGGTCAGCTCTCGCTCGAGGAAGCCGTCTCGCTCTACCGCATCCGCAACATCGGCCCGCGTACGCAACTGTTCGGGCTGGTCGGTCATCCCGTGGGCCACTCCCTCTCGCCGCTCGTGCACAACCGCGCCTTTCAGGTGCACGGTCTGGATGCCGCCTATCTGCTGTTTCCCACACCGGACCTGGAGGATTTTTTGAGTGTGCTCGAGCGCCTGCCCGTTGCGGGCTTCAGCGTCACCCTACCCTACAAGGAAGCGATCCTGCGCCATCTGGCCTGGGTGGATCCTCTGGCGCGCCGCGTGGGGGCCGTCAATACGGTGGTGGTACGAGGGGGGCGCCTGCTCGGCTACAACACCGATTACTGCGCCGTTTTGAGCGCCCTTCGCGGAGCGCTGAAATTGTCTGGAGCCCGGGTACTGCTCCTGGGGGCCGGTGGTGCGGCGCGGGCGGCGGCCTTTGCGCTGGCCGATGCCGGGGCGCAGGTGTTCATCTGGGCGCGCCGGCCCGAACAGGCCGCCGGGCTGGCCCGGGCTGTTGGCGGAGAGGCCATCGAGCGTCGCCAGCTCGCGCGCAGGGAATTCAACCTGGTGGTGAACGCGACGCCGGTCGGCATGATGCCCCATCCTGATCGCGCACCGCTGCGTGCGGACGAGTTGCACGCGGAGGTGGTTTTTGACATGGTGTACCGGCCCGAGCGCACGCGCCTGCTGCGGCTGGCGGCGCAGCGAGGGGCGCGTACCGTGTCTGGACTGCGCATGTTCGTCGCCCAGGCTGCCGCCCAGTGGGAGTTGTGGACCTCCCGGCCGGCTCCGGTGCAGGCCATGTGGCGCGCCGTGCGCTCGGCGACCGCACGATGATCTTTCCCGACCTGAAAACGTTTCGCCAGCTTGCGCGCCAGGGCAATCTGATCCCGGTGTGCGAGGTCTTCCGCGCCGATTTGCTGACACCGGTGGGAGCCTTCCTGCGCCTGGCCGCCGGGGCACCCTACGCCTGCCTGCTCGAGAGCGTCGAAGGCGGCGAGCGCACGGGACGCTATACGTTCATCGGGGTGCATCCCAGGGAGATCTTTCGTTACCGGGATGGTTGTTGCGTGCTCGAGTCCCGTCGCCGGCGTCGGCTTCTGCGCGAGCCTCCGCTGGCAGTGCTGCGGCAATTGCTGGGACGCTATCGCCCCGTCCGCCTGCCGGGCATGCCGCCTCTGGTGGCCGGTGCCGTTGGCTACTTCGCCTACGAGATGGTGCGTCTGGTCGAGCGCGTCCCGGTGCCTGAAGGCAACGGCGCCGATCTCGACGAGGCGCTGCTGATGTTTTTTTCAGGCCTGGTGGTCTTCGATCACGTGCGTCATTCGGTCTGGGTGGTCGAGACCGTGCCGATCGAGCCGGGCGATGCTCTGGAGGATCGCTATCGGGCGGCGGTCGAGCGCGTGCAGCGGATCCGGCGGCTTCTGGAACGCCCCCTGGTTGGTCGGGTGCAGGCCCGCTCGCGGCGGATAGCGGGGCCAGGCAGGGACGGGTTCCATCCGGTGCATTTCGGCCCTGATATCAGCCTTCGCATCTATTCCAACTTCACGCGGGAAGGTTTTCTGGCGGCCGTACGGCGCGCGCTGCGCTACATCCGTGCCGGGGACGCCTTTCAGATCGTGCCCAGCCAGTGCTTCCTTACGGAGACCCGGGCCGATCCGTTCGAGATCTATCGCGCGCTGCGCGTCATCAATCCCTCGCCCTACATGTATTTCCTGCGGCTGGGGCCGGTCAGCGTCGTCGGCAGCTCGCCCGAGATGCTGTTGCGGGTACAGGGTCGCGAGGCCTTCTACAGCCCCATCGCAGGCACGCGGCGGCGGGGGCGGGATGAGAACGAGGACCGCGCGCTCGAAGCCGAACTCCTCGCCGATGCCAAAGAGCGCGCCGAGCATGTCATGCTGGTCGATCTGGGTCGCAACGACCTGGGCCGCGTCTGCGAGTACGGCACGGTGCGTGTCGAACAGCTCATGACCGTCGAACGCTATTCGCATGTCATGCACCTGGTCTCACGGTTGCGCGGGCAGCTGCGGCCGGGGGTGGATTGTTTGGAGGCGTTGATGGCGTGCTTCCCGGCAGGAACGCTGACCGGGGCGCCCAAGGTGCGTGCGATGGAGATCATCAGCGAACTGGAGCCTTCACGACGCGGGCTCTATTCGGGGGCGATCCTGTATCTGGACTTTTCGGGCAATCTCGATTCCTGCATTGCCATCCGCACCGTGGTCGTCGAGGCAGGGCAGGCGCGATTCCAGGCGGGGGCAGGAGTGGTGGCCGATTCGGTTCCCGAGCGAGAATACGAGGAAACGGTAAACAAGGCCCGGGCACTCGCCTTTGCTCTTCAGGAAGCCGAACCGGGCCGGCGGGATGGTGGCCGTTGATTTTGCTGATCGACAACTACGATTCGTTTACCTACAACCTGGCGCAGTATCTGGGCCAGCTCGGCCAGCAGCTTGTCGTGCGTCGCAACGATGAGATCAGCGTCGAAGAAATCGCCCGGCTGCGGCCCGAGCGCATTGTGATCTCTCCCGGGCCGGGAACACCCCGCCGCGCCGGGATCACGCTCGAAGTCATTCGCCGGTTTGCCGGGCAGATCCCACTGCTCGGCGTCTGTCTGGGACATCAGGCGATCGGCGAAGCCTTCGGCGGGCGCGTCGTCCGTGCCCGTGCAATCTATCACGGAAAGACCAGTGAGATTTACCACGACGGCCGCACGATCTTCCAGGGCCTGCCGTCGCCGTTTCTGGCCACGCGCTACCATTCGCTGGTCGTCGAGCGCAGCAGCCTTCCTGGCGAACTCGAAATTTCAGCAGAAACGGCCGACGGCGTCGTGATGGGCCTGCGCCACCGGAGGTGGAAAGTCGAGGGCGTGCAGTTTCATCCCGAGTCGGTCCTGACAGGGGTGGGACTGCAGTTGCTGGAAAATTTTCTCCGGCTCTAAAAGCCTGCGCTCCACCCGACGGACCCGGTCAGCGATCCGAACTTCCACCAGGGTGTCGGGCAAACGGCGAGTCGGGGCGAAGCTGCGGCGGGTGGGACGTGGTGGCCAGCTTGTAGCCGACCAGGAAGAACAACCGGCCATCCTCGACCAGTCCCTGCAGATTCCAGTCGGGCTGCACCGTATCGGACGGCTTGTGGTATCGCTCGCCCGTGTACTGCTGACGGACTTTGAGTCCCCAGTCGGGCGGCCGGCCGATGAAGTCAATCCCGGGGTTGGGGTCGAATGCAGGAACGCCGGCTCGGACCAGGCTGAAGTGGTCGGAGCGGAAGAAGAACCCCTTCTCGGGTTGCGGGTCGGGGCGCACCTGGCGTCCCAGGGCCGCCGCTGCTTCTGCGACAAAGTCATCCATGGTGGACTCTCCCATGCCGATGCTGACGATGTCGCGTGTGGGTCCCCAGACGTTCATCGCGTCCATGTTGATGGCCCCGGCGGTATCTTCGAGCGGGCAGGCCGGGTGGGCAGCGTAGTACTGCGAGCCGAGCAGGCCCTGTTCCTCGCCGGTCACCGCGACGAACAGCACACTGCGGGAAGGCGGTCGCGGCAGCGTGTGGTAGACGCGAGCCAGCTCGAGCAGCAGCGCGACGCCGGAGGCGTTGTCCACCGCGCCGTGGAAAATTTGCCCCCCGTGACGCCCCAGATGGTCCCAGTGCGCCAGATAGAGGACGCATTGCTGCCGCAGGGCCGGATCCGAACCCGGCAGCCTGGCGATCACATTGTGCGAGGTCACCCGCCGCACCGTATTGCGCAGCCGGGCGTGTGCCTGCACACCGAGGGTCATCGGGTGGAAGTCCGGGCGGCGCGCGGCGGCCAGCGCCTGCTCGAAGTCCTGACCCGCCAGACGGAAAACCGCCTCGGCCTGCCGGCGCGTGATCCAGCCTTCGATCGGGATATGTTGCTGATTTCTCTGCGGCTCGTCGAGATCGAACTGTTCGCCCGTCCAGCTCCCGCGCACCACTTCCCAGGGATAGCCGGCCGCATCGGTATCGTGGATGATGAAACAGGCCGCAGCGCCCTGCCGCGCCGCTTCTTCGAACTTATACGTCCAGCGGCCGTAATACGTCATGACCCGTTTCCCGTTCACGGTGCGGAAGGGCGGATTGTTGACCAGAACCAGCAGCACCCGCCCGCGCAGATCGGTTCCTTTGAAGTCGTCCCAGTGATATTCCGGCGCGCGGATGCCGTAGCCCACGAAGACGACTTCGCCGGACGCTTCGATGCGAGGCACCGGCCGTTTGGTCCAGGCGATGAAATCCTCGCCAAAATGCGGCATGAGGCGGCGGCCCCCATGAACGAGCTCGAGCGTGGCCGACCGGGGATCGGCCTGAATGCCCACCAGGGGAACTCGCTGCAAGAAGCTGCCCGACCAGCCCGGCTGGAGCCCTGGGGTCCGGAAGGCGCGCTCGATGTAGTGAATGGTCAGCAGCTCACCCCGGGTTCCGGGGCCGCGACCTTCGAAACGATCCGAGGCCAGTGTGCGAATATCGTCGAGCATCCTGTCGGCCGAGAATGCGCCGAATGCCCGGACCACCTCCGCCGGTAACGATTTCTGCGCCTGCGGCTGCGCCAGGCCACTGGCCACAAGGAAGACGAGTCCGAGGATGGCCACGCAGAGCCTTCTGGTTCGGTAATGTCGCATGAAGCACCTCCGCAAAGTTGAGCCGCGAGCGGGCGTGCGATGGGCTGCCCCTTATATTTCCAGGTGGCCCGAGACCACGCTGACCGCCATGCCGCTCACGCGCGGGATCAGCCTGCCGTTGTCTTTCTGAATACTCACGAAGATCTCGCTGCGCCGTCCCATCTCGACACCCTGCACGATTTGCAGCGGCCGGCCCACCGGCCACTGACCGTGGCGCACCAGGTAGGCACCGAGCGATCCGGCCGCGGAGCCCGTTGCCGGATCCTCGCCCAGTTCCCAGGGCAGGATTCCCCGTGCGCGGACGCGCGTGCCGGTGAGCACGAAGCAGTACACCATGACGGCGCGGCCGCCCAGAAGCTGCTGCAGGGCAGAGGGTCGCCGCTCGATCCTCCCCAGCGTTGAAAGCGATTTCAGCGGCACCAGCAGATTGGGAATGCCCGTCGAGACGATTTCGCAGGGCAGATCCTTCCGCAAATCGGCGGGACGCAGACCCAGAGCCGCTGCCAGTGCCTGCAGGCGAATGCGGGAGGGCCGGAACCGCGCGGGCAACTGGGTCATCGCGACCATCTCCGGCCGGCCCGCCTCGAACAAAATATCCACCGGCAACAGCCCCGCCTGCGTCTCCTGCAGCACGCGAACCGTTCCTTCGGTCACCGGGACGACGCCGAGCTCCGCCAGCAGGTGCCAGGTTCCGATGACCGGATGGCCCGCCAGCGGCAGCTCGCGCCGGGTGGTGAAAATCCGGAGCCGCGCCAGAGCCCGATCGTCCTTCGGCTTCTGCACGAAGACGGTTTCGGAAAGGTTCATCTCGCGGGCGATTGCCTGCATCGTGCGATGAGGCAGGTCATCGGCATCGAGAAACACGGCCAGCGGATTGCCGGTATAGGGCCGCCGGGTGAAGACGTCGAGGTGGTAAAAGCGGCGTTTCATGGCCCTGTTCTCCCTTCTTTCCGTTTCGTGGCCCTGCGTTCGCGAGAGGTTTCCGCTGCCGTTTCGCCCCGTGCCGCCGTCCTCTCTAGACCTCGCCGATCCAGCGGGTAGCGGTCTGCAGAAATTCCTTCGTGATGGCCTCGGAGTGGCTCTCCGCGTAGATGCGCAGCAGCGGTTCGGTCCCGGAGGCGCGAAACATCAGCCAGCCATCGTCGCCGAGGTAGAGCTTGACGCCGTCGAGGGTCTCTCGATGGCGGACCGGCCAGCGTCCGAATTGCTCGAGATGCTCCTGCTGCAACGCTGCCAGAACGCGCTCCTTGCGTCCGTCTTCGAGTTCAACATCGGCGCGCTCGTAAAAATGCGTCCCGAACTGCCGGTGCAGATCTTCGACCAGCTCGGCCAGACGGCGTCCGTGCCAGGCCATCACTTCGGCCAGCAGCAATGCGCTGACGGTGGCATCGCGTTCGGGCAGGTGAAAGGCGAGTCCGATGCCGCCACTCTCTTCGCCCCCGATGAGGATGTTGCGCTCGAGCATCAGCGCACAGATGTACTTGAAGCCGACCGGCGTTTCGTGGACACTGCGCCCATAGTGGCCGGCGATCCTGTCCACGAGCTTGGTCACCGAGAAGGTCTTGGCCACATCTCCAGGCAGGCCGCGGGTGCCGGCCAGATGCCAGAGCAGGATCGAAAAGCATTGATGGGCGGTTATGAAGCGGCCGCTGGCATCCATGGCCGCGATGCGGTCGCCGTCGCCATCGGTGACAAAGCCGGCATCGTAGCGCCCGGTGGCCATGACGTTCTGCAGAGGTCCTAGATTGGCGGGGATGGGTTCGGGATTGTAGCCGCCGAATAACGGGTCGCGGCGGCCGCGAATTTCCTCGCAGGCAATGCCGTGCCGGCGAAGCAGTTCCGGCAGCAATCCCGCCGCCGATCCGTGCATGGGATCGAACACGAAACGCAGCCCGGAGGCCTGCAGCCGGCCCCAGTCGACCAGGCGCTCGAGTTCGTTGAGATAAAAGCTGCGAATATCGAAGGGCTGGATGCGCTCCGGTCGGGGCACCCGGCTCCGGGCAGGCAGCCGATCCACACAGGCAAGCTCGCGTTCGATGCCGGCAATGATTTCTGGCGAGGCCGAGCTGCCGTAGCTGGCCTTGACCTTGACGCCGTTCCACCGCGGCGGGTTGTGGCTGGCGGTGATCACGATGCCGGCCGCCGCACCGTGGCGGCGTACGGCGAGCGAGATGGCAGGCGAAGGGGAGCTGGCCGTGGCCAGCCAGACGGGAATGTCGGCCGCCGCCAGGGTTTCGGCTGCCACGCGGGCAAAATGTTCGGAACCAAACCGGTGGTCGTAGCCAACAAAGATGCCGCGTTCAGCGCGCTCATTGCGGATCACCCAGCGGGCAATCGCCGTGATTACCCTGCGCAGATTGGCGAAGGTGAAATCCTCGGCGATCACACCCCGCCATCCGTCAGTGCCGAACCGGATCTGCTCCATCGCGCGCTGAGTATACGGCATCCCGCCAGACCCCGCAGCGCAGGCTACAGCCATCGGAACAGACGCCGGCGCTGGAGTTCCTCCACGACGCGACCGACTTCCTGCGCCCGCGCACGCGGGCACACGAGCAGCGCATCGTCAGTTTCGACGACAATCAGGTCACGGACGCCGACGGCCGCAACCAGGCGCCCGGGCACCCAGAAGTAGTTGCCCGAGGCATCCAGCGCCACCAGCCGCTCCAGACTGATGTTTTCGCCCGGCTTCCGTGCCAGCAGGTTATAAACGGCCGCCCAGGAGCCGACATCGCTCCAGCCGATCCGCGCTGGAATCACGCAAACCGTCACCGATTTCCGGGCGCGGCTGGCGGGCTCGAGCAGGGCGTAATCCACGGAAATGCTTTCCAGTTGCGGGTACAGGCGTGCGAGAGTCCGGCGGTACTGTGACGTCCCGACTGCACGGGCGAGGCGAGCCAGCAAGCGGGCCGTTGCCGGCCGAAAACGTGCGAGCTGCTCCAGATAGGTTGTTGCCGTCCAGAAAAACATTCCGGCGTTCCAGCTATGCCGTCCCGAGGCCACAAAACGCCGGGCGCGCGCCAGGGGCGGCTTTTCGACGAATCGCTCTACCCGATAGGCGCGCAGGCCGTTGAAGCGGCCGACGAGCTCGCCGCGTTCGATATAGCCATAGCCGGTTTCCGGCCACTGCGGCTCAATCCCCAGGGTCACCAGGGTGGACGGGCGGCCGGCCAGAGCAACTGCGGCCCGGAGGGCCCTGCGAAAGGCCGCAGCGTCGGCGATGAGATGGTCGGCGGGGAGCACCGCCATGACCGCGTCTCCAAAGCGTGCGTGCAGATGCAGGGCGGCCAGTCCAATTGCGGCGGCCGTATTACGCCCGACGGGTTCGACCAGAATCTGGGCGCGAGGAACCTCGGGGACCTGCGCGGCCACGGCCGCGGCTTGTTCGTTCTGGGTTACGACCCAGACTTGCTCGGGGCGAAACAGCGGGCGCAGCCGCGCCAGCGTCTGCTGCAGCATGCTGGCTTTGCCGACGATGTTCAGGAGCTGCTTGGGAGTCTGACGGCGGCTGCGTGGCCAGAAGCGTGTGCCGCGCCCGCCGGCCAGAATTACCGCCTGTGGAGGTACCTGCTTCGCCTTCATGGAAACACGATCCGGGCAGCCTGCTCGCGCAGCCCGCTCTCTTCCGGGAGGTGTTCGAGCCACCGTTCAGGCGATTCGGCTGAGATCCGCAACAGCGTCAGGGCGGGCACAGGCAGCAGCCGATACGACCCCAGGCTGGCTGGTAGCAGCCAGCACTGCGCCTTCTGCAGTGCAACGCCCGACTCGGCCCACTCGAGCTGGCCCTGGCCGTCCAGAACGACCAGCAGCTCCATCGAATCGGCGCAGCTCTGGCGCGCATGCGGAGCCTGCAATTGCCAGTGTTCGACGGTGAAGTAACGGCAGCCAGCGAGCAGGCGCCGTCGTCCGGCGGGGAAGGGAATTTCGACCGAAGGCAGCAGGCCGCCCTGCTGCGGCCCAAAGCGGCCTGCCTGCAGCGCTTTTTCCAGGTGGAGTTCGCGCGGGCGGCCGTCAGGTCCCCTGCGGTGGAAATCGAACACACGGTAGGTGATGTCGGCGTACTGCTGGATTTCGCACAGCACCAGCCCCGGGCCGCAGGTGTGGAACGTGCCGGCGGGAATGAAGACCGCGTCGCCTGCCTGCACCGGCCAGCGAAGCAACTGCTCGGCCACCGTCCCGCGGGAGACGGCATCGAGAAACTGCTCGCGTGTGAGCACCGGCGGGATTCCCACACGCACTTCGGCTCCGGGCGCTGCCTGCACCACATACCACATCTCGGTTTTCCCGCGCGCCGCGGGCCCTTCCAGCCGTGCTGCACACTGGTCGTCAGGGTGGACCTGGACCGAGAGAAATGCGCCGGTAAAGAGGAATTTGATCAGTAGCGGGAAATCGGGCTCTGCGGCGAGCCGGTGCCCTTTCCACTCGGCAGGCATCTGGTGCCAGGCCGAGTTCAGAGCCGTACCCTCCCACGGCCCCTCTTCGATGAGCGCGTGGTGGCTCGTCAGCCAGACCTCGCCGACGGGTTCGGCCAGTTCGTTGGAGCAGGGAAACAGCGGGCGCATGTCCCGCAGACCCCACGGACGCTGCACCTGAAGGGTTCCCGGCCGAAGCGCTGCAGCTCTCAACATGCTGCAAGAAACCGGCCCAGGCGCCGGACTCCCTCTTCGATGCGGTCCGCCGTGGTCGCATACGAAATGCGGAGATGGCCGGGTGCGCCGAATGCCTCGCCAGCAACCACCGCCACGCGCTCCTGCCGCAGCAACTCGACGGCAAGCTCGGCTGTAGCGCTCGGACGGCCCAGCATGCGGGGCGTCTGACGCACGTCGGGAAACACATAAAAAGCGCCCCGGGGTGGCGTGCAGCAAAGCCCGGGAATGTGGCTCATTGCTTCGAGGATCAGCCGCCGGCGCCGGTCATATTCGGCCAGCATGGTACGCACGCTGTCCATCGGCCCGGTGAGCGCCCGCAGGGCGGCATACTGTGCGATCGAGGTCGGGTTCGACGTGGACTGACTCTGCAAACGCACCATGGCCTCGATCACCGGCCGCGGCCCCAGTGCGAATCCGATTCGCCAGCCGGTCATCGCAAAGGTCTTCGAGAGCGAACCGGCAACAATGACGTGCTCGCGCGCCCCGGCAAGGCTGGCCACCGAAAACGGTCGCTGCCCGTCGTAGAGGAAGTGCGAGTAACACTCGTCGGTGAGCAGCCACAGTCCGTGCCGGCGGCACACGGCCAGCAGCTCCGCGAAGCCCACATCCGGTAGGACAGCACCGGTCGGGTTGTTGGGCGAATTGACGATCAGCCCGCGGGTTTTCGGACCGATCGCCTCTTCCACCTGCCTGGCCTGCAACTGGAAGCCGTGTTCGGGCAGGGTCGTCAGGATGCGAGGTTCGGCGCCGACGTAACGCAGCATGTCGGGATAGCTGACCCAGTAGGGCGCCGGCAGCAGGACCTCGTCGCCGGGGTTGACCAGCACGCTGAGTGCGTTGAACAGCGCGTGCTTGCCCCCCACGGTGATCACGCATTCCGCCGGCTCGTAGCGCGTACCAAATTCCCGCGCGTGCCACTGGCAGACTGCTTCGCGCAGCGGCTGAATCCCGGCGGTGGCCGTGTAGCGGGTGCGGTCGGCGGCCAGCGCCTCGATCGCGGCCTGCTTGATTGGCTCCGGCGTGGGGAAATCCGGCTCGCCCACGCCGAGGTTGACAACGTCGAGCCCGGCAGCGGCCATCCGTTCAGCCTCGGCCAGTACGGCTCCGGTGGGCGATAGTTGAATGCGTTGCACACGATCGGCCAGTTGCATGCTGGTTTCCTGGAACGTGCTGCCTGCGTGCTGCTGAAAAACGGCTTCCCATTCTACCCGGTACGGCAGCGCGACGGTACCGGAAACAGCAGAAATCCCTGCTAGGCAAGCCTCCGCCGCAGACGTTCGCACACCACCGGCGGAACCAGTCCCTCGACCGGGCCTCCTAGCCGGGCAATCTCTTTGACCAGACTTGAGCTCAGATAGCTGTAGGCTTCGGCCGGCAGCATGAAGACGGTTTCCAGTCCGGGTTCCATCTTGCGATTCATCATGGCCATCTGGAGCTCGTACTCGTAGTCAGAGACCGCACGAATGCCGCGGAGGATCACCTGCGCGCGCCGCCGTCGTGCGTATTCCACCAGCAGTCCCTCGAACACGTCCACTTCGACATTGGGCAGGTGTCGCGTCGTCTCCTCCAGCATGGCCACGCGCTCCTGCGCGTCGAACAGCGGCGCCTTGCTCAGGTTGCGCAGCACGGCCACGATCAGCCGATCGAAGACACGGGCGCCGCGCTCGATCAAATCCAGATGGCCGTAAGTGACGGGGTCGTAGGACCCAGGGCAAATGGCCGTTACCGGGCTCATCGGCGATTTTCTCCCGCGCCATTGTAAACAACCCTCGCCCGGAGGGCATCCAGAGCCTGCTCGTTTCGAGGGCTCTGCTTGACAGGGCAGGGGGCGGCGACTAGTATGAGGATGTACGACCAGATTGGTCTGATTTCCGTGTTGAGGCTCTCACGCAAAGCCGACTACGCACTGATTGCGATGCAGCATCTGGCCCGGTTGGGACCGGGAGCCTCGATCAGCGCAGCGGATATAGCCACGCAGTACGGCATTTCGGTTCCGCTGCTGGCGAAGATTCTGCAACGCCTTGCAAAGAAAGGTCTTGTGGTTGCTCACCACGGGGCCAGCGGCGGATACTCGCTGGCCCGCGATGCAGGGACTATTACGGCGCTCGAGGTGATCAGCGCCATTGACGGGCCCATCGCGATTACCTCCTGTACGAGTGCCCGAGGGGAGTGCGACGTGGCGCCCACCTGCACCGTGCGCGCTCCGCTGGAAAAGGTCAACGAGGTGATCGTGGGGGCTTTGAACAGGGTAACGGTTTTGGAAATGGCCGATGCCGGACAGGTCGTTCCGGTCGTGGGCCGTAGTGATTGAACAGTCGGGGGAATGAGGATGGCCGTCAAGCTGCCGATTTACATGGATAACCACGCCACGACGCCCGTGGACCCGCGGGTGCTCGAGGCCATGCTGCCTTATTTCACCCAGCAGTTTGGAAACGCCGCCAGTCGCAACCACGTCTTCGGCTGGACGGCCGAGGAAGCCGTCGAGAATGCCCGCGCGCAGATTGCACGCCTGATCAACGCCAGCCCGAAGGAGATCGTTTTCACTAGCGGCGCCACCGAGTCGGATAACCTGGCGCTCAAGGGCGTCGCCGAGATGTACCGCGAAAAGGGCAACCACATCATCACGCAGGTGACCGAGCACAAGGCGGTGCTGGATACCTGTAAGCGCCTGGAGAAATACGGCTACCAGGTCACCTACCTGCCGGTGGATCGAGAAGGTCGGGTGGATCCCGATGACGTTCGGCGGGCCATCACCCCGAAAACCATTCTCATCTCGATCATGTACGCCAACAATGAAATCGGCGTGATCCAGCCCATCGAGGAAATCGGACGGATCGCCAAAGAACACGGCGTACTGTTCCACGTGGATGGCGTGCAGGCCGTCGGCAAGATTCCCGTAGACGTGCAAAAAGACGGAATCGACCTGCTCTCCATCTCTGCTCACAAGATTTACGGGCCCAAGGGTGTGGGGGCGCTGTACGTCCGGCGCAAGAATCCGCGCGTCCAGCTCGCGGCCGTGATCGATGGCGGAGGGCACGAGCGCGGTATGCGTTCTGGCACGCTCAACGTTCCGGGGATCGTGGGGCTCGGCAAGGCCTGTGAGATCTGCCAGCAGGAGATGCCGACGGAAAGCGAACGGCTGCGCGCGCTGCGCGATCGGCTCAAGGACGGTATCCTTTCCCGTCTGGACGAGGTGTACATCAACGGCTCGATGAAGTACCGCCTGCCGAACAACCTGAATCTGAGCTTCGCCTACGTGGAAGGAGAGTCGCTGCTGATGGGGATCAACGACGTGGCGGTTTCAAGCGGTTCGGCCTGCACTTCGGCCACGCTCGAGCCCAGCTATGTGCTCAAAGCGCTGGGTGTGGGCGAGGATCTGGCGCACACTTCGATTCGGTTCGGGCTGGGGCGGTTCAACACCGAGGAGGAAGTGGACTACGTCATCGAGCGCGTGGTGGAGACCGTCAACCGCCTGCGCGAGCTCTCGCCCCTGTACGAGCTGGCCAAGGAAGGGGTGGATCTGAGCAAGATGAGCTGGAAGGCGGAGTAGGATTTCGCGAATCGTATCGCGGAGGAGAGGAGAACGATGCCTTACTCGGACAAGGTGATTGATCATTACAAGAATCCGCGCAACGTGGGCAGCCTGCCCAAGGACGATCCCAATGTGGGGACCGGCCTGGTGGGGGCGCCCGAGTGCGGCGACGTCATGAAGCTGCAGATCAAGGTCAATCCGGTGACCCAGGTGATCGAGGACGCCAAGTTCAAGACCTTTGGCTGCGGCTCGGCCATTGCCAGCTCCTCTCTGGCCACCGAATGGGTGAAGGGCAAGACTATCGAGGAAGCTCTCAAGATCAAGAACACCGACATCGTTCGCGAACTCTCGCTTCCGCCGGTGAAGATTCACTGTTCGGTGCTGGCCGAGGACGCGATCAAAGCCGCCATCCATGACTGGAAGAGCAAGCAGCAGGCGGCGCAGGTGGCGGCTGCCGCCTCGGAGGCGGCTGCCCCGAATGCGGGCGACTGAAGGAGCAGGTGCGCCGCAGTACAGGCTGTGGCGTGAGCGGCGATGATTCATCTGACCGAACGAGCGGCCCAGAAAATCCGTGAGCTGCTCGAACGCGAGGGCGTTCCCCTGGAAACCGGCGGCCTGCGGATCGGCGTTCAGGGTGGTGGATGTTCTGGACTGTCCTACGCCATGCGCCTCGAGGTGCAGGCCCGCGATCGCGACAGGGTATTCGAAGCGCATGGTGCGCGGGTGTTCGTGGACCCCAAGAGCTATCTCTACCTGCGGGATACGACCCTGGATTACCGCGAAGAGCTGATGCGGCGAGGGTTCGTTTTTGAGAACCCGCAGGCTTCCCGAACCTGCGGCTGCGGCAGCAGCTTCACGGCCTGAGCCTGTTGCCAGAGGCCGCCAGGCCGCTGCACGGGGGGTGAAATGGCGGAAGCGACCGAGCAGGGCGTAGTGTGCTGGCACTGCGGCCAGCCTGTGGGAACCGAAACGTTTTGCCCGGCCTGCGGGAAGATCCAGCCGGCAGGCCCACAGGCTGACTACTTCGCCGTTCTCGGTTTGCCGCGGCAGCTGGCGCTCGATCCGGCGGCGATCGAGCAGCGTTTTCTGGCCCTGAGCTGGAAGCTGCACCCGGATAACTTCGTGCGTGGAAGCGAGCGCGAGCGTTCCCTGGCTCTCGAACGCGCGGCCCTGCTGAACGATGCCTACCGGACTCTGCGCGATCTGGTGCCGCGCATCGAGTACGTGCTGGAGCGGGAAGGCCTCCGGCGTGAAGGCGAGGCCCGGCAGCAGGCGCCGCCCGAGCTGCTCGAAGAGGTTTTCGAGCTCAACGAAACTCTGGAGGAACTCCAGAGCGTGCGCCAGCAGGGGGTGCAGGACGCGGTCGTGCTGGAGCGACTGCGGGAAGCGGCAGCGGGCTTCGAGCAGCGGCTGCAGGAACTCGATCGCAGGCTGCAGGAGCTGGCCCGGAACTGGGACGAGGCCGTATCCTCAGGAGCAGACCAGGCCGCACGAGGATATCTGGAGCAGATGAACGAGGTGCTGAATCGGCGCTCTTACATCCGGAACCTGGTGGCCCGGGTGACGGCGGAGCTGGTGGAGGTGTGATGGCACGCGCAGTCGGAATCGACCTGGGAACGACGTTCAGCCTGATTGCCCGCGTCAATCCGGCAACCGGCAAGCCGGAGTGCGTTCCGGGTCCCTACGGCCACCCGCTGTGCCCCTCCGTGGTCAGCCTGGATCCTGACGGGCGGATTGTCGTGGGTGAGCCGGCCCGGCGGCGCCTGCTGACGCAGCCGGAGCGAACCGTCTATTCGGTCAAGCGGCTGATGGGCCGTGGGCTGGAGGATGTCCAGGAGGAGCTGGCCCGGTTTCCATTTCGCGTGGATCCGGACAGCCACCAGGTCGTTCGCGTCCTGCTGGGGGAGCGCGCCTTTACGCCCCCGGAAATCTCTGCGTTCATCCTCCGCGAGGTCAAGAGCTGGGCCGAGCAGGCTTTTGGAGAACCGGTAGATCGCGCCGTGATCACCGTTCCGGCGTATTTCAACGACGCCCAGCGGCAGGCCACGCGCGATGCCGGGCGGCTGGCGGGGCTGGAGGTGCTGCGCCTGGTGAATGAACCCACTGCAGCCGCTCTGGCCTACGGCCTGCACCGCGAGCGGCGTGGCCGGGTCGCCGTCTACGATTTCGGTGGGGGCACCTTTGACATCTCCATCCTGCAACTGATCGCTGCCGACCAGGGCGATATCTACCGCGTGCTGTCCACCTGCGGCGACACGCACCTGGGCGGTGACGATATTGATGCACGCCTGCTCGACCTGGCGCGCGAGGAGATTTACCGCCAGTGGCGGATGGAGGTGGACCGCTGGCCCGAGGCCCTGCAGGAGCTGCGGCGCGCCGTCATCGCCGCCAAGCATGCCCTGTCGGAGCAGCCCGCCACGACCATCCGCCTGCTGCTGCCCGACGGGGCTGCCTACGCGCGTTCCCTGACGCGCGCGGAGTTTGAAGACCTGATCCGGCCGATCGTCGAACGCACCATCGGACCGGTGCGGCAGGCCCTGGCCGACGCCGGGCTGAAACCCTCGGAGATTGACGAAGTCGTGCTCGTCGGAGGTTCGACCCGCATTCCGCTGGTGCGCCGGCGGGTGGAAGAGCTCTTCGGCCGCCCACCGCACTGCGAGCTCAACCCGGACGAAGTGGTCGCCCTGGGTGCAGCGGTGCAGGCCGACATCCTCGATGCCGGCGTCCGCGATACGCTGCTGCTCGACGTGACCCCGCTGTCGCTCGGCATCGAAACGATGGGCGGCGTGGTGGCCCGGCTGATTCCCCGCAACTCGACCATCCCGGCCAGCGCACAGGAGCTCTTCACGACAGGCGTGGATTATCAGACCGGCATCGAAATTCATGTTCTGCAGGGCGAGCGCGAACTCGCCCGCGACTGCCGCTCGCTGGCTCGCTTCCGCCTGCCGGTGCCCCCGTTGCCGGCCGGGATGGCCCGGGTCGAAGTGCGCTTCACGATTGATGCCAACGGCATCCTCCAGGTGGAGGCGCGTGATCTGCACACCGGAGAAGCGCGTTCGGTCGAAGTCCAGCCCAGCTACGGACTGACGCAGGAAGAAATCGAGCGCATGCTCGAGGAATCCATCGAATTTGCCGAGCAGGATTTCACCGAACGCCAGCTCATCGAAGCCCGCCTGGAAGCGGAAACGGTGCTGCGGGCGACGGAAAAATCGCTGGCCGAGCCCGAGGCCGGCGATCTGGAGGCCGACGAACGGGCGCGCATTGACGAAGCCGTGCGCGCCCTGCGCGAGGCCATGCGCGGACCCGACTACCGGCTCATCCGCGCACGCACCGATGCGCTGAATCAGGCCACGCAGGGTCTGGCCGAGCGGTTGCTCAACCGCGCGCTGAGCCAGGCGCTGGCCGGAAAACGAGTCGAGGAGACCTGATGGAGGGTCCCCCCGGCAAAGGACAGCACCCATGGCCGTAAAAATCACCTGGCTGCCGCTGAACAAGACCATCGAGGTGGATCTCGAGAAGATGCCCTACCGCGACCACGGCAGGCCCCGCTCCTTCCTCGATGTCGCAAAAAATTTCGGCATCCACCTCGAACACGCCTGCGGCGGTAACTGCGCCTGCACCACCTGCCACGTGATCATCAAAAAGGGCGAAGAGCTGCTCAGCCCGATGGAAGACGACGAGGCCGACCGGCTGGATATGGCCGCTGACCTCACCCTGCATTCCCGCCTGGGCTGCCAGGCCGTCATCGAGAAGAACGAAGGGGAAATCGTCGTCGAGATTCCCTCGTGGAACCGAAACTACGTGAGCGAAGGTGGCGAGATGATCTTCGCGACCAGCACCACCCGCCGCGAGGATTCGGGTAACGAAAACGAATAGACAAAACGCTAGGCCAGAGGGAGGGGAGAGTGACGGACCGACTCGACTGGGATGATGCCGAAGAAATTGCCCTGCGCCTGCTCGAACGCTTCCCCGATGTGGATCCGCTGACGGTGCGCTTCACCGACCTGCACCGCTGGGTGGTCGAACTCGAAGACTTCGGAGGCGACCCAAAGGGATCGAACGAGGCCAAACTGGAAGCCATCCAGATGGCCTGGTACGAAGAGTACAAAGAGCGGCAGGGCGAGTAGGCGCGCACCGGCCTTGTCTGCTCGTGCAGGCTACCGTAAGCTGTAGGGTGTCACCGGCGCCATGGTGCAACGGTTAGCACGGCAGTCTTTCAAGCTGCAGATCCGGGTTCGATTCCCGGTGGCGCTACCAGCCTGAAGCCCCCACGACAGCTTTGCCTCTCTATCGAGAGCTTTGCGGATACGGGTGTCGGGCAGAGCGAGTGCCGTCCTGTACGCCGGGACCGTCGGCACGGGTTCCGCTGCTGGGAGCGGCAGGCTGGCAGCCGCAACAACGTGGGCTGAGGCTGTCACGAGCTGCTGCGCGGGCGAACGACGAAGTTGGTTGCCGGGGGCGGGCTCTGGCAGGGCGTCGGGCTGCTGGTCGAGCACGGACTCAAGACATTACCTCCCAGCATGGCCGGCGGGATAGCCCCGTCGAGCGGCTCCACGAAGAGGTTATAGTTCCGGCCCAGTGGCAGCCGCTCCAGGCGATAGCTGCCGTCGAATACGGGCACTGCTGACGGCACCGGACAGGACCACCCGGCAATTGCTCCCGCCACCACTTCTCCCGTATCGGCATCTACCGCGACGACGTGCGCTCCGAACAGGCCGCTGACGAACTGCCCGGCTGCCGGTGCGGGCACCGCCGCAAGGCTGAGCAGATTGGCGGGAAGCACGCGCCCCAGGATGGTTCCCGTATGTGCGGTATCGAGTGGATCCGGATACAGCACACGCAGCCCGGTCCGGTCGTCCTCACGAAGGGGCGCGTCGGGCGTTTGCGGAGACGGTCGCGGAGGCAAAAAGGTGCCCGGAGCAGGAGCAAAGGGCGCCATGATCGCCCGCCACACCGGGGAATGCTCGAGTCCGAAGAAATGGCCGAGTTCGTGGATGAGAACAGTCTCGAGGTCGTAAGCCTCGGGATGCGAGCCCAGCGCCCCCGGCGTGGCAAAACTGACCGTACCATCATTGCGCACCAGGACGTCGGCCTGAAGGATCTGCCCGGCAAAGGCGGAGGTCGTCGAGCCCAGGGTCTGGCCCGGTGCCGAAGCCACGAAAACCCGCGTGAAGGCCAGCACGCCCGGCGTAAAGGCCTGGCTGGCCTGGTTGAAGCAGATCGTATCGTTGCCGGTGAGGTTGCCTCCGCTGTCATCGGAACAGGCCGTAGCTGTTGCGGTCTGGCCCAGCGGTGCCAGCGCGGAAGGGTAGGTGACGGCGTTCAGCAGCGTGCCCGAAACGCCGGTCCAGGCGGCAAAAGCCGTGAGAATCACCTGCTGCACTTCGTTGATCTGGTCGGCCGTGCCCGGCGAGGCGACGGTGTAGAGAACAGGTGGCGCCGGCAGCGAAGTGCTCCAGCGCCGGTTGATCGGGCTGGCGGTATTGAAGCGTGTGCGGACCGGGCAGCCACCGGACTGCGGAATCACCGTGTTCACCGTATAGGCGGCCGCCGAACCGACCGCGACCAATAGACTCAGCCCGAAAAGGCAGCGCCGCAGGCCGCTCATTGTGCCGGTCCTTGAAGGGCCGCTCGAAGCAGCACGCGAAATTGCTCGAGCGGCATCCGCGCCACACCCGCCAGCACGAACCGGCGCCGCGCCGGGTCATAGACCGGTACGGCGGCTGCGTCCTGTGTGACGCGTTCGACTCCGTCGGCGCCCCGGGCGATGCGGAAACTTCCCTGAGACCATCCCACCAGACCGTAGTCTCCCCGGGCGGTGGGCGTAAGAAACAGAATGGCTTCCTCGCCCGGTTCGAAGACCGGGATTCCATCCACGACCGAAACGATCCCGTTGACCCGGCCTCCCAGCGTCCGCACCGTGAAAACAGCCGGACCGGAGCCTTTGAGAAATTCCAGTGCGGTAAAGCGCGTGAAGGTCCAGATCTCTCCCTGCTGCCAGCGACTGTTGCGCCCCAGACAGCGCGCACGAACGACCAGCTTCGAGGAAGCCGCCAGCTGGGGCAGGCTGAGCCGGGCAAGCGTCGTCGCTCTGCCCGGCCGGGCCAGTGGCAGTGCCAGCATCAGCCCCAGTACACTCGACACTCCTGCGAAGTTTTTTCTCATCATGGCTGCACCAGATCGATCGCTCCGGTCAGCGCGGCCGTGTTCCCATCGGGGTCGGTGACCAGCAGGGCGCGCGGGCCGGGCGGTGTCGTCGCAGACAGGGTGAGCGTCAGTGCAATCAGGGAGCCGTTGAACCACTGCGCGCCGCTCAGTGCAGGCCCTGCAGTCGTGCCGCCGGCCAGGCTGTACTGAAACGAAGGGTCGAGTCCGTAGCCGCCCAGACAGATCGAGGCAGTGGTTGTGCCGCTCGTGGGAATCGTCAGGGTCACCGGTGACAGCGTGACGGTACAGGTGGCCGTTGTCGGATCGAGCACGCCCACGAACAGAATGGTCAGCGGCGGCCCTCCGCTGGCTGCGCTGGTGGGTTCCACGGTGACGATGTCACGCCCGCCTGCCAGAGGTTGCGAGCCGGCGAGTGCGATCGTCTCGGGCGGGCCCGGCGGCGGTGTGACGACCAGGGGCGCGCTGTTCGAAACCGAGCCGTCTGGATTCTGCACCGTCAGCAGAAGGAGGCCCGGCTGGGAAAAATCTGAGGTCGAAAGCGTCACTTGGCACCGATTCGAGGACGAACAGATCGTTGGGCGGGCACTGCCATTGACCAGCACGGTCGAGCCGGGCGAGCTCGTCGCGAATTGAAACCCGTTGACCTGGACCACCAGCGGGTCGACTCCACCGGCGGTCGTGCTGGCCGGCACCAGGGTCGAAATGGCCACGGCCGTCGTCAGGGCCACCGTGGCCCGACCGCTTTGCGAGGGATCGTCCTGACTGGTCGCAATGACTGTGATCGCGTTGGGGCTGGGAGGTTGCTGGGGTGCCGTGTAGAAGCCAGCGGAGCTGATCGTGCCGCAGGAAGATGCATTGCAGCTCACCGACCAGCTCACCGAGGTATTGGTCGTGCCCTCCACGGCCGCCGTGAAATAGGCACTTCCGCCTGGAGCGAGGACAGTGACGGTCGGCAAAACCGTGACGCGAATCTGTGGCAGGATCGTGATCTGCGCATAGCTCACGGCTGAGGGATCGGCCGCTGACGTGGCCGTCAGCGTCACCGTGGCCGGCGAGGGCACGACCGAAGGGGCCAGGAAATCTACCGGGCCGGAAACCGGTCCTGAAGGGGGCTGGCAGGGATTGGATCCCTGCACGCAAATGGTTCCCGATGCCGTCGTGCCATTCAGGACACCGTTGACGCTCCAGCTCAGGGCCGTGTTGGTGGTGCCGGCAACGGTTGGCGTCAGCGTCAGCCGGTGCTGGATGGCCAGCCGCGCATACAGGGGCGAGATGCTGACGCTCACACCGCCGCGGACCGTCACCGTGGCCGCTCCCTGCTGTGCTGGGTTGGCCAGATTGGTTGCGACCACCTGCACGGGGTTGGCCGGCGGAAGCGTCGCCGGCGCGGTATAGACCGCCGTCGTCGGCCCGGTGCTGGAAACGGTTCCACAGAGAGTGCCGCTGCAGCCGGAGCCGACGATGCTCCAGCCAACGGCCTGCGAAGGATTCGAGCACACACTGGCCGTCAGCGTGAGCGACTGGCCGACCTGTACGGTCGCCACCGCAGGCGACACGGTGACCGCAGGCGCGCAACCGGGGCTGACCGTGATCGTGGCTGTAGCTGTCTTGCCTGGATCGGCCACGCTGGCGGCGGTGATCGTTACCGTAAACGTCGTGGTCACGGTGGCCGGGGCGGCGTAAGTCGCCGCGTTGCCTGATGGGTTGAGTGTCCCGCAGGCGGGACAGCTCGGCCCGCTCAGCGACCAGTTCACCGCCGTGCTGGGATTGCCGCTGCCGGTGACCGAAGCCGTGAGTTGCAGGCTCTGACCGGCCTGCACCGAAGCACTCGCCGGCGAAACCACGACCTGGACGTCGCTCTTGATCGTGACCGTGGCCGATCCGCTGGCCTGCGAATCGGCCTGACTGGTGGCAGTGACGGTTACCGTCGTGCTCGACGGCAGGATGTTCGGTGCCGTGTAGAGACCCTGGGCGGTGATGGTCCCCACGACCGAATTGCCCCCGGCCACTCCGTTGACCGACCAGTTCACCGCCGGATTCGAGCTGCCACTGACCGTGGCAGTGAACTGTTGTGTCTGACCCAGGAACAGCGACGCCGAAGCCGGCGTCACCGTCACCGAGACCGCCGGGGGCGGATTCGGAGGCGGTGTACTGCCCGAAGCAGATCCTCCAGCGGTTCCGCATCCGCACACCGTAAAGCCCTGCACAATGGCCCACAGCACCAGCCAGTTGCGCCGCATCCACCCACCGCAACGAATGCCGTGCGCGCTCCCACAGCGAGTGATCCAACCGTGCAGCATGGCACTCAGCTCTGCCCTGAATCAGCACGCAGGGGGCCACGGTGCCCGGCACCGGGGAGGGGTGGAGAGGCAAGCTATCTAGGATAAGTTATTGCACCACTTGTTGTTAGGGACTTAACCCAGTCGTGGAGGCACTGACAAAGGCAGGAAGCGCGGATGACTCCAGAACGCTAGCACCAAATCGAAACCCGCTGGGTCAAAACTGGCACTGGCAGCGCCGGCCGGGAGTTTTTAGGCAGCGGGGAAAAAGTTCACGGGTCGGTGGGGCTGACCGCGTTCGAGCGCGTCTGCTTGCTGATCCCGTCCTCGGTCATCCCGAAGGCCATACCCACGGCCGTGGCCGTGCCTGCAATGCCGGTCCCCAGCCACAGGAAGGCAGCGCGGCGGCGATTCTTGTTGTTCTGGTCGTCGCTTTGCACCAGCGCACCGTCGAGTTTCTCGCCCGCACGCAGCGTCGTGCTGCGGCCCGAATCGCTCACCACGGTCCACTCGCCTTTGTCTACGTAGATCGAGGCGCGGCCGGGCGCGGTGAAGGTGACTACGGCAACGGCCTGTGTCTGACTGGCCGGGCGCAGCCGCGCATCACCGACGCGGACGGCAAAGGGAAGATTCGCCGCTGCGCTAAAGGCCGCTCTACCGGCAGTCAGTTCAAGGGTCACTACACCACCATCCGAGGTCAACCGGGCCCCGCTGTTCGGTCCCAGGACGGCCCGCGCACCGCCAGAAAGGATCAGGGAGAGGTTCCCGGTGGGCCCCACTGAAATGGCTTCGTTGCCGTAGAGGCTGCCTCCGGCGACCGCAGGCGTCCCGGCGACAGATGCCGCCGTGCTGGCAGCCACCACACCCAGAGGGCTACTCGCCGCCCAGCCAGGAGCGGTCAGAGAGGCAGCAAGCAACAGCGCAAGAAACTTTTTCGTGTTCACGGGTCTTTTCTCCCTGCCCAAAGCCAAGCCTGAGAGTTGCTGTTCGGCAGCATCGTATCAGATGTGCGGGGGTTGTCAAGAAAAAAGGGCGCAGCGGTTAGCGTTTGAGCATCGCAGCCAGCGCCATAGCCAGGTCGTTATAAGCGTACTGGTACCCGGCGGCTTTCAGGCGTTCGGGGACCACGCGCTGGCTGGCGAGCAGCAGTGCGTCGGCCAGTTCGCCGAACAGCAACCGCAGGGCAAAGGCGGGTACAGGAAAAACGGCGGGCCGATGGAGGGTACGGCCCAGTGTGCGAGTGAAGTCCCGGTTGCGGACGGGCTCGGGCGCCACGGCGTTATAGACTCCCTGCCAGTTGGAATGCTCCAGTGCCCATGCGATGATGCCCAGGGCGTCTTCCAGAGCGATCCACGACATCCACTGGCGCCCGCTGCCGAGCGGTCCTCCCAGGCCCAGCCGAAACGGTGGCAGCATGCGGGCCAGCGCGCCTCCGTGCGGCGCCAGCACCATCCCGAAGCGCAGAATGACGGTGCGCATACCGTGCTGTGCGGCCTGCTGCGCGGCGGCTTCCCAGTTCTGCGCCAGCCGGGCCAGAAAGTCGTCACCCGGCGCGCTGGCTTCGGTGAGGACTTCTTCGCCGCGGTCGCCGTAATAGCCCACCGCTGAAGCGGAGATGAAGACGGCTGGAGGCGGCGATAGCCGGCTCAAGGCAGCGATGAGCGATCGCGTCGCATCCACGCGGCTCGACCACAGCAGCCGTTTCCGTGCCTCTGTCCACCGCCCCGCAGCGATCGAGGCACCTGCCAGGTTCACCACGGCACTGGCTCCGGCAGCGCCGGCCAGGTCGAGTTCCCCCGTTTCCGGATTCCATCGCACCTGTCCGGGTCCGGCCGTGGACGGCGGGCGCACCAGTGGCACGGGCTCGTGCCCGCGGGCGCGGAGGGCAGACGTGAGGGCCGTTCCTATGAGTCCGGAAGCCCCGCTGATCAGAACTTTCATGGGTCTTTGCCCCCGGGTCTTCGGCAACCTACAACGCCCCGAAAAATGCCGTCAAGGCGGTAGTCGCCCGTACACAGGGAGATTACAATGAAGGCGTGCGTGTTCGGGTGCTCTTTTTCGGCCAGCTCCGTGAAAGCGTTGGGCTGGATCAGGAAACCGTAGAGCTCGAGCAGGGCGTGCGTGTAGGCGACCTGTTCAGCCAGTACGTGCAGCGCTGCCCGGTGCTGGACCGATTGCGCGCGGCCGTGGTGCCTGCCGTCAATCTGCAGCCTGCGGGCTGGGAGGTGCCCTTGCACGACGGCGACGAGGTCGCGTTTCTGCCGCCCATCAGCGGGGGAGGCGTGACGGTCGTCGAAGCGGCCATCCGGTGTGCGCTCGTCGAAACTGCGCTCGAGCCCGAGGCCTGGCTGCGCGATCTGATGCCTCCTCACAATGGGGCGCTGGTGACCTTCGAGGGGCATGTCCGCGACCATTCTCGCGAGGGCCGTCCGGTGCTGGCTGTGGAGTATGAAGCCTATGTGCCCATGGCGGAAAAATGCATGCGGGCGCTGGCCGAGGACCTGCGCCGGCGGTTCGGTGTGGACCGCGTCGTACTGGTTCACCGGCTGGGACGCGTTCCGGTGGGGCAGGCCAGCGTGTTGATTGCCGTGACAGCCGCACATCGTGCGGCTGCCTTCGACTCCTGCCGCTTTGCCATTGACGCCTTCAAGCGCACCGTTCCCATCTGGAAGAAGGAGATCTTCCCGGACGGGGCGGCCTGGGTTGCCGGCGAGCCGTTGAGCGGGCTCGATACCTAGCCGGTGTTCACGACCTGCACGCCCGCGATGTCCGTGCGTGGTGGCCTGCGATTCTGGCTGGCGCTGGCGGCGCTGGCCGTGCCGTCAGCTCGGCCGCAGCGCGCGGCGCCGCAGACGCCGGCGTGGCACGTCTCGGTGGATCTGGTGCCGGTGTATGTCAGCGTGCTCGATGACCATGGTCAGCCGGTAAGCGGCCTGCCTGCCGGGGCCTTCGAAGTGTTCGATCAGGCGCGCCGCCAGCGCATCCAGCTCTTCGATCCGGCCGAGCGCCAGGCGCTGGATCTGGTTTTGCTGCTGGATCGCAGCCTGAGCACGACCGGAGAGTGGGAGTTCGAGCGCCGTGCCGCCGAACGATTTCTCGAGCGGGTGTTGCGTCCGGGAGACGAGGCTGCCGTGTTTGCGTTTGCAGAGGAGGTCACCGAACTCAGCGGTTTTACCGGCGACCTGCGGCATCTGCACGCGGCCCTGCGGCGCGCCCATGGCGGCAGCGGTACCTCGCTGTTCGACGCGCTCTATCTGGGAGCGCAGGCGCTGCGCGAGCGCCAGCCGGGCCGCCGGCGCGTGATGGTCGTGGTCACCGATGCAGGTGAGACGACCAGCCGGGTCAGCTTCGAGCAGGCACGCGATGCAACTGCCGACGCCGGGGCGCTGCTCTACACGGTTCTGGTGCGTCCGGTGAAATCGGAAAGCGGGCGCAATACGGCTGGCGAGCACGCCCTCGAAGCCATTGCCGAGGTGAGTGGAGGCACGCTGTACACGGTCGACACGGCCGCGCAGTTCGACCCGACGTTCGACCGCATCGAGGCCGAGCTGCACACGCAGTATCTGCTGGCCTACGCGCCCGACCCACCGCCGGCCCCGGGTAGCTACCGGCACATCGAGGTCCGGCTGGCGCCCGGCTACGGCGGTTTGGGATGGACCGTCCGCGCCCGCGCGGGTTACTTTGCACATCGTGAGGCAGCCCATCCATGAACGATCGCCAGGCCCAGTTCACCGATCTCGATCGTGCCCTCCAGGTGGCCAGTGAAGCGGCCCGGGAAGCGGGCGCCTTTCTGCTCGAGCAGTTTCGGCGACCGCAGAGCGTGGCCTACAAGGGCGAGGTGGATCTGGTGACGGAAGCTGACGTGCGCTCCGAGCGCATGATCGTCTCGCGCCTGTCCGCCGAGTTTCCCGGGCATGCCATCGTGGGCGAAGAGCTTGGCCAGCAGGAGGGAGCGCAGGCGCGCTACTGCTGGTACGTGGATCCTCTGGACGGCACGACCAACTTCGCGCACGGCTTTCCGGTGTTTGCGGTGTCCATCGGCCTGGTGGAGGATGGAGAGCCGCTGGTCGGCGTGGTCTTCAATCCGGTTCTGGACGAGCTGTTTGCAGCCGTGCGCGGACGCGGCGCCTGGCTCAACGGCGAGCCGATTCGTGTCTCCGAGACCGCCCGGCTGGCGGAAGCTCTCCTGGGGACCGGATTCCCGACACGCAAGCGCACCGCCAGCCCGAATATTCGTTATTACTGGGAGTTTACGCTGCGGTCGCACGGCGTCAGGCGTGCCGGTGCCGCTGCCCTGGATCTGTGCTCGGTGGCCTGCGGCCGTTTTGACGGCTTCTGGGAATTTGGCCTCAAGCCCTGGGACACAGCCGCCGGAGTGCTGCTGGTCCGCGAAGCCGGTGGACGCGTGACGGATTTCGAAGGACGCCCCTACCGGCTGGGCGACCCGGTTCTGGTGGCCTCGAACGGCAGGATTCATGACGAGATGTGCCGCATCGGGCGGATGGTCGCCGAAAAGGTGCGGCTGCCGGGGTAGTGCGCGCACCGGTTGACCGCCCGTGGCCTGCCTGCTAGCCTCGCCACTTTCGTCACCGCCTCGAACATGCGTGCCGTCGATCTGATCCGCCGCAAGCGCGACGGGGGCGAACTTACCCCGGAGGAAATGGATTTCCTCGTCTCGGGCTATGTACGTGGCGAGATTCCCGACTATCAGATGGCGGCCTGGCTGATGGCGGTCGTCTGGCGGGGATTGAGCCGAACTGAACTGGCGAGCCTGGTCGAGGTCATGCGGCGCTCGCCGCGTCCACTCCGCCTGCGCCATCTACCCGGTCCGCGCGTGGACAAGCACTCGACCGGCGGCGTCGGCGACAAGACTTCGCTGGTAGTCGCGCCCCTGGTGGCGGCGGCCGGTGCCTACGTCCCGATGGTCAGCGGCAGAGCGCTGGGGCATACCGGCGGCACACTGGACAAGCTGGAATCCATTCCGGGATTCAACACACGGCTGACCCTCGAGCAGTTCTGCCACGTGCTGAAGGAGACTGGCTGTGCCCTGATCGGCCAGACCGAAGAAATCGCTCCTGCCGACCGCCTGCTCTACGCGTTGCGTGATGCGACCGCAACGGTCGAAAGCCCTTACCTGATCTGTGCTTCCATCATGAGCAAGAAGCTCTCGGAAGATTTGGACGGGCTGGTGCTGGACGTGAAAACGGGCAGCGGGGCGTTTCTGAAGAGCGAGGCAGAGGCGGTGTTTTTGGCCGAGTTGTTGGTGGAAACGGGCCGTCGCGCAGGGGTGCGCACCGTGGCGCTGCTGACCGATATGGACCAGCCGCTCGGGCAGAGCGTGGGCAATGCTCTCGAGGTGGCCGAAGCGCTGGAGGTGCTCCGCGGTGGCGGTCCAGCAGACTTGCGAGAGCTGTGCCTGGAGCTGGCGGCCTGGATGCTTGTGGTCGCAGGGCTGGCCGGCGATGCCCGGGAGGGCCGGCAGCAGGCGGAGCGGCTGCTCGAGAGCGGGGCGGCGCTCGAGAAATTCCGGCAAATCATTGGCTGTCAGGGCGGCGACGTGCGCGTGGTAGACGATCCGGACCGACTGCCACGGACACGCCATCAGCTTACAGTACCCAGCCCGCGCGACGGCGTGGTGGTGGCCATGGACTGCGAGAAAATTGGTCTGGCTGCGACGGTGCTCGGTGCGGGGCGCGCACGCAAAGAGGATGCGGTGGACCCGGCCGTCGGACTCGTCGTGCACTGCAAGCGAGGCGACTCCGTGGCGGCAGGGCAGCCGCTGGTCACGCTGCATTACAACGCGGGGGAACACCTGGAAGAGGCGCGCCGGCTGGTGCTCGAGAGCTACCGCTTCGCCGATACCGCGCCGGAACAGCTGCAGCCGCTGGTGCGTCGCATTCTCGGAGCCTAGGAGAACGACGGTGGGGCGTTTTACCGGTTTGCTCGGGATGGCTGCGATCCTGCTGGGTTGTTATGCTGCCTCCACCAACCGCCGCGCGATCCGCCTGCGCACGGTACTCTGGGGGCTGGGTCTGCAGATCGCCTTTGCCTTCCTGGTGCTGCGCTGGTCCTGGGGGCGGCTGGCGTTTCAGACTGCCGGCAATCTCGTGAATCGCCTGCTGGACTACTCCTTTGCCGGTTCGGGCTTCGTCTTCGGGGTACTCGGGATCAAGCACTCGCCGCTGGGCATGTTCTTTGCCTTCCAGGTGCTGCCGACGATCATCTTCATCGCCGCGCTGTTTGCCGTGCTCTATCACTTCGGCGTCATGCCCTTCCTGATCCGGCAGGCCGCGCGGGTGATGACCTGGTTGATGGGCGCCAGCGGCGCCGAATCGCTCAACGTCGCCGCCAGCATTTTCATGGGGCAGACCGAGGCGCCGCTGACGATTCGTCCCTACCTGCCCGAGGTCACGCGATCGGAGCTGATGACGATCATGACCAGCGGCATGGCACATGTCTCCGGCGGCATCATGGGCGCCTATATTCTCTACGGCATCGAGGCCAAACATCTGCTGGCCGCGGTCATCATGACGGCCCCCGGTACCCTGCTGGTGGCCAAGATGCTGGTGCCGGAAACCGAAACACCGGTGACGGCCGGGCGCGTGGAAATGGCGGCGCTGCCACGCGATCGGAATGCTCTGGGCGCGCTGGCCCGCGGTACGATCGACGGGCTGCACCTGGCGCTCAATGTGGCCGCCATGCTGATTTCGTTTCTGGCGATGATCTATCTGGTGGACGGATTGCTGGGCGCGCTGCACGGATGGCTGCTCCGGCACGGCTGGTTGATCGCCGCCGGCCATGAGCTGGTGCCCGCCAGCCTGGAGCAGTTGTTCGGCTGGGTGCTGGCTCCGGTCGCCTGGCTGGTCGGTGTTCCCTGGCGGGACTGCCCGACGATTGGCAACCTGCTCGGCGTGCGGATGGTCCTGAACGAACTGGTGGCCTTTTCGCGGCTGGGTGCCCTGAAGGGCTCTCTTGATCCCCGGTCGTTCACCATCGCCACCTTCGCGCTGTGCGGCTTTGCGAACTTCAGCTCCATCGGCATTCAGATCGGTGGCATTGGCGCGCTGGCCCCCAACAAGAAAGACGAGCTGGCACGGCTGGGCGTGCGCGCCATGCTGGCGGGCACGATGGCGAACCTGCTTTCGGCTTCGATCGTGGGGATTTTCCTGCAATGACGCGCGCGGCGGTCGGCGACTATGAACGTGCCCGACAGGCCGCCCGGTGGATTCAGCGCCGCATCCGGCAGGTTCCCGGGCTGGCCATCGTACTCGGTTCGGGGCTGGGGGATTTTGCCGAGCAGCTTGGCAGCGCTGTCCGACTTCCTTACGCCAGCATTCCGCATTTTCCACGTCCGGGAGTGGTGGGACATCGCGGCCAGCTCGTTGTAGGAGAGCTGGGGGGAGTTCCCGTCGCGGTGCTGCAGGGCCGCGTGCATTATTACGAGGGGTACACGCTGCAGCAGGTGGTGTTTCCCATCCGCGTGCTGGGGCTGCTGGGCGTTCGGGTGCTGGTGCTGACCAATGCAGCCGGCGGCATCCGCACCGACTACGGCCAGGGAGCACTGGTGCTGATCCGGGATCATCTGAACCTGCAGGGAGCCAATCCGCTCATGGGCCCGCACGACGAGCGCTTCGGGCCGCGCTTTCCCGACATGACCCATGCCTACAGTGAGCGGCTGCGGCAACTGGCGCGCGCAGAGGGCAGCCGGCTCGGCATCAAGTTGTCCGAAGGCGTCTATGCGGCGGTGCACGGTCCGAGCTACGAAACGCCGGCGGAGATTCGCGCGCTGCGCACGCTCGGAGCCGATCTGGTCGGCATGTCCACGGTGCCCGAAGTCATTGCGGCCCGCCAGATGGGTCTCGAGGTCCTGGCAATTTCTTGCGTGACGAACCTGGCTGCCGGCCTGTCCGATGCCCCCATTGATCACGAAGAGGTGCTGCGAACCGGGGCTGCCGTGCGCGAAAAGTTGATGCGGCTGCTGGTTGCGCTGGTCCGGCGACTGGGAGCGCCGGTGGCGGAAGCCGTGCCGGGAAGAAAAAAGAAGAAAGCACGAGGCAGCAGGCCATGACACCCAGAGAAACCGAACTGATCGAGGCAGCCCTGCAGGCCAGAGCACGGGCCCGGGCGCCTTATTCACAATTTCAAGTCGGCGCGGCGGTGCTGGCCGGCTCAGGCCGCATTTACACCGGATGCAATGTGGAGAATGCCAGTTACGGACTCACCGTCTGCGCCGAGCGCGTGGCGCTATTCAAAGCCGTGTCGGAAGGTGAATCGGTGTTCGAGGCCCTGGCGGTGGTGACCGATGCGGCGACTCCGGCAACGCCCTGCGGAGCCTGCCGGCAGGTGATCTGGGAGTTGTGCGGGGATATCCCGGTTGTTCTGGCCAGTGTGGCGGGCCGCCGGGAAACGGTCAGGATGGCGGAGCTGCTGCCCCGTCCATTCGCTTCGTCGTTCCTGGGCGAGAGGCAACGTGAAAAGTAAGAGAGCCTGTCTGCTTGGGGCCGCGCTGGCCGTGGTGTGGGCTGCGGTCACGGAGGCGGGCGGTTTCGCAGCAAAGCCGCCAAGGCAGCAGGCGGCCGACTGGGTCCTGACGGCACAGACCGTGCTGACGATGGACTCCGCACGGCGTGTCTACAGCCCGGGCATGGTGGCCGTTCGTAACGGGCGCATTGTCGCGGTGGGGCCTGCCGGGCTCGCCAGAAATTTTCGCGCCATGCGCCGGCTGGATCTGCCGCACGCCATCGTTCTGCCCGGCCTGATCAACGCGCACACCCATGCGCCGATGACGCTGTTCCGGGGCCTGGCCGACGACCTCAGGCTCCGCGAATGGCTCGAGAAGTACATCTTTCCCGCCGAGGCCCGGTTCGTGCGCCCGGACTTTGTCCGGGTAGGCACGGAGCTGGGGCTGGTGGAGATGATCCGCAGCGGAACGACCACCTTTGCCGACATGTATTACTTCGAGGACGAGCTGGCCCAGGTGGTGCACCGTGTGGGAATGCGCGCGGTGCTCGGCGAAACCGTTCTGGATTTGCCTGCTCCCGACTTCGCCCGGCCGCAGCAGACGTTCCAGTTCCTGCTGCAGTTTCTGAATCGGTGGAAGGGCGATCGGCTGATTTATCCGGCGGTGGCTCCCCATGCCATTTACACCTGCTCGGCCGAGACTCTGCGGCAGGCAGCGGCACTGGCAGAGCGATACGGTGTTCGCCTGCTGATCCACCTGGCGGAAACGCAGCGCGAAGTGGACGACAGTCGGCGCGAACACGGCCTGACCCCGGTGGCCTATCTGGACCGGCTCGGGGTGCTCGGCCCGCATTTAACGGCGGCGCACTGCGTCTGGGTCACGCCGGGGGACATGGAGTTGCTGGCTCGCCGGCGAGCCGGCTGCGTCTACAATCCTTCGAGCAACCTGAAACTGGCCAGCGGCATGGCGCCCGTGACCCGGCTGCTGGCCGCGGGCGTGCCGGTGGGTCTGGGAACCGATGGGGCGGCCAGCAACAACAATCTCGATCTGCTGCGGGAAGTGGATTTCGCGGCGAAGCTGCAGAAACTGGCGACCGGCGACCCCACCAGTCTTCCTGCCGATCAGGCCCTGGCACTGGCTACCATCGAGGGCGCGCGGGCCCTGCATCTGGAGACCGAGATCGGCTCTCTGGAGCCGGGCAAGCAGGCTGACCTCACCGTTCTGTCTCTGGACAGCCCCTACGGGGTTCCCGCCTACAATCCGTATTCGGCCGTGGTCTACGCGCTCGAATCCGGACAGGTCCGGGATGTGTTCGTCGCCGGCCGGCCGCTGCTGCTCAACGGCAAGCTGCTTACGCTGGACGAGGCCGCGATACTGCAGCGGGCGCGACGCTATGCGCGCCGGCTTGCCGCGGCGCTTTCTTCCACGAACTCTCACTGAGTTTTATTGAACCGTTTGGCAGTGGCTGCGCCCGGCCCGGGCGCGGCGGGGGTTATACTCAGAGCGCGATGGAGGAACATCCCGCCTGGAACCGCCAGCTCTCGCGGTATGCGCGCTGGGCCGGCCTGGCCGGAGCGGTGATCGCCGTGGCAGTCGCGGCTCTGTTCGCCTGGCGTCAGTGGCAGTCATGGCGGGTCGCGCGGACGCTGCCGGCACCGGTACCGCCCGTGGTCGAACAGCGCTCGCTGGAGTTCAGCTTTTCCAGCGTCGAAGGCCAGCAGACCGTTTTTACAATCACCGCCCGAGAGGCCACCCAGTTCGCAAACAAACCCGAAAGCCTGCTTGAAGATGTGCGCATTGCGGTTTACGGGCGGCGGGGCGACCGGAACGACGAGATTCGTGCCGAGTCCTGTCGCTACGATGCCGCGTCACATGTGTTCACCTGTGGCGGTACGGTCGAGTTCACCCTGTCGGGCCTGCCCGGCACTCTCCCGGGGTACCAGAGCCTGCCCGCTCTCCATGTCCGCACGCGCAATGTGACCTTTTCGCGCGATTCCGGCGAGGCCTTCACGGATGCGCCGGTGGAATTCGCATTTTCGGGCGGCCGTGGCCGCGCTCAGGGTGTGCGCTATCGCAGCCGGACCGGGGATGTAGAGCTCGAGCGCGACGTGGAAATCGAGCTGATGCGGGCGGGCAAAAAGACCAGGGTACAGGCTGCCTCTCTGGAATACTTCGGCGAGACCGGGCTGCTCGAACTTCACGGCCCGGTCCGCGTCCAGCAGGGGGAACGATTGCTCGCGGCGGGTGAGATGCAACTGCATCTGGATCGCGCGTTTCAGCCACTGGACCTGACCGCGCAGGGGGCGCCGGTGCTGGAGCAGGGGGCTCCACAGCCGGCACGCCTCACGGCAGCGCTGGTCAGGGTGGAATTCGATAATGCCGGCCGGGCCGAAAAGGCGTTTGCTTCCGGTAATGTCCGGGGAATGCTCGAGGGTCAGACCCGGGCAGGCATCGAGGCCGGTTCGGCCGTACTGCAGTTGCCGGAAGGCGGACACGCACTGGCTACGGCGGAGTTCGATGGGCGCGCGAAGTTCACCTATGCGGCCGCGGAGCGATCGGCGCAACTGGCGGGGCCGGTGTTGCGCGTGCGGCTTCGCGCAGATGCAGCCGGGCACTGGCAGCCGGTGTGGGCCGAAGGCCCGGCCCGGAGCCGTCTGGACTGGCAGCAGGCCCGGCAGACGCTCAATCTCGAAGCCGATCATTTGCAGGCCTGGTTCGACACGACCGGCGTGCTGAGTCGCCTGCAGGCAGCCGGTGCTGTGCAGGTCTCGGGGAAGGAGGTCGGGCAGGAACCGGTGGTGACGCAGGCTGCACACCTGCAGGCCGAATTCACTTCCGGAACATGGAGCACCGTAGAAGAAACCGGCAACGTGCGTATCCGTCAGGGACAGCGCGAAGCCCGTGCGGAGCGTGCTCGCTGGGAACGCGCCGGCGATACTGTGAAGTTGATGGGAAACGTTTCCATGCAGGAGCCTGACGGGCAGCTTCGCGCGGCGGAAGTGACCTGGCACAGGCGCACCGAACAGATCCAGGCCCGGGGATCGGTGCAGACGGTTTCCTATCGCACCGAACCCGCGGCCACCGCAGATCAGCCACTGCACATCACGGCAGAGACCCTCGATGCAGACACTGCACGCGGTGAGGCGCGGTATGCAGGCCATGCGCGTCTCTGGCAGGGTGACATGGTGCTCAGCGCGGACCAGATTGTGCTGCGCCGTGCGCCCCGGCAGGTGCAGGCTGCGGGGCACGTCGAGGCGGTTTTTCCGCAGGCAGCACGTAACGGGCAGCGTGCGGAGCTCTGGCAGGTCACTGCCGAGACGCTTCTTTACCGTCAGCCCGAGCAGCGCGCCTGGCTAACCGGCCCAATCGTTGCCCGAACGCAGGAAATGAGTCTGCAGGCCGGACGGGCGGAGCTGCGGTTTGTGCAGCAATCCGGCCGCAAGGTTCTCGCCCAGGGACTGGCAACCGGTGGGATTCGCATTGTGCAGGGTGGTCGCACGGCGGAAGCCGGGCAGGGAACCTACGACGCAGCGCGTGGCGAGATCGTTCTGTCTGGCGGCAAGCCCCTGATCCGCGACGCTTTCGGCAACACTCTGCAGGGCGCGCGATTGACCTTCTTTCTGGGCAATGATACGATTCTGCTCGAATCTCGCGAAGGTTTCCGCACCGTGGCCCGGCATCCGGTATCGCAATGACGGCGCATGTTGATCTTTCGAGGAGTTGGACTGTGTAAGTGGTTTGGCCGGCGGAAAGTGGTTGATGACGTTAGCATAGACATCAGCCCGGGCGAGGTGGTTGGATTGCTGGGACCGAACGGAGCGGGGAAAACGACCACCTTCCACATGCTGGTCGGACTGGTCCGTCCCGATGCCGGCCAGGTCTTCCTCGACAGTCAGGAAATTTCCTCCCTGCCCATGTACCTGCGGGCGCGCATGGGGATCAGCTATCTCCCGCAGGAACCCTCGGTTTTTCGCCGGCTGACGGTGGAGGAAAACCTGCTGGCGGTGCTCGAGATGCTGCCGCTGTCGCCTGCCGAGCGGCGGCGGCGGCTGGAGCGGTTGCTCGACGAATTGAGCCTGCAGGTGGTGCGATACAACCGGGCCTATGCGCTGTCGGGCGGCGAGCGGCGCCGCCTCGAGATTGCCCGATCGCTGGTCCTGCAGCCGCGCTTTTTGCTGCTGGACGAACCGTTTTCCGGCATTGACCCTGTCACCGTCAGCGAGATTCAGGCGATCATTGCCCGGCTGTGCGGGCAGGGCATCGGTGTGCTGGTCACCGACCACAACGTCCGCGAAACGCTGCGCGTGACGCATCGCGCTTACATCATCCATGAAGGGCGCATCTTCCGCTCGGGAACACCCGAGCAGCTCGGAGCCGATCCCGAGGTGCGCCGCGTCTACCTGGGCGAGCAGTTCAGCCTGAACTGACGGCCATGGATGCCTTTCAACCAAAGCTGGGCTTGAAGCTCCAGACGCGGCTGGTGCTGACCCCGGCGCTGCTACAGCTGACGCGCCTGCTCGCCCTGAATCAGCTCGAGTTGCGGGACCTGCTGACCGAAGAGCTCACGGCCAACCCCGTTCTCGAGGAAGTCAGCGCGCCGGGCGGCGAGCAGGAGGACGTAGACGGGCTCGAGGAGAAGAACCTGCTGGACGACTTCGATCCCCGGGCGATGATCGAGCACTTCCTGGCGCCGGACAACGGTGCGTTTCGGGAACGGGAAACGGGCGAGGCGCCTGACTACGAGCGGTTCGTGGCGGCGCCGGTGCGGCTGGCCGATCATCTGCACTGGCAGCTTGGCGTTTCGGGTGCCGACGAGCGGCAGCGCGAGATTGCTGCGCTGATCATCGGGAATCTCGACGACGACGGCTACCTGCGGGTGAGCCTGGAAGAGCTGGCCACTGCAGGAGGCTGCAGCGTGGCCGAAGTCGAGCAGGCGCTCCATCTGGTGCAGCAGTTCGATCCCCCGGGAGTCGCTGCGCGGGATGTGCGGGAATGTCTGCTCCTGCAGCTCGAGGTGCTGAACGGAGATCACAGCCTGGCCCATCGTATCGTGGCCGAGCATCTGGACCTGCTCGAACACCGCCGCCTGCGCGAGCTGGCGCGTGCCCTGGGATGCTCGCTGCAGGAGGTGGAGCAGGCCGTCGAGGTCATCCGCCATCTGGATCCCTATCCCGGGCTGCGCTATCCCGGCGCTACGCCGCGCGTGGTCATTCCCGATGTCTGGTTTCGCAAAACGGGAAGCCGGTGGTGGGTCGAGACCACCGATGATTTTCTCCCGCAGGTGCGGATCAGCCCGCTCTACCGGCATCTGCTGGCGGCCGGGGAAGCCGAGCGCGAGGTGCGCAGCTATGTGCGCGAACGCATGGCCTCGGCGCTGCAGTTGCTGCGGAATCTCGAGCAGCGCCGGCACATCATCCTGCAGGTCTGCGAGGTCATCATCGAGCGCCAGCGCGAGTGCCTCGAGAATGGTTTCGACTATCTGCGGCCGATGATGATCAAAGAGGTCGCCGAACACATCGGCGTCCATCCCGCGACCGTCAGTCGTGCCGTGGCCAACAAATACGCGCGGACTCCGCACGGGATCTTCGAGCTGCGTTCGTTTTTCTCCGAGGCGGTGAAGGGACCCCAGGGAGGTCAGGTGGCCCTGGCCTCGCTCAAGCGCCGGGTGCGCAAGATGATCGAAGACGAAGACCCGCGCCATCCGCTGACCGATGAAGAGATTGCGCGCCGGCTGGCCGAGCAGGGAATCCAGGTGACCCGGCGGACGGTGGCCAAGTATCGCGAGGATCTGGGGATTCCCAGTACCCACCGGCGGCGGCAGCGGTCGTGACCCCTGCCCGGGCTGCGATGCGACGCCGTGCGGGTGAAACGGCCCGCCAGCTGGTGCTTCTCACCGGGCTCAGCGGCTCGGGCAAAGGGACCATCCTCAAAGCCTTCGAGGATCTGGGATATTACTGCGTCGACAACCTGCCGGTGGATTTGATCTCCACCTTTAGCGAGCTCTCCATGGGAGGTGAATACCCGCGCGCGGCCCTGCTGGTAGATGCGCGCGAAGGGGAAAAGCTGCAGCAGTTGCCGGCGATCTACCGGCAGCTCAAGAAGCAGTTTCCGGTCACGCTGGTTTTTGTGGAAGCCAGCGACGAAGCCCTGCTGCGGCGGTTCAGCGAGACGCGGCGTCCCCACCCGCTGGCCGGCGAAGGGACCGTCAGCGAAGGCATTCGCCGCGAGCGGCAGTTGATGGCGCCCATCCGCCGCCTGGCCGACGTGGTCATTGACACCAGCGGCTTCACCGTCCACGACCTGCGCCGGTTCGTCATGGAGCAGTTTCAGAAGGCGGGCCGCCGCCCGCTGCAGATTACGTTGATGAGCTTCGGCTACCGCTATGGAATTCCTGCCGAGGCGGACCTTGTGCTGGACGTGCGCTTTCTGCCCAACCCGCATTTCCAGCCCGAGCTGCGCCCTTATTCCGGACGCGATCCCCGGGTGGCGCGCTTTTTGCTGCGGATACCGGAAACCACCGCTTTCCTGCGGCGCATCGAATCGTTGCTCGGTTTCCTGCTGCCGCGGTATGTTCGGGAAGGCAAGTCGTACCTGACCGTGGCGATCGGGTGTACCGGCGGGCGGCATCGGTCGGTGGCCCTGGTGGAGTTTCTGCGTCGCCGGCTCGCGAGGAAGGGCTACCGGGCGCGGGTCGTCCACCGCGATCTGGAGCGTACGGTCGGCTGATGGGCACTGGTTGGGAGAGCTGATGCCGGAGCACGCACAAACACAGCGGAGAGAGCTGGCAAGGCTGCTGGGCTACGTACGTCCCTACAGCGGGCTGCTGGTGCTCGCCGTGTTCCTGATGGGGCTGGTCGGTTTGGCTGAAGGCACCATCGCCTTGATGATCGCTCCTCTGTTTGATCGCGTGCTCGATCCCCGCACCAGCGGTTCCGAGCTGAAGCTGCTGACCATTCCTCATACCCATGTGACCATCTACCTGAATTCCTTCCTGCCCTCCTCGGTGCGGCACGTCTGGTCGGTGTTCGCTCTGGCTCTGTGCGGAATTTTTCTGATCAAGGCGCTGGCCGAGTTTGCCGGCGACCTGCTCATCCAGTATGCGGGGCACGCCGCCGTGACCGACCTGCGCAATCACGTCTACGGGCGCCTGATCTACCAGCCCATCGGGTTTTTTCAGCAGACCGGCACGGGCCGGCTGGTGTCGGCCGTCATCAACGACATCGAACGCGTGCGGAGCGCCTTCTCCGAATGGCTGGCGGATTTCTTCCGTCAGGCCTTCACTCTGGTGGCGCTGGTTCTGGTGCTGCTGTATCTCGACTGGAAGTTGAGTCTGGGATGTGTTCTGCTGCTGCCGCTGGTGGTATGGCCGGTTGGCCGGCTGGGGCGGCGCATTCGCGGCTCGGTGGAGAAGAGTCAGAAACGGCTGGCCGAACTCAGCCAGCTCCTGCACGAAACGGTGGCCGGCAATCGCATCGTCAAGGCCTTTGGCATGGAGCGGTTCGAGATCGAGAAATTCCGGCAGGCGGCCCGGCGGTTGCTGCGGGAGAACATGCGCTGGGTGAGCGCCTATGCGATCACCTCGCCCCTGATGGAGCTGCTGGGAGCGGCGGTGCTCTGCCTGATTGTGCTCTACGCCCGCGATCAGATCCGCGCCGGGCTGATGACCGAAGGCGCTGTGACGGCGTTTGCCTACGCCCTGCTGCGCGCCTACACACCCGTCAAGCGCCTGGGAGGCATCTATCAACATTTCCAGCTCGCCCTGGGGGCCTCGCGGCAGGTGTTCGAGTTTCTGACACTGCGGGGCGAGCCCCGGGACCTGCCCGGCGCGCGGGACCTTCCGCCGTTTTCACAGGCCATCGAATTCGACAGCGTCGTCTTTGCCTACGATGGCGGACCACCCGTGCTGCGCAACGTGAGTTTCCGCGTAGAGCGCGGCGAGGTGGTGGCGATCGTCGGATTGAGCGGTGCCGGTAAAACCACCCTGGCGAATCTGCTGCCCCGCTTTTACGACGTGACCGCAGGCGCCATCCGCATTGACGGAATCGACATCCGGCAGGTGCGGCTCGAATCGCTGCGGCGGCAGATTGCGATCGTGACGCAGGAAACCATCCTCTTCAACGACACCGTATGGAACAACATCTGCTACGGGCGTCCTGGCGTTCCGCCGGCCCGGGTCATCGAGGCGGCGCGGGCCGCCCTGGCTCATGACTTCATTCTCGAGTTACCGCAGGGGTACGACACGGTGCTCGGTGAGCAGGGCCGGCGCCTGTCCGGCGGCCAGCGGCAGCGGCTAGCGATTGCGCGTGCGCTGTTGAAGGACGCTCCCATCCTCATTCTCGACGAGGCGACCTCGGAACTCGATTCCGAATCCGAGCGGCTGGTCCAGCAGGCCCTGCGGAATCTGATGGCCGGCCGGACCGTTTTTGTGATCGCGCATCGCCTGTCCACCGTCCGTGACGCCACGCGCATCATCGTGCTCGACGACGGCGAGGTGCGGGAGATGGGGACGCACAGCGAGCTGTTGCGGCGTGGCGGTCTCTATGCCCGGCTCTACGAGCTGCAGTTCGCCCACGATCAGCCGGTGCACGGTGCGGGATGACCACGCGGCTGCGCTCGATGACCGGTTTCGCCGAGGCCACCGGGCAGGCCGACCGGCTGGAACTGCGCGTGACGCTGCGCGCCGTCAACCACCGCTTTTTCGACCTGCACGTGCATCTGCCCGAGGGTCTGGAAGCGCTGGAGGCCCCGGCGCGGCGGCTGGTGCGCCAGCAGGTGCGGCGCGGCCATGTGGATCTCTACCTGCATGTGGAAGGCGTCGAGCCTGCTGTCCCGCGGATCAACCGCCGGCTGGCCGAACTCTACCTGACCGCAGCCGCCGAGTTGCAGCGCCAGTTCGGGCTGGGCGAGCGTCTGGATACTCTGACGGCGTTGCGGCTGCCCGGCGTCATTCAGCTGCCGGCCGGGTGGGCGCCGGAAACAGTCGAGCGACTGGGCGTGCTGCTCGAGCGGGTCCTGCGGGAGGCCCTCGAACGGTTCGACATGATGCGCCGAACCGAGGCGCTGGAGCTCGAGAAGGAAATCATGGCGGCAGTGGAGCGCACGGCGGCTGCACTTCAGGAACTCGAAACGCTCACGGCCCAGGCAGGGCCAGCCGTCGCGCAGCGACTGCGCGAACGCCTGGCCGAACTGACGGGGGAACTGGCGCTGGACCCGGCCCGGCTGGCGCAGGAAGCGGCGCTGCTGGTGGTGCGCTCGGATACGCGCGAAGAGTTGAGCCGCCTGCGCAGCCATCTGGCGCAGTTCCGGGCGATTGTGCGCGAGGGAGTCGAGGCCGGCCGCCGATTGGATTTTTTGTGCCAGGAGATGCAGCGCGAGATCAACACGCTGCTGGCGAAGCTGCCCGGGATGATTCCCGCCAGCGAGCGCATGCACGAGCTTGCGCTGGCCATCCGGCACGACGTCGAGCGGCTGCGGGAACAGGTGCAGAACATCGAATGAGTGCGCGAGCCCCCATCATTTTCATCGTCTCGGGACCGTCGGGATCGGGGAAGAGCACCCTGGTGCGGCGGCTGCTCGAGCTGCCGAAGATGCTGCTCTCGATCTCCTTCACCACCAGACCGCCGCGCCCGTCGGAACGTCCCGGGGAGTGGTACAATTTCGTTTCCGAGGAAACTTTTCTCCAGATGGTGGAGCGCGGGGAGTTCCTCGAGTATGCCCGCGTGTTCGACCGCTACCTGTACGGAACGCCCCGTTTCTGGCTGGAGGAAGCGCGCCGGCAGGGATGCGACCTGGTTCTGGAGATCGACGTCCAGGGAGCGCATCAGATCAAGCAACGGCTGCCCGAGGCGATCGGGATTTTCATTCTGCCCCCCTCTCGCGAAGAGCTCGAACGCCGGCTGCGCGCCCGGGGGCAGGATCGTGAGGAGGACATCGGTCGGCGGCTGGAGCGGGCGCGGGAGGAGATCGCCCGCTACCGCGAGTACGATTACGTGGTCGTCAACGATGAGCTCGAGCGGGCGGGCCGGCGCATCCAGGCGATTGCCGAGGCGGCCCGTGCGGCGGTCGGCCGGAATCAGGAGTGCGTGCAGCGGATTCTGAACAGTTTTGGAGGGAATACCGATGGTCGTGCGCAGGAAGCCCCCTGAAAGCCAGTTCGCGTTTGTGGTCGTGGCGGCGCGACGGGCGCGGCAGCTCATGAGCGGCGCGCCGCCGCTGATCGAACGGCCGCGTTCGCATCACCCCACGCGTATTGCTCAGGAGGAGCTGCTGCAGGGCCGTCTGGAATACGAGATGCCGCCGCTGCCCGGCGAGGAGCTCGACGAAGGCGAGGAGCAGCGGTAGGCGGCACCGGGCATGCGCGTCGCTCTGGGAGTGTGCGGGGGAGTGGCCGCCTACAAGGCGGCCGAACTGGTCCGGCGGCTGCAGCAGGCGGGCTGGGACGTTGAAGTCATTCTCACGCGCGGTGCCGAACAGTTCATCTCTCCGCTGACCTTTGCTGCACTCAGCGGCCATCGAGTCATTACCGGCCTGTTCGATGCCGACGGGCAGACGGCCAACATCACCAGCGCCATCGAGCATGTGGCCGTGGCCCAGCGCATTGATTTGCTGCTGGTGGCGCCGGCCACGGCGCACGTGCTGGCGAAGATGGCGGCAGGGCTGGCGGATGATTTTTTGACCACGCTGTATCTGGCGACCCGCGCCCCGGTCGTGGTGGCCCCGGCGATGAATGTCCATATGTGGACGCATCCGGCCACGCAGGCAGCCGTGGCGCGCCTGCGGGAGCGCGGTGTCCTGGTCGTGGAGCCGGACGAAGGCTATCTGGCCTGCGGCATGACCGGACCGGGCCGGCTGGCTTCGCTCGAAGCCATTCTGGACGCCGTGGCACAGGCCACGCGGCCCCGTGCCGATCTGGCCGGGCAGACGGTGCTGGTGACGGCCGGACCCACCTGCGAAGATCTCGACCCGGTGCGGTTCATCGGGAACCGTTCCTCGGGCCGTATGGGTTATGCGCTGGCCGAGGCTGCCCGGCGGCGTGGTGCCCACGTGATTCTGATCAGCGGACCGGTCGCTCTCCAGCCTCCCGCGGACGTCCAGGTGATTTCAGTCCGTTCGGCCGAGGACATGTATCGCGCCGTGCTCCAGCATCTGGATCAGGCAAGCGTGGTGATCATGGCCGCTGCCGTGGCGGATTACCGGCCCGTGCAGAGAGAGCCGCAGAAGATCAAGCGCGGAGCACCGCGGCTGGTTCTCGAACTCGAGCAGACCCCTGATATCCTTGCGACGATCAGCCGGCAGAAGGGGGATCGCATTCTGGTGGGTTTTGCAGCGGAGACCGAACGCTTGCGCGAGCATGCCCGGCGCAAGCTGCAGGCCAAGCAACTCGATTTGCTGGTCGGCAATGATGTCACGCGGCCGGGAGCCGGCTTCGACGTGGACACTAACGAAGCAGTGCTCTTTTTCGCCGACGGCCGCGAGGTTCCCCTGCCGCTTGTGAGCAAGCGTGAGCTTGCCGATCGCATTCTCGATGCCGTGGTGGAACTGCGGAGACAGCGCAGCGAGGGGCGGTCCGATGTCGGAAAAGCTTGAGGCGTGGCTGCGCTATTTTGCCGACCTGCAACTGGAGCCATTTTATCTGGACCGCCGGGCGGTAGTGCGGAAAACCGTTCAGGCCGCTCAGCCGGGTCCTTCGATTCACCCGCAGAGCGGTTCATCCACAACCACGCCGGTTGCTGAGCCCCGGGCTGCCGTAAATATTCCTCGCACACCGGTTGCCGTGTCGGGCAGCCTGTTCGACACGGTTCAGGTGCCGCAGGGGGACACGCTCGAAATCATCCGCGCCGATCTCGGCGAGTGCACGCGCTGCAAGCTGCATCGCGGGCGGACCCACATTGTCTTCGGCGACGGCAATCCGCGGGCGGAGCTGGTGTTCGTCGGAGAAGGTCCGGGCGAAGAAGAAGATCGTCAGGGGCTGCCCTTTGTGGGCCGCGCCGGGCAGCTCCTCAATCAGATCATTCAGGCGATGGGGCTGGAGCGCCGGGCCGTGTACATCTGCAATGTCGTCAAGTGCCGGCCGCCGGGCAACCGCACTCCGGAACGCGATGAAATCGCAGCGTGCCTGCCGTTCCTCGAACGGCAGCTCGCGGTCATTCGGCCGCGAGTGATCGTCTGCCTGGGCAGCGTGGCGGCTCAGGCACTGCTGCGGCTGCACCGGCCGATGAACGAGCTACGGGGGCAGTGGTTCGACTACAACGGCATGCGACTGCTGGTCACCTACCACCCCGCCTATCTGCTGAGGAATCCCGCAGCCAAACGGTATGTCTGGAGCGACATGCAGAAAGTGATGGCCGAGCTGGGCCTTCCCGTTCCGGGCTCCGCCTCTTCATCCAGTCGCTCCGGCCGCCGACAGCCGGATGGTTGAGCGCCGGTGCCGTGGGTGGCTGCTGAGGCCGACGCCAGCGTGATGAGCTGAGGATGGCCGGTGCAATTCTTTCAAGTGGCCGTTCCGGTTCCTGTACGGCGCCAGTTTACCTACACTGCTGATGAGCCTCTAAGGGTTGCGATCCAGCCGGGTTCTCGGGTTCTGGTCCCCTTCGGCACGCGCCAGATGGTGGGACTGGTGACGGCCGTTACGGAGACCCCTCCACCGGAATCCGAATGCCGCGCCATTCTCGGTGTGCTGGACGAAGTGCCCGCGCTGCCACCGGCCCTGCTCCGGCTGGGCGAATGGGTGAGCGGCTACTACCTCGCGCCCCCGGGAGAAGTTTTTCAGGCCATGCTTCCCCCTGAGCTCGAGCTGGCTGCCGCGCGGCAGGTCGTGCTCACCTCGGCTGGCCGCGAGTATTTGCAGGAGCTGGCCGGGCAGTGGTTGCCCGGGACGCCGGAACCCGCCGAACTGACGCTGCTGCAGGAGATCGAGGCGGGCCGTGTTGTACAGAGGCCGCGCCGGCAGGAGCCGATCCTGGAATCGCTGCTGCGCCGCGGTCTGGTCACGCTGGCCGTGCAGCCTGGCCCTCCGCGGCGCCGCTGCCGCATGGTGGTGGCCTGGCGCGGGCAGGCAAGCCCGACCGACGCGCATGAGCAGCGTGTCGCGTCTGTGCTGACGACTGCCGGTCCACTGCCTCTCGGCGAAGCCGCACGGCGGTCCGGTGTGACGACGCGCACGCTGCGCCGCCTGATCGAGAGGGGAAAGCTGGAGGCGTGGGAGGAGCCCCTGGGAGCGCCGGCCGAGGTTGCAGAAGCCGAGGCCCTGGAGCTCGGCGTGCCGTGTGCACTGATGCCGCAACAGGCTTCGGCGGTGCAGGAAATCACCCGGTGGCTCCAAAACGGGCAATTCGTTGCGGGGTTGCTCTTCGGCGTGACCGGAAGTGGGAAGACCGAGGTCTATCTCCGCGCCGCCGAGCAGGCGCTCGCCCTGGGCCGCAGCGCCTTGATCCTGGTGCCCGAAATCGCGCTGACCTATCCGGTCGGGCGCCAGGCCCGCGCGCGTTTTGGTGACTGCGTGGCGGTGCTGCACAGTGGCCTGGGGGCGCGCCAGCGGTGGGAGCAGTGGTGGCGCATCCGCCGCGGAGAAGTGCGCGTGGTAGTCGGCACTCGCCTGGCGGTGTTTGCTCCGCTCGAGCATCTGGGCCTGATCGTGGTGGATGAAGAGCAGGAGGCCAGCTACAAGCAGGAGGAAACGCCGCGCTATCACGGGCGCGATACGGCACTCATGCGCGCGCGCATGGAGGAAGCCGTCGCGTTGCTCTGTTCGGCCACGCCCTCGCTCGAAACCTTCTCGCACGCCGTGTCGGGCCGCTACCGCCTGCTCGAGCTACCGGTGCGGGTAGAAGGCCGCGCGCTGCCCTCGGTCGAAGTCGTTGATTTGCGCGAAGAGTTCCGGCAGTCGGGATCCGCACGGCCGGTTTCCGAACGACTGTGCACGCGTCTCCGCCAGTGCCTGGAAGAGGGGCATCAGGGCCTGGTCCTCATCAACCGCCGCGGCTACGCCTGGTTTCTCCTCTGCCGGGCCTGCGGCAGTGTGCTCGAATGCCGGCACTGCAGCATTGCGCTGACCTATCACAAGCGTAGGCACCGCCTGCTGTGCCATTACTGTGGCTATACGGCCCAGGTTCCGACCCGATGCCCGCGGTGCCAGTCCGAGCATCTGCACTATTTCGGCGAAGGATCCGAGCGCATCGAGGAATATTTGCGGGAACAACTCGACGGCTATCGCGTGGCCCGGCTGGATCGCGACACCGTGCGGGGCCGTCAGAGTTACCGGCGGGTTCTCGATGCCTTTGCCCGGGGCGAGGTGCACGTGCTGGTCGGTACGCAGATGATCGCCAAGGGGCACGATTTCCAGCGTGTGGCGCTGGTCGGCGTGCTGGGCATTGATCGTTTGCTGAGCATGCCGGATTTTCGTGCCGCCGAGAGGGCCTTTCAACTGCTCACGCAGGTGGCAGGCCGGGCCGGTCGCGGCCCGGTGGCAGGCGCGGTCCTGGTGGAAACCTATCACCCGGAGCACTATGCCATCGTGCACGCGGTCCGGCAGGATATGCGTGGATTTTTCGACCAGGAATCCCGCTTTCGCCGTATGCTGCAGTATCCCCCGGCGGCCGTGCTGGCCAACCTGATCGTGCGGCACCGGCAGCTGGAGCGCGCCACCGAGTGGACACGAAAGCTGGCGGAATTCTGGGCTGCCCAGGGAACCGGCATCCGGGTGCTGGGTCCGGCGCCGGCGCCTCTGGCGCGGCTGAGGCGAGACTACCGCTTCCAGTTTTTATTGAAGTCCCCGCAGCGAATGCGGCTGGTTCAGCTTCTGGGCCGCTGCCTGGACTACGCCTCCCGGCAGGGCATCCCGGAGTCAGCGATCGTCGTGGACATGGATCCGGTCACGCTGCTGTGAAGGTCGGGCGCCTTATCGTCCCAGCGAGAAGGGCGCCGGAGTGAAACACAGCAGGAAGATGGCAAGGCCGATCCAGGCCCAGGCGAGGCGTGAACGGTCGAGGCTGCTGTAGGGATCGAGCAGCGGAGGATGCCGGAAGCCGATCAGCAACAGCAGCACGGCCCACAGCAGCCAGCCCGGCCAAAGGGTGGCCAGCGGCAGCAGCAGCAGCACGACGGCCAGAGAAACGCGGCGGTGATAGGCGGGGGCCAGGGCATAGACGATGTGCCCGCCGTCGAGCTGGCCGGCCGGCAGCAGGTTCAACGCCGTGGCCAGCAGCCCCACCCAGGCCGCCCGACCTATCGGATTCAAAAGAAGGTTCTCCGGGTTGAGTCCGGGTCGCAAAGCCGCAACCAGCAGGCGGACCAGCAGCGGATTGCCGAAGACCACCGAGCTTCCGGCCGTGCCGGCGGGAACGGATTTTGAAGTCAGGATGCCTGCCATCAGTGCCGGTACTGCAAACAGAAAGCCAACCACCGGTCCCGCCAGCCCTACGTCGAACAGCGCACGGCGATTGACGATGGGTGCACGGATGCGAATGAAGGCGCCGAGCGTGCCGATCAAGGTCGGGGCAGGGATGAAGTAGGGGTAGCTGGCGGCAATACCGTAGTACCGGCAGGCGAAGTAATGGCCCAGCTCGTGAGCCAGCAGGATGCCCATCAGGGTCAGGGCGAAGGGAAGTCCGGCCCAGAGCAGGGCGGGGTGACGGAAAATCAGCGCGTAGGGGTTGAAGTCGCCAATATCGGCGGCGCGGTTGGCCGCATAGGCCAGAGCCATCTGTGCGCCCACGGCCAGCGTGGACAGCAGGGTCAGCACAAACAGCAGGGCGGCCACTCCAGCCGAGGCACGCCGGCGTCCGGGCGGGGGGCCGGCCATCTGGCGGTACACACTGTAGGCTTCGAGCAAGGCCTCCCGCGTGGGGAACTGCGTATCGTCGGTGCGGGAGGAGTGCATGCCTGCGGCAGGATCTCCTGCAACTGATTCGAAGGCTACAGCGACTGCAGTTCTTTGCCCGGTTTGAAGCGCACCGTCTTGCCCGGAGGAATGCTTACCTGTTCGCGCGTCCGGGGATTGCGCCCGATGCCCGTCTTGCGGGGGCGCACCAGGAACACGCCGAAACGCCGCAGTTCGATGCGATGGCCCTGCGCCAGCGAGCGCTTGAGCGCCTCGAAGAGGGTTTCGACCGCTCGCTCGGCCTTGCTGCGCGGCACGTCCGGCCCCAGCCGTTCGGCGACAGCATTCACCAGATCCTGCTTGATCACTGGAATCTCCAGGGCAAGGGGCTGATGCTAGACAGCCCGGCCAGCATTGTCAAGCCCGGCGCACCGTACTATCATGCGCCTCCTTTTCCACCCTGAACACAAGGCGGAAGGAGGGTCCATGGGCGTCAAGAGCGATCGGTGGATTCGCCGCATGGCGCTGGAGCACCGGATGATCGAACCGTTCGTGGACCGGCAGGTCCGCGACGGAGTCATCAGCTACGGCCTCTCCTCCTACGGTTACGACATGCGGGTCGCCGACGAGTTTCGCATCTTCACCAACGTCAACTCCACCATTGTCGATCCCAAACAATTCGACGCCCGGTCGTTCGTGGAGTTCAAAGGCCCGGTCTGCATCATTCCGCCGAATTCGTTTGCACTGGGCCGCTCGGTGGAGTATTTCCGGATTCCGCGCAACGTGCTGACCGTGTGCGTGGGCAAGTCCACCTATGCCCGGTGCGGGATTATCGTCAACGTGACGCCGTTCGAGCCGGAATGGGAGGGTTATGTCACGCTGGAGATCAGCAACACCACACCGTTGCCGGCGCGTATTTACGCCAACGAGGGCCTCTGTCAGGTGATTTTCTTCGAGGCAGACGAACTCTGCGAGGTTTCCTACCGGGACAAGCAGGGCAAGTATCAGGGCCAGCAGGGCATCGTGCTGCCGCGGATTTGAGGCAGCTCGCGGTCGCCCGTATCAGTCATACCGGGTTGCCAGCGGACCGCGGTAGAGGGCATGCAGCGTCGCGGCCGCCAGCAGCAGCGCCGGGCCGAGGGGCAGCAGGTAATTCACGTCGAGCAGCGTCAGCGACCCGCCCTGCAGCACACTCAGGAGATGGTTGCCGTAGGTCATCAGACCGGGAACGTAGAAAGCCCACAGCAGCACGGCCCCGATGAGGACGACCCAGGAGGCAGACGTGGCGCGCACCGCCCCCCAGGCAGCCCCGAGCAACATCACACCGCAACCCACCAGCGCCAGCATCGGAAGGGGAGATGAAGGCGCCCACCACAGTTGCCGCTGCACGCCGGCGTAGGCCTGGAAGGCGGTCGTAACGGCAGCGGCGATGTACAGTACGATTCCCAGAACCATGGATTGTGAACCCCCCGGGCTCCGCTCCACAGTCGAGACCGGGAAACCGGCTCTCCTGTGCGCCTCCATTGTGAGGCCCGGCAGGATGCGACACAAGGGGAAAACATTTCCCGAGGACAGGCCGGGTTTTAGACCGGAGTACTAAAACTTCAGGGCTTCTGCGTCGGGCGCAGCAGGACTTCGCTGATGAAACTCTGCGGCCTCGTCAGCAGCACCATTTCGACGGCATGGGCGACGTCTTCGGGCGTGAGCATCTTTGCCGGGTCCTTGCCGGTGTGAGGTGAGAACTCGGTGAGAACGCTGCCGGGGCAGATCGTACTGACCCGGATGCCGTAGCTGCGAAGATCTTCGGCGGCTGACTGGCTGAACCCGAGCAGGCCCCATTTGGAGGCGCAGTAGAGGGCGCCTCCGGCAAACGCATTCTTGGCGGCCAGCGAGGCGATGTTGATGATGAACCCCCGGCCGCGGGCCACCATCGTCGGCGCCACGGCCCGCGTCAGCAGAAAGACGGCCTTGAGATTGGTATCGAGCACGCGGTCCCAGTCTTCTTCCGTGGCGGTATGAACTGGACCGAACCAGCCGACACCTGCGTTGTTCACCAGCACGTCGATTTCTCCCAGCTCCTGACGGGTTTGGCTGACCAGTCGGTCGACCTCTGCAGGGCGGGTGACGTCGGCGACGACGGCGAGCACACGGCAGCCGAGCTGGCGGAACTCGCTGGCTGCGGCTTCGAGCGTTGCCCGTGTCCGGGCACACACGCTCAGGGCAGCTCCCAGCTCTCCCAGCCGCCGTGCAATGGCCCGGCCAATGCCCCGGCTGGCACCGGTCACCAGAGCCACCTGGCCGGCCAGAGGTTTGGCAGCTCCAGACTCCATCTGCACCTCCCGGCGAGTGACCTTCAAGCTCCCGCGCTCATCCTATCATGAGGGAGGGTCAGGGTCCGCGGAGGAGGTTACAATCTTGCGAGGCCGTGGAGCATTGCCTATAATCGCGGCTCGTTTCGCTGAACCGGTGAAACCTTCCGGCTGGCCGGTGGTTCTGGAGAGAAAAAAGGAGGCGGGAAGAGGATGAAGCGCACGGCAGGCAGCGTGGTGGCGGTGCTGGCAGGCCTTGGCCTGCTGTTCTGGACAGCGGCCCCGGCGGCGATGGCACGCCCGGCCGCGCAGCAGGAACACCAGCAGCAGCCGGCCTACACTCTGGCCGAATACAACGCCTACCAGCAGGCTGCCAGCGAGAAGAATCCCCAGCAGCGATTGAAGCTGCTCGACGATTTCGTCGAGAAGTTTCCGAAATCCACGTTGCTGCCGTATGTCTACGCGCTTTATGTGGAGACCTACCGCCAGCTCAACCAGCAGGACAAGGTCATCGTCTATGCGGACAAGCTGATCGAAAACGCCAACAGCCTGGACCCGCAGAGCCGGCCGGTGACGGTCCTGCAGGCCCTGTATGCACGGGAAGTGGCGTTCAACATGGTCTTCAATGAAAAAGCGCCTGATGCTGCCCAGCAGGCCGAGCGGGCGCGGGACCTGGCCCGTCAGGGCCTGCAGATGGTTCAGGAACTGAAGAAGCCTGCCAATGTGAGCGAAGAGCAGTTCAACCAGGCCCGGCAACAGATGCAGGCGCTGTTCGATTACACAGCGGGGGTGGCCTCGCTGTTTTTGAAGGATTATCGCAATGCCCAGCAATTCTTGCGTGCGGCACTTAACGACGATCCGAAGAATGCCGTCACATGGTTCCGTTTGGGGATTGCCTATCTGCAGGACAGTCCGCCGCAGTGGATGAACGGTTTCTGGGCCCTGGCCCGGGCCATTGCGCTCAAGACCGAAATCGAGCCTCAGGTGCGGAGCTATCTGCGCCAGGAGATGCTGCTCTATCAGAAGCCGGCCTGCCAGAATTTGCTCGACGATGAGATGAATCAGCTACTGCAGGCCGCGGCTGCCAGCCAGAGCGCTGAGGCGCCGGCGGATCTGAAATTCCCCAGCGCCGACGATCTGGCCAAGTACCTGCAGGACAGCAACCTGTTCACCATCATGCAGGATCTGCAGGCGGGCGGAGACAAAGCTCATCTGGCCTGGCTGGCCGCCTGCGGGAATGAGTTTCCGGATGTGCCGGTGAAGATCATTGACATCACGCCCACGGCCGACGGAGCCGTGCTGCGTGTCTATGCGGGATCCACTCCGGAGGACATCCAGAAGGCCACGACGGCCAACATGGAAGTGAAAGTTACCGAGCAGCCCGACGCGCAGCGGCTGCACAAAGACGACATCGTCCGTTTCACCGGTACGCTCGTCAGCTACGACCCGCCGCCCTCCTTCCTGCTGCACTGGGACAAAGCCAAGGTCAATCCTGAGGATATTCCGCCGGCAACCGGGCCGCGGCGGCGCGGTTCGCGTTAATCGGCACTGGCGCGCTTTTGCGGCGCGTGGGAAGGCCTGCGGGGCGGGTTCAGTCGAGTTCCCGGCCCGTCAGCAGGCGGTAGGCTTCGCGGTATTTGGCACGCGTTTGCGCCACCACATCCGGCGGCAGCTCGGGTGCCGGGGGCTGTTTGTTCCAGCCGACGCGCTCGAGGTAATCCCGCACATACTGTTTGTCGAACGATGGCTGGGGCTTTCCGGGTGCGTACTGATCGGCCGGCCAGAAGCGGGAAGAGTCCGGCGTCAGCGCTTCGTCAATCCAGATGATCTTTCCGTTGAGCAGGCCGAATTCGAATTTCGTATCCGCGATCAGAATGCCGCGGGGCTCGGCGTAGGCAGCGGCACGCCGGTAAAGCTCCAGGCTGATCTCGCGCAGTTGCTCTGCCAGGCGCAGACCGATCCGTGCGGCCATCTCCTCGAAGGAAATGTTTTCATCGTGCCCCGTTTCCGCTTTGGTGGCAGGGGTGAAGATCGGCTCTGGCAGGCGGGCTGATTCCTGCAGGCCCGGCGGAAGGGGAATGCCGCAGATGGTCTGGTTCTGGCGGTATTCCTTCCAGCCCGAGCCGGCCAGATAGCCCCGGACCACACACTCGATCCGAATGGGTTCGGTCCGGCGCACGAGCATGCTGCGTCCGCGCAGGACGCCGAGATGAGGCCGCAGCGCAGCCGGAAAGTCTTCCGCCGTGATCACATGGTGCGGGACGACGTCCTGGAGCCGATCGAACCAGAACAGGGAGAGCTGCGTGAGCACGCGGCCTTTGTCGGGAATGGGTGTGGGCAGAACGACGTCAAAGGCCGACAGGCGGTCGGTGGCCACGATCAGGAGCTGACCGTCGAGTTCGTAGATGTCGCGCACTTTGCCCCGGGCGAGGAGTTTCACCCCGTCCAGATGCGTTTCCCAGACGACAGGAACCGGTTGAGCCTGGTTCATAGCGGGCGTTATTGTAGCCGACCGCGTTTGCCAGGCAAAGCTCAGGCGGCGTGCGTTTCGCGACGCTCGAAGCGCACGGAAACGATTTTCGATACGCCGGGCTCCTGCATCGTGACCCCGTAGAGGACCGGAGCGGCTTCCATGGTCCGCCGGTTGTGGGTCACGACGATGAACTGCGTCTGCGCGCTCATCTCGCGCAGCATCTCGACGAACCGGGTGATGTTGCTCTCATCGAGCGGGGCATCCACTTCGTCCAGAACGCAGAAGGGACTGGGCTGATAGCGGAAGATCGCAATCAGCAGGGCCAGCGCCGCCAGAGCCTTTTCTCCGCCCGAGAGCAGAATCACGTTCTGCAGGCGTTTGCCGGGTGGCTGGACGACCATTTCCAGGCCGGGTTCACCGGAACTGTCCGGTTCGGTCAGGCGCATCTCGGCGGTCCCTCCCCCGAACAGGGTGCGAAACGCCTCGGCGAAATGCCGGTTGATGGCCTCGAAGGCTTCACGGAAGCGCCGGTGCGAGGTGGCGTCCAGCTCGGCAATGGCCTGCTCGATGTCCGCGATGGAGCGAACCAGGTCGTCGCGTTCCCGGGTGAGAAAAGTGGCACGCTGCTCGCACTCGGCAAATTCCTCGAGCGCCAGCGGATTGACCGGTCCGAGTGTTTCGAGGCGCTGCCGGAGTTCCTGGCAGGAAGTTTCGGCCGTGGCCAGCTCTTCCTCGCTGATGGCTGCAGGTTGCGTGGCAACCAGGTCTTCGATGGCGGCTCCGAGCTCGCTCTGCGATGACCGGGCCAGGTGCTCGAGATCGGACTGCAGGCGGGCCTGTTCGACCTCGAGGGCGGTACGCTGTTCGCGAACCTGGTCGAGCCGCTGCCGCTCGCTGCGTGCGCGTTCGGCGGCCTGCAGCGCCTGCTCGCGCGCCTGCTGCAGTTCGTGCTCCCGGGTGGAAATCTGTTCGCTGAGTCGCGCAATGGTCTGCTGGGCTGTTTCCAAGGCGGCGCGCGCGGCGGCCGAATCGTCTTCAAGCTGCCGCAGTCGCCGGCCGAGCTCTTCTCGCTGGGTCTCGAGCTCCTGCTGCTGCTGTCGCCGCTGGCTCAATTCCGCCGCCATGCGCGCACGATTCTGCTCCAGAGCAGCGAGGCGTTCGCTACAGGCTGCCAGACGGACCCGGGCTGCGGTCAGTTGCTCGTTCCGGCTAGCGAGCGCTTCCGCCAGCGATGCGATCTGGCGGTCGAGTTCGGGAATGGCCTGCTCGAGTTCCCGGCGCTGCTGCTCGGCACGGGTGTGTTCGGCGGCCGCCTGCTGCTGCTGTTGCTGCAGCCCGGCAAGCTGGGCTTCGAGCTCGACGATTTCGCTCTGCTGCTGCTTGCGTTGCTGCGACTGCCGTTGCCAGTCGGCCCTCGCCCGCTCGCATTCCTGGGTGAGCGTGGCGAGCTGCTTTTCTTCGAGCAGCAGACTGGCCCGCACGCGTTCGAGTTCGCTCTCGAGCACCGCGGCCTGGCTTTCCAGCTGGGCGGCCAGCAACTGCTGGTATTCGAGTTCTCTCTGGCGTTCCTCGCAGAGCTGTTCGGTCTCGCGCAGCTCGCGCTTGAGGGCGAGCGGACCCGCTTCGCCGGCGCGCCCGCCGCTGACCAGGCGGCCATGGACCCAGGTGCCCTCGCGGGTGACGAAGTACAGCCCCGGGTGCTGGTGGGCGAGCTGCTGTGCGGCCTCGAGATCTTCGACCAGATAGGCCGCCGACAGCCGTGGCAGAAATTTCTTGACCCCGTCGTTCAGCGGCGCACGAAAATGCACCACGCGGTCCAGCCGAACAAGCACAGGAGACTTGGTTTCGAGGGCATCGGATGTATGGTCCTGAGCTCTGCCGGCCGGAACCGAATCGATGAAAAACGTGGCCCGGCCGCCAATGTCGTTGCTGAGCAGGGTCAGGCCGGCGCGGGCAGATTCGAAGTTTTCCACGACCACGTAATGCAGCTCTTCGTGGAGGAACTGCTCGACGGCCGCTTCGTATCCAGGTTCGACTTCGGCGAAATCGGCCAGCAGCCCGCGAGGGCTGAACCCCCGGCGGCTACCCTCACCATCGAGCGAGAGCAATTTCTGAACGGTGCCGGCCGCGTACACGCGTTCTTCCAGCACCCGGGTCAGCGTGTGGCGGCGTTCTTCGGCTGCAGCCAGCTCCTCGCGGGCACGGGTCAGCTCATCGAGGGCATTTGCACGCGCGGTGCGCGCTGCGTTGCAGGTATTCTGCAACTCCGCAAGCTGCATGCGGAACTGGGCAACGCGTTCGCCGGTGGCGGCCAGTTGCCGCTCCAGCCTCTGCAGGCTCGTTTCCTTCTGCCTGTATTCCCGATCCAGACGCTGGGCTGCGGTCCGCGCGGCCTCCAGCGCGGCTGCGATATGGCGGGCGGCTTCCTCAGCCTGGGCGGCTGCGGCGCGAGCCGCCGCGATGCGATCCGAAAGGGTTTCGAACTCTGCCGTGCGTGCCGCGCGCAGTTGCTGGGCGGCGGCCAGTTGCCGCTGCAGCTCCTGTACCTGTTCGCCGAGCGCCCGTACCTGCTTCTCTTCGGCGGCGCAATCGGCGCCGAGTTGTTCGGCGGCTGCAGCCAGGTCCTTTTCCTGGGCCGACAGGCTCTCGAGCAGGCGTGCCAGTTCTTCCAGGCGCGCGTTGACTTCGCCCAGGCGGGTGGCGAGCTGCTCGGCTTCACGGGTGTTCGATGCCAGACGTCCGCGCTGGCGCTCGGCCTCGAGACCGACCAGACCGATCTGGTTCTGGTATTGTCGCAGTTCGGCTTCGAGCCTTGCCGCGCGGGCTTCCGCAGACTGCTGCTCGGATTCTGCCGCGGTGACAGCCTGCAGGAGCTGCGCCTCGATCTCGCGCAGGCTGCGGCTCTGCCCGTCTCGATCGGCCAGCAGTTCCTGCTGGCGCTTCCAGCGAGCCACGAGGACGGTCGTCAGAGCCTGCTGCAACTGTTCGCGCAGCTCCCGGTAGCGGCGGGCACGGCTGGCCTGGCGCCGCAGCGATTGGAGCTGGTGGGTGACCTCGTTCAGAATGTCGTTCACCCGCGCCAGGTTCTGTCGGGCGGCCTCCAGCCGGGCTTCGGCCAGACGGCGCTTGGCCTTGTATTTGCTCACGCCGGCGGCTTCCTCCAGAATCGCCCGGCGCTCAGCCGGACGCGAGCTCAGAATCTGTCCGATGCGTCCCTGCTCGATGATCGCGTAGGAATTGGGCCCCAGCCCTATTCCCATGAAGAGTTCCTGGACATCGCGCAGGCGCACCTGGCGGCCGTTGATGAGGTACTCGCTCTGGCCGGACCGGTACAGTCTCCGGGTCACCACCACTTCGCCCGGAGCGCCTGCCGGCGGCGAGGGTCGGCGTGCTGGAGCGGCAGTTTCGGGAGTCTCCTCTTGCGAAACCGCGGAGAATGCGGGGGCAGCTTCGGCTGCTTCAGAAGGTTCCTGCGCGCGGTGCGGCCCGGCATCAGCGCGGTCCAAAATTTTCTCCGCCGATTCGGCCAGCTCGGGATCGATCAGTGTGAGGGAAACCTCGGCCATGCCCATCGGTGCGCGTGTGGCCGAGCCGTTCGAGATACAATCGGCCATGCGTTCGGCACGCAGGCTTTTGGTGCTCTGCTCGCCGAGCACCCAGGAGATCGCGTCCACGATGTTGGATTTGCCGCAACCGTTCGGCCCCACGATGCAGGTGATTCCGCTGCCGGCCAGCTCCAGGGTGGTGCGGTCACAGAACGATTTAAAGCCGACGAGTTCGATTTTCTTGAGTTTGAGCACGCCTGTTCCTTCCGTTCATCTCGGGAGGAGAGTCGAGCAGAGAAGGGACGGCAGCCTGCGCGGTCGGTCTGCCGACCGGCCTGTTCGCTCTGGCGCGCGGAAGGGCGAACGCGGGGAGATTAGCACAGGCACCGGCGCCTGTAAAGCACGCGCCGCCGGGGTGGTGTCTGGCGTGCACGAAGAAGGTCGCGACACATGCGCAGCATACTGGCTGCTCTGACGCGCGGCGCTTTCCGCCGTGTGCATGCGGGGATCGCGCTCGGCTGGATGCTCGTCATTGCTGGTACGCTTGGTGGCCTTCTGGCCAACCGGCTCCCCGCGGTTCGCCCCGCTTCAATCCCCGCACAGGAATTTTCGGCACAGCGCGCGCTCCAGTTTCTGCAGGAGCTGCCGGGCGAGGCCGAACCGCATTCCACCGGCAGCGTTGCCGCGCGCCGCGTTCGCGATGGCCTGATCAGCCTGCTGCGGGCGCTTGGCTACGATCCCCGGTTGCAGCGCAGCTTTGCCTGCGGCCCTTACGGCACCTGTGCCGCGGTGGAAAACGTGCTGGCGCGTCGGGAGGGAACGGTGCCGGACGCAGTGCTGGTCGCCTGCCATTACGACTCGGTGGCTGCCGGGCCGGGCGCCGGAGACGATGGCACGGGCGTCGCCACCGCGCTGGAAGTGGCCCGCGCTCTGCACCAACGGCGATTGCGCAATACGGTGGTGTTTCTGTTCGCCGATGGAGAAGAGCTGGGGCTCGTGGGAGCCCGTGCTTTCGTGCAGCAACACCCCTGGGCTCCATCCGTGCGGGCGGTCGTCAATCTCGATGCACGCGGCACGCGCGGGCCTTCGTTGTTGTTCGAGACCGGCTCTGCAGCGCTGTGGGCTGCGGGGATCTTTGCCCGGACCGCGCCGCTGCCGCGCGCCTCGAGTCTGTTTTCCTCGATTTACCGGCAGATGCCCAACGACACCGACTTTTCGATTTTTCTCGGGCGCGGCCTGCAGGGGTTCAATTTTGCGTTCGTGGGCGGCGCCAGCCTGTATCACACGCCCGGCGACAATCTGGCACATCTCGATCCGGCGACGGTGCAGCAGCAGGGTGAAAACGTTCTGGCGCTGGTCGAAAAGCTTGCCGACCTCGATTTCAGCCATCTGCCACCGCCCCGGCGGGCAGTGTTTACCGACGTAGCCGGACGCTGGTTGCTCTGGTGGCCGGCGCGATGGAGTCTTGCGGGCCTGATCGGAGCGAGCTTGCTGCTGCTTTTCCTGTGGAAGCGGCTGGAGCGGCCACGGCGGCGACAGACAGTGCGCACGTTTGTGAGGCTGCTGGCTGCGAACATCGCTGCTGCGGTAGTGGCGGCGGTAATCGTTCTGGCCCTTGCACAGGCGGGATTTCCGCTCTGGGGATGGGTGGCCCATCCCGGCCCGTGGATCGTCGGCTTCTTCCTGCTGGGTTTTCTGATCGCCATCGGCATGCCGGAACCGGCGGGCACCGACCCGATCGCTTTTTGGATGGCGGTGTGGAGTGTCTGGCTGTTGGCTCCCTGGGTCACGGCAGCGCTTCCCGAGGTCGGATATTTATGGCTGGTGCCGGCTGAGGTGGCCGCTGTGACCGGTGTGGTGGGGAAGGCGACGAGCCTGCCCGGCAGCGCGGTGCGCGCAGCATTGCCGGCGGCTGCGGTGGGCCTGCTCTGGCTTTCCCTGCCGGCGCTGCTGTACGACGGGCTGGGGATGGTCGGTCTGGTGGGAATTGCGTGGTGTGGTGCCTGGTACGGCCTCGCCCTGCGACCATTTTTGCAGTACCGGGGAAATCTGCCGCACAGGCGCTGGCTGCTACCAGCGGCTGTGTGTGCAGCTGCCCTGCTTCTGGTGGGAGTTTTTCTGCCGCGCCACAGCCCGGCTACGCCCGCCCATGCCACCCTGGCTCTCGAGGTCGATGCCGATGGACCTGCAAGCCGGTGGTTGCTGTTCACAAATGACCGCAGCGTGCTGCGCAGAGTTGCAGAACCCGCCGGGTTTACGCGACGGCCCGTGCGTGTGTTTCCGTGGTCGGCTGTCCGGGCCTACACCGCTGGCGGGCCGAAGCTGGTCCTTGCTCCGCCAGAGGTGCAATTGCGGCAGGTGCAGGCTGCTGGAAGCGACCGATGGGTGCGGCTGTGGGTTACTTCGCCGCGAAAAGCACCGTTTGTGGGTCTTTTTTTCGCCCCGACTTCAGCGGTCCGCGAAGTGAGGGTCGAAGGCCAGCCGGTGCAGCTCGAAGGCAAAGCTGCCGGGCGCTGGGGAGCATGGCGCGGTTGTGAAATCGTGCTGGGCGGGCGTGACGGTGCAGAGGTGGACGTGCACGTCGCCGGCGGAGAATCTTTGACGGGAGTGGTCTACGATATGAGCCCCGGATTTGACGCCCTGGCCACTGTTCCGCTCGTGCGGCCGAACTGGGTCCTACCGGAAGGAGCCGGTGATCGGACTCTGGTGACGCATCGCTTCGGTTTCCTCCTGCAGCCGTAAAACGTTCAGTTTCCCGGCGGGAAGTGATTCGCTAGAATCCAGGGTTCCGCATCACCGCGATTTCTTATGCCCCGTTTGCGTTTTGTTACCGCCGGCGAGTCCCACGGGCAGGCCCTGATAGCATGGCTTTCGGGCCTGCCGGCCGGCGTGCCGGTGGACAGGGAGTTCATCAACCGCGAGCTGCGGCGGCGTCAGCTCGGTTACGGCCGAAGCGGTCGGCAGAAGATTGAGCGCGACGAGGTGGAGATCCTGGCCGGGGTGCGGCACGGGCAAACCATCGGAGCGCCAATTGCGCTGCGCCTGGCCAACCGGGAGTGGGAGCGCTGGCAACATGCGCTGCCGGTGGAAGCCAGTCCCGAGGCCGACGCGGCACGCCGCCCTCTGACCCTGCCGCGTCCCGGGCATGCCGATCTGGCCGGTGCGCTGAAGTTCAATCTGCACGATGCGCGGTATGTACTGGAACGCGCCTCGGCACGGGAAACAGCGGCCCGGACGGCTGCCGGGGCGTTCGCCAAGTTGTTTTTGCGTCAGTTCGGGGTCGAGGTGTTGAGTCACGTCGTCGCCGTGGGACGGGTCCGACTGGAGCGACCGGTGAGCTGGGCGGAGATCGAAACTGTCTGCGGCAATCTCGAATCGCCCCTGCGGTGCGTGGATCCGGAAATTGAGCGCCAGATGCAGTCCGAGGTGGAGGCCGCCCTGCGTGCGGGCGACTCCGTGGGCGGGATCTTCGAAGTCGTGGCGCACAATGTTCCTCCCGGGCTGGGCAGCCACGCACAGTGGGATGAACGGCTCGACGGGCGTCTGGCACAGGCCGTCATGTCGGTCCAGGCCGTGAAGGCCGTGGAGATCGGGGCCGGCGTGGCGGCTGCGATGGAGTTCGGCAGCCGCGTCCATGACGAAATCCACTACGATGCCTTCCGCCGGCGGTTTTTCCGGCCCACCAACCGCGCCGGGGGACTTGAAGGCGGCATCAGCAATGGCGAAGATATCGTCGTGCGCGGATATCTGAAACCGATCTCCACGCTGCGCCGTCCGCTGGCCAGCGTGGATCTGGTGAGCAAACAGCCGGGTTCGGCCGCCTATGAGCGCTCGGATGTGTGCGTGGTGCCCGCCGCTGGCGTGGTGGGCGAAGCGATGGTCGCCCTGGTACTGGCGGAAGCTTTCCTCGAGAAATTCGGCGGCGATGCCCTGGAGGAAACGCGGAGAAATTTTGCCGCCTACGAGCGGCAGCTCGATGCATTTTGAGAGGCCATGATCCGTCCCATCGTCAAGTATCCCGACCCGATTCTGCTACGGCCGACGCCTCCGGTGGAGAAATTCGACGAGGAGCTGCGGCGGCTGGTGGACGACATGTTCGAGTCCATGTATGCGGCCGAAGGCGTCGGGCTGGCGGCACCGCAGATCGGCGTTTCGCTGCGACTGGCGGTCATTGACGTCAGCGTCGGGAAAAATCCCGAAGCGCGGCTGGTGCTGGCCAACCCGGAGATCATCCACACCGAGGGGGAGCAGCGGGAGGAGGAAGGATGCCTGTCGCTGCCGGGTTTTCGGGGGCTGGTCACGCGACCGCAGTTCGTCACCGTCCGTGCGCAGGACGCCAGCGGTCAGACCTACGAGATGCGTGGCGAAGGCCTGCTGGCACGCGCCTTCTGCCATGAAATTGACCATCTCTGGGGCCGGCTTTTCATTGACCACCTGAGTCTGCTGCGGCGTGACCTGATCAAGCGGCGGATCCGCAGGTTGCAGAAGGTGGGCGAGTGGTAGATGACCGGCTGCGGGTGGTGTTCTGCGGGACGCCGGAGTTCGCGCTGCCCTCGCTCGAACGGCTGCTGTCGGCTCCGGACATCCGTGTGATCGGTGTGCTGACGCAACCGGACCGACCGCGCGGTCGGGGGCTCCAGCCGGAAGCACCGCCAGTTCGCCGGAGGGCCGAGCAGGCGGGCGTGCCGGTCCTGCAGCCGGAACGGATGCGGACCGGTGAGGTTCGTGCATTTCTCGAACGCCTGACGCCCGATGCGGTTGTCGTCGTAGCCTTCGGCCGGTTGATTCCGGCCGACCTGCTTTCACTCCCACCGCTGGGATGGATCAATCTCCACGCTTCATTGCTGCCACGCTACCGGGGAGCGGCTCCGATCCAGTGGGCCATCGCCCAGGGGGAAACGGTGACCGGGGTGACGACGATGCAACTCGACGCAGGACTCGATACCGGACCCATCCTGCTCCAGCGCCCGGTCGAGATCGGTCCCGAGGAAACCGCGCCCGAACTGGCTGCCCGGCTTTCGCGGCTGGGTGCCGACCTGCTGCTCGAAACCTTGCGGGGATTGCGCGACGGGAGTCTCCATCCGCGGCCCCAGGACGAGGCCCAGGCGACTCTGGCACCGCCGCTGCGCAGGGAAGACGGGCAGATTGACTGGAACTGGCCCGCGCGCAAAATTTTCAACCGGATGCGTGCCTTTGTTCCCTGGCCGGGTAGCTACACATGGTTTCGCGGGCACCGGACCCATCTGCGAGGCCGGCCCGTGGAGCTCGGGCTTCCACCCGGCGAGCCGGGCACGCTGGTGCCGCAGGGCGAGCGCCTGCTGGTTGCCTGCGGTGAGGGAACCTGGCTGGAGGTCGAGAGCGTCCAGATCGAAGGCCGGCGCCAGGTGACAGCAGCCGAGTTTTTGCGTGGCGCGCGACTGCAGCCGGGCGAACGGTTTGAATCGGCGCCGGTGCCAACCGGATAGGCGAGCGCTGCGGTGGCTGGCCGGAAGCCTGTTTCACCAGCGCGGCGCGTGGCCTGTGAAGTTCTTCTGCAGGTCGAAACCCGCGGAGGCTGGGCAGGTGATCTCCTGCGCCGCGCTGCACGGCGTCTGGAACCTGCCGATGCGGCTCTGGCCACCGAGCTGGTCTTTGGCACGCTGCGCTGGCAGCGCTGGCTGGATTTTCTGCTCCGCAAGCTGACCCGGCGCCCGATGGGCCGGCTCGATCCCGAAGTACGGATCATCCTCCGCGTGGGGCTGTATCAGCTCCTGTTTCTCGACCGCATCCCGGCGCATGCTGCTGTTTATGAAGCCGTCGAGCTGGCGCGGCACATGAACAGGGCTTCGGCGGCAGGTCTGGTGAATGCAGCACTGCGCGAAGCTCTGCGCGGCCGACTGCACGGCAAAGAGCGGGCCTCGTTGCTGCCGGATGGTCTGGGCGAAGTCAGCCGGCTGGGGCTGCTGTTTTCTCACCCCGACTGGCTGGTGGAACGCTGGCTCCGCAATTTTGGTCGCCAGCGTACCGAGCGCCTGCTTGCTTCCAACAACGTTCCAGCGCCGCTGAGCTGTACGCTCCTCGAAGCTCAGCACGCCCGGGCGGCCCTGGAAGAAGAGGGATTCCAGGTCCTGCCGGGCAGGCTGATGCGGACGGCCGTGCGGGTGCAGGGAGGCCCTCTGCTGCGGAGCCGCGCTTTTCGGCGTGGCTGGATGTTGATCCAGGACGAAGCTTCACAGGCGGTTGCCTGGTTGATGGGATCCACGCAGGGGATGCGGTTGCTCGATCTGTGCGCAGCGCCCGGCAACAAAACAGCAGTTCTGGTTCGGCTGCTCGGTCCGCCTGCGCTGGCAGTGGCAGCCGATCGACGCCCGGCGCGCCTGCGCGCCATGCGTGCGCTGCTTCGACGTGTGGGCGCCGGTGCCGTCCATATGGTAGCTCTCGATGCGACGGGCCCTCTGCCATTTGGTGCAACCTTCGACCGCATTCTCGCCGACGTGCCGTGCTCGGGAACTGGCACCCTGGCCCGCAATCCCGAAATTCGCTGGAAACTGCGACCCGGGGACCTTCCTGCGCTGGCGGCGCGCCAGCGGTCGATTCTCGAGAACGCTGTGCAGCTCCTGGTTCCGGGAGGGCGACTGGTCTATGCCACCTGTTCGCTCGAGCCTGAGGAGAATGAGCAAATCGTTGAGGGCGTTCTCGCCGCTTTCCCCGGGGTGCGGCTGGTCGACGATGCTGTGCAGAGCCTCGCGCCGGCACTTCAGCCTCCGTGGACTCCGGAGCAGTTGCGCGACGGGCATGGCTACTTCCGCACCTTCCCGCCCGACACGGGCACCGATGGGTTTTTCGCCGCCGTGCTGGAGCGGCGATAATGGAAAAAGGTGTGAGGTGGAGGGGACGGGGAAGGGTAGATGAGTTTTCGGGAGCAGCTCCGGAGGCTGGGTCAGGTTTTTCTGCTGCTATTCGTACTGGGCTCGGCCGCGTTTTTGAGTGCGATCACGGGAATGCGGCTGGCCATCGTGGGCCGCGAAGTCACCGTGCCGAACCTGGTTGGTCGAAGCCTGAATGATGCCCAGAGCGAACTGGGAGCACTGGGCCTGGGGCTGATGGTTACCGATCACGAATACAGCAGCGCACCGGCCGGGGCCGTCGTTCGGCAGAATCCTCCTCCGGGCATCCCCGTCAAAGTGGGGCAGCGCGTGCAGGTTGTGCTCAGCCTGGGGCCGCAGAAAGTAACGGTTCCCAGCTTGGTGGATTTGACGCTTCGGGCCGCACAACTGCGGCTGCTGACGGCGGGATTGCAACTCGGTGAGGTGTCGTATCTCTACACGGCTCAGGAACCCGCCGGGTTTGTCATTCAACAGGATCCGCCGGCGGGCACGGCGGGCGTTGCCAGTCCGCGGGTTTCCGTCCTGGTTTCGCAGGGGCCCCGACCGATGGCCTTCGTCATGCCCGATGCGGTGGGGCAGCCGGCTGCCCAGGTGCAGGAGCGGTTGCGCGAGGCAGGGGTGAGTCTGAAGCTGGTTCCCGTCGAGGCTGAAGGTGTCGAACCCGGCAGCGTCGTCGGTCAGCAACCGCCTGCCGGTGCGCGCCTCGATGCAGGTGCCACCGTGGTGCTCCAGGTCGCCGCGCCTGCCGGGCCGCAGCGGAAGAATTCCGAAACCCCCTCGGACCGTGTGTTAGAATCCGCTACGATTGCTCGCCGATGAGCGCCGGATCAGTCCGCATCGAAGTTGCACCTTCCATTCTGGCGGCTGATTTTGCCTGCCTGGAACGGCAGATTCGAGCCGTGGAGTCCGGCGGCGCCAGCCGCCTGCACGTGGACGTCATGGACGGGCATTTCGTCCCCAACCTCACGATGGGCGTTCCGGTGGTGGCTTCGCTGCGGCCGGTGACGCGCCTGCCGCTGGAAGTCCATTTGATGATCGAACGTCCCGACCAGTTCATCGAGCCCTTTGCCGCTGCCGGAGCCGACTGCATCTACGTGCATCAGGAAGCCACCCCGCATCTCGATCGCGTCCTGCACCAGATTCGCGAGCGGGGTCTCGAAGCGGGCGTGGCCATCAATCCGGCGACGCCGGTCATGGTGCTGAGCGAGGTGCTCGAGCTGGTGGCGGTCGTGCTGGTAATGTCGGTGAATCCCGGATTCGGCGGCCAGCAATTTATTCCGCGGGCGATCGAAAAAGTACGACAGCTCCGGCAGATGCGGGCGCGCTATAATGGCAGCTATCGCATCGCCGTCGACGGCGGTGTGGGTCCGGACAATACCGGCGATCTGGTCCGGGCAGGGGCCAACGTTCTGATCGCAGGCTCCTCGATCTTCCATCGCCCGGACCCGGCTGCGGCCGTGCAGCAGATGCTGGACCGGGCCAGGGAGGCGCTGGCGGTACAGGTGTGAGGAGTCGCTTCACAGCGCGCGCGGCGGTTGCCACGGCTCTCACGCTGGGCGTGTGTCTGCTGTCGAGCGGATGCCTCTTCTTCGGCCACAAGAAGCCCCAGCCCCTGAAAAACGAGTCGGCAGCTCCCGACAAGGTTCTCTATGACCGGGCCATGGACGACATCAAGCACGGCCGCTATACGGTGGCCCGGCTGACGCTGCAAACCCTGATCAATACCTATCCGGACAGCGAATATCTGGCCAAAGCGAAGCTGGCGATGGCCGATTCCTATTTCCGCGAGGGAGGCACCAGCGGCCTGACCCAGGCGGTGGCCGAGTACAAGGATTTCATCACCTTTTTCCCTTTCCTCGACGAAGCCGCCTACGCCCAGTACCAGGTCGCGATGGCGCACTACCGGATGATGGAAAAGCCCGATCGCGACCACACCCAGGCGCTCGAGGCCGAAGCAGAATTTCAAACTTTCCTGCTGAAATACCCCAACAGCCCGCTGGCCGACCAGGCAGCGCAGCGCCTGCGCGAGGTGCAGGAGGTCCTCGCCGAGGGTGAATTTCGCACGGCGCGCTTTTACTATTTGCGGGGTGCTTACGGGGCAGCAGCGGCGCGGCTGCTCGAGCTGACGGGCCGGTATCCCCTCTACAGCAAGGCCGACGAAGCCAACTGGATGCTGGCGCAAATTTACGAGAGGACCGAGCATAAAGATTTTGCGGTGCGCTTCTATCAGAAGATCGTGCGCGAGTATCCCCTGTCGGACCTGAGCGAAAGTGCGCGGCGGCGGCTGGTAGCACTGAACGCTGCGGTTCCCACGCCCGATCCCGCAGCGCTGGCCCGGATGCAGGCCGAACAGCGTTACGAGCGCGTCCGGCCGGGCATCCTGAAGCGCTCGCTGGGGATTCTCCGCAGCGGCCCCGATGTATCCATGGCCGCGCATTACGGCCAGCCGAACCTGACGCCTCCGAGCAATATCATCACGGCTCGTGAGGTGCTCTCGCCGAACGTGATCGAAGGGGCGATCGGCAGCACGGCGGGTACGAGTACGGTTTCGCTGGCCGGCGTTTCGGCACCGGCGGCGGCGGCAGTCGGGTCTTCGGATACGCCCGGTTCGCCGCAGCAGGAGGATCCGCAGAAGCCCGCAGTTCAGGTTCAGGATCAGGCCCAGAAGCCTGCCTCGGCTGCGGGCGAGCAGAACGGAAAGCCTGCATCCTCTGATAAGCCTGGCGACGAACAGTCTTCCGGCAAGAAAAAGAAGAAAAAAGGGTTCCGGCGGTTGATTCCCTGGTAGTGCGCTCTGCCCTGTCCCGTCCGCTGGCCAGCACGACGCATCTGAACCTCGCGCAGTATGTCCGCATCCGCTGGCAGGGCAGCAACGGGTTAGGGACAGCGCACAAATCATTCGGTGAGTTCCAACACAGCGGTCATGCCGTGGCTCGAACAACTGGTTCGCCGCTATGAGCACCGGCGCTGGGCGGCCGAAAACAGTCGCCGCAGCCATCCGTTCGGCTGGGGGCTGGAATTCATCGGCGGGCGCCAGGATGACCCGGACCCGCACGGCTTCCTCCGTCGCTTCGCCAGCCGGACCGTCGCGGAAAGCGATCAGTGGTTTGCCGCGCCGTCGGCAGAAGATTACGAGCTGCACCGGGAAGCCGACGGGCTGGTCCTGAGTTTCACCAGCGCGGTTCGCTCCCCGTGGCCTGAAAACAACCGCGTCTGGGCACGGTATTTCCCCCTGCCGCGCGCACGCGCCGCCGTCGTCGTGCTACCGCAGTGGAACGCGGGCTGGGACGCGCTGACGGGAGTCTGCCGGTGGCTGAACCGGCTGGGCTTTTCCGCCCTTCGTGTGACGCTGCCGTATCACAGCCGGCGTGCGGTGCAGGGGCTGTACCGCGACAACTTTCTCGTGTGCCCGAATATTGGGCTGACCCTGCAGGCCAACCGCCAGGCAGTCGTGGATGTGCGGCAGTGCCTGCGGTGGCTGGAGCAGCAGGGCTATCAGCGGCTGGGCATTCTGGGCACCAGCATTGGCTCGGCGATTGGATTCATTGTCCTGGCCCACGACCGCGCCGTGCGGTCCGGCGTTTTCCTCCATGTGTCCACCTATTTTGGCGACGTGGTGCGGACCGGCCTGACCACGATCCATGTCTGGGAGCCGATGCGGCCGTATGTCACCGCAGAACAAATCCGTCACTACTGGTTACCGATCAGTCCGTTCCCCTACCTGCACCGCCTGTCGGGGACAGGCCAGCGGTGCCTGATGATCAGCGGCCGCTACGATCCGACTTTTCGTCCGGAGTTTTCCGAAGAGCTGTTTCGTCATATCAGCGGCAACGGGGTGGCGGTGGAGATCGTGCGCCTGCCGTGCGGGCATTATTCTCTGGATCGGCCGCCGTTCAGTCTGATGGCCGGGTGGCGCTTCGGAAGATTTCTGCGGGAGACGCTGCTCGATTAATCTGCGGGCAGCTCGGCCAGCACGCGAGCGATGGCTCCAGAAGCGATCAGCTCGGCAACGGCTTCGATGTCCGGTGCATGGGGTCGGTCGTCCCGGTAGTGGGGTACGGCGCTGCGGATGAGGCGATAGACCTGTTCGGCGCGTGGGCCGGTGCGCAGCGGGGCCAGCAGGTCGAGAGCCTGACAGGCAGCAAGCAGCTCGATGGCCAGGATGCGACGCAGGCCATCGAGCATGGGCCGCAGCCGGCGTGCGGCGCTCATGCCCATCGAGACGTAGTCCTCTTGATTTCCTGAAGTGGGAATGGAGTGTGGCGAGTGTGGAGCTGCCAGCGCGCGCAGCTCGGCGACCAGAGCGGCTGCGGTGACCTGAGCCATCATGTAGCCCGAATGCAGGCCGGCGTGTTCGGCCAGAAACGCCGGCAGGCCACTTAAATGGGGATTGACCATGCGTTCGATGCGCCGCTCGCTGATGCCGGCCAGAACCGTCAGCGCCAGCGCAAGCTGATCGGCCGCCAGCGCGAGCGGCTGGCCGTGAAAGTTCCCGCCGCTCAGGACCTCGGCGGCATCGGCGAAGACGAGCGGGTTGTCGGTTGCGCTGTTGAGTTCGGTTTCGACAATGGCACGCACCTGAGCGATGACATCCCGTACCGCGCCGTGCACCTGAGGAACGCATCGGAGACTGTAAGCGTCCTGAACGCGAGGATCGGTTTCGAGCGATCGGTGCGATTCCCGGATTTCGCTGCCGCGATTGAGGGCGCGCACGTGGCGGGCCGTCACGGCAGCTCCCGCATGCGGCCGGGCGGCCATGATTCGCGGGTCGAACGCGGTGGGTGTGCCGCGCAGGGCATCGAGACTCAGCGCGGCGGCCACATCCGCCGTGTCGGCCAGGCGTTCGGCTTCGAGCACTCCCAGCGCCAGGAGCGCCAGCATCCCCTGCGTTCCATTGAGCAGCGCCAGCCCTTCTTTAGCTTCCAGAACCAGTGGCGAGACGCCGGCGCGGCGCAGGGCTTCGGCTCCCGACAGGCGTTGTCCCTGATACCAGGCCTCGCCTTCTCCGACCAGCACCAGCGCCAGATGTGCCAGCGGTGCCAGATCTCCCGAAGCGCCCACCGAACCCTGGCCGGGAACGACGGGCACGACCCCGCGATTGAGCAACTCGCACAGGGTTTCGATCACGACCGGGCGCACGCCGCTCAGGCCCTTGGCCAGCGCGTTGGCGCGGAGCAGCATCATGGCCCGGGTTTCCTCTGCATCCAGGGGCGGCCCGACGCCACAGGCGTGACTGCGAACCAGGTGGAGTTGCAGCCGGGCTAGATCAGTGGCGGCAATCCGCACGCGGGCCAGCTCGCCAAATCCCGTGTTCACTCCGTAAACGGGCTGACCCGATTGCACCAGCCGTTCTATGACGGCCCGCGAAGCCTCGACGCGCTGGCGCGCCTGCTCGTCCAAAGCCACAGCGGCATGGCCCTGGACGACCTCCACCAGGTCGTTCAGACGAAGATCGTTTCCGGTCAGGCGGAGGGTTCGCATGAGCAGCCAGTGGTGGCCCTGACGCCGGTAAGGGGAAAGAACCGCCGGTATTTCTCAGGAAGCGCACGCGGGCGCCCGGTCCGGTCACAGAGCACGTGAAGGGTTTCACCGACGGCGATCAGCTCGCCGGTTTCGGCATTGACGATTTCGTAGCCAAATCGCAGCGTGCGCGTACGCGCTTCGAGCAGACGAGTGCGGATCCGCAGCAGGTCGTCATAGCGCGCCGGGCGCAGATAGCGGCAGTGCGCTTCGGCTACCACCGCGAAGGTGTCGTCCTGTTCCTCCATCTCGCGGTAGCAGAAGCCCATCTGCCGGAACATTTCGGCCCGGCCAATTTCAAACCAGACCAGATGCGTGGCGTAGTAGGCCACGCCCATGCGGTCGGTTTCGGCATAGCGGACGCGGACGGTGGTTTCGTACGCCGGTTGCATCAGAGGGAGTCTAGCAAAAGCCGCAGAGAGCTCTCCGCATCTTTAAAGACTTATTGCGGTACCCAGCGGGGAGTGCGTTTTTCGAGGAATGCCGCCAGTCCCTCGCGGAAGTCGTCGGTGAGCCGGATGGCGGCGTTGGCTTCGACGGCGAGCGCGAGTTCGCGGTCGAGTTCCGGCAGGGTGCAGTCGTTGAGCAGGGCTTTTGTGCGAAGCAGGCTGGTCGGGCTGTTGGCCGCCAGGATCACGGCCAGCTCTCGCGCCCGGGAAAGCAACGCTTCGGCCGGCACGACTTCGGTCACCAGCCCCAGCCGGAAGGCCTCTTCGGCGTCGAGCAGGCGTGCGGAGAGCAACAGTTCGCGGGTATGTTTTTCTCCCACCATGCGCCGCAGGAAGACTGAAACCAGGGCCGGGATAAAGCCAATGCGGGCTTCGGTGTAGCCGAAGCGGGCTTCGGGTACGGCCAGCGTGAAATCGCACAGCGTCGCCACGCCGCAGCCGCCGGCGATCGCGGGGCCGTTGACGGCGGCAATCAGTGGCCTGGGAAATGTGTAAAGTCGCCGGAACAGTGTCGCCATCCGCCGTGAATCTTCGAGATTTTCCTCCAGCGTATGGGTGGCGATCTGCTGCAGGGCGTCGAGGTCCATGCCGGCACAGAAGGCCCTTCCGGCACCGGTGATCACCACCGCGCGCACGGTCGCATCGGCCTCGAGGCGGCCCAGCGCATCCAGCAGCTCCGCAATCAGAGTCGGCGAGAGGGCATTGCGGCGGTCCGGGCGATTCAGCGTGAGCACGGCCAGCGATGCTTCGCGGCTCACCAGCAGGGTCTCATACATGCCGGTCTCTCCTCTCGCCGTCCGGCAGCGGGATCAGAATCCGTACCGCCCGCGCAGGGCCATGGTTGCCCGTACGGCTTCTTCTAAGGCGCTTTCAGAAATCCCGGTATGGATGCCGCGACGCTGCAGGACGCGCACGACGATTTCGGTGGGGATGTTGCCGACCAGTTCGTCGCCGGCAAACGGGCAGCCTCCCAGCCCGGTCAGGGCCGTATCGAAACGACGGCACCCGGCTTCCCAGGCGGCCAGAACCTTCTCCTCGACCTCGGCCGGGCGCCCGTGCAGGTGCACTCCCCAGCGTATCCCTTCGCACACCGGCCGTACATGCTCCAGTAACCGCGCGATCTGGCTGGCCGTAGCCAGGCCGACGGTATCCGCCAGGGCCAGGGTCTGCACGCCCATCTTGCGCAACTCGACGATGGTGTCTGCCACCATCTGTTCGCTCCACGGATCGCCGTACGGGTTACCGAAGGCCATTGAAAGATACACCACGTGGCCCCGGTGGGCCACGCTGCAGACCCGCACCAGATGCCGCACCAGAGCCAGGGATTCGTCCGGGGTGAGATGCGCATTGACCTGCAGGAAGGAAGGGGAAACCGAATGCGGGTAGCCCAGTGTGGAGACCCCGGCGGTCGCCAGGGCACGGCGAATGCCCTGATCGTTGACGACGATGCCGATGATCTCGACGTCGGGTCGCCAGCCATCCCGGAGCAGCCCCTGCAGCACCTGCTCGCTGTCGGCCATCTGCGGCACGTATCGTGGGGAAACGAAACTGACGGCATCGAGGTGGCGGAAGCCCAGCTCGATCAGGCGGCGCAGGTAACTGATTTTGTCCGCAGTTGCGATGATGCGCGCCTGCCCCTGCCAGGCATCGCGCGGGCATTCAACCAGTTCGACACTTGCCGCCATGGGTTCAGGTCTGCAGCACGCCGGTTTTGAATTCCGGCACAAACGGGTTCAGAGCGACCGCGTTCAGCGCCCAGATCAGTGCCTCGCGGGTGCGCGCCGGATCGAGGATGGCATCCACCCAGAGGCGCGCAGCCGCGTAGCGGGCGTCCATCTGGGCGGCATAGGTGGCGCGCACGCTTTCGTAGAGCTGCCGACGCTCCTCTTCGTCAACGGCCCGTCCCTCGCGCTCGAGCTGGCGCAGGCGAATCTCGACCAGCGTCTCCGCGGCCGATTCTCCGCTCATGACGGCGTAGCGGGCCAGCGGCCAGGCAAAGATGAAGCGCGGGTCATAGGCTTTGCCGCACATGGCGTAGTGGCCGGCGCCGAAGCTGCCGCCGCAGATGACCGAAATTTTCGGCACCACGCTGTTGGCCACGACGTTCACCATCTTGGCACCGGCGCGAATGATGCCGCTCCATTCGGCTTCGCGCCCCACCATGAAGCCGTTCACATCGTGGAAGAAAATCACCGGTAGCCGATCCTGGTTGCAGGACATGATGAAGCGTGCGGCCTTGTTCGCCGACTCGGTGTAGATGACGCCCCCGAACTCGACTCGCTTCTCGCCTGTCGTCGGGGAAACGGTCGTCACGTTGAGCTTCTGATTCGCGACGATCCCCACCGCCCAGCCTCCGATGCGGCCATAACCGCACAGAACTGTGCGGCCGTAGTCGGGACGGTATTCTTCCCAGCGGCTGCCGTCCAGAATCCGGGCCAGAATTTCCCGCATGTCGTACTGGCGCAGGGGATCGGCGGTGAAAATTCCGTAGATCTCTTCGGGAGGATACGCGGGCGGTTCGGGAGTGGTGCGATCGAAGGCGGGAGCCGGCGCCGGTCCCAGCTTGTCCACCAGCAGGCGGATGCGTTCCAGGCAGGCTTCGTCGCTGGGCTCCCGGAAGTCGACCGTGCCGCTGATTTCAGCATGTACACGCGCTCCGCCCAGTTCCTCGGCCGAAATCCGCTGCCCGATGGCCGCCTGGACCAGTGCCGGGCCGGCCAGAAACAGTCCGCTGCCCTCGGTCATCAGCAGCTGATCGCACATCACCGGCAGGTAGGCACCCCCGGCCACGCACATGCCCATGATGGCGGTGATCTGCGGAATGCCCATGGCGCTCATGACCGCATTGTTGCGGAAGATGCGGCCGAAATCGTCCATGTCAGGAAAGACGTCTTCCTGCAGAGGCAGGAACACACCGGCCGAGTCCACCAGATAGATGGTGGGGATCCGGTTGTCCATGGCGATGTGCTGGGCGCGGATGACTTTTTTGGCGGTGATGGGGAAGAAGGCACCGGCTTTGACGGTCGCATCGTTGGCGATGATCATCACCAGCCGGCCGGCGACGCGGCCCAGTCCGGTGATCGTGCCGCCGGCAGGCGCGCCGCCCCACTCCTCGTACATGCCGAAGCCGGCGTAGAGGCCCAGCTCGAAAAACTCGCTGTCGGGATCAATCAAACGTGCGATCCGTTCGCGCGCGGTGAGCCGCCCTTTTGCGTGCTGCGCCTGAATGGCTCTGGGGCCGCCGCCCTGACGGATGGTCTCTTCCTGGCGGCGGATTTCCTCCAGCCGGTCGAGCATCAGCCGCCGGTTCCGGTAGTACTCCTTCGAGGTGGTATTGATGCGCGTGTCGATCCGTGGCAATGCCGGCATCCCTGCTGCCGACGTGGTTGCGGCCGGGCAGCCTGAACAGTATATGCGAACTGCGGTTCAGGGCCGGACTGTACGGGCTCGCCGCTCGGTGGCCAGCCGGCGGATATAGTCCACGATGTGCTGCGTAGAGGTTCCGGGGAGAAACACCTCACTAATCCCTACCTGCTTGAGGAAAGGAATGTCGGATTCGGGAATGATGCCTCCCACGACCACCGGCACATCGTCCAGGCCTTTTTCCTTGAGCAACCGCATCATTTCCGGGCACAGGGCGTTGTGGGCACCCGAGAGGATGGAGAGTCCGATCACGTCCACGTCTTCCTGCAGGGCCGCCTGGGCGATCATCTCGGGCGTCTGCCGCAGGCCGGTGTAAATCACCTCCATGCCGGCATCGCGAAGGGCCCGGGCAATGATTTTGGCGCCACGGTCGTGTCCGTCCAGCCCGGGTTTGGCGATGAGAACGCGGATTCGTCCCTCAGCCATAACGGTATTCCGTGGCCAGCATATCCAAAGCGGCTGAGCTCTGACAACTGAGCTCGGTAACCTTCGACCAGGCCCCCCGGAGCGGGTTTTTAGGTTCGATCGCCTGGGTCGTTGGACCACGTTTGTCCTCTGCCCCGAGTCAACCCGGTCTTTACAACGTTTGTCGGGGACGACTTGCAGACGAAACCGGGGTCCGCCTTCGCTTATAGCTACTAAGGTTTCAATCGCACGGGATCGTTTGCAGGCTTTTTGTTTGTGGACTCATCCACGGGAAGAGCGTATAGTGGCTGAATTCGTTTCAGAGGCAGGCAGTTAGAAAAGCTACCGGGAAGGAAGGATGAAATGGCCAGGCGGTGGAACGGGCGGCACATCGGGAAATGGTTTGGGGTGGTGGGAACGGCGGGTTTGCTGATGTCAGCCGGTCCTGCTCCCGGCAGGCAGAGCCAACAGCAGGTGCAAACAGCCCGGGGAGCCAGGACGGAGTCTTCGACCGTTTCGGGCAGGAGCTGCTCTGCAGAGCAGGTGGCACAGGGCGAGTACGTCAGCGCCATCGCTCACTGTTTTCTATGCCACAGCGAGGTCTCCTACACGCGGGAACATCCCGCCTTGCCTCTGCCAGGAAAGATGGGCAGCGGGCATGTCTTTACCAGCCAGGAGGCGCACGTCCCGCCTTCCTTCAGGGTCGTGGCCCCGAATATCACGCCCGATCCGGTCACCGGAATTGGTCGCTGGAGCGACGAGCAGGTGATTCGAGCTGTCCGGCAGGGAATCGGGCATGACGGCCGGACGCTGTTTCCATTCATGCCGTACGCTTTTTATCACCAGATGACCGACTCGGATGCTCGAGCGCTGGTGTGCTATTTACGCACGATTCCGCCTGTGCGCCGCAGGCTGCCATCCACGCGCATCCCGGAGGATGTGCAGAAAGCCCTGCGGCCCCTGCCGGCCGAGTCCATCGCTTCACGCGGGTCCACGCCGGTCGAGCGGGGACGCTATCTGGCCAGTCTGGGCGAGTGCGCCGGCTGCCACACGCCCCGCGACCAGAACATGCAGCCCATACCTGAGCTCAAGTTTGCCGGCGGATTTATCATGGAAGGATCCTGGGGACATGTTGCCAGTGCCAACCTGACTCCCGATCCGTCCAGCCCGATCTACGCGGCCAGCGTACGGCGCTTCATACGCATCATGCGGACGGGTCAAAACGGTGCACGCATGCTGAATCCCATCATGCCCTACGGTTATTTCCGGAAGATGACGGATCAGGACCTTGCGGACCTGTATGCCTACTTGCGAACGCTCAAGCCGGTTCAGCACCGTGTGGACAACGAGGCCCCGCCCACCTTCTGCCGGATCTGCAAACACAAACACGGGCTGGGCGACCGGAACTGAGCAGAGCGGCTTCGGGGATACCGCAGGCGATTGCTCAGGTGATGGCCACTTCCTCGTAGGTGCCGAAGACGTCACGCATGGCGTCGCAGATTTCACCGAGCGTCGCGTAGGCGCGCACGGCTTCGTAGATGTACGGCATCAGGTTCTCGGTGCCCCCGGCGGCGTGCCGGAGCGCATCGAGACGGCGGCGAACCTCTTCGGCGGAACGTTCTGCGCGCAGGCGCCGCAGCTTCTCCCGCTGCTGGCGGGCAACACTTTCGTCAATTTTCAGGATCTCGATCGGCTGATCCTCACCGACGAACTCGTTGACCCCCACGATGATTTTCTCCTTCCGGTCAACGGCCATCTGGTAGCGGTAGGCAGCTTCAGCAATTTCCCGCTGCGGATAACCGCGTTCGATGGCGGCCACCATGCCTCCCAGGGCATCAATTTTCTCGATGTAATCGAGGGCGCCGCGCTCGACCTCGGCGGTCAGGGCCTCCACAAAGAACGAACCTCCCAGCGGATCGACCGTGTTCACCACGCCGCTCTCATAGGCAATGATCTGCTGCGTGCGCAGGGCCAGCGTGGCGGCGAACTCGGTCGGCAGTGCCCAGGCCTCATCGAGCGAATTGGTGTGCAGCGATTGCGTGCCGCCCAGCACAGCCGCCAGCGCCTGGATGGTGGTGCGGATCACGTTGTTGTACGGCTGCTGTGCGGTCAGCGAACAGCCGGCCGTCTGGGTATGGAAACGCAGCATCCACGAACGCGGATCGCGTGCCCCGTAGCGCTCGCGCATGATGCGGTACCAGAGCCGCCGGGCGGCACGAAACTTGGCGATTTCCTCGAAGAAATCGTTGTGCGAGTTGAAGAAAAACGACAGCCGAGGAGCGAAGCGGTCAATTTCCAGTCCCCGCCGCAGCGCCCACTCGACGTACTCCATGCCGTCGCGCAGAGTGAAGGCGAGCTCCTGGATGGCCGTCGAACCGGCCTCGCGGATGTGATAGCCCGAGATGGAGATGACGTTGAAGCGCGGTGTATGCTCGACGCCGAACTCGAAGGTATCGATCACCAGGCGCATCGAAGGGGCCGGCGGGTAAATGTATTCCTTCTGGGCAATGTATTCCTTGAGGATGTCGTTCTGAATCGTCCCGGAAATGCGTTTCCAGTCTGCCCCCTGCTTTTCGGCAACCGCCAGATACATGGCCCAGATCACGGCGGCCGGGGAATTGATGGTCATCGAGGTGGTGACTTCGGCCAGCGGAATGCCGGCGAACAGGGTTTCCATATCGGCCAGTGAACTGACCGAGACGCCGCATTTGCCCACTTCGCCTTCTGCCATCGGATGGTCGGCGTCATAACCCATCAGCGTGGGCAGGTCGAAAGCCACCGACAGGCCGGTCTGGCCCTGAGAAAGCAGGTAGTGGAAGCGGCGGTTGGTATCCTCCGGAGTGCCGAATCCGGCAAACTGGCGCATGGTCCAGAGCCGGCCGCGATACATGGTGGCATGGATGCCACGGGTATAAGGCGGCTGGCCGGGGAAGCCGATGTCGCGCTCGTAGTCGAGCTCGGCCACGTCGGCGGGCGTGTAGAGGCGGCGGATGGGATGTCCGGAGACCGTCGTAAATTCTTTCTGCCGCTCGGGCGCGCGTTCGAGTGCTGGCCGCAGCACCCGCGTCTCCCACTCCTGCTCGGCCGGGCCGGGCTTACGCGTGGACTCCGTTTCAGTGATCGCCGACTGGTGGGGCAGGTCCGAAGCGCGTTTTTCGCTCATCGTCTCATCCACGGCGCAGCATGGGAGGTTCCGGCTGCACCTGTGGCCATCTTACGGCCGCGCCCACACGCGGGCAAGCCTGGAGGTGGGAGGGGTGGCGGCGGGGAGGGGGACCCCGCCGCCACGGGTGTGGGTGGTTACGGGTGGGACTCCGTGAATGCCGGTTCCGGCGTGCCCGGAATGTTGAGGGCGCGGCTGTAGTGACCCGACAGCGCGTCGGCAATCGTGATGTTGTAGACCTTCAGCGTACGCCCGAGCACCTGGTTGAAGTTCACAATCGCCTGCCGCAGTGCCACCCGGGCCTGCAGCTCGTTGCCCTCGGCGGTGACCAGGTCGCGAGCGGCCTGAATGACCAGGAAATTGGTGGACACGCCGAGCTGGAATTTTTTCTGTTCCGCCTCGAGCGTTTGCTGTGCCAGTTCCCGCGCCTTCTGCGCCGCCTCGACACGGGCCAGGCCCTGCTGGATGGCGATCTGCGCATTGCGGACGTCGGAAGCGATCTGGTTGCGCAGGGCCTGGAGCTGCAACATGCTCAACCGCTGCTGCAGCAGGGCCTGGGCGTTGTCGGCCTGGGCGGCGCGGTTCCGCAGCGGGATGCTCATCGAGAGACCAAACGCGTAGGTGGGGAAGCGGTTGTGCCAGACCGCGTCGAAGGCGTCGAGCAACCCACCGGTCAGCAGCGTGGAGGTCGTCTGAAACGCCACCGGGGTTCCCGCATAGACGGGCTGCCCGTTGACCAAAACCGGGTTGCCGTTGCTGTCGACGACCGGCGCATTCCGGTTCGGCCCGAATGCCGTGGGCACTGACACGGTCCGGAGGGTGTTGCCACCCAGGCCGGAGGCGCCGTACTGCCCGAACAGGCTCACGGTGGGCAGCAGCGCATTCCGTGTCGCACGCACCTCGATATCGGCGTTCTTGAGCTGTAGCTCCTGGGCCAGCAGGTCCGGCCGGTTGGCCAGAGCTTCCTGCACGGCCTCGCGGTAAGGAAGGATGTCGATCCTGGGAGGCACGTTGATGCTGTCGAGAGGAACCACTTCGACGTTTTCCAGACCGGCCGCCAGAGGGTTCCGCGTGATGAGGTTCAGGAGCTGCGTCTGGAGCTGGAGCTCACTGGTCTGGGCGACGATCAGGTTCTGCCGGTCGGTGGCCAGCTCCGATTCGGCCCGCACCACTTCAATCGGGGCCAGCGTGCCGATTTCCACCTGGCGCTTGTTGTCCTCCAGCAGCTTTTCGGCCCACTGCACGTTGGCCTGCTGCACTTTGACGTTCTCCCGGGCATAGACCAGGTTCCAGTAGGCGTTTTCGACCTGCGTGACGATGTTGATCACCTGGTTGGCGAGCTCGTAGCGGGCCGCCTGCGAGTTGTTCTTGGCCTCGATGATGAACCGGGTATTCGGAATGATCCCGAAGCCGTTGAGCAGCTCCTGCGTAAAGCTGAACATGAGCTGCGAGTTCACCGCAGGATTGAAGAACTGAGCCGGCGACGTGCTCGAGGTGCGCGTGTTGTTGAACGACAGCGTGAAGGTGGTCCCTGTCTTGAAGCCCTGGCTGTAGGAGAAGTTGGCCTGAGCGTTGTAGTTGGTGAGGGCGGTCAGGTTGGCCAGTCCGGTTCCCGACAGGAACGGGTTGTTCACCGGGATGGACTGCCGCTGCCAGGACAGCGTGGTCGAGACACGGGGATCGAAACTGGGCGTTGGAATCGAGCCCAGCACCGAAGTGAAGCCCTGCGCACTGCGGATCGGCGAGCCACTCTTGGCGCGGAGCACGTTGGTATCGGTGATCCAGGTGGTGTAGCGCTGCACGGCAATCTGGAGGTTGTTTTCGATGGCGAGCTGGATGGCGTCTTCCAGATGCAGCATCAGCTTGCCGTCGTGGATGAGCTCCGCCAGGCGCGGAGAATTGCTCAGCACCGGAGCCGGCACCTGGCGCGGGATGTAGGGCTGCACGGCATGCGGAAACCAGGGAATATCGCGTGTGAAATCCATGCCTGCGGGCACCAGCAGGGTCGGATGGGCCTGCTGTCCGGGGGCCTGCGGCTGCCCCTGCACCTGCTGGGCGAGCCCGGACACCGGCAGCAGTACTGCCAGGATGCCGGCCATGAATGCACGCGGGATGTTTCGACTCATTTCCTCCTTGCTCCCTGAACCGAGATTTCTCGAGGTCCTCGAGTGCCGTGCCTTCTGCACAGGTATGGAACGCAGCCGGCCGGCATTTTGTTTCCGAAAAATTGTCGCACGGAGACGGCCGGGTCGCCATGGCCGGCAAGGTTGACACTGTCCGGGGTCGTCCCTAAAGTCACTTCCGATGCAGGCGGCCGAACTGCAAGAACTGCTCGAAGCCATGGGGGCAATGCGGCGGGGGCATTTCGTCCTGTCCTCAGGGCTTCACAGTGACACCTATGTGCAGTGCGCGCTGGTGTTGCAGTATCCCTGGCACGCAGAGCGGCTGGGGCAGGCACTCGCAGACGGGATGCGCGCGCTCGAGCCCGAGGCTGTGGTGGCGCCGGCGCTGGGCGGCATCATTTTGGGCTACGAAGTCGCGCGGGCGCTGGGCGTGCGGAGCCTGTTCGCCGAGCGCGATGCTACCGGGACGATGGCTCTGCGCCGCGGATTCCAGCTACGGGCGGGCGAGCGCGTGCTCATCGTCGAGGACGTCTGGACCACGGGCCGCTCGACCCGGGAGGTGATCGCCGCGGTCACGGCCACCGGGGCAGAGGTCGTGGGACTGGCCGCACTGGTCGACCGCAGCGCAGGGCAGCTCGCCTGGCCGGTGAGCGCCCGGGCGCTTTTGCAGCTTCCGCTGCGCACCTACGCGCCCGATGACTGTCCGCTCTGCCAGCAGGGCGTCGAAGCGGTGCGGCCGGGCAGCCGGTTCACCGAGTCCGGGCAGAACCAGATCCGTCTCGGGACACAGCAGGACACGTGAAGAACATTCGATTGACGCTGGCCTACGACGGCACCGATTTCCACGGCTGGCAGATCCAGCCAGGGCGCGCCACGATTCAGGGCACACTGGTCGAGGTTTTGCACCGGATCACGCGCGAGCGCGTGATCGTTCACGGGGCCGGACGCACCGATGCGGGCGTGCATGCGCTCGGGCAGGTTGCCCACTTCCACACGGGCTCCAGGCTGACCGCCGGTGAGTTCCAGAGAGCACTCAACGCCCTGCTTCCGGCCGCGATTCGGGTGGTGCAGGCCGAAGAGGTAGAACCGCAGTTTCACGCGCGCTGGCAGGCCCAGGGCAAGACCTATCTTTATCGCATTTACCGGTCGCCCGTCCTTCCGCCTTTTCTCCATCGCTACGTTCTGTACTATCCGTTTCCGCTCGACGAGGCTGCGATGCAGAAGGCCGCGGTCGAGTTCGAGGGCAGACACGACTTTACCGCCTTTGCCGCACCAGCGGGAGATGACGAAGAGGGCGGGCGCAATCCAGAACGGGAAGTGTTTGCCTGCAGGGTGGCGCGCCTGTCGGCGGGCTGGGCCAGCCTGGAGCGATTCGGATTTGGGCTGGGCGAAGAGCTGGTGGTCGTGGTGCGGGGCCGCAGTTTCCTGCGGCATATGGTGCGGAAAATCGTCGGCACGCTGCTCGAAGTCGGCCGGGGCCGGCTGCAGCCAGAAGACATTGCCGGGCTGTTCGCAGCCCGGGACCGATCGCGTTCCGGACCGACGGTGCCGCCGCAGGGCCTGTTTCTGGCCTCGGTGGAATATGCCGAGCCGTGGCGAGCCGCCCTGGCTTCGAAAATGGAGACGGCTCCCGAGCAGGAGTCGGGACAGAGCGGCTGACGGCCCGAGTTCGAGTACAATAAGGGCCGCCGTAGCCCGGGGAGAAGTGGTTCGGCAACACCAAGGCGACTGACCAGAGTGGAGCTGGTCAAGGATCCCGGGCAGGCGCAGGCTGTGGACGAGCTGAACGAGCTCATCTTTGACTGGAACCGCGTCGGCGGCACCGATATCCCCGCCGGTCGAACGGTGACGCTGGACGACGAAACCCTGCGCGACGGCCTGCAGAACCCCTCGGTTTTCGACCCGCCCATCGAGGACAAGATCGCCATTCTGCACCTGATGGAGGCGCTCGGGATCGAAGCCGTCAACATCGGACTCCCCGGTGCCGGTCCCCGGGCCTATCGCGACGCAGAGCTCCTGGCACGCGAAATCGTGCGGGCGCGCCTGCGCATCCGGCCCAACTGCGCGGCCCGGACGGTGGAAGAAGATATTCGGCCGATTGCGGAAATTTCCGAGCGCGTGGGGATCGCCATCGAGGCCGCCACGTTTCTCGGTTCCAGCCCGATTCGGCGGCTGGTCGAGGACTGGTCGGTGGATCATCTGCAGCGTACGACCGAGAAGGCGGTGAGCTACGCGCGCCGTCTCGGCCTTCCGGTGATGTACGTCACCGAAGATACCATCCGCACGGACCCGGAGACGGTCCGGCGCCTGTATCGCACGGCGATCGAATGTGGGGCCGACGCGATTGTGCTCTGCGACACCGTTGGCCATGCCACACCGCACGGCGCCTATCAACTGGTCCGGTTTGTCCTCGAAGAGGTCGTGCAGCCGGCAGGCCGCAAAATCCGCGTGGACTGGCACGGGCATAACGATCGCGGGCTGGCGGTGGCCAATTCGCTGGCCGCCGTGGCTGCGGGGGCCGATCAGGTACACGCCGCCGCGATCTCGCTCGGCGAGCGTGTGGGCAACACGCCCATGGAGCTGATGCTGGTCAATCTCAAGCTGCTCGGGCTGATTGATCGCGACCTGAGCCGGCTCAAGGAGTATGCCGAGACGGTGGCCCGCGCCACCCGGACGGTGATTCCGCCCAATTACCCTGTTGTCGGCCGGGATGCATTCCGGACTTCGACCGGGGTGCATGCGGCCGCGATCATCAAGGCCTATCGCAAAAATAACCCCCTGCTGGCGAACAGCGTCTACAGCGGTGTTCCTTCGCATCTGTTCGGGCTGGAGCAGCAGATCGAGATCGGACCGCTCAGCGGGCGGTCGAACGTCGTGTTCTGGCTCGAACGGCACGGCCTGCCGGCGGAGGATGCTCTGGTCGAGCACATTCTGAGCGCAGCCAAGAGCTCGCCGCGCGTGCTGACCGACGAAGAAATCACCGAGCTGGTTCGCCAGCACCAGTCGGCCCATCGGGCAGGGAACTGAGTTCGAGCAGGCTTTCTGTGTCCGCGCAGGCTTCGCATCCCGGACCACACCATCCCGCCAGGGACTTCGCTCAGGCTCTGAACGGAGTCTTGTTGCATTCCGGCGTGCGGACAGCACTGCACTGGCTGGAGCAGGCGCAAGAATGGATTCTCGAAGAGCAGATCCGGCTGACAGAGATTCCTGCCCCCACCTTTCACGAAGGCCGGCGAGCACGTGCAGTGCGAAACCTGCTGCGGACGCTAGGCTGGGAAGCAAAGCTGGATGCGGCCGGCAATGTCGTGGCGGAACAGTCGGGGGCCAGGCCGGAGGTGGTGCTGGTCTCGGCACATCTGGACACCATCTTCCCCGCGGGCACGGTCATTCGTGTGCGCGCCGAGGGGAGCCGGCTCTACGGTCCCGGCATCGCCGACAATGGTGCCGGTCTGGCGGCGCTGCTGGCCCTGGCGCGCGCACTGCACGAAGCGCGCCTGAACCCGCAGAAGACCATTGTGCTGGCCGCCAATGTCGCCGAGGAGGGCGAAGGCAACCTGCGCGGCATGCAGGCGCTGCTCCAGCGCTATCGAGAACGCCTGGCAGCCGTCATTGTGCTGGATGGACCGGGAGAAGCCGGCGTGACCACGAGCGCGGTCGCCTCGCGCCGGCTCGAGATCGCCTTTGCCGGTCCGGGCGGGCATAGCTGGGGCGATTTTGGGATCCCGAATCCCATCCACGCACTGGGGCGTGCCATCGCCCGCATTTCCGCACTGCCACTGCCGCAGGCACCGCGGAGCGCGCTGAGTGTGACCCGCGTGGAAGGGGGCTGCGCCATCAATTCCATCCCGGCCCGTGCTGCGCTGAAAGTGGATATTCGCTCCGAGCAGGAAGCCGAAGCGCTGCGTCTCGAGCAGCAGGTGCGTCTCATTGCCGCACGCTGTGTACAGGAAGAGCTGCAGCGCGCACGGCCCGACAGCCCGCTGCTCGAAGTGCAGGTGCGCCTGCTGGGAGCGCGCCCGGGAGGGCGACTGTCGGCCGATGCGCCCCTGCTCGAGGCTTTGCAGGCGGTCGACCGCTGGCTTGGCATCGAGACGGTTTACGAAAGCGGCTCGACCGACGCGAACCTTCCCCTGTCTCTCGGCATCCCGGCGGTGGCACTCGGTGCGGGCGGGCGTGGCGGCGCCATTCACACACCCGAGGAATGGTATGATGCGGCCGGCAGAGAGCGTGCATTGCAGCGCATTTTGTTGCTGACACTCCTGCAGGCAGGACTGGAAGGATGAAACAGCACGGGCGCTGGCTTTTGCTCCTGTGCGGGGCTGGATTGGCCATGGGGGCTCCGCATCCTGTAGCCGATTTGATCCTCCTCAACGGCCGCTTCCTCACCATGGACCCGGCACGGCCCGAGGCGCAGGCCGTTGCGGTACAGGGGGAGCAGATTGTGGCCGTGGGCACGGATCGGGACATTGCCGGCTACCGCGGGCCGCACACGCGGGTCGTGGACCTGCACGGCCGCTTTGCGATGCCCGGATTCAATGATGCACACACGCATCTGGCCTCCGGCGGCCTGGCCCTGCTGCGCGTGGACCTGACCGGTGCCCGATCGCTGGCAGAGATGCAACAACGAATCCGTGCTGCGCTGCCGCATTATGCTCCGGGCCAGTGGATCGTCGGTCGAGGCTGGGATCACACCCTCTGGCCGGAAAAGCGCTTTCCGACCCGGGACGATCTGGACGCCGTCAGCACAAATCACCCAATGTTCTTCATGCGCGTGGACGGACATATCGGCGTGGCGAACTCCCGTGCCCTGGCCATCAGCGGCATCGACGCCAGTACGCCCGATCCGCCGGGAGGGCGCATTCTGCGCGACGCGCAGGGCCGGCCGACCGGGCTTCTGGAAGAGAAGGCTACAGACCTTGTCGAGCGGCACATACCGCCACCGGGGCCTGCGGAGCATCGTCGGGCGATCGAGCTGGCGATCGCCGAGGCCAATCGCAACGGGGTGACGTCGGTGTCCGACTACTCCACCTGGGAGGATTTCCAGGTCTACCGTCAGCTCAAAGCAGAAGGCCGGCTGACGCTGCGCATCACCGAATGGCTGCCCTTTGAGCTGCCGCTCGAGCGCCTCGAGCAGATGCGGCGCGAAGGTGGAACCCAGGACCGCTGGCTGCGCACTGGCGCGCTCAAAGGTTTTCTCGACGGCACCTTCGGTTCGGAAACGGCAGCCATGCTGGCTCCCTACAGCGACCATCCCGGCGAGACCGGCATCCTGCGTATGGATCCGCAGCGGGTGATGGCAATGACCGTCGAGCGGGACCGCGCGGGCTTCCAGATCGCCTTTCACGCGATCGGCGACCGGGCCGTGCGGCTGGCCCTGGATGCATTCGCTGCGGCGGCTGCCGCCAATGGATCCCGCGACCGGCGGGATCGTGTCGAGCACGCGCAGGTGGTCGCTCCGGAGGACTTCGACCGGTTTGCGCGGCTGGGTGTGATCGCCTCCGTGCAGCCTTGCCACCTGCTGGACGATGTGCGCTGGGCTGAACAGCGGCTGGGTCCTGAACGTTCGCGCTACGGATACCCGTGGAAGAGCTTTTTGCAGCATGGTGTACGGCTGGCCATCGGCACCGATTTTCCGGTCGAGCCCATCAATCCCATGGGCAACCTCTACGCGTGCCGCACGCGCCAGACGCGTGAAGGCTGGCCGCCCGGCGGCTGGCAGCCCCAGGAGCGCATCTCGATGGAGGATTGTCTGCGCGCCTATACGACCGGTGCAGCCTACGCCGAATTTGCGGAGCACTGGAAAGGGCAACTGCGGCCGGGGATGGTGGCGGATATCGTCGTGCTGAGTGACGATCCGCGCGCTGTGGCTCCCGCCTCGCTCTGGCGGGTGCATCCGCTGCTCACCATTGTGGGCGGTCGGATCGTCTATCAGGCGCCCGAAGCGCGATACCTCCTGCAGTGACGTCCGCCCGCTCTCGCCCGCGTGCAGTGCCTGCCTCGACTCTCCGCTGGAAAGCGGACCTGGCTCTGGCGGGCTGTTCGCTGGTCTGGGGCGTCACGTTTGTCGTTGTCCAGGACGCCCTCCGCGATGCCTCCGTGCTGGTTTTCCTCCTGGCCCGCTTTCTACTGGCCACGGCGACACTGGCGTGGATCTACCGGCGCCACCTGTCAGATCTCCATCCGGGTCTCTGGCGGGCGGGGAGTCTCATCGGCCTGTTCATGTTTGCCGGCTATGCGCTGCAGACAGCCGGGCTGCGGTGGACCACGCCCTCGAAGGCCGCTTTTATTACCGGTTCGAGTGTGGTGCTGGTTCCGATCTTCGAAGCGCTCCTCGGGCGCCAGCGCCCCGGGTACTGGTTGTGGCTGGGTGCGCTCACGGCTCTGGGCGGACTGTACCTGCTTACGCTGTTCGGTGCCCCGGGCGGCCGACTCAACCGCGGCGATGTGCTGGTGATGGGCTGTGCAGTGATGTTTGCCCTCCACATCATCGTCGTCGGCCATTACAGCCCTGGCTACCCGTCGAGCCTGCTGACGCTGACGCAGGTCGGTGCCACCGCTTTGCTTTCCGCGCTGGCGCTGCCGGTGGCCGGAATGACGGGATGGGAGCGGCCCTACCTGGTAGGGTCACCGCGTCTGGTCGGTGCCGTGATTGTCACAGCGGTGGGAGCCACAGCCGTCGCTTTTTCCCTGCAGGTCTGGGCGCAGCGGTTCACCACAGCTTCCCACGTGGCGATTCTCTTCAGTCTCGAACCCGTCTTTGCTGCCGTGACCTCGTTGTTGCTGGGAGCCGAGCGTTTGAACCTGCGGACACTGGCCGGCGGAGGGCTGGTGCTGTGCGGCGTTTTACTGGCTGAGCTGAAGGGCTCCGGGCCGCTGGCTCCGGAATCGGCGGTATCCGGGGTGGATTGACTCTAGCCAGAGGTGTTTACGGAACTCAGGAGGCTGCAGGCAGGCTGAAGTCTACTTCACCGGGTTCTGCGTAGAGCTGGGCCGATGGCCTGCGGGCCTGCTCATAGGCTGCGATCTCGGCTTCGTGCTCCAGCGTCAGCCCGATTTCATCCAGACCCTTGAGCAGAGCCTGCTTGCGGAAGCTATCGAGCTCGAAGCGGTACAGCAGCCCGGCGTCGTCGGCAACCGTCTGCTCCGGCAGGTCAACGTGCAGGCGATAACCGGGTTGTCGCTCGGTGCGGCGGAACAGCTCCTCCACCTGTTCTTCGCTCAGGGTGATGCAAAGGATGCCGTTACGAAATGCGTTGGCATAGAAAATGTCGGCAAAACTGGGTGCAATGACCACTCGAAAACCGTAATCACGCACCGCCCAGGCGGCGTGCTCGCGGCTCGAGCCACAGCCGAAGTTCCGGCGGGCCAGCAGAATCGAGGCGCCCTGATAGCGCGGTTGATTCAGCACGAACTCCGGGTTGGGCACCTCGCCGGGCAGATAGCGCCAGTCGTAGAACAGGATGCGTCCGTAGCCTTCGCGCGTCAGCAGCTTGCAGAACTGTTTGGGGACCATCTGATCGGTGTCCACGTCCACCCGGTCCATCGGGGCGACCAGCCCGGTGTGCCGAACGAAAGGTTCCATGGCTTCTCCTGTACCTATCTGGTTCTACTCGAGGTCTACATCCAGCTCACGCACATCCACGAAATGGCCGGCAATCGCGGTGGCAGCCGCGGTAATCGGGCTGACCAGGTGCGTGCGTCCGCCTTTACCCTGGCGCCCTTCGAAGTTCCGGTTGGAAGTGCTTGCACAGCGCATCCCGGCCGGAAGCACGTCCTCGTTCATCCCGATGCACATCGAGCAGCCGGCATCGCGCCACTCGAAGCCGGCCTTGGTGAAAATGCGGTCCAGGCCTTCGCGTTCGGCCTGCGCCTTCACCTGCCGCGACCCGGGCACGACCAGCGCCAGCTTCACGTTCGGTGCCACCCGGCGGCCCGCCACGACCTGCGCTGCCGCCCGCAGGTCCTCGATGCGGGAGTTCGTGCACGAGCCGATGAAGACGTAATCCACCGGGATATCCATGATGGCCGTACCGGGTTTCAGGCCCATATACTCGAGAGCACGTTGGACGGCCTTCTGCTGTTGGGGATCGGCGAAGGAGGCGGGATCGGGCACCCGACCGGTCACGTCGCAGACCATCCCGGGCGTGGTCCCCCAGGTGACCTGGGGCGCCATGCGGCTGGCATCGAGCTCGTAAACCTTGTTGTAGGATGCCCCGGGGTCGGTGGCGAGCGTTTTCCAGTAGTCCACTGCCAGTTGAAAATCTTTGCCACGGGGCACGAAAGGCCGGCCTTCGAGGTAGGCGAAGGTTTTCTCGTCGGGGGCGACCATGCCGGCCCGCGCGCCCGCCTCGATGGACATGTTACAGATGGTCATGCGGCCTTCCATGGAAAGGCCTTCAATGGCCTCGCCGGCATATTCGATCACGTGGCCGACGCCGGCCGAGACGCCGATCGTTCCGATGATCGAGAGGATGATGTCCTTGGCCGTTACGCCCCGTGGTCGCCGGCCGCGCACGCGAATCAGCATGGGCTGCGAGCGGAACTCCAGCAGGCACTGTGTGGCCAGCACGTGCTCGACCGCGCTGGTGCCGATCCCGAAGGCGAGGGCGCCGAAAGCGCCATGCGTGGAAGTGTGGCTGTCGCCGCAGACGATCGTCAGCCCGGGCTGTGTCAGGCCCAGTTCCGGGCCGATGATGTGCACGATGCCCTGATTGCGGCTGAACATATCGAACAGGCGCACGCCGAATTCGGCGCAGTTGCGCGCCAGCGCCTCGAACTGGCTGCGAGCGTTGTCGTCCACGATGGCCAGTTCGCGGTTGCGCGTCGGGACCGAGTGGTCCATGACGGCAAAGGTCAGGTCCGGGCGGCGCACCCGCCGGCCGGCTGCCCGCAGCCCGGCAAAGGCCTGCGGCGAGGTACCCTCGTGAATGTAATGCCGATCAATGTAGAGCAGGGCGGGCTGGCCGGGTTCTTCGTGCACCACATGGGATTCCCAGATCTTTTCATAAAGCGTGCGCGGCGCCATAACGGACTCTCCGTGGCGGATTCTAACAGGAGGCGGGGTGCTCGGGAAACGGCATGCGGTTGAAGGAACAAATTCAGGTAGACACGCTGCTTGCCTCCGGTGGGCAGGGGTATAATGGACGCGGCATCAGGCAACCGGCACAGTACCGGTACAGGAACGGCGCGCACGGAAGCCGGTTCGGGGCGGAGAGCTCTGTATGGGTAAGGCATTGCGGGGATTGGCAGGCTGGGCCAGCCAGCGCAAGCTGTTGCTGACGTCGCTCCTTCTGATCACCCTCGGGATCGGTATGGTGATCGGGACGCTGGTTTCCGACCGTGCCGCGGCCAGCCGCGCGACTCCTGCCGGCGCCGCTCTGCTCACCATTCCCGATCCGGTTCGCCTGTCGAGCGTGTTCGCTTCCATTGTCAGTCAGATCGAGCCGGCGGTGGTGAACATCTCCACCACGCAGTATGTGCAGAGGCCACACCAGCGCGGACGGCGCATGCCCAGCCCGTTTGGAGATTTCTTTTTTGACGGGCCTGACGAGGGTCCCGAAGCCGAACAGAGCCTGGGTTCCGGAGTCATTGTCGATCCTGCCGGATTCATCATTACCAACAAGCATGTGATTGACGGGGCCAGCCGTATTCAGGTCACGCTGAACGGCGACCCCAATCATTACGCCGCGCGTGTGATCGGGACCGACGACGAAACCGATCTGGCGGTGATCAAGATTGATGCGCGGCATCCGCTGCCGGTGGCGCGGATGGGCAACTCCGACGGCGTGCAGGTGGGCGACTGGGTGCTGGCCTTTGGCAGCCCCTTTGGTCTGCAGTCGAGTGTGACGGCGGGTATCATTAGCGCCAAGAATCGCTCCAGCGTCAGCCGCAAACAGTTCCAGCGCTTTCTGCAGACCGATGCCCCGATCAACCCGGGCAATTCCGGTGGCCCGCTGGTCAACATGGCGGGGCAGGTGATCGGGATCAATACGGCGATCTATACCGGCAGCCACGGGTTCGAGGGCGTTGGATTTGCGCTGCCCTCAAATACGGCCAGTCAGGTGTACAACCAGATCGTAACCCACGGCCGGGTCATTCGGGGCTCGATCGGAATCAGCTTCAACGAAGAGCACAGCAGCAATCCGGTGACGCTGCGAGAGCTGGGGGCGCCGTACGGGATCATCGTCGAAGGCGTGCGGCCGGGCAGCCCTGCGGCGCGCGCCGGGCTGCGTCCGGGTGATGTGATCATTGCGCTGGACGGCCGCCCTGTGCGCACCGGGTCGGATCTGGTGGACCCGATTGCGCAGACGGCGATTGGCAGCCGGGTTCGTGTCGAATATCTGCGCGACGGGAAACGCTACCAGGCGCAGGTCGAGGTAGCCGACCGCGAGAAAATTTTCCCCTATCTGGCCGCTCCTGCCGATCAGGATCGCGGGAATGAGCAGGAGCATTCCGGGCCCAGTCTCGGGCTTGCCGTTCAGGAGATTGCTCCCGAACAGGCCAGCCGCCTGGGCCTGAGCCATCCCGAGGGTGTGATTGTTCGCGACGTGCAGCCGGGAAGCTTTGCGGACGATGTCGGCCTCGATCGAGGCGATGTTATCGTCGAGATCAACCGCGTCCCCGTCAACTCGCTGGCCGATTACCGCCGTGAGCTTTCCCGCGTTCGGCCAGGCCAGGATATTCTGTTCAAAGTGCTCCGCCGGGCGGATGATCAGATGCTGACCGTGTTTCTGGCCGGCCAGATGCCGGAGGAGAAATGAACCGGAGAGCCTTTCGGAACCGTCTGCTCGGTGCGCTGTTGATGGGAATTCTGGTGCTGGGCCTCTTGCCGGCGCAGGCGGCGGCTTCGGTCCGCCAGGTGCGGACCCATCGAAAAACCCAGAGCAAGGCGCTGGGCAAGCAGCGGAAATCTTCACACCGGTCGCGTGCCCGGCGTGTCACCCGGCACCGCAAACGGCCCACTCTGCCGTCGGGGCCGAGTGCCGAACGCATTGGCGAAATCCAGCAGGCCCTGAGTCGCGCCGGCTTCTACTCGGGTGAGGTGACCGGACGCTGGGACGCCGAGACGGTGGAGGCGATGAAGCGGTTCCAGCAGGCCCAGGGACTCGAGCCCACCGGACGTCTGGACGCCCTGAGCCTGCAGAAGCTGGGACTGGGCTCGGATGTAGCGGGCCTGGCGGCGCCGCGCCCGCTGAACAACCCGGCACCTCCTGCTGCCGACCGGGCAGGCAAAGGTCAGGGCATTCAGTTCAACCGCTAAGGGTTCCCGCGCGTCTCTCCGTGCCCGCCTGTCAGCGCAGGGGGCTCTACTCTGCAACGACTCGGAGGGAGGAATCTACGAGATGGCCACTGCAGCAGCACCCAGAACATACGGTAACTTCATCGGAGGCCAGTGGGTCGAGCCGCGCAGCGGGCGCATGCTGGAGAATCGGAACCCCGCCAATACGGACGAGCTGATCGGGGTCTTCGCGGCCAGCGATGAACGCGACGTGGCAGCGGCTGTCGAAGCGGCGCAGAAGGCCTTTCCGCGCTGGCGAAAAGTCCCGGCGCCCAAGCGGGCCGAAATTCTCTTCCGCGCCGCCCAGATGCTGGTGCAGAGAAAGGATGAAATCGCCCGCGACATGACGCGCGAAATGGGCAAAGTGCTGGCCGAAACGCGCGGCGATGTGCAGGAAGCCATCGACATGACGTTCTACATGGCCGGCGAGGGCCGCCGCCAGTTCGGCATCACGACGCCTTCGGAGCTTCCGGACAAGTTCGCCATGACCGTGCGGGAACCCGTAGGCGTCTGCGGGCTGATCACCCCGTGGAACTTCCCGATCGCCATCCCGTCCTGGAAGGTGATGCCGGCGCTGATTCTGGGGAACACGGTCGTGCTGAAGCCGGCCGAGGACACCCCGCTGTCGGCGTGCCGGCTGGTGGAGATTCTGCACGAGGCAGGATTGCCTCCCGGCGTGTTGAACCTGGTGACCGGCTACGGGGAGGAAGCCGGCGAGCCGCTGGTGCGCCATCCAGCAGTGCGGGTGGTGAGCTTTACCGGTTCCACGGCCGTGGGGCGCCGGGTGAGCGAGATCTGTGCCCGCGACTTCAAGCACTGCCATCTGGAGATGGGCGGCAAGAACATCATCATCGTCATGGACGACGCCAATCTGGAGCTGGCGGTGGATGGCGCGATCTGGGGCGGCTTCGGGACCACAGGGCAGCGCTGCACGGCGGCCAGTCGCGTTGCCGTTCACAAGAACGTCTACCCCAGGTTTGTCGAGCGGTTTGTCGAGCGGGCCCGTGCCCTGCGGGTGGGCAACGGCCTCGATCCCCGGACCGATGTAGGCCCGCTGATCAATCGGCAGCAGCTCGAGACGGTAATGAACTACGTTGCCATCGGGCAGCAGGAAGGGGCGCGGCTGGCCTGCGGAGGGCGGCGTCTGGAAAAGGGCGAGCTGGCCCGCGGATGGTTCTTCGAGCCGACGGTCTTTGTGGACTGCGACCCCAGGATGCGCATCTGCCAGGAAGAGATCTTCGGGCCCGTGGTGGCGGTGATGCCTGTGGACAGCCTCGAGCAGGCGATCGAAGTGGCCAACGGTGTCGTCTACGGCCTGTCGGCTTCCATCTATACGCGGGATATCCGGCGCGCCTTCCAGGCGATGCGCGAACTGGACACCGGCATCGTCTACGTCAATGCCCCGACCATCGGCGCCGAGACGCATCTTCCTTTTGGCGGAACCAAGCACACCGGCAACGGCCACCGCGAAGCCGCCGTTGCCGCTCTCGACGTCTTCTCGGAATGGAAGACGATCTACATTGACTATTCCGACCGACTCCAGCGCGCCCAGATCGATACGGGCGAGTTCGGCCGGGTGGGCGGTTAGCTGCGTGGTGCGGCGACGGCTGGGTTGATTGACCGCGCGAAGATGCGGTTTCTAGAATAAGATTAAGCTTCCAGAGAAACTGCATTCGCCCATGTACGAGCGAACCATCAACAGGGCTCGGCAGTATCCAGCGCCGGGAACCCTGCCGGGTCCACGTCATCAGCAGGTTCTGGCCGAGGTCGTGCGCCTGCATATCGAGACGGGCGAACCGGTTTCGTCACGGGCCATCGCGCGGCGCCATCCGGAACCGTTGAGCCCGGCCACGATACGCAACGTCATGGCCGATCTGGAGGACGCCGGCTATCTCTATCAGCCGCACACTTCCGCCGGCCGGGTTCCCACGGCTCTGGGCTATCAGTATTTCATCGAGCATTTCGCCACGCAGGCGCGGCTCCGTCCGGCCGATGAACAGTGGATCCGCGAACAGATGAGCACGGCCCGGACGTTTGAAGAGAAGCTGGAGCGCGCCGGGCAGATTCTGGCGAAGATTTCGCACGGGCTGGGCCTGACGCTGAGCCCGCCGATGGCGCAGATGCCGATCGAGCATATCCGGCTCCTGCTGGTTCCCGGCGGCCGCCTGCTGGTGGTGTTGATCACGCAGGACGGCATCACCCGCGACAAACTCGTCATCCCGCCGGAGCCCTTTACGCAGGAGGAACTCGATCGCATCTCCGCCTACCTCAACCAGCACTACCGCGGGTGGACGCTGGAACGGATTCGGGCCGATCTGGCGGCGCGGCTGGCCCGCGTGCAGGACTCCTGGCGGCGGATTGCACTGGGAGCGCTCGAGCTGTGTGATCCTGAACTGCTGGCCGACGAACCGGACCGGCAACTGCGGGTCGAAGGAACCGCGCAGATCGCCACCGCTCCTGAGTTCAGCGATCAACAGCGGCTCGGGGCACTGTTTGCTGCCGTCGAAGAGAAGCGGCGGCTGATCGAGTTGCTCTCACGCTGCATTGCCACGCCTGAGCCACTGTTCGTGCAGGTCGGCGTGAGCGAACTGGCGGCGGCCGGTCCCAGCCTGGCCTTGATCGGCGCTCGCTACTGCGCTGCCTCACAGGGTGCCGGACTGCTGGGCGTGCTGGGACCGCTGCGCATGGATTACGAGCGCGCCGTCACTGCGGCGACCTTTCTGGCGCGGCTGATTGGCTCACCCACGGAGTGAACGGAGGAGTCGTGACCGAACTGGAACCCGTTTCGGCGGTAACGAACGAGACCGAGCAGCGGCCGTCTCAGCCGGAAGATGCAGCGGCACTGGCCGCCAGGGTGAATGAGTTGCAGGAGCAGTTGAAGCGCCTGCAGACGGAAAAGGAAGAACTCTGGCAAACCCTGATCCGCCGGCAGGCGGATTTTGAGAATTTCCGCAAGCGCATCGAACGCGAGCGACAGCAGGATGCCGACCGGGCGGTGATGGCGCTGGCGGAAGAACTCCTGCCGATTCTGGACAATTTCGAGCGCGCCCTGGCTGCCCACACCGAGCAGAGTTACGAGGATTACCGGCGCGGCTTCGAGCTGATCTACCGACAGCTCGAGGATGTTCTGGCCCGCAACGGTATCTCGCGGATCCCCAATCCGGTGGGACAGCCCTTCGATCCCTTCTACCACCACGCGCTCGAACGCGTGGAGACGGGCGAGTATCCGGAAGGCACGGTCATCGAGGTTTTGCAGGCCGGTTACCGTTTTCGGGACCGGCTCCTCCGGCCGGCTCTGGTCCGTGTGGCCGCCCGGCCGAGCACCGATTCCGTGAACTAATCACCTGACCATGGCGGAGACTACCCAGCGAGACTATTACGAAATTCTCGGCGTCCCGCGGAACGCCTCTCCCGAAGAAATCAAGAGTGCCTACCGCAAGGCCGCGCTCCGCTGGCATCCGGACCGGAATCCGGAGAACAAGAAAGAGGCCGAGGAGCGTTTTCGGGAGGCCACCGAAGCCTACAGCGTGCTCTCCGATCCGCAGAAGCGTGCTCTCTATGATCGCTACGGCCATGCCGGACTTTCCGGGCGGCCGGTGATGGAGCCGAGCGTGGCCGATGTGATCGCCGACGAATTCCGCGACATCTTCGGCGATCTGTTCGGATTCGAGGACCTTTTCGGCTGGGGTGCACGCCGGCCGCGGCCCGAACGGGGCGCCGATCTGCGCTACGACCTGACGCTGACCTTCGAGCAGGCAGCTGCAGGCGTGCAGACAAAGATCAAGGTGCCGCGCCGGGAAATCTGCCCGACCTGCCGCGGCGTGGGAGCACGACCGGGGACCGGCATGGTCGTGTGTTCGGCCTGCCGGGGCTACGGGCAGTTGCGCTACCAGCAGGGGCCGTTCACGATTACCCGCACCTGCCCGCACTGCCGCGGGCAGGGGCGCGTCATTCGCGAAGTCTGTCCCACCTGCCGCGGGCAGGGCCAGGTCGAACGCGAGCGGACGATCGAAGTGCGGATTCCCGCCGGAGTGGATACGGGCACGCGGCTGCGCATCTCCGGCGAAGGCGAACCCGGGGTCAACGGCGGGCCTCCCGGGGATCTCTACATCTACGTGCGCGTTCAGGAGCACCCGTTTTTCGAGCGGCGCGGAGCTGACCTCTACTGCACGATTCCCATCAGCGTCGCGCAGGCAGCTCTGGGAACCGAAATTCTCGTTCCCACGCTCGAAGGCGAAGAACGGCTGCGCATTCCCGAAGGAACCCAGTCCGGCCAGATTTTTCGGCTAAAAGGCAAGGGGCTGGTGAATCCGCATGAAGGCGGTCGCGGCGATTTGTTCGTTCGCATTCAGGTGGTGATTCCGCAGAAACTGACCCGGGAGCAGCGGCGCCTGTTCGAGCAACTGGCCGAAAGCCTGCATGTCGAAAACCGGCCGGCGGAGCGCAATTCCAGCCTGTTCGAACGCATCAAGGAAATCTTCAGCTAGGCTCCTGGTCTGCAGGTGCGTGAGCGTCCATGCGGCGGCGTTTCTTTGTCGAGCGCTACACCGACGGCCGCGCTGAACTGAGCGGCGAGCGCGCCCATCACCTCATCCATGTGCTCCGCGCCGAACCCGGACAGATCGTCGAACTGACCGACGGCCAGGCCGTCTGGCTGGCGCGGATTGCCCGTGTGCGTGGCCAGCGTGTGGAGTTCGAGTTACTCGATCCGCTCGAATCACCCGAACCTGCGCCCGGGACCCGTCTGCTGGTCGGGATTATTCGCTTCGAGCGGTTCGAGTGGTGTCTCGAGAAGGCGACCGAGCTGGGCGTTCAGGAGATTCAACCCCTGGCTGCAGCGCGCAGCGAGGCGAAGCTGGTGGCAGCCGCCGGAAAGCGGAGGGCCCGCTGGCAGAAAATCGTGATGGCGGCGGCCGAACAGTCCAGGCGCCGCACGGTGCCCGCTGTGCTGGAACCGGTAGTTCCCGGCCGAGCCTTTGCTGCCGCTGCGGCGGCATCCGAACGGTGCTGGTTGCTGAGCGAGCGGCCCGACGCACCCCGGCTCCAGTGTTCAATGTTCGATCCGCCGCCCCGCAGTGTGACCCTGGCGGTAGGGCCCGAGGGCGGCTGGACTGAATCCGAACGGCTTGAAGCCCTGCAGGCAGGATTTCAGGAAATCTCGCTGGGTCCGCTCATCTTCCGGACCGAGACCGCGGCCCTGGCGGCCGTGGCGCTATGTCAACTGCTGTGGGCAGGCACGGCGTGAGCGGTCGGTTGCGCCCACCGCAGGTCGCGACTACCATGGGCTGTTCTTTTCGACCCGGAGCTGACGATTGTGCGAAACGACCGCATCCCCGTCTTCGTTTTCGCTGTGTTCATGGCCCTGAGCGCACCCGCCCTTCGCGCGCAGGAGCGACCGCTGCGCACTCCGGATGTGACCATCCTGCCTCCGGGCACCCTGCGGATTGAAGCGGGGCTGGACTTCCTGCAGGGTGTGGATTTCCCCCTTTCCGGTCTTTCGGGCGACCTGACGGGCGTTGGAGTGGTCCGATTGCGCATGGCGGTAGGCAGGCGTGTCGAAGTGCAGCTCGAAGGCGTCGCGCAGAACTTCCTGCAGGTGAACCGTCAGGTTCCGGCACCCGTCCATCCTCAACTGACAGGTGGCGATTCCACGCATGACGTTGGAGATTTTTCTCTGTGGACCAAACTGCGGCTGGTTGCCGAGAACGGGCACCCGGCGCTGGCCTTTCGGTTCGGCTTCGAGATGCCGAACTCGAATCAGGCCCGCGGGATCGGAACGAACACCACAAACGTTTATGCGAGCCTGATTGCCGAAAAGCACCTGGGCAAACTGGACCTCTTCGGACAGAGCGGGCTCGGCATCCTGCAATCACCGAACGCGCAGTTTTCCCAGAACGATGTCTGGATCTATGGCGGGGCCTTTCGCCTCCCGGTTTTGAAAAGCCTGGCTGTGGCCGGCGAGGTCGCCGGCAGACACTCCACACGAAAGCTCACGCCGGCGCTGTTCGGCACCGAGAGCCGCGGCCAGGGACGGCTGGGGCTGGTGTGGACGTTCGGGGGCTTTCAGTGGGATGCCGCCGCAGTGGCCGGGATCTACCGCAACGACCCGACGACCGGGTTCACCTTTGGCGTCAGCCGGAATATTCGCCTGTTTCACTGGAAGTGAAAACCGGTGAATCGGTCTTTTCGATCAGGAATAACGCACCCAGCGAAGAATCTCCATCACCGACGGACGCTTTCCGTAGACGAGCACGCCCACGCGGTAGATTCGCGCTGCAATGTAGACGGTGCCGGCCGTGGTCAGTGCCAGCAGCAGCACGGCCAGCACGATCTGCCACAGTGGAGGTGTTTCCAGGGAAATGCGCAGAAGCATCAGGATCGGTGAGAAAAACGGGATCTCGCTCAGCACGACGGAGGTCGTCGAGGCCGGGTTCTGCATGACGGGGATGAACAGGACGAAGCTGGCGATGACCAGCGTGGTGACCGGCATCTGGATCTGCGCCGCGTCCTGTTCGCTCGAAACCGCGGCGCCGACGGCTGCGTAGAGAGAGGCATAGAGAAGGTAGCCTCCCAGGAAAAACACCACCAGCCAGATCCAGACTTCGAGAGGAATGTTGAGCCGCGGCATGCGCGCACCCGGGCTCAGCATCTGGGCCGCAAACTTCGCATAGGCGGTCAGAATGGCGCCGGCCGTGGCCCAGATGAGGTACTGCGTCAGCCCTACGGCTCCCACACCCAGAATCTTTCCGGCTAACAGCCAGATCGGCCGCACCGAGGAGAGAAGAATCTCCATAATGCGACTGGATTTCTCCTCGATCACGGCCCGCATGGTGGTCATGCCGTACATCAGCAGCGTGGCGTAAAGCACGGTGGCCAAAAACACGGCAGGTAGAATGGTCTGGCCGTGTTCTTCCGCTTCGGTGGCTCCGACGATTTTGAACAGCCCGAGCCGCACCGGAGTCGTGAAGAGCGTGGCGTCATCGAGGGAGAGGTGTTTTTCGCGAAGCCGCTCGAGCAGCAGCACGCGCGTCAAAGCCTGTGTCAGGGTTTCGGTGAGCAGCGGATCCGACGGGTTGCGGGCAGCGAACTCGGCCCGGCCGGTGCTGACGGCGTCGTCGGGGACAATCAGGAAGCCGTCGAGCCGACGCTCGAGCACCGCCTTGCGGAGTTGATCGCGCATCGCAGGCAGACTGGCCGGGCGCTCGATCAGTTCCCCAACGTTGAGCCGCGGACCACGTCCCTGCGTTTGCTCCAGGGCGCGTGCGAGCTCCTGAGCCATCCGGCCAGTGCCGTCCACCAAGGCGATCCGCATGGGATGACGGGACTGCCGGCTGGCAATCCACAGCGGCAGGGCCAGTGAAGCCGTCATCACCAGCGGCAGCCCCAGCGTGGACAGCACGAACGTGCGGCTGCGCAGCCGCGTCCAGTATTCCCTCCAGATGATTCTTGCCAGCTTACGCATGAGCCGTCTGCACGGTTTCGATGAAGATGTCCTGCAGAGAAGGTTCGACCAGCTCGAAGCGGGTAACCGGGGCGCCCTGCTGCAGCAGGAAGTGGAGAACGCTGCGATGGTCCATGCCGGGCCTGAGCCGCAGCTCGACCACACGGCCGTGGTGCGCAATCCGGCTGGCGAACGGCGTCAGATCGTAGCCGCCGGCCTGGCCGTCGAACTCCAGCACCAGAGTGTTCTTGCCGTAGGATTGCTTGATGCTGCGCAGGTTGCCACTCAGCACGGCCCGGCCGTGATGGAGCAAGCAGATCGCATCGCACAGCATCTCCACCTGGTCCATCCGGTGCGTGGAAAGGATCAGGGTGGTTCCGCGTGCGTGCAGTTCGAGCAAACAGTCCTGGACCATCCGGGCGTTCACCGGGTCCAGCCCCATGAACGGTTCGTCCAGAACCAGAAGCGGAGGGTCGTGCAGCAGGCTGGCAATGAGCTGCACCTTCTGCTGCATGCCTTTCGACAGCTCCTGGACCCTGGATTGCGCCCAGCCCGCAATGCCCAGGCGCTCCAGCCACAGATCGGTGCGCCGGCGGGCCTCAGCCCCGGAGAGGCCCTTGAGGGTGCCCAGAAACGTCAGGATCTCGCGCACGACCATCCTCGGGTACAGGCCGCGTTCTTCGGGAAGGTAACCGGTCAGATCCTGTGCGGAGTCGTCGAGTGCCCGGCCGAAGATGCGGATGCACCCTTCGTCGGGAAGCAGGATGCGCAGGATCATGCGCAGCGTAGTCGTCTTTCCGGCACCATTCGGGCCGAGCAGGCCGAAGATGGTGCCGGCGGGAACCTGCAGGTCCAGCCGGTCCACGGCGGTGACGGTGGCATAGCGTTTGGTGACGGCTTCGAGCACCAGCGCGGGAGCGGAGTTCATCGGATGCAAGCCATGGCCGGCTAGAGGCGAGTAGAGACCTTACCGCAGAGTGGCCGCAAGGGAAAGTGGGTGCGACCCGGCTGGTGTCGAGACTGTCGCGAGATCCGGCGGTCCGGCAGAGGAAAGTCGTGTTATACAATGAAGGGTACGCTGAGGGCGAAGGAAGACGATGGAAGCATCCGGAAGCTGGGTCCGCGAGCTCAGAGGCTGGGTGCTCGATCTGGCACTGGCTCTGGGCATGGCCGTCTTCATCGTCGTTTTCCTCTACCAGCCGGTTCGCGTCGAGGGCACCAGCATGGCGCCGTCACTGGCGGACCGGGAGCGCATTTTCGTCAACAAGTTCGTCTACCGCTTCGGACCGATTCACCGCGGCGACGTGGTGGTGTTCTGGTATCCGCTGGATCCTTCGAAGTCTTTCATCAAGCGGGTCATTGGTCTACCCGGTGAGACGGTGGAAATTCGACGCGGCCGCGTCTACATCAACGGCCGGCTTCTGCGGGAGCCCTACGTGCTGCCGCAGTATGCCGACAGGGCCAGCTATCCGCCGGTGCGCGTACCGCCGGATGAGTACTTCGTTCTCGGTGACCATCGAGACAGCTCGAACGACTCGCGGATGTTCGGCCCGGTACCCCGTCGGTTCATCTACGGCAAGGCCGTCTTTGCCTACTGGCCGGTGGAATACTTCGGCCTGATCGGCGAAGCACCGGCGGCTGCAGCACGGTAAGCGCAGGAGGAACTGCTGAGCGAAACGCAGCCCCACGCCATCCTGGCCCTCGAGGATGGACGGATCTTTCGAGGCCGCGCTGCGGGTGCCCGTACCCGGCGCGGTGGCGAAGTTGTTTTCAACACCAGCCTCACCGGCTACCAGGAAGTCTTCACCGATCCCAGCTACTGTGGCCAGATCGTGTGCCTGACCTATCCCCACATCGGCAACGTGGGGGCCAATCTCGAAGATCAGGAATCGGATCACCCGCAGATCGAAGGGCTGGTCGTACGCGAATTCTCCTCGCTGGCCTCGAACTGGCGGTCGCTGCAGACGGCGCAGGCTTACCTCGAACACCATGGCATTCCGGTGGTGTGGGATGTGGACACGCGGGCGCTGGTGCGTCACATCCGCAGCGTGGGTGCGCTACGGGGCGTGCTGGCCACCGACGGTAGCTCCCCGGAGGCGCTGGTGGCGGAGGCGCGTGCGCTTCCACCGATGGCGGGCCGGGAGCTGGTCACCCGGGTGAGCTGCCGGGAACCCTATGTGTGGACGGAAGGCCTGCCGCGGTCGGTGGAACGGCCGGCGGCATCGGCGGTCGGGGAAACCCGATTTCGCGTCGTCGCCTACGACTTTGGCATCAAACGGAACATTCTGCGCCTGCTGGTCGAAAACGGCTGCGCGGTGACGGTCGTCCCGGCACGGACTTCTGCTGAAGATGTGCTGGCCCTGAAGCCTGACGGGGTCTTTCTTTCCAACGGGCCGGGCGACCCCGAACCGGTGGAGTTCGCCGTCCGCGAAATTCGGCGGCTGCTCGGCCGCGTGCCGATGTTCGGCATCTGCCTGGGCCATCAGCTCCTCGGGCTGGCGCTGGGCGGCCGCACCTTCAAACTGAAATTTGGCCACCACGGCTCGAATCACCCGGTGAAGAATCTCGAAACCGGCCGGATCGAAATTACTGCTCAGAATCACGGCTTTGCAGTGGACCCGGATTCGCTGCCTGCCTCCGAGGTGGTCATCACCCACACCAACCTGAATGATGGAACCAACGAAGGGATGCGACATCGCAGTCTGCCGGTTTTCAGCGTGCAGTATCATCCCGAGGCATCGCCGGGACCCCATGACGCCCGCTATCTGTTCGGCCGTTTCGTCGAACTGATGAGCGAGTTCCGGCGATCCTGAGGTGAGTCCTGCGGTGGGAGAGGATATTCCGGCGGCATGCCCAGACGAACTGACATCCGCAAAATCCTGATCATCGGTTCCGGGCCCATTGTGATTGGACAGGCCTGCGAGTTCGATTATTCGGGCACACAGGCCTGCAAGGCATTGCGGGCCGAAGGCTACGAGGTGGTCCTGGTGAACTCCAACCCGGCTACCATCATGACCGATCCCGAGCTGGCCGATCGCACCTACATCGAACCTCTGACGACGGAATGCCTGGAGAAGATCATTGCGCGCGAGCGGCCCGATGCCCTGCTGCCGACAGTGGGTGGACAGACCGGCCTGAACCTGGCCGTGGAACTGGCCGAGCGGGGCGTGCTCGAACGCTACGGCGTGGAATTGATCGGAGCCTCGCTGCGGGCCATCAAGGTGGCCGAGGACCGGCTCTGGTTCAAACATGCCTGCCGGCGCGTGGGGCTGGATGTGCCGGCCTCGGTGCTGGTGAACAACGTGCGCGACGCCCTACCGGCGGCCGACCAGATCGGCTATCCGGTGGTGATTCGCCCGTCGTTCACGCTGGGAGGCACAGGCGGCTCGATTGCCTATAACCGGGAAGAGTTCGCCGAAGCCATTGCCCGCGCGCTCGATGCCAGCCCCGTGCACGAGGCACTGGTGGAAGAAGCCGTGCTGGGGTGGAAGGAATTCGAGCTGGAAGTGATGCGGGATGCCGCCGACAACTTCGTGGTGGTCTGCTCGATCGAGAACGTGGATCCCATGGGAGTGCACACCGGCGATTCCGTCACGGTGGCTCCCGTGCAGACCCTGACCGACCGGGAATACCAGCGGATGCGCGACGCAGCCGCGGCCATCATCCGCGAAGTCGGCGTAGAGACGGGCGGGTCGAACATCCAGTTCGCCGTTCATCCGGAAACGGGCCGGATGGTGGTGATCGAAATGAATCCGCGCGTATCGCGCAGTTCTGCGCTGGCCAGCAAGGCGACGGGCTTTCCCATCGCCAAGATTGCGGCCAAGCTGGCGGTGGGCCTGCTGCTCGACGAAATCCCGAACGACATCACCCGCAAGACACCCTCCTGTTTTGAGCCCACGATTGATTATGTCGTGGTGAAGATTCCGCGCTGGCAGTTCGAGAAGTTCCCCGGGGCCGACACGACGCTGGGCACGCAGATGAAGTCGGTGGGCGAAATCATGGCCATTGGCCGCACCTTCAAGGAAGCCCTGGGCAAAGGCCTGCGATCGCTCGAAGCGGCACCACCCAGAATTCCGCCCCATCCCGAGCCGGCTCTACTGCGCGAGCGCCTGGTGACGCCCAACCCGGAGCGGCTGTACTGGATTTTCGCCGCGCTGCGGTCGGGGATGGATACGGCGACCATCTGCGAGCTCACACGTATTGACCCCTGGTTCATCGGCCAGATGGCGGAAATGGTGGAGATGGAGCGGCGGCTGGTGGCGGTTGGCTGGGACCAGGTTGACGCGGAGCTGTTGCGTGCGGCCAAGCGGGAAGGGCTGTCAGATGAGCAACTCGGGGCGTTGTGGGGCGTTTCTGCCGGACAGGTGCGCGAACGGAGAAAGCGGCTGGGCATCGAGCCGGTCTTCAAGCGTGTAGACACCTGCGCGGCGGAGTTCGAGTCCTACACACCGTATCTCTACTCGAGCTACGAGGACGAAGACGAAGCCGAGGCGGATGACCGGCCGAAGATCGTGATTCTCGGCAGCGGGCCCAATCGCATCGGGCAGGGCATCGAGTTCGATTACTGCTGCTGCCACGCAGCCTTTGCGCTGCGGGAAGAGGGGTACGAGACGGTCATGGTCAACTGCAATCCGGAGACCGTCTCCACCGATTACGACACCAGCGACCGGCTCTATTTCGAGCCGCTCACGCTTGAAGATGTGCTCGAGGTAGTGCGCCGGGAACGCCCCCGCGGTGTGATCGTGCAGTTTGGCGGGCAGACTCCGCTGAACCTGGCGCTGGACCTGAAGGCGGCCGGTGTTCCGATTCTCGGCACGGCGCCCGAGTCCATTGATCTTTCCGAAGATCGGCGCCAGTTCAGCCGCTTGCTGGCCGACCTGGGCATACCGCAGCCCCTGCACGGGACGGCAATGGATCCTGACGAAGCCGTGGAACTGGCCTCGCGCATCGGCCTGCCCGTGCTGGTGCGGCCCAGCTACGTCCTCGGTGGCCGGTCCATGGTGATCGCCTACGATCTGCAGACCGTGCGGGAGTACGCTGCCCGGGGTACGGGAGCCGGGGCCGGCCGCGCCGTGCTGATCGACAAATTCCTCGAGCAGGCCGTCGAAGTGGACGTGGATGCCGTTGCCGACGGTACCGACGTGGTCATCGGCGGCATCATGGAGCACATTGAAGAAGCCGGTATCCACTCGGGCGATTCTTCCTGTGTGCTTCCACCGGTGACGCTCTCGCCCGCCGTACTCGAGCAGATCCGAGAGTACACGGCGCGCCTGGCGCGGGCACTGCAGGTGGTCGGACTGATGAACGTGCAGTTTGCCGTGCAGCGAGACCGCGTCTATGTACTCGAGGTGAATCCGCGGGCTTCGCGCACGGTGCCCTTTGTCAGCAAGGCCACCGGTGTACCGCTGGCGAAGGTGGCGGCGCGCGTGATGGTGGGACGGCGCCTGCGGGACATGAACCTTCCGGTGGTCTCCTTCGACGGCATTTCCGAAGTGGCCATACGGGACTATGTTTCCGTGAAGTCGCCCGTGTTCCCGTTCAACAAATTCCGGGGCGTGGATATTTTGCTGGGCCCCGAGATGCGCTCGACCGGCGAGGTCATGGGGATTGCGCCGGGTTTCGCGCAGGCCTTTGCCAAAGCGCAGGCGGCGGCCGGTGCAGCGCTGCCCGTGAGCGGAACGGTCTTCATCAGCGTGAACGACCGCGACAAGGCCGGCATTGTGCCCGTGGCGACCGAGCTGGCGCGGGCGGGCCTGCACCTGCTCGCCACCCGCGGTACGGCCGCGGCTCTGCGAAGTGCCGGACTGCCGGTCGAAACGGTTTTCAAGGTCAACGAAGGCCGCCCCAATGTCATCGACTGGATGAAAACCGGCCGCGTGCAGCTCATCATCAACACACCGCTGGGCCGGGAGTCTTTCTACGACGAAGTCTCCATTCGTCGCACGGCGCTTCGCTACAACATCCCCTGTATCACCACACTGGCGGCCGCCTATGCGGCGGCCCGGGCCATTGGCTCGCTCCGGCAGCAGGCCTTCAGTGTGGCTCCATTGCAGGAGTTGCTCGGGGAGCGCCTGGCGGTGCGAACTCAGCCACAAGGGGAGCCCCGTGGTCGCGAGTAAAGCCGAGTGGCTGCGCGGCGTCTTCGCCGCTGTGACCACTCCGTTTGATCGGAACGGGCGTCTGGCGGCCGGGAAGCTGGCGGAAAATCTCCGTCGCTACAATGCCACGCCGCTTTCCGGGTATCTGGTGACGGGATCCACGGGAGAAGCCGTTCTGCTGACGGCGCGCGAAACCGAGCAGGTCTGGGCGACGGCGCGCGAGGCGGCTGCACCCGAACGCCCGGTGCTTGCCGGTATCGCCGCCGAATCCGCCCGTTCCTGCGCCATTCGGGCGCGCCGTGCGGCTGCACTCGGTGCCTCGGCGGTTCTCGTACGGACGCCGTGCTTCTACCGGCAGCAGACCAGCGAAGATGCACTGGTGCGCTTTTACATGGTCGTGGCCGATGCCTCGCCTGTCCCCGTGCTGGCTTACTCGATTCCGCAGAACACCGGCGTGGCGGTCAGGGCGGCCCTGCTGCGAAGGCTGATGGAACATCCGAATATCGTGGGCATCAAGGACAGCTCGGGTGATGTCGCAGCCTTGCAACAGATGGCGGTGGAGGTCCCGCAGGCCGCCGTGCTGGTGGGTACTGCATCGGTGCTGCGGCTGGCCCTGCTGGCGGGAGCCTGCGGGGCGATTCTGGCACTGGCCGCTGTCGTCCCAGGATTGTGTGTCGCACTGTACCAGGCGGTTCAGGCGGGCGACGACGCCCGTGCCCGGAAGCTCCAGCAGCAGTTGCTCCCGGCGTCCGACGTGCTGGTCACCCGCTACGGCATTGGTGGACTCAAATATGCACTGGACCGGTGCCAGTATTACGGAGGCCCACCACGCCTTCCTTTGCTTCCGCCGGACGCTGCAGCCCAGGCCACGATTCGTTCAACCCTGCAGGAACTGCTGGCGGTGGCTGCGGCCGTAGCCTGAACGGGCGAAGCCAGCGCCGGGGCTTTTGCCCGCGCCGTCATCAACCGTATAAGATGGCGGCCGATGGATTGTAAGCCGATTTCCCCCGCCACCCTGCCTCACGTCAGCAGGCTTTTTGCCCACTTCGTCGAGGATTTCATGCGCGTATCCGAGTTCTATGCCCATCCTCCGACCTGGGCGGGCGTGCTGGAGGCCGGCCGTCGGGCGGGACGCCCGCCGGAACTCCGCAGGGAAGTGGCGGCAATTCTCCGGGCGCAGAACCACTGCGTCGGCGCCGATGAGGCGACGCTGCGGAACATTGACCGGCTGGAGCAGGGCGCGGTGGCGGTGGTGACCGGCCAGCAGGCCACGCTGTTCAGTGGCCCCGCTTACTCGTTCTACAAGGTGCTGGCCTGCATCCGGGTGGCCGCCGAGCTGACCGCCGCGGGGATCGAGGCCGTTCCCGTTTTCTGGCTGGCGACAGAAGACCATGACCTGCAGGAGGTCAGCGCCTGTACCTGGCACACGCGCCGCGGACTGCGGCGGTTTGAGCTGGTGTTCGATGCGCGGGTTCACGGGCAGCAGGTGGGGCGGGTGCCGTTGCCGGAACAGATCACCGAACTGGTCGAGCAGGCCACAGCAGAACTCGAAGGGCCTTCTGCGCCGTCGGTGACGCGCGCCCTGGAGCGTGCCTATCGCCCCGGCCACACACTCGGCACGGCGCTGGCCATGCTGATGGCAGATTTGCTGGCCGGGCGCGGACTCATCGTGCTGGATCCAGTGGACCCGCGATTCCATCATTTGGCACGAGGACTCTATCGCCGTGTGCTGGACCAGGGGATGAGCATCATCGAAGCGTTGCTCCGGCGGAGCGAGCGGCTGGTTCAGCACGGCTATCACGCCCAGGCACGCATTCTGGAAGACAGCACGTTGCTGTTCATCAATCGCCAGGGCCGGCGCCTGCCTCTGGAGCGGCGCGGCCGGCTCTTCGCTCTGGGAGAGGAGCTGCTGGAGCATCGAGACGTCGTCGAGATGATCGAGAAGTATCCCGAAGAGGTCAGCGGCAATGTGCTGCTGCGCCCGGTCGTGCAGGACGCATTGCTCCCGACGGTCGCCTATATTGCCGGACCTGCCGAAGTCGCCTATCTGGCTCAGGCCGAATGCCTGTACCAGATGCTGGAAGTGCCCATGCCGGCGGTGCTGGCCCGCCCGGGTTTCACGCTGGTCGAACCGCCAGTCCGGCGTATTTTGAACCGTTACCGGCTGACGGTCGAGGACGTTTTGCAGGGCCGGCAGCAGTTGCGCCCGCTGATGGAACGCGAGGCTCTTCCCCAGGAGCTGTCCGCAAGCTTTGCCGAAGGCGAAAAGGCACTGCGCAGCCTGCTGGAACGGCTCCGTGGCCCGTTGACGCAACTGGATCCGACGCTGGCCGGAGCGCTGGATACCGCCGAGCGGAAGATTTTCTATCACTTTGAGAAGCTCCGCGAGCGGGCCGGACGTGCCTGGGATCAGCGGGCCGGTATTCTCGACCGGCACGAACAGTTTCTGCTCGATTCGCTTTATCCGCATCACACGCTGCAGGAACGCGAGCTGTGTCTGCTGCCGTTTCTGGCGCGGCGGGGCCTGCCGTTGATGGAGGAACTGCTGGCCTGCGCTTCGGTGTTTCCGCCGCGGCATGTGGTGGGCGAGCTGGATGGTCCAGCCGGGCCGGACGTCGCTGCAGAATGGCAGCCGGGAGGTGCGCAGACGGCATGAAGTCTTCGTCGCAGGTCTTCGAGCGGACGCTCGAGCTGAAAACCGCGCGGCGCGTCGAGCTGGTGGAGATCACGCACGAGCTCGACCGGATCGTAGCCAGCTCGGGAGTGACCAGCGGCGTCTGCATCGCCTACGTGCCACACACGACGGCAGGGCTGATCATCAACGAAAACGCCGATCCCGATGTGGCGGCGGATATCGAAGCCACGCTGGAGCGCCTGGTGCCGCGGAGTGCTGCCTACCGGCACACCGAAGGCAACGCCGATGCGCACATTCGTTCGGTTTTGACCGGCGTCAGCCAGATGATCCCGGTAGCGGGAGGCCGGTTGAAACTCGGGCGCTGGCAGGGCGTGTTTTTCTGCGAATTCGACGGCCCGCGGCGGCGGGAAGTCTGGGTAAAGGTTCTGGGCGATGTGGGTGGCTGAAATGCTGCACCGGGCAACCGCATTCGGCCTGTACGTGCAGGTGCCCTTCTGTGAGGCGAAATGCACATACTGCAACTTCCCTACCGGCGTGGCACCGCGCTCGTTGTTCGACCCCTACCTGGAGGCGCTTTGCCGGGAAGTGCGCGAGTATCCCGGCCTCTACCGTCAGGCCGGGATCGAAGGCTGGGACGTTGCGGAGCCGATCGAGGCCGATACCCTCTACATCGGAGGTGGCAGCCCGGCGCTGCTCGGTCCGGATCGGCTGGGCCGGCTGCTCGAGGCGCTGCAACAGCAGTTTCGGCTTCGAATCGTCGAGGCGACGCTGGAGGTGGATCCACAGCAGGTGACGGCAGAGGCAGCGCAGGCCTGGCGGCGGCTGGGATTCAACCGGATCAGCCTCGGCGTGCAGTCCTTGAACGACCGCGAACTGGCCTCCGTCGGGCGCCGCCATCGCGCGCACGACGTCATGGTCGCTACCGAACGCCTTCGTGTGGCCGGATTCACAAACCTGAGTTTTGATTTGATCATCGGTCTGCCCTATCAAACGGAGCAGTCCTGGGAGGCCTCGCTTGCCGGCGCGATCGCTCTGCGCCCCGAACACATTTCCGTTTACCTGCTGGAAGTGGACGAACACAGCCGGCTGGGGCGAGAAGTTCTCACCGGGGGCCGCCGTTACAGTGCGCAGGCGCTGCCGACCGAGGAGGCGATGGCCGAGTGGTATGAACGAGCCAGCTACCAGCTGGAGGAGGCAGGCTACCGGCAGTACGAGATTTCCAACTGGGCTCGGCCGGGTTTCGCTTCACGACACAATCTCAAGTACTGGCTGCGGATCCCGTATCTGGGCTTTGGTGCCGGGGCGCATTCCTTTGCCGGCAGACAGCGCTGGGCGAACCGTGAGGACCCGCGCCGGTACATCGAATGCATTCAGAGCGGCCGGCCAGCGGTGCAATTCGTCGAGCAACTCGGGGAAATGGAGGTCCTGGAAGAAGAGCTGCTTCTCGGTTTGCGGCGCACCGAAGGAATTGATCTGGCCGATCTCGGCCGAAGATACGGGGATGCGGTTACACGCGGTCTCGAGAGGCTCGAGCAGCAAGGCTGGCTGGAGCGATGGCAGGGAAGGCTGCGGATTCCGTCGCCGCGGCTGACCGTGGCCAACGAAGTGCTCGCCGAAGTTCTCCGGACCTGCGCATAGCCGGACCCGGAGCGGAAGAGAAACAAGGGGGATCGATGGGCAGCCCTCCTGTGGACTTGCGCAGTGACACGGTGACACGACCGACCCCCGCCATGCGTCGCGCGATGGCGGAAGCCGAAGTGGGCGATGACGTATACGGGGAAGACCCCACCGTCCGGCGACTCGAGGAACGGGCTGCCGAGCTGTTCAACAAGCCGGCAGCGCTGTTCGTGCCGTCTGGTTCGATGGGGAACCTCATCGCCATCCGGCTGTGGGCGGGAGCCGGCCGCGAGGTGATTTGCGAAGAACAGGCCCATATCAATCAGTACGAACTGGCTTCGATGGCTGCGCTGGCGGGTGCTTTTCCTCGTCCCCTGGCGGAACCTCAGGGATGGTTGCCCTGGTCGCGGGTCGAACGTGCGATTCGGCCGCGCATTTATTACCTGTCGCAGACAGGTCTGGTCTCACTGGAGAATACGCACAACATGGCTGGAGGGATCGTCTACCCGCAGGCCGAGTTCGATGCCGTCTGCGACGGTGCTCATGCTGCGGGTCTTCCCGTGCATCTCGATGGAGCCCGCATCTTCAACGCTGCGGTGAGCACCGGGCTCTCCGTCGCGCGGCTGACCGAGAAGGCGGATTCGGTGATGTTCTGCCTGTCGAAAGGGCTGGGCGCACCGGTGGGTTCCATGTTGCTCGGCCCGGAGGAGTTCATTCGGGAGGCGCGGACCGTCCGGAAGATGCTGGGCGGGGGAATGCGCCAGGTGGGCGTACTGGCAGCAGCCGGGCTGGTCGCGCTCGAGGAGTCGCCGGCACGGCTTGTCGAGGATCACCAGAAGGCTCGGTGGCTGGCACAGCAACTGGCGGAGATGCCCGGCATTTGCCTTGATCTGAGCCGGGTGCAGACCAACATCGTCATCTTACGCATCACCCGGCCCGACCTCACAGCCACGGAGTTTTGCGACCGGTTACAGAAGCACGGCGTCCTGGCGGGAGCTGTGGGGCCCGATGCGGTCCGCATGGTCACCCATTACGACGTTTCGCAGGCGGGCATCGAGCGGGCCGTGCAGGCGGTGCGTGCCGTTCTGACGGGTGCCTGAAAGGGCTGGTTTTATCCCTACATGCGGCGGGCCTTTTCCCCTTGAAAACGAAAAAGCGGGGTCGCGCATTTGCTCGCCCCGCTTTCCGCGTTGATAGGTAACCCCGTCGGATTGGCTAAGCGAGACCGCCTTACGGCCGGGGTTCGCGACGCTCGCGCATCCGCATGCGCATTTGTTCCATTTCCTCTTGATACTGCTTCCACTGGTCGGGGGTCAAAATCTGCTTCAAACCGTCGTTGCGTTCCTGCATCAGCTTCTGCATCTCTGCGCGCCGCTCTTCTGGCGTGGCCTGAGGGTTGTTCTGCATCCAGGTCTGGCGTTCCTCTTGCAGTTTCTGCAGGAGGGCTTTGACTTTTTCGGTCTGCTCGTCGGTAAGCTTCAGCCGTTCCTTCAGCCTCGTGGCCTGTGCTTCGGGCGACATGGCCGGCCCGCGTGGTTCGCCACGCTGGCGCACCGGGGGCCTTTGATCGGGCTGCTGTGCGGCAACCGGGATCAACGGCAAAGCGAGGCCAATAACCAGCAATCCTGGCAATAAGCGCTTCATGAACGATCCTCCTTGAGGTACCGGGTATCGGGTGATGACTTCCCTCTGCTTTGTAAAACACCGCAGGGGTTCAGGAAGTTTCGGTCCCGGGACGGGTCTGGAGGAGCACCTCACGGGAAGAAATCGCTTTTGATTTCCCCGGCTTCGGGGGACAATACCAGCAGGAACACCGCTCAGGGGGTTCAAGGCATGTGGCGAACCGGACCAGTCGTGGTTGTGGCGGTATGCGTTTGTGTAGTCACTCCGCTGTGGAGCCAGACCCACTGGGGTTTTTACACCCCGCCCGACCAGAAAAAGCCGCCGGCCACGGCTGTGCGCGAAACGCGCAGCCCGGATGGGCTTCGAGTGACCGAAGCCGGTCGCATCGCTGGTTCTGACACCCCTGCAGTTCGGCGCGTCTCTGTGCCTTCCATCAACGGTGGAACGCGCACGCTGGTGGACGAAGAGACCGAAGTGGTGCCCTCCGGGTCCGGAATGGAGCGCCGTATTCACCGCATCTACGGACAGGATCCCGATGGCCGGCGGCAACTGATTGCGATCGAGGAGAGCACGGTCCGGACGCTGGCCAACGGGAAGGTGGAGACGGTCACCTCCTATTCCCAGCGCGATGCCAACGGCCGATTTACCCTGGCGCGGCGCGAGGTCTCGACAACTGTCCCGCGCGGCTCCGGTCAGTCGCACACAGAAACGGTTGTGCTGGTTCCCGGGCCCTACGGGGCACTGGCTCCCCAGGTGCGCTTCATCGAAGATCAGGAGCAAAACGGTCAGGTCTCTCGCTCGCGCCGCGAGCGGCTCGTCCCGGACGGAAACGGGCGCTGGGTTCCGAACCAGATGACGGAGACGATCAAGCAGAACCAGAATGGAGCGGAAGTCACCGAAGAGCGGCTCTACGCGATTGACGCCAGTGGTGCTCTCGCGCTGGCGCGGCGCACGGTGGACCGAACACAGGCTGGACCCGAAGGCACCGCTCGCGAAGAGCAGGACATCTATATGGTTCCCCCGGGGAGCGAAGCGGGGACGCCGGGCGGCGGACTCGTGTTGATGCAGCGGACCCGTACTGTGCGAACGCGCACACCCTCGGGCGACTGGGTGACGCGGCAGCAGGTGGAAGAGCGCTCGCCCGTGGCCATGGCCGAAGGTCTGCGGGTCACCGGTGCGGTCGTGGAGGTCGAGCACCGGGCACCCGACGGAACCGTGAAGTCGCAGCAGACGGTCCTGGCCACCGACGGCAACCAGCAACTGCGCACCGTGCGCATCTTCGAGAAGCAGGCCAGTCCGAACCAGTAATTCTGCGCCATCCTCGCCTGGTTGCGCTTCCGGATCAGCGCAGACGCAGGCGCATTTCTGCCAGCACCGGCAGATGGTCGGAAGCCAGCCGCGTCATCCGCGTACGCACGCGCCATATACGGACCAGCTCGAGATGCGGGTCGAAAAAGATCTGCTCGAGCGGCAGCAGGGGCAGCACGGACGGAAAGGTGCCTGCCAGACGGCGGCTGCGGAGCCGTGCGGCTGCCAGTGTGGCGTGCAGCCTGCGCGGGCGCCATTCGTTGAAGTCGCCCAGCACCAGGCGAATGCCCACCAGGCCGGGGTGCAACAGCACGCGCGGACTCGAAAGTTCGCGGATCTGCCGTTCCCGTTCCAGCCGTGATGTACCGAGGTGCACATTGAAGACGTGCAGCAGCAGCCCATCCCCCATCCTGAGGTCCACACGCAGGCAGCTTCGCGGCTCGCGACCGGGTCGGCTGAGGTCATAATGCGCGGCGCGCAGAACGGGGAGCCGTGTCAGCAGGAGATTGCCATAGAGGTGCCCCCGGTAGAGGCGCGTGGGAGCCAGCACGGGCTGCAGGCCCAGCCGCTGCGCCACAACGGAGATGGTCGGGTAGACCGGATGACCCCGCCGCGCCAGCACGACTTCCTGCAGGGCCGCAATGTCGGGCTGCAGTTGTTCGAGCAGGTGAAGAACGCGCTGCGGGCGTACGCGGCGGTCCCAGCCACGCCAGCGATGAACGTTGTAGGTCAGCACGCGGAGCCGCGCAGCGGGCATGGCGTGCTGGTGCAGGTTCTCTCCACTCATGATTGCTCTAAGGAACGATTCGTCTCTCTGCGGCGCCGAAGCCGTTGAACGAGCTTCCGACGAACGCGGGCGCCTTCTGCCGGCGGATCGATACCCAGCAGGCGGAGGCGGCGGCGCCACAACCCGTAAGCCGTCAGGATGAGGCCGGCGCCGAGCCAGCCCGCCACCACAGCGAAGGGCACGGCTACCAGCGGAGGCCAGAGCAGCCCTGCGGCCGCTAGGGCCATCAGCAGGAGTCCGGTGGTGAGCATGAGACGGACTTCGGCCGGGCCGAGAGTCCGCCGCCGGGTGATCACAGCTCCGATCGTGCTGGTGATGGCCACGACTCCCGAAGCGGCTCGACCCGCGCTGCCACGCGCTCGCACCGCGTCCGCGCCCCGACGATCTGCGCTCAGCGGACGCACGCGGCGGCGTCCCAGCAGCACGATTTCTGTGCTCCGGGACAGGTCCTGCAGGTACATCTGCTCCATTTCGGCTGCGAATTCTTCGTCCTCAACCACAACGTCCAGTTCCCAGTTCCCGATCCAGCTCGCCAGGTTGAGGTTGGTAGAGCCCACGCGGGCCCAGCGGCCGTCGGCGACGGCAGTTTTGGCGTGCAGCATCGGTCCGTTCCACTCGAAAATGCGGACGCCCGCTTCGAGCAGGGGTCTGTAGGCTGTCCGGGAGAGGGACCGCACGAAGGGTACGTCGGTGGCGCGGGGAACCAGCAGGCGTACGTCCACACCATCGAGTGCCGCCGAGGCCAGTGCGCGAACATAGGGCGTCGTGCCCACAAAATAAGCATCGGTCAGCCAGATGCTCCGCCGGGCCAGAGCGGCAACCAGCTGGTCCAGCCGGTAGAGGCCGGCGGTTTCCGGTTCGCTGGCCACGATGCGCAGCGCCACCGTGCCGGCTGGAGCCAGGTCTTCTTCGCCGGGCTGTTCTTCGGGCGGAAGCGGAGGCCCGGCGAGTGCCCAGGTGGAGGCAAAGGCAGCCTGCAGGGGAGCCAGCGCCGGCCCTCGAATCGCCACGCCCGTATCCCGCCAGGGTTCGATCCCACGCGCTGGATTGCCCACCCAGTCATCGCCCACGCACAGGCCGCTGACAAAGGCGATCCGGCCGTCCACGATCAGCATTTTGCGATGATCCCGGCCCAGCCAGCCGAACGGATTGGTCCATTCCGGTGGGTTGAAACAGCGCACCTCGACCCCTGCCGCTTCCAGGGCCCGGCGGAACCGCCGCCACTGCCAGCCATGGCCGCGGGCGCCGAGCCAGTCGTAGAGAACGCGCACCCGTACGCCCTGCCGGGCTTTCTCCATCAGCAACTGTGCGAAACTCCAGCCCGTGCGGTCTGGATGGACGATGTAGCTTTCCAGGTGAACGTAGCGGCGGGCCTGCTGAATGGCGTCCATCCAGGCAGGGTAGTTTTCGGCAGCGTCACGAAGCAGGCGCACGCTGTTGCCCGCGATCAGCGGGGCCCCTGCGGCGCGGGAGAAAGCCTGTTCGGCAAGCTGACGCACCGACAGGGTCGCCGTGGCCATCAGGGGGTGGGTTTCGGGGAGTGCCATGCCTGTTAGAGACAGGCTAGCACGAATCGCGCGAGAGCCGAAAGCGAAGCGAATGGGCGGCCGACCGGCTGGTGCCGGGGGGCGGAATCGAACCGCCTACGCCAGCCTTTTCAGGGCTGCGCTCTACCGGTGAGCTACCCCGGCAGCTGGAAAAATCTGGGTGCATTTTAAGCCATGGGCAGCCTCCGCGCCAGCCGCCCTCAGTGCATGGCTTCGTCCCACTCTTTCATCCAGTCTTTTTTCTTCAGCACCTCGCGCGGACGCGGTCCGTCGGCCGGGCCTACGATTCCGTCGCGCTCCATCATGTCAATCAGACGGGCGGCGCGGCCGTAGCCGATGCGCAGGCGGCGCTGGAGTGTGGAGGTCGAGGCACGGCCCATTTCGCACACGATGCGCACGGCCTCCTCGTAGAGTTCGTCGTCGAAACCTTCCTCGGCCGCGCCGAGCTCGGCGCCCTCGGCCTGGTCGTCGGCGGGAGGTTTGAGCAGGTCTTCGTTGTAGCTCGCCTGTGCCTGCTCGCGCCAGAAGTCGCAAACCGCCACGATTTCTTCCTCGGTGACCAGAGGTCCGTGAATGCGCTCCAGACGGGCCGAACCGGCGGGCAGGTAGAGCATGTCGCCGCGTCCCAGCAACGCCTCGGCCCCGTTGGCGTCGAGAATGGTGCGTGAGTCCACCTTCGTTGCCACCCGGAAGGAAATGCGGGCCGGGAAGTTGGCCTTGATCAGGCCGGTGATCACGTCCACCGAGGGCCGCTGGGTGGCCAGGATCAGGTGAATCCCTACGGCTCGCGCCATCTGTGCCAGCCGGGTGATGGACTCCTCGACGTTGTTGGTGTCCACCATCATCAGGTCCGCCAGCTCGTCAATCACGATGACGATGTAGGGCAGCCGCGCCGGGCCCTCACCCTCGCCGCTGCCGGCTGTGGTGATCTGCCGGTTGTACTGTTCGATGTTCCGCACGCCCCGCTGGGCCAGCAGCTTCAGCCGGGATTCCATTTCGCGGGTGGCATTTCGGAGGACATTGGACGCCACCCGGGGATCGGTCACGACCGGTGCCAGCAGGTGCGGAATGTTTTCGTACAGGCCCAGCTCCAGTCGCTTGGGGTCGATCAGCACCAGCTTGAGCTCGTCCGGCGTCGCCCGCAGGATCATGGAAACGATCATGGAGTTGATGAACACGCTCTTGCCTGTGCCCGTGGCGCCGGCAATCAGCAGATGCGGCATCTGCGCCAGGTCGGCCGTGCGAATGCGCCCGATCAAATCTTTGCCCAGCGCAAACGTGAGTTTCGAGATGGACTGGACGAACTCGGGCGATTCCACCACTTCGCGCAGCGCAATCGTCTGGCGGTGCGCATTGGGAACCTCGATGCCGACCGTCGATTTGCCGGGGATGCGCTCGATCAGGATGGATTCAGCCCGCAGCGCCAGGCAGAGGTCGTCGGCCAGCGAGGTGATGCGGCTGTACTTGACTCCGGCTTCCGGGCGAAACTCGTAGGTGGTGACGACGGGTCCGGGATTGATCTGGGTGACCTGGCCGGCCACTTCAAATTCCTGCAGTTTTTGCTCGATGGCCCGGGCGTAGTTCTTGAGTTCGTCTTCGTCGAACTTGTGAGGTCGTTCCGGAAGTCGCAGCAGGCTGGTGGGCGGCAGGCGATAACCCGTGGCTGCAGCAGCGATGCGCGGGCCTGCTGTGGAGGCGGCTCTGGTGGCTCGCGGCCGTGGCGGTGGAGCGACCACGATGGACTCCGGCGGAGCAGAGGAATGATCGGCGGCCGCCGGGCCGGGCTCAGGGGCCGGTGGCGGAGCGACCTGCAGTGGCACCGGCGGGCGCCCCTGCTGACGAATCCGCTGCAGTTCATTTTTCTCCGCGGCGCGGCGCCGCGCGTTGCGCCACTGGCGATAGGCCTGAGCGACACGGGTCAGCAGGGTTTCCGGCCACAGCCGCTTGAGGATGCCCGGGATGGCCGAAAACGAAAACTTCGTGGCCAGAAACAGCCCTACAAAAAGGCCTGCCAGAGCCACCAGCGCGGCACCCAGCGGATTGAACAGATGCCGGAGAGCTCGTGCAGCCAGCGTTCCCACCAGGCCGCCGGGATCGAGCAGCCCGGCCAGGGGGTGGAGCGGGGTCATCGCCAGCAGCGCATCCAGCGCAACCAGCACGACAACGGAGCCTGCAAGCTTGACTCCGGGTGCGCTCGCCGGCCGGTTGCGCAGCCACCGCAGCGCCACTACCAGAATTCCAACCGGGACCAGAAGCGCCGCATAGCCAAAGACCTGATACAGCAGATCAGCCAGGAAGGCTCCTACCGGTCCGATCCAGTTCCGCGTCAGGCGTTCGGTTCCCGGTGCGGCGACGTTCCAGGACGCATCCAGGTTGTGATAGGAGACCAGACTCAGCAACAGCAGAATGGAGACGGTCAGACCAATGAAGCCCACCAGCTCGTTCAGTCGCCGGTTTTCCGACGGTGTCAGCAGGTGCATTCACACACTCCAGGCAGGGAAGGCAGAAGGCCGACTGCGCGGGCGCTAGCGCGCAGCCGCATGCTGGAGGAACCAGAGCACTAGGATACCGGAGCCCAGGGCCACACGGTAGTAGACAAATGGCATCAGGGTCCGAAACTGCAAATAGCGCAGGAAAGCTGCAATCGCCAGATAGCCGCTCACTGCCGAAACCGCAACGCCCAGGAGGATGGTGGGGAGCGAGACGACTTCGGTGCCCAGGCGAACCGCATGGAGCAGGCGCGGCACCTCCACCAGAGCGGCACCGGCGATGACGGGCGTGGCCAGCAGAAACGAAAATCGGGCAGCAGCCTGCCGGTTCATGTCCCGCCAGAGGGCTGCGGTGATGGTGGCGCCGGAGCGCGAAACGCCCGGGATGAGCGCGCACGCCTGCGCCACACCAATGGCCACAGCGTCGTTCACCTGCAGGACTTCAACATTTCGCCGGTACGACGAGCGGCGTTCCGCCCATGCCATCAACAACCCGACGACGATCATGCTGGCCGCAATGAGGGGGATGCTGCGCAACTGCTCTTCGACGTAGCGGTGACCGGCCACTCCGGCAACGGCCGCGGGAGCGGTGCCGATGACGATCAGCCCGAGCAGACGCCTGCGGGATTGCATTTCGAGCGAATTACCGGATGAGACAGAGGCCGTGGGCAGGGTGGCGCGCAAAAATGCTACCCAGTCGCTCCAGAAATAGCTCACCGCGGCCAGGAGCGTTCCTGTATGCAAGGCGACGTCGAACGCCAGGCCGGGGTCACTCCACCCAGCGAGCCAGGGAAAAAGAATGAGATGGGCCGTGCTGGAAATGGGGAGCCATTCGGTCAACCCCTGCACGATGCCCAGAACGATGACCTGATAGACGGGAATGCTCATCCAGTTTTTCTCCGGTTGCTGCCGCCGCGATCCAGTCGCTTGGCCATGAGATAAGCATCGGTGCGGTCGGAGTAGTAGCCGGGCAGGGTGCCGGTGATCCGGTAGCCGTGGTGTGTCCAGAAAGCAATGGCCGGGGCGTTTGCCACCGAGGTCTCCAGTTCGACCCAGCTCACTCCGGCCCGGCGCATCTGATCCTCGATGGCCTGCAGAAGCGTGGATCCGATGCCCTGACGGCGGTAGCGGGCCAAAACGTCGAGCGTAATCAGGTGCCCCTCCTCACCCTGCCAGAAGGCCATGACGAAGCCCACCGGACGGCCCTCGACAAGGGCCAGCAGACACCGCACACCCTCCTGCTCGAGGAAGGCCTTGAGCGTGCCGCGACTGTAAGCGACTTCCGGGGCATAGCAGCTCCGGTCGATCTCGTACAGCACGGGCAAATCCGCGCGAGTGCAGGGACGCAACACGACCGGCAGACGCGTCTGCCCTTTTCCTGAAGGCGGTTGCGAACGCTCGTCCATCGCAGCTCGGAAAGGTGACCGGAAGGCCGGCGCTTCCCTCAGACCTCCAGGATGACGGGAAGGATCAACGGACGGCGGGCCATCTGCCGCTTGAGGAAGCGCCTCAGGTCGGTGCGGATTTTCTCCTTCATCACGGTCCAGTCGCTCTTCTCCTCCGGGTTGGATTCCTCGATCGTTCGCAGGACGATTTCCCGGGCCCGTGCGGTCAGTTCCTGCCCGTCGTCGGGAGGCACCAGGCCGCGGCTGACGATTTCGGGCTGTCCTTCGATGCGTCCGGTGTGTTTGTCAATCGCAATGATGGGGATCAGCACGCCGTCCTGGGCCAGGTGTTGCCGGTCGCGAATGACCACGTCTTCGATCTCCTCGAGCGAGCCCGCATCCACGCAGACACGGCCGGCAGGAACCGGCTCGCCCAGAACGGCTCCGCCTGGGCCCAGCTCGACGGGCTGGCCGTTTTCCACCAGCAGCACCTGCTCCTGGACGACGTTCATCTGCCGGGCCAGCGCGGCGTGCAGGAACAACTGCCGGTATTCACCATGGATGGGAATGAAAAACCGCGGCCGCACCAGATTCAACACCAGGCGGAGTTCTTCCTGGCTGGCGTGGCCGGAGACGTGGACCGGCTGGCCGCCTCCGTCGTCGTAGTGGACCAGAGCGCCCCGCCGAAACATGTGGTCAATCATGCGGAAGATGGCCCGTTCGTTGCCGGGGATGATGCGGGCCGAGAGGATGACCGTGTCGAGCTCCTCCAGTCGCACTTCCCGGTGGTTGCCCACGGCAATCCGCGAGAGAGCCGACAGAGGCTCTGCCTGCGAGCCGCTGGCCAGCACCAGAATCTCGCGCGGCGGGAAGGCACTCACATCCTGCGGCCGCACCAGCAACCCGTCGGGAATCTGCAGGTAGCCCAGGTCATGGGCAATTTCGATGTTGTCGAGCAGGCTGCGTCCGACCAGAACCACTTTGCGGCCCGCCGCGTGTGCCAGGTCGAAAATCTGCTGGATCCGGTGAATCGAGCTGGCAAAGCAGGAAACGAAGACCTTGCGCGGAGCGTGCTGGATGAGGTCTTCCAGCCGGGACCGGACGGCCTGCTCGGACGGAGTATGGCCGGGGCGTTCGACGTTGGTGCTGTCGCTGAGCAGGGCGAGCACCCCCTGCTCGCCGTAGTGGGCCAGGGCATGCAGATCGAAGGCGCGGCGATCGAGCGGGGTCGGATCGATCTTGAAGTCCCCCATGTGCACGATGGTACCGGCGGGCGTCTGAATGGCGAAGGCCACGCAGTCAGCGGTGCTGTGCGTGACCTGAATCGGGTCGATCAGAAAAGGCCCGAGACGAAATGCCTGGCGCGGGGCCACCTCCTGCAGACGGACCTGTTCGACCAGCCCGTGTTCCTCCAGCCGCCGGCGCACCAGAGCCAGCGTGAAGCGGGTCCCGAAAACGGGAACGTCGAGGTCCCGGAGAATGTACGGCAGGGCGCCAATATGGTCTTCGTGTCCGTGTGTGAGCAGGATCCCGCGGATGCGATGGCTTTGCTCCTTGAGGAAGGTGATGTCGGGGATGACCACATCCACGCCCAGCAGTTCGGCTTCGGGGAACATCAGTCCGGCGTCGATGACGACGAGGTCATCGCCGCTGGCAACAGCGAGCATGTTCAGCCCGAATTCGCCCAGGCCTCCGAGCGGAATCAGCCGCACTGACGCTATGGTCAACCCTGTGCCCTGCTTGCCTCGAAGTTCGATTGGTTCATGCTACCACACGGCCGTGTCGTGCCCGGGAGGCAACTAGCTTCGGCGGGCAAGGAAGACGTAACCGAGCAACTTGTAAACCAGGCGAGCGGCGAGAAAATCCGAGGCGTGGTGGCCGGGCTGGGGCAGGAGTTCGACCACGTCAAAGCCCACAATGGTTCGGCGCTGCGCCACCAGCCGGAGAAGTCCGATCACCTGGTACCAGTTCAATCCGCCCGGTTCGGGCGTGCCCGTGGCGGGCACCAGCGCAGGATCGAATCCATCGAGGTCTATGGTCACGTACACGTGCTCGGAAAGATCCGTCACGACGCTCCGCGCCCAGCTCTCGAGCGGCCTGTGGACAATCTCCTTGGCCCAGTAGATGCGGGTGTTCAGGCGGGGCAACGCCTCGGCCTCTTCTGCCGACAGCGAGCGAATCCCTACCTGCACGGCCGGACATCGCTCCACCACACGGCGCATGGCACAGGCATGGCTGTAGGGATTCTCCTGATACGCTTCGCGCAGATCGGCATGCGCATCGATTTGCAGTACGCTCAGATCCGGGTAGCGTTCGCGTGCAGCGGCGACCAGCGGCGGCGTCAGGGAATGCTCTCCACCCAGTGCCACAGGAAATTTTCCATCGGCCCACAGGCGCCTGCCTGCGGTCTCGATCTCTCGCAGCACGGCTTCGAGAGGTCCTTCCTGCGTCTCTACGGCCGGCAGGGTGGCGATCCCGCACAAGCGGTAGGGCTCCAGTTCCAGCTCCTCGTCATAGAGTTCCATGTTGCGGCTGGCGGCCAGGATGGCGGCCGGCCCGTTGCGCGTCCCGTTCATGTAGGTGGTAGTGCGTTCCAGTGGGACCGGCAGGATGACGGCGGCGGCGCGATCATAGGTGGAAAACTCGGGTGGCAGCCCGCCAAAGTTTTCCGGAGCTGCCGTTCGGTAAAACATCTCCTGCATCCGTTCACTCCGTGCCCGCTCTGCGGAAGCACCATTTGGTGGCCATCGGACCACCGTGTAGCATGGGGAGCTTTCCGGTTCCGGCGCCTGCTCGCTGCGGCCCGAATGGGAAGCGGGCTGCCAGGCTGAAGGCGCCGGAGCGACGGGGCGAGCGAAGCATACTGACGGGGGAGGGAAATGGCAAAAGGCAAGAAGACCGCGACCGGGCGGGTGCTGCACGACCCTCTGCAGGACCGTCTGCAGCCGATCTATCCGCTTGATCTCTCGCGGATCCGCACGATCGACGATCTGGTCCGCGCCATGGGACAGACGGCCTTTACCGCCCGTCAGGTGGGCGATGCCGCCGACGTGCTCGAAGCGATGGTGCGCGACCCCGACTGCTTTGTCGTGCTCACGCTGTCGGGCGCCATGACGGTGGCCAAGATGGGCCTGGTCATCTGCGATCTGATCGATGCGGGAGCCGTGCAGGCGATCGTCTCCACCGGCGCGCTGATGGCCCACGGGCTGGTCGAAGCCACCGGCCGCTCGCATTTTCGCTACGATCCGCGCATGGACGACCGGGAGCTGTTTCTGGCCGGGTACAATCGCGTCTACGATTCGCTCGAGCCAGAAGTCAATCTCGACCACGTCGAAGCCATCGCCGACCGCATCTTCGCATCCTGGGATCCCGGCGAGCCGGTGTGTAGCTGGAAGCTGCATCAGCGCATCGGCGACTATCTGGTCCGGCACGAGCGCGGGCGGGGCATTCTGAAATCTGCCCGCCTGAAGAACGTTCCCGTCTACGTGCCCGCCTTTACCGACTCGGAACTGGGGATCGACCTGGCGCTGTTCAACCGGCACCGCAGGGCGCGCGGGCTGCCGGTCCTGCGCTACGACCCCTACGAGGATTTCGAGGATTTTGCCAGCCGGCTGCTGGCCCAGAAGCGGCTGGGGATCTTTACGATCGGTGGCGGTGTGCCCCGCAACTGGGCCCAGCAATTCGGAGTGTACTCGGAGCTGCTGATTCGGCGGGGACTCGCACCGGCAGGCGAGCTGAAGCGGTATCACTACGGCGTGCGGATCTGCCCCGAGCCGGTGCACTGGGGCGGGCTTTCGGGGAGCACCTACTCCGAGGCGGTGTCCTGGGGGAAGTTCGTACCTCCTGAAGAAGGCGGCCGGTTTGCTGAAGTGCTGGAAGATGCTACCGTGGCGCTGCCCCTGGTGGCCGGAGCCGTGCTCGAGCGCATCGGCTATCTCAAGCCAGGACGTGCCCCCGCGAAGAGCCGGCGGCGCTAGTCGTCGTCGCCGAGCAGAATGGCTGCTGCCACCACCGTGGTCCACAGACCCCGTTTGTCGCCCACCGCCGACTGCGTGATGTTCATCGTGCGGACGATTTTGTTCGAAATTCGGTAGACCTCTTTCTTCTCATCCCACGACAGCTCGGGGTCGAATTCCACATTGAGCGTGGTCGCCAGCATCTCCGCCGCGAGCTCCTCGCAGTACTCCCCGGCGACCTCTTCGGTCTCACCGAAGGAATGGTGCTCGGACAGATACCCGTACATGGACTTGTCGGCCGGCAGGGCCACGCCAATGCCCGCGGCGATCAGCCGGTGCGGCTCCCGGGTGGAGTTTTCGCTGATGACGGTGAAGATGACCTGGCCCGGCTTCAGGTGTTTGAGTCCCTCGCTACGGGAAATCAGCTTGGCGCCGGGAGGAATGATGGAGGACACGCGGACAATGTTGCAAGCAGCGATGCCGGCCTGCCGCAGCGCCAGCTCGAAGCTGGACAGCCGCTCGCGGTGCTTGCCGACACCTTTGGTCAGGAAAAGCTTCTTCGCGATGAAGGCCATCGTCGTGTACGCGCTGTCATGCGCGTCGAAAATTAGCAAGAAGGACCGCGGGTGTCAATGAACAGAAGGTAGGAGTGCAAAACGCACCGGCAGCAGCCGGTCCAGCCAGGGCACGGCTGCCTCCGGAGCGGTCGGGCGGCGCGATGGATGGGTGGCCTCGTGCAGCAGGGCACGGCGTGCTGCATCGGGCACGACGCGCCAGTTGCCATCGGGCTGCTCGATCATGCGATGAGTCCGCGCCAGCCAGTCCACGATGAGTTCCCGCACCTCTTCGTTCGAGCGGTACACGATGGGCTGGCCGTTCAGCATGCGATAGCCGCCGCCTCCGCTGTAGCGGTAGTTGTTGACCGCCACGCGCAGCGTGATGCGCGGATCGAGCGGACGGCCCCGGTAGCGCAGGTTGCGAATGCGCTGGCCTACCGGCCGGCTCAGATCCATTTCGTAGCTCACGCCTTCAGCGGAATCGGCGCTGTAGCCCGGCAGGCGAAGACCCTGCGGCCCCGGGGGCCAGGATGGGAAAAAACTGGCGGCATGCTCGAGCGCCTGACGGAGTTGTTCGCCGGTCAGTTCGACTGTATAGAGCCAGTTCTCATACGGGTACAGCGCAAAGATCTGCCGCACCGTGACAGTTCCCGCCGGAAACACGGTGGTCGGCACGAACATGGTCGCCAGCGAGACATCCGCATGGCCGCTGTCCAGTTGCACCCGATGAATCAGATCCACCAGAGCAGTGTCCTCCACTCGCCCGGTGAGTCCCTCCAGTTGTCGGTTCAGAGGGGCCAGAGGCGTATCCAGGTAGGCCTCGACCGGCTTGCGATAGGGAGCGATCAGCGCTTCCAGGCTGGCGTCAGGGGCTACCGTGCGATCAATGGGTAGCAGATGCGACCGCTTGCGCGTCACATGCCAGCGGCCGTCGGCTGCCTGTTCGAGCTCGACATCGGCCTCGGCTACCGACTGGCCCCAGAAGCGTGCCTGTGCCAGCAGCACGCCGTTGACGAACTTCTCACCCAGCTCGCGGTGCGTGTGCCCGAAAAACAGCACATCAATTCCCGGAACCTGTTCGGCCAGTTCCCAGGCCACGTTTTCCTCGGGGTACAGCACGGGAAACGGGCGGCCCGTAGCCGGGTCGCGGTCCAACCCTGAATGCACAATGGCCACCACCAGGTCCGCCTGGCGGCGCACTTCGGGAACGATGGCGCGCGCCGCCTCGACAATGGGGCGGAAGCGGTAGCCGCGGTAGTGCTCGGGCAGCTCCCAGTGCGGAACGGCAGGCGTGACGAAGCCGATGATCCCCACGCGCACACCACCGATGGTTTTGATGGTGTAGCCATCGAAATGCGCCGGTCCGGAGGCGTAGTCCTGTTCGAGGTTCGCTGCCAGCCAGGCAAAGTGCGCCTGCTGGTGGGCGCGCCAAAGGGTTTCGAGACCAAAATTGAAATCGTGATTGCCCAGGGCGACGGCATCGTACTGCAGGGCATTCATGGCGGCGATGACGGGATTCTCGCCTTCGGGCTGCCGCCGGGCATAGAAGTAGGCCAGGGGAGAGCCCTCGATCAGGTCGCCACAATCGAGCAGCAACACATGGGGGTGCGTGGCCCGAACCTGACGCACCACCGTGGCGACCTTGGCCAGCCCCCAGTTGGCAGGACGGTTGCGCAGATCATCCCATGCGGCCAGATGCCCGTGCAGGTCGGTGGTGCTCAGCAGTGTCAGCGTGACGCGATGCGCCGGCTGGTGGCTGCAACCCGTGCACAGCAGGAGCGAGGCGAACAATATCCTGGGGATCCGTAGCTTTCTCCGGGGTTTTGGATCGAGTTCGCTCACGGCTGCAGCCTCCCTGCGGGCGTCATTTGCGCGCGCATTTTAGCATCCAGTGTTTGGCGGCCAAACAGATCCGAATGCCTTGCCAAACCTGCGCACCGCTTCCTATACTGGCGCGCCGGAGCGGACACGCTGCCGGAGGATGGCAGACTGAACGATGGCGAACGGAACCAGGTCCTCTCCCTCAGTTCCACCCCAGGCCGTTCCCGTTGCTGCGGCAACTCCCGACCGGGCGTATTTGCTGGACAAACTCCACTCGCTCAGCGGCCTGGTGCCGATCGGCGCTTTTCTCGCCGAGCACTTCTGGTCGAACAGTTATGCTCTGGTGAGTGCCCGGCGGTATGACTGGGTGTCCTATGAGCTGCAGACCATTCCCTGGCGGCCTCTGGTCGAGTGGGGATTGATCTTCCTGCCGATTCTGTACCACGCCCTGTACGGCTTCGTCATCTGGAGCCGGGGTCAGAGCAATGTGCTGCGCTACCCGTATCCGGCGAACTGGATGTACGTGCTGCAGCGCTGGACGGGCCTGATCGCGTTCCTGTTCATCGGCTGGCATGTCTACGTCGAACGCATCCTCACCGGCGGCAAGTCCACATACGCAGACGTTGCAACGACCATGGCCAGCCCGGTCTATTTTGGCTTCTACCTGGTCGGAGTGCTGGCCACCTCGTTCCACTTCGGCAACGGCCTCTGGCAGTTCGCCAACAAGTGGGGCCTGGCGGTAGGGCCTCAGGCCCAGCGGCGCGCCGCCTGGCTCGGGGCGGCGGTCGGAGTGCTCTTTGCTCTGGTAGGCGTGCTGATCGTCATCGGTTTTCACTTCCAGTGGCGGCCGTTTGAGTTTTACGAACAGCGATGAAGAACCCCAGGGTGATTGTCATCGGAGGTGGACTGGCCGGACTGATGGCCACCATTCGCGTGGCGGAACTGGGTGTACCGGTAGACCTGTTCTCGGTCGTTCCGGTGCGGCGATCGCATTCGGTCTGCGCCCAGGGTGGCATCAATGCGGCCAAGAATCTCAAAGGTGAGGGGGACTCCACCTGGAAGCATTTCGACGACACCGTCTACGGAGGCGACTTTCTGGCCAACCAGCCTCCGGTGAAGGCGATGTGCGAGGCTGCGCCGGGCATCATCGACCTGCTCGACCGGATGGGCGTTCCCTTCAACCGCACGCCTGAAGGTCTGCTCGACTTCCGGCGCTTCGGGGGAACCCTCTACCACCGGACGGCCTTTGCCGGTGCCACCACCGGCCAGCAGATGATGTACGCACTGGAAGAGCAGGTCCGGCGGTTCGAGGCCGAAGGCAAAGTGCGCAAGCTCGAAGGCTGGATGTTCCTCTCGGCGGTGCTGGACGAAAAGCGCGTGGCCCGGGGGATAACCGCCGTGCATCTGCGGAGCGGGGAAATCCATGCCTTCCGTGGCGATGCGCTGATCGTCTGCACGGGCGGACTGGGTGCCATCTTCCGCCATTCGACCAATTCGGTGGCGTGCACCGGTTCCGCACAGGCGGCGCTGTTCCAGCAGGGGGTGGACTACGCCAACGCGGAAATGATTCAGGTGCACCCCACGGCGATTCCCGGCGAGGACAAATGCCGGCTCATCAGCGAGTCGGTGCGCGGTGAGGGAGGCCGCGTCTGGGTACCCAGAGCGCCAGGCGACCGTCGCGATCCGCGTTCGATTCCCGAGCGTGAACGCTTCTATTTCCTCGAGGAATGGTACCCGCGCTATGGCAACCTGGTGCCACGGGATGTGGCGGTGCGCGCCATCCACAAGGTGGTCTTTGAACTGGGCCTGGGCGTCGAGGGCCGGCCCATGGTGTATCTGGACGTGACCCACTTGCCCAGGCAGATGCTCGACCGCAAGCTGGGCGGGGTGCTCGAGATCTACGAGAAGTTCATGGGCGTGGATCCGCGCGAGCATCCCATGAAGGTGTTTCCGGCGCAGCACTACACCATGGGCGGGCTCTGGGTGGACAACGAACGCCAGGCCACCAACGTGCCGGGCATCTTCGCCGCCGGTGAGTGCGAGTATCAATACCACGGCGCCAATCGCCTTGGAGCCAACTCGCTGCTGTCGTGTCTCTACGGAGGCATGGTCGCCGGGCCGGCCGCCGTGCAGTACGCGCAGGGGCTCGATCAGGCAGCCGAGGACCTGCCGGACACCTTGTTTGAAGCCGAGCGGCGGCGTCAGGAAGAGATCTACGAGGACCTGTGCCGGCGGGATGGCGGAGAAAATCCCATCGCGATCTGGAAAGAGATGGGCGAGCTGATGACCGAGCACGTCACCGTCATCCGCTACAACAAGCAGCTCGAGCAGACCGACGCCCGGCTGGCCGAGCTGCAGGAGCGTTACCGGCGCATTAGCCTGCCGGATCGTTCCCGCTGGGGAAACCAGATCCTGCACTTCACCCGCGAGCTCGGGAACATGCTGGTGCTGGCGCGGCTGATTACGCAGGCGGCGCGGCTGCGGGATGAATCCCGTGGGGCGCACTACAAGCCGGAATTCCCCGAACGGGACGACGAGCACTGGCTGCGAACGTTGCGGGCCTCCTACGTGGACGGCCAGTTCCGCTTCACGCTCGAGCCGGTGGACACCTCACTGATTCCACCGCGGAAACGTCGCTATGATACCTGATCGAGCAGGAGAGCCGGCGTGAGCAGCGAAAACCGAACCATCCTTCTCCGCATTCGTCGCCAGGCGCGGCCGGAGGAACCGGCGCGATGGGAGGAGTTCGAGCTGCCCTGGCGCCCGAACCTCAACGTGATTGCCTGCCTGATCGAGATCGCCCAGCGGCCCGTCACGCGGGACGGCCGGCAGACCACCCCGGTCAGCTATGAGGCCAACTGTCTCGAAGAGGTCTGCGGGGCCTGCGCGATGGTAATCAACGGGCGGGCGCGGCAGGCCTGTTCGGCGCTGGTGGATCGGCTCGAGCAGCCGATCCGGCTCGAGCCGCTGTCGAAGTTTCCGCTCGTGCGCGACCTGGTCGTGGATCGCTCGAAGATGTTTTACGACCTCAAGCGCATGCGCTGCTGGGTGCCGCTCGACGGAACCTATGCCGTGGGACCGGGGCCGCGTGTTTCGCCCGAGGTGCAGCAGAAGGCCTACGAACTTTCTCGCTGCATCATGTGCGGCAACTGCCTGGAAGTCTGCCCGAAGGTCAACGAGAGATCCGGCTTTGTCGGTGCAGCCATTCTGAATCAGGTCCGGCTGTTCAACCTGCATCCAACGGGTGCCATGCACGCCCGGGAGCGCCTGCGGGCCGTACGCGGACCGGGGGGAGTGCACGAATGCGACAACGCGCAGAATTGCGTCAAGGCCTGTCCCAAACACATTCCGCTGACGGAATCCAACAACGATGTGAACCGCCAGGCGCTCCGCGACGCGCTCTGGGGCTGGGTGTTTGGCTGAGGCGGATTGCGGCGGCGCTGGCCGTGCTGTTGCTGGCGGGCAACGGGGTGCCCGCCGGTTCCCGCCAGTCCATTTCCATCAGCGAGCAGGCGCGGGCACTACATTTTTCTTCCATCGTCGTGGATACCCATGTGGATACCACCCAGCGCCTCTTCTGGGAGCACTTCGACCTGGGTACCCGCTCCTCGATCGGGCAGATTGATCTGCCACGCATGCGCGCCGGCGGTCTGGGGGCCGTCTTCTTCTCCATCTGGTCGCCGGGGACTCTGACCGGTCCTGCGGCTGTCGAGCGCGCACTGGACCTGATTGATGTGGTGCGCGAGCAGGTGGCCCGCCACAGCAATGATCTGGTGCTTGCGCTGACGGCCGAGGATGTGCGGCGGGCTCACGCCGCCGGCAAGATCGCCGTTTTGATGGGACTCGAGGGCGGGCACATGATTCACAATGATCTCGGCGTGCTCCGCCAGTTCTACGCTCTGGGCGTGCGCTACATGACCCTCACCCATACGGTGAATACGGACTGGGCAGATTCTTCAGGGGACCGTCCCGTGCACAACGGACTGACTCCGTTTGGCCGGAACGTGGTGCGCGAGATGAACCGTCTGGGCATGCTGGTGGACATCTCGCATGTTTCCGATAAGACCTTCTGGGATGCACTCGAAACGAGCCAGGCGCCGCTGATTGCTTCCCATTCGTCCTGCCGGGCGCTGTGCGCGGCGCCGCGCAATATGACCGATGACATGATTCGCGCACTGGGCCAGCATGGCGGCGTGATCCAGATCAACTTCCATGTCGCCTTTCTCAGCGAGGCCTACCGCGAGGCTGCCCAGAAGATTGCTCCCGAGATGCGCGTGGCGACCGAACGGGCCGAGGCCGCCTGCGGGCCTGATCTGGCCTGCCAGATCTATGCCGATGCACGCGTCAGCGAGGAACTGACACGGGCCGGGAAGCTGCCCCCGGTGAGCTGGGAAGCGATCCTCGATCACATTGATCATGCCGTGAAGATTGCCGGAGTCGACCACGTGGGTCTGGGCTCGGATATGGATGGTGCGGTGATGCCCGTCGGGATGGAGGACTGCACGCATCTGCCGCAAATCACCGAAGGATTGCTGCGGCGCGGCTACAGTCCCGAAGCGATCCGAAAAATTCTGGGCGGCAATTTGCTCCGGGTAATGGAGCAGGCCGAAGAGGTGGCCCGGCGCCTGCAGTCGGCAGGGCGCTAGGGGCTGGAGGTACATGACGCCGCCGCGTCTTCGGCGGCAGCAGCCAGAGCTTCTTCAGCCGCTGCGATAGCCTGCGCGATGTCGGCCTCCGTATGGGCGGCCGAGAGGAAGACCGCCTCGAACTGCGACGGCGGCCACAGCACACCGCGTTCCAGCATTGTGCGGAAGAAGCGCGCAAACTGCCCGGAATCGCTGCGACGCGCTGTGGCGTAGTCCCTGACGGGCCCCGCAGTGAAAAACACCGTCAGGAGCGATCGGTAGCGGTTCACGCAAACGGGCAGGTTCTTGCGTGCGGCGGTCGCTTCGAGCCCGGCTGCCAGTTGCCGGGCCAGGCTTTCGAGCCGGTCGTAGGGCGGTTGCCGCTCCAGAGCTTCGAGAGTCGCCAGACCACACTGCATGGCCAGCGGATTCCCGGATAGAGTTCCCGCCTGATAGACCGGGCCTTCCGGCGCAATGCGGTGCATCAGATCGGCGGGCCCGCCATAGGCGCCCACGGGCAGACCGCCGCCGATGATCTTCCCGAGCAGGGTCAGATCCGGGACGATCCCGAATTCCTGCTGGGCTCCGCCCCAGCGCAGCCGAAATCCGGTAATCACCTCGTCGGCGATGAGCAGTGCTCCGTGCCGCCGGCTGAGCGTGACCACGGCTTCGAGAAAACTTTTTTCGGGAGTCACCACGCCCATGTTGGCCGGTACCAGTTCGAGCACAACCGCGGCAATCTGGCTTCCGTGGCGGGCGAAGGTCTGCTCGAGCGCGGCGACATTGTTGAAGGGAATCGAAAGTGTCCGCTCTGCGACTGCAGCCGGAACGCCCGGGCAGGCGGGCAGTCCGAGCGTGGCCAGACCTGAACCCGCAGCTACCAGAAAGCTATCGGCATGGCCGTGGTAGCCGCCGTCGAATTTCAGCAAGAGTTCACGGCCGGTCGCCGCGCGCGCCAGCCGTGCGGCGCTCATCGCGGCTTCGGTTCCCGAGTTGACGAAACGAATTTTTTCCATCGCCGGGAACGCGCTGCGGATCTTTTCGGCCAGAAGAATTTCCAGTTCGCCGGTCAGCCCGTAGCTGAATCCACGAGCGGCCTGCTCGGTCAGCGCCTGAACCAGAAAATCCGGACTGTGGCCCCAGATCGCCGCACCCCAGGAGCCGATGAAATCGAGATACGCGCGGCCGCTGGCGTCCAGCAGGCGTGCGCCGGCAGCGCGGGTGATGACGGGGGGATGGCCGCCGACGGCCGAAAAGGCACGCACCGGGCTGTTGACCCCGCCCACCAGGACTGTGAGCGCCCGCTGCCAGAGCTCCTCGTTGCGGTTCAGCATGAGCGGAGCCACCGGGCCGCCTGGCGCGCGTGGTAGGTCAGAATGAAGTCGGCTCCAGCCCGCCGGATGGCAGTGAGAAGTTCGAGAACCGCCCGTTGTTCGTCGAGCCATCCCTGTGCGACCGCTGCTTTCACCATCGCATATTCGCCGCTGACGTTGTAGGCCGCCACGGGAACGGCGAACGCATCCCGGACAGCGCGGATGACGTCCAGGTAGGGAAGGGCCGGTTTGACCATTACCACATCTGCACCCTCTTCGATGTCCAGGGCGACTTCGCGCAGTGCCTCGCGCGCATTGGCCGGATCCATTTGATACCCGCGGCGGTCCCCAAACTGCGGAGCCGAATCAGCGGCTTCGCGAAACGGCTGATAGAAGGCCGAGCAGTATTTCGCCGCATAGGCCAGAATGCCGACGTGCGAGAAGCCGTGTTCGTCCAGTTGCTGGCGAATGGCACCGACGCGCCCGTCCATCATGTCCGACGGTGCGACCCAATCGGCGCCTGCACGCGCATGCGAGAGGGCCACTTCGGCCAGCAGCTCGAGCGTGGCGTCGTTGTCCACCTCTCCGTTTACCACAACCCCACAGTGGCCGTGCGTGGTGTATTCGCACAGGCACACATCGGTGATCACCACCAGCCGCAGATTCGCCCGGCGCACGGCCTCGACCATCCGCTGGACCGGGGCATCTGCTGCCCAGGCCCGGGAGCCGCGTTCGTCTTTGCTCTCGGGGATGCCGAAAAGAATGACGCCTCCGATGCCTTCCTGCTCGACGGCCCGGCATTCTTCGAGGGCCCGGTCCACCGATTGCTGGTAAATGCCGGGAAGCGACGGAATTTCGTTTTGAATGCCTGTTCCCGGACAGACGAACATCGGATACACCAGGCTGGCTGGAGTGAGTGTCGTCTCACGTACCAGAGATCGAATGGCTTCGGTTCGCCGGAGCCGTCGCGGCCGATGCTGTGGGTAACTCATTCTTCCTCCCTCGGATCAGCCCGTTCGGAAAAGAAACGTACAATTCCTTCGCAGAGATCGTGGACCGAAGGATTTCCGGCTTCGACCGCCACGGGAAAGCCAGCCTCGCGGATGGCGCGCGCTGTGGTGGGCCCGATCGCCGCCAAATACATCTGGCGGCAGAGGGCTCGCAGGGCGTCTGGCCCGACGCGCTCAAGAAAGAAATGAAACGCTGAGGGGCTGAAAAAGGTCACCATGTCACACCGACCTTCCAGCACTTCCGCCAGCGCAGTGGTGTCGGGTTCGCCTTCGAGGGTGCGATAGGCCACCACCGCCACCGGGATAGCACCGGCAGCTCGAAGGGCTTCGTCCACGTCGCTTGGCGCCCGATGGCTGCGGGGCAGCAGGACGCGGCAGCCGCGCAACTGCGGGGCCAGTTCTGCAACCAACGCCAGCGCTCCCGCTCCGCGCCCGGTGTAGGCGACCGGCCAGCCCTGCTCTTCGATGGCCGAGGCCGTTGCCGATCCCACCGCGGCCAGCCGTGGCCTCCCACGCGCCAGCATCTGAGACAGCGCCACGCCGAGCTGCTCGGCCCGCCGGGCAACAAAGCTTACCGCGTTGCGGCTGGTGAAAAAAATCCAGTCGAACTGCTCGATGTTTTGCAGGGCATTGTCGAGCGCAGTGGTGTCTTCGGGAAGGGCGAATTCCAGCAGCGGCACCGACAGGACCTGAGCTCCGAGGGCAGCCAGTCTGGAAGTCAGTTCCTGTGCCTGCGCCGAGGAGCGCGTGACAGCAATGCGCCGCCCGGCCAGCGGGCTCTGTGCAGAGGCGGTCATGACGAGCCCGAGGATGCCGGGGCGCGGGCCAATGCCAGCAGGCGATCGGCGCCTGCGTCGAGGAGCCTGCGGGCAAGTTTTTCCCCCAGGGCGCGGGGAGCATTCGTCGGCCCCTGCTCGCTGAGCCGCACCAGCGTCTTTCCATCGGGAGATGCCACAGCGCCGATGAGCCACAGCCGGTCTCCCTCCCGCCGGGCAAGCGCCCCGACCGGTACCTGGCAGCCGCCGTGGAGCGCACCCAGCAGAGCGCGCTCGGCTTCGACCGCACACCGTGTGTCGGCATCATCCAGCCCGGCGAGCAGGCCGTTCAGCGTGGCGTCCTCAGCGCGAGTCTCCACGCCGATGACGCCCTGAGCGACGGCGGGGAGCAACAGGTCGGGCTCGAAGGTCTGCGTGATCCGGTGGTCGAGGCCGAGGCGTGCGATACCGGCGCGGGCCACAACGATGGCATCGAAATCACCCCGATCGAGCCGCGCCAGCCGGGTGTCCACGTTTCCTCGCAGCATTTCGACCTGCAGATCGGGCCGCAGATGGCGAAGCTGCGCCTGCCGGCGAATGCTGCTGGTTCCCACACGCGCACCTGTCGGCAGTTGCTCCAGAGTGGGTGCCGTGCGACCGATCAGGCAATCGCGTGGATCATCGCGGCGCAGAAGCGCCGGAAACGACAGCCCGCCCGGAATCTCGGTGGGTACGTCTTTCATGCTGTGCACGGCCAGATCCACGCGACCGTCCAGCAGGGCTTCCTCGAGTTCCTTGATGAACAGCCCCTTCAGCCCGGTTGCAGCGATCGGCGCCCCACGCAGACGATCGCCCGAAGTCTTGATGATGACAATCTCGGCAGGCTGGCCCTGCGCTTCCATCCAGCGCCGTACCTGCTCTGCCTGCCACAGAGCAAGGCGGCTGCCGCGCGTTCCGATCCTCCAGACCTTCATGAACGATCTCGATCGAGTCCGAACAGTTCGCGCAGCGTTTCCAGCCGCTCGAGTTTCTGGCGCCAGGTCCGCGCGCGGTGCAGATTCTGCGTGGGCGCACTCAGCCAGCACTCGAGCAATTCCCGCGTGAGGACTTCCACCAGTGCGCGCGTTTCCGCGGGCATCTGCTCCAGGTGCGGCGCGTGACGGGCCAGCACCTGCTGCCGCAACTGCTCGAGGCGCTCGGCGAGGCTGGTCAGCAGCGCGTCCGAGTGCGCGCTGGCCAGCCAGGCGGTGAGTTTGCCGAGCTGTTCGCTCACGACCGCCTCGGCGCGGGGAATCTCGCGCTCCCGTGCGCGCCGGTTTTCCTCGACGATTTCGCTGAGATCGTCGAGGTTGTAGAGGTAGAGGTTGTAGAGGTCGGCGGCGCTGGCCTCCACGTTGCGCGGCACGCCGAGGTCGAGCACGAACAGCGGCCGGTTCTGCCTGCGCTCCATGGCCTGCGCCAGCAGCGTCCGTGAGAGGACCGGCTGCTGCGCCTGGGTTGCGCTCACGATGAGATCAGGCCGCGCGATCAGCTCCGGCAGCTCGTCCCAGCTCAGCGCGCGGGCGCCCAGGCGGCTGGCCAGAGCGGTCGCGCGCTCCGGGTGGTTGCTGACCAGCCAGAGCGATCGAACCCCGCGGTGGACGAGCTGCTCGGCCACCTGCTGGGCCATTTCGCCCGAACCCACCACAAGGGCCTCCCGGTGCCGGAAATCGCTGAAAATGCGCTGGGCGAGCTGCAGTCCCACCGACGCCACCGAGACCGGGCGCTGCCCGAGCTCGGTTTCAGCCCGCACGCGCTTGCCGGTATCGATGGCCGCCTGAAAAATGCGGTCCAGCACCGGGCCGGTCGAACCCCAGAGGACGGCCTGCCGGTAGGCCTGCCGCACCTGGCCCAGAATTTCGGCCTCGCCCAGGACCATCGAGTCCAGCCCTGCAGCGACACGAAACAGATGCTCAACGGCTTCTAGATCACGCCGGCGATAGAGGCAGCCGTTGAGCGTTTCCACGGAAATCCCAAAGAAACGGGCGAAAAACTGTTCGAATGGAGTGAACGTCTCCGTCTCCGGCCCGGCGGGGACCACATACAGCTCGCTCCGGTTGCACGTGGACAGGATGACGAGTTCCTCGGCCAGCTGCTGCCGCAGCGCTTCGGTTGCCTGGCGGGCCTGCTCGAATCCGAAGGCGACCCGTTCGCGCAGTTCCAGCGGGGCCGTTCGATGATTGATCCCCAGCAGCAGGATGCGCATCGGCGTCTAGAAAAAGCGGTGGAACCGGGAAAAGTACAGGTTGACCGCCGTGTAGCTGAACACCACCAGAATCAGATTCAGCAAACAGAGCAGCGAGGCTCGTGTACCGCGCCAGTTTCGCGCGCCCCAGACCCCCAGATACAGTCCGTAGAGCAGGGTGAGCAGCAGCGTGGCAATGACTTTAGGATCGGACAGCAGGATGTGGCCCTGCAACCGGTACTGCCAGAGCAAACCGCACAGGGTGCCTGCGGCGAGCGCGAGCAATCCCACGATGACGCTTGCGCGTGAGAGCCGTTCCAGGGTTTCCAGTGGCGGCAGCCTCCAGAGAAGCGCTCCCAGCCGGTGCCCCCGCAGCCCGTGCGCTTCGACGAGGAAGGCCGCGCTGAGCAGGCCGGCCAGGGCGAATCCGGCGTAACCGAACATGGTCAGGGTGACATGCAGGGCGAACAGGCTGCCGCGCGTCATCGCCGACGCTGCGGTTGCACCAGCTCCGTGCACGCCCGCCCAGGCCAGCGGCAGCAGCAGGGGAACGACGAACATGCCCACCGCCGGCTGCCGGTAAAACAGCTCCAGACCCAGGTAGATCACGCCCAGAAACCAGCCCAGAAGTGAAACCGACCCGTACAGGTCGTCATAGGGCACTGTGTGCACCCAGTGCGAGCGCTGGAGCAGCGCCAGGTAATGCGTTGCCAGTCCGACGGCCAGCAGGAGTGTGGCGGCGTTGCGGGGAATGCGCCGATCTCCCATCGCCAGGCGCACATAGAAGAACAAACTGAGCGCGTAGAAGAAGAGGGTGGCGATGACGGTGAGATGGAGGCTCATCGACGTGCCTGCACACCGCGCACACACGGATTATAACAGCGCCGATTTTCGAAGGCTTGAGCCGGCGTTGCCTGTGCCCGCGCCTGCTGTGGTATTGTGAGACCGCACGGCAACGGCCTGCAGCCAGCGCCGCGGCCGCGCGATTTACGAACAGGGGAGAGAACGGCAGTGCGCTCGAGCTACAACGGTGTGCCCATTCCCGCTGACGGCGAGCCGATTCGATTCGACGGACAGGCGTTTCAGGTTCCTGACCGCCCCATCATTCCCTTCATCGAAGGAGATGGCACTGGACGGGATATCTGGCGCGCGGCCCGGCGTGTCTTCGACGCTGCAGTGGAACGGGCCTACGGAGGGCGTCGGCGGATCGCCTGGTTTGAAGTCTTCGCCGGCGAAAAGGCCTTCAACCGTCTCGGCACCTGGCTGCCCGAGGATACCGTCGAGGCCATTCGGGACTTCCGCATTGCCATCAAGGGGCCGCTCACCACGCCGGTGGGGGGAGGGATCCGCTCGCTGAACGTCACGCTGCGGCAGGTGCTCGACCTGTACGCCTGCGTGCGGCCGGTGCGGTATTTTCCGGGTGTTCCGTCGCCGGTGCGGAATCCGGAAAAGATGAACGTGGTGATCTTTCGCGAGAATACCGAGGATGTCTACGCCGGCATCGAATGGGCCAGTGGGAGCGAGGAGGCCCGGCGGGTGCTGGAGTTTTTGAATCAGCAGATGCTGGCCGGTACGGGCAAGCAGATTCGGGCGGATGCAGCCATTGGGATCAAGCCGATTTCGCCCTGGGCCACGCAGCGGTTGATGCGGCGTGCGTTGCGCTACGCCCTGGAACACAGCCGGCGCGTCGTCACGCTGGTCCACAAGGGCAACATCATGAAGTACACCGAAGGAGGTTTCCGGGACTGGGGGTACAGGCTCGCCCGGGAAGAGTTCCGCGAGCATGTCGTGACGGAGCGGGAGAGCTGGATCCTCGAACATCATGATCGTGATCCCGGCCTTTCGGCCGAGCAGATTGCCGCACTCATCGAACCCGGCCTCGAACATGCGCCGGAGGCATTTCGCCGTCAGGTCGTGCAGGAAGTGCAGCAGGTACTGGGCGAGCTCGAAGCCAGCCACGGCAGGGGTCGCTGGAAGCAGAAGATCCTGGTCAACGATCGCATCGCGGATTCCATCTTCCAGCAGGTTCTGACGCGGGCAGATGAATACGAGGTGCTGGTGACACCGAACCTCAATGGCGATTATCTCTCCGACGCCTGCGCGGCCCAGGTCGGCGGTCTGGGCATGGCCCCGGGAGCCAATATCGGAGACGGTTACGGAGTCTTCGAGGCCACGCACGGCACGGCACCCAAGTACGCCGACAAGGACATGGTCAATCCCAGCTCGGTGATGCTGTCGGGGGCGATGATGCTGGACTTCATGGGCTGGCCGGAAGCCGCCCGGCTGGTGGAAGAAGGCATTGCGGAAACCATCCGGCAGAAGCGTGTCACCTACGATCTGGAGCGGTTGATGCCCGGCGCCACCCGGCTGCGTACATCGGAATTCGCCACGGCTGTGATCGAAAACATGGCCACACTCGAGCTGGCCCGCTAGTGCCCTCTTTTCTGCGGGTACAGCGGAACCTCACGGCACGGGAGTCCTGAAGATGCGCAAAAAAGTGACCGTTGTGGGAGCAGGGTTTGTCGGATCCACCACCGCGCAGCGGATCGCCGACGCCGGGCTGGCCGACGTTGTCCTGACCGATGTGCTGGAGGGAGTGCCGGCGGGCAAGGCCCTGGACATGCTGGAAGCCGGCCCGATTCTCAAAAGCGATGCGCATGTGGTCGGTATTTCGACCCGCGACGGGAATTATCAGCCCACCGCCGGCAGCGACATCATCGTCATCACTGCCGGGTTCGCGCGAAAGCCCGGCATGAGCCGGGACGATCTGCTCAAGGCCAACTCGGGCATCGTGCGGGAGGTGGTGGAGCAGGTCGTTCGCTACTCACCCGATGCCATCCTGATCGTGGTGACCAATCCACTCGACGTCATGGCCCAGGTCGCCTACCGGGTCAGCGGGTTTTCGCGCAACCGGGTCATTGGCATGGCCGGTGTGCTGGACTCGGCCCGCATGCGCACCTTCATTGCGCAGGAGCTGCAGGTATCGGTCGAGAACGTTCATGCGTTCGTTCTGGGCGGGCACGGCGACGAAATGGTCCCCCTGCCACGGTTTTCCACGGTCGCGGGAATTCCGCTGCCCGAGCTGCTCCCGTCAGATCGGATCGCTGCCATCGTAGAGCGTACGCGACGGGGCGGCGGTGAGATCGTTCAGTTGCTGGGAACGGGCTCCGCCTACTATGCGCCCTCGGCGGCCGTGTTCGAGATGGTCGAAGCGATCCTGCACGATCGGAAGAAGATTCTGCCCTGTTCGGTGTTCCTGCAGGGCGAATACGGCATCCACGACCTGTTCGTCGGCGTGCCGGTGAAGCTCGGGGCCTCCGGCGTCGAACAGATCGTCGAAATTCGCCTGACGGCCGACGAGCGCGCGGCACTGGAGCGGTCGGCCAGCGCCGTCCGCGAGCTGGTCAAAATCGTGGGCGCCTAACGGCCGGGTCTGGCAAAGTCATTCTTGACCACCTCGCCGCCTTTCATGACGAACCCGACCTGGCGCAGCAGCCCGATGTTCTCGAGTGGATTACCCGCCACGGCAATCAGGTCGGCAAAATAACCGGGTGCGATCACGCCGATGCGATCCTGCCAGCCCATGAGTTCGGCCGCGCGGATCGTGGCCGCCTGAATGGCGGCCAGCGGCGTCATGCCGTAGCGCACCATCAGCTCGAACTCGATGGCCTGCGTGCCGTGCGGGAACGGTCCGGCATCCGTGCCGAAGGCAATCTTGACCCCGCGTTCCACCGCGCGCCGGAAGCTCGGCACATGGATGCGCGCGCGGCTGGTTCGCCCTCCGGTCATCTTCAGGTCTTCTTCCTCGGTGAACTCATACACATAGAGCGTCGGCACGTACCAGGTGCCCTGACGGACCATCTGCGCAATGGCGGCATCGTCCAGGTCGAGTCCGTGCTCGATGGAGTCCACGCCGGCGTCCAGGCAGTTATGCAAACCCGGCCCGCCGTAGGCGTGACAGGCCACCCGCACCCCCTCGCGGTGCGCCTCGTCCACGATGGCTTTGAGTTCGTCGAGCGTGAACGTGGGGATGCTGACCAGCCTGCCGTCGGGAGTGAAGTAAAAACGGTGCGTGCTGTACACCTTGATCAGATCGGCGCCATATTTGATCTGCTCGCGAACCGCCTGGCGGCAGGCGTCGGGGCCGTCACAGTTCTGCACACCGGAGGGCACGGTCACTTCCGGTGAGTATCCCTCCAGGGGATAGCCACCCGTCGTGGACAGCGCCCGCGTGGCGACCTGCAGGCGCGGCCCGGGAATCAAGCCCCGTTCGATTGCCGTGCGAACATCCACATCGCTGTACATCGCTCCTTCGGTTTCGAGGTCCCGCAGGGTCGTAAACCCAGCTTCAAGGTCGCGCCTGGCGTTGACCACCGCCTCGATGGTCCGGTACTGCCAGGATTCCTTCAGCAACTGTTCGTCGTAGCGCCCGTTGAGCTCTCCAGTCAGAAACAGATGGGTGTGCGCGTCGATCAGCCCGGGCAGAACCGTCTGATTGCCGAGGTCGATCAAACGCGCGCCGGCAGGAATCGTGACCTGCGACGCGTCGGCGACCTGCACAATGCGATCGCCCTGAATCACGAGGACCTGATGCGGCAACAACTTCCCGGAGCGGACATCGAGCAGCGCTCCTGCACGGATGTACACAGTCTGTGGAGGAGCCGCCAGGGCAGCCTGTGCGGCGAAGAAAAGGACCAGAAGAGACAAGAATTTTCTCATCGGCGTCGCCCTCCGTCGCGCCGCATTCTACCCGGACCGCTTCCGGGCTGCCAGTAAAGCCGCGGCGGATTCTGCCGATACGACCAGTAGAGAAGCGTGGTGGAAACGCGCGCGTGGCGGAGCCGGGGAATGCGGCGATTCATACCTGCCCGGAGTGTGGCGGCCCAGGCCTTTCCTCTGGGATCGGTTTGTCGGTCGCACATAGAGTGCAAAGACCGGAACCTTAACTTCTTTCCCCTCGCACGATCTTTGACAAGCCGGCGTGGCGGGGCTAGCCCGGAAGGTAACGCCTGTGGCTTCAGTTTTGTCGAGACGCTGGTTGCCCTCGGAATCCTGCTGGTGGTGGCGGCAATGGCACTTTTGCCGGCGCAGCGGCTGCTGGCGGGTTATGCCCTCTCGAATGACGCCCGCAACCTGGCCGCACAGCTCGCGCTCGCCCGCATGCGTGCCGCGGCCAACTTCACGCAGATTCGGGTCGTCGTCGATCCTCTGACCGGTACCTACCATATGGAAACCTACGACCGGACCGCGCAAAGCTTCGTACGCTTCGGCCCGGATTATGCGCTCTCGGAGGGGAACGCATTCAGTGCCGGCAGTCTCACCACGCCGGCCGGCGAGCAACAGGTCCTGCGGCTCAGTACGGCCGTCACGTTCAATTCGCGAGGGATGCCAGTGGACGCGATGGGCGCACCGACCGGCAACACCGCCTTTTATTTGACCGACAACCGCGGCGACTACTGGGCCGTCACGGTCTCAGCGGCCGGAGGAATTTCGCTGTGGGAGTACGACGGGCAGAAATGGGTGCCGCAATCGTGAACGAAGATCGGCCGAGCAAGTCGGCTCAGGCGGGCTTCACGCTCGTCGAGACGCTTGTCGCGTGCCTGGTGCTCCTGGTCGGTGTGGTCGCGGTGATGAGCTTGTTCGGTGTGTCTGCCCGCGAGAACTATACGCAGGGCCGTCTCGGTGTCTGGTTGACACTGTATGCGCAGAACAAGCTCGGCCAGCTCAATGCTCTCGACTTCAACGATAGCTTGACCGACACGACCGTCTGGCCGCCGGCGACGACTGGAGGCACCGGACTCTGCAACCTCGCCCCCGGCCAGAGCTGCGGGAGCGTGGACCCGGCGCACCCTGTCACCGGTTTCGTGGACTATCTGGACGCCAGTGGCAATCTGCTGGGGGGAGCCGCCGGGGCGGCCTTTGTGCGCCAGTGGGAAATTGCCGCCGATGCCACCGGCCAGATGAAGACCATCACGGTAACCGTCTGGCCTCTAACGGGAACACCGGGCTCTGTCGAGGGAGTGACGCTCGTTGCTACCAAGTACAACAACAGCTTCTAGCGCGCTGCAGCCAGGCCGCTCCAGTTGCCGGGGGTTTTCTTTGCTCGAGCTGCTGGCGGCGGTTGCGATCCTGCTGGTGGTTCTGGTGGTGGTGCTCGAAGCTCTGGCGGACTATCAGAAAACGTTCCGCTCGCAGCAGGGGCGTGCAGGCGTGCAACTCGGGCTCGACGGTGCGCTGGAGTCGCTCCAACAGGAAATCGGCCAGGCCGGCTATCTCGGCTATCTGCCCCGGCAGCTTCTTTCTTCCGTTGTGGCTTCCCCTTCCATACAGACGGTTCCACTGAGTTCCACGGCCTGGTTGTTTAACGGAGAGAAAATTCTGGTGGAACCGGGGAGTAACAGCGAGACGGTGATCCTGCAGGCGGTCGGAAGTGGAACCGTTCAGGCGATTTTTACACGCGGTCACGCTGCCGGATCGGTGGTGGTACCTGTGGGTGTGTTTCCGCAGGGTGTCCTTACGTCATCCGATGGAAATCAGTTACGCCTGGTCGGCGACATCAACGGCGATGGCAGCCTCTGGCTCGTGGAGTACGACTGCGACTACACACGCGGGATCTTGCAGCGTACGGCCTTTGCGGTAGGGCAGACACAGCCGGCAACGGTGACGTCGCTGCTGACGGGTCTTGCTCCGAATCCGGACGGCAGCCCGTGTTTTCGCTTTGCCAGCACGAGCTACGGCGGCTATACGCTGGTCACAGCTGTTCGGGTCATCCTGACGGCGAGCACACTTTCCCCTGATCAGCTCGCGGGCGTGCCGTCCAGCATGACGGCTTCGGTCGTGATCGTTCCCCGGAATATTGTGCAGGCCCTCCGGCTACTGCAGCCGCCGCTCAGCCAGCCCGATTTGCTGCAACCGGCACCGGCCTGGCCGCAGCCCTGACGGGAGGCAATCATGCGAACCCATCGAAAACCGGCTCTGGCTTGCGGTTCCGGCCGCACGGAGCAGAGCGGAGTCGCGTTGATCCTCGCCATCCTGGTCCTGTTCGTTCTTTCCTCGCTGGCGGCAGCGATTTTGTTCACCGTGCAAACCCAGAGCTGGACCGCCTCGAATTACCGCCTGGATGCGCAGAGCCAATTTTTGGCCGAGACGGCCGCGCAGCGTGCAGCGTCGTGGTTCGAGTCGGCCTATCAGCCCAGCACTGTCACCTACAGTTCGTCGCCGACGGGCGTGAGCTGGAACGGTGCGCCCGTGGTGCTTGCGGCCATTGACGGGCAGAATTCGAACTATCCTGATGCGGCCACGGTGAATTCTTTCTACGCCGCCATGCACGACCAGATGGTGGCGGCGCCGGGTTTTCGCGGTTACTGGGCGGCCTCGGCCACGCTGCTGAACTGGCAGCCGGTGCCCATGCCGTTCGGCCTGCCAGCGCAACCGATGGAAACCTGGCAGGTCACGGCGCAGGGGCACGTGTTCAATCCGCAGGGAACGACGACGGTCGAGCAGGTCGTGACGCTTTCGCAATTTTTGCAGCCGCTGCTGAGTTTCGCAGCCTTTGCAACCAGCTCGGCCTGCGGTGCCGTGAACCTGCTCGGAGGTTCGATCACCGATAGCTTCGACTCCAGCCGCGGTACCTATCAGCAGACGCGTGCCCTGCTGGGAGGCAATCTGGGTTCGTTTGGCAACGTGAGCATTGGCGATCACAGCACGGTCAACGGATCGATCGAGGTGCCCGAGCCGACCGTGGGGAGCTGCCCGGGAAATGACGTTACGCTGGGCCCGGGGGCCACGGTAACCGGGCAGCAGGCCGGTGGTGCGCTGGCACCATTCCTGCCTCTAAAGACGATGGCCACGCTGCCCGCCGTGCCTCCCATTCAGGCGGGCACGGGGAAGCTGGTCGTCAACAAGGATCAAAAACTAGCCCCGGGGAAGTATGGAGATATTCAGGTGCAGGGCACCGCGGAGCTGACATTTACACCGGGAGTCTACTACGTCAACAGCCTCACGGTTTCTGGCAATGCCTCTGTTGCCATTGCGACCGATTCCGGCACGTCGGGCGCCGTGATTCTGTACGTGGCCGGCGTCGGGCAGACGACACCGGTCAGTCTGACGGGCAACAGCCTGACGAATACGACCGGGATCCCTGCGAATTTCCAGATTCTCTACGGCGGCACGGGCACCATTCAGGTTGCCGGTGGCTCGGCGGCCTACGGCGTGGTGTATGCGCCCAAGGCGGCTGTGCAGATGGCAGGGGGAAGCGACTGGTACGGCGCCATCATCAGCTCGACCTTTAGCGAGAAGGGCAATCCGACGGCACTCCATTACGACAGGAGCCTCGGCCAGCAATTTCTGGTCCCAGGACCTTTCGAAGTGGTCGGCATCAGCCGGTCGAAATTCTGACCCTTCTTTCGGTCGGACTTCCTTCGGAGTGTGCGAAAGCCACGGGAATGACCTGACGGTTGGTCAGCCCGTTGGTCTTCTTGCCGACTTGCATTCGGACGTCCGCGTTGTAGAATCCGCCTGACTTCAACGGAGGAGCGTGGCATGAGCCGCAGCCTGGTTCGGAAAGCGATCCTGATTTCGGTCGTCATCCTGACTGCGTCGTGGCCCGTCGCCGCCCAGCAGATCGATCGCAAGACGCTCGGCGGACTTTCCTGGCGCCTGGTCGGGCCCTATCGAGGGGGCCGTGTCGAGGCGGTGGCCGGTGTCCCCGGCACCAGTACGTTTTACTTTGGTGCCGTCGCCGGTGGTGTCTGGAAATCGGACGATGCCGGTCAGACCTGGAATCCCATTTTCGACGGCCAGCCGATCGCGTCCATCGGCGCCATTGCCATCGCTCCTTCCGACCCCAATGTGATCTACGTTGGCACCGGCGAGCCGTGCCTGCGGGGAGACATTTCCTACGGCAACGGGGTTTACAAGTCCACCGACGGTGGCAAGACCTGGACACATCTGGGCCTGGCGGATACCCGGCACATCGCCAAAATTCTGGTCGATCCTCGCGATCCCAATCTCGTTCTGGTGGCGGCCATTGGCCACGCCTACGGTCCCAACCCTGAACGCGGCGTTTTCCGGTCCACCGATGGCGGCAAGACCTGGCAGAAGGTGCTCTATCACGACGATCGCACCGGTGCGGTGGACCTGGTCTTCGATCCCAACAATCCGCGGATTGTGTATGCAGCCCTCTACCAGGTGGTTCGCCTTCCGTGGGGATTCATCAGCGGTGGCCCGGGCAGCGGCATTTACAAGTCCAGCGATGAAGGACAGACCTGGACGCAGATCAAAGGCAACGGACTGCCGGAAGGCGTACTGGGGCGCATCGGGCTGGCCGTGGGTGCGAATTCCCAGCGCGTCTATGCTCTGATCGAGGCCGAGAAAGGCGGTCTTTACGTTTCCGACGACGCCGGCGAGCACTGGCATCTGGTCAACGACGACCATCGGTTCCGGCAGCGAGCCTGGTATTTCACGCACATTTTTGCCGACCCCAAAGATACGGAGACGGTCTACATCCTCAATACCGGCCTTTACCGCTCCACCGATGGCGGACATAGCTGGAAGACCATCCGCGAGCCGCACGGGGACAATCATGCCCTGTGGATTGACCCGACCGATCCGCGTCGGCTGATCGTCGGCAACGACGGGGGAGCCGCCGTGAGTCTCAACGGTGGCCAGAGCTGGAGCAGCCAGATGAACCAGCCCACGGCGCAGTTCTACCACGTGGCTGCCGATGACCGCTTCCCCTATTTCATCTACGGAGCCCAGCAGGACAACTCCACCGTGGCCATCGCCAGCGTCGGCAACCCCGCGGAATTCTATGCGGTGGGCGGAGGGGAAAGCGGCTGGATTGTGCCCGAGCCGGATGGTCAGACGGTTTACGCGGGCTCCTACGATGGTCTGATCACGCGGTTCGACGCTAAAACCCGGCTCGTGCGCGACGTCTCCCCGTGGCCGCTCAATCCCATGGGCCACGGTGCCGCCGACCTCAAGTATCGCTTCCAGTGGACCGCCCCGATTGCCGCCTCGCCGTTTGACCCGAAGACGATTTACTTCGGCGGCAACGTTCTGTTCAAGACTACCAACGGCGGACAGAGCTGGACGGTGATCAGCCCTGATCTCACGCGCAATGATAAAAGCAAGCAGCAACCCTCGGGTGGGCCGATCACAAAGGACAACACCAGCGTCGAGTACTACGACACCATCTTCACGATTGCTCCCTCACCGCTGCGCCGCGGATTGATCTGGGTCGGAACCGACGATGGCCTGGTGCAGCTCACGCAGGACGAGGGCGGGCACTGGACCAATGTGACGCCGCGCGATCTGCCCGAGTGGAGCAAGATCAGCCTGATCGAAGCTTCTCACCACCAGCCCGGCACGGCCTACGTGGCGGTGGATCGCTCGAAGAACGACGATTTCGAACCCTACATCTACAAGACCTCCGACTTCGGGCGGACCTGGACGAAAATCACCACCGGGATTCCGGCCGGCGCCTACGTGCATGCGGTGCGGGAAGATCCGGTACGCCCCGGGCTGCTGTTTGCCGGGACCGAACTGGGCGTCTACGTCTCGTTCGATGATGGGGCGCACTGGCAGTCGCTGCAGTTGAATCTGCCGGTCACGCCCGTCCACGATCTGATCGTCAAGGGCAACGACCTCGTCGTCGCAACGCACGGGCGTGCGTTCTGGCTGCTCAGCGCGGTGGACACACTTCGGCAGCTCGGCCCGTCCACCTTCCAGGAAACGGTGCACCTGTTCCGGCCTGCACCGGCATACCGGGCGCGCCTGGCCAGTGCAGCCGGGTTCGGACCCGCCGGGAATCTCAACGCGGCCATTGACTACTGGCTGGAGCAGGCGCCCAAAGACGACATCACCCTGGAGATCCTGGACAGCCAGGGGCACGTGGTCCGTCGCTTTACCACCCGCCAGCGGCCCCAGCCGCTTCCTGAGGGCATTCCTGAAGAGTTTGCGGCCATGTTCCGCCAGCCGACGCTCACCAAAAATGCAGGCCTGAATCGCTTCGTCTGGGATTTGCGGTATCAGCCTGCCCGCACCGTGCCCGGGCTGGTCACCTGGGGCGGTCGTCCGGTAGGGCCGCTGGTTCCGCCGGGAACCTATCAGGTTCGGCTGACCGTGGAAGGGAAGACCTATACGACCCCGCTCGAGGTTCGCCCCGATCCGCGCCTGAACGTCTCACCCGAGGATTATCAAAAACAGCTGGCGCTGGAACTCGATATCCAGCGCGAGGTCAATGCGGCGCACCAGGCGGTGCGTGAGATCCGGAGCGTGCACGAGCAACTCACAGCTCTGGTGACGCGCCTCGAGCAGCAGAAGACGCATCAGGACCTGGTGGGCGCCATCAAAAAGCTCGACGAGCAGGCGACCGCCATCGAAAATCGCCTGGTCCAGACCCGCTCCAAGAGCAACGAGGATCCTCTGAACTATCCCATCATGCTGGCAGACCAGATGATGGCTCTCGGCAGCACGGTGGACAGTGTCGAAGGAGTGCCACCCGAGCAGGACTACACCGTGTTCCGGGAACTAAAGGCGGGCATCGACGAACAGCTCTCGGCCTGGGAGACGCTCAAGCAGAAAGATCTGGCCGCATTGAACGAGCAACTGACGAAGGCCGGGATTCCCTTCGTGGGTGTGCCTTCGGCGCCGCCGGCTGAATAGACATCTAGACGCCGTCAGGCACCGGTTGGAACCCGGCGGAGGTCGGTTCCGCGCGTCTCCGGTAAAAGGGCAGCCAGCACGGCAGCGAGGGCAAAGGCCAGCCCGCAGAGCCAGAAGGCTCCGGACAGGCCGTAGCGAAGGCTCAGGCGGCCGATGACGAACGGTGCGGCGGCGCTCAACCCGCGTGCCAGGTTGTAGCTCAGGCCCAAAGCCGTGGCCCGGATGGCCGTGGGGAAGAGTTCGCTGCCCACGATGCCGGAGCCGGTGAAGAACCCGGTTCCGAAAAACGCCACCAGGGTCGCTGAAGCCAGCACAACCCCGGGCTGGCGGGCCGAAGCGAACAGCGGCACGAGTGCTGCGGCGACGACCAGATAACCCACGAGTGTCTTCCTGCGCCCGAACCGGTCCGCCAGAACGCCGAAGAGAAGGTATCCCGGTAGCATCCCCGCCAGATTGAGGACGAGCAAAAAAGCAGTCGAACCGGAAAGATTCAAACCGCGCCCGCCCTGCAGCTGCGGGAGCTGAAGGTAGGCCGGTATCCAGGTAAACAAACCCCACCAGGCGAACATGCCGCAGGTGTTCATGCCGAGCAGGGCCAGCAGGCGAGTCCAGATGCTTCGCCAGGCACTGCCGGCCACGGGGCGGCCATGCAAACTGGCCTGTTCATGGCGGTGTGCCTGCCAGAGCTCGGGCTCCGGTACCCGTGCCTGTACCCACAGCGCCAGCAGGGCAGGCAGCACACCGACGAAGAACACTGCCCGCCAGCTCGCCCGGGCGAGAACAACGCCAGCCGTCATCGCAGCGAGGGCGTAGCCGATCGCCCAGCTACTCTGCACGATTCCGAGCGCACGCCCGCGCCAGGATGCCGGCCAGGTTTCGGCCACAAGCGTTGCCCCTGTATTCCACTCGCCTCCCATGCCCAGACCTACCGCAAACCGCAGCACGGCCAGCTCCCGTACGGTGCGGGCGAAGCCGCAGGCAAACGTCGCCAGCGAATAGACCAGAATACAGGCGCTCAGCATCCTGCGCCGGCCGTAGCGATCAGCCAGCAGGCCGGCGCCGAAACTCCCCACAGCCGACGCCACCAGCGTCAGGGAGTTCAGCAGGCCGGCGGTGGCAGCACGCAGCTCCATCTGCTGCATCAGGGTGGCGACGACCAGCGAGTAGAGCATGACGTCGAAGGCATCGAGCATCCATCCGAGCGCGGCGGCAAGCAGAGTGCGGCGCTGGGTCGTCGTGGCCTGCCGCCAGGAGAACGCAGTCGGATGGTTCACGCCGCGCGCTTCAACCGGGTCAGCGAAACAGGATGGAAGACTGAGGAGCGGTGGGAGCGGGGGGTGAGGCGGCCGCGGCGGGAGGCGTAAGCAGGTTGGCTGCTTGGCTGGATAAGGCCTCCTCCAGTGCCCGGGGTTGGCCTGAGGTACATATGACGATCGGAGGAGTCGCGGGGACGCCCCGACCGCGGGCCGCCTCCAGGTTATGTTTGTGTTTTGTATACAAGATTTCAACCCTGCAGTCAAGTCCATGACCCTGCTCGACGGACGACCGGGAGGTTTCCTGCAGAAGGAAGAGCACACGGGCCGACCCACTTCCACCCCTCTACCCGAGCGCGCTGTCCTAGAAATCGGTCAGCCTTGTTTGCTTGCCCGGTACAGGCGCAAGGTGCCGAACAGCGTGTCTACCCGCCGGGTTTCTTCTACTTGCGCAAAGCCGGCCTGCTCCAGCAAATCCGGCAGGCGTCCCAGCAGATTCTCCCGGGTGGTCTCGGCCCCGTCTACCCAGCGAACGGCGGTAAAGGCAACGCGCATGACCCAGTTGCCGGGTTTTCCGAAGTCGGCCAGATGGAATTCGCCACCGCGCCGGAGGACACGATGAACTTCCTGAAGAGCCCGTTGTTTCCCATCCGAGGTGAGATGGTGAAACAGCAGGGTCGACAGAACCCGGTCGAAGGATTCGTCGGCAAAGGGCAGCATCTGCGCCAGCCCGCGAATCAGTTCGGGGCCTCTCGGCAAGCGGCTGAGTTTTCGCTGCGCCAGCGCAAGCGCCAGTGAGTCGGCGTCGAGAGCGACCACCTGAACTCCGGGTGTAAAGTCGTGGGCGAGCAGGGCGAGCGTCCCGGTTCCACAGCCAAGATCGAGCACGCGCAGCCCGGGGTGCAGGTTGGCCTGGCGGAGCAGGGCAGTTTTGAAGGTCCTCTCGCGCAGGGTCCACCGAACCACGGGATCGTAGAGGTCGATCCGCGAGAAGCGCCCCGTGGGGCCTGTATAAGTGCTCTGCATCACGCTGGCGGTTCATTGTATGCGAACCTGACCCATCGGTTGTTGCGAAAGGGCTCGGCCTTTTGACATCCTCGAGTCCCCCTCCGTAAGATGACGCGGCTTCGAGGAGGCGGGCCGTGCGTCAGACTGCGAAATTCATCCCGATGCTGTGTGTGCCTCCCCTGGTGGCGGTGCTGGGTTTCTGGTGGGGTCTGCGGACGCCGATGCAGCTACAGAGGGCCTCGCGGCCGGCGAACGTGGCCGACACGGATCCCCGGCTTGAGGGAGCTTACCGGTTCGAGAAGAACGGATGGATCTATGTCCATCTGGAAGGCGCACCGGACCGGATCGGCTTTCAGCACGGCTACCTGCTGGCTTCTGAAATCGCCGATGCGTTCGCTGCCGTCCGGGTCATGGTGACACACAGTACCGGGCGGGACTGGGAATTTTTCCGTCAGGCAGCCCATCAAATGCTCTGGCCGCACATCGACCCCGAATACCAGGCCGAACTCCAGGGGATCGTCGAGGGCCTGCAGGCACGGAGCGTCCCGATGGATCTCGACGATGTCGTGGCCTATAACGCCTTCGAGGAGCTGCCGGATTATTACGTTCCGTGGTACGACGCCCACCACCGTCAGGCGGTGCGACCAGAACCCACCAGCCCCGGCAACTGCAGTGCCTTTGTGGCCACCGGAAGTTACACCCGCGACGGAGGCGTGGTGATCGCGCACAACAACTGGACCAGCTATGTCGAGGGGGAGCGCTGGCGGATCATCTTTGACATCGTCCCCGAGCACGGCTACCGCATCCTGATGGACGGCTTCCCGGGCGTCATCGCCAGCGACGACGATTTCGGCATCAATGCAGCCGGCCTGCTGGTGACGGAAACGACGATTTCCCAGTTCAGCGGCTGGGATCCCGAGGGCAAGCCCGAATTCGTGCGGGCGCGCAAGGCGCTGCAGTATGCCGCCGGCATTGATGATTACGTCCGCATCATGCTGGACGGCAACAACGGCGGCTATGCCAACGACTGGCTGCTGGCCGACCGCAAGACCGGTGAGGTTGCGCGCTTCGAGCTCGGACTCAAGCACTACCGGGTCTGGCGGACACGCGACGGATATTTCGTCGGATCTAACTTCCCGAGCGACCCGGCTCTGATTGCCGAAGAAACTCACTTCAACCCCAACGATCGAAGCAATTCCGCCAATGCCCGCAAGATGCGCTGGGAACAGCTCATGGAGCAATACCGCGGACAGATTGATGTTTCCCTGGCCGAGCAATTCCTGTCGGATCATTTCGACGCCTACACGCAGCGTGCCGGCGCCAATCAGCGCACGCTGTGTGGACACGTAGACGTGGCGCCGGAAGGAATTGCCATCTGGAACTGGGGGCCTTACTACCCGGGCGGGGCAGTGCAGGGTAAGGCGACCGACGGACATCTGGCCGCACAGATGCGTTTCGTGGCCCGTCTGGGACATCCCTGTGGCACGCCCTTTCAGGCCGGGTCGTTTTTGGTCGCCCATCCGGAGTATCTGTGGATGGCTCCGGTGCTCCGCGACATGCCGGCCTACCCCTGGACGCTGTTTTCCAGCGGTGAGCGGCCGTCACCGACCTCCGCCTCGGCACCCTCGCAGCCGTGACGGCAACCATGGTGCATCACGTCACTCTGATTCCCGGCGACGGCATCGGGCCGGAGATTTGCCAGGCTGCCCGGCGGATTCTCGCGGCGGCGGGCGTACCCATCGAATGGGAGGTGGTCGAGCGACACCCGGGCCCCGGGGAAACTCCCGAACAGTTCCTGCGACGGGTGCTCGATTCCATCTACCGCACGGGAGTTGCGCTGAAAGGCCCACTGACCACTCCGGTCGCTGAAGGGCCGCGCAGCCTCAATGTGGCCCTTCGGCAGGAGCTCGAGCTGTACGCAAACCTGCGTCCGGTGCGGACGCTGCCGGGCGTGCCGGCCCTGTTCCCGGACATCGATCTGGTTCTGGTGCGCGAAAACACCGAGGATCTTTACTCCGGCGTCGAACATACCGTGGTTCCCGGCGTCGTGGTGAGCCTGAAGATCATTACCGAAAAGGCCTCGACCCGCATTGCGCGTTTCGCCTTTGCCTATGCCGAACGGCACGGCAGGCGCCGCATCCATGCCATCCACAAGGCCAACATCATGAAGCTGACCGACGGCATGTTCCTGAGCTGTATCCGCAAGGTGGCGGCGGAATATCCCGGCGTGGAATATCGCGAGATGATCGTGGATAACGCCGCCATGCAACTGGTGATGAACCCGCGGCAGTTCGACATGCTGCTGCTCACCAATCTCTACGGCGATATCCTGAGCGATCTGGCCGCCGGGCTCGTCGGTGGCCTGGGAGTCGTGCCCGGGGCCAATCTGGGCGCGCGGTTCGCCCTGTTCGAGGCGGTTCATGGCACCGCGCCCGACATCGCCGGTCGGGGCATTGCCAACCCCACCGCCATCATCCTGAGTGCGACGATGATGCTCGAGCATCTGGGCCGGGCCGAGGCGGCCGATCGCATTCGAAACGCCCTCGAGGCCGTGTTGAGAGAAGGGAAGCACCGCACGCCGGACCTGGGCGGCCAGAGCACCACGGCCGGGTTCACCGACGCGGTCATCGCCGCCCTGGAAAAAGGTCCCGAGACGCCGCCGGCGGCCTGAACGGGCTGGACCGGGCTGTTTTGCTATAATGGTGGCCGAAGAGGGGTGCAAACGATGATTTCACTGACACCGCTGGCTGTGGAAAAGGTCAAGGAGATCATGAACCAGCAGAATCCGCTACCGGTCGGCCTCCGTGTGGCGGTCATCGGCGGCGGCTGCTCGGGGTTCACCTACCATATGGCCTTCGAAAACGAAATCCATGAAAACGATAACGTGTACGAATTCGATGGCCTGAAGGTGATGGTGGACCAGGTCAGCGAAATGTATCTGGACGGCGCGCAGATCGACTACGTCGAGACGCTGGAAGGCGCCGGCTTCAAGTTCAACAACCCGAACGTGCGCAGTACCTGCGGTTGCGGGGCTTCCTTCAGCGCGTGATTGAACCGCACGCTCCGGCACCGCAGAACCCCTCGGCAGTCGCCGGGCGAGCGCATTTCGGTTACGGCGGTCTGAGGGTGCCGGCCGGGCGCATTCGCTGCGAGCCGTTTCGCCCATCGGAATGAAAATCGCACTCGCCCAGATCAATCCCACCGTGGGCGATTTTCCCGGCAATGCCGCCCGGATCCTCGAAGCGGCCGAACGCGCCCGGCAACGCGGCGCCGACCTGGCCGTTTTCTCCGAACTCTGCCTCTGCGGCTATCTTCCCCATGACCTGATCGAACGCCCCGATTTTGTGGAACGCAACCGGGTCGAGCTGCTCCGCCTGGCCCGGGAAGTGCCTCTGCCGTGCGTCGTCGGTTACGTCGGCCGGGCCCGGAAAGAGACGGGCAAGCCGGCTGCGAACTGCGCGGCCGTCATCGCCCACGGGCGCGTGCTGTTTGAACAGCAAAAAATGCTCCTGCCGACGTACGACGTCTTCGATGAAACCCGCTATTTCCAGCCTGCCGAACGGCAGGAGGTGTTCGCTCTCTGCGGCACCCGGCTGGGCCTGACGATCTGCGAGGATATCTGGAACGATAAAAATTTCTGGTCCAAGCGGCTCTACGACCGCGATCCGGTGACCGAGCTGGTGGCGCAGGGTGCCGAGGTTATCATCAATATTTCTTCTTCGCCGTTTACGATTGACAAGCGCGCCCTGCGCCTGGACATGCTGCAGGCGCTGGCCCGCGAGCACCGCCTGCCGGTCATCTATGTGAACCAGGTAGGCGGCAACGACAGCCTGGTCTTCGACGGCTCCAGTGTGGCGATCGGCCCCGACGGCCGTGTGCTGGCGCGTGCCCGGGCCTTCGAAGAAGATCTCGTACTGGTGGATACCGTTGCCGGCTCCGGCGACCTGCATGCGGTTCCGGAGGACGAACTCGAGGCCGTCTACGAAGCGCTGGTGCTGGGCACGCGCGACTATGTCCACAAATGCGGCTTTCAGTCGGTGGTCATCGGCCTGAGCGGAGGGATCGACTCGTCGCTGGTGGCCGCCATTGCCACCGATGCACTGGGCCCGGCCCACGTGCTGGGCGTCGCTCTGCCAGGACCCTATTCCTCCGAGGCCAGCCTCACCGATGCCCGCGAACTCGCCGAAAATCTGGGCATCCGCTTCCTGGTGCTTCCGATTCACGAGCCCTTCCGCGCCTATACCGAACTGCTGGCCCCGGTGTTTGCTTCTTACCCTCCCGATGTGACCGAAGAGAATCTCCAGGCGCGGATCCGTGGGAATCTCCTGATGGCCCTGAGCAACAAATTTGGCTATCTGATGCTCAGCACCGGGAACAAATCGGAGCTGGCAGTGGGCTACTGCACCCTCTACGGCGATCTGGCGGGTGGTCTGGCGGTCATCTCGGATGTGCCCAAGATGATGGTCTATGAGCTGGCTCGCCTGGTCAACCGGCGCCGGCCGGTCATTCCGCCCCGGGTCTTTGAAAAGCCGCCCTCGGCGGAACTGCGGCCCAATCAGACCGATCAGGATTCACTGCCGCCCTACGACGTTCTCGATCGCATCCTGAAAGCCTATATCGAGGATTTGAAAAGTCCCGAAGAGATTGCAGCCCACTATGAGCTGCCTCTGGAACTGGTGCGCAGCATTGCCGTGCGTGTGGATCGCAGCGAGTTCAAGCGACAGCAGGCGCCGCCTGGCCTGAAGGTCACCTCCAAAGCCTTTGGGTTTGGCCGGCGCTTTCCAATCGCTCAGAAGTACAGCATTTGAGGCGCTGTGCGAGGGGAGGAACTATGAAACGCAAACTGATCCTTGGGGCACTGGCCGGCTTCTTGCTCGTCGTGCCGGCCGTCGTTTCCCCGCAGACGCCCGCGGGCAGCGCCTCACCGGCTACCCGGGTGCTCCGCCAGCGCATCGAGCAGTTTCTGCGCGACCTGTACGCCTGGGGACCGGCGTTCACGGTGACGGTGGATCCTCCCGAGGCTTCACCCATACCGGGCCTGCTGCGCGTGCAGGTGACGGTTTCCTATAAAGGGCAGAGTGAACGCGCAGCCCTGCTGGTGAGCCAGGACGGCCGCTACCTAGTGCGCGGGCAGCTCGATGACATGACGGCCGATCCGTTCGCCCAGAATCGCAGCCGGCTGGCCACGGGCACCGACCCGGCCGCCGGACCCCCGCAGGCCTGTGTCAGCGTGGTCGAGTTCAGTGACTACCAGTGTCCGCACTGCCGCGAGGCCTTTCCGATCGTGGAAAAACTCCGTGGCGTCTATCCGGGCGTGCGGTTTGTGTTCAAGGATTTTCCCATCACCCAGATTCATCCCTGGGCCATGACCGCCGCCCTGGCCGCTCGCTGTGTGTACCGGCAGAAGCCGGAAGCCTTCGCCGCCTTCCAGCGCGCGGTCTTTGACGCGCAGGATACGATTACCCCCGATAACGCCTGGGATCAGTTGACGCGACTGGCCCAGCAGGCGGGCGTGGACGCCCAGGCGCTGCATGCCTGCATGAGCGATGCGGCCACAGCGCGAGCCATCGAGCAAGATCTGAACGAAGGCAAGGAGCTGGGAGTGACGAGTACGCCGACATTTTTCGTCAACGGCCGTCCGTTGGCGGGAGCCGATGAGAGTTTGCTCGAGCAGTACATTGGCTACGAGACGGGCCGGTGTCCCTCTCCCCAGAAGTAACATAATATACCTTATCAGTCATAATAATTCCCCCGGACTGGCGCCCTACAACCAGCCCAGCCACTTCCCTACGCAAGAAACCACCGAAAAAAGCTCCAGACCTGCGCGTCATCGCCGAACGACAGCGGGCCGCTTTTCGGGGAGAAAAATTGTGCTTGCAGATCGGACCGAGTTGGTCCGAATTACCGCCGCCAGTTTTGCGCGCCGCTGCGGTGGGCTGAACGATGTGGTTTATAATACGCGTGGCTGACCGGACGAACGCCTGCAGTTGTCAGGAGGGCTGACGTTGGCGACGCTGTGGGTTGCGGCAGCAACGGTCGTTCTGGTGTTGCACCTGTTGTTCAACCTGTGGTTCGTCTTCGGTGCCCTGGTAACGCGCGACCGCCCTTTGCTCGAGCGGCTGCACATCCTCAGCCTGCTCTACGGAGCCGTGATGGAAAACGTTTCCTGGTCCTGCCCGCTGACGGTTGCTGAGAAATGGTGTCTGGCGATGGCGGGTGAGACGCCCTATCACGGCGAGTTTCTCGTGCACTATCTGCAGACACTGGTTTCCCCGAATTTTCCCGTCCGGTTGCTCGGCCTGGGGGCCATCGGCATCTGTCTGATCAATCTGGCTGTGTACGCGCGGCGGCACATGGTCCTGCAGCGCCACGCCTTTCCGCACTGAGTGCGGAGGGCGAGCCGGATCGCTGACGGTTCCCGACGGTCACATCCAGACTCCACAACGAGGTTGACGCATGGCATTTCGCATCGAAAAAGACTCTCTCGGTGAAAAGCGGGTTCCTGCCGACGTCTATTACGGCATCCAGACGCAGCGTGCCGTCGAAAATTACCCGGTCAGCGGGCTGCGGGCCCACCCGCTGCTGATCCGCGCCATGGCCATGGTCAAGAAGGCCGCGGCCAGTGCCAATCGCGATCTGGGCCTGCTCGATCGGCGGCGGGCCACCGCGATTGTTCGCGCGGCCGACGAGGTGATCGCCGGGCGCCACGACGATCAGTTCGTGGTAGACGTCTACCAGGCCGGTGCCGGCGTTTCCTTCCATATGAACATGAACGAGGTGCTGGCCAACCGTGCCATCGAGCTGCTGGGTGGCCACCGGGGAGACTACCGGCTGTGCCATCCCAACGACCATGTGAACTTCGGGCAGTCCACCAACGACGTCTTCCCCACCTCGATGCGCCTGGCCGCGCTGCTGCTGTTTGCGCAGCTTCGCGAGTCGCTGGAGCGGCTCGAACAGGCCTTTGCGCGCAAGGGCCGCGAGTTCGACGGCATCCTCAAGGCCGGCCGCACGCACATGCAGGATGCCGTGCCGATTCGTCTGGGACAGGAATTCCGCGCCTATGCCACGGCGCTGGCGCGCTGCCGCACGGTTCTCGATCAGGCCGCCGACCAGCTCCGCGAGGTCGGTCTGGGCGGCTCGGCCGTCGGCACGGGTCTCAACACGCATCCGCGCTACCAGAAGCTGGCCGTCGGTTACCTCAGCCGCATCTCCGGCCAGAAGCTGATTCCCACCGATGACCTGCGCTACGCGATGCAATCGAATCTGGCGATGTCGGTGGCGTCGGCGGCGCTGCGGAATCTGGCCCTGGAGCTGATTCGCATCACCAATGATCTCCGCCTGCTCTCGAGTGGTCCCAATACCGGGCTGGCAGAAATTTCGCTGCCAGCGCTGCAGCCGGGCTCTTCGATCATGCCGGGCAAGATCAATCCGGTCATGCCCGAAATGACCGCGATGGTCTGTTTCCAGGTGGTGGGTGCCGATGCGGCCACGACACTGGCGGTTCAGGCCGGCCAGCTCGAACTGAACGTCATGATGCCGACCATGAGCTGGAACGTGCTCCACGGGGCCGAAATTTTGAAGAACGCCATGCGGCTGCTGGCGGAAAAGTGTGTGGAGGGCATCCAGGCCAACGCGCAGCGCTGCCGCTATTATGCCGAATCCACCGTGGCGCTGGCGGCAGCGCTCAATCCGTACATTGGCTACGCTGCGGCCGCAGAGATCGCCAAGGAGAGCGTGCGAACCGGGCGTCCGGTGACGGAAATCGCGCTGGAACGCAAGCTCCTTGACGAGCGGCTGCTGCGCCAGATCCTCGATCCCAGGCGCATGACCGAGCCGGCCGCGCCGGTGCGCGAGGCACGGTCCCGGACCAAGCGGCGGTAGGCTGATCAGGCCGCGTGCGTCCGCAGGCGCTCTTCGACCGCCGCCAGGGCTTCCCGCAGAGCGCCGGCCACTTCCTCGAGGGTGACCGCCGCGCGCCGGAACTGAATCCGGAGCAGGAAGCTATCGGATTCGGGACGGAAGGTAAACACGTAGGGCTGGGGGCGCTCCACCCGGCCCTGCTCCTCCCGCCGCACACGCCGCGCTTCATCCCGCGTCAGTCGCCCCGCGGCGATGCGCTCGACCATCTCCTGCATCTTCGAGGGCGTGGGCTGGCGCGCGATCTGCAGCAGCAGGGATTTGCTCACGATGCCCTTCTCCAGGCACCGCTGGCGGATGGATTCGGGAATCGTGCGCAACGACAGCAGCTCGGTGACCGACGTGCGGGATTTGCCGATCTTGCGGGCAATCTCCTCGTGCGTGTACTCGAACTGCTCGGCCAGCCGGGCCAGCCCGTCGGCTTCCTCGAACGGCGTCAGGTCCTTCCGCTGCAGGTTTTCGATGAGCGAGAGCTCGAGCGTCTCGGCGTCGTCGACCGTTTTCTCAATACAGGGCAGTTCGCGCAGACCGGCTTCGCGGGCGGCATGGTAGCGCCGCTCACCCGAGATGATGTAGTAGACGTCCTCGCGCGGCGCGTAGCGGACCAGCAGCGGCTCCAGCACCCCCTTCTGCCGGATGGATTCGGTCAGCTCGCGCAGGTCGCCCAGCACGCGCCGGGGCTGGTCCGGGTTGGGTCGAATCTTCTCGATCGGCACCATGCGCCCCACCGCGGCGCCACTGTAGGCGGTGAGCGCCTCCACATAGTGCGCGTCATGCCGCATCTTCAGAGTGACGGGCAAGCCGATCCGCTTCGACACGTTCCATCACCTCCTCGGCAAGCCGGCGGTACTCCTGCGCTCCGGGCGAATCGGGCGCAAAGGTGAAAATCGTCTGCCGGTAGGCCGGACTTTCCTCCAGCCGCACGTTCCGGCTGATCCGCGTCTTGAACAGCGCACTGCCGAACACCGTGCGAATCTGCTCGACGGCATCCCGGGCGATATTGGTTCGCTTGTCGAACAGCGTGATGAGCACGCCGGCAATTTTCAGATCCGGGTTGGGACGGGCCCGGATGCGCGCATAGGTCTCGAGCAGATCGTCGGTACCTTCGATGGCAAAGTAGCTGGCCTGGACGGGAATCAGCAGATGCGTGGCTGCCACCAGCGCGTTGACGGTCAGAATCCCCAGCGCCGGCGGGGTGTCAATGACCATGAAATCATACTCTTTCTGGATGCCCACCAGCGCGTCTTTGAGTTTGAAGGGGGCATCGAACTGCCCCACCAGTTGCTGCTCGAGCTTGGCCAGTGAAAGCCGGGCCGGGGCCAGGCCCAGCCCGTCCACGCTGGTCGGGCGGATCACCTCACGGATGTCCAGGCGCGGTTCGGCCAGCACTTCGTACATGCTGGGGCTCATTTCCCGCGGGTCGAAAAACGCGATGGTCGAGTTGGCCTGGGGGTCGAGATCGATCAGCAGGGTGCGCTGCTTGCGCCGCGCCAGGGCAGCCGCCAGATTGATGGCCGTGGTCGTCTTGCCGACCCCGCCCTTCTGGTTCGTGATGGCCAGGATGCAGCTCAACGTTCGATCGTCAGCTCGCGCCTATATGTAGGGCCTTTCTTCATCTAGACCCTAAACATAGCAGCAATGTAGCCGTACCGGGGGTCAAATGCAAGGGAAAATGCAGAAAGAAGAACGGTGGGTTTCCGTTACATCTTGTAACGGCCGAGATCTTCGTCGTTCAGGCTCTCCAGCCACCGCCGCAGCTCTTCGTTGCTCACCGATTCGGCGCTCGAAGCTGCCAGGCGCGAGCTCTTCAGCACGTGGTCCTCGACGAAAATCGGGCAGTCCAGCCGCAGGGCCAGGGCCAGCGCGTCGCTCGGCCGTGCGTCGATGGCCAGCGTCTGCCCTTCCCGTTCCATCCAGATCAGGGCGTAGAAGGTATCGTCGCGAAGGTCGTTGACGACTACTTTCTGCACCCGCACCTGCAGCCCCAGCAGAACGTTTTTCAGCAGATCGTGCGTCATCGGGCGCGGTGTCTGCACTTTCTCGATTTCCAGGGCAATCGCGTTGGCCTCGTAGATCCCCACCCAGATGGGCAGCAGCGACTTCCCTTCCAGGTCGCGCAGAACGACGACCGGCATGTTGGTGACCGGGTCCATCATGAGGCCCCGAATTTTCATTTCGATTTCCATCAGCCCACCTCGGTCCTGCTCTGGTGTAGGCCCACGAGGCTGTGCGGTCCGGCCTGTGTGATGAGTACCTGCAGGTATTTTCCCAGAAGGGACGGCTCGGGTGAAGTGAAATTTACCACCCGGTTGCCGGAAGTGCGCCCGGTCCACTGATCCCGCTGTTCGTGCCGGCCTTCGACGAGGACTTCGACCGTGCGGCCGATCCAGGCGCGGTTGCGGGCGGTCTGGATCTGATTCTGCCGCTCGAGCAGGACGGCCAGGCGACGGCTTTTTTCTTCCTCGGGCACCTGATCCGGCCAGTCGGCAGCAGGGGTTCCCGGCCGCGGCGAGTACTTGAAGGCGAAGATGCCGTCGAACTGCACCGCCTCGATCAGGCTGAGCGTATCGGCGAAATCCTCCTCGGTTTCCCCGGGGAAGCCGACGATGATGTCGGTGGTGATGCTGATCGGTCGGCGTGCCGAACGAATCAGGTGAATCTTTTCGAGGTACTCTTCGCGCGAATAGCCACGCCGCATGCGCTCGAGCACCCGCGTCGAGCCGGCCTGGACGGGCAGGTGGACGTGCTCGCAGAGGCGCGGGTCGGCGTCAATGGCAGCGACGATGTCGGCACCGAAATCGCGCGGATGCGAAGTGGTAAAGCGCACCCGCCGGACGCCCGGGACCCGGGCCACCTCCAGCAGCAGCTCGGCGAAGCTGAGATAGGGTGGTGCGGGATCGCGCCAGGAATCCACGGTCTGGCCGAGTAACTGCACCTCGCTGTAGCCGGCCTCGGCCAGCCGGCGCACCTCCTCGAGCACGGCCCGGCTGGAGCGGCTGCGCTCGGGGCCGCGCGTGAACGGCACCACGCAGAACGTGCAGCGCTTGTCGCAACCTTCAATGATGGTCACGTAGGCGCGGAACGGATGCTCGCGCCGGGTGAGCTCGGTCTCGAAGGTCTGGTCGGTTTCCAGATGCAGCCCGGCGACCCGATGCTCGCCCGCCTCCAGGCGGTCCAGCAGCTCCGGCAGGCGGCTGTAGCTGGCCGAACCGCACACCAGGCTGACCCAGGGCGCGCGCTCGAAGATCTGCTCGCCCTGCTGCTGGGCCACGCAGCCCAGCACACCGACGCGCTGGCCGCGCTCGCGGGCCGTCTTCCAGCGGCCCAGGTGTGCGAACACCTTCTGCGCCGCTTTTTCGCGAATGCTGCAGGTGTTGTAGAGGATCAGGTCGGCCTCTTCGGGACGCTCCGCCGGCCGGTAGCCGCGGGCCAGCAACAGCCCGGCTACTTTCTCGGAGTCGTGTACATTCATCTGGCAGCCGAAGGTTTCGATGTAGAAGGTTCGACCGTTGGCCGGGTCGGCCGGACGGTGTGGCTGCGTCAGGCGCTCGAGCGGAACGTCCACCATAGAACTTGAGGTCATTCTAGCACACGGTTGCACACGCCCCCGGCTGCGTGGGGATGCTCCCGCTGCACAGGAAATTGCTCAGAAGGCGGTTTGACCACCCCTCGATGCTGTGTTACTTTGCGAACTGGATTGAGGGAAATCGCTGCTCAGCCCACGTGAAGACGACGATTCTGGCGACCGCACTTCTTCTCCAACAGAGCCTGCTGCGCTCTCTCGTGGAACAGACCGGTTGGGTGGCCCGGGTGGACCTGCTCGTCCTGCTCGGCTTTTCGGTGGTTTCCTGGGCGATCATTCTCGAAAAACTCCGCCAGTTCCGCGGCATGGACCGTGAGCTGACGAATTTTCTCAAACTGTTTCGTTCCTCCGATGGCCTGCCGCGGCCCGAAGCTCTCGAGGCGGTAGCCGGCCGCTGCCCGTTGAGCGCGGTCTACCGGACTGGATACGAGCGGTGGGGCGCCCACTCGCGGGGGAATCCGCACCCGGTCGGTCAGGCGGCTGCGCAGGCCGTGGCGGTCGAGATGCAGGCGGCAGCAGCCGAACAGATGCGGCGCCTGGAGCGGTGGATGCCGTTTCTCGCCACGACTGCATCGGTCAGTCCGTTCATCGGCCTTTTCGGTACGGTCTGGGGCGTCATGGATGCGTTTTCCCGGCTGGGAGAAGCGGGCGCAGCCAGCCTGCGGGCCACGGCACCGGGCATTGCGGAAGCCCTGGTGACGACGGCCGCCGGGCTGTTCGCGGCGATTCCCGCGGTGATCGCCTACAACCATTTTCTGTACCGGATTCGTGACTACGGTACGCGGCTGGATCATTTCATGGCCGAGGTTGTCGCGCGCATGGAAGCCGCAGTCGGGTAAGGTCAGCCATGCCGCAACTGTTACGTTCCTCGAGCAGCTCGCTTTCCGAGATCAACATCGTTCCCTTCGTGGATGTGATGCTGGTGCTGCTGGTCATCTTCATGATCACCGCCCCGGTGCTGCAGTCGGGGATCGAAGTGGACCTGCCGCGGACGAAAACCGTGCGCGAAATTACGCAGGCCCGCCTGGTGATCACCATTGACCGGGCGCAGCGGCTGTTCCTGAACGATCGCCCGGTCAACATTCACGAACTGGGCGCGGCCCTGCGCGCCCAGATGCGGGATCCCGAGCGGCAGCCGGTGTTCATTCGCTGTGACCAGAGCGTACCGTTCGGCAGCTTTGCGGCCGTGACCGATGCGCTGCAGCAGGCGGGGATCCGCAATGTCAATGTGGTCACGCAACCGCTGCGGGAGGGCGGGGGTGGCTGAGGCCCGGCCCCTCGGACGTTCGCTGTTGTGGTCGGGGCTGGGACATGCTGCGCTGGTAGGAGCTTTGATGTTTGCGCCGGGATGGAATCCGCGGGGCGAGCTCTGGGGTGGTACCGGCGAGGCGGGTGCGGTTCAGGTGACGCTGGTCGGTGCCCTGCCGGCCATTCCGCTTCCCGCACCCGAGGTGACCACCTCCAGCCGTGTGGTGGACGTGACGCGCGGGCTCTACCAGTCCGAAAAGCCCAGGCCGCCCGAACCGAAGGCTACCGAACTGCCCGAGTTCGAGCGGCCGCGCCGCCTCCCGAAAAGCCCTCCTTCGCGGCTGCTTGAAAATCCCGCGCAGCCGCCTCCCAATGCAATTCCCTACGGACAGGGTGGAACTCCGCAAAGTCTGTCGTCGAGCTTCCTGCTGGGCGAGCACAGCGGCGCAGGTCTGTCGTTCAGCGGGTCGGGAGGAAGTTTCGGACAGCGATTCCCGTGGTATGTGGACGCTGTGCGGCGCCGGATCAGCAGCAACTGGTTGCAGTCCACGATCGAGCCGACGCTGATGTGGGCGCCGCGGGTCGTCGTGCAGTTCGAGATTCTCCGCGATGGCACGGTCGCCAATCTGCGGCTGGTGCAATCGAGCGGTTATCCATCGGTCGATGCATCGGCACTGCGGGCGGTGGCGCAATCGAGCCCGCTGATGCCGCTGCCCGGCGAATATACGGGGCGTTATGTCACGGTGGAGTTCTGGTTTGACTTCCGGCGCTGAGCAGTGGGGTCGAAAAACGCAGTTCCGGCGGGGCGTGCCCGTGGCACGTGCTCTCTTGCTGCTTGCCCTGCTGCTGGGGCTGTTGCCTGTGCGGCCTGCGGCGCAGGATTGGTTCCGGACCGGTACCGGCCTGGGGGTGAAAAAAATCCGGCTGGCGCTGCCGGATTTCGCCGGACCGGCACCCGGCAGCAGCCTGGGGACCCTCTTCAATCAGGTGCTGTGGAACGACCTCGAATATTCGGGCATCCTCGAGATGGTCAGCAAGAGCTTCTATCCTCTACCGGCGAGCTGGCCCACGGCGCCCTCGCAGCTCCAACCGGCGGCCTGGACCGCAGCTCCGGTTGCAGCGCAGATGATCCTCTACGGCAGCCTGAGCCAGCAGCAGAGTGGTCTGGAGGTTCACGCCTGGCTGAACGACCTGGGGAACCCCGCTGCGGCCCCGGTTCTGGCCAAGATCTACCGCGGCAACGCCGACCCACAAGACATTCGTCGCCTGGCACACGAGCTGGCCGACGATGTGGTTCAGTTGCTGAGCGGCGGTGTTCCGGGAATCGCCCAAACGCGCATCGCCTTTACCAGCACGCGCAGCGGCCGGCCCGAACTGTGGGTGATGGATTACGACGGAGCCAACCAGCAGCAACTCACGCACCTGGGAACGGCGGCCCTTACACCCCGCTGGTCTCCCGATGGCACGCTTATCGCCTTTACCTGCTTCGAGCCCTACCGCGGCGTGCTCTCCGCACAGATCTGCATCTATTCGCTGCTGGCCCACCGCCTGCTCGGCTTCCCCCGCTTTGCCGGCACTACCAGCTCGCCTTCCTGGTCCCCGGATGGCCGCCAGCTTGCCTTCATGGGATCGGCTCTGGGCGGGACGCAGATTTTCGTTTCCGACGCCTCCGGCGGGCACCGGCGGCAGCTCACTTTCGTTCCCCGGACGGTGAACACGTCGCCCATGTGGAATCCCCGCACCGGCCAGCAGATTGTCTTTGTCAGCGATCGTGGAGGCTCGCCCCAGCTCTATCTCATGAATGCCGACGGATCGAATGTCGTGAAGATCGATCTGCCGGACATGGGCTACGTGATCGATCCCGCCTGGTCGCCCAACGGCCAGCTTCTGGCCTTTAGCTGGCGCCGGCCCGGTGGAAACTATGATCTCTATGTGATGGATCTGGCCAGCCATCAACTGCTGGAACTGACGCGCGACGCGGGCCGTAACGAGCGACCGAGCTGGGCACCCGATGGCCGGCACCTGGTCTTTGAATCCACGCGCAGCGGCAGCCGGCAGATCTGGACCATGCTGGCCGACGGCAGCGGGCTGCGGCAGCTCACGACCGGCGGAGAGAATTTTTCGCCCAACTGGTCCTGGCACTAATTGCAGCCTCGTGGTGCTACCATAGCACCGTGGTGCATGCGATTCGGTTGCCAGCTACCAGAACACTGTCGAGGAGGTTGCACGATGCGGGAAGGTTCAGGTCGGAAGGCAGCGTGGGTCGTTGCGGTGGCCATGCTGGCTCTGCTCGGCGGGGCCTGTAAGAAGAAGGTTCAGGCGCCATTGCCCGCGGCGCCGCCAGCGCCGGCACCGCCTCCGCCGGCACCAACGGTGAGTCTGAAGGCGTCGCCAACGTTCGTCACGCGCGGCGAATCCTCGACCCTGACATGGACTTCGACGAATGCCACCGAGCTGGACCTCGAGCCCGGCGTCGGCAAAGTGGCGCCGGAGGGATCGACAACCGTCAGTCCGACCACTTCGACGACCTACACCATCACGGCCACCGGGCCGGGGGGCAATGCCTCCGACAGTGTGCGCATTACCGTCGGTCCGCCGGCCGCTCCGAAGCTGGCTCCGGGTCCGTCGCTCGAGGAGCTGTTTGCACAGAACATTCGTGATGCCTTTTTCGATTTCGACCGTGCCGATCTGCGCCCGGACGCCCGGGAGGCCCTGACGCGGGATGCGGAATTCCTGCGCACGCACGCCCAGATCCGGGTGACGATCGAGGGACACTGTGACGAGCGCGGCTCGCTCGAGTACAACCTCGGACTGGGCCAGCGGCGCGCCGATGCGGCACGCGAGTTTCTGGTTTCGCTCGGCGTGACTGCCGATCGGCTGCGCACGATGAGCTGGGGCAAGGAGCATCCGTTCTGCACCGACCATAATGAGACGTGCTGGCAGCAGAACCGCCGCGCACATCTCGTGATGGCGCAATAATCACCGCGGCTGTTCCGGCACCGGGGTGCCGGAGCGCCAGAGGGAGGAAGCTGTGCGTCCACGCTGGGTGGGGCTGAGCCTGGCCTTGATCGCCGGCCTGGCGCTGGGGGCGATGCTGTCGCCGCCGCCGGCCGACGCCGTCGCCAAGGAAATCATTCAACTGCAGCAGCAGGTGGCCATCCTGCTCCAGACGCAGCAGGCCATGCAAACCCAGATGACCCAGAGCTTCACCACCCTGAAGACCCTGCTGGAGCAGGCGCTCGACAGCACCAACCGCCTCAACAGCACCATGGGCGTGCTCCAGAAATCCATTCAGGACGTGCAGGCGAACACCGGCGCGCGCATGGATGCGCTCTCCAGCCAGGTTCAGGGCCTGGCCGACGGGCTCGAAGACCTCAAGGCACGGCTGGGCAAGCTCTCCGACCAGGTCGCCACGACGCAGAGTACGGTGCAGAGTCTGGACGCCAAGATTTCCGCAGCTTCCGGTGCGCAACCGCCGGGCACGCCCGGTGCGGCTCCGTCGGCTGCGCCGGCCGGCCCGCCTCCTCCGGCCGACCTGCTCTACTCGAACGCTCTGCGGGATTTCATGTCCGGCAACTACGATCTCTCGCAGAGCGAATTCCAGGACTACCTCCGCTATTACCCGAACACCGACCTGGCCTCGAACGCGCATTTCTACCTGGGGGAGATCGCCTACCAGCGTGGCCACTATGCGGAGGCCGTGGCGGAGTACGATACCGTTCTGACGCGCTTCCCGAACAGCTTCAAACGGGCCGATGCCCGGTTGAAGAAGGCCCAGGCACTGCTGCGGTTGAACGAGCGCGAGGCTGCCGTGCGGGAGCTGCGGCAGCTCATTCGGGAGAGTCCGGGGAGCGAGCAGGCCCGGAAGGCGCAGGCGCAGTTGCGGGCGCTCGGCCTGCGCACGCGATGAACTCAGCCTGATTTTCCGGTATACTCGCCCCGGCGCCAGCGAGGTCCAGCATGTCGGTGAACAAGGTGATTCTGGTGGGGCGTCTGGGGCGTGATCCGGAGACGCGCTTTACAGCCAGTGGCCAGCCCGTCTGCAACTTCACGCTGGCCACCGACGAAGTCTATCGTGACCGCGCCGGGGAGCGTCAGCGCCGCACCGAATGGCATCGAATCGTCCTCTGGGGGCGGCTGGCCGAGATCGCGCAGCAACACCTGAAGCGGGGCACGATGGTCTACCTCGAAGGGCGGCTGCAGACGCGCCAGTGGGACGACCGCTCGGGCAACAAGCGCACGACGGTGGAAATCGTCGCCAGCACGCTGCGCATCCTCTCCCCGCGCGGCGAGGCAGCACCGGCCGAAGCCGAACCCGAGCCGCCCCTCGAGATGGAAGAACCCTCCGCCGGGCCGACGATCACGGAGGAGGATATTCCCTTCTGAGCGGCCGGACGCTCAGTGCCGCTGCCGGGCGCGCCGCTCTTCATCCAGGCGTTTGAGGAAAGCGTCGAATTTCTGCTGCTGTTCGGGTGTGAGCATGCTCCGGATCCGGCTGCGGGTCTCCTGCCGGAGCTGCTGGCGCTGCCGCTGGATCTGTTCGTCGAGCGCCCGCCAGCGCTGGTCTGCATCGGCGAAAATGGCATCCAGTTGCTGGCGCTGTTGCGAGCTGAGCTGGAGTTCGCGCGTGAGCTCGTCGCGGATATGTCCGTGGGGGCGCGCGCCCAGCACGTGTGCACCGCTGTAGAGCCAGACGGCCAGCCCTCCGAGCAAAAAGCCGACCACGAAGACCGCGGCCAGCATCAGGGCCGCCTTGCGCGGAATCCGACTAGCGGCTGCGTTCATCGCTCGCCACCAGCAGTTGCAGTTCGTCCTGCACGGCGCCGGCTGGCGCGGTATCGCCTACCAGGGCGCGCAGCGCCGGGCGTTCGGCAGCGGGAGAAACCGGCGGGTAGCTGCGGAAGTTGCCGGCCAGAAGCAGGCCCAGCAGCACCGTCAGGGCTCCGGCCGCCAGGCAGACCCGCCCGGCGAGCTGCACCACCGGCTGCCACTGGGCTTCCCAGCTCTCCCTCAGCCGCAGCGCACGCAGGATACCGGCGCGAACGTTTTCCACAAACGCCGGGCCGGGCTGCGGTGTTTCCTGGCGGGCCAGAGCAAAAAGCGCGATCGCTGCCTGCGCGGCCTCGTGCGCCCGCCGGCAACGCTCACAGCGGGCCAGATGTGTCTCCATCCGGTTGCGCTCGGCCGCGTTCAGCTCTCCCTCCAGGTAGTCTTCGAGCAATAGCTCGTAGGACCGGCACGCTTCCGTTCCTCTGCGCAGGAAGTTCATTTCCACCCCCGCCCCTTTCGGCGAGCCTCCAGGCGCTGCCGGTAGGCCCGCATCAGCCTGGCCCGGGCACGAAACAAACGAACTTTGACCGTGTTGGCGTTCAGCCCGAGCAACTCGGCAATCTCCTCGATGGAAAAACCCTGCGTCTCCTTCAACTCCAGCATCAAACGGTCCCTGGGGTCAAGTTGCTGCAGTAACCATTCCAGTAGATCCGCCACCCGGGCCCGCTGCTCGGGGTTGGCCGAGGGGCTCGATGTGGCGAGCAGGCGCAGCCGTTCGGTCTGATCCTCGGTGAGATCGGCTTCATAGACGAGAGGGCGCGCCTTCTTTCGCCGCAGGTGGTTCCAGCATTCATTGACCGCAATTTTGTAGAGCCAGGTGGAAAACTTCGATCGCAGGTCGAAGCGGCGAAGCGAGAGGTACGCCTTGATGAAGACCTGCTGGGCGACGTCCTCGGCGTCCTCACTGCCCCGCAGCAGCCGTCCCGCCAGAGCCACCACCCGGTGCTGGTGCCGCCGCACCAGTTCTTCGTAAGCCGCGAGGTCGCCCGCCTGAGCGCGGCGAACCAGGCTGGAATCAGCGTTGTCGTCCCTCCCTTCCGGGTCGGTCACTTCCGCCCCGGTCTGCCTTGCGTTGTGGTCCTGCATTGATCGAGACGCCGCCGCCTGCCGGCCGGTTACATCATCCTATGCGACACTGCCCGGCAGCAAACCGGCGGCCGCCGGGACGAGAGTACTGGAACTTTCGACCCAGTGCCCGGCTGTTGAAATGTGTACGAAAAGATATCCCCGCCTGTTCAAAAGCTATTGCATGAGTCAACCCCTTTATGTCAGAATCGCTGACGCTATGGTTATCGGCGAGCGTCTCCGTGCTCTGCGCGAAGCCAAAGGGCTCTCGCAGGGTGAAATCGAAAAGCGGACCGGGTTGCTCCGGTGCTATATCTCCCGCGTCGAGAACGGGCACACCGTGCCATCCATCGAAACGCTGGAAAAGCTGGCACGGGCCCTGGAAGTTCCTCTCTATTTGCTGTTCTATGATAACGAGGAACCCCCCCAGCTGGAGAATCTGCCCGAGCGGAAGACGGCGGACGAGATTGCCTGGAGCAGCTCTCCGGAAGAAGCACGCTTTTTGAGCCGCATGGCGAAGCTGCTGGACCGGTTGAGCGAGACCGATCGGCGCCTGCTGCTGCATATGGCGCAGCGCATGGCCGAGCACTAGGCGCCATCCGTCAGCGGGGCGACAGGCGGGGCTGGTTCCGGGGTTATTCCCATTCGATGGTAGCCGGTGGTTTCGACGTGATGTCGTAAACTACCCGGCTCACCTGCGGTGTCTCGTTCACGATCCGGGAGGAGATCCGTTCGAGCACCTCCCCGGGTAGCCGCGCCCAGTCGGCGGTCATCGCGTCCTCCGAGGTCACAGCCCGGATGGCTACCGTCAGCCCGTAGCTCCGTGCATCTCCCATCACGCCTACGCTGCGAACTGGCAGCAGCACCGCAAACGCCTGCCAGAGCTGCCGGTACAAACCTGCCCGACGAATTTCTTCGACGACGATCGCATCGGCCTGCCGCAAAATCGCCAGACGCTCGGGCGTGACTTCGCCGACGATGCGAACGGCCAGGCCGGGCCCGGGAAACGGATGGCGATAGAGCAACTCCTCGGGCAGGCCGAGTTCCCGCCCCACTTCGCGCACTTCGTCCTTGAACAGGTCGCGCAGAGGTTCGATCAACTCGAATGGCAATCGCGCCGGCAGCCCGCCGACATTGTGGTGGGTCTTGATGGTGGCCGAAGGGCCGCGCACCGAGACCGACTCGATCACATCGGGATAGAGAGTGCCCTGCACCAGAAACCGTATCGGCGGACCCGGACTGTGCGCGCACTCGGTGGCCTGCTCTTCGAAGACTTCGATGAAGGTTTCTCCAATCCGGCGTCGTTTCTCCTCCGGGTCGACCACGCCGCGCAGGCGTGCGAGGAACCGGTCTGCTGCCTGAACGCCAAGGACGTTCAGACCCAGCCGGTTACGGAGCAGGTCCAGAGTTTCGGAGAATTCGTTCTCCCGCAGCAGCCCGGTATCCACGAACACATTGATCAGCCGGTCGCCGATGGCCCGCTGCACCAACGTAGCGGCGACGGCCGAATCCACACCTCCGCTGAGGGCACACAGCGCCCGAGCACCGTCTGCACGCTCGGCAATGGCGCGGATGGTCTGCTCGATGAACGAGGCCCGGCTCCAGTTGGGCTTTGCCTGGCAGAGAGCAAACACGAATTGCCGCAGAATCACTGTGCCGTACTCGGTATGGCGGACTTCGGGGTGAAACTGAACGGCAAAGATACGCCGTCGGGGATCTTCGATCGCCGCCACGCCGGCTTCGGTCTTCCCCGTGAGCTGAAAGCCCTCCGGCAGCCGCACGATGTGGTCACCGTGGCTGTTCCAGATCGTGGATTCCGCCGGCAGCGGGTCGAGCAAAAGCGAGGGCCCGGTGCGGATCAGGCGCGCCGGACCGTACTCGCGGCGCTCGGCGGCCCGAACCTCTCCGCCCAGCGTGTGGGCGATCCATTGCAGGCCGTAACAGATACCGAGCACCGGAAGGCCGAGCGACAGCACGCCCGGATCGCAGTACGGGGCCTGGTGATCGTAGACCGAGCTGGGGCCTCCGGAAAGCACCACGCCGACCGGTTCGAGAGCCCGGATCTGCTCGAGCGAGGCATGGCACGGCAGGACCGCGCTGTAGACCCCCATCTCGCGGATCCGCCGCGCGATCAGCTGCGTGGTCTGCGAGCCGAAATCCAGCACGACGATTCCGCCCGGCGGCTGGTGGAATGTGGTGCTCATGTTTCCTCAGTCACCCTGCACGACGAAATTCACCAGCCGATCCGGAACCACCACGGTGCGCACGACGCGTCTGCCCTGGAGCCAGGGTGCGACGCGGGGCTCCGACTGGGCGCGGCGCACCAGTTCGGCTTCCGGGAGCCCGCGCTCCACCTGTAGATGCCCCCGCAGTTTCCCATTGACCTGTACGATCACCTCGCACAGCTCTTCCTGCGCAAGCACCGCGTCATAGTCCGGCCAGGCACTCCGGGCGACCAGATCCTGGTGGCCCAGCATCTCCCAGAGTTCTTCGGCCAGGTGCGGGGCGAACGGTGACAGCAGGAGCGTCAGTCGCTCCAGGCAGTCCTTGAGCACTTCATCTCGAACGGTCTGCTCGAGAGGCTCGGCAGCATAGAACTCGTTGACCAGCTCCATCAGAGCCGCCACCGAGGTGTTGAAATGCCACCGCCCTTCAAAATCCTGCGTGATCCTGCGAATGGTCTGGTGTGTCCGTCGCACCAGCTGCTTTTCCTGCGCGGTGGCGGCGTTCACCGGCCGGTCCTGCGTCGCCACCCTGCGCAGCCGTTCGGCATGGCGACTCACCAGGCGGTAGAGCCGCGCCAGGAAGCGGTGGCAGCCTTCGATGCCCTGCTCGCTCCATTCGAGGTCTTTTTCGGGCGGTGCGGCAAACAGCATGTACACGCGGCCCGTATCGCATCCGTACTGCTCGGCAACTTCCATGGCCGGCACGACGTTGCCGCGCGACTTCGACATGGCCACACCGCCCTTGAGCACCATGCCCTGCGAAAACAGACGGCGCACCGGTTCCCGATGCTCCACCAGGCCCAGATCGTGCAGCACCTTGCAGAAAAAGCGGCTGTAGATCAGGTGGAGGATGGCGTGTTCGATGCCGCCGATGTACTGGTCGATCGGGAACCAGTAGCGGGCCAGGGCCGGGTCGAAAGGCTGGCGATCGTTGCGCGGGTCGATGTAGCGATAGAAGTACCAGGAGGAATCCACGAAGGTGTCCATCGTGTCGGTTTCCCGCCGGGCCGGGCCGTGGCAGCGCGGGCAGGTGGTGTGCACGAATTCCGGCACGGCTTCGAGCGGCGAGCGCCCGCGGCCAGTGATCTCTACGGCGGGAGGCAGCCGTACGGGGAGTTCGTCATCCGGTACAGGCACAATACCGCACCCCTCACAGTAGACCACCGGGATCGGCGTCCCCCAGTAACGCTGGCGCGAGATGCCCCAGTCCCGCAGCCGGTAAATCGTCTGGCGACGACCGTAGCCGGTTCGCTCGGCCTCCGCCAGCATGCGTTCGATGGCCTGCCTGGAGGTCATTCCGCTGTAGGGGCCGGAATTCACCAGCACGCCGTAGTCCGTCCAGGCCTGCTCGAGCGTCTCGGCCGAAAGCGATGGTTCGCCCTGAGGCTGAACGACGACGCGCACCGGCAGGCCATAGGTCCGGCAGAATTCAAAGTCACGCTGATCGTGCGCAGGAACGCACATCACGGCCCCGGTGCCGTACTCGGAGAGAACGAAATTCCCCACCCAGACCGGCACCGATTCTCCCGAGAACGGATTGATCGCCCAGCGGCCGGTGAAGGCGCCTTTCTTGTCGGTTGAAACCTCGGCCTCCCGCGCAGGCCGGCGCCGGACCTCGGCCATCAACTGTTGGATTGCGGCAGGATCGGGCGCCGAGCTGACCAGTTCGGAGGTCAGGGGATGGTCCGGAGCCAGCACGACGGCCGTGGCGCCGTAGATCGTGTCCAGCCGGGTCGTGAACACTTCAATCGAACGACCGGAGCCGTCGGCGAGGAAGAAGCGGACCACGGCTCCTTCCGACTTCCCAATCCAGTTGCGCTGCATCACCAGAACGCGTTCCGGCCAGCGGCCCTCGAGTTCGGCCATATCCTCGAGGAGCCTCTCGGCGTAGGCGGTGATGCGCAGAAACCACTGCTCGAGCTCTTTCCACTCGACCGGCGTATCGTCATGCCGCCAGCAGCAGCCGTTGACGACCTGTTCGTTCGCCAGCACGGTCTGACACTTCGGGCACCAGTTGACCCCGCTGCGCTTGCGGTAGGCCAGACCCCGCTCGTACATGCGCAGGAAGAACCACTGGTTCCACCGGTAGTATTCCGGCTCGCAGGTGGAGATTTCTCGCCGCCAGTCGTAACTGAAACCGAAGCGCCGGCAGACGGCCCTCATCTGCGCGATGTTGGCGTTGGTCCACTCGCGGGGGTGAATCCCGTGCTGGATGGCAGCGTTTTCAGCCGGCAGCCCGAAGGAGTCCCAGCCGATGGGGTGCAGCACGTTGTAGCCGCGCATGCGCCAGTAACGTGCTACCGCGTCGCCGATGGTGTAATTCCGCATGTGGCCCATGTGCAGAATGCCGGAGGGGTACGGCAGCATTTCGAGGACGTAGTATTTCGGCTGCTCCGGGCGGAGGTCCGCCTCGAAGGTGCGGTCGGCCTCCCAGACCTGCTGCCACTTTCGTTCGATACTCTGCGGGTTGTATTCACCCACGGCTCACTGCCTCCCTCTAGCGGTGCGCTTCGGTCGAATCGCAAATCCGTTCGTCGCCCGGCGCGGCCGGGTCCATCGAACACCCGCCAGGCTCCAGGCCATGCGCATGTTTCTCCAGTCGTCCCCGGGGCGTTCCAGTGGGGTCTCCAGCAAAAATGCGCAGTGCTGAAGGAGAGGGTGGCGGAGCGTTCGACGCAATCCGTGCACTCCGATTTGCCCCCGTCCGAGATGCTCATGCCGATCCCGCCGTGAGCCCAGGCCTGCCCGGGAGTCGTTCAAATGAATCACGGGCACACGCGCCAGGCCGATCCATTGCTCCACCTGCTGCAGGCACTGCTCGAGACCGGCAGCACTCCTGAGGTCATAGCCAGCGGCGAAGAGATGCGCCGTGTCCAGGCATGCCCCGGCGACCGGTGGCGGCGATGCCTGCAGCAGCTTTTGCAACTCCTCCAGGTGCGCCCCCAGTGCAGTTCCCTGCCCGGCCGTGTTCTCCAGCAGAATGCGGGGCGGATTCTCAATCCCCGCCGAAGCCTCACCGATGGCCCGGGCCACGCGCTCGATCGCCGCCTCCGGTGCGCCGTTGCCGCGGCTGCCCGGATGAACCACTAGATAGTCGGCCTCGATTTGCCTGGCCCGGAGCAGCTCGCCGCGCAGCGAGCGAACCGATACCGCGTACAGGTCCCGGCTACCGGCAGCGAGGTTGATGAGATAGTTGGCGTGAACGACGACGGGATAGATCCCGAGCTCCCTCCTGCGCTGACAGAACGCGTGGGCCTGCTCATCGGGCAGGCTGCACTCGTCAGTGCTCCAGCTTCGCGGGCTGGCGGAAAAAATCTGCAGGGCCGTGCAGCGCAGCGTCCAGGCACGCTCCAGAGCGCGGACCAGGCCCCCGGCAATCGAAGTATGCAGCCCGATGCGCCACCGCTGCAGCGCCAGCACGCCGCCATTCGCCGCTGGGAATTCGGTCATCACGTCCGGGTGGTTGCAATCGGTCGACCACGCAGGCCGTCCGGGAGCCAGCACGTGCAGTGAACGACTGAGGCGCCATTTTAGCCGAGCCTGCCGGCAGCGGCAACGGCGCCACGGTTTGCGACCGACTCGATTTTTGCAGTAGACTCGCATACGTTCCGGCGAGTGTTTGGCGGGAGCCTCCCATGCTGGTGGTGATGCAGGCCAACGCTACCGAAGAAGACATTCGTGCCGTCTGCCAGCGCATCGAAGCGCTGGGGCTGCGCGCACATCCCATCCCGGGAGCCACCCGGACGGCCATCGGCATCACGGGAAATCGTGACGTCCTCGACGTAGCAGCGATCGAGTCCCTGCCCGGCGTGGTCGAGTGCATTCCGGTCAGTAAACCGTACAAACTCGTCAGCCGCGAGGCACGCCCGGAGGATACAGTCGTTTGCATTCCTACCCCGGCAGGTGAGGTCCGGATTGGCGGTGGCCATGTGGCAGTCATTGCGGGGCCCTGCGCGGTCGAAAGCCGCGAGCAGGCGTTTGCCGCTGCCGAGCGTGTACGTGCCGCCGGTGCACGTCTGTTCCGTGGGGGCGCCTACAAGCCCCGGACTTCACCCTACAGCTTCCAGGGCCTGGGCCGGGAAGGTCTGGAAATCCTGGCGGAAGTCCGGGAACGCTTCGGCCTGGGCATCGTCACCGAAGCCGTGGATCAGGAAAGCCTGGAACTGGTCGAACAGTACGCCGATGTAATCCAGATCGGTGCGCGCAACATGCAGAACTTCTCCCTGCTCCGCCAGGCCGGCCGCTCGCGCAAACCGGTGCTGCTCAAGCGGGGAATGTCGGCTACCCTGGACGAGCTTTTGATGTCGGCCGAGTATTTGCTGGCCGAGGGGAATTATCAGGTGATTCTGTGCGAACGGGGTGTGCGCACGTTTTCCGACCATACCCGCAACACCCTGGACCTGAGTCTGGTGCCGGCTGTCCAGCGACTGAGCCATCTGCCGATTCTGGTGGACCCGAGCCACGGTACCGGCCGGCGGCACAAGGTCCGTCCTCTGTCCCGCGCAGCCGTGGCCGTCGGCGCCGATGGTCTGCTGATCGAGGTGCATCCGAATCCCGACGCTGCGCTTTCCGACGGTATGCAGTCCATCACCCCGGACGAGTTCAACCACTTAATGCGCGAAGTACGGTTGATCGCTGAGATTCTGGGCCGAAACATCAATTGAAGCACTGCCGATCAGCTTTGGCCGCCGAAGGCATCTTCGCCGTGTGAGACCTGGCTTTGCTGCCACAGCTTCGACCTCACGTCCGTCCTCTTCTTCTCCTGGGCGTTCTAACAATTGCAGCAATCGTTGAAGTATCACTTGAACCATCGTTCGTCCTCCTGCCGCCCGGGCGACACCTGGAAGCCTTTGTTGCGAACAGCGGCGATGGAACCATCACTGCTGTGGATCTGGTGAGTCTGAATCCGGTAAGAGTCTTCAACATGGGTGGAGAGGTCACCGATCTTCAGGTGGTTCCTAAAAAAACGGAAATATGGGGAATTTGCAGATCCCGAAATACACTCTGGGTGTTCCACCCACCCTCCGGACAACTCCGTGAGTTGAAGCTCGGTTTCAAACCATCTGCGTTGAATCTGTTACCTGACGGGCGGATAGTGCTCGTGGCAGGAGCTGAAGGGAGAGTCGAGGCCGTTGATGCAGCGACGCTGCGGGTAATGAAGGAAACGCGAATTGACCTCAAACCGACCGACGCGGTGTTGACTCCGGATGGTAAACAATGGCTTGTACTGGATGGGTATCGAGGTGAGCTTGCCCTGCTAAGCCCGGTCAGCCTGAACCTTCAAGTTACACTTGAGCTTAATTCCGGAGCCAGCGGAACAGTCGTTGTACCCGATGGTTCGAAGGCGTACATGGCCTCCACCACGGATGACAGCATCCTTTCCATTCGTCTGCATCCTCCGGCTGTACTGGCCCGGGTCCATACCGGGGGGCGGCAGGATCGGCTGCTCCTCAAACCTGACGGAGGAGAGCTTTATGCCTTCTCCAGCCAATTGCATGGGGTAACAGTCCTGAACACACAAACCGACGAAGTGGTTGATTTCCGGCTTCTGGGTGCAGCTCCCGTAGCGGCGGCGATCAGTTCAGACGGGGCGATGCTCTATGTCTGCGACCGGAGCGCTTCGCGGGTCACGGTGCTCGACACGGCATATCGTGAAAACCGTGGGTCTGCCCCTACAGGGAAGACGCCAGTCGACTGTGCTCTGGATCCCGGGGGCCATTTGTTGCTCGCCGCCGATCGAGACTCGAACGATCTCGCCGTGATCGATCTGCGCGGCCCGCGGCTGCTAACGTTGGTCCCAACCGGAATGCAGCCGGCGCGGGTGGTAGCCTTGCAATTTTGAACCGGTCATGACCGAAAGGCACCAGGCGCTTCGAGGGCAGGCTACCCTGCGGGAGTCGCGACCCGGCGGCGATTTGCTGCCGGCGTCACGAACCTCTCTCCGACTCCGGATTCTCGACCGCTACGTAGGGGCTGAGATTGTTCCCGCCTTTTTGACCGCCCTGACGGTGTTCACTTTCCTGTTTTTCATTCCCCAGTTAGCGCGTCTGATGCAGCTTTTTGTCAGCCGTCAGACGCGGCTGCTCGACGTGATCATCCTGACCGTCTGCATCGTGCCCGGCGTGCTGAGTTTTTCGCTGCCGGTGGCGGTGCTCGCCGGGACCCTGCTGGCTCTGAGTCGCATGCAGGTGGATGGGGAGATTCTGGCCTGGAACACACTTGGAGTGAGTCGTCTCCGACTCGTTGTCCCGGCGGCCGGATTTTCTCTGCTGGTGGGAGCGATGACGCTGGCGAACACCCTGTGGGTGAGCCCGTTGGCAGTGCACCAGCTCCGTGCCACTGAACTGCGACTGCTTCGGGCGCAGGGACCTTTTGAAGTCGAGCCGAGAGTATTCCAGGAAAGCATTCCCGGGAAAATTCTCTATGTTGAGGACGTGTCCCCCGACGGGTATCGCTGGGAAAAAGTTTTCCTCGCGCAGGATTCACCCGAGGGGAACATGGAGATTACCCTGGCACAACAGGCGGTTCTTTTCCGTCCCGGCCTTGATTCCCTGCAGATCCATTTCGAGCGCGGAACAACCTACAGCTTCAACGCGCTTCATCCCGAACAGTACACCGTGAGTGTCTTTGGAGTGAGCGATCTGGCCGTGCCGCTTGGCACCGAAACCGGGGCGCAGCGGCCAGAAGCCGTCTCGGAAGCTCCAGTACTCGAACTGGTGCGGCAGGCGCGCCAGGGTTCACTCGAAGCAGCCATCGAACTCCATCGGCGTTTTGCCGTCCCCGCCGCCTGTCTGATGTTCGGGCTGCTGGCCTTTGTGGCGGGCTGCCGGCCGCGCCGTGGTGGGCGCGGTGCCGCCGTTTTGACCACGGTGGTGCTTCTGGGCTTGTACTACCTCGTCTTTGTGTTCGGAGTGGGTAAAGCACGGCAGGGCGCGTTCCCAGCAGCGTTGGGGGTCTGGCTGGCGAATGCCGCAACCGGCCTGCTGGCGGTTGTGGGGCTGATCACGCTGGAGCGGGCAACCGAAGCCGAGGGAGGAAGGCTGGTACAGTGGGTGGCCACCCTGCGGCAGATCGTTGCAACCATTCTCCCGCGCTCCCGCCGCCCGAGGGCTGCTCCAGCAGCCGGATCGCGAGTGTTTGGCTCCCTGCCGGGGTTCCCTCTGTTGCTGGATCGTTACGTTTTTGCACGTTTCATGTTTTTCTTTCTGGTGGGCCTGGGCTCATTCCTTGTGCTCGTCGAGGTATTCACTTTTTTCGAGCTGCTCAACGACATTGGCCGCCATCACATCCCGCTGCCTCTGGTCGGCCAGTATCTGTTTTTCCTGGCCCCCATGCTGCTCTATCAGCTTGCTCCGCTGGCCGGTCTGGTGGGTGTCTTGGCCGCACTGGCCTCGATGGCGCATGAAGGCGAGCTGGTCGCGTGCCGCGCTTCGGGAATCAGCCTGCACCGGCTTTCGGTGCCGTTGCTGTTTGCCGGGTTGATGCTGGCGGTGGGCTTGTTCGGTCTCGACGCCACGATTCTGCCCGCGACCAACCAGAAGCAGGATGCGCTGCGCAACATCATCAAAGGGCGCCCGGCGCAGACTTCCTTTCAGCCCCGCCAGCGCTGGATTGTCGGCAGCGACAGCCGTCTCTACAACTACGATCTCTTCGACCCCGATCATCAGGTCCTCGTGGAACTAAACCTGTTTGAAATTGACCCGGCGGCGTTCAGCCTGCGGCGTCAGGTCTTTGCCCGCCGTGCTCACTGGGAGCCGACGCTCGGCCAGTGGGTGCTGGAAGGTGGATGGCTGCGTGATTTCGAGCTTAACCGTGTGACCCGGTTTTCACCGTTTCAGGTGGCCACGCTGGCGGAGATGACAGAGCCTCCCGGCTACTTCAAGCAGGAAGTCCGGCCATCCTCGCAGATGAACTGGAGAGAGCTGGGACGCTACATCACGCATCTGCGCCGTGCCGGCTACGATGCCGCCAGGCTGACCGTTCAGTGGCACCGGAAATTTGCGTTTCCGGCTGTGGCTGCGATCATGGTTCTGCTGGCCATTCCCTGCCCTCTGTTCATCGGTGCGCGCGGTGCCCTCGGTGGCTTCGCCCTGGGTCTGCTCATCGGGATGGCCTACTGGGGTCTTGCAGCGCTCTTTGAGGCTCTGGGAGCCGTAGGCCAGTTGCCGCCAGTGATCGCCGCCTGGGCTCCCGATGCACTGTTTCTGTCCCTGGGGCTTTACCTGTTTTTCCGGATGCCGACGTGAATGGCCGGCTACTGGGCCACGGGACGCTCGGTTCGGGTTCGCCGCCCCTGTTTGATCGCCGCATGAGCAGCCGCCAGCCGGGCAATCGGAACCCGCAGCGGTGAGGCGCTCACGTAGTCCATCCCGACACGGTGGCAGAAGTGGATGGTTGCCGGATCTCCGCCGTGCTCACCGCAGATCCCCACCTTGAGACGCGGACGAGTACGCCGGCCCCGCTGGATCGCCCACTCGATGAGTAGCCCCACTCCCTCGAGGTCCAGCGTCTGGAAGGGATCGTGCCGGAAAATGCCGGCTTTGGTTTCGTCCAGGTAGTCCGGAAGGAACCGCCCGGCATCGTCACGTGAAAGCCCCATCACGGTCTGCGTCAGGTCATTCGTACCGAAGGAAAAGAACGAGGCCACTTCGGCGATTTGATCTGCCAGCAGAGCCGCACGGGGAAGCTCGATCATGGTCCCGATAAGGAAGTCGATTTTCTCGCCTTTTTCCTGCATGACCTCGGTGGCGACTTTCTGCGTTCGCTCAGCGAGGATCTGTAGCTCTTTGCGGTCCATTACAAGCGGGTGCATGATCTCAGGTAATACTTTAATTCCCTTTCTCTTGCACTCGATCGCTGCCTCGATAATCGCGCGAACCTGCATTTCCAAAATTTCCGGATAGGTAATGGAGAGACGACACCCGCGATGTCCCAGCATCGGGTTGGCCTCGCGGAGTTGCTCGACGCGGCGGGCGATGGTTTCGGGGTCGATTCCCATCTTTTCGGCAAGCTCGCGCTGCCGCTCGGGTTCGTGCGGCACAAACTCATGCAGCGGGGGATCCAGCAGCCGAATCGTGACCGGGTAGCCATCCATCGCTTCGAAGATGCCGATGAAGTCGCGGCGCTGGAACGGCAGGAGTTTCGCCAGCGCACGGCGGCGCTCTTCAGGCGTATCGGAGAGGATCATTTCCTGAATGGCGAGCTGGCGCTCGATGCTTTTCTCCGGGAATTCGAAGTCTTTGAAGAACATGTGTTCCGTTCTGCACAGGCCAATACCTTCGGCTCCCATTTCGCGCGCCTTGCGCGCGTCCTGGGGAGTGTCGGCATTGGTGCGCACGCCCAGGCGCCGCAATTCGTCGGCCCATTTGAGCAATACGAAATACGATTCAGGCAACTGGGGTGTGACCAGAGGGAGCTGACCTTCGTAGACGATGCCCTGCTCGCCGTCGAGCGTGATCCAGTCTCCCTGATGGAGCACGCGGCCGTTTACGCGCATGCTCTGCGACTCGTAGTCAATGTCGAGGGCGCTGCATCCCACGATGCAGCACTTGCCCCACCCGCGGGCGACGACGGCGGCATGGCTGGTCTTGCCTCCGGTGGCAGTGAGAATGCCTTTGGCGGCGTACATGCCGCCAACGTCTTCCGGGCTGGTCTCTCTGCGAACGAGGATGACGGACTCACCGCGGCGAGCCCACTGTTCTGCGTCCTCGGCCGTGAACACAATACGGCCGCTGGCCGCACCCGGTACGGCATTCACCCCGGTTGCCAGCCGTGCTCGCTCGAGGGTTTCCTTCGGGAGATTTGGATCAATGGTGGGATAGAACAGCCGTTCGATATCGGATGGCTGAATGCGTTCGACGGCCTCGGCCCTGGTGAGCAGGCGTTCACGAGCCATGTCCACAGCGATGCGGAAGGCTGCTGCAGCGGTGCGTTTCCCGGAGCGGGTCTGCAGGATGTAGAGACGCCCCTGCTCGACGGTGAATTCGACGTCTTGCATATCGCGGTAGTGGCGCTCGAGAATCCGGCGCGCCCGTTCGAGCTGCCGGTAGACCCCGGGCATGCGTTCTTTCAGTGCAGCAAGAGGCAGCGGGGTGCGCACGCCGGCGACGACGTCCTCGCCCTGTGCGTTGGGCAGAAAATCGCCGTACAGTTGCGGCTCTCCTGTCGAGGGGTCCCGCGTGAAGCAAACCCCGGTTCCGGAGTTCTCGCCGAGATTACCGAAGACCATCTGCACGACGTTGACCGCGGTTCCGAGAAGGCCGGTAATTTTTTCAACGCGCCGGTAGGTGACGGCTTTCTCCCCCATCCAGGACTCGAAAACGGCGCGAATGGCTCCCCAGAGTTGCGTCTGCGGATCCTGAGGAAATTCCCTGCCCGTGTGCCGGCGGTAGATCTGCTGGAACTCTCCGACGAGTTCGCGCCATCCTTCGGCGGGGATCTGCGGGTCTTCGAGAACCTGCAGACGTTTCTTCAGTTCCCGAATCTTTTCCTCGAACAGCTCCCTGGGGATTCCTTCGACGACGCTGGCATACATCTGAACGAAGCGTCGGTAGGCATCCCAGGCAAAGCGAGCGTCGTTAGTGGCCGCCGCCAGGCCTTCGACTGTACGGTCGTTGAGACCCAGGTTGAGGATCGTTTCCATCATGCCGGGCATGGAGAGGGCGGCGCCTGAGCGCACACTCACCAGGAGCGGATTCCGGGGATCGCCAAAGCGTCGCCCGGCGACACGCTCCAGGCGGGTCAGAGCTTTTTCGACCTGGGGTTTGAGTTCCCGCGGAAAGCGACGCTGATGTTCGAAATAGTAGGCACAGGCTTCGGTGGTAATCGTGAACCCCGCTGGAACCGGCAGGCCGATGCGGGTCATTTCGGCAAGGCCGGCACCTTTGCCTCCGAGCAGGTTGCGCAGTGCGGCAGAGCCTTCGGCTTTGCCAGCACCAAAGAAGTACACGTATTTTTTCATCCTTCTCTCCTGTTCATGTCGGCGGGCCGACAATCCGAAACCGGCTTCGGGTGTGGCTACCCCTCGGCGGACGCGCCATTGGTGCCGAGTTCGGAAAAGTCGGCAATGCGCGAGAAAGCACGCAGGACCTCTGCCAGCAGGGCCAGGCGGTTGGCCCGCACGGCGTCGTCCTCCGCCATGACGAGTACATGATCGAAAAATCTGTCCACAGCAGGCCGGAAGCTGGCAAGCAACTCCAGAGCCTCCCGGTACTTTTGGTCGGCATAGAGCCGATCGAATTGCTCTTTCAATTCGTTCGATGCGGTGTAGAGACGAGATTCTTCAGGATCCTGCAACAGCTCCGGGTTCACCCGCCCAGGGATCAACTGCTGCTCGCGCTGGGCCTTCTCCAGAATGTTGCGGATGCGCTTGAAAGTCGCGGCCAGGGGTTCGAGAAATTCAGTTTTGCGGACGGCGCGCAGTGTGGCGATCCGCGCTTCGGCATCGACCAGATCGTCCGCACCGGCAGCAAACGCAGCATTGATCTCGTCGTAAGCGTAGCCGAAACGTTCGCGCAGGTAGTAGCGTGCCCGTTCAAGAATAAAATTCTGGATGTGCTGGCGCGCCTCCGAATCCAGTTTTAGAGGTTGTGCGGCGCTGGCGTAAAGCTCGGCAGACCGGTCGATAACTTCGCGGAGTGAAACCGGCAGCCGCGCCTCCAGAATGATTTTTGCCGTTGCCAGCGCGGCCCGGCGCAGACCAAAAGGATCACTGGAGCCCGTTGGCGTAAGGCCTGCTCCCAGACAGCCGACGAGCGTATCGAGGCGATCAGCGAGCGCCACCAGTTGCCCGGTGAGATTGCGAGGAATCCGATCGTCCAGTCCTGCCGGGCGGTAGTGGTCGTAGAGAGCCGCTGCCACTTCTTCGGGTTCTCCCTGCTGGCGAGCGTAGAGCCCTCCGACGACCCCCTGAAGTTCGGGGAATTCTCGCACCATTTCCGTGACGAGGTCGCATTTCGCCAGCCGGGCTGCTCGCTGCGTTAGTTCGAGGTCAACGTCCATGCCGTGGCTCTTGATCACTTCTGCCAGCCAGGTAGCGAGGGGGATCAGCCGGTGGACCTTGTCCAGGTAGCTTCCCAGGCGCGACTCGAAGATCACCTTCTCCAGCCGCGGCAGATAAGACTCGAGAGGTTGCTGCAGGTCGGTTTTCCAGAAAAACTCGGCATCCGCAAATCGTGCCCGCAGGACCCGCTCATGCCCTTTGCGCACCCGGCCGTCGTCAGCCGCCAGATTGAGCACGGCAAGAAACAGCGGCGCCACTCTGCCCTGAGTGTCTTCCAGCGCAAGATACTTCTGGTGCCCGCGCATGACGGTCACCAGAATCTCTTCGGGCAGCGCGAGGAACCGGGCATCGAACTGGCCGATGATGACGGTTGGGTACTCGTTCAAGTACACCAGCTCGTTCAGAAGCTGGGGATCGGGCCGGAGCTGCAGCCGCCGCCGCGAGGCCAGCCGCGCGGCCTGCGATGCAATGCGCTCACGCCGCTCCTGAGGGTCGACCAAAACGAAGTTCTTGCGCAGTCCTTTCAGATAGGTTTCGGGAGACGTCGCAGGAATTTTGTCCTGCCGGGCGAGGAAACGATGACCTCGGCTGTAGAGGGAAGAACGGACTCCGGCGATCGAGAACTCGACAACCCGGCCGGCAAACGATGCAACGATCCAGCGGATTGGGCGGGAAAACTTCAACGAATCCGGAGTGGTCCAGTACATGTTGCGCGGGAAAGTCAGCTCACGAATGACCGTGGGCAGAATCCGCTGCAGGAGCTTGATCGTTGGGGCTCCGGGGATCACCTTCCTGCCGAGGACATATTCGCCCCTGGGAGTCGCCGTCAGGGTGATCTGGCGCGGGGTCAGCGCGTGCCGGGCCATAAAGCTCGAGAGCGCCTTTGTCGGCCGGCCGACATCGTCATAGGCCACCTGCTTCGGTGGCCCGAGGATTTCCTGCGTCGTATCAGGTTGCCGCACGCGCAGTCCGGTGCCCAGCGCTACAAGGCGCCGCGGAGCGGCAAAAGTCTCGAGACGGGTTCTCTCTGTCAGAATTTGATGGGTGGCCAGGTGCTTTTCGAGCAAAAGCCGCAAATCCTGAGCCGCGCGCGGTTGCACGGCAGCGGGCAGCTCTTCGCATCCAATTTCAAAAACCAGTTCGGCAACCTTGTCGGACTCCGAAAGTCTTCTTCCGCTTTTCGTATCCACCGTTTTTTTCATCAATCGCTATCCGACAGAGAGTTCTGCGTGCTGGGAGTTCTCTGCAGGAACCGTTTGGCCTGCAAGATACAGTTCGGCGCACCGGCACGCCAGCGCGCGAATCCGACCGATCAGCGCGGCCCGTTCGGTGGTCGAAATCGCCCTGCGGGCTTCGAGCACGTTGAACAGATGAGAACATTTCAGACAGAGGTCGTAGGCCGCCAGCACCGGCACTCTGGTGGCCGAGGGCTCCTCGCCCCCGGTCTGCAGCAAATTCTTGGCTTCCTCCTCATAGAGGCGGAAGTGCTCCCAGAGAGCGGCGATGTCGGCGCGATCAAAACTGTAGATCGAAAAATCCCGCTCCTCAGCCAGCCGGATGGCCCGATAGTCCGCATTCTTCGACCAGCGGAGGTCATACACGCTGTCCACTTCTTGGAGGAACATGGCAATGCGTTCCATGCCATAGGTCAGCTCGACGGCAACCGGGTTGAGATCGATTCCCCCGCACTGCTGAAAATAGGTAAACTGGGTGATCTCGAGGCCGTCGAGAAGAACCTGCCAGCCAATACCCCAGGCCCCCAGCGTCGGCGCTTCCCAGTTGTCTTCTTCAAAACGAATGTCGTGACGCTTGAGGTCAATCCCGATCGCCTCGAGGCTGCGCAGATAGAGGTCCTGGACATCCTCAGGTGCAGGCTTCAGGATCACCTGCAACTGGATGTGCCTGTAGAGCCTGTTGGGATTTTCACCATATCTTCCATCAGTGGGGCGGCGTGAAGGTTGGAGGTAGGCTACGCGGTAGGGAGCCTGGCCGAGCACGCGAAAAAATGTCTCAGGGTGCATCGTGCCAGCCCCCACCTCGACATCGTAAGGGAGCTGGAGGACACACTGCTGCTCGGCCCAGAATCTCTGCAGATCGAGAAGAAGGTTCTGGAAATTTCCAGCCGGAGCTCTTTGTCCCCGCCGTCTCCTGGAATGCCTCCGATTTCCGATGTTTTGCTTCCTCACCCCGTTTTCTCCATCTGTAAAGTCTGAATCGCCCGCTCCGTGTGGTGTTCGATCAGGAACTTCAGGTACAGCTTTAAATACTTGGGGTCGATTATCTTCCTTCCATCCACCAGCGCTGAAACCGGTTGCTGAAGCATTTCGAGAGCCAGATTCCTTTCATCTGGCGGGAGTCGGTAGCCCTGCCCTGCCGCGCACTTCGGGCACAGCAATGCCGTGGGGAGGCCTTGAGCCGGCTGGACCGGGCTCAGCTCGGATCGGCAGCGACCGCAGGTTTTGAACGAAGGCAGCCACCCACTGAGGCGAACCACCCAGAGCAAAAAGTACGTCAGCGGGAGCTCTGCTCTGCGGCTCGAGCGCATGGCCCTGGCCACAGCCAGGATCAGGCGGAAGGCAGGCTCAGTCGGCTCATGTTCGGGGAACACCAGCTCAGAAACCTCGGCAATGGTGGCCAGCGCCAGGCCTAGATCGTAATCCGCCTGCAACTCCAGAAACGACTCCAGCAGCTCCCCCTCGCTGATCCGCACCAGCGAGCGAGTCTCTCGCTCATAAAACCACAGGCGGACGTGGGAGAGCGGCTCAAGAAGCCCCGCAAAGCGGCTCTTCGGGCGGCGCGCTCCCTGGGCGACGCCGCGGAGTCTGCCCTCGGTACGGCTGAGGAAGCTCACGATGCGGTCAGACTCACCGACGGGATACGTCCTCAAGATGATCGCCTCTGTGTCCTTGAGCGGCATTCAGCCGAGTATCCTGCTGGTCACTCGCACTACTTAACACACGGGCAGAACTCGAAGCAAACCGATGTTCGCAAAGGATTTCGCGTGTGCGGCGGCAGGCCAGCAGATGCAGAGGCTCTGCAGATTATGTTACCTGAGTGCGGGTCGCCTGACATACGTTATCGGACATTAAGGCGGGAGCCCCAGCGACTCGCAAACGCTCGTGCTTGCCTGCGGTCATTTCTGGCGTCACGATAAGACGGTCACGCGATGCATTCGGCTGTGGATGAACTGGCTGCCGTCTCCATGGTGGATGTGGTGGGGCTGGGGTTAAATGCGTTCGATACCATCGTTGTCGTGCCCCGCTTCCCTGCCTCCGGTGAGAAGGTTCGCATCGTCGAGGCGGTGCGGTGCCCGGGAGGGCAGGTCGCCACAGCGATGATTGCGTGCGGTGGCTGGGGTCTCCGGGCTCGCTACATCGGCAGCGTTGGTGATGACGAGGCCGGACGCGTGCATCAGCAGGAGTTCCAGACGGCTGGAGTCGAGGCACATCTGCTGGTGAAGCCGGGTGTGGTAAGTCAGTTCGCCTATATTCTCGTGGACCAGCGCACGGGGGAACGGACCATTTTCTGGCAGCGCGATGAGCGTTTGGCGGTTCCGCCGAGCTGGCTTCGCCGTGCCTGGGTCGAGCGAGCGCGGCTGCTTCACCTGGACGGGCACGACCCGGCTGCGGCCGTGCAGGCCGCACGGTGGGCACGGGCTGCCGGGATTCCGGTGGTGGCGGATCTGGACAATTTTTATCCGGGGATGGAGGAGCTGTTGCCGCTGGTAGATTACCTGCTGGCGGCCGAGGAGTTCCCTGCCCGTGTTCTCGGACCCTGTCAGCCCGAGCGGGCGCTGGAAGAACTCCGGCGGCGCTTTGGACATCGCGTGGCGGGCGTCACTCTGGGGGCCCGGGGGGCCATGGTCCTGTCGGAAGAAGGGCTTTTGCGCTGTCCGGGTTATCCAGTTCAAGCAGTCGACACGACGGGCGCGGGCGATGTGTTCCATGCCGGTTTCATTTACGGTTTGCTCCAGCACTGGCCGATCGTGCACTGCCTCGAGTTTGCCTGCGCCGCGGCAGCCCTGAACTGCACTGCCCTGGGGGCCCGGGGAGGAGTGCGTCCGGTCAATGAAATTCTGGCTTTCATAAAAGCGGCCGGGCGATCTGTGCCACCCGTCCGGAACGCTGTCAGACAGAAGGAGAACGCCGAGACGCGATGATCCCCTTACAGGTTCTGGTGCCGCGCCGAACCACTCCCTGGATCACCTGGTTTCTGATCGCGGCCAATACCGCAGTGTTCCTGCATGAGCTGAGTTTGCCCGAGGGGCTTCTGCACGGATTCGTTCTGCAGTACGGCTTTGTGCCGGCCCGGCTGACGCTGGCGCTGAGCGGGATGCCCGTCCCTCTGGACCGGCTGCTGTGGCCTCTGTTCACGAGCATGTTCATCCACGGCGGCTGGTGGCATTTGCTGGGGAACATGTGGTTTCTGTGGGTCTTCGGCCACGCGGTTGAGGATGCGCTGGGTGCCGCCCGCTTTTTGGTGCTCTATTTTCTATCAGGCATCGGCGCGGCGCTTGTCCAGGCGCTGGTGAGCTGGGGTTCTCCGGTGCCCATGGTGGGTGCCAGCGGTGCCATTTCGGGCGTGATGGGTGCCTACCTGATGCTGTACCCCGGTTCCCAGGTGCTGGTGCTGCTGCCGCTTCTGTTTTTCTGGTTCACGGTGAGTTTGCCGGCGCTGGTGATGATCGGCTACTGGTTTCTGGTGCAGTTTCTGAGCGGTCTGGCGACGCTGGCGATTCCCGATGCGACGGGCGTGGCCTTCTGGGCGCATGTCGGCGGCTTTCTGCTGGGGGCGATGGTGGGCCGGCGCATCCGTCGTCAGCGCTGGCGGTATGCCTACTGGGGTTAGTCTTCCGGCAGACCCTGCCGGAGCAGTTCGTTGCAGAGCCAGTCGCCCACCTGCCGGGTACCGCTGCTGCCTCCGAGGTCAGGGGTTGTCTGTCCGGCGCGGATGGCCGCCTGCACCACAGCACGGATCGCGCGGGCCTCCGGCTGCCAGCCAAAGTCTTCGATCATGAGGGCGCTGCTCAGAACGGCTCCCATCGGATTGGCGATGTTGCGGCCGGCCAGAGGCGGTGCCGAACCATGGACGGGCTCGTAGAGGCCAATGCGCCCGGGATGCAGATTGGCCGAGGGAGCCAGGCCGAGCCCGCCCACGAGCTGGGCTCCCAGATCGCTCAGAATGTCGCCCAGCAGATTCGGTGCGACAATCACCTGGAACTGGCGCGGATCGCGAATCAGCTCGGCCGCCAGTGTGTCCACGTAGAGATGGCGGGCTTCGATGTCGCTGTATTCGGAACGAAGCCGCTGGAAGACTCGCTGCCAGAGACCGTGGGCGTGTGGCATGGCGTTGGATTTGTCGGTCATGCACAGCCGGTTGAGACCGTGGCGGCGTGCATATTCGAAGCCGAAACGCAGAATACGCTCGACGCCGCGGGCCGTACTGATGTCCACCTCGAGCCCCAGTTCTTCGGGCATCGCCGGACGAAACACTCCGCCCAAGCCGACATAGGGCCCTTCGGTGTTCTCCCGCACGATCACAAAACGCAGGTCCTGCTCGCCGCGTTCGCGTAGAGGCGTCAGTCGCGCATCGAGCAACTGACAGGGGCGAAGGTTGACGTAGAGGTCGAGCCGAAACCGCAGGCCCAGCAGAATATCGGCGGCATGGCGGTTGTCGGGAACGCGGGGATCGCCCAGCGCACCGAACAGAATCGCATCGAATTCACGGGCGAGCCGGGCCGGGGCGTCGGCCGGCAGGGTTGTGCCGTCGCGAAGATAGCGGTCGGCCGACCAATCGAAGGTCTCGAACTCCAGTCGCCGGCCCGAAATCTGCGTGACCGTTTCCAGCACGCGAACCGCAACGGCGATTACTTCGGGGCCAATGCCGTCGCCGGGAATCACGGCAATGCGCCGCAGGTCGGCTCGAGCCGTTGGGTCCACGGGTGCGGAAGCTACCACGGCCGCCTGCTCCTCGCAAGGTTTCTGCCCCGGTTCAGTCTGCCGGCGCCGTCTGCCAGCGTTCGGCCAGGGCTCCGCGTTCGGCCAGCCATACACCGGAGAGAATCAGCGCGGCGGCTGCCAGAAGTCGGGCCGTGAGGCGTTCACCCAGAAACAGCACCCCGAGCAGCGTGGCGCCGATGGGGAGCAGATAGTTGAGCGCAGCAAGCTGGGAGGCGGCCAGCGACCGGAGCAGCCGGTAGAAGATCAGGTAGCCCACGACCGAGCCAAACACAGCCATGTAGAGCAGCCCGAACCAGGCCTCGGCGGGAATCTGATGCCAGCGTGTCTGCGGCCAGCGCGCCAGGGCCAGAGGCAGCATGACGACAGCCCCGGTAAAATGCACGGCCGCGGTGGCTGTGACGGGATCGTAGCGATGCACGGTCTTTTTCCCCAGAACCGTGAAGCTGGCAAAGCCTGCCGTCGAGCAGAAGGCGATCAGGTCGCCGCGCAGCGCCCCTGATTCCCCGTGGCGGAGTGCCGAGAGCACCAGCAGCGCAGCGCCGAGAAAGCTCAGCAGCATCCCGGCCACACGGGCCGGTGCCAGAGTTTCCAGACCCGCCAGCCGTGCCAGCAGCAGGACCAGAATCGGGCCGATGGCCACCATGAGCGCCACATGCCCCACGCTGGTGTACTCGAGGGAAACCACGAATCCTCCCTGATTGAGAACAACCCCCAGTAAACCGAGGGCCACCAGTACCGGGAGATCGCGCAGGCGGAACCGCCGGCGCGTGTTGCGCACGGCAAGCACCGGTACATACAGCAGACCCGCCAGCACGAGCCGGTAGGCAGCCAGCGAGAATGGATCGAAGGCCCGCAGGGCCAGCTTTCCGGCCAGATAGTTCACCGACCACAGCAGTACCTGCAGGCTGATCAGCAGTCCCAGCAGACTGCGGCGCGCGCCGGGCATCGTTCAGCGGAGCTCCTGCCGGCGGACCGTCAGGCGCTCGATCAAATCGAGACGCGGCTGAAATCCGATGCCGGGCATCTCGGGCACGCGAATGGTGCCGGCCGGTGTGACTTCGACGGGGGGTTCGATAATGTCTTGTTCCCAGTATCGTCGGCTGGCCGACACGTCGCCGGGCAGGCGGAAGTTGGGCAGCGTAGACAGCGCGATGTTGTGCGCCCTCCCGATGCCTGATTCGAGCATGCCCCCGCACCACAGAGGCACGTTGCGCTGCTGGCAGAACTGGTGAATCTGACGGGCCGAATCATAGCCGCCGACACGGCCCAGTTTCATGTTGATGATGCGGCAGGCTCCCAGTTCGACCGCAGCCCGCGCCTGTCGCAGGTTGTGGATGCATTCGTCCAGGCAGATGGGTGTGCGCAGATGCCGCTGCAGCAGGCTGTGGCTGTAGATATCGTCCCAGGCCAGAGGCTGTTCGATCATCATGAGGTCGAAACGGTCGAGTTCCTGCAGAAGCGGCAGGTCCTCCCAGCGATAGGCCGAGTTGGCATCCACCATCAGGGGGATTTCGGGAAACCGCTCGCGGACCGCCTCGCAGACACGGACATCCCACCCGGGACGAATTTTGATTTTGATGCGGCGGTATCCCGCGGCGAGTTCAGCAGCGATCTTCTCGAGCAACGCGTCCAGGCTCGGCTGAATGCCGATCGAGACGCCCGTCGGGAGTTCCGTCTGGGTTCCCCCGAGCAGTTTCCACAGCGGCACGGACTGGCTCCGCGCCACCGCATCCCAAACGGCGGTTTCCAGACCCGCCTTGGCCATTTCGTGGCCGCGGATCGGCTCGAGCCATGCGCCGAGCATTTGCGGGTGATCAAACGACCTGCCCCGCACGGCCGGCCAGATAAAGTCGCACAGCACGTGCCAGGCGGTATCGGTCGTTTCTGGACTGTAGCCGGGTGTTTCACCGGCGGTCACCTCGCCCCAGCCTTCGACGCCATCGGCCCAGAGCTGCACGAGCAGGATGCGCCGTCGCTGCGTCTTCCCGAAGCTGGTCTCAAACGGAGCCCGAAGCTGCATGTGCAGTTCGCGTAGAAGCACGCGTTCGATGCGCATCGAGTTTGCCTCCCCCAGGGTTACCGGGCCTCGACCGACGGATCGTTTCCGGGCACCAGGATGTAGAAAGCTGTATGGCCGGATACCTCGAGGCTCACGGCGACGTAGCCGCGCTCAAACCAGTGCTGGAATTCCTCCCGCACGCGCGTCTGCAGTGCCAGGCCGGTCTCCGGGTCACGGAAGCGGGCCAGGGCCTGCTCGAGCGGAACCGCAATGCGGACAGCGTGCGGGCCGGCCGGAGGCAGATCGCCGCGCAGGCAGGCTTCGACCCGGGGCGATGCCAGCTCCCATTCGGCGACCAGACGGTCGGTTGGTAGACGGGCATGCAGCGGACTGGTGGTCAGGCCGTAGCAGTTGGGAATGTAACGGCGGGCGACGGCCCCCAGCCGGACGAGATTGAAGTAGGCATTCTTGATTTCGAGCGGGTCGAACGTCCATTCGACATGCGTGAGTCCGCGTGCCAGAGCTTCCCGCCGCTGGAACAGCTTGAGCCCGCGGCCCACGCCCCGGTCCCGAAACTCGGGCAGCACAGCCGTCATGTGGGAGCACAGGTAGGCACGGCCGTCGCGATAGCCGGGCAGCGCATAGGTGAACCCGACGATACGCGTGCCGGAAAATGCGCCGATTACCTGGCCACCGTTTTCCGCCGCCACCACGTAGAGCGTGAGCGGAACGCTCAGCTCGGGGTCGCCCCACACGCGGCGCTCGATCTCCATGCAGGCGCGGAACTCATCGTGCGTATGACACAGCCGGTAGGTTATCTCCGGCGTCGGGTCGCGGATTTCGCCTGTTGCCACAGTTGTTCCAGCTCCTCGGTGGGAAGTGTCTCGAGCTTCCGGCCGCGGGCGGCGGCCTGCTTCTCCATGGCCGCGACGCGGTCGCGGAACTTCGCGTTGGCCCGTTTCAGGGCGAGTTCGGGATGAACGTCCAGATGGCGCGCCAGGCTCACGATGGTAAACAGCAGATCGCCCACTTCTTCTTCGAGTTGACGCTGCCGGCGCGATCCCGGCCGAGCCGGCCGCGAGGGTTTCAGGCGCTGCAGTTCAGTAATTTCCTCGGCCAGTTTGTCCACGACAGCCTGGGGCCGGTCCCAGTCCAGCCCCACACGTGCAGCTCGCCGACTCAACCGAAGCGCCTCGAGCAGTGCGGGAAGCCGCCGCGGTACGGCATCGAGGAACGACCGGGCCGGTCGCGATTTGCCTGCTCCGGCTTCCTGATCTTTCAGGGTTTCCCAGTTTTCGATCACCTCGGCCGGCGTGCGCAGCCGGTGGCTGCCGAAGACGTGCGGATGACGGCGAACCAGCTTCTCCTGCAGCCGTGCGAGAACATCGCGGATATCGAACGTTCCCTGCTCGGCCCCAATCTGCGCATGGAAGATCACCTGGAGCAGCAGATCCCCGAGTTCCTCGGCCAGCTCGTCGGGGCGCCCGCCTTCGATGGCCTCGACGACCTCGTAGGCTTCCTCGACCACGTAGGAACGCAGCGAACGATGGGTCTGACGGCGATCCCATGGACATCCGCCCGGAGCGCGCAAGCGTCGCTGCAGTTGCACCAGGCCTTCAAACAGGTGTCCGGTGGACCGCAGGCGCGTACGCTGCTGGCGAGTTGGAGACGGCAACGCCACAGGCGAAACACTTTAGGGCACCACCCCGCGCGCGGCAAGCCGTCGCTGCTCCGTCCTGGCAGGTGCGCAACGATAATGCTAGACTGAACACGCTTATCGTGCCTCGATGAACCTGAGCGATTCCCCGACGGAACAGGGAGAGCAGCGCATGGCCGAGGAACGAGACGAAGGATTCCGGGTGGTGGACCGCCGCCTGTTCACTCCTGAGGGGGAACTGCGTGAGGAAGTGCGGGAGCAAATCGAACAGCAACAGGCCGCCCAGGCGCGCGAGGAACACACTCAGGCGGCCCGGCAACAGGAAGGCGCGGCGGGTGAGCGGCCTAGACGCAATCCGGCCTTCGAGTCTCTGATCGAGCTGGTGGTGCAGAACGCGCAGGCCCTGATGGGAGGTGTGGCCGATCCCCGCACCGGGCAGCCGCTGTTCGATCTGGCCGGGGCCCGCGAGATGATCGACATGCTGGATGCGCTGCGCGAGAAGACCCGGGGCCGTCTGGCACCCGAGGAGGAACAGCTCCTGCTGGGTGTCACCGGAACCCTGAAGATGCAGTACCTCCAGCTATCGGAAGCCGTGGCTGCCGGGCGCGAAAAAAACCGCAAAAAGATGTGAGCGCACGGGCTCATGGATCGGCTGCGGCTGACGATCCTGGGTTCCGGCTCTTCGATGGGAATTCCCACGCTGGGCTGTCACTGCCGGGTTTGCTCTTCCAGGGATATTCGCGACCGCCGCACGCGCTCCTCGCTGCTGCTCTCGTTCGAGGGGCGGAACGTGGTCATTGACACGTCGGCTGATTTTCGCCAGCAGGCTCTGCGCGAAGGGCTCGACCGGCTCGACGCCGTGGTGCTGACGCACGCGCACGCCGATCACATCCTCGGGCTCGACGACATCCGGCCGTTCAACCTCAAGCAGGGTGGGCCGATTGCGGTCTACGGTTCGCAGCAAACGCTCGAGGTCGTCCGGCGTACCTTTGCCTACATCTTCGAGGACACCAATCCCTTCAGCACGCTGCCGGGCATTCGCATGGTCCCGATCGAGGGGCCGTTTGATCCCTTCGGTGTACCGGGCCGGCCTCTGGTGCTGGTGCCGGTTCCCGCACAGCACGGACCGCTGCCGGTACTGGGATTCCGGTTCGGCCGTGCGGCCTATCTGACGGACTTCAGCGCGGTGCCGGAGACCTCGAAGGAGCTGCTGCGCGGCCTGGATGATCTGATTCTCGATGCGCTGCGGGATGTTCCCCACCCCATGCACTCCACCGTGGCCCAGTCGCTTGCCCTGGTCGAAGAGCTGCAGCCGCGCCGGGCCTGGTTCACCCATATCTGCCATGATCTCCCGCACGAGGAAACCAACCGGCGGCTTCCCGACCATGTGCGTCTGGCCTACGATGGCTTGAGCTTCGAGGTGGCGCTCGAATGAGTCCGCTCGCCTGTGTGGATGCAGGGCTATGGCGCCCGAGTGCGGATGAGCCGCGCCTGGTCTGTGGCGTTGGCAACTTCGACGGGGTGCATCGAGGGCATCAGCGGATTCTGGACCGCATCGTGCATCTGGCGACCGAGCACGCCTGGCGACCCGCGATCCTGACCTTCGATCCCCACCCTCTCAAGGTCCTGCGGCCTGAGAATCCGCCGCGCCTGCTCACCACTCTCGAACAGCGCCTGGCTCTGTTTGCCGCTGCGGGCATTTCCCTTGTGTTGCTGCAGAAGTTCGATCTGGACTTTGCCCGCCTGTCGCCGGAGGAGTTCGTGGAGCGCATCCTGATCGAACGATTGCAACTGGCGGCTGTTGTGGTGGGAGCAAATTTTCGTTTCGGGCACCGGCAGCAGGGAGACGCCGCCACGCTCGGGGAACTGGGGAGTCGCCGCGGCCTGCTGGTGGAGATTGTGCCGGCCGTCCTGGTGCGCGGAACGCCGGTGTCCAGCACGCGGATTCGAGAAGCCATCGCCCAGGGACGGGTGACGCTCGCCGGCCGATTGCTCGGCCGGCCCTTTGCAGTAACCGGGAGAGTGGAGCCCGGAGCCGGACGCGGCGCCAGACTGCTGGTGCCCACGTTGAACGTGCGGCCCGAACAGGAACTTCTGCCCCGCCATGGCGTTTACGCCACGGAAACGCTCCTCGGGGACCGGCTCTATCGCTCGGTCACGAACGTCGGCGTGCGGCCCACGTTTGACGGGCAGCGCCTCACGGTCGAGACGCATCTGTTCGGCTTCGATGGATCGGTGGCTGCCGACAGAATCGAAGTGCGATTCTGGAAATGGCTCCGCGAGGAGCGGCGATTCGATTCCCTTACGGCTCTCCGTGAGCAGATTGCCCGGGACATCGAGCGCGCCCGGCGATTCTTCGTTCGGCTCGATCGCTGGCGTCAGCGACCGGCCGCGAGCCCGGTGCAGTCGGTGCAAACAGCAAAAAAGTAGACATCAGCGCTGCGGATTCCGGTCGCCTCCGGCCGGCGGGAGCGAACGCAGGAAGCTCACCAGCTGCCAGCGCTGCTGTTCGGGCAGGCGCGACCAGGCTGGCATCCCGCGCCGGATATCGCCATTGGTCAGAAACCAGAACAGCACGCCCGGTCGGGCGCCGACGACCCAGGGCTGATCCAGTCGGGGGCCGCGGTGGGTGCCTTCGGCATGCTGGCCGTGACATTCAGCGCAGTGGTGGCGGAAAAGTTTTTCGCCGGCAGCCACGGCCGCAGGCTGGCCTTCATAGGGGTTGGTCATCTGCGCAAACCTGGGTGGTGCTTTCTCCAGCGCTGACCGCAGTGCCTGCGGGTCGAATTTCTTCTGCGCGGCCACCACCACGAACGGTGCAATCCAGATCAGCAGAGCGGTCAGGCGAAGCCTGCCTGCAGTGCGTGCGATCATGGACGCCCCCTGAGCCGGCCGACCAGGTCGGCGACTTCGTAAGAGACGCCGAAACGCAGCAACAGCCGGTGTGCTTCGTGGGTAAGGCCGAAGCTCGGTGAGAACCGCACCGCCCAGCCTGGCGCTGGCGTCCAGTTCAAAACCGGGCCGATGTAGTGGGATGTGCCCGACAGGGTGAGTCGCTCGCGCGTGCCGAGACCACCGGACAGCTCTACCCCGCCGGTAAAGTTTTCGAGGCACAGGCGGCAGGTGCGGGCCGAAGCTTCCAGCGCCAGCGGCCGCGAAACTCCCACCGCATAGCCAAACTCCCACGGCTCACCGCTCAGGTTTTTCACCGCGAGGAAATTCTCCGCCAGGTTCCACCCGTGCGTGTTGCTGGAAAGAATCAAGCGCAGCTCGACTTCGTGTTCCTCTTCCTGGCGCGCCAGGGCATTGGGTGTTTCCGCCTGTTCGCGACCCGAATCGAAGCCCACGACTTCACGCAGCGTCCTGTCGGCACCGTTGAGCCGTTCGTATTCGACGTAGAGCACCGGGTTGATCCAGTGTTCGCGGGCCAGCGGGCGAAAGCGATTCTCCCAGCGCCAGCCGGTAAACAGCGTGCTCTGCCCGGCCGTGGTCTGGCCGTCCAGATACAGCTCGGTCGTCCACCAGCCCGTCATCCCGTACTCAAATTCGAGCAGCGCGCTGCCGAACCTTGGGCCGGTTTTGGGGACGCCGATGGTCGGCAGAAATGAGATTTCCAGGTTGCCGGGTTCTTCGAGGTAGTGGGTGTAGGTGACGAAATAGGGCGTCTGGGAAGAGGCCGGGAGGGCGACCAGAAGGAGCAGGAGCAGCAGGCTGGCGGAAAGGCCGAAGCGCAGGAGTGTGGTCTGCGTCATCGGCCAGCACTCCAGAACCAGAGAATGAGCGGCATAGGGGGCAGCTCCTAGTTGCAAATATGTTGCAGGAAGAAGCACAGGATAGCGGCACCGGGCAGGACTGTCAAGACCGCACAGGAGGATCGCTAGGACTGCCGCGGACAGCTCGTGCGGTTGCAGTAGCCGCCGATTTCCGCACGCGCCACCGAGATGCGAAGACCGCAATCGCGTTCGATGGCGCGTTTGAGGCGATCGAACAGCGCGCTTTCGACCTCGCGCACCCGACCGCAGTTCAGACACGCGACATGGATGTGGTCGCGCGGGCCCCGGGTTTCGTAGTAATGCTGGTGCCCGTGCAGGTGGAGCAGATCAAGCTCATCCACCAGCCCGTGACGCTTGAGCAGGTCGAGGGTGCGATAGACGGTGACCCGGTTCAGCCGCGGCTCCGTGCGGCGGGCGCGGGTCAGCAGCGACTCCACATTGAGGTGCGCATCGGCTGTCTCGATGATCCGCAGAAGCACACGCCGCTGCCGCGTGAGGCGAATGCCGCGACGCGCCAGTTCGGCTTCCAGACGTCCGGGCTGGGAGACGTTGCGAATGCGCTCGCCGGTGGAAACCCGCAATGAAGAGCCTGCGGCCATGGTGTGCCTGCGCCCTAGTGTCGCGGCAGCAGCCGCAACACATCATTGTACATAACGACGACGAAGACCAGGAGCAAAAAGACGAAGCCAGCCTGGGCGACCCGTTCCTTGACCGCGACACTCAAATCGCGCCGCAGCACGCCCTCCACCGCCAGGACGACCAGATGGCCACCGTCCAGGATCGGGATGGGCAGCAAATTCAGGATGCCCAGATTCAGGCTGATAAAGGCCATCAGGTTGATGAAGTCGCCCAGACCTCGCCGCGCCGCTTCACCGGACTGTTTCGCCAGTCCCACCGGTCCCATCAACTGTTTGACCGAAGCCCGGCGCTCGACCAGGGCGACCAGAGCCATGGCGACCTCGCGGCCGAGCTGGACGGTGTAGCGAATTCCACCGCGGATCGCTTCGGCCGGCGGGTGCCGGCGGAACACCGTGGCGGTTTGAAAGACGGCGCCAATGAACCAGCGCGTCCGCCCGTCGCCAGGATCTCCGTAACGTGGCTTCACCTCGAGCTCGATGGTCTTCCCTGCCCTGTCCACCGTGAACCGCAGCGTACGGCCGCCGGAGTCGGCAATCCGGGCAGCAAGCTCGGCGGGGCTGTGAACAGCCTTGCCGTCCACCATCACGACTCGATCGCCGGGCTGCAGTCCCGCCTGCTGGGCAGGCATCCCCGGAGCCAGCGAGCCCACCAGGGTGGATTGATCGGCGAAGCCCACCAGGGCCGCTGTATCGGCTGCCTGTGCCGGCACGGTGAGTTCGATGGTCTTCTCCTGCCCGTTGCGGAGGACACCCAGGACCAGACGCTCACCGGGCTGGACAAACAACAGGTCCCAGAACACATCGTCCCAGGTGGACACCCGGTGTCCGTTCACCTGCAGAATGCGGTCACCGGCCTGCAGACCGGCCTGGGCTGCAGGCGAGTCGGGCAGCACTCCGGCAACCTGCGGAGGCCTCTGGAGGAACACAGGCTCAGGTCCTCCCGCCAGCAGCAGGACCGAAGCCAGCACGGCACAGAACAGGATGTTCATGGCGGGGCCGGCCAGAATGATCAGCGCGCGCTGCCAGCGCGTTTTGGAAAGAAATTCGTCCGGAGCGCCGGTGCGGGCTTCGGCGGGGTTGTCTCCCGCCATGCGCACATAGCCACCGAGTGGCAGGGCGCTGATGCGGTAGTCGGTCGGTCCGCGACGAATCCCGATAAGGCGCGGCCCGAATCCCAGCGAAAAAACCTCGATCCGCACTCCCAGCAGCCGCGCCACCGCAAAATGCCCGAACTCGTGCACAAAGATCATCAGGCCCAGCACGACGATGACCGCACCGATACTGGTGAGAAACAGACTCATCGCTGACTCCTCCGTTCCACCTGCTCGCGTGCCAGTCGCCGGGCCTCGGCGTCCACGCTCAGTACGTCCTCCAGCCGGTCGGCGCGGCCGGCGGGGATTTGCTCGAGTACTGACTCGATGACCGCCGGAATCTCCGGAAAACGGATCCGGCGCTGGAGAAAGGCTTCCACCGCGACCTCATCGGCCGCATTGAGCGCACAGGGCAGCGTCCCGCCGGCACGGAGCGCGGCGCGTGCCAGGTCGAGACAGGGAAACTTGCGCCGGGGCACGGGGTAAAAATCCAGCCGCAGACGCTGCCAGTCCAGCCGGGAGCCGTTGACATGTATGCGCTCCGGATAGGTGAGCGCATACTGGATGGGCAGGCGCATATCGGGCGGCCCGAGCTGGGCCACCACCGATCCGTCCACGAACTCCACCATCGAGTGCACTGTGGACTGGGGGTGGATGACGACCTCGATCTGCCGCTCGTCGACCTCAAACAGCCAGTGCGCCTCGATCACTTCGAAGCCCTTGTTCATCAGGGTGGCCGAATCCACCGTGATGCGGCGTCCCATGCGCCAGTTGGGATGTGCCAGAGCCTCCTCGGGAGTCACTTCGTGGAGGCGGTGTATGGGGGTTTTGCGAAAGGGTCCACCCGATGCCGTCAGGACCAGCCTCCGCAGTTCCGGCCGCTTCCCCGCCCGCAGGCACTGATGCAGCGCGCTGTGTTCGCTGTCGATGGGGATGATCTCCGCCCGCGATCTTCGAGCCGTCGCCGAGACCAGCTCCCCGGCGGCGACGAGGACTTCCTTGTTGGCCAGCGCGACCGGCCGGCCCTGCTCGATCGCCCGCACGGTTGCCGGCAGTCCCACCACGCCCACGGTGGCTGCGACAAGCAACTCCGCCTTCGGATGCAGGGCCACGGCTTCGAGACCCGACGGCCCGTAAACAATCTCCGGCTGGAATGCACAGTGCCGTTCTTCCAGTTGTGCCCGCAGGCGCCTGGCTGCCTGGGCGCTCGCCACCGAAACCAGTTCCGGGCGGTGCTGCTCGACCTGCCGGGCGAGTTCTTCAGTGTTCTCTCCGGCCGCCAGTGCCACGACCGAAAACTGCTCGGGCAACCGGGCCACCACATCCAGGGTCTGGCGGCCGATGGAGCCGGTCGAACCGAGAATCGCGATCTTTTTCATTCGCTTTGCTTGACGGCACCTTTACGCGCGCCCGGCACGGTGCAGCCACTCGAGCACCTGCCAGAACACCGGCGCGGCAAAGATCAGGCTGTCCACGCGATCCAGCATCCCGCCATGCCCGGGCAGTAGCTGCCCCGAGTCCTTCGCGCGGGCGGCGCGCTTATATGCCGATTCTAACAGGTCGCCCGTCTGACCGGCGAGGTTGGCGAGAATGCACAACAGCACCAGATCGGGCGCGCGTAACGGGAGCCAGCGTGCGGCCACGAGCCCGACGGCAGCCGAGGCCAGCAGATTCGCCAGGGCACCTTCCCAGGTTTTGCCTGGGCTCAGCGAGGGCGCCAGAGCATGCCGACCCAGCCCGCGGCCTATCAGGTAGGCCGCCGTGTCGCCTGCCCAGACCAGCACGAGCAAGACCAGCAGCAGGGCGCGCCCGTGCGCATAACCCACGATGGCGACGGCCGTGCTCATCGGCCATCCGATCAGCAGCAGACCGGCAGCGGTGGTGAGGGGGCGAGCAAGGCGCCGCTCGGCCGGCGCATCGCTGGTGACCGTTGCCGCTCCCAGGCCCAGCAGGAAACACAGCAGGACAAGATCCTGCTCCGCCCAGAGGGGAGACACTGGCTGCAGGGTCCAGCCGGCACGCAGCGCTTCCGGCATGTGCGCAGCCTCGTAACCACGTGCCGCCACCAGCCAGACCGAGCACAGCGCGGCCCACACCGGCCAGCCCTCTAGGCCCGCAGTTCTGGCGAGATGAAAAAACTCTGTCAGCGCCAGGGTTGCCACTACAGCGACCAGGGTGGCGAGCAGCCAGAGTGGGCCTCGCCAGACCACCGCTACCACCAGGGGAATCAAAACTGCCGCGGTCGCCGCCCGGTGCTTAAACACAGCCCTGCTTCCTCCCACCCACAGGGCTAGCCGCGACCAGTAGCGCCCGAGAGACGGCCGGCCGCACTGCTGAGGCCGCCGTAGCGCCGCTCGCGCCGCTGGTAATCGAGCATAGCCTCGAGCAGACAGCAGCGGTCGAAATCGGGCCAGAGCGTTTCAGTGACATAGAGTTCGGTGTAGGCAATCTGCCAGAGCAGAAAGTTGCTCAGGCGCATTTCCCCGCTGGTACGAATGAGCAAATCGGGATCGGGCAGGCCGGCCGTGTAGAGATGCCGGGCGATGGCGTCTTCGTCAATACGCAGCTCGCCGCGGCCGTTGCCGTTACTCTGGCGCAGTAGCGCCGCAAAGGCGTCCACCAGCTCGGCTCGGCCGCTGTAGTTGAGGGCCACCACCAGGCGCATTCCGGTGTTGGCGGCTGTTTCTTCGATGGCCTGAGCGAGCCGGCGGCGGATGGAGGTGGGAAGCTGATGGATGCGGCCAATGATGTGGAGCCGGATATTGTTATCGCGAAGCGATGGCAGTTCCTTGCGCACCGATTCCTGAAGCAGGCGCATCAGGAACTGAACTTCGGTCTGCGGCCGGCGCCAGTTCTCCGTCGAGAACGCGTACAGCGTGAGCACCTCCAGACCCAGCCGCGCGCAGGTTTCGATGGCCTCGCGTGCTGCGGCGACCCCGGCGCGGTGGCCGGCAATCCTGGGAAGATGGCGGCGCTGAGCCCAGCGGCCGTTGCCGTCCATGATGATGGCCACGTGCCGGGGCAGCCGTGCTGGATCGAGCTGGCTGAGCAGACGCGCCTCACGCCGGTTACGGGGTTCGAGCATCGCCGGGAACCTTCGGTGCCGGAGTCCGGCACGCCTGCGCCTAGCATAGCACCGCTGCCCGGTGGCTCAGGCATAGCCCGCCAGCGCGGCGACGACCAGCGCCACGGTGGCCACGATCATGGTCACCGCGGTCGCCCAGGCGATGATGTTGAACGGGCGCCCATTGACCCGATCCCCCATCAGGTCACGCCGGTTGATCAGCAGCAGCATGAAGATCAGCACCACCGGCAACCAGATTCCGTTGGCCACCTGCGAGAACAGCAGAATCTTGAACAGCGGTGCGTGCGGCAGCAGAATGACGCCCGCACCGACGGCAATCAGCCCTGTGTAGAGGCCGTAGAACAGCGGAGCCTCGCTCAGCCTGCGGTCAATGCCGGCTTCGAAGCCCAGTCCTTCGCAAATCACGTGCGCCGTCGAAAGCGGCAGGATCGAGGCCGCAAACAGAGAGGCGTTGAGCAGTCCGAAGGCAAACAGCGTGGCGGCCCAGTGCCCGGCCAGGGGCGCCAGAGCCTGCGCAGCCTGTGCTGCGTCGGTAATCTGCACGATGCCCGCCCGATGGAGCGTGGCAGCAGTGCAGACGATGATAAAGAACACTACGGCCATCGAGGTGAGGCTGCCCAGAAAGACATCGGCCTGGGAATGCCGGAGCTGGCGCGGCCCCACGCGTTTCTCCACCACCCCCGCCTGGATGTAGAAAAACTGCCAGGGAGCAATGGTCGTCCCTACCAGGGCCGTCAGCATGACCAGGTAACCCGTGGTGAATTGCAGGTGCGGCACCAGCGTGTAGTGCAGCGCCTGGCCCCAGTCGGGGTGAGCCAGAAAGGCCGAGAGGACGTAGGCGATGTAAAAGGAACACAGAACCAGGAAGATCTTCTCGACCTGGCGATACGTCCCCCGCACGACCAGAACCCACACCAGCAGCGCAGCCAGGGGCACGGAAATGTAGCGGCTGACGCCGAAGATCTGCATGCTGGCAGCAACGCCGGCGAATTCGGCGATCGTGTTCCCCAGGTCCACGGCCAGGCCTGCCAGCATCACGAAGAAGGTCGGCCGGAACCCGAATTCTTCCCGGATCAGATCCGAAAGCCCTTTGCCGGTGACCACACCCATGCGGGCGCACATCTCCTGGGTGACGTAGAGAGCCACGGTCATCGGGACCAGCGACCACAGCAGGGTGTAGCCAAACTGCGCCCCGGCCAGCGAGTAGGTGGCGATACCACCGGCGTCGTTGTCTACGTTGGAGGTAATCAGGCCGGGACCCAGCACCGCCAGGAAGATCAGCAGGCGACGCCGCCACAGATGGAGCCGGTGGCCCAGTTGCACCGAAACGGCTCGACCTTCGGTTCGACTCCGCCAGCGCTGCGCCAGCTCGGTCCAGTTCATCCCCGCCCCCGCAACCGGCTCACCACATCGTCCACCGAGATCACCCCCACCGGGCGCTGCTCCTCGTCCACCACCGCCAGGCCGCGCAGGTTGTACTTGTCGAAGAGCTCGAAGACTTCCTGTTCGGGCGTATCGGGACGCACCCACAACAGAGGCTCGCTGCGCAGCTCACGCACGATTTGCTCCCCCGGGGCGAGCAACAGGCGGCCGACGCTGACCGTGCCGGCGAAGACCGCCTGGGCGTCAATCAGCACCACCGTGTCGAGCTGGTCGGGATTGAGTTCCTGGTTGCGCAGCCAGGCCACCACTTCGTCACGCGTGGCCATCTCGCCGACAAAACTGAATTCGGTATTCATCAGCCAGCCAGCGGTCCCTTCGCCAAACTGCAGGACCTCGCTAACTTCCCGCGCGCCCTCGCTCGAGAGCTCTTCCAGGAGGTCGCGGGAAGTTTCCGGTGGCAGCTCCGCCAGCAGGTGAGCCGCCTCGTCCGGCGGCATTTCCTCGAGGATTTCGACCGCGCGTTCGGCAGGCAGCTTTTCGACCACCTGCGCCTGCAGGCGATGGTCGAGTTCGGCGATGACCTCCGCTGCGGTCTGTTCATCGAGCGAGGTGATGATGGCCTGCCGCTCATCGGGCGAAAGCTCTTCCATGATGTCGGCCAGATCGGCCGGATGGAGCTGGGCCAGGCGGTGACTGCTCAGCCGCAGCTTGACCCGACGCAACGGGTCCGGCTCGATCAGGTTGACGAACTCCCACGGAATGACGCGCGGCGGTAGTTTCTGCTGAATGCGACGGATCACACGGGGCGGGACCACGCCCTGCAGCAGCCGGCCGACGGCTCCCGGCAGGCCCACATCCACATGGGTCACCCGCAGCTCCATGTGCCCGTCGGTATGCACCTCAGTCAGCTCGATATCGTTGACGCGCACCACCTTCCGTCCGTGTGTGTCGATGATCTGCTGATCGAGCAGGTCCTTCCGAATGGCCAGCCAGGATTCGTCGGGCGTAAACGGCTCAAGCGCCTGTTCCGGTACGTTCAGCCGCAGCACCCCGGGCGCCGCCGAGGCGACCTGCGTGTAGCGGGCCACCAGCGGCTGATAGCGTCCGCGGGACAGCAGAAAGCGTGCAATGCGGTTGGGTTGTTCGGCCGGCTCGATGTACATGTCGCGGACCCGGCCGACGAAATTCCCCAGGGCGTCGTAGGTTTCGGCATCGAGGATCTCTGTAACCCGCAGCATCCCGTCACCCCAGGTGGGCGCTCTTGTGGCTTCTTGCCCGCACAAACAAAAAGCCCGTGGCCGGCATCGGCCACGGGGCAAGCGGGTAGCTCCCCGGGCCTATACCGGGCTTCCCATCCAAAGACTGCGCAGGCGCGCCCTTGCTGCAGCCTGCGGCCTCCAGAGCGGTAGCAGCAACGAAATCATCGCCTGCTGCCCATCAGCTCCCTTCTAGGAAGGTTACTGCAATTTGTCAAGAAGAGAAACCAGAAATCGGCTTCTTTTTGCGCCTTTTCGGGCAAAGAGCATATGGGGGCCGATCATCGGGAAGTCGGGGTGGCGCCGGAACAGCTCGTAATAGGAAGCGGTGAGGTAATCCTGCGGGCTGTAGCCCAGGCGTCGGGCCGCCCGGTCAATCTGCGGGCCCGGACCTTCAAGTTCGAGAAAGACGCCGATGGGCGTCTCGTCCAGTTCAACCAGCAAGTCCTTGAACCCGGGCAGCCGGTAGCGCGTCCGGTATTTCTCGTAGCAAAACCATACGCGCAGTCCGAGTCGGTGCAGGAGTTCGGCCATGACCTCGGCCGATCCAACGGTAACTTCCAGTTCCTGGCGCGTCTTGTATTTGCTGCCGGGTGCAGGGGCTTTGAACGTCACCACCGCCCGTCCGTTTTCCTGTCGGACCCGGAGCACGCACCCGGCCCGGCTCAGCCTGCGGTCCGGCCAGTCGAAAAGGAGATTCAACTCATGATAGCGGTCGAGACGCTCGGCGTGCGCGTGTCGCAACAGGGCCCGTGCCTGTGAAGCCGTGGCGACGGGAAGTTTGATTTCCACTTCAAGTCTCGCACGCCCGCCCACGGGCGCGCTAGTATAGCCTCCGCACGGAGGCCGGACAATCTACCGGCCGCTGATCCGAAAACCGCATGACGGAGCCCACGACTCCCCTGCTGCGGCAGTATCACGCGATCAAGCAGCGCTACCCGCACGCCCTGCTGCTGTTCCGGCTGGGCGACTTCTACGAGCTGTTCTACGAGGACGCCCTGGTGGCCTCACGCGTTCTGCAGATCACGCTGACAGCGCGGAACCGGGAAGCGGGGCAGGAAGTTCCGATGTGCGGCATCCCCTACCACGCTGCCGAAACCTACATCGCGCGGTTGCTGCGGGCCGGCCATCGCGTCGCCATCTGCGAGCAGATGGAGGAGCCATCGCCTCGCAAGAAGCTGCTCCGGCGCGAGGTGGTGCGCGTCATTACACCGGGAACGGCCACGGAACTGCAGGTGCTCGAGCCACGGGAGGACAATTTCCTGGCGGCCGTTGCGCGCGACGCCCGCACGGGCACGATCGGGCTGGCAGTGGCCGATGTTTCGACGGGGCGGTTCCTGGCTACAGAAATCAGTGGGCCGGCAGCAGACCGGCGCCTGACCGAGGAGCTCGAGCTGTTGCGGCCGCGCGAGCTGCTTCTGCCGCGACCGACGGATCTGTTCACAACCGAGGCCACGCCCGAACCTGCCGGGGTGGTGACGGTCACGCGTCTGGACGAATGGATCTTCCGTCCCGAATATGGTGCGCGCAAGCTGCGGGAGCAATTTGGGCTGGCCACGCTCGAGGGGCTGGGGCTTGAAGGCCATCCTCAGGCCATCGCTGCGGCCGGTGCTGTCCTGCATTACCTGCAGGAGACGTCAACGGTCGGTGGCGGCCAGTTGCTGCACCTGGACCTGGTGCGCTTCTACCAGCAGCACGATGCCCTGGTCCTGGACGAAGCGACGGTCCGCAATCTGGAGCTGGTGCGACCGCTGTTCGACGATAGCCACGAGGCGACGCTGCTGGCAACGCTCGACCGGACCGTGACCAGCATGGGTGGCCGGCTGCTGCGCTCGTGGATTCTGCGCCCTTCGATTGACCGGGCCGAGATCGAAGCCCGGCTGGACGCGGTGGCCGAGCTGCGCGCCAGCACGATCCTGCGCGAAGAGCTGCGGCGGGAGCTGGCCGGCCTGCTGGACCTGGAACGGCTGACGGGCCGCGTCACGCTGGGCACGGCAGGACCGCGCGAGCTTGCCGCTCTGGGGCGTTCGCTGGGACGGCTGCCCATGCTGCGGGCCTTGTTGAAGCGCTGCGCCAGCGCCCGCCTGCAGGCGCTGCACGACGGGCTCGACGAGCTCGGCGACGTGCACGAACGCATCACACAGGCCCTGGCGGACGATCCGCCGGCCCTGCCTTCCGAACCCGGAATCATTCGGACCGGCTACCTCGCCGAACTCGATGAGCTGCGCACGCTGAGTCAGAACAGCCGGCGGATCATCGCCCAGATGGAGGAACGCGAACGGCAGCGCACCGGCATCGCCTCGCTCAAGATCCGCTACAACCAGGTCTTCGGTTACTACATCGAGGTCTCCCGGCCGAATCTTCATCTGGTTCCCGCCGATTACGAGCGCAAACAGACGCTGGTCGGCGCCGAGCGCTTCACCTGCCCGGAACTCAAGGAATACGAACGCCGTGTTCTCGAGGCGGATCAGCAGATCCTGGAAATCGAGCGGAGGCTGTTTACCGAGCTGCGCGCCTGGGTCGGTGCCCAGGCGCGGCGCCTGCGGCAGACGGCGGCCGTCGTTGCACAGGCAGACGTTCTGGCTGCGCTGGCCCAGGTGGCTGCCGAGCGCAACTTCACACGACCGGCCTTTCACGACGGCGACGAACTCTGCATCGTCGGAGGACGGCATCCGGTCGTCGAGCAGATTCTCGAACGCCGGGGAGAACGATTCGTTCCCAACGATCTGTATCTAAACCGGCGCAGCCATGCCATCCTGCTGATCACGGGGCCCAATATGGGAGGTAAATCCACCTATTTGCGCCAGGCGGCGCTCATCGTGCTGATGGCCCAGATGGGATCGTTTGTCCCGGCCGCCCAGGCCCGTCTGCCCATCACGGATCGCATCTTTACCCGCATCGGAGCTTCTGACAATCTGGCGCGCGGGCGCTCCACGTTTCTGGTCGAGATGAGCGAGGTGGCGGCGATCCTGAACACGGCAACGGCCTCGAGTCTCGTGTTGCTGGATGAAGTGGGGCGTGGCACCGCCACCTATGACGGACTGGCGATTGCCTGGGCCGTTGTCGAAGCACTTCACGAACATCCGCGTCCCCGCACGCTGTTCGCCACCCACTACCACGAACTGACGGAACTGGCCGAGCGGCTCGAAGGGGTGAAAAATCTGCGTGTCGCTGTAACGGAAGCCGGTCAGGACATTGTCTTCTTACATCGTGTGGAACCCGGCCCCGCCGACCGGAGCTACGGAATCGAAGTGGCCCGCCTGGCCGGTCTGCCGCGTTCGGTCATCGAGCGCGCCCGGCAGATCCTCCAGCAGCATGAACGTGCCGGCCGGCAGCTTACCGAGAAGCTCGCTCCCTGCGAGCCGGAGCAGGCGCCGCTATTTACACCACTCGACCGCGAGATCGTGGAGATGGTCCGGTCGCTGGACCTGGATCATCTGCGGCCCATCGAGGCGCTGCAGTTGCTGGCAGAACTCAAAAAGCGGCTGAGCTGATGCGGGTCATCGGCCTGATCTCCGGCACCTCTGCCGATGGCATTGATGCGGCCCTGGTGCGCATCGAGGGGCGGCCGCCGCGAATTCGCCTTTGGCTGGAAGCGGCACAGACGCTGCCGTATCCCGAACAGGTCCGAAAGGCCATTCTGCGTGTCGCTGAAGGCACGGCAACGAGCACAGCAGAGATCAGCCGGCTGCATGTACTGCTCGGGGAGCTGTTCGCACTTGCTGCCCGGCGTGTATGCCGCGCGGCGGGCTGTACCCTGCGGGACGTCGGACTGATCGGCTCGCACGGCCAGACCGTTTACCATCAGGGGCACCAGGAGCGATGGCTGACCGGGCGACGTCTGGCCACCACTCTGCAGATCGGCGAACCTGCAGTCATTGCCGCCCGAACAGGTCGGCCCGTCGTCGCCGATTTTCGCCCGGCAGATCTGGCGGTGGGCGGGCAGGGAGCACCGCTGGTGCCCCTGCTGGATTACGTGCTCTACCGGCACCCAGCACGCGGTCGCGTCGCCCTGAACATCGGCGGCATCGCCAATGTCACCGTCCTCCCCGCCGGTGCAAATCCTGAAGACGTTCTGGCCTTCGACACCGGTCCCGGCAACATGGTGATCGATGCGCTGGTGCGCAGATTGACGAGAAATCGGCGGAGTTTCGACCGCGACGGGCGGATGGCTGCCAGGGGACGTCCGCTGCGGAACGTGCTCGATCAGCTTCTGGCGGACAGATACTTCCGTCGGCCGCCGCCTAAATCGGCCGGGCGCGAGCAGTTTGGGCAGGATTATGTGAATCGCCTGCTGCAGCTTTGTGGGCGGGCGAAGCCGGAAGACGTGGTCGCCACCGCAACGACACTCACCGCGCTTTCCATCCTCGATGCCCTTCACCGTTTCGTTCGCCCGCGCTGGCCGTTCGATGAACTCATCGTTTCAGGCGGCGGAGCAAAGAATCCCGTGCTGATGGCCCAGCTGGCCGCAGGGCTGGCCCCTGTGCGCGTTCGCCTCGCCGACGAGTTTGCCATCCCTTCCCGGGCAAAAGAGGCGGTGGCGTTTGCCTTGCTGGCCTACGAAACCTGGCACGGCCGACCCGGCAACATTCCGCGAGCGACCGGTGCCCGCCAGCCTGCAGTGCTGGGGAAAATCTGCTTTCCTCCGTGTGAGACCAAAGCTTCCGGCAAGGTCCTGCGGCGGGAGCGCGTCATTCGGATGGGGAGCTGATCGGCGCGCGTTTGTGAAGGAGGTTTTAGCCCGCCAACACGCTGGCGATCTGAGCCTCGGAAATGACGCCTTCCCGGACGATCCGCCAGCCCTCGGCGGTCAGTTCGACGATGGTGGAAGGCAGGTGCGATTGGGTTTCGCCCGCATCGAGGATGAGGAGCAGCCGATCGCCGAGCTGGCGGGCTACCTGTTCGGCGCTCGTGCACGGAGGGAAGCCCGACAGGTTGGCGCTGGTACCGGTGACGGGGCCACCAAAGCGTGCGATCAGCCCGCAGACGACTGCTGACCGCGGCCAGCGTACAGCGACGCGGCCTGTGTTTGCGGTCACTTTCAAGGGCAGCCGGTCCGAGGCGGGCAGAATGATCGTCAACGCACCCGGCCAGAAGGCGCGTGCGAGCCGATAAAAGTTGTCCGGGAGTTCGCGCACGAGCAACGCGGCGCGTTCGATGGAATCCACCAGGATCGGCAGGGCGCGGTTCTCCGGACGCCCTTTGACGCGAAAGACACGCTCGATGGCAGCGAGGTTGAAGGGATCGGCTGCCAGCCCGTACAGCGTGTCGGTGGGAATGCCGACAACCTCTCCCTGTTCGAGCAGTCGGGCCGCGTAATCGAGCAGCTCCGGCTCTGGCTGATCTGCAGAAATCTTGAGAATTTCAGCCGGCAAAGCGCACTCGCCCAGCTCAGTTGCCGCGCAACATTAGCACAGCAAAACCGGCGCGGGCAATACTGGCCCCGAAAACGGCCGGGGGATCCGAGTCCCGCCTTTACCCACGGCAAAGCCTTTGTTAGCCTCAACCTATGAGCAGCCGCACGGGGTCTTTGGCCACTGCGGTGAAGCACCCCGGTTCTGAGTTTTCGATCGCCAGCATCACCAGTCCGCACAACCCCTGGCTGAAGCGCTTTCGGAAGGCTCTGGAAGGAAAGGAAACCGACCTGGGCTATCTCCTCGGGCTGGAAGGACCAAAGCTGATTGGCGAAGCGATTCGCTCCGGCCTGAGAGTTGTGGCGGTACTCGTTTCCGCCTCAGGCGAAAAGTTTCTCGATTGGTTCCAAAACCAGGAGAAAGCCCAGGGGACGCGAATCTTCCGAACCAGTGACCGGTTGTTCTGCAGCGTGGCAGCAACCGAGCATCCGCAGGGCATCGCTGCGCTGGTGCAACGCAGGCAGTGGTCGCTGGGTCAGTGTCTAGATCCGGAGCGTGGGCCTGCCGTGATCTTGTGCGGCCTGCAGGACCCCGGCAATGCAGGCACGGTGGTGCGCAGTGCCGAAGCTTTTGGTAGCTCCGGGGTTGTGGCCCTGCCGGGTACGGTGAGCCCCTGGAACCCGAAGGCATTGCGAGCTTCGGCCGGTGCTGCACTGCGGTTGCCGATCATCGAAGGCATTCCTGCGACGGAACTGCTCGCCGAACTCGAGCGGAAGGAAATAGCACTGGTGGTCGCCGTGGCGCACGCAGCGCACGGGCCTGCCGTGCCCCCTGACGAAATTGACTGGCGACAGCCGCTGGCACTGGCGGTGGGATCGGAGACGGGCCGAGTGCCGGAAGACCTGCTTTTGGTTGCCCGGCACTTTGTTCGGATTCCGCTGGCGCCACCGGCGGAGTCTCTCAATGCGGCTGTGGCGGCTTCCGTACTGCTTTACGAAGCAGCGCGGCAGCGGCGATGCCGCTGAGGATGCAGGAACTTCTATGAGTTTGTTTTCCACCCCGCAGGCGACGTCGGCGCGCCTGGCTCCCCTGGCCGAGCGCATGCGGCCGCTGTCGCTCGACGAGTTTGTCGGTCAGGAACACCTGCTGGCTCCCGGACGGCCGCTGCGGGTCCAGATCGATCAGGACCAGCTCAGCTCCCTGGTGTTCTGGGGGCCTCCGGGATGCGGCAAGACCACGCTGGCGCGCCTGATCGCGCAGAAGACGCGTGCCGAATTCCTCCCTTTCAGCGCCGTCACGGCCGGCATTGCCGAGGTGCGGCGCGTCATGGCCCAGGCCGAACAGGCGCGCCTGCACGGTCGGCGGACCATCGTGTTCATAGACGAAGTGCACCGCTTCAACCGCGCCCAGCAGGATGCCTTCCTGCCCTGGGTGGAACAGGGCAGCATTGTTCTGATCGGGGCCACGACCGAGAACCCGTCCTTTGCCCTCATCGCCCCGCTGCTCTCCCGGGTGCGTGTTCATGTGCTGTATCCGCTCAGCCTGGAAAATCTGCTGACGCTGCTCCGGCGCGCTCTGGCCGATGCGGCCCGCGGTCTGGGAGACACGGCCGTTTACGGCACGATCGAGATCGCTCCTGAGCTTCTCGAGCAGATTGCCCTCTATGCGAGTGGCGATGCCCGCGTGGCTTACAACATCCTCGAGGCCGCGGTGCTGGGAACCCGTCCCGATGCCAGCGGGCGCAGGCGGATTACGGAAGGAACGCTCCAGTCGGTGCTCGAGCGGCGGCTGCTGCGGTACGACCGTGCCGGTGAGGAACACTACAACCTGATTTCGGCGCTGCACAAGTCGGTGCGCAATTCGGATCCCGATGCAGCGCTGTACTGGCTGGCACGCATGCTGGAATCCGGCGAGGATCCGCTCTATATCGCGCGGCGGCTCATTCGCATGGCCAGTGAGGATATCGGACTGGCCGATCCGACAGCGCTGAATGTAGCAGTGGCGGCGCTCGAGGCGGTGGAACATCTGGGCATGCCGGAAGGCAATCTGGCCCTGGGGCAGGCGGCCGTCTATCTGGCCCTGGCGCCGAAATCGAACGCACTCTACGTGGCCTACGGCCGTGTTCTCGACGATCTCCGCCAGCAACCGGCTGAACCGGTTCCTTTGCACCTGCGCAATCCGGTCACGGCCCTGATGCGGGAGCTGGGTTACGGGCAGGACTACAAGTACGCCCACGATTACGAAGAGAAGACGACTGACATGCCGTGCCTGCCGGAGAGCTTGCAGGGACGCCGTTACTACGAGCCACAGGGCCAGGGCTACGAGCAGAGCCTGCGGAAACGGCTGGAAGAACTCCGGCGGCTGCAACGCAAGACCAGGGGCTCGGAATGAGAACAAGAGGCGTTCTCGGGTGTGTCGTCTTGTTCGCAAGCGCGCTGCTGGCGTCCAATCCCACACCCCGTATCGTCGTGGACGAAGACTGCCCGACCTTTACCTTCACGCCTGATGGGCAGCAGATTCTCTACGCCGTGCAGCGCATCCTCTCCATGCGCAACTTCGAGATCGAGCGCGACGATATCTGGGAAGTTGGGCTGGACGGGCGTCGCCGGCGGCTTGTAGATGGACAAAAGCTGGTGCGGACGCGCGTGCCGTTCAGCTATGCCATCCGCTCCATTCGCATCTCCCCGAGCGGCCGCCTGCTCACCGTTGCCATGGAGACGCGCTCGCTGAGCGGACCCGGCGGCCGGGTTCAGGAAGGCGAGCTGGTGGACCTGATGGATCGCAGCGGCCGGGAAATCCCCATCGAGGGCACGCACAACAGCATCGTGGAGAACACGCTGGAAGCAGTCTGGCTGGCCGACGACGAGACGGTGGTGTACACGCAGCGCCCCGATCCCGGGGCATTGCTCTTTCGCCTGGCCTACGTTCGCCCGCGGGCCGGTCGTGGCGGCGCCATTCTTCCGGCCGAAACGATAAGTGCGGTCTCGTTGGATCCCGCACGTAATCGAGCCGTCGCCGTGGTCCCGCCACGCGTCTCGGGAGAACCCAGCCGGCTGGTATTGATTGATCTCCTGCGCCAGAGCGAACGGGAACTGGCCCGCCTGAACTGTTTTTCAGGACAGTTGAGCGTTTCTCCCGACGGCCAGCAGATCGGTTATTTTCGTGACGGCGAGGTTTTTGAACTGCGGCGCACCGACCAGCCCGATGTGGTCCGTACCCTGCGCATCCCGTACGGCCGCTATCGGTGGTTTCCGGACGGCAAATCCTTGCTGCTGATGCGCGGATCGGGGAATCGTTCGGGGCCTCTTTTCCGGGTGGACCTGAGCAGCGGAGTCCTGACACCGCTCCTGGCGGAAACCCTTTTTTCGGGTTTCGATGTTTCGCCAGACGGACAATGGGTGGCCGTGACCGAACCGGGTCGCCGCGTGCTCAAACTGTTTGCTGCTTCCGATGTGCTTGAACGGGGGCAGCCAGCCTCCTGGATGTGGAGGCAGGGTGAATCGTTGAAAGCCCCATGGCCTTCTGGACCGTAGCGGCCGATGCGGTCCTCGCGCTTCATCTCGGCTTCGTGCTCTGGGTAGCCGCCGGTGCTGCCTTTACCCGGAACCGTCCGGTCTGGGCGCGAGTTCATCTGATGTGCCTGGGTTACGGCGTTTTCATCGAGCTGACGCCTCTGCCCTGCCCGCTGACCTTGCTCGAGAACTGGCTGGAACAGCGAGCGGGTCAGTTGCCTCCGCAGGGGCCATGGCTGCTCCGGATGCTCGATGCACTGGTCTATCCGCACGTGCCGGACTGGGTCCTGATCTTTCTGGCGATCGTGACGGCTGCAGTCAATGCCGTGATCTACTGGCGACGGTTCCGGACTGGACACTAGCTGCGGGGACGCTCTTCCCCGCCCTGATAGGAGGGTTCGTTTTATCCTGTGCCGGGAGAAGACACATCCTTCCGCAGGGCCTCGGCCAGCCGTCGCTCGCACTCTGTCCGAGTCAAATGTTCCAGCCGCCGGGCCAGGCACCACTGATTCCCGAACGGGTCGAGCAGCAAGCCGCGCGCCTCTCCCCAGGGCTGCGGTTCGATCCGTGCCACTACGCGGGCGCCGGCGAGAACCGCCCGTTTCCAGAGGTCTTCGATGCGATCGCTGTAAACGAGCAGAGCTGCCCGGGTCTGGCGGATGGCGTGCACGGGCTGAAGGGCACCGCTGACGAAACGTGCCGAAAGGTCGTCGCAGACGCAAAACGCTGCGCCTTCGATCTCCAGCTCGGCGCAGACGATCTCCCCGGTGAGCAGCGTGACCCGACGTCGTTCGCGCACGCCGAAAGCCCTTTTGTAGAAGTCCACGGCACGCGTGGCATCGGGCACCACCAGGCAAAGCGTCAGGGCACCGTAGCCTTCGGGCACTGCAGCGATCGATCCTTCAGGCACGTGCGAAGTCCGCCGAGTGTGCGCCGTGCGACTTTTGCTCTTTTCGTGGGGCAAGATCTATCCCGTGTGCTCCAGGCAGGAGCCCTTCCCTGTTTGGAAGATCGGCTGCGACCCGCAGGCGGGTCCGGAGGGGAAGCGCAAGCAGGAACACAGCAACGCAACCAGTATAAACCCCGAGGGGAGAAAAAACCAGGCCAGTTTCTCAAGCTCGCAGCGCCACACTGATCCAGGCTCACGACAACCTCACCGGTACAGCCGGCCCCCAGTCCTGTCTGCTGCTGGTCGTACAGCGAAGCGGCCGATTCCATACGCGCGAACATTCTGGAGAAATCGCTGGTGCCGATTTTGCCGCGCGCGGCAGGGCACCAGGACTCATCAAGGGACCAAGATTGATCTGGGGATTCAGCGAAATTCTTGAACGAGCTATTCTTCTTACATCACTCATTCAAGAAACCAACTTCTAATGTCCTGGTGATATCGTTCGGCATGGTGCGAGAGCCGTCACGAGCTTGAACGTATGGTGCTGAGTGCGGTGCTGCTTCAGAAATAGAAAAATATGGAGATCCTATCTCATCGCAGGGGCTGGATATTCGGAAACTTCCTCCTCATGCGCAACCGCACAAATTCACTGCACCCAGGAAAAGAGAGGCAGAAGAGTTCAGAAGGGTCCCGTCAAATCCGGGAAAGCCGAATCCGCCGGACGTGTTCTTTCATGATGCAACAATCTTCGACGACGAGCAGCCCCGCCTGGCGTGCCCACTCGGTAGCCTCGGCGTGTGCCACGCCTTCCTGCAGCCAGAGGGCGCGGGCGCCGATCTGGATGGCGCTGCGGGCGATCTCCGGAACAAACTCAGAACGCCGGAACACGTTGACGATATCCACCGGGAAAGGCACCTCCGCGAGGTGCGGATACGACCGCTCGCCGAGGACGATTTCTTCGTGTGGGTTGACCGGGATGATCCGATAACCGACCGACTGAAGGTATTCGGCGACGCCGCGGCTGGGCCGGTGCGGTTTCGACGATAGCCCCACCACGGCGATCACACGACTCGTCTTCAGAATTTCAGTGACGGCATCCCGGGCCACGGGGCCCGCAAGCATCACAGGTTCCTGCTCGGTCATCGACCGGCCTCCTTTTCTCTGGATTTTGCAGAATGGCCTGCCATCACGACTGCCAGGGCCTCCAGCAGGCGCTGATTTTCCTGCGGCGTGCCCACGCTGATGCGAATCGCATTTGGGAATCCCATCCACGCCAGCGGACGAACGATCACACCCTGATGCAGCAAAGCTTCGGCAACAGCCGCAGCGGGTTGCTGTAGAACGACCATCATGAAATTGGCGACCGAGGGGATCACTTCGAGGCCGAGCACCCGCAGTCCCCTCTCGAGCTGAGCCAGCCCGGCGCGGTTGTTTTCGCGTGAGCGGCGTACGTGCTCGGTATCATCCAGAGCTGCCAGCGCGGCTGCCAGGGCCAGGCTCGATGTATTGAAAGGCAAACGAACGCGCGCCATTGCTTCGAGCAGCTCCGGCCGCGCCACGGCATAGCCGATGCGCAATCCCGCCAGCCCGTAAATCTTCGAAAAGGTTCGCAGAACGATCAGGTTGCGGCCCGCACGCAGCTCCTTGAGCGAACGAGAGTAGCCAGGCTGCTCGACGTACTCATAGTAGGCTTCATCCAGCACGACCACGACGTCCTGCGGCACTGCGTTCAGAAACTCCGCCAGCGCATCCGCGTCGAACCAGGTTCCGGTGGGATTGTTCGGATTGGCGAGATACACCAGGCGGACACCCTCGCGCGCCCGGCGGGCCATGGCGGCCAGGTCATAGCGATAATCCTGCAGGGGAACTTCGATGACGCGTGCCCCGCGCACCTGCAGGGCGATGCGGTACATCGGGAACGAGCCCGAGGCGATCAGGCCGGGATCCCCTTCTGCGAGAAAGGCCAGCGCGGCGAGCTCAATCAGTTCGGTCGAGCCGTTGCCGAACAGCAGCCAGTCTTCGGGAACATCCAGATGCCGCGCCAGCCGCTGTCGCAGGTAGTAGGCCTGAGCGTCCGGGTAACGATGCGCGCTGAGCAGCGCCTTCCGCATCGCTTCGACGGCCAGCGGTGACGGGCCGAGCGGGTTTTCATTCGAGGCCAGCTTCACCACTCGCTGACCCGTTTCACGTTCGGCTTCCTCGAGAGGTTTTCCGGGAATGTAAGGCTGGATGGAGCGAATGTATTCCGGGATGCGAAAGCCGGAGGACTCCGCTTTCACGGTCGCTCCTTTGCGGTGCGGTCGGGCCGTGCCCGGCCATCGGCTGATTTCAGCACAGTTTCAACCCCACGCATGCGCCCGCGTCCGGGCGTGATACCTAAACGACAGCGGCTAGTTGCCGGGCTTCCGACTCCCGGATCTCCGCATGCCCCGTTGCGCGGATCCGGACTGCCGGGCGGCTTCGAGCAATTGCCGAACTTCTTCATTCGTCAGATACCGCCACTGCCCCACTGGCAGTTTGCCCAGGCTCACGGGTCCAATCGCCACCCGGCGCGTTTTCTCGACGAAATGCCCCATCCGCCAGAACCATCTCCGCAGCCGATCCCGGCGCGCTCCGTGCAGCACGACTTCGTACCAGGGATTGTCGCCGGAGCGAATCAGCCGGATGTTTCCGGCGACAGTTGTCAGTTTGTCCAGTTCTTCCGGCTCAAGACGGCCCTTCAGCTTGAACTGGTAGGTCTGCGGCATTCCTCGATGCAGTGCCCGGAGAATCTCTGCTGCCCACTCCCCATCATTCGTCAACAGCAAAAAGCCGGCGGCATTATACTCCAGCCGGCCGACGGGAAAGACGCGCACGGGGATTCCCGTGAGCAGGTTGCGCAGACAGGGACGGTGTTGCGGGTCGAACAGAGTGGCGACAACACCCGGCGGTTTGTGCAGCAGGACGTACACCTTCTTCCGGGGCAGCCGCAGCGGACGTCCGGCTACACGAATCCGGTCTCGTTCCGGGTCGGCCTTGCTGCCCAGTTCCGTCACCACCTGGCCGTTCACCTCGACCTGGCCGGCAAGAATCAACGCCTCGGCTTTGCGCCGTGAGGCCACGCCTGCCTGGGCGAGAATTTTCTGTAGCCGCTGCAACATCGGTGCCGATACCCTTCCTACCGGTCAGTTCCCTTCCTGCGGCGGCACCATCTGCGAAACGCCCGGGTTGGAGCCAGTCTGCGCGTCTTCTTCATCCGGCACCGTCGAGCTGATTTCGGCGCCAATCCCCTCGTTTTCCTGCGTTCCCAGAGCCGCACGCGCCAGCTCTTCGAACTCCTTCAGGCTCGGCAGCTCGTCGAGGCTGTTGAGGCCGAACCGCAACAGAAATTCCTTCGTCGTCCGGTACAAAATGGGGCGTCCGATGACGCGCTTGCGGCCGGCGGGGGCGATCAGCCGTTTCTCGAGAAGGGTCTGGACGACGCCGGCGGAGTTCACGCCGCGGATTTCCTGAATTTCGGGCAGCGTGATGGGCTGCCGGTAAGCGATGACGGCCAGCGTTTCGAGTGCAGCCATGCTGAGCCGCACGGGGGGCTTCTGGTTGCGGATAAAGGCCCGGACCGCCTCGTGGCAGTGTGGCTTCGTATAAAAGCGATACCCGCCGGCTACCGGCCGAATTTCAATCCCGCGCTCATCGGAGGCATAGCTGGCGACCAGCTCCCGGACGATGCCTTCGATCTGCTCGACCGTTGCGCCGGTCGCCGCTGCCATCTGTTCGACGGTGGCCGGCTCGTCGGCCGCGTAGATGATGGCTTCGACTGCAGCTTTGAGCTCCCCCTCGGTCATGCCTCGCGACTCGCCGGCTGTGCCGGCTCCTCACCCCATACGATATCGAACATTTTGTGCTTGCGCAGCACGATGCGGTCGAACAGGCGCTCCTGGGTCACCACGACCGCTCCCAGGCGCACCAGCTCGAGCACGGCCAGAAAGGCCGCCACCATGGCCCGGCGCCCGGGGCAAGTCTGGAAAAATTCTTCGAGGTCCAGCGCTTCGGTCGCAAGCAGTGCCTGACGCAACCGCCGGGACATCTCCTCGATGGTGACCTCTTCCTCGGCGAGCTCCAGCACGGGGGCTTCGCGCCGCCTCTCGATCACCCGCTGGAACACGCGCACCAGGTCCACCAGCGAAACCACCAGCTCGCCCTCCTCGGGTTCGCCTTCGTAGAGGGAGCGGTCCGGTTTCGACCAGACATGGCTCTCCAGTTGCTGGCGTTCGTAGAGCATCTGCGCTGCGCTTTTGAATTTCTCGTGTTCCAGAAGCTGGCGGACCAGCTCGGCGCGCGGATCCTCCGGCGGTGGAGCATCCGGCTCGCGCGGCTCGGTGGGCAGCAGCGTTTTGGACTTGATGTAGATCAACGTGGCGGCCATGTAGAGAAAATCGGCCGAAAGCTCGATGTTCAGCTCCTCCATGCGCCGGAGATAGTCCAGATACTGGCCGGTAATCTGGGCGATCGGGATGTCGTGGATATTGATCTGCTGGCGGCGGATCAGGTCCAGCAGCAGGTCGAGCGGACCCTCATAGCGTTCGAGCTGGATTCGGTAGGCATCGCCCGAAGCCGGCGTTTCAGGCACCTTCGCTCCCAACGCGTCCCTGCGAGACGGCAGGGGCCGCGACCGCCCGGGCTCCGGTCGGTGCACCAAAGATGGCGCGGCGCACCCGCGCCATCGTCCGCCGGGCCACACGACGGGCCCGGACCGAGCCCCGCCGGAGGATTTCCTGTACCGTTTCCGGCTGGCGAGCGTACTGTTGGCGGCGGCTCTGGATCGGTTCGAGCCATCGCACGAGATGCTCGGCCATGGCCTTTTTGCACTCCACGCAGCCGATCCCTGCCGTCCGGCAGCCCTGTTCCGACCAGCGCACTACCTCGGGCGGGGAAAACGCCTGATGGTAGGCAAAAACCGGACAGATTTCCGGACGCCCCGGATCGGAGCGCCGCACACGCTGCGGGTCGGTGAGCATGCCGGCGACTTTCTGCCGCACCGTTTCCGGATCGTCCTTCAGCCAGATCGCGTTCCCGTAGCTCTTGGCCATGCGGCGGCCGTCGGTTCCCGGGAAGCGCGGCGTTTCCGTCAGCAGAGCCTGTGGCTCGCGCAGCACCGGACGATAACGGATCCAGCGCCCGAGGCCGCGCGTGCGCAGCAGGAAGTTCTCAATGCCTTCCTCCCGGATACTCGCCTGCAGGCGGAGCAGGAAGTTTTCGTCGAAGGGTTCTGCCGGCAGGCGACCTTCCAGCAGGCGCGCCAGCCGCGTGCGGGCCATTTCGGCCTCCGGGGTCGCTGCCAGCAGGCCGCGATCCACCTCGAGGCCAAACAGGTGGTTGAAACGGCGGACGATTTCCCTGGCCAGCTCGATATGCGGCAACTGATCCTCGCCGACGGGCACGAAATCGGCATCGTAGATGACGATGTCGGCCGTCTGCAGAAGCGGATAGCCGAGAAAGCCGTAGGTGCCCAGATCGCGGTCGCGCAGCTGGGCGATCTGCTCGCGGTAGGTGGGGACTCGTTCGAGCCACTCGAGCGGTGTGATCATCGAGAGCAGCAGATGCAGCTCGGCATGCTCGGGCACGGCCGACTGCACGAACAGCGTGCTGCGCTCGGGATCGAGGCCCACGGCCAGCCAGTCCAGCACGATCTCGGTCGTGTTATCGCGGATCCGTCGGGCATCGTCGGTGTAATGGGTGGTCAGCGCGTGCCAGTCCGCGACAAAGTAGAAACACTCATAGCTCTGCTGCAGCTTGAGCCAGTTGGCCAGCGCGCCGAAGTAATGGCCCAGGTGCAGCGGCCCGGTCGGCCGCATGCCGCTCAGAACGCGCGGGGTTCGGGCCATCTCACGCCGCTCCTGCCAGCAGATGCCGGGCAATCACCATCCGCTGAATCTCGCTGGTGCCCTCGTAGATGGTCAGCACGCGCGCGTCGCGGTAGAGGCGCTCGATCTCGCTTTCGCGCGAGTAACCGGCACTGCCGTGGATCTGCACCGCTTCGTAGACGACCCGGTTGGCCGTCTCACTGGCATAGAGTTTTGCCTGCGAGGCGCACAGACCCAGCGGCGCACCGCCGTGGTCGCGCACCCAGGCAGCGCGCCAGGTGAGCAACCGGGCTGCCTCGACCATCATGCGCATGTCGGCCAGCTTCCACTGGATGGCTTGAAATTCGGCAATCGGACGCCCGAAAGCCTGGCGTTGCCGGGCGTACGCCACTGCCAGTTCCAGAGCTCCCTGCGCCAACCCGACTGCCTGAGCTGCGATGCCCACCCGGCCACCGTCCAGCGCCTGCAGGGCAATCTTCAATCCCGCCCCTTCCTCTCCGAGCCTCTGATCTGCGGGGACGCGGCAGTTCTCCAGCACCAGTTCTCCCGAGGTAGACAGCCGCAGGCCCATTTTATCTTCCAGGCGGGCGATCCGGAACCCGGGTGCCGTGGGCTCGATGAGGAAAGCCGTCACGCCACGCGCGCCAGCCTCCGGGTCCGTTTTCGCAAAGACCAGATACAGACCGGCATGCCCGGCATTGGTCACCCAGCTTTTCGTTCCGTTCAGAATGTAGGCGTCTCCCTCGCGCCGGGCCTGGCAGCGGATCCCGGCTGCATCCGATCCCGCTCCCGGCTCGGTCAGGCAGAAGGCGCCCAGGATTTCACCTCTCGCCAGCTGCGGCAGCCAGCGCCGTTTTTGCTCCTCGGTGCCGTGGCGCCAGAGCGGCCAGGCCACGACGGAATTGGTCACACTCAGCGTCACGGCTACGGAGGCATCCACCCGCGCCACCTCCTCCAGCATGAGGACATAGCTCAGCGTGTCCGTGCCGGCGCCGCCCCATTCCTCCGGGATCAGCATCCCGCAGAAGCCCAGCTCGCCGAGCCTCCGCAACTCGTCAGCCGGAAAATGCTCGGCGCGCTCGTACTCCTTCAGGCGCGGGCGCAGCTCGGTCTCCATGAACTGCCGCACCGTATCGCGGATCAGCCGATGCTGCTCGCTCAGGGTGAAGTCCATCGCAGGAGCTCCTGACCGGTTCCCCGTCCCGTTCATCCCCGGCGGGAAGTTGTGCAGCGCTTCATGGCTTCACAGCCGAAACAGTTCCCGCAGCCGACGCGTCTGGCTCCGGCTGACGGGAATTTCGCTCTGGCGCTGATCGGCCATGCGCAGCAGATAGCCGGATTTGAACCAGGGAACGACTTCGCGGATCTGATTGATATTCACCAGATAGGATCGGTGCGGGCGCCAGAACAGCTCGCTGCCCAGCGCCTGCTGCAGCTCTTCCAGGGTGCGGAAATTCGTCGTGCCCTCGAGGTCGCGCGTGTAGAGGGTGATCACGCCTTCGTCAATGGCCGCGTAGACGATGTCGTCGGCACTGGCCAGCAGCAGCCGACCCTGCACTTTGAGCAACACGCGCGGCACCGAGCCCGAACGCGGAGTGGTCAGTTGCTCGAGCAGGGCTTCCAGCCGTCCGGCAGAAACGGTGCGGGCTTCGAGCATGTGGCGCGCCCGCTCGACGGCCCGGGCAATCCGCTCGCGCTCGAACGGCTTCAGAACATAGTCAATCGCGTTCACCTCGAAGGCGTGCACGGCGTAGTGATCGTAGGCGGTGGCGAACACGATGTAGGGCACCGGAAGCTTGCGCTCGACCAGTTTGCGGATCACGCCGAACCCGTCGAGGCCGGGCATCTCGACGTCCAGAAACACCAGATCGGGTGAATGTTCTTTGATCAGGGCCACGGCTTCGAGGCCGTTGCGTCCCTGACCGACCAGTCGGATCTCGGGGAGGCTTTTCAGAAGATAGGCCAGTTCGTCCCGCGCAGGTTTTTCGTCATCGACGATGATGGTAGTAATCTGCATAAACGCACAGCCGAGGGTGCGAGTATAGGAACTTCCTCGAGGCGCTGGCAAGCCTCTGCCAGGCCTCACTGTGCCGTGCAGCAGGGGGTCGAGGATGCGCCACAGGCGACAAAAAGCAAACCAGCGCGCCCGCGTGTTTCGCCGCCGGGTCCTCTACCGCGGAAAAGTCTTTTCCGTCGAGCGACACCGGTTGCGCGAACCGGGTGGGATCGAAGCGATCCGTGACTTCGTGGTGCATCCCGGGTCGGTGGTTGTGATTCCGGAACTGCCCGACGGGCGCATTCTGCTGGTGCGGCAGTACCGGCATCCCGTAGGCCGGGTGCTGTGGGAACTGGTGGCCGGGCGCATCGAGCCGGGCGAAACGCCCCTGCAGGCCGCGCGACGCGAGCTGGTCGAGGAAACCGGCTACAGTGCACGCGAGCTGCGCCAGGTGTGCACGTTCTATCCCAGCCCCGGGCTGCTCAGCGAACGCATGATCCTCTTCCACGCGCGCGGGCTGCAGCCGGGTCAGGCCCGGCCGGAGGCCGACGAATATCTCCGCGTTGCCGCCTTCACGCGCAAACGCCTGGAGGCGGCTCTGCGCAACCGTCGCATCCTCGACGGCAAAACCATCATCGGCCTGCTGCACCTGTTCTGCCTGTCCGAACATGGCCGAGTTCGGTGACTAAAGTCATTTACGCCTGCATCGGGAGCCGGCATGCTCGAGCTGTTCGACGATGCAGAGCGCAGCGGTCGCCGACATCCTCGAAATCCTTGCCGGGATCCCGGATCCGGAACTGGGAATCGGCATCGTGGATCTCGGGCTGATCTACGACATCGTGCTGGGCGAAGATTCGGTCACGATCGTGATGACCATGACCACGCCCGCCTGCCCTCTGCACACCCTGCTGCGGGAGCAGATCGAAGAAGCACTGCATGCGCACTTCCCTGCACTGCGGCAGGTCAAAATTCAGCTTGTCTGGGAGCCACCCTGGAGCCCGCTGCTGATGTCGCCCAGAGCGCGGGCAGCTCTGGGATGGCCCCGTACATCATCCAGGCGTCAGGAGGAAACCATGAACGCACCGGTCGGCGGACAGACGGAGTCCGTCCTGGACGTGCGCAATCTGGAGCCGCGCGCTCGCCATCCGCTCATCTTTCGCACCTTCGATCAACTGGCTCCGGGACAGTCGTTCGTGCTGGTCAACGATCACGACCCGAAGCCGCTGTATTACCAGATGCAGTTCGAGCGCAAGGGCCAGTTTGACTGGCAGTATCTCGAAGAGGGGCCCGAAGTGTGGCGGGTGCGCATCACACGTACGCAGACCTGAAAGCCCGCCCACGCACGCGTCGCCGGGAGTGTCGGCAGCGACTGGTGCCGGTGCTCCTGGCGACGGCCATCGCATCTCTGGTGGCGGCTCTGTGGGCAGGCCTGCTCCGGCTGGGATGGAATCTCCCCTGGCCTACCGATCGCATGGCCCTGGCCCACGGGCCGCTGATGGTTCAGGGATTTCTGGGAACGCTGCTCAGCCTCGAACGTGCGGTCGCCCTCGAGAGCTGCTGGGCCTATGCTGCGCCTGCCTTGAGCCTGTTCAGTGCCGGAGCGTTTCTGGCGGGCGACGGCCAGATGGCCGGGCTGGCTGCGCTGGCGGCCAGCGTCGTCCTGGCAACCGTTGCGACCGTGATCGTTCACCGCCAGCCGGCCCTGTTCACCTGGACGATGGCCCTGGGCGCTTATGCCTGGATGGCCGGCAACGCGCTCTGGGGGCTGGGCTGGGAAATTCCCCGCGTTGTGAGCCTGTGGATGGCATTTCCCGTCCTGACTGTTGTCGGCGAGCGGCTGGAACTTTCCCGGTTGCGCCGTTACACCCGGACCAGCCAGAGCCTTTTTCTTGCCGCTCTGGGAATCTTCGTCCTGGGTCTCGTAGGAACGGTCGTTCCGAATCTACGCACAGCGCGCCTGCTCGGCGCAGGCCTGATGGCACTGACGCTCTGGCTGATGCACTACGACATCGCGCGCCGGACTGTGCACGGCTCCGGGCTGCCACGGTATGTGGCCGTGAGCGCCTTTTGCGGCTACCTCTGGCTGCTGATGGCCGGAGTGCTGGCCACGAGCCTGGCGGCCTGGCCGCCCGAAAGCACACTGCAATACGATGCACTGCTCCACAGCGTCTTCCTCGGTTTTGCCTTTTCGATGATCTTCGCCCATGCCCCGATCATCTTCCCTGCCCTGACCGGGCGCAGCCTGCCCTATTCCGCGCTGTTTTACTTCCCGCTGGCGGTGCTCGAGGCAACGGTGCTGTTCCGCATCGCAGCGGACCTGGCGAACGGGTTCGGGTCCTGGCCCTGGGCAGGTCTGGGCAACGTCAGCGCAGTGCTGCTCTTTCTGTTCATCGTCATCGGAGTCCGCGCGAGATGGTTCCGCAATCTGCGAACTGCGCCTCCTCTTACACGCCAACCGCTGGCGGCCGGACTTGGCGCTCCGCCTCTCCGAACGCGAGCCGGAGCCGAACCACATCCCGGTTGCCCACCGCAGGGTTCTCGCCGATAATTGACCCAGAATGGAAAACCGCGAAGTTGCCCGCATCCTGCGCGAAACCGCTCAGTTGCTGGAGATTGACGGCGCGCAAATTGGGCGCTACCGGAGTTACGAAAAGGCTGCCCAGCTCATTGAAAATCTCTCGGAACCGATCGAACAGCTCGCCCGCGACCCGGATCGCCTGCAGCAGCTTCCCGGCATCGGCGAGCGCATGGCGGAACACATTCAGGAGATTCTGCGCACCGGCGATTACAGCCTGCGCAGGCAACTGCTGCGCAAGTATCCGCCGACGATCCTCGAGTTGCTCAACCTGCAGTCTCTCGGCCCCAAGCGGGTGGCCCAGATCTGGAAGAAATTCCGTGTCGCCACAGTCGCCGGGCTCGAAGAACTCGCCCGCGCCGGACGCCTGCGGAATCTTCCGGGTTTTGGCGAGAAGACCGAGCAGAACATCCTGAAGGCGTGCGAACTCTACCGGCGGGCTTCGGGCCGATTTCTCCTGAATGTGGCCGACGAAGCCGCGCATGCAGTGCTCGAACATATTGCCGCACTGGGAGAGGCGGTCGCTGACGCGGTGGCCGCCGGCTCGCTGCGCCGGTCCAGGGAGACTATCGGCGACCTCGATATCCTGGTCACGCTCCCCGCGCGCCGTCACCGCGCTTCCGACGTCGAGCGGGTTGCGCGCCATCTGCTGGAGTTTCCCGGCATCGAACAGGTGCTCGCCCACGGAGAAAACAAGGTCAGCTTTCGTCTGAGCAGCGGCATGCAGGTGGATGTGCGCCTGCTCGAGAAGAAGCACTTCGGCGCTGCCCTGCTGTACTTCACCGGCTCGAAGGAGCACAACGTCAGCCTGCGGGGTCGGGCCAACCGCATGGGCTACACGCTGAACGAATATGCCCTGTCCACTCTGGACGGAGAGCGGCCCGTGGCCAGCGAGACCGAAGAGGAGATCTACGAGCGCCTGGGTCTGGACTACATTCCCCCCGAGCTGCGCGAAAACACGGGAGAGATCGAGGCTGCCGAGCAGCACCGCCTGCCGCGACTGGTGCAGTTGCAGGATATCCGCGGCGATCTGCAGATGCACACGGTGGCCAGCGACGGGCAGAACACCATCGAAGAGATGGCTGCGGCAGCGCAGGCACTGGGCTACGAGTACATTGCCCTGACCGACCACTCCAAGGCCGTCACGGTTGCCAACGGACTGGACGAGAAACGGGTGCTCGAGCAGATCCGGCTGATTCGCCGGGCGCAGGAGAAATTCGACCGCATCCGGCTGCTGGCGGGCATCGAGGTGGACATCCTCAAGGATGGCCGGCTGGATCTGGACGACGAGGTTCTGGCGCAGCTGGACGTGGTGGTGGCTTCAGTCCACTCCTACATGAACCTCGATCGCGAGGCGATGACCGATCGCCTGCTGGCAGCGATCGAGAATCCCTACACGCAGATCATTGCTCACCCCACCGGGCGTCTGCTGCTGCGGCGGGATCCGTTTGAATACGACATGGAGAAGGTGCTCGATGCCGCGGCGCGGCACGGCGTGGCCATGGAATGCAACGCCTATCCGGAGCGGCTGGACTTGAAGGATACCTACCTGCGGATGGCGCGGGAGCGAGGCGTGAAAATCGTGATCTCGACCGACGCCCACCACACGCGGCACCTCCAGTTCATGAAATACGGCGTGGGCATGGCACGGCGCGGCTGGCTCGAAAAGGACGACGTACTGAACACATTCCCGCTGGCCCGGCTGCTGCGCGCCCTGCGGCCCAAACCCGGACACCGCTCCCGCCGCCGGACCGCCTGATTCCAGGCGGGGCGTTGCAAATTCCCGATGGGTACCGCATCATAAGCGCTTCACAGCACGCGAGGAGTGAGCGTTGACGGACAGCCATCCCCAGAAACCACTGAGTATTGCTCCGCCACAGGGCAAGCTGGGTGTGCTCACCGTGGGCATGGGCGCCGTGAGCACGACCTTCATCGCCGGCGTGGAGCTGGTGCGCCGGGGTCTGGCGCTCCCGGTCGGCTCGCTGACCCAGATGGGAACCATCCGCCTGGGTAAGCGCACCGAAGGGCGCACGCCGCCCATCCGGGAATTCGTGCCCCTGGACCGCCTGGAGAATCTGGTCTTTGGCGGGTGGGATATTTTCCCCGACACGGCCTATGAAGCTGCCGTCAAGGCCGGCGTGCTCGAGCCGCGGCACCTGGAAGCGATCCGGCCGTTTCTGGAGCGCATTCGGCCGATGAAAGCGGTGTTCGACCGCGCCTACGTCCGGCGGCTGGATGGTCCACACGTCAAGCAGGGACGCAACAAGTTCGAGCTGGCGGAAAAGATCCGCGAGGATATTCGGCGCTTCCGCAGACAGTCAGGGGCGAAGAGGCTGGTGATGATCTGGTCCGGCTCGACGGAAATCTACCTGAAGCCGCATCCGGTTCACCGGACGCTCGAGCGGTTCGAGCAGGCGATGAAGCAGAACCACCGCGCGATCGCCCCTTCGATGCTCTATGCCTGGGCAGCGCTGCGCGAGGGTGTTCCGTTCGCTAACGGAGCTCCCAACCTCACCGTGGACATCCCCGCGCTGCAGGAACTGGCGCAGCAGAACCAGGTTCCCATTGCCGGCAAGGATTTCAAGACCGGCCAGACGCTGCTGAAGACGATCCTCGCCCCGGGTCTCAAGGCCCGCATGCTCGGCGTGCACGGATGGTTTTCCACGAATATTCTGGGCAACCGCGACGGCGAGGTGCTGGACGACCCCGGCGCGTTCAAGACCAAGGAGGAGTCCAAGCTGGGCGTTCTGGACTACATTCTGCAGCCGCACCTCTATCCTCAGCTCTACGGACAGATTCACCACAAGGTGCGGATCAACTTCTATCCGCCGCGGGGCGACAACAAGGAAGGCTGGGACAACATCGACATCTTCGGGTGGCTGGGCTATCCGATGCAGATCAAGGTGGATTTTCTCTGCCGCGACTCGATTCTGGCGGCGCCGCTGGTGCTGGACCTGGCACTGTTCCTGGACCTGGCGCAGCGTGCCGGCCTGCGCGGCATTCAGGAGTGGCTCAGCTTCTACTTCAAGTCACCCATGTGTGCGCCGACCGTCTACCCCGAGCATGACCTGTTCATCCAGCTCATGAAGCTGAAGAACACGCTGCGGTGGATGATGGGCGAGCCGCTCATCACGCATCTGGGACGCGAATATTACGACTGATCCTGTCGCTTGACCGCGCATTCGATTTCGCGTATTGTCTGCAGTCAAATCCCTGCGGAGGCGATCCGCGCGGAGGTGCAATGGGCCCTCAGGAAGTGCTCGAGTTTGCCCGCAAGAACGAAGTCAAAATCGTGGATATTCGCTTCACCGACCTGCCCGGTCTCTGGCATCACGTCAGCTTCCCCATCCACGAGCTCACCGAGCAATCCTTCGAAGATGGATTCGGCATCGACGGCAGCTCCATTCGCGGCTGGGCCTCGATTCACGAATCCGACATGCTGCTCGTTCCCGATCCGACGACCGCGTTTCTCGATCCCTTCCGCGACGTTCCCACGCTGGTCCTGATCGGGGATGTCGTCGACCCCATCACCCGCCAGTCCTATCCGCGTGATCCACGCTTCATCGCCCGTAAGGCGGAAGCCTATCTGGGCTTCAGCGGCATTGCCGATCAGGCCTTCTTTGGCGCCGAGGCGGAGTTCTTCATTTTTGACAGTGTCCGGTTCGACCAGCGCGAGCAGCACGGGTTCTACTTCATCGATGCCGAGGAAGGCCGGTGGAATTCGGGCCGCGACGACCGCAACCTGGGCTACCGCCCTCGCTACAAAGAGGGCTACTTCCCGGTGCCGCCGACGGACCACTACCTCGACCTGCGTACCGAGATGGCGCTGAAGATGGAAGCCTGCGGGTTGACGGTCGAGTGCCACCACCACGAGGTGGCCACGGGCGGGCAGGCCGAAATTGACATTCGGTTCGACACCCTGCTCCGGTCGGCCGACAACATGATGAAGTTCAAGTACATCGTGCGCAACGTGGCCTATCAGTACGGCAAGACGGTCACGTTCATGCCCAAGCCCATCTTTCAGGACAACGGCAACGGGATGCACACCCACCAGTCGCTCTGGCGCAAGGGGCAGCCCTTGTTCGCCGGCGACCTCTATGCCGGTCTGAGCCAGACGGCGCTGTGGTATATCGGCGGCCTGCTCAAGCATGCCCCCGCGGTGGTGGCCTTCGCAGCTCCGACCACCAATTCCTACAAGCGCCTGGTGCCGGGCTTTGAGGCACCCGTCAACCTGGCCTATTCGCGACGGAATCGCTCGGCCGCCGTTCGGATTCCCATGTACTCGCCGAGCCCCAAAGCCAAGCGCCTGGAATTCCGGCCGCCCGACCCTTCCTGCAACCCCTACCTGGCGTTTGCCGCGATGCTGATGGCCGGACTCGACGGCATCGAAAACAAAATCGATCCCGGCGAGCCCCTGGACAAGGATATTTACGATCTGACACCCGAGGAGCTGAAAAACGTCCCCTCGCTGCCCGCCTCGCTCGAAGAAGCCCTGGCGGCACTCGAGCAGGACCACGAGTTCCTGCTCAAGGGGGACGTCTTCACCGAAGAAGTGATCCGGCTGTGGATCGATTACAAGATGAAAAACGAGGTGCAGGCCATCCGGATGCGCCCGCACCCCTACGAGTTCCAGCTCTACTACGACATTTAGTTCAACGTCGCGGACCGCACGATTTTTGTGCGGGAACCGGCATTCCCCGTCTGCGGGCAGAGGAGTGACCGAATGAGGCTATTGCAGCAGTTCGGACGTGTGGCGGCTCCTCTTTTTCTCTGGGCGTCTCTGGCCGCAGGCCTGACGCTTCGCCCGCAACAGCCAGCTCCGGCCGCATCCGAGGCATCGCAGAGCTATCGCAGCGCCATGGAGCAGGCCGACCAGAAAATCTGGGAGGCCGAGCAGAAGCACTCGGAAGTAGTGGAGAACGAAGAGTACCTGACCACCTTCATCGGCCCCCGGCTGACAGGCTCGCCGGCGATGAATCAGGCGAGCCAGTGGACTCTGGGTCTGTTTCGGAAGTACGGGCTTCAGGCCCATCTGGAGACCGCGACTATTCCACGGGCCTGGTTTCGCGGAAACGACTGGGGTGAGATCACCCATCCCCTGCAGCACTGGATGACGGTCCATTCGGTTGCCTGGGGACGGCCCACTCCGGGCCCCGTCGAGGGATTCCTGGCCCTGCTCGATCCGAAAGCCAATGCCGAGACCATCCGTCAGAATGCTGCCACCTACAGAGGGGCCATCGTCCTTCAGGACGAACCGCAACGTCCGGCCGAGCTTCCTGAGAATCCGCCGAACGCCTACAACGCGGTCATTCCGCTGCCTCGGGGTATCCAGTCTCAGCCGTCGGAAGCCGAGTTGCGCCAGCGACGGGCGCAATACGTGGAACGGATCAAGGCTCTCGCAGAAGCCGGAGCGCTCGCTCTGCTGCTCGACAGCGGAAAACCCTATTCGCTCGAAGTGACGGGCGGTTTCTATCCTCCGTACGAGCCCACGCCGCTCCCGATCGCCTATGTGTCGCACTCCGACTACCTCTGGCTGGTGCGTCTGGCCAGACATGGCGGGGCAAGTTTCAGGCTCCAACTTGCGGGAAGGTTCAGCGACGGACCGGCCACAGCCTCGATCACCGTGGCAGAAATTCCAGGGACGGACCTGGCCGATCAGCGGGTGATCATTGGCGGCCATCTGGACTCCTGGGATCTGGGTCAGGGTGCGGTGGATAACGGAACCGGCGCCATGGCCACGCTGGAAGCAGCCCGCCTGCTGGCTTCGCTGGGCTGGAAACCCAGGCGCACGCTGACGTTCGTGCTCTTCACCGGAGAAGAACAGGGTGGCGTGGGCGTGCGCACGTTCCTGCAGAATCATGCCGCCGAGCTGGACCGCGTGGATGCCGTACTGGTTGACGATACCGGCGCCGGGCGCATCACCAGCATCTCGCTCGAAAACCTCTGGGAAACCGCCCCGCTAATGGAACAGGTTTATCTGCCGCTGCAGGAAGTATTCGATCTGCAACCGCTCAGCACACAGTACTTCGGAGCGTCCGATCACGTTCCGTTCCTGCGCGCTGGAGTTCCCGCCTATTTCTGCGTGCAGGAGCCGGCGCAGTACGGACTAGCTCACCACAGTCAGTACGACGTGTTCGAGGTGGTCGATCCGCAGGCGCTGCGGCAACAGGCGGCGGTCCTGGCTGCATGGATGTGGAATGTTTCGCAGCTTCCCGAGGCGTTTCCGCACCATCACCGCCAGCCAGAACCAGCTCACCCCTGATCCTCTGCCATCCTTCTGCCGAGCGGGCGCGGCCGCGGAACGGATGCAAGCTCGCAGGGTGTGGCTGTAGGATGAACCTGCGATGCCCCCGTCGCCGTCTGCCACGCACGCTGAGGGTACTGGGCGCCCGACCGTCCAGCTCCAGCAAATCGAGCGCCGCCTGAATCCTTCGCTGCTCCAGCACCTCCACGCTCTTCTGCCACAGCTTCCCGATCCCGAAGGAGCCGTGGTCTTCCTCGACCGTTACCTCGATCAGGCTCCAGCTTCGATCCTTACCTACCTGGCCCGCTATCCGATCGCCTTCCATTACCTGCTCATGCTTTTCAGCCATTCTCGGTTTCTTTCCGAGACCTTGGTCCAGCAGCCCGAACTGATTCACACGCTGTATCGTCCCGGCAGCGATGACATCGAACGCGTGCGAACACGCGAGGAATTCCGCGAAGAGCTGGCGCGATTCCGAGCTATGACCTATGACGCTCCGCTCGATGTCATCCTGGCTCGGTTCAAGCGCGTGGCTTACCTGCGCATCGTCTTGCGCGATTGCGCCGGACTGGCCACTCTGGCCGAAACGACTCTCGAGCTTTCCCATCTCGCGGATGTCCTGCTGGAGGCCGCGCTGGAGGCTTCCCTCCAGCAACTCGAACGGCTGTACGGATCGCCTCAGGTCGCGGGCCCTGACGGACGGCTGCATCGGTGCCGACTGGTTGTTTTGGGACTCGGCAAGCTGGGCGGTCAGGAGCTGAATTACAGCTCCGATATTGATGTGATGTTTCTGTACGAAGCCGAGGGTCAAACGCTGGGCGGCGAGCGGGGTGCGGTCTGTAACAGCGAATTTTTTGCCCGCGTGGTCAGCGCATTTTTGCGCCAGGTGGCCTATCCGGGAGCCGCGGGAGCTACGTTTCGCGTTGACCTGCGGCTGCGACCCGAAGGCTCGCTGGGCGACGCCGCGATCAGCCTGCCGGCTGCATTGCATTACTACCGCAGCCGCGCTCGTCCCTGGGAGCTGCAGATGCTGCTCAAGGCCAGGCCTGTGGCCGGTGATTTCGATCTGGGCCGTGAGTTTCTGGACTGCGTCTGGCCGCAAATCTTTCAGGCGCCGGCTGTACCTCCGGCAGCTTCGTATGCTCAAGCTTCCGAAGGGCAGCGCTTGCCTTCAGCCGGTGCGGCACGGCGGATCAATGTCAAACTGGTTCCCGGTGGCATCCGGGACATCGAATTTCTGGCACAGTATCTGCAACGCCTCCACGGGGGTCACGACCCCTGGCTGGCCAGTCGGGCCACCGGCTCGACGCTGGTTGCACTGCAACGCCTGCACGACAAGGGCTACCTGCGCGCTCCGGAGTTTTACCTTCTGGCGGCTGCGTACGAGTTTTTGCGGCAGGTCGAGCATCGGCTCCAACTCCAGGACGGCCTGCAGACACACACGCTGCCTCCACCGGGCCCGGCGTTGGACCTGGTCGCACGGCGCCTGGGAATCCACGCCCCGCCGGGCGAGTCGCCGGGAGAACTCCTGCTGGCGCGGCTGGAGCGGCACCTGCGTGATGTCCGGCAAATCTGGCGATCCGTCTTCGACCGCTCGCAGCAAAGCACGCCGGTCACGGAGCCTCGGCCGGGCTGGGTACCGGTGGGAGCTCCAGGGTGGCTGGTTCGGGCGGTGGCGGAGCACCCGCGGCTCGCGGCGGCACTGCGCAGCGCCGGCTGGGAGTCCCAGCCCGGGCTTCGGCGCAGCCTGACACGCTTTCTCTCGTCTGCGGTCGAAGAACCCGCACTTGTCGAAACGCTTGCTGCACATCCGGACTGGCTGATCCGCATTGGCGAGCTGCTGGCCCGGAGCGAGCTGCTGGAAGGCCTGCTCGCACGGCACCCGGAAGAAGCGCGGCTCGCCGTGGAGCCGGATCGCGTCGAGATCGAAGCGGAGCTCACCGAGGCCCTCTCTGTGCGGCGACCTGTTGCTGAACTGCTCGAGCGGCTCCGTGTGGCCATCCGACGTATACACACGATACTGGCTGCACGCGCAGTTCTCGGTCTGGCCTCCCCTGCCGAAACTTTTGCCTGCCTGACTCAGGCCATCGAGACCGCACTTGAGCGACTTCTGCAGGTTCTGGCAGCCGAAGCCAGCGCGGACCGTCTTGGCAATCCTTCATTCGCCGTGCTGGCGCTTGGCCGGCTTGCTTCACGCGAATTCGACTTCGGCTCCGATGCAGATCTCGTTTTCCTCATCGGGCATGAAACGGACCCTGTCCGGAAAGAACGCTGGCGGCGCATTGTCGAACAGTTTTTACTGTTCGCCACCGCCTACACGCGCTCCGGCATGTTGTGCCGTGTGGATGTGCGGCTGCGGCCCCGGGGCACCGAGGGAGAAATTCTTCAGTCGGAAAATTATCTCCGGCAGTACTTCGAGCGAGAAGCGGCTGGATGGGAGGCAGTGAGCTTCTGGCGGGCAAGGGCCGTTGCCGGTGATCGTGCATTCGGCGAGCGAGTTCTGGAGTCCGTACGCGAGGCGCTGCGGGCGCGTTTCGGTGGAGAAAATCGCCGTGGCCTGGCCCGTTCGCTGCTCGAGACGCACGGCAAGATCGAGCGTGAATGGAAGGCCCAGGGAAGCCCCCTTGCCCTGAAGCTTCACCCCGGAGCCTATCATGCACTCGAGTATCTCCTAGGATTTCTAGCGGTCACCGCGGACGTCCAGGTGGCGGGATTGCCCCTTGCCCGGCAGGTAGTCCTTCTCCAACAAAGCGGGGCGCTGGAACCGTCGCTGGCGGACAGGCTGCAGCGGGCGGCGGTCCTGTTTCGGTCTGTGGACCACGCGATCCGGCTCGGCCTCGGACATCCGGCTCCCATGGTCGGAGACGCCGCGTTGCTCAACCGAATCGCATCTTTGCTGAGTCTCTGGGGGATTCAGGAGACGCCAGACCTGCTGAGGGCAATCGAACAGAGCTGCAGGGACCTTTACGCCGAGGTTCGTACCATTCTGGAGCGAGAGGCGCGAGCGTAGGGTTTCGATGCACCGGCGTGGCAGGAATGCTCCCTGGCCGTTGACAGCCAGCCGCATGGGAACCTACCCTGTCTTCAGAACCTTCCCGGCGCGGAGCATGCCGGCAGAGGGTGGATGCGATGGACCTGTTCGAGGAAATTGTGCGCCTGCGGCGTGAAGGACGCCGCTGTGCGCTCGCCACCATCGTCCATGCCAACGGGTCCATTCCCAGCTTTGAAAGCTCCCGGATGCTCGTGCGCGATGACGGCACGATCGTGGGAACCGTGGGCGGTGGCTGTGTGGAGGCCGAAGTCTGGGCGGCTGCCCGTGAGGTCCTGCAAACCGAGCAGCCGCGCAAGCTCGTCTTCAACCTCAACCAGGATCCGAGCTACGATACCGGGCTGATCTGCGGAGGAACACTGGAAATTTTCGTCGAGCCGATCCTGCCCGTTCCCCGGCTCTATCTCTTTGGAGGCGGTCATGTCTCGCTGGCCGTGGCGCGCGTCGCGCAGGTGGCCGGCTTCGATATCGTCGTCACCGACGACCGTGCAGCCTTCGCCAACGCCGAGCGGTTCCCCATGGCGAGCGGCTTCTTCACCAGCTTCGAAGAAGCCTTCGAGAAGATCCGGCCGGATGCGTCCTCCTATCTCGTGATTGCCACCCGCGGCCATCGCGATGATATGCGCGTGCTGAAGTGGGCCATCACGACGCCCGCCCGCTACATCGGCATGATCGGCAGCCGGCGCAAGGTCATTGCGATTTATCGTGCGCTCGAAAGAGAAGGAATTCCGCTCGACCGCTTTGCCCGCGTGCATGCCCCGATTGGCATTGAGATTGGCGCCCTGACGCCGGAGGAAATTGCCGTCAGTGTGGTCGCCGAACTCATTGCCGTGCGGCGCAACGCCACGGCAGCTCCACACAAAACGGTCCGTATCGTCGCCGAGCAGGCCCAATCCGCACGCCAGAGCTGACGCCGATGCTCGCTGCAGTCATTCTGGCAGCGGGCGAATCCCGCCGCATGGGTTTTCCCAAAGCGTTGCTCGACTGCGGCGGCCGCACTTTCCTCGAGCAACTTCTCTCCGTGACCTGCCACCCGCGCGTTGGCTGGCAGCGTGTGGTGCTCGGTGCACACGCGGCGGAGATCCAGCAGCGGCTGAAGCTTCCAGCCGATCTGATCGTGCTGAATCCTGACTGGGGTCGCGGACAGCTTTCCTCGATCCGCGCCGCCCTCAAGGCCCTCGAGCCCCTGCCAACCGAGGGCATCCTGGTGGCACCGGTGGACCATCCGCTCGTGCGAGCTGCAACCGTGGCGCGGCTGATTGAAGCGTTCGATGCTCATCCGGACGCAATCATCGTGCCGCGCTACGGTGGTCGCCGCGGCCACCCGGTGGCTTTCTCCCGGGTGTTTTACACTGCCCTGTACGAAGCACCCGATGACACCGGAGCCCGGGCAGTCCTGTGGAACCATCCTCAGTCGGTGATTGAAGAAGACATCGACGATCCCGGCGTTGTGGCAGATATTGATGATCCCGAAGCCTACGCGCGCTGGCTGAAGCGGATGCCCTAGGTACCCGTCTGCGCCAGCAAAGCACGCAGAGCATCCACGGCCAGCTCGGCGCCGTGAGAACCTGCCGGCGGAAGCCCCCCCAGCCGCTCGGCAATCACACTGGTCGTCAGCGTCCGCACCGCATCCAGCGTCTGCCCTTCCATGAGCTCGGTGAGTACGGAGGCCGCCGCAATGGCCGCGACGCAGCCCTGCGCCTGGAAACGCACGGCCGTAATCCGCCGGCCATCCAGACGAACCGCAAGTCGCAGCAGGTCGCCGCAAACTGGATTCGTCACCTCGACGACGGCACTGGCCCCCGCCAGTTCCCCTGCATTGCGCGGGTGGCGAAAATGCTCGAGCAGCTCGGGACTGTACATGGCAGACTGCCCGCTCATCATACCCTCTCTTTGTTCCCCAGTGGATCCTGATGGCAGGTTCGACACAGGTTTTACGCCCGCACATTGACCGTTCCCGATGCGGTTCATCACAATGGCCCCGCGGGGAGCGGGTGCGGGAAAATCGGTACGCATCAAGGGCGCCGGCCCGTCCGGCTATTGCCGAATGCAAGTCTGGATTCACTGGCTGTTCTTCGCCGCGGCCTCGATCGTAGCCAGTTTGCTGATCGGCTGCGCCCGTGCGGCCGACGGTCGCGAAAAGACGTTCTGGCGGCTGTGGGCAGCGGGGGTGATTCTATGGGGGCTGCGGCCCGGTCTCGCCTCGGTGGCCAGTGTGGGGCTGGTGGCAACCTTTCTGCAAGAGGCTCTGCTGGTGGTTGCCCTGGCCCTTCCGCTGGCTTCTCTGTCGCTCTACCCCGAGGCCCGCGTGGACGACCTGCGCGAGCCCGTTGCGCGCCTCAATGCATCTCTGATGGTTCTCTGCCTCCTCTATCTCTACAGCTTTTTCGTGCTGCCCTGGGAGTTCGAGCTGGACGTGCCCGCGGTTGCCCGGTCAGCCGTGATCCGGTTGCAGCTAGGAGAGGCTGTTTTCCTGGTGGGCTGGATGGGGGCGCGCGCATTGCTACGGCAAGGACTCTGGTCGCGCATCTATCTGTCGTTCAGCTTTTCGACGCTATTGCTCTTCCTTCTGGGGCCGCGCTGGATGCTGGAACACCGTACGACCGCCGCTGCGGTGGGCGAACTCGTGGGTGTCGCCGTGCTGGGTTTGACGGCGCGGGCGACCCGTAAAGCGCGAAAAGCCTACCGTGAAGAGGCCCATACCCCTGTGGCCCGTCTTGGGTGGCCCACGGCGCTGGCGGCTGTCGGCATTCTGCTGCTCGGCGGTGGATCCACGCTGTGGAGTTCGGCACCCGAGCCCGTGCGCTTTTTCCGGCTGTTCGCGACACTCGAGGCCATCGTGGTTGCCGTGGCGCTCATTTTCCTCAGCCACGAAGAAGCCGACCGTCAGGGAGAGCTTTTCGTCCAGCGTCTGCAGAACGCCCTGGCCGACCGCCAGCAGTGGCAGCAACAACTGGCCCAGTCAGAAAAGCTCGCGTCGCTCGGACAGCTTGCTGCCGGCGCCGCTCATGAGATCAGCAATCCGGTGGCTGCCATTCTGGGCTATGCCCAGTTGATCGCCGATGAACCCACGGGCACCGAATACGATCGCGATCTGGCAAAGAAAATTGCGCTGCAGGCTCAGAGGATCCGGCGTCTGGTGGAAAACATGGTGAATTTCGTCCAAAGCGGCGAGGCGGCTACCGAAGTTGTCTTCCTCCCATCGGCGGTGCAGAGAGCCATGGAACTGCGCGCGCTGGCGGCCGGCCGTACGCAGTTGCCCGTCCGCATGGTCGAGGAGGCGGCAAGCCTGCAGGTGCTGGCCACGCGCGAAGCGCTGTTCCAGGTGCTTTACCGGCTGTTCAGCTTGATCGGTGTCGAAGGAACTGCCGAGCCAGCCAGGATCCGCCTGGTGGAAGAAGACGGCATGGCGGTGGTCGAAATTCACGGGAAGGAACTCGCCGGCGGTTCCACTGCTTCCGGTGGGCTGCTGGAACGCGGCGTAAGCCTCAGCCTCGATCTGTGCCGGAAGATTGTCCGCCAGTTCGGCGGAGATCTCAGCGTACAGAGGCACGCCGGAGGCGCCGTCACCTTCCGTCTGAGCCTGCAGAAAGCCTCTGTGCAGACGTCGGTGACACCGGGCGAACAGCAACCGATTCCCGCAGCCGGTTGAGACAGCCGTCGCCGGCGGCTAAAATGCGGCGCGATGGAAAGACCGTGGCGGCGGCGTGAACGGATTGTCTCGCTTGCCCCCTCGGTCACCTCGATTCTGGTCGCCCTCGGCTCCAGGAAAGCGCTGGTCGGGGTGAGCCGGTGGTGTCCGGCCGTGGCGCCGGTCGCCGACCTGCCGCAACTGGGCGACTGCTGGCAAATTGATCCTGCGGCGGTTCGCGAACTTTCCCCAACCCTGATCGTGGGCTCGGTTCCCTATCGGGCTGAAGTGCTGGCGCAATTGCTCGAACTTCCGTGTACGTTCGTGGCCACCAACCCGCGCTCTCTCGATGATATTTTTCGAGAGATCCGCCTTCTTGGGCGCCTTACAGGACGCGTGCACCGGGCCAATCGGTTGATCCTGCGGATGCAGAATTTCTTCCGAATGGTGGCCGAACGCACGCGACAGCTGCCGCGCCTGCGCGTCTATGCAGAGGCCTGGCCGAATCCGCGCATTGCGTCTCCGCCCTGGGTGGCGGAATTGATCGCCCTGGCGGGCGGAGAAATGATCGTGCCGCCCGGGCAGAAAGTCGACGACTTCGAAGTCGCCCGCCGTGACCCGGAGGTAATCGTTCTGGCCTGGACGGCTACGGGTGAGCGTTCGCGGCGAGAGTCCGCACTGGAAAACGTTCACTGGAAGGACACGACCGCGGTACGCACGGATCGCGTGTTTGTCGTTCCTGATGAACTCCTGAACACGCCAGGGCCGCCTTTGATGGACGGTCTGCGCCTGCTGGTGAGGCTCGTGCACCCGGAAGTTGTCCTTCCTGCGAAACGCTGGCCGCGGGAGCGACGGGCCAGAGCGAAGTGTGCCTGAGCGAGGTGCGCGTGCTGGTCGTGGCGGCCGTCATCGAACGCAAAGGTCGGATCCTGGCCTGTCAGCGCAGGAGCGGAACACCGTTCGCGCTGCAGTGGGAGTTTCCCGGCGGCAAGGTACAGCCCGGCGAAAGCCCCGAGCGCGCTCTCGAACGCGAACTGCGAGAAGAACTCGGAGTGCGGGCTCGCATTGGTCCTCTGCTCTACCGCTGTGTCCATCACTATGCGGGACTCGACGAGCCCGTCGAGCTGGCCTTTTTCCAGGCAACGATTGCCGGCCGGGTGAGGAACCTGGCGTTTGAAAAGCTGGGCTGGTTCAAACCACAGGAGCTCCCGGCGCTCGATTTCCTAGCTGCCGATCGAAAGTTCGTCCGCCGGCTGGCGCGCACGGCCCCCGGCCGTGTTCGCCATGCACGGACCCGCTCAGGCCGACACCGGGGCGGGAAGGCTCGGTGATATACTTGAAAGCTTTGCGGAACGCTGCGCGCAACGGGCGTGCAACGAGGAGAGTCTATGGCGACCAAGGTGAACCGGACTGTTACCGAAGCGGAGACACGCAACCTGCCCCATCCGCCGGAGCTTCTGCTGGGCCTGTATCGCATGATGGTCAAGTGCCGTCTGTGCGACGAAAAGGCACGGATTCTCTTCCGGCAGGGGAAATACGGCGGGAACTTTTACTCGAATGTGGGTCAGGAGGCCGGCGAGGTCGGTGCCGGCTACAGCCTGCGCAAGGACGACTGGATTGCGCCTTCGCACCGGGACTGGACGGCCAACATCATCAAAGGCGTACCGCTGAAGTACTGTTTTGCTCAACTCTACGGCAAGGCAACCAGCCCCGACCGGGGCCGATCGAACCCCGCACACATGGGCTACCCGGAACTGAACGTGCTCAACCCAGCCAGCACGATTGCCGCACAGCTCATGATCGGCACGGGCATCGCCTGGGGTCTCAAGCGCAAGGGCTCCGACGCCGTGGTGGTGGCCTACTGCGGTGACGGCGCCACCTCGATCGGGTGGTTTCATGAGGCGCTGAACTTTGCCGCCGTGCACCGGCTGCCCATTCTGTACGTGGTGCAGAACAACCTCTGGGCCGAATCGGTTCCCCTGCGCCTGCAGACGGCGTTGCGCGATCTCTCCGACCGGGGCAAGGGCCACGGGATCCCGGGCGTTTCGGTGGACGGCAACGATGTACTTGCCGTCTACGAGGCGGCCACGGCCGCAATCGCGCGTGCACGCAGAGGCGAGGGCCCGACGGTGCTGGAGTGCAAGACCTATCGCTGGTATGGCCATTCCGAAATCGATCCCGCAAAGTACCGTCCGCCGGAGGAAGTCGAAGCCTGGAAAAAGAAAGATCCCATTGCGCGCTTTGAGCGATGGCTTGCCGAACACGGTCTCCTCGACGAGGCCCTGAAGACCAGCATCTACCAGGAAATCAATCGCGAGATTGACGAGGCGGTTGAATTTGCCGAGCAAAGCCCCTACCCCGCCCCGGAAGAAGCTCTCGATCACGTCTGGGCAGGGTGAGAGGAGGAGAGTCAGTCCATGGCCAGAACGTTGACCTACATCGAAGCCATCAATGAAGCCCTGCGGCAGGAAATGGAGCGCGATGAGCGCGTTTGCCTTCTGGGCGAAGACATCGGCATAGGCGGCGGCGTCTTCAAGGCCACGGCAGGGCTGTACGAGCGGTTCGGCGAAGATCGCGTCCTCGACACGCCCCTGGCCGAAGGGATCATCATTGCGGCAGCGATTGGGGCTTCGCTGGTTGGCTTTCGGCCGGTCCCGGAGATTCAGTTTGCCGATTTCATCGGAGACGCCGTTGACCCCATCATCCAGCAGGCCGCGAAGCTGCGCTATCGCAGCGCCGGCGGCTTTAGCTGCCCCATCACGATCCGCGTCTGCTGGGGAGGCGGAACCGGCGGCGGCCTCTACCACTCGCAGGAAAACACGGTCTGGTTCGCGCATGAACCGGGCATCCGGGTCGTCGTACCCTCGACCCCGTACGATGCCAAAGGAATGCTGATTGCCGCCATCCGGGACGACAATCCCGTGCTCTACTTCGAGCACAAAAAGCTCTACCGGACTGCCCGCGGCGAGGTTCCTGAGGAACCCTACACTGTCCCCTTGGACAGAGCCGCCATCCGCCGGCCCGGCCGCGATCTGACGGTCGTTACCTACGGCTATATGACCGGCGTCACGCTGGAAGCTGCGGAGGAGATGGCGCGGCGGGGCGTCGAAGCCGAAGTGATCGATCTGCGGACGCTCAACCCTCTGGACAAGGAAACGATTCTGGCCTCGGTGCGCAAGACCAACCGCTGCCTGATTGTGCACGAAGACCGCAAGGTTCTGGGGATCGGTGCCGAGGTGGCCGCCATGCTCACCGAGGAGGCGTTTGAAGACCTGGATGCCCCGGTGCTTCGTGTGGGAGCTCCGGAAATTCCTGCCGTTCCCTTCAGCCCCCCACTCGAGAACTTCTTCATGGTCAACCGCGACAAGGTCGTCGCCGCCATGGAGCAGCTTGCGGCCTACTGAACCGCGGTTTGGCTTCAGGTGAGCAACCGTCCGCCGTCGACCAGCAGCACCTGGCCGGTGACGAAGGGAGCGAGGACGAAATACAACACGGCCTCGGCGATGTCTTCGCCCGTTCCCACGCGCTGGAGCGGTGCCCGCTGGCGGTAGGCTTCGTCAATTTCCTCCCCGGGGAACTGAATTTTCCCGGGTGCCACGCTGTTCACCGTGATCTCCGGAGCCAGCGCGCGCGCCAGACAGCGCGTCAGCATGACCACCCCGGCCTTCGACACGCAGTAGTGCACGTGCCGGGGCCTGGGCTGGAATGCGCCGATGGAGGAAATGTTGACGATGCGCCCCCGCCCGACACGGCGCATCAGCGGCGCGGCCGCCTGCGCGCAGAAGATCTGAGACTTCAGGTTGACGTTCAGGGTGAAATCAATCTGTTCCTCGGTCAGGGATTCGAAGGGGACCTCGAAATAGACGCCCGCGTTGTTCACCAGGATGTCGAGCCGTCCAAACTGCTGCTCGACGGCCGCAAACATCTGCTGCACCTGCTCGCGCCGGGCCACGTCGGCCCCGATGGCCACGGCCTGTCCGCCAGTGCTTTGAATTTGCTGGACGAGCCGCTCGGCCTCGTCTCTTGACGCGTGATAGTTGATCACCACTGCGGCCCCTTCCTCCGCCAGCCGCAGCGCGATGCTGCGCCCGATCCGGCGCGCTGCGCCTGTCACCAGCGCCACCTGGCCGCGCAATCTGGCTTCTCCGCTCATCAGAGCCGAAGGCTAAACGGAGCCCGTGGCAAAGTCAATGCAGGCACCGCGACCGGGTCTGGCACGGAGAGCCAACCAGAACAGAGACGGAATCATCAAAAGTGCATGAGGAGCGCGGGTGTATAATCGAACCTAGATCGCACGGGGAGGCACCCATGGCGGCGCGCTGGGGGGTGACGCTGGTTCTGCTGGGCGGCCTCGTGTTTGCCGGGACAGCTGTAGCCCAACAGGATCAGCAGGCAACGGGGCAGCAGGTCGAGAAGGTCAAGAAAGGCAGCAAGGCCGATGTGGAAGCCATCGGCAACCGCGATGTCGGCAAGGGCTTCAACCTGTATTCCCTCGAGCGTGAAATCGCCCTAGGCAAACAGCTCGCGCAGGAAGTGGAGCGATCGGCGCACTTCGTGGACGATCCTGTCGTTGCCGATTACGTCAACCGTGTCGGCCAGAACCTGGTGCGCAATTCTGATGCGCGTGTCCCGTTTACGATCAAGGTCATTGATTCCGACGAGGTCAACGCCTTTGCCCTGCCGGGTGGGTTTTTCTACGTCAACAGCGGAGTCATCCTGCGGGCGGACAACGAAGCCGAGCTGGCCGGTGTGATGGCTCATGAAATCGCTCACGTGGCTGCACGCCATGCCACCCGCAACGCTTCCAAAGCCGAAGTCACCCAGATGGCGATGATCCCGCTGATTCTGCTCGGGCCGGGTGGCTGGACCGGCTACGGCATCTACGAGGGACTGAACTTCGGCATCCCGCTGACGTTTCTCCGCTTCTCACGCAGTGCCGAGGCCGAAGCCGATTATCTGGGCCTGCAGTATCTCTACAAGGCCGGCTACGACCCGAATGCCTTCGTGACGTTTTTTGAAAAGGTGCAGGCGGAAGACCGCCGGCGCCCGGGTACCATCCCGAAGGTCTTTTCAACGCACCCGCCCACGCCCGAACGCATTCTGGCCGCGCAAAAAGAGATCCGCACGATCCTGCCTCCGAGACCGGAATACATCGTGGATACTTCCGAGTTCGAGTACGTCAAGCAGCGCCTGCAGGCGTACGTTTCAGGCCGCAAGCTGCGTGATCAACGTGAAGGACAACCAACGCTGCGCAAGAAAACCGAGACGGCAGGCCAGGAAGCGGGAAAGGGCTCCGGAGACGAGGGCGACCGCCCGGTGCTCAAAAAGCGCACCGACGACAACCCCCACTGAGTCGCGGCTTCAGAGAACGGGCGTGGTGCGACTGCGCGGCTCGGCGATTCCCAGACGCTTGAGCTCTTCGGCGTAGTAACGCCGGTAGAGGACGTCCCATTCGGCCGAGCCTTCGAGAATTTCCCGCTTCTGGGAGGTGATCTTTCGCCGCACTTCCGCATCAATCTGCTCTTCCTGCAGGAGCAGTTCGCGTAGCGTCCGGACAATGGTCTGCCGGATCGTCTCCCGGTCTTCGACAAACTGGACGTCCTCGCTGGCGACGAGCACACCCGTCACTACCTGTCCCAGTCGGTTCACCTTTTCGCGGCTCAGTTTCATCAGCGAAGAATCAGCTTGCGCTCCCGCGCGAGTTGCCCTTTCACTTTCCGATACATCTCCTGATAGGAAACACCCTGCCGCCGCATTTCCTCCGACCACTGGTCGAGAATCCGGCGCACCTCCTCGTTGAGGCGATCCTCGACCGTGAGCTCTTCGATCATGGCCTGGCGAACTTTTTCTACCAGTGACTCGGAATTCGTCACCTCGATCATTTCTTCGGCGAGGAGGCGCCGAACGATCTCTCGGCTCATGTAGGCGACGAAATCGCGTGCCAGTAGCATTGTGGCAACTCACTTGCAGTCTATCGGTCAGGCCAGGGGCTGTCAAGCTGCTAAGCTGCAGACAGGTAACGATTTAGAGGGATGACGAACCCGGAAGGGTGCAAGTGATTCGGTCGCAGATATTTAGCGGGGATTCCACTGGGGATGGGACGTGAAAAGGCCGTGAACGATCCCCAGCTCGTAGGCGAGCAGAAGGCCAAAACTGAGGCTGACGATTCCCGAAACGGTGCGGACGACACGCCCCGTCGAGGGAATGTAGCGGCCCGAATACACCAGAGGCCAGCCAATGGCCGTCGTGATGAGCACCATGCCCAGGACCGTCCCAATGCCGAAGATCAACAGATATCCCAGGGCCCAGTACGGATCCCGGATCGTTGTGAGCACCAGCAGGGCCACGGCGGCTGAACCTGCCAGTCCGTGGATCAGCCCAACGATAAACGGCCGCAGGAAACGGTACACAGGACGATGGGCAAAATGCGCATCAAGCCATCGCGTGCTTCTCGATGCAAATCCCTCTGCGGTGTCAGCCTGTGCCCGATCAGCTTCCATCGCAGTATTCGCTGGATCCAGCGCCAAAGGGTTTCGCCACCGGGCGAGCGAAGAAAGATTGGCCATCCCGAGAATGACGAGCATCACGGCCACCGAAAATTCCATCGAGAGGCCCACCCGAACCGGCACGACCCACCCGAAGAGAACGATGGCACCGCCCACGCACAAAATCGTCAGCGTGTGCCCGGCTCCCCAGGCGGCACCCACCAGCGCAGCCTGCCGCAACGACGGATGGCGGGCAACGATGGTGCTGATGGCCACGACGTGATCCGCATCCGTCGCATGTCGCATGCCCAGGAAAAAGCCCAGCGTGAGGATCGCGGCCAGATGAACAGCGTGCACGATGGTCGGTTATCCTGTTCCAGCAAGCGTGGCGGGGCCGACGGGACTCGAACCCGCGACCTCCTGCGTGACAGGCAGGCGTTCTAACCGTGCTGAACTACGGCCCCGCTTGCTGTGATGTGCCTGGTGGGCAGTGCCCGATTCGAACGGACGACCTTCCGGGTGTAAACCGGACGCTCTGCCACTGAGCTAACTGCCCGATTCATGCTAGCGAACTTGTCTGCAAAATGCCAGCCAGCCGAGCCACCGATTGCGGCACTGGATGCAGGGCACGACGGTTCTGCGAAACGCCACGTGGCGAATTGTGTTCTTAAGATATGGCACAATGGAGGACTGATGCGCGTGATGACAGCAAGCAGGGCGGTTTCAGCACTTCGCCGGTGGCCCACGCGGCCGATTCGGCTGTCCGCGATAGCTTGCGTGTTCGGGGCGCTGTGCACGCTGGCGCCGCACGCCCGCGCTGCCTATACCGATCCAGGTACCGGTGCCCTGCTCTGGCAAACGTTGATGGCCGCCGCCGTGGGATTTTCCTTCTACATTCGGCGATTCATTCAGCGCCTGCTGCGGCGCAACCATGGCTCCCGCGACGACGCCGATGGCAGGTGAAGCCGGATGCTCCCCGGTGGTCCCGACACGTTCCTTCCGCGATCCGTCTGGCTTCGTCGTCGTCGCTGAAAACCGGATTTACCGCTGCATAAATCCCGTCGGGCGGCCCGATTTCGAGGCCATACAGGAATCTCCGACCGTTCGCCGCTGGGTGGCGGAGGGCCGCGTGATTGGCTGGCGGTTGCTCGGTCCCGAAGAGATTCCCCTTCGCCTTGCCGAGGTTGAACATTCAGCCCTACCGGATGGCGCGCTCTGGGTCGAACACGAACGCCTGCCATTTCCCAGCTACCCTTACGAATGGCCGGCGGAAATGCTTGCAGCAGCTGCTCGCCATACCCTCCAGCTCGCACAGGACTTGCTTGCCGAAGGTCTCGGACTCAAGGACGCCACTCCCTTCAACATTCTGTTTCGCGGCCCCGAGCCTGTTCTCGTGGATCTCCTCTCCATTGAGCGCCGGGATCCGCTGGATTACCGGTGGCTTGGCGCCGCACAGTTCATGCGCACATTTTTACTGCCCTTGCTCGTGCACCGGCGCCGCGGTCTGGGCCCCGACAGCATCTTTCTCACGCGGAGGGAAGGGCTGGATCCCGTCGAAGTCTATCGGATGTGCATGCCGCTCGAGCGCCTGCACCCGCATGTGTTCCGGCTGGTGACGATTCCGGTGTGGCTGGAATCCGCCGCGGAATCCCGCGGAGAGGCACTCTACCGGCCACGCCGCGCTCGCACGCCCGAGCAGGCCCGGTTCGTCCTCAACCGTCTGTTTCGCGGACTCGAACGGACCGTGGAGGCACTGTGCCCGCCGCCAGGGATCCGATCTTCCCGATGGGCTGATTACATGGAGAGCTGTCCGAGCTATACGCGCGAGCAGTTCGAGCAGAAGGCGCGGTTTGTCCAGCGGGTCGTCGAGCAACACCGCCCCCGGCAGGTGCTGGACGTAGGTGCGAATACGGGGTTTTTCAGCCTGCTGGCGGCACGGCACGGAGCCTCGGTCGTCGCAATCGACTCCGACCAGGAGGCGATTGCCCGGCTGTGGGAGCAGGCCCGCCAGGAGCGGCTACAGGTCTTGCCGCTGGTCGTCAACTTCAGCCAGCCAAGCCCGGCCACCGGCTGGAGCAACGCGGAATGTGCATCGTTTCTGGAGCGAGCGCGAGGGCGTTTTGATCTGGTGTTACTGCTGGCGGTGGTCCATCACCTGCTGGTGACCGACCGGGTTCCTCTGAACGAACTTCTTGCCCTGGTTGCAGAGCTCACGACAGCCCTGGCGGTGATCGAGTTCGTGGAGCCGAACGATCCGATGTTTCGCCGGCTGGTGCGCGGGCGTGACAACCTCTACGCTCATCTCACCCGGGAGTTTTTCGAGCGAGCTCTGGTGGGCTTTTTCGACATCCTGCACACGGAAACGCTTGCCGGCGGAAGTCGCATCCTGTATCTACTGAAACGGAAGTCGTCGTGAACGCAGCATTAACGACCGTCGACACTGACCCGGCAGCCTCGTCTGCACAATCGGTCAAGCCTTTTTTGTGCCGCGACAACCTCCGCAATGCCATCCTGTGTCTTTCGCTGGCCAACCTGTGTTTCCTCAATATCTGGGATACGTTGCTCGATCCCTATTACCTCTACTTTCGATCCCGTCCCCCGCATCCACTGAGCTGGCTCACGGCGATCCTGGAGATTTGCCTGCTGGCCGGAGTTCTCTGGTTTTTGCGGCGCGCAGCACGGAGCCGACCCGGGCGCGTTGCGGAAGCCCTCTGGTTGACAGTTTTTTTGATCCTGGTTCTGACTGCCGGAAACGCACTGACCTGGATCGCCCGTCCCCTGCTGCTGCGATGGCTAACTGACTCGGGACTGATGGCCTGGAAGCTGGGCTTCGGTATGTTGCTCTGCGTCCTCTATCTGGACCGCCCGATCCCGACGTTCCGTGCCCTCTCGGTGGTGATTCTCTGGGCCAGTCCGCTGGTTTTGGTCACCTTTGGGCAGGCACTGTGGCACGCTCTGCGGCCGGATGTGGCTTCCTTTGCCGTACACCCGCTCCAGCCGGTGCAGGGTCGTGGCGCGCCGCTGGGGAGCCCGCGCGTGGTCATGGTCGTGTTCGACGAAATGAGCCAACAGCTTGCATTTGAAACCCGCCCGCGCGGGGTCGTCATGCCGGAGTTCGATCGTTTGCGGTCAGAAGCCGTTTATGCCAGCTCCGCCTGGCCCGATAGCGACTGGACCACACAGGCCATTCCCGCTCTTTTGCTCGGGCGCTCTGTTGGAGATGCACGCCCCGTGGGCCCGAATGCACTGGCCGTCAATACGGGCAGCGGCTATTCGACAGACTGGGTCAACGGTCCGAACCTGCTGACGCGGATGCGGATTCTCGGCTACAGCGTCGGCATCGTCGGCTTTCATCACCCCTACTGCCGGCTCTTCCCCTTTCCGCTGAACGCCTGTTACCGGGCACCCAGCACGTTTCCCGAAATCTTTCCCGTAGCGCCACCGGGGTCGACGCTCGGCGACTTCGCGGCCATGCACTTCCACACGTTCATCAACTCTCTGCCGCTCGCCTACACGCTTCGCCTGGGAACGCTGATCGTCACGGAAGGCCAGGATCGTCGTTACCGCCGGCAGACGGCGCGCGAGGTAGAAGCTTTGATCCATCAGGCGGTCACCGCAGCAGCCAACCCATCTCTGGGCTTTGTTTTCCTGCACCTGCCTGTTCCTCACCCGCCCGGAATCTATGATCGGTTCAGCAACGATTTCTCAGCTCAACGCTCGGCAACCTATTTCGACAATTACCGTCTGGCCGACCGGGCGCTGGGCGCCCTGCGAAGTGCAATGGAACAGGCCGGCGTATGGGATCAAACCGCGCTGCTGATCGTCGCAGACCACTCCTGGCGTCCCTGGCTGTGGAGGCAATTCTCGCTCTGGGATCCAGAAAGCCAGTGGTGGGAGAAACGCGTGGATCGGCGCGTGCCGTTTTTGCTCAAATTGCCCGGCCAGCACAGAGGACTGGAATACCAGCGCCCCATGCAGAATATCGTCGCAGCCGATCTGCTGGTGGCGGTCGCACGGGGAGAAGTGCAAACTCCGGAGCAGGCTGCGAGGTGGCTGCAGGTGCACTCGGCCCATTAGGGCTTCGCTTCGTTTCTCTCCATCCCAGGCTCGCTGCGAGGAGCAGCTTACGGTTCAGGTGGGCTGTGCTGCTGCATGGTCCGCTGGCGGATGGCTTCGGCCGTGGCGCGAGCCTGCAGGGCCACCTTTGCCGGCATACCGGGAACACCGCGGGCATAGGGTGCAATCACGTCGAGATCTTCTGGTTCTCCGATGAGGTACATTCCGCGCAGGGCTTCCCAGACCACTTCGGGAGCCGGGCGGATCCAGGCCACGGGCTGGGCGGAGCGAACGGAGCTGCGATCGCTAACCAGCCAGCGGCCGAGACTTCCTGGAATGGGCGAACGAATCTCTACCTTCCCCGCAGGGCTCTCTACACGGGCGATTACCGCACCTGCCCCGACGACGTCATCGAGGCTTCGTTCCTGGCGAAGCGTGCCGGAGGCGGGGGCGCTGACGGTCATCCCGAGCAGCATCTGCCGCAGTTCGGCGTGCCCCGAAGCATCACCGAACCGCACCAGGGCCAGCGCGGCGTTCATGCGCACCAGAGGGTTGCTGTCCTGCAACAAATCACGCAGGGCATGCTGAAATTCCGGGACACGATTGTCCTGCCCCATGGCCCAGGCTGCCATTTCACGAATTTCCGGAATCGGGGCGTGACCGAGCTGCACCAGCGCCGGATACCACCGCTCTACCGAACGATCTCCCCGGATCATCCGGTCGGCCAGTTGCGAAAGCGCATGCTGGGTGCGACGCGGTTGGTCCAGATGGGTGAGATACTCGTCCATCTCCCGATCGCTCAGCGGGCTGCCAAACCAGGTGGATCGCCAGAATAAGAACGGAATGACAACGGCCGCGGTGGCCAGCGCAACGACCAGTGCGCTCCAGGCCGGTCGAACGCCACCCGAACGGTTTTTCAGTGCAAACGGCATCTTTCAACTCCCGTCAGCTCGAGCAGCGGCAGCAAACTGACCCGAGGCGAGTTTCACAGCGGCCGCGGGAAGATGAACAGGAGATAGTAGACCAGAACGCCGGTGACGGAAACGAACAGCCAGGCCGGGAGCAGCCAGCGGGCCAGCCTCCGGTGCAGTGCCCAGCGCCTGCGGAGAGCCAGCCCGATCACGACCACAGCAGCGGGCGCCACCACCGCCGCCAGAATCGAATGGGGGATCAGAATCAGCAGGTACAGGACATGCAGCCAGCCAGGTCCTCGAAAATGGACGATACCGGCGCGTGCATGGAACAGCAGGTACCCAGTCAGAAACACGCTGGAAAGGGCAAATGCGGTCAGCATGCACGCACGATGCCAGCGAATCTTCCGACGGCGAATGGCCAGATAGCCGGCGGCGAGGCAAATGGCGCTCGCAGCATTGAGCGTGGCATTCCACGCAGGCAGGGTCACGGAATAGGTCCTGCGTTCCCCGGACGAAAGCTACCCCTGCGGGCCGCCCACGGCGACACGCGATTCCTTTGCAGCCGTTCCTGCCTCCGGAGCAGTCTTCCTCTCGGTGGACCGCCGGAACCTCCCTGGAATCCATCCGAATTGCCGCGCCAGCAACAGCGCCTGCGTCCCAAAAATCGCTGCCACCAGCAGGCCCACCAGCGCGACGAAGAGCCCGTCCACCCCGGTCGTCGCCAGGCCGCTCAAGAAGGTCATCGCCACCCCCGCCAGCCCCAGCAGAGTCAGCACCGTGCAGACCCAGAACAGTTCCATCATCGTCGCCCTTCAGCGTGATTCATTGAATTCGGCCCAGCATCATTGCGGCCAGCAGTAGCGGAAGGTAGATGGCCGAAGCATGCATGATCCAGCGAACCCGGCGGTTGGTCCGCTCCCGCTCTGCCCACAGACAGATTTGCAGCAAAAGCATTCCCAGAATGAGCGCACCAAAAAAGTAGGTGATGCCGGTCAGGCCGGTCACCGAAGGAAGCAGGCTGCTCAGCACCAGGGCAGCCGTTGCCACCAGGATCTGCCGGAAGGTTGCCGTACCGGTCTCGTCAACCACCGGGAGCATCCGCAATCCTGCCCGTGCGTAATCCTTTCGATAGACCCAGGCGATGGAGAGAAAATGCGGGAACTGCCAGAAAAACAGAATGGCGAAGAGAATCCAGGCATTGCGGTCCAGGTGGCCGCTGGCAGCCGTCCAGCCAATCAGAGGCGGCAGAGCACCCGGAAAGGAACCCAGTGTCGTGGCGTGGACGGACTGCCGCTTCAGGGGTGTGTAAACACCCAGGTACAGCCCCGTTGTGGCTACGCCCAGCAGGCACGGCAGCAGCCCGGCCGTCAGAGCCAGCAACGCGGCTCCGGCTGCGGTCAGGCCGACACCGAAGCGGAGGGCTTCATTTGCGGTCAGCACGCCTGCGGGCAGGGGTCTGCCGGCAGTGCGGTGCATGCGGCTGTCGGTGTCGCGTTCGACGTAGTGATTGAGCGCCATCGTCCCCGCTGCCATCAGCGCCGTGCCCAGCACCGTCGCGGCCAGCAGATTCCAGTCCAGCGGTCCCGGAGCACCCATGTAGAACCCGGCCAGCGTGGTCACCAGCACGAGGAACGTAACATCTGGCTTGCTGAGGTTGATGTAGGCGGCCAGGCGCGTTGGAGAAACTACCTGCGTGGCTGCGCGTGCCGTCGTCATCAGCTCTGCCTTCCCTGCAACTGAAGTGCCGGCACACCGGCCAGGACAGCGGAGCGAGGTTGCCGCAGCCGCTCCACACACAGAGCCAGCCAGACAGCGGCCGCCAGCGTCAGCGCGCCCGTGACGACATGGGCCACCGTAATGGTCACCGGCAGCGGTAGTGGTTGAGGAGCCTGTTGCTGGAACTGAACCGCCCAGTAGGCCAGGCCGCCCAGTGTCAACTGCACCCCCAGCAGAAGCAGAAGACGCAGGGCCGCGGCCTTCACCACCGGACGATGGCTCAGGCGCAGCCAGACGGCAGCAATAGCCGCACTGACCAGCCCGGTGACCACAAAGGCGCAGACCAGATGCGGAATCAAACCGAACGCGCGATGACGAAAGGCAGCTCCCAGAACGAGCTGCATGAAAATCGCACCCACGGCACCCCAGGCCAGTCCGCGCACAGGGGCGATGGCCTGCAGCTCCAGCCGCGCTGACTCACTCTGCCACCAGTCGCCTGTGAACATCACCAGGCTGACGACCGTACAGAAGAACAACTGCCCCACGGTCGCGTGTGCGGTTGACACCCATGCCGGCAGGTAGAACAAAACCGTAATCCCACCGAGAATGGCCTGAACCACAATCAGCCCAAGCGCCGCCAGCGCCAGGCGCCGCACCCAGATCCGCTGTTCACGTCTCCAGAAAGCCACGGCCAGGCCTATCGTGAGCAGGCCGACCAGCCCTGCCACCATCCTGTGGCCGTGCTCATAAATAATTCCGCCATGCATGGGAGGAAACAGCGAACCGTACGACAGTGGCCAGTCCGGCACAGCAAGACCGGCGTCGTTGCTGGTGACCAGAGCTCCGGCTATCAGCAAGAAAAACGTCGCCACCGCCACGACGAGGCTGTAGCGGTGCAGCAGCCGGCTCTGGGGTTGTTGAACGGGAACTGCTGGCTCAACCATCGACGTCGGGATGTTGAACGGGGCGGATCGCTCGGAGCAATCCGCCCCTCGGGCTCCTACTGTGCTTTGAAGGTGAAGTCAACGGTCTTGGTCTCCTTCGCCCCGACCGTTACCTGCGTCTCCTGCGTCCCGTATTTTTCCTGCCACGCGGCCACCGTGTACGTTCCGGGGGGCACGTTCTTGATGGTGAACGTACCATCCGTCCCTGTCACCGCGAAATACGGATGGTTGAACACGCAGATGTACGCTTTCATCCAGGGATGGATATTGCACTTCACAGGAATGCTCAGCTCGGGACGGCTGAATTCCTTAATGATGGGTGCGGAATTCGGCGGCTGTGATTCATTCCATTCGCGATTGTCTTTGGGCAAAGGATGAATGTTGTGGGTCACCGGATCGCTGTTCAGCACTTCGAGCTGCTGCCCGGCCATCATTGCCACAACGTGTGGCACGTACATACAGCCGATCTGATCGAGCTTCACCGGTTCCGAAGGGGTGGGATAAGAGTAGTTGCCCAGCCCGGACTTGATGTAGACGACAACGTTTTCGAGCGCACTGTCCGTGCCGACGACGACGTCTTCGGCGTGAACCGGCTGTTTGTGCTCCTTTTCACAGGCGGGTTCGGCGCCCATGCGGATGATCATCATCTTGGGCGGAGTCCCCGACAGCGTGACCTTGCCGGTGATCACGCCGGCGGTTTCCGGGTTGACCGCCGGGGCCGGTGCAGCCGGCTGCTCTGCAGGCTTTTCCGCCTCCTTTTTGCCACAGCCTGTCAACAGCAGCGACACGGCCCCGGCCATGAGCAAATGGACTGCCGTGCGTTTCATGTTTACCCTCCCAGTGCCAGTCACTCTATCGCGAGCTGAAAGCCTCTGGTTGCCCAGTATACCCTGCGCTCCGCCTCACCGGCTGCTCCGGGAAGCAGTGCCTGCCGGTGTTCGCCCGGCCAGCGCCTGCTGCTCCTGCGGGGTGAGCTGGAACATATACCGTACCAACAGATCCACCTGATCGCCCGGGTAATTTTTCAGATCCGGCGGGAGCGGCCCGTTGAAGACCCAGCGGCCGTTCTCGAACCGGAACAGGTTCGAGGGCATCGCGGTTCCGGGCGCCATCGAAGCCGGTGCGATCATCCAGCGCCGGGTCCAATCCGGCTGCAGCCGCTCGCGAGCGATCAGGAAGTTGGGCGCTGATGCCGTCCGGTCATGAGCGGGATTGCCGGTCATGTGGCACTTCAGGCACGGCGCTGCCGGAGAGACGAAGATCTCCCGTGCCATCCGCACTTCGGCCGGCGTCAGCGGCTTGAGCACCGGCGGAATGAACTGCTGTGGCTGGCTGGCCAGCGCCTGGAAGAAACTCACGAGAATCCGGATTTCGTCGTCGGAGAGGAAGAAGGTGGGCATGCGGACCTGCAGATAGGTGCGCACGCCGTTCCGGTTCGTATCCGTCGTACTCAGAGCGGGATTCGCCAGGAATTTCTTGAGCCAGTCCGGATTCACCCGCGCTCCCTCGAACGTGAGGATCGGCGGCAGATTGGCACGATTCTCTCCCTGGTACTGGGGCAGAGCCTCGAGAACCGTGTGCTGGCCAACTCCAATCTGATGGCAGCCGATGCAGTTGTACTTCGTAATGATCCACCAGCCCTGCTGAATCGCACGTCGTGCGTCGGTGGGCCGGTAGAGGTACTCGGGCGGAATCGTGCTGGTATCCACGCTGCCCAGCAGGAAGCTGGTCAGCGCATTGATGTCCTCCGTGCTGAGGGCGGGTGTGGGCATGTGGAGGCGATCGCGCGGATTGGGCAGGTATCTCTGCCGATCAAATACGTTGGGCTGGCGCAGCTTGGCGTCGAAGAACCCCTTGAGATCGTACCAGGGCCCGCGCGGGGACCTGGATCCGTCGGGCAGGATCCCCCGCTTGGCACTGGTCAGCAGGAATCCAAAATCGAGGCGGTCGAGCGGCTTGCTGCCTTCGGTGGTCAGTTCGGTTCCGATGCGCCCTTCATCCTCGAGCCCGGCGATCTCGTGACAGCCCGCGCAACCGTAGAACCGGACCAGCGCGCGTCCCTCGGCAAACAGTTTGGGATCGTCCATGTAGGGGGCAGGAGCATAGCGCGCGTTGGGGTGCTTCTGGGTCATCAGCAAGCTGGCGATATCCCGCGCATCCTGCCAGCTCAGCCGGAAGCTCGGCATCACGGTGGGTTCCTCAAACTCCAGCTCGTGACCGTCGTTCGGGCAGCGCGAGTGCTCGGCGTCGAAGACAAACGGCAGGCCATGCCGGGCGTAATCTTCCGGTGTCAGGTCCCGGTGCTCGTAGGGACAGTAGGGAGCGGTGCGCAGATGCGGGTTGTAGATCCAGCGGACCAGATAATCGTAGTTTGCTTTTTCTCCCTCACGACTCAGGTTGGCCGCGAAATCCCCGCCGATCCGCTGTGTGCCCTCCCCCACCGAATGGCAGGCCAGGCAGCCACGCTCGTACAGCAACTGACGGCCGCGTGCAGGGTCCCCGGCAGGCTGATGGGGCAGCGCCGGGCCCTTAAGAGCGTCCTGCCAGATGAAGGCAGCAATCGCGCGCACTTCTTCCGGCTGCAGCCGGAACTGCGGCATCTGTGCGTTCGGATCAAATTCGTGTGTGTGCTCGAGCCAGTACGGAATCCAGTCGCGCTGAAGCTTGAGCCGGATTTCTTTCAGACTGGGACCCACGCGCTTGACTTCCAGGAAGAGATCATGCGCCTGACGGTCGAGCACGTCCATGCGCGTATCGATCTGGCTGTTGCGCAGGGTCAGGGCAGCGGCCTGCGCGTAGTAGCGCTGCGCGGTGGCGTTGTCCGGCGCCTGGTCGCCCAGCCGGTTCAGCCGCGCCGCCTCTTCGATGTTGTGCTGTTTTTCGCGCTCCAGTTCCCGGATCAGCCGCTGCACGTCGGTCAGTTGATCGGCCTGATCATCGAAGCCCTGATACTTGTGGCAGCCAATGCATCCCTTGACGCGGTAGAGGTACCGGCCCCGGTTGAGCACCGTGGCGAACTCCGTGTAGGCATCGGCGGAGTGGCAGGTCTGGCAGCCTGCCTGAAAGTTTTCCGGGTAGTACAGGGGCCACAGCCAGTGAGGATAGCGGCCGTGGGCCGTGCGAACGCTGTCGAGCGCCCACCCGTTGCCCCCGTGACAGGTAGCGCAACCGAACCGCTCCACCGGGTGGATGCGCAACAGCTCCGGCTCCGGATGTGAAGCAAACGGTGCATCGTGGCTGTTCGCCATCCCCAGATCCGCCTTCGTCAGCGTCAGACCCGGGGGCACCAGCGACGCATCCGTGCCCAGGTGGCAGGACTGGCAGCGGTCTACAATCATCCCGCCGCCCAGATAGTTCAGGGCGCGGCCGGGCGGGTTCACATAGACCTGGCGAATCTTCAAATCCAGATTCCGCACGCGTTCCAGCAATCCCTGAAGCTGGGCGGCGCTCAGCCCGGGGAGTTTCTGTGCTTCGAAGGCCGCCAGTTTGGCTTCGGCATCCTTTAACGGTTGATCGACGCGGCCCCGCTCCTCCATCAGCCGCGCCTTTTCCTCCAGCAAGGCGTTGAACTGCGCGTTGAGCTGGTCGTAATTCAAATAGCGGATCTCGGTCCGGCCATTACCCAGAGGCCACAGGATGCGGTGCTTCTCGGCCAGGGCCTGCTGCAGGCGCCGAAAGCGTTCCTGTTTCTCCTTGCGGTAGGCCGGCGTGTCGGGAATTTCCTCGTATTCATACGTCAGTGCACCGACATAGCTGCGTGCGGTCTGAAACGTCGAGAGCAGGGCCGAGCGCTGCTCCTCGACCAGATTCATCTGCTGTTCGAGACGGCGGTCCTGCTCCTCGGTGGTGCGCCGCAGAGCCTCCACCGTCGCCCGCAGCCGCTGGTACTCGGGGGAGGCGTGTAGCTGCTGCTCGGCGCGCCGGCGCTCGGCGAGCCGCTTTTCGAGATAGGCGGCATAGGCCTGCGCAAACCGTCGCTGGTAGCCCCGCCAGGGGCGCAATCCGATCTCCTCCTGATAAATGGCCCATCCCAGCACGGCCAGCAACAACAGCCCGGCCACCAGCAGCGGCCGGGCCAGCGACCGGCTGGTAATCGGGTCATCCGGAGGCGGAAGTTGAGCAGCCACCTCTGTGCACCTCGTCGGTCAAGATGTCCCGCTCAGATGCTGAACCAGGGCGTTTCCCAGACGTACTTAATGCGAAACGCCAGCCGCAGGAAAATGGTGAGCGGCAAAGACAGCATCAGAATCAAAAAGAACTCCATCACGACGACCTGAAGCAGACTCATGCGTCGGAAGATCTTGCGGCTGAACTCGGTCGCATTCAGGATGCGATAGAACAGATAGGCAGCTCCCACCACATAGAGCGTGACGGGGATCAGGCCAAACAACCCACGCGCCCAGATCACGGCAAACGGTTTCTGGCTGGCCGGCAGCAGGTGGGCCAGCCAGCGCCCGTCAATGCCGAACAGATCATCCAGGTTTCTGTTCGCCATGAATTCGATGCGATCCGGATCCCAGGTCTGTGTGGGCCAGAACAGCATGAAGCCCGGGCCGCGCAGGAAGGTCCCGATCATGATCAGCACCAGCCACAGGCCCTCGAATCCGATCAAAAACGTCCAGATGGCAAACCGCCGCTGCCGATAGGTGTAGTAGCCGTTGCCGAGGGGATTGGCGTCGATGAAGGGAATGGCCATCAACCCGAAGATGATGAGCGTGGGCATCACCACACCGGCAATCCAGGGGTCGAAGTATTCCAGCATTTCCTGCAGCCCGAGGAAATACCAGGGCGCCTTGGCCGGGTTCATCGTGATCGAGGCATTGGCCGGCTCCTCGAGCGGCGCGTTCACCGTCAGCGCCCACACGGTGAGGATGATGGTGACGATGACCGCCGCCAGCAGCTCGACACGGAGCAGATAGGGCCAGACGTGTACCTCGCGCGGCCAGCTCGGGTGGTAGGGCTGCGTTTTGCGGTGGTGCGTGCGCGCCTTTTCCGGATCGGCCTCGAGCTGTGCGATCAGCCGGTCATTCGCGTGCGCCTGCCGCAGCCCAAACCAGGTGAAGAACGGCACCAGAAAAAGCAGCGCCACCACCGGCACGTTGTCCGGATTGGAAATGATCTCCCAGAGCTGATGCCAGTCGCCGAACATGGCTTCGCCGCGCTCTACTCCAGCATTTCGCTTTCCAGCATCACCGGCGAGGGGCCGGAAATGCCGCCATCTTTGCGCACGCGCCAGAAATGCACACCAAAGAAGACCGAAATCATCAGCGGCAGCGCGATGCAGTGCCAGATGTAGGCCCGCAACAGCGCGTTGGCGTCGACGATCGAGCCGCCGAGCAGCGCAAACCGGACATCGTTATAGGCTGTCATGCCGAGCTGTGGGCCAAAAGGCCCTTCGTGCCCCAGCAGCGGCGTCGCCCGTGCCATGTTGGTGCCCACCGTGACCGCCCAGAATCCCAGCTGGTCATCCGGCAGAAGATAGCCCGTAAACGACAGCAGCATCGTCAGCACCAGCAGCAGCACGCCGACGCACCAGTTGAATTCCCGTGGTCGCTTGTAGGAACCCGTCAGAAACACCCGCAGCATGTGCAGCCAGACCGCAATGATCATCAGGTGGGCGGCCCAGCGATGCATGTTGCGCAACAGCAGGCCGAAGGGCACATCGTGCTCGAGCGAGAGGATGTCGCGGAAGGCCTGCACCTTGGTCGGGTGGTAATAGAACATCAACAGCACGCCGGTGAACAGCAGCACCAGGAACAAATAGAAGCTGATGCCTCCCATGCCCCAGGTGTAGCTGTAGCGCACGGCATCGCGGTTGACCTTGACCGGATGGATGTGCAGGAACAGGTTGTTGAGCGTGTGCAGAGCGCGGTTGCGGGCGTCGTCGGTGCGCCCGACCCGGAAGAACGCACGGTAGAGCTGCGTTTCTTCTGGCCGCCGGAGCTCCTCGACCTGCTCGCCCCATTTCTCCTCGAGCCACTGGCGGAAGGCCTGCAGCCGCTGTTCGGCCTGCTCCGCCAGCCCCGCTCCCCCACCGGTGCGTTTGGGTTCTGCCATGCTGCCTGCCGCCTCTTCCCCGTTTTAGACCACGATGTAGGATCCGGGATCGTTGAACTGATTCACGCCGGACGCCGGATCGTCGATGTACCGGATGGCGGTATTCACCACAATCTGCCCGGTGGCGTCCAGTTCGACATGGCAGCGGTCCATCGGGCGCGGCGCCGGCCCTTCGAAGTTGATCCCCTCGCTGTCATAACCGCTGCCGTGGCACGGGCATTTGAAAATGTGCTCGGATTCCTTCCAGTCAGGCGTGCATCCGAGGTGCGTGCACTGCGCGTAGATCACAAAGAGCCGGCCGGGCTCGCGCACCGGCCAGATGCGATAGGCGTTCAGGAACCTCTGATCGACCCCGAGCGCAAAGTCCGAAGGATACCCAATCGTCACTACCGGGTTCGGCTCATAGAGTGCGCGTGGAAAGAAGTACCGCAGAAACATCAGAAAATTCACGCCCAGATAGCCCCAGATGCAGGAGAGAACGATGCGGCGTCGGGCCCGATTGACGGTTTCTTCCGACGTGCCCGCCGCAGGGCCGGTGGTCGTTGCTGCAGTCTTCTGGCTCTTTGCTTCGCTCAACTCTGCCATGAATTCAGTGATCGCTGGCCGGGCCCGCGCTGTTGCTGAAGGCTGGTGCTGCCGACGCTCGCTGTACGGAACAGGCCCAGCCGCAAATTTATATGCGTCAGGACGAACGCTGTCAAGCGCACCCGGACCGCTTCAATCCGAACTCAAGGAATTCAGACCCACCGAGAGCGTTTCGCGCGACGAAACCGCCGCCAGCACCAGGTCGGCCAGGGCAGCGATAAACCGCGGCGAGCTTCCGAGGGCCCGCATCATGCCGAACTCTTCGATGCCGCGGCTGGTTGCCAGTGCTCGGGCTTCCAGGTTGATTTCATACAGCGTCTCGATGTGGTCGCTTACGAACGAAATGGGCACGACCAGCACACTGCGTGCGCCCTCTCGGGCGAGCCGTTCGAGTGTCTCCGTCAGCGAGGGTTCCAGCCATTTCTGCGGCCCGACCCGGCTCTGGTAGCAAAGCCAGTGCGGATTGGTCCACCCGCCCTGCTCCATCACCAGCCGCACCGTCTCTTCGACCTGCCTCTGATAGGGGTCGCCGGCTGCGATGACACTCACCGGCAGGCCGTGGGCACTGAACACCAGGTGCACCTCGGCGGGGCGGCGGAATTCCGCCAGAGCCTGCTCGATCCGCTCGACCACGGCGCTCAAATACAGCGGGTGGTCGTAGAAGTGATCAATGACGCGTTCGGGCAGGCCAAGCGGTTTGGCCCTGCGGCGCCATTCGCGCAGGCTGCTGCCGGTGGTGGTGCGTGAGTACTGCGGATACAGGGGCAGCAAGACCAGCTCGTCCAGCCGGAGGCGGGCCAGCCGTCGCACGGCCTCGGCCGTCGTCGGCTTCCAGTAGCGCATGGCAATGACCACGGCGGCATCCAGGTGAGGCTCAAGTGCCTCGGCAAGCGCCAGAGCCTGACCCTCGGTCTGCTCCCGGATCGGTGAGCCGCCACCGATCGCCGCGTAATGCTCACGCACATGCCGCGCCCGCGTCGCGGAAATCAACCAGGCCAGCGGCCGCCGCGCCACCCAGGCAAAGGGAAAATCGAAAATGTCGGGATCGCTGAACAGGTTGTAGAGAAACGGCTGAACCGCCGAGAGTCGATCCGGCCCTCCGAGCTGGAACAGCACCACTCCGACCCGCCGACGCTCGTTCATGATCCTACGGCTCCGGTGGCGCGGCCTTGCGTTCCGCACGCAGGCGCCGCAACTGTTCCTCCAGCCGCCCCAGACGCCTGGCAAGCGTGAGCAGATAGCCGAAGAAAATGGCCCAGGCCAGCCCGTAGGCAGCCAGCAAGCTCCAGAAGTTCTTCATGATCCCTGCTTCGTCAGCGCCCGTTCTTGCGGTGCCGCGCATTCTTCTTCTTCGAGCACGGCCTCGAGGGCAGCCACCCGGTAACGCTGCTGTACGAATACCAGCAGGAGCAGCAACAGACCCGTCCAGACGATCAAGAACACGTGCCACATGCGCGGATCCAGTCCGCTGCCGGGACCTCCGGCAATGACCGGCCCCGGATGTTGCGTGCGCCACCAGCGGATCGAGAAGTAGACCAGCGGCACGTCCACGAACGCGAACACATTGAACACGGCCGCCAGCATCGCGCGTCGGGACGGATCCTCGCTAAGGCGGCGCAGCATCAGGTAACCAGCATACAGCAACCAGAGCACAAAGGTGAGGGTCAGCCGGGCGTCCCAGGTCCACCAGATACCCCAGACCGGTCGTGCCCAGATGGGTCCGGTCACCAGCACCACCGTGCAGAACACCTCGCCGGCTTCCGCCAGAGCCACCGCCAGCCAGTCCCAGCGCTCCTGCCGGCTGGCCAGGTAGCCCACGCTGGCCAGAAAGGAGCCAAAGAAGGCGATCAGACCGGCCAGGCCGCTGGCGGCGTGGATGTAAAAGATTCGCTGCAGCTCCCGCATGGTCCGTTCCATCGGAGCCACAATGAAGATGGCATAGCCGGCCCAGGCCAGCCAGATCGCCGTCGCCACGATCAATGCGCGCCGTGCTCTGCTCACGGGCTTTACTCCTGAATGAGGAAATCGGCCAGCAGCCACGCCGCCGCCAGATACGTTACATCGAACGCTCCGACGATGCCCCACCAGCGGGCATCGGCACTGCCGGTATCAAACATCTCCGCCGTGGCCTCGACCCCTGCAATCAACACCGGCGAAAGCAGCGGCAGCAGCAACAGCGGAAGAAGCAGCTCCCGCATCCGTGAGCGGGCCACGAGAGCGGAAAAGGCGCTTCCCACCAGTGACAGGCCTGCGGTCGCGGCCAGCAGCATGCCCAGCAGGGCGCCGGATAGCAGATGCAGGGGAAGGTTGTAGAAGACGGCGAATACCGGCAAAAACACCAGCTCGATGCCGAACAAAAACGCCCCGCTGGCTGCCGCCTTGCCCAGCAAAATGGCAAACGGGTCGCCGGCGGCCAGTCGCAGCGCCGACAGCGTGTCGTCGATCTGCTCGCGCAGAAAACTGAACTGCAGCATCAGCGAAGCCGCGAACAGAAACGCCAGCCACAGCAGCCCCGGCACCAGCGCGCGGGCTTCGGTGGAGGTGGGTTCGAAGGCGAAGCTGAACATGCCGGCAACCAGCAGAACGAAAAAGCCGGTCGTGAGCGTCAGTTCGTGTGTGCGGAACTCGACCCGCAGCTCTTTGGCGAACACCACCCATGCTCTGCGCAGCATGTTCACCGGATCGAAGCTATCCGGGGACTCGCAGGCAGCAGGCGCTGTTGTTCGATGCGGCCCCCGGCCATATGGACCTCCCGGCCTGCCGCCTCCAGAAGCCAGTCCTCATGGGTTGCGAACAGGATCGTCGTCCCTTTCTGCTGCTGCTCCTGCAGGATCCGCTGCAGCCACTGGCGGCCGCTGGCATCCAGGCCGACGCCGGGCTCATCGAGCAGCAACACCTCCGGCCGGGTGATCAGCGCACGGACAATCGCCAGTCGCTGGCGCATACCGCGCGAAAAGGTACGGACGAGGTCGTCGGCCCGCCCGCCGAGGCCGGCTTCCTCGAGCCAGCGCTCGACTTCAGCGCGGGCCACGGCCAGGCCGTGGAGGCGGGCAAAAAAGCGCAAATTTTCCCAGGCCGTCAGGTCACCGTACAGCATGGTCTGATGGCCGACCAGACCCAGTCCCGGCGGCCTGGGATGCGTCTCCCAGATTACGGCACCGCGGTCGGGAGCCATCAGTCCCGCAACGACGCGCAGCAGCGTCGTCTTGCCCGAGCCGTTGGCTCCGGTCAGAGCCACCGTTTCGCCTGCCTGCACCTCGAGCCAGATCCCTGCCAGCGCACGAATACGCCCGTAGCGCTTTTCGATTCCCTCCAGCCGAAGTGCGGGGGCCGTCATGACCGTCCCATCGCAGCGCGGTCACTCACGCACCAGAGCACGCAGCGCCTGAAGCGTTTGCTCCCGCTGCCGGCGATATTCCTCCTCGGAAAGGGTGCCGGCCTGATAGCGCAGTTCGATCCGAAACAACCGGTCTTTGAGTTCTTCCAGATTAGTCTGAACTCCCCGCTCCACCTCGCCTGCCACCGGGCCACCTGCCTGCCGCGCCGGCTTCCATTTCATCCACAGATACAGCACGCCAAGGGCAAAAATGCCTGCGAATCCGACCAGCAACACGGTCCGCAGGCCCTGCAGTGGCGGCACGACCACGGTCGAAGAGGCAGCCGGCGACGCAGCATTCCCCTGCCCCTGGCTCTGGTCCTGCCCCATCGTCTGATCCGAAGGCGGTTGGCTGCCCTGTCCTGAAAGGCTCACACGAAGCGTATCATTGGCCCGAAGGCCCTGCCGCACGAACACATTCCAGCCCTGCTCGCTGCCGGCCGGCTGAAAGCCTTCAGCCAGGAGCTGCACGCCCGGAGGAACCAGCACCATGACGGTGTCGGTGGTGTAGAGCGAAGGAAACTGAATCGTCGCCTGTCCGTTCGTGTACGGAACGTGGTAGGAAATTCGCACGCTATTATCGCCGGGCCGGAAGGGGAACGAGATGCTGTAGCGTCCGTTGCCCAGCTCCTGTGTGCCCTGTACGACGGGCATGCCGGAAGGTCCCGCGGCGTCTACCTGAGCCAGCTCGGCCCCCTGCGGAAGTGCAAAGGTAAACGAACCCTGCGGGCGGAAATAGGCCTGCGGGGGCTGGCTACGATTGGTCAGTCGGTACTCTTCGCCGACCAGCAGGACCGACTGGTTGGGCTGCAGAGCGATCAGGCGAGCCGTCAGGTGCAACACACTGGCATCGGCCGTGGCTTCGAATACGTCCACGGTGACCGTCTGATCGGTCTGGCCCGGCGGCAGCGACTGGTGATAATTCACGCCTTCATAGACGGCGCGCAGCAACATCGGCTGCTGGCCGATCGCGGGATGCTCCAGCCGGAAATGACCATCGGGGCCGGTTTTTGTCGAAGCCACCGCATCCATGGCGTTCTGCAGGCTGAGCAGGATGATGTCGGCGCCCGAAACCGGCTTTCCGGTTGTTCCGTTGCGCACTGTTCCGCTTACCGTTCCTGCCGTGGCGGCACTGACTGCACCGAGGAACAGCAGGCTGATCAGTAACCTGCTCAAAACACGCATCCTGCTTTACCTGCCTTTCTGTCGGGTCGTCACCGAGGCGGGACTCTGCGTCAGCCGCTCGATTTCAGCCAGAACCATCGCGGCTTCCCGCTCGAGCGCCTGGCGGGTCCGCTCGTAATCCTCTTCGGAGAATTTGCCCGCCCGATATTCAAACCGTAGATCGCGGAGATTTTCGTAGATGGTATCGCGGCGCTCCAGCAGGCGGTCCAGCTGTGAGCGGTGCGGCGCCAGATCGGCAGGATCGGGTCGGACACGCCACAGGAAAGCCAGCAACCCGGTCGTCAGGAGGATACATACTGCCGCAGCCGTCATCGCTCAATCCTCCGTTTCCCGGCGGGCCTGTGCCAGATGGCGTTCCTGCACCGCCCCCGCCTCCGCCACCGTGGGCCCACGCCGCCACCGGGTCAGCAGCCACACGACCAGAGCAGTGCCCGCAGCCAGAGCCACACCGGGCATCACCCAAGCAGTCAGGTCGAACCCCTGCGTTTTGGGCACGATCGTGACTTCAGGCCCGTACTCCTGAACGAAGGATTGCAGGGTCAGGTCATCCGATTCATTCCGCGCCACACGCTCGTTGAGTTCCTGCAGCATCCGTGCAGAAACCGTGCACCCAACGTGGTTGCACTCGGTGAGAATCTGGTTGCAGCCGCACATGCATTTCAGACGCTCGCCGAGCCGGCGAGCACGGTCAGTGGCCGAAGGCGAGACCGCGACGGTGAGCCAGAGGATGGCCAGAGCCCACGCCGGCATCATCGCGGAGTTCCCGCTTCGGTCAGTGCGGCCGCTGCTTCCGCAGTCGCCGTCCCCGCTGGTTTTGCCGACGCAGGTGCTGCACCGGGGAGCATCGCCAGGATCGTGCCGAGCAAAACGACCACGCCTCCCAGCCAGATCCACTTGACCAGCGGGTTCAAATAAGCGTGGATGACTGGCTGGTCGTTTTCCGGATTCCGGCCTGCATACACCACATACAGGTCATGCCGCAGCGTGGAATAGATGGCCACCATGGTCTCGGTGACCTGGCTGGCCGTGTAGAAGCGGCGCGCCGGATAGAGCATCAGCATCGAACGACCGTTGCGGAAGACCTCGATGGTCGCCTGCTCGGCGGTGTAATTCGGCCCGGGCTCGCTGGTGAGCGTCTGTGCGACCAGCGTGTAAGGGCCGATCTGCATTTTCGACCCCGGAGGCAGGTCGGCCTGGCGGTCCTGGTTGAACGCCGCTCCGCTGAGGCCGATAAAGATCAGCACGATCCCAAAGTGCACGATGTAGCCGCCATAGCGTCGCGTGTTGCGCAGGGCCAGCGTTCCCAGAGCGGACAGGAAAGACGTCTGGGTTCGTCCGCGAATCACGCGCGCACCTCGGTAAAACTCGCCCGCAATGGTCAGCGTGACAAACGCCGCCAGCATGAGACAGATCAGCGAATAAAACGCGCGAAAGCCCGCTACCCAGGCTCCCACGCCCGTCACCAGCGCTCCCAGCACTGGCCAGCCAAAGTTCTTCTTCAGGCTGGACCATGAGGTGCGCCGCCAGGCCAGCAGCGGACCCACGCCTGTCAGGAACAACAGAAATAGACCGATGGGGACATTGACGCGATTGAAAAACGGCGGCCCCACAGAAATCTTGGTACCCTGCACCGCCTCGGAAATGACCGGAAACAGCGTCCCCCACAGGACGGCAAACGCAGCCGCCAGCAGGATCAGGTTGTTGAACAAAAAGCTCGATTCACGCGACAGCAGCGAATCGAGCCGGTGATCGCTGCGGAGATAGTCGCGGTTTTTGACAAACGCCCACGTACACACCCCCAGAACCAGCACAATGAAGGCGACAAACCACGGGCCGATTGAAGACTGGGCAAAGGCATGCACGGAGCTCACCACGCCGCTGCGCGTGAGGAAAGTGCCAAAAACCGAGAGCAAAAAGCTGGCAAAAATCAGCCAGACGTTCCACACCCGGAGCATGCCCCGCTTTTCCTGCATCATCACCGAGTGCAGAAAGGCGGTGCCCGTCAGCCAGGGCATCAGGCTGGCATTTTCCACCGGATCCCAGGCCCAGTAACCACCCCAGCCCAGCACCGCGTAGGCCCAGTGCGCTCCGCCCAGAATCCCGGCGGTCAGAAAAGCCCAGGCCAGCATGACCCAGCGCCGGGTGAGATGGATCCACTTTTCTCCGGGATAGCGTGCCAGCAGGGCTCCCAGTGCGAACGCAAAGGGAATGGTGAAACCGGTGTAGCCGAGGTACAGCAGCGGTGGATGGCCCACCATCTCGGGGTACTGCAGGAGTGGATTCAGGCCCCGGCCATCGGCGGGCCTCAAGATCTGCAATCCACCCGAAGCCATCGGCTGCGCCAGCAGGTTAAACGGCTGCGCGGCGAAATTATTGAGCAGGAGGAAAAACACCGACACCCCGGCAACGATGGTCCCCACGTAGGGCATCAGCTCGGGATGGCGTCCCCGGTTCACCCAGAGGACAGCAAACAGGTAGGCCGTAAGCAACCAGGTCCAGAACAGCAGCGAGCCTTCCTGCCCTGACCACAGGGCCGCGAGCTTGTACATCACGGGTAGATCGCGGCTGCTGTGTTCGGCGACGTAGGCCAGCGAGAAATCGTCCCGCAGGAATGCATAGAGCAGGGCCGCGACCGCCAGGCTCACCAGCGGAAACAGGGCCAGGGCCGCCCGGCGCGCACTGCTCAAGAGTAGAGGGTTACGACTCCGGATTCCTGCAATTCCCCCGGCAAACGCATAGGCGGCGGTTACCAGAGCCAGCAGAAGTGCGTAGGAGCCAATCAGATTCAAGCCAGCCCCTCGTTACCGGGGCACCTGCCCGGCACGACCTCCTGTCGTTGAGCCGGCAGGTGCTGTATCTGGCATTGCTTCATATTTTGAAGCGCACTTGGCCTGCACCTGCTCGGCGACAAATCTTCCGTCGGGCATCAGGCGTCCTTCGACCAGAGCCTGCGCCCCATCGGTGAAGGTATCGGGAAGCGGATCCCGTCCTACGTAGCTCACCGGCAGACGCTGCCCCTGCTCCTCGAGGACGAAATCCACTCGCCCGGGCAGGTGGCGAATCGAGCCCCCCACCACCGTTCCAGAAACGCGCAGGTGTTCGTGCTGAGCCCGGGCCCCCAGACTCTGCAACTCGGCAATGGTGTGGTAGTAGGTCTTGCTCTGGCTGGCTCCCAGCCACCCGAGCCAGACCACAGCCGCCACGATCACGCCCGCGCCGACGGCGAACTTCACGCGTGCCTGCATACCCGCTCCCGCTGGATCAGGTTGCATTGTATCACAGCAGCGGGAAAGGCTTTTCTGACGCGGCATCTTCCCTGGCACGCTCAGGGAAGCTCTGTCTCAATACGGCTGCGATGGCCGGGGGTTCTGCAGTGGCAGGCAAGCGCCGACACGGAATTGCAGATTCCAGAAGCCACTGCGGGAGGGCTGAAAGCTCCTCGGTGAGCAGGAGAACTTGCCTGGGGCGGTAGGACAATCGGATTCTGTCGTAAAGAATGCGCTCCCGCTGAGCCAGCAATGGAACTCGCTCAGCGTCTTCGACCGGGCATTCCACAGCTTCCGTCACGAAAACGCCGTTTCGCTGCAGGGTTTTCAGCAGCGTCTCCCGCCCCGCCTGCGCAGGCACCCCATAGACATCCCGCAACGCCTCTGCCAGCGAGCGATACGGTCCCTTCCATGTCGCCCCGCCGCCGGGAAAGTAGAGCCCGTCTTCGGGATTTTCAGGTGGAGCTTCGCAAACAATGAGCTGGCGAATGTGGACCGGGCGGAATCGGCTGGCCCACTGCAGGCGTTCGATCCGCTGTCGCCAGTGCTCGGCAGAAACGCTGCGCCCACACCCGTCACACACGAGGGAGATTTTCGGCTCCTGCGTGCTCACGGCTGGCGCGGAATGGCTGCCACCTGATCGGGCAGCAGCACCCACAGCGTATACAGACCCAGTGCGGTCCCCAGCGGCAGATGAAGCAGGGCCAGAACGCCGAGCACCAGCAGCAGCGGCCGACTCCATGACTGACGCTGCCAGGCTCCCCAGGCTCCCACCAGCCCTGCCAAACCAAAGACCAGCGCGTAGAAACTCAATCCCCAGATGATCCCGTGCACCCATCGGCCTGGCATGCCCCAGGGTCCAAACCAGAAATGGGCCATCATCGTTCCGGCAAAGACGCGCAAGCCGGCCACGGCCAGTTCGAGCACGGCGTAAATCGTCCACAGCAGCGCCAGCACGGGAAGGTGCTTCTCGAGCCGGCTGCCACCCGGCAGAGCCGTCTCGACTGGCTGGCCGCACTTCGGGCAGAAACGCGCCTGCTGTGGAAGTTCGGCCCCACACCGGCAGCAGTACATGGATTCCTCCCTACTCTGCTCTACGCAGAAGCATCCGCTGGAGTTCCCCTTTTCGGCACCTGGTCGAGCTCAACGAACTGCCCCATCTGCCGGTACTTTCTGTAACGCAGCTCGAGGAGTTCCTGAGGCGCCAGCCGCGAAAGTTCCTCGAGCGCCTTTTCCAGATACGGCTCCAGAAGCCGGGCGGCCTGCTCGTGGTTCTGATGCGCGCCTCCGGGCGGTTCGGGCACCACCTCATCAATGACGCCGAGCGCTTTCAAATCGTGGGCCGTAATCTTCATGGCTTCGGCCGCACGCTCGGCCTGAGCGCGGTCGCGCCAGAGAATCGAAGCGCAGCCTTCGGGGGAAATCACCGAATAGATGGCGTTTTCGAGCATGAGGATGCGGTCGCCGACCGCGATGGCCAGCGCACCGCCCGAGCCGCCCTCACCGGTGATGGTGACCACGATGGGTACGGGCAGCCGGGCCATTTCGCGCAGGTTGCGTGCAATGGCCTCGGCCTGACCACGCTCTTCGGCGTCGATCCCCGGATAGGCTCCCGGCGTGTCTACAAAGGTGAGGACCGGCCGGCCGAACTTTGCGCCAAGCTGCATGGCCCGGAGCGCCTTCCGGTAGCCCTCGGGACGCGGCATGCCGAAATTGCGCCGCAGATTCTCCCGCATATCGCGCCCCTTCTGATGCCCTACGACGATCACCGGCCGCCCGTGGAAGCGGGCCATACCACAGACAATGGCCGGATCGTCGCCGAACAAACGGTCTCCGTGAAGCTCGCTGAATCCCTCGAACAAATACCGCACGTAGTCGAGCGTATAGGGCCGGAGCGGGTGCCTGGCCAGCAGCGTGCGCTGCCAGGCGGTCGGATGTTCCAGCAGGTCGTGGCGGAGCTGCTCGATCTCTCGCCGGATGCGTTCGATTTCCGCGCGAGCCTCGTCGCCAGGGGCAGCCAGCTCCTGCAGACGGCTCAAATCCTGCTCGAGCTCGCTCAAGTCGCGCTGCTTGTCGGGTGGCTCTTTCATGCGCTTAGAAGTCGGCACGGATGGCTTCAGGCCCGCAGAGCTGGCGCAGCTGGCGCAGCAGGGCCGGGCTCAGACGCACCTGCCGGCCAGTTTCCACCGTGGTTACGGTTCCGTCGGCTCCCTCGAGCTCGAACCACACCGGACGCGCTCCGGCGGAGTCCTTGAGAAGCTGATCGAGGCGCTCGACCAGCTCCTCGGTCAGATCCGCCACGCGCAGGCAGATGCATACCGGCGCATCCTGCACCAGCGCCGTCTGGTCCACCGGCCGCGCATCCGCCGCAATCAGGCGCACACCCGCCTCCTCTACACTTACCCGCCCTCTGACCAGCAGCGGTGTTCCCGGGGTGAAGACCGATTCCAGACGTGCAAACGCTTCAGGGAACACCAGAACCTCAGCCATGCCGGTGAGGTCCTGCAGAGTGTAGATCGCCCAGCGATCACCCCGCCGCGAGCGCATGGGACGAGTGTTTACCGGCACGCCGGCAACCAGCACCTCTTCCCCGTTGCTGCGGTCTTCAAGCGCCGCCAGATCCGCCACGCGCAGCTCCTGCAGCCGGCCCGCATAGCGCGCCAATGGGTGACTCGAGATGTAGAGCCCCAGCGCAGCGTGCTCGCCCGCGAGCAACTCCGTCTCAGACCACTCTTCGGCCTCGGGCAGAGCCGGTTCGAGCAAAGCTTCTTCGGCGACCGAACCGAACAGCCCGTGCTGGCCGTTCATCCGTTGCTGGTTCACTCGCTGGCCCCAGTTGAGAGCAGCTTCCAGAGCCGCCATCAGACGCGCCCGGCCCACTCCAAAGCAGTCCATGGCGCCCGACCGGATCAGGCTTTCGAGCATCCGCCGGTTCAGCAGGCGCGGTTCCATCGTCGCGCAAAACTGAAACAGACTCTGGAACCGCCCCACACGCGCGCGGGCTTCCAGAATTCCCTGAGCGCTTCCCTCCCCCAGGTTCTTGATCGCCGCCAGACCGAACCGAATGGCATCACCCACCGGAGTGAAATACAGCCCGCTTTCGTTCACATCCGGCGGCAGCACCCGGATCCCCATCTGCCGGGCCTCGTGAATGTACCGCACCAGCTTGTCGGTCTTGCCGATTTCCGAGGTCAGCAGCGCGGCCATGAATTCCACTGGAAAATGCACCTTCAGGTAGGCCGTCTGGTAGGCCAGAAGCGCGTAGGCGCACGAATGCGACTTGTTGAACCCGTAGCCTGCAAATTCGGCCATGAGGTCGAAAATGCGCTCGGCCTTCTTGCGGGGCACCCCGCGCGCCTGGCAGCCACTCAGGAATTTCTCGCGCTGCGCGGCCATCTCCTCGCGATTCTTTTTCCCCATGGCGCGGCGCAGAATGTCGGCCTCGCCCAGCGAGAATCCGGCCAGGCGGTTGGCAATCTGCATGACCTGTTCCTGATAGAGGATGACGCCCCAGGTTTCCTCCAGGATCTCACGTAGCTCGGGCAGTTCGTAGGTGACGCGGCGCCGGCCGTGTTTGCGCTCGATGAAATCGTCGATCATCCCGCCCTGCAGTGGACCGGGACGGTAGAGCGCATTGAGGGCGGTCAGGTCCTCCAGGCGAGTGGGGCGATACCGGCGGAGGATGTCGCGCATTCCGGCCGACTCGAACTGAAAGATGCCCGTGGTATCGCCGCGTGCAAACAGCTCATAGGTCTGCGGGTCATCGAGCGGAATGTTTTCGAGATCGAGGATGAGTCCACGGTTCTGCCGGATCAATTCCAGCGTGTCGTGCACGACCGTCAGTGTGGCCAGCCCGAGAAAATCCATCTTCAGCAGCCCGAGCCGTTCAAGGGCTTTCATGTCGTACTGGGTGGTGATCGGGCTGTCGCCGGAGCGATACAGGGGCAACAGCTCTTCGAGCGGCCGGGGTGAAATCACGACGCCGGCGGCATGCGTCGAGGCATGACGCGCCAGACCTTCCAGGCGCTGCGCCACGCGGAACAACTCGGCAACCCGCGGGTCGCGCTCCACCTGGGCGCGCAGCTGGGGCGTGCGTTCGAGAACGTCCGCGATGCGCACGCTGGGCTCGGCGGGAATTTGCTTGGCCAGCCGGTCGGCCTCGGCGTAGGAAAATTCCAGCGCGCGCGCGGCATCCCGGATCACCTGACGGGCTCCTAGGGTGCCGAAGGTGATGATCTGCGCGACGTTTTTCTCTCCATAGGTCCGCCGCACGTAGTCAATCACCTCGCCCCGGCGGCGCATGCAGAAGTCGATGTCAATATCCGGCAGCGAGACCCGTTCGGGGTTGAGGAACCGCTCGAAGAGCAATCCGTACTGCAACGGATCAATGTTGGTGATGCCCAGCGCATAGCTGACCAGGCTGCCCGCAGCCGAGCCGCGTCCCGGCCCTACCGGGATTCCCTGCGACCGCGCGTAGCGGATGAAGTCCCAGACGATCAGGAAATAGCCGGCAAAGCGCATCCGGAGGATGGTTTCGATTTCGTGGGTCAGGCGATCCTCGTAGGCTTCGAGCGGATGGCGCAGCCTCCCCTGCCGGGCCAGCTCCTGAAGCTTTTCGGCGCGCCGGGCGAAGCCTTCCCGGACCACCCGCACGAAATAGCTGTCCACGGTTTCCCCCGGCGGGACGCGAAATTCCGGGAACGGATTCTCGACGGGCTCGATCCGGGCGCGACAGCGTTCGGCGATCGCCACCGTCTGCCGGAGCGCTTCGGGTAGCTCGCCGAACACGGCTGCCATGGCCTCGGCCGACTTGAAATAAAACTCCTGTGTAGGAAACCGCAGCCGATTCGGCTCGCTGACGGTCTTGTTGGTCTGGATGCAGACGAGCACGTCCTGCGCACGAGCGTCTTCCGGACGCAGATAGTGGCAGTCGTTGGTCGCTACCAGCGGGATGTCCAGGTCCCGCGACAGGCGCACCAGTTGAGCATTCAGCGGCTTCTGAACCTCCAGCCCCTGGTCCTGGACTTCGAGGAAGAAGTTCCCGCGCCCGAAGATATCTTCCAGCCGGCCGGCGGCCTTCCGTGCCTCTTCGTAGCGCCCTTCGGTAAGAGCCTCGGCAACCTCTCCCCGCAGACAGCCCGAGAGTGCAATCAAACCCCGGCTGTGGCGTTCGAGCAGTTCGTAATCAATCCGGGGCTTGTAATAAAAACCTTCGAGGAATCCTGCACTGACCAGTCGGATGAGGTTGCGATAGCCTTCGTCGGTTTCGCAGAGCAACACCAGATGATTGCTGCGTTCGGCCTTTTCGTCCTGCTGGTGGCGGCTTCCCCGCGTGGTATAGACCTCGCAGCCGATGATCGGCCGGATGCCGGCCGCTTCGGCCGCAGTGTAAAAATGCGCCGCTGCAAACAGATTGCCGTGATCCGTCACCGCCACCGCCGGCATGCGGTGTTCGGCCGCCAGCGCGACCAGCGACTTGATATCGCAGGCGCCGTCGAGAAGCGAGTAGTCGGTGTGCAGATGCAGGTGGACGAATTCAGGTGCCGGCATCGGAACTGATTCTAACAGAGAGGGAGCTAGCGGCGGCCTGCCTTTGCCCGGGACTGCGCTTTCACCGGTCGGCTTTCCGCCCGCGGACGCGCGGAGGATCCGGCAGGGGCTGCCGTCGTCGGCTTTTTCTTCTGAGACGACCGTTTGGCCTCGGCTGCCTCCCGCACACCGGCGAGCTGGCGCAGAAGCCGCGATCGTTCGGCAGGGGTCTTCCCCCGTCCGGCCAGCAGCATCTCGAACAGCCGTTCGAGAATCGCGTCAAACTGCGGACCGGGCGGCACCCCCAGCGCCTTCAGCTCCTCCACCGGAAGGCTCTGATGGAGCGGACGCCACCGCGTCAGGTACTGCCGAACCCTCGCGGTGACCTTCGGTTCCGGATACTCGGCCAGGACAAAGGCCAGCATCTCTCGCGGCAGGTTTTCGAGGAACGCAAAGGCCGCGCGCGGAGAGTCGAGCGCCTTGCTTTTCAGGGTCCGCACCACCTGCCGTGCCTGGGCATCGAGCCGTGTGACGGCCTTCACCTCGTCGGCAGAGAATTCCAGCCGGCGCAGCGCGGCTGCGCGTTCACGCGGCCCCAGGCGCGCAAAAACGCAGTACAGCACCGGAACCAGCAGCCGCGGGCGAATCCCGGAAGCAGCCAGCGTGGCTGCAGCACGCGCCAGCCGGGCCAGCCCTTCATAGTCCGGACTGCGGTGCTGGAACTGAGGATGGATCACCGGAAGCAAATCGTATTCGTCCCAGGCCTTGAGGACGGCCGAGGGATTTTCTTCCCGTGCCAGTTGTCTGAGCTCGTGGCCCAGATCGGCCGGAGGAATCTGCCGGTGCAGGCCGCGCTCGAGCGCCAGCTCGAACCATTCCTCCGTGCGCGCTTCCATCCGGTAGCCCAGCCGCGCGCAGTAGCGCACGGCCCGCAGCAGGCGTACCGGCTGGTTGGTGAAGCAGTGAATGGTCAGTGCGCGAACTTCCCGGCGCTCGATATCGGCAACGCCGTTGTTGGGATCGAGCAGCAGGCCGCGGGAGGCCGGGTTGAGCGAGAGCGCAATTGCGTTCAGAGCGAAATCGCGCCGCCGCAGATCCTCCATGATCGTGGACCAGCGCAGATGCGGCCGGCCGCCCGGGACCGCGTAGACTTCGTCGCGGGCGGCTTCGAGCGAGCCCTCCGCATCCCCCGGAAACAACAATTCGTAGTGCTGCAGCCGCGTGTCCTGCTCGATCACGCGCGCACCCTGCTTTTCGAACTCGCGGACCAGCGGCAGCGGATTCCCTTCCACCGTGAAGTCCAGATCCCGAATCGGCTGGCCGTTCAGCAGATCCCGCACTGCACCCCCGGTCAGATACACGTTCAGGCCGTGCTGCTGCGCCAGCTGCTGGACCCGGCTCAGCACGGCATTCTGCTCGGGCGACAGCCGCGTTTCGAGCATGAACATGTAATCGGGCATGCCACTACCCCGTAGTCTTGGTCTCCTCAGGCCCGCGGATGGTGCGCCCGGTAGACCTGTTTGAGGCGTTCGCGAACCACGTGGGTGTACACCTGCGTGGTCGAGATATCCGCATGGCCCAGCATGGTCTGGACCGCCCGCAGATCGGCACCCCTCTCGAGCAGGTGCGTCGCAAAGCTGTGGCGCAGCCGGTGGGGCCAGAGCGCCTGCGAAAGCCCGGCCTGGCGTCCGTAGCGCCGCACCAGTCTCCAGAACTGAACCCGGCTCAGGGGCTTCCCGCCCAAGCGCACGAAGAGAAACGCACTGCTGTGGCCCTTGAGCAAGGCTGGCCGTGCATTCCGTAAGTATTCTTCCACGGCCCGCGCTGCTTCCCGCCCCAGCGGAATCATCCGCTCGCGGTTGCCTTTGCCGCGACAGCGCACGCAGCCTGCGGCCAGGTCCAGGTCGTCCGTCTTCAGCCCCAGCAGCTCGGAAACGCGCATGCCCGTCGCGTACATCAGCTCGAGCATCGCCCGGTCGCGCACGCCGTGCGGACGCGACCGATCGGGTTGCTCGAGCAACCGGCGCACCTGCGCGATCGACAGGTAGGCCGGCAGGTCCCGCCGGATCCGCGGCGATTCCAGATGCAGCGTGGGATCAACCGACGTCCAGCCTTCGGCCAGTGCGAAGCGGAAAAAATTTCTCAGCGTCACCAGATAGCGAGCCACCGACCGGCTATCCAGCCCGCAATGGTACAGCTCGGTGAGGAAGTCCAGGACATCTTCGCGGGTTGCTTCACTCGGACGGCGGTGCCGGGCTGAGAGGAACGCTGCGAACCGCGCCAGATCGCGTCCGTAGGCCTGCAGGGTGTTCTGAGCAAGTCCTTTTTCAACACGCAGATAGCTGAGAAAGGCCCTGAGCTGCGGCTCGCTCTCTGCTTCCCGGGTCGCGGTGGCCGGATGCATGCGTCGGCTCAAACTACCGCTCCGTCGAACGGGCGGCCCGCGCTGATCCTGCCGCCCGCTGCCCGATTCTCAGTTCGATGACTGCAAATGATTGACAGCAGTGGCTGCGTAAAATAGCATAAAGCGCCCGGGAGAGCAACGAACCTGCCGCTCGCTGGGCAACGCCCGGGCATGTCCTCCACTTTCAAAAAGGTCGTTGTGGTCCGCTTCAATCGCACCGTCCATCGCGGCTATGTGGATCCCGGCCGCCTGGGGCGAGGCCCCGTCGTGGACCTTCTGACCGAAGCAGGTGAACGGTTGTCTGTTCCGCTGGACGATATCAGCGGGATTTACTTCGTGCGGAACTTCGAGGAAAGTTTCGAGCCCGAACGAAAGGTCTTCCTCACGCGCCCCAGGATGGAAGGCCTGTGGGTGAGGCTCCGTCTGCGTGACGGTCTGGAGCTGGAAGGCATTGTTCCCAACGATTTGCTGGCCCTGCTCGATTCGGGCGTGCACCTGACTCCGCCGGACCTGCGCGGCAACACCGTTCGTCTGTTCATCCCGCGCAGCGCTCTGGTCGAGCTGAAAGTCCTCGGCGTGGTGGGCGCCAGCCGCCGGCCTACCGAGCGCGTCGCCAGCCGCCAGCAAGAGCTCTTCGGTCGCAACCGGAACTAGCCCGCCGGAGCTTCCGGCGCTGCATGCCGACAGAAGAGTTTCCGGCCAAGGAGACGTCATGAAGCTTGGAGAGATTGCCCGTCGCTTGAACTGCGATCTTGAAGGGGACCCGGAGATCGAAATTCACGGCGTCGCCGGGCTGCCGGAAGCGCAGCCGGGAGACCTGACGTTTCTGGCCAACCGCCGCTACCGCCGTTATGTGACGCGCACCCGCGCCTCGGCAATTATCGCCGGACCCGAGGCGGGTCCGCTTCCCCTGCCCACGCTGCGGTCACCTCATCCCTACTACGCCTTTGCGCGAGCGCTCGAACTCTTCTCCACGCCGCCTGCCTATCCACCAGGCGTTCACCCGACGGCCGTGATCGCACCGACGGCCCGCATCGGCCCCGGCGCGCATATTGGACCCTACTGCTTCATCGACGACGACGTGGTCATCGGCCGCAACGCCGTGCTGCACAGCTTCGTCGTCATCTACCGCGGCGCACAGATCGGCGACGACTTTTTCGCCCACTCCCACGCCGTTGTCCGCGAATATGCCCGCCTGGGCAACGGCGTGGTCCTGCAGAACGGCGCCGTCGTCGGCTGCGATGGCTTCGGCTTCGCCCGCACCCCCGAGGGTCGCTGGTACAAACTCCGTCCTGCCGGCGGCGTTGTCGTACACGACGAAGTCGAGATTCAGGCCAACAGTTGTGTGGACCGGGCCACGGTCGGCGTGACCGAGATCGGGCGCGGCAGCAAGCTCGACAACCTCGTCCAGGTGGGCCATTCCTGCCACATCGGCGAAGATACCCTGTTGTGTGGCCAGGTGGGTCTGGCGGGTTCCACTCGCGTCGGGAACCAGTGCATTCTGGCCGGACAGGTCGGTGTCGCCGGCCACCTCACCATAGGCGACCGCACCGTCCTGACGGCGCAGAGTGGCGTCCCGGCGGATGTTCCAGCCGATGCCGTCTATTCGGGCTATCCGGCGATTGAAAATGCGCTGTGGTTGAAATGCGTGGCGCTGTTCCGCCGGCTGCCAGAGCTCTACGAGCGGCTCCAGCAGCTCGAACGGCAGATCGCCGTTCCGCCGCCCCGGGTTCCGGGCCCTCGATCCGAAGCGGGCGGGGGTTGATTCGGAAAACGTGTCAGGAGCGCAGGAACTCGTAACGATCAATCGCGGCAGAGAGCCGGTAGGCGCCATCGGCTTCCTGACGGGAGCGCACCACACGGCCCAAACAGCGCACCCGCACCGGTCCGGCCTGCGTCAGCTCATGGGTCAGAGTGAGTGTGACCTCGACCAGAGCCCCAACGGAAATCGGCCGCGGCAGCAGAAAGGAAACACCGCGCGAGCTGATGTCGCGCGAGACCGTCAGCGCCTCGCCGGCCACTCCTCCGTCAATCCACCGAACGGAAAGCGGAAGCTGAAGGCGGAATCGCTTCGCTGCGCGCCGGTCCACGTCCATGCGGGCCGCCATAACTCCTCCGCTGGCACGCTAACACGCCCCGGACTCGAGCACAATGGAGCGAACGATGGGTAACCAAAGTACTAGAACACCACGGGCCGATCGGCTGCTTCCCGTCAGGAACTTTCGATCAGGCGGTGGTGAATCGCGTAAAGAGCGAGCTCGAGCCGGTCGGAAACGCCCAGCTTGTCAAAGATGTTGTGGAGGTGGTTTTTGACCGTCTGCTCGCTGATGAACAGTTTCTCGGCAATCTCCCGGTTGCGGTAGCCCTGGGCGACCAGCTGGACGATCTCGCGTTCGCGCGGGCTCAAGGCGGTCTTCTCGCGGCGGGTGCTGGATTCGGTGGATTTTTTGAACGCATCAATCACTTCAGCCGTCATGCGGTTGTCCAGCCAGATCTCCCCCGCATGTACCTTGCGAATGCTTTTGATCAGCAGAGCGCTGGCCGACTGCTTCCAGACGATGCCGCGCGCACCGAGCCGCATGGCCCGGACCAGCTCGTGTTCATGCTCTTCGTCGGCGACCAGAATCACGCGCGTCTGGGCCAGGTCGCCATTTAATTCCTCGAGCACCGCCAGGCCATCGCGCCCGGGCATGCGGAGGTCGAGCAGCAGGATGTCCGGCTTCAGTCGCGTGACCAGGCGGACGGCTTCCTCTCCGGTGCCGGCTTCGCCGACGACAGCGATATCTCCGGCACTCTCTAACAGTTTCCGCACTCCCTCACGGAAAATCGCATGATCGTCCGCCACGACCACACGAATCGGTGCAGGAGCTGCCGAGGGCCTGGTCCGTGCCATGGTACCGCTAGTACTTTACTCGAATCCGCCCAGTCCTCAAGCCGATTTTCAAGACGGCTGCCGCGGGTTGGTAAACGGCCGAAGCGCCTCAGGGCCAGTGAAACTGGCCGGCGAAATTCACCGGTTCGCCACGGAAAAGCACGAAACGGGTGTTCTTGACGGCATGAATGTCCTGCAGCGGGTCGCCCTCGACGGCCACCAGACTGGCTTCCTGGCCGGTGGCCAGAGTCCCCAGCTCGGGCAGCCCCAGCAGCTCGGCATTGTGTTTGGTCGCCGCCGTCAGCGCCTGCACCGGCGTCATTCCGTGGTCAACCAGCGCGATCATTTCGTCGAGGACGGTTCCGCTGCCCGGCCCGTACATCTGGTCGGAACCGGCAGCCATGGGCACACCGGCACGGAGCGCGCGTGTAAAGCTGGCAAAATGCAGCACCGAGAGCTCACGGGCCTTGCGCAGCGCATATTCCGGTATATGCATCCGCTCGCCATTCTTCAGCAGGTTTTCGACGATGAACAGCGTGGGGTCCAGGTAGACATGATGGGCAATCATGAACCGTGCGGCTTCGTCATCCAGGCCCGGGCCGTGCTCGATGGAGTCCACGCCAGCCTCGAGGGCTGCCCGGATGCTCCGAAGATTTTCGGCATGTGCGGCGACCTTGAGGTTCGCCATGTGCGCCTGCTGGCAGATCACCCGCAGCTCTTCAGGTGACAGTTGCTCGGCCGTCGGCGAATCCAGCGGCGAGAGGACACCGCCTGAGGCCAGCACCTTGATGACCCGGGCGCCGTACTTGATCTGCAGGTGCACGGCCTGTTCGGCATCCGTCGGCGAATTGACGAATCCGTGCAACGGCGTGTAGAGCGTCTGCAGCGGGAACTCTGCCGGCAAATCGAAGAAATCGCCGTGGCCGCCGGGAATCGTCAGGGCATGGCCGGCCGGAACGACATGCGGTCCTGGGATGGTTCCCTCTTCGATCGCCTTGCCCAGAGCGACATCCACGAAATCGTTCGATCCAAGCACCCGAACCGCAACGACGCCGAGCGAGAGGGCATAGGCCATCGCCCGCGAAGCCCGCAGCGTCGCCAGCGGGGTTGAGGGGTGGCTCAGCCAGGGCCCCGTCCAGAGATGAATGTGTGCGTCGAGCAAGCCGGGCAGCACGGTGTAGCGGGAAAGGTCGATCTGCTGGGCACCTGCCGGGACGGGCACATTCTGGCCCACCTGAGTGATCTTGCCGTTTTCCACAACGATGGCCGCGTTTTCAAGCGGCGGCTTTTCGGTGTCGTAGATGAGTTTGCCGCACTTCAGGTAGAGGGTTTTCGCCGTCGGGCCCGCCCACGCGTGCAGGCCCGCCAGGGCGACCCCGAGGACCAGGATGCGCAGCCAGGTTTTCATGCGGTTTCCTCCTTCCGGTCCGGTTTCCGCGGGGGAGCTTAGGCGGGAGCGGTGCGGTCGTCAAACGGAATGATCGCCTGCACCCGGGGCACCCGAAGCCGGTGTCGCGTCGGGAAGCTCGCGCAGCCTGGCAAGCCGCCGCCCGGCTTCCTCCAGCAGATCGAGCGTCTTGCAGAACGCAAACCGAATTTGCTGCTGCCCGTCGGCGGGCCGGGCATAAAAGCTCGAGCCCGGCACGGCCGCCACGCCGATGTGCTCGACCAGATACCGCGCAAAGGCCACGTCGTCGGTATACCCGAAGCCCGAGATATCGGTCATGACGTAATACGCGCCCTGGGGAACCCAGCAGCGGAAGCCCGCATGCTCAAGCAGCGGAATCAGCACGTCACGGCGCCTCTGATAATCTGCCGCCAGCCTCTGGTAGTAACTCGCGGCCAAACGCAGGGCGACCGCCGCAGCTTCCTGCAACGGTGCAGGGGCACCGACGGTTAGAAAGTCGTGCACTTTGCGGATGGCGGCCGTGATGTCGGCCGGTGCGATGCACCACCCGATTCGCCATCCCGTCACGCTGTAGGTTTTCGAGACGCCGTTCACCACCACGGTTCGAGGGCGCAGTGCGGGCAACGCGGCCGGCGAGCAGTGCGTCCGGCCGTCGTAGACGATCGCCTCGTAGATTTCGTCCGTAATCAAAAGCGCGCCCCAGCGCTCGCACAGCGCGCCGATGTAGCGCAATTCGTCCGGTGTAAAGACCCGGCCCGTGGGGTTGTGCGGTGTGTTCAACACCACGGCCCGCACCGCCGGCCCAAAAGCGGCGGCCAGCTCGGCAGGATCGAACGACCAGTCGGGCGGATGCAGGCGCACGTAGCGCGGGCGCGCGCCGCACAGAATCGCATCGGGACCGTAATTTTCATAGAAAGGCTCGAAGATGATGACTTCGTCTCCTGGATCCACCACAGCCAGAAGTGTGGCGATCATGGCTTCGGTCGCCCCGCAGCAGACGGTGATCTCGGTTTCCGGATCAACGGGAGCGCCGTAGACGGTACTGTAGCGTTCTGCAATGGCCTCGCGGAGAGAGCGGGCGCCCCACGTGATCGAATACTGATTGCAATCTTCGGCGATGGCGCGGCACGCCGCCAGCTTGACTTCCTCCGGCGCCGGGAAATTGGGAAATCCCTGGGCCAGATTGATCGCTCCGTACCGCATGGCCAGCCGCGTCATCTCGCGAATCACCGACTCGGTAAACCGGGCCGATTTGGCAGAAACGCGAGGGCGATTCTGCGGAGACTCCATCCTCATCGCAACTCCCTGTAAAGGGCCCGGTAGATCCGGGCCGTGGCGAGAACGGTCTTTACATACTCCTGCGTTTCGCTAAACGGAATGGACTCCACGAACTCTGCAGCGTCGGTTCCCCTCCCCTGCTTCTTCCAGGCTGCAATCCGGGTTTCCCCGGCATTATAGGCTGCCAGCGCCAGCTCCAGAGTGCTGTAGCGCCGCAGCAGGGACGCCAGATGGAGACATCCGATCCGAAGGTTGAAGTCGGGATCCCTCAGTCGGCTTTCGCTGTAGGTGAGGTGCAGGCGGTGGCTCCAGCTTGCAGCCGTCGAGGGCAGCACCTGCATCAACCCGACCGCACCTGCTGCTGAGACAGCTTCGGGGTCGAAGCCGGATTCCTGGCGGATCACCGCTGTCACCAGAGCCGGATCGAGACCGGCACGGCGTGCCCAGCGCCGAACGGGGATGGCGTCGGGCAGTGGATAAACCAGCCGCCAGACCCAGAGAGGAAGCTCGCCTAGAGGCCGGGCTTCGACGTCTGCAACCACCTCTCGCACCAGACGCGCAGCCGCCATATAGCGCTCGGCCCCGGCAGCAGCGCGGGCAGTTTCCAGCAACAGCCCGGGCACAGCATGCTGCTCTGCCGCCTGTCGCAGTTCGAGATAAGCTGACTGATCGAAAGCAATCATCTGCAGCGCCCGGGCACGCTCCTCGACCGGTCGCAGGAAGGCCGGGAGAGTGCCCACCGGCAGCCGAACCGGCGCAGGCCGCCGAAGAGCACTCAGCACTGCCGGATCCCGAACCGGGGAAAGCCCAAGCCGGCGAAGCCGTCGCTCTGCCTGGATGGTCCAGTAACTGTGCGGGAACCGCTCCCGCAGTTTGCGGTAGTAGGCCCGGGCTTCAGCCCTACGATTTTGCTGCTCGGCCAGCCGCCCCAGCCAGTAAAGGGCGTCCGGAATGAACGGTGAATCAGGGAACCGCCGCAGGTGATCTTGCAGACGCGCGCCCGCATCGGCCCTTCCCTGCTGCAACATTGCCCAGGCCACGCGCCAGTCCGCACGAGCCGCATCGGGTGCTGCGGGATTGATTTCGACGATGCGCGCGTAGAACCGCGCCGCCTGCGGCCAGTCCAGATCTGTCCAGTAAGCAGCCGCGGCCACATTGAGAGCACGAAGCGCCCAGGGTCCACGGGGATCAGCCTGGACGGCCTTTTCCACTGCATCGAGCATCGCCGGGCGATTCCCGGCCATACGGTAGAGAACAGCCATGGTGGCCCAGCGCTCGGCTTCAAGTGCAGGCGGAAGCGGCGCCAGCGCCAGCAAGGGAGCGGCTGTCCCCGACTGGTAGGCCTGACACTGGGCGATTCGCAGCCGTGAGCGGTCGGCCTCGGCTCCGCCTGCGGCCGCAATCGCCTCCCACTCGCGCGCAGCCGAAGCGTAGCGCCGATTCTCGTAAAGCTGCTCGGCCCGGTAGATGCGATCGGCAAGTGGCGGCGGGGCCGGTGAAATGCCCAGAGCCTGCAACCGTTCCAGGGCTGCACCGGCCTGCTCGGCAGCCGCCGTGATCGGAAAGCGCAAGTAAACCCGCTGGTAGGCCTCTGCTGCACCGGCGAGGTTGCCCGTTGCTTCCTCTAGCTTTGCGAGCGCTATCAGCAACGCGGGCGAGGACCATGCGCGCGGTTCCTGGCGCAGCAGCCTGGCGGCCGCTGTTGCCCTTGCCGTTTGCAGGGCTGCGCTGGCGTACAGTTCGAGCGCCTGCTCCCGCATTGCAGAAGAAGGAAATTGCCGCAGGAACCGCTCGAGGATTTCGACGGCAATTGTCTGAGAACCCAGCGCCGCTGCAGCCTGCGCCTGCCAGTAAAGAGCGTAATCCTGCAGGATGGGATCCTGTTCTCCCAGCTGAAACAGCGTGAGTGCCTGCTGATAGTCACCGCGCCGGTAAGCGTAGTAACCGCACGCGAGCGCAGCCCGTGCCTTCCACGGCTGCGGCCATCTCGCCGATAGCCGCAACAGTTCGCGAAAAGCCGGGAGGCCAGTCTGCGTATCGGACTTCGCCAGACGCCTGGCCAGCACCCGGAGCAGGGCCGGAGCGGAGGAACGCGAAGCCAAACCTGGTTTTTTCGATTGTGCAGGTGCGGGGCGAGCTCGAGACCGCGAACCCGGTACCGGCTTTTGGCTCTGTGCCGGCAGGGCGAGGACAAACGATACGAGGATTACCGCAAGCAGTTGCTTTTCAGTGCCGGCCCGGAGAAAGGATGTTAATTTCCGCATGCGAGCCTTCTGTGGTACTCATGCCTACTGTACAGACGTGCCGAACTGTGGTCCACGCCTGTTCGGCTGAGGGTTGACCGGATGGGGCGTTAGGGCTACGCTGTCATTAAGGGGGCGAAACGGATTCGACGGAAGTGACGAGCTGTCCGAAGGCATGCCGGGTGCCGTCTGCCCGTAAACAGGCGGGAACCAAAAACTGCCAACTCTCCGTTGGCTCTGGCCGCTTAATTTAAGCGACCCGTCTCTCCGGACCCCGCCTGCAGGTCCGGAATGAGGCGTCGAAGCGCAGGCTAGCCGTTGCGCCGTGGTCCCAGGTACAACGGCGAAATCTCTGGGGCTAGTCGGTGGCGTTTCTTGCCGGTTCTGAGCGCCGCCGATGAAAACGACGGAACCGGATAAGCATGTAGGCTTCGGACGGTGAGGCTTCACGGACGGGGGTTCGACTCCCCCCGCCTCCACCATTTTTGCCTCCAGCTCCACGATCAGTTCCCTCCCGATCCTGCCGGACGATGCCAACCAGATCTCCGTGTGTCTTCTCCTGGACAGTCTTGACTGCAAAGGGCGACGGGCTATGCTGATGGCGCAGCGTACCATCTCAACGGAGGAACCAGCCAATGAACGACCGTGCGGCGTTCCGGGCGATCTTGCTCGGTGCAGGTTTTCTGGCTCTTACGGCTCTCAGCCTGACTGCCGCGGCGCAAGCCCCGCAGGACAAAAGCAAGCGGCCGAGCCCGCCCGCTCAGGCGGTTTGCCATTTCAGCGATGGGAAGACGATTACGGTGGATTATTCCAGCCCGCGCATGCGCGGCCGGAAGATTTTCGGCGGGCTGGTACCGTACGGCCAGGTCTGGCGGACAGGGGCCAACGAAGCTACGACTTTCGTCACCGATGCCAACCTCGAAGTCGGTGGGAAACCCGTTCCGGCCGGCCACTACACCCTGTTCACCATCCCCGAGCCGGACCACTGGACGCTGATCATCAGCAAGAAAACTGGAGAATGGGGCATTCCCTATCCCGGCGAATCCTATGACCTGCTGCGGGTCGGCATGGAGGTTGAAAAGCTTTCGGCACCGGTCGAGAATTTCACCATCTCGTTCGAGTCTTCCGGCAATACCTGCACGATGCACTTCGACTGGGAAACGACGCGCGCCAGCATTCGGATTGTCGAGAAGCCCTGACCGGGGGCACTGGTACCGGCTGCAGGCGGAGGAGCCTGCTTCGGCGCGAAGCAGCCCGGCTAAAACATCAGCTTGACCGCCAGTTCGATTCCGCGGGGTCCCCCGCCGCCAAGGAAGGGATTGCCTATGCCGACATCGCCCGTGGCCAGCAGCGGGTAGAAGCCGATGCCGCGTCCGCTGGGTGCAATGCCGTTGAAGGCGGGATCGGCGATGAAATTGGGCAACAGCGGGCTGGCGAAGTTGGGATGGTTCGGCAGGTTGTAAATGTTGGCGCGAATCTGCAGATTGACCTCTTCGGTCAGGCGCGTGTCCTTGAAAATGGAAAAATCGAACTGCCGGAAATCCGGGCCGCGCAGTGCATTTCTTCCCAGACTGCCAAAGTGGCGTGTTCCCGGAATGCAGTTGGTGTCGCTAACCCCGAGGCCATCGAGCTGGCAGGGCACGCGGAAGTTGCTGAGATCGAGGAAGCGTGAAGGGTCGCCGCTGGTCCGAATCTGTGCCCCGGGGACGACGTCGGGCCGCCCAAAGCCCTCGCCGCTCCCGTCGTAGTCACCTTCGAAGAAGTAGTTCAGCCCGAACGGCTGGCCTCCCTGCAGCGTCAGAATGCCGTCGATTCCCCAGCCGTGGGTCAGTCGGGGCCAGCGATGGCCCAGAGCCGGCAGATGGTAGACAAAATTCCACACCAGTCGCTGCCGGATGTCGAAGCTGGAATTACCCTTTTCCAGTGAGGGGAGCTGGCTGTTGTTGGGCTGCGCCTGATTGGGTACGAAATCTTCCCCGTCGCTGGCATTGTCAATGGCGTGCGACCACACATAATTGAGCTGGGAATCCAGACCGTGCCAGCTCCGCACGCGAAAGCTCACCTGAAGGGAATGGTAGTAGGACGAGGCCGAGCTTTCTTCGTAGTTCAAATAGAAGAAATCTTGCGTGAGCGCCCGCGGCACACTGAAGCTGTTGATGCAGTTGCACTGCAGATCGGCAGCAGTGATCGCTGCCTGTGACGGCTGGTTCAAATCGCGGAACCGGAAGAGCCGGCGGCCCAGCGAACCCACGTAGGCCACCTGGAGCGAAGCGGCCGAACCGAATGCCTGCTCGATGTTGAGATTGAAATTCTGCATGTAGGGCGTACGGATGTGGCGATCAAAAGCGAAGAAATCTCCCACGGGAACGAACGAGGTGAATACCGGCCGGTTTGGCACGATCTGTCCGACCGGTGCGCCCAGACGAATCGCCGTATTAGCCGGTCCGATGCCCGCATAGGCTGGCCCGGGGCAAAAGATGCAGTTGAAGGGCAGATGGCCCAGGACGAAATCCTGGGAATAGGCATCGAAGAAGATGCCGTAGCCGCCCCGGAGCACGGTGCGGCTGCGCCCCGTGAGATCCCAGGCAAAGCTAAACCGTGGCGCCACGTCCTTGAAGTCGGGCTGATAAAGCCGATGGAGACCGGGGCTGCCCACGCGCAGCAACTGCCCGCTGGCCGGCAGAAAATTGAACAGCACATCGTGCTTTTCGTTGATCACGCCGTAGAGGTCCCAGCGCAGCCCGTAGTTCACCGTCAGCCGGCTGGTCCAGCGGAAGCTGTCCTGGGCGTAGATGCCGAAATTGTTCTCGAAGGTATTGCGGTTGCTGTCGCCGGCGGTGATCCCTCCACCGCTGACGATGCCCTGTAGAAAATCCTCCAGACTGTCGAACCGAAGGGTGCCGCGAAAGTTGGGGTCGAAGATCTGTGAGATCGAGGTGCGACGAAACTCGAAACCGAACTTCCAGTCGTGCCGCCCCTGTTTCCAGGCCAGGTCGTCCACGAACTGCCAGTTGGTATCCACGCGCTGCCGCGGCACGCTGCTGGTGGCGCCGAGTGCCGCGAAGCCACCCGAGGCCCCACCCACAATGATTTTCGGGAGGCCAAAATCGCGCGGGCTGGCGCCCGTGACCAGACCGATCGAAGCGGGATCGAAGTGGCGGTCCTGCGGGAAGAAACCCTCGGCGAAACGATTCCAGCCAAGGCGAGCTTCGTTGATCAGCGTCGGCGAAATGGTCGAGACCAGCGAGAGCGAAACGAGCTGGACACGGGTCGGCGTGATCGTGTTGAATCCCGGCAAAATCCCACCGCCCACCAGCCCCAGCGGGAAGCTCTGCGTGCTGTCGCCAATAAAGTAGCGGCCGCTCAGCAGTTCGGTTCGGCTTAACGAATAATCCAGTTTGACAATGCCGCTGCTGAGATCGTTGACAAAGGGTGCCGCCGCGGCCACATTGGGTCCGGCCGGGCAGCCCGTATCGTCCGCCGGCAGGTTTCGATTCGGACTCGGCCAGGGATGCCGCGCCAGCAGGGCTGCAATGACGGGATTGATGTTCTGCGGGCCGCCAATGCTGGCTGTCGCGATGGCCAGCGAATCGGCGCTTGGCACGCACGACAGGCTGGTCTGCGCGCCGTGTTCCTGCTGGCCTTCGTAGTTCAGATAAAAGAACAAGCGGTCGCGCACCACCGGCCCGCCAAGTGAACCGCCGTACTGGTTGTTGTGAAAGGGATTCTGCGGCGTGCCCCGGGCATTGAAGAAGTTGCGGGCGTCGAGCCAGTTGTTGCGGAAATACTCGAAGGCGCTGCCGTGAAACTCGTTGGTCCCACTCTTGGTGACGATGTTGATCACCGCCCCACCGTTGCGGCCGAATTCCGGCATGTAATTCGACAGGACGTTGAGCTCGGCAATGGCGTCGATCGGCAGCAGCGTTGCCGGATCGCCAAAGACCCCCGCTTCGTTGATGGCCGGATCGTTGCGATAGCCATCGTTCATGTCCGTGCCATCGAGCAGGAAATTGTTCGATCGCCCGCGCGCCCCGTTCATGGAAAACACACCAAAGGAGCCCGGTGAGTCCGTGATCATGTCGGGCGAGCCCGCAATTCCCGGAACCATGTAGATGAACTTCTGGTAATCGCCGCCGTTGGCCGGCAGCGTCTGGAGTTCAGTCGGACCGATCAACCCCCCGAGCACATTGGAGGTGGTCTCTACCTGCGGCAGCGTTTCGCCTGAAACGGTGACGGTCTGGGTCACGGTGCCGGGACGCAGAGTTGCATCCACCCGAACCTCGACCGCTACTTCAACCCGAATACCGGTGGCCCGAAACTGCTGAAAGCCTTCGCGATTGACCGTGACCACATAGGTCCCCACCGGCAGCTCGCTCAGACTGTAGGTCCCGTCCGGCCCCGTCACGGTACTGCGCTCGAGACCGGTGGCCACATTGCGCGCCACAATGCGCGCTTCGGGAATGGCCGCCCCCGTCGGATCCGTCACCGTGCCGACAATGCGGCCCCGGAACGTCTGCCCTCGAAGCGGAAGAACGAAGAAGACAGCCAGGACAAGCCAGCACGCCAGGCGGACAAAACCTCTCCTACACCCGCAACCACCCGATAGTTCCCCCCTCATTGTCCCCTCCCAGGGCCGGGCGATTATACACCCTCTGCAGGCCCAACAGCGCGTCGTGATCACGACCCATGGGAAGAGAGAGTGCCCAGAGGAAAAAAGATTCGCATAGAGCAAATCTGCCGGGTGATACGGCCCCGGCTGGTCAAGCTCTGCTCGACCCAATTGTTGATTCGCAGCTTTTAGGCGCGATGGTCTTCCTCGCTGCCCGGTGGGATCTCCGATCGGCACAGGTTCTTAGAAAGGTTCTGTGACAGTGGTCCCATGGTTGTAGTATTTACCCTCTGGGCAAAAAGTCTCGACCACCCGGCCCTTCTCGTGTACGCTAGTGCGTGGCTGGTGTCGGAAAATTCTCAACCGGGAGACCACCCGGGCAGCAGCACATCTGAACACGGATATTTCATGTTAGCAGGCTGCCGCACAGACCGGCGGAGCGGGCAGGGGGAGCGGGGTGCATCCAGCCCGACCCTCCCTGCCGTTTTGCTCATCATACTCTTCGCCTTCGTAATGGCGACCGTGGCCCCGGTGAATTTCAACCGCCTCCTCCACCGGTTGCTCCCTTTCCTTCCTTCCGACAAGCAGGTCCTCTCACCGCAGGATGCCGGCGCTATCGTGTGGGTGGTGCAGCAATCGGGAACCTACTACTGCTCCGACAGTGAGTTCTACGGGCAGGGTGCCGGCCAGTTCATGAAGCAGGGCGAAGCCCTGGAACGGGGCTACCAGCCGGCCCTGACGCGGTACTGCCACGACACAGGCGCAGCCGTGCGTCCTCCGGCTAATTCTTCCGTCCCACCCCGGCGCGTCGCGCCGCCAAAGCGCCCGGCTCCAGTCCCGCCGCCACCGGACATCGAATAAAAACCTCCGGTTCGGGCACAGGAGCGCTCTGCTATGATGCAGCCGAAGTGCGCAGACGAGTTCGCCTCGCAGTTCGCATCGGTTTGATCAGCCCGGCCGTATTGTTCTCTTCCCTTGCGCTATACCCGGCCTTTGTGCATCCTGGCGGAAGGCAAACGCCGCAGACCGGTTCGGCACCGCAGAGCACGATCCGGACAATCATCCTGGATGCGCCGCATGGCGGAAGCGACATGGGAGCACGCTGGCCGGGAGGCGTGACCGAGAAGAACCTTGCGCTGAACCTGACGGCTGCCGTGGCTCAACGGCTTCAGGGATCAGGCTACCGCGTAGTACTGACCCGGCGCTCCGATGCGGACCTCTCCTTCGACGATCGTGCCGCCCTGGCCAACGGCACGCGCAATGCGGTTTTTGTGACGCTGCACATCGGTTCGACGCTACCGGGGGGAAATATTTTCGTCTTTTATTACAACTTCGACCAAACAGCCGACACCCTCGCAACGCCGACCGGCCTCACTCCCTGGGCGGAGGCACAGCGCTCCTGGGCGGGATTGAGTCAGCGACTGGCGCAGCTTCTGCAGGCGGAGTTCCAGCGCACGCTCAAAACTTCCCCGGAGCTTCCCACCGCTGCTGCCGTCTACCAGCTCCGCCTGGTTGCTGCACCGGCGGTCGCCATCGAGCTCGAGGTCAGCGCGCCCGAGACTGTGCAGGGCTTTGCAGGGACTATCAGTGAAGCGCTGACACGTTCCCTGCAGGCCTTCCAGAGCTTTCTGGCTCAACCATCGCCCTCATGACCCGCCGGCTGAAGATCCTGCTCATCGTGCTTGGAGGTCTGGTCATTGCCGGCGCCGTCTATCTGGTGGGGTTGTACCCCCGGTTGCAGCGACTCAAGCAAGCGGCCACGGAGAGTCAGTCCAGCAGCACTCCGCCGGTGTCTGAGCCAGTCGAGACCGCCCGCGGGGAATTAGCCCGGGTGCGTTTGTTTCTCGTCTCGGCTACGGTTCCCGGCACCCTCGAACCGGCTGACGTTACCCTGCGCCTGCCGGCTGACCCAGGGCACCGGGCCCGCCTGCTGATCGAAGCCCTGGCCAGTACTGGACCACTGCAGCAGCGCCCGCTTCCTGCGGCGACTCATGTGCTGGAGGCCTATGCACTTTCCAACGGGCTCGTGGTGGTAGATTTTGCGCCTTCGGTCGCCTCCGATTTCCCGGCCGGCATTCTCAGCGAGCAACTGGCCGTGGAATCGCTGCGGGACACGCTCGGTGCAAACCTGCCCGAAATGCGTGCGCTCAAAATTCTGATCGGGGGTCAGGAGGCAACAACCCTGGCAGGCCACATTGACCTGACCGCGGCTTACCGGCTGGCATCAACAGAATCCCCGCAGGGATCTTTGCGGCTGGGACCGCATTGACAGGCCCGGCAGGGGTGGGCAAACTGACCCGACTGCGCTGAAATGTATCGAGAACAGGAAAGTGTCCATGGTCCGCAGTGATGGCAGGGCGCCGGAGCAGCTCCGACCGGTGCGCATCGTTCCCGATTTCATTCCCACCGCTGAAGGGAGTGTCCTGATCGAGATGGGGCGGACACGCGTGGTGGTCACCGCCTCGGTCGAGGAAGGAGTGCCGCAGTTTTTACGCGGGACCGGCCGTGGCTGGGTCACCAGCGAGTACGGCATGCTGCCACGGGCCACCGAGCAGCGCACACCGCGCGAGATTACCCGCGGCCGCGTCTCCGGGCGGACGCTGGAGATTCAACGCATGATCGGCCGGGCGCTGCGCGCCGTCACCGATGCGGCCGCCCTGGGTGAGCGCACGGTCTGGATTGACTGCGACGTGCTCCAGGCCGACGGCGGAACACGTACGGCCTCGATCACCGGCGGCTTTGTGGCGCTGGCGCTGGCATTCGAGAAACTGGTCGCGGCAGGCATTCTTCCAGCGGTCCCGCTGCTGGACTCGGTCGCGGCGATCAGTGTAGGTATCGTGGACGATGTCCCCGTCCTCGATCTGAACTACGAAGAAGATTCCCGCGCCCAGGTGGATATGAATGTCGCACTGACCGGGCGCGGGCAAATGGTCGAAGTGCAGGCGTCGGCCGAAGGACGGCCCTTTTCTCGCCAGGAGTTTGAAACCCTGCTGGAGCTGGCCCGCCGCGGCATCGAACAGCTCCAGCAGCATCAACAGGCCCTGCTGCACATGCGCTTCCCCTCCCATGCACGCTAGGCTCTGGCTGGCCACGACCAATGCCGGTAAAGTGCGGGAGTATCGGGCACTGGCGGCTACTGCAGGCCTGATCCTCGAGACACCCCCGCAGATGGCCCGTCTGCCCGCTTTCCCTGAAGATGCACCCACATTCGCTGAAAACGCAGCGGGAAAAGCCCTCCATTACAGCCGACTGCTGGAAGCACCGGTGCTGGCAGAGGATTCCGGGCTGGTCGTTCCTGCGCTAGGCGGTGCTCCCGGTCCGCGCTCGGCGCGCCTGGCGGGACCCGGGGCCAGCGACGCAGACCGCATTCAAAAGCTGCTCGAGCTGCTCAGGGCAAGGGCGGACGCCGACCGTAGCGCCCGCTTCGTATGCGTGCTTGCCCTGGCAGAAGGCGGCAAGATTCGGGCCGTCTTTTCTGATTTCGTGGCCGGTCGGATTCTAGAGGCGCCGCAGGGGGAGAGCGGGTTTGGTTACGACCCGATCTTCTGGTACGAGCCTCTGGGGCGTAGCTTCGCCCAGCTCAGCCTCGAGGAGAAAAACGCGGTGAGCCATCGCGGCCGGGCGTTCCGCAAGCTGGCCGCGTTTTTGAAATCCCCCGCGGCGGTGCTGGAGTTTTAAACCAACGGCGCTGTGCTATAGTCGCACGGACGGCGATGGCGCGGATCAGGGCTGCCAAAACCACGGCAACGCAGACGGCAAAAGCCAGGAAGGTGAACCGCCTGCGGGGAACCCACCCTGCCCGTGTGCAGGCCATCCTCGAAGCTCTCGACCGTGCCTATCCCAATGCCACCTGCGCCCTGCGTCACCGCAACCCCTACGAACTGCTGGTGGCGACGATCCTTTCTGCCCAGTGCACCGACGAGCGGGTCAATCAGGTCACTCCGGCGCTGTTTCGCAAATACCCTACTCCGCAGGCTCTGGCGGCCGCCGATCAGCGCGAACTCGAGCAGGAAATCCGGCCGACAGGCTTCTATCGCAACAAGGCCCGGTCGCTGATCGGCGCGGCCCGGGCCATTGTGGAACGCTTTGGAGGCGAAGTTCCCCGCCGGATGGAGGATCTCATCACGCTACCCGGCGTTGCCCGCAAGACCGCCAACGTGGTGCTGGGAACGGCTTACGGGATCGCCTCCGGCATCGTGGTGGACACGCATGTGCAGCGCGTCGCGCGTCGGCTCGACCTGACCCGAAACACCAAACCCGACAAGATCGAGCAGGACCTGATGAAGATCATCCCCCGCGACCGCTGGATCATCTTCTCGCATCAGTTGATCTGGCACGGCCGAAAGGTGTGCCGGGCGCGCAGGCCGCTGTGTCACGAATGCGTGCTCGAGCGGCTCTGCTATTCAAAGGACAAAACCGTCTAGAATCCTCGTGAGCTTCCTGGCCGGCTGTTACAATCCAACTGTTGGGCTCACACACGGGGCGTAGCGCAGCCTGGTAGCGCGCCTGCCTTGGGCGCAGGAGGTCCGGGGTTCAAATCCCCGCGCCCCGACCAGTCCTTCGTAGAGTCCCCTGCGGCACCGGCCTGCTGTGGACACGGGGACCCGGTGGCGTTTCGCACTTGTAAGGGAGAAAGAACGGATTGCGATGCAACGGCGCAGCCTCGGCAAAACCGGAATGGAGATTTCTGTTCTGGGCCTGGGCACCTGGGCCATGGGCGGTGGCAACTGGGCATTTAGCTGGGGTCCTCAGGACGACAGCGCCTCCCTGGCCACGATGCGGCGTGCTCTCGAGATGGGCATCAACTGGATTGACACAGCCCCCGCCTACGGTCTGGGGCATGCGGAAGAAGTAGTCGGGCGTTTTCTGCGCGAGCTGCCTCCTTCCCGGCGGCCTTTCGTGTTCACCAAATGCGGGCTGCTGTGGGACGAGCGCAACCGGATGGCGGAGCTGCGACGCGTGCTGCGTCCGGAAAGCATTCGCAAAGAGTGCGAGGCCTCGCTGCGGCGGCTGGGCGTAGAGTGCATAGATTTGTATCAGTTCCACTGGCCCGACGAAACCGGCACGCCTGTCGAAGAATCGTGGCAGGAAATGATCCGGCTGCAGCAGGAAGGCAAGGTGCGGGCCATCGGCGTGTGCAATTTCGACGTCGCTCTGCTCGAGCGCTGCGAACGCCTGCGCCATGTGGACTCGCTACAGCCACCCTTCTCTTTGATCCGGCGCGAAATCGCCGCCGCGGAGCTGCCCTGGTGCCGGCAGCACGGCACCGGCGTGATTGCCTACAGCCCTCTGCAATCGGGCCTGCTCACCGAGCGATTCTCCGTGGAACGGCTGCAACAATTGAGTCCGGACGACTGGCGCCGGCGCGGGGCGGAATTTCAGCCGCCGCGGCTGCAGAAAAACCTTGCCCTCCGAGACGCCCTGCGGCCGATTGCTGCTCGCCACCAGACGAGTGTCGGGGCCGTGGCCATTGCCTGGGTGCTGGCCTGGCCCGGTGTAACAGGCGCGATCGTTGGTGCGCGAACTCCCGAGCAGTTGCAGGACTGGATCGGCGCGGGCGAGCTGCGGCTTGAAGACCAGGACTTGGACGACATTGCCCGGGCGATCGAGCAAACCGAAGCCGGTCAGGGCCCTGTGCGGCCTCGCTGAGTTCCTGTCGTTGTTTCAAGGCTTGACCGTCAGCCGAATTTCCTGCGTATTCCAGCCCCGCACTGCGAGCACCAGCGGCCCCGGAGGTGGTTGCCGGGGCAGGCGCACCGTAAGCTGTCGGCTTTCACCGGGCAGCATGCAGATGAAGTTGTCCTCCCAGAACACCGGCCCGAATTCCCTGCCATCAGGGCCAAGCAATCGCGCCTGAATCAGGAAGGCCAGCACGGAGGATGGGTTGCGCAGCCGCACCCGCCACTGCCAGGCCCGGGCGGCATGGATCGGCTGCACGGTTGCCTCCAGACGCGCAGGCGGCAATCTGGAAAGTGCAGTGAAATCGGCGTAGGCAACGGTGGGAGTCCAGTCGTACCGCGCATGCTCGAAATCGCTCACGTCGCTGCGGGCAGATAGCCAGTAAACATTCCGGCTGATCGTCCGGCCGGTACTCTCTTCAAGCCGGAGATCGAGAAATGCGAGCGCGTCGGTCAACGGCGGCAGATGCGTGAGAAAAACGACCTGATCCGGTCCGATGCTCAGCCCCCGTTCGAGCCGCCAGCGAGGCCGGGAGTCAGACCCGAGTACCGTGACCCGCGCGCGAAGGTGCTGGAGTGAACGCATCGCAGCGTTGCTCACGACCACAGCGTTGTCGCCGTAATCGTATTGAATATGCACCAGCTCGTTTGCCTTCCGCGCGCCATAGAAGCCGCCTGCCGGCAACAGGTAGTAGTCATAGAGGTGCCAGATCAACGACGGCCACGCGTTGTTGAGCATCCACTGGATGATTCCCGTCGCCCGATACCGCGCTGCAGCGTAGGCCTCGAACATCGCCCGCTCGGCCTCATAGGTCATCGCCTGTGCCTTGCGAAGGTAATCAGCGAGCGATGTCGGTGGGCCGTAGCGGGCGGCCAGCGCACGGTTGAACACGTCGAGTGTCTGAAACCTGCCACCGCCTGCATGGAAGTTCCACACTGTATCGATCGGCCAGAGATGATCGGCCGGCAGGAACCGCTGCAGGCTATCAAGGGGCGGAGGTGCCGGCCCCGGGCTGGTCTCGGTATTGAACCCGAAGGCACCACCGCGCTGGCGGTCGAGCGCCCAGTAATTCGGCGGAACCCAGTTGTAGGGGCCCGTCATCTTGACTCCGGTCGGTCCGGAGACTTCCGTTGGACGTGCGGTCGCCGAGGAGAGCACGGCGCCCGCCCAGTGCAATTCGTCCAGAATGCGCAGGTACAGGCGCTCAACCGGCGGGGGAGGAGGATTGTCGCTGCCGTTCAGCCAGACCAGCAGGCTGGGATGCCGGCGCAGCCGCAGAATCTGGCTGCGCAGCGATTCGCCGGCAATATCCATGTCTTCGCGGGTCCACTCGGACCATCGTTCCCAGTGATCGCAGCAACACCACCCGGCCAGCACCAGCAGGCCCAGGCGATCAGTGAGATCGAAAAAATCTTCGTCGGCCAGCTTCCCCTCGAGCCGCACAGCGTTCAAACCGAGGAAACGGGCGTACTCGAGTTCGTGCTGTTCCCGCTGCCGTGAAAACCGCAGCAGCATGTCGGGAGCCCAGCCCGCCCCGCGGATAAACACGCGGCGGCCGTTGATCCAGAATTCGCGGGCGCCGGCCTCGTTGATCCGGCTCGTGACTTCGCGCAACCCGACCCACATCTGATGGCGGTCGGAGATGCCGCCTGCAGTGCGAAACTGCAGCCGAAAGCGGTAAAGATCAGGGCGCCCCAGCGGCCAGGGCCACCACAGTCGGGGCCGCAGCAGGCGGAGCTGCGCAAACGCATCGGGCGTGAAGCGCACCGTGCGTTCCTCCCGCGCAGCTAGAAGCACCCGCTGGCCAAAACGAATGCTCCCGATGCTGCCCTCGAGCACACCGCTCACCGGCCGGCGGTCGAGATTGTGAACCACCGCGGTGACCACAAGGTCCGCCCGCAATCGCCGCCCGCGCCTGAGTGTGACCTCCACGTACGGATCGCGGATGGCCACCGGACCCGTCGTCGTCCAGTACACGCTGCGCCACAGGCCCATGTTCTTGTCCGGTGGCGCCGGGTTCCAGTCCACCCAGCTCAGGGCCAGATCTCGCTCGGTCGGGGCTTCGACCAGGACCGCCAGAGCGTTCAGGGCTCCCCAGCGCACCAGCGGCGTCACCTCGAAGCGATAGCTGCGAAACGTGCCCGCCACTTCCCGCCGGTTTGCGACCAGACGGCCGTTGAACCAGATCTCGGCCCGGTAGTTGATGCCGTTGAAATTCAGCCACAGGTGCCGTCCGCTCAACTGCGCCGGAACCGAAAACTCCACCCGGTACCACCAGGGCACACGAAACGGGCTCGAGGCCGACATGGGCAGGTTCGAGAAATTTGCTCCGATGGGGTACTCCGTGCCCGGAATGGCCCGCAACTGCATCCCGAAGTAGGGATCGGGATACCTCCGGTTCGCCACCAGCACCGCCAACACCGTGGACGGGACTCTGGCAGGTAACCAGCCGCGGGTATCGAATCCTGGCTGTGAAATCTGCTCGCCCGTCGCCGCCACCTCCGCCGAGGATTGCAGACGCCATCCCTCGCGGAGAAACACTTTATGAGCTTCGGTTCCATCTGCCGGCCCCGGTCGCTCTACAGCGCCGCTTTGACCCCAGGCCACCCCGCAGAGCAGCACCGCCGTTGCGGCAGCGCCTACGACCATCTGAAGCAGAGCTGCGGGGACTGCACGAAGAATTTCGTATGCGGCTGCTCGCATCACTTCTGGCCCACGGCCTGCTTGCACAGCACCTCCGAATTTTCGTGTGCTGAAGGCTAGCGTTGAGGTCCGGGCTGCAGTTCGGCGATCACGGCCTGCACGACGTCGCGGATATGCTCCGCGGCGTTCCGGTAGGCTTCCAGATCGCCACCACCGGGGTCTTCCACGTAGTGATTGCGCAGCAGCGACCCCCAGTCTCGGTTCGGGTCGAGCCGGCGGAGGCGCTCGATCACCTCGGAAGCAGGCCGACCGCTCAGATTGACGACCAGATTTACTTGCTCGAGCGGCACTTCGCCAAACCCTTTGGAATACTGGCCTTCAAAGTCCAGCCCAAATTCCGGCGCCACCTGCCGGATTCCCGAGCTCAGCACGCCGGCAGGCTCCAGACCCGCACTGTAAGCCCTGAAAATGCCGCGGCCGAGTTTTCGCCCGAATGCCTCGGCAAGCTGACTGCGGCAGGAATTGCCCACACAGACAAACAGCACTCCGGGCAAACGCCGGTCGGATCCTTCAGAGGCCATCGGTGATGATTTTCAGAAAATACTGGTGAACCAGAGGATCGGCGGTCAACTCGGGATGGAAGGTTGCGGCCAGCAGCCGGCCCTGCCGGACCAGGACTGGGCGGTCCTCGCGCCAGGCCAGCGCGGTCACCCCGGGACCCGTCTGCTCGATCACGGGGGCACGGATGAACACCATTTCCAGAGGTTCGTCGCGCAGCGCTGTCCGTCCAATGACAACCGTACTTTCAAGCTGCCGCCCGTAGGCATTGCGCACGACCGTGATATCCATCAATCCCAGCGAGGGCTGTTGCGGATTTCGTACCTCGCGTGCCAGCAGAATTGCTCCCGCACAGGTGCCGAAAATTGCCAGTCCCTGGCGGGCACGCTCGGTGATCGCCTGGGCCAGACCCTCCTCGGTCAGGAACTGCAGCTGTGTGGTGCTCTCCCCGCCGGGCAGAATCAGCCCCTCCAGCCCTTCGAGCTGGGAAGACCGACGAACCAGGACCGGCTCAGCACCAAGCTGCTGCAGGCGCGCGGCATGCGCCTGAAAATCTCCCTGCACGGCCAAAATGCCAATTTTCACCGGAATCACCCCGTGAACGATGGCAGCTTACCAGCCGCGCGTCTGGAGCAACTGCTTTTCCTCGAGCTGCCGCACATCCAGACCGCGCATGGCCTCGCCCAGTTCTGCCGAGGCTTCGAGCACCGCCTGCGGGTCGTTGTAGTGGGTCGTGGCCTTGACGATCGCGCGGGCTCGCTTTTCCGGATCGGCGGACTTGAAAATACCGGAGCCCACGAACACGGCTTCTGCGCCGAGCTGCATCACCAGCGCGGCATCTGCCGGCGTTGCAATCCCGCCGGCCGAGAAATTCGGCACAGGAAGGCGCCCGTGTCGGGCCACCCAGCGCACCAGCTCCAGTGGCGCCCCCATCTGCTTGGCCGCCGCGACCAGTTCATCGTCGCGCAGAGTGGTCAGGCGACGGATTTCACCGGTGATGGCCCGCAGATGGCGCACGGCCTCCACGATATTGCCTGAGCCCGCTTCGCCCTTGGTCCGGATCATTGCCGCGCCTTCGGCAATCCGCCGCAGGGCCTCGCCCAGGTTCCGCGCCCCGCAGACGAAGGGCACACGGAAGTCGTGCTTCCAGATGTGGTTTTCTTCATCGGCCGGCGTGAGCACTTCGCTCTCGTCAATGAAATCCACCTCCAGGGCTTCGAGCACCTGGGCTTCGGCAAAGTGCCCGATTCGTACCTTGGCCATCACCGGGATCGAGACGGCATCCATGATTTCCCGGATGATCTTGACCGACGCCATGCGGGCCACGCCGCCTTCGCGGCGAATATCAGCAGGCACGCGTTCGAGCGCCATGACTGCACAGGCACCGGCGGCTTCGGCAATGCGAGCCTGCTCGGGCGTGGTCACGTCCATAATGACCCCGCCCTTGAGCATCTCGGCCAGGCCCACCTTCACCCGCCACTGCGGATTCTCCAGAAAGCTCAATCCTTCGCTCATGGCCTTCCCTCCCAGCAGTGTAGTTTAGCGCGGACGGAAGGGTGACAGGAGTGGCCCACGATGGCGCGCTTCGAGACGCGGGGTGCGCCGCGGAGTCCAGCTTGCAACCGGCCGCTTCAGTGGGCCGCTGCCGGCGCTCTGGACTCTTCCTCGCTTCCCAGACGTTTTTCGAGCTTTTGCCGGAGCTCGGCGGGAGTGTTCGGGTGCCGCGCGATCAGCGACCACAGGATGACGCTGCGCTCCTGGGCCAGGCGCGCCAGGGTTTCGGCATCGGTGTGCGGATGCCGCGCGATATTTTCCCGGAGGAGCGCCGAAGGATGACGCGCCAGCCGCCGGAGAGTCTCCGGAGCTGTGTTGGGGTGCTGGCTGATCAGGCGCAGCAACATCAGATCGGCTGCGGGCGCCTCGCGCGCCATCCGGTCCAGCGCCGCTGCCGGGGTGTCAATCCGCAGTGCGGCGGTAATTTTCTCGTCGTAGGATGGGTTCAACCGATCCAGTTCCAGCGTCCGCGCATAGATCATGGCTTCCAGCATGCGGACTTCCTGCGTGCGCTGGCTGCCTGCCGGCAGGGTTCGCTCGATGGAATCGAGCACACGCAGCAGGCAGTCTCGTTCGGTAAAAATCACCAGGGAATCGCGCCGCCCCTGGCGCACGGCCTTCTGACGCGCGCGGCGTTCGGCGCGCCTGCGGCGCGACTGCTGTGGCTTGACCATGAGGGCCTCACGGAACAATCCCAACTGCTCGGACAAGTCCTTCGAACTCATCGTGCCCCACGTAGAGCGATTCCGGGGTCAGCGCCGCACCCGCTTCCAGCACCTGCTGCAGATGCCGGGCCGCCACCGCGATCTTTTCCTCTCGTGTGAGGTACCGGTGGGCTCGCTGCCAGCTCTGCAGAGCATCGCCGGAAAGCGCCACCACGACGTCTTCCCCTTCCTTCCCCACGGCGAAAAAGTACAGCTCGGGCTCGTCGCCCGCCATCAGGGTCGCCGCCCTGACGAACCGGACTTCTGTGACGTCTCCCGATGGCAGGCGGACGAGGAAGCGCTCTTCGTCGCCGTCCTGGATCACCGCCGCCATTATCAAGAGAGCGTGCGGAGAAGCTAGAGGGGTGCGCGGGAATTTACCGTGACAGCTATTAACGTCGCAGTAAACCCGTGCCCCCGATACTCCCGCGTTACGAGAAAGAAAGGCAACACCCCTGGCCCGGCCTTCCCCAAAACGCTATGCTGAACTCTCCATGACCGCCTTCGAAGAACACCGCGAAGAACTCGAATATTACGAAACCATGATGGGACGCCAGCGCGGACGACTGGCAGTCAGCCTCGACCGCGTCACTCAGGCCCTGGTGCTGATCGGCCAGCACGCCGTTTACTGCCGCTCGACGCGCTACCCGGACCGGCCCGCGCTGGATATCGAACTGGTGCAACGGGAACTGGCAAAGGCCAAGGAACTGATTCAGAGCGTGATGGAGGACCTGCGCGCCCGTTCCCAGCCCGAATGATTGGCTGGTCGGTCACAAACCCTGCAGGAACGGGTTCGTTTCTTTTTCGATCCCCAGGGTGGTGGCGGGGCCGTGCCCCGGATAGACGCGGGTGTGGTCTGGTAGGACCAGGATCTTCTCGCGCAAAGACCGCATGAGCTGCTGAAACGACCCGCCCCAGAGGTCCGTCCGGCCAACACTGCCGGCAAACAGTGTATCGCCGGCGAGCAACCGCGGCACCTCGAGCAAGCCCTGCGTGTCGGATGGCATCAGCAAACAGAGGCTCCCAGGAGAATGGCCTGGCGTGTGCAGCACGGTGGCCTGGAGACGACCCCAGCGGAGGACTTCCCCGTCCTTCAGGAACCCGTCGATGCGGGTCTGTTCGGGCGGTGGCATTCCGATCCACCGGGCCTGTTCGGGCAGCGCCGCGTACAGCTCGGCATCAGCCCCGTGCATGAGCACCGGTGCTCCGGTTTCCTTCTGCAGTCTCGCCAGCCCGCCGACGTGGTCAATGTGCGCGTGGGTGCTCACGATGGCGCAGACTTTCAGGCGATGGCGCTGTAGAAGCTCCAAAACGCGGCCCACTTCATCGCCGGGGTCCACAACCAGCGCCTCACCGGTTTCGGGGTCGCCGAGGATGTGGCAGTTGCACTGTAACAGGCCGACGGGGAGAATCTCGTGGATCAGCGTAGCCGCCATCTGCGCGCAGTATAGCAAAGCGGCCGATGGAAGGGCTCTGGTACGATAGAAGCCGATGGCAGAGCCCCTTGCACCGCTTCTCACATCGGCTGTGGTCGGCGCCCCCTCTGCGATGACACAGCGCTTCTTTGGTATGTTGCTGCCCGCCGTCTACTCCGATCCGGAGCAGGAGTACGCGTGGCTTCGGCAGACCGTAGGGGTCGTGGATACCGGCTTCCAGTTCGCAGCCGAACTCACCGGCCCCGATGCGCGCCGCTACCTCAACGCCGTCACCACGGGAAACATCCGCGATCTCCAGCCCGGCCAGAGTGCCCTGGGGCTGCTGCTCAACGCGCAGGCCCACATCCTGGCAGAACTGCTGACGCTCGCCCTGGACGACCGGCTGCTGGTGCTTTCGCACAAAATGGTCGCCGAGCGCACGCTGGCGACACTCGACCGGTTCATCATCATGGACGACGTCACACTTACCGACCTTTCGGCCAAACTCGCCAGCGTGGCTTTACTCGGCCCGAAGGCACCGGTCGTTTTTGCCAGTCTGGGAGCAGAGGTGGCCGACCTGGCCCCGGGGGAGCACCGTGAAGTCAGGCTGGGCGGGGTTCAGGTGCGGATCCTGCGCGCTTCGCTCGTGGGAGTGCCTGCATGGGAACTTCTTGCCGATCGCAGTCAGCTTCCCGAATTGGCGCAGCAGCTTGTTCGGTCAGCCGCTGCAGCCGGTGGGGGTCCGGTAGGCTACGAGGCGCTGAACATTTTGCGGGTCGAGTGTGGGGTGGCCTGGTTCGGAGCGGATTTCGATGATCGCGTAATTCCGCACGAAGCTGCGCTCGAGCAGTCGCACATCAGCTACGTCAAGGGATGCTATACCGGCCAGGAAATCGTCGAGCGGGTGCGTTCGCGCGGCCATGTCAACCGGCGGCGGCTTGGACTGTTTTTCGAAGGTGACCAGTTGCCGGAACCGGGGACACCCCTTCAGGCCTCGGGGCGGGAGGCCGGCTGGGTCACGAGCGCCGTACGATCACCACGCCTGGGCCGGAACATCGGCATGGGTTATTTGCGTCGGGAGTTCCACTCCCCAGGCACGCGGCTCGAGTGGACAGGTGGGCTGGCCGAGGTCACCAGCCTGCCATTCTCGAACCCCTGAAGCACTCTGGCAACTGCCGCACAGCAACGGAGCCTGAAGAGGAGCAACTGCCCGGCTCAAGCGCTAGTCCTGCTACCGCCGCCCGCTAGGGGACCAGCACGATCTTGCCGAAATGTTCGCTTCGTTCCATGCGGATGTGGGCAATGGTGCACTGCTCGAGGGGCAGCACGGTGTCGATCACCGGCCGCAGGCGACCTTCACTCACCAGCTTGAGCACGCTGTAGAGCTCAGCCTTGCTGCCCATGTAGGAGCCGAGGATGGTCTGGTTGCGGCTGAAGACGCGCCGCACGTCAATGCTGACGTGAGGCCCGGTCGTGGCACCGCAGGTCACCAGCCGGCCTCCTACGGCCAGACAGGCCAGGCTGCGCTCCCAGGTGGCCTCGCCCACGTGTTCAAAGACTACGTCCACACCGCGACGACCCGTAAGGCGCCTGATTTCCGCCACGATGTCCTGGCGATGGTGATCGAGCACGACCTCGGCACCCAGCTCGAGCGCCTTTTGCTTTTTGGCTTCGCTGCCGACCGTGGCGAACACCCGCGCGCCCATCAGGCGAGCGATCTGCACGGCAGCACTGCCGACGCCGCTGCCCGCCGCAATCACCAGCACGTCTTCGCCGGGGGCGAGCCGGGCCCGGGTGACCAGCATGTGCCAGGCCGTCAGAAACACCAGCGGTACCGCCGCCGCCTGCTCGAACGTAAGGTTTTCCGGCTTGGGCAGAACATTGACGCCGGGCACGCGCACCAGCTCGGCACAGCCGCCATCCACCAGATAGCCCAGCAGCGTGTACTCGCGGCAGCGATTATCGAAGCCACTCAGGCAGGCCTGGCAGTGGCCGCAGCTGATGCCCGGCGCCAGCACCACGTCATCTCCGACGCGCACCTGGCGGACGTCACGGCCGACCTGCACGACTTCGCCGGCAATATCGCTGCCGGGAATGTGCGGCAGAGGAATTTCGACTCCTGGCAGGCCGCGCCGCACCCAGAGATCGAGATGGTTCAGCGCGCAGGCCCGCACGCGTACCAGCACTTCGTTGCTTCCGATTTCTGGATCGGGCACCTCGCGGTATTCGAGCACTTCCGGTCCGCCGTGCCGCGGAATGACGACTGCTTTCATTGCATCTGCCTCCGCGCCGTACCGTAGCATCCGGCGTTAGCGCATGTCCAGCCGGCCTGCCGGCTTGACGGCAGCCTTTGGATCAGGTAAAAACTGGCCCTCGGTCCGTTACCACCAGGCGCCCGAGAAAACCCCGAGAAGAAGCGATCGAGTGGAGGAAGCATGTCGGCTGAGACTGGGTGGGTCTGGTTCTTTATGCTGGTGAGCCTGGGAGCGCTCGGCGTGGCCGCCGTGTTTACGCGCATGGTGCTCCGCGCGGATACCGGAACGCCCCGCATGCAGGAGATCGCCGCGGCCATCAAGGAAGGAGCCGAAGCCTTCCTGCGGCGCCAGTATCTCACCATTTACCAGATCAGCATCGTGCTGGCCGCCCTGCTGTTTGCCCTCTATTACACGCGCAGCGGAATGACCATGGCCTGGAAGACGGCGCTGGCGTTCGTCGTCGGCGCCGTGTGCAGCGGGTTTGCCGGCTTTTCGGGGATGTTCGTTTCGATCCGGGCCAACCTCCGCACCGCCAGTGCCGCTCGCAGCAGCCTGAACCGCGCCCTCCAGCTGGCCCTGCGCGGTGGCGCCGTGACCGGTCTGGCCGTGGTGGCGATTTCGCTGCTGGGCGTGGGTGGCCTGTTTTTACTTTATGGCGGTTTGCAGCACCCGACGGAAGTTCCCTACGAAATCGTGGGTTATGCATTCGGCGCAAGTTTCGTTGCCCTGTTTGCTCAGCTCGGCGGGGGGATTTACACGAAGGCAGCCGACGTCGGCGCTGACCTGGTCGGCAAGGTGGAAGTGGGTATCCCTGAGGACGATCCGCGCAACCCGGCCGTCATCGCCGACCTGGTGGGCGACAACGTGGGTGACTGTGCCGGCCGCGGTGCCGACCTGTTCGAGTCCACAGCAGCCGAAAACATCGGGGCGATGATTCTGGGTGTGGCGCTCTTCGGCAAATTCGGCGTGCTCGGCATCTTCTTCCCGCTGGTCGCCCGCGCCTGGGGGTTGATTGCTTCGACGCTGGGTATCTGGGCAGTGCGCCTGCGCAGCGAAGACGAAGATCCCATGCAGGCCCTCAACCGCGGCTATCTGGTGACGACGCTGCTCGCCATTGTGGGCTTCTATATCTCGGTGCGGTATCTGCTGCAGAACAATCTGTGGTTTTTCCTGGCCGGTGTCATCGGCATTCTGACCAGCTACATTTTCGTGTGGATCACGCAGTACTACACCGAGTACCGCTACCGGCCCACGCGTTCGATCGCACTGGCCTCGACCACGGGTCCGGCGACGAACATCATCACCGGGCTTGCCGTCGCCATGGAGTGCACGGCGCTGCCCGTGCTGGCCATTTCCGCCGCCATCCTTGGCTCCTACTACTGCGGGATCCGCGGCATGCCCGATACGCCCGGCGCCGGACTGTACGGCACAGCCATCGCCACCATGGGCATGCTCTCGACGGCAGCCTACATTCTGGCGATGGATACCTTTGGGCCCATCACGGACAACGCCGGCGGCATTATCGAAATGTCCGGGGCGCCGCCCGAAATCCGCCGCCGCACCGACCGCCTGGATTCGGTCGGCAACACGACCAAGGCGCTGACCAAAGGCTACGCCATCGGCTCGGCCGCGCTGGCCGCGTTCTTGCTGTTCTCGGCCTACATGGACCAGGTGACGGAAATCGTGCGGCAAAAGCAGGGCAATCCCGGCTTTGTCTTCCATGTAGTCGACATCGGAAAAGTGCCCGTCTTCATCGCCGGTCTGGTGGGGGCCGCCCTGGTCTTCCTTTTCAGCGCCCTGGCCATCAAGGCCGTCGGCAAGGCCGCCTACTACGTCATCGAAGAGGTGCGCCGGCAGTTTCGCGAGAATCCCGGGATCATGCAGGGCACCGCAAAGCCCGATTACGGGCGGTGTGTTGACATCGTGACCCAGGGAGCGCTGCGGGCCATGGTGCTTCCGGGGCTGCTGCCGGTGGTGGTGCCGGTTGGCGTCGGCCTGATTTTCAAATACTTCAATTCCGGTGGGGCCGATCCGACCATCGGTGCCGAATCGGTGGCTGCCGTCCTGATGGTCGGCACGATTGGAGGCATTCTGATGGCCACGCTGATGAACAACGGCGGCGGCGCCTGGGACAATGCCAAGAAATACATCGAAACCGGCGAACTGGGCGGCAAGCGTTCCGAGGCACACAAAGCAGCCGTCGTTGGCGATACCGTCGGAGATCCCTTCAAGGACACAGCAGGACCTTCGCTCCACGTCCTCATCAAGCTACTGAGCACGATCACCCTGGTGATGGCGCCTCTGTTCCTGTAGGGGAAGCGCTGCCTGATGGCACGGGCGGCCTGGCGAGAACTTCCCCGTCGCAGTAGACCCATACCGCCCAGGTGAGAGCCGGCAGACCAGGCAGCACGCGGCCCGCCGGCTGGCAGTGCAGCCGGTAATCCGGTAGCAACGCCGCCGCTTCGCGCTCATCGTAGCGGCATACCTGCAGGCCGCCGAGCGCCGACCAGAAGGCATAAAACGACCCGGCCAGTCCCCGCCGCGGCAGCGTGAAGATCACGCGTCGGCGTGCCAGCACCACACAGCGCCGCAGAAAAGCCTGCGGATGCGGCAGCCGGTCGAGCACACCGATCGCCACCACGGCATCTGGCGCCGAGGGCGGCTCGAAGGCCATGAAATCCCCTTCGACGATCACCAGGTTCCCCGCACCTTGAACTTGCGCACGCTGGCGTAGCACCGCCGCCATCGCTGGCGACCGCTCCACAGCCGTCACCTGCCGCACGCGCTTTAACAGCTCGAATGTATAGAAACCCGTTCCGGACCCAATCTCGAGGACGCAGTCCTCAGGCCGCAGCTCGCGGTCGAACAACTCAAGCAGGACCTGCCGTTCATCCCTGCGTACCTGAGCCACACCCGGAAACTGCAGGAGCCAGTCGTAAAGACGGGCATAGAGGCGGGGGATCCACCCGTCGCGCATGAGTCCTGTGGCCGTGCCTGCTCGGGCGGGCCAGCCGGTATTATCCCCGGAGGAGATTCAAGAAATCACGCGGCTGCTTCTGCTCGAACGCCGGAAAGACCGGCTCGAGGTTCTGTACGGCCAGGTGGCGGGTGAGGATTTCCGCCAGAATGGTGCGGTAGTCGGTGGTCACCTTCAAATCGCGCTGCTCGTTGAGCTGGTCGGGAGCCAGCCCGGGCCAGCGGCCGTAGACGCGGCCGCCGCGCACCGGCCCGCCGAGCACCAGCATGCAGTTGCCGTGGCCATGGTCGGTGCCCCGGTTGCCATTTTCGTGCGCCGTGCGGCCGAATTCCGACATCGAGACGAACACCACGTCGCTCAGACGGTCGCCCAGATCGGTGGCGAAGGCTGCCAGGCCCTGCCCCAGATCGCGGAGCAGATTGGCCAGCCGACCCTCCACGGCGCCTTCATTGACATGGTGGTCCCAGCCGCCACTGTCTACGAACGCCACCTCGAGACCCACGTCGGCCTTGATGAGCTGGGCGATTTCGCGCAGACTCTGCCCGAAGCGGCTGGAGGGGTACTGGGCACCATTGTCGGGGCGATAGTTCTGCGGATCGAGCTTCTTGAGCAGGTTGACGGCCTCAAAGGTTTCGTCACCGACGCCCCGCAGGAAGCGATCCAGCGTGTCGGCATACATCGCTTCGAAGTTGTCCTCGACCAGTTGCTGTGGACCTACGACGCGGAACTGGCGCAAATCGGCCACGGCCACCGCCGGCGCTGCCCCGCGAAGCGTCAGGGGTAACCGCGGACTCAGCGCGACAGCCCGCAGCGGCGAGGGCTCCGGCACCGGCTCCTGCTGAAGAGCCCGATTGAGCCATCCGTCCGTGGTGGAGCGCACGCCGGGCACGCCGGACTCCATGGCGTCCTGCGCGTCGAAATGCGATCGCGTCGTATCGGGAGAGCCCGTGGCGTGAACAACCGCGAGTGTTCCCTGCCGGTAGAACGGCAGCAGCGGGGCCAGCGCCGGATGCAGGCCGAAAAACCCGTCCAGGTCGAGCACGCCTTCGGCCGTGCTGCCGCCAGATCGCGGAATGGCGATGGTGGGCCGCAGGCGGTAATAATGCTCCTCCCCGTAGGGCACGACCATGTTGAGTCCGTCAACGGCACCGCGCTGAAAAAGCACCACCAGCGTCCGACGGCCCGGTCGGCCGGTACTGGCGACCGCGCGACGCAAAAATCCCGGCAGCGCGGCCATGCCCACCATGGCAATGCCCGAATGCTTCAGGAAAATCCGCCGTGTCATCCGCATACTGCGCTCTCCTTGATGCGCTATTCGCGCTGGAATTCCGGAGATCCAAGAACCAGCCCGACGATCAGTCCTGTGTTCACATGCCGAACCGGATCGTCCAGAGCCGCCTGCAGGACCTCGGGGTCGGCAAGCCGTTTTTCGAGTACAGCCCGGGTGGAGTCGCTCACGCCCCCGGGAAGCAATCGGCTGAACGCGCGCTCGAGGGCAAGCCGGGGGTCGCCCGTGGCATCGGCACCCACCAGCGCATCCGGATCAATCCGCACGCCCGGCAGGCGTCCGGCGGCCAGCAGAACCGCGAAATTCATTCGGTTCAGCAATGCGCTGCTCGAAACCCACGCCGAGGCCACATCGGGATATCCATTGGGAGGTTCACAGAGATAGAGAGGCTCGCCCATACGGGCAATCCACTGCACCGCTGCGGCTGCCGTGGTGACATCGGCGCCGGAAGCGCGGAGCGCACTGACCACCAGGTCGAACGGGGACTTGACCTTGGCCCGATAGGCGCGACGGGACCAGAACTCGGGCGAATAAATCATCGTCCGCAACACCTCGCGAATATCGCCGCCACTGGAAAGAAACGTTGCGGCCATGCGATTTACCAGAGCCGGGGGCGGATCATCCATGACGAAATGCCGCGCCAGCTTCAGGCTGATGAACTGCGCCGTGCGCCGATCGTGGGCCAGCAGGTGCAGGATGCGTTCCCCATCGTGAATTCCACCGGCATCGATCGTGTACCCGAGAACGGTCTTCTTGCCGGGGGAGTGCAGGCGATCGTCGAAGAAAAACTCGGGATTGCGACGGGGCTGCCGAATCGTCCACCCCGTAAAGCAGCGAGCCATTTCGGTGACGTCCGCCTGCGTGTAGTGCAGGCCGACCGTATGCAGCTCCATCAGCTCCCGCGCGTAATTTTCATTGAGCCCGCGCGGCGCATTTTTCGCCTGCCCCTGGGTCGCGTTCCGGGCCATCTGCTGCCGACGTGCCAGCGCCTGCTCACACCGAAGCAAAGCCAGCGGATTCGGCATTCCAAACGGTCGCAGCAGCCCGGCACAGGCTCCGACCACCATCGCCTGCCGGCGCCGCAACTCGATCTCATTCTGCAGACGGGCATAGGCCTCGGGATCCACGCTCATCCAGTTATCGAGGTAGAAGAGCATGGCCGGACTTTTTGCCGTCGCAACGAGCAAGTCCTCGAACTTGCCCAGTGCGTGCGGACGGAGCACGTCACGCTCATAGGAGGTAACCAGCCAGCGATCGGCACCCTTGGCGGCAAAGACGTTGAAGTGGTTGTACCAGAAATCCACCATGCGCTCCTGCAACTGCCGCTGGCTGTAGACGGCGCGGAGCACCTTGGCCATGGAAAGCTCGGCCAGAATGCGCTGCGGCCCGCGAAGCCTTTGCAGCTGTTCCTGCAGATTGCCAGCCGGTGTCGGGCGTTCTGCAGCCACGGCGCGCCGGGCCGCCATGGCCTGTGTCGGGAAACTGGCCAGCAGCTCGCCCGAGCTCATGCGCAGGGTCTGAAGATCCGCCAGACGCGTCTCAATTTCGGTATCGTCAATGGACTCGGGATGAAGCTGCTGTTCGATCCAGTTCTCGAGGCCCTGCTGGCGTACGCGCTCGATATCCCCCGGGCGCGGCCCGTAGGCCAGGCGGTTGAGGGCATGGACGATGGCTTCCTCTTCGGTGAGTTCGCGGATCGGCAGCCGATGAAACGCCTTCTTGCCCGAGGACACGGCAGAGAAAGGTGGCGAGGTCGTGGCAAGGCCCGTGCTGGCTGTCCGACCCGTACCGGCCAGCAGCATTGCCACGACTCCCATCAATGCTACAGGCCCGGCCCTCCGGGCCAGCTTCCTGCCAGAGCCGTGCATGGCGCGGCGCCTCCCTACTCGGGTGTTTCTACTGTTGAGCAACCCGGAGGCGCGCAGAAAGTTGCTCTGGTTGATCTTTGTGGTTCACCTGGAACCGCGACCGGGGTGGCTGGGGTCTGGAGGGATCGAAAACCCCGTACGCAACCGGATGCCGGCCTGCTCGGCCAGCCAGTCGGCAATCGCCGAATAATCATCTTGCTCGCGGCCGGGTTCGGCCCTGCGGTAGGCGTCGCGCACACAGTGCGCTACCACGAGCGGGACATGCAGTTGCCCTGCCGTCTGGATCACCTGGTCAAAATCCTTGCGCATGTGCGAGAGGTAAAAATTCGGCTCTGCCGAACCCGCCAGCACCGCCTCGCCCTTGCGCCGATACATCGGCGCGGCCAGCGAAGACTCACCGACGACTTCAAGCAATTCTTCGGGCGCCACGCCCGCCGCCTTTACCAGAACCAGCGCCTCGGCCAGCAGGGCCATCATGCCGCCCAGCAGCAGATTGCATGCCAGCTTCATGGTGGCAGCCTGTTCAGGGGCCGGCCAGCGCCAGATGCGGCGTCCCAGACAGGCAAGCAACGCCTCTACGCGCTGAAGGCTATCCTGCGAGCCTCCCGCGAACACCAGCAATTTCCCCTGCGCCGCGTCGTGCCGGTTGCCCAGCACCGGGGCATGGACAAAGCTGGTTCCCCGCTGGCGATGCCAGGCCGCAATCTGCTGCACGGAGGGAACGTCGAGCGTGCTCAGGTCGCAATGCAGGCTGCCTTCGCTGAAGCCCTCTGCCAGACCTCCCTCGCCCTCGAGCATTTGCCACACAGCGGTCGCATCGGTGAGCACGGTCAGAACGATGCTGCACTGCTGAGCGACAGCGGCAGGGTTCGTTGCCTCCAGAGCTCCGAGCGCCTTCAACTCCGCTGCTCGTGCGGCCGTTCGGTTCCACACCATCAGGGGGTATCCACAGCTCAGCAGGCGCCGCCCGATCGCCCGGCCCAGGACGCCCAGCCCGATCAGTCCGATCCGCTGCACGGCCGCCTCCATCATTCCGCCACCGGCGCCTCGCTGCGAAATCCTTCCAGTGTCCACTCGTCGGAGTCTTCGTCATGGCGGAGGATGTAAATGTTGCCGTCGTCGGCGCGCACGCGGAAATAGATGCTCTGCGGGCTATACCAGCGATCTTCGACCTGACGAATCTCAAAGTCTCTTCCGCGCAGGCTAAACCGAAGGGGCCGTTCGTCGGCGCGATAGCCGGCGTAGCATTCGACACGGATCGGAATCCGCATAGCCGTTGTATTCTACGCAGCCAGCCCATGGCGGGCTGACGCACACAGCCCGCCGCCACCCTCAGCGCGTACGTGCCGCCGCCTGCCACTCGGGCACACAGGTGCGTCCACCTGCCTGCACAGCGGCTACTTCTGCGTTGTAGGCGGCCCCGATCAGAACCACCAGCGCCACGAAATACATCCACACCATCAGGCCGATCATCGTGGCCAGGCTGCCGTAGATCAGGCTGTAGGGAACATGGCGCATGTAGAGGCTGAAGCTGACGTTGAGCAACCACCACAGCACGGTGGCCACAACGGCTCCCGCTGCCTGCTGGCGCCAGGTTCGCCGCACCGGCTGACCCAGGTGGTACATGACGACTAGCGTCAGCAAGCCCGTTGCCAGAGCTAGTCCCTGATAGACCGCTCCCCAGGCCAGCTTCATCAGCAAACCGCCTCCGAAACGGGCGGCCATCCACGACCGCAGTTCGCGCCCGAGCATGGTCAGAAAAATCGTGGCCATCCAGGGCAGGACGGTCAGGCCGAGCATCTCGAGGGCGCGGCGGTAGCGTGCAGCGTGATGAAGCCGCTCCGAACTGCGCCAGACAATGGCGAACCCGTCCACGTAGGCAGCCATGGTCTGCGCACCCAGCAAGACCGTGCCCGCCAGTCCCAGGGCGATCAAATGGCCCGGCCTGCCGTCAACCCGGCTGAGAAATTCGGTTACGGCACGTGTTCCCGTCTCCGGGAGCACTTCCCTCAGGCCGGCCGGCAATGCCTGCTCGGGATGCACCGTCCAGCCGAGCAGGCTCAGCAGCCCCAGCCCCAGCAGGAGCACAGGGAAAAAGCAAAGGAACATCACGAAGGCAATCGCCTGCGCCTGCGTCAGGCCAGCGGGAACCACACGCCAGAGCGCTCCGCGCAGATACCGGAACCGTTCTCGCATGCCCGTTGAGCCGGATTATACTGGTTCGGCGGTCAACCTCTGCATCCTGCAGCGCGCGTATGCCTTTGCGTCGGAGCTTCGCCGCCTGCAACCGGATGTTACGGCAGGCGGCCGCCCTGGGTGCAGTCTGGCTGGCAGGCACATCTTTGCAGGCCGGGCGCACACCAGAACGCCTGCTGTGGAAGCCCATCGCACCGGCTGTCTTGAAACTCGACGATCGCCCGGCGAACAACTGGAGCATCTACCAGGCCGAGCGGCAAACGCATCTGCTGCTCGTCGTTCTCGAGAACCGCTGGCTCCTGCTCGACATCCGGGCACATGCCGTTTACCGCCCTGACCCGAAGCTCTACGAGCGTCACCGCACGAAATTGCTCGGTCCCGGGCCCGATGAAAACATGGCCATCGTCGCTACGACCCACTGGGATGTCGGCGATGTTGGCCCCGCGACTCAAATTCGCTTCTATTTTCCTGCGGAACGGCACTGGTTGACGATTCAGGTGCCCCATCAAGGACCCGGGTGAGTTTCAACGGATGTTTTTCCAGAAGCGCTGACCGGCTCGCGGTGGCGCCGCGACACCACCGATCCACGGAATGCCCGCCAGTCCGGGATGCACGTATACCACGACGCTATCGCCCACATGGAAGCGCGCAAACTCCGCTTCGGTGACCGAAAGCCTCTCCACGGTACGCCCTTCTCGCCAGGAACGCACGACCAGCCGACGATTGGGCAGCATGGCCGAGGAAGAAAATTTCCCTACGACAGAGGTTTGCCAGGTCGTGGGGCGGCTGCCGTCAAGCCATCCGTTCGCCGCGATCAGCGCCGCCAGCACCCAGGGAACCGGCACCAGCGCTCCGAACAGGTGCTTCATCCACTCGGCCTGACTCAGCCGTAAAGCGCGCCGCTCGACCATCACCGCGAGCGCGAGCCCGGCCGCGAACACCACGCCGGTGAAAATCAGCATGGCATCCAGCTCGAGCGGCGGAAAGCGAAATGCAGCCGCCAGAAACGCCAGCGAACCCAGGAGGAAAATCCCGGTGCGGAGAAGAGTCCAGCGGCGCAGTAACAGGCTTGCCGCCGCGTCGGTCAGGCCGCAACCGGGACAGCTCCGTCCAGTAAAAGCGGCCCCGCAGTTCAGGCAACGACGTTCGTGCCCCGCATCCATTCTATGGCGATGCTAGGCGCCCGTTTTTGAGGGTGTCAAGCGACCGGCAGGACGAACAGGAGAAATCACACTCCGCACAGCACAGTCAGGTGCTCTGGCTAATGCCCCGCGGGCACACTCGGTGTGCGCAACGGGTCGAAGCTGCGTGCACGCCGTGCGGCCGCCTCTGCCGGGCTGCAGCGCGGAGCCATAAACTGCACCTGTGGCCAGCGTGCCCGCAGCCCGCCCTCGACGCCTCGAGCCAGTTCTCCGCCCTGGCGTAGTACGCCGCCAAGCAAACCCACCGCAAACGGTTGCCCTTCGAGCCGGCATCGGGCCACCAGAGCCGCGACCAGCCCCATGAGCTCCTGCGCCGCCGCTTGGAGGACCTGATGGGCCACGACATCTCCTCCGGCGGCAACCGATTCGACCAGCGGAGCAAGTTCCGCCATCCGGTCGAGGGGACGCCGGAGGAGCCGGTCGGGGATCCCACTCCACTCCCGCAGTCGAAAATGGGCCAGAATAGCCTCCACGAGCACCGTGGCGGGCCCGCGACCGTCCACCGCCCGCGTTGCAGCGGCCAGAGCCCTCCGGCCGACATCGGTGGCACCTCCCTCATCGTCGAACCAGGGGCCCCAGCCCCCGGTGCGAGCTATGCTGCCGTCAGGCATCCGGCAGGCAGCTACACTCCCCGTGCCCGCGACGAGCACCACCAGCGGCAGTTCGGCAGCAAAGCAATCGAGCGCCAGATCGAGGTCACTGCACACGCTGACCCGAACACCGGGCCAGTGGCTTTCGAGGAGTTTCTGCAGGCGGCGCGCCCGCACAGGCGCTCCCGCTCCAGCCAGCCCTGCACAGAGGGCCTGGACTGCTCTCTCCGACAAATTCGCGCTGCGTAGAGCCGCGCGGACCGTGGCCGTCACTTCCTGTGCGGCTCGCCGAAAACCCAGGCGAACTGGATTCGCGGCTCCACCCCGTTGGCGTGCCAGGACTGTTCCGGCGGAATCGAGAATCACTACTTCCGTTTTGGTGCCGCCCCCGTCTACGCCAACGAACAGACTTGACACCTTCTCCGCCCGACGGCTAGCATCGCCAGCTTCCTCTGCATGCGCATTCATCCACTCGACCTCGCCGTCGTCGTCAGCTACCTGCTCGGTGTCACGCTGTTTGGCCTGCGTTTCCGGCACCGGCAGACCAGTCTCCGCGAATATCTGCTGAGCAGCCGGGCGCTGCCCTGGTGGGCACTGGCGGGCTCGATTGTCGCCACGGAAACCTCGACGCTCACGATCATCAGTACACCGGGGATCGCCTATACCTCGGATCTGGGCTTTCTCCAGCTCGTGATGGGCTACCTGGTGGCGCGGGTGGTCATCTGCCTGGTGTTCATCCCGCAGTATTTTCGCAGCGAATTCTATACCGCCTACCAGCTCGTCCAGAAACGCTTCGGAGAAAAGGCGCGGGCGGCGGTGGCCTCGGTGTTTCTCGTCACGCGGGCCCTCGCCGAAGGAGTCCGCATCAACGCCATTGGCAAGGTGGTGAGTGTGGCACTGGGCACGGGCGAAACGCTGTCGGTGGCGCTGATCACCGGGCTGACGCTGCTCTACACGTTCGAAGGCGGGCTGCGCGCGGTGATCTGGACCGATTTGATTCAGCTCGGCCTCTACGTGACCGGTTCGCTGGTCGCCTTCTTCCTGCTGCTCGGCCAGATCCCGCACGGCTGGACTGGATTCGTCCACCTGGCCGGTGCTGCACACAAACTTCGCGTTTTCCATTTTCAGTTCGACCTGCAACATCCCTATACGTTCTGGGCCGGCGTGCTTGGCGGAACTTTCCTTACCATGGCCAGCCATGGAACCGACCAGACCATGGTGCAGCGGCTGCTGGCCGCCCGTTCGGCCCGCGAGAGCAAACTGGCCCTGCTCACCAGCGGCGTGGTGATCTTCATCCAGTTTGCTCTGTTCCTGCTGATCGGCGCCATGCTCTACGTGCTGGGCATTCACACCGGTTTCCACGCCCCTCAGGGCGATCCCGACCGGCTGTTTCCGGCTTATGTGGTCGAGTATCTGCCTCGCGGGCTGAGCGGGCTGGTGCTGGCCTCGATTTTCGCTGTCGCCATGTCGAACGCCAGTGGCGCACTGAACTCGCTGGCCTCTTCCTCGGTGATCGATTTCGCGCGACAGACAGGGTCCGATCGGCTCACCGAAGAGCGCCGCGTGCAGCGGTCGCGCTGGCTGACGCTGTTCTGGGGCCTGGTGCTGGGGACCCTGGGGCTTCTTCACTGGGGCGTCGTGCTCGAAGCGGGTCTGACCGTGGCCTCGATCACCTACGGCGGCATGCTGGGACTGTTCCTGCTGGCGATCTTCAGCCGGCGGGCTACAGCTGCCGGAGCCGTAGGCGGGCTGCTGACAGGAATGCTCGCCCTGACGGCGATACACTTTGCGCCCCGGTGGGCACCGCTGCTCGGCTGGAACATCCATAGCCGTCTGGCCTGGACCTGGTATGTTCTGGTGGGCACGGCGGTGACCCTGCTTTCAGGTCTGCTGATGAGCCGGCTGGAAACGTTTTTGCGAACCGCTCGCCAGGCACACCGCGCATGACCGCTCGACAGCAACCCGAGCTGGCCCGTGTGCTGGGCCCCTGGGCAGCGGCCGCCATCGTTGTGGGGACGATGATCGGCACCGGGATCTTCATCGTGCCCGCTGACATGGCCCGCACGGCAGGCCGTCCCGCTCTCGTCTACCTGGCCTGGATCGTGGGTGGAGTGCTCTCGCTTTCGGGGGCGCTGGCGTATGCCGAACTGGGCGCTGCGATCCCGGAGGCAGGCGGCGAATACGCGTACCTCACCCGGGCCTTCGGACCGCAGTGGGGCTTTCTCTTCGGCTGGATGCACTCGATCGTTGGGCGCCCGGCTTCGATCGCCACGATTGCCGCCGGGCTTCTGCGCTTCTGGAGTTTCCTCGACCCGCGCGTGGCCACGCCGCTGTTCACCGTACCCGGACCGGGCACGGCCCAGAGCCATTTTGTCTTCACTGCAGCCCAGCCGCTGGCCGTGGTGGCCATCGCCGCCGTCACGGGTCTCAACTACCTTGGCGTGCGGCTGGGCGGGCGCGTCCAGGTTCTGCTGACTGCGATCAAGCTGGGCGCGATCGTTGCAGTGATCGTCGCTGGACTCGTGCTGGCCCACCCGGGACCCGTGGGGGCTCCGGCATCTGTAGCGGGTGTGGGCCTCGGCGGCTTTTTTGCCGCACTCGTAGCAGCGCTCTGGGCCTACGATGGCTGGAGCAATGTGAACCTGGTGGGTTCTGAAGTCACCGTGCCGGGACGAAATATTCCCCGTGCGCTGGTGGCGGGCGTGAGCCTGGTGCTGGTGCTGTATGTGCTCATGACGGCTGCCTGCTTTCACGGGCTCAGCTACGCCGAGGTGGCAGCCTCACCGCATGTCGCTTCGGACCTGATGGCCCGGCTGGCCGGACCTGGCGTCGCCCGGTGGCTGACCGTCGCCATGATCATCTGCGCCCTGGGGACTCTGAATTCATCCATTCTCAGCGGTGCCCGCGTGGATTACGCCATGGCGCGCGACGGCCTGTTTTTCTCTCTGGCCCGCGGTATTCATCCCCGTTTCCGTACACCGGCCAGGGCACTGGTGTTTCAGGGATGCCTGGCGTCGGTGCTGGCCCTGACGGGCACCTTCGAAGATCTGTTCTCCCTGTTCATCTTTGCGCAATGGATTTTCTATGCGCTGGCGACGGCATCGGTCATCAGGCTGCGTCAGAAGGAGCCGGCGCTGCCGCGCCCCTATCGCGCCTGGGGCTACCCCGTCCTGCCGCTGCTGTTCGTTGCCGGTGCAGCAGGCGTAACGCTCAGCCTGCTGCTGCAGCGACCTCTGCGCTCACTGGCGGGTTTGATCGTGATTCTGGCCGGTCTGCCCTTCTATCAGCGCTGGAAGAAAGTCCCTGCCGGCTTTTCCACCGAACGTTGAACCGGCAGCATCTCCCAGGCATGTTCAGGGACGCTCCAGCCGATGAGTTCAGGGTGAAGAATGCGCGCGAGAATCTCGATCCCGTCAACAACGCGGGGACCCGAGCGGGAAAAATAGCTGTTGGCTTCGACTGCAAAGACCCGTCCCTGAATGACCGCGGGGAGCTGGTGCCAGGATGGCGGAAACTTCGTGGTGTTGTATTCGGTCACGGCACGGTCCAGGCTGTATCCGCACGGCATGACGATGACAAAGTCCGCCTGGCTGCCGGTGATCTTTTCCCACGACAGCGGCACCGAGGGCACACCGGGTTCTCCCAGAACGGGCTCACCCCCGGCCAATGTGACCATCTCGGGCACCCAGTGGCCGCCCACGTATGGCGGATCGAGCCACTCGAGGCACAGGACGCGCGGGCGGCTGGAAGCCCTGGTGACCGCACGGGCGACACGGTCCACTCGCCGGCGCAACTGGCTGATAGCTTGCACTGCCTCTGCCTGATGCCCGGTGGCTTCACCCAGCTCCAGCATGGCCTGCCAGATCTCCTCGATGCGGCCCGGGGAAAGCGAGAGAACCTTTGGGCTGTGCGACAGGCGCCCCAGCACCGCACCCAAATCGTCCGGCGAAGCCGCACAGACGTGGCACAGCTCCTGCGTAACGATCAAATCCGGCGCCAGCTCGTCCAGTAGATCGCCGTCCAGCGCGTAGAGGCTCTCCCCGCGGGCTATGAGCTCGCGAACCTGGCGGTCAATTTCCGCTGCCGGTGCGCTCGAATCCACTTTCGGCCGAACCACGCGCGGCAGACGCTCCACTTCCGGCGGCCAGTCGCACTCGTGGGAAACGGCCACCACTTCGCTGCCCGCACCGATGGCGAACAGCATCTCGGTCGCTCCCGGAAAAAGCGAGCAGATTCTCATGCCGTGTTCCCGCCAGCCGCCTCAAGCGGCAGGAAATCGGTATAGAGAAAACCGTCCCGCTCGACGGTTTCCCCACGGCGAACGCACACGGGATGGCGAAACATGGGGCCGTCCACCACCAGCGTGTGGAATTCCCCGCGCTCTCCGCAGGGATCCACGCCGTCGGGCAACTGTGCCAGCAGAGCCTCGTCGAAGCTGGCGCCTGCGAATTTCGGGTCCAGCCGCGCGGGGTTCACGCAGACCACGTAGGCGCGCAGGCCGCTGCGCACCATCTCGCGCGCCAGTGCCGCCGTGTCCTCCTGCCACAGCGGGAACAACGGGCGCAGGCGCGTGCGGCTCATCTGTTCTTCCCGATACTGGCGCACATCCTGCAGGAACAAATCCCCAAAGGCCACGCCACAGATTCCTGATGCCTCCGCCTGCTCGAGCACATCGCGCATGGCCGCCTCGTAGGCTTCGTTCGGGCACGGATACGGAAGCCAAACTTTGATCAGCGGCAGGCCGACGGCCGCAGCCTGCAGCTCCAGCACCTCTTCCCGCACGCCATGCATGGAAACGCGGCGGAACGGCCGGCTCAGCGTCACCAGCAGGCCGACCACCTCGTATTCCTCCGACTGGCGGAGTCTGTGCAAGGTCCACGCGCTGTCCTTGCCGCTACTCCAGGCCAGCCAGATCCGGCTTCGCATCGAGGGACGCCTACGGGTACAGCAGGTATTTTGCGCGCAACGCCCGGAAGGCGTCCAGCGCCGGCTGCCAGCTCTCGACGATCTGCGCCGGCGGCTGTCCGGCCTCGAGGGCTTCGAGGGTTTGCCGCGAACCGACCAGCTCGATGATGCGATCCAGAGCGAACTGCTGCGGATAGAGCCGGTGCAATGTGGCGGCCATAGCCATGCCCATCAGCATGGGGAAGACGGAGGCCCGATCGGTGATCACGATCGCCACGCCTTCGCAGAGCTGATTCCGGTAGATCCCGGCTTCCGGCGTGAAGCGCGTCGGCACGAAGCGCACGCCGGGGATATAGGCACGGTTCAGTTCCTCGGCCAGCTGGTTGCCATGGATCCACGGCGCACCGATCACCTCGAACGGGAAGCTGGTGCCGCGCCCAACTGAAACGCCTCCCGCCTGCAAAATCTCAATGCCCGGATAGAGCAGGAGCTGGTTCAGCGTGCGCAGGTTCGGCGAGGGAGGAATCCAGGGAAGCCCGGTGGCCTCGAAGGTGTCCCGACGATGCCAGTCTTTCATCTGCACAACGGTGAGATCAACTCCCAGATGTTTCTCCTCGTTGAACAGCCGGGCCAGCTCGCCTACGGTCATCCCGTGGATGACCGGCAGGGGGAAATAACCCGTGAACGAGGTCCTGTCCGCGTCAAGAATGGGCCCTTCGATGCGTTCACCGCCGAGAGGGTTGGGCCGATCGAGCACGATGAAGCGAAGATGGTGGCTGGCCGCTTCCTCCATGGCATAGCCCATGGTGGTGATGTAGGTGTAGAAGCGGACGCCCGCATCCTGGATGTCGAAGACCAGGGTGTCAATCCCCTGCAGCATCCGGTCGGTGGGACGCCGCGTCGAGCCATAGAGGCTATAAACGGGCAGTCCGGTGGGCTCATCGCGACTTGAACTGACAGGGCCTTCGGCGCGCCCTTCGATGCCATGCTCGGGCGAAAAGATCGCCACCAGGCGCACCCCGGGAGCGTGGAAGAGGACATCAATGGTGCGTCGGCCCTGGCGATCGCGGCCGGTCTGATTGGTGATCAGGCCGACGCGGTGCCCGACCAGCGGAGCGAAGTTTTCCTGCTCCAGTACATCAATCCCGGCCAGCGTTTGGTCGGCATGGCGGAAAATTCCATCGAGCCCGTAAGGCCGTTCGCTGCCCGCACTGCGTTCCAGAGGCGACGTAAGCCCGGTTGTGTCGCCCGCGCCTAGAGCCGCCGCGACCAGCGTGGCAATCCGCGAGCGCAGGCTCGACAGTGCCGGCCGCCGGTAGGGATGCACGCTGTTGGCCAGCAGGATCACAAACGTCTGGCTGCGGGGATCGATCCAGATGGATGTGCCGGTAAAGCCGGTGTGCCCGTACGAGCCCAGAGGAAACAGTTCGCCGCGATTGGCGGAAAACGGCGAATCCAGGTCCCAGCCCAGCCCGCGGAGGGCAACGACCCAGGGCGGGGTCTGCGGGGTGATCATCTTGTGGATTGTCGCCGCCGCCAGCAGCCGGCGTGCGGGGCTGGCGGGAAAGCGGCCTTCCAGCAGCATCATCCGGCAGAAAATCGCCAGATCGTCGGCGGTGGAAAAAAGTCCGGCATGCCCGGCGACGCCTCCCATGGCGCGGGCGGTGGGGTCGTGCACCACGCCGCGCAGCAGATGGCCGCGTCCGGAGCCTGGCTTCGCCCCTTCCGGTAAATCCACCTCTTCGGTCGGTGCAATCCGCGGGCGCCAGGCAGCCGGTGGAAGGAACCGTGTGTGATACATGCCGAGCGGCCGGAAGATGTAGCGCTCGGCAAACCGGTCCAGCGTCATCCCGGAAAGCCGATGCACCAGCTCGCCAAGCACGATGAAATTGCAGTCGCTGTAGAGAAACTGCATGCCCGGCGGCAGCACCGGATGGTCGGCATAGATGATCCGCAGCACAGCCTCCGTGCCCGTGGTTCCCGGGGGAAGGACGGGATCGGGGCGCAAGCCGGAGGTGTGAGTGAGAAGCTGGCGAATGGTGATGTGTTCCTTGCCGTTGGTTCCAAATTCTGGCAGGTAGCGCGCGACGGGATCGTCCAGCCTCAACTTCCCCTGCTCGAACAGCATCATGACAGCCGGCGTCGTCGCCACGACCTTGGTAAGCGAGGCCAGGTCGAAAATGGTATCCACCGTCATGGGCTCCCGACGCGGCACCAGCGCACGCCACCCGTAGGCTTTCCGGTAGACGACGTGCCCGCGATGTCCGACCAGAAAAACAGCACCGGGCAGTTCATCGCGTGCAATGGCCTCGCGAATAATCGTGTCGGCGTCAGAGAGCCGTGGAGCGGAGGAAGGCGCGGCCATCGGCCGCGGCCCGAAAGTCAAAGTCAGTGCTGCGACAGCCAGAAGCCAGATTCGCCGGGCGCGTTTCATGGGAGCCTGTGCTATATACAGCCGCTGGCGGCAGCCGTCAACGCTGCCCGAACCGTCATGCGATGGCGCACACGTCGCTGCATAACCGTCACCTGCCTGCTCCTGGCCTCGGCGCTGCCGGCGCGCCCTCTGCCTGCACCTGTGAACAAACCGGCACCGGCTGACTGGGCCGAACAAACGCTGCGCCGCCTGAGTCTGGATGAAAAACTGGGGCAGTTGCTGGTGGTCTACTTGTGGGGGCGTTATACACCCGCGGACAGCCCCGACTGGCACCGCCTGCTCGAGTGGGCGCACCGGGGCCGCATCGGGGGTATTGTGCTGCAGGCAAAGGCCACTCCTCTGGGCATCGAGCGTGCCCAGGCCTACCCTGCGGCCGCGCTGATTGAACGCCTGCAACGAAGCGCCCGCATTCCTCTTCTGGTTGCCGCGGACTTCGAAACCGGCACAGCCATGCGGATCGCTGAAGGCACCTCCCTGCCGCATGCCATGGCGCTGGCGGCCACGGACGATCCCGCCGCAGCCTATCTTGCCGCTCGCATCACTGCCCACCAGGCACGGGCCGTGGGCGTGAACTGGGTGCTGGGCCCGGTTGCCGATGTGAACAACAATCCCGACAACCCGATCATCAATATTCGCTCTTTCGGCGACGATCCAGAGCGCGTGGCCCGTTTTGTCACTGCATTCGTTCGGGGCCTGCAGGACGGGGGTGTGCTGGCAACGGCCAAGCATTTCCCCGGCCACGGCAACACCAGCGTGGACTCTCATCTGGGACTCCCGGTCATTACCGCTTCCCTGAACGAGCTGGAACGGGTGGAACTTGTCCCCTTCCGCGCAGCGATGGCGGCAGGGGTGGGTTCGGTGATGACCGGCCATCTTCTCGTGCCGGCGCTGGAAGCCGATCCGCGGCGACCGGCCACTCTGTCGGCAGCCATCCTCCAGGGTCTGCTACGCCGGCAGATGGGATTCCGTGGGTTGATTGTCACCGATGCCCTCGACATGGCTGGTGTGGCATCCCTCTGGCCGCCGGACCGCGTGGCCATCATGGCCGTCGCGGCCGGTGCGGACATGCTCCTGATTCCTCCCGAGCCGGAGGCGGCCCTGGCAGCGCTGAAGCGCGCGGTGCAGGATGGCGAACTGAGTCTCGAACAGATCAACGCAGCGGTCCGGCACGTGCTGCGCGCCAAGCAGGCCTTAGGCTTGAACCATCGTCCCCACATTCGCCTCGAGCGCCTGCCCGAAACCTTTGCGACCGAGCGCGACCAGGCCCAGGCTCTGGATCTCGCCGGCCGCGGCATCGCTGTGTTGCGGGACGCCTCTGGAGCAGTTCCGCTCGACCCCACGCGGCTGCAGCGAACCCTTCTGATCGCCATTTCGGCCGATGCCGACCCGGCTCCGGGCACTGGCCTGCTTCGGGCGCTGGCTCGAGAGCTCGATGATGTGGAGTGGATCGGCACTGATCCGGTCTTCCATCCCCCGGAAAGCATTCAACTGCCGACCGCTACATCCTACGATCAGGTAATTGTCGCGGCCTACGTGCGCGTTGCCGATCGCAAAGGTACGGTCGGATTGCCGGCTGCCCAGGCTGCTCTGCTCGAGCGCGTCCTGCACACCTGGCCACGAGCCATTGTCGTCAGTTTCGGAAGCCCTTACTGGATGACCCACTTTCCCGAAGCCCGCACCTGGATGGCGGCCTTCAGCACGGCTCCCGTCGAGGAGGAAGCGGTCGCGCGGGCACTGCTCGGTGCGGCGCCCGTCGTCGGTCGGTGTCCCGTTTCGGTTTCGGAAACCGTCCACCGGGGCGCCGGTCTTCGGCGAGCAGCCAACCCCATGACTCTCCAGCCCGCCGACCTCGGGCTGAGGACGAAGCTCGAGGCAGCAGTCTCGGCTCTGGGATCGTCTGGAGTTCCGGGTGCCCTGCAAAACAACACGCTGGCAGTGGGTGTCGGAGGCCGCCTGATCGTGCGCCGGTTCCTGACCGGCGACCGGAACGGCACATCAAAAACGAATTCCGCCGAATCCGCCTTCACTGCTCCTGAACTGGCCCCCTTGTTTCTCTACGCGCTGGCTGCGCAACAAGTCGAGCGCCACCGCCTCCGTCTCGATGTGCCGGTCTCTTTTTATGTGCCTCGATTCGCACCGAAACTTTCACCGCAGCAGCTCGAACAGATAAGCGTTGCGCAGTTGCTGGCCGATCTTTTCCACTCTGCATCGCCCGGCCCGTCTGGCACACCCATATCCGGAAAATTGTCAGGGGGGTCGGGCGTGAACGGGCAAGCGGGCGAACAGGCAGCGCTCCGGGTGCCTGCGAGTGTTGTTGCGGAGCTCCTGGCAGAAATCCTCGAGCGGTTGACGGGCACCTCGCTGGCTGCCCTGGCAGAGGGAGCGATCTTCAGGCCACTGGGCATGCAGCACACGGCTCTGCACCTAACCGGGAAACGCTCCCGGAGCGACCGGCAGGCGCTGTCTGTTTCCACGACCGCCGGGGATCTTGCTGCGTTTTGCCAGATGTTGCTCAACGGCGGTCTCTACGCTCATCAGCGGATCCTGCATCGCTCCAGCACCGAGCAGGTCCTGGCAGCAGCCAGTACTGTTGGACAGCGCGGTCGCGTGTTTGTGCGGCTTGAACCCCGGCAGAGGCTTTTTGTCATCCTTGTGCGGGGGAATGCTTCCCCTGCCGCAGATTCCAACGCAGAACGGGAACAGTTGGACAGGTTTTTGCGGGTCCTTCGGACCGCTCTGGCTCCGTAGGCGGCGTCCCCGGCAGGCAACCGACTATAATGCCTGCGCCGTGGCACGCATTCCCTACACCGAAGCTGCAAACCCGCGCACCCGGGGCCTGGACCGGAAAGACACTGCTAGCATTCTGCGGATTTTGAACCGCGAAGATCGGCGCGTTCCGGCTGCTGTCGCGAAAGCCATACCTGCCATTGCGCAGGCCGTGGACCTCATCGTGGATGCGCTGTCTCGCGGCGGACGTTTGATTTACGCAGGGGCGGGCACCAGCGGCCGCCTTGGAGTGCTGGATGCTGCCGAGTGCCCGCCTACGTTTGGCGTTCCGCGCACCGCCGTACAGGCCCTGCTCGCTGGCGGCCGGCGGGCGTTTGACCGCGCTCTGGAGGGAATGGAGGACTCCGTGGCCGCGGGACGTCGCGATGCCAGAAGCGCAGGGGTAGGCCCGCGGGACGTCGTGGTGGGACTCACCGCCAGCGGTTCGACACCCTACGTGCGCGGTGTTCTGCAGGAGGCCCGGCGCCGCGGCGCCGCTACAGTGCTGGTCACCACGAATCCAGAGCCCACGCCTCTGTGGCGGCTGGCCCGCGTGGTGATTGGGGTCCCGGTGGGTCCTGAGCCCATTGCCGGCTCGACGCGGATGAAGTCAGGGACAGCGCAGAAGCTCGTGCTGAACATGCTGAGCACAGCCGCCATGGTGCGCCTGGGCCGGGTTTATGACCACTGGATGGTCTATGTACACCCGGGCAATCAGAAGCTACGACGCCGCGCGCTGCGCATTCTGGCGCAAATCACCAGCACATCACCGCCGGTCGCCCGCAGACTCTTGCAGGCGGCAGGGGGGCACTTGCCCGTTGCGGTCGTGATGGCTCTGGGCGACGTTTCGGCCGTCCGCGCCAGGAGCCTGTTGCAGCAGACAGGAGGGCACGTGCGCCGGGCCATCGAACTGGCGCAGAATTTTCGGCAGGAGCCAGCCCGTGGACGCATTTCGCATTGAAGGTGGCCACAGACTCGAAGGAAGCGTCCGTGTGCCGGGAGCCAAGAATGCCGCATTGCCTGCGCTCGCTGCCTGCCTGCTGACGGGGGAGCCCGTCGAGCTGTTCAACGTTCCCCGGGTACGCGACATCCTGACCATGATCCGCCTGCTCCAGCACATGGCAGTGCGCACAAACGGCCCCGAAGGCGAAGCCGGCGACTGCCGTGTTTTGCTGCAGGCCAACGAGGTTTCTCACGCCGAAGCCCCCTACGAGCTGGTGAAGACCATGCGTGCCTCGGTACTCGTTCTGGGGCCGCTTCTGGCTCGAACCGGCTATGCGCGCGTCGCTCTGCCAGGCGGCTGTGCCATCGGTGCCCGTCCAATTGACCTGCACCTGAAGGGGCTGGAGCGCCTGGGGGCCACCGTGGCTACGCGCCATGGCTACGTGGAGGCACGTGCCAGCCGATTGCGTGGCGCGCGGATCGTGTTCGACCGGATCACGGTGACCGGCACCGAAAACCTCATGATGGCAGCCACGCTGGCCGAGGGTGAAACGCTGCTTGAAAATGCGGCACGCGAACCGGAGGTGCAGGACCTGGCTCACCTGCTGGTGGCCATGGGAGCACAGATCGAAGGCGCAGGCACACCCACGATCCGCATCCAGGGGGTCCGGAGGCTCCACGGTGCCACCCATCGCATCATCCCCGACCGCATCGCCACCGGAACCTTCTTGATCGCCGGAGCCATCACCGGCGGCGATGTTCGGGTCACCGACTGCCAGCCCGGCCACCTGACGGCAGTGCTGGACAAACTGAGTTCCTGCGGGGTGGAGATCGTTCAGGAGGGTCCGAGCGTGCTCCGTGCCCGGGCCGCACAGCGCCTGCTCTCTGCCGACGTCATGACCGAGGAGTACCCCGGCTTCCCCACCGACATGCAGGCGCAGTACATGGCGCTGATGACCCAGGCCGAGGGTACGGCCGTGATCACCGAGACCATCTTCGAAAACCGGTTCTTGCACGCCAGCGAGCTGATGCGTCTGGGAGCCGACATCACCCTGCGGGGCAATCAGGCGATTGTCCGCGGCCCGACGCCGCTGACCGGAGCCGAGGTCACCGCGTCCGATCTGCGCGCCAGCGCCTCTCTGGTTCTGGCAGGACTGGCCGCACGCGGCGTCACGGTGGTGCACCGTGTCTACCATTTGGACCGCGGCTACGAGCACATGGAAGAGACCCTGCGCCGCCTCGGGGCGGTCATCGAACGGATCGCCGTCTGAGGAAATCTGATATGCAATATTTCAGACTCTTGACCTTCGGGTCGGTTTCTGCTATGTACCGGCTGCAGCAGGGTGGGCCGGGGTCGAATGACAGGCTCCGGTCAGCGAATACCCTGAATTCCTAGAGGAGCCGAACCGGTCACGGCAACGTCCTCGAGCGGGGGTCTTTCCCGATGACGAGCATGGTGAAGCGGCACGGCCGCATCGCGGCTTTCAGCATTTTCGTTGCAGCACTGCTGCTGGTTCTGCAGGCAGGCGCGCAGGTCGGTACTTCCTCCATTACGGGCGTCGTCACCGATCCCAGTGGGGCCAGAATTCCCGGAGCCAGGGTTACGGCCCTGAACGAACAGACGAACATCTCCTACCAGACTACGACAACGGCGGCCGGCACCTATGCCTTTGCCTCGCTGCCCGTCGGAAGCTATACGGTCACGGTCGAGGCCCAGGGATTTAAAAAATGGGTGGGACAGCACAATGTCCTGAACGTAGGCGCACCGCTGGTGGTGAATGTCACACTCCAGGTGGGCTCACTCGAGTCCACGGTACGCGTCGAGGGAGCCTATGAACGCCTTCAGACGACCAATGCCACCATCAGCGACGTAGTCACCGGGAGCGAAATCCGGAACCTGCCCCTCAACGGGCGGAATCCGCTCAATCTCATCAACATCGAACCCGGCCTGATCCAGACTTCGACCAATGCAGTGGGTTCCGGCACGCACATCAATGGCTCGCGCGATCGGGCCTTTAACGTCACGCTGGACGGCATTGACGTCAACGAACCCTCGGTGCCCAATCCGCAAAGCAATATCTTCCGCGTGAATACGGATAATATCGCCGAATACCGGATCCTGACGGTGAATGCCACCCCTGAGTTCGGCCGTAACAGCGGCGCCAACATCGTCTTGACGACCCGTAGCGGCACCAATGAATTCCACGGAGATATCTACGAATACTTCCGCAATCCCGTCCTCGATGCCAACGAGTGGTTCGCCAATGCGCTGGGCCAGCCGCGGGGCAATTTCAAGCTGAACCAGTTTGGCGCTTCCGTCGGCGGCCCGATCGTGCGGAACCGGGCGTTCTTCTTTGGAAGCTGGGAGGGGCAGCGCCTGGCGATCGGCATGCCCATTGCCGAGGCCTTTGGCTCTGTGCCGGCCGTCTACACCAGCGCAGCGCGGCAGGGATTGTTCCGGTATGTCGTGGGCACCGTCAACGGCCTCGATCACAACAGCCCGGCCCTGGTGGACTCGCAGGGTAACCTCCTGCCGGGCATTCCCACCTGCAGCGCCACCATCACCACCAACTGCATCGCGACCTACAACATCCCCGCCAATGACCCGCAGCACATTGGCATCAGTTCCGTCATGGGGCCGTTCTTTAATGCCACGCCCACTCCGAACAATTTCCAGACCATTGGGGACGGGCTCAACGTCGGCGGCTTTGTCTGGAGTCCCGGCCAGACCCAGCCCGAAGAACACTTCCTGGGTCGAGTGGACTACCAGATTGACGACCGGAACAGCCTCTTCGCCCGCTATATGATCGCTTTCGCCGATACCAAGGGCGGTGATTTCCTGAACGCCCGACCGGTGGTCTTTCCGGGGTTCCCGCCGCTGGGCGGTGTGGTGCGCCGACCGAGCGGACTCGCCGTGGGTTACCGGCACACCTTTTCGCCCGAACTGGTCAACGAATTCACCATGGGCTACAGTCGGTTTCTGTTCAATTTCCTTTTTGGAAAGGCCAATCCGAATTTCCCGAACATTCCCCCCTACTCGCCCAGCAACGTGACCACGCCGTATGATATTTTCGGTCCTCAGACGGCCCGCACCCTGACCACCATTCAGTATGTGGACAACCTGAGCTACAACCACGGGTCGCATTTCTACCGCACCGGATTTAATATCCGATTCCTGCAGCACAACGACGCGCGTTCCTTCGTGGGGTCTGTAGTTGCTGCGCCGCAGGTGTTCTTCAGTGCCAGCGCGCGGCTTCCCGAAAATGCTGGCTTTGTTCTGCCTTCCAATATGAGCCCGGACGACAAGAGCCGGCTCGAACAAACGATCAACGAGCTGCTGGGCATTCCTTCCAGCATCACCCAGGCTTACTTCGCCGACGGGCTCAACGCCTATGATCCGGACGGTCAGTACGTTCGGGGTGCGCGGATCAAGCAATACGACCTGTACGTGCAGGACGAGTGGAAGGCCACACGACGGCTATCGCTGACCTACGGCTTCCGGTACGAATACAATCCTCCGGGCACCGAAGCACGCAATTTGATCCTGGCCCCCGATAAACCGGTCAGCCAATTCGCACAAACCGGGCCCCTTACATTTATTCCAAAGGATCACTTCTGGCACCGGCAGAACGGTTTTGGGTTCCTGCCGCGGGTCGGGGCCGCCTGGGATCCTTTTGGCAGCGGGAAGATGGTCGTACGCGCCGGTTTCGGCATGTCGTTCGACACCATCTCGACGTTCCAGCTCGTGCCGATCCTCGGCCTGGTGCCGGGAAGCAGCGCAGCCTGCACAGTCTCCATCAAGGACACCTCCGGTGGTCCGGTAGCCTCCAGCAGCTCGTCGTTCTGCCCGATCCCTGCAGGGGCCACCGCGCGCATCGGCCAGGGCTTCCCTACCAGCCTTCCCCAGCCCACGGCCCTGCCGGGTTCGTTTGTCTCTCCTGCCGTGCAGAGCTCGCTCACGGCTCCTCCGGCCGGTGGTATCGATCCGAACCTGAAGAACCCGACGGTCTATCAGTGGGATCTGAGCATTCAGCGCGACCTGGGGCATGAAATCGTTCTCGAAGTGGCCTACGTAGGAACCCATGGGGTGCATCTGCTGCGTGGCTACAATTTGAATCAGCTCCGGATCAACCACGACGGCTATCTCCAGGATTTCATTCAGGCACGCAACAACTATCTCCAGTGCAATAACCCCAACGGCACCTCCAGCTGCGGCCAGAAGCCGCAGATGCTGGCCTCGCTGTTCGGTGGCACGATCCCGAGCACATCACGTGTCACGACCGATCTGATCTTTAACGCTGCGGGCGATTTGGCCGCTCTGATCGACAGCAGCTTCTTCAATCAGATGGTCGCGGCCACCGGACGGCCTGATTTCTTCCGTCCGAATCCACAGTTCAGCAGCTTCTTCTGGATGGATTCCGGCGGCAACTCCGTCTATCACGGCCTGCAGGTGCGCGTGCGCCGGCACGAGCCCAATCTCGACTTTGGCGGCTCGTTCACCTTCGGCAAATCCATTGACGATATGTCAAACGACCCCGTCGGAGCCACCTCGAGCGGCGCCGTAGGCAACAACTCGCGAACGCCGACCAATATTTACAATTTCCGGATCGACCGGGGCCGTTCGGACTTCGACCGAACGATGGTCTTTACCAGCTACTTCATCTGGAACCTGCCTTTCGGCCGGGGCCAGCGCTGGGGCAGCGGCGTCGCCGGCTGGCTCAATCAGATCATCGGCGGCTGGAGCAGCACGGGCATGGTCACGGTCATGACCGGCGAGCCGTTCAGCGTGCTGAGCGGTCGTTTTACCGACAGCAACATCCGCCATTCCTACGCCCAACTGGTGGGGAAGATGCCGAGCACCAACATGATCTTCAACGCCCCCGGCGTCATCGGCCCCACCATGTTCGACACCGGCACCTATATCAGCAACAAGAGCAATCCGATGGTGGGGTGCCTGCCGTTCAACAACGGCCTCACCTTCCTCTGCACGCCGCCGCCCGGCTCGGACGGCAATCTGGGCCGCAACGTTTTCAACGGGCCCGGCTATTTCAATCTGGATCTGAGCGTGGGCAAGCGGTTCCCGATTACCGAGCGATGGGCCCTGCAGTTCCGCGCCGATTTCTTCAACGCGTTCAACCATCCGAATTTCGACAATCCACGAAACTCGACTAATGGCTCCTACCGTATCAACAGCGCCGTCTTCGGCCAGACTTGCTGCTTTACGGTGGGCCTGCCGAACAACGCCAGTGTCATCGCGCTGGGTGAACCCTATCGTGTCGTTCAGCTCGCCATGCGCCTGACCTTCTAGCCAGAAAGCAGTTTGCGGTGCGGGGCTGACGCTCTGCTGCGTCAGCCCCCCAGTGCCACGGCCATCTGGCGAAGCGGCTGCTTTTCCTGCGCCGGCAGTCCGTTTTTCATAAGCGCGCGGGCGCTCCGAACTGAGTGCGGTCGTTTCGCGTGCGCCAGCGGCAACCTCTGAGTACGGCGGGGCTCCGGATACTTGGAGAGTGACCCACAACGCAGCCTCGAGCGAGGTCTTCACCCGGATGCCCGGCCTTTCAGGGAGCGACTTGCCAGTTCACCACCGCAACGCCGGGAGGAGGTGAGAAGCGGAACAACGAGGCTGGCAGAGGAAGATTCTCCAGCCAGGCTCCGAAACGAATCTCTGTCGTCACGTCCCCGGCCTGATGGACGACCACACGTACCAATCTCCCCTGAGCGTCGAGGCCGATCAGTGCATCCCGAAATTGCGCCGGCGTGCCTGCTTTCGGCATGCAGAGCAATTCTGCATGGTCGGCTTCGGTACCGGGGCCTCCCTGAGCGGGGACCCGGGTCAAAACCCCGCACAGGCGCTTGAGGTCCGCACGCCCTGTCAGAAGAGCCAGCGGCACTCGCCAGTCCTCCATGTTGCGGACCGGGGCGCGGCGCACCACACGCTCGGCAGGCGCGTACAGCCAGGCGGTGTGCCCGTCGAGTACAAAAATTTTCTTCTCGGGGACTTCGTATTCCCACCGCATCTGCCCGGGCCGGCGAAAGTAGGCGATTCCGGACTCTACCTCCAGCTCCCCGGGCCCGGCCTGGTAGCTCTGGAGAAATACGGCTTTGAGGGTGCGAATGGACCGGTAGTGCTTCTCGAAAGCTTCGGCAAGCTGGTGTGCATCGGGCACCGCCAGCGCCATGAGCAAAATGGCCCACCACATCGCCTCCAGTCTAGCAATGGCCCCGGGTGGAAAGCGAAAACAGGGGCGAGCGAGGACCTCCCCGCCCGCCCCTGGGACGGCGCATGCAGATGCTTACACAGCCCTAGCTGATCGGCGGATCGTTCGGACCCGCCTGGCCGGTTGCGTTGAACCGAATCACCCCCGACTCATCGGTGTAGAAGTACCGGATGCCAGTCGTGCCTGGACTGATGGGATCGGCGTTAAGGGTGTAGGTATTGGAGCCAGGACTGCTGCAATTTGGAGGAGCCTGTGGAATCTTGTCGTTACCAGCTACATAGGTGAACTTGTATCCGCTTTTTTGTCCGCTGGCCAGCACATTGTCAATCAACCCTGCCGCATCGCAGGTCGGCGTGCCCCCTCCCGCCGGAGGTCCCAGGGTTTGTAGCGTGGGAGGAAAACCGTTGCCATAGGTCGAGGAATAGGTGACGGCAGCCGTGTTGATCGTACGCAACGACCCTACGGCCGATGCCTCGTTGGCTGCCATGCGCGAACGCAACAGGTTCGGGATCGCAATCGCAGCGATAATCAGGATGATCGCCACGACGATCAGCAATTCAATCAGCGTAAATCCTTTTTCGTCCTTCTTCCCCATAGCGCACCTCAAAATTGATTCGCCCGCACCCGTGTGCGTGGCGTGCTACAGGATGAATGGGCAGGGGAAGCGCCAGGCATGCAGGGTGTTGCCTAACGAGGAAACAGAAGCCAAATCCTTGAGGGACAGTCACTTCTACAGGCTCAAGGAAGGATAACAGGACTCTCAGGTTCCAGATGCTGTTTCAGACTGCCCACAGTGCACCTGCATGGTACGCGGGGCGCGTATACCGTACCGCTATACCTCTCATTGTTTAGACGGCGTTAAATCAGCTCACCGGGGGATCGTTCAGGCTTGCCGGCTGCGTGGCATTAAAGCGGATGGTTCCGCTGGTGTCCATAAAGAAGCTGCGCTGCCCGGTGGTGCCGCGAGTCACTGGATCCGCGTTGATCGTGAAGGAATTGAAGCCGGGCTGGGAACAACTGGGAGCAGCCGTGGGCAGAGGATTTGCCCCCTGATAGGTAAAAATGTAGCCGCTTTTGCGGCCCGAGGCCAGGGCCGAATCAATCAGGTTCGCGCTATCGCAGGAAGAACCCGCGCCGCCACCTGCTGGCGGGCCCAGAGCCTGCAGGCTCGGCGGGAAACCATTGCCATAGATGGCTGAATAGTTGACTGCCGCCGTGTAGATCGTCCGCAGGGCACCAACGGCAGCCGTCTCATTGGCCAGCATGCGCGACCGATTCAGATTCGGAATGGCGATGGCCGCGATAATCAGGATGATGGCAATGACGATCAACAGCTCGATGAGCGTAAAACCCCGTTGCCGGTTCCTCGCCCGCATGGTGCCTCTCCCGGGTCGGCTGACCCCTGCTTCTAGCATCATACCGCACCCGGGCGGCCGGTAGCGATCCCCCAAATGAAGAGGAAAGCCCGAAGCCTAGCCGCTGAGCTTGGCGATCAGGGAAAACAGCGGAAGGTACATGGAAATCACGATGCCCCCGACCACCGCCCCCAGGAACACGATCATGGCGGGTTCGAGCACGGCGAGCAGATCTCGCACCGCTGCATCCACTTCTTCTTCGTAAAAATCCGCGATTTTCTCCAGCATCTGATCCAGCGCCCCGGTTTGCTCGCCTACTTCGATCATTTGCGCCACCATCGCCGGAAAAACCGAGCTGCTCCGCAGCGGGTCGGCAAATGAGCGGCCGGTTTCGACCGCCTGACGCACGCGGAGCACGGCTCGTTCCACCACGGCGTTTCCCGAGGTTTTGGCCGTAATCGTCAAACCTTCGAGGATCGGTACGCCGCTGGCGAGTAGAGTGCCCAGGGTGCGGGTGAAACGCGCCACCGCAATCTTGCGAAGCAGGACTCCCACCAGCGGCAACCGCAGCAACAGGGCGTCCAGGGCCAGCCGGCCCTGCGGCGTGCGATACCAGGCTCCCACGGCTCCTGCCAGCAGGAACACGAAGGTTCCCACCAGCAGTCCACCCATTCCCCCCACGAAATGGCTGGCGGCAATCACCATACGGGTGGGCAGGGGCAGCTCGGCATTCATGCTGGCAAACAGGGAGGCAAACACCGGCACGACCTTCCACAGCAATAGCACGATGACCAGCGTGGCCACGATGATCACCGCGACCGGATACACCAGAGCCGATTTGACCTGCCGCTTGAGCTTCAGCTTTTTCTCGATATAGAGGGCCAGTCGCTGCAAAATTTTGTCGAGGATCCCTCCGGTTTCCCCGGCCTCCACCAGATGCACGAACAGGGCATCGAAAGCGTGCGGGTGCTCGGCCAGCGCAGCCGACAGGGTCGAGCCGGCCTCGACGGAAGTCCGCACCGCTTCGAGCACATTGCGGAACGTGCGGCCGCTCTGCTGCTGGCTCAAAATCTCCAGGCACTGCAGCAGGGGCAGCCCTGCGTCAATCATCACCGAGAGCTGGCGCGTGGCCACCGCCAGTTCCTGATCGCCGACCCGCTGCCTGGCCGGCCAGAGCGTGCGGATCCGTTTTTCCTCTGCACGGGTGAGGCGGATTTGCTCCCGTCGCAGGGCCACGGCGAGCGCATCACGACTGGACGCCGCACGAATTCCCGCGACCACCTGCCCTGCCGAGTTGAGGCCACGGAAGCGGTAAACGGGCACGGGTATCTCCCTTCAGCGCTCCAGACTCATCCGTCGTCCGGGCACGGTCGCGACGCCGCGCCGCAGCAATTCGCGCAGCTCGTCGGGCAGAGGTGAGGCCGCCAGTGCCGTCTCCCGGCTGATCAGGCCTGCAAAGTAGGCGTTGGCCAGTCCCTGGTTGAACGTCTGCATGCCGGTCTGCGCTGTGCCCGTCTGCATCACGGAATAAATCTGATGAATCTTGTCCTCGCGGATCAGGTTCCGGACGGCGGCATTGGGGATCAGAATTTCCAGAACGAGCACGCGGCCACGCCCGTCGGCGCGTTCCAGCAGCGCCTGGCAGAGCACGCCCTCCAGAACCATCGAGAGCTGGGCGCGCACCTGCGCCTGCTGGTGGGCGGGAAACACATCCACAATGCGATGAATCGTCGAGGCAGCCGAGTTGGTATGGAGCGTGGCAAACGTCAGATGACCGGTTTCGGCCACGCGCAGCGCGGCTTCGATGGTTTCGAGGTCCCGCATCTCGCCGATCAGCACCACGTCGGGATCTTCACGCAGGACAGCCCGGAGTGCGCTCGCAAACGACAGCGTATCCGCATGCAGCTCCCGCTGGTTGACCAGGGAACGCTTGTGCGCGTGGATGAATTCGATCGGGTCCTCGATGGTCACAATGTGCAGCTCGCGTTCGCGGTTGATCCGGTCGATCATCGCCGCCAGCGTCGTCGATTTGCCCGAACCGGTCGGGCCGGTCACCAGCACCAGACCACGGGGACGCTCGCACAGCGAGGCCACGACGGGCGGAAGCCCCAGCTCTTCGAAAGATTTGACCTCCCACGGAAGCTGTCGGAACACCGCACTGACACTGCCCCGCTGATGAAACACATTGGCCCGAAAGCGCGCCAGTCCCTTGATCCCGAAAGAAAAGTCGATTTCCAGATCCTCTTCGAACTTCCGCTTCTGTGCGTCGGTCATCACGCTGTAGGCCAGAGCCTTGGTCTCGGCCGGGCTCAGGGGATCGCATCCTTCCAGAGGACGCAGGCGGCCGTCGACACGGAACCGGGGCGGGCTGTTGGGTGTGAGGTGAAGGTCGCTGGCCTTCAGCTCCGCCATTTTTTTCAGAAGCTCGCTCAGACTGGGTACAGCCACAGCGCGCTCCTCACAGCGTCGTTTCCCGGAGGACTTCTTCGAGGGTCGTGATCCCGGCCAGCACCTTCTGCAGTCCGCTCCGGCGCAGCGTGAGCATGCCCTGCTCGAGCGCCTTGCGCCGCAGCTCGAAGGCCGAAGCCCCGGCCAGGATCATTTCCCGAATCTCCGGCGTAATCTCCATCACCTCGAACAGACCGATCCGCCCGCGGTAGCCGGTCTGGTTGCAGTTCACACAGCCCCGACCTCGCAGCAGGGTGACGGCTTCGGCTTCCTGTTCGGTGAAGCCGGCTTCGAGCAACTGCATCCAGAACATGCGCTGCTCGAATTCCTCGGGCCGGTTGTGCGAGCCCGTGCCCAGCCCGGCGCCCAGCAGCGCCGGCACCGAAAGGCGTACGGGTTCGCAGCAGTCCGGGCAGATGCGTCGCACCAGCCGCTGCGCACAGATCAGATGAACGGCCGAGGCCACCAGAAAGGGCTCAATGCCCATATCAATCAGGCGCGTTACGGCCGAAGGTGCATCGTTGGTGTGCAGGGTGGAGAGAACCAGATGGCCGGTGAGCGCGGCCTTGATGGCGATTTCGGCCGTCTCGTGATCGCGGATTTCGCCGACCAGAATGATGTCCGGGTCCTGCCGCAAAAACGACCGGAGGGCAGCGGCGAAGGTCAGGCCAATGTGCTCTTTGATCTGGACCTGATTGATGCCGGGGATCTGGAACTCCACCGGATCTTCTGCGGTGACAATGTTGCGTTCCCCGGTATTGAGCCGCGCAATGGCCGAATACAGGGTGTTGGTCTTCCCCGAGCCGGTCGGCCCGGTCACCAGCACCATCCCGTAGGGACGCGCAATGGCGCGCTCAAAGGCCGCCAGCGATTCCGGCTCCATGCCGAGCTGGGTCATGTCCAGCCGCAGGTTTTCTTGATCGAGCAGCCGCAGCACGACCTTTTCGCCGAACAGCGTCGGGATGGTAGAGACCCGAAGGTCAATCGTGCGGGTTATCCCGTTGCGGCTGTGCCGCGTTTTGATGCGACCGTCCTGGGGCAGGCGCTTTTCGCTGATGTCCAGACGCGCCATCACCTTGAGCCGGCTGACAATGGCGTCCTTCAACCGCACCGGAGGCGTCATCACGGTGTGCAGCACGCCGTCGATGCGGAAACGGATCCGCAACTGCTTTTCCATCGGCTCGATATGAACATCACTGGCGTTGCGGCGAATGGCTTCGCTCAGGATCAGGTTCACCAGGCGGATGATGGGCGCTTCTTCCGCCTCGTTGGCGCTTTCCTGTTCAGGCTCCGAAGGCTCGGGAGTCAACTGAAAACTGACGGGCTCGACCCCGAGATCGGCCATCAGCCGTTCGAGCTCGTCGTGCGCATCGGTGTCGCCGTAGAGACGTGCGATGGCTGCCCTCGCCGCCTCCTCCAGGCAGACCACCGGTTTTACGGTCATTCCGGTGAGAAAGCGAACCTCGTCAATGGCTGCCAGGTTGGTCGGATCCACCATGGCCAGCGTCAGGATGGAATCGGCCACGGCAACCGGCAAAACGCCATGGTGGCGTGCCAGTTCGGCAGGCACCGAGCGCGCGACTTCTGGCGCGATCTCCACCTGCTCGAGCCGAACAAACGGCACCCCGTAGTACCGTGACAGGGCCCCGCCAATTCCCTCCGGGGCAACCAGACCCAGGCGCGTCAGCGCCTCCTGAAAGCTGCAGTTTCGAAGCGCCTGCTCGGCACGCACGCGTTCGAGATCCGCCGGAGTCAGGAGGCCTTCGCGCAGCAACACTTCTGCCAGTGAGGCCGGCATCACTTCTAGAAGCTATCGGCACATCGGGAACCCCGGTTTAGCGCTGCCGGCACTTGACGGCAGCCGAAAGCGGCCACTATCGTCCCAGAAGAGGTATGCCGACGGAATCCCTTGACCGGACCCCGTCAGAGATCCGCGAGCGTCTGCGCCTCTACTACGGCACCCTGCTCGAGAGGCTCGGCCGGCAGCGGTGGTGGCCTGCCCGGACACGCTTTGAGGTCATCGTGGGCGCCATTCTGACGCAGAACACATCGTGGAAAAACGTAGAGAAAGCCATCGCTGCACTCCGCCGGCAGCGGCTGCTCACGCCGAAAGCCCTCGCCGATGCGCCGCTTGCGCATCTCGAGCAGGCGATCCGCCCCGCCGGCTACTACCGTCAGAAAGCCCGGCGCCTTAAAGCGTTCGTCTCATTTCTGAATCAGCAGTACGGCGGTTCGCTGCGCCGCATGTTCCGGACGCCTACTCCGACGCTTCGCCGCCAGCTTCTCGAGGTGCACGGCATCGGCCCGGAAACGGCCGACTCCATCCTGCTCTATGCGGGCAATCATCCGGTTTTTGTCGTGGACGCCTACACGCGGCGGATCCTGAGCCGACACAGCCTGCTCGATGGCCGGCTCCGGTATGACGAGATTCAGCAGTGGTTCGAGAGCCATCTGCCGCGAAGCGCGCCGCTGTTCAACGAGTATCACGCCCTGCTGGTCGAGGTGGGCAAACGGTGGTGTCATCCCCGGCAGCCTGACTGCCCTTCCTGTCCGCTGGGCCCCTACCGGGAGGCCGGGCGATGAAATTGCCTCGTCGCCAGCGCCTGTGGCTGATTACCGGCGGGATCACCGTGGCCTTGCTGGCGGCTGCCGTGTTCACACTCGGCTCGCTCAATCTGCCGGTTCATCCACAGGGCCGCAGCATGGTCCTGCTGGTAGCGCTCAATGCCTTTATCGTGGCCGCGCTGCTGGTCTTCGGCCTGGTCCTGACGCGGACCATCCTGCGCCTATGGATCGAGCGACGGGCCCGCCAGCTCGGCTCCCGCTTCAAAACCCGGATGGTGTTCGGGGCGCTGGCCATTTCCCTGCTGCCGGTAGTCTTTCTGTTCTTCGTGAGCTACGCGTTGATGAACCGCACGCTGAACAAGTGGTTTCCGCGGCCACTGGAAATTGCAGCGAGCGAGACCCGGCAGTTGCTCGAAGAACAGATTCGCATCGAGCACCAGGCACTGGATGAACTGGCCGACCGTGCTGCTGCCGCACCGAACAGGACGGCAGCGCTGCAGCAGGCACTGGCAGCAGGAGCAGACGCCGCATGGGTAGCCACCGGGGATCAGGTGCAGATGCTGCGTGCGCGCTTCGACCTGCCGCATCGTCCGCCCGTGGCCGCTTCCGAATCTCTTGCCGGGCTAGGAGGCTTCTGGCGGCTTGGGTCGGTCGAGGTGCTGGCAGGAACGGCGAAGCTGGCGGACGGTGGTACGCTCTTTGTAGCACACCGGCTGCCTCCTGCCCTGAGCGCTCGCTGGCAGCGCGTCCTGGCGGAAACAGCCTCCTACAACGAGCAGCAGCGCGAACTGCGTCTGTACAAAAATCAGATCCTGCTCACCCTGCTGCTGGTGACCATCCTGCTGCTGTTTTCGACGACCTGGGTCGCCCTGTTCCTCGCCAAAACCGTGACCGTACCCATTCAGGCTCTGGCCGAGGCCACGCGTGAAGTTTCCCGGGGCAACTTCGCCCACCGCGTCACGGTGCAGGCACAGGACGAGCTGGGCGTGCTGGTGCGCTCTTTCAACCGCATGACCGAACAACTGGGGCAGAGCCGCCGCCAGCTCGAAGCCTCCAAGCAGAGCCTCGAGCGTGCGCTCGAAGAGATCGAACAGCGGCGGCGTCTGCTGACGACCCTGCTCGAAAGTCTCCCCACCGGAGTGCTGCTGCTGGACGAAACCGGCCGCATTGTTCAGTCTAACCCTGCCGTCGAGCGCCTGTTCGGGCCGCAGGCCTCTCAGGCCCGGCACCTGTCGGAACTGGTCGGGAGCGACCTCGCAGAAAAAATTCTCTGGCTGGCGCACCGCGCCCGGCCCCACGAGGCCGTTTCCCAGGAGTTCGAGTTAAGTGCCGGGTCCCGCCAGATGCACGCGGCGATTACCGCGGCGCGCGTCGAACCCCTGCACGGCGAAGGAGGCTTCGCCGTGGTGATTGATGACCTGACAGAACTGCTGCGGGCACAGCGCGCGGCCGCCTGGCAGGAAGTGGCACAGCGCATCGCGCACGAGATCAAAAACCCGCTTACCCCCATTCGCCTGTCGGCCGAGCGCCTGATGCGGCACGCGCATCGCCAGATCGCGGGCGAGGCCAGCACGCTAGCTGGAGTTGCTCTCGAATGCGCGCGGCTGATCGTGCGCGAGGTGGCCACGCTCAAGGCGCTGGTTGATGAATTCTCGCAGTTTGCCCGCTTCCCGGCGGTTCAGCTCGCCCCGACCGACATCAACACCGTGGTGCGCGAGGCCCTCGAACTGTTCCGCGATCGCCTGGACGGCGTGAAGTTGCACATGCAGCTCGAAACCGACAGCCCTCCGGTGGCCGCTGACGCGGAGCTCCTGCGGCGGGTTCTGGTCAACCTCATCGAGAATGCTCTCGAGGCCATGGAACAGTCTGCCCGGCGCGAACTTCGGATCGACACGCGCCTGGACCGCCCGGCCGGGGTCGTCGAAATTGCCGTGAGCGATACCGGCCACGGGATTGCACCGGCCGACAAGGACCGGCTGTTTCTGCCGCATTTTTCCACGCGCCCGCACGGCACCGGCCTCGGCCTGGCCATCGCCAGCCGCATCGTGAGCGAGCACCGGGGCTCCATTCACGTGGAGGATAATCTCCCCCACGGGGCCCGGTTCATCGTCCGGCTGCCGGTAGGCACTCCGGAGCTGCAGAGGATGCACGGATGAAGCGGTCGATCCTCATCGTCGATGACGAAGCCGGCATTCGTGAATCGCTGACCTCGATCCTTGAGGAGGAAGGCTACCGCGTTGCCGCTGTTTCTTCCGGAGAGGAATGCCTGGAACGCCTCCGGGCCGAGCGCTTCGATTTGATCCTGCTCGATGTCTGGCTGCCCGGAATGGATGGGCTCGAGGTGCTCGAGCGGTTACAGGAGCAGGACCGGGCGCCGCTGGTCGTGATGATTTCCGGACACGGGAATATCAGCACGGCGGTGCGGGCCACGAAAATGGGGGCGTTCGACTTCATCGAAAAGCCGCTGTCCCTCGAGAAGACCGTCCTCGTGGTCCGCCATGCACTCGAGCATCTCGAGCTGGAGGAGGAGAATCGCCGGCTGCGGGCGGAACTCGAGCGGCGCTACCACATTCTCGGCGACAGCATCCCCATGCGGGCCCTGCGGCAGCTCATTGCGCTGACCGCTCCGACCAGCAGCCGCGTGCTGATCTATGGCGAAAGCGGCACCGGCAAGGAGCTGGTGGCCCGCGCCCTGCACGCACAGAGCCCGCGGGCGCGCATGCCCTTCGTCGAAGTCAACTGCGCGGCCCTGCCGGAGGAACTCATCGAATCGGAGCTGTTCGGCCATGTTCGCGGCAGCTTCACCGGTGCCACCGAAACCAAAATCGGCAAATTCCAGAAGGCCGACGGCGGCACGCTGTTCCTGGACGAAGTGGGCGACATGAGCCTGAAGACGCAGGCCAAGGTCCTCCGCGTGCTCGAAGAAAATCGCTTCGAACCGGTGGGCTCGACCCGGCCCGTGCAGGTGGACGTCCGGATCATTGCGGCCACCAACAAACGGCTGGAGGAAGAAATCGCACGGGGCCATTTCCGCGAAGATCTCTTTTTCCGTCTGAACGTGATTCCGGTCGCCGTGCCCCCGCTGCGGGAGCGAACCGAAGACATCCCGGTGCTGGCCCATCATTTTCTGGAGGAGTTCGCACGGGCCTACAACCGGCGGCCTCGCGAGTTCTCTCCCGCCGTGCTGGAGATCTTCCAGCGGTACCCGTGGCCCGGCAACGTGCGCGAGCTGAAGAACCTGGTCGAGCGGCTGGTGATCGTGTGCCCCGAGAGCCGGATCGAGCCGCATCACCTGCCGCCGGAATTGTTTCGGAGCCTGCCGCGTTCGGCAGCCGAACCGGGTTCAGCCGCGACGCTGCAACAGGCCCGGGAGGCCTACGAACGCGAGTTCATTCTCCGCCGGCTCGAGGAACATCGCTGGAATGTGAGCCGCGCAGCCGCCGCTCTGGGGCTCGAACGCAGCCACCTCTACCGCAAGATGAAAGCCCTGGGCATTGCCCCTGAACGGAACTGAAGCCGCCCTCAGTCGCGCGCCAGCCGCTCGAACTGCCGCCTCCAGTCCATCTGGCTGACGACGGCGGGATTGTCCCGCCAGTCAGGCTGCACCTTGACGTAGAGCTCAAGAAACACCTTCGTGCCCAGTAGCCACTCGAGCTCTTCGCGGGCCAGCGTACCGATTTTCTTGATCATGGCTCCCTGCCGGCCGATCAAAATGCCCCGCTGCCCCTCGCGCTCGACCAAGATGGTGGCCTGGATGTGCACCAGACGCTCGGATTCCTCGTAACGGTCAATCATCACGCCAATGCTGTACGGGACCTCCTGCCGGGTCAGCAACATTGCCTTTTCGCGAATGATCTCTGCTGCCAGGAAGCGCTCGGGCTGGTCGGTAAACTGGTCGGGAGGAAAGTACGGCGGCCCTTCCGGGAGATAGCGAATGAGCAGCCGTTCGAGTTCGTCGAGACCCGCGCCGGTGAGTGCGGAAATCGGAAGTACCTCGGCCCAGTCGCGCTGCTGCCGGTAGATTTCGATGAGCGGGAGCAGCCGCGTTTTTTCAATTTGGTCGATCTTGTTGAGCAGCAAAAATGCGGGACCGGAAAACCGGCGCACCCGCTCGAGCGCGCGGGAATCCTCGGGGCCAAAATCGCGTGTGGCATCCACCATATAGGCCAGCAGGTCCACACCCTCGGTGCCGCGCTCGATTTCCTCGACCATCATGCGTCCCAGAGCATTGCGCGGCAGGTGAATGCCCGGGGTGTCGACGAGCACGATTTGCGCACCGGGCCTGTTGACAATCCCGAGGATGCGGCTGCGGGTCGTCTGCGGCCGCGGCGACACAATGGCCACCTTGCGGCCTACCAGGGCGTTGACCAGCGTGGACTTGCCGGCGTTCGGCAACCCGAGGACGGCAACAAACCCTGCCTTGAAACCGGCCGGGACTTCAACCGGCGCCTGTTCGATTTGTTCGGAGTTGTTCATCGGGCTCGTCCGGAGCTCTTTATTTTCACCGACCCGCCTTGACGTCAGGCCGACGGCGGCTGCGCCGCGGTGTCCACACGGCGTGCCCGCACGCGCAGCACCTTGCGCTGATTGGCTTCCAGCACCTCGAAGCGGAGTCCATTGTATTCGACGACCTCGCCCGGCGCCGGCACGCGGCCCGTCAGGTGGTTCAGGAGCCCGGCCACCGTGGTCGCCGGGCCGGCCCGTTCGCGCTCGAGTTCGACGCCCAGTGCCTCCTGCAACTTATCCAGCGAGGCACTGCCCCTCAGCACCGCCGTCCCGGGAGCTTCCAGCAGGACCTCGGGAGACGGCTTGCGGTCTTCATCGCCAATTTCTCCGAGGATTTCCTCGACCAGGTCCTCCATCGTGACCACCCCGGCCACCTGCCCGTACTCATCGATTGCGATGGCCATTTGCTGCTGTTTTTGCCGCATTTCTCGCAGCAGCTCCGAGCCCAGCTTGGTCTCCGGCACCAAAAGCGCCGGCCGCATCAGTTCACGCACCAGGCGCCGCGAGGCTTCCTGCTCGGGCACCTGCAGGACATCGCGGGCATGCACGATGCCGACGATCTCATCGAGCGTGCCTTCGTAGACCGGCAAACGCGAAAAGCGCGTCTCCACCAGAACACGCCGGAGTTCCGCGATGGTGGCGCTGGCGGGAATGGCCACGACGTCGGGACGGGGTGTCATCAGGTCGCGGACGCGCTTGTCACTGAACTCGACGACCTGTTCGATGAGCTGGGCCTCGTGACCGTGCAGCAAACCCTCTTCCTGAGCCGCCTCAACCAGCGCTTCGATCCGTTCCTCCTGCTCCTGTCCCGGCACCGGCTCTTCGTCACCCAGTTCGGCAACCAAAGAACTGAAGGAAACCACCGCCACCAGCGGACGCAGCGGCAGCAACCACAGTCGCAGCAGCGGCGCGAGTGAACCCAGCCAGTCCGGCTCGGTGCGAAGAAGCAGCAGCGAAGGAACCACCTGGCGCCCGAGGACGATTTCGGCTATCAGGGCGCCCACCAGTTCCGCGAAGATCTCCAGCCGTGATCCGCCGCCGCGGAGAATGGCCAGCACCGTGATCAGGAGCAGGATAGCCAGCCACAGGTCCGCCGTCAGGCTGGCCAGCACCGTGGCGGTCTTCCGTTCGAATCCGAGCGCCGGCTCAACCGATGTTTCGAACCTTTCGAGCCGCTGCCGGAGCCGCCCGCTGGCAACACGCCCCAGCTCCCGGTAAATGCGATCCAGCAGGCTGAAGACGCAGACGCCGGCAAAGACCAGAAGCAGCAAAAGCGCCAGCAGGGTTCCGTAGAGGGTCATCGAAGTCCCAGCCGGCGTCGCAGCCTGCGCTCGAGGCGGTGCATCTGCCCGTGATCGACCTCGTGGTCATAGCCGAGCAAATGCAGGATGCCGTGCAGCATCAACGCGGCCAGCTCATCGGTCAGCGAACGGCCCGCCTGGCGGGCCTGGTGCAACGCCACTTCCGGTGCAATGGCGATATCCCCGAGGTAGCCTGCATTTTTCCGAAGTGCGCGACGAACGGTCTCCGCCAGCGAGGTCCCTGGCCTGGAACAAGGCATCGGCGGAAACGAAAGGACATCGGTAGGCCCGCTCTTGCCCCGGTACAAACGGTTCCAGCGTGCCATCGTACGAGAGCTGACCAGACACACGGTGGCCACGTCGGGAGGCACGTCAAGCGTCCGGCACAGCCGAAACCAGATGCGCGTCAACTTCTTGAGCGGTACCGCCAGGCGTCGCTGACGGTTCAGGACAGGTGGTGCGGAATCGGCCGCAGAAGGGCTCATTCGTCGTGGTTGCGCCGGAGCGCAGACCCGTTCGGCGAAGGCTGGCGTGACTCGTATTCTTCGTAGGCGCGAATGATCTTCTGGACCAGATTGTGGCGCACGACGTCGCGCTCGGTGAAATAAACCCAGCCGATCCCTTCGATGCGCCCGACGACCTCCATCGCCTCGACCAGTCCCGAGCGCCGGTCCGGCGGAAGATCGATCTGCGTGATGTCGCCCGTGATCACCGCCTTGGAATTGAAGCCCAGGCGGGTGAGGAACATTTTCATCTGCTCGCTGGTGGTGTTCTGGGCCTCGTCGAGGATGACGAAGGAATCGTTGAGCGTGCGCCCACGCATGAAGGCCAGCGGAGCGACTTCCACGATGCCGCGCTCCAGGTAGCGTTCGAGCCGGTCGGCTTCCAGCATGTCATAGAGCGCATCGTAGAGCGGCCGCATATAGGGATCCACCTTTTCCTGAATGGTCCCGGGCAAAAAGCCCAGCCGCTCGCCGGCTTCCACCGCCGGCCGTACCAGGATGATGCGGTCCACCTGCTTGGTCAGCAGGGCGGAGACACCCATGGCCACCGCCAGGTAGGTCTTGCCGGTGCCGCCAGGGCCGATCGCGAAGACCATGTCATGCTTCTCGATCAGCTCCATGTAACGGCGCTGGTTGGCGTTCTTGGGCGTTACCGCCTTTTTGCCGAACACGCGGGTGCGCGGCGGTGCCAGTACGCTACGCAGTGAAGCCTCGGGCTCCGACAGGGCCAGACGCAGCGCTGCCTTGACCTCCCCGTAGTCGAAGCTGCGCCCTTCTCGAATCAGTTCGTTATAGCTCTCGACGATGCGCGCGGCCCGGTCGACCTGTTCGGGTTCACCCTCGATCTCGAGCGTATTGTCGCGGAGGGAAGTGGTGACGCTCAGGACAGATTCAAGAAGTTTCAGGTTTTCGTCCCGCGTGCCAAAAAGCTGCTCGATGCCTCCGACGAGGCGAATGCTCTGTTTCATCTAGCCAAATGGAGGCAGGGGCCGCTCATCTTTACGGTTCCCTGCCCTGCGTTTTCCCTCTTTTCAGCCTACCTGCTACTGCCCAAAGAATCAAGCCACTAGCGGTTAACCCGGGAAACGAACCTGCGGGGCCTGTCGGGCCGGCGGCGCCGCTTCAAAGTAGGCCTCGTTGCGGGAGAAACCGGCCCAGCGCGCAATCAGGTTGTTGGGAAACACGCCCAGATAGGCGTTGTAATCGCGAAGTGCTTCGTTGTAACGGCGCCGTGCCACCGCAATGCGATTCTCCGTGCCCGCCAGTTCGTCCTGAAGGCGAAGGAAATTTTCATTGGCCCGGAGCTGCGGGTAATTCTCTGCAATCGCCAGCAGGCGGCCCAGGGCGCCCTCGAGCTGCTGGTTGGCCGCGATGCGTTCCGCCGGCGTCCTGGCTGCCAGCAACGCGCTCCGTGCCCGGGCAACATCATCGAAAACCTTCTGCTCGTGCGCTGCATAGCCCCGGACGGTCTCCACCAGGTTGGGGATCAGATCCGCCCGTCGTTGTAACTGCACATCGACTTCCGCCCAGGCCGCACGCACCGCTTCGTTTTTGCGGACCATCTCATTGCGCCGACTGACGTAGAGACCCCCCGTCAGCAGGCCCAGCGCAATCACGACTCCCAGTACGGTTGCAAGTTTTTTCATGAATCCCTTCCTCCGGGTCAGGCTTCGCCCCGGCGCCGCTCGGACAGCGCCTGAGCGACTCGTTCCAGAACTCCGACATAGGCACCGAAGCTCTCACGGGCATCGAGATCCTTTGCCTGCCGGCGGCCCGCCCGGACCTCCAGCAGATCTCTGAAAGCCCCCACGTCGCAGAAAAGCATGGCCGAGACTGCAGACAATGCCTCTTCCGGCGCGGTCGGCAGTGGACTGCCAAGGGCCAGCAGGGCATGGCGAACAAGGGTCAGCACCGAAGGAAGCGCATCCAGCATCAGCCGGTATAGCGACCGGGGACGATAACCGCCCGCCATCGCCTGCTGCCGGAGTGCAATCAGTTTCTGCGCGAGCTCCCACTCGACCTGAACGGCATGATTTTCGAGCGGGATTTGCAGAGCGCTGATCACATCCTCCCCGTCGAGCACCCGGTGGTGCGCCTGGATGTCCAGCAGCTCAATCGCGAAAAGGTGTGCCACACGCTCCAGCTCGCGGCGGGCCAGCATCAGCGGCCCGGAATGGCCGCGGCCGCGCCACCATTGCACGACCGGAGCCAGCCGCTCGAGGTCCTGGGGCTCCAGATGGTCCAGAACGCAGAGAACGTTCACATCGGAATGCTTCGGATGAAACCACCCGGAGACGGCCGATCCATAGAGAATCACGCTTTTGAGATTGCTTCCCGCCACCTGACGCAGCCGCACCACCAGCGTTTCGAGCTGCCGTTGGACGCGACCGGGTAGCAGGGCCCTACCAGCTTCCACTGGCTCCTCCGCCGCCAAAGGACCCTCCTCCGAAGCCGCCGAAGCCCCCGCCGGAGCCTCTGCCAAAGCCTCCGCCCCAGAAAGGTCCCGGCATACCACCCACACCCCAGATCCGACGCCGCCCCCGGCGGCCCGCGGACACTTGCAAGAGAAGCAGCCACCAGAGCAGCGGGGCGAGCAGCAACAGCCACCACACCCACAGGGGCGGGCCGGCAGGCAGAGCAGGCTGGCTGGCCGGACCCGCAGAAGTGCCCGCAGCAAACTCAGGCCACGTCAGGCCTCGCTCGGCGGCAATCTCGCGACCAATGCGGTTCACCAGCAAGGTGACGGCTCGGTCGTAATTTCCCGCACGCAGCAGGGGCACGGCTTCGCGCCCAAAACCGCCAACCTTGCCGTCGGGCAAAATGCCCTCCAGACCGTAGCCCACCTCGATCCGATATTTGCGGTCCGTCACGGCCAGCAAAATCAATACGCCCCGGTCGCTTTGCTTCGGACCGATGCCCCAGCGCGTGGCCAGGTCGAGCGAAAAGTCCTCGATTGGGATTCCTTCGAGGCTGTGCACCGTAACCACGGCCACCTGGGCACCGGTTTTGCGGTTCAGTTCGGACAGCAGGTTCTCCAGCCGCTCGCGCGTGGCCGGCTGCAGGACACCGGCAAAGTCGTTCACATACCCAACGGGCTTCAACCGGTCGGGACGCTCGGCCCGAAGCGAGGACGCCACGAGCAGCACGAACAGGCACAGCCCCAGTCGCGCCAGCGGCAGCCTTCGATTGACAAAATGCCGCCTCTCCACTAGCCTAAGCCGTGGCATTGTCCACGTATCCCGCAGCGTTGAAACTTCCTGGGAGTTTTTAGATGCCGGCAGGAGCACCTGTCAAACCGAAAAAGAAAAAGAAGTCGGTTTTAAAAAACATTCGGAAAACAGCGCGGCGTACCCGCATCAATCGCGCCAATCTCCGCCGCGTCCGCACGGCGATCAAGCGGGTCCGCCTGGCCCTGGCGCAGGGCAACCTCGCCCAGGCCCGCCAGTTGCTGCCGGCTGCCTATTCGGCGATTGACCGCGGGATCCAGAAAGGCGTTCTGCACGAGAATACCGCCAACCGGTACAAGTCGCGCCTGGCCGCCGCAGTGCTCTCCCTTGAAAAGCGCCTGGCCGGTCAGGCCGCCTGACAGCAATCGTTCCGCCCAGGGGATGCATCTCACCGCACGCCGGCCCGCCGGGGCAGTTTCATCCGGGCAGCACCTCGCGGTAGCCCCAGCAACAGCAGCTCCAGCAGCAGGCGGGTTTGCTGCGCTCCGCTCGATGCTTTCAGCCGGTCATCGGCACGGGCCAGTGCCTCAAGCGCACGCGTCAGCTCGTCGTCGCTCAACTGCCGTGCCAGCCGAACCAGCCGTTCTGCCGTTTCTGCCCGCGCCCCGAGCTGATAGACAACGCGTTCGGGCGGAAGGCGGCGGAGCAGCGCGCGGGCCTCGATCACTTTCTTGAAGTTCCACGCCAGGGCGCCGACAATGGCTACAGCAGATTCGCCCGCGCGGAGCAGATCATCCAGCAGGTGCATCGCAGCAGCCAGATCGCCCTCGTAGAGACACGCGATCATCTCCCACACCGTCGCCGCGCGGGAGGCCACGACCAGAGCCTGTACGGCCCGCACATCAATGGTGCCGCCGGGTCCGGCATAGGTGGCCAGCTTTTCGACCTCGGACGCGATCCGCGCAGGTTGACCCCCGACCGCCTCGGCCAGCAAAGCAGCCGCCTTTTCGTCCATCTTCCGGCCCCGCTGCGCCGCCAGCTCAGAGGCCAGAGTGGCGGCATCGAGCATGACCGCATCGAGTTCCGGCACGATTCCATACTGCTCGAGCAGGCGTGCCAGCCGCAGGCGCCGGTCCAGGCGTTCGGCTTCCAGCAGGAGTAGCGTAAACGGGGCCGGCCGCGCCAGGTAACGCTCGAGTTCCTCGAGCACCTCGGCGGAGAGCTTCTCCCAGGCCTCGAGATCGGTTACGTGGACGACCTGGTGTGGAAGCAGCATCGGTCGCATCGAAGCCGCTGCCACCACTTCCCCGACCGATACCTCGCGCGCCGACAGGCGCCGCACGCCCCAGACGCGGGCATCGTCCGGGATCAGAGCGCTCAGGATGCGCTCGCGAAACAGGTCGTGCAGGAATGCATCGGCTCCGATCAGGGCGATGGCTGCAGGCAACTGCCCGCGGCGCAGCCGCGACAGCCACCGCTCCAGAGAAGCTTCGGCCATCAGTGTGCCTCGATCAGCTGCGCCACCAGACGCGCAGCGAAATCGCGCGCCATTCTCCCAAGCGCCGGATCCTCTTCGGAAAAGAAACTGTGCGGGTCCGTGGATACTTCATATTCCTCGCGCAGAACGAAATGCCGGTTCTCGTAAACGATCCGGTTCGTTTTGCAATCCTTCAGACGCACCTGTGCCTGCACCGTCACCAGCATGGTCGTGGCGCGACCCGTCGCCGAATCGAACAGCAGCGGCACGGACTCAATGGAGACAATCTCGCCCTCGAGCACGGCATCGGCTCCGGAGACTTCCGGTGTCACCCGCCAGCGGGTTCGAGCCAGCAATTCGTGAACCACGGCCTGAGTAAAGCGCTGCTCGATCCGATACTGCAGCGTGCGATTGACAAACACCGGAACAGCCACGACCTGCCAGTTCGCCGGCCAGCCCGCTGCACGTCCGGCGACGTGATAGCCACAGGCCGCCAGCCCGAGGAGGAACAGCCATTCAGCCGGCCAGCACTTTTTCAGCAATCGCCACGGCATTCCGCACCACCAGCAGGACATTATCCGCAACGCCCCAGAGCCACCACGCCCGGGCTTCGCTTCCAACAGCTTCTGGCGGGGCCACCACGGGCCGGTCCGTCTCCTGAGCACTCACGCGTGCCGGCGAAATCTCTTCTGCCGGATGCACCAGAAATCCCCCTGCGGCGAGCGCCCGGACCAGCTCCTCGCTTTCGGCACGGCGCCCCAGTTCGCAGTAAGCCACGAACGATGCACTGTGGAAGACCGGAGCCTGGAGCAGTTGCAACCGCACCGGAACCCGGTCGCCCCAGTACAGCCGAACATCGCGCTCCGCGGCCTGCTGGAGGTCCGCCAGGGTAAAGGGCTGGCCGGCAGGGAGAACGCGGTTGAGGTTGAAGGCTACCTGCGTTCCGAAAACTTCCTGCGGCAGGCTCTGAAAATTGAACAGATGGCGCGTCTGCGCCTCCAGTTCATCGATGCCAGCCTGGCCGAATTCCGAGACCGGCATCAGCGCCGTGATCACCAGCAAGCGCAGGTCGAAAGGCACGAAAGCTGCCAGCAACCCGCAGGTGGCTATCGTCAGCGAAGAGGGCGAGCGCACCACGGTCTCGCCCTCGCCCGGTCTGTGCCGCATCTCGTCGAGGGCTGCGATCCACGGCGGAGCCTCGGCGAGACCCGGGCCCTCGCTCAAATCGATCACGAAGGCCCCCGCCTCACGCGCAGCGGGTGCATAGCGATGCGCCATAGCCGTGGTGCCGGCGAAAAACACGATGGCGGCACCCGCAAAGCCATCCGGATCCACCGCGCTGATCACGGTTGGTTCGCCACCGAAGGCCGTGAGTGTTCCCACAGCCAGATCCTCATCGTAGAGGACAACCCGCTCGTCGGTCCGGGCGCGAAGATCGAGCAAACGCCGCAATTCCCGGCCCCGCAGCGAGCCGGCCCCTACAACGACCAGTCGCCTGGGTTCAGCCGGTGCGCGCATCGTGCGGTCGTGCCAGCCAGCGGTGACGCAAAAAACGAACCAGGCGCGCTGCCAGCCCGGAAGCTAAATACACCGTCGCCATCGCCAGCAACACCGGTTCCGAATAGAGCCAGATCGCCGCAATCAACAACCCGATGACGATCAGAGCCAGGGAGGAGTGCCGTCGGTGCCACTGAATTTCCTTGAAGCCATAGTAGCGCACCGTGCTGGCCATCAGGACCGACAGCAGCAGCAGCAGCGCAAGCCAGCCAGCTGCCAGCCTCCAGTCAGTCAGAGGGGTTTTGAAAGCGTGCACGGTGGCGGCCACCACACCTGCCGCCGCCGGAGCCGGGAGCCCAACGAAATAGCGCGAACGTTCCGGGGCCATCCCCTGAATGTTGAAGCGCGCCAGTCGCCAGGCACAGCACAGCAGGTAGGCAAACGCCACCAGCCAGCCCATCCGGTGGATCTGCAACACGCCCCCAGGAGCACTCGCATCCACCTGGCTCACACCCCAGCTCAGTGCCAGCAGGGCCGGCGCCACTCCGAAACTGATGACGTCGGCCAGAGAATCGAACTGTTTGCCCAGCTCGGTACTGGTGCCCGTGGCGCGGGCAATGCGCCCGTCGAGGGCGTCGAACAAAATGGCATAACCGATCGCCCGCGCGGCGTTATCCAGACTGCCGTCAGCCCCCTTGAGGACGTTCCAGATCGCGTAGTAGCCGCTCAGCAGGTTGGCAACCGTGAAAAAGCTGGGCAGCAGATACACCCCGCGCCGCCGGGGTCCCCGGACCGCAGCGACCGGAACTGAAGGCGTGCCATTCATTGCCAGTAAGCCACCACCGTCGAGCCGGCCCGAACATGCTCGCCGACGCGAACGACAATCTGTGCCTCTTCGGGCAGCCAGAGATCCACACGCGAGCCAAAGCGAATCATGCCCAGCCGCTCCCCGCGGCTGACAGTTTCCCCGGGTCCCTTCCAGAGCACAACCCGGCGCGCCACCCAGCCCGCAATCTGCCACAGGATCACCGGTCCCCGGGGTGTGTCCAGGTGCACGATGTTTTGCTCGTTCTCTTCCGATGCAGCGTTCCGAAAAGCCATCCGAAAGCGCCCCGGGCGGTACTGAATGTGCAGGATGCGACCCTCCACCGGCGCGCGGTTCACGTGCACGTCCCACAGAGAAAGGAAGATGCTCAGGCGGCGCCCGGCGCGGTCGAAGTGGCTTTCCTCGACCAGACGAACGACCCGTCCGTCGGCCGGGGCCACGACGGCTGCAGGATGTGCCGGCACAGCACGCTCGGGATCCCGAAAGAAGAACACGACGAATCCCGCCAGTACCCCCAGCACGACTCCGGCGGCCGGGGCATTCAGCGCAAACGCCACGGCAGAACCGAGAACTGGAAGCGCTGCAAACTTGATCGCTTCACGCAGTATCATTCTGCTTTAAGGCAACCCATCGGCGGGCACACGCTTATCCCGCTCTAAAGACCTCGCCGGGTGCAAAGTAACACAGCCTCTTCGGATGGCCAAAGCCGTCAGGGTTTCTCCCAGGGCGCCACCGGGCGCGAGAAAACGAGCGCATCCTCCTTCTGCGGCCCCGAGTAATAACCCCGGCGCACCCCTACCAGATGGAAACCAGCGCTGCGATACAGTTGTTGCGCCCCGAGGTTGGAGCGTCGAACTTCAAGGAACACCGCACGAAGATGCCTGTCCCTGGCAGCCACCAGAGCTTCCTCCAGTAACCGCCGGGCAATCCCCCGGCGCCTGAATTCCGCAACCACCCCGAGGAACGCGATCTCCATTTCGTCAGCAAACGTCCTGGCCAGCAGACATCCCACCAGCCGGCTGCCCCTGCAGGCCACCCAACCCACCCAGGGAGGCACCGGGCCCCGCTGCAGTTCCGGCACACGCACCTCGAACAGCTCCTCGATGAGGCGCACGACCTCCGGGCCGTCAGCGGGCACCCATTCGCGCACCACTACTCGGTCCACTTCAGCTCAGCATCGGACTGCCGGACGTAATTGGCGTCCAGGCGCAACGCATCGGTGAGCCTGCCCTGCTGCACCCGGATCATCGCCAGCCGGCTCAGCTCGGCCGCCAGAAACGGTGAAACAGCCTCCACCGGACATGATGCCAGCCCGGAGTCGGGGAGTGCTTCGAGCAAGACCTCGGGCGTGGGACTGACCAGGACGGTTTGGTCAGCGACGACCTGCGGTGCAAGCCATTCCAGCAGCTCAGCCGGTGTGAAAACCACTTCCGGGCCTGCCGGCTCGGGAACGCCATCGGCCCGGCGGTAGATGCCCGCGAACACCTGCCCCCGCCGCGCATCCAAAAAAGGGACAACCGTCGGTCGGCAGCTCCGCGATTGGGCCGCAATCGCTTCCAGAACACTGACGGGCGCCACCGGCTTCTCCAGCGTTGCCGCCCACGCCTTGACCGCCGTCAGCCCCACGCGCAGCCCGGTGAAGGATCCCGGACCGGTCGTGACTGCGAAGAGGTCGAAGCGATCAATGGCCAGATCGAGTTCGCCGAGCAGGAAATCCAGTTGCCGAAACAGCCGCGACGAGTAGGTCTCCGGTTCCCAGGTCCCGATCACGCCCCGCAGCCGTGCGTCTTCAAAGATCGCCAGGCTGCCGGCCGGGGTGCTTGTGTCCACGGCGAGCCCGAGCATACAAGAGCGATTGTAACAGGGAGCGCTCGCCCACCGGGCACAAGTCCAGACGAGCCGGACCTCGATGGCGAGCCGTGCAGAGCATGGAGCGAGTGCTGCAAAAATGCGACCTTTTTGGTCCGATTACGACGAGCTTTCGCCGTCTAAAGCCTAGAAATTCTTGACGATGCCGGAGAGGCTGCCTAGAATGGAACTGCGGGTCATAAGGTGGCGATGGGGTTCAAAATCGGCGACAAAGTCGTCTACCCCAATCAGGGCATCGGCATCATCGAACAGATCAACCTGAACTTCGTCAACGGCCGGCCCGAACGCTGCTATCTGCTCCGGATCGTTTCCAACGGCCTGCGTGTGCTGATTCCCGAAAGCAACGCTTCGAGCGTCGGCCTGCGCCGGGTGATTTCTTCGAGCGAAGCCAAAAAGATCATTTCTTTTCTCGAAGCCAATCACGTCGAAGTCAACGGCCATCACGACTGGAAACACCGCTTCAAGGAAAACTCCGAGCGGATGCGCACCGGCTCGCTGCTGGACGTGGCCGCGGTACTCAAAAGCCTGCTCGCACTGAGCAAGACCAAGCCGCTGTCGTTCCGCGAGAAGAAATTGCTCGAACGGGCTCGTTACCTGTTGATCAGCGAGCTCGCCACAGCCTGCCGGGCCACCGAGCGGCGCGTCGAAGAGGAAATCTGTCGTGCCCTGGCGAAGGCGCGGCTCGCCTTCCCGGACTCGGGTTCTCCGACCAGCTAGTCCTGCCTGCGACCCGGGCCCTTTCGCACCGGCTTTCCCCAACCTCCGCCTCCGGGAGTCTCAATGGTCAAAACTGCGCCCGGCGGCAGCAGGCGGGAACACTTGGCCGGCAGCGGCTCTCGCCTGCCCGCAATGGTTACCCAGTTTCGCCCCGGAGCACCCGGCTGGCCACCGGCCAGCCCGTAGGGGCGAAAACGCCGCCGCTCTGCCAGCAGCCCCATTTGCATCTCGGCCAGCAGTTCGATTTCGCGCACGATGCCGTCCCCGCCGCGCCATCGTCCGGCACCGCCGGAACCTCGGCGCAGGCCGTAACGCCGCACCCGCACGGGCAGCTCGTGCTCGAGGACCTCGACCGGTGTATTCAGCGAGTTGGTCATATGGGTATGAATGCCATTCAAACCGTCCAGGCCCGGCCGTGCCCCCATGCCTCCGGCGATGGTTTCGTAGTACACGAAGGGCTCATTGTTCCTCAACGGGTTCCGGCCACCCAGGGTGAGATTGTTCATCGTGCCCTGGCTGGCGGCCGGCACGTGATCCGGGAGGGCCTGGGCGAGCGCACGCAACAGAACGTCAACAATGCGCTGGGAAGTTTCCACGTTGCCCCCGGCGACGGCAGCCGGCGGCTCTGCATTGACGAGGCTGCCTGCCGGTGCAAGGACGCGAATGGGCCGCATCAGACCCGCCGTTGCGGGGACCTCCTCACCCAGCAGGCATCGGAAGACATAGAACACCGCCGAATAGGTGATGGCAAAAACGGCGTTGACATTGCCGGCGCACTGCGGCGCAGTACCCGTGAAGTCCACCGTGGCCCGACCATCGCGTAACTCCAGGGTGACCTTCAACCGCAGCGGACCGCTGCCCAGCCCGTCATCGTCCAGCACGTCCTCGGCGCGAAACCGCCCTGCAGGAAGGCGCCTGAGCGCATCCCGCATCATCGCTTCCGAATAGGCAAGCAGGAATTGCTGATACCGACGCGTCTGTGCCACGCCGTAGCGCGTCACCATCTCCCCAAGGCGCCGCTCGCCGGTCCGGCACGCTGCGAGCTGGGCGGCCAGGTCTCCCTCGCGCTCACGCGGCGTGCGCACATTGGAGAGAATCAGCTCCACCACCTCTTGCACCAGCCTTCCCCGGCGGACCAGATGCAGGGGACCGATCCGGATCCCTTCCTGGTAAATCTCCCGCGCCAGACTCATCGAACCCGGCTGCATCCCGCCGACATCGGCATGATGGGCACGACTGGCCACATAGAACAAAGGCGTCCTCTGCCCTGCAAAGACCGGCATCACCAGCGTGATATCAGGCAGATGCGTGCCGCCACGGTAGGGATCGTTGAGAATGGCAATGTCACCCGGCCCAAGGTCGAGCTCGGCAATCGCCGCGCTCACCGAAAGTGGCATCGAGCCCAGGTGGACGGGCATGTGATCGCCCATGGCCAGAACTTCACCGTCACCACTGAAGACGGCGCAGGAATAATCGCGGCGTTCCTTGATGTTGGGCGAAAACGCAGTGCGGCGGAGCGCCGCTCCCATCTCTTCGGCGACGGAATGAAAGAGGCTTTTGAAGATTTCCAGTTCTACCGGGTCGGGCTTCATGCTTGTACCCGTTCGAGCAGCAAATTGCCATAGCGGTCCACGTGCGCCTGCCAGTTGGGCGGGAGCAGCGTCGTTGCACTGTACTCGACGATGACCGCCGGGCCCGGTATGCGCCAGCCCGCTTGCAGTCGTTCCCGGTCATAAAACGGCGTCCACCGCGGCTCACGCCCGTAGCCGGGAAAGATGACGCGGCGGCGGTCCAGCCGCGCATCCTCCAGTGTGCCGCGTTGCGCAGACCGTCGCGGAAGCTGTAGCCGTGGCGCCTGACCCATGCAGCGCACCCGCACGTTCACGACTTCGGTCGGCCAGGCCGGGTCGGCATAGCTGTAGCGCTGGCGGTGTGCCCGGTGGAAGGCAGCAACGAAATCTCCCGAAGCGTCAACGGTGAGCTCGTAGCCCTGACCGACGTAGCGCATATCCACCAGGCGCTGGAGGCTGACCGCATCCGCCGGCCATCCCTGGATCCGCATCTGCCGCAGGCCTTCGCGTTCGAGACGGCGGAAAACAGGCTCGAGCTCCGCCCGAGCCTGCGACAGCGTTTTTACTGGCCTGCGCACCGTCCAGGAAAGGTCACGAACGACGTCAGCCGAGAGAATCCCCAGCGCCGACAGTGCGCCCGGATAGACAGGAATCAGCACCCGAGGGATCCGCAGGCTGGCGGCAAGCCAGCAGGCGTGCAACCCGCCGGCTCCGCCAAAGGCCACCAGCGTATAATCGCGCGGGTCGCGGCCACGTTCGACGGTCATGACCCGGATGGCCTTCTCCATCGTGGCATCAGCCACGCGGAGGATCCCCACGGCAAAGTCTTCCACAGACTTCAAGGGCCCCCGGGCACGCTCGAGCCCTTTCCAGGTGCGGTCGGCGTCGAGCGGGAAGCTGCCTCCCAGCAGGCCATCGGGTGGAAGATGCCCGAGAACGAGATGCGCATCGGTCACCGCCGGCCGCTCGCCCCGTCCGTAACACAGCGGCCCGGGATCGGCCCCGGCGCTTTCTGGTCCCACCCGGAGCGCGCCGCCTGCATCCAGCCGCGCAATGGAACCACCGCCGGCACCCACTGAATGAATCTGCAGCATCGGCACGGCCAGCGGGATGTCGGCCACGCGCGCCTCGGTGGTCATCTCCGGCTCGTCCTCGACAACCGCCACATCCGTCGAAGTCCCACCCATGTCCAGCGTGATCAGCCGGCGCAGGCCGGCAAGGCGGGCCACCGCACGCGCTCCCAGAACACCGCCGGCCGGGCCGGAGAGCACCGAACGCACCGGTTCATCCGCCGCCATGGAGGCATCGACGATGCCACCGTTCGACTGCATGACCTGCACCCGCACGTCGCCCCACTGGCTGGCCTGCTGCAGGATCCTGCCCAGATACTTTTTCCACAGCGGTAGCAAATACGCATTGGCCACCGTTGTGGCCGTTCGTTCGTACTCGCGGAATTCCGGCACGATTTCGTGCGAGAGGCACACCGGGAAACCTTCCCGACGCAAACTCTGGCCCAGCCGCTGCTCGTGCCGCGGCAGCAGAAATGAGAACACCAGGCAGACCGCCACGGCTTCCGGCTTCCGCGCCTTCAGCAGGCGGACCAGCCGCTCGACTTCGCGCGCCTGCAGCCCCACCAGGACTCTTCCCCGGGCATCCACTCGCTCGCGTACGCCCAGCCGGAGCCTGCGCTCCACCAGCGGCTGCGGTCGAGTGACCATCCAGTCGTACAGCCGCGGGCGATCCTGCCGGCCAATCTCCAGCACGTCTTCAAAGCCGGCCGTGGTCAGCAGCGCAACGCGAGCACCGCGACGTTCCAGGAGCGCATTGGTTCCCACCGTGGTCCCAATGCGAATTTCCCAGGCCCCCTGCACGGACTCCCGCCTGAGCACTTCCCAAATGGCCTGCAGAACCGATACCGATGGCTCGTGCGGCGTCGACGGGACCTTCAGCAGGCCCAGCCGCCCGTTCGACACGTAGACGCAGTCGGTGAAGGTTCCCCCTGTGTCGATTGCGATGGCCAGGCGTTCCGGCGACACGGCACCGCTCCCGGGGCCAGTTTCAAAAGGAGCGCGCCATTGTACTGAACGGTCAGAGGCGCGCCAAACCGGAGGACGTCAGGGGCGTCTACCGCGGAAGAAGCAGTGCCGTTCAGGCCAGCGGCAGCACGGCTTCGGCGCCCAGCTCGCCGGAGGCGAACTCGCCCGCCAGAAACTTCGGATATGCGGCCGCTGCAATCATCGCTGCATTATCGGTCGAAAGCGGCAGGCTCGGGAAGTAGACCGGTACGCCGATTTCTGCACACGTCTGCTCGAACAACTGCCGCAGCGCGCGGTTGGCCGCGACACCTCCGGAGACGAGCACGCTGCGCGCAGCCACCTGCTGTGCGGCCGCCACCGTACGCCGCACCAGCGTCTCGACGACCGCGCGCTGGAAGCTGGCGATGAGGTCGAGCGTTTGCTGACTGGTAAGCGGGAGCAGCTCTTCGAGCTTACGCGGACCCTGCCGGAGCGCCTGGCGACGGCGTTCGATCTCTCCCTCCAGCTCGGGATGCCCCTGCAGGTAGTACAGCACGGCCGTCTTGATGCCGCTGAAGCTGAAGTCGTACTCGGCACCTTTGATGCGCGGTTCGGAGAAGCTCACGGCGCGATCCCGACCATGGGCAGCCAGGCGATCCAGAATGGGGCCTCCGGGATAGCCGAAGGCCAGCATTTTGGCCACCTTGTCGTAGGCCTCACCGGCCGCATCGTCCCGGGTCTGTCCGAGCCGCCGGTAAATGAACCGAACCGCCTCGACCGGCCCCGGTTCGGCAGCCTCGACCTGATAGAGCACCGTGTGGCCGCCGGAGACGATGAGGCAGACGGCGGGCAGCTCCGGCATCGGCTGATCCTGCACAGCGGCTTCGAGCAGCACGGCACGCACGTGCCCCTCGAGGTGATTCACCCCGATCAGCGGCCGTCCGGTGGTGAGTGCCAGGGCCTTCCCGTAAGTCACCCCGACCAGCAACGACCCGATCAGTCCCGGTCCGCGAGTGACCGCGATGGCGTCAATCTCCTTCAGCCCCAGGCCGGCTCGCTCCAGAGCTTCCCGGACAACGGGAACGATCTGTCGCAGATGTTCCCGTGAGGCCAGCTCGGGAACCACACCGCCGTACTTGCGATGGATGTCGGCCTGGGAGGCGACGACGCTCGAGAGAACCGTGCGGGCGCTGCGAACCACGGCAGCGGCCGTTTCGTCGCACGAGGATTCGATTCCGAGGATGGTTGCCGTCTGTGGCATCGGTTCAACCTGACGTATTCTTCTCCCATGCTAGCATACGCGCATGCCCGTTTCTCCCGATGCGCTGATCCGCGCTCTGGCACGCGACCGGCGCTCGGGAGCTGCCGAGCTGGCGCTACGCGCATGCCGGCAGATTCGGCAGTGGATCTCGCGAAGCCGGCCTAAGCCGGCCGAGTTGACCGATCTGGCCCTGCGGTTGCACGCCGCCCAGCCTGGCATGGCTCCGCTGTTACGTCTGGCCAATGCCCTTCTGATGCAGGTGGAGCAGAACCTGCCCGTTGACCGGCAGCTCCGCGAGTTAGCCTCGTTCGAGCGCGAACTCCGCACCGGGCCCCGCCGTGCAGCCATGCGCTGCGCCCGTCTGCTGAGGCGGAAAGGCCACCTGCGCGTCGCCACCTATTCCTTCAGCTCCACCGTGCTGACCACGCTGTTGCTGCTCCGGTCTCGACTCGAATGCGTGCTCTGCTCGGAAGGCCGGCCACTGGACGAGGGACGTCGGCTGGCAGCAGCACTCGCGAGCCGGGGCGTTGCGGTCGAGTTTTATCCGGACCTCGCGCTGGTCCAGGCGATCAGCCACGCACATGTTTTCCTGATCGGAGCCGACGCCATCTGCGGAACCGGATTCGTGAACCGGGCAGGCACCGGGCTGCTGGTACGCATGGCCGGCCTGGATGGCGTCCGTGTTCTGATCGTGGCAGATGCAAGCAAGTTTCTACCGCAGACCCTGGAGCCCTACCTTCGCTTCCCCGCTGAAACAGAGAGCCGCCGGCTCTGGCCCCGGGCTCCGCGCGGCGTACGCCTCATGCACAGCATCTTCGAGTGGATCCCGTGGGATCCGGAGCTGCGCATCGTCAGCGATCGCAGGACGCTTTCCTTTGCACAGCTCCCCTCGATCCTCCAGCGCATTCGAGTGGCCGAAGCCCTGCTCAGGGGTTTGACGAAGGGAGGGCGCAATCGGTATGTTGCACCCCCACACACGGCACGACCATGAGCGGCGATACCTGCAAAAAAGTCCGCAAAGCTGTGCTGCCGGTGGCAGGGCTGGGAACGCGCTTTTTGCCCGCGACGAAAGCGCAGCCCAAGGAAATGCTGCCGGTCGTGGACAAGCCCTTGATTCAGTATGCCGTCGAAGAATGCGTGGCGGCGGGGATCGAACACGTGGTGCTCGTGACGGGACGGGGCAAGGACGCCATTGAGGACCACTTCGACGCCGCTCCCGAACTCGAAAATTTTCTCGAGCGCCGCGGCCGCCAGGATCTGGCCGAGCTGGTCCGCACCATCAGCAACCTGGCGCGTTTCAGCTACACACGGCAGAAAGAACCGCTCGGTCTGGGCCATGCAGTGCTTTCTGCCCGGGATCTTGTCGGTGAAGAGCCGTTCGCCGTGCTGCTGGGCGATGTCATTCTGACGGGCCCGGTGACGGCCACCCGTCAGCTCATGGACCTGTTTGCTGAAACCGGCACCGGCGTTCTCACGGTTGTGGAGGTGCCCCGGGAAGAAGTTTCGCGCTACGGGATCATCGAACCCGCCGAGATTCAGCCGTGGCGGGGCCGAACGATCTATCGGATCCGCGACCTGGTGGAAAAGCCTTCGCCCGAGGAAGCGCCCTCGACTCTGGCCGTCGTGGGGCGCTACGTCCTCCCCCCGGCAATTTTCGAAGCGCTCGAGCAAACTCCACCCGGCCGTGGTGGAGAGATCCAGCTCACCGACGCTCTCCGCATCCTCGCCCGGCAGCAAGGGCTGTGGGCGATTCCCTGGGAGGGAAGGGCCTACGATGCCGGCGACAAGCTCGGCTTTTTGCAGGCCACGGTCGAGATGGCTCTCGAAAACCCCGAGCTGGGTCCGGCGTTCCGGTCCTATCTGCGGTCGCTGCAGCTATAGAGGGTTTCGTGCACACAGCCCTGCGGCTGGCACAGTCGGAAACTTCAGGATTCTCCCGAGTCCTTTTTCCCGCCGCTATCTTCCCCGGAGGATTTCGACTCGCTCGTTGAGGTGCTCTTGCGGGCGTAGTCGGTGATGTACCAGCCCGAGCCCTTGAATTGCAGCGCCGGCGGCGCCAGCCGCCTCTCGGCCGGGCTACCGCAGCGAGGGCAGGGCTGCGGATTGGGCGCTGTGACCGGCTCGATACGCTCGAAGCGATGATGGCAACCAGAGCATTCGTATTCGTACAGGGGCACGGTCGCCTCCGTAACGATCATTTCCATCGCATCTGTCGTTTTACCGAAGCTATGTTAGCATGCCCGCGGCAGACGTCGCTCGCCACGGGCGTCCTGGCCCCATGCGCGACCGAGGATCATCATCCATTCCCGGCACCCTCTACGTTGTCTCGACCCCGATCGGCAACCTGGAGGATGTAACCCTGCGCGCCCTCCGGGTGCTCGCCGAAGTAGATCTGATCGCCAGCGAAGACACGCGCCAGACCCGGAAACTTCTCCAGCGCCATCAAATCGAGCGGCCCCTGATCAGCTATCACGAGCACAACGAAGCCCGGCGAACGCCCGGGCTGGTAGACCGATTGCTTGAAGGTCAGTCCATCGCCCTGGTCACAGACGCAGGCACGCCTTTGATTTCCGACCCCGGCCTTCGCCTCGTACGGGCCTGCCTGGAACACGGCATCCGGGTGGTGCCGGTTCCCGGGCCTTCCGCCGTGCTGGCTGCGCTGGTCGCCTCGGGCCTCGAGACGCGCGAATTTCTCTTTGCAGGTTTTTTGCCGGCCCGGCCGGCCGAACGAAAGCAAAAACTCCGCGCTCTGCTGCAGGAACCTCGCACCATCGTCTTCTTCGAGGCTCCGCATCGGATCGGAGCCACCCTGCGGGAACTTGCCGAACTGGCACCGGAACGCAGGGCCGTCGTTGCGCGGGAGCTTACGAAGATTCACGAGGAGTTTTTGCGAGGAACGCTCGCCGAGCTGGCAGCCGCCATGGCGGGCCGCGAGGCTCGCGGGGAGTTCACCGTGGTCGTGGCCAGCGCAACCCCGCAGGAGCAGCACCGCCCCCGAACCTCCGCAGCGGCCGCAGGACTCGGCGAACGCATTGCCGAGCTCGTCCGCCAGCAGGGGCTCGACTGGAAGCAGGCACTCAAACAGGTGGCCCGCGAACGGGGCCTTTCGCGCAGGGAAGCCTACCGGCTGCTTCTCGAAGAAAAGCAGCAGGATTCCGGAACGCCCGAAACTTAAAATCGCGTGGGCTCGGTAAAGTGGAAGTCCCGAATTTTCATCGGCGGGACTACCATTTCGAACGACTCTTCCCCTGCCGCTCGGACTGCCGGGCCCAGTTCTTCGACCGAAGCGAGCATCTCGATCAGGCTCTGGTTGAACCGGAAATTTTTGATCGCGGTCGTGATGTGCCCATTTTCAACCAGGAAGGTCCCGTCGCGCGTCATGCCGGTGAGGATTTTGCGATACGGATCCACTTCGCGGATGTACCAGAAGCGCGTCACCAGAATGCCCCGCTCGGTGGACTGGATCATATCCTCGATCGAAGCGGTCCCACCCTCGAACACGAGATTGAAGGGAGCCTCCCCCCATTCGTTCGGCAGCGGCAGGCCATGGCCGGTGGGTTGCGCACCCAAGCGATGGGCCGTCTGGCGTGAATAGACCAGCGCCCGCGGCACACCGCGTTCCACCAGCAGGACCTTCTGTCGCGGGATGCCCTCCCCGTCAAACGGCGGTCCGGTCTGCAGCGGGTGATACACGTCGTCCCAGATCGTGATCCTGGGGTCGAAGAGCTGTGTCCCCAGCCGATCGGTGAAACAGGATCGCTTATCTGCGACGGCGGTCGCGGCAAAGTCGTAAAAGAGAAAACCCACCAGATCCAGTACCGCCGCCGGCTCCAGAATCACGGTGTAACGCCCCGGCGGGATCTCCTGTCGCTGGCGGGAATCACGTGCCTTCTGGCTGGCGCGCTCGGCCAGCTCATCGGCGTGGATTTCACCGATGGCGGGAAAATTGGCCTTGGCCCAACCCGAGCTGTCGCCATCGAGCACAGTCACCGAGAATTCGGCGCGCGTCTGCTCATGGCAGGCGAACAGGCCGCGGGAGTTGAGCAGGGTCGTCTGGAAGGCACCCGTTGCAAAGATTCCCGCGGCAATCTGTCCGCGTCTTTCGGCCAAATCGGTCACGCGGGCGATGGTGCGGGCGCGGTCCTCGGGAGTGGCCCGGGCTGTTTCTTCCACGTAGCGGTGCACGACGGGGATCTTCTGCCGGCCCGGCATGGGAAGCAAATCGGGACTCGCCGGCTGGACGCGTGCCAGCGCGCTCGAAGCCCGAACCACCGCGCGCAGCGCCTCGTCGTCGGTCCGATTGGTGCTGGCCCGTGCGGTGCGGCCGTCGAACACCGTGCGCACCGACACCGTGAGTGCCTGCTCGGCGACGTTCTGGTGAATGACGTTATTGGCAAACCGTGTCAGCCCGTCGGCCCGCACTTCGATCGAGACTTCGGTTTCGTCGGCCTCGCTGAACCGGAAAATGCGTTCGGCAATGCGTTCGAGTTCCTGGCGCGACAGCAGGTGATAGACCGCGACAGCGGCTCCGGACTTGCGGCGCGGGCGCCGCCGTGCGGGCGATGACCGGCGTGCGGGCATTCGCTCCTCTCTCCCTCAGCCAGCGAACGCCACACCCACCCGAACGTTACGGAAGCGGGCAGGCGCGGCTCCGTGTCCAGTTCCGATCGTCTGCATCGGCTGACCCTTGCCACAGTTCGGCGTGCCCCACAGAGTCCAGTAGCGCCGGTTGCAGATGGCGTCGCACTGATTCCAGAACTCCGTGGTGATGCCGCTGTAGCTCGGATTTTTCAGCATGCGTACCTTCTTCCCACCCCGAATCTCCCAGCCGATTTCCGTCGAGAACTGGAAGTGATAGCGGCGATCGTCAATGGACCAGGAGCGGTTCGTTTCCATGTAGATGCCGTCGTCGGTGTCCGCGATGAGGTCGTCCAGGTCCCAGGTGCCCGGTTCGAGGCTCACATTGGTCATGCGAATCAAAGGCAGCCGGTTCCACGATTCGGCACGCATGGTGCCGTTCGAGCGAGGCTGACCGATGGCAGCCGCCGTCTCCCGGCTCATCAGGTAGCCGGTAAAGAGGCCGCCGCGGATGATCTCGATGCGCTGTGCCGGGACGCCTTCGTCGTCGTAACCGAAGGTCCCCAGCCCCGGACCGTGCTCCAGCCGCGCGTCCGCCACGACGTTCACCAGTTCGGAAGCGTAGCGAAGCACGCCGAGCTGATCGAGCGTGAGGAAACTCGTTCCGGCAAAATTGGCCTCGGCGCCCAGAACACGGTCGAGCTCGATCGGATGGCCGATGGATTCATGAATCTGCAGGGCCAGCTGCGAGCTATCGAGAATGATGGTCCGGATGCCCTCCGGGCACTGCGCGGCCCGGTGCAGCGCCACGGCCTCTTCGGCCACGCGCCGTGCGTTGCCCACCAGGTCCAGGCTCTCGACCAGCTCGTAGCCCTGCAGGGCGTGCTGGCCGCCAAAGCTGTTGGGATAGGACCGCTTCTGGATTTCATGCCCGTCGTAGCTGGTGGCGGCGATGCCGGCACCCGACTGCATCTTGAGCTGATAGATGCGCGAGCCCAGCGTCGAGGCAAACCACTGTTCGTGACGGCAGAATACCAGCGACGTTTCCGTCAGCGTCACGCCGGCCACCCGGCGCATTTCTGCGTCGGCTTCCAGCAACAGAGCGATCTGCCGCTCGACGGGAATGCGGAACGGATCCTTGACGAAGGGGGATTGCCAGGTGTCCACATAGGCCTGCTCGCGCGCCAGCACCAGGTCGTGGCGTTTCACCAGGGCCGAGGCACGCGCGATCGCCACCGCAGCGGCTGCACAGGCTTCGATCTCGCGCCGGCTCAAACGATCGGTCGCGGCAAAACCCCAGGCACCGTCGGCAATGACGCGCACGCCGATGCCGAACGACTCGGTCTCGCTGAGCGTGCCCACCTGGCCGTTCTTCGTCGAAAGCTCCCGCACGCGCACGGCCACCACGCGGGCGTCGGCATAACTGGCGCCCCGGGCCGTGGCTGCATCCAGAGCCCACTGGGCGTAGTCTTCCATCGCGCCTCCGCTCAGGTTCCCTCTTCCCAGGACGACAGATACCGCTCCTGCTCGGGCGTCAGGCGGTCAATGCGCACGCCCATCGAATCGAGCTTCAGGCGGGCGATTTCGCGATCAATGGCCTCGGGGACGGCGTAGACCTGCCGTTCCAGCTTGCCCGCATTCCGGAGCAAGTATTCGACCGCCAGCGCCTGGTTGGAAAAGCTCATGTCCATGACCGCAGCCGGATGGCCCTCGGCCGCAGACAGGTTGACCAGCCGTCCCTCGGCCAGCAGATAGAGCCGCCGCCCGTCAGGCATGCGGAATTCTTCGACAAACGGTCGCACGGTCCGGCGGGCAGCGGCCATGCGTTCCAGTGCCGCCAGATCGATCTCCACGTTGAAATGGCCGGTGTTGCAGATGACAGCACCGTCTTTCATGCGCTCGAAATGCTCGGCGCCGAGCACGTTCTTGTTGCCGGTCACGGTGACGAACACGCTGCCCACGGCGGCGGCCTCGCTCATCGGCATGACGCGGAAGCCATCCATGACCGCCTCCAGGGCCCGGACCGGATTCACCTCGGTGACGATCACGCGCGCACCCAGGCCCCGCGCCCGCATGGCCACCCCGCGCCCGCACCAGCCGTAGCCCGCCACGACGAAGTCCAGACCGGCCAGCAGCAGGTTGGTCGCCCGCAGAATGCCATCGAGGGTGGACTGCCCGGTGCCGTAGCGATTGTCGAACAAATACTTGGTCTGTGCATCGTTGACGGCCACGATGGGATACCGCAGTGAACCATCCCGCGCCATCGCCCGCAGACGGATCACGCCGGTGGTGGTCTCCTCGGTCCCGCCCAGTACGTCGGCCACCAGGTCGGCCCTCCGGCTGTGCAGGGTGCTGACCAGATCGGCTCCATCGTCCATCGTGATCTGCGGCCGGTGTTCGAGCGCCGCATGAATGTGGGCGTAATAGGTTTCGGTGTCTTCGCCCTTGATGGCATAGACGGGGATCCCGTAGTCCGCCACCAGGCAGGCGGCCACGTCATCCTGCGTCGAGAGCGGGTTGGAAGCACACAGCACCAGCGAGGCGCCGCCTTCCCGCAGCGTGAGCGCCAGGTTTGCCGTTTCGCTGGTCACGTGCAGACAGGCGGAAATGCGCACGCCGGCCAGCGGCCGTTCGGCGGCGAAGCGCTCACGAATTTTCCGCAGCACGGGCATCTGCTGCCCGGCCCATTCGATTTTCAGCCGCCCCTGTTCGGCCAGCGCAAGATCACGCACATGCCCTGCTGTTTTATCCGTTTTCGCCACTGGAACCCCCTGTTGCCCGAGAAACGTGAATGGGCTGGAAAACTAACTGCGTGCAGGCAGCGCGGCGTCGGCCACTGCCGGAAGCCCCAGCGCGCGCCGGATCTCGACGGCCCGGTCGGTGAGTTCCCAGGTGAACTCGGGTTCGCTGCGCCCAAAATGGCCGTAGGCTGCCGTCTTGCGATAAATGGGCCGCAGAAGCTGCAGGTGGTCAATGATGCCGCGCGGCGTGAGCGGGAACAGTGCCCGGACCAGCTCGGTCAGCCGGGCGTCGGGAACCACACCGGTCCCGAAGCTGTCCACCATTACGGAAACCGGATCGGCCACGCCAATCGCGTAGGCCAGTTGTACCTCAACCTTCCGGGCCGCTCCGGCGGCCACCAGATTTTTGGCAATGTAGCGGGCCATGTAACAGGCCGAACGATCCACCTTGGTCGGATCTTTGCCCGAGAGCGCTCCACCGCCATGCCGGGCATAGCCACCGTAGGTATCCACGATGATCTTTCGACCCGTCAGTCCGGCATCGCCCATCGGGCCACCGGTCACAAACCGTCCGGTCGGGTTGATGTGAATCCGCGTCCGGCTATCCATCATGCCTTCGGGAATGACCGGCCGGATCACCTCGTAGAGGATCGCATCGTAGATGTCGCGATTGGAGACCGTGTCGCTGTGCTGGGCGGAAACCACCACACAGTCCACGCGGACCGGCCTGCCGCCGGCGTATTCGACCGTCACCTGCGATTTCCCGTCCGGACGGAGAAATCCCACGATGCCGGATTTGCGCACTTCCGCCAGTCGCCGGGTGAGCCGGTGGGCCAGCAGAATGGGCATCGGCATGAGCTCTTCGGTTTCATCGCAGGCGAAGCCGAACATCAGGCCCTGGTCACCGGCACCGCCAGTATCCACTCCCCGGGCAATGTCGAGCGACTGGCGCTTTACGGTGGCCACCACAGCGCAGGTATCGGCGTCGAAGCCAAATTTGGCTCGCGTGTAACCGACATCCCGAATCACACCCCGCACCAGGTCCTGATAATCCAGATAGGCGCTCGTGGTAATCTCACCGGCCACGACGACCAGTCCGGTCGTCAGCAGGGTTTCGCAGGCCACGCGCCCCTCGGGGTCCTGGGCGAGCACCGCATCGAGCACGGCATCGGAAATCTGATCGGCAATCTTATCGGGGTGACCCTCGGTCACCGACTCGGACGTGAACAGATAGTTTCCAGCGTTCGCTGCCAACGTGCAGCCTCCCTTCTGCGGGTTCTCGAAAGCGCCCTGGCGTCTTTCCTGCGTGCACGCTAGCACAGCGTTTTTTGGCCTGTCAACGCAGGGGCAGCGTTCGGTCGCAGGTTGCAGCCAGAGGGACCTGGAGCAGGATCAACGGCGAAAACAGGCAACGGGCGGCGCAGTGCCGGTTGCCCATCCAAACCTGTAAGATAGGAGCAGGCGCCGCTGTCAATCTGGCTGCCGAGGTGAAAAACCATGCTCGACGAACCGACACGCGCACGCGTTCGTGAACGTTTACAGGCGCTGACCGCCCCCGTCCGCCTGATCCATTTCACACAGGAACTCGATTGCGAAACCTGCACTGACGCCAGGCTTCTGCTGCAGGATGTGGCCAGCCTGAGCGACCGGGTTCAGCTCGAAGTCCACAACCTGCAGCTCGAGCGCGCACGCGCTGCCGAGCTGGGGATCGACCGGGTGCCGGCTACGATTGTCGCCAACGGTCGCGGTACCCGCATTCGCTTCCTCGGCGTGCCGGCAGGTTACGAGTTTGCCGCACTGCTTGAAGCCATGCTCGATGTTTCCCGCGGGCAGTCGCACCTGCAGCCGGAAACGATCGCCCGGCTGCAGCAGATCCAGCAGCCGGTGCACCTGCAGGTCTACGTCACGCCGACTTGACCCTACTGTCCGGCCGCGGTGCGGCTGGCTCACCAGCTGGCGCTGGAGTCCGAGCAGATCACCGCCGACATGGTCGAGGCAGCAGAGTTTCCCGATCTGGTGCAGCGCTACGGCATTCGCGCTGTGCCGCACATCGTCATCAATGGACGCACGGCATTCGTCGGAGCGCTCCCCGAAGCGGAGTTCGTCTCCCGCGTGCTGGAGGCAGCCGGCGTGCCAGCGAAGCCCGAACAGAAATCCTAGGCGGACGCTTCCGCGCCGCTGCCCGCTCCGGAGGTGGTCGCCGCAGAAGCTGGCTGTCCCTTTCGGTGCAGCAGATAGGCACGGATGAAGGCGTCGAGATCGCCGTCGAGCACCGCGTCCACGTCACCCACTTCCAGTCCGGTGCGGTGGTCTTTGACCAGCCGGTACGGCTGCAGCACGTAGGAGCGGATCTGGCTGCCAAAACTGATATCCGGTTTCTGCTCCTCCAGGCGCCGGGCCTCCTCGCGGCGCTTCTCCAGCTCGTACTCGTACAGGCGTGACCGCAGTACCTTCATGGCCATCTCGCGGTTCTTGTGCTGGCTGCGCTCGTTCTGGCACTGCACGACGATGCCGGTGGGCAGGTGAGTGATGCGGACGGCAGAATCGGTCACGTTGACGTGCTGGCCGCCGTGACCGCTGGCGCGGAAGGTGTCAATCCGCAGGTCTTCGGGCCGAATCACAATTTCGATGCGGTCGTCCACCTCGGGGATCACGAACACTGAAGCGAAGGACGTGTGCCGCCGGGCCGCTTTGTCGAAGGGAGAAATCCGCACCAGACGGTGGACGCCACTTTCGCCGGCAAGCAAACCGTAGGCATTTTCACCTTCCACGCGAAACGTGGCTGCTTTGATCCCGGCTTCCTCGCCCGGCGTCAGGTCCAGCACCGTGGCCCGGAATCCCCGGCGCTCGGCCCAGCGCAGATACATGCGCAGCAGCATCTCGGCCCAGTCCTGCGACTCGGTGCCACCCGCACCGGGCTTGATGGTGACGATCGCATTGAGCCGATCGTTTTCGCCCGAGAGCAGTGTCTCGGTCTCCAGCCGCGCCACGTCCTCTTCAGCCCGGCACAGTTCCTCGGTCAGCTCGAGCAGCACCTGGTCGAGCTGCTGCGGATCGCTCACCTCTTCGGCGAGATGGAAAAACGCTTCGAGATCGTCCAGATAGCGCTGCAGGCGGCGATCGGCTTCGACCTGCTGTTCGAGCCGCTTGCGTTCCTGCAGAACCTTCTGGGCTTCTTCCGGGTTCCCCCAGAACTCGGGTTGCCCGACCTGCTGTTCGAGGGCTTCGAGACGGGTGCGAAGCGCGGGAGCGTCAAAGATAGCTCCGCACCAGTTGGATCCGGTCGCGGAGCTGCTCGAAACGATGCTGCAAATCTTCAAGAACCGTTGGCATGGGCATCTACCGCTTCCCTTCTAGCATAACCGATGGCGGCGGCCGTCGCCGAGCCGCCGTAGCCAGAAGTGCAATCCCGCTCGCCAGCAAACACAAGCCGGCCCACCAGTCGCCTAGTCGCGTGTACAGGGTGCGGTCACTGCGAAAGCCAAACCGGGCTTCCAGGGCCAGCCGCTGCCCCACCGGGATTTGCTGCCGCACGCGGCCGTAAGGATCCACGACGGCTGTAATGCCGGTATTCGTGTCCCGCAGCAGCCAGCGCCGGTTTTCCACGGCGCGCACGCGGGCCTGTTCGAAGTGCTGCTCGAGCGCCGCCGACGTGCCGTACCATCCGTCATCGGAAAGGTTCACCAGCACCTGCGCGCCCTGCCGCACGAATTGCCGGACTTCGTCGGGGAAAATGGCCTCATAGCAGATAAACACGCCCAGGCGGTGCCCGTCGAGCAGCCCCACACTGCGCCGGCTGCCGGCGGTGTAGTCGCCGATGCCGGCAATCAGACGCCTCGCGAAAAACAGATAGCGGCGCCAGGGAACATATTCGCCGAACGGCACCAGATGGACTTTGGCATACGTGTAGAGCGGAGTCGCTTTTGCAGAGAGCAAAACGGCGCCGTTATAGACACGCAACGAGCCATTCGGGCCCGATTGCTCAATGTCCACGCCGGCCAGCAGAGGGCTGGCCGCCTTCTGCACCACGCGCTGCGCCAGGCTCATGAACCGCGCATCGCCCAGTACGAACGGTGCGGGAACCTCCGGCCACACGATCAGGTCGGCCGGGCCGGCAGCGCTCAGTGCTACGATCTGGTCCAGATCGCGGGCGTGCTCGTTAAACCAGCCGGGCGTGTACTGAAGCTGCGGCGTCAGATTCAACTGCACCAGCCGGGCCGTTTGCGTTCCCGCCGGTTGCGGAATCCAGCGCTCCCCGAAGATCGCGCAGACAAGCAGTGCCAGCGTCGTGCCTCCGAGCAGTGCCAGCCGGCGCCCGCAGGGCCTGCACAGAACGGCGGTGAGGAGCGCGTTAAAACCGACGACCAGAAACGACAGGCCGTAAATCCCCGTCAGGGCAGCCAACTGCAATAGCGGCAGGTGGCTGGTGAGCGTGTATCCAGCCAGGTTCCAGGGAAACCCCAGCGCGGGCAGACGCGTGCGCACCCATTCGAGCGCTACCCACAGGCCTGGGCTGAAGGCCAGCGCCGTTGTCTGCCCCAGGGTTTTCAACCGACAGACTCCGACAGCAAAGGCGGCCGGGAAAAGAGCCAGCACGGCCACCATCAGGCCCAGCAGGCCGGCGGCTCCCGCCCGGCTCAGTTCTCCGTACCCGCGAAAAAAGCCGTGCAGCCACGACAGGCTCACGCCGTAGAACACCACACCATGCACGAAGCCAAAACCCGCGGCTGCAGGCGAGCTGACCCGACGGGTGACCAGAAGCCAGAGCAACGGAACCAGCGCCATCCAGGCAAGCCAGTTCCATGCAAATGGAGGGAATGCCAGTGCTAAAAGCAGCCCCGAGGCAGCGCTCAGGAACGCGTCCCGGTAATTCATCTAGTGCTTGCGGATGGTCTTGAAGCCCTCGCGCTCCAGAGCTCGCCGGGTTTGCTCGGCAGCCTGGCTATCCGGGAAGGGTCCCACCTGCACGCGATAGAGCCGGTCCGGTGCAGGTCCCCACACGAATGCCGGGTACCCGCGGCGGCGCAGGAATTCCGCCAGCGCAAGCGCGTCGCTCGCGTTGGTCAGCGCGGCTACCTGCAGGGACTCACCCGAACCGGCCGGGGGCTCTTTCAACACCGCAAGGCGAACCGCATCGGTGCGGGCCATGGAAACCGTTGCACCAGCTTCGTCGCCATTGGAAGCAGCAGGCGGGACACCCGCCCTGGTTGTTTCACCCGCGGCTCCAGCGGCTGTCCCGGCCATCGCGCCGCCCGGTGGCGCGCCTTCAGTCGTTGCGCCCGGCGTGGAATTCTTTCGGGGAAAGAAATCCCATCCCTGCGCACCCGGCGCCAGGTCATCGGTCACTGAACTCGCGCCGGTTTCAGCGGTGCCCGAGGGACCGGTCCGGGCTGCCGTGGCTGCGGTGCGCAGGCTGGCCCGGCTCTGATCGCGGCCCATGACGTAGCCAAGCGCAAAAAACATCCCGCACAGGACGACGATGCCCAGAAACACGCCGAGGACATGGCGTGCTCCCAGAACCATCTCACCCTGCGCCTTGCGTGCACCCGCCATGGCCTACTTGTTTGCCGCCGGCTTCCAGAAATGAAGCAGCTCGATCGGCAGAGGGAAAACAATCGTCGTATTGCGGTCGATCCCGATATCCAGCAGGGTCTGCAGGTAGCGGAGCTGAATCGAAAACGGCTCCTGCGCCAGCACGCGCGCCGCCTCGGCCAGTTTCGCTGCGGCCTGGAATTCGCCATCGGCGCTGATGATCTTGGCGCGGCGTTCGCGTTCGGCTTCGGCCTGGCGGGCGATCGCGCGCTGCATGGTTTCCGGGATGTCTACCTGCTTCACTTCCACCTTCGTCACCTTGATACCCCAGGGTTCGGTATCCTGGTCAAGGATTTGTTGCAACTGCGCATTTACCTTTTCGCGCTCGGCCAGAATCTCGTCCAGCTCGAACTGGCCGACAATGCTGCGCAGTACCGTCTGCGCAATCTGGCTGGTGGCGTACAGGTAGTTGCGCACGCGGGCCAGCGCCAGCGTGGGTTCGACGACCTTGAAGTAGCAAACCGCATTGATCTTCACCGAGACGTTGTCGCGCGTGATGATATCCTGCGGCGGAATTTCGAGCGTCTCGATCTGCATGGAAATCCGGTAAAGCCGGTCAATCGGCCAGACGACGATGCGCAGGCCGGGACCCTTGACATCGGGAAGCATCTTCCCCAGCCGCAAGACGACGCCCCGCTCCCACTCCTTGATCACGTAGACCGATTTGACCAACCAGATCAGCGCCAGAACGATCGCGAACAGCAGCGGCACACTCAGAGCCTCCATCAGGCACCTCCCTGTTCCGGATTGCTGGACTCGCCGGCTGCCAGCGGTTCGACCCGCAGCGTCAGCCCTTCGATCCCCACGACACGGACTCGCGTGCCTTCCGGCAGACCGGCACTGCGTTGATCGGCGCGCACGGCACGCCAGAGTTCGCCGTTGACGAACACCAGCCCCTGCCGATCACTGACGGGCTGCCGCACTTCCCCTGTCTGCCCGATTAGGCTTTCCTGCCCCACCGTCGACCGCAGCCGGCGCGAGCGGATCACCAGCCGGGCCAGCAGAACGAAGAACACCGCAAAGGGAATGGCCACGCCGACGGCCGTCGTCAGGCTGACCCCGCCGGGCGTGAGCCTGGACCGCACCAGCATCAATGCCCCCAGCACCAGCGCCACCACTCCGCCAGCCGCCAGAATGCCGTGGCCGGCGAACTTGGCCTCCAGAATGAACAGGGCAATGGCCAGAATCACCAGCAACAGGCCGGCCACGTTCACCGGCAGCAGATGCATGGCAAACAGCGCCAGCAACAGGCAAATGCCGCCAATCACCCCCGGAGCAATCGCTCCGGGGTGGGTAAACTCGGCATACAGCCCCAGGATGCCAACCATCAACAGCAAAAAGAAAATATCCGGCTGCACAATCCACGACAGAAACCGCTCGCGCGCCGACATGCGATAGTCGCGCAGTTCGGCATTGGCCAGCATCAGCGTCTGGCGATTGCCGTCGAAGCGAACCACGGTGCGGCCATTCAGGGTCCGCAGCAGCTCCTCTTCGGAACTCGCCACCAGATCAATCAAGTGGCCGTCGAGTGCCTCTTTTTCGCTGAACGCCTTGGCATCGGTCACCGCCTTTTCGGCCAGCGCCACATTTCTGCCCCGGCGCTCCGCATAACTCCGCAGATAGGCCAGAACATCCTCGACAATTTTTTTCCGCAGCGTCTGGTCCAGCTCGACGGGCGCACCCCCGATCAGAGCAATCGGCGAAGCAGCGCCGGTGTGCGTTCCGGGCGCCATCGCCGCCACATCCGCCGCAAGGAGAATGAAAAAGCCCGCTGAAGCCGCCCGGGCTCCGGTCGGACTCACATAGACCACCACGGGCACGGGCGAACGAAGAATGCCCTGCACAATCTGGCGCATGGACTGGTCGAGGCCGCCGGGAGTGTCCATGCGCACCAGAACCAGCGCGGCATGCAGCTCGCTGGCTTCACGCAGTCCGGCCGAGATGTAATCGGCCAGAACCGGCTGGATCTCCCCCTGGATTTCCAGGCGAATGATCAGAGGACGCACCGGCTGTGGCTGGGCCGCTGTGTACAGGCAGGAAGAAATCAGGCAGGCCGCAACCAGTAAGGCATATCGCATGGTTACGGCGCATTATAGCGCTTTGCCCCTGCGGCAAACGCCCTCTGCCCGGCGGGCGAACACAAAGAACCCTGTTCTGCACCATCCGGTGCCAGCCGGCTTTACTGGTGAATCAGGCGAATGGGGACCGTAGCGCCACCGCTGCCTGTGATTCCGGGACCGGTGCCGCCAGGCCCACAGAGGCTGACGTTGAGAACGACGGCTTCGACCCCGTCGTACTTGCCCTGGTGGGAGAAGCCCTGCACAAACAGTTGCATCCAGCCAATGACCTGGACAGTGCTTCCGCCGGGCGTTAGTGCCTGACCATCATACACGGCGACCGTGATGACGGAAGGACTCGACTGCGGTGAAATTGGATCCCCGGCCCGGGCCAGCCCTGCCGTTACCAGTGGATTGTTGGCTCCGGCATAGATCGTGTAGGGATTACCCAGTGGATCGGTTTTCCACGCGATCGTGTCCTGGCCCTGATTGAAGTTGCAGTTGGTTGGGCAGCCGGGAGAACCTCCACTGGCGTTGATCAGCGCTTCAGTGCCCTGATCAACGGGGCCCACACTTTTCCCGTTATAGGTCTGGACCTGATCGCCGCAGGACAGCGGGTAACACTGGACAATGTAGGAGCGCAGATTGCTCGCCGACTGGCTGGTTCCGAAGGCCAGCATGTACCACTGGCTCGGCACGGCCGAGTCTGCAGGCCCGTTACCGAAGTGCAGGTACAGTTGCTCACCCGGTACGTTCGGCTGAATCGTCGCCGTCGCCGGCGGGTTCGCGCCCGGGTTAATGAATCGCCCGGGGTACTGGCCGTTGCTCATCTGCGGGCAGGGGGAATTGCCCGGACTGCTGACCGGGTGATTGGGATCGCAGTTGGGAACCAGAAATGGCCGCACACAGTTCTGGTTCGTCGGGGCAGTGCCTCCGGTGGGGTTATAGGCCTCGGCCTGCGCGTTGGCGGCCACCGATGCCGTGGAGGTCCCAAAAATGCGCGCGAAAAACGTTGGAATCCCCGAACGCTGCACAGTGACCGTGATCTGCGGCTCCTGCGGTGTGGGGTAAGAAAAGACGATCCCGGGACAACCGCCGGTCCCGGAAGTGTACTGAGGGCAATCCACGGCAGCCGGCTGGCCCAGCACCCTGTTATTCGAGGCGGCAGCCAGCGCCAGGCGAATCGCCGCAGGCTCCTGGGGTCCTCCGGGCTGGCAGCCCGCCGGCGTAGCCGTGCAGAGCGTCGTTTGAAACGCCGTGGCCCCGGCCAGTGCGGCGGCGTCGGCAGCACGCTGCGCTTCGTTCCGGCCCACATAGAGCATGCCCAGGTCCAGCGCGAACACCATCGTGCCCAGCAGGGCCACCAGCCCGACGGCTACAAAGGCCAGCGTCGTGCCGCGCTGCCTCTTCGGCGACCACTCCTGCAATGTGCTCCTGTCGACTTTCCTCATGACCCCCTGCCTTTCTGCCCTCTCGCCCCGCTCAGGTGAGATTCTTCATGCTGACGTTCGTCGTGACCGAAGCAGGAAACGTATTGGCCGGCATCAACTGCTGGAGCATCCAGCGCAACGGCCAGCTCAGCGACACGCGCGTTGAATCGCCCGGCGTCAGAACCGTGGCGGCCCGGTCGATCGTGAGGGCAATGCCGTTGCCGTTACACTGCCAGGCCCACACAAAGCCCGACTGTGCCGGTGCCGCCGCAGCCAGACAGGAAGCATCCAGACCGGCATTGTTGAGGTACTGCACGACAGCATCGTGCGCTGCCTGGATCGAGCAAGGAACCGTCCCACAGGAAGACCCGAAAGGATTCGCCAGCGGATTGGAAACCGCAATGCGCGCCCCTTCGCGCGCCGCATTGGTCAGCCGGTCCTTCAACAGGAGCAGCGAACCGAAGTCCCACACTCCGACCACGAGAAGCAGCAAAATCGGGAGCACCAGGGCCAGTTCGAGAAGCTGCGCACCACGCCCGGCGCCGCGCATACCCTGCCCTGCTTGCATTGTGCCCCGAACTCTCACGGACAGGTCCCTCCCGCCACCGGCTGATTTTCTCGCCACATCTGGACACGCGTGTGCAAAGTCAGCGTGCGGAACCGCTCCCCGGTGAAGGGGATATTCAGCGTGAACGGGTAATCGAAGCTGATCGCCACGCCGCATTGCTGCTCGCCCCCGCCCGGATTGAGCCACCCGATCTGCTGCCGGTAGTTCGTGACCTGTTTGGGGTCCAGGTTCGAGGCCCGGAGCGACGGGGCGATGGCCCGGGCAAAGACGGTGCTGCTGTTCGGATCCGTAATCAGCGGAGAGCTATCAAGAAACTGGTTGCCGCTGTAAACCGCACTCGGCAGCACCGCCAGGCGCGCACCCTCGCGGGCCGCCCGGGTCATCGTCTGGTAGACGTTGTAGGCCCGGGAAAATTGAAAGATGCCAAGGACAAGGGCCAGTAGGACGGGCAGCACCAGGGCGAACTCGAACATCTCGGCCCCGCACTGCCAGAGGCGTGTCCGCTGCGACTGCAGGTTAACGAGCGCGCCTGCCCGGTTTAGTTGTGAGCGTAAAATGACGAGAGCCTTTTCCAGCCGTGATTTTCTTTAGGCTAAACGAGGAAACAGTGCCTGTCAAGCGGGAAGTTTGCAGAATGGCGAAAGCGGGCAGGGTCCAGTAATCAAGTAGTTATTACTTTTGGATATACGTGACTGCCGCCCGAGGGGGCCTGACATCCCTGGTTCTCAGGAGCAGCCCGCATCTTCTGGCGGGGGTGCCAGGGGCTCCAGCCGCTTGGCCTGCACCGGACCGTCGGGTTCGGCGCGTCCGATGACCCGCAGCAGGCGCGTCTGGTAGATGAGGCTGCCATAGCGGTCATAGACGTCGGGAAACAGCACCGCTTCGTAAAGCCCGCGCTGGTCCTCCAGCGTGAGGAACATCATCATCCGGCCCGTATGCGTACTCACCGGGCGGAAGGCCACCAGCCAGCCCAGCAGGGCCACCATGCGGCCGCTCGAGCGCGGCAGCTCGGTACTCCAGATTTCGCCGTTGCGCGGGATGCCCTCGAGCGGATGCGCGCTGACCGCCAGACCCAGCAGACGCTGCTCCCACAGCAGGCGCTGGCGCTGCGTGTAGTCGGGCAACAGAGGTACAGGCAGGTCTTCGATGGCTGGCCCGCCAAATAGACCGGGGCCCGGAGCGGCCATACGGTCGTCGCGGGCGAGCAGCAAACCGAGCTCCCACAGCCGGGCCGGGCGGCTGCGCGAAGCCGGCGGAACGTCGTCGAAAGCTCCGCATTTGATCAGCGTTTCCAGCTCCTCGCGCGAGGCCGCAACGCGCTGCAGGAAATCCGCAAGCGAGGCGTAGGGACCCCGTCGCTCCCGTTCGGCCACGATTTGCTCGGCCGTCTCCCGACGCAGCCCGGCCACCTGCATCAATCCGATCCGCAACGCCCGCCGCCCGCTGCGGGCCGGCTCGGTGGTGTACTCGACGCGTGAGTGGTTGACCGACGGCAGGAGAATTTCGATCCCCCACCGCCGGGCCTCTTCCACATAAGCGGAAACATGATAGAACCCGGCCCCCGAGCTGCACATGGCGGCCAGAAGTTCCGCCGGATAATGGGCCTTCAGCCAGGCGACGCGATAGGCCAGCTCGGCATAGGTAGCGGCATGGGCTTTGCAAAAGCCAAAGCCGGCGAATTTTTCCACCATCTGCCAGGTCTGCTCCAGCGCCTCACCCTGCAGTCCCAGACGCGCCGCCGCCTGCAGAAACCTGGCGCGCAGGCGCTGGCGTTCCCGTTCGCTGGCGAACTTCGCGCCGGCCCGGCGCATCAGATCGGCCTCGGCCAGGGTGAGTCCGCCGATGGCCTGCGCAATCTGCATCACCTGTTCCTGGTAGACGCACACCCCCAGCGTCTCGCGCAGAATCGGTTCCAGTGCCGGGTGCGGGTAGCGGGCCGGTTCCTGCCCGCGCAGTCGCCTCAGGTACATCTGCTTGGCGCCATAGTCGGCCGCTCCGGGCCGAATCAGCGCCAGCGCCAGGCAGAGCTGTTCGAGTGTCTGGACGCGCAGCAGGCGCAGCAGCGTGCGCATGCCCGGCGACTCGATCTGAAAGACACCCAGCGTGCGGCCTTCCCGCAGTATCCGGCAGGTCGGCCCGTCGCGTTCGGGAATCGACATCAGACGGATGCGGCGTCCGGTGGCGCGCTCGATGTTGTCCAGCGCCAGCGTGATCGTGGTCAGCCCGCGCTGCCCGAGCAGGTCCAGCTTGACCAGGCCCAGCGCCTCGACGCCGTTCATGTCGTACTGCGTGACCACGATGCCTTTCGGGGCACGCTCGAGCGGAACGCGGTCCGCCAGAGGAACGGGAGCGATCACCGTGCCGCAGGGATGCACGCCGGTATGGCGCGGCACGCCATCCAGACGCAGAGCCAGCGCCAGCACCGACCGCCAGGGCTCTTCTCTGACGGGCAGGTCCCGGCACTGCGGCAGCAGGGGCAGCAGCCGGAGCATCTCGCGGACCGACCGCGGCGGCAGCCGCCGCGTCCAGTGACTGATCTCTGCCGGCGCCACCCCCAGGGCCCTGGCCACCTCGCGCACCGCCAGCCGGGCCTGCAGTGTGACCACACTGCCCACCATCGCGACCCGGTCGCCACCCCAGCGGGCGTAAACCCACTCCAGCAGCTCATCCCGCCGCGCCCCGCACACATCCAGGTCAATATCGGGGCAGTCGCCTCGCTGCTCGTTCAGGAACCGCTCAAAATACAGTCCCCAGCGCAGCGGGCACACCTGCGAAATCCCCAGACAGTAGCTCACCAGCGAACTGGCGGCCGAACCCCGTCCTACAGCCGGGATGCCCCGCCGCCGGGCTTCCTGCACGATTTCCCAGACCATCAGGAAGTACGGAGCCAGCCGCAACCGGGCGATGACGCTCAGTTCGTGCTCGAGTCGCGCCACCACCTCGGCCCGCAGAGTTCCGTAGCGCTGGCGGGCTCCCTCCCAGCACAGACGGCGCAGGCAGTCTTCCGGCGGCTCGCCGGCGGGTCCGGCAAACTCCGGGAGCAGCAGTCCGCCGCGCGGCAGTCGTAGCTCGGCCCGCTCGGCAATCTCCAGCGTGGCGCGCAGCGCTTCGGGATAATCCGCAAACACACGGCACATCTCTTCGGCCGGCTTGAACCAGCTCTCCGGATCGGCCACTTCGCCTGCCGGAAGCTGGTCGAGCAATCGCACCGTGCGAATGGCGCTGACGACGCGGTGCAGGTGAAAATCCTCCGGAGCCAGAAAATGCACCCGGTTGGTGGCTACCAGCGGCACCCCCAGGAGCCTGCGGAGTTCGAGTGCCCATCGCAGGTTGCTGCGCGCGCCCGCCCGAAACCGGTAGACCTCGCAGAACAGGCGGTCGGCAAAAATTTCCTTCAGATGCCCCAGGCGCCGGAGCTGAACCGGGAGCGGCTCCGGCGTGGGGGCATAGAGTGCCAGCAGCGCACCGGCATGGGCCTCCAGCCGGTCCCACGCAAGTGGGCGCTGGTCTACGGCCCGGCGCGTCACCAGGCGGCACAGGTTGCGGTACCCTTCGGCACCGGCGGCCAGCAGGAGTATGGAAAACTCTCGCTCCGGTGCGGGCAGGTGAGCTTCTGCAGTCTGTTCGGCCACCGGCAGCACGGCCCCGAGGATCGGGCGGATGCCCGCCTGGCGCGCCGCCTGCTCGAACACCACGGCGCCGTGCAGCCCGTCCCGGTCGGTCAGCGCCACAGCCGGCATGCCCAGCCGGGCCGCTGCCTCGACCAGCGCCTCGGGTGCGGCCGTGCCGCGCAGGAACGAGTAGTAGCTGTAACAGTGCAGATGCACGAACATCGCTCTCAGCGCGACAGGCAGGGTGTGGACAGAACCAGCCCGGTAGGCTTCTGGGCGTAGACCCGCCGCAGCAACAGCCCGCCGCCATAGAACACGGCATTCCAGCCGAACCGCTGGCGCACCGCATCCACGCCGCGGTTGAGGTACCAGCGCCGGTTCGCCGCGGCGTCGAAAAGCTCGTTCTGCCGCAGCTCCGGCTGCAGCCCCTCGGCACTCAACCCCACCTTGCCGATCGCCACGCGCCGTGTGTACAGCCCCTGCAGCAGCTCGCCGGCCCTCTGCAACAGCAACTTCTCGTCGTTGCTGGCCGGCACTAGGCGCACCCGGCGCGCGACCGCCAGCCGGTCTGTGTACTGCAGTCGCAGCACCAGCACGCGTGCCTGCTGCCCCTGCCGGCGCAGGGTGGCCGCCACGCGTTCGGCCAGATACTCCAGCAGAGCCGTGAGAAACACCCGGTCGGCGGTGCCGCCCTCGATCGTCGTCTCCCGCGACACCGATTGCGCCCGCTGCGGTGGTCGGACCGGTCGAGGGTCAAGCCCCCGGGCACGCTCCCAGAGCTGGCGGCCGACGACGCGGCCGAACAACGCCTCCAGCGCGGCCAGCGGGATCTGCTGCAACTGGCCCACCGTCCGCACGCCCCGCTCGGCCAGAGCGGCTGCGTGCGCCGGTCCGATACCGTGCAGGCACGCTACCGGCAGAGGTTCCAGAAAGGCGGCCTCGCGCCCCGGCGGCACCAGGCAGAAACCCCGCGGGCGGCGCAGGCGCGAAGCCACCGCGGCTACCCCCTTCGTCGTCGCCCCTCCAACCGAAACCGTCAGCCCCAGCTCGTCTTCAATCCGATGCTGGAGCCTGCGCAGCACCTGTGCCCAGTCCGGATACAGGCGCTCGGTTCCGGTGAAGTCCAGATAGAAATCGTCGCAGGCCGCTGGTTCGACAACCGGGGCCACGGTTTCCAGAATCCGCTGCACCCGCGCACTGTAGTCGGCATAGTGCTCGTACTGGCCGGGCACCACCACCGCCTGCGGGCACAGCCGCAAGGCCTCGCGCAAGCGCATGGCCGTGCGCACTCCGCACCGCTTGGCCTCATAGCTGGCCGAAGCCACCACGCCCCGGCCGACCAGCACCGGACGGCCCCGCAGGCGCGGGTTCAGAAGCTGCTCGACCGAGGCGAAGAAGGCGTCCACATCCACATGCGCGATGCGTGGGCTGCGGTCAGCCATCGCAGTAAGCTGAAGGGGTCTGGCCCGCCGGGGCCAGGGAAATGCGCATCCGACTATATAGCGAATAAAAAGAGAAAGTCAAATGCCCCGCCCCCTCCTCATCGCTCACCGCGGTGCCTCCGCCGTTGCCCCGGAAAACACCCTGGCTGCCTTCACCCTTGCCGCCCGGCAGGGAGCCGACGCCATCGAAACCGATCTCCGCCTCAGCCGCGACGCTCAGTTCGTCTGCTTCCACGATGCCCGCCTCTCGCGCACCACCGATGGCCACGGCCGGCTCTCCGACTGGTCGCTGGCGCGGCTGCGGCGTCTCGACGCCGGTGCGTGGTTTGACCCGCAATACGCCGGCGAGCGCATTCCGCTGCTGACCGAAGTGCTGGAACTGGCACGCCAGCATGGGCTATCGCTTTTTCTTGAGCTGAAAACGCGCCTTTCCGGGCCCCGGCTTCGCGCGCTGCTGGAGTTGCTTGCGCCGTTTCACCGGCCGCGCCTGTGCGTTCTGGCCTTCCGGGCAGAGACCCTGCGCCGCCTGCACCGGCTGGACCCGGATTTTCCGACCGGTTTACTGGTTCGGCGGAGCGCGCGGGCAGTCCAGCGGGCGCGCGCAGTGGGAGCCCGGCTGCTGGCCGTGCATCAACGGGCCTTCCATCAGCGGCTGCTCGAACGGGCCCGAGCGGCCGGGCTCGACGTGGTGGTCTGGACGGTGAACGATCCGGCCACAGCCCGCCGGTTGGCAGCCGCGGGCGTTGGTGGCATCATGACCGATGATCCGAAACGGCTGGCTGCTGTGATCGGTACACCGATGCCACCCAGCTGACTCTGAGCGGGAGAAAAGGCTCCATGCCCCAGGCATCCAGATCGGCCCTGCCGCAGTTGCCTCCAGGGTTGAGCTTCCAGCTCGAGCGAACCGTTCTGCCCGAGTGGACCATTGCTTACTACGATCCGCGCCTGCCGCCGGTCCTGTCGACGCCTGCGATGATTGCCCTGATGGAGATTGCTGCAGCCTGGGCGGTAGCGCCGCACCTGCCTCCCGGCACGATTACGGTGGGTACGCGGATCGTCGTGGACCATCTCGAGCCGGCACGCCCGGGAGATCGGCTACGGGTTCGCGCTCGCCTCAGTCGCTATGAAGACCAGTTCCTGGTGTTTACGGTGGAAGCACGAGCCGGCCGGCGCCTTCTCGGCCGGGGTGAGGTCTTCCGGGCGGTTGTGGATGCGCAACGCTTTGCGCGCGGGCGCCGTCGTGCGATACGGGACAATCGGGGGAAAACTTCCGGGGACTAGCGCGTATTTCAGGAGTTTGCAGAGCCGGCCCCGGACGCGCGACGAGTGGCTGCCAGGCGCCGGATCATCAGCAACACCAGCGCCCGATCGTTTTCCGACATCCCTTCGGTATAACGCTTGAGCTCGGAGAGGATGCGGAGCTCTTCCTCGGTCAGCTCGCCCGCCAGGCGGCGCGCCTCACGTTCCTCGGGCGTATCGGGAACCGGGAAAAAATCCGCCAGGCTCATGCCCAGAGCGTCGGCAATTTTGGCCAGTGTTTCAAGTGAAGGCACGGTGTGCCCGTTTTCCACGCGCGAGAGATAGCAGCGGAGCAAGCCGGTACGCCGTTCGATGTCTCCCTGCGAAAGCCCCCGGCTGGTGCGATAGCTGCGGATCACGTCACCGATGTGCAGGTCTGGCTTCTCCTTGGGCATTGCCGCGGTTCACCCCGGGCTTGGGCTGCAAGCGCCGCAGGCTATTTGTACCAGTTTTGTTGCCAGTGGAAGAAGCGCAAGTCAATCCGGGCTGGCGTACTGGTACCTAAGAGTAACGGTTCTAGAACTTCCTGGCGATCGCCTCACTTCGGCAGGGTCACCGTGAGCGGCTGTGCAAGCTGGAATTCCAGCAGCGTTTCGCTCGGCACCTTGACCTGTTCGCCCCGGGTGATCAGCGTGATGCCGGTTCCGGCGGCTGCGCCAATGCCCGCTCCCTTGGCTGCACCGCTGCCGCCACCGGCGATCGCGCCGATGACGGCTCCGATGGCTGCCCCACCAATTGCGCGCTTGACCGTCTGCCCGGTACGCGAAGCGCCAGCCTCCTGATACTCACCGGTGGTGATGGAATGCACCGTGCCATCCACCAGCCGGATGCCGGTCAGCTCCAGAGCCAGTTCCGACTTTCCGGTGAGGCGGCCGGCCGACTGCACCGCAACCAGCTTGCCGTAGACATCGGCGCCCTTGCGCGCGACTACAACATCGCCAATGCGCAGGTCGTCCTCGAGGCTGGCGTGGAAGATGTCCCCGACCTTGTTCGTGTCCGAATCCACGCTATCAATCATGCGCACGAGCAGACGCGTGCCCTGCGGCACGGTCACCATCCGTGTCAGGGGTGCCTGTTCGGAGCTGCGCGCTGCCGATGAGGTGGAGGAGAACTGAATGGAGAGGATCTCCGCCGTGGGATACACTTTGACCTGCCCGTTGACCAGAAACTGCACCTGGTCCTTGGTCCCGCCGAGATAGGTCCCGTAAATCACCAGGCCGCTCTTCAACCGCAGAGTATGGGCCTGGGCCCCGGCCGCAAGCAGCAGTGCGGCCAGCACGATTGCTGCCGTTGAAAACCATCGCCTGCTCTTCATGCTCCCCCTCCCTCCGGACGGTTTGCCGTCCTTCCTCATAAGACGCGACGGCCTACCTCTGCGTTGGCTGCCCGTCTAAAACCTCATTCTACACTGCCGGGGTCAGGGGGCGGCCTCTATCGCCAGCGGAGCAACAGCACAGCACCGGTAACGAACAGCATTCCCGCTACGGCAAAGGCCAGGCGCGGCGCCAGGCCGGTCCACAGCAGTCCCACGAGTGCGCTCGAGGCAAAGTCGCCGACGGCGTTGACGGCCGCCAGAGTGCCGAAGGCCATGCCGTGCTGCTCGGCCGGCACCAGTTCGGCGGCCACCGAGTCCTCTAAAGCCTCCTGCATGCCGGCAAAGATGCCCGCGACCACAAAGATCGTCGCCAGAACGGCCAGGTGCGCCGAACCGCTCCAGAGCAGCGCCGCCATCACGGCGGCAATCAGGTAGGCCAGAGCCAGCAGGCCGCGGCGATTGCGGAGCCGATCTCCCAGCCACCCGCCCGCATAGGCAAAAGCGGCGTAGAGAAGGTTGCGCAGCAGATAGAGCGTCATCCCGAGCTGCGCGGCATGCGCTGCTCCCTGGGCCGGAGCCAGTTTCTTCGTGGCGTAGAGGATCAGCAACGTGGGCGAAAAGTCTCCCAGCCCGACGATCCCGACGGCCAGCAGGAAGCGCCGGTAATGACCGGGCAGCGAGCGCATGCCGAGCAGGAGCGAGCCGCTGCTGCGCACCAGTGGCCGTTCGCGGACGAGCAGCGCAAAGGCCAGCACGGCCAGTACACCCGGCACCAGGCACCAGAGAAACACCGGCCGATAGTTACCGGGCGTTTGCGCCAGCAGCCACAGAGCCGTGAGCGGCCCGAGGATGGCTCCCAGCGTGTCCATCATGCGCTCGAAGCCAAAGGCACGCCCGTAGGCCTGTTCGGGAACCGCAGCCGCGAGCAATGCCTTGCGTCCCGGCGTGCGGATCCCCCGGCCGAGCCAGGCCGTCACGCGTAGCACCAGGACCGCAATGGCATTCGCCGCCGCGGCCAGCGCGCCAGTTGCGGCAGCCGTCACGGCGTAGCCGGCCACCACCAGAGGCTTGCGGCGTCGCAGACGATCCGTCAGATGCCCGCCGACCAGTTTGGTCAGAGCCGACAGCCCGTCTGCCGTGCCTTCGATGACACCGAGCCAGCCGGGACCCGCACCGAGAGTGGTGAGGAAGACCGGGAGAACGGCCGTCGCCGTCTCATGGCTCCAGTCGCTCAGCAGACTGGTCAGCCCAATCCCGAGCGTGGTGGCATTGAGCCAGCGTCCGGGAGATGGCTCTGGCAGGTTTTCGGCGGTCGGGCTCTGTTGCTGCACAACGGTCACTCTTTCGCACCTGCCTGGCGCATGCGGCCATTCCGTGCTGCAGGCAGCAAGTCCTCACCTTCCTCCAGCTCATCCTCGGCTTCCGGCAGCAGGTGGTGCGGAAGCACCCAGGCATTGGCGATGAGCGTGGGGACGACCGCGCTGCCGATGACCGCAGCCACCAGAAACGAGTACTGCGCCCGGGTGATGAGGCCGTGACTGAGACCGTAGAGCGAAGAAATGGTCCCGAAGGTCAGTCCGGTCGACATCATCAGCACATAATACAGACCCTCCCGGCTACGGTAACCATGCCGGCGCACCGCAGGCACCAGCCCGGCCAGTTTTGAGACCATCTTGCCGCCGAACAGAGCCAGAAAAATCAAAGGGCCGCCAATCAGCGCAGGCAGGGAGACAAACGAGCCGGCGCGGAGGAAATAAAACGGGGTGAGCAATCCGAGCGTCAGGGTACGCAGCCGGCGGATGAACTGGTGGTCTCGCCCTACCGAGCCCGCCAGCACCATGCCCACCAGATAGGCCGGCAGGACCGGCTCGCTGCCGGCCCAGGCTGCCAGCGCGCCCAGTCCGAAAAGGACCAGTGCCAGCAGTTTGACCTCCATTTCGGAGGCATGGTTTCCGTACCGTGCAAAGAGCGGCGGAACGACCCGCGGCAGAGCGGCAATCACCGCTGCCCCGGCGAGGACGAAGATCAGCGTCCGATACGTAAAGGGAGCAAACAGCAGGCCGAGTGCCACCACTGTTCCCAGATCGTTGACAAAACAGGAAGCCAGGATGGCCTTGCCGAACTCCGTGCGATTCAGCCCGAGCTCCAGCAGCACGGCATAGACCACCGCCACCGAGGTCGTCGACAGCGCCACGCCGGCCAGCCAGCTCGACTGAACCGACCAGTGCAGCACGTAGCGGGCGATCGCCGCACACCCCAGGAATGGCGCAAGAAAACCGACCATCCCCACGGCCAGCGCCTCTTTCCACTTCGCACGGAACACGTCTGGATCGAGCTCGGCTCCGGCCAGAAACGTCAGCACGATGGCCCCTGCGCCGGCCAGCCAGGTGACCCACGGAGTGGCTGGAGCCAGCCCGTCGGGCTGATGCGCCCGCAGCAACGCCCACTGCGCGAAGATGCCCACCACAATTTCCACCAGCGCCGTAGAGACTTTCCACCACCGCGCCAGAGCTACAGCCAGCACGGCGCACAGCACCCAGAGACTGGCCAGAAACCACACCTGCAGCATCGCTTTTCCTCCGGCAATCATTTTGTGCAGGGTGCCTGCGGCCTGACTCCCGACAGCACCCTCATCAGGAGTCATCAGCCGCCCGGCCGTTCAGGCGGGACAGCGGTTAACGGCGGAACTCCATCGCCAGCGGCGAGTATAGCAGCGCAGGGAAACGCCGGCAACGCGCCGGGCTCAGAGATGCCCCGGCGTCTCCATCGAAGCATGAAGCTGAAGAAAGCGCTCCCGGCTGGCGGCAATCAGCGCCCGCGCTTCTTTCGGTCCGCCCCAGCCGCGGAGCTCCGTTCGCTTGCCTTCGAGCTCCTTGTAAATGGTGAAAAAGTGTTCAATCTCGCGTTTGACGTGCGGGCGGATCTGGTCCACGGTATGGATCTCTTCGTAGCGCGGATTGGTGACCGGCACCGCCACGATTTTCTGGTCCACACCGTGCTCGTCGCTCATATCGAGCACACCGATCGGGCGCACCTCGAGCAGGCAGCCGGTGAACGTAGGGCCGTCGGAAATCACCAGCACGTCCATGGGATCGCCGTCTTCGGCCGTGGTCCCCGGAATGAAGCCATAGTCGCCGGGATAGTGCATCGGCGAGTACAGCGTGCGGTCCAGCCGGAACAGGCCGAGCGCGCGATCGTATTCGTACTTGTTCGTCGAACCCTTGGGGATTTCGACCACCATGCGAACGATTTCCGGACATTCCGGACCGGGATCGATCGTGTGGAGCACGGCCACCTCCTGCGGGCCGGGGCGATCCCTGCGGGCACCAGCGGCCGTCCGCCATCGTGGCACAGCGGACTGCAAGTCGGCAAACGTGTTCAGTCGCGCTTGCGCGCCGGTGGCTCCTGCTGCAGATTCGCCAGCCGTTCCCGAAGCTGGGCTATCTGGCGGTCGAGCTGGACGGCCGTTTCCAGCAAAAAGTCGCGCCCTTCACGGCTGGACCGATCCATTTTCATTCGCAGCCGGTAGAGATCCGAGCGCAGCATCAGGCGAATCGCACAGTCCAGCCGGCTGAGGCGGCGCTTGAGCCAGGTAAATCGGCGAATGGCACGCACCAGCTCGCCGGCAGGCCCCTCGGCGGCCACGGTCTCGACGTTGCACTGGTAATCGTCAACGAGCGAGCGCAGCTTCATCTCGTCGCCTGCCTGATAGGCCCGGTTGGCTTCCGCCATGAACCATTCCCGCAGTTGCCGATCCCGCTCGTCCACGCTGAAGTCGGGATGCAGGCGGCGCGCCACGTCGCGGTAGAGCTTCTTGAGCGAGGCCGGCCGGGGCGGAGGCACCGGCGGCTCGGCCAGCCCCATCGTGGCGTCCAGCGCGGCCCGTGAATTCTGCGCCTTGCGTCGGGCGCGCCGTGCGGCCGCCTGCGCCCGCTGATCCCGTGGCCGGCGTCGCGCGATGGCCTCGGCCAGCTCCGCTTCGGCTTCGTCCAGCTCGACCAGCCGCGGCCCCACAATCTTCAGGTAGCGCCGCTGGAGGTTGCGCAGCTCCTCCTGCAACTGTTTGTAGAGCTCCTCGGTTTCCGCCAGTTTCCGCTCGAGCTGTGCGCAGAGCTGGCGGCGGCGACGGAGCTCCTCTTCTTCGGGCGATACCAGCGCCCCCAGCGAGGCGCGCAGACCGGCCCGCAGTAAAGAGAGCGGAGATTCAGGACCTGCTTCGCGATCGGTGACCAGCGGACCCGGCTGTTCGGCCTTTTCCGGAGCCTCGGCTCCTCCCGGAGGCCGGGCCTGCGGTCCAGCGGCACCGGCTTTTTCCGGATCCGCGGCTCCGACACAGGCGTCCGCTTCCACTGGCTCCCAGGTGCCAGCAGAAGCAGTCTTCTCTGGCGTGCCCATTGTGACGGCTGACCCCTGCCCTCTCAGCCCGATGTGTGCTGGGCACTCGGTTCGTGTTTATTGCACTTCCGGCGCCGCCTCCAGATCGGCTTCAACCTGCAGCATTGCCAGAAGTTCGGGAAGCTAGCCCCTGCAAGAGCATGACAGCGGCCGGCGCGTTGCACAACAGCCTTTGAGGGCGCCGTGCCCGGAAAATTACCCTGCAGACTCCAAAAGCACCCGGCGCGGTCCCTGACGACTCACGCCCGGACCCTGGTGCCGGAGGAGGGGGTCGAACCCTCACGGCCTCGAAAGGCCACGAGATTTTGAGTCTCGCGCGTCTGCCAGTTCCGCCACTCCGGCCTGCGCGTCCCTGATTCTAAACCAGGCGGCCGGCCTTCGCATCCACAGGCGGGCGGCAGAGCCCTGACTGGCAGGGCCCCTGCGAAACAATGCGATGGCAATTAAAAAAGTTTGCAACTATTGAACTATTGGTGCATCCAAAACCAGAGAGGGCAGGCCCGGATGAGGAAACCACACGCACCGGCGACACGGAGCGCTCCCCGAACGTCAGCACCGGCACGATCCGCTGAACCTGAAGAGGATATCTACGTGCTTCAGGCGGAGATCTGCCGGGCGCTCGGCCACCCCCAGCGCATCCGCTTGCTCGAACAACTTGGCCGGGGGGAAGCGAGCGCCCACAGGCTGCGCCAGGAACTCGGCGTGAGCCGCATCCGCCTCTCCCAGCAACTGGCCCTGCTGCGTCGGGTGGGCCTGGTTCACGCACGGCGGGTGGGCCGGGAAGTCTTTTTCAGCCTCGCCGTTCCAGAGGTGCTCGAAGCCTGCCATTTGATTCGCCGGACGCTGGTCCGGCGGCTGGAAAGAGAATCGGCACTCATTCCGGCGCTCACCCGCTTTCCTTTCGTCGAAGACCGAGGGCGCAGGAGCAAACGATGAACGTCCGCCGTTGGCAGCTTCTGGTCGTAAGCCTGTTGATCCCCGCCGGCAGCGCGCTGGGGCAGACGCGGCTCAGTTTGCGCGTGGCGGTGGACCGGGCTCTGGCACAAAACCCATCGCTGCGAGCTGCCGAAGAGGTCCAGCAGGCCGCACAGGCCCGCTCCCGCCAGGCCCGTGCCGGCTGGTGGCCGCGCGTGGACGTCCAGCAGGGTTTCACCCGCGGCGACAACCCTATCTATGTCTTCGGAGCCAAGCTCACCCAGCGGCAGTTTGCAGCACAGGACTTCGCCCTGCCCTTGCTGAATGCCCCTCCACCGCTCGACAACTTCCAGACCCGACTGACTGGCCAGGCCCTCCTGTTCGACTCGGGGCGCACGCATTACCAGGTGCAGCAGGCCTCCCGGTTCGCCGCGTCCGCCGCCGAGCAGACCGAAGAGCAGCGCCAGAGTTTGATTGCCGAGGTGATGCGCACCTATTACGACTGGCTGGTCGCGCTGGCCGAACAGGAAGCCGCCAGTGAGGCCGTGGCCAGTGCGCAGGCCAATGTGGAGCGTGCGCGGAATCTGGAGCAGGCAGGGCTGGTGGTTTCCGCCGATCGCATGAGCGCCGAAGTCTTTCTGGCCCAGATGCAGGATCGCCTCATCCGGGCCCGCAATCAGGTCGAGCTGGCACGGCTGGCCCTGGCCCGCCTGACGGGAATTCCGCCTTCTTCCATCGGCGAACCCGCCGATCAGTTTTCCGCACCCATTGCTATCTCTGAATCAGTCGAGCAGTGGGTGGCCACCGCACTGGCACATCGGCCGCTGTTGCAGGCGACCCGCGCTGCGGCCGATGCTGCCGCGGCCGCCCTCAAGCTGGCCCGGGCGCAGTTCGGCCCCACACTGGGGCTGTACGCCAGCTTCGAGCGAGATGCGCTGACGCTGGGCGGACCGTCGGGTACGAACTGGCTGGCCGGCGTCCAGTTGAACTGGAACCTGTTTGCCGGCGGCGGCGACCGGGCCGCTCTGCAGGAGGCCCGGGCGCGCTACCGGGCCAGCACCTACCAGCTCGACTGGGTGCGGTCGGGCATCGAGCTCGAAGTCCGTCAGGCTTTCCTCAACCTGCAGGCAGCGGCGCAGCGTGTGAACGCCACCCGGGACGCCGTCGCGCAGGCTGAAGAAAGCCTGCGGATCATCCAGAACCGCTACGCAGCGGGCCTGGTTCCGATCACCGAACTGCTTCGCGCACAGGCCGCGCGGCTGGATGCCCGCACGAACTATGCGGCTGCACTGCATGACTGGCACGTGGCGCGGATGGATCTGGAACGTGCTGCGGGCCTGCTGACCCCCGGTTCCCCGCTGATTCCGGTACCAGGAGCCCAACCGTGAAGAGTCGAGCCGGATTGTTGTTGCTGACACTGATCGCCACGGGCCTGCCAGGCGCCTGCACGCACACAGCGCAGCACCCGCAAGCAACCGAGCTGGTGCGCGGACTGAGCGTACTGGCGCTGCAGACCGAAGTCATCCCGAACGAGGTCGCCGCTCCGGGAACGGTGCGTGCGGTGCGCACGGCGCGGCTGGCCCCGCAGGTGATGGCCCCGATCGAGCAGATTTACGTACGCGAAGGCGACGCCGTGCAACACGGGCAGGTGCTCGTCGTCCTTGACGATCGCGAACTGCAGGCACGGCGCGCGGCCGCGGCGGCCGCGGTGACCCAGGCAGCGGCGGCCACTGAAGCGGCCCGGCAGTCCGTGGCCTCGGCCCGCGCCCAGGCCGCCGTGGCCGAGAAAACTTTTCACCGCTACGAATTTCTCGAGCAACAACACTCGGTCAGCCCGCAGGAATTCGATGAGGTACGCGCGCGCTGGGAAGCAGCTCAGGCGGCTCTGGCGGCTGCCGAAGCGCAGCTTCGCCAGGCACAGGCTGGCGCCCGCCAGGCCGAAGAACAACTTCGCGCGGCGAATACGGAACTGGGCTATACGCGGCTGCGCGCGCCGTTCACGGGAATCGTGCTGCGCCGGCTGGCCGACCCCGGAACCCTGGCCGTTCCGGGCTCGCCGATCCTCGAACTCGAAGATAGCTCGCAGTACCGACTGGAAGTCGTCCTCGACGTCGAACTGGCCGAACACATTCGCCGGGGTTCACACGCGCGCGTCTCTCTCGATGCCCTTCCCGGTCGATCGTTCACCGGAACGGTTGTGGAATTCGAGCCCGGGGCTGAGCCGTCTTCGCACACCACGCTGGTCAAGCTGGCCCTGCCCCGCGATCCCGCCCTGCGCTCGGGGCTGTTCGGACGCGCCTGGTTTACTGCAGGCACCCGCCAGGCGCTGCTCATCCCCGAGGCGGCCGTCGTTCGGCGGGGGCAGCTGACGGGCGTCTACGTGGTGGACGCGACCGGAACGGCGCACCTGCGCATGGTTACTCTGGGCACGCCCTACCAGCAACGCGTCGAGGTCCTCTCCGGACTCAACGCGGGTGAACGGGTTGTCACCAACCCGGGTCTGGGTGAACTCGACGGGCGGAAACTGGAGCTCCAGCCATGAAACTCGGGATCGCCGGAAAGATCGCTGGAGCGTTTGCCCAGTCGCGGCTGACGCCGCTGATCGTGCTGGCGGCACTGCTGCTGGGCGGCTTCGCCGTCCTGGATACCCCCCGCGAGGAAGAGCCACAGATCGTCGTACCGATGCTGGACCTGTTTGTTCAAATGCCGGGTGCTTCCGCACAGGAGGTCGAGCAGCAGGTGGCGATCCCGATGGAACACCTGCTGATGGAAATTCCCGGCGTCGAATACGTCTACTCGACCAGCCTGCCCGGGCAGGCCATGGTCACCGTGCGCTACCGCGTCGGGACGCCGGAAGAAGATGCCATCATCCGCACCTACAACAAGATGTACTCCAACTTCGACCGCATTCCCCCGGGCGTCACGCCTCCGCTGATCAAGGTTCGATCCATTGACGATGTGCCGGTCCTGGCGCTGACCTTCTGGAGCGATCGCTACAGCGATTATCAGCTTCGTCAGATCGTTGATGAGATCAATCAGCAGGTCAAGCTGGTCGAAGATGTCTCGGCCACCACGATCATCGGCGGGCGCCGGCGCGAACTGCGCATCACGCTCGACCCGGCACGACTGGCCGCCTATCACCTCAGCCCTGCGCTGATTGCGCGGGCCTTCGAGCTTTCCAACACGCGGAGCGGTGCGGGCAGCTTCGCCCAGGGCAACCGGCAGGTGGTTGTCGAGGCCGGCAATTTCGTGGCGACGGCCGAGGAGGCCAGCCGGCTGGTCGTGGGCGTCTTCCAGGGACGGCCGGTTTATCTGGCCGACGTGGCCGACGTCACCGATGGTCCCGCCGAGGCCAGCTCCTACGTGCGGTTCGGGCTGGGCGGTGCGGCGGGCTCCCACGGCGGAGCCAGCTACCCGGCGGTGACGCTGGCAGTTTCCAAACGAAAGGGAGCCAACGCCGTGCGGCTCACGCAGGCGGTGCTGGCCCGCGTGCGTGCCCTGCGCGGCACGCTGTTGCCCGACGACGTACAGATGACCGTCACGCGCGACTACGGTCGCACCGCTCTCGACAAATCCAACGAGTTGCTCAAACACCTGCTGCTGGCCACCGTCTCGGTGGTCGTGCTGGTGGGGCTGATGCTGGGCTGGCGGGAATCCGGGGTGGTGCTGGTGGCCGTACCGGTCACGCTGGCGCTGACGCTGTTCATTTTCTACCTCTACGGTTACACGCTGAACCGCGTCACCCTGTTCGCCCTCATCTTCTCCATCGGCATTCTCGTGGACGATGCCATCGTGGTGGTCGAGAACATCGTCCGGCATTTCCGGCTGCCGCAGAACCAGGGACGACCGCGCGCCGCCGTCGCCATCGAGGCCGTGAACGAAGTGGGCACACCGACGATTCTGGCCACTCTGGCGGTCATCGCGGCGATTCTCCCGATGGCGTTCGTACGGGGCCTGATGGGCCCCTACATGCGGCCCATCCCGGTGGGAGCGTCGGCAGCCATGCTGTTTTCCCTGGCGGTGGCCTTTGTGGTCTCACCCTGGGCTGCACTGCATCTGCTGGGCCGCCAGGCCGAACATCATGTGGTGGATGAAAGCCAGGCCTGGACGCAGCGCCTGTACCGGCGTGTGGCGACGCCGCTGGTCGAGCGGCCGCAGCGGCGCCGGCTCTTCTTTCTGGTGGTGGCGGTGCTGCTGCTCGCTGCCTGTGCACTGATCCCGCTCAAAGCCGTACTGGTCAAAATGCTTCCCTTCGACAACAAAAGCGAGCTGCAGATTGTGCTCGATATGCCCGAGGACACCCCGCTCGAGCAGACGCTGGCCGCCGAACAGGCGATCGGCGCCTATCTGGCGACCCAACCGCTGGTCGAGAATTTTCAGATGTACGCGGGCACGTCGGCCCCCTACAACTTCAACGGGCTGGTTCGTCACTATTTCCTGCGGCAGCAGCCCTATCAGGGAGACATCCAGGTCAATTTCGTCGCGCCCGATCGTCGGAGTCTGCAGAGTCATCAGATTGCGCTGGCGCTGCGGGGACCGGTCGAGGAGATTGCGCGGAAATGGAAGGCCCGCGCCAAAATCGTCGAAATCCCTCCGGGCCCTCCGGTGCTTTCGACTCTGGTCGCCGAGGTGTACGGCCCATCCTATTCCGAGCAACTGGCGCTGGCCCGCCAGATCCGAAGCATCTTCGAAAACACGCCCGGCGTGGTGGATGTGGACTGGATGGTGAATGCGCCGCAACCGCGGCTGGACTTTCAGGTCGAGCAGGACAAAGCGGCCCTGCTCGGGATTTCAACCGATGACATCCGCCGATCGCTGGCCATTGCGCTGGGCGGTGCCGACGTGGGACTTCTCCACGTACCGGAAAGCCGGGAACCGATTCCCATCCATATCCAGCTTTCCCGGCCGGCGCGTTCGGATGATCAGAACCTGACGCGGCTGTTCCTCAACGCCCCCGACGGTCAGATGGTTCCGCTGGGCGCCCTGGCGCATCCGGTCCCGACGACGGTGGACAAGTTTCTCTACCGGAAAAATTTGCGGCCGGTGGTGTACGTCATCGGGGACGTGGCCGGTGGCGAGGAAAGCCCCGTGTACGCCATCCTCAAAATGAAGCAGAAGATCGCCGACCTGCAAATTCCCGAAGGGTATCGGGTCGAACAGTATTTTGCCGGACCGCCGGCTTCGACCCAGCATCTGGCAGTGACCTGGGATGGCGAATGGCATATCACCTACGAAGTCTTCCGGGATCTCGGTCTGGCGTTCGTAGCCGTTCTGCTGCTGATCTATCTGCTGATGGTGGGATGGTTCCAGTCCTACAGCGTGCCTCTGGTCATCATGGCGCCGATCCCGCTCACGCTCGTCGGCATCCTTCCCGCGCACGCGCTGGCCGGGGCGTTCTTCACGGCGACCTCGATGATCGGCTTCATCGCGGGTGCAGGTATCATCGTGCGCAATTCGATTATTCTGGTGGACTTTATCGAGCTGCGCCGCGCCCAGGGAGTCCCACTCGAGCAGGCCGTCGTGGATGCCGGCGCCGTGCGCTTCCGTCCGGTGTTGCTGACCGCACTGGCGGTGGTGGTCGGAGCCAGTCCGATTCTGCTTGACCCGATTTTCCAGGGTCTGGCCATCTCGCTCATCGCCGGCGGGATTGCCTCGACCCTCCTTTCGTTCGTCGCAGTTCCCCTGCTCTATCTCGCCAGCCAGAAACACCGGCTGGTTTCTCAGGAGGCCTGACATGACACTGGAACGTTCGCTGCGAGGCATTGCCGGCGCCTTCGTGCTGCTTTCCCTGGCGCTGGCGGTGTGGGTCAACAAGAACTGGTTGTGGTTCACGGCCTTTGTCGGCGCCAACCTGCTGCAGTCTGCGTTTACCAACTGGTGCCCGATGATGGCCCTGCTCCGGCGTCTCGGGGTGCGCGACAGCCGGCCCTGCTGCGCGGGTGAACAGTGAACGGGCCACCGGGCCCGCACGGTGCCCGCCCGCGTACCGGTGCAGCCCGCAGGCGAGCGGAGAGGAGGAGGGCTCATGAAAGAGTTTCGTCCCCACAACATTCTCTGTGCCGTTGATCTCGGCCCGACCACAGCGAACGTGCTCGCATGGGCCGCACGCCTGGCGGCGGCGTTTGGCGGGCGGCTCGACGTGGTGCACGCGCACTGGTGGGAACTGCCGGATTATTTCACGGCGACGCAGATGGAACGGCTTCTGGCCGAAATTCGCCGCGCACGCAAGAAACTCGAAGAGGAACTGCGGAAACTGGTTGCGGAAACGGCGGGCGACGGAGTGCCCGCTCAGGTCCATGTGATCGAAGCACCGCCGGTCAACGCCATCCTGGAGCGGGCGAAGCAGTGGCCTGCCGACCTGGTGGTGGTGGGAAGCCACGGACGCACCGGCCTGGCCCGTTTCGTGCTGGGGTCGGTTTCAGAAAGCGTGCTGCATCACAGCACGGTGCCGACGCTGGTGGGCCGCAATCAGCCGCCGGCCAGCGATGGACGGCTGCTCTGTCCGGTCACGCTGACGCCTGAATCGCTGGTCGCGCTCGGGGCAGCCGCCGAGATCGCCCGGAAGCTGCAGGCCGAACTCGCCGTCCTCCATGTGGTCGAAGCAGACGGCGCCGACCTGAAGGCCGAGCACGACCGCCTGTGTGCGGCTGTTCCAGAAAGCGTCCGCCAGCAATGCACGCTGCAGGAGCAGGTGCGGTCAGGCCGACCGGCCGAGCAAATCGTTCTGGCGGCCCGCGAGCTCAAAACGGATCTCATCGTCCTGGCTGCGGCGCGGCGGCAGTTCCTGGAGTGGACGGCACTGGGAGTGACGACCGACCGGATCCTGCGCTACAGCCCCTGCTCGGTTCTCGTGCTGCCCCCGGAGACGGATGCAGCCCTGCCGTCCCCTGAACCGGAATCCGGCGGGTCACAGGCCCGACAGAATCCTCCCGGGAGGTGAATCCAGCATGGTAAGCACTCGATTCGAACATACGGTGGAAACCGCAAAGCCCTTCGACCAGGCCGTGGCGGCCGTCGAGCAGGCGGCCCAGCGTCACGGCTTCCGCGTGCTCTACGTCCACGACGTGGCTGCCGATCTGGCCGAAAAGGGCTTCCGGCGGGAGCCGCTTAAAATCGTGGAGATTTGCAATGCCAGCTATGCCAGCCAGGTGCTGGATCGCGACGTCCGGATGGCACTGATGCTGCCCTGCCCGATTGCTGTCTACCAGCAGGGCGGACGCGTGAACATCAGCACCATGCTTCCTGAAATCATTGCGCGCCTCTGTCCCGAGGCCGGGCTGGAAGGGCTGGCCCAGCAGGTGCAGAAGCAGGTCGTGGAGATCGTCAACGAAGCGGCCCACTAGAGCACACGGGCCGCCCTTGCCCCACAGCGAGGATCGGTTCGGGAACCGCCAGGGCCTGCTATTTCTTCGACGCAGCAGGACGGCTGCCGGGGCTGCGGCCCGGTCGCAACAGAGGATTGCGCCCGAGGCTGAGCAGATTCGCCATCAGCCGGTAAGCACCGGGGATGCCTTCGGGCAACTGCCGGTAGAGGGCCAGCGCCATGTAGACGTACTGGCCCCGACCATAGGGCGCGATGAGCAACCCGCCTCGCTGCGGATCCTGTCCGAGATCGTGCATCTCGAGCAGCGCCTGCCAGTGGCGATCCCAGCTCTCCGGGAAACCATGGCCCCGCTCTTCCACCCAGCCCTGAAAATCTGCCGGGCCGATTCGATTCGGCCAGCGGAGCGCGGGATGATGCGGCAGGAGAAACTCTACTGCCGAATCCTCGTCCGTCACGGTCTGCCCCCGGCCGATGCGCAGCGGATAGGGCGCAAATTGATGATCGTAGTCAGCGGCCTGATACTGCACCACCACCACACCTCCGCCTCGTACGTAGTCGAGCAATCGCTGGTTGAACATGCTCAGTGCCGGTCGCACCGAATACGCTCGCTCGCCAATGACGATGACGTCGAAGCGGCGGAGCTCGCCACGGGCCAGATCCGCGTCTGAAAGCAGCACGGGATGAAGGCCCAGCGTTTCGAGAATCTGCGGAATTTCGTCGCCCGTGCCCGCGACATAACCGATTTTCAGGTCGTGCGGAAATTGCAGATCGGCGGCACGCAGCCGATAGACGGCCTCGCGGTAGAAGTAATACGGACGCAACCCCGGATAGCCGACGCGCTCATAGCCTTCGTGGAACGTCTCGTCGTTCATGTGGGCTTCGACCCCGATGACGTACTCCTGCGGCTGCAGTCGCACGGGCCGGATCAGGAACTGCAGCCACTGGCTCTGCCCGTCGGCACGAAAGGCGAAGGGGGCCACAGCGGGCACGGCACGCCACCCGGGGGGCAGCTTGAGCTCAACGGTGCCTTCGGCAGGCCCTTTGTTGTTGTTCTCGACGCGCACGGCAAGCGGGAGCGCCGCAGCCGTCAGCGGGATGACTCCGGCATGAGGCTCCACCCACAGAGAGAGTTTCGGTCCGACGACCAGTGGCTCGGCCACCTGCCCCAGGCCGGTCTGATGCTGGAGCGTCTGCGCCACCTGTCCCAGTAGCACCGGCACGCCGTCAAATTCGCATTCCACCCATCCTGACACCGGATACGGAGCAAACGGCAGGTTCTCGCTGGCACGATCCGTGATGTCGTAATAGGCCTGATGGAGCGAGGGGCGCGTGAAGTAGGGCTGTGTATAGCGCGCACCGACCGGAACAGAGACGCGGAAGCGTTGCTCCAGGACGCCGCCTGCAGGCAGGCTTGCCGGCCAATGCCCCTGTGCCTGCACCTGCCAGTTTTCGCCCGAAGGCGTCTCCACCCACAGGCGGCGCACCCGCACGGGGCGATCCCCGGTGATCGCTGCGCGCACGGCCAGCGCAAACTGCTGGCCGCGAATCGCCATGCGAAACGTATCGGCCGGGCCGCGCAGCCGCGCCAGAGAATCCGACGGCTCGCGTTCAGCAGCCACCGTGACGCGCAGAGAAAGCCCGAGCGCCTGCGTCAGCGCGGCGTTGAACTGCGCCTGTTTGATGGTCAATTCGTGGAGCACGTCCGCACGTGCCTGCTCGGGCAGCGAGCTCGTTTTCACCTTCTCGATCAGGTCGAGCAGGCGCCTCTGGCCGGAAGCCAGCAGGGGCGCAATGGCAGATGGATGGCGGGCGTCGAACTGGGCCATGGCCTGCTCGACCAGAGCGTTGATTTCCGCAAGAGAGGTACGGAGAAAGCCTGCCTGTTCGGCAGGCGCCAGATCCGCGATGCCGGGCAGCGACACATCCAGCCCGGCGAACAGGGAGTCGGCCCGGTCCGCAGCAGACACGCGCGAACCAAACAGGTGATAGGCGACGTCGGCCGGCCCGGGAGGTGGCACGGCCACGCCGCCGTTCTGCGACCGCTGCATTCCCAGGCCTTCGCGTGCGATTTGGGCGTAGGTGCCGCCGAGCAGGGGATCGTAGCGCCCCTCAGGAATCACCACGTCGGCCGACAGGCGACCTTCGATCCACTGATGGGTGATGTAGTTGAAGAAGCGCAGCGGGTAGTAATGCCCGTCGGCATAATCCCAGATCCGATCCCCCTGAATGGCAAAGGTGGGGACGCGTGCGTACATCTTGAGCGGCGTCCACGGGCGCAAACCCGCCCGGATCTGTTCGGGAAACACGGCAGGATCGCCGGCCATCTGAAACACGCGCTGGGCCACTTCCCCGGCCATCTGGTGATGGCCGTGACCGTCGGACGGCCCACCGACGAACACCGAGACCACCACCAGCGGTCGTACCAGCCGCACGACCCGGACAGCATCGAACAGCGGGCGCTGCTCCGACCATTTCGCCACGGTTTCCTCTTTCGATTTCGAGAAACCGAAATCCACGACATGGCCGAAATACTGGTCGGTACCGTAATAGGCATCGGCGGCCAGCAGCTCCTGGCTGCGCAGCAACCCCATGGCGTCGAAATAGTCCGCGGTCATCAGGTTCTGCCCGGATTCGCCGCGGGTCAGCGTGAGCAGAGCCACACGGGTTCCCCGACCGCGAGATTCGTAGGTCAGCAACCCGCCGTCTTCATCGTCGGGATGGGCGGTAATCATGAGCAGGCTGGCGCGCGTGTGCAGTTTGAGCAAACTCTGCCACAGCGCTGCCGCCCCGCGATCGAGGGCCAGAGGCCGTTCCGCAATCGCGGGTTCCAGCCGGTCCGCCCAGGGAACCTGGGCTCCCACAGCAGCAAGGGCCAAAATCAGCCCCAGCAGTCCCGTCTTCCAGAGGCTCACGGCTTTTCTCATCCCATCGCTCCGCAGCACATGGTTGGGCGACCCGTCTGATGGCCCGTGGTTCACGCACGGCGCTCGGTTGCATCGAGGCCAAACGGCCACTCGCGCCGGCTCCAGGCGCGCACGAGATAAACCACCAGCCCGGTCACCAGAATCAGCAGCGCAACGCGCAGCTCGCGCCAGAAATTCGGTCGCGCAATCAGGATGTAGACGAACCCGCAGATGGCACCCACCGCGGGCAGCGGGTACGCCCACATGCGGAACGGCCGCGGCAGATCAGGCCGCTTCCAGCGCAGCACCAGCACGCCGACCGCCTGCACCAGAAACTGCAGCAGCAGTCGAATGACGACCAGCGCAGCAATGGCCTGCTGCAGCGTCAGCAGGCAGAAGGCTGTAGCCACCACGCCCAGCGCCAGAACCGACAGAGCCGGAAACCGCCCCCGCGGATGCAATCGCCCGAACGCGCGAAAATAATTCCCATCCAGGGCGGCGGCGTAGGGAACACGCGAGTAGCCCAGTAGCAGCGAAAACACGGAGGCGAAGGCCGTCCAGAGAATCAGGGCCGTCACCAGCCGGCCTGCCCAGACGCCGTAGACCCGCTCCATAAAGGCGGCGATGATATACCGGCGTGCCTCGGAATGCGCCGTCGTCAGCATCTCCCGCCAGGGGATGACGCCCAGCACCGCCACCGTCATCATCAGGTAGAGCGTTGCCACCAGCAGAATCGAGAGGATGACGGCACGCGGAATCGTCCGGCCCGGATCCCGTACCTCACCTCCTAGAAAGCACACATTGTAATAGCCCCAGTAGTCGTAGCTGGTGACCAGCATGGCCGCACCGAGCCCGTGGAGGAAGCCGGCTGAAAACTGAAACGCGCCGGGCGGGAAATCGAAGGCCAGCCGGGACTGGAAATGGGTGAAGCCTGCCAGAATCGTCCACAGAATCGTTCCCAGAACGCCCCAGAACAGAAATCCCGCCGCGCGGCCCACCACGTCAATCCGCCGGTAAGCGAGCACCGTGGCAGCCACACACACCCCCATGGCCACAAGTGTGGTGGCTGCGACGGGAACGGACCCATGCCAGCCATCGAGCGTCACCGGTACGGACCCGAGCTCGTGGAGCAGCCGGGGCCACAGGTAAGCTGCATAGAGGGAAAAACCAATCGCCCCGGAAGCCAGGCTGAGCGGGGCGCTGAAGCTGAGCTGCCAGACGTAGAGGAACGACAACAGCTTGCCGAGGCGACGCGGGCCGTAGATATCGCGAATGTACGCATAGGAACCGCCGGCATCCGGCATGGCTGCACCCAGCTCTGCCACGACCAGCCCGTCGCAGACCGCCAGCAGCGCGCCGAGCACCCAGCCCAGAATGGCCTGCGGTCCGCCCATCGCCTCCACCACCAGCGGCATGGTGATGAACGGTCCCACCCCCACCATCAGGTTCACATTCAGGGCTATCGCACCGGCCAGCCCCAGACCGCGGATCAGGCCAGCCTCGGCTGTCGCGTTGGACTGTGCAGCCATCCGTCGCTTGGCAGTTCAGGCGTGCTTACGGATCCATTCGACCAGCGCTGCCGCACCTTGCATCCTGCCTGACAGGACTGCTTTCAATCGAGCGACCTTTCATCCGGATGAGACAGAACCGTCGGATCGGCCGATTCGATCAAGCGCTGCAACTGCGTATGGGCCCGGGAAAGGAGCTTCTGTTTCTGCTCCAGCCATGTCTGCTCTTCGAGCAATTGGGCCTCGGCGGACTCGATCTGGCGAGTTACTTCCTCGGGTGCAGGACCACCTCGCACCCGGCGGACCCGCACGAACTCCTCCGGCGTCAGAGCTGTCGCCAGCTCGGTTGCCGCAGTCCGCAGCGGCCTGCCCAGGCGCTGCTCGGCCAGTTGCCGCAGGGCGCTCACCACGCGCTCCGGCGTTCTCTCCTCTCCGCAGCGCCGCACCGCTTCGGCCACCAGCCGGTGGGCCTCGGCAAACGGCAGCGCCTCACGCCGGACCAGAACTTCGGTCAGCTCGGTCACGGTCATCAGGCCGCTCGCAGCCAGCTCCCGCAGCCGCTCCGTGTTGATTTCGGCCGATGCCAGAGCGGCACTGACCAGCGTCCAGGCCACCCGTGCATCCCGCAGGGCCTCGAGGGCCAGCGGCTGCACATCGTCCTCGGCATCGTTGATGTCGCCGAAGGGCGTGTTGTGAAGCATCACAAGCACCGCCTGCGCCCGTCCCAGTGCCCGGCTGGCCAGGGCACGCGCATGTTCAAGCGCCACGGGATTGCGCTTCTGCGGCATGATGGTGCTCGTCTGAACAAATCCGTCGGCCAGGCGCAGCAGTCCGTATTCCTCCGTGCACCACAACAGCAGGTCCTGCACAAACCGCCCTACATTGCCGGCACCGACCGCAGCCGCCGTCAGCGCTCCGGTCAGGTAGTCGGCACTGGCAATCGCATCATAGGAGTTCTCCACCAGGCCTTCGAAGCCGAGCCACTCTGCGGTCAGCTCGCGACGGATGGGGAACCCTGTGGTGGTGAGCGCGCAGGCGCCCAGTGGACTGCGGTTGACGAACTCAAAGGCACTTCGCAGCCGCTCGAGATCGCGTCCGCTAAATTCGGCTGCCGCCATCAGGTAATGCGCCAGCGTGGTGGGCTGGGCCGGCTGCGTATGGGTATAGGCCGGGATCAACGTTTCCCGATGGGAACGGGCCAGCGCGAGCAGCACCCGTCGCGCTTCCAGCACCGCCCCGGCCAGCGCCAGCAGTTCCTCGCGCAGCACCATGCGGTAAAGGGCGGCGCCGACATCGTTACGACTGCGAGCCAGAAACATCTTTCCCACGATTCCGGGATCGCCGGCCTGCTCGAGCTCATGCTGGAGCAACATGAAGAAATCCTCGAAGCGGCGGTCGTAGCTTGCTTCCTGCAGCCGCTGCCGATCCACCTGACCGAGAAGCCGCAGGCAGTGGACGACTTCGTCACGGCTCAACAGCCCCACGGCCTCCAGCATGGCGACGTGTGCGGCCAGGATCTCTACGAGAAAGGGAAACAGGTGCCGGCGCTGAAAATCGAAGTTCGGCTGGAGAATGCCCTCGACATAAACGGGCGCCGGCCGGAAGCCCGCCTCTGCCTGATTGCCGCTGCGCCCGTGGCTTCCCTGCCCTCCGGTTTCGTTCGCGCGGTCCGGTGGACTCGGCAGCGACCGGCTCACCAGCGCACACCCAGACCGAACTGCAGAATGCGAGCTTCGAGCACCGTGGACTGGAAGGGGAAGGTGGCCGGAAGAATGGCGGCACCGGTAGCATCCACCGGGACCACCGTGTTGAGGGTCGTGATGTTGCTGTGCCGGTTGAACAGGTTGTTCGCCTCGAAGATGAACTGGGGCGTCAGCCGCTCCCAGAGACGGAACAGATCCCGCGTATAGCGCAGGTCCACCTGCACGATCTTCGGCCCGCGCACCGTGTTGCGGCCAATGAACAGGGGCCGGGTCACCGCGCTGGTGGTGCTATCTCCGTTCAGCACCTTGTTGGCGCGAATGTTCTGCGGATCGCCCGAGGATGCATTGACCAGAACGGCGAACAGATTGTTGTTCAAAACGGCCCGCGCCACCCGGTTCTGCAACTCCCAGTGCGGCCCCCAGACCGCACTCACCGTAAAGGCATGCGGCCGGTTGACCGAACTGTTGCCCCGGTCTCGCTCACGGTTGGTCAGATCCTCGATGGGCAGGTTCTGCTCGAAGCTGTTGACGTCAGGCGCATCGCTGATCGTGTGCGAGAACGTGTAGGAGGCGCTGACCTCCAGCCCGTAGGACCAACGATGCTGATAGTTCACCAGCAATGCGTTGTAGTTCGAGTTGGCCCCCGTGTCCTGCAGAATAATGTTGTTGAAGCGTGGATCCATCCGCGTGCTGCTGCTCACCGTGGAGGAGAAGATGGGCCGGCCGTCGGCGAGCTGGCCCGTGGGGTTGATCAGGTTGATGTTGCGCAAAAACTGCAACTGATGGCCCTCGGTCAACACGTAGCCCACCGTCAGCGAGTCGTTCCTGCTGAGCTGGCGCGAGATCTGCAGGCTGGTCGTCAGAGCGTAGGGATTGTGAAACGATGGCGTGATGGTGGTTACGTCGGGCGGCGGCAGCGGCAGGCCGGAAACGGTCGTCAGTACGGTGGGAAACGGCGGCGCAAAGGGTGAATTCGATGGAATCGAGGCGATGAAGGATTTGTTCGAACCATCGTTGGAGAGTGCGTTGAACCAGAGATTCGTGGGCGGCGCATCGTAGAACTTCCCAAACGATGCCCGCACGACGGTTTTCTCCGTCACCTGCCAGGCCAGCCCAATTCTCGGCTGAACGTTGCCGGACGGGCTGGCAAAATGCCGCGAGTAGACAAACGGGGCGTTCGGATTGGCATCCGGCGGCAGATACTTGTCCCACCGCAGACCGTAGATGAGCATCAGCCGGGGCGTCACCTGCCAGCTATCCTGCAGAAACGCCCCGCCGAACAAACTGTGATAGCCCGCGCAGGTGTTGCCGATCGAGGCCCGGTAGGTGGAATAGGCAAACGGATTGGCTCCGGACTTTGCCTGCAGATAGGCGTTGATGGAAGGGAAAATGTACTGCGTAAAGGTATCGCCGCAGTTGTTGTCCAGAATGTGGTTTACATATCCACCGGTCTTCAACGTATGCGGACCGGTAATGAAGGTCAGGTTGTCGTTGAATCCCGGAATCTTCTCCTGAAACGCATCGCCGGCCGCTGTGGTGCCATTGAAGTTGGCCACTCCCTGAATCAGAATCGCCGGGCCGGGCCCGGTCAGCGGATTGGGAACATGTTTCTCATTCCGGTATGGCCAGGAAAACCGCAACTCGTTCAGCAGGCGCGCCGAAAAAGTGGTCACAAGCTGGAGGCCGACCACATGGGCCCGATCCCGAAAATCACTGGCCGCGTCGAGAGCAAACAGGCCGCCGACGTTTGTGTTGAACGGGAAGTCGTTCCGGAAATAGTTATAGCGCACGAAGGCACGGTTTTTTGCATTGATGTTCCAGTCCACACGGACATTGAAAAATTGAGCATGGGAGATACTGGGCGCCGTGGCGAGCAGGTTCGACGGGATGCCGATCTGGGCAGCGGCTGCGGGGTCAATGGTGACCGGTGAGGGGAAGCCCCGGCGCAGGTGCTCGTAGCCCGCGAAGAAAAACAGCCGATCCTTGAGAATCGGCCCACCGCCGTTAGCCGCATAGTCGTTGAGCTGCAGATCGGGCTTGGGCTGCGTCGGCTTGAGCAACATCGGCCGCGATGAAGTGGACACCGGCCGCCGCAACCACTGAAACTGCCCGTGAAGCTCGTTGCTTCCTGAATTCGTGATGACGTTGTAGATGATGCCCGTCGTATTGCCGAACTCCGGAGCAAAGCTGTTCGCCACGGTTTCCACTTCCCGCACGTACGTATTGGAAATCGGGAACAAACGCAGCCCGTAGCGATCGCTCTCGGTATCCGTCATCCCGTCGAGCTGGTAGTTGACGCGATCCATCTGGCCGTTGGTGTTCAGCGTGCGCGGGATGCCGAGTTCCGGGTTGGGATGGCCGCTGACGCCGGGCTGGAACAGAATAAAGTTGTAGGGATTGCGTGAAGTCAGCGGCAGATTGCTCACCTCACGCTGGCTGATGGTGCGCCCCACGTAGGCCGCCGAAGGCGCCAGGATCGGCGTGCCACCGGAAACCGTGACCGTCGTGGCGACCGGCCCGATTTTCAGCGTCGCATTGAGCACCGCCTCGGTTCCGGCCTGCAATACGACCCCGGGGAAATTCAGCGTGGCAAAACCCTCCTGGCGGACCGTCACCGTGTAGGAACCCAGAGGCAGATTCGGGAGAACGAAGTAGCCCTCGGACCCGGTGGTGACGGTGCGTGTGTAGCCGGTGGCATCGTTACGTGCGGTGACGCTGGCTCCGGCCACCGGTGCCCCGCTGGGGTCAACCACCCGGCCGCGAATGCTTCCGTTCACCGCCTCCACCTGCGCCCGTAGCGGGAAGACCACCACCAGGCAGACGATGGCGATGAACAACCACCACTCTGGCCGGAAACGCCCGGCACCTGTGTTGGGGTGCATCACGGTTGCTCCTCTTTCTCCCCGGCCCCAGGGCCGGCGGCTGAGTTCTTAATCACCATTTCAAAAGTCCGCCCCAGACTACGCAGCCCCGTCAGCCCTGTCAAGCTGTTGCGGGGGTGCGCCGGGGCGGCGCGCCGGACAGAGCAGTCGGGCTTCGGCAAGGCGGCTTGCCATCCAGACTGCTCCCACCAGCTGGGTTTCCGCTCCGAGCGCGCTGCGCACCAGCGCCGGACGGATGAGCCGGCTCTGCTGCACTCTCTGTGCGGTCAGCTCGAACAGAAACGGGTGCAGCCCGAGCGGGCCGCCGAAGACGACCAGCTCGGGATCCAGGATTACACTCAGGTTCAGGACTGCCTCCGCCAGTACCCGCGCCGCCCGCCGTGCAATCTTCCGCGCCAGAGTGTGGCCGGCGGCGGCCCGGTCGAGAATCTCCACGGCCGACAACCGCGCCGGTTGCCCGCCTCCTTCCCGCCAGATTTGCTCGATCCCCAGCGTTCCCACCGAGGATTCCAGCGGCCCCGGCCGATCGAGGTCCAGTGCGGTGGTGCTTGCTCCAGGTACCAGCAGGTAGCCGATTTCTCCGCCGGTGCAGTGGCTTCCGCGGTACAAACGCCCATCCAGGTAAATCCCGGCTCCCACTCCAGCGCCGACGCCAAGAAACACAAAATTGCGCACGCCCCGGGCCCGGCCTGCCAGGCTCTCGCCCACCGCTCCGAGGTTGACGTCGTTCTCTACGCCCACAGCAATTCCCAGCCGGCTCGACAGCATCACCCGCAGCGGAACGTTCCGCCAACCCTGCAGGTGGGGTGCCGCACGGACAGCCCCGGTGTGAGGGTCGGTCACGCCGGGCACGGCCATTCCGACGGCCAGGAGCCGCCTCCGGGGAATACCGGCCTTCCTCAACAGCTCCTCGACGCCCTCGAGCACCAGCGTCACGACCTCTTCCGGCCGGCTGCTTGTGCCAAGGTGTCGATCGACGGTGTTCACCAGCGTTCCGCTCAAATCCGCCAGTGCCAGGCGCAGCCCGGTGCGCTCCAGCTCGACGCCGACGACGTAACCCCGCCGCGGCCGAAAAGCGATTAGCTCCGGCGGGCGACCCCCGCGTGACCGGCCCCGACCGACAGTTTGAATCAACCCCTGGCGCCTCAGATACTCCACACTGCTCGCCACTGCCGGAGGACTCAACCCGCAGGCCCGCGCCAGCTCCATCCGGGAACACCGCCCTTTCTGGCGAATCAGCCAGAGAATTTGCGCCGCGTTGACCAGACGCAGGGTGGCCGGGCGACCGGGCCCCTGCAATCCGTTCCATTCAAAGGTTGGCAGTGCGGCCGTGACCTGAGGTTCCATGGCGTGCACAGGCGCAGGTTTTCCCGCGTGCGGCCTAGTAAATCATCCTGTTTCTGGGCCGTCAACCTAAGCCACTCCCGTTGGGCGGCAACCATTACGGGCGTCGCGAGGTGCTAGCCGAAACACGGCAGCTTCGACTACAATCGCCGGGAGAGCGCTATGGATCCTTCGCTGCTCGAAGCGTTTCGCCAGAATCCGCTGCGGCCGCGGCGAAAAACCATTGGTGTCCGCGTGGGAGGCGTGCAGGTCGGCGGGGGTGCGCCCATCGTCGTGCAGGCGATGACCAATACGGACACGGCCGACGCCCGCCAGACGGCACAGCAGTGCATCGAGCTGGCCCGCGCCGGCGCCGAGATGGTGCGCGTGACCGTCAACGTCCCCGAAGCCGCGGCGGCCGTGCCGGAGATCAAGCAGCGCCTTCTCGATGCGGGCTGTGATGTTCCTCTGATCGGCGACTTTCACTACAACGGGCACGTCCTTCTGGTGCGCTATCCCGATTGCGCGCGGGCCCTCGACAAGTACCGCATCAATCCTGGCAACGTGGGCAAGGGGGCACGGCGCGACGAGCAGTTTGCCACCATCTGCAAGGTTGCGCGGGATAACGGCAAACCCATTCGCATCGGGGTCAACGCGGGCTCGCTCAACCAGGAACTGGTGATGCAGAAGATGCAGGAAAATACCGAGCGCAATCTGGGACGCAGCTCGCAGGAGATCATCAACGAGTGCATGGTTCTCTCGGCGCTGCAGTCGACCGAGCTGGCTCTGGCCTGCGGTCTGCGGGAAGACCAGATCATCATTTCCTGCAAGATTTCACGGCCGCTCGATTTGATTGCCATCTACCGCGAGCTGGCGGCCCGCACCGCGCAGCCACTGCATCTGGGATTGACCGAAGCCGGGATGGGCATCAAGGGCCTGGTCTGGTCGGCCGCCTCCATGGCCATTCTGCTCGCCGAAGGGATTGGCGACACGATCCGGGTTTCGCTCACTCCACGACCGGGGGGTGACCGCCGCGAGGAAGTCTACGCCGCCTGCGAGCTGCTGCAGGCTCTCGGACTGCGCAGCTTCGCCCCCTCGGTGACGGCCTGCCCCGGCTGCGGGCGCACCACGAGCACCACCTTCCAGGAGCTGGCCGAGCGGATTCAGGGCTACGTGCGCGAGCGGCTGCCGGTGTGGAAGCAGATGTACGAGGGTGTCGAGGAGCTGAAGGTGGCAGTGATGGGCTGCATCGTCAACGGACCCGGTGAATCGCGCGCCGCCAATATCGGCATCAGCCTGCCGGGAACCGGCGAAGAACCTGCCTGCCCGGTTTATATTGACGGCCAGAAAGTCACCACGCTGCGCGGAAGCTACGAAGAGCTGGCGGCTGCCTTCCGCAGCCTCATCGAAAGCTACGTGGCCACACGCTATCCGCGGCGCGAGCCTTCCAGCGCCACGCAGGCTCCGGCGCCTCCTTCTCCGACCCTGCCGATTCTTTCCTGATTTCGCGCCACGGTGGAAACGCTCTGCCACCCGGCTCCAGCTAGCCCCGCTTCTGCACGTGTTTTCGCGGATCAGCTCACCAGGGCTCCCCTGCTCCTCCGCTGTGGACGCGAAACGCTGCGCTCCATCATCAGAAAATCGTGACGCGAATGCGGAGATACTTCTTCGGATTGCGCCGGAAGTCGTCAATCAGCAGCCGGAGATCTCCGGTCAGAGCCGTCAGATTCTGGTAGAGATCGGGATTGGTCAGGAGCTGCCCGGCGGATCCTTCACCCTGCGCGAGTTTTCCGGTCAGCTCGCGCAGATTGGCCGAGGTGTCCCGGAGATTGTTGTACAGCGTCGGATCGCGCACGAGCTGTCCCAGGCTGCCCTGGCCGCTCTCGATTCGCGAGAGCACGGCATTGCCGTGACTGAGGAAGGCGTTTGCATTGTTATACAGACTCGGGTCCTGCAGGAGGCGACCCACGGTTCCCTGACCCTTCTGGACGCCGGCAAGCATGTCATCCACCCGTCCGGCAGCCGACTGCATACGGGCGTAGAGTTCGTCAGAAGTGACGAGCTTGCCGAGCGTCCCCTGCCCCTGCTCGATGCGTCCAATCAGGCGATCGGCCCGGGCCACGGTGCTGTTGAGGTGATTGTAGAGGGAGGGGTCATTGAGCAGCTTGCCGAGCGTGCCCTGCCCCTGGTGGAGGGTATTCACCAGCGAGCGGATCTGGGTGGTCAGCTCGTTCAGGTTGCTCAGCAGGGCGGCGCTGCGCTCGACGACAGCCTGCGTGGTTGTCTCCTGCCGGCCGGTGACGACGCCTCCGGGGGGCACCACCGGTGCCGGCGGCACGCCGCGGGTGATGGTCACATAGCGGCTGCCGAGCAATCCCTGGGTCACCAGGCTGGCCGTCGAATTGGCCCGGATCCACTCCCGGTAGCGGCGGAAAATCAGCATCTGAATCTCGATGTTCTCGGCCGGGGTCGTCGCCTGCTCGTTAATCCGGATGGCCTGCACCGTTCCGACCTGCACGCCGCCCAGGGTCACCGGCGCGCCCGTGACCAGCCCCTCGGCTTCGGGAACGTAGGTACGCACGACATACTTCGACTCAAAGGCACCTGCACCGGTGACGTAGAAAATGCCGACGATGAGCAGGCCTGTGCCCAGCAGCACGAACAGGCCCACGCGGAGATCGGTGTAGGTTAGCTGTCTGCGCGGCATCGTTGCCTCCTTCTCCCGTTACCCGACAGCTTCAAATCAAACCAGAAAGCGACGTAGATACGCATCCTGCGTGTGGAGCAGTGCATCTGCATCGTCTTCAAAGTACACGCGACCCTCGCGCAGCACCAGCACCCGCGTCCGTGGAGCGCCGGCTCTACCGTCGGCCCGCACGACACGGTTTTCCTCCGGATCGAAGCGGAAGTGGGCCAGCGCGAATGCGTCCTGGAGGCGGTGTGTGGCCAGCAGGGCCGTGACGCCGCTGTGATCGCGCAGCCGGAGGATGAGCGCAATGATGGTCTGCGCCGTCACCGGATCCAGCCCCGCCGTCGGGGAATCATAAAGGACGACCGGCGGCTGGTGGATGATGGCGCGAGCGATGGCCACCCGCCGGCGCATCCCTCCCGAGAGTTCTGCCGGCAGCTTGTCGATGGCGTCCTCCATTTCGACAAAGTGCAGCGCCTGGCGCACCAGACCCTCGATCTGCTCCTCCTCCATGCCCTCTTCACGCAGCCGGAACCCGACGTTCTCGCGGACGGTCAGGGAATCAAACAGCGCGCCTTCCTGAAACACGAATCCCACCTGCCGCCGAAAGGCTAGGAGTTCGCGCTCGCTCAATTCCTCCAGGCGATGCCCGAGGACGCTGAGCCGGCCGGCATCCGGGCGCACCAGGCCGGCCGCCATCTTCAGCAGCAGCGTCTTTCCCGTGCCCGTTTCACCGAGCAGCACCTTGGTCTCCTGCGGCCACACCGTAAAGGAAACGTCGGCCAGCACATCGCCGTGCTCGAAGCCGATGCGTACGCCCTCGAAGACCATGACGGGTTGCTTCCGATCAACACTTCTCCCGGACATGTGGCCGGCATCCATCCGCAGACGACCAGTACGCAACCATCCACGGCTACCCTGTGGTTTCAGGGCAGCAGGAACAACAAGATTTTATTCAGGAAGAAGTCCACGACGAGAATCGAGACCGAGGCGATGACGACCGCGCTCGTTGTCGCCCGACCCACCCCCTGCGTGCCGCCCTGCACGGTCAGGCCTTTGAAGCAGCCCACCGTGGAGAGAATGTAGGCGAACACGAGCGGCTTGATCAAGCCCTGGGCGAGATCGTTCACGTCGGGAGCCTGAATGGCCCGGTGCCAGAATTCCGGTCCGCTCAGGCCCAGCGTAATGTGCGCGATGGCAAATCCGCCGAGCAGACCGAAAAAATCGGCCACACCCACCAGCAGCGGCAGCACCAGGATGGAGGCCACCACGCGCGGCGTGACCAGCTTGCGGCCCGGATCGATCCCCATCGCCCGCATGGCGTCCACCTGTTCGGTGACCACCATCGAGCCCAGTTCCGAGGCGATGCCCGACGAGCTGCGACCGGCAACCAGCAGGGCGGTAATCGTGGGGCCCAGCTCCCGAATCAGGGCAATCGAGACGGCGTCGGCGGTGAGCGAGGTCGTGCCGAATCGGGCGAACTGCGAGGCCGTCTGCAGGACCAGCACTGCCCCGATGAAAAAGCCCGTCAGGATGATGATCGGAAGCGAGCCGACGCCGATCACGTCCATCTGGTCCACCAGGTCACGGAGATAAAGCGGCGGCGTGAACAGGTTGGCCAGGGCCGACGCCGCCAGCAGCGTGTACTCCTGGACGGAGAGCAGGACACGCTTGAATCCCTCGTTGACCACCGATCGCCAGGATTCCATGCGGCCGGCCGAACGCGGTGCCGACGTCTGCGGCGCTGCCTGCATCGAATTGGAGAACACTCCGGTGCGAGCGTAGTCGGCGTTGGGCGGGCGCGTCAAGCGCGTGCGCCGCGGCTTGACACTCGCAAAAAGCACATGTTAGGTTCGAGTGCTTCTCAAACGCCTGCAGCGGATTGCAGTGACGAGCCCCACAACCACTACCCTGCGACGCACTGCCCTCAACCGGGTACACCGGCAGATGGGTGCCCGGATGGTCAATTTCGGCGGCTGGGACATGCCGCTCGAGTACACGGGCATCGTTGCCGAGCATCTTGCGGTGCGCACGGCGGCAGGTTTGTTCGATGTCAGCCACATGGGAGAAATCGAGCTGCGAGGCCCCGGCGCCCTCGAATTGCTGCAATGGGTCACCTGCAACAACGCTGCCCGGCTGGCCATCGGCCAGGCACAGTACTCGGGCCTGATGAACGAACGCGGCGGATTCGTGGACGACCTGCTGGTGCATCGCCTGGGTGAAGATCACTACCTGCTGTGCGTCAATGCCGCCACGCAGGATCGCGACTGGGAACACATCCGCGACCAGAACCGCTTCGGGTCCAGTGTGGAAAACACCGGAGAGCGCTACAGCCAGCTCGCCCTGCAGGGGCCCCGTGCGGCCACGATCCTTCAGCCGCTGACTCCCCTGCCGCTGGATTCGCTCCGCTACTACCATTTCGCCTTTGCTCCCGTCTGCGGCGTCTCCTGCCTGGTCGCCCGCACCGGCTACACCGGCGAGGACGGCTTCGAGCTGTATTTCAGCCCCGAGCACGCAGAAAAACTCTGGAACGCCCTACTCGAAGCCGGCCGCCCGCACGGTCTGCTTCCCTGCGGGCTGGGTGCCCGGAATACCCTCCGTCTGGAGGCGGGCATGATGCTCTACGGCAACGACATTGACGAAACCACGACGCCGCTCGAGGCAGGCCTGGAGTGGATCTGCAAGCTCGATAAAGGCGACTTCCTGGGCCGTGATGCCATTGTGCGGCAAAAACAGCAGGGGCTCAGCCGGCGTCTGGTAGGTTTCGAAATGGTCGAGGCCGCCATCGCCCGCGATGGCTATCCCGTGCTGGCAGACTCGCAACCGGTCGGGCGGGTCACCAGCGGAGGCCCGGCGCCGTATCTGAAGAAGAACATCGGGCTGGCCTATGTCCCGCCTTCTCTGGCAGAACCGGAGACGCTGCTGACGATCGGCATCCGTCAGCGGCAGGCCCGTGCCCGGGTCGTACCGCTACCGTTTTACCGGCGGCGGCGTTGAGCCACGTTTATCGCGCAAGGAGCAACGCATGTATCCTGTCGAATACCGCTATACGCGGGAACACGAATGGGTGAGTGTGAACGGCAAGGTGGCCACGGTGGGCATCACCGACTATGCCCAGCACGAGCTCGGCGACATTGTCTACGTGGAGCTGCCCGAGGTCGGCACGCGCGTCGAGGCGGGCCAGCCCTTCGGCACCGTCGAGTCGGTGAAATCGGTTAGCGAAGTCTACAGCCCGGTCACCGGTCGCGTGATCGAGGTCAATGCAGAGCTGACCAGCGCGCCCGAACGCATCAACCAGGATCCACACGGCACCGCCTGGTTGATCCGGGTGGAGATGGAAAATCCCGGCGAACTCGATGCCCTCATGGACGCCACCGGCTACCAGAACTATATTGCTGAACAACAAAAGGACACCACGGCCTGATGCGCTACCTGCCCAAAAGCCCTGCCGACCGGCAGGCGATGCTGCGTGCCATCGGTGCGGATTCGATCGAGGAGCTGTTTCGGCCGGTTCCCGAGCGGTTTCGCCTGCGCGAGCCGCTCCGGCTGCCCGGGCCGCTCTCGGAAGCTGAAATCCTCGCTTACTTCCAGCAGCGCGCGCGGGAAAACGCGCACGGCTACAGCTCGTTCCTCGGCGCCGGCGTCTACCGCCATCTGCGTTCTGTGGTCGTGGATACGCTGCTGCAGCGGGCGGAGTTTCTGACGGTCTACACACCCTACCAGGCGGAAATCAGTCAGGGAACCCTGCAGTGGACTTTCGAGTTTCAGACTCTGATCTGCCAGCTCACCGGGCAGGAAATCGCCAATGCCTCGATGTACGACGGCTCTACGGCTCTGGCCGAAGCCGCGTTGATGGCCCAGCGTCTCACGCGGCGCAGCCGCATCGTGGTGGCTCGCTCGATCCATCCCGAGTACCGGCAAGTCCTCGAAACGTATGCCAGAAACACCGGTCTGGAGGTAGTCAGCCTGAACTACACCGCCACGGGTCAGGTGGACGCAGCCCATCTGGCTTCTTTGCTCGACACGACGACGGCGGCCGTGGTGATCCAGTCCCCGAACTTTTTCGGTGTAATTGAATCGCTCGAAGCCATTGCCGAGCAGGTCCACAAAAGCGGGGCCCTGCTGATTGCCGTCGTGACCGAGGCCGTTTCGCTTGGCCTGCTCCGGCCGCCGGCAGCAGCGGACATCGTTGTCCTCGAAGGGCAGAGCTTTGGCCTGCCGCCCTCCTTTGGAGGACCCTTCGTCGGGGTGCTGGCTACCCGCGAACGCTATGTTCGCCAGATGCCCGGCCGCCTGGTCGGCCAGACCGTGGATCGGCTGGGGCGTCGGGGGTTCGTCCTGACGCTGGCCACACGGGAACAGCACATTCGCCGGGAAAAGGCGACTTCGAATATCTGCACCAATCAGGCGCTCTGCGCGCTGGCGGTCACCATTTACCTGTGCCTGCTCGGGCGCGACGGTGTGCGCGAGCTGGCCGAACAGAATCTGGCGAAGGCCCACTTCGCCCGCCAGACCCTCACTGAGATTCCCGGCGTTGAGCTGGTTTTCTCCGGCCCCACGTTCAATGAATTCGTCATCCGCCTGCCTGTTTCCGTACGGCGAGTCAACGACCTGCTGCTGGCGCACCGCATCATCGGACCGCTGCCGCTGGGCGTCTTCTATCCCGAGCTCACCAAATGCGGTCTGGTGACCGTGACCGAGGTGACGTCTCGAGCGGAAATCGAGCGTCTGGCCGAGGCGTTGCGGGAAGCCCTGCACCGCCTCGGACAGAGCCGCGCACCGGAAACAGCCGTCCCCGGAGAAGCCCGCCGATGAACGAACGCATTCGCAAGGCGCGCCCGCACGTCACCCAGAACGAAGGCCTGATCTTCGAGAAATCCGCCTCCGGCAAACAGGGAATGGCCCTGCCGCCGCTGGATGTGCCGCCGGTGGATGCCCGGGAGTTGCTGGGGTCGGGTCTGGTTCGGGAAGATGTTGCCGACTTCCCGCAGGTCAGCGAAGTGGAAGTAATCCGCCACTTCACCCGTTTGGCGAGCTGGAACTACGCAATCGAACTGGGCATGTACCCGCTCGGTTCGTGCACGATGAAGTACAATCCCCGCGTCAACGAATACGTGGCCCGGCTCGACGGTCTGGCTACAGAACACCCCTACCAGCCGGCCCAGCTTGCCCAGGGATGCCTGCGCATTCTGCGCGAACTCGAAAAGGCCCTCCTTGAAATCACCGGCTTTGACGCAGTCTCACTGGTACCGGCCGCCGGCGCGCAGGGGGAGCTGGCCGGGCTGCTGATGATCCGCGCCTACCTGGAGGACACGCAGGGGCGGCCGCGGCGGACCGTGCTGATCCCCGACTCAGCCCACGGCACCAACCCGGCCAGTGCAGCCATCGCAGGCTATAACGTCCAGAGCGTCTCTTCCGATCCTACCGGACAGGTGGACTTTGCAGCGCTCGAGGCGGCAATCAACGACGACGTCGCCGCCCTGATGCTGACGAACCCCAACACCCTAGGCATCTTTGAGGAGCGGATCGCCGACATCGCCGCCCTGCTCCACGACCGGGGAGCCCTGCTCTACATGGACGGGGCCAATATGAATGCGCTGGCGGGCATCGCTCGCCCGGCCGACTTCGGCGTGGACGTGATGCATCTGAACCTGCACAAGACCTTCTCGACGCCCCACGGAGGCGGCGGACCGGGCGCCGGTCCCGTGCTGGTGCGCAAACATCTCGAGCCCTACCTGCCCGTGCCCGTCCTGGTCGAGAGGGAAGACGGGTCGCTGGTCTACGAACAGGTGCGTCCCAAAACGATCGGTCGGCTGAAAGCCTTCGGGGGGAACTTCGGGGTCCTGGTACGCGCCCTGGCCTACATTCTGGCCTACGGACCTTTGATCCGGCAGGCGAGCGAGGACGCCGTTTTAAACGCCAACTACATTCGCAAAGGCCTCGAAGGAATCTACGACCTGCCCTACCCGACACCGACCCTGCACGAAGTGGTCTTCAGCGATGCCCGGCAACGCCGCTTCGGCGTGACCACGATTGACATCGCCAAGCGCCTCATCGATTACGGCTTCCATCCGTACACGACGGCCTTTCCGCTGATCGTCCCCGGCGCCCTGATGATCGAGCCGACCGAATCGGAATCGCGGGAGGAATGCGATCTGTTCATCGAGGCGATGCGGGCCATTGCTGAGGAGGCCGCCACCGATCCCGAACTCGTAAAAACCGCTCCGCACACGACGCGGGTCGGCCGTCTCGACGAAGCTCGCGCCGCGCGCCAGCCCATTCTGCGCTGGCGGCCCGAGCACAGCACCACGCCTTAGGCGCTGGGGCGACGCGCTGGCGCCGGTGGTAGCGTCTTCAGATAAGCCCGGATGTCGTGGAAGGCCGCCGAATCCTCCTGTGCGTTTGGAGGCGGCCCGCCCATGCGGTCCACTTCTTCCAGCACCCGCTCCACACGGTGCTCCGGGCTGGGGTGATCGCTGAAGAATTCGATGGGCTGCGACCGATTCAACGCCTGAATCTTTTCAAAAAACTGCGCCATGGCGCGCGGATCGTATCCGGCGTCGTAAAGAATCTGGGCACCCAGAACGTCCGCCTGGGTTTCATCCTCGCGCGAATAGTGGAGAAAGATCGAGTTGAGGGCAAAGCCGGCGGTGAGCTGCGCGATCACGGAGGCAGCACCGCTCCCCTGGCCGAGCAGCCCGCCCAGAAGGGCAGCGGGAATCTGCCAGGCGTATGCCTTGGTGGCCTGATTGGTGCCATGACGCAGGGCGACGTGAGCGGTTTCGTGGGCCAGTACGCTGGCAAGCTGGGCTTCGGTGTCAGCGGCCTCAATGGCGCCGCGGTTTACGTAGACGAAGCCACCCGGCAACGCAAACGCGTTGATCGCCCGGTCGTTGACCACCCGGTAGCGATAGGGGAACCGATAGCCGGGGGCATGTGCAGCCAGCCGGCTGCCCAGACGCGCAATATAGGCCTCCACGCGGGCATCGCGCAGCATCGGCAGTTGCCGTTCGGCCTGCACCGAAAGCCTCTGCCCGATCTCGATATCCTGCTGGGGTGTGAACATGTTCCAGCCGGGCTTCAGCCGCGTGCGATCGGCCAGCACGGGCACCGACAGCAACAGCACGGCTGCCGCCATCGCCCAACCAGCCCGGCCCTGCGTTCTGACTGATCTCATCGTGCGACTGCGCACCTACCCGGCATCTTCCATGCCTCAACCTGACCGCTCTTTTAGATGACCCCTCCCGGTGGCGGGTTCGCCACCCTGAGTCCTGCTTGGCTCGCCTTTGTCTTCGGCCCCTGCCTGAGCCTGCAGCGGGAGCTGTGGATCGAAGCACCGCCGGCACCGCGCCTCGTACATTCCTGCGGCTCCGACGACAAATAAATCCTCTGACGGCACCAGCCGCTGCGTATGGACCGCCGGGTTACCGCACCGCATGCAGATCGCCAGCAGCTTGGTGATCTCCTCCGCGACGGCGAGCAGGCGCGGCATAGGCTCGAACGGGCGGCCCAGGAAGTCCGTATCGAGGCCGGCCACGATGACGCGCTTGCCCAGATCGGCCAGCCGAGTGCACACGCCTACCAGGCCCTCTCCGAGGAACTGCGCCTCGTCAATCCCGACCACTTCGGTGCGGGGATTCAGTTTCTCGAGAATCTCCTCGGCGCTCGCCACCGGTTCCGAGGGAATCCCCAGCCCGGAATGCGACACGATCTCGACGCGGGAATAGCGTTGGTCAATCACCGGTTTGAAAATCTGCACTCGTTGCCGGGCGATCTCGGCCCGGCGCAGGCGGCGAATCAGTTCTTCGCTCTTGCCGGAGAACATCGGCCCGACGATGACCTCGATCCACCCCATATTGCCGCGGACTATGTCCACCGTCTTCCTCCCTTAGCTTTCGCTTACCGGTGCGGTTCGGGACCGTGCATACACGGCCGCGTTGTAGAAGGGTGCGAACGCACTCAGCACGGCCAGGCGAAACGCATCCTGACGTGTAATGAGATTGGCCGACAGAACACCCCAGGCTCCCTGAGCATCCCGCACGTTGCTGGCCCCTGCGAATCGGTCTATGGCCTCTCCCAGCTCGATGCCCTGCTCGATGACCGCGCTGGCCAGAGCCTCGGGCAGCAAAATGCCACCGGAGTGTCCCCAGCCCGGCCGTCCGCTGCGATCGAGCACACACGCCCAGTTTTCGAGAAACACCAGGCGCCTGCCACGGTCCTGCCAGACGTCGAGTCCGCCTTCGAGGCCCACGAAATACTGCCATGGAAGGCCCTGTTCAAGCGCCTGCCGCCGCAGGTGCTCGGCACGCCCGAGGGCCCCTTCCCGCGTTTCCTGCCGGGAAAGCGGCGTGGGACGCACCGGACTGGGAACCTCGACGGGGATCACCTCAAACCGCGCCGCGGGATCCAGCAGAGGCACAATCACCGTCAACGCTTCCCAGACTGCGTTCAGTTTCGGACGCCGATGGCTGGCGACGGCTACTTGGAGCACATCCACGGGCAGACTCCAGCCACAGCCTAGCATGATCCAGCAGGACACGTGGATGGGCACAATGAGCTGCCGGGCGAATCACCGACGGGGGTCTGGCAGGACTGGGCAAAAAAAAATTGGAGCGACCGAGGAGACTCGAACTCCCGCCTGCAGCTTGGCAAGCTGCCGTTCTACCCCTAAACTACGGTCGCACCGATACAAATTTTACCATAAACCGAAAGGCTCTGTGTAGACTGGCCTCCCTCGCAGCCCTCCGAGGTGCATTACCAGGACCCAGAAACCCGCCTTGGTGCCGCAAGAGCGGCACCCTGTGCTGCCGACCGCTAGCGGTCGCGATTCACCTCACGAATGCGTGCACCGCGTACTACGGGTGATCGCTTCTGCCGCATGGCGAATCTCTCCGCGCGCCTGCGGTCCGTGTAGATCCGCGCAAAATGCTTTCCGTCGCGGTAGATAATGGTCACTTCCCAGTGGCGATGGCGGCGCCGACGGTCGCGCCACATTCGCCGCCCCGAGGTCCGGCGGACCGGCCGTCTGCCTCGCTGCAGGTTGCGGGCTGTCACCTTTCCCCCCTTCCGGGCGACCCGCTTTTTGTTCTTTTTGTGTTTCTTCGCCGCTTTCTGTTTCACGACCGGAGGGTTGATTGTCCACAGGGAGCGGAAAATGCGCAAGTGCCAAATCAGTAAGAATTTACGGGTCTGCCGATACCTAGCAGGGTAACAACTCGGGCGTGGACCCAAAAAAAACAACCCGGAATCCGCCCCCGTTGCGGGACAGGATTCCGGGTCGAAAAACGGCTACAGGAAGACCTCAGGAAGAGGCCTTCTTTTTGGTAGCCTTGGGTGCCGCGGGTTTGCGGGCTTCGAGGACGCGAATCGAGGTTGCGGTGAGCTGTCCGTTGGCCTCGGTGTAATAAACGCGCACGCGCTTGCCCTGCGCGATCTCCCCCTGCTTCTTGGTATCGGGAGTGATCGAGAAGGTCAGTTCTTTCTTGGTTCGCGCCTGTGTAATCGTCAGACTCGTATCAGAGACCGAAGTAACTTCCCCGGTAGCCTGATGGCGAGCCGGAGTCGTAGCTTTTGCAGCCCGCCGGGTTGTTTTTTCAGTTTTCTGTGTTTTCGTTGCTTCCTGCTGTGCGGACAAACTTGCGGCCCGAACATGAGCCGGCACGCTCAGCAGGAAGGCCGTCAGGATAACCGGAAGGAGCTTAAGCGAACGCATGGGATGGGCCTCCTCGTGAAGCGGTATCAGGACCTGAACGCGCCGGGACCGGTAGCCTGCCCCGCGCGTCCGACCTCTATTCTACACCCGATCGAACCGGTCTAGCGCAGCACATCGCTGATGCTATGGAAGGTCAGGTCCTCGAGTGTCTGTTTACCCAGCCGGTATACGCCCGGCGCGTCACTGCTGGAGGCATAAACGCTGTCCCCGGAAGCCTGCGAGAGCGAAATCACCTTCTTGCTTCCGTCTTTGCGCGTCAGCTCGATCACCACGGCAGGCTTTTTCAACAGGGCCAGAACGCTGGCGGGTGGATGATCCAGAATGTCGGTCGCACTGGCACTGCTCAAAGGATCGAAGATCTTCCAGTTGGCCACTTCCTTGTTCCGCTGCTCGGCTGGCTGCTCCACCACCCACTTGCCTTCTTTGTCCACGGTCCAGACAAAATGCAGCGTTCCGGCGCGGTAGTCCACGCGAGAAAAATCTTCCGGAAAGGCATGCAGGAGCTTCTTATCCCGCAGATCGAACAGCCGGCGGTTCAACTGGTCGTACAGGTTCGCCGCCACCAGGAAAACCATCGGACGCGAGCTATCCCGCGCGAAATAATTGTCACCGTCACGACGGCCGAGTTCGAGCACCCGGTGTTCACCCGAATTCAGCACGACCTCGAGTCGAATGGTCGGCTGCGTCAACCCGTACTGTGCCGCCCCGGTCGCCTCCTCGGCAACAATCTTGACCAGGTGGGCCTGAGCCACCTGGCTGAGCATCTGGTTGACCGCCGTGGTGTCCGCCCGCAGGTGAACCGGTGATTCGATGGCCCAGTCCCCGTCGGTGCGGGCAAGGGACCACTGGCCGGCCGGCGTCTTCAGCGTGAAGGACTTCACGTCCCAGTCGGAAATCCCCAGCACGGAGTTGTCCCGCCAGTCGTCGGCCGGGCGGTCCGCCTGCTGCAGAACATTCTGCGGGATCAGCAGGACCTGCGGTCTGCCGTCGGCCTGCGCGTACACCGAGGTACCCGAATAGTCCGTACTGCCAAGGCGGAGCGTATGCTGCGCGCCTGATTTGAGCCGGAACGTCAGCACCACGGCAGGCGAGGCCAAACCGAAATTCTTCAGCTCGTCGGCGGAAGCCTCGAGCGTGCGCGTGGCCCGGGCGAGCGTGACGCCGTCCAGCAGGCTACTGACGGCATTCTGATCGGCCCGCGTGTGCACCGGCGAAGTCACCTGCCAGAGGCTGCCCTGGCGTTCGATCGTCACCGTCTGGCCCTGACGCGCGACGACCACGGCCGTCACATCGTCGGGCTGGAACTGAAAGACCTGCGGGTGCGTCTCGCCTCCAGCCACAGGCGGGCGACGAAACTCATGCCAGTAGACGAAGCCAACCAGCGCTGCGGCCAGCAACACGACCACCAGCGTGCTTTTCTTCATCTCCGCTTACCGCCTCCGCCACCAGATCCAGATGCCGCCCACCACGACCAGTCCGGGCAGCAGGATGATGCTGATCAGGGCAAGCAATCTCTGCTGGCCGGCGGTCATGGTCAACCGGCGGTTGGCCGGATTCTTCGGCCGAATGGAGATGAGGTTTTCTTCCTGCGACAGCCAGTTGACGGCGTTGAAAAACAGATCGCCGTTTCGCTGCAGACCCACCCAGCGGTTGGTCGCAAAAGTGGAGTTGCCAATGACCACCAGCCGGGCCTGGCGATCACCCACCTTTCGTTCTGCCGCCACCCCCAGCGAAAGAGGGCCACGGCGATCCCGCGCGGGATTGAACGACACCGTGTTCCCGACAATTTTCGAGGTGGCGAAGCTCGCCGGCGAGGTTTTCAGCAACTCGGTGACTTCGGGCTCGAACCGCGAGCGGTCGGCCTGACTGACGGTGCGCGCCAGAGGGAAAAAGGTCATCGTGTGATCGAAACGGTCGGTGATCGGGTGCGTGCCGTAGTCGATCACCAGCGGCACAGCCGGTCCTGCCCCGAACATGCGCCCCAGACCGCTGGCGTCAATCACGATGTCGTCGCCCACCCGAATGTTCCAGGCCTGAAAGATTGGCTCCAGTCCGGAATCGGTCTGCGGATCGGTCAGGATGAAAACCTTCCCTCCGCTGTCCAGATACTTGCCGACCATCGCCTCTTCCTGCGGAAACAGAGGCTTGCGGGGCCCGGCAATCACGAGCACCGAGCAGTCGGCAGGTACACTCCCGGCGGTGACCAGATTCACCGATTTCACCTGATAGGTCTCGCGTTCCAGCTCCTGTTTGACGCTGCTGTAGCCGTCGCTATCGGAGGAATCCACAGAGTGCTCACCGTGGCCCTCGACAAAGCAGACCGTCTTGCGCGTCTCATGGGTGAGCTGCAACAGAGCGTTGGTGATGTTGACCTCGTCATTGGCCTCGAGGTGAACCGTGCGCTCCTGCGCAGTTGCCACCAGCTCGCCGTCGCGCCGCACCTGGAACTGCCGGGCCAGTTCGGGCCGCGTCTCCGGGTCTACCCGCTCGAAGTGAATGCGGCGGTTGACGGCCGCATACTGCTCCATCAACTGCTGGAGCTGTGGATCGGGACGGCTGCTGAAGAAAATGAACCGGACGTCGTGATCCACACTGCGGGCAATCCGCTGGCTCTGATCTGACAGGGTGTACAGACGGTCCGTCGTGAAATCAAAGCGCCGGTCATGGCGGAACGCCAGCACATTGACCGCCACCAGGATCGCCAGCACGGCCAGAGACAGAACGATCGTGTTGGCGCCTAAACGTGCCGAGCGGCGGGTCAGGAAGGTGCGGATCGCCCCGAAATTGAATGCCAGCGCAATTACCAGCAGAGCGCCGCCACCGATCAGCAATCCCAGATTGAGCGGCGTCAGCAAACCCTGGAGCGCATAGCGGAGCGCCCCGGCCAGCGCCAGAGCCGCGCCGGCATAGCCGATGGTCTTCAGCAACTCCCCGCGGTCGATCTTCATTCCCTATGCTCCTCTCCAGCGCATCGAATCGAGCGACCGCAGCGTCAGAAAGACCATAAAGACTGCGAAGCTCAGGAAATAGACCAGCCCGGCCAGATCCACGACACCCATGGTGAAGTCCTCGTAATGCCGGAGCACGGAAAGCTGGCGGAGCAGGCCGCTCAATCCGGTGTCAGAATCCCGCGAGCCAATGTCGAGAACCCAGAGAATCAAAAACACGCCAAAGGTGAGTACCGCCGCGACAATCTGGTTTTCTGTCAGCGAGGACAGAAACACGCCGAGCGCGATCAAGGCTGCTGCCAGCAGCAGCACTCCGGCGTAGCCCGCCAGCAGGAGCTTCCATCCCGGCCGGGGCTCGCTGTAGCGGTAGAGGAACACCAAATAGGCCAGCGTGGGGATCAGGAGCACGGCATAGAAGGTCAGCGTGGCCAGAAACTTCCCCAGCACCAGCTCGACTTCACGTATCGGCGAGGTCATCAGCAGTTCGATGGTGCCGCGCTTTTTTTCTTCCGCGAAAACACCCATGGTGAGCATCGGGACCAGGAACAGCGTCAGCGTGCCCATGATTTCGAAGAAATTGCGGACGATCAGCCCGGGCACGTCCACAGGCTGGCCGAACTGGCTGGCCTGCAGCCCTGCATTGACCATGAACACGGTGATCCCGTTAAAGAAGTAACCGGCCAGCAGCAAAAAGATGCCACCCACGATGTAGGCAATGGGCGAGACGAAGTAGTGGCCCAGTTCGCGGCGATAGATGGCCCAGGTGGCCCTCATGCCCGCCTCCCGGCTGCTTCCACCGGCTCTTCGGTGGTCAGTTGCACGAAGACTTCTTCGAGGCTCATGCGCTCGCTCCGTAGCTCGTACAGTTCAAACCCGTTCTGAACCAGCCGGCTGGCCAGTACCGGCCTCAGATCGCTGCGGCCGGCCATCTCCACCACCACACTCAGCCGCTGGCCGCCGTCGACGGGCGTGATGGAAACCGGGCGGATACCGTCCAGGCTTTGCAGCAGGCGTCGCAGATCGGCCTCCGGGCCCCGCACCAGCATCCGCAGGCGTTCAGCCCCGCGCAACTGAAGCGTGAGATTTTCCGGTGTGTCTTCGGCCACCACGCGGCCGCGGTTGATGATGACCACGCGCGTGCAGGTCATGCTCACCTCGGGCAGGATGTGCGTCGAGAGCACGACCGTGTGGTTGCCGGCTAGGCTGCGAATCAACTGCCGCACCTCGACGATCTGCCGCGGGTCCAGGCCCGCCGTGGGTTCGTCGAGAATCAGGACGTCGGGGTCGTGCACGATGGCCTGAGCCAGGCCCACGCGCTGCCGGTAGCCCCGGGAAAGCCTGCGGATGAGCTCGCGACGACGGTCGGCCACGCGGGCCAGCTCCATTGCCGCTTCGACTCGGGCACGGCGCTGGGCGGCCGGGACGCGCTTCAGCCGGGCCACGAAGTCCAGATAGCCCTCCACCGTCATGTCGGGATACAGCGGGGGCACCTCGGGCAGGTAGCCCACCCTCCGGCGGACTTCCATGGACTGCTCGGCCACATCGTAGCCGGCGATGCGGGCAGTACCGGAAGTGGCGGGCAGGTAGCCGGCCAGAATCCGCATGGTGGTCGTTTTGCCCGCACCGTTCGGCCCCAGAAAACCGAGAATCTCTCCCCGATTGACTCGAAACGAGATCCGATCAACGGCCGTCAGGTTGCCATAAACCTTCGTCAGGTTCTCGACCTCAATCACGGCCTGCTCCTTCTGCTGAGTGCGCGCAACCAGCGCAGAGATTCCTCTTTATAGCAAACCCCTCCAGGAACCGGCGACCCCTCGGGCCGTCAGAGGGCATCCGCTGCGCAGGGGTATGTTGGTCACGGCGCCCGAGGGTGCTAGAATCGGCTCGAAGCAGGTTGATCGCTCGGCCGGGGGGAATCTTGCCCAGCAAGGCGGTCATCATGTGCAGGTGGGCTGGGCTGCGCCGCGCGGTCCTCGCGTGCAGCATCCTGCTCGGGCTCATCCTGCCAGCAGCTGCCCAGCAGGGACCGCTGAAGCCCCCGCCTCCGCCCATCTCCTCCCGACAGGCCCACCGCCCCATCCGCATGGATGTCGACATGGTGCTGGTACCGGTCACCGTCGTCGACCCCTACGGCCGGCTGGTGACCGGGCTGGACGAAAGCAACTTCCGCATTTTTGAAGACGGCGTCGAGCAGGAGGTTGTCTACTTCGCCGAGCAGGATGTACCCATCTCCATCGGGGTCATCTTCGATCTCAGCGGCAGCATGTCCGACAAAATCGACAAATCCCGCCTGGCCGCCCTGCAGTTCTTTAAAACCGCCAACCCGCAGGACGAATTCTTCCTGGTAGATTTCAACGACCGTGCTCAACTGATCAGCCCGTTTACCTCCGATATCGATCTGCTGCGCAACCGGATGCTTTTCGGCCGTCGTCCTGGTGGTCGCACGGCGCTATTCGACGGCATCTATCTGGGCCTGAGTGAAATGCGGGGCGCGCACAACAGCCGGAAGGCTTTGCTCATCATATCTGATGGTGGCGAGAATCACAGCCGGTACTCGGAGCGCGACCTGCGCGAGTTTTTGCGCGAGGCCGATGTGCAACTCTATGCCATCGGCATCTACGAACCGCTCAGCTCCCGCTGGCGAACGCCCGAGGAGGGCCAGGGGCCCGCACTGCTGGAAGAGCTGGCAGAGATGTCCGGCGGGCGGGTGTTTCCGGTCACCAATTTGAACGAGCTGCCGGATATCGCCACGAAAATCAGCATGGAGCTGAGGAACCAGTATGTGGTGGGCTATAAGCCGAGCAACCGTCGTCACGACGGGAAATGGCGCAAGATCACGGTCAAGCTGCGACCGCCGCGCGGGTTGCCCCCGCTCACGGTCTACTTCCGCCATGGCTATATGGGCCCGGGCCTTTAAATCCGGGCGCCTCGGGGTTGTGACCGTCTGTCTGCTGGCCGCTGCGGGAGTCGTCCGTGCCCAGACGCCCGGCGGTTCGCTGCCGGACCATCGCTCGTTGCCGCCTCCTCCCCCACCTCCGCAGGCCACTACGCCACAGATTCGCCGCGATGTGAATCTGGTGGTCCTCCCGGTGACGGTGGTGGACCAGAAGGGCCAGTTCGTCAATTCGCTGCAACAGTCCAACTTCCGCGTCTACGAGGATGGCGTCGAACAACAACTGGCGGTTTTCCGCCGTGAGGATATTCCCGTCACCATGGGACTGGTGATCGACAACAGCGGGAGCATGAGTGACAAGCGGGCCCGGGTGAACGAAGCTGCACTCACACTGGTCCAGAGCAGCAATCGCGACGATGAAGTCTTCGTCGTCAACTTCAACGAGGATTACTACCTCGACCAGCCCTCGGATTTCACCAGCGATCTCTCGATTCTCCGCGAGGCACTCCAGCGCATTGACGCACGCGGCTCGACGGCTCTCTACGATGCCGTGCTGGCCTCGCTCGACCACCTCAAGAAGGGTCACCGCGACAAGAAGGTGCTGCTGGTGGTGACCGACGGCGAGGACAATGCCAGCCGCCACAGTCTCGAGGAAACTATCCGCGCTGTCCAGAAAACCGACGCCGTCATCTACGCGATCGGTTTGCTAACACAGGAAGACCGGCGGGCGGCACGGCGCGCGCGCCGGGCTCTGACCGCTCTGGCCGAGGCCTCCGGCGGGCTGGCGTTTTTCCCGCGCGACGTCGCCCAGGTGCACCAGATCTGCCTGGAAGTCGCTCAGGACATTCGCAACCAGTACCTGCTCGGCTACTATCCCGCGGCAGCGGGCACAGCCGGTTTTCGCCGCGTGGAGGTACGCCTAGTGAACCTGCCGCACGGACTCGGGAAGCTCATCGTGAGGACTCGCCCGGGATACTTTGCCCAGCCTGCAGGTACAGTGGCCGCGGGACACTAGGCAGCGGTCGTGCCGCCCGTCACGCAGCTCAGAAAGCTCGTGCCGTGAGGGATAGACAATCCAAAGTTGTCAGCGATGGTTTGCCCGAGATCGGCCAGCGTCTCCCGGATGCCCAGGCTCGTGCCCCGGGCAATCCGCGGGGCATAAGCCAGCACCGGAACGTACTCGCGCGAATGGTCGGTGGAGGGCGAACAGTCGTCCGGGTCGCATCCGTGATCGGCCGTCAGGAGCAGCAGATCGCCCGGCCCTAGCCTCTGCAGGATGGCGGCCAGGCCGCGATCGAAGTCCTCGAGCGCCCGGGCAAAGCCTTCGACATCCTTGCGGTGTCCATAGAGCATGTCGAAATCCACGAGGTTGGCGAAAATCAAGCCCCGGTCCACACGCGCCAGCGCCCGCTCGATTTCTTCCATGCCGTGCGCATTGTTCCGGGTCCGGACACTCTCCGTGATCCCGCGGCCGCAGTAAATATCAGCGATCTTGCCGATGCCCACCACCGGAACACTGGCATCGGCGAGGAGATCGAGCAGCATCGGGCGCGGCGGCTCGACCGCATAGTCGTGGCGCCGTTCGGTCCGTCGGAAATTGCCCGGCGTGCCCGTAAAGGGACGGGCGATCACGCGGCCCACCTGATGTTCTCCCACCAGCAGGCCGCGCGCAATCTCACACATGCGATAGAGTTCCTCGACCGGGATCACGTCTTCGTGAGCGGCAATCTGGAAGACGCTGTCGGCCGAGGTGTAGACGATTGGCCGGCCCGTGCGCATGTGCTCTTCGCCGAGTTCGCGAATGATCTCCGTCCCGGAGGCGGGCCGATTGCCCAGAATCTTTCGACCGATGGCCTTTTCAAAAGCCTCGATGATTTCTGGCGGGAACCCGTTCGGATAGACCGGGAACGGCCTCTCCAGCCAGATGCCCGCCATCTCCCAGTGCCCGGTGGTCGTATCCTTCCCCGGAGAGCGTGTGGCAGCCTGTCCGTAACAGGCCAGAGGTTCCGGCAGGGGATCGAGAAAGGCCAGGGGCTTGATGTTGGCCAGACCGAGCCGGGTCAGATGGGGCAGCGCCAGCGGGCGCGAGCGCGCAATATGGCCCAGCGTGTCTCGTCCCGCGTCGCCGTAGAGGTCGGCATCGGGCAGTGCGCCAATGCCGACGCTATCCAGCACAATCCAGAGCACCCGCTCAAAAATCGGCCGCTGCATGGCGCCTTAGCTTAACAGAGTCACTGCTGGCGGTGTTCGGCCAGAATTTCGCGGACGCGGTCTACCGGCAGGGCGTAGGCCACATGGTTGTCGCGCCCCAGGATCGAGGTAGCCCGCAGCAGCGAGTTATAAATCGCTTCCTCGGTAGCATCGGCTACCGCCTCGAACAGCGGCGAGAGCGACTCGTCGGGGAGAAAGGCCACTGCGGGGCGTGGCCGGCCGGCGGGAATACGATTCGTAGTCGAAAAGGCAATGACGTAGTCACCGCTGCCGTGGCTGCCGGTGCCTCCCGTCCGCACCATGCCAAAAACGGCCCGCCGTGCCAGCCGTTCTAGCTGACGGTGGCTGAGAGGTGCGTCGGTGGCGACCACGATCATGCACGAGCCTCCGGCCTGTCGGGAACGCTCGCCGGGAGCCTGCAGCTCCTTCCACACCGGCACGCCGGCAATCGTGAGCCGGCCTCCAAAGTTGGTCTGGACCAGCACGCCCACGGTGTACCCACCAAGGCTGGCCGGCAGTCGCCGCGAGCTGGTGCCAATTCCGCCCTTCCATCCAAAGGCCACCGTACCCGTGCCGGCGCCGACCGAACCCTCTTCCACGGGTCCCGGACTGGCTGCGGCCAGCGCTCGCCGTACATCGTCCGCCGTGACGTGCCGGCCGCGAATATCGTTCAACCAGCCGTCGTTGGTCTCCCCTACGACGGGATTGACTGAAAGGACGGTTTCATTTCCCGGCAGTTTCAAAACCCAGTCGGCCAGCGCCGCGGCTGCGTCCCAGACGCTCAGCGTGTTGGTCAGCACAATTGGGGTTTCGATCTGGCCCAGCTCATTGACCTGTGTGTAGCCCACGAGCTTGCCGAATCCGTTGGCCACGTAAATGGCGGCGGCGACCCGGTCCTGAAACGGATTGCCGGGGTGCGGCAAAATGACCGTCACCCCGGTGCGAACATTGTCGCCCCGGATGAGGGTGACCTGCCCCACCTCCACACCGGCAACGTCGGTGATCGCGTTCAGAGGCCCGGGGTCGTAAATTCCCGGCTTGATGCCAATGTCCCGCGCACGCGGCCGGGGCGTAGTGGGCGGCTCCTGCGCCCCTGCCAGAGCAGACACAGCCAGCAGCAGTACGAGCCAACGCGTCTGATACATGCCTTCCTCCCTGCCTGCATTGTAGGCGCCTTTGCACCCTCTGCGAGCCGGAAAGTGCCTCCCCTATAATGAATGCAGTGCTCAGCGCGCACCAGATGGAATCCCGAATCTCCACTCTGGCCAGCCCCCCTGACGAAAAGCAGGCGGTCATTGCCGTCCGCGGTGCCCGTGTCCACAATCTGCAAAACCTGGACGTGGACATTCCGGTCAATCGCCTGACGGTCATCACCGGTGTGAGCGGCTCCGGCAAATCCAGTTTGGCCTTCGACACGCTCTATGCTGAAGGCCAGCGCCGCTACATCGAATCCCTCAGCGCCTACGCCCGCCAGTTCCTCGAACGCATCGAGCGGCCCGACGTGGACGAGATCGAAGGGATCGCTCCGGCCATCGCCATCCGGCAGAAGGCGACCGTACGCAATCCGCGCTCGACGGTGGCCACGGTGACCGAAATTTACGATTATTTGCGGTTGCTGTTTGCACGCGTCGGGCGCGTTCACTGCATTCGCTGCGGCGAACCCGTGGCCCGCGATACCGTGGACGAGGTCGTCGCTCGCATCCTCGCCGAACCCGCCGGCCGCCGCTTTCTGGTGCTGTTCCCGCTGCGGCTGGAACGCTTTGTGCAGGCAGGCAGACGCCGCCGCACCGGCAGTTCTTCCGCCGGCGCTGTTCTTCAGGCGCTGGCCGGTGCACTCGAAAAGCGCGGCTTCAGCCGCCTCTGGCAGGGGGACCGCCTGTTCGATTTCCGCGAGCCCGAATCGCTGCTGGATCTCCGTCTGGAAGATCCGATCTGGGTCGTTGCAGACCGGCTGGCGGTCGGGCCGGAGGTCCGCAGCCGTCTGGCCGATTCCATCGAGCTCTGTTACCGCGAAGGCGATGGCGAAGCGGCCATTCGCTTCGTGGACGGCGCGGCCGAAACGCTGCGGTTTCACGAACCGTTCTCCTGCCGCCGCTGCGGCCTGAGCTACGCCGAACCAGAACCCCGGCTGTTTTCCTTCAACTCCCCCTTCGGCGCCTGCCCTCGCTGCCAGGGATTCGGCAACACCGTGGACTATGATCCCGACCTGATCGTTCCGGACAAGAACCGCACGCTGGCCGAAGGCGCCATCGAGCCGTGGACGAAACCCCGCTACCGGCCCCTGATGGCAGAGCTGCGGCGGTTTGCGCGCCTGCGGGGCATTCCGCTCGATGTCCCCTTCGGGCGGCTCACGCCGCAGCAGCAGCGCGCGATTTTCGAGGGAGATCCCGAAACCGGCTTTCCCGGCGTGCAGGGATTCTTCCGCTGGCTGGAGACAAAAAAATACAAGGTCCACGTTCGCGTTTTTCTGAGCCGCTACCGGGGTTATGCCGTGTGTCCCGATTGCCGCGGCCAGCGCCTGCGCCCCGAGGCGCTGGCGGTCCGCATCGGGGACGAATCCATCGCCACGGTCTGCCAGATGACGGTAGGCCGTGCGCGCCAGTTTTTTGCTTCCCTCACGCTCGGCCCCGCAGAGCGGGAAGTTGCCGCTCCGTTGCTGGAAGAAATTCAGCGGCGGCTGCGGTTTCTGGACGAGGTGGGCCTGGAATATCTGACGCTGGATCGCCTGACGGGCACTCTTTCCGGCGGCGAGGCGCAACGCATCCAGCTGGCTACCTCGCTCGGCTCCGGTCTGGTCGGTGCCCTCTACGTCCTCGACGAACCTTCGGTGGGACTGCATCCCCGGGACACCGCCCAGCTCATTCGCATCCTCCAGCACCTGCGCGATCTGGGAAATACCATCGTGGTCGTCGAACATGATCCGGAGACCATCACGGCAGCCGATCACATCCTCGATCTGGGTCCGGGTGCGGGCGAACACGGGGGCCGGCTGCTTTACGCGGGGCCGCCTTCGGCTCTTCCTCGCGAACGGCGGTCGCTGACGGGCCGCTATCTGGCCGGAGAACTCCAGATCCCCGTCCCGTCCCAGCGGCGCACACCGCGCGGCTGGCTGGTGGTCCACGGGGCGCGCGTGCACAACCTGAAAAACATCACCGCACGCTTCCCGCTGGGCGTGCTCACCGCTGTGACCGGCGTCAGCGGTTCGGGCAAATCCACGCTGCTCTACGATGTTCTCTACCGCGCCCTGCAGGCCAGCGCGCAGGGCGCGCCGGTAAGCGAGTGGTGCGACCGCATCGAAGGCGCCGAGCAGATCGAGCGCGTGATCCTGGTGGACCAGTCACCGCTTGGACGCACGCCACGATCCAACCCGGCAACCTACCTGAAAGCCTTCGATGCCATCCGCAAAGTGTTTGCTTCGACGCCACAGGCACGCCGCCGGGGCTTCGGACCGGGGCACTTCTCCTTCAACATTCCCGGCGGGCGTTGCGAAACCTGTCAGGGAGCCGGCACGGTGACCGTGCAGATGCAGTTTCTGGCCGACGTCGAGCTGGTCTGCGAGGACTGCCGGGGCATGCGCTTCAAGCCTGCGGTGCTGGAGATCACCTATCGAGGCAAAAACATCCACGACGTCCTCCAGATGACGGTCACGGAAGCGCTGGAGTTTTTTGCGCACGCACCGCGCGTGGTGGAACGACTCCGCGTACTGCAGGAAATCGGCCTCGGCTATCTGCGGCTGGGCCAGTCGGCCACCACGCTGTCGGGAGGCGAGGCACAGCGGCTGAAACTGGCAGCCTATCTGAACGAACCAGCCGGAGCGCGCACACTCTATCTGTTCGATGAGCCGACGACCGGCCTTCACCTGCACGATATATCGCGGCTGCTCGAGGCCTTCGGGCGACTGCTGCGCGCCGGCGCCTCGGTGGCCGTCATCGAACACAACCTCGATGTCATCAAGGCGGCCGACTGGGTGATCGATCTGGGGCCAGAAGGTGGGCACCGCGGCGGTGAAATCGTGGCCGAAGGCCCTCCAGAGACCATTGCCGCCAGCCCGCGCTCATGGACCGGGCGCTTTCTGGCCCGCGTGCTGAGCGGGCAACGCGGCGTTCCGGCACACCCGTGAAGATGAAAACGCTGCTCAACGTGCTGGTGGCGCTCTCGGTCCTCGTCACGGGGCTGACCGGGAGGGCTCAAAACGCTCCGCCCGCAGTTTCCGGCCCGCCGACGCGGCTTCTGGCTGAGGCCCAGCAGGCACTCGACCAGAAGGAATATGCCCGCGCCGTCACGCTGCTGAAAAACTACGTGCAGGATGCGCCCGATGATCCCGTAGGACATTTTCAGCTCGGCTATGCACTGACCGCTCTCGAGCAGTGGGACGAGGCCGAAGCCGAATACCGCACGGCCGCCCGGCTGGACCCGCACATGTTCGCCGCGCAGCTCAACCTCGGGCTCGTACTGCTCCGCAGCCGCCCGGCCGATGCCGTGGATCCACTCGAGAAGGCCGTCGCGCTTGCTCCCCAGGATGCCCGCGCCCATCTTCTGCTGGCGCAGGCCCTGGAGCGCTCGGCCCGGCTTTCCGATGCTATCGAGCAATACCGTGTCGCCACCCGGCTGGATGCACGCAGTTTTGAAGCTCAACTGGGTCTCGGGCGTGCCCTGCTGCGCAGCGGACAGGCGGAAGCGGCAGAAGCCGCCTTCCGCGAGGCGCTGCAACTGAACTCGCACTCGCCGGCCGCGCACGCCGGGCGTGCCGAAGCTCTGCTGCAGCTCGGGCGCCCGGCAGAAGCACGCGACGAGCTCGAGCAGTACCTGTCGCTGACGCCGAACGACACTGCCACGCGCCTGCGCCTGGCGAGCCTCCTGCTCGATCTGCACCGCCCTGACGAAGCCCTCGAACAGCTTGGCCGCATCCCTGAAAGCACGGCCGGCGCCGCTGAACTTCATCGCCTGCGGGCTCGGGCCTGGCTGGAAAAAGGCAACACAGCCGAAGCCCGACAAGACCTGGAGCGCGCGCTGGAGCTTTCTCCGGGCGATGCTGCGCTGGAGGCCGAGCTGGGCCACCTGCTGGTGCTCCAGAAGGAGTACACGGCAGCCATTACGCACCTCCAGCGCGCACTGAGCCTGCAGCCCAACGACGCACAGGCCGTGCAGGACCTGGCAGCGGCGGAATACCTCAGTGGCAATTACAGCGCGGCTCTGAGCGCTCTGGACCGTCTGGCCGCACTCGGACCTGTCGAACCCATTGCATGGTTCGTGCGTGCCACCTGCCTGGACCATCTCGGACAGGTGGCACAGGCAATCGAGGCCTACCAGAAATTCCTCAGCCTGAGCCACGGCCAGCACGATCGGGAAGAATTTCAGGCGCGCCAGCGGCTCCAGACCCTGGAGCGCATGGTAAAAAGGAAACGTTGATGCAAGGACTCCACCCCGCCATGCGTCCTGCGGCACTGGCTCTGGCCGTTGCCCTGGCCGGCGGTGCCGCACAAAAACTGGAGAAGCTCGAAGCCAGATTTTTGCGGGCAGATTCGCCACTCGAGCGCGTGCGCATCCTGGCCCGCCTGGGACCGCTCGAAGTGGGCGAGGCCCGAAAGGAACTCGACGCCGGTCAGTTCTCCGAAGCTCTGCAGCGGCTGCAGCAGTACCGCGACCGCACCCGTCAGGCCTACGAAGAACTTCGCGCACGTATTCCAAACCCGGCCAAAAAGCCAGCCGGCTTCAAAGAACTGGAAATTTCTCTGCGCGAGACCCTGCGGCGACTGGACGATCTGCTGACCACAGCGCCCCTCGAACACCAGAATGTTTTGAGGGCTGTGCGTGCCGATCTGGACACTCTCCACGCCCGGCTTCTCGATGATCTGTTCCCTTCGGGAGGAAAGCGGAGATGAAGGATCGCTCAGCCCGTCGCGCGTTTCGGATGGCCGGCCTGGCGGTGCTTGCGCTGGCGGCCTTCAGACCGATACAGGCTCGCAGCATCGTTCAGGTGCCCAACCAGGATTACCTGACCGAAACAGAGGCGGCCCGGATCCGCGACGCCGAGAACACGAACGAGCGTATCCACCTGTTCCTGGAGTTTGCCGCGGACCGCCTGCATCGGTTTCAACAACAACTAACCCTGCCTCACCCGGGGCCGCGCCACGCCGATATTCTGCGCGATTTGCTGGAAGCCTTTGCCTCCTGCATGGACGATGCGGCTGGCCGCGTCGCCGACGGGCGCGACCGCGGTGAAGACGTGCGCCGGGGTGCTGCGGAGTTGAAAAAACGCGCAGGCGAGTTTTTGAACCTTCTTGAGAAATGGCGCCGCACGGCACCTCAAGGAGCGCCGTATGCGGATGCCCTCGAGGACGCCGTCGACGCCGTCCAGCAGGCCCTGCAGACCGCCGAAGCTCCCTCACGGGCCCGCCACCGCAATCCAGGCCGTTCGGGTGGGCTGCCATGAAGCACATGCACCTTCGCGGACGCCCGTTTCCGGGAGGATCCCGGCTGTTTCAGCGGATGTACGTGCGCCTGGGCCTGCCCGGCCGCGCACCCCAGTTCATTGTCGAGTTCTATCCTTACGCGACGGTGAAGCAAACACTCCGACTGGAAGGAGGCCAGGCTCGCGTGCGTATTTCGGATGCGTTCGCCGGAGCGCCGCTTGCGGTGCTCGAAGCAGCAGCGCAGGTGTTGCTGGCGCGTGCCTACCGCATCCGCCCGCCAGCGGCGGCAGCCGAGCGCTTCCGGCAGTACTGCCTGCAGTCCTCCACCCGACGCCGCCTCGCCATCGCACGCCGGCGTTGGCAACCTCCGGTCAGGCGCGAAGGCCAGTATTTTCAACTGGAGGCGCTGTTCGAGCAGTTGAACCAGCGCTACTTCGCCGGCCGGCTCCGCCGGCCAGAACTCTGCTGGAGCCGGCGCCCCTGGCGCGTCCAGATGGGCCTCTACGATCCGGTTTTACGCCGAATCACGCTGAACTGCCGGCTGGACAGCCCCGCGGTTCCTGCATTTGTTGTGCAGTACGTCCTTTACCACGAAATGCTGCACATGTGCTGCCCCACCCGGGTGGCACGATGCGGTTTCCGGCCTCACTCAGCCCGGTTTCGCCGGCGCGAACGCCGCTTTGCCGACTACGAACGCGCACGGCAATGGCTGGCTGCCTGGAATTAACGGCTGGAAGACTTCCGCAGCAGATGCCGTTCGAGCTCGGCAACTCTGCGCCGGATGCGGCCGGCGTCACGGGCGCCGGGTGAGATGTTCAGATACGTCCGATACTCCGCCAGTGCGGCCTCCAGATCACCTTTCTTCTCGAAGGCCTCGCCCAGCCACCGATGAGGGAGCGCCCACTGTGGCTTGTACTCGAGCGCCATGCGAAAACGGGCGATGGCGGCATCGTAGTGCCTGCGCCGCAGGTAGAATCGCCCAACTTCCAGCTCCTTCTCGGCCTGGTAAGGATTGTAGGCTTCGGCAGGCTGTGCAGGAGTTTGTTGCAGGCCCGCGCACCGTCCCGGATCGCAGCCAGCCAGCACGGCCGCCAGAAGAACCCACCGGAGACAGACACCGGGCTTGAAATGACGAAGGACTCGCCGCATCAACGCGCCCCTTCCCTCCGCACAGATGCCGTGCGCTTGCTGCGGGGTTTCCAGACCGGGAACGGAACGGTCAGAGCGTGCGGGAAAATCGAGGCTGTGCTGCCTCGGCCTGCAGGTAGCGGTCAAAAACCATTGCAACATTCCGCATGAAGATGCGGCCGCGCGGGGTGATGGAAATTTCCTCTGCGCTGCAGGCCACCAGGCCATCCTGTTCCAGCTCTCGCAGAGCTTCGAGCTCCCGCGCAAAATAGCGATCGAAGGCGATACCGAACTCCTGCTCGATCTCGGCCTTGCTGACCACGGCATGGCAGAGCAGCCGGCTGATGACCGTACCGCGGATGCGGTCGTCGGCGCTCAGGCGGTAGCCGCGAATGAGCGCCCGGCCCGTCCTCTCGACGCTCTGCTGATACCGCTCGACGTTGCGCTCGTTCTGGACGTACACATCCCCCACATGGCTGATCGCACTGGCCCCCAGCCCGTAAAGATCCGCGCCGGCGCGGGTGGAATAGCCCTGAAAGTTGCGATGCAGGGTGCGCTGCTTCTGCGCGCGAGCCAGCTCGTCATCGGGCCGCGCGAAATGGTCCATTCCGATATACACGTAGCCGGCGCCCAGCAGGCGCTCGATCGCCCGTCGGAAAATGCCGAATTTCTCGCGGTCCGGGGGCAGCAGGTGCGCGAAACTCCCCTGCTGCTTTTTCAGCCAGGGAACATGGGCATAGCTGAACAGCGCTATGCGATCCGGCGCGAGCTCCAGCACCCGGTCGAGTGTCGCTGAAAACCCCGCCACCGTCTGCAGCGGCAGCCCGTACATCAGATCCACGTTGACGCTGGCAAACCCCAGCTCCCGGGCGTGCTGCACGATCTGCTGCGTCTGCTCGAAGCTCTGGATGCGGTGGACGATCTGTTGCACCTGCGGATCGAAATCCTGGATCCCCAGGCTCAGGCGATTGAAGCCCAGACGACGCAGCGTCTTCAGATGCTCCGCCGTGGTCACGCGGGGATCCACCTCGACACCCAGCTCGGGGTCGGCGGCCAGCCGGAACCGTGTCTGCAGGTCGTCGAACAGATCCTCCATCTGTCCGGGGGACAGATAGGTCGGCGTGCCTCCTCCCCAGTGCAGTTGCACCACAGGTCTCTCCCGCGAGACCACCCCGGCCAGTGACGCCATCTCCTGCCGTAGAGCTTTTAGATATGGCTCCGCGACCCGGTGGTCCTTGCGAATGGCCACGTTGCACGCACAGAACAGGCAGAGGCTTTCGCAGAAGGGAATATGGACGTAGAGAGAAATCGGCGTGCCGGCCGATTCTGCCCGCCGGCAGGCCTGGTAAAACTCCTCAGGGTCAAATGTGTCGGTCCAGAAAGGAGCCGGCGGATAGCTCGTATAGCGCGGTCCCGGCCGGTTATACTTCTCGAGTAACCCTCCGGGAAGATCCAGTTCTGCCAGCCATGCTGGCGTGGTCTCGGTGCTGGCCACCCGCCGGCTCCCTCCTCCGAATTTTACTTCAGCTTATGGTAAATGTCCGGAGCCTCGGGGCCGCTGACGTCAAGGTAGCCGATCGCTCCGCGTTCAATCCTGAAAATACTGTGATCCACCAGCGTGTAGCGTCCCGGCACCCTGGGGTGAAATTCGACGATCACTGCGCCTCCGGCGGGAACCAGAGTCGTCTGGATGCCCTGTTCCGGCGTGTTGAAACCGCCTTCACGGTAGACGCGTTCGAAAATCCCTCCGATGACATGGAAGGAAGAAATCTTGTTCGGGCCGATGTTGCCAAAATAGATGCGCACCCGCTCTCCAACATTCGCCTTCAGCGTATTCTCGCCCGTGAGGGAGCCAACATGCCCGTTGAACACCACGTATTCGGGTGTTTCGGCTGAGGCTTTGGCGGAGGAATACGGCTGGAATCCCTGCTGCCCCAGCGGCCCTTCGGTGTAAAACTCACTCTGCATGACGTAGAACTCGCGGTCGGCCTTTTCCAGGCCCCCTTCCGGTTCCACCAGCAACAGCCCGTAGAGGCCGCTGGCAATGTGGGCCGGCACGGGATTGGCCGCACAGTGGTAAATGTAGAGGCCCGGCTGCAGCATCTTGAACGAAGCCACAGCCTCGCTGCCCGGATTCGCCATCAGCACCGGTGCACCTCCACCCGGACCGCTCACGGCATGGAAATCCACGGTATGCGTTTTATCTCGGGAGGAGTTTTTCAAATGGACTTCCACCACGTCCCCGACCCGCACGCGAATGAAAGGTCCGGGAACATGCCCGTTATAGGTCCAGAAGTTGTAGGTTACACCGGGAGCGAGTTCGGCCGTCTGTTCGATTGCCTCCAGGTTCACCACGACCCGGGCCGGGCCGGTCCGGGTCACCGGTGGCGGAACCTGCGGCGCATAGGTAAGTTCGGCAGTGACCACCGGCAGGGCGCCCTGCTCCTTCGCCTGCCGGGAACAGCTCACCAGTCCAACCAGGGCCAAAATGAAAGCCGCTGTTACTCCCTGCGACCGCCACAGCCAGCTCCGTATCGCGCGCATGGTCAGTGCACCTCCGCTGCCTGTTGTTCCGACGACGTCAGCACAAACTCCACCCGGGTCGTCTCTCCTGGCCGGACCTCCACGTCCTGCTCCCCGGTGCCCAGGGTTTCCTGCCAGACCTTCAGCCGGTAGTGCCCGGCAGGTACATCGCGCAGCTCAAACCGCCCGCCCGGTCCCGTCACGGCATAGTAAGGATTTTTCGCCACCACCACGTAGGCCTGCATCCAGCCGTGCAGATCGCACTTCACGCTCACGATATCAGGACGACCCAGATGCAAGGTGACGGTCCGGACGAGCGGATTCATGTTTTCGTTCGCGGTGGGGTTCGCCGTGGGGTAGGTGTGAACATTGTGGGGCATCGGGTCACTGCTGATCACCGTCAAATCGCCCGGCTGCATCACCAGCACATGGGGAACATATTCGCAGTCCTTCTGGTCGAGCACCGGCTTGGGGAAGTCATAGGCTTTGCCCCGCTGGATGTCGTCGATCCAGACCACCGCATCGACAATACCTCCGCCCACCACCCGTACGGGATACACCGTGCGGCGCTGTCCGCAGACCTGGGCATCCTGCTGGACCGGAATAATGCGTGCTGGCGGTACCTTGCCCTTCAATCGCACCACGCCAGCAATCATTCCGCCGCTGGCGACCGTCTCGATCTGGTAGCCCGATCCGGCTGACGTCGCCGAAGTCTGCTCGCCTGAACTGGCCGGCGCGTTCGGCTCGACGGCCGTGCCTTTTTCTTTCTGACCGCACGCGACGGCCAGCACACTCAGCAAAACCACGCAGACCACTGCGCCTGCTCTGCTGCTCTTCCACACTTCCCCAAAACGCTGCCGGAAGCTTTTCGCACTCATCTCGCTTTCTCCCTCACTCGGCCTGGCAGGATCTTCTCCTGCATCCTGCACACTTAGCATGACCCAACTAAGTTCACAGGGCAGTGACTTTTCTCACGTCTACCGCTCCGCAAGAGCAGTCGGGTGAAGAGAAATCTTTTGAACTGTGTTTAAGAAAGGTCGCGCTAAGTGTGACAAAAGTCCGCCGCTGCTGTGGTGCCACACACAGGCAATCACCGCTCCTCACACAGACCCCGAGAATGCCCCGCTGCGCCTTATGAGCCAGTTCCCGCACGGCGTCTCCTGGCGGAAGCTCCACAGGGCCGGGAGGCAGCCTTCGCCACCTCCCGACCCTGCGGATGCACCGGTCCGGGGTTGGTGCGGGTCAGAAAGCGTAACGGACAGACAGCGTCATCGTGTTGCCGTTGAAATCCTGAGTTCCAAGTGGCGTCAGCGTCAGCGGATCGGCGTAGCCGCGGCTGTTATATCCGTAGTAATTCCAGCCGGCAATGTAGGACAGCCCCTTGTACACAGATACGGTCATGATCACGTAGGGCTGGTGGTAGTTGAACCGCAACGGTCCCCATGGCGTGTTGGCATAGAGAAAGTTGGTCGTCAGCAGAGTGCTCGGGCTCACGTAGGCGGTCGTCCCGCGGACGAAGCTCCCCGCATAGCCCAGCGTAAAGGTCACCTGCCGCAGCGGCTGGACCATCATGTCGGCCGAGGCAAAGTGGCTCTTGCTCTGGTAGACGGTCAGGGCGGCGATGGGCACCGGGGAAGGATTTCCGTCGGGATCGGTCAGCACGCACGTGTTGGTGCCGAACCCGGTCGGCAGCCCGGAAAGAGCACCGGAAGCGGCAAAGCACACCAGGCTCTGCGTGAAGATATCCCCGTAGGTGTAGGCCAGATCGAACGAGAACCGGCTGTGCGGGGTCAGCACGGCCGAGAAACCATAGGTCCGGTTGTGTTCGCGTCCCTGGACCTCGAGCACGTTGTCGCTGCTCTCGATCAGGTTCACCGACCCGTCGAGCTGGGCCCAGTGCACCGGCGTATAGGAGGAATGCACTGTATAGTGCCGCAACTGACGCGGCGTAATGCGGGTGAACGCATGGTCGGCCGAAAAGAGCTCGACATCCGCGCTCAGCCGGAAGTTGCCGGCCGGCCGCAGCCAGAAACCGAACAGCGCCGAGTGGCCGTTGATATCAGCTGCGAGTGAGTGCGCGGTATCGCTATCCGGGGTGAATCCGGTAAATACCACTGACCCGTCCGGCTGCAGGGTGCAGCCCGCCGGCAGGCTCTGCGGGAACGTTCCGTTCGGCGGTAGAGCGCAATCTCCGCGAGCGGCCGTGGCCGGCCCGGTCACAGTCCCCACACGGCCACCCGGGTAAAAGATCTCGGCGGTATAGAACACCGCGTTGTAGTCAAAAATCCGGCGCTTGAGATACCGATAGCCCACACGGGCTCCGAAGTGAGAGCTGAAGTCATACTGAAGCTGGAAGGTATTGCTGCGCACGTCCTGGCCGAGGTAGCGCAAATTGCTGCCCAGGGCGACGTCTGGCCCCGAAGAAGCGTTGTGTTGCGGGCAGGTAGGCGCCGTGTAGGGTGGCGGGCAGGTGGAGGAATTGAACTGTGCCGGCGGCAGCAGCATGCCCGAAAGTCCGCCCTGTGGCGCCTGCGCGAACAACTGCACGGCCGCGAATCCGAACTGACCGGGCAGGCGGAAGCTGTTGTAGTTCAGCGTGTCCAGGATGCTGAATTTCCCCGTCACCTGGTAGACGGCGGTCCAGTCACCCTGCACCTGCACCCGTTTGGCTTTGGCCAGACCTGTGGTCGTGGCCGTTCGATCGGCCGTGCGCGCGATATAACCGGCAAACAGCTCGGCATAATCCGCCATGGTGTTGTCGGCATCGCTGTAGCTGATGTGGCCGGTCATCGTGAGATTCGGCACGTAGCTGCTCTGGAAGCTGAAGCGCTCGGTGGGAATCGTGATCCGCGGCCGGCCGTTGCGCGTATAGCTGAGGTACGCGCTGCAGAGAGGGTTCGCCGTGGGAGGTGTGGTCGAAGGGTTGACCACCGGCGCGGCGCACGGACCCGGCGAAATCCCCAGATCCACCGGCACACCGTTGGCAAGCTGGAAACCAAAGCTGTTGTTCTGCCCGAAGAGCACCAGCGGAACGTCAGCCCACGACGTATCTCCCTTGAAGTGCTCGACGTACTGGTCGTAGCTCAGCGTCGTGCGTGGCAGGAACAGGAAGTCGAACCCCGCATGGTAGAGATCGGTCGTGTTCTTCCAGTTCTGAAAGAGCTGCGCCTCGGTGCCTTCGTGCACGGTGCTGAGCGAAGGCCCCTGCAGCAGCTCATGGTCGTAACCCAGCCGCACGCGCACCCGCGACTGCGGTAGCAGCGTCAACTGCACATCGGTCATGCGGCGGCTCAGATCCAGTGCATGCGGTGAGTAGTTGATCGTAAACGGCGGATAGGCTCCAGCGGGGTTGAGCGGATTGGCCAGCAGGTTGTAGTCCCAGAAGTACTTGTCCCGGCGGAAGAGCGCGTCGAGCTCGTACCAGCGGTTTTTCGCCATCCGCAGCCGTGCGACACTGTCGGGATCGCCGCCAAACCCGAATCCGTTCAGGGACAGCGAATCAAACAGCAGACCCTGGTGATTCAGCGACCGCGCGTTGAAGGAAAAATTCAGCAGTCGCGGCCCTTCATGCAGATTGACGAAGGTATCGTAATTGGCCAGATTCCCCGTGAAGTTGCTGTAGCGCCAGCCCGCCTCCACGGAACTCTGCAGATGGTAATTGCCCGCGTCGATGCCGGAGGCCGTGCCGGCTTCCTGCGGGGCTGCAGCGTCGGAGGTCTTCGCCGCAGGGTCCGGAGTACGGTCGCTTCCGTTCCCGGACTGTGCCCGGGCGGGCACGGCGACGGTCAGGCCGAGCAACGCCACAACTGCCAGTAGCCGCAGACCGGAACGCCTGTTCTGTACTGCATACCAGATCTCTCGATCGCTCGCCATGGCCCACCTCACTGGAAGAAGAACTGATTCACGTTGGATCCGTGAATCTGGGTATGGCACAGCGTGCACGCCTGATATTTCGCAGCCTGGTTGTGGAACGATGGCGTGCCCGGTGCTCCGCTGAAGCTCGACACCGTGTGGCACTGCAGACAGAGCTGATTCACATTGGCGACGCGCAGCAGATGGGGATTGGGCGATCCGTGGGGAGTATGGCAGGCCGTGCAGCCCTCGGTCTTCACGGGCTCGTGTTCGAAGACGAACGGCCCCTGTTTGTCCACATGACAGGTAAAGCACACCTGATCGCCCGCCGCGGCGGTCCGCAGCTGCTTCGGGAAAAACGTCCCGTGCGGGTTGTGGCAGTCGGTGCAGCGCACCATGCCTTCGAGCACGCGGTGATGGAAGGGCATGCGGAACGAAGGCTGTACTTCGCGATGACAGGTGAAACAGAGCTGTGGCTGATCCTTCACGAGCAAGAATTTGTTCTCGCCGGCATGGTGGATTGAATGGCAGTCGGTGCAGGTGACCGCATTGCGCGCGTGCTGCGAGGCAAAGAAGTTCATCTGCTCATGGCCGGTTCGATGGCAGTCCAGACAGCGTTCACTGATCGCGCGGGCCGACAGCTTGGCGAAATCGAACGGCACGGGCGTCTGGCCGCCCGAGTTCACATGCTCGGAACCCGGCCCGTGGCAGGCCTCGCAGCCCTGATGCGCGGGCCCGCCGCGGCGGTCGAGCAGCGTACGGTAGTGGGCACTGATTTCGAAGCTCTTGAACTGGTCCTCGTGGCAGGTCTTGCACGTGTCGGTGCCAACATACTCGGCTTTGCTGGAAGGCGCTGCAGCAGCGCCCGCCTTCTGTTGTGTGGCCGGCGCCGCCACTACCACCCAGCCCAGCAGTACCGCCATGAGCAGCAACGCGGTCGCTGCTGCTCCGCGTTTCACTGCCCTTGCATCTGCGCTCATCAGGCGACCTCCGTGCGCGCGAGCATCGCAACTGCTGAGTGCCTCGCGATGCCTACGCCGAGTTCATGATAGCACGAGTGTTCACACCGATAAACAAGAAATGACATTGAAAATCTATTCGGACCTATCCGGTCTTATAAGACCAGACAAGTCCTAATTGCGCTTACCGGTAACTTGAGTAACTCGTTAACCACGACACGTTGCCCACATTAAGTTGTCACGCGATAGAAGTTATTGCCGCGAGAATAAAAGTTTTCTATACTCGGTTGCAGGTCTGTGCTTCCGGGCTGAGCTCCAGGGCAACAGCCACGGGCGGGCAGCCCGGCGGCACAGCAAGCAACGCCCTGGGGGTACGGCGCATGGCCACACCTGAGGATGCCAGCCCGCGTCAGAGATCACGGCGCACCTTCCTCGAAATCTTCCTCGGCTCGAGCATCGTGGCTTCCGTTCTGTCGTTTCTCTATCCGGTGATTCGCTATTTGATTCCGCCGGCCGCCGCGGAGCTCGGTGCGAGTACCGTGCTTGCCGGGCGCGTGACGGACGTTCCAGTGAACGCAGGTAAAATTGTGCCGTTCGGCCAGCAGCCGGCGCTGTTGATCCACACCGCCGACGGGCGATTTCTGGCCTTTGTTGCCGTCTGCACGCATCTCGGCTGCACCGTGCAGTATCGTCCGGACCTGCAGGAAATCTGGTGTCCCTGCCATAACGGCATCTACGACCTGGCCGGCCGCAACGTCAGCGGGCCTCCACCGCGTCCGCTGACGCCTCTGGAGGTCCATCTGCGGGGCGACTCCGTTTACCTCTCGCGCACCACTTCGGGCTGACGATGAAGCGACTGGAATCCTTGCGCGGCTGGTTCTACGAGCGGCTCGGCGGCGAAGCCATTTTTGCCTTCATCCGCAAGAAAAAAGTGCCGCTGCATCGCTATTCGGCCTGGTATTTTTTCGGCGGCATCACCCTGTTTTTGTTTTGCATTCAGGTGGCCACTGGCATCCTCCTGTTGCTCTATTACCGGCCCACTCCGGAGGAAGCGTTCGACAGCGTGCGCTACATCATGGCCCGGGTGCCCTTTGGCTGGCTGGTGCGCTCGATCCACGCCTGGGCAGCCAACCTGATGATCCTGTTCCTGCTGGCGCACATGTTCAGCGTGGCGCTGCTGCGCGCCTACCGCCGGCCGCGCGAGCTGACCTGGCTGAGCGGTGTGGTGCTGCTGGTTCTGGTGCTGACCTTCGGCTTCAGTGGCTATCTGCTGCCGTGGAACACGCTCGCATTTTTCGCCACAACGGTCGGCACCAACCTGATCGGGCAAATTCCCTGGGTCGGCCACTGGCTGATGGTGTTTCTGCGCGGGGGGCAGGATGTCACCGGGGCCACGCTGACGCGCTTCTTTGCCCTGCACGTGGCTTTACTGCCGGCCCTGGCGACGGGATTCCTCCTGCTTCATCTCTTCCTGGTCCAGATCTTCGGGATCAGCCTGCCGCCGAGCATCGAGGCCGAATGGCAGGCATACGCCGAGCGCCGCAAAGAAATTGCCTTCTTCCCGGATTTCATGGTGCGCGAGCTGATGGCCTGGTACGTGGCGCTCGGACTGCTGGGAACTCTGGCTGCGTTCCGACCCTGGGGTCTGGGAACCAGGGCCGACCCGTTCGCTCCAGCACCGGCCGGGATTCGGCCGGAATGGTATTTCATGTTTGTCTTCCAGACGCTCAAGATGCTTCCCGCTTACATCGGGCCGATGACGGGAGAGGCCGTCGGCGTGATGGCCTTCGGGCTGGCAGGATTGCTCTGGGCTTTGCTTCCCTTCTTTGACCGTCAATCGCGAGGTCGACGGGCGCGGTGGATCACCGGGGGTATCGTATTTGCGCTGGGTTACATCATCGCCATGACTCTGTACGGCTACCTGGGGGCACGGTGAGATTGAGAACGAGGATACCTGCGCAGCCGTCTAGTAGCGGATGGATTTGTCTCTTGCTGGGGCTCCTGCTGGCCGTGCCCGCCAGTCTGGCCCAGGCCCCGCCCAACACCTGTCTGGACTGCCATCAGCAGCTCGATCCTCCCCTGCAGATCAACCCGCAGTCCTGGCTCGGCAGCATCCACCAGCAGAAGGGGTTAAGCTGCGTTTCCTGCCACGGCGGCGACGCCAGCAGCACCGATCCGGAACAGGCGATGAGCCCGGCCCGCGGCTTTCGCGGTCACCTGACCCGCCAGCAGATTCCGCGGCTGTGTGCCGACTGCCACTCCCGGGCCGATTACATGCGCCGCTTCAATCCCTCGCTGCGCACCGATCAGTACGCCCAGTATCTGACGAGCACGCACGGACGGCTGCTCCGGCGCGGCGATCAGCGCGTGGCGGTCTGCACCGACTGCCACGGCGTGCATGACATTCGCGCACACACCGATCCACGTTCATCGGTGTATCCGCTCAACATTGCACGCACCTGTGCCCGCTGTCACGCCGATCCTGCGTACATGAAGCCCTATCACATTCCTACCGATCAGTACGCCTCTTACACTGCCAGCGTGCACTACCACCAGCTCGTGGACGTGGGCGATCTGTCGGCGCCGACCTGCGCCACCTGTCACGGCAGTCACGGTGCGGCACCGCCGGGCGTGGCCTCGGTGGTCAATGTCTGCTCCACCTGCCATGTCTTCCAGGCGCAGCTTTTCGAGCACAGCCCGCATCAGGCGGCCTTCCAGCAGATGCAGTTGCCGGGTTGCGTCACCTGCCACAGCAATCACCGCATCGTCCATCCTACCGATGCTTTTGTCGGCACGGGCAGCGAATCGGTGTGCGTTCGCTGCCACGCGCAGGGTGATCCGGGCTACACTGCTGCGGCGACGATTGCTGCGCGTCTCAGCACGCTGGCCACAGAAATTGACCGATCCGCCAGCCTGCTGAATCAGGCGGCCCGCGCGGGTGTCGAGGTGAGCGACGTGCAACTGGAACTCGGGCAGGCCCGGGACGATTTGATGAAAGCTCGCGTGGCGGTACACAGTTTCAATGTGGCCACGGTGGATCAAAACATTCAGGCAGGGCTGGAGATCACGCGCCGCACCTACCGGGCCGGGCTGGACACCCTGGCTGAACTCCGGTACCGGCGACGCGGGCTGGCCGTTTCGCTGGTCACGATTGCCTGCGCGCTGGCCGGCCTGTGGCTATGGATCCGAACGCATTCGTCATCTCACCCAGAGGAGGATTGATCATGAACCGACTCGTGTTGTGCACCGCTGTTCTTGCCGGACTGGCGACCATCGCCTCGGCCGCTCCCAAGGGAGACCCCAAGGCGGGCAAGGTCGCCTACCAGAAACACTGCCAGATGTGCCACGGCCCCGAGGGCCAGGGCAACCCGACCCTGGCTCGCATGCTCAAGGCAGAAATTCGCCCGCTGAGCTCCAAGGAAGTCCAGGCATTGAGCGATGCGGAAATCCGCACGATCATTGAAAAGGGCAAGGGCAAGATGAAGCCCGTGCAGAATTTGACTCCCGGCGATATCGACAACATCATCGCCTTTGTCCGCACCCTGGCGCACGGGAAGTAAGAACGCGGAAGCCATCGCCGGGGCGGCCGACCGGCAGGCCGGCTGCCCCGGCAAATGGGCGCAGAGGGAACCATGGCGCTGAAATCACGGATGGCAGAATGGCTGCGTCCGCTTGTTTTCCTCGGGCGTAACCCTCTGTCGCTGTTCGGAGCAGCACTGGCCACCAGCACCGGCCTCACCGTCCTCGCCTTCTGGGGACTGGAACTGCTGCCCGGTCGTGGCCTGGCGGTTTCTCCGTATGCGGGCATCGTGTTCTACATCATCCTGCCCGCGCTGTTCGTTCTGGGGTTACTGCTGATGCCGGCAGGAGCCCTGCTGCATCGCCGTCGCCTGGTGCGGGCCGGAACGCTGCCGGTGCGGTATCCGCGGATCGACCTGAACGATCCGTTGCTGCGTCGCGCCGCCGGTCTGGTGGCGACCGCCACGCTGGCTAACATCGTCATCCTCTCCGCCGCCACCTACAAGGGCGTTCAGTACATGGACTCCACGACGTTCTGCGGCACCACCTGTCACAGCGTCATGGAACCCGAATACACCACCTACCTGCAATCCTCCCACGCGCGCATCGCCTGCGTGGACTGCCATGTAGCTCCGGGGCCGACCGGCTTTCTGCGCGCCAAGCTGGGTGGCGTGCGGCAGACCTTCGAAGTCACGTTCAACCGCTATCCGCGCCCCATTCGGCCAGCCCGGCTGGAGCTGCCGTCCACGGTGACCACCTGCGAGAGCTGCCACAATCGCTCCCGGTGGATCGGCGAGCGGCTGGTGGTGCGGCGGCACTACGACACCGACGCCGCCAATACCGAGCAGGTCTCAGTGCTGATCATGCACATTGGTGGCGTGGGGCCGACAGGTCCGGCAGGGATCCACGGTGCCCATCTGGGTCCGGGCGTGCGTGTGGAGTACACGGCCACCGACATCACCCTGCAGACGATCGCCGAGGTGCGTTACACCGATGCCTCGGGCCGCACCACGGTGTATCGCAGCAGCGACAGCAGTGTCGCCAGCGGCGCCGGTGTACACCGCCAGATGGAGTGCGTGGACTGCCACAATCGGGTCGCACACCGCTTCCTGTTGCCCGGCGATGCGCTCGACGAGGCTCTGGCGCGCGGCGCCATCAACCCGCAGTTGCCCTACATCAAGCGCGAGGCGCTGGCGGCGCTGCAGGCCAGTTACCCTGGCCGCGACGCAGCTCTGGCGGGCATTCGCCGCCATCTGGAGGAGTTCTACCGCACGCAGTACCCCGACGTGCTGCGTTCGCAGAAAGAGCAGCTCGAAGCTGCCATTGCAGCCACACAGGCCATCTACGCGCACAATATTTTCCCGGCCATGAACATCGGCTGGGGAACCTATCCCGATCAACTGGGCCACGTGAACTGGCCCGGGTGCTTCCGCTGCCATGACGGCAACCACAGCTCGGCCGATGGGCGCACCGTGACTAACGACTGCGGTGCCTGCCACAACGTGGTGTCCATGAACGAACACGCCCCCCGAATTCTCTCCGATCTGAATCTCCAGCCGTAGGTCGCAGACTGCCTTGACCGGCGTGGCCCTGCGTGGGCTATGCTGAAAACAGAACCGCTCTGGTTGACCCGCACACGATGGACCTCGAAGAAAAGGCCTCTCTGCTGCCTGCAGCACCGGGGGTTTACCTGTTCCGCGACGCCGCCGGCCAGATTCTCTACGTCGGCAAGGCCCGCTCGCTGCGGGCACGGGTGCGTTCCTACTTCGCGGGCTCCCGTGTGGCCGATGCCAAAACGGGCACGCTGCTGCGCGAGGCAGCCGATCTGGACTACATCCTGGTCGACAATGAAAAGGAAGCGCTGGCCCTCGAGAACTCCCTGATCAAAACGCACCGCCCGCGCTTCAACATCCTGCTGCGTGACGACAAGACCTATCCGTTCATCCGGCTCACCGCTTCCGAACCTTTTCCCCGCGTCTACGTCACCCGGCGCATCCTCGACGACGGCTCGGAGTATTTCGGCCCCTACTTCCCTCACAACCTGGCCCATCGCATCGTCCGTTTCATCAATCGTTACTTTCAGATTCCTTCCTGCCGTTGCGATCTGAGCCGCGAGCGCGAGCGGCCGTGCCCGGGCTTCTTGATTCACCGCTGTCTCGGTCCGCGGATGGGCAATCCGGAAGTGGATGCGCGCTACCACCAGGCGGTGGAGCAGGTCCGCCTGTTTCTGCAGGGACGGCTGCGAGATCTACGGCAGCAGCTGCGCGCTGAAATGCAGCAGGCGGCCGAACGGGAGGAGTTCGAGCGGGCGGCTGCCTATCGCGACCTGCTGGCGACCGTGGAGGAAATGGAGCAGCGCCAGAAGATGGCTGCCGTGCACGGCGACGACAGCGACGTTCTCGGCTTTTATGCCGAGCCGCCGCTGGCCGCCGTCAACGTCTTCCATATCCGCGGCGGCCGTGTCGTGGACCGGCGCGAGTTTTACTGGGAGAACCTGGAACGCCTGGAGCCCGCCGATCTGATCGCCTCGGTGCTCAAGCAGCTCTATCTGGACGCGCGCTATGTTCCGCGGCGCATTGATCTTCCCATCGAGATCGAGGAGCGCGAGCCGCTGGAGGAACTGCTGGCCGAGCGGAGCCAGCACAGCGTGCAGATCTGCGTGCCCCGTCGCGGCACGCGCCGCCGGATGGTCGAGCTGGTGATGCGCAATGCGCATCATTCCTTCCTGCAGCGGTTCCGCGCGCTGCGACCCGATTCGGCCACGATCGCCGAGGCCCTGCAGCAGGCGCTGGGGCTGGAGGAACCGCCGCGGTGCATCGAGTGCTTCGACGTATCGCACCTGCAGGGCTCCGACGCCGTGGCTTCGGTGGTCGTCTGGGAGCAGGGGCGTATGAACAAGGCAGCCTACCGGCGGTTCCTGTTGCGCGAGACGCCCGGCAACGATGACTTCGCCGGCCTGCGCGAAGCCGTCCGCCGCCGGTACCGCCGCCTGCTGGCCGAGGGCGCCCGGCTGCCGGACCTGGTCCTGATCGATGGTGGCCCCGGCCAGTTGCATGCGGCCGTGCAGGCCCTGAACGAGCTGGGGCTGTCGGACCTGACGGTGGCCAGCATCGCCAAAAGGGAAGAACTCATCTACCTCTACGGCAACGAGGGCGAGCCGGTGCGGCTGGACGCGCATTCACCGGTGCTGCACCTGATCCAGCAAATTCGCGACGAAACGCATCGCTTTGCGGTCACCTTCCATCGCCGCCGGCGCGCACAGCGTACGCTCGGCAGCGTCCTCGAACAGATCCCCGGCGTGGGCGAACGCACGGCCCGACGCCTGCTGGCGCACTTCGGCAGTTTGGCCGGAATCCGGCGTGCAGGTCTCGAAGCGCTCGCGCAGGTCGTGCCCCGCACCCGCGCCCAGGCGATCTGGGAGTTCCTCGAGCGAACCGCGCCAGAGGGTGCAGACAAATCGTCGGCTACGACTTTGCCGAATTCCGCAGCAGACCCGCCCGCACCGCCAGCAGAGCCAGCTCGAGCCGGTTCGACACCCCGAGCTTCGCGTACACGCTGCTGAGGTGATGCTTTACGGTTTCCTCGCTGATGCCGTAGCGCTGCGCGATTTCGCGGTTGGAGCAGCCGGTGAGAATCGCTTCGACGATTTCGCGCTCGCGCCGGGTCAGCTGCGGCACGGAGGCGGCGTTTTCCTCCAGATAGGAGCTGATCTCGGTCACGGCTTCCCGCAGCACCCAGTAGCCGCCGCGCGCCACCGTGCGAATGCACTCGACGATCAGCTCCAGCGCGGCGTCTTTCAGCAGGATCCCGCGCGCGCCAAGTTGCAGCGCTTCGATGATCTGTGGCCGTTCAATCGCCACGGTCAGCACGATGACCCGCGCCTGGGGCGCCACACCGCTCAGCTCGCGAAGGACGTCGAGGCCATGCAGGCCCGGCAGGGCCAGGTCGAGCACCACGATGTCGGGCTGTACCCGCCGGGCCTGTTCGAGCGCGGCCACGCCGTCGGGTGCCTCGGCTGCCACCTGCAGATCGGCCTCCTGGCCGAGCAGCAGTTTCAGGCCGTGGCGGAACACGGGATGATCGTCCACGATGAGAATCCGCACAGTTGCGATCTGGCGTGGGCTGGCCATGGTCATCCTTCCCCGGGCAGTGCCACGACGATCCGTGCGCCACATCCCGGCTGCGATGCAACCGACAGGCGGCCGCCTATCGCGCGCACACGTTCGCAGATGACGCGGGGGCCGCGCCCTTCGGCTTCCAGCTCGGCCAGCTGGCGCGTGCCCGTAAAATCGAATCCACGGCCGTTGTCCTCGATCGTCAGCTCCCAGCTCCCGTTGCGCCGCTCCAGGCTCACGACCGCTTCGGTGGCGTGGCTGTGGCGGCGAATGTTGAACAGGCCTTCCTGCACGATGCGGACGAGCTCCCGGCTGACCGCCGGCGAGCAGGCCGGACCGCCGTCGGGGCAGTCGAAGCGGGCCGCAATGCCCGTCTCCCGCCGGAATTTCTCCACCTCCTCGGCCAGCACGCGCGGCAGCTCGGCCGGACTCACATGCAGCGGGCGGAGCAGCTCCATCAGGTTCCGCAGCATCAGCGCCTGCTGGTGCAACAGCTCGCGCACGCGCGCGAGCGTGCGCATCGCCACTGCGTCGCGCGTCTGCCGTTCGAGAACCCCGACCTCCATCTCCGCTGCCAGCAGTGACTGCACGGCCCCGTCGTGAAGCTCGCGCGCGATACGGCCCCGCTCGACGGCCGCCGTGCGCACCTGCAGGCGCCGGAGGAGCAGGGCATACTGCATTGCGGGGCCGAGTTCGGCCGACAGTTCGGCCAGAAACCGCAGCTCCGAACTGCGCGCAGAAATCCACTGCGCATCAAACAGAATCAGCCAGGCCTCCCACGACTCACCCCGCGGCGCCTGGAAATGGATACCCACCAGCGAGCGAAACTCCGTCAGTCCCTCGCCGGCAGCGTTTAGAGGCATTTGAAAACGTTGCAGCCTGCCCTCTTCGTTCAGCGCCAGCCCGTGCAGGGTTCGCCGCTTGCGTCGCGCATGCCAGACCCGGGCTGGCGGGATCGCTCCCAGCCATTCCAGCCACGGCGCTGGCTTGCGAAGAGAAACCGCCACCTGCCCGCCCGGCATCCGATGCGCTTCCCAGGCGAGGGCCTGCCTCCCCTCTGCGGCCGCCACCAGTACCCCCTGGCCTGCGCGGTAGAAATCCAGGAAACCGCCCAGAACCGCACGCACCGCACCCCGCAGGCCCGGACGCCGCTGTACGCCGGCCAGCACATCGGCGACAAGCCGGGCGCGGCGCCTGAACCGTTTCTCGATCTCGGCAAGATAGCCCAGCAGGAATCCCATCAACAGCAGAAACGTAGCCCGCATGGCGAGCTGATTGCGCAGCAGGGACGTGGCTTCAGAAAGAGCCGGCAGGCTGTGCACCTCCCGCCAGGTACGTGCCTCGAAGACCAGCAGGCCCATGGCCACCGCTGCGGTCCAGAGAGTGGCCGTCAGGCCCCACCGGAAAGCTGCCTCGACCAGCACGAAGGAGAGGAACACAAAAAAGGGACTGTTGGGACCCTGTGTGGAGGTGGTGATAAAGGCCGCCCAGAGGATGTCCAGCACGTGCACGATCGTCACGGTTGCCGAAGGCACGCGGCGCACGCCCAGCAGCACGACCAGTACGCCCAGACTGATCGCGCCGTACGCCTCGACCGCCGCGACCACCAGCCGGCGATGCTCGCCCGGGGACTGGTCGAGCTGACCGGTGACGATCAGCACCGACACCACCGCCAGCACCGCTCGCGCAACGGCCAGAAGCCTCTCTGTCTTCCAGCGCTCGCTGACGGTCACCTCGTCCCCCCGCGCCTGCCGTCACTCTCTACCGACTCCGCTTGCAGCCGCACACCCCTGCACGGCCATCGAAAACTATTCTACTCAGACCGGGCTTGCTTCAGGCATCGTAGCGTTTACTGGAACCGGATTCTTCACCCCCGCCGTTGCCCTGCTCATCCTTTCGGACGCATCCTTCCAGATGCTGCGCAACGGGGCATTGTTTCTTTCGGCGCCCGGCCGCAGAATCGGCACATCGCCACGGAGCTGACACCACCTTCAACAGCCCATCCCGAACGGTTCGGTCGGATGCCGCGGGCAACGGTATGGCGGAAAGGTCCGGTAGGCTCACTGGCGGTCGAAGGATCTTCTAACGCACGAGGAGGATGAACCACGATGGCCAACAAACCTTCCGGAGCTAGCGGGCGATGGCGCCGCCGGAGCTGGATTCTGTTGCTCGGGCTTGCCGCCGCCGCACTGGTGAGCTCTCTGGTCTACGCGGTCACTACCGGTGTCGACGGCACGGGCCTGTTCGCGCTCGACGGCGACGCCAATACCGGCAATGCCAACTCGAACTACGGCAACAGCTCCGAAGACGACTGGCAATTTCTGGTGACGAACAACGGCAGCTCTAACTCGAACTTCGGCACCTGGACCGGGATCGTGCTCGACCCGACGCCCGACCCCACCACCTTCACGACCGGCGGCTCGAAAGACATCAACGACATCAGCCAGTGGCGGTGGACGGCGGGCTCGGTCCCCGACAAGGATAACATCCTGCACGCTTATGCCGCCGCTTACACGGCGCCCTCCAGCTCGGACGGCATCACCCAGGGAGACCTGCTGATTTTCTTCGGTGCCGACCGGTTGGCCAACAACGGCGACGCCCAGCTTGGTTTCTGGTTTCTCCAGGGCCAGGTGGCGCCACAGGCGGGTGGAACGTTCGGTCCGGCCGCGCACTCCAACGGGGATATCCTGGTCCTCGCTGATTTCACCAGCGGCGGCCAGGTGGCCAGCTTCGAGGTGCTGGAATGGCAGAGCGGGAGCCTGGTGGTCAAACTCGCGCCGAGCACCACCGCCTGTGAAAACGGGAGTGTGACGACCGCCTGCGCATCCAGTAACACAGCCCCCGCGCAGCTCTACTGGGCCTACACCCCGAAGTTTCCCGTCAAGGGAAAGTTCCCGCAGGGCACCTGTACCAGCTCGGCCAATTGTGCCCCGGTGGCCAGCTTTTTTGAAGGCGGCATTGACGTGACCGCGATTCTCGGCTCTACCCCCTGCTTCACCACATTCATCGCCGAAACCCGCTCTTCCTCGTCCGTCTCGGCCCAGCTCGAAGATTTTGTGCTGGGCAGCTTCAACCTCTGCGGGTTCCAGGTGACCAAACAATGCTTCACCCCCAGCGTGAGCCCGGACGGGACGTCACTGCGTTACCCCTTCGGCGGCGCGATTCAGAACACCGGTGCGGGGACACTCACCAACGTCACCATCACCGATACCTTCCCCGCCGATGCGACCAACATCGGGGGCAACGGTACCTGCAACCCATCCAATGTGTGCACGTTCGTCATCGCCTCGATTGCGAAGGGCGCGTGCGTAGAGTGGCCCAGTGGAAATCCCTGCACCAACCAATTTCCGTCGGATCAGCCGGCCACTGATTTCAGCACCACGTTTGACACGACCACGAATGGCCCCTCGAATATTGTCTCCGCTGCCACAGCCAACAACGGTGGCGTCACCGGAACAGGGCCCGGCGGCGGGCCGCTGCCCACTGCTACCTGTCCGGCAGGTCCGGGAGCTTCCATCACGGTCACCAAGGCCTGCCTGACTTCGCTTGGCAGTACGTTTCCAGCAAGCCCGACGGTTTCGTTCACCGGGCAGGTTTGCAATACCTCGCCATTTGTGATCAGCAACCTGACGGGGACCGATATCCAGACCGATCCCACCTTTGCCAGCAATCTGGGAAGCGGCGGGACGGTCACATTCGCTGGGAACGTGACCACCCTGCAACCTCAGGGACAAACAGGTGCCTGCGTCGACTTCACCGGAAGCTATACGCCGACTCAGGTTTCCGGTGGCACCGATGCATGCTCCTACAGCTTCGCCGACAAGGTTTCGATTTCCGGCACGTTCCTCGGGAGCCAGGTGGTTTCCAATACCGGGACCGCCACCTGCCCGCTGTGCAACTGCTCGGGATCGATACTTTCCGCGCCGGTGCGGCTGCCCACCAAGCAGAAACCTCACTGACGTAAGCTGTAGGCAACCAGAAGCTGCGGAGGGGGCGCCAGGTGGCGCCCCCTCCTCTATTCTCATTTTTCCCCTCGCGGTCCACTCCGCGGTGGTCCAGTCCTGGCCGGGCAGGTTCGTCCCGGGGAAAAATCTTTGTTGACGCGCCCGCGTGCCACTGTTAGCATGGCAAATACAATCCTCCATCGGGCGGGGGAACTTCACTGCCATGGCCCTCAGGCGCAAAGCTACGTCTTCGCATCGTGCCTCCGCGTCTCTTTCGTACGCACCCTGGCAGCAACTGCCCATGCCCTCTGCGCAACCTACGTCGCACTTTACGCCGGCACCACACAAAAGGGTTCAAGACTCTGCGCCGGCGGCGCTCGCCCCGGAATCCGACCGCGATGCCACAGGGACTCCCCCTGCGATCGTATTGCTCGATCGGGCCGGAAAAGTCATCCACATCTCTCCCGCAGCGCACTCGATTTTGGCCTACGGCTCTGATCTGCCCGGGGCCCGCCAGAACCGCACCCCTCAGGAGCGGCTCGCGCAACTGCTCGGCTCGATGCGCGCGGATGCGGCGTCCACGACTCTGGGCTGGGTGGTTTCGGGTCGGCGGCGATATCTCTGCTGGGTCTACCGCTGCCCTCCTGCCCGGCATGCGCACCGGGATCTGGCGGCAATCATCTGCCTTGAGCGTCCGATCCACGTGCCGCTTCTCATCGCTGCAGCACGCCGCACCTTCCGCCTCAGCAACCGCGAATCGCAAATCCTCGGCCTCGCTCTGCTCGGCCTGTCGAACAAAGAGATTGCCGGACGGCTTCGGATCAGCGCCAACACGGTCAGAACCTTCGTGCGATCCCTGCTGACGAAACTCGACGTGCCCAGCCGTTCCGGGCTGCTCTGGCGGTTGCTCGAAAGCCGGCCGATGTTGGCTCCCGCTTAGTCCGCAGGGGAAGGCTTCTTCTTCGCCGCCGCACGCCAACAGGTAATGTCTGACTGCGAATCACTCCAAGGCCGAGCGAGCGGCGGCTCTAGCGTCCTACTGCACCTCGCACCTGAGCCGGACGCCTGGGGTGCCGGAAGGCAGGAGAAGCTCACCCAGAACTGCTCGATCCTTTAGAGCAAGGATTGGCGGGTTATACAGACCAACAGGGACGCGTGCCAAGCGGGAAAGCTAGCCCTTGCGATCGCGTCGTAATCCGCAGCGACACACTGGAGGGCCCCGGCGCGGGATTCAGCACTGGAGCCAGCACTTCCTGCACCCGTGCATCCTTCAAGACATCGCGAAAAGCCGAATCCTTGAGCACCTCGCGGAGCCGCGGGTAGCCTTCGTCCCGCGCCATCTTCAAATAGTGGGCGCACTGCTCCACATTGCCCAGCAGAGCGAAGGTTTTCGCCAGCGTGAAGTAGAGCGTGGCCGGGTCACTTCCGCCGCGCTGCTCGACGATCGAACCGGCCTGTTCTCGCCGCAGGAAGATTTCCGGGTCCAGGTGGATCGCCTGCTGAAACGCCAGAATCGCCTGGCGCACCTGTTTGCGCGCAAGATATGCATAGCCCAGATTGCTGTAAATGACGGCTGACTGCGGGTCCAGACGCAGCGCCCGCTGGTAGTACTTGATGGCTCCCTTGTATTTCTTTTTGGCGTACTCCAGGGTTCCGAGATTGTTGATGGGGCTTGCAAAGGTTTTATCCGCACGCGCCGCCCGCTGGTAGTAACGCTCGGCCTCACGCAGATCGCCGAGCTGGTGGTAGGCAATCCCGATCTTGTTCAACAGCCGGGCATCGTGTGGCTTCTCTCGCAGAACGCCCGTATAGACGCTGATGGCTTCCAGAAACATTTTCCGCGCCATCAGCAGGTCGCCGCGCGCTTCCTCCTGCCGCAGGGCTTCGCTCTGGCTGACCTGCTGAGGCACAGCCTGTCCCCACAGTGTCAGCACGCTCAGGCCCAGGATCGTCAGAAGTCGCCGGCCGAAAGTCATGGCTTTTGCCGTTTGGGCTGCGTCGTTCCGTTTTGCGCTCCGCCGCCTTTGAAGACACCGAAGATTTTCTGCCAGAATCCCTTGCGCGGCCTGGTCTGGGATGTGGCGGCAGCATCCGCGGGCGGCCGGCGGCTGGCCTCCGGCACCGGTTTCGACACGGCTTGCCCTGCGCTGCCGGCCGGCTGCACCTGTGGAGGCGGCGAAGGTGCTGCCGGAGGTCGCGAGGGCGGCGAAGGCGATCCTCCAAACCAGCGAGACAGCCAAGAAAACGGCGGCACCCGGGCCATCCATCCGCTGCCATGGAGAGGACAGAACTGGGTGGGCTCGGTTCCTGCGAGGAAAACCTCGGTGCGCTGCTCCGGACATTGAGGCGTCGCCAGGGCGGCGGTTTCCGGATCAATGCTGACCTGCAGCACCCCGGCCGGCGGCTGGAAGGGCTGCGGCGCATCGTAGCCGGGCAGTGTCACCGCGCGCTTCATGAACTCGCCCCAGATCAAAGCGGCCGACTCGCTGCCCGATAGACCGAGCTCTCGATTATCGTCGAACCCCACCCAGACCACGCAGAGCAACTGCGTCGTGAAACCGGCAAACCAGCCGTCGTGCGAGGTTCCCGTTTTGCCCGCCGCCGGGGCGGTAAATCCCAGCGCGCGCACGCTGGCCCCGGTGCCGCGATTCAGCACGTCTTCCATGAGATTCGTGACCATGTAGGCGACGCGCGGGTCCAGCACCGGAGTGGTCACGGGCTGCCGCGCGAGGGCGGGCTGGCCATCGGGGGCGACCACACGGCGCAGGGCCAGCGGTTCGGCCCGCACGCCCCCGTTGGCAAACGCCGTATATCCTGCGGCCACCTCGAGCGGGGTCATCTCATAGGCGCCCAGGGCCAGGGCGGGAGTGGCCTGCAGATGCTCGTCGAGCTTCATCTGTCTGGCCACTTCCAGCACGCGGTCGTAGCCGATCATCTCGGCAATCTTCACCGTGGCCACGTTCAGCGAAAGCGTCAGCGCCTGGCGGACCGTCACCGTACCGTAGAACTGCTGACCGTAGTTATTGGGGCTGTAGGTTTTTCCGTCGAACTCGAAGGTGGTGGGTTCGTCCACCACGGTAGTCACCGGGGTGACCACCGGCTGGCGACCCTCGGCGGCATTCAACAGGGCCGCAGCGTAGACGAAGGGCTTGAAGGCCGAGCCGGGCTGCCGGCGAGCCAGAGCATGGTTGAGCTGGCTCTGCCCGTAATCGCGCCCGCCAACCAGAGCCCGGATCTCGCCTGTATGCGGATCGAGCGCCACCAGCGCCACCTGCGGCCGCACGACCGGCTGATTCTGCTGCTGCCAGCGCGCATAGCGTCGCGCCAGCTTCTGATCAATCACTGCCATGCCGCTCGCCACCGCTTCGGCCGCCGCCCGCTGCAGCTGTGGATCGAGCGTGGTGTAGATGCTGTAGCTCTGCGAGATCAGGTCGGTTTCGGGGAAATGTTCGAGCAGCTCCTCGCGCACCATGTCCACAAAGTAGGGGGCGGCAGAGGAAATCAGCAGAGCCGGGCGCAGATGCAGCGGCGTGCTGCGCGCCGCGGCGGCCTGGGCGGCGGTGATCATGCCGTCGTCCACCATCGCCTCGAGCACGCGATCCCGCGCCTCGGCGGCTCGTTCGGGATGCCGATCGCTGTCGGTATAGCGATTCGGTGCGCGAATCATGCCCGCCAGAAATGCCGCCTCGGGCAGGGTGAGGTCGCGCACGTCCTTGCCGAAATAGGCCTGGGCGGCCTCGCCAAAACCGCGAATCGCGAAACTGCCCCGGTTGCCCAGATACACCTGGTTGGCATACAGCTCGAAGATCTGCTCTTTCGAGAAGCGCTGCTCGAGAATGAGCGCCATCAGCGTCTCGGCCAGCTTGCGCCGCCAGGTGCGCTCGCGGCTCAGGAAGAAACTCCGGGCCACCTGCATGGTGATGGTGCTGGCCCCCTGCGCTTTGCGGCCGCGCAGCAGGTCAGCCCAGGCAGCTCCCAGTACCCGCAGCGGATCCAGCCCCGGATGCTCGAAAAAGCGCTTGTCTTCTGCAGCCAGAACGGCCTGCACGAGCACCGGCGGCAGGTCGGCATACTGGACCAGACGGCGCTTCTCCCGCGACGGGCCAAACAGCGTCGCCAGGGCAACCGGCTCCAGTTCGGCGGCTGCCATCTCGCTCCCCGTATCGAGCGAGACCAGACGGCTGACGCGGCCGCCGGAAAACTCGACGCGCACCCCGCCCCGGCCGCTGAAATACGAATGCGGACCGGGATGAATCTCTACGGCTTCGCCCGACTGGCGATACCAGCCGGTAGCGGTTTCGCTGACATAGGGCGTGTAGCCGGCTCGCTGAAGGTAACCCAGCAATTCGGCCGGGGTCAGAATTTCGCCCTTCTCCACGCGCCCGGGGGCGCTGTAGACCGTCGAGGCGCGGTCAAACACCTGCCCGCTCAGGCGCTGGTCAATCATCCGCGACATGCGGACCCAGTACACGACCAGAACGCCCGTGGCCACCACCAGCGACAGCAGCAGAGCTGCCAACAGCCCCAGTGCGGGCTTCGATGTCCACAGGTTGCGCCGAATGCGTATCATCGCTCCTCAGGCGGGCACAGAAGGCGTACCCTCAGCAGGATCCGGAACTACACAGGCATTTTACTTCCTGGCTGCGCGGCTGTCAGACGCTGTCGCTCGACCCGGTAGGAGCCAGCACCAGCTTCCAGCGGCGTCCCAGCAGACGAATTTCGACCTCATAGTGCACGCGAATGCGGTAGCCGCCGAAGATGGGCTGCACGTCAACGTCCTCGGCTGCCAGTGGCATGTGCAGCTCGCGCAGCAGCTCGAGGACATCTGCCCGGACCTGTTCGGGATCCTGATGCTCGACGGCTGCCAGACGGGCTTCCTCGCGCAGCCGTTCCGCCAGCTCGAGCTCCTGGAACCAGGCAGGAACCAGCTGCGCCGCCAGTTGCAGGAACAGCAGCAGCGCACCGGTCCAGAGCAGCGCACGCAGAGTGGCGGCTCGCAGCATCGGACACGTTTCCCGTGGAAGGGGGCCCTGGACGGGCGGGAACTTCAGCCTAGCGCAGGTGTCCGCCGAAGGGATCAGAATTGGAAAGAGGGTTTATCAGCCAGTTACCCCTAGTACGCGCGTGCGAAGACGGCCTGCTCGCGCGCCTGGCTCCCGCATACGACGCAGCGGCCTTCGCCTCCGGGCTGATCGAAGGGGATGCAGCGCATGGTCGCGCGGGTTTCTTCCTTGATCCGCGCCTCGCACGCTGCCGCACCACACCACCAGGCCAGAGCGAATCCCTGCTCGACGGCCGCGCGCAGGCCTTCGTAATCGTGGACCTGCCGGGTTCGCGCGTTGCGGAACTCCAGTGCCCGCTGGTAGAGCGCCTGCTGAATGTCCTCGAGCAGGCGGCGCACCTGTTCGACCAGCTCTGCGGCGCGCACGGTTGTTTTGCCTGCTCCCCCGGGCCGGTCCCTCCGGGCCAGCACCACCGTGCCCTGGCGAACGTCCCGTGGCCCCAGCTCAATGCGCACAGGAACGCCCCGCAGCTCCCAGTCGTTGAACTTGTAGCCCGGGCTGTACCCTTCCCGATCGTCCAGACGAACCCGCAGCCCGGCGGCCTCGAGGCTCTGGCGCATGCGCGCCGCCACCTCAAGCACTTCGGCCTGTTCCGCTTCGGTTTTGTAGATCGGCACGATCACCGCATGCAGCGGCGCCAGGCGCGGAGGCAGGATCAGGCCTTGATCGTCCCCGTGGACCATGACGATGGCGCCGATGAAACGCGTCGACAGGCCCCAGGAGGTCGTCCAGCAATACTGGAGGTGACCCTGACGGTCGAGGTAGCGAATCTCGAACGCCCGCGCAAAATTCTGTCCCAGATTGTGGCTCGTGGCCGCCTGCAGGGCTTTGCCGTCACCCATCATCGCTTCGATCGAGTAGGTCTGATCGGCGCCGGCAAATCGCTCCGCTTCGGACTTTCGTCCGGCGATGACCGGAATGGCGGCTTCGGTTGCGGCGAATTCAGCATAGATCTCCAGCATGCGGCGCGTTTCCGCCTCGGCCTCTTCGTAGGTGGCATGGGCCGTATGGCCTTCCTGCCAGTAGAATTCCAGCGTGCGCAGGAACAGCCGCGTGCGCAATTCCCAGCGCACGACATTGTTCCAGAGGTTGATCAGCACCGGCAGGTCCCGGTAGGACTTGATCCACCGGGCATAGGCATGGCCGATGATGGTCTCCGAAGTGGGCCGCAGCACCAGAGGTTCTTCGAGCTTCTGCCCCCCGCCATGCGTCACGACCGCCAGCTCTGGCGAAAAGCCCTGTACATGCTGCCGCTCTTTTTCGATGAAACTGAGCGGAATCAGCATGGGGAAGGCGGCATTGACGTGCCCGGTGGCCTTGAAGCGGCGATCGATGGCCTGCTGAATGGCCTCCCAGATGGCCCATCCGTAGGGGCGAATGATCATGCAGCCGCGAACGGGGGCGTAGTCGGCCAGCTCGGCGCGGAGGACGACCTGGTTGTACCACTCCGCGAAATCTTCGGCGCGCGATGGAAGCTTCCGTTCTGCGGTCCGCTCAGACATGAGGAAATTCGGCGTCGGAGCGGCCTGGCCGCTCAGCCTGGCCGCCGCCGACGAGTTGCACGATCTCAAAACGGTCGTTCGGCTGCACCGGTGTCCGGTCCCACTCCGCGCGCGGCAGAACCCGCCCGTTATGCTCCACGGCAGCCCGCTCGGCCGGCACCTGCAGGTAAGCCAGCAAACCGGCCACCGTGAGCCCGTCGGGAACCTCGCGTAGCTCGCCGTTGACGGTGACGGTCATCGCCGGCGCAGCCGGTCCGCTCTACTTCACTTTCACGAAAATGATAATGAAGGTATACAGGGCCATCGACTCGATCAGCACCAGCGAAAGAATCAGCATGTTCTGGATCACCGTGCTGGCCGCGGGGTTACGCGCGAATCCTTCGGAGGCACCGGCGCTGGCGCGGCCCTGCGCCAGACCGCACAACCCCGACGCAATCGCCATGGCGAAGCCCGAAGTGATCGCCACCCAGTTGGCCCCGCCTCCGGCGCCACCCTGATCGGCTGCCAGGGCGGCCGGCGCAAACAGGCACACGCCCAGCATGAGCATCAGCACTGTTGCCACTCTACGCATCCGTTTCTTCCCTCCCTGCTGTCCCGAAATAGGTGTCTGTCAGGTCCGCCGCGTTCCACACTCCGGGCAGACAACTACACTCGCTCGCCTTCGTTCAGTGGGCTTCCGCCACCGCACCCGCCACATAGATCGTCGGCAGGATCGTGAACACGAAGGCCTGCACAAAAGCCACGAACACATGCAGCCCAATAAAGACCAGAGGACCGAGCAGCGGCACCGCGGCCGCAATCTGACCCGCCGGGCCCAGACGTTCGGCGAACATATAGATCCCCAGGGTCAGGCCCAGGAAGAGCGAGTAGAGCGTCTCGCTGGCCAGCATGTTGGCCCAGAGTCGTGCCGTGAGCGAGACGATGCGGGCCAGATGGCTGAAGAGTTCCACCACCGGCATCGCCAGGCTCACCAGACCCACGATCGGTGCCGCCAGCCAGCGCACCCAGCCCTCGAGCTGCCCCACCGCCTTTCCCATCACCGCCAGCGGACCCAGAAAATGCGCTCCGTAATGGACCGGGCCGCGGCGGCGCAATCCGCACCAGTGGTAATAGAGGAAAGCCACCAGCGCACAGCCCAGCGGCACGGTCTTCTCCGCTGTCGGGGATTCCAGCGTCGGCACCAGGCTGATCAGGTTACAGAACAACACGAACAGGCCCACACTGCCCAGCATCGGCAGGTAGATCTCGCCGCCGTGGCCGATGAAATTTTCCACCAGGTCGCGTACCCCCAGCCCCAGCGGGTTGGTCAGCAGCGCCTCCAGAAACTGCTGCACGGCCCCGGGACGCTCGACCGACAGCCGCAGGCGTACCACCACAAAGAAACACGCTGCCAGCAGCAGTACGACCAGCTCCATGGCGACATGGTCGGGGATGGGCGCTTCCGGCCGCGCGACCTGCACACCCAGGGCGTGCAGCACCGCCGCAACCGGCCTGCCCAGCACAGCATTCACCCAGTGCGTCACCCAGAGCTGGTGTTCCATGGCACCCCACCGAACCGGCGGCGCCGGCCGAGCAGAGCCTGGCCTGCTCGTCGAGTCAAGGCTCCCAGCATTTCGACCAGGACTGCGGCCGGTACCGTCAGCAGGCCGCACAGAAAGGCGACCGCGGGCCAGTAAAGGCCCGCTAGAATAGCACAGAACGGCAGTAACAGCAACGCATACCGTGCCAGCAGGCGGCGGTAAATCCGTCTTCTCGCCTTTTGACCGAGGGCACCGGCCTCGCCGGCAGCAGCGGGAAGGCTCGTGGTGACGAACAGGCGGAGCCAGCGAAAATTGACCAGCGCCACTGCCGCTCCCAGCAGTGCCCCCACCGCGGTCCCCGGTCCGTATCGGCTTCCCCAGGCCAGAGCCGCAAGCAGACCCGCCAGCGCTGCCAGGACTTCCGCTCGCCGCTGTGACCGTAGGCCGAACAGCTCAGCTACGCCCTGTTCGCTCATGTCCATCCGTTTGCGTCAGACTCCGCACCACCGTCCACAGGCCCGCTCCGAATCCGACGCCTCCCAGCAACAGCGTGCCCCAGGGCCAGGAGTTCAACCACCGGTCCACTAGATACCCTGCACCGCCGCCCACGAGCATGCTTCCGACCAGCACTGCAGGAAGGTCCATCGCCATCGCCAGATGCCGGGCAAATTCCCTGGGCCCTGAGCCTCTGTCCGTGCCGCTGGCGTTGGTTTTCCGCACAGTCAGTTGCCCGTTTCGGGATGACCCCCGCCCCGCAAAATTTCGACGGCATGCGGCAGAAGTCCCGCAATGCTCTCCAGTGATTCAACGGCCCCCCGCGGACTTCCCGGCAGATTGACCACCAGCGTGCTGCCACGCACAACGGCCTCGGCACGCGAAAGCACGGCCCGCGGATTCTGCCGCGCTCCCTGCAGCCGCATCCATTCCACCAGACCGGCCACCGGACGACCGCCCAGGTCCCGGGTGGCTTCCGGCGTGACGTCGCGTGGCCCCAGCCCTGTGCCTCCGGTGGTCAGCACCACATCGGCCACTTCGCGGTCACACAGCTCGGCCAGCCGATCGGTGATGGCTCCGCGATCGTCGGCCACGACGCCCGTCCAGACCACCTCCCACCCCTGCTTTTTGCAGTACTCGGTCAGAACGGCCCCCGAACGGTCGGCGCGTCTGCCCGAGGCGACCGAGTCGCTGACGGTGAGAATCGCCACCCGCAGGCTCACGACAGATCCCGGCGATAGGTTCCGGAGCGCCCGCCCGACTTTTCCACCAGATACAGATCGCTGATGGTGATGCTCCGATCGAGCGCCTTGCACATATCGTAGACCGTCAGCGCGGCCACTGCGGCCGCCACCAGAGCCTCCATCTCGACGCCGGTCGGTGCGGTTGTCTTCACGCGGGCCAGGATCTCCACGCCCTGGCGGTCATAACGCGCTTCCACGTCGGCATGTGTCAGCGGCAGTGGATGGCACAGGGGAATCAGCTCGGCCGTACGCTTGGCGGCAAGAATCCCCGCCAGTCGGGCCACCTCGAGCGGGTCGCCCTTTGGACCACCGCTGCGCCGGAGCTGGCGCAGCACGCCAGGCTTCAACAGAACGCGAGCATGTGCGAGCGCCGTGCGCTCAGTTGGCAACTTTTCGCTCACATCCACCATACAGGCGGAGCCATCGCTGCGCAGATGGGCGAAGCCCTGTCTGTTTGCTGTCGTTGAAGTGCGTTTGGGCATCAGAGTCGGTCCCGGCGGAGCAGAACCTGCGCTTCTTCACCCGGCTGCCAGGTGAGACGTTCGGCCGGCACTATCAGAAATCCGTCAGCACGGCTGGCGGCCACGGCATCGCCTGAGCCCTGCCAACCCACCGGCGCTGCCGAGAGGCCCGAAGCGCGCCACTCCAGCCGCGCTGGAAGAAAATGCGTCATCGCGCCGCGCTCCGCCACAGCCTGCTCCAGGCGCGCCCGGACAACGGCCAGGGGTCTGGGCTGGGCACCAGCAAGAATATCGAGCGCCGGTACGACAAACAGTTCGCAGGCGAGCATCGCCGAAATGGGGTTGCCCGGCAGACCAAACACGGGACGGCCGTCGAGCAGCGCAAACAGCGTGGGCCTGCCGGGACGCATCCGAACCCCGTGAAAGACGATGCGCGCGCCGAGCTGCTCGAGCACAGCCCGGACCATGTCGTAGCGGCCCGCGGACACGCCGCCGCTGGCCACCAGCACATCGCAGCCTTCGAGTGCCGTACGAAACGCCCGCTCCAGGCCTCCGGCATTATCTGCAAGGCGGGCGCAGCACTCTACCGCCCCTCCGCTCAGCAGAATCAGTGCGGCCAGCGCCGCCGTGTTGGCATCTCGAATCTGATATGGCCCCGGGGTCTGGTCCAGTGCCACCAGTTCGTCCCCGGTGGCCAGTAACGCCACACGCGGCAGCCGTGTGACCCGCACCGGCTGGTGGCCAACCATCGCCAGCACTGCCAGTTCGGCAAAGCCCAGACGCTGCCCGGCAGATAGCAGGTGCTGGCCGGCAGTGGCCTCAGCGCCTCGCCGGGTGATGTGCTGGCCGACCGCAGGAGCCGATTCGAGAACCACCACGCCATTTTCTTCTCGGGCCTGTTCGACCGGCACGACTGCATCCGCGCCGTCGGGAACAGACGCCCCCGTCATGATCCGCACCGCCTGGCCTGGCTGAAGCGGAGCCGCAAACCCGCGCCCGGGGCGAACCTCACCGGCGAGCTGCAATCGCGCTGGAGTCTGGGCGCCGTCGGCAGCTCGAACGGCATAGCCGTCCCGCAGAGCACGGGGAAAGGGCGGCAAATCGCGATCGGCTACGACAACTTCGGCCAGCACGCGCCCGAGCGCAGCAGCCACCTCCACCGTTTCGGTTTCCGTCTGCCGCCGGGCGCCCGTTACGGCTTCCACCACCGCCCGCCGCGCCTGCTCCCAGGTGAGCATGGCTCAGCTCAACCAGCCGGCCAGGCGGCTGTGCGGGCAGACAATGGTGGCTTCGCGTTCAGGGCCCGTAGAGATCATCCCGATTTCGACCCCGATCTGGTCAGCGATGAAGTTGAGGTAGTCCACGGCGGCCCGTGGCAACTGCCCTGCTTCGCGCACTCCCTCGGTCGAGCTCCGCCATCCGGGCAGCGTCTGGTAGATCGGCGTCACCCGATCGAGCACCTCTGCCTCGGCGGGTAGCTCCTCGAGCGGCGAACCCCGGTAGCGGTAGCCCACGCAGACCTGAATCTCCGGCTGGGCATCAAGAACATCCAGTTTGGTGACGACCAGCGAATCAATGCCGTTGACGCGCACCGCGTAGCGCAACACCATCAAATCCAGCCAGCCGCACCGCCGCGGGCGGCCCGTGACGGCGCCGAATTCGACGCCGCGGCTGCGGACCTGATGCGCCTCGAGTTCTGGCATCTCGGTGGGAAAGGGACCGTTGCCCACCCGTGTGGTGTAGGCCTTGGTGACGCCCACGACGCCGGTAATGCGGTGCGGAGGGAATCCCGCGCCCGTTGCGGCTCCTCCGGCAGTCGCATTGGAGGAAGTGACAAAAGGATAGGTGCCGTGGTCAATGTCGAGCATGGTCCCCTGGGCACCCTCGAACAGCACCGCGCGGCCTTCCGCAGCAGCCCGGGCCAGCAACGCGCCCGTGTCCGCAATGAAGGGTCGCAGCCGCTCGCCCAGAGCCAGCCACTGCTCGACCAGACTCTCCATTTCCAGCGGCCGGCCATAGACCGCGCGGGAGACCGCATCCTTTTCCGCCAGCACCGCCAGCAGGCGCTCGCGGAATCGCCCGGCATCGCGCACATCGCACACGCGGATGCCGCGCCGTGCCATCTTGTCTTCGTAGGCAGGCCCGATGCCGCGCGAGGTGGTGCCAATGGAGCCTGCCGCACGAAGCGCTTCGGCCGCGCGGTCGAGTTCGCGGTGATAGGGGAAAATCAGGTGTGCGCGATCACTGACGAACAGGCGTCCGGCCACCTGCACGCCGTGGCGTTCGAGCATTTCGATTTCGGCCAGCAGCGCCGCCGGGTCCACCACGACTCCGTTGCCGATCACCGCGCACACCTGCGGGCGCAGAATGCCCGCCGGAATCAACTGCAGCACCAGCCGTTCGCCGTTGTGCACCACGGTGTGGCCGGCGTTGTGCCCGCCCTGATAGCGCGCCACGTAGTCGAACGACCCGGCCAGGTAGTCCACCACTTTACCCTTGCCTTCGTCGCCCCACTGCGCGCCCACCACGACAATGGCTTTGGTCATCTCGGCCGTGCGCCCGCACCTGTGCCGGCAGCCTGTTACCCGGGGAAGACAGGTAGCTGCTGGCGTCCGGCGCTATGCTAACCTGCCGGCAGAATGCGGCGCAAGCTGTGTGCGCTGCAGCCGGGCTTCAGGCGAGCACACCGTCGAGCGCCCGGCGGATGTGCTCCGCCGGAACCGCTCCCACAATCTGCCCGGCCACCTTTCCGTCCTTGAAGATCAACAGTGTGGGAATGCTGCGAATGTTGAAGCGCGCCGGCGTGTTCATGTTTTCATCCACATTCATTTTGAGCACCTTCACCCTGCCGGCATACTCGCGCGCGATTTGCTCCACTGTGGGGGCCAGCATCAGGCAGGGCCGGCACCACTCGGCCCAGAAATCCACCATGACGGGCTGGGTGCGACTGGCCTGGATCACTTCCCGGTCGAAGTCGCTATCGGCAACACTGACAATTTGTTCGGCCATCGTTTGCGTTCACTCAGCTCCTTTCTTCAGGATTGCACAGCGAGGGGCTCGCCGCCGGCGTCCTCTTTAATGGATGCACCAGCCTGCCGGGAGATTCGCTCCGCACAGGCACGGGCGTAGAGTTCGGCATAGCTCGCCGCCGGCACCGCCCAGGAAAAATCCTTTCGCATCGCGTTCTGCTGAATGCGCCGCCACAATCCGGGCCGGTGGTAGGCGGCGACGGCACGGCCCAGCGCCTCCAGCATGGCGTCCGCGCAGTAGTCGGCAAATTTGAATCCGGTACCTTCCCCTGTAACCGGGTCCACTTCCTCCACCGTATCGTCGAGTCCACCGGTAGCCCGCACCACGGGAATGGTCCCGTAGCGCAGGCTGTAGATCTGATTGAGCCCGCAGGGCTCATAGCGCGAAGGCATCAAGAAAAGGTCGGCACCGGCTTCGATCTGATGTGCCAGGGCGTTATCGTAAGCGATGCGAACGCCCACCCGGTGTGGCCAGCGTGCGGCCAGTGCGCGGAAGTATTCTTCGTAAACCGGCTGCCCCGTTCCCAGCAATACAAACACCGCGTCCTCGACCAGCAACCGATCACCGGCCTCCATGAGTAAATCAAAACCTTTTTGATCCACCAGGCGGGAGACCATGCCCACCACAGGGCAGTTCACGGCCTCAGCGGGCAGTCCGAAGCGCTGCAGCAGAGCGGCCTTGCAGACGCGTTTGCCGTCCATCTGCGCCAGCGAATACCGGGCGGGGATGAAGGGGTCGTGCTCGGGATCCCACTCTCCGTAATCCACCCCGTTGGGAATCCCGATCAACCGGTCCCGGCGCTGGCGAAGCACGCCGTCGAGGCCACAGCCGAATTCAGGCGTCTGGATCTCGCTGGCATAGCGCCGGCTGACCGTCGTCAGCCAGTCGGCAAAGACCAGGCCCCCTTTGAGGAAGTTGACCTGGCCGTAAAACTCGAGTCCCTCGATCGTGAACAGGCTCCGCGGCAGTCCCAGCACATCCAGCACGGCCGGCGGAAACAGGCCCTGGTAGCCGAGATTGTGCACGGTCAGCACCACCGGCAGAGCACTGAGCACAGGGTCGTTGCGATACACCGTGCGCTGCCACACCGGTACCAGGGCCGCCTGCCAGTCATGGCAGTGCAGCAGCTCGGGCCGCCAGACCAGCTTGGCGACTTCCAGCGCCGCCCGCGCAAACAGGCCAAACCGTTCGCCGTTATCGGGGTAATCGCTGCCCGCCTCGCCGTAGAGACCGGGACGGTCGAACCATTCTGGCTGTTTGAGAAAGAAGTAGCGAACGCCGTTCACGGGCTCGCCCCCGGTAACCGCGGCAAATCGCGCATCACCCGCACACGGAAGCGTGAGCGAAGGGAGCATAACGGGAGCGTCCGGCGTGCCCCGGTAACCGGGCAGCAATACGGCCACTTCATGGCCGCCCTGCACCAGGGCCTTGCTCAATCCTCCCACGACGTCGGCCAGTCCGCCCGTTTTGGCGAATGGCACGGCTTCAGAAGCAACAAAGAGTATGCGCATAGGCAGTAAAAAAAGCGCGCCTCACCGTACTCAAAAGGCGAAGGAGGCGTCAAGAAATTCGGGACAGCGGACTCAGGTGGCGGCAGCCCCGGGCCGTGCAACGGCCATCTCGATGGGCAGCACCTTCACTCCATCACGCAGTCCAGGCGATGCAGCCTCTCGCGAAGACCTGCTTCGGCGTCGCCTGTGCAGGAGCGGCAGACAGCGAGGCGCCCAGGGGCTGTGTGCAGCGCCGCCGGACCCGTGGCGGTGTCCGCCGAAAATCACCGGGACTCGCTTTCCTCCATCGAACCAAACAGCGGCAGCGTAGCTTCACCCGCCGGGCCCGGGGCTTCGTCCCCGGCTTCCGTCGACTTCAAATACTGGTCCAGACGCAGCAGGGCGCGCTCGAGGGCCGGGACGCGGGCGGTCCATTCCGCATCGGATGCGGGTGCGCCCAGCACCGCGCGCACCGCACCCAGCTTGGAGTCGAGGTCATCGAGGAAGTGGAACACCAGGGCTTCGCGAAACAGTGGTGGCCGCGGCGAGCCGAACTCCAGCCGGCCGTGATGGCTGACGATGAGATGCTCGACCACGCGCGCCAGTCGCGGAGGGAACCCCGGTAGCGCCTCCATCGCCCGCCGCACCCGCTCGAGCCCCAGCAGGATGTGCCCCAGCAGGCGCCCCTCGGTGGTGTACTCCGCAGGCGGCTGCTCCCGCAGCTCGTCCAGCTTGCCGATATCGTGTAGCACGGCGGCCGTGATCAGCAGATCGGGATCGAGTTCCCGGTAATGCTCGGCCACGTGCCGGCACAGCCCGCACAGGCTCACCACATGCTCCAGCAGCCCGCCGCGGTAGGCATGGTGCATGAGCTTGGCAGCGGGAGCGACGCGGTAACGTGCGGCCAGCTCCGGGTCGGAAAGCAGCGCCAGCAGCAGGCGTCGCAGCCAGGGATTCGTCACACCGCGCACGAAGCCGAGCAGTTGCTGCCAGAGCTCCTCGATGGCGGCCGGCGTATGCGGGAAGAAGTCCCGTTCGTCGGCTTCCTGCGCGCTCAGCGGGCGGATTTTCTGAATCGAAACCTGCAGTCGCCCGCGGTAGAGCTCCACCCGCCCCTGGACTTCGACGAAGCTCTCGACCCCGATGCTGTCGGCCGCCTCCAGATGTTCCCACAGGCGTGCTTCAATGGTTCCGGTGCGATCGGCCAGCTCCAGATGCAGATAGGGACGGCCCTCGCGGGTGTGGCGCAGTTCACGGCCGACCACCAGAAACGCGGACTGGACCTGCTGCCCGGCCTCGAGCTCGGTGACGTAGACCGGCTTCATTCGTCGTCCGTCTTCTTGGCCCGCTTCTTTGCGGCGCCCTCGTCCGCGTCCGGGCTGACCTCTTCGATGGTGGTCGTAGGCACAGCCGCCGTGTCGGTGTAGCCGGGCTTGAGCCGGATGTAACTCTGCTGCCGCAGCTCTTTCAGGTACTCCCGCAGCGCCGGCCCCAGCCGCTCCATATAGAGCCGGTTCATGATCTCGTCTTCGACGACGTTGAGTGGCTGGATCCCGGCCTGGTAGTGACGCACGACCTGCAGGATTTCGAAGCCCTGCGGTGTCTCCAGCACCGGCGTCACCTGATTCCGGTTGAGCTTGAAAACGGCCTCTTCGACCTGCTTCGAGAGCTGGCCGTGCTGGAAGACGCCGATGTCGCCGCCGTTCTTCGCCGTCGGCCCCTCGGAGTAGCGCCGGGCAAGCTGGGCAAAATCCTCGCCGTTCTTGATCCGGGTCAGCAGGTCCTCGGCCTTCTTCCGAATCTCCGCCACCTCGGCGGGCGACTTCCCGCGCGTGCTCAGGAAGATTTCGCGCAGCGCCACACTTTCCGGGCGGTTGAATTCGTCGCGATGCGCTTCATAGTATTTCCGCACCTCTTCCTGGCTGATCTGGATGCGCCCGCCGACCTCCCGCCGAATCAGTTCCTGCGTCAGCAGCGAGTTCTTGATGTTCTCCTTGTAATCTTCCCAGCTAATGCCGCTGGCCTCGACGGCCTTCTGGAAATCCTCCATCGTGGAGAAGTTGTACTGCTGGCGCAGCTCGTCCAGACGCCGCACCACATCGGTATCCACGTTCAGCCCTTCGTCCTTGGCTTTCTGCACGAGCAAGGACTGATCAATCAAATCCCGCAGCACGTCCTTGGCCCGCTCGCGATAGCGTCGCTCGAGTTCCTCGGCAGAACAGGTCGGGCAGTCCTGGCGGAGTTCTTCGCGGAGGGTTTCCTGTGCCTGTTCGTACTGGTGGGCCGTGATGATGTCGTTGTTGACCCGCGCGATGATCTCCTCGATGACCTGCTCTTTGGGGGCCGGCTGCTGCGCGCGGCCCGGGACCGTCCCGACCAGCAGCGTGAGCGGGATGGCGATCAGCGGAAGCCGGCGCATGGGTTCATTCTAGTCGGTCTGCTGAAGTTCGAGCAATGCCGCGCGGGCCACGGCGGCCGGCGTGCCCTGATCGGGTGACCAGGGAAGCCACAGCGTGCCCCCGGGTTCCAGCCGCGCACCGCGGCGGCGCCGGGCCAGCCGTACCAGGCGCTCGGGAGGCACCGACGTCGCCGGATCGAAACGCAGCCCGATGCGGTGATCGCGCCGCTCGACGGCCTGCACCCCCAGCGTCTCGCACAGAGCTTTGAGCTGGACGTATTCCAGCAGGTGCAGCACCGGCGCCGGCACCGGCCCGAAACGATCTTCGAGTTCACGGCGCAGCTCCTGGGCTTCCGCCTCGGTCCGGATTTCCGCAATCCGCCGGTAGCACTGCAACCGCGCCTGCTCGCCGGGCAGATACTCGGGCGGGATGCGCACATCCATGCCCAGGTGCAGCGTCACGCGCCGCTCGGGCGCCGGCGCCTGCCCGCGCAGTTCGGCCACCGCCTGCTCGAGCATGCGGCAGTAGAGCTCGAAGCCCACGGCGTTGATATGTCCGTGCTGTTCGCGGCCCAGTAGATTGCCAGCACCCCGCAGCTCGAGATCAAGTGCGGCGATGCGGAAGCCGGCGCCCAGTTCGCTGAACTCCTTGAGAGCAGCCAGACGCTGCCGGGCCTCGCCGGAGAGACGATCGGCAGGCGGCACCAGCAGGAACGCATACGCCGGGCGATCGGAACGGCCTACCCGCCCCCGGAGCTGGTAGAGTTCGGCCAGGCCGAAGCAGTCGGCGCGATCCACGATGAGCGTATTGGCCCGGGGAATATCCAGCCCGTTTTCGATGATCGTCGTGGCCACCAGCACATCGGCTTCGTAACGGATGAACCGCAGCATCACCTGCTCCAGCTCGCGTTCGGTCATGCGTCCGTGTCCGATGACCACGCGGGCGCGTGGAACCAGCCGCTGCACCAGGGCTGCCCTCTCGGCGATGGTCTCCACCCGGTTGTGCACGAAAAACACCTGTCCGCCCCGCTCGAGCTCGCGTTCGATTGCCGTGCGGATCAACTCCTCACTGAAGGGTGCGACAACGGTTTCGATGGCCATGCGGCCGCGCGGCGGTGTTTCGATGATGGAGAGATCCCGCAGGCCCAGCAGCGCCATGTGGAGCGTGCGCGGAAGCGGCGTGGCCGTCATGGTCAGCACGTCCACGTTCTGGCGCAACTCCTTCAGCCGTTCCTTGTGCGTCACTCCGAAACGCTGCTCCTCGTCCACCACCAGCAGGCCGAGATCGTGAAACCGGACGTCACGGGAGAGCAGCCGGTGCGTGCCGATGACGATATCTACCTGCCCGGTGGCCAGTTGTTCGAGAACGCGCTTCTGTTCGGCCCGGCTGCGCAGCCGGCTCAGCATCTCGATCCGCACAGGAAACGCGGCCAGCCGTCGCCGGAACGTTTCATAGTGCTGGAATGCCAGGACTGTCGTCGGCGCCAGCACGGCCACCTGCTTGCCCGCCAGCACCACCTTGAACGCCGCGCGGATGGCGACCTCGGTTTTGCCATAGCCCACGTCGCCGCACAGCAGCCGGTCCATGGGCCGCGGCGTCTCCAGATCGCGCTTGACGTCCTCGATGGCGCGGAGCTGGTCAGGCGTTTCCTCGTACTCGAAGCTTTCTTCCAGCTCTCGCTCCCAGGGGGTATCGGGCGGGAAGGCATAACCGGGAAGTGCCTGCCGTTGCGCATAGAGCTGGAGCAACCGCCTGGCCAGATCGTCCACCGAACGCCGGGCGCGCGTCTTGCGCGCCACCCAGCTACCTCCGCTCAACCGGTCCAGCGCCGGGCGCACCTGCCCGACGGCGCGATACTTCTGCACGAGGTCCATGCGGGCCAGCGGGACATAGACACGGGCATCGGCGTAGCGCAGCACCATGAACTCGGTGGGAACGCCATCGGCCTCGATCTGGCGCAGCCCCTCGAATTCAGCGATTCCGTAGTCCACGTGCACGACCAGATCGCCGGGTTTCAGCTCGGCCGTCTGCGTGAAGGTGGCGCCCCTCGAGCGACGCGGCCGCAGTTCGGTATCGAACAGGTCGGCGGCGCCGTAAACGGTCAGCCCGAGCTCGGGAAGCGAAAAGCCGTGCAGCAACGGCATGCGGACCAGAATCACCGCAGCACCCGTCCAGGTTGGCGCCTCCCCTGCCAGCCGCGCCAGTTCCCCGCCCGCATCGAGTTCACCGAGCTGAAATGGCAGCTCGTATTCGCGGCAGAAATCAATGAGCCGGGCAAAATCTCCCAGCGTGGCGGCCCCCACCAGCACCTGCTCACCGGCTGCGAGGCGGTTGCGAACCTCGGCGGTGAACGCAGCCACGTTGCCGCGATAGCCCACCGTCGGCACACTCTGCACGCGCAGCGTCGCTTCGGGACCAAAGGCCAGCCGGGCCAGTTCGACCACGGGATGTGCGGCCAGGCGCTCGTGGCATTCCTCGAGACTCAACAGAGCCGGCGCCTGCTGCGACGCAGAAACCCCGTCAGCACCGAATTCCTGCAGGCCCTCGATGCGCTCGTACAATCGCTCCAGCGCCTCGGCGAACTCCTCCGGCTCCTCGAGGATCAACAGAGCTTCCGGTGCGAGGTCGAAAACCGAAACTGCCGGAAGGCTCTCGGAGGTGCCATCTGCGTCCTCTGCCGCGTGTGGAACCTCGAGCCAGCGATCCGTCATCGGCCCCAGCACGGCTTTCTGCACGGGGCCGATCGAGCGCTGTGTGGCGGGGTCGAACTCACGCAGCGACTCCACCGTATCGCCAACCAGCTCGATGCGCAGCGGGCGGTCCATGTTGGGAGCGAAGACGTCCACGATGCCCCCGCGCACCGCGAACTGCCCCACCGACTCGACCAGCTCCTGGCGCTCGTAGCCCACCCGCTGCAGATGGGCAATCAGGGTTTCTCGCTCGAGCTCTTCACCGCAGGCGATCTCGCAGCCCAGGGTCCGATAGGCCGCGGCATCGTGCAGCCGCCAGGGCACGGCGCCAGCGGGAACCACCAGGACGCGCGCTCGCCCGCTGGCAAACTGCCACAGCGCAAGCGCACGCGCCACCTCAATAGCCGGGTGCGTGTAGGGAGCCGAGAGGCGCTCGCGGGCTGGCAACGACGCAACCGCCGCCTCGGGTTCGCCGGAGAGCACGGCGTAGAACCACCGCAGCGGCGCGAGCAAACCCTCCGCCCGACGCTCAGAAGGAACGAGGATCAGCACCGGCCGTCGGGCCTGCCAGGCCAACACCGCCTCGGCCAAAATGGCGGCTTCCGGGGTCAGTCCCGCTACGCGGCGCCGCCACCGACCGCGATAGCCCTCGGCTGAGACCGTGCCCAGGGCAGGATGCTCTCCCAGACGGCTCAGCAGCTCAGCGACCTGCGGAAGAATCATCGTGGTGCTGGCGAATGCGGGCGATCAAGGCGGTTGTGGAGTAACCCGGCTCGAGGGGGATGGAAACTACCCGGCCGCCTCTGGCCTCCACTTCCGCGCGGCCGACCACTTCTTCCAGCGGCCAGTCGGCCCCCTTCACCAGAATCTCCGGTGCCACGCGCAGGATCAAACGCAGCGGCGTGGGATCGTCGAACAGCACCACCCAGCTCACGGCCTCCAGCGCGGCCAGCACTTCGGCTCGCTCCTGCTCGGGAATCAGTGGCCGCCCGGGACCCTTCAGATGTCGCACGCTGCGGTCGGTGTTGATGGCCACCACGAGCGCATCGCCCAGCGACCGTGCCGCCTCCAGACTGTGCACATGTCCCGGATGCAGCAGATCAAAGCAGCCATTGGTAAAGACCACCGTGCGCGTGCCGGTGCGGCGGAATCGCTCGAGTTCTTCGATGAGTTCGTCTTCGCTGACGACGCGGCCCAAAGGCAGTACTCGCTTCTGTGTCGCTGTTAGAATTTTAGCATTTCGCTGCGGAGCCGCCTGGTGGAACGGCCGTGGAAGCTGGCGATCGTTTCGGCCTGTTTGCTGACCACGGGCACACTGGCAGCGCTTCGCGGCCGCTCCGGAATTGCTCTCTCCTCGATCAACGTCGGGGATCGCTGCCAGACGACTGCCACCGTTCTGGTTCCCGCGCGCGGTGAACCGCGGGGCACCGCCATCGTCGTCCACGGACTGGCGGGCAACCGGGCCGTCATGGTGGGCCTGGCGGCAGTGCTCGCCCGGGCGGGCTGGCAAGTCTACGTTCCCGATCTAGCCGGCCACGGCAACAGCCAGATGCGTTTCGGCTACGAGCAGGCCGAGCAATGCCTGGCGCAGGCGATCACGGCCATCGCCGGCCATAGCCGCAACCCGGGAGCCTTGTTGCTCGTTGGTCACTCTCTTGGCGGTGCGCTGGTCCTTCGCGTGGGTAGTGCGGCGAGGGCCAGCGCTACGATTGCGCTTTCGCCGGCCCCGCTGGTTCCACCTGCACGCTTTCCCCCGCGGCTGCTCATCATCACCGGCAACCTCGACCTGCCCTGGGTTCGCCAGAACACGCGCCAGCTTGCCGCATGGCTCAAGAACGACTCCAACCAGCACAACCCGGGCCCGTGCGCGGATCGGATCGAATGGGTCGCCCCGGCCACGCATGCCAGCGTGCTTTTCGATCCCCGGGTCTGGAAGGCGGTTCTGCAATGGTCAGCCTGTGCGCAGCCTGGAATGCCGGCCGTCGCGGACGCTGACAGCGCCGGAGCGGCATGGCTGCAGGCAGGAACCCTGCTGGGGAGCCTGGGGATCCTGCTCCTGTTCCCGCTTCTCTTCAGGTTGCTCGGACCACCGATAAAGCTACAGCCTAAAGTATCGGCTCCCCCAGTTCCCACCCGCCGATTGCTCGCCAGCTGGGCTACTGCCGTGGGTCTGGTCGTTTGCATCGTTGGCCTGACTGGTTTGAACCAGCACATCCGGCCCGTGCGTTTGGCAGACGGTAGCTGGCTCGCCTGGGTAAGTGGATTGACTGGCGGCGTTTTGATGCTTTTGTTGCCGGCCTGCAGGGTGCGGGAAGGCTGGCAGGCGAGCCGGTTGCTCCTGTCCGGTACGGGAACCACATTGCTTCTCGCGTGTCTGATCAAGTGGATTTCGGCCTGGCTGGCCACGGGCGCTGCCCCAGTTCGGTTTCTGGAAGCCGCTGTGCTCGCCGTAAGCCTGTTCCCTTACTGCCTGGCCGAAGAAGCCGTGCTGGCGAGCAGCCACCGGCGCCAGCGCTGGGTTGGCTTTGCTGCCCTGCGTGGGCTGGCCTGGGCAGCTCTGGCCTTTTCGGTCTTTGTCTTTAACGGGCAGGGGCTGATACTGTTTTTGCTGACGCTGGTGATGGCTTTGCTCTCGGCTGGGCAGCGCGCTACGGCCGATGTGCTGCTGCGCGAGGGATGGGGCGTTCCGGCAGCCGCGGTGGCCAGCAGCCTGATCGGCGTTTCCATTGCGCTATGGCTGCCGCTGAGCCGATAGGGAGGCCGGGTGAACACAGCTCTGATCGTTGGTGGCGGTCCTGCCGGCGCCTTTTGCGGAGAGCTGCTGGCCCGCGGTGGCTGGCAGGTCACCATCTTCGACGCGCATCTGGCCTGGGAGAAACCCTGCGGAGGCGGGTTGACGGCGCACGCGGTGCGCGCCTACCCGTTCCTCGACGAAGCCACCTGGCCACACCGGCGCATCGAGCACGTCGAGCTCACCACAGCGGCAGGAGATCGTGCTGAGCTGACCCTGCAGGAACCCCTGGTAATCTATTCCCGCCAGACCCTCAACCACCTGCTGCTCGAGCGAGCCCGGCAGGCCGGCTGCCTTCTGGTCCGGACGCGGGTGCGCCGCGTACATACCGGCAGCGCGCCCGTTCGCGTGGAAACCGAAGCCGGCCCGTTCGAGGGTGACTTTGCCGTGATCGCGGCAGGGGCACGCAACCGGTTCCTGCCCGGGACCGCTCCGCTCAGCCCGCTGGACTACCAGCAAACGCTGGGCTATTTCATTCCGGGCACTTCGGATGTATTGAAGATCCGCTTCCTGCCGCGCTTTCAGGGCTACATCTGGTCGTTTCCGCGGGTGGATCATCTTTCGGTCGGTATCTGCGCCCCGCTCACAGCGGCCGGTCCCGCAGTCCTGCGCCTGCATCTCGAGGCGTTCCTTCGCGATGAGGGGCTGCGGGCCGACGGTGCGCAGCTCTACAGCCACCTGCTGCCTGCGCCGCAGGCCGCAACGTTGCGCCGGCGGCCGATTGTCGGCTCCGACTGGGCCCTGATCGGAGACGCCGCCGCCACCGTGGACCCGATCACCGGCGAAGGGCTCTATTACGCCCTGCGCTCGGGCGAGCTGCTGGCCCGCGCGCTGCTGGCAGGCGTTCCTGCGCAGTATCCGGCATGGCTGGCCGAAGAATTCGGCCGAGAACTCGAACGCGCTGCTGAACTCTGCCCTCGGTTCTATCTGGGTAACTTTCTGGGCCGGCCGGTGACGGTTCGTACGGTCCAGTTCGCCCGCTACAGCACCCGGTTCCGGCAGGTGCTGGGCGATCTGTTCGCCGGGCTGCAGGACTACGGGAGCCTGCCGGCGCGGCTGTGGCGGCAGCTACCGGCAACGCTGGCGGAGATGGGAGCGAGCTGGCTGAGCCAGAGCTTCCGCACGCGTTTCATGCGAACCACCGGCGAGGCCGGCCTGGATGTCCGCTAGCTGCTCGAGCGAAAGCTCCTCGGCACGCACCCCCGCTGGCAGTCCCAATCGCTCCAGGGTCTGCAGAACGAACTCCCGCCGGTAGAGTGGAACAAGATTGTTCAGCAGCGTCTTCCGCTTCTGGCGGAAGGCCTGCTTCACGAACGCCAGAAACTGTGCCGGCTCCACCTGCTTCAACTGGACGCGGCCACCGGGAAGCCGCATCCGGACCAGCGCCGAGCTCACCGCTGGAGGCGGCCGGAACGCACCGGGAGGAATGCGCAGAACGATCTCGGGACGTGTGAAAAACTGCGCCACCACCGACAGGTAGCCGTAGTCGCGCCGGCCCGGCGGCGCCACCAGTCGCCGCGCAACCTCCCACTGCACGACCACAAAGATTTCTTCCGCCAGGTCGCTGATTGCAAACAGCCGGTGCAGGATCGGCGAGGTGATGTAGTACGGCAGGCTGCCGTAAATGCGCCCGGGCCGCGGGAAAAACTCCTCCAGCCGCAGGGTCAGAATATCGCCGTGAACGACCCGGACCGGCAGAGAAGCTACGGCCGCTTTCAGTTGCTCGACCAGCGCCGGGTCGAGCTCGATGGCAACGACCTCTGCACCGTGACGGGCTAGCCCTACCGTCAGTTCCCCCCGGCCGGCCCCAATTTCTACCCAGAGCTGACCCGGCTGAGGATCCAGACAGGCAAGCAACCTGGCCTGCCATGCGGGATCGGTCAGAAAATGCTGCCCAAGCCGGCGTCTGGCCATTTTCGACGGTAGTCTAGCAGCCGCCCTCCCGCCCCGCTGCAATCTGGTGTGACAAATGCGATTGTCTCGCTGGGCAGCCCGACCGAGCTGTTCACGCCGCGGGGATACGCGTGCTCGGCTCGAGGGGTTTACGCTGACTGAGGCTGGAAGAGAAGCCGTGCAGGCCTATTGCAAGAGTTAGGAAAGGCGGTAACGTTTGGTGGAGCCGATGGGATTCGAACCCACGACCTCCTCGATGCCATCGAGGCGCGCTCCCAACTGCGCCACGGCCCCACCGGGCAACCGAAACTCATTCTAGCCTAGCACGGCACAACCACACAATGCCTGGCTCCTCCGGGCGCCCCGCTCGGCTCTCCCGTCCTCATTGACCGTCCTTCAGGTCCCACTGGGAGGGCATCCTATGGGCTCTGGCGGAGCTCTTGCGCGAGTGCCGCTTTCAGAGCCGCCGCCGTACTCGTGTAGGCCGGATCAGCCACCAAATTGTGGGTCTCGCCGGGGTCCTGCTTCCAGTCAAACAGCAGCGGGCCCTGCCGCGGATCTTCGATGTAATGAAACCGGGAGGAAACAATCGAAACCAGCGGCCCCCAGTAGTCGGGAAACTCCGGAGCAAGTTTCAACCGGGCGAGCTCCGATAGGGGAAGCGGCCAACCGCCCTCAGCTCTCGTACCTCGCCAGAGCGCTGCGAGCGAGTTGCCCGCGAAGTGGTTGGAGCGATTCGCGGTGACATCGAGAATCGTCGCACCCACATCCCGTGTCGAAACTGGGACGTCAATCCGAGCCCCCGCGGGCAAATGTCCCGGCCACCAGAAAATCAGAGGGACGCGAATCACCGGCAACCACAGCGCATTTGTATGGCCCACCAGCCCGTGCTCGCCGAACATTTCACCGTGGTCGGCGGTCAAGACCACCAGAGTGTTTTCGAGCAACCCGCGGCGCTCGAGACTTGCCAGCAGCTCGCCCAGCGCATGATCCGCATAGGCAATGCCACCATCGTAAGCATCCATTTCGTCCTGCAACTGTTCTGGCGTCAGGTGGGGCACATGCCGCCACCATTCCCCCAGTTTCCCGCCCGGCGCAGGTTTGTCCGAAAAACGATGCCGCCAGGGTTGCGGCGGAACGTAGGGATCATGAGCGTCGTAATACTTCACCGCCAGGAAAAACGGGGCGTCCCCGCGGGTGCGATCCAGCCACCGCAAAGCTGCCTGATTGATCTCCTCTGCCCGGGGACGCCCCCACGTGTCTTCGACCAGACCCAGCGCCCTGAGTCGTCCATTGATCACCTGCACCAGCTTTTCCTGCGACAGCGTGTCGGTAAGGTTCAGAAAATAGTCTCCGAACAGGTCAAAACCCTGCCCCATGTTCGTCATTCGCGAGAACATGAAGCGGTCTCCCGAGAAGGCCGCACTCCGGTAGCCTTGTTGCCGAAACACCTCGGCAAGCGTCAGCGCCTCATCGGGCAACTCGTGTCCCATCCGGTCCACGTGATGCGTGTGCGGGTAGGTTCCAGTCAAAAGGGAGGCCGTCGTCGGCAACGACCACGACGAGGGTGCAATGGCCATCTCGAACAAAACGCCCCGGCGAGCGAGTCGGTCCATCGTTGGGCTGGTCTGCCGCTGATAGCCATAACACCCCAGATGATCCGCGCGCACGGCGTCCAGCATGACGAACAACACGCTGGGTGAATGCATGGACATTTTCGCCGGCTGGGTTTGGCCGGCTCCCGCCACCGCCCGCACACTGCCCAACCCGAACAGAGCCAGCTCCACCACACCGAGCCCCACCACCCACTGCACCAAACCTCGAACAAAAACGCGCTCCAACCGGTCCCAGACTGCCGACGCAAGCAGGACCAGGGCCATCGACAGCAGCAGCCGCATCCCGCGCGACATCTGCTGCGTCGTCAATAGCGGCAAAAGCCCGAAGGCAGCCGTGAATTGCAGCAAGAAAAAAACGACCGGTCGGCGCCAGCCTCCGGGGAGCAGGTGGGCCAGCAGCCACAGTGCCGTTCCTCCCAGAATGAAACACGCGGTTCCGATCAGGAACAAAACGGGCGCGATCGCCTCTGCATGGTAGTGCTGCACCGTCAGGTCAAGAAGACCCTCCAGAAACCCGTAGAGTGCCCCGAGGCCTGCCGAAATTTTCAGCACCTCGTTCAGTCGGAGCGGATTCGATGCGGTCTCTGACGCAGCCATTGCCTCGCGTTTCCTTTCTCACTTTGAGCTGCAGCCCCGTGCTGTCAGGTCTTTCTTCAACCCGGGACCGTTCGGCCAGTTGCGGTCCTTCCGATTGCCGGCCGCGCGTTCTCCCCGGCAATTCACTTGCCGCTGGATACGGGAAAAAGAGCGAGACGACCCTCGCAGCGACACACCTGCCTGAAAAACCCGAACTGCTGGTGTGGCATTGTGCGAGGGGATGGACGCCGGGGGGTCGGCCAGGCAGGCGCGTTCAGGAATTCACCCGAGCCGGCCTGAGCTCTTGCACGGCGACGGAAGGTGAAAAAGTCGCGCGAGGGAATTTCGAGGCGGGAAAAGCGTCGCCGGGCTTTACGAGCGAACGGCGACGATTGCCGGCGAATGCGTGCCGATCTCCACAGGCTCCACGGAGTGAAACCCGGCTTCCTCCAGCCAGCGACGATACTCGGCCAGAGTGAACGTATCCCCTTCCGCGGTGTGCAGCAGCATGTTCAGAGCGAAAAACAGCGGGAACGGCGGGCCGGTGCGTTCATCGTTCGGCACCATATCAATGATCACCAGGCGTCCCGCCGGCGCGAGTGCCCGGTGTGCTTTGCGAAACAGCTCCCGCGCGACGCGCTCCCCCTCGCCATGAACGATGTTGCCGAGCAAGATGACGTCGTAGCGTTCGTGCCCGAAATCGAGTTCGCGCAAATTCCCGGGCAGGTATTCGTAGCGGTCGGCGACGCCACAGGCCTCGACAAACGTTCGGGTCACCTCCAGCACCTGCGGAAAGTCGAGTGCAGTGACGCGGGCTTCCCGATCCGCCCCGGCAATCGCCAGGCTCCACACCGCCGAACCACAGGCCACGTCGAGTACGCGCAGGCCTCGGCGGCTGCGCCCGGCACCCAGCGCCTCCGCCAGCCGTCGCGCCGGCTCGCGATGGACGATGTGCAGGCTCTGCACCAGATAGGGGAAAAATTCCTCGGCATGCTGCTGCCGGGTCACATCCACGACCGGCCGGCCGGTTTTCACCGCCTCCGGCAGCGCCGTCCAGAGCTGCCACAGCGTGTCGCGCTCCAGCATGTGCCCGACATAGTCCGGGCTTTCCCGGACCAGATACCGTGCGGCAAACGGCGTGAGCCGGTAGCGGTCGCCCTGTTTTTCGAGAACCTCCATCGCAACCAGCGCATCGAGCAGCATGCGCAGGCCGCGTGGGCTGGCTCCGGAGGCCTGCGCCAGCTTCGGCACGGTATCGTGCCCTGCGTTCAGGTGGCTGAAGAGGTGAAGCTGGACCGCCGTCGTCAGAATCCTCGAAGGCGCAAAACTGAAGTGCAGCGGGAGCAGGAAAGCGGCGGGCGCATCCTTCGCCTTCAACTGCGACAGTGTTCCCGCAAAGGCAGGTTTGTCCATTCGTCGGTTTCCGGGCTGCGCGCTTCCGGCTCAGGTTGCCCCGCACGGTCCTGAGCCGAGTGCAGCGCGATGATAGCGCCGGGCCGTCAGGCCGTCAATCGCGCGCGACGGCGGCAGGCCCGAGCACCAAACGAAAAGGGCGGGAAACAAACGAAAACGAAAAGGGGTCGGCGGCCTAGAGAGCGGGCGAAGGCTTTCAGCGGTTACAGCCGGCGGGCAAAAGAGTAAGGACGCAGCGAGCGGGTTAACTGGCAGGCTGGGCGAATTCAGAGGCAGAAGCTTCAGCCGCGGGCTCGGCGCCGGCAAGCGCGGCGCGCAGCTCCTCGGGCGTCACCGTGGCGGTGCCACGTTTGCCGACCACCACGCCGGCGGCCAGATTGGCCAATCGCACCGCCATCTCGCGGTCGGCTCCGGCAGCAATGGCCAGCGCAAAGGCGGCCAGCGCGGTATCCCCGGCTCCGGTGACGTCGTAGACGGTCCGCGCCGCCGTCGGCACATCCACGCGCCGCACCGACGCGCCCGTCTCGAACAGGCTCATGCCCTTGCTGCCGCGGGTGACCACCAGCGCCTCGAGCGCCAGCTCCCGCAGCAGGCGTTCGGCGGCTCCGTCGAGCCAGTCGCCACCGTCCACGCGCACCCCGGCCAGTTGCGCCAGCTCGCGCTCGTTCGGCATGAGCACCGTAGCGCCGGCATATTTCTGCGGATGGCTGTCCTTGGGCGCCACCACGGTGGGAATCTGCGCACGCCGGCCCGCCGCCAGACCGGCCGCCAGCACGCGCGGCGTCAGCGTGCCCTTGGCGTAGTCGGAGAAGACGATCACCTGCACGCGGCCGGCCTGGCGCTCGATCGTCTCCACCAGCCGCTCCTCGATGGCACCGCGCGCCGCGTGCGTGGACTCCTCGTCCAGCCGGAACACCTGCTGGCCGTGCTCGAGCGACATCAGCCGCATCTTGCGGCTCGAGTGCCGACCGGGCTCGCGCACCACTTCAGCCTCGACGCCGAGCACCTCGAGCAGCTCGCAGATCTCATTGCCTGTGGCATCGGCTCCCACCACGCCCGCCGCGCACACCAGCGCGCCCAGGCTGCACAGGTTCCGCACCACGTTGCCCGCCCCGCCCAGCATGCTCTCCCGCCGCACCAGCGTCAGCACCGGCACCGGAGCCTCGGGCGAGATGCGCTCGATGTGGCCCCACAGGTATTCGTCCACCATCAGGTCGCCCACCACCAGCACCCGACAACCACGCAACTGCTCGGTCAACGCCTGCATCCGCATCGGGTCTCCTTCAAAACGCCTCCAGCGGGCAGCCGCCTAATAGGCTCCGTAGCCTTTGAGCATCACCGGCAGGGTTCGGAACATGATCCGGAGGTCCAGGCCCAGGCTCATGCGGTCAATATATTCCATGTCGAGGCGGACCCGCTCCTGATAGGGCAGATTCGACCGTCCGCTGACCTGCCACAGGCCCGTGATGCCCGGCCGGACTGTTAATAGCTTTTCCCCTTGTGAGCCGTACATGGTGATCTCGTCCGGTCGCACGGCACGGGGTCCCACCCAGCTCATCTCGCCCCGAAACACGTTAATGATCTGCGGCAGCTCATCGAGGCTCGTCCGTCGCAACCAGCGCCCCACACGCGTTACACGCGGATCGTTTTTGAGTTTTTGGGTAGCCTCAAATTCTCTGCGCAGTTCCGGATGGGCTTCGAGCAACTCCTGCAGAGTCTCGTGAGCATTCTCGACCATGCTCCGAAACTTGTACTGCAGGAAAAGAAAGCCGTTTCTTCCAAGTCGTGGGAGCCGTACCAACACAGGGCCGGGCGAATCCAGCTTGATCGCAAGCGCAATCAGTGCGCTCACGGGGAGGACAACGGGAAGAGCCACCACGCTGAACGCAATATCCAGGATGCGCTTTCCGTAGAGACGATAGAAACGATCTAACAGGCCCCTACGGTCAGCTTCGCGTCGAACCTCCTCTGCTTCCTCCACCAATATCTCCGACAGTTTGGCGAACAGACCGTTCATTGCGTCCCTCCTTGCACGCAGCTCTGCAGAGACGATGGGATGAACAATCAACCGCGAGCGGCCAGATAATCCCGCAGGCCCTGCTGCCAGGGGCGAAACAGATTCAACGCGAGTTTCTTCAGGGCCTGATTTTCGAGCACGGAATACTTGGGCCGCGGCGTCTTTTGCGGAAATTCACCCGGCGCCGCCGGCTCGACCCGCACGGCCAGACGGGCCTGCTCGAAAATTTCGCGGGCAAACTCGTACCAGGTGCAGCAGCCTTCGGCGGTGGCGTGATAGAGGCCGTAGGCGTCGGTGCTGGCCAGAGCCACCACCTGCCGGGCCAGTTCCCGCGTCCAGGTGGGACTGACCGTTTCGTCGGTCACCACGCGCACGGATCCGCGCTCGGCGCCGAGCTTCAACATCAGCTCGACAAAATTCCGGCCGCCCTTGCCCCGGCACGCCGCATGGCCATAGAGCGCCGAGGTGCGCACAATAAAATGTCTCGGGACGATGCTGCGCACGAAATATTCGCCCGCCAGCTTCGTGTTCCCGTAAACGTTGAGTGGCAGGGGCACGTCAGCCTCGACGTACGGGCTGCCCCTGGCGCCGTCGAACACATAGTCGGTACTGATCTGCACCAGCACGGCGCCGGCCTCGTTGGCCGCCACCGCCAGATTGCGCGGGCCGAGGGCGTTCACCGCGAAGGCCCGCTCGGGTTCCTGCTCGCACTGCTCGACGTGGTGCAGCGCGGCCGTATTCACGATCACCTGCGGACGGAGTTGCCCCAGTGCCTCCCGCACCGAGGCCAGCGACGTCACCTCGATATGTTCGTGCGTCAGCGCACACACCTCGGCGCCGGCCTCTGCAAAAGCCCGGCACAGATCGCTGCCAAGCTGACCGTTGGCCCCAACGATGGCGACCTTCATGTGCGGTTCACCGCCGCCGGCCGGGCTGCCCCGACGGCCTGCCCGTTTTCCAGTTGCCGGAAGACCTCGATGTTGTAGTACAGCGGGTTGTCCCAGTCGCTGAACCGGTCCATGTGCTCGAGCAGGTCGCGGACGATGGCACGGACGTCGTCACGGGGATGGAACGAGAGAATATTCTTGGCCTTTTCGACGCTCACCTTGTAGTTCCGCACGTCCTGCCGGTGATAGATTTGCAGCCGAATTTTGCGCCCCGTCTGCTCTTCGATTTCGTGTTTGACCAGATCGCCCACTTCGCCCACGGTGTAGTTGCCCGAAGCGATGTTGAACACGCCGGTGATCCGTTCGTGGGCCTCGACGGCACGCACATAGGCCGTCACCGCGTCGGCAATGCTCAGAATGGGCCGCCAGATCGAAGGGTTGTTCACGGTGATCACCCCATCCCGCATCGCCGTCTTGAACATCGTGTTGACGATCAGATCGAGCCGCATCCGCGGGCTGTAGCCGCTGACCGTCCCCTTCCGCAGGCAGATCACCGAAAAGCCGTCATCGGCCAGGTTCATCACCGCCTGCTCGCCCTGCAACTTCGAAATGCCGTAGGGATAGGACGAGCTCACCGGCCGCGTCTCGTCGTAAAGCTCGTTTTCGGTGTAGCCATAAACCGAGCACGAACTGGCATAGATGTAGCGGCGCACGCCGGCCTTCTTGGCAATGTAGGCCAGATAGGCCGGTGCGGCGGCATTGAAGATGAAATTCTTGCTCGGCGAGTACTCGGCCATCGGGTCGTTCGAGAGGCCGGCGAGGAAGATGACCTGCTGGTAAGGTTTCAGGTCCTCCACCTTGAGATCGAACAGGTCTTTTTCGAGGATACCCACCCCGGCCGGCAGGTGGTTGCCAAACCAGAACAGGTCGGCCACATCCACCTCGTAGTCGCGCTCGAGCAGCCGCGGAATCAGCGCCGAGCCCAAATAGCCTGCACCTCCAGCCACCAGCAATCGCATTTCTGCTTCCTCCTCCGTCTTTGACGTGCTTGCCCTGCCTAACGGCGGGAATGGGGATGGTCGTAGGCCAGCAGCGCGGCCTCGGGCGAGGCCAGCCAGTCGCGCAGGCTGCGCGCGTTGCGGTCCTTCTCCGACAGGATCGGGTCCGGCACGGGCCACGGGATGGCCAGCTCGGGATCGTCCCAGCGGATGGCGCCCTCGCCAGCGGGGTTATAGATGCCGGTGCATTTGTACTGCACCTCGACCTCGTCGGTGAGCGCGCAGAAACCACGCGCAAAGCCCGCCGGTGCCCAGATCTGCAACTGACTGTCAGCCGACACCTCGAGGCAGAAGCTCTTGCCCAGCGTCGGCGAACCCTTGCGAATATCCACAGCCACCAGAAACGCCGTCCCGCGCGTCACGCGCATCAGCTTGCCCATCGGCGGGTCCCACTGAAAGTGCAGCCCGCGGATCACTCCCCGGCGGGAGCAGGAATGGTTGTCCTGTACGAACTCGGCCGGCAAACCCAGCTCCCGGAACTGGTCAGCGCGAAACGTCTCGGCAAACCACCCGCGCCCATCCCGGTACGCCGTGCCGCGAATCACCACCACCTCGCCTAACGCCTTTGCCTCGATTTGAAACGCCATACGCCCTCCAGGTGATCCCTGCCCTGCCTCAGTCAAAGACCCCAAATGCGCTCATCCGCCGCTTGAGTGCGCGTGGGAGTACGCCGTGGTACAGCCCGAGGACAAAACCCGCCGCCTTCCAAACCATGGGGCCAACCGCGCGGCTCCGCACGCTCCCGTTTCCCCCTCGCGCCGCTCCCCCGGACAGCATCATCTGCAGCCCCTGCCGCAGCATGGACACGCGCGTCTGGCGATCCCACATGCCGAGTTCCCGCCAGGTAAACCCGATATCGAAGTAGCGTTTAAACAGCCCTTCGTTGCTGTGATTGTGCGAGTGATACACCGCCGCCCCCGGCTCGTAAACGATCTTCCAACCAGCATCGAGCACGCGTTTGGCGAATCCGAGGTCTTCGAAGACCTTCAGCTCCTCCGGAAAGCGATGCTCCTCCCATACACTCCGCCGAATCGCAGCGTTGACCGTCGAAAAGGTGTAGTACAGAAATCCCAGTTCACGTTTGCGTCCCTGCTCTTTGACCATTCGGTGCTCTGGATAAATCCGACTGAATGTCTGCACCCTCTCGCCGGTCGCGTCCATCCTGGCAATCTGTCTTCCGTAAACCGCGGCTACCTTCGGGTCCTCGAACGGCATCAGCAACTGCTCAAGCCACCGGTCCGACGCCGGACACGCATCCGCCGCCAGATAGACCAGAAACTCGCCCCGGGCAAGACTGGCTGCATAATTCCGCGTCCGGGCATGGTGAAACGCCCGTGCAGGGATTTGAATCAAGTGAACAGGGTAGTTCTGCACGATTTTTACTGTTTCATCTGTGGATCCAGAATCGATCACGAGAACTTCGAACCTCGCTGCGAGCTGCTGAGCAAACACGGCATCCAGGCAGCCTGCAACACAACCCTGTACGTTTTTGGTCAGAATGAGAATCGTGACTTCTGCCATCACGAAGCTGGCTCGCCCTCTAGCTCCGCATTTTGGGCCGTGCCCTCATGCGGCGCCGTTTGCTTCAAAATTCTCTGCATCGCCGCATCCACAGCACGCGTCACATCCTCGACCTGAATCAAACGCAAGCAATAAGGCTCTTTCCACCGACAGACATCCCCGCAGGGTCGGCACCAAAACTCCTGCCGGATGACCACCTGGTGTCCCTCCCCATAGGGCCCCACGAACTCCGGTCGGTTGGGACCAAAAACGGCGACCACCGGCACACCCAGCCCTGCCGCCACATGCATCGGCCCGCTATCGTTGCACACCAGCAGTTGACAACAGGAAACGACGGCCACAAAGTCCAGCAATGGCAGGCGCACTGTGGTCGCCAACGACTCTGGGGGAGCTGGCCTCGACTCCGCGGGGTCAGAAAACCACAAAACCCGCGCGCCGTACTGTTCGACCAGGTACCGGGACACCTTCGCGAAACGATCCTCCCCCCACGCCCTTACCGGGGACCCAGCTCCGGGATGAACACCCACCACCAATTTTTCTTTTTCCTGAACACCCAGCCCCTTTAGAATTTCCCTTGCCCTTTCTTGCTCGGCAGGCGAAACCCGAACAAAGGGCACCTCGACGCATGGTTTAACTCCGAAGGGCTCTAACAAGCTCAGAGAACTGTCCACCATATGGAGACGCTGCAAATTCCTAGGCACCACGTCTGTCAAAAAATGCTCCCCGCCCATTCCGGCACGCCCCACCACACGGCGCGCACCCGCCAAAGCAACAGCAAAGTACACCCGCAAATCATCCCAACCCCCAACACAAAATGCGAGATCGAACTCCTGCTTCCGCAGGAAAATCAATGTTTTCGCAAATCTTAACCATGCAACTGAAAGCAAATTATTTTTAGAAAACCTCGACGACCTTCTCGTCCAAGGCACCTCGGTAGGAACCCACTCGTCTATCAGGCCCTGGTGTCTAACAAAATCCCCAATAGCCTTTCCGCTAACCACGACAACTCTGGCATCGGGAAATGTTCGTCGCACGTTCTGCAAAAAGGGAACCAACATCACTCCATCCCCAAGATTTCCAGGCGCAACAACCAATATATTTTCAATATTCTGTGTCCTTCCCGGCGACTTCTTCTTCGTCAGGAACAGACAGCTCCGACTCAAAAAATCCGCGCATCGCAGAAGCCAACGAACTTTCCATATGTAAGGTCGCAATAAAGCCAGCTTGACATCATCCGGAATCAACAACCCGCCCTCGCACTCCCTGTCTTCACTTTCCCTCCTCCGGCCTGTCCTCAACATGGCTTCACACCCGCGCTTGAGAATCACCTACCAGACGGACGAACCCTGACGCCATACGGACGTCCACATGCTTCCAAGCCCACAGCAACCGCACGAAGTCAAAACCCATCCGTGCCAAAAGCTAAAAGAAAGCTGACCACGCCTCTTCAAAACCCTCTCGAACAACTCAGACTGCCATCATAAAGGATGCCTCCCAGTTCATGCTCTTCCTATCGAGCAGTCGAAACGCACCGGTGATCCCTGCATCCCGGCCACGTCTGCCGGCCCCCTCTGGCCAGGCCGAGCACCAATCCGCGATATGTACCTTAGGAACAATGCCACGAGCACCATTTCTGGAAAAAGCCACCCAGCTCCGCCGACGGGTATGACTGAAACCCCGGCTAGAAACGCCACGAGGACGAAGTCCGCCGGATGTCTCGTCACCATGAGCCGATTGACAAAGATTCGTGCCAGCCAGCCTTCAAGTGCCGAAAACAAGACCACGTACACGACGGCAAATGGCCCAAAGTCTGCGTATTCGACGCCGATCCCGAAATCCGGAGCGCCCGTATCGGCGTAAAACCAGGCCGGATAGAATTTCTTTGCGAGATAAAATGCGCCGAAGTCCTTCGGCTTGCTTGGCATGACAGCCCGCGGGATAATGCTGTACACATTACGTTCGAACGTAAGCCGTCCGTATTGGACCGGAACGTCGGAATCAACCACCAGCATCGCGTTCCGCGTGTAATCCGCGTACGCACTGATGCCTTCCAATGCACCTTGCAAACCGCTCGTCAGATTCATCGTCGTTGCAAACAACACGAAAACAACCAGGGCCACCGCTGCACTGGCTGCCAGGGCTCGCGGCAGTGAGAACGTGCGCTTTCTTACGTACACCTGAAAGAGCAGCAGAAGAAAAAAGACGCCAAGCGTCGGGCCTTTGCTTCCATGAAGTAAGAGAAGGACTGTAGCGGCAATTATCACTATACTCTTAGCGAACACACGACAACGGGCAAATAGAATGAATACAACTGCAAAAAGCGCCAGAAAGGTTGAAGTATAAGTTATAAGTCCATATCCTGTACGCGTACGAATATAGATTTTCCTCGGATCGAATATAAATTCCTTGAACTCAATCAGCACGGGCAAATATATCGCAACTGCAAGGACCAAGCAGACCATTGCTGCTCTATAGAAATTGCGATATGCCAGAGCAAACGGAAGACGGATCAACTTCCTACCCGTCCATAGATATGCGGCAACAAACGCAATGCTTTTCAGAGCCAGCGTCCCGTAGACGTATGTGTACGCATACGAGCTATATTCAGATCCGTGGATTCTCGCGAAGTATAGCATGTAAATCATAGGAAGAACATAGTATGCTGGAAAATGAACGATAAAGCCTGGCGTCAGCAGATTAATGTAACTTCCCTCCCGTCTGCTCAGCCACACATAACACCCGCAGAACAGTAATGCAGACAAACCTATGATCCACTCCGCGAATACTACCGGCGCCGCGCCTTCAAACATCTGCCATCCTCACACCCCCGCACCGCCCGTCTTCTGATCCAACGTCCGTGAGCAATCCGCCCTAGGACCCTGATGCCAATTCCGAGCGGTACCGTAATTAGAAGAAGCGCCGAGTGACCTCAGAGAGGCCGCGCGCTGCGTCGCCCGCACGATCAAATTGATAGCAATTGCCAGCCGGGGATGGCGGCTGTGTTTATGGAGAAGAATTCTTAACGCTTCATCGTGAGAAAATCTTGAACCGCGTAACGTGCTCCCATGACCGCTCCAAACTCCGCCATGTCGCCATACCGAACAAAACCGGAAGCAGAGTCCAAAACCCAAACATCACCTGGGCTGTAAAAATTCGATACGGAAACCAGTTGCCCGACAAGTCAGACACAAACTGCAAAAAAACAGCCAAAGCAGCCACCGCAACTGCAGCCTTCAGAGCCCTCACCGACCGCCTTACGAGCGCAGATCTTTCCTTCGCTGCACCCGCCCAAACGACAAGAACAACATCAATTCCTAAAAAGAATGGCTGCGTTATGTTTCTATACGTCCAAGAAAGGGGCTTAACCACGCCTAACAAAACATACGCTAAGCCTGCGTCACCCACCATTCTCGGGTCAAGCACCCCGATTCCCGCAAAAAGTTTGGGTAACGCAACCGAACCCAACGTCACCACCGCCCAAAATGCAATGAGAACACGCGCACAATTGGATTTTGGATTCTCTCTTCTTCGCACGAATTGCACCCACTCTCCAAAGGAGCCAGCGAAGCGAATTATAAGCAGGAGCGCAAGAAAATAATATGGTCTGAGACCGACTAAATCACCGCTTATCCGAACGTTAATTACAGATGCCGCATCAAACGTCGACAAAAAAACTGCTAACGGAAAAAGGCAACCTGGGGACACGAAAAACGCCCAAATAGCAAAAGGCAACAACATTGCGCCAAACGGCGTTATCTGCATATGCTGAAGTGCATACCCCCCGCAAGCAATTTTTCACTGCTCCGCTTTGACCGTCACCGGTACGCGCAGTCCGCAAAAAATACCCTTTATGACCGCAATGCCTCGCCGAAAATGGCCGGCAGCAAAACGCTTCGTCGTCCGGCCAGCGCAGAGGCAAAAAATCGGCAATAGGCTGAAGCGGGCGTGCTTTCGAAGAAAAATTGTTGCGGACACATTATAAAAATAATCCTGAAACTCCGTCCGTCGACCAATTGTCGCAGTCTCTCGGTGCCATACCTTGGAATGGGCCGCCACCGCTAACTTCCAGCTCCTTTTTTTTAGGCGGATTGAGAAATCTGCGTCCTCCCAATACAGAAAAAATCTTTCATCTAGCAGCCCAATGGCACCAAAAGCTTCTCTCCGGATGAGCATGCTCGCTCCGGTCAAAAAATCAAGTTGTTCATTCTCAACCGACACTGATACATGCCGGCTTATGCCAAACCAGTAGCTTATGCGACCTCCACCCCAGGCAAGAACTTTATCCCGGCGCTCCCAGTCATAAATCACAGACCCCACAGCGCCAATTTGCGGGTCAGACTCCGCGCGCTCGACTAGCGCCGTCAATGCGTGCGGGTGCACAACAGTGTCATTGTTCAGCAACCAGACGTAACTTGCACCCTGCTGAAGGGCGTAGCGGATTCCAACATTACAACCCGTTGCAAAGCCCAGATTTTTTTCGTTTTCGATCAGCATGACATCCGGAAACAGAGAGCGGAGCCTTGCCACCGAGTCGTTTGTGGATCCGTTGTCAACCACCACAGTTTGGTTGTTCGAATAATCCAGTTTTTGTAGTGAACGGAGACACTCTGCCGTATACTCCCACTTGTTCCAGTTGAGCAGAACCGTAATTACAAGTGGGCGCTTTTTATATCGGTCTATCACACTCACGCTTATTTCCGTTTTTATCCAAAACGTTCTACGCCACCAGCTCCCGGTCAACACTCCGTCGGCACGGGGCGTACGTCGCCATGACGATGCTCACACTGCTAAAGCTGATTTCTGCTGCCCATCGGGTCACACTGTTTGGTCGTCTTGGTATCCTTTTGTTAGTTTTATGGCACATAGATGATCCCGAGCCCGGCCCAACCCTGATGCTGATCTGCAATGATTTCTCGGTGGCGGTATCGGTGCTTGATCTCGCACCAAAATCTCGATACCTCACACCCTGTTTCGGGAGGATGTTCGGCGATATCGTGCAGTGCAATGACTCCACCGCTTCTCACCAGTGGCCCGTACATTTCAAAATCACTTCGAACACCATCATAAGTGTGGTCGCCATCAATGAACAGATAGTCGAGCGTCTGTCCCCTGAGGATTCTTTTGACCCTCGCGAGCATTTCGGACCTGTGAGAATTTCCCTGCAGTAGATGAATCTTTTGGCCTCGCCGTGCGAATCGCCGATAACACCACGCGCGGATTGGACCGTAGCCACCTCCGAACGGTCCGCCCGGCAGGTCGACGCTAATAATTGTGGCTCGGGGGCTTGCCAGACGGGTCAGAAAAAACAGTGTACCTCCGGAGGCCGTGCCAATTTCCAGGGCGCGCTCGGGACAGAGCTTCAAAATGATTTCCGCTAGCGCCGCCAGCTCACTACGGATTTGCACAGCTCTAATGAAGTGATCCTCGACCAAAAAGTCCATCAGCTCTGGTATGCCCCGGGGCCGCTGCGCAAGTGCATAGCGAACTGAGCTCCGGATCAGGTTCAGGCCCCTCCGAAACCTTTTGAACCACACTTGCGCCGAGGTCGGGATGGAGTTTTCATTCGCTCTCAGCGCGACACCCTGAGCCATGCCTTGAGCTGTCTCCTTTCCTCCGAATCCAGGGCATATTGCCACGTGTAGAGCAAAAATCCACAAATCAAGATTATAACAATGAGCGCCTTTATAAATGTCGCCCGGGTTGAGAGACCCAGCACGGCGAGTCCTGCTGCCATTAGCGCCAGAGCACCGAGGCTACGCCACAGGTCCCTCACTGCCAGCATCCCGAGTGACCTCCGCAAGAGCCGACAGGCCGCCGCCAGCAGCAGCAGGAAATCCAGAGTGGCGCGAAAGGTCCATGCAAGTGCAGCCCCCGCCAGGGCCAAATGGGTAACCAAGTACCAGAGCAACCAGAGGTGAACAGGCAATTCCGCAAGGTGAAACTTCGCGTTTAAATCCGGCCGGCCTATTCCGTAGAGCAGGTTGTAGGGAACGTAGGCCAGCGAGTTAAACAAAACGCCCACGGCTAGAATTTGCAGAGGCACGGTCGCTCCGGCGGCAAACTGGCTCCCCAGCCAGATTTTGAGGAGTGGCCGGGCGAAAAACGCCAGAGCCAGGATGCACGGGCCAACAAGCAAAAGAAGGAGCTTTAAGGAACGCCACAAAAGCCTCCCGGCATATTGTGCATCCCCTCGTGCCGCGAAACTGCTGAACGCCGGAAACAGCGTTGCTGCCAGGCTCGACGGCAGAAGAGTGATTCTGGTGGCGATTGTATAAGCCGGTGTGTAGAAGCCAATCGCGGCAACCGACACAATGGCGCCGATGAAGAATCGGTCAAAGTAATCCAGAAGCGGACTCACTATTCCTGAAACCGCTACCCAGCCTCCGAATCGCAGCAGACGGCGCACCATGCATTTTTCTAAGCGCAGCCGGCGGAGATGGCCGAAGAGTCTGACGCAGAGCCAGTAGGATGCCAGCACACTGGCTGCCCGGGCCAGCACCAGGAACAGAACGATTAACGGCAGGCCGAACCCCAGCGCTAAGACCACCACGGGCAGCAAGTAGGTTAGTGCGCTCGAAGGCACGGCCACGGCGTTGAACAGATCGAAGCGCTGCGCCGCCGCCAGCACGCCGCCTAGCGACCCCGCGGCGAAGCCCAGCGGCAGCCCAGCCGCCATGACCCAGAAGACCACCTCGGCCTCGCCCTGCAGGCCGGGCGGAATTTTGAGCACGCGGTGGACAAGCAGCGGTGTAGCCGCCGCCAGCAACAGGCCCGCCACCAGCCCCATGCAGGTCTGCGTCGCCAGCGCCGTCCCCACCAGCTCCGGCAGTGTTTCGACCTCGCCGCGGCCCAGGGCTTCGGCCACGAATTTCGTCGTAGCTGGTCCAATGCCCAGGTCAAACAGAGCAAAGTATCCGGTGACCACCCAGGCCAGCGAAAGCAGACCAAAACGGTCCGGCCCGAGATGGTGCACCACATAGGGCATGGCCGCCACGGCGACCAGCATCGGCAGAACCCGCCCAAAGAGGTTGATGAGCGTGTTCCGCGCCAGCACGTGGCCGCTGATTTCAACGGTCCGGCGCTGCTTCTGTTCTTCTGTTGCGTGTGTTGGCTGCATGCCGGGCTTATCTATGCGGCTCTTGCCCACCTGCCAAATTTGATTTCAATTTTGAACTCTGCGCCACCCGCCGCCGAAAATATGCGCCGGTGCGGCGGGTGCCTTCCTCGAGCGGCACTTCGGGCTGCCAGCCCAGGCGCTGGCGGGCGCGGCCGATGTCGAGCACGATGCGTTCGACCTCGCCCGGACGGCGCGGGGCGTAGTCGGGCTCGGCGCCGTCAGCCCCGAGGGCCCGGCGCACCTCGCAGAAGACCTCGTAGTCGGAGGTCCCGACGCCGGTGGCAATGTTGAAGATTTCGCCCGTGCCCCGCTCAAGCACCAGCAGATTGGCCCGGACGACGTCGTCAATGTAGACGTAGTCGCGCAGCTTGGTCCCGTCGCCATAGATCACCGGCCGGAGCCCCGCCAGCATCCGCTCGAAGAAAATGGCAAAGACGCCGGCCTCGCCCTTCGAGCTCTGCCGCGGCCCGTAGACGTTGCCGTAGCGCAACACCACATAGGGCAGCCCGTAGAGCCGGTGCCAGGCGAACAGGTAATGCTCGACGGTATGTTTGCTGATCCCGTAGGGCGAGATGGGATTGACCGGGTAGTCCTCGGCCACCGGCAGCCGTTCGGGCTCCCCGTAGATCGCCCCGGCCGTCGAGGCGTAGATGAACCGGCCGACACCGGTCGCCACGGCCAGCTCGAGCAGGTGAATCGAACCCAGGATGTTGACGGTGGCATCAAAGGTCGGCTCGGCCACCCCGCGCCGCACGTCCATCTGCGCAGCATGGTGGCTGACGACCTCGGGGCGTTCGCGCGCGAAGACCTGCTCGAGGAAGCTGCGATCGCAGATGTCGCCCTGATAGAAGCGTGCCCCGGCGGGGAGGTTGTCGCGGCTGCCGCGCGAGAGATCGTCCACGATGGCCACTTCGTGCCCTGCGGCCAGATAGGCTTCGGCCACATGCGAGCCGATGAAGCCCGCCCCGCCGGTCACCAGGATTCTCATTCTGCCTCCCTGCTGGCCCGATGCGCCGCTGCAGCCGGCTCGAGCAGGCCGGCATCCACTTCGAGCGCCACCGAGCGCTGAATCAGGTCAATCGAAAGCACCACGCGGTGCTGGCCCCGCCAGCGCACCAGAATGCCTTCGCGGCCGGCCAGCGGTCCGGCGGTGATGCGGACGCGCCGGCCCACGGTCAGGTACGGATGCGGCTCGGCGCGCACGCCGGCCGCGAGCGCCCGACGCAGGCTTTCGATTTCTTCCTCGGCCAGCGGCACCGGCCGGCCCGCGGCTCCCACGAGCGCCACCACGCCCGCCACGCGCAGTACCTCCAGCCGCTGGCGCAGCGGGATGCGGACGAAGGTATAGCCAGAAAACAGCGGCAGCTCGACCCGGTGCCGGCCGTTCTTCCACTGCCGCAGGCTCGCGTAAAGCGGCAGGAAGACCTCGAGCCCCTTGCGCGCAAGCTGGCTGCTGACCACTTTTTCGTGCCGCGCCCTGGTCCAGACGGCGTACCACTGCGGCCGATGCCAGAGCTCGCCCAGCAACTCGGCCGCCGGTTCCGGTACAGCGGCTTCCAGAATGGAACCGGCAAGGCCGGCCGGCTGCTGCTGGCCGGGGCATAGCTCCGCCCTGTCACTTCGTGGGCCCATGTGACCTAAGCCCTTGATTCGCCTCAGGTTGTTTTAAACGGCGCACCTGGCGCCTGCTGGCCGGCTAAACTTCAGGCCGGCGAAACCTCTCTCGCAACCGCAGCAGTGCAGCACGCGCACCGCCATTGGTGGTCCAGGCCATGCCCTGGCGAATGTCGCCCCAGATGGCCAGCGCGACCTGCTTGCGGGGATCGGCCGGGTCGGTGGCTTCCCAGGCCGCCTGCCCGAGCACCCAGCTCACGCCGAGCAGTCCCGCCAGCATCGTGCCGAGCACGATGATCAGCAGTCGCGGCGGAAAAGATTTCTTGGTCGGCACCACGGGCTGATCGAGCACCTTGACCGTGGGAATCTCCCGCGCCTCCTCGACCTTGGCCAGCTCGTATTCCTTGGTGAGCGTTTCGTAGACGGCTTCCTGCACGCGCACCTGGCGCAGCAGGTCGGCATAGGTGACGCCGAGCAACGGCAACTGGCGCAGCGGCGGATAGAGTTCCGAGGCCGTCGAGGTTTCGCTGGCGCCCTTGCCCGCCAGCCGCACCAGCTCCTGCCGCAGCCGGCCCACCTGCGCTTCGAGTGCGCGCACGCGGACGTTGTTGTCGGTGTAGATCTGCCGCAGCGCCTCCAGTTGCGCCTGCGCCGCGATGAGCTGGCCCTGGAGGCTGGCGGCGGCCTCGACCATGGCGCGGCCCTGGGTCTGGATGTCGATGGCGCCCTTCTGCGAGGAAAATTCGCTGAACTGGCGTTCGGCGCGTTCGAGTTCGCGCTGCACCTCCCCCAGGCGCTGCTCGAGGAAGATGCGTTCGCGGCGCGCCGCCGACGTGCTCAGATGGCTGACGACCCAGTTGAGCTGGCTCACGTACTCGGCCGCCATGGCCGCCGCGCGACGGGGGTCGCGGTCGGTCACGGTGAGCGTGACGATGCCGCTCTGCCGGTCTTCGGAGACGTCGGTGTGCGCCGCCAGCTCCTTGCGCGCATCTTCGAGGTAGCGCACGTGATAGACGCGCTGCAGGTCAAATTTGCGGATCACGGCATCCTGCACGGTCTGGCTCTGGAGGATGCCGACGAACAGCGCCCCGGTGCTCTTGATCCCCAGCGCGCTCGAAGCCAGCCCCGCCAGCGGCCCCGCCGTCTGCCCCAGCACTGCCGCAGCCGCACCGGCCAGCGCGCCGGCGCTGCTGGCATCGGGTGGCATCAGCCGGGCGGTGGCCTCGTAGCGTTTGGGGATCAGGAAGGCCACGGCGGTCGCCACCGCCAGCCCCCACAGCCCGATGCGCACCAGCAGCCCGCGCGCGTCCCAGAGCCGGCGCACACGCGCGGCCATGCGCTCGCGCGCCTCGCGGAGCGCCTGCTCGTCCATCGCCTCGATCAGCAACTCGTCGGGTTCGCGCGGCTCGACGCGTCCCGGCGTCTCCGGCCTGGCCGGAAGATCGCTCACCGCCTGCCTCCCTTCTGTTTCGGCCCTACCATCGCAGCACCCGGTGCGGCCAGTAGCTCAGCCCGACCGAAGCCGTCCAGACGGTCTGCGCCCGGGGAGCCAGTACGGGAAACGTCCACTGCTCGTACTGCACACTGGCCGAGGCCGCCAGCGTTCCGCTCAACCACAGCGTGCTGCGCAGGCCGGCATCCCAGAGCGTGCCGCCGCCGGGCAGGAACTGATGGCTCACCTTCTGGTGTCGCCAGTAGGCCTGGACGAAGCTCTGTGCCGAAGCCCAGTAGGTGAGCCAGGCCGCCAGGCCCTGGCCGTCGCGGCCAATCCAGCTCCCGATGAGCCGGCCGTCGTTGGTGTAGCCGTTGCGGTAGCGGCCGTTGGAGTAATAAAAACCGCAGCAGAGATTGCCGCTGGTGTGCGAGGAAATCGGGTTGTCGGAATACACGCCTTCCAGCCGCAGCGTGACCCGATCGAGGCCCGGCAGGCGCGGCAGGAACAGCCCGGCACTGTTGGCCGAGCGATCGAAATAGGCGATCGGAGAAATCTCGTCGTCGGCGAAGGAGTCCGCATAGAACGTCGCCCAGTTCCGCAGCCCGGGCAGCCGGTAAACCAGATGAAAGCCGGTGCGGCGATCGCCCGGATCGAGCACCGGGCAGCGGACGTTGTGCGTAAAGCAGCCCGGCGGGCCGTTGGAACCTGAAACGATGGCCCGCACCAGCGTGGCCGTGGTGAACGGCACACCGGCGCCGGCAAAGATCGAAGTCGCCGAAAAGCCCAGCTCCAGGTTGGCCGTGGGGCGGAAGGTGAACGCGGCGCCTTCGATCATCGGCTGGTCCGCCAGCGGCTGGCCCCATTGCCCGATGAGACCGGTGTTGACGCTGTAGGTGAACTGGTGGCCGTCGAGCCGGCCGACAAAAAACTCCGCCCGGATCGGTCCCATGCGTGCAAACGGACCCGGCAGCGCAAAGGGCACGGTGCGATTGAGGCGCACCATGAAGACGGGTTCGGCGTTGTCGCTCCAGATCATGGCCCCGCCTGCACCCGGACCCCACCACAGGCTCTGCTTGCCGGCGGTGATCTGCCAGTTCCGCCAGGCGAAGGCCGCATAGCCTTCGAGCAGGTCGAAACGATCGACAGCCGGCTCGCCCAGGGCGGGCATGGGCGGCAGCCCGTCCACGCGCGAGACGACCTGGCGTGCGGCATCGGGCAGCGGTGGCGCCGACGGCGCGTGCTGGAACTCGCCGCGCACGTAGCTTCCGACGGGGCCGACCGTGGCCCAGCCCGAACCGCCAGCAATCACACTGGCACCTTCGGCATAAGGACGGCCGAAATCGTTCGTCACAGTCTGGCCGAAGTGATAGCCATCGCTGAGCGCCGGTCCCGAAATGCCCGTCACCCGCAGATAGACCGACTCGACCCGGGCAGCGCGGTTGCCGGCGCCATCGCGTGCCTGCGCTTCGGGAGCAAACTCGCGGCGGAGGGCGTCGTAGAGTTGCTCCACCGTCCGCGGCGGCTCCTCGGAGCGGCTGCGGAGCCGGTCCTCGACTTCCTCGAGCAGCCGCAGGCATTCGCGCCGCGTCCATGGACGCTCGCCGAGCATGGCCGAGTCCACATAGCCGAGCGCCGCCAGGCGCTCGAAGGCCGGATACACCCAGCTATCGAGGGGCACCTCGGGCGAGGCAAAATTAGCCGGGTCGCGTTCGGCTCCCTCGGCCAGCTCCTGGAAACTGTTCCACGGACTGCCGCCAACCAGCGGATCGTGATGGGCACGATAAACCTGCTGCGCCACCAGATAGCCGATCGCCCCGCCCACCAGCACATCGGCGGGGAAATGTTCACGGGCCGCCACGCGCGCCGTGCTGGCGACGCTGGCGGCGCCATAGGCCACCAGCCGGGGCAGCCATCCCGGATATTCATGAGCAATCACACCGGCGACTGCCCAGGCCGCCGTGGCGTGATTGGACGGAAACGACCTTCCCCCGACCCACCACAGGCCACGCGCGTTGTCCACGTTGGGCCGTTCCCGCCCGGCGGCCAGATTGACCACGTTGTTCAGGGCCAGCGCATTGGCCAGCGCCTCGACCGCAAGCAATCCGGTTTCCTTCTGATGGTCGTTGTGTGTGAGCCGGCCCCACAGATAGGCCGCTCCGGCTCCGCCGATCAGCGCCCCGACCGCGGCATCCGAGGCCAGCCGGCTGCGGTCGGCACTCTGACGCGAGATGCCCAGGTGGCGACTGGTGGCGCTATCGGTCGCCACCAGCGCTGCCGTCAGCCCGCCGAGCGGTACCAGCCACAGTGCGTCAGCCGTACGCACACGCACCGGTGCCATCCACAGCGCCCGCTGATCGCCGGGCAGATGCCGCAGCAGAGCCGCGACGGAGTCCGTGGGCCGCGCGGTGCTCTCCGCCGACTGCGCTGTCGCCTGATCCCGGCCTGCGCGGTGGCTGTCGGCAGGCGCCGATGAGGCCGCCTGTGCACGCGCGGTTGCCTGAGCGGCCGCCACTGCCAGCATCAGCACCAGCATCTTCGCCCACCACCCGGCTGCACGTCGGTTCCCGCACGGCTCGGCCGCCAATGCCGTCTCCTGCCCTCAGTAGTTGGTGGCAACGGCGGCGGTCACCGCGGCCGAACTGGCAATCTGGGCCACCGCGACCAGATTGCGCCAGATGGGGTTCTCCCCCACCGGCTTTTCGGGAACGATGATGGCGTCCCCCGGTTGAATCTCGACCGATTGAATCCCGCCCAGCCACCAGCCACCCTGGCGGCCGCTGACCACCTCTCCGTTGGCCCGGATCACGAAAATGCCGTGCCGGTTCGCATTGGGCGTGGGACCACCCGCCTGCCGCAGGTACCAGCCCACGTTGCGGTGCGGCCGGAATGTGATCGCGTTGGGGTTGTAAACCTGCCCGGTAACCAGCACAAAGTCGGGCCGCTTGGGGATGTAGATCCGATCACCGGCGCGCAGGGTGATATCGTCCGGGCTGTTGCGGAAACGTCTGAGGTCGCGTGTGAGCCGGATCACCATCCGTCCCGTCACCGGCGCCTGCTCGAGCGCGGTAATGGCGCGTTCGGCCTGCTGGAAGGCCGCCTGCTGGAGCTGGAGCTGGGCCTGCTCGGCGGCAGTCGTCTGCAGCGAGGTCCGGAAGGTGGCCGCCTGCTGGCGAATCTGCGCGATCAGTTGCTGCCGGCTCTGCTGCTGGAGCTGGCGCACTTCCTCGCGCTCGAAGACGATCCCCTCCGGGTAGGCCGTGGGCGTAAACCCGCCCGCCCGTTCGAGCAACGAACTCAGGCGCTCGCCGGGCCGGATGCCGTAGACACCCGGATGCACCACCTCGCCGCGAATCGTGACCGAGGCGCCGATGTCCTGCCAGTTCGGCAGCTGGCGAATGGTGAGCGTATCGCCGTCCCGCAGCGCCAGATTTTGTTCGGGATCGCCAGCCAGCGCCCGCCCCAGGTCAATGGTGAACTCCTGCCCGGTCAACCGGCTGTTGCCCTGGATCGTGTACCGGGTCAGATTCGCCACCGAAGGGTCGGCACTCCGCAGCAGCCCGCCGCTGACTCGCACGAGGTCGCTGATGTGCATATTGACGGTCAGCGGGTAGCGGCCCGGATGCGCCACTTCGCCTTTGATGTAGACCGCCGGAGGATCCACCCGGGCCGGATTCCGCTGGACCAGAACAAAGTCGCGCGGGCCGAGCAGGATGTTCTCGGTCGGATCCCCCGCCAGCGCCTTCTCCAGATTCACGCTGGAGACGCGCAGGCGGCTATTGGGCAGGTAATGGAAGACCTGCGCCATGCTCAGATCGGCATCGCGCGTCAGCCCGCCGGCCAGTCCGATGGCATCGCGCAGATGGATCTGGCCCGAGGTCCGGTACAGGCCCGGATGGCGGACCTCGCCCCCGACGTAGACCGTGGGCAGATCCTCGAAGGCGTAGCGGCTGTAGATCCGCACCGTATCGAGTGGCCGCAGCAGCGGAGCCTGAGCCGGGTGGGCCAGCGCCTGGGTCAGGCTGAAGCTGCGCACCACGGGATGGAAGTCCGGCGGCTCGAGACGAATGATCTCGGCATAGTCGGCCGGCTCCGGCAGCAGATCCTTCCAGGAGCCGATCAGGTCGGTCAGCCGCATGCCGGCCCGGTAGGCGTATTTGCCTGGCCGCAGGACATGCCCGTCCAGATAGACGGCATCCTGGTTGTACGGTGCCACCGGAAAGACCGTGATCACATCGCCATCCTGCACGTGGAAGCTGGCGAGTTTTGCAGCCGCCTGGGCATCGGTGCCGGGATTCACGTCGAGGCTGAGCATGGTCTTCTTCTGGTGCGCGACCAGTCGCTCGACCTGAATGTGCCGCAGCGTGGCCGTGGGCAGCACGCCTCCGGCCAGCTCCAGCACCTGCGCCAGCGATTGCTCACCGTGCAGCTCGTAGATAGCCGGCCGCCGCACCATGCCCTGCACGGTCACCTGCGGCCCGAGTGTGGGCACCCGCACCGTGTCGCCGTTGCTGAGCGGCTGCAGATTGTCGCGGACACCGTGCAGCAGCAGGTCGTAGAGGTCCACGGTCTGCACCAGTTGCCTGCCGCGCCAGTGTTCGACCACGCGCAAGGAACCGATCGAGGTCGGCCCGCCCGCGGCGAAAACGGCATTGAGAGGCGTTGAAAGCGAGCTCACGTCGTAGGCGCCGGGATGCTCCACATCGCCCACCACGTAGACGCGCACGGTGCGCAGCCGGGTCAGCGAGACATCCGCCGAGACGTCCCGGAACTGTGTCCGCAGCAGTTGCTGCACGGTGCGCTGAACATCACCCAGGGTCTTGCCGCTCACCAGAACCGGCCCGACCTCCGGCAGCGAAATCCGCCCGGTGCGGTCCACCACGCGCACCAGCCGCTGGGACACGCTGCCCCAGAGATCGATCGTCAGCCCGTCGCCCGGACCGACCACATAGTCAGGGCCCACCGGCAGGTCCATCGGGATCAACTGCTGACCGATGGCGCTGCTGTCCTGAAAGACATCGGCTCCGAAACGTTCCAGCCGCCCCGGCGGCGCTGCCTGCCGGTACATGTCATAGAGCGCCGGAATGTCGGCAAACGGGTTAGGCCGCTCGGCCAGATGCCCCGGCTGCTCGCGCGAGGGCCGCATGAGAGCGGTGACGGGCAGCCGCAGCCGCGGCGCATACACTGCCGGTTGTGCACCACCCTCGACTTCTTCCGCTGGAGCTTCGGTGGGCAGCAGCGCCGGGGTCGCATTCGCCGGATTCACCTGCTCCGGCAGCGGGATGCCAGGACCCACCCAGCCGGGTCGCGCAGACGGTTGCGGAACCAGTTGCTGAGCCTGCATCTGGGCCAGCGGCGCAGTTCCGGTGCCGGCCAGTGACTGGGTGGCGGACCCGGCCTGCGGCGTGGCCGGAGCTAGCCCCGTTTGCATTTCGGCAGTCATCACCTGCTGGGGTGGCCTGCGGGGCGTCGTCGGCTCGAGCGGCAGGGGCACCGCAGGCGCTGCCGGGGCAGTCCCGGGCGCAGCCGGGACGGCACAGGAGGCGCCGGGCGGGCAGGCCGGCGCTGTGGTGGTTTCCGGCTGCCGCGTAGCGGGCACCGCCGTACGCTGCTCCTCCTCGATACGGGCCAGTTGCAGCGCCCGCTCTTTGAGCAAAACGTCACGCTCCTGCGCCAGATCGGATTTCGGATTGATATTGGGGAGCAGATAGCCGTAGCGCTGGAGCAGGCGCGTCGCCTCGGAGCGGAAACGCGTATCACTGTCCAGTCGTTCGTAGACCGCCTGATCGGTCAGGTCTTCTTCGCTCAGCAACTGCCCGACTTCGGTTGCTCTGCGCGCCAGCAGGCGCTTGAGCTCGACCATCAGGGCCGGCTCCTGGAGCAAGACCTGACGGATCTGATCCGTCGAAGCCGCCACCAGGGCGAAGTTCTGTTCGGCCAGCGGAATGGTTTCCCGCACCTCACCGGCCGTCTCGGCGCGCACCTCGCCTGCGGGCCTCTGTTCCTGCCGCTGCTGCCGGTCCGCCTGGGACTGCCCGCGTGCCGGCATGCCGGTCAGCGCCAGCAGCACGGTCAGGGAGACCAGGACCAGCAGCCCCGCTCGCTCACTCCACCATCGCCTCACCGTTGCCTCCCCGGCTGGCCTGCGCGCCTGCGCAGCGCCAGCAGAACATTGCCTTCGGAGTTTTCGAGCCGCGCCGTGTGAATCTCCGGTGCGGCCCAGTAGTAGAAAGCGGCGTCGCGATCGGCAGCAATGGCCACCACGCGCAACGCCGGGTAGCGCAACAGCAACTGATCGCAGATACTGGGCCGCTCATCGGAATCGCCGAGGGCGATGATCACCACATCGGGGCGGACGCGCTCGACCGCCGCCGCGAGATCCGCCTCCTGCTCGATCTCACCGGCGATCTCGACCTCGGGATCGGAAGCTATCGCCTCGAGCATCAGCTCACGCATCAGGCGCGGCCGGTTCGCCACCAGCACACGGATCTTTCCGCCGCTCCCGGCAGAGTCGTTCCCGTTCATGTCGCGCTCTCGGCCACTCAGCCTAGTGCGCGGCCGGCCGAAGTCACAGGTTCAATTGCGTCCCCGCGGGTTGTTGGACCGGAGCAATCCGGTCGGTCCGCAAACGATCTAACGGCAGTACCAGAAAAGTACCATCGGCTCACACCCGCCAGCCGGCGCCGTCGAGCCGGGCCAGCGCTTCTAGGCGGTTGTTCGAGCCGAGTTTACGCAGGATGCGGTGCACGTGGTTCTTCACCGTCTGCTCGGCCAGATGCAGTTCGGCAGCGATTTCCTTATTGGTCAATCCACGCGCCAGCAGGGGCAGCAGTTGCTGTTCGCGGCGCGTGAGTCCGTGATGGCGGCAGAGCTGCGGACTGGGCAGGGCGGCCTGAGTGGCAAACCAGCGGAACAGCGCCCGGCACAGCCGCGGCGGACAGACGGCCTCGTCGCGTGCCACCGCACGCACCGCTTCGACCAGTTCGGCGGCCGAAGCCTCGGCCAGCAGGTAGCCGGCAACGCCAGCCCGCACGGCCTGGAAGAACAGATCGAGGTTCTCCTCCATGCCGAACAGCAGCACGCTGGCTTCGGGCACGAGTTGCCGGATGCGCCGGATGGTCTCCAGGCAGGTGGGCAGCACCGAGGCTGCACTGACCAGCACGACCTGCGGCCGCGGTACCGGGGCACGATCGAAGACGCGATCGCTGGCCCCGAGGACCTCGACCCGTGCGCGTTGCCGCAGCGTGCGTGCCAGCGTCTCGCGCAGCAGGCGATTCGGAGCGATGATGTAAACGCCGATGGCGTCGTCGTACTCCTCAGACCTTTCCTCAGCAGCCATTGCAGTGTCCAGACTTCTCAACCCTCTGGTGCCTTAGAAGTTGCGCCCTCCTCCCTCGATGAGCCCCGGGACACTGTCCGTCGCGTGCCTCTGCCGCGACGGCGTGCCCCAGCATTAGCACCAACGTGCTAGAACTGTCAAGAATTTTTTGCTAATTTTTCGCACGAAGGGGCAACCGGCGGAAAACCCCGCCCGGACTCGCCGCCCGAAGCCTAGCTCTGGTATAGTCGTTGGTTCGGGTGGGATTTACCGCGAGGAGTACTTCCATGGCCAAGGTGACATTTTCGGTAATTAAAGCCGATGTGGGCTCGATCGGAGGCCACACGAAGCCCTCCGAGCGCATGCTGGCGGTCGTGCGCGAAAGGCTGCAGAACGCCATCGGCAGCCTGCTGATTGACGGGATGGTGACCTACACGGGCGACGATATTGCCCTGCTGATGAGCCACCGCCACGGTGTGGGAGCCCGCGAAGTCCACCGGTTTGCCTGGGACTGCTTTGTTGCTGCAACCGAGGCGGCGCGCGCCGACGGCCTCTACGGAGCCGGCCAGGACCTGCTGGTGGACGCTCCTTCGGGCAACGTCCGCGGGGCCGGTCCCGCTGTAGCCGAGATCGAGTTCGAGCGCGACCCGGCCAGCCGCGAGCGGCCGGCCGAAGCTTTTCTGGTGTTCGCTGCAGACAAATGCAGCCCGGGCGCCTACAACTATCCGCTCTACACGGTCTTCTGCGACCCGATGCACAACGGCGGCCTGCTGCTCAATCCCAGGCTGCACCGGGGCTTCACGCTGACCATCATTGACATGGACCACAAATCGCCCGACAGCGACCGCGTCATCCGGCTCGATGTTCCCGAGCGCATCTGGGACGTCGCCTGCCTGCTGCAGAATCCGGACCGTTTCGCGATCGAGGCGATCCACTCGCGCTGGCGGCCGGAAGAGCAGATCGTGGCAGTGTCGGCCACGCGGCTCCACAACATTGCCGGCAAGTACACCGGCAAGGACGATCCGGTGGCCATCGTCCGCACGCAGGGCATCTTCCCGGCACCCGAAGAGGTGGTCGAGCCGTGGATGCTCGGCCATTTCGTCACCGGTGACTGCCGGGGCTCGCACGTGATGCCCATCATGCCGGTGGCGATCAACACGCCGGTGGCCGGTGCGTTCTGTCTGCCCGTGGTTTCCTGCCTGGCCTTTTCGATGGACGCCCAGGGGCGCTTCTCGAGTGAAGCCGTGGACGTGTTCGGCAACGTCGCCTGGGATGCGGTGCGGCTGAAGGTGCAGCAGAAAGCCGATGAGTGGCGCCGGCAGGGCTTTGTCGGTGCCACGATGGCCTCACACGCCGAGCTGGCCTATACGGGCATTGTCGAGACACTTGCTGCCCTCGACAAAGAGTTCCAGCTCCGCCGCGAAGCGGCCGTCGCCCCACACCGTTAGGCGCGACGCCGGTTCCGCAGGCGCTGCCAGAGAACCACGGCCCCCAGTACAACGAGAGCCACACCGACCGTGACCAGCAGCGGGCCGCGCGCCGTCGCCCGCGTCCACTGCTCGCCCAGCCAGTAGCCGAGCAGAATGAACGTCGTGGTCCACAGCAGCGCGCCTGTATAGGCGGCGACGGCAAAACTCCACACCGGCATCGCGGAAGCCCCGGCCAGATAGGCGGTGAGATGCCGAACGCCGGGGATGAAATAACCCACCAGTAGAAGCCAGCGACCCCAGCGCTGGTACCACCGCTGCACGCGCTCGAGCTCGTGCTGATGTCGCCGGAGGATCCACCCGCGTTCCAGCAGCACCCGGCCCAGCCCGCGACCGAGCAGGAAGCTCAGCGTGATCCCGCACACCGCCCCGGCCAGCGCCGTCACCAGGCTGGCCACCGGATCCATCTGCCCTCGCCAGATCAGGTAACCTACAAAGGTCAGCAGCGTTTCATCCGGTACCGGCAGGCCCAGAATCCCTACGGCCAGCAGCACGAACAGCGCTGCATAGCCGTAGCGCGCAATCCAGTCGAGCGGGGCCAGCATCAGGAGCGATCCGCCGCAGCCGGCTCAGGCCGCAGGAGCGACCAGACCACCCCGATCGCCAGCACGCCGGCCACTGCAGCCAGCATCACGCCCTCGGGCACTTCGAAGAAAGGTTCGGCCAGCATGCGGCCACCCACCAGCAGCAGGATCACCGCGACGGCTTCGTGCAAACGCGCCAGCCTGGCCGTGGCGGCTGCCAGGACAAAATACAGCGCACGAATGCCGACCACGGCCAGGATGTTCGAGGTGTAGGCCACGAAGACGTCCCGCGTCACACCAAAGACAGCCGGAACCGAGTCCAGAGCAAAGACGATGTCGGTAGCCTCCACGGCCAGCAGAACCAGCACCAGAGGGCTGATCCACCGCCGCCCCTGGCGGCGGAACACAAAGCTGCCATCGCCGTAATCCTCCGCCACCGGTAGCCAGCGACGGAGCACCGCGATCAGCTTCCCCGGCCCCGCGGGTTGCTGGCGTGATCGGTGCAGCAGCAGCCGCAGCCCGGTCCACAGCAGGAAGGCTCCGAAGACATAGAGCACCCAGTGGAACCGTGCGAGCAAAGCAGCTCCGGCGAGAATGAAGGCACCGCGGGTCACCAGGGCTCCGAGCACTCCCCAGCTCAGTACGCGATGGTGCAGCGAGGCGGGCACGCCCTGGCTGTGGAAGATCAGCCCGAAGACGAAGACATTGTCGATCGAGAGGGATTGTTCGAGCAGGTAGGCCGTGAAGAACTCGACGCCGGCCTGAGGGCCGCGCCAGCGCAGCAGCGCGTAGCCGAACCCGGCGGCGAGCAGCAACCAAACCAGCGTGATCCCAATGGCGTGCGGAAGGTCAAGCGCACCCCAGCGGCGGGCCAGCCGTGCATCGGCGGCCACCAGCGCCACCATCACGGCCGTAAAGAGCCCCAGAGCCAGCGTCTCGCCAGGCCCCATGCGCTGCCCGCATCCTCCCCGGCGGTCGCCCTGCGTTTATTCTCCCGGCGGGCGGGTCGGCTCGGCCGCCTGGAGAACGCGGCCGGTCAGTGCGGCCACGATCTTCTCTCCGTGGAAACGGCCGTTTTCGATGAAGATCTCGGCCGTGTGCAGGCCGCCTACGAGCACGCCGGCCAGAAACACGCCGGGGACGTTGGTTTCGAGTGTGTCGGGATCGCAGCGCGGCCGGAGGCTCTCAGGCTCGAGTGCGATGCCGAGGCTGCGGAGAAGCTCGAAGTTCGGGTGGTAGCCGGTCATGGCGAATACCTGCTCGGCCCGCACCCGTTGCTGCTGGCCGCCGACTTCGACGAAAACATGTTCGGGTTCGATACGCACCACGCGGGCATTGAACAGGGCCTGGATTTCGCCCGCCCGGATTCGGTTCTCGAGATCGGGCCGCAGCCAGTACTTCACGGTCGGCCCCAGAGTTGGCCCGCGATGGAGGAGCGTGACACGGGCACCGCCGCGGAACAGATCCAGAGCGGTTTCGGCCGCCGAGTTGCGCCCGCCAATGACCACCACTTCGCGCCGCCAGCAGGGATGCGCCTCGGTGTAGTAATGCGAGACGTGTGGCAATTCTTCCCCCGGGACACCCAGCGGATTCGGCTGGTCGTAGTAGCCGGTGGCCAGCACCAGCTTGCGCCCGCGGTAGCTGTAGCGCTCGCCCCGTCCGGTGCGGGTGTGCACGAGGAAGCGTTCGTCGCCGCCCTCGACGGCCAGCAGCTCCTCCCCGAGCCGCACCTCCAGCTCGTAGTGTTCGGCGGCCCGGCGGTAGTATTTGAGGGCCTCGGCCCGGGTGGGTTTCGTGCCCGCCGTCACCAGCGGCAGACCGCCAATCTCCATGCGTTCGGCCGTGGTGAAGAACACCATCTGCACCGGGTAGCGGTAGAGGGAGTTGCAGAGGCAGCCGCGATCAATCACCAGCGGCCGCAACCCGGCGCGGCGGGCTTCGATGGCGGTCGCCAGTCCGGTGGGTCCGGCACCGATACAGATCACGTCGTAGAACATCGCGCTCAGTCTGCCGTAGCGATTTGCCGGTTGCAACCGGCCGTATAGAGAAAAAGGCGGAGCCATTGGCTCCGCCTCGAAATCGGCACAGGCGCCGGGTTCAGGACAGATTGCGCAGATAGGCGCGCAGGCGGCCCGAGCGGGCCGGATCGCGCAGCGCGCGCAGCACCTGGCCTTCGATCTGCCGGATGCGCTCGCGCGTCAACCCGAACGAGGCTCCCACCTGCTCGAGCGTGCGTTCCTCGCCGTCGTCGAGCCCGAACCGCATGCGCAGGATTTTCTCCTCGCGCGGGCTCAACGTCTTCAGCAGGGCCGCGGTGTCCTCCTTCAGGCCGCGCTCGAGCACCACCTTGGCCGGCGACAGAGCGCCCTTGTCCTCGATGAAGTCACCCAGGTGCGAGTCGTCGTCGCCAATCGGCGTCTCGAGTGACACCGGGTTCTGCGCCACCCGGAGCATCTCCTCGACCTTCTGCTTGGGGATGTTCAGCCGGCGGGCGATCTCTTCTGCCGTGGGTTCGCGGCCGAGTTCCTGCACCAGCTCACGCGTGGTGCGTGCCAGCTTGTTCATCGTCTCGACCACGTGCACCGGCAGGCGGATCGTCCGGGCCTGGTCGGCGATGGCCCGGGTGATTGCCTGGCGCACCCACCAGGTGGCATAGGTGGAGAACTTGTAGCCGCGCCGCCAGTCGAACTTCTCGACCGCGCGCATCAGCCCGAGGTTGCCCTCCTGGATCAGGTCCAGCAGGTGCAGCCCGCGCTTGGTGTACTTCTTGGCCACCGAAACCACCAGGCGCAGGTTGGCGGCGATCATGTCGTTCTTGGCCTGCTCGCTTTCGGCCTCGCCCCGGTCAATGCGTGCCAGCGCACGGCTCAGCATCTCCGGCGAGGCACCGGCCTCGAGTTCGATGGCGCGCAGTTGCTGGCGAAGCTGCCGCAACTGCCGGCGCAGCTCGGTGGCGTTTTCTCCACGGCTCTGCTTCACGCGGCGCTTGAGCGCCGTCACCTCACCGGCCAGCTCGCGGGCCCGCGTGGCCGTCTGCCGCAGCAGATCAATCAGCCGCTCCTTCTCGTCCGGATGGAAGTCAATCGAGCGCACCTTGTGGGAGATTTCCACCTGCAGACGTGCCATGCGCCACCACGCCAGCCGGCGCGCGCGGCCACGCGACGCCCGCTGCACGCGGGCGGCCAGCTGCTCGAGGCGCTGGCTGGCATGCTGGATGTCCTCGACGGTCTGCAGCAAACGCCGCAGCAGCCGCTTCTCAAGCCGCTCGGCCTGCTCGTCCGACAGATCCTGATCCTCGACGCGCACGACCTGGCGAATCGAGCGGCGTCCCTCGCGCAGGTCGGCGGCCACCCTGACCAGTTCACGCCAGACCAGCGGCGAGCGGGAAAGCTCCCGCAGCACACGCGTGCGGCCGCGCTCGATCCGCTTGGCCAGCGCCACCTCGCCTTCGCGGGTCAGCAGCTTGACCGAGCCGGCCTCGCGCAGATAGGTGTGCACGAGGTCTTCGGTGAACTCGGTCTCGCGCTCCTCGACCGCTTCCGGTGCAACCGCCTCTTCCTCGAGCGGTTCCACCAGCATGTCCTCGCGGTCGTAGTCGAGCACATTCGTCTTGACCGCGATGGCGTTGTCCAGCTTTTCGTCCATTTCGAACACAGTCATCTTGTCCGTCGTCCCTGAGGACCTTGCCTCGTCAGAGTTCACGCTACGATCGTCAAGCAGATCGGAGTTTTGCAAGCAACCGGCCCAGTCTCTTGCGAGCTTCCGACTGGAGCTGCGGTAGGCTTCACTCTTTATGATGCGAAGAAAGGGTGAAAGGATTCACCCTTCTGCAAGCGGCCATTATAAACCAGGTTATGCCGGGACCAAACAAAAACTTTAAGCCCCTGCCCTGCCAGCCGCACCAGACCGCTAACTGCTGTGCCTTCTTTTGGTTTCCCGGAGCACCGTGGCAAACGAACGGCCTCCGATGGTGACGCCGGACTCCACCCGGCCGGTCACGGCCACCCGCGCTCCACGGCTGGGCACTGAAAACCCCAGACTCAGCACCCACATGCGGCCACTGCCATCGTCCAGCTCGAAGGCTCCCTGCCCCAGCGCACCAAAAGAGTTCACCACCTCGCCGGCAATCGTAACCTCACGGTTTGCATAACGGCCTGGATCCCGCAGGATATCGGCGATGCGGGTAACCCCGCAGCCGATCGCGACAACCGCTCCCAGAAGGGTCACCGTCACGGCCAGGCGTTCACGCCACCCTGTCCTCCTCATGGCTCCCTCAACAGATGGTCACTGACCACTGCGCTTGCTGGGATGCAGCCAGGGCTGCAAGTGTCGCCTGCCGGGCTCCGGCAAACGCTGTATTGACTGGCCTGGCGCGGCCGGCTAACTTGTCGGCCCATCCGGAGCCGGGTGTCCAGACTAATCGAGGGGTGACATCAGCATGAGCCGAATTCAGCGACGTCAGAAGAAAGTCGAGCGGGCAGCGCTGGCAGCCTTTGTGATGCTGCTGACCGCCAGCCTCGGCACGCTGCGGGCACAGGAGGAGAAGCCGGCCAGCAAACCGGGGCTGCCGCTGCAGCCGGCGCGGAAGATCGCCTTCACCACCGACGAAGGGACCTGGATCTCGCTCGATGTGTCTCCCGACGGACAAACCATCGTTTTCGAGCTTCTGGGCCAGCTCTGGACACTGCCGATGCAGGGCGGCCAGGCACGGCGTATCACCACGGGCATGGCCTTCAACCGCCAGCCGCGGTTTTCCCCCGATGGCCGGTGGCTGGTGTTCATCAGCGACCGCGACGGCGCCGACAACATCTGGATCGCCCATCCCGACGGCTCCGAGGCCCGGCAGATTACCCATGACCGGCACGCTGAGTTTGCCTCGCCGGCCTGGACACCCGACGGCAACTACATTGTCGTTTCCCGGGCGGCGGATGGTCTGGGCGCCTACGAGCTGTGGCTCTATGACATTCGCGGCGGTTCCGGCATTGCCCTGACCCACGCCAAGGCTCGACCCGATACGCCACGCAGCGAGCAGGACAACGCGCTGGGACCTGCGGTCTCGCCCGACGGCCGCTACATCTACTTTGCCCACAAGCGCGGCGGTTTCCAGTACAACATCCTGAATTTCCCCCTCTGGCAGATCCAGCGGCTGGACCGACAAACGGGCACGGTTGAGACCATCACGGAGGCTGAAGGCAGCGCCTTCCGACCCTGGATCTCGCCCGACGGGCGCTGGCTGGTCTATGGAACGCGCTATGAGGCCGATTCGGCGTTGCGCCTGCGGGACCTGCGCTCGGGTGAAGAACGCTGGCTGCGCTACCCGATCCAGCGCGATGACCAGGAGTCGCGGTTCATCGAAGATCTGCTGCCCGGCTACGCCTTCACGCCCGACAGCCGGGCCCTGGTCTACTTCACCGGCGGCAAAATTCACCGGCTCGAGTTGGCCAGCGGGCAGGATCAGGTCATCCCCTTTGTTGCCGATGTGGAACTCAAGTTGGGTCCCAGCCTGGATCGTCCCGAGCGCGTCGAGCAAGGCCCGATCCGGGTTCATCTCATCCAGCAGCCGGTTGAATCGCCCGATGGGCACCGTCTCGCCTTTTCCGCACTCACGCATCTCTACGTGATGGACCTTCCTGCAGGGACACCGCGCCGGCTGACCACGGCCAGCCAGCGCCAGTTCGAGCCAGCATGGTCTCCCGACGGGAAGTGGATCGCCTACGTCACCTGGCAGAACGAACGCGGCGCGCTGTGGAAGATGCGGGCCGACGGGCAGGGCGAGCCGGTCAGGCTCAGCACAACCGAGGGCTTCTACAGCCAGCCAGTCTGGTCCCCCGATGGCCGCGGCATCGTGGCTCTGCGGATGCCCGCCAGCCTGCGGCGCTGGGGCTCGACCGAGTCCGGTCCGCCGCCCGGCACCGACGTGGTATGGATTGCAGCCGATGGCGGCCAGGAACGCGTGATTGTGCCGGCCGGCGGTGCCGCTCATCCTCACTTCGGTCCTGAAGCTGACCGCGTCTACCTGAGCTCGGCCGAAGGCCTGTTCTCGGTGCGGCTGGACGGAACCGACCGCCGCGTTCATCTGAAGGTGCAGGGCAACCGCCCCGGCGGTGAGCCCGAGCCAGCCCGTGAGATCCAAATCAGCCCGCAGGGGCGTCTGGCGCTGGCACTGGTACGCAACCAGCTCTATCTGGTTGCCGTGCCTGAAGTTGGCGCGCAGGTGCCCACAGTGAATGTGGACAAACCGACCGTGGCCTCAAAAAAGCTCACCGATATTGGCGCCGACTCTTTCGCCTGGGCCCAGGGCGGCCGGGTGATCACCTGGGGACTGGGGGCGAGCTTCTTCCGTGAGCCTGTGGAGCGGGTGAGCTTTACCGACCCGACCAAACCGCAGCCGACAAGCGCGTTCGAGGAAGTTCCCGTCACGCTCGAGGTGCCCCGCTACACGCCGCACGGCACGCTGGTTCTGCGCGGCGCGCGCCTGATCACCATGCGGGGCGACGAGGTGATCGAACGCGGCGATCTGGTCATCCGCGACAACCGCATCGCTGCCGTTGGCCCGCAGGGCCGTGTCCCGATCCCCGCCGGAGCCAGGGTGCTCGACGTCCGGGGTGCGACGATCATCCCCGGGCTGATTGACGTCCATGCCCACTGGACCGAGCTCCGCCGGAGCGTCCTCGACACGGAAAGCTGGCCCTTTCTGGCCAATCTCGCCTATGGCGTCACCACCGGGCGCGATCCGCAGAGCTTCACCAACGACGTCTTCGCCTACGCCGACCTGATCGAAGCAGGCGAAATGCTGGGGCCGCGGGTTTTCTCGACCGGCCCGGGTGTCTTCGGCGACAACGACTTCCAGTCCTATGAGCAAACGCGCGATTTCGTGCTGCGCTACGCACGGTACTACCGGACCAAGACGCTCAAGTCCTACATGGTCGGCAACCGCCAGCAGCGGCAGTGGATGGTTCAGGCCTGTAAGGAGCTGGGCATCATGCCGACCACCGAGGGTGGTCTCGACATGCCGCTCGATCTCACGCACGCCCTCGACGGCTTCAGCGGTAACGAGCACAGCATTCCGATCGTGCCGCTCTACCGTGACGTCATCGAACTGCTGGCCCGTTCGGGGATTCATTACACTCCGACCCTGATCGTGGCCTACGGCGGGCCCTGGGCCGAAAACTACTACTACGAAACCACCGACGTGCACGGCGATCCAAAGCTCAACCGGTTCGTCCCGCACAGCGTGCTCGATCAACGGGCCAAGCGCCGGCCGTGGTTTTTGCCGCAGGAACAGGTGTTTCCGCGGCTGGCCGCACAGGATGCCAAACTGCTTCGCGCGGGCGGCCGCGTCCAGCTCGGCTGCCACGGCCAGCTCCAGGGCATCGGCTGTCACTGGGAGCTGTGGGCACTGGCCAGCGGAGGGATGAGCAATCTCGAAGCGTTGCGCGCGGCCACGCTCTATGGCGCCGAAGCCATCGGCTACGCGCAGGACCTCGGTTCGATCGAACCCGGCAAACTGGCCGATCTGGTGGTGCTCGACAAAAACCCGCTCGAAGACATTCACAACACGCTGGCCATCCGCTACGTCATGAAGAACGGCGTGCTCTACGATGGCAACACGCTGGACGAGCTGTGGCCCGAGGTGAAAAAGCTCCCACCCCAGCCCTGGTGGAACGAGCAGCCTGCGGCGACGGCCCCCACCCAGTGACCTGAGGTGTGGCCGAAGCTGGCGATTGGCTGGGCCGTCGCACTAACGGTGCTCGCCCCGCTGGTCGGGCTCTACCAGCACCGGCAACTGCGCCAGGCGGTTGCGATCAACCGCACCCTGCTCTACCGGAGCGCACTCGCCAGCCAGTTCTTGCTCACAGCTCTGACGCTGGTGGTGGACGCCCGTTCGGCCGCAGGAGGCATCGCGCTGCTCACAAACGGGCTGGCACTGCCCAGGTTCATTGCGTGGACCGCAGCACTGGTCAGTGCTGAAGTTCTGCTCTGGCTGTGGTTTCTCTGGCAGGACCGCCACCAGCCGGAAATGCCGGTTCAGAAGCTCCTCCCGCGCACTGCCGGAGAATACCGCCAGTTCGTGCCGGTTGCCCTGGGTGCCGGTGTGAGCGAGGAATACGTCATGCGGGGCTTTCTGTTCAGTGTGGTGGCCGGCCGCAGCGGGTCGCTGGCGCTCGCCTATGCTCTGACCAGCATCATTTTCGGCGCCGGGCATCTCTACCAGGGCTGGCGGGGCGCCATGCGCGCCGCGCTCCTCGGGGCCCTGCTCGGGCTGCCGGTGGTGCTGGCGAAAAGCCTGCAGCCGGCTATAGTCGCCCACGCGGCGATTGACCTGATTTCCGCACGCTGGAGCCTGCGCCTGCTTGCCCGGTGGCAACGCCCGAACTGAGCCCACGCCGCGGGCACAACTGCGGGCAAACGAAGAGATCTGTGGGGTGAGCGATGGGATTCGAACCCACGACCCTCGGATCCACAGTCCGATGCTCTACCGCTGAGCTACGCTCACCGTTGCTTCTGTCCCATGTTACACAAACCGGACAGGGTGCGCACGAGCTGCTCTGGCCCAGTCGAAGATATGCTCGGCCGAGTCGGCTGCCTTTGGATTTAGAAAAAGTAACGCCCGGGCCTCCGCATCCAAGAAAATCGGCTCACCTTTTTACGGCTGGGCTGTCACCACGCAGGTGCCGGCGGTCGTTGCGTACGGCCATGAGTACCCGCCCGGTGGCAAAAGTCCTCTAGAGAAGCCGACAGGATGAGTGCCGGCCTCAAGGTTCATCGGCCGGGAAACCCGTGGATTCCATTGCGGCCCGAACCCAGACCGGCACACCAACGGCCTGGCGAATGGCCAGTGCCCCGTAGGCCGCGAAGACGACGATCTCGGGGTCGAGCGGATGCCGGTAGCGGAGATTGGTGTGCGTCAGATAGTACACCACCGGATACACAAGGAACATACCGAGTATCAACCCGGCGCCCTCGGTCCCCTGCCGCCAGGCTACCAGCCAGCCCAGCGCACACAGAAGCGTCAGAGGCGCGGCGAAAAGGATGTTCAGGCGGTCGTAGGGTTCTTCAGCCAGATAGGCGGGAGCAAAATTCCAGTACCCGGTCCAGGTATGGGCCACGCGCCGCAGGACAAGCCGCAGATACACGACGGGATGCTGCTCGATGAAGGTCAGCGCCTGCGCGCGCTTTAGATCCATATATCGAATTTCTCCCAGGCGCTGGTAGGCTGCCAGCTCCTCGGGCGAGGAAGACGGGTGGCCATCGTCGGGCCAGCCATGAAAGGTTTTCCAGTCGTTGCCGACGGCCACTTCCAGCCAGAAGTTGTCCCGCAGAGGAATCCACCGGTGGAAGAGTCGGTAGTTTCTCAGTTCCCAGGGGACCACCGAGAGCAAAAGCAGAGCCAGCATCACGCTCAACCCTGCCCGCCAGGGCAGCCCCTCGCGCTGGCGCTGCAGCACCGTCCATCCGGCCAGCAGGGGCAGGACCGCCAGGGGTGCCGGATTGATCAGCGCCGTCAACCCCCAGAGTAGCCCCAGCACTACCCACAGGCCGCGCCAGCGCGAACGCGCTCGCGTCACCGTCAACCAGAACAGGAGCGTCACCAGCAGCGTGGTCAGCGTGCTCTCCCAGATGAAGTCGCTCGAGAGGTAGATCGAATAGGGAAACAGCGCCCAGGTCCAGGCAGCCCACAGGGCCATCTGCTGTCCAAACCAGTGCAAGGCGAGCAGATAGAGGGGAATGCACGTCAGGGCAGCAAACACAGCCTGCAGGGCCAGAATGGCCAGAGCCGACCGGGTCGAATAAACGCCAAACAGTTTGAAGATCCCCGCAAGCAGGTAGGGATAGCCGGGTGTCATCCAGGCAGTAGGCCCGGTGTGACCGAACAGCGGGTCGGCAAAGCCCCGGCCAAGGGCAATGGCGCGTGCGATCCGCCCCGTCTCGTATCCGAAGGGCCAGTGGTCGCGGCGCGGTTTGACCACGTCGCGGTAGCAAACGGCAGCAACTGCCAGCCGAACCAGCAGCGCTGCCAGAACGATTCGGCTCAAGGTGCGTCTGTGCGACTGTGCCACGCTTCCTTCCCCCTCACCCACGAAGGCGAACCTGGCCGGTTGCGAACGTCACTGGCGCGGCACTTCGTACAGGGCAAAATGTGCGTTCGCGTAGACAGGTCGGGCCGGCAGGTTCATGTCGCGAAAAGCCACGACGTAGTCCAGACCGGCTGTGTGTGCGATGCGAACCAGTTCGGGCCAGCCGAGTTGCCGGAAGTGCTGCTCCATCTGACGTGGACGAAGCCAGCAGCCGGCTGGAAGGCCGAGCAGGCGCATGCGCTCCATATACTGCGGTGCAAAAGGAGGCCAGAAATAGGAGATACACCCGTCCTCCCACTCACCCCAGCTCACCCGCTGGGAGAATACCCGAAACCCGCACGGGAACAAAGGCACAAGAAAGCGCGCGCTGGCCGCCGTGTGGTCCCGCGCCCAGAGCTGAAGCTCGATCCAGTCCCTCTGCTCGGCCGTGGGTGGCACGATCGGATTCCACAGCCTCTGGAGCCGAACCGGTGCTCCGAGAGCGGCCCAGGCAGGCGCAAAGCTTGCCAGGGCCAGGACGAGCACCGCTGGCAGCGCCCAGCGCCGCCGTTGATTGGTTGTCTCCAGCCTTCGCCCGGGTTGCCTCAGCAGCACCCACAACGCCAGCGGCAACCAGCCCCAGAGCAGGGCGAGTTCGCCTCCGAGTGGAAGCAGTACGCCGAGCAAACCGAAGGTTTGGTCGGCCAGACCCGGTGGCCGAACAGACCCGGTGAGCCAGCGGGCCCCCAGGCAGGCCAGCAGGACCAGCACCAGCAGGTCAAAAAACGAATCGGCCCGCAGCAACTGCAGTCGCGCCAGTGCCGGCGGCAGATCTGTGAGCGCCAGGACGACCCCTGTGCCGAGAGGCAAAAGGAATGCTCCTGCCAGCCAGGCCAGCCGGCTAAGATCCAGCCACTTTCGGCTGCGGATTACCCCCACAGCCACCACCCAGGCCACTACCAGACCGGCCGCTTCGGCCAGCTCATAGGCTTCGTGCGCGCGCAGGCTGAAGTGAAACGGATAGAATGCAGCCAGTGCCTCCACATAGCCGGTGGGGAATCCTGTGCGCTCGAGCGCGGCATTCCACACGACCCATGGCAAGGCCAGCACGGCCCCCAGCAGGCTCGCAACGATGATGGCACGGCTGCGCTCGCGCCAGTCCCGCACGGCCAGCACGGCAAAAGCGGCGAGCACGTAGAGGAAGAAAAGCGCGTGCAGGTAGATCGCCCCGGCGGCGATTATCGCCGCAGCAACCCAGCGTTTTTCGAGCAACCACACCAGCGCCCACAGCGATAGCGCCATGGCCAGCGAGGTGTGTGTCTGTACGGCGTTCAGGATGTCGGAGTGGCCCAGCGGGGTCAGGTCGTTGAGCACCGGGGAAAGAGCACATACGCCCAGCACCAGGCCGCGCATGCGCCAGCCGGGCACACAGGGCTGCAGCAACCGATCGAGCGCGATGAAAAACAGCCCCTTCGTCAGTAGGAAAAATCCGAACAGCACATGCTCGACGCTGGCCCACCGCCCGAGGGCTGCCACCAGCGGCCAGAACACGGTTGCGTGGCGGGCAAAGGCCTGCGTAATCGGGTCCCCCGGATAAAGGGTCGGATCGCGCAGCCAGTTCACCCGTGCAAGCTCGAACCACTGATTGTCGCGATCGAACCGGAATCCGTAGGCCACGGCATTGAGCCACGCCGCAGCTATCGCCGGAGCTACGGACTGCCACCAGGGCGGCCGGCCTGCCCGAACCGGCGCTGTCTCGGAACCGCTCTGTAGGTCGGCAGCGACGGCCCTTCCCATGCAGCTTCCCTCCCTCGGTGCACAATCCAACTGAACATGAAAAAGATGCTTCCTGAGCCGTCAGGGCAGCCCGGGGCGGGATCATCAGGTCCGGCAGAACTATGGGGCGCGGGAGCGCAGCCCCATGCGCGGCCGGTTAGTGAGACGCGCTCGGTTCGAGTGCGGCCCCGGACTCGACTAGGCGGCCATCGAACAGGTGCAGCGTTCGCTGTGCGAAACGCGCATACCGCGGGTCGTGTGTGACCATGCAGATCGTGGCACCGTCGCGATGAAGCTGCTGGAGCAGCTCCATCACCGCCTGGCCGTTTTTGGAATCCAGGTTACCCGTGGGCTCGTCGGCCAGCAGCACACTCGGACGACCCACGATCGCCCTGGCCACCGCCACGCGTTGCTGCTGCCCACCGGCGAGCTGGGATGGGTAATGTCGGCTGCGGTCCGAGAGCCCGACCCGTTCCAGCGCCTGCTCGACCCGCCGGCGCCGTTCCGCAGGCGCCACCCCGCGGTAGACGAGCGGGAGTTCCACGTTTTCGAACACCGTCAGGTCACCGATCAAATGAAAGGCCTGAAAAATAAAACCGATTTCCTGATTGCGCAGGCGAGCGCGCTCGCGCACACCGAGCGAACTCACCGGCTGGCCGCGAAGATAATACTCGCCCGAGCTGGGTCTCTCGAGCAGGCCGAGAATGGAGAGCAGCGTGGACTTGCCCGCTCCCGAAGGGCCGGCAACAGCCACAAACTCGCCGGGGTAAATCTCCATGGTGATGTCGCTCAACGCATGCGTCTCGACCTCTTCCGTGCGAAAGACCTTGCCGATACGTTCAAGACGAATCACCGGCAGCGTCATGGCAGCCCGGCACGGAAGTTCAGCGCGATTCAATCCGAATGCGTTCGGTGGATTGCGGCAGTGCCAGCCGGGACAGGATGACGCGATCGCCCTCCTGGAGGCCGCTGCGCACCTGGACCGCGTGGGTGGACACCCGGCCCAGCTCGACAGTCACCCGCACCGCAGTCCGACCGTCCGGACTCAGGCGGAACAGCTCCACGGGCCGGTTGGGCATGGCTTCCGTCGGCCGCCCGACATAAAGCACGTCTTTGAGGTGGTCCACCACCACGGTGCCCTCGATGCTGAGATTGGGACGTGCGCCGCGCGGCCAGGGAGCATCGGCGGCAACGTCCACGGCCACGGCGCCGTTGACCGGAGCCGGTGCAATGCGGATCACGTGGCCGGGTACGGTGCCGTTGTGGGTATCGATCGTGGCGGGCTGACCCAGAGCCACATCTTTGGCCTCGGTTTCCGGAATGTTCAGTTCGGCCCAGAGCCGGCTCGGATCCACGACCCGGGCCAGAATCTCTCCCGGCTGCACCTGCTGGCCGAGCTCGGCGTGCAGTTCCTCGAGCACGCCGTCGAGCCCCGCCTTGACTTGAAGCTGCTCGACCAGTTGCTGCTTGAGCGCGGCGGCCGCCCGCGCCTCGGCCAGCTTAGCCTGCTGCGCGGCCAGCTCGGACTGAATGAGTTCGCGGTACCGGCTCAGTTGCTGGCGGGCCATGGCGAGATTCTGTCGGAGCCCTTCGGCCTGAGCCTGGGCTTTCTCGAAGTTAATTCTCGAGTTCATGCCCTGCTCGTAAAGTTTCCGCTGCGCGTCGGCTTCGAGCTGGGCCTGCCGGTAGCTCACGTCGAGCGAGGTGACATCCTGTTCGTGGCGCAGTAACTCCCCTTCGAGCTGCGCTCGCAGCGAAGCAAAGTCCGCCTCGGCGGCCTGCAGGGCCTGCTGGGCGGCTAGAGCCTCCTGCTCGAGCTGAGGGTTGCTCAGCACCAGCAGGACCGTATCCGGGTGGACGGCCATGCCGACCAGCACGGGCCGCTGTTCCACGCGCCCGGCCACCACCGCCGGGATCACGCGCACTCGCTGGGGAACGAGCACGCCCGAGCCGTGCACCTCGACGGCAAAATCACCGCGCCGAACGGTGTCAATCCACAAACCGCTGCGTTCCACGGCGGGCGGGGCCGGCTTCAGACTCCACAACCCCACTCCCAGGCAGGCCGTCGTGACCCCGCCCAGCGCCATATACAGAGCCCGGCGCCAGCGTCTGCGCTTTGCGAGGTCAGAACGAGGAACGTCCACTCTGCTTCCCCTCTCCGCTAACCACCCGCGTTGATTCTATGCGTACTGCTATCTCCCCAGCAAGACATCGGCCGCAGCGGTGCCAACCCGCCACGATCTGCCTGGTAACCAGGCGACGCCCTGCTGCACGCTACCGCAGGTCGCCCACCTGATAGCGCAACTGGTCGGTCGCCGCGGCGAACTCGTAGCGCGCCCGCGCCTGTTCAATTTCCGCTTCGGTCAGATTGAGCTGTGCCTGAGCCAGCTCGACGATCGAGCTGAGCCCCAGCGCGTAGCGCTGGCGCGCCAGCTCCAGCGACAGTTGTGCCTGCTGCAGCAGCTGTCGCGTCAGGTCCAACCGGCGGTAAGTGGTCTGGCAGTTCAACCAGGCCTGCTGCACATCGCGTGCAATTTGATTTTGCAGCTCCTGAAGGTTTTCCTCGGTCTGGCGTGCACGTGCACGCGCCACGGCCTCGCGCGCGCGAATCAGGCCACCATCGAATAACGGAATGCTCAGGTTGAGCCCGGCAGCGGAGTAGCGAATCGGCAGTAGCGCATCGCGAATGGGGGCCATTCCCCCTGACCAGACTGCTTCGAGCGAGGGCATCCAGAGCCGGTGCTCGGCCCGGGCGAACGCACTGGCCGAGGTCTGCTCCCACCGTGCACGCGCCAGTTCGGGGCGCTTGGCCAGAGCCCGGGCCAGCAGTGGAGCTACATCAGCCGGGGGAGCTGGAGGAACGGGCGGCTCGACCAGTTTGAACCGCTGCGGCCGCGGTAGGCCCAGAGCCAGCGCCAGATTGGCAAAGGCCGCATCCAGATTGGCCTGAGCCTGAACCAGAAACAGCCGGGCCTGCGCCAGATTCACCTGCGCGAAACTCACGTCCAGCGATGACTTCAGATTGTTGCGGGCCAGCTCGGTCACCTGGCGGGCGACCAGCTCGCGCGCGCGCACGTCCTCGCGGGCAACCTGGAGCACGGCCTGTGCTTCGAGGACTGCGTAGTAGGCCTGGTGCACGTCCAGCAATACAGCCGCGCGCGTCGCTTCGGCATCCTGCTGCGCAGCCTGCGCGGTGGCCCGCGCTGAGGTTGCCAGGGCGGAAGTGCGGCCGAAGTCGGTGATCAACTGTGTCAGCGTCAGCCCGTCGGCAAAGCGGTTGAAAACCGTGGGATTGTTGAGCTGGCCGGCGGTGATACGGGAGCCGCCGGCCGCACCCGCAGCCGTCGCACTGCCGAACAGATGCGGGAAAAAGGCCGAGCGCACCGTGCCCGTGGCGGCGATCGCAGCCGAAGCAGCCGCCTGGGCCGCGCGCAGCCGGGGCCGGTTCTGCAGGGCCATGGCCTCGGCCTGGGCCAGCGTGAGCGTCGGCAGGGTCTCGGCATGTCCGGGGACAACCGCCGCCACCAGGGCCGCCAGATAGAGCACGCGTCGGTACATACGCCCGCCTCCTCTCACTCGGAGCGTGTGGAAACAGCCTCGTCCGAACCCGGACGGCCATAGACCAGCACGTAGACCGCCGGCACCAGAAACACGGTGAGAGTTACTGATACGGTCAGTCCGCCGATAATCGCCCGCGCCAGCGGCGCATAGGCCTCGCTGCCGGTCCCCAGCCGCAGGGCCATCGGCAGCAGGCCAATGATCGTCGCCAGTGAGGTCATCAGGATCGGCCGGAGCCGGATGCGGCAGGATTCGATGACCGCATCGCGGACCGCCCTGCCCTGCTCCCGCAGGCGGTGGGCGAACTCGACAATCAGGATGCTGTTCGACACCACAATGCCCACCATCATCACCACGCCCATCAGCGACATCACGTTCAGCGTGGTGCCCGTCAGCAGCAGCAACAGCACTACGCCGGTGAGACCCGTGGGCACCGCCAGCAGAATCAGCAGCGGGTCCAGGAAGGAACGGAACTGCGCGACCAGAATCAGGTAGAGCAGCGCCACGGCGAGCACCAGGCCGACGGCAAAGCTGCGGAAGGAGCGCTGCATGGCTTCGGCCATCCCCCGCACCTGAACACGCACGTCGCCCGGCATCTGCATGCCGGCCAGCACGCGCTGCACGCCGCGCAGAACCCGGCTCAGGTCCTCGCCGGCAGGATTGACGTAGACGTCAATGACCCGTTGAATCTGGTAGTGGTCAATCTCGGTGGGCGAATCCACACGGCGCACGCGGGTGACCTCGCCGAGCAATCCCACGCCTCCGCTGCTGCCGCCGCGCAGGGGAATGGCCAGCAGATCGTTCAGGCTGCGGATGGAGTCTTCGAAGAACTGCACGGTGAGCAGATAGTCGTTACCGGTTCTGGGGTCGATCCAGTAGCTCGGTGCAATCATGCCGTTCGAGGTGAGCGCCGTGATGAGGTTGTCCACCACTTCACGTTGATCGAGACCGAGCTCACCGGCACGGATGCGGTCCACGTCCAGACGCAGAGCCGGATAATCGAGGTCCTGCGGAATGTAGACCTCGCTCACACCCGGCAGGCCCTGAATGCGCCGCGCCAGTTGCCGCGCCACGGCGTTATCGGCTTCCAGACGCGGCCCGGTAACCTGCACGTCGATCGGTGCCGGCAGGCCCTGGTTCAAAATCGCATCCACCAGCCCGCCCGACTGGAAAAATGCGCGCAGCTCGGGCATCTGGCGGTGCAGCGCCTGGCGCACGCGTTCCATTTCCTCGTAGCTGCTGAGGCGATGCTGATCGGTGAGCGCGACCTGCACGGTCGCCGTGTGTGGCCCGGCATTGGAAGTGTAGAGGGAGGAAAAACCCGGGATGACCCCGATGTTCGAGACGATCATCTTGAGGTCACCGGGCGGGATGGTCTGCCGGATCAGGGCCTCGACGCGGCGCACGTAGTCATCCATCACCTCGAGTCGCGTGCCCGAAGGCGCCTTGAGGTTCATCACGAACTGGCCCGCATCGGTGCGGGGGAAAAACGCCTGGCCGAGCAGCGGGTACAGGGCCAGTCCGGCAGCGGAAACTGCCACAATGACGGCCGCTGTCCGCCGCGGGCGTTCGACGGCGCGGCGCACGGCCACTTCGTAGCGCGCCGGCAGCGCGGCAAACTGGCGGTTGAACCAGGCATGGAACCGCTCGAGCCGGCCGGCCGGCGCGTCGGCAGTCGCGTGCGCCGGCGGCCGCAACCAGTGTGCGCAGAACAGAGGCACCACGGTCATGGCCACAAAGTAGGAAGCGCCGAGCGAGAGCACGACGGCCAGCGCCAGTGCGGAAAACAGAAAGCGGGCCACGCCGTAGAGGAACGTCACCGGGAAGAACACCACCGCCGTGGTGAGCGTGGCCGCCAGCACCGCCATCGCCACCTCCTGGCCGCCGTACTCGGCAGCCAGCGGCGGCGCGCTGCCTTCCTCGAGGTGGCGAAAAATGTTTTCCAGGACGATGACGGAGTTATCGATCAGCCGCGAAAAGGCCAGCGCCAGCCCGGCCAGCACCATGGTGTTGATCGAGCTGCCCCCGAACGACAGCGCCAGAAACGTCGCCAGCGCCGACAGCGGAATCGAGAGCGAGACGGCCAGCGTTGCCCGGAGGCTCCCCAGAAAGACCAGGACCATCAGGGCGGTCAGCAGCAGACCGGTACCGGCTTCGTGAATGAGATTTTCGACCGCCCGGCGCACGAACTGCGACTGATCGAACACCACCCGGGCAATCAGATTGCGCGGCACATCGTAGAGCCGCGCCAGTACCTGCCGGACTCCGTCCACCACGGCGATGGTGTTGGTATCGCCGCCCTGTTTGAGAATCGGAATGTAGACAGAACGCTCGCCGTTGACCCGCACGATATTGGTCTGAATCTGGTGGGCATCCTCGGCGCGACCCAGATCCGCGACGGTGACCACGCGGTCGCCCACTGTCCGCACGGGAACAGTGTTGATGTCGGCCACCTGGCTGATCTGGCTGTTGGTGTAGATGTTGTAATCGTAGGGTCCAATTTTGGCGTCACCGGCCGGCAGAATCAGGTTGGAGCGGTTGACGGCCCGCACCACATCCATGGGACTCAGCCCGTAAGCCTGCAGCTTGAGCGGATCCACGTAGACCATGATCTGCCGGTACTTGCCCCCGAACGGAGGCGGCACCGAAGCCCCGGCCACCGTGGCGAGCTGGTTGCGCACGGCAAACTGGCCGAGATCACGCAGCGCGGTCTCGCTCAAACCTTGCCCTTCGAGCGTCACCAGACACACCGGCAGGCTGGAGGCATCGAACTTCATCACCACCGGCGGCAGCGTGCCGGGCGGCAGCCGGCGCAGGTTGGCCATGGCGAGGTTGGAAATCATGGTGACATCGGCATCGGGATCGGTGCCGGGCTGGAAATAAATCTTGATCAGGCTCACCCCGGGCAGCGACCGCGATTCCATGTGTTCGATCCCGCTGCCCAGCGTGAAGAAGCGCTCGAAGCGACCCGTGATCTCGGTTTCGATTTCCTCCGGCGGCATGCCGGTGTAAAAGGTCGCCACGACGACTTCGGGAATCCGGATGGGGGGAAACAGATCCACGGGCATCCGTACGAGCTGGCTCAGTCCCACCACGGCCAGCACCAGGCAGAGCACCACAATGAGATACGGATTCCGCAGCGCGAAACGGGGCATTAGTGGTTTTCCTCCACGGCCGCCTGTTCGACCAGACGCGCCTGCACCCGCTCACCGGCCTGCAGGTCAGCATGGCTGCCCACCACGACCAGATCCCCTTCTCTCAGGCCGTCCAGCACTTCCGCCCGATCCGGCGTCTGGATGCCGAGCCGCACGGGAACGCGCTCGAGGATTCCAGTCGGTCCGACCCGGAGCACGCTGGTGCGGTCACCTTCGTGATCAATGGCCTGTACCGGAACAGTGAGGACCTGGCGGTGCTCCTCCAGCACAAGCGAAGCGTAGGCATACATGCCCGGCACCAGTTCCAGGTTCGGATTCGGCACATCAATTTCGGTCCGCATCGTGCGGGTGCTGAAATCCACGCGATCGGCCATCCGGGCGACGCGGCCGGCATAGGTGCGGTGCAGGGCGGGAACATCCACCGCGGCCGGCATGCCGACATGCACCCAGGGCACACTGGCTTCGGGCACCTGCACGATGAGCCGGAGAAGCTGATTCTCCGAAAGCCGCACCAGGGGCATGGCCTGCGTCGCAGAGGTCGTGCCGGCCTGGAGCATCACACCGGTGTCGGCGTAGCGGTGGGTGACCACGCCGGTAAACGGCGCCGTGATGCGCGTGTAGGCATAGAGGGCGCGTACCTGCGCCTCGCTGGCCCGCGCTGCCTGCGCGCGCTCTTCGGCTGCCGCCAGCGCTGCCTGAGCGGCGGCCACTTCGGCCTCGAGCGCCTGGTCGCGGCTACGGGCGTCGTCGAGCTCCTGCTGGGCAATCAGATGCGGCTGGGTCTGACTCACCCGTGACAGGCGCACGTACTGCAGATGGGCCGCTTCGTGCGCGGCCTGGGCCCGCCGCAGCTCTGACTGCGCCTGCACGAGCTCGCGATCGGTCTCGGAAACCTTTGCCCGGGCCTGATTGAGCTGATCTTCCAGCTCGGGGACCTCCAGAGTCGCCAGCACCTGGCCGGCCCGCACACGATCGCCGATGTCCACGTAGATGGCGCGCACATAGCCGGCTACCTTGGCGTAGACATCGATCTCCTGATAGGGTCGGAACTCCGCCGCCAGCCGCAGCGTGCGCTGCACATCCTGCCGGCGCACGGGGGCGACCGCGACCGTTACCGGGTCCTGCGCGGGCGTCTGCCCGGTTGCCCGCGAACTGCACCCGCACCCCCACACCAGCATGGCTGCCACCAGCCCTGCTCCTGCTGGCTTTTTCATCGTGACCACCCCCTCCGTGCAGGTTTTCACCCGCACCCAGCTCTGCCCGCCCTGATAGACGGGCTCTGCCCACAACTCCTTCTGGCCGAGTCGTTCAGTTCAAATCGGAGAGAACCGGCGTGCGATTACAGGAAGGGCCAGACAGGAGGCGGTGCGCGGAAGGGGCCCGTGAGAGAAGCGGGGAAAATCACGGCGGGTACGTGCACCGTCTCCGCAGGCAGGGAGCGCACGTACACCAGTACGGGGGGACTCCACGTACCCCGAGAAGTCTGCTCGAGTGGGCAGAAGAGATCCCAGGCCTCCCCACCGGTGACATCCCCGAGGCGGAGACCGATTCCAGTCGCCGGTCCGGACCCGTGCTGGGGCACACGCGCAAGTCGGTGCAGACCCGAAAAGCCAACAAGCAGCGCGACGACAAGCAGGAAACTGCTCCACCGGCTAAACGTGCCGGGATGGCCCGGCCGGGCGCGATGCCGGCTATCATGCTGCCGTGTCATCATTGCCAGCCTGCGTTCCATAGCCAGCTTCGAGTGTCCTTAGGCGGCACTGGCTGCGCCGTCAGTGACCGCAGCAATGGCTGCAAGCTGCGGTCACGGTAAACAGATGAAAAGCGACGCGGCGAAGGTTGTCCGGGGTGACGCTTGCGCACCCGTCCACACCGGAACCTTCCGGCCCCGCCCGGTTGGCATGCTAGCCTAAGAGATCGCATCCGAGAAGCTTTCTGCGGCGGCAGGGATTGCAGCAGAGGAGTCCAATGCAGGCAAAGCGCATACTGGTCACCGGGGCGGGTGGTTTTATTGGCCACCATCTGGTGAAGCGGCTCAAGGCCGAGGGGTACTGGGTGCGGGGGGTGGATCTGAAGCTGCCGGAGTTCGAGCCGACGCCGGCGGACGAATTTCTGCTGCTCGATCTGCGGCAGTGGGAGAACTGTCTGGAGGCGACGCGAGGGGTCGAGCAAGTCTACAACCTGGCGGCCGACATGGGTGGCATCGGCTACATCACGGCCTATCTGGCCGTGGTGTTCCGCAACAACATCCTGATCAACGCGCACATGCTGGAGGCGAGTCGGCAGAACGGGGTGCAGCGGTTTTTGTTTTCCTCCTCGGCCTGCGTCTATCCGCGCTACCGGCAGCAGCAGGCGGAGCTGGAGCCGTTGCGGGAGGAGGAGGCCTATCCGGCCGATCCCGAGCCGGGCTACGGGTGGGAGAAGCTGGCGACCGAGGAGCTGTGCCGGTACTACCGGCAGGACTACGGGCTGGACACGCGCGTGGTGCGGTTCCACAACGTCTACGGGCCGCTGGGCAGCTACGAAGGGGGGCGGGAGAAGGCGCCGGCGGCGCTGTGCCGGAAGGTGGCGCTGGCACGTGAGGGCGACGAGGTGGAGATCTGGGGCGACGGGCAGCAGACGCGGTCGTTTCTCTACGTGGACGACTGTGTCGAGGGGCTGCTGCGGCTGATGCAGTCGGACTGGGCCGAGCCGCTGAATCTGGGCAGCGACCGGATGGTGACGGTGGACGAGCTGTTCGGGCTGATCTGCCAGGTGGCGGGCAAGCGGCTGCGGGCGCGGCATGTGCTGGACCGGCCGCAGGGGGTGCGCGGGCGCAACAGCGACAACCGGCGGCTGCGGGCGGTGCTGGGCTGGGAACCGCAGGTGCCGCTCGAGCAGGGTCTGGCGATCACCTACCGCTGGATCGAAGACCAGCTCCGCCAGCAGGGCCGCCTGCCAGCCACAGCGTAGCCATTGCCCTTCCCGGCCCGGGCAGCCAACCAAAAAACCGTCGGCCCGATGCCACGACGGCTCCCCGTTAGGGAGCAAACGCCAGAATCCGAAACGTCCCGGGCACCGGACGCGGCCGCCCCTGTGGCGCACCGGCCGCAGGAGCGAAGTCCGCCGTTGCGAGATAGATGCGGTGCGTCGTGGGGTCGAGCTCCATCGTGCGCGCCCCGCGCGCCGTCTGCACGTTCTCAACCACCTCGTAGCGATCCGGCGCAAGCTGTCGCACCACGGTCAGCGTGCCATCGCCGTTGGAACTGAACACCAGATGCGTGGAGGGATCGTAGCGGTTTGCATCCACGCCGCGGCCGATCGGCACCGTGGCCACCACCTTGCCGGCATCGGCATCCACGACCGCCATCATCTGGTTGTGGCAGCCGGCGAACAGACGGCGGCGCGCCGTATCCATCGCCAGCCCTGAAGGACTCTGACAGGGGCTCAGGCTCCACCGGCGGGTGACGGCCAGTGTGCGGGTATCCAGCTCGACCTGCTCGCTGCGATCTTCGAGATTGATGTAGAGATGACCGTGCCCGTCGGCCACCGCAAACTCGGGCCGGCCGCCGAGCGCCACCGTGCCTACCACTTCAAGGCGCCGCGCATCGATTGCTGTCGCATTGTCGCTCCGGCCGTTCATCGTGAACACGCGCTGCGAAACGGGATCGTACACGATGGCATCGGGGTTCTGACCGGTGGCGGCCACGGTCCGCAGCACTTTCAGCGTCCGCGTATCGAAAACGGTGACGGTGGAGCTGGCTCCGTTGCTGGTAAAGCCGCGATGGAGATCCCGGGCCAGCGCGACACCGTGGACACCCGCCGTGTCGGGAATCTCGCCCAGGCGCTTTCCGGTGTCGGCCTGCACGACGACGACGCGCGTCGCATGGGTGACATAGAGACGGCGTGCGGCGGGATCGAGGGTCAGATAATCCCAGCCTCCCTCGCCACCAATGGGAATGACGGCCACCTGATGGTAGTGGGGTGCCCCGGGCGTTGGCAGCGCCTCAGCGCCAGCGGCCATGACGCCAAATGCTCCGAACAGCGCAGCGATGATCCGGGTATGCATAAGGCCTCCTCTAAGTCCAGTCCAAACGATACGCTTTTTCGCCCGAAGGTTTCCACAGGTTTGTCCCTCAACGGCGCTCCACCTGAACAGGCAACGCTTCGCATTGCTCTGGCAGTGGCCTCCGCGGCAACATGGAATCCGTTTGTTCGGCGCGAGGTGAAGCAACGATGGAATCCGCTCCCGGACTCTTCTGGGCACGCCCCTGGTGGGTCAACGCCGTGCTGGTCGTTCCGCTGGCGACGTGGGCGCTGTACCGACGCGGTACCGGGCTCGACCGGGCCACAGCGGCTGCGGTGAGTCTATTCGCCCTCGCTATGGGATTTCTCGAAGCCGCCACCGTGGTCTACTTACGGGCAGCTGCAGGCTTGCTGTCGCCAGCGGCCACACCCGGGGCGGTGATGGAAGTGATCCCCTCGCATCTGCTTCGAATTGAAATGTGTCGGGAAGCCGCTACCCTGGTGATGCTGGTCTGTCTGGCCTGGCTCGGTGCGCGGATGCCTCGCACGCGCCTTGCCGTCTTTCTGCTGAGCTTCGCGATCTGGGACCTGGCGTATTACGCTGGCCTGCGCGTCTTGATCGGCTGGCCGGCCTCGCTGGCAGATGTTGATGTGCTCTTCCTCATACCCGTGCCCTGGGTGGCCCGCGTGTGGTACCCGGTAGCCGTCAGCCTGCTGACGGCCGCTGGCGTGCTGATCCCCACGGTTAGGAAAACAGCTTAGAAAACTGACCCTGGCTCAAAAGGCCCTGCAAATGAACCAGCGTGCGGCTGCGTGTCGGGTAAAATCGGCAGGACATACAGGACGGTTCCGATGCCCCGGACGACCACACGCAGCCACTTGCAGGAACGATCTTCTGCCACCCTGGTCGGTCAGAGCCGAAAGGCACTGCGGCAGGCCGCGCAGAATCTCCTGCGCCTCGAACCCCTGGCTGACGCCCTGGCACGGGTGGCCGATGCCGTCAGTCAGGCTCTCGAAGCAGGCCACAAGCTGCTTCTGTTCGGTAACGGGGGCAGCGCCGCCCAGGCGCAGCACATTGCCGCTGAATTCGTCGGCCGCTTCCAGAGCGAACGCGACCCGCTACCCGCAGTGGCCCTGACCACGGACACGTCGGCGCTGACGGCGATCGGCAACGACTACGGATTCGAGGAAGTCTTTGCCCGCCAGCTCCGGGCTCTGGCGCATCCGGGGGACGTCGCGCTGGGGATTTCAACCAGCGGCCGCTCCCCCAACGTGGTTCGCGCACTGGAGGAAGCCGGCCGGCTTGGGTTGCTTCGGGTGGCCCTGACCGGACCGGCCGCCAGCCAAGCTGGACGGGCAGCCGATGTCTGTCTGCAGGCCCCGGGGCCTTCTACCGCACGGATTCAGGAAGCCCATCTGGTGCTGCTGCACACGCTGTGCGAGCTGGTGGAAGGCCGCCTGGCAAAGCAGCGGAAATAAAGAGCAGGGGTGCCGCTGCCGCATGGCCGCATCTGGGGGCGGGCGGCAAGGCGCCCGTAGCTTCCAGAACTGCAGCAGCGGTGCCGCGGCTTCTTCGAGCATGGTGGGCCTGGGGAGACTCGAACTCCCGACACGCGGTTTAGGAAACCGCTGCTCTGTCCATCTGAGCTACAGGCCCATTCACTTAGAGTTTACTCCGCGCGCTCCTTGCCGGCATCCATTTGCCTCGCGCGTCTGCAGGCTGCAGATGCTAAAGCCAGCGCCTAAAGGAACACTGGAGCACTGCGGCCGTTCCCGGCGTTTTCTGCAATCGAGTCCAATGGGAGACACGTGCCGTCCCTGCGCGGCCACTGCGAAATCTTCGAGGCCAGACCCCTGACAGCGGTATGTTCGGGGGTCTTAGCGCCGGCGGGCCTGCAGGGTTTCGGCTTCCTCAGTACCGAGCACCGGTCTCAGCCAGTGCCAGACGATACCCCCGGCCCCCTTCTGCACGCCGGAATGTTCGACAAGGAAGTCCGCACAGGCTCGCTCGAGCAGGTAGAGGCGGACCAGGAGCAGCAGGTCATCCCGTGCGACGGGCAGGAAGGGAGCTCCGCCGGCAACCTCCAGATAGGTTTGCAGGAACGTCGCGGCGACTGCCTGCCACCACTGCTGCATTCGGCCGAGCGCCACATGGCCGTTTCCTGCTGCAAAGCCGCGCTGCTCAAGGGCTGCACAGCCGGCGCGGTAGAAGGACCACAGCAGCGTGCTGACGTCGCGGAGCGGCGAGCGCTTGATTTTTCGCTCGCTCAGCGGCCGGGCGGTATCGCCCTCGAAACCCTTGATGAGAAAATCGTTGCCACGGCAGAGGATCTGTTCCAGCCGGTAATTGCCATGGATCCGCGTTCGCGCTGCCCGCAGAGGGCGTTCGAGCAGCGGGCGGAACGGCTGCAGCAGCGCGGCTTCAGCTCCCACGGGGCTCCGCTGCACTCCACCATTGCCCGCGGCCTGGCCGGAGGGCCCGTGCGCCGCCTCCCGCACCTGGGCGATCACCTGCCGGAGCGATTGATAGAGCGAGCGCTGATAGTGCAGCGTAAAGCTTTCCGGGACGAAATCGGCCTCATCCACACAGGTCCCCAGCGCAATGTGCATCTCTGCCGTGCGGACGGCCAGAGTGCGCACTGCCTCGGGTAGCTCGTCCAGCAGGTCGAGCATGCGGGCGGGCGCGGCTAGCTCGGGAGCCAGGTGGAACGGTTCGGCAGTTTCCACCCCGGGCAATGGCCCCCTCTCAGCCACCCGGTCGTAGAAGCGGCCGGCGGCTTCCAGGGCGAGCTCCCAGGCCGTGCGCTCATGCGGTACATACTGCTGGCACAGGGCCAGCGTCCACGGTTCCTCACGGCCCCGGCGATAGACCAGCTCGCCGAGCAGCGGAAGAAAATGGCGGAAGTGCGTGCGTTGCACGAAGAATCGCGCCATCTCCTGCTCGGGATACGGGCCGGGTTCGAGACGCCGGTACAGGCGCAGCACTAACCGGTCGCCGAAGGTGATCTCGGTGTGCGTAGCCTGCTCGCTGCAGCGCACTGCCTCCGGTTTCTGCGCTACCAGGGCGAGTTCTCGCAGATCCCGTTCGGTGCGCATCAGGGCCCGACCGAGCTGCCCTTTCAGCCGGCGCCGCCGGATCAGGCTGTCGAGCAGAGCGCGGCAGAAGCCGGGATCGCCCAGGCCGCTGTGAAGCAGGGTGGCCATTCCGTTGCTGCCCAGGCGGGCCAGCACCGTTTGCGGGCTCTGCTCGGCGATGCGTTCGGCTTCGGCACCGGTCGACACGGCAACCGTGAGCAGATAGAGTTCAGGTTCACCGTCGGAAAACTCCGCCCGCATGACCAGCAGCGCGCCCCGTGCATGCACGGGCACGACGTCCTCCACGACGCAGCGAAGCAGCCGCCGGGCTTCTCCCCCCGACCAGGGCACGGAAGAAAGGTAGCGGCAGAGGTGCGGTTCGAGCTGCTGCAGATGCGCGGGCCGCAGCAGCGATTCTCCCCCGGCGGTCACCTCGACCGCCGGGGATGCCTCCGCTACCGTAGGCGGAGCCACCGCAATCTGCTCCACCGCGCGGGGTTCGAGCGAAAACCAGTAAAACGCGTGCGGGCCCAGCGTCAGCAGATAGCGGCGGTCGTCTACCGGCGGGAAACGGACCCCGCCGAACAATTCCACCGGCTGCCGGGTGCGATAGGACGACAGATCGAGTTCGGCAAACTGCGCGTTCTCAGAAAGGTTGGCGACCACCAGCAGGGTCTGGTCCTGCCAGGAGCGCGTGAAGGCGACGATGCGGCGGTTGTCGGATTCGATGAACTGCAGGTCGCCCCGGCCGAATACGGGATAGCTCTTCCGGATCGCGATGGTGCGCTTCATCCACTGCAGCAATGAATGCGGGTTGTCCCGCTGCGCTTCCACGTTGACCGCCTCGTAGTGGAACGGCGGATCAACGACCACGGGCAAATAGAGCCGCTGCGGATTGGCTTCGGAAAAACCGGCATTGCGGTCGGCGCTCCACTGCATGGGCGTGCGGACGGCGTTGCGATCGCCCAGGTAGATGTTGTCGCCCATGCCGATTTCATCGCCGTAGTAGAGCACCGGCGTGCCGGGGAGCGAGAACAGCAGGCCCACCATGAGCTCGATGGCGCGCCGATCGTTGTTCAGCAGCGGCGCCAGGCGCCGCCGGATGCCCAGATGAATCCGGGCCTGCGGGTCCCGCGCGTAGGCCCGGTACATGAACTCGCGCTCCTCGTCGGTGAGCATCTCGAGGGTCAGCTCATCGTGGTTGCGCAAAAACAGCGCCCACTGGCAGCCGGGCGGGATCGGCGGCGTCTGCTGGAGGATATCCACCAGCGGCGAACGGTCCTCCATGCGCAGAGCCATGAACAGCCGCGGCATCAGCGGGAAATGGAAGGCCATGTGGACTTCATCACCCTGGCCGAAATAGGCCGCGGTGTCCTCGGGCCACTGGTTCACCTCGGCCAGCAGCATCCGGTCCGGGTAACGCGCCTCCATGCGCCGCCGCAGATCGCGCAGGAAGGCATGGGTCTCCGGAAGATTCTCACAACTGGTTCCCTCGCGCTCGTACAGATAGGGCACCGCGTCCAGCCGGAAACCATCCACCCCCATCTGCAGCCAGAAATCGAGCACGCGGAAGATTTCCCGCCGCACGGCCGGATTGTCGTAATTCAAATCGGGCTGATGGCGGAAAAACCGGTGCCAGTAGTAGGCTCGCGCCACCGGATCCCAGGTCCAGTTGGAATCCTCGAAATCGCGGAAGATGACCCGGACGCCCCGAAAGCGATCCGGCGTTTCGCTCCACACGTAGAAGTTTCTCCAGACACTGCCCGGCTCCGCCCGACGGGCCCGCTGAAACCAGGGGTGCTGGTCGGACGTGTGATTGAGAACCAGCTCGATGATCACGCGCAGCCCGCGCCGGTGCGCTTCGCGCAGGAAATGGCGGAAATCGGCCAGCGTGCCGTAGCTGGGGTGGATGGCCGTATAGTCGGCGATATCGTAGCCGTCGTCGCGTAGCGGCGAGGGGAAAAAGGGTAGCAACCAGAGTGCGGTTACCCCGAGGTCCTGCAGGTAGTCCAGCTTCTGCGTCAGCCCGCGAAAATCCCCCACCCCGTCGGCGTCGCTGTCATAGAAAGCGCGAACATGCAGTTCGTAAATGATGGCGTCCTTGTACCAGATGCCTTCGCCGTTCACAGCCCTACACCACCACCGCTTTGGCCGATGGGCGTTGTCTCGATAACTGGCCCACCCGGCCACAACATCCCTTCAGGGGGAGATGACAGATTGGATCAGGGTTGCCTGCCGAAGAGCCCGCTTCCCCGCCCCTCTTCACGGGCCAGCCCGGAGAAGCCTCGAGCGGCAGGCGCGGCGTACAATCCGCCGGAGGTCCGTCCAACATCCACCTCTGTCTTCTATGCTAGGAACCCGGCTGGCCCCATGCAAGAGACCGCATGCCACGGGTAGCGAAAACAGCAGCTACGGGGCGGCCGGCCGCAGGATGAAACCTGCCGCATCCGGCGCGTTTCCTACTGGCAGAGCGGAGGGGCAACGTGGAATTTCGGCTGCACGTGAACGGCCGGGAGCACACCGTAGAGGCCGAACCCGAGACGAGCCTACTCGTTGTGTTGCGCGAACACCTCGGGCTGACGGGCTCCAAGTACGGATGCGGTGAAGGCCAGTGCGGAGCCTGCACGGTGCTTCTGGACGGGCTGGCGCGGCGCTCTTGTATCACTCCGGTACGCCAGGCCGTGGGACACCGCATTGTCACCATCGAAGGGCTTGCAGGCGAGCACGAGCTGCACCCGGTTCAAAAGGCTTTCCTTGAAGCGGGTGCCTTCCAGTGCGGCTACTGCACGCCCGGCATGATCCTCACCGCCGTGGCGCTGCTGACCCACAACCCCTCGCCCACCGAAGAGGACACCGTGACGTTCCTGAACGGCAACCTCTGTCGCTGCGGCACCTACCCACGGATCGTGGCGGCGGTTCGCCGGGCTGCAGCGCAGCTGCGGGAGGGTCGCTCATGAATCCGCTGCCCTTTGCCGAGCTCGAGCTCGAACGCTACGAAATTACTGCCGGCCCCCTGTATCGCTTCAGGCTGGACCGGCGCAGCTTTCTCCAGGCTCTGGGCGGGGGTCTGGCCTTCTTTCTGCTGGTGGATTCAGCCGACGCACTCGCCCAGGAGACGGGCCGCGAGCTGCGCCGCACGGCACTGCCGCGCAATATCGGTGCCTGGCTTCACCTCCAGCCAGATGGACGCGTAACGGTCTACACCGGCAAGGTCGAAGTCGGCCAGAACGTGCGCACCTCGCTGGCGCAGCAGGTGGCCGAAGAGCTGCGCGTGGCCATCGAGCAAATCTCGATGGTGATGGGCGACACGGCCCAGACGCCGTTCGACCTGGGAACTTTCGGTAGCCGCACCACCCCGCAGATGGGGACACAACTGCGGCGGGTGGCTGCGGCTGCACGCCAGGCCCTGATCGCGCTGGCTGCTGAACGCTGGCAGGTGCCGGCGAACCGGTTGCGTGCCAGCAACGGACACGTCGAGGATCCGGCGACCGGCCATCGGATCAGCTACGCTGAGTTAGCCGCTGGAACGGCCCTGGCCCAGGCGGTCATCGCCGACCCGGCCCTCGAACCTCCCACTCGCTGGTCCATCGCAGGCCAGTCGGTCCCCAAAGTCAACGGCGAGCTGTTCGTCACCGGCCGCCATCGCTATACCAGCGACCTGCGGCTGCCGGGGATGTTCTACGGGCGAGTGCTGCGTCCCCCACAACTGGGAGCGACGCTGGAAGCCCTGGACGCTTCTGCGGCGCAGGCGCTGCCCGGCGTCGTCATCGTCCGGGACGGGGACTTTGTCGGAGTCGCGGCGGAAAGCCCAGAACTGGCCGACAGAGCCCTGGCGCTTCTGCGCCCCACCTGGAAGACCCGCTCGGGACCTTCGCGGAACACGTTGTTCGAGGATCTGCGGCGCACTGCCGATACCAGCGCGGCGGTCGTTCATACTTCTGGCGACCCTGCTGCCGCACGGTCGCAGGTTGAGCGGTGGTTCGAGGCAACCTACACGGTCGAATACATCGCCCACGCTCCGCTCGAGCCGCGTGCTGCCGTTGCCCGGTGGGAGGGCAATCGGCTCACCGTATGGACCGGCACGCAGCGCCCCTTTGCCGTCCGCGAGGAACTGGCGGCGGCTTTTCACCTGCCGACCGAGGCGGTGCGAGTCCTTGTGCCCGATACCGGCTCGGCTTACGGCGGCAAGCATACCGGTGAAGCTGCCCTGGAAGCAGCACGCCTGGCCCGGGCTGCCGGCCGACCTGTCAAGCTGGTCTGGACGCGCCAGGAAGAATTCACCTGGGCCTATTTTCGTCCTGCGGGCATACTCACGGTGCGAGCCGGTCTGGACGCAATTGGCCGGCTGTGGATCTGGGAGTTCGAGAACTACAACTCGGGAACCGCCGCTCTGGCGACTCCCTATACCATCCCGCATCAGCGCATCGCCTTTTATCCTGCACAGGCACCGTTGCGCCAGGGTTCCTACCGCGCACTTGCTGCCACCGCCAATCACTTTGCCCGGGAATCTGCCATGGACGAACTGGCCCGGCTGGCAGGGCGCGATCCGCTGGAGTTCCGGTTGGCGCATCTCGACGACGAGCGTCTGAAAGACGTTTTCCGCACAGCGGCCGCAACCTTTGGCTGGTCGCCAGGCAAACGGCCTCCGGGTCAAGGGGTTGGCATTGCCGGCGGCGTCGAAAAGGGCGGCCGCGTCGCCACCTGCGCAGAGGTACACGTGGACCGGCAAACCGGGCGTGTTGTGGTCGTACGGCTCGTCACGGCCTTTGAATGCGGCGCCATTGTGAATCCCGATGGGCTGAGGAACCAGATCGAGGGCGCCATGATTCAAGGCCTCGGTGGCGCACTGTTCGAGGCGGTGGACTTCGCCAACGGCCAGATCCTCACCGACCGCTTTTCGCGCTACCGGGTGCCGCGTTTTCGGGATGTTCCACAGCTTCAGGTAGTGCTGGTGAACCGGCCGGACCAGCCCCCAGCCGGGGCCGGCGAAACGCCCATCGTGGGAGTCGCGCCGGCCATTGCCAACGCGATTTTCGATGCCTGCGGGGTGCGGCTGCGTGCGCTTCCGCTGCTGCCCGGGGAACGTCTGCCAAATCCCACCCAGGCCGAGACGTCGGGAAAAGCAGCGGCTGGTCCTGGACAGTAACTTGTCTAGTACTAAACCCGCTGTAATTGCCTAACTGGCTACAAACGCAGAATCTTTCCCTGGCCCCTTGACCGAATAGGCAATAATGAGGCTGTTATAAGGGTCGTCATCCTGGCCGGGATTCGTGCCCCGGGCGGAATTCCGCACGTTCGTGGATTCTGCCTGCCCGCGCGCTTCGGCCGTGGAGGAAGTGGGGAGACTTGACATTGCTGAAAAACATCTGGCGGCCGAATGATTCCACCACCGAGCGCCCACCGGCGTCGCCGGAAAACGTGCTCACCGAGAGACTGGCGGAGCTGCTGGGACGGTCCGCCCCACCGGGTCCCGCCGATAGCCTGCAGAACCGCAAGCGTAACCGGCTGCCCCGGGTCGACACCGAACTCGCCTCGCTCGAAACGCCGACCGAAGCGACACCGACAGCCGAGGGCGGCGCGCGGAGCCGCACGGCCTCGGTGCGCGCCATTGCCCGGGCCACCGAACAGGCCCTGGACCATCTCCGCACGGTCGAGCAGGAGCTCGAAGCCAGCCTCCGCAGCCGGGTCGAAGATTACGGGCTAGCCCTGCAGACGGCATTTACCGAGCTGCAGCAGCGCTCCCTGCAGACCCCGGAGCTGGCGCAGACGCTCGCATCCCTGCAGGAAACGGTTCAAGGCTGGCTGGCCCAGGCCCGCGAAGAACTCCAGCGCGAATTCGAGCAGACACGCCGTTCGGTCAACGCCGAACTCGAACAGGCGCGGCGGGAGTTCCTGGCTGCTTCGAGGCAACAGACCGAAGAGCTGCTGGCGGAACTGCGCCAGCAAATCGCCTCCGGCGACGGCCACCAGCTTGCGCAGAAGCTCGAAGAGTACACCGAACAGGCCCGCCGGCAGATGGTCGCGGCCATTGCAACGCTTGGCGAAGTGGTCGAACAGGGGCTGACCCGGCTGCGGATGGCCGAACAGGACCTCGATGCGAGCCTCCAGAAGAAGCTCGCCCGGTATCAGAACGAAATCACGGCACGCCTGGACCAGCTTCCTGCCGGCGAGGTGCCTACCGAGGCGGTGAAGCAGTTCCAGCAGACGCTCGAACAGACCGCCGAGCAGCTGATGGAACGATCCCGCCAGCGGCTGACCGACGAACTCGATCGGGCCGTCGCGGGCGCCTGCCAGCGACTGGCCGAAGCCGGGCAGTCGGTGCTGGAGGCCACGCGCACATCGCTCGAGGCCGAGCTCGGGCGGCACCAGCAGCGCCTGGCCGAACAGGGACGCTCGGCGGCAGCCGCGGTCGCCGAAACAGCCCGGCAGATGACCGCAGAGCTCGAGGCAGCACGCCACGCCGCCATCGAGCACTTCGAGCACAGCGTGCAGGAACAGATCGAGCGCATCGTGGCCACGGTGACCGAGGAACTGCGGGCGCGCCAGGTAAGCGAAACTCTGGTGGCGGACATCCAGACGCGAATCGAAGACTCCGCCGGCCAGATCCTGACTCGAGTCCTCGCCACCCTCGAAGAGAAATCGCGTGAGACGATCGCGGCACTCGACGCGCAGCTCCACGAGACCGAACAGGCCCTGTTCGAGCAGGTGCGCGCACGTTTCGATGCACAGAGTCAGGCCTGGGTCGGTACGGTGGCCGAAGCCGTGCGCGAAGCCGAGGCCGAACGCCTGGCCGCCTGGCTGGACGAACAGGTGCAGGGCGCCCGCCGCGCCGCACAGGCGGCCTCCGAAGGCGTCGCACGCTTGATCGAACAGGCCCTGGCGCGGATCGAGCAGGCCAGCCTCGAGGCCGAGCGCAGCTTCCGCCAGCAAATGGCCGCCGAGCAAAAGCAGCTTCTCGAATCCGTCATCGCCGAGCTGCGCGGCGGTGAGCTCCGCCAGCGGTTGCTGGACGAAGCCGCGCAGGAGCTCCGCCAGGGGACGGCCAGCGTGCGTGAGCAGGTCGTGGCGGAGCTGCAGCAGCAGGCGCGGCAGGCGCAGGCCGCCTTTGCGGCCGAGCTCGGTGCGGCAGTCCAGAAGAGGCTCGCCGAAGTGGGCGCCGAGCTGGAACAGGTTTCGGTCCAGCACCGCAAGCGGCTGCAGCAGTGGTGGGAGCAGCGCCAGCAGGCCATGCAGCAGCAGGCGGCGACCATGGCCCGGCTGCTCGAACACACGGCCGCCGAAGCTGCCGAACAACTGCGCTCCACGCAGACCGCCCTGGCGGCCGAACTCCAGCAACAGCTCCAGGCGCAGCGGGCGCAGATGGCCCAGCAGGTGCTCGAAGACCTCCGGCGCAGCGGGGCCCTCGAGCCCGTCGTGCGCGAAACCGCCCGTCAGCTCGAAGCAACGGCGCAGCGCCTGATCGAGCGGACGGTGGCGGATTTGAAGCAGCAAATCGAGGCCGCGCGCAGTCAGCTCGAAGACCAGACCCGCGCTGCCCGCCGCCAGCTCAGCGAGGAAATCCTCCAGCTCACCGAGCGGGCCCAGGCTTCGGTGGAGGCGTCCGGCAGAGCCGTCACGGACGATTTTCGTCGCCAGATGCACCTGTGGTGGGAGGAACGCACGCAGGCGGCGCGGCGCGAGGCCGCCGAGGCCGCATCGGCACTGACCCGGCTCTCCGAACAAACGGCCGAACGCATGCGGACCATGCTGCGCGAACTGGAGGCCGAGACCGGGAAGCTATTCGAGAACTTCCGCAGCGAACTGCGCCAGGCTGCTGCCGAAGAAATTCGCCGGCAGGGGTTCCAGCAGGAGGCGCTCGAACTCATCGCCAACGAAATCGACCGCACGGCGCACGAGCTGGCGGCCCGCACCGGCCGCGAGCTGCAGCAGAATGTGGAAGCCTCCCTGACCGGCCTGGCCGAGCGGCTTCGCGCCTCACGCGAAAGCTTCCTCGAAGAAACGCAAAAGCATCTGGCCGAACTGACCCGGTCGGCGCTCAGCATGGCCGACCAGCGCTTCCACGAATTCTTGACCCAGAACGTGCAACAGCTCGAACAGGAGCAGGAGGAGTGGCTGCAGCGCCGGCGCCAGATCCTCTGGGAGGAGATCAACCGGATGGGGGCCGTGCCTCCGGCGGCGGCTTCGGCACGCACGACGCCTGCCCGGCCTGCCGAGCCCAAATCCGGTCAGCCGGCCGCCGGCCGGCGCTCTGTCACCGGGCTGATGGGCGCGGCCGTGGGTGTGGTGGCGCTGGCGGGATTGCTCACCCTGGCTTTTGTTCGCCTGGCGCCCAAACCGACAGTGACCGTCGAACTCCGCGCCGACCCGCCACAGGGCTTCATCGAAAACCGGCCCGAATGGTCGCCACGCCAGCGAGCCCGGCAGGAGCAACTGGCCCGGGCGTACTGGAAGATTGCCGTCAACACTCTGGAAAGCAAGTACAGCTACGGGGTTCCGCTGCCGGCGGAGCCTCCGCCGGAGTTTCAGGTCAACGAGAACGGCCTGAAGGACGACCCTGCCACCCGCGCCTACTACTGGGAGAAACTCCGGGCGGCATGGTTGCAGCCGGAGAACTGGAAAAATGCGGCGCCTGCCGATGCGGGCTGGATGGCCTCGCTGATGGACCGGCTGCGATCGCTACGGCTGAACAAATAGCCGTCAGCGGACGGCGGGCAGCGGCGCCAGGTAGTGGCCGAACCAGTCCGCGGCCAGTGTTCCCAGCAGCTCTGCCGCATCGGGCGGGTTGAGATCACCCGTAGCGACGGGAACCACGGCAAGCATTTTGCTCTGCGTGGGAATTTCGACAAACGCGGCCTCGTTGAGCCTTACCCGCGGCGCATCGTGCTCCCCTACAACGAGCAGAGTCGGAACGGTCAACGCCCGCACCAGCGAACCGGCTTCCTCGAGCTGGCTGCTGTAAAGCACCAGAGCACCTACCGCCGGGCTCGACTCGACGGCCAGGCGTACAGCCGCCCCTGCCATCTCTCCACCCGCTAGAACGCCCAGAGGCAGGTTCCCGGCGCCATCTCGTTGCCGTATCCATTCCAGCACACCGTGCAGCAAGTTCTGCGGTGACCGGAGCTCATCCGGGAGCCGGTTGTCGAACGGGACCAGCACACTGGAAAATCCCTGCTCCCAGAGCCGCTCCATGAGAAAGCGTCCCAGGGGTTCCTGGTGGACCCCCGCGGGGGCAACCACAATCATTCCCACGGGATCGGCGAGCTGGAGAACGGCTGCTGGCTCCAGCGCAGGCTGAACGTGGCTGATTTCCTTTGTCACTGAATGCATTGCTCGCTTCCCTTCCCGGTGCGAACCCGGCACCTGCAGGGCAGGCTCTTTTGCCGCTATTTCCGGTCAAGCACGCGACCTGCCAGTTGACGTACGGGACCGTACTGGATACGACACAACTGCGTCCGGCACCGGCGTTTCCCGGGCTTACCATCGCCGCCGGCGCCGCTGCTGGTCCCGCTACGGGTCCTGCCCCGCGGCCGTATCGGCTCTCACATAGAACCGTCCGGCCCTGTCAGGGTTGCCTGGCAGTTCCCAGATGAGAAAAAGCTCATCGAAAAACTCGCTTCTGCGCGGCGGTCGGCTTTTCGTGCCAGAGCGTAAGCATTCCCTGACGCTTGCGGCCCGGGGGACTTCCCGCTAACCTGCTCCGGCCGACCATGAGTTCGGGCAGCCGACCTGTACCCGTGCGTGCGCTCGGCCGCTGGGACCTGACAGCGCTGGTCGTCAACGGCATTCTCGGCAGCGGTATCTTCGGGTTGCCGGCCGCAATCGCTGCGCTTGTCGGGTGGTTGAGCCCGCTCGCCTACCTGCTGGCGGGAGCAGGCATTGCCTGCATCGTCCTGTGTTTTGCCGAAGTCAGCGCCCGTTTCACGGTGGCCGGCGGGCCCTACGTGTATGCCCGGCGGGCTTTCGGGCGATTCGTCGGTGTTCAGGTTGGCTGGGTGAGCTGGCTGGTGCGGATGGCTTCGGCTGGAGCCAACGCCAATCTGTTCGTCCTGTATCTTGCTTCCTTCTGGCCGCAGGCACAGCACGGTCTGGCGCGTGTGGCCGTGCTGACGGCCCTGTTCGGGCTGCTCACGGTGGTCAACTACCGGGGCGTGCGCCAGGGCGCGCTGGCCAGCAATCTCCTGGTCATTGGCAAGCTGATTCCCCTGCTGATTTTCACGCTGGTCGGTCTGTTCGCCTGCAATCTGGGCACCCTGCGCTCGTGGGTGATTCCGCAGCCGAACTGGACCCGTGCGCTGCTGCTGCTGATCTTTGCTTACGGGGGCTTTGAAAACGCCACGTTTCCGGGGGCCGAGATGCGCAATGCGCGTCGTGATGCGCCGTTTGCGCTGCTGGCGGGGCTGGGGCTGGTCAGCGGACTCTACTTCGCCATCCAGATCATTTTCCTCGCCACCGTCCCGGCCGGCACGCACACCGATCAGCCGCTGGCGACCGCCGCTTTGCACTTTCTGGGCCCGGCGGGTGTCTGGATGATTTCGGCCGGGGCGCTCATTTCCGTCTGGGGCTGGTTTGCCGGAACGATGCTGGGCACGCCACGGCTCACCTACGCGCTGGCCGAACAGGGGGATTTTCCTGCCGTGTTCGCGCGTCTGCACGCACGCTTCCGCACTCCACACGTCTCCATCCTGGTGTTCTCGCTTCTGTCCTGGATGCTGGCGCTAGCCGGCACGTTCGAGTGGAACGCCAGCCTTTCTGCCGTCGCCCGCCTGCTGACCTACGGGACGACCTGCGCGGCACTGCTGCCTCTGCGCCACCGAATGGGTGCCGAGGGAGACTTCCGCCTGCCGGCGGGCCTTCTGTGGAGCTTTGCGGGCGTGGCTTTCTGCGCAAGCCTGCTGTTCCGGATGAGCCGCACCGAATTGACCATCCTGGCGGCAACGGTAGTGCTGGCCAGTTTCACCTGGCTGTGGGCGCGGTCGCAGGATCCAGGGCGAGCACCAGTCAACTGATCGAGGAGCGGCCGGCCGCCTCCACACTGGTGGTCGGATCAGCACCCTTCCAGGTGAAATCGGCCGTCGGCCCGTAGACCGGGGGAACCGGCCTGCCCAGCAACCGCAAGTAGACCACCAGTTGCGCCCGGTGGTGAGCCGTGTGGAGGACGCGCCGCCAGAAGATCCAGATGCGTTCCCGCCGGACGTCGAAAAACGGCACCACCTCCAGCCACCAGGCCTCCGGCTGCTGTGCCAGCCGCTCCAGACGCGGGCGTGCCAGCTCGGCCAGCCGCCGGGCATAGATTTCCGGGGCTGTCTCCACCGGCAGCACCTCGGCAGCGGGTGGCTCCGGCAGACCCAGAAATTCCGCAAAAAAGCGCCGCTCGGAAAGCAGTTGATGCTTGAACACGTCCTCGACGCTGGGCGAGCGCGGATGGGGACGAAAACTCAAATCCTCAGCCGCGAACTGACGCCAGACGGTGACGACCTTGTTGGTCTCACTCGCATAAGTATCGAGCAGGTGCTGGAGACGCCGATCCGCGGCGCGGGGAATCGCTTCGTCGGCAATGGCCCGGTAGGGATATTCCATCGGCATGGGCGCTCGACCCTCCAACAGCGGCAGGCAGAAAATGCCCTGGAACGAGTCCGCAGGACGATTGTAGGCCCGCGGGAGGGCTTCGATAAAGAGCAAAACGAGTTACCGCTTCTTCTTCCCGTTTTGCTTCTCCCGGCTCAGCGCCTGCTCGATCAGGCGCAGCTCTTCTTCGAGGCTCGTCCCGTACCGATGCGCCAGCCGCAGGCGCCGCCGCAGGCCGGCTTCGCGATAGCGCCGGCGTTCGGCCGCCGTGCGCACCAGCAGCGGTGGTACCCGACGCGGTTTGCCGTCAGGCCCGATCGCGACGAAGGTGACGTAGGCGCTGCTGGTGTGCACACGCTCGCCAGTCAGCACGTCCTCGGAGTAGACCTCAACCCCCACCTCCATCGAGGTGTGGAAGACGCGGTTGACCTGCGATTTGAGAACGATCAGATTGCCCACCTTGATGGGATGGCGGAAGTCAATGTGATCCACCGAGGCGGTAACCACCAAGCTGTTGGCATGGCGGTGGGCCGCAATGGCGCCGGCGATGTCAATCAGATGCATCACGCGCCCGCCCAGCACGTTGCCCAGCGGGTTGGTGTCGTTGGGCAGGACCACCTCGACCAGCTCGGTCCGTGACGCGCTGACCGGCTTGGGAGTCAGCGCTTGCTCATCGGAAGCGCCGGAACCGGTGACACGGCGGCCTTTGCGTGCGGGCATCGAACACTCCTTTCGTGTGACGGCTGTCCTGCGCCGGTGCAGGAGCCGATATAATACGCCCCCGATGCAGGACGCCCCAAAATCGCGCCGGCAGCGGCTGGAAGAATTCCTGGCAGCTCATCCCAACGATCCGTTCACCCGCTACGGGCTGGCACTGGAATGTGTCCGCGAAGGTGACTTCACCGCCGCCCTCGAACATTTTGCCGTTCTGGCGCAGCAGCACCCCGACTACGTCCCCGCCTACCTGCAGCACGCGCAACTGCTGGTGCGCCTGGGCCGCCAGGAAGAGGCGCGCCGGGTGCTGAGCCGCGGCGTGGCAACCGCCCGGCAGAAGGGCGACAGCCATGCGGCGGACGAAATGCTGCAGTTGCTGCAATCGCTCGGCTGAGCGGTTCCGCCTCAGCGCCGTGAGGCCGGCGCTATAATGGAACCATCGTCGGCAATGCACCGGCGTCCCGAAGGAGAACCATGGAGCCACTTCCCGCCACACTGGGAGCCCTGCGCCGCAGCCAGTGGTCGGAGCAACGCATCGGCCGTCGCACGGTCAAACTGGAAGTGAGGGAGAATCTCTGCGAGAAGCTGCGCCGGGGCGAAGCCCTGTTTCCGGGGATTCACGGCTACGAAGAAACGGTGATTCCGCAAATCGTCAACGCCCTGCTCTCGCAGCACAACTTCATCCTGCTGGGGCTGCGCGGGCAGGCGAAAAGCCGGATTCTGCGGAGTCTGGTGAACCTCTTGGACCCGGAAATCCCCGCCATCGCTGGCTGCGAATTGCATGACAATCCCTACCGGCCCATCTGCCGGGCCTGCCGCGAGCTGCTGGCCGAGGCGGGCGAGGACACACCGATTGCCTGGCTGCCGCGCGAGCATCGTTACGTGGAGAAGCTGGCCACGCCGGATGTCACCATTGCCGACCTGATCGGCGACGTTGACCCCATTCGCGCCGCCCGCCGCGGTCGCGATCTGGCCGACGAGCTGACCATTCACTACGGGCTGCTGCCCCGGGCCAACCGGGGCATTTTTGCCATCAACGAACTGCCCGATCTGGCGGGGAAAATCCAGGTCGGCCTGTTCAACATCATGCAGGAAGGCGACGTGCAGATTCGCGGCTATCCCGTGCGGCTGCCGCTGGATGTCCTGCTGGTGTTCACGGCCAACCCCGAGGACTACACGGCACGGGGAAAGATCATCACCCCGCTCAAAGACCGCATCGGCTCCGAAATTCGCACCCACTACCCGCTCACGCTCAGCGACGCGCTGGCCATCACCGCACAGGAAGCCTGGACGGCGCGTGACGGGGCTCTGCAGACCGAAATCCCCGACTATATTCGCGAGGTGGTGGAGGAAATTGCGTTTCTGGCGCGCGAGGATAAAAAAATCGACCACCGCTCCGGCGTAAGCCAGCGGCTGCCGATCACCTGCCTGGAGAATGCCGTGAGCAACGCCGAGCAGCGCGCCCTGCGGCAGGGCGAGCCGGTTGCCGTGGTGCGTCCGGTGGACGTCTATGCAGCCCTGCCGGCCATCACCGGCAAACTCGAGCTGGAGTACGAGGGCGAGGTACGCGGCGTCGAGACGATTGCACGCGAGCTGATTCGTGGCGCCTTCGGCCGGGCGTTCTCGCGGCACCTGGCCAGGGCCAACCTGCAACCCGTCGTCCAGTGGTTCGAGATGGGCGGCGAGCTGAAGCTGCCCGAATACGCTCCGGCGACCGCCCTGCTGGCCGAACTGCGGAAAATCCAGGGCCTGCTGGAACAGCTCCCGCAACTGGGCGTGCCCGCACGTGCTGCGCCGGCACTGGCCGTCTCCGCGGCCGAGTTCATCCTCGAAGGACTGTGGGCACACCGGCGGATTCAGCGAAGCGAGGAGCGCGGCTATTTCGCGCAACCGCGCAGCAGCGAACCGCACGAAGCCGCCCCGCGGCCGCGCCGCCAGTACAACTGAACCCCGATGAAGATCACGCGCTACTCACGGTACACCGGCGAGGATGCCGGAGCCGTGGACCTGGAAGAGCTGCTCAGCCGCCTGTCGGATTTTTTGCTGGGCAGTGGGTTCGGGCGTTCCTTTTACGAGATCTACGAGATGGATCCCGCGCAAACGCTCGAGCAGTTACGACAGGCGATTCTCGAAGCCCTCGCCGGGGGCGATTTGCTGCCGCCGGACCTGTATGACCGGCTGTTCGGGGAGGCTGCGACGGGCGACTCCGCCGAACTGGACCAGTTGCTCGACGCACTGATCCAGGCCCTGTTCGACCAGGGCTACCTGTCCTCGCCCACGCCGCAGGTGCTGCCCCCCTCGGCGGCCACCGCGGTGGGCCAGGCCGGCCCGCAGGGTGAGGCGGCCGAGCGCGCCCGCTTTGAAATTACCGACAAGACGCTCGACTTCCTCGGTTACAGGGCGCTGCGCGAACTGCTCGGCTCACTGGGCAAAAGCAGTTACGGTCGCCACGACACGCGTGACCTGGCGACGGGTGTAGAATCCGGTGGCGCCTCGCGCCCGTACGAATTTGGCGACACCCTCAATCTGGACATCTCCGAAACGCTGCGGAATGCACTGCTCCGCTGCGGTCCGCGTCTGCCCATCGAGGTGGACTATCCGGACCTGATGGTGCACCAGTGCGAGTATCAGAGCTCGTGTGCCACCGTGCTGATGCTCGACTGCAGCCACAGCATGATCCTCTACGGGGAGGACCGGTTCACCCCAGCCAAGCGTGTGGCGCTGGCGCTGACGCATCTCATCCGCACCCAGTATCCGGGCGACAGTCTCCACCTGGTCCTGTTCCATGACAGCGCCGAAGAGGTTCCGCTGCGCCAGCTCGCGCGGGTCCAGGTGGGGCCGTTCTACACCAACACCTGCGAGGGTCTGCGGCTGTCACGGAGAATCCTGCAGCGCGAGCGCAAGGACATGCGCCAGATCGTCATGATTACCGACGGCAAGCCTTCAGCCCTGACGCTCGAGGACGGGCGCATCTACCGGAATGCCTTCGGGCTCGATCCGCTGGTCGTCTCGCGGACGCTCGAAGAAGTGGCACGCTGCCGTCGCGCCGGTATTCTGGTCAACACGTTCATGCTGGCGCGCGATTATGCCCTGGTCCAGTTTGTGCAGAAGGTGACGGAAATCTGCCGCGGCAAGGCATACTTCACAACGCCCCGCACGCTGGGGCAGTATCTTCTGCTCGACTACATGAACCGCAAGACCCGGCAGATCCACTAGCGTAACCTTGCCATCTGCCGGGTGAGGAAAGTGAGGTGGCCATGAGCAAATCCGTATCGCAGAGCGGTTTGCTGGGGCCGGGGACAACGGCGCCCGACGCCGAGCTCGCCTCGCTGGAAGGCCAGAAGATCCGCCTTTCCAGCCTCTTCCGCGAGAGGCCCACGGTTCTGGTGTTCATTCGCCACGACTGCCCCGTCTCGCAGTACACCCTCCCCTTCATCGAACGGCTGCACCAGAGCTATGCGTCGGGAACGAATTTCGTGGGGATCTCACAGGATGAAGCCGAGCCCACACGCGCTCTGCGGCAGCGCCTGGGCCTCCAGTTTCCCGTTTTGCTGGACAGGCCGCATCTGACTGCCACACGGAGCTACGGCGTGACGGTCGTGCCGACGGTGTTTCTGATCGGGACCGACGGTCAAATCAAACTGGCATTCGATAGTTTCCGGCGCGCTGAACTCGTACGCCTGTCAGAAGTGCTGGCCGAAGAACTCAGCCGGCCACCGGCGCAGATTTTCCATCCGGGCGAGCAGGTTCCCGAAGTGCGGCCTGGTTGAAGCTCGCGCTGACGGGTTCAGTGTGAACCCGCGCGAAAATCTGCGAAGGCTTCTTCGTTAGCTGCGGGCCTCATCTTCAGGCCATTCTTCCGGCCGTTCGCGCCGGCCCGGCTTCCGTTTGCGACCTTCGATGCGTCGTGTTGGAGGCGGCTGACCGAGGGCGTGACGGGCCGCCAGATGTGCCAGTTTGACGGTACTGGCTGCCGGCCGCTTTTTCTTCCTCTTTTTCCTGCGCGCCACGACGTACCTCCCTCTGCGGCCTCTCCGCCCCACAGCTCAACGGCGACGGGCCGCCTTGCTCCCTGCAGTGTGGCGCATTAGGCTCCCTGGAGGAAATGCAGAAGCGCACCCCTGGCCTGCTCCGGCTGCTGCAGTCGCCCCGCGTCATCGTTTTCTCGGCTCTGATCCTGCGGGTCATTTTCGCGACCGACTTCGTGCTGCAGAATTCTCGCCGTGCCCTGGCCACGATCCCCTTTCTCTTCGAACCGGGAAACATTGCGGCCGCGCTGGTCACCGGGCAGGGCTTCAGTTCGCCGCTGCGCGTGCCCACCGGACCGACGGCGTGGTGTGCGCCCGTCTATCCGCTTCTGCTGGCAGGAATTTTCCGGTTGTTCGGCCTCTACACCTACAGGTCGTTTCTCGCAGCGCTGACGCTGAATGTCGCGCTTTCGGCAGCCACCGCGTGGTGTATCGTCCGGCTGGGAAGCGTGGTGATGAATCCTGCCCTGGGCGCTGCGGCAGGGTGGCTCTGGGCCCTGTTCCCCAATGCGATTCTGATTCCCTTCGAGGATGTGTGCTGGGAAGCGACTCTGGCGGCTCTGCTGGCCACGATCCTGATGCTGCGCACGTTGCGGCTCTGGCAGCAGGAAAGCCTCGGTGCCTGGGTTAGCTACGGAGTGCTCTGGGGAGTGGCGTTACTGACCACGCCGACACTGGCCTCCGTGTTCGTTCTGCTTCTGGGCTGGCTGGTATGGAAAAGTCCGCCCGGCACCCGGGCGCGGCGGAGCCTGGTGACGGTCGCTGCCATCGCCCTCTGCTGTGCACCCTGGACGGTGCGCAACGCGCTGGTGTTTCACCAGTGGATCCCCATTCGCTCCACCCTGGGCCTGCAGCTCTGGATGGGCAACAGCGAGCACGCTGACCCGATCTGGCTGGGCACCTATCATCCCATCTTCAATCCCGCCGAACGCGAGCGCTACATTCGCCTGGGAGAGCCGGCCTACATGAAAGAAAAGGAAAAGGCTGCGCTGCACTACATGATGAACCATCCCCGCCGTGTGGCTATGCTGGCCGCACGCCGTTTCGTCGCGTTCTGGGCGGGCGGCACACCGTATCCGCTACGGGACTGGTTCAGCCATCCTTCGTGGTGGTTTCGGTACGTCCTGACATTTAACCTGTTACTGGCGGTCGCCGCCGCCGTCGGGCTTTTTAGCCTTTTTCGCCAGAGGCATCCTTACTGGTTCCCGCTCAGTGCCTTGCCGGTGATCTATCCTTTCGCGTACTACCTGACGCTTGCCATTCCGCGTTATCGGCTGCCGGCAGACCCCGTCGTCAACCTGCTGGCCGCCGTCGGTTGTCAAAGCTGCAGTCGGGCCACACGCCGCCTGTGGTTGGAGATGCAGCGCAGGATTTGCGGTGCGCATCGCAGCGTTGTATAAAATGACAATTCGCGATCTGGCCGGCGCGGTTGCGGGGGCAAGGCCAGCCAAGGGCAGGTTGGACGCCTGGAAGTGTTTCTGCAGGAAAAGGTCCGATCGAGGACTGGCGGCGGAAGTGCGAAACGACCGGGGCTCTTCGATCGTCAATGAAAGCAGGAACGCCGTTGCTGGACGGCTGTGAGGCCACGGCCATTTTCACACAGGTTCGCGGGTGTGCTCCGCCTGGCGGAGCAAGATCCAGCGGGCAGAAGGACTGAGGAACGCACATGCGGATTCTGATTCTGGGAGGCGACGGGTATCTGGGCTGGCCCACGGCCATGTACCTCTCCCGTCGCGGCCACGTGGTTGGTGTTGCCGACAGCTATATCAAGCGCCGCTGGGAGCAGGAACTGGGCATCGAACCGTTATTTCCGATTCGGAGCCTGCCCGAGCGGGTTCAGGTGTGGAAGGAACTTTCCGGACATACGGTGACACTGTTCGAGGGTGACCTCACCGATTACGACTTCGTACGGGGCATGCTGGAAGCCTTCCGGCCGGACGCGATCGTTCACTACGGCGAACAGCCTTCGGCTCCGTTTTCGATGATGGACGTCCAGCGCTGTGTGCAGACGCAGGTCAACAATGTCGTGGGCACGCTGCATGTGCTCTGGGCCATGCGGGAGGTAGCCCCGTCCTGTCATCTGGTCAAGCTCGGCACTCTGGGCGAGTACGGCACGCCGAATATTGACATCGAAGAGGGGTTCATCGAAATCGAGCACAAGGGCCGTCGGGATGTCCTTCCCTATCCCAAACAGCCCGGCTCCTTCTACCACCTTTCGAAGGTGCACGACAGCCACAACATCATGTTTGCCTGCCGCGTGTGGAATCTGGCCTCGACGGATTTGAATCAGGGAGTTGTCTACGGTCTGGAGACGGAAGAGACGGCGGCGGATCCGCGCCTGGCCACGAGCTTCCACTACGACAGCATCTTCGGCACGGTGCTCAACCGGTTCTGCGTGCAGGCCGTTGCGGGCATCCCGCTGACGGTCTACGGCCAGGGCGCGCAGAAGCGCGGTTTCCTGAACATCCGGGACACGCTGCGCTGTGTCGAACTGGCGCTGCTGCATCCGGCTGCGCCCGGCCAGTACCGCGTCTTCAACCAGTTCACCGAGATTTTCTCGGTAAACGAGCTGGCCGAGCTGGTGGCATCCAGCGCCCGCCAGCTCGGGTTGCCGGGCGAGATTCAGCATTTGAAGAATCCGCGGGTGGAGAAGGAAGATCACTACTACCAGGTGACGAACTCGGGTCTGCTGCAACTGGGCCTGCGCCCGCACCGGCTCTCGAACGAGCTGGTCGATACGATGCTGAAAACCGTGAACCGCTTCCGCTCGCGGATTCGGCTCGAAATCATTCAGCCCGGCGTCGTCTGGAACGATCGCAGGCCGACAGCCGAGATTGGCCAGCCGGTGGCCGCGGGCTCGGCCGTCGGTCCATCCGCGTAAGGAAACTGCACCGGTGCGCTCGCTCTCGCTTCGCAGTGGTGGCATGCTGTTGCTGCTGGCCGTCACCATCGCCGCCGGCCCGCTGAGCAACGTGGTGTTGCGCGAGGGCATGCGCGGGATCGAGCCAGCCGGCTTCAGCCCCGGCACGCTTCTGCATTATGGATGGCAGGTGCTCACCACACCGGCAGTGTGGGCGGGCATTCTACTCCGGCTGGGATTTCTTGCTGCCTACCTGACCTTGCTGGCACGGGCGGACTACAGTTTCGTGACTCCGGTGACCTCGATCAGCTACGTGCTGGTGCTGTTGCTGGGGCACTGGCTGCTCGGGGAGCCTGTCTCGCATCTGCGCTGGTCGGGCGCGCTGCTGATCTGCGCCGGCGTTGTGCTGGTGGGCCGCACGCCGGTTCGGACGACCCTGCCGGTCCCGGAAATGACCGAGACCGTGCGCCTGCCGCAACGACACCCATGATGCCCGTTCTGCGGTGGGTGCTGCTCCTGCTGACGGCTTCGGCCTTCACCTATTACCTGCTGGCGATCTTCAGCGCCCGCCGGTTTTTCGCACGCCGGCGTTGCGCACCCTGCGGGCCGCTGCCCCCCGTCAGCGTGCTCAAGCCGCTACGCGGGCTCGATGCCGACTGCTTTGAGAACCTCGCCAGCTTCTGCCGCCAGAACTATCCCCGCTACGAAATTCTCTTCTGCGTCAGCGATCCGGACGAGCCCGTGGCCGGTGTGATCCGCCGGCTTCAAAAGGAAATGCCCGGGGTTGACCTTCGCCTGCTGGTCCATCGCACTCCGCCGGGACAGAACGACAAAGTCGCCAAACTGGCCTTCCTGGCCCGTCAGGCTCGCTACCCGGTCCTGGTGGTCAGCGATAGCGACGTTCGCGTGGCGCCGGATTATCTGGAAACCGTGGTGGCGCCACTCACCTGCGAATCCGTGGGGCTGGTGACCTGCCTGTACCGTGGCACCCGGACGGCGTCGTTCGTGGCCTGGCTCGAAGCCCTCGGGCAGGCCTCGGACTTCTATCCCGGCCTGGTCGTCGACTGGCAGCTCGAAGGCGTGAAGTTTGCCCTGGGTTCGACGATGGCGATTCGGGCCGACGTCTTGCGCCAGATCGGCGGCTGGGAACCCCAGCTCCGACAGGTGGCCGACGATTTGCTCCTTGGCCGGCGCGTCGCTGAGGCGGGCTATAAGGTGGTTTTGTTGCCTTATGCCGTGAGCATCGTGCCCGATTACCAGACCCTGGGACAATTTCTGAGCAAGCGCCTGCGCTGGGCCGTGGTCATGCGCCACATGCGCCCCTGGGGCCATCTCGGCCTGGGTCTCACACAGGGACTGACCTGGAGCCTGCTGGCCGGGCTGGCCTGGGGCCGTGTCGATATGGCAGCAGGACTCCTGCTGACCTATCTGGCCCTGCGAGCTGCCATGACCTGGCAGACGGGCGTGCGTGGTCTGGGGATGACCTGGCTGGCGGGAAAGCTGTGGATGCTGCCGTTCTGGGATGCTCTGGCCACGGGCATCTGGCTGGTCAGTTTCCTCCGCCGCACGATCCGCTGGCGTGGAGCCGATTACGTGCTCGGGCCCAACGCAGTCATCTCCGCTGTCCGTCCCTCCAGCGATTAGCCAGGAGTTATAGAGATTCAAGCGCAGCCGTCAGGCCGCACGTGCCCGGCATTTCTTCCGACAGCCAGGCGCAACTCCGCCACGCTCATCCTGCCGGCCGGCCACCGGCTACCGGCGAGAGGTCCTGACCCAGCGGCCGGTTGCAATAGATCAGTTTCCCGCCCTTGCGCGCTACCAGGTGCACCGAACGCGGATCGAGGCCGCGGAGTCCCTGGCTGGCATTAAAATCGGGCGTAAACAGAAAGACGCGGCGCGGGCTGTTCCAGAGAGCGACGAACTGTTGCTGATCCAGGAAAATCTGCGGGGCATCGGGGAACAGCGACCCAAACCAGAGATCGGCGCGGCGTCCGTTCAGAATCAGCGCCGGGTGGCCCGTATAGAAAGGCACCGATGACCCCCACTCGTAATCGCCGTTGATCACCAGCGCATCCTCGGGCTGCAGCACCTTCTGGAGTTTGACCGCGAACGCCTTCGACGAGAGGATCGGGTTGAACACAATGTAGCCCTCCTGGATCGCCAGCAGGAACACCACGGCCGCGGCGGCCAGTGCCGCATTGGCCCGCAGCAGCCATCCCTGGCGTCGGAACCAGGCAGCGAGGCCGAAACCAAACAAAAACGCAACGGCCAGTTCGAGAAGCGGCTTGTGAAAGGCCCCGAAGGCGGCCAAGGTCAGATCGTTAAGATGCCCGAGCGAGAGCGCGTATTTCCCGGGATGTTCGGTGAGAAAATCGGCCAGGTCCGTATGGGGAGCCAGCGGCTTCGTCCGCGCCCAGACCACCAGCGCAGCGATCGCAACGGCAGCGCCGAAAATCGCCAGCGCCGTCGAGATGCTGCGGGCCCACCGGCGCTCGACCGATTGCGGATCGAGCCGGTGTTCGCGTGCCAGCCATTCGCCGAGCAGAAGCGCCAGCGCGGGCACCACGGGCAGCGTGTAGTACTCCTGGCGTGTCGAAAAGCTGAAGAAGCCCACGATGACCAGGGCCCAGACGACGAGCAGCAACCGCGCCGACCGTTCCGGATCCAGCCGTTCGCAGGTCCAGAAGCGCCCCAGCCCGCGCACGGCAACCGGCAGATACGCCGCCCAGGGAAACACCCACACGAGGACCAGCAGCCAGAACAGCAGCAGCGGCACCGTGTCGTAATCGCGCGGAATCCGCTCGTTGAGATACCGCAGGAACTGTTCGTTGATGAAGTAGTACCAGAGAAAGCCTTTTTCCAGGGTGCCGGGCACTGCCGGATTCCGGAGTGCCGCCAGAACGTGCCAGGGAGCGGCGATGAGCACAAACACGACCGCGCTTGAGAGCAGCCTCATTCGGGCCAGAAACTGCAGCCGACGGGTCAGCAGCAGATAGGCGAGAATAATCAGGCCGGGAAACACCAGCCCGATCAGGCTCTTGGTGAGTACGTTCAGGGCCGTCGAAGCCGCCAGACTCCAGCAGAGCCACACCGCGGGCCGGTCCGACTGCAGCATCTCCCAGAATGCCCACATGCCCAGGGTCAGCCAGAGAGCCACGAAGACGTCGGGAATCATGAAACGCGTGTAGACGAACAGTCCGGGAGCCGTCGCGATCACCAGCGCCGCGTAAAAGCCAGCCCACAGTCCAAAGGCACGGCGCCCGAATCCGAAGACAGCGACCATCAGAGCCAGCGTGCCCAGCGCCAGCGGGAGCCGCGTGGTCCACTCATGAACTCCGAAGAAGCGATACAGAGCAGCCGTCAGCCAGTACAGGAGCGGTGCTTTGTCGAGGTAGCGAATACCGTTGACGTGCAGAGTGACCCAGTCGTGGCGCAGCAACATCTCGCGGGCCGCCTCGGCATGGACGGTGTCGGCGTCATCCAGCAGTGCAGGACGCGCCAGGGCCGGTAGATACACCACCGCCCAGACGAGCAGGAGAATCGCCCACAGCCTCCACGCCGTACGCGTCGAATCGGTGTTCATTACAGATTCCACCCCTGCCGCGCGCCTGCTTGAGCCGGGCCGCGCAAACGCGCCTTTGCCTGCTGATCCACCCAGGTAGGTCCCGCCGTGCGCCCTGCAGGCGAACAGGACGTTATCGCCAGGGAGAGTAGCTCTGGCGGAAGCGAGTGGGAGTCGAACCCACCACTCGACCCGCCGGGGTCGAGTCGCCGGCTTTGAAGGCCGGGAGGGTCACCGGACCCCTTGCGCCTCCGGCCAGATTATACGATTGGCATCCCTTCCCGCCCAAGCCATCGGACCGTCTGCAGGTCGGTGCTTACGGCGCAACCGTGCGGCTGGCTTCGCGCAAAAAGCGCGCGGCTTCCTCGGGCGGCGTGGGGTTGATGTAAAAGCCGGTGCCCCACTCGAAGCCAGCGACCTTGGTCAGCGTGGGCATCATTTCAATGTGCCAGTGGTAGTGCTCGTTGCGCTCACGGCCGACGGGCGAGGTGTGGATCACGTAGTTATAGGGCGGACGGGAAAGGACAGCATCGAGCCGCTGCAGAATGTCACGCAGCATGCTCGCGGTGGCCCGGTAGACTTCCGGCGAGTCCTCCTCGAAGCAGGAGCTGTGCCGCCGCGGCAGAATCCAGGTTTCAAAAGGAAAGCGCGGAGCGAACGGGGCCAGGGCCACGCAGTGAGTGTTCTGGGCGATCACCCGCACTCCATCCTCGAGCTCCTGCCGGATGATGTCGCAGAACAGGCAGCGCTCCTTCTCGAAGAAATATTTTTCGGCGTTTTCGACCTCCTCGCTGACCTGACGCGGGATCACCGGCAGCGCAATCAGTTGTGAATGCGTGTGCTCGAGGGAGGCGCCGGCGGCCTCGCCGTGATTCTTGAAGATCAGAATGTAGCGGAACCGCACATCGCGCTTGAGGTCAACCATCCGGTCCCGGTAGGCCGCCAGGACCAGCTCGATCTGCTCCTCCGAAAGCATCGCCAGCGTGCGGGTGTGGTCGGGTGTTTCGATGATGACCTCGTGCGCCCCGATACCATTCATGCGATCGAAGACACCGATGCCCTGCCGGTCGAGGGACCCCTCGATGCCCAGAGCAGGAAACTTGTTCGGCACCACACGGACCGCCCACCCGGGCGAATTCGGGGCCGCTCCGTTACGGCCATAGGCCACGATTTCGGGCGGTGTCAGCGCTTCGTTGCCGTAGCAGAAAGGGCAGGAGCCGTTCGTGGACGGAACCACCGGCGGACGGGCAAAATCGCTGGGCCGGCGTGCACGTTCCGTCGCGATGATCACCCAGCGTCGGGTGATGGGATCCTTACGCAACTCAGGCAATCTTCTTTTCCCTCCCACAGGTCAGCGCTTCTCCCTGAGATTCAGCCGACCTGTCTTCATTCTTTCATTCTACTCGCCGCGACTGCTGTCAAGCCCTGAAACGACGGCGGCGTTGCCGGGAGAATACAGTTTCAGGTACGAAACGCATCGCGATGCAGGCGGAGCTGCGGAGCCTCGCCACGGCGCACGATCAGCGCCACCACATCAAACCGCCACGGCGTCTGTTCGAGACGCCAGCGCCGGCAGAAGGCCCGTGCCATACGGTTCAGTGCCCTGCGCTTTTCCGGCGTCACCGCCTCCTCCGGCGCGGCTTCGTCTCCGGTGCGTGTCTTGACCTCGATGAATGCCAGAACCGGTCCATCAAAGCCCACCAGATCAATTTCGCCCGGCAGATCCGGGAAACGCAGGTTGCGCGCCACCATGACGTAGCCCAGCCGGCGCAGATACCAGTACGCCAGGCTTTCTCCCCGCTGGCCTACAGTGCGAGGATCCGGCGACCCCGTCGCCAGACTCCGGCGCATCTGCCAGCGCGCGAAGGCAAACATCATCCGGGCCAGCAGGCTCACACTTCTTTGCGTACCTCCAGCTCCAGCTCCATCACCTTGCCGCGAATCACAAAGCAGAGATAATACTCCCAGAAATTCCGGAACGGCCGCCAGGTATTGACCAGCCATTCCAGCCCGCACCAGCGCCACAGCCGGAGCAGCCGCACGCGCAGCTTCCGCTCCTCGAAGCGGGCCCGCGAATACCAGTGATCGGCCCCGTGCACGCCACCGGGATAAAAGAACCGAAAAGAGAAGGTATTGAAATGATGCCGGTGCGTGGGATCGGCAAAGGAGCTTGCGTCCGAACAGTGCGGCGTCACGATATGAACGCGTCCGGCGGCCCGGCTCACCCGCCAGATCTCTTCGACCAGGGCCACCGGATCGGCCACATGCTCCAGGACGTGGACGGCCCAGACCTCGTCGAAGACACTGTCGGCAAAAGGGAGACCGCCGCGATCGAAATCGCAGAGGACGTCGGCGGCACTGGCGGGATGGCGATCGACGCCGATGGCTCCGGGGCGTTTACGGAGTCCGCAGCCGACATCCAGGATGCGCGCCTGTGCCACGGGCAGCGTCAGACTGCGACCGATTCCAGTTCGGCGATGCAGCTCTCGAGCGTCTCGACCGCCCAGGCAGCCTGTTCACGGTCGACGACCAGCGGCGGGCACAGCCGCAGTGTGCTTTCTCCGGCACCCAGCACCAGCAAACCTTTTTCAAAGGCCCGGTGAACAATGCGATCGCGCCATTCACCGGCGGGCTCTCGCGTGCGCCGATCCCGGACGAACTCGATGCCGATCATCAACCCGAGCCCCCGTACGTGCCCCACCGAGCGGAACCGTTCCGGCCATCGAGCCAGCCGCTCGAGCAGGAACTCGCCGATCTGCCGGGCATTGTCCCGGTACTGACGGTCCACCAGTTCGATGGTCGCCAGAGCCGCTGCCAGAGAAACGGGATTCCCGCCGAAGGTGGACGCATGTGCACCCGGCGGCCAGTGCATCAGGTCCTCCCGGGCCACCATGACACCGAGTGGCATGCCCGAGGCAATCCCCTTGGCGATGCAGACAATGTCGGGCTCGATGCCGGCATGCTCGTGTGCCCACCAGCGCCCCGTACGGCCCACGCCGGACTGCACTTCATCGGCAACCAGAAGAATGCCGTGCCGGCGGCACAGCTCCGCCAGTCCCTGCAGGAAGGCCGGTGGCGCCGGCACGTAGCCGCCTTCACCCTGCACCGGCTCGACGAACACGGCGGCAATTTCCTGTGGATCGACCAGTTTCTTGAACAGCACCTGTTCGATGTAGTCGAGGCAATCGGCGCCGCAGTCGTGCGCACCGTGTCCGAGCGGGCAGCGATAGGGATGCGGATAGGGCGCGTGGATCACGCCGGCCAGCAGGGTGCCGAAACCACGCCGCTGCACGGGCTTGCTGGCCGTCAGCGACAGCGAACCGAGCGTGCGTCCGTGGAAGCAGCCGAGAAAAGCCAGAATCTTCTCCCGGCCTGTGGCATAGCGGGCCAGCTTGATCGCGGCCTCGATGGCTTCGGTGCCGGAATTTCCGTAGAAGACGCGGCGCGGGCTGCTGCCTGGAAACGTGCGCTCCAGCCGGCGCGCAACTTCCACCATCAGCGGCTCGTAAAAGTCGGTTCCCGAGATGTGGATGAGCTCAGCGGCCTGTCGCTGAATAGCTCCGACCACGGCCGGGTGGCAGTGGCCGGTCGCGACCACTGCGATCCCCGCGGCGAAGTCCAGGAACACGTTGCCATCCACGTCCTCGACCAGTGCACCCCGGCCCCGGCGCGCTACCAGCGGGTAGCTCCGCGTATAGGAAGGAGAAATCCAGCGGGCATCGGCTTCGATGATTTCCCGGGCGCGGGGCCCCGGCAGCGGCGTTTGCAGGCGTGGCAGGCGGATTTCTTCGAGCAGCGGCATCTCTTCCTCCCTGGCTGGTCTGGAATTGAAGGAAGAAGCGGGCCGCGCTAGTCCACGCCAAACAGGTGCGGGCGGTCCTCCGCCGGACGCCGATGAACGGCAGAGCACGGATCGCAGCTATGCCCGATGGCGATCATTTCCGTTTCCAGCGGACCGTGCCGTCCTTGAGGTCTTCGAGGATGATACCATGCTCGGCGAGTTCCTGACGAATGCGATCGGCCGTGGCGAAATCGCGCCGGCGACGTGCCTGCTGTCGTTGCTGGATCTTTTCCTCGATCTCTGCCTCCGACAGGATCCGCGGGGCCACGGCATACCTCATGGCCTCGAGGACCTCGGCATCGCGATCCTCGAGCACAGCGAAAACCGCATCGGCGCGGGTCAGGAAATCGCGGGCCGGTCCGGCAGCCGACCGGGGAAACTGGCCCCGGTCCATGGCCGTATTGGCGTCGCGCACGAAATCGAACAGCACGGCCAGCGCCCGCGCCGTGTTCAAATCGTCGGCCAGCGCATCGTCGAAGGCAGCCTCGATGCGCCCAATCTGGTCCTGCCAGGATGCATCGCCCGACTCTGGCAGGCGTTCGTGTTCCAGTCTCCAGCGAAAATTGCGGAGGCGTTCGAGTGCACTGGTGGCCTGCTGCAGCCCCTCGAAGGTGAAGTTCAGCGGATGCCGGTAAGGAACCGAAGCCAGCAAAAACCGAATCGCCGAAGGACGGTAGCCGCGGGCAAACAGATCCCGCAGCGTGTAAAAATTCCCCAGCGATTTGGACATCTTTTCGCCGTTGACCAGCAGGTGCTCGGCGTGGAGCCAGTACCGCACGAAGGGCTGCCCGGTCGCGGCCTCGCTCTGCGCAATCTCGTTTTCGTGATGCGGAAAGACCAGATCCACGCCGCCGGTGTGAATATCGAGCGTGGGTCCCAGATACTTCAGGGCCATTGCCGAGCACTCGATGTGCCAGCCCGGCCGTCCTGGACCCAGCCGAGTCTCCCAGAAATGCTCCCCGGGACGAGGAGCCTTCCAGAGTGCGAAATCGCGTGCATCGGCCTTTTCGTAACGATCCACATCGACCCGCGCTCCCGCCTGAATGCCCGAGAAATCCATGCGGGAGAGCCGCCCGTAGGCGGGAAAGCGTGCGATCCGGAAGTAAATGGACCCGTCACTGCGATAGGCGAAGCCAGCCGCCAGCAGCCGTTCGATTAGCTCCACCATATCGTCAACATGGTCGGTCGCCCGGGCGAGGATTTCCGGCCGCTCCATCCGCATCGCGTCCATGTCTTCAAGAAAGGCACGGATGTAACGGTCCGTGTACTCGCGGATCCCGACGCCCATGGCGGCGGCGTTCTGGATGATGCGGTCGTCCACATCGGTCAGATTCATCACCTGCTGGACGCGATATCCACGCAGGCGCAGAAAGCGCCGGAGAATGTCCTGGAAAATAAAGGTCCGGAAATTGCCGATGTGGGCGAAGTCGTAGACGGTAGGGCCGCAGGTGTACATGCGCACTTCGCCCGGATGCAGCGGCACGAACGGCTCTTTCTGGCCTGTCAGCGTGTTGTGAAAACGAATCTCTCCCATTGGCCTACTCGCAGCATCCGGTCGCAAAATTCGGCAGCGCCGCAGGCATTCTATGATGACCGGCGGTTAACGGGCCAGCCGCGCCGGCGTACCCACACATAACTGTTCAGCGATTTTTCGGGCGGTGCGCATGGCCAGCTCAACGCAGGCCGGCAATGAAATGCCCTCCAAATAATTTCCCACCAGGTAAAGGCCGGCCAGCGCGGCCAGGCGGACCCGGAGCCGGTCCATCCGGGAGCGATGACCGACCACATACTGGGGTAATCCCGGGCGGTGCACACGCACCCGGCAGAACTGCGGCGGCCCGGAGCTACCCACAACAGCCCGAAGCATCTCCTGCACACAGCCGGCGATCCGGTCCTCAGGCCATTCCAGAGCTTCTGGATAGCGCGCCCCGCCAACAAAGCTGACCAGTGTGCACATGCCGGCCGGAGCCCGGTCGGCAAACAACGAAGAAGTCCAGACGGTACCCAGGACCGGGGCCCAGGCGCCTTCGGCGAGCAAAAATCCAAATCCTTCGAGCGAATGCTGAATCTGGTCGCGGCGGAAGCTCGTCACCACCACGCCCACCGGGGCATACTCGACCTGCTGCAGCAGTGAAGCGGCTGCGGGGTCGACATTCTGCAGAAGGCGGGCGGCTTCCGGGGCCGAAGTGGCTACGACTACGGCATCCGCCATGAGCTGCCTGTCCGCTCCGGCCGACAAATGCAGCACAAACCGACCCGAGGACTCGCCCGGCAGCAGCTCGAGCGCTTCGACGGCCACACCACAAAGCACCCGGTTACCCAGCTGGCGGGCCAGGGCTTCGATCAGGCGGGCATTGCCGCCCGCAACGGCCACCAGACCGGAACGTTCCTGCGGGCGGCGTTGACGCAAAGCTCCACGGACGACGCTGCCGTGCTCACGCTCCCACGTGTAGAGATCGGGGAAGGCATCGCGAAGGCCGAGCCGCTCGGGATCTCCGGCATAGATCCCGCTCACAAACGGACCCACAAGCCGGTCCAGAAACTCCTCGCCGAACTTGCGGCGCGTGAACGCAGCCACCGTTTCGTTTTCGGGCGGCTGTGTGCGCCGCAGAGGTTCGAGGAGCAACCGGCGCTTCGTACTCCAGCCAAACAGCGGCGTGGTCAGCAGGGCGAAGGGATTCAACGGAACGGCCCAGAGCCTGTCTGCGGCGTAGACGAACCGGGGAGCCCGCGCAGGCGCCTGCAGCAGGCTCTGCTCGAGGCCCACTTCCCGGATGAGCTTTTGCAGGGCCGGTGAAAGGAGAAAGCTCTGCGGCCCCAGGTCGTAGACGAACCCATCGGATGCTACCGACTCAACCAGACCGCCAACGCGCGCGGCTCGCTCGAGCACCGTAACCTGATAGCCCGCACGGGACAGGTACAGCGCCGTGGTCAGGCCCGAGATCCCGGCCCCGATGACTATCAGATGTGGGGCGGCATTAAGCTGTGTCGGGATTGCGTTCATGGCTCCAGCGTGACGGCGTGAGCCGCGCGCACGAACGCCTGGGCGTTCTCGAGTGGCGTATCCGGGTGCAAACCATGACCCAGGTTGAGAATATGGCCTCTGCCGCCGGTCCGGCCGATGGCGTTCCGCACTGCCTGGTCCACAGCGTCAACCGTGGCCAGCAAAGCACACGGATCCACGTTACCCTGCAGGGCCCTGGTCCCACCAAGCAACCCCTGTGCCGTCCCCAGATCCACGCGCCAGTCTACGCTGAGGACCGTAACGGGCAGGCCGGCCATGGCAGCCAGCAGATGGGCCGCGCCCCGCGCAAACAGAATCACCGGCACCGGGCCCGCAGCCAATTCTTCGAGCAGGCGCAGCGTGGCCGGCCGCGCAAACCGCTCGTACTGTTCGAGGGAAAGTTCGCCCGCCCAGGTATCGAACAACTGGACCGCATCGGCCCCGGCAGCGATCTGTGCACGCAGGTAGCCAGCCGTGGCCACGGCAATGCGTTCGAGCAGCCCTGCAAGCAGTGCCGGATCCGCATGCAGCAGCCGCCGGGCATCGGTAGCAGGGTTCTCGGTCGGGTGCCGCGCGAGCATGTAACACGCCAGCGTCCAGGGAGCCGCTGCAAAGCCGATGACTGCCCTTTCCCGGCCTACACTTCTGGCCAGCAGTTCGATCGCCTCCAGTACAAAACGGGTCTCCTCCGAAGGATCGAATGTGCGCAGCCGCGCCACGCCGGCCGCCGTCGGTTCCAGCCCCGCCAGTCGCGGTGCCCCCCGGTCGTCCAGCTCCAACGACAGGCCCATTGCTTCGCCCACGATCAGGATGTCGCTGAAGACAATGGCGGCATCCACGCCCAGCCGCTCGACGGGCTCCAACGCCACCTGCAGGGCCAGCTCGGGAGTCCGGCACAGTTCGAGGAAGGAATAGCGGCGCCGCAGGGCCCGGTAGCCGGGCATGGCCCGGCCGGCCTGGCGCATGATCCAGACGGGAACACGCGGCACACGCTCCCGCCGGCAGGCCGCCAGAAACAGTTCTCTGGGCGTCACGGGGTCATCCGGCGATCGCCTGGCCGCGGGCCGGTGTCAGTGGATCTCCAGAATTTCTTTTTCCTTGGCCGCCGAGAGTTCTTCAAGCTTGCGCGTCTCCTGCTGGGTGAGCCGGTCCAGCTCTTCGATGGCTCGCTTGCGCTCATCCTCGCTGATCTTTTTCTCTTTTTCCAGATGCTCGATGGCTTCCTTGAGATCGCGGCGGATGTTGCGCACAGCGGTGCGATGATTCTCGAGCACACGGTGGAGCAGCTTGACCATCTCGCGGCGCCGCTCCTCGGTCAGAGGCGGGATGGGGACGCGAAGCACGCGGCCATCGCTGGTGGGGTTCAAACCCAGCTCGGAGGAACGCAGGGCCTTTTCGATGAGCGGAATGGTGGATTTGTCCCAGGGAGCAATGACCAGCAGGTTGGGTTCGGGCACGGTGATCGTGCCGAGCTGGTTGATCGGCATGGGCGTGCCGTGGTAATCCACGCGGACGTGATCGAGCAGGCTCACACTGGCCCGCCCGGTGCGCAGCGTGGCCAGCTCGCGGCGAAAATCCTCGATGGCTTTCTCCATGCGGGTTCTGGCCTGTGCCAGAGCGTCCTTGGTCGTAGTTACCGGATGCATGCCCTCACCCCGCACTCACCGTGGAGCCCACCCGCTCGCCCAGAACCACGCGGCGGATGTTCCCCGGAACGTTTAGATTGAACACGATGATGGGCAGATTGTGATCCATGCAGAGCGTCACCGCCGTCGAATCCATCACACCCAGATTCCTCTGCAGGACTTCCATGTAGCTCAGGTGTTCGATCATGTGGGCGGCCGCGACCTTTTCGGGGTCGGCATCAAAGATGCCGTCAACCCGGGTGGCCTTCAGGATCACCTCGGCTTTGATCTCCATGGCGCGCAGGGCAGCGGCCGTATCGGTGGAAAAATACGGATTGCCGGTGCCGCCGGCCAGGATGACGATCCGGCCTTTCTCCAGATGCCGGACCGCCCGGCGCCGGATGAAGGGCTCGGCCACCTGATGCATCTCAATGGCGCTCATCAGACGGGTCTGGCAGCCGAGGCTTTCCAGCGCGTCCTGCAGGGCCAGCCCGTTGATGACCGTGGCCAGCATGCCCATGTAATCGGCCGTGGCCCGCTCGATGGCCATGGACTTCTGGCGGGCGCCACGGAAGATGTTGCCGCCGCCCACCATGATGGCCACCTCAACCCCCAGCTCATGGACCTCCCGGATCTCGCGGGCGATCTGCAGGACGGTTTCGCCATGAATGCCGTAACCCTGGGGTCCCTGCAGCGATTCACCGGAAAGCTTGAGAACAATGCGGCGGTAGACGGGACGGCCCTGGGGGATGGACTGGGCTGTGATCGGCTCGCTCACCGGCGTCACCCGTTTCGGCAGCCTCTCTGCGCTGGGTGGCTGCCGCGCGGATTCTAGCAGAGTCGAACAAGAGCGCGCGAGAGACGCCCTCAGTCACTGCTTGCGTCGGCCGGGCGGGCGCTGACGACGCCTGTCCCGGTGTCGGGTTCGCCCACCTTGAACACGACGAAGCGGCGCACGGAGACCTTCTCGCCGAGCAGCGCGGTGGCCTGTTCGATCAGGTCGCGGATGGTCAGCGACTCGTCGCGGATGAAGCGCTGCTCATAGAGGCAATTCTCTTCGAAGAATTTCTCGAGCCGCCCCTGCAGCACCCGCTCGATCTCGGCCGGGTCGGCGGTCTCGCTGGCCTGCTGGCGCAGGGCCTGGCGTTCCGCTTCGAGCACGTCAGCCGGCACGTCCTCGCGGCGCAGGTACCGGGGCGAGAGCGCGGCGATGTGCATGGCCAGGTCGTGGCAGAGCCGCTGGAATTCGGCCGTTCGGGCCACAAAATCGGTTTCGCAGTTGACTTCGACGAGCACGCCGAGTTTGCCCCCGGTGTGCACGTAGCTGCCGATGGCGCCTTCGGCCGCCTGCCGCGCCGCCTTCTTCTGGGCCACGGCCTGCCCGCGCTTGCGCAGAAGCTGTGCGGCGCGCTCGAGATCTCCGCCAGCCTCGATCAACGCTGCGCGGCAGTCCATGAAACCGGCGCCCGTTTTTTCCCGCAGCTCTTTGACCTGCTGCGCCGTGATGGTAACCGGCTGTGACGTCATGATTTCCCTGTCTCCGTTGACGAGGAATGCGGCGAAGCCGGCGGTCAGCGGTCCACTTCGCCTTCTTCCCGCTCCTGGAGCAGCGCTTCGTCAATGGTCAGGTCTTCAAGGTCCTGACCGACGAAGTGCCCCTCGGGCGGTTCGTAGGCCTCGTAGGCACTGGTATCCACGTACTCGACGCTTTCGGCGGGCGCCTCGGCTTCCGCCGCCATCGCTTCCTGCTCGCCGGCCTTCTGCTCGGCCAGCAGCGACTGCTCGAACGCCTGCCGGCCCTCGAGCACCGCATCGGCAATTTTCGAGGTGAACAGGCGGATCGCCCGCAGGGCGTCATCGTTGCCGGGTATCACCCAGTCCACCATCTCCGGATCGCAGTTGGTGTCCACGACGGCAACGACCGGAATCCCCATGCGCCGGGCTTCGGAAACCGCGATGGCCTCTTTGTTGGAGTCGATGACGAAAAGCGCATCCGGAAGCGCCGTCATGTTTTCGATGCCGGCCAGGTTCTGCTGCAGATGGCGGAGCTGACGCTGCAGCCGCACGGCATGTTTTTTGGGCAACTGGTCCATGCGGCCGTCTTCCACCATTTCCTTGAGCGCCTTGAGCTTCTTGATGGATTTCTGGACGGTCACCCAGTTGGTCAGGGTCCCGCCCAGCCAGCGGTGGTTGACGTAAAACATGCCGCAGCGCGTCGCTTCTTCCTGAATCGCTTCCTGCGCCTGCCGCTTGGTGCCGACGAACAGAATCGTCTTGCCCTGTGCCGAGAGCTCGCTCACGAACCGTGCAGCCTCGCGGAAGAGCTTGAGCGTTTTCTGCAGGTCAATGATGTGAATTCCGTTGCGTTCCCCGAAGATGTATTCGCGCATCTTCGGGTTCCAGCGACGTGTCTGGTGGCCGAAGTGGACTCCGGCCTCCAGCAACTCCTTCATCGTGATTTCGACCGCCAACGGACCTCCTGACTGCCACCGGGTGCCTGGCGGGTTCTATCAGACCCGGGCACCCGGATGCCGGCTCCTTGCCGGCCGCGAGATTCTCCGGACGATACCGGAGTTTGCTCCACAGCTCTACCGCTTGCTGAACTGGAACCGCTTGCGGGCACCCTTCTGCCCGTACTTCTTCCGCTCCTTCATGCGCGGATCACGCGTGAGCAGGCCGCGGCGACGCAGTACAGGCCGCAGCTCCGGGTTCACCGCAAGCAGGGCCCGGGCAATGCCCAGGCGCACGGCCTCGAGCTGCGCCATCAGTCCTCCACCGTGTGCGTTGACGCGCACGTCGAACTGATGCAGGGTCCCGGTAACCCGGAAAGGTTCGAGCACGACCGCGTCGCGCAGGTAAGCCGGCAGAGACCGGAAATACTGCTCGAACGGCTGGCGGTTGACCTCGATTCGCCCGCTGCCCGGACGCAGTAACACGCGCGCCACCGCCTCCTTGCGCCGGCCCGTTCCCCAGTAAGGGCCTCCCGCCGGCGTCACCGGCGGAAGCGTCGATTCAGCAGCAGTCCCCACTCGGTCCTCCCCTGCTCCGTCCGAGAGCATTTGCGGTGTTCTGCCGCATCTTCAGGTCCACATCGCCTAGAGCGGCAGCGGTTCTGGTTTCTGCGCGGCATGCCGCGCCAGGCCCGAAGCATCCAGATAGACGCGAAGCTTGCGGGCACGCCGGGCACGCAGCCGATTTTTGGGCAGCATGCCGAGGATGGCTTCGCGTACCACCCAGTCGGCCCGTTCCGGCAGCAGCTGCTTGAGGGGAATCTCCTTCAGTCCACCCGGATACCCGCTATGGTGCCGGTAGATCTTCTGTTCCAGCTTGTTCCCCGTCACCCGAATGCCCGCGGCATTGATCACCACCACATGGTCGCCGCAGTCCAGGTAGGGCGTGTAGTCCGGCTTATCCTTGCCGATCAGGATGCGGGCGACGCGGGCCGCCAGGCGCCCCAGCACCTGCCCCTGGGCGTCCACGACATACCATTTGGGCCCCTGCTTGAGGGTTTCGGCCTGTCTTCCTTCTGGAAAATAAGTACGCATTGGCACACCAGCAGTTCTGCCTACAGCGGAAATTTACAGATTAGGTGATTTGGGCATTCCTGTCAACGCCAGCCCCTCTTCGATGCCCTATAGGAACCCTTGCGTTGGGCGCCGTACCCGACTGAACACACTGCCGGCTGGAATTGTAGCGCGAGCGTTTTCTGCGCTATATTCGCCCCCATGCTTACCGCTGCCGGTCGAAGGCGGCTGCGGCACCACTTACAGTCGTGACGGCCATAGAACACCAATGATAATGGACCAACAGGGTGTTCCGGAGCAGGAATTCTGCCACATCGAATTAGCCCTGCCTTCCGATCTGCGCGCCCTCGGCGTGCTGCGCGGGGCCCTGGAACACACCACCGATCATCTGGGTTTTGCCCAACGGGACCGCGAACAGTTCATCGAAAACCTCGACCGCATCTGCCGCACCGCTCTCGGCTTTCTGCCCGAAGATGCCGAACTGGTGGTACACATTCAGGAACACCCCGACCGGCTGGAAGTCGAACTCGAAGGCCCCGATCCGTCCGAGCCGAAAATCGTTCGTGAGGCGATCGCTGCCGATGTGGTGCAAACCGACCACACCAGCGGTCACTGGCACTGGAAACTGGTGAAATTTCTGACCGGACAGAAAGGGCCATCCGGGCGCCCGGCTCCGGACGGGTTCACATCGAAACCGCAAAAACCCGCTGCCGGATCAGGTCGTTAAGCTGCTGCTCGGAAAGCTGGATCCGCACATCGAGCCGGTCGCCGCGCGGCACCACCTGCGCCTGATCCAGCAGCGCCGGCAGTCCCTGACCGGCTGAACCGGCCTGATAGCGGCGGTAGAGAAGACCGGCCTCCAGGAGCGCAGCCAGCGTGTTGGCGTCGTCGGGACCGGGCAGGATGCCTTCAAATTGCGCCTGCACTCCCGAGCCGGCATCCAGCGTAATCAGCATCCCCTGAATACGCTGCAGCAGAGGCGCCGCCTGACCGAACTGGCCCAGCTCGGGCAACAACTGATGCAGACCGAGCTGCGCGTAGAATTTGCCCAGTGCCGCCCAGAACATCGCCTGTCCGTCGAGCTGCTCCACCAGCCCCGCCAGCTCCGTATTGCGCAGCAGGCTCTCCGCCTCGCCAAACCGGACTGCCAACAGGCTCTCCAGGGCACGCTGCTGGCCAAAGACGGCCGTGTTCGAGTCGAGAAAGAAGAAGAACACGTCATAGGGACTGGCGCCCGAGCCAAAGGCGTAGAGCGTATATCCGCGCAGGTTCTTCTCGGGCAGATGGAGCTGGCGGCACTGTGCCTGCACCTGCTCGGGCGAAAACTCCCCCAGGGCCAGCCCGACCACCTGTTCGGGTGCATTGCGGTCGGCCGGAATTGCCGCCCAGACCAGATCGTGCACCTGGGTGTCCAGCCCCACGCCGATGGAGCCGAGAAAACGCACAAACTGCCGGAACCGTGTCGGAAGGATCTGTTCGCGCAGGGGCTCGAACCACGGATGGCGGCGAGCCTCGCGAACGTCCAGATAGGCCACCTGCCCCACGTTGCGCGGGAAGAGACCGAGGATGGTGCTGCCGACCGAACCCGCTCGTGCGGGCCGATAGGAAAGCACCAGGAGAAGCAACGCTGCGAGAGACCGCCGAATCACCGTGCCTCCTCCCGATTACTGTTCCGCATCGCGGACCTCCCGGGCAACCTCGCCAAGACGGCGGAACCGCTCCTCGACCGCTGCCGCCCGCGCGCGCACTTCCCTCACCAATTCGTTCTCCGGAAGCCCTTCGAGATTGATGGCGACGTTTTCCAGTGCTCCGCGAAGGCCGGCAGCCGCCAGCGCTTCTCCGCTGCGCAGATCCGAGCCGTAGGCAGGCGGAATCTTTGGCTCGAGCTGGCGGAGCCGCTCGAGAACCTCGAGCGTCCGCTCGGCGACCTCCAGAGGTACCCGGGCTGCGTTCTGTGTTGCTTCGAGCACGGCCTGCTCCCGCGCAGCAGCGTCGAGCGTCCGCTGCCGCCGCGCTGCCAGCACCGCTTCAAAAGCCGCGGCATCCCGCGCAACAGCCTCGGCCAGCACGGTGGCAGCACGGCTCAACTCAGTTAGATGCTCCTCCAGCCGTTCCTGCAGGTCGCGCGATGGCTTTTTACGCAACGCGAGCAGAATCACCTTACAGCCGAGGCGCGCGGCCATGGCACCGGCCAGTGCGGCTGCCGAACCCCCGCCTGGCGTAGGCGCCGGCGAGCCCAGCGCCTGGAGAAACGGGGCGAGTGTTTCGCTCCACCCGCCCGGCGCTGCCGGCACGCCCGCCAGCGCCGCCGCCAGCCGCCTCTCGAAGATCTGCTCGGGCTGAAAATTCTCCAGGCGCAGGTAGAAATCCGCCGCCATCTCCAGGGCGCGCCCGGGTACGAGGCCAACAATTTCGCTGCCCACCACGGCGACGCCATACCGTTCGGCTTCCCGGCGAACCAGCTCGAACGCCCGATAGATCGGCGTCTGCTCGAAGTCGGTCAGATTCATCGAGACCTGGACGATTCCGCGCGACTTCAGCTCCACCCCCATGGCCTTGACGAACCGCAGGCCTCCGCTCGAGAAGCGCACCGCCCGCGCGATCTTCTGTGCCACGGTCAGATCGCCGGTCCCTAGATTGACGTTGTAGGCAATCAGGAATTTCCGAGCGCCGACGATGGTCGCACCGGCCGAGGGATGCAGAGCCGGACCGCCCACGTCGGGAACACGTTCGAAATTGCGGAGGACCTCCTCGCGCAATCCCTCGAACTGGCCCCGCCGGACGTCTTCCAGATTGACCCGGTCGGCCCGCAGCGCAGCGGCTTCATAGAAGTAGACCGGGATCCGGTAGCGTTCCCAGATTTTCCGGCCGACGCGGTGTGCCAGCGCCACGCACTCTTCCAGCGTGATGCCCTGTACAGGAACGAACGGCACCACGTCGGTCGCACCGACCCGCGGATGCGCTCCCTGATGCTGGCGCAGGTCAATCAGCTCGGCGGCCCGTCCCACGGCCCGCAGGACCGCCTCCGCCACGGCCTCGGGTTCTCCAGCCAGCGTGACCACCGAGCGGTTGTGATCGGCGTCCATTTCGCGATCCAGCACCCAGACGCCGGCCACTTCGCGCATGCTTGCAACGATGGCCTCGACGCGCGCCGCATCGCGCCCCTCGGAAAAGTTCGGAACACATTCGACGATCTTCTGCATGTCGTTTCCTTTTTCTGGAAACTGCTAGAGCTGGTGCGGCTGGCGGGCGTAGACGATCCGGCCCCGCTTGATGGTCAGCCAGCACAAATCAACGCCGAAATAATAGGGAATCTCGCGATAATCGGCCACGTCGAAAACGGCGAGGTCGGCCTGTTTGCCCGGCTCGAGCGATCCCAGCCGTTCGGCCCGGCGCAGCGAGTAAGCGGCGTTGATGGTCACCGCGGCGATCGCCTCCGCCGGGCGCATCCGCATCGCCGTACAGGCCAGCGAAAGAATCATCGGCAGGCTGACGGTGGGACTGGTCCCTGGATTGAAGTCGGTGGCCAAAGCGACGACGGCGCCGGCATCGAGCAAACGGCGGGCCGGCGCAAAGCGCTGCTGCAGGAAAAAGCTGGCCCCCGGCAGCAGCGTGCAGACCACGTGCGAGCGGGCCAGTCGCTCGATGTCGGCCGGCTGCACGCACTCGAGGTGATCGGCACTGGCGGCGCCCAGTTCGACTGCCAGTGCTGCCGCACCGGTGTGAGCAAACTGCTCGGCATGCAGGCGCGGGGTGAGGCCATGCGCACGCCCCGCCGCCAGCAGCCGCCGCGCCTGAGACACCGTGAAGGCGCCACGGTCGCAAAACACATCGCAGAACTCCGCCCACCGGCCCGAGCCGACCCGGGGAATCATTTCACGGCACAGCCAGGCAATGTACTGGTTGCTCCGGCCGCGGTACTCCGGCGGCGTGACATGCGCCCCGAGAAACGTTGGCACGATCTCGACAGGCTGTGTTCGCGCCAGGCGACGCAACACGCGCAGGATTTTCAGCTCGGCCGGTCCGTTCAGGCCGTACCCGGTTTTGGCCTCCACGGTGGTCGTGCCGTGGGCGAGGAAACGCTCCAGCCAGTACCGCGCCCGCTGCTCGAGCGCGGCCGCCGGCGTGCGCCGCAATCGCCGAACGGTGGAAAGGATCCCGCCACCGCGCGCGGCGATCTCTTCGTAGCCGGCTCCTTCGATGCGCTGCTCGTACTCCTCGACACGGCTGGCAGGAAACACCAGGTGCGTGTGCGCGTCCACCAGTCCGGGCAGCACCACGCGCCCACCCACATCGAGGATGCGGGCCCGGCGGGTGCGCGCCAGGCGTTCGACGGAGCGGCGCGGGCCAACCGCAGCGATCCGTTCCCCGTCGAGCAGAACCGCTCCGTTGGTGATGACTCCGGGATCGAGCAGGGCCGAGCCCCGGCGGGGCACCGGGCCTGCCAGAGTGAGAACCTGAGCGGCTCCGGTTACCAGCAGGGTCAAGACGCCATCCCCCGCCCTAACTCAGCATGGGCAGCTTGAGGTGATGACGGCGGGCGCACTCGATGGCTTCCGGGTAGCCGGCGTCAGCGTGACGCGCGATGCCAATGCCAGGATCATTGGTGAGCACGCGCGCGATGCGCTCAGCCATTTCCGGGCTGCCGTCGGCCACCACCACCTGCCCGGCATGTTGTGAATACCCGATGCCCACGCCACCGCCGTTGTGAATCGACACCCAGGCGGCGCCACTGGCCGTGTTGAGCAGTGCGTTCAGCAACGGCCAGTCGGCGATGGCATCGGAGCCGTCGCGCATCCCCTCGGTCTCTCGATAGGGCGAAGCCACCGAGCCCGTGTCGAGGTGGTCGCGACCAATGACGATAGGAGCTTTCAGTTCGCCGCGCCGGACCAGCTCGTTCAGGGCCAGCCCAAACCGGTCCCGCTGCCCGTATCCCAGCCAGCAAATCCGCGCCGGCAGGCCCTGAAAGCGCACATGGCGCCGGGCCAGCCGAATCCACCGCACCAGCACTTCGTCATCGGGGAACAGCTCCTCCACCAGGCGATCGGTGCGGGCAATGTCGGCGGGATCACCCGAAAGCGCCACCCAGCGGAACGGGCCGCGCCCCTGGCAGAACATCGGGCGGATATAGGCCGGCACGAATCCAGGGAAGTCGTAGGCGTTTTTGACGCCGGCCTCGTAGGCCATGGTGCGGATGTTGTTGCCGTAATCGAACGTGACCGCCCCGAGCTTCTGCAGCTCCAGCATCGCTTCCACATGGCAGGCGATGGACTCGAGCGCCCGCTGCCGGTATTCCTCCGGGTCGCGGCGCCGCAGCTCGGCCGCCTGCTCCAGCGTCAGCCCGCGGGGAATGTAGCCGTTGATCGGGTCGTGCGCACTGGTCTGATCCGTGAGCAGATCCGGGACGACCCCGCGGCGGACCAGTTCCGGCAGGACCTCAGCGCAGTTGCCCACCAGACCCACTGACGTGGCCTCGCGCCGGCGAACGGCATTCTTCAGAATGCGCAGGGCTTCGTCCAGAGAATTCACCATCACATCGCAGTAGCCGGTGCGCACGCGCCGCTTGATTCGTTCGGGATCCACTTCGATACACAGCACCGCCGCACCATTCATGGTGCCTGCCAGCGGCTGCGCTCCGCCCATGCCGCCCATGCCGCCGGTCACCAGCAGCCGACCGGCCAGACTGCCCTGGAAATGTTTCTGCGCGGCGGCCGCAAAGGTTTCGTAGGTTCCCTGAAGGATGCCTTGGGTGCCGATGTAGATCCAGCTTCCGGCCGTCATCTGGCCGTACATGATCAGCCCGGCACGCTCGAGTTCGGCAAAATGCTTCCAGTGGTTCCAGTGTCCGACCAGGTTCGCATTGGCGATCAACACCCGCGGAGCCCAGGGGTGCGTGCGGAAGATCCCCACGGGCTTGCCCGACTGCACCAGCAGCGTTTCGTCGTTTTCGAGCTCGCGCAGGCTGCGCACGATCGCCTCGAAGCAGGCCCAGTTGCGTGCGGCTTTGCCCGAGCCCCCGTAGACGACCAGATCCTGCGGGCGCTCGGCCACTTCGGGATCGAGATTGTTCATCAACATGCGCAGCGCTGCTTCCTGCACCCAGCCCTTGCAGGTGCGTTCGGATCCGCGCGGGGCGCGCACGGTGCGGGGTCCGGCGACGGTTTCGGTACTCTGCGGAGACATGGCCCTCACCTCGTTTCCGCTGTCATCATCCTACTCCCGGCAGGCCGGGGCGAGAAATGCCTTTGCAGTTTTGAGCCGTTGCCGCGGCTGCACCGATTGCGCTAGATTGGCGCCAGGCAACGCAGGCATGGGTTACCCCACGCTGGTCGAATCCTTTCTGCGGGCCGTCGAGCAGTACCCGACACCCCGGGCGCAGCTCGAGCGGACGGCCGCAGGCTGGGAAGCCATCTCCTCGGCCGAGCTGCTGCGACGCGTTGCCGGTCTGGCGACCGCTCTCGAACGGCTGGGCGTGGCCGCCGGTGACCGGGTTCTCCTCTATGCACCCAACCGGCCCGAATGGCATACGGCCGATTTCGCCATTCTGGGCCTCGGCGCCGTGACGGTGCCCGTCTACTTTCGGGAATCGGCCGACCGGTTGGTTTACATTGCCGCGCACAGCGAAGCCGAGGTGGCCTTCGTTTCGGGCGAAGAGCAGCTTCGCCAGCTCGAGGCCTGCCGGGCACGACTGCCGCGCCTGCGCGCGGTGATTGCGGCCCGGGCCCCTCGCTCGCCCGACTGGCTTTCCTACGAAGAGCTGGTCGGACGGGCGACAGGTAGCGATCTGACTGCCTACCGCCGCCGCGCCCAGGACATCGAGCCCGGCCAGCTTGCCAGCATCATCTACACTTCCGGCACCACGGGCGAGCCCAAAGGGGTCATGCTGACCCACCAGAATTTCACCTCCAATGTCTTCGACGCCCTGGGTCCGCTGCGATTTCGCCGCGATGACGTCGCGCTTTCGTTTCTCCCGCTCTCGCACGTCTTCGAGCGCATGATTGACTACGGCTATCTGTTCCACGGCGTGCCGGTGGCCTACGTGGACAGTCTCGACAGGGTCGAGCGGGCTCTGCGCGAGATTCGGCCCACGGTGGCGGCGGCCGTGCCCCGCGTGTTTCAGAAGCTGTACGCGGGCATCATGAGCGAGCGGGAACGACTGACCGGGCGCCGGCGGCAACTGCTGGAGTGGAGCCTGCAGGTCGCAGCGGCTTCGATACCCTGGCTCGTCTACGGGCAGCGCCCGGTGCGATGGCGGCTGGTCTTTTCCTGGCTGCTGGCCGATCTGCTGGTCTACCGGCGGATTCGGGAACGCCTGGGCGGCCGGATCCGCCTGTTCATCTCCGGCGGGGCGGCGCTGGGCCGCGAGCTGGTGGAATTTTTCTGGTCCATCGGTGTTCCCGTCTACCAGGGATACGGGCTGACGGAAACCTCGCCGGCGGTCAGCTCCAACATCCCGGGGCAGAACAAGCCGGGAACGGTGGGACGACCGATTCGCAATGTAGAAGTCCGCATCGCCGAGGATGGAGAGATCCTCGTCCGGGGACCGTGCGTCATGCAGGGTTACTACCGTGCTCCGGAAGAAACGCGGGCGGTGATCACGGAGGACGGCTGGTTCCACACCGGAGATGTGGGCTATCTGGACGAGGACGGCTATCTGGTCATCACCGACCGGAAAAAGGAGCTGCTGAAGACATCGGGCGGCAAGCTGGTGGCCCCGCAACCGATCGAGAATCTGTTACGCAGCAGCCCGTACATCGCCAATGCCTGTGTGGTCGGCGAAGGGCAACGGTTCGTAGCCGCACTGGTCGTGCCCAACTTTCCTGCCCTGCTGCAGCGGGCGCGCGAACAGGGGATCGAACTCAATGGTCCTGCAGAAGCGATTCGCCACCCCTGGGTGCGCGCCCTGATCGCGCGAGAAATCGAGCAGCGCACCGCCTCCCTGGCCCAGTACGAGCGGCCCAAGCGCTTTGCCCTGCTCGAGCAGGATTTCAGCGTGGATGCGGGTGAACTCACCTACACACAAAAGCTGCGCCGGAGGATCATCGAGCAGCGCTATGCGGCTGTCATCGAGCAACTGTTCGCGGAACGCCCGGGCGAAGCCGTCGGAGAGCTCGGCGACTGGGCGCCCGAGTCTTCCGGGAGTAGAATGGAGCTGAAGGAAATTCCGCATGGATGATGCACTCGTCATCGCCGGTCGCAGCTTCGCTTCGCGACTGATTGTCGGCACCGGAAAATACCGGAGCCTGCCCGAGATGGCCCGGGCCCTCGAGGCCTCCGGGGCTGAGATCGTGACTGTGGCCGTTCGCCGTATCCCGCTGAACCAGCCGGGCCAGCCTTCTTTGCTCGACTACATTGACCGCCAGCGGTACTTCCTGTTGCCCAATACGGCCGGCTGTTACACCGCCGAAGAAGCCATCCGCACGGCGCGACTGGCGCGTGAGCTGGGGTTATCGAACTGGGTCAAGCTCGAGGTCATCGGTGACCAGCAGACGCTTTTCCCCGATACCGAAGAGCTGCTGCGGGCCACGCGCACGCTGGTGGCGGAAGGTTTCGTGGTGCTGCCGTACACCAATGACGACCTGGTCGTGGCCCGCAAGCTGATCGATGCGGGTGCTGCTGCCGTGATGCCGCTCGGGGCACCCATTGGCTCGGGTCTGGGCATTCAGAACATGACGACTCTGCGGATCCTGCGGGAGCGGATCCAGGAAGTGCCGCTGATCGTCGACGCCGGCGTGGGCACCGCCAGCGACGCCACCGTGGCCATGGAGCTGGGCTACGATGGCGTGCTGATGAATACAGCGATTGCCGGCGCGCAGGATCCCGTTCGCATGGCCGAAGCGATGCGCGAGGCCGTCTCGGCCGGTCGTAAAGCCTACCTGGCCGGCCGAATTCCGAAGAAGCTCTACGCTACCGCCTCGAGCCCGCTCGAAGGCGTCGTCCGCTGAACTGCTGGCTAGAACAGGCTGTGCCAGGTGACATCCACCAGCGCATGCACCAGTGCCGCTGGCAGCAGCGATCCCGTGCGTAACCAAACCCTGCCGTAAAACAACCCCGCCGGGGTCGCCAGTAACACATAACGCCAGTTGGGAAATGGACCGTTGTTGATATGGCTTAAGCCAAACACCACCGAGGCTACCAGCCACCCCGCCGTCGGGCTCCGCAGGGTGCGTGAGAACAGGTTCTGCAGCAGACCTCGAAAGAGAAGCTCTTCAGGCCAGGCCGTGAAAAACAAAATCCCGACGGCTGATAGTGGCGCACCGCGCAGGCGGGCCCAGGATGGGGAGAAGTGAATAAAGTGCAGGGCCTCGCCCAGCGGAATCGCAATTGCTGCAAAGACGAAAAAGTGCAAAACGACCGCCATCCCATAGCCGCGACGCCAGTCCACTCCGTAGCCGACGTCATCCAGACCCCGCAAGAGAAGAAAGCCGGCCACTGCCACGTTGACGCCTGCCAGGATGGACAACACATGGGTAGCCGCGGGCGGATAGGCCCAGAATCTGTGAGCAAGACGCAATTCGACCGGCATCCAGAGGGCCAGGATGGCCAGATAATCCAGCAGATGCCCGGGCGCTCGTCCGCGCAGGCCCACACAGAGCAGGATGGGTAATTCCAGATAGACCAGGCCGGTCACAAACAGCCGCGCATCGAGCTGGCCGGTGCCGAACAGATAGCCCCCGTAGAGAATCGCCAGCCACAGCGGTAGCACGGCAGGCAGAACCGCCCCGAGCCGATTGCGGAGCCACGGGATGGCTCCGCCAGCGGCCGGTAGAATTTCTCCGGCGAGCAGCAGCACCAGGATGGTCGCAGCCCACAGGAATGCAGGGCCCCGATAGCCCAGCGCAATCCCGCGCAGGACCAGCAGCAGGCTCAGAACCGCCCAGAGCGCCACTGCCCCAAAGAAAGGCAGAATCCGGCAGCGACCGGCCGTATTCACCGCCATAATTGCCGGCGGTGATTGTGCCACGATCCCGATGAAGGAAAAAACTTCCCTACAATGAATCCTCACAGGCATGGGGCAATGTCTTCAGAGAAACAGCGGCTGCTGCACATTGACTGGCTGCGCGGGCTGGCCTGCGTTTTGATGTTCCAGACCCATGCCTACGACGCGTGGCTCGGCGAAGCCGCGCGCCGTGGCAGGCTCCTTCACATCTCCCGCCTGCTGGGGACGCTGCCGGCGCCGCTGTTTCTATTCCTGGCAGGGATTTCGTCGGCGCTGATCATTCTGCAGCTCGAAGCCCGCGGCACATCGCCGCGTGCCATTGCCGGCAGGCTGACGCAGCGGGGCGCGAAGATTTTCGGACTTGGCCTGCTCTTCCGCCTCCAGGAGTTTTTGCTGGGCCAGCCAGGGGCGCCCTGGACGGATCTGCTTCGCGTGGACATTCTGAACACCATCGGCCTCTCGTTGATCCTGGTGGGCTGCGTCTACGGAATTTTTCCCGCCGCCCGCCTGGCGGCACCGGCGGCCGCTGTCGCGGGCCTCTGTGTCGGCCTGGCCACGCCGGCCCTGTGGAGCACGCACCGGCCAGAGTTCCTGCCGTGGTTTGCTGAGAGTTATGTCAACGGCGTCCACACGCTGGGCTACCCGCAGCCCTGGCTGTTTCCGCTGTTTCCCTGGGCAGCGTTTGCGCTCTTCGGTCTGGCCGTGGGCCTGGTGCTGTTCGGACAGCGCGGCCGGGCCGTGCCCGGCCCTGCCCATCTGCTGGCTGCGGTTGTGGGCATCGGGCTGATCGTTGCCGCGCCATGGCTGGAACGCTTCGTCGAGCGTCTGTATCGGGTGGCCGACTTCTGGCACAGCAGCCCCGCCTTTCTTTTGCTGAGGCTGGGGATTCTGCTGGTTCTACTGGCCGGTGCCTATGTGTGGTGCGGGCGTATGGTGCGTGACCGTTCCCGGGGCCCGCTGATCCTGCTCGGCCGTCACTCCCTGCTGGTCTACTGGATCCATATCGAATTCGTCTACGGGCGGTTCTCTCTGCTGGCCAAACGTGCCTCGACGCCGATCGAAGCCACGCTGGCTCTGGCGCTCCTCACAACCGCCATGTGGTGGCTGGCCGCTCAGTGGGATCAGTATCGCACGGCAAAAATGCGTGTCTGATTTCTATCCCCGAAGGCGGGTAGAGCGTTCTAGTGCGCAGGAAACGGCGCTGCCGGAGCTTTCGGCGCAGGATTCGACGGACCGGCAGGCAGCTTGAAAACCAGCTCACCGGGGCGCACCAGGCCCATGCGCTGGCGCGCCAGCCGCTCGATGGCGGCGGGGTCGTTCTTCAGCTCCTGGATCTGACGGCCGAGCTGCGCGTTCTGCTGCTGAAGCTGTTGAACCTGGCGTTGCTTTTCCTGAACTTCCTGCTCCATCCGGCGCAGGGCGAACCAGCCCCGGGGTCCATACAGCCCGTGCCAGAGCAATGCAGCTAGCCCCAGAAACAGGCCGGCATAACCCGCGGTCGTCGCCAGAGCCCGGCGTGACGTCTTCTTTATGCACAAAGCCATCGTTGCATCTCCTCAGTCAGACCTCGGGCCTGCTCCAGCGAACCTGCTTCGGCGTAAACGCGCACCCGTGGCTCCGTTCCTGAAGGCCGCACCAGCAGCCAGGAACCATCTTCGAACTGCAGGCGCACGCCATCCATGCGGTCCACCTGCTGCACCCGGAGTCCGCCCAAACGCTCCGGCGAGGACTGCATCCAGGTTTCCAGCCGCGAGTGCATAAGCGGGTTCAGGGGGATATCACGCCGCACCGACCATAGCTCGAATCCCAGGCGACGGAACAGCGTCCGAAGTTGCTCGCCCAGCGGACCGCGCTCGGCCACCATTTCAGCAACCAGCAGGCAGGCCAGGATGCCATCTTTCTCCGGCAGATGTCCGAAAATGCTCATGCCGGCACTTTCCTCTCCTGCCAGAGCCACGCTTCCCTCGAGAATGTACCGGCCGACAAATTTGAAACCGACCGGCGTTTCGTAAACGGGCAGGCCGTGCTGTCGGGCGATGGCGTCGAGCAGGTGGGTCGTGGCTACACTGCGCGCCACCCCTAGGAGCCAGCCGCGACTCTCCAGCAGGTAATCGTACAGCAGGGCCAGAACGTGATTCGGCGACACGAACCCGCCCTGTTCATCTACGACCCCGAAGCGATCTGCGTCGCCATCCGTGGCCAGCCCCAGCGATAGGGCATCCTGCGGTCCATCCGCCAAGCGCCGCTGCAGCTCCTGCAAATGCTCCGGTGCGGGATCGGGTGCATGGCCGGAAAACAATACGTCGCGTTCGGTGCGCAGGGCGGTCACCGCGATGCCGTGTTCGGCCAGCAGCCTGTCGAGATACGCGGCGCCGCAGCCGTGCATGGCGTCGTAGACAAGGCGCAGGCGTGCGGCACGAATGCGCTCGAAACACACGGCCGCAGTCAGGCGGTCGAAATAATCGCGGCTGCAATCGGCCACTTCGATCGAACCCACCGGCGCTCGCCGGCGCCGCTGCGGTCGGTGCGCCAGCTCCTCCGCCAGGGCTTCGATGCGTCGCGCCTGTTCGACACTGCAGGGCGCACCACTGGCATCGGAAAACTTCACGCCGCTGTATTCGGCCGGGTTGTGACTGGCGGTGATGTTGACCCCTCCGCTCAGCCGGCGGGCGACGATGCCCGCGGCAATGGCCGGTGTTGGTACAGGTCCGTCGCTCAGCACCACCCGCACGCCCTCGGCTGCCAGAGCATCGGCAGCCGCGCGCGCAAACTCCTCCGAAAAAAAACGCCGGTCATGACCCACCAGCACGGCCGGTGAAGGCTCCTGCTCGCGCAAAAAGCGACCGATGGCGGTCGCCGCCAGCCGCACGCCAGCGAAGGTGAAGTCGTCGGCGATGATGCCGCGCCAGCCGGAAGTGCCGAAACGAATCGGTGCGCTCGCCACGGCTGCTATTGTATAGCGCGCGCGAACGCGGCAACGGCTGCGTGCGCCCAAGCGGGCAAAGAGTAACCGGGAGGCGGAGAATGACCAGTGTGATCGTTGTGCTCGTGACCTGCCCCAGCCGGGCGGCGGCCCGGCGCATCGCCCGTACGCTCGTCGAGCAGCGGCTGGCGGCGTGCGTCAATATCGTTTCCGCACCCGTGCACTCCATCTACCGCTGGCAGGGCAAAATCGAGCAGGCGCGCGAACTGCTGCTGATCATCAAGACGGTGCGGTCCCGGTGGAAAGCCGTCCTGCAACAGGTGCGGAGTCTGCACAGCTACCAGGTCCCCGAAATCCTTGCCCTGCCGGTAGGTGAAGGCCTGCCGGCCTATCTGCGCTGGGTTCGGCAGAGCTGCCGGAGCTAGAGGTGCCCGAGGGCCTGATCGAGGTCGGCAATGATATCTTCGACGTCCTCGATGCCGACGGATAGCCGCACCAGGCCGTCGGTAATGCCAATCCGCCGCCGCACTTCGGGAGGCATCGAAGCGTGCGTCATCAGGGCCGGATGCGAGATCAGCGTCTCGACACCGCCCAGGCTTTCGGCCAGCGAACACAATCGAACGTGATTCAGAAGCTGCCGGGCAGCCTCGAGCGAGCCCACGTCGAAGGAGAGCATGGCGCCAAAGCCGCGCTGCTGGCGGCAGGCAAGCTCATGCTGCGGGTGTGAGGCCAGACCCGGGTACAGCACCCGGTGCACCCGCGGATGTGTTTCGAGAAAACGCGCTACCGCCATCCCGTTGCGGTTGTGCTGCTCCATGCGGACGGCCAGGGTCTTGATCCCGCGCGCGATCAACCAGCACTCCAGAGGCGCCAGAATGGCTCCGGCCGAGCGCTGAATGAAATAAATCGGATCGGCTAGATCCGTCCGCGCCAGCACGACGATCCCGCCCACGGCATCACTGTGTCCGTTGAGATACTTCGTCATCGAATGGACCACAATGTCGGCCCCCAGCTCCAGCGGGCGCTGGCAGTAGGGGCTCATGAAGGTGTTGTCGACGACGAGCAGCAGCCCGTGTTCGCGTGCCAGGCGCGCGGCCGCGGCAATATCGGTCAGCACCATCGTAGGGTTGGTGGGCGTCTCGATGTAGAGCATCCGGGTCTGCGAACGAATGGCCTGTTCGATGGCTTCGATCCGCGAGGTATCCACGAAGTCGACCTGCAAACCAAAATGCACCAACAACTGCGTGAGCAGGCGGTAGACACCGCCGTAGACGGACTCAGAAACAATGACGTGATCGCCCGGACGCAGCAGCCGAAAGACGGTGTCAATGGCGGCCATGCCGGAGGAAAATGCAAACGCCGCCTGTCCTCCCTCCAGCCGCGCCACGCAACGCTCGAGCGCCCGTCGGTTGGGATGCGCCGTCCGCGCATAGTCATAACCAAGGTGCCGGCCGAGCTCGGGCTGAACATAGGTCGAGGTCTGATAAATCGGCGGCACAATCGCGCCGGTCGCAGGATCAGGTTCCTGCCCGACATGAATGGCATCCGTGGCGAATCCCATGAGCACCTCCTGCTCCGGCACATGCTGGCCGCAGCCGCGCCGGCTATTTATAACACGGGCCTGCCAGCCGCGCTGCGCCGCAGGTTGCCGGCCAAACGAAGCCATTGCGGAAGACGGCGCACGGGTGTATGAGGAAGGAGACGGAGCTGCTCCTGTGGCCTCACCGCGCGCAGCGGCCGCACTCCCCAGGGTCATGCTGCTCGGCCTGCTGGCGGGGCTGTGTTGCTCGACGGTCGGTGCCTCCGCTCAGGGTAAACCCTCGCCACTGCTGACCAATGCTTCGCGTACGGGAGGGTGGAACCTGTATTCACTGCAAAAAGAAACCGAACTCGGCAGGCAAATGGATGCCCAGGTCGAACCCCTGCTCCCGGTCTTTGCCGATCCGACCCTGCAGAGCTACCTGCAGAAGCTGGCCGACCGGATCGCGGACGAATCGGATACACCGTTTCCGGTGCGCGTGGTCGTGGTGGAATCGAACGAAGTCAACGCGTTCGTCCTGCCGGGCGGCTACCTGTTTCTCAGTACGGGCCTGATCCTGCAGACGCGCTCGGAAGCGGAGCTCGCCGGAGCGATGGCACACGAAGTGGGCCACATTGCCGCGCGTCACATCACACGGTTGCTCACCCGGCAGAAAATCTGGGACTGGATTGGCTTTTCAACACTCCTGCTGGCCGGCCCGAGCATCTTCACGGCCGAGCAAACCTTCAACGCCGTGCTGCCCGTGGACCTAATCCAGTTCAGTCAGGGAGCCGAAAAGGAAGCTGACCGGCTGGGTTTAGAATATGTCTACGCGGCCGGCTATGATCCGATGGGAATGATTGCTTTTCTCGAGCGGATGCACACGCAGGATTTCTCGCCGGCGGGCGTACTGACACGGGCATTCCTCAGCCATTCGCTCGGCCCCGAGCGCGTGGCTCTGGCGGAGAAGTGGATCGAACGCCGGCTGCCGGCCCGGGACCGCTACGTGGTGAACACATCAGACTACGACCTGGCCCGCGAGCGGCTTTTGCAGCGTTTGCAGGACGAGACGCCGATTGTTCCCCTGTCACGACTGGATCGTCCTCGCTTCCATCGGAAGCCCCCGGAGCGGGGCCAGCACGAGGTGCAGCCATGAAGAAACGACTGCTCGCACTGTGCTGTCTGTGTCTGGTGCCGTGGGCAGCAACCCGGTGCGGCGCTCAGGCCAGCGCCAGCCCGCAGGCGGCCGGACAAAAAGACCAGAAGGAAAAGGACGACGCCGAACGGACGACGACGTTGAAAATTGTCGTCACCGGTGGCGACAAGAATCAGCCGGTCGAAAACGCCAGCGTGTACATCCGGTATCGAGAGGCCCGCTTCCTCCGCAAAGACCGGCAGATCGAACTCAATTTGAAGACCAACCGCGAAGGCGTCGCCCAGATGCCGGACCTTCCTCGCGGCACCGTCCTGATCCAGGTCGTCGCCGAAGGCTGGAACACTTTCGGCCACTATTACACGCTCGATCAGGACCGGCAGACGATTCAGATTCACCTCGAAAAGCCCAGGACACGCTGGTACTGAGCGGATCTCGCACCTGAGCGCCGGCTGTGGGTTTTGTGAACCCTCGCCCGCGCGGTGCTACAGTAATCCTGCGCAGGCTCATGCAAACGACCTCTGGTTTCAATTGCTGGCAAATGGTCTGGGCCAACGCGCGCACCCGGCCGGCGCGCACGGCGCTCTGCGTGGTGGGGGTGGCGCTGCAGGTCCTGCTGATCGTGTTGATCGTGGGCATGATTGACGGAGAGCTCACCGAATGGGCGCACCGGGTCGAGGGAGTCGGCGCCGATCTGCTGGTCCGGCCGCCAGGGTCGTCCATCTTTTTTTCTTTATCGGCCGCCTCGGTCCCCGAACAGGTCGCCGACGAGATCGCCCGTGTGCCGGGCGTCCGCGTCGTGGCTCCGGTCCTGATTGCCGTCGAGCCCACGACGCTCGACATCGTCTACGGAATCGACCCCGATACGTTTAACGCACTCGGCAGCGGGTTTCGCTTCCTGGCCGGGCGTATCTTCACCGGCCCACGCGAGGTTGTGGTCGACGACATCAAAGCCCGCACAGCCCACCTGCAGCCCGGCCAGCACATCGTGCTGCTCGGGCAGGACTTTACCGTCAGCGGCATCGTGCAGAGCGGCCGCGGTGCACGGCTGTTCATCCCGCTCCGCACCGCACAGGAGCTGGCCGGAGCCGATCACCGGGTCTCGATGTTCTACGTCAGCACCGATGGCGCCACCGCTGCAGTGGCCCGTCTGCTGGAAAACCAGCTCCCCGGTTACCACATCCTCTCAATGGAGGAATACCTGACGCTGATGAATTCCTCCAACCTGCCCGACCTGCAACCCTTCGTACGTTCCATGATCGGGCTGGGGCTGTCCATCGGCTTTCTGGTGGTTTTCCTGACCACCTACACGGTGATTCTCGAGCGGACACGCGAGATCGGCATTCTGAAGTCGCTCGGAGCTTCCCGCGGGCAAATCATCGGGCTGCTGCTGCGGGAGACGATTCTGGTCGCCATGCTGGGCGCCGCCCTGGGTCTGCTGGCAGCCTGGGGAGTGCGCGCCGTGCTTCACCGGGAAGTGCCCGCACTGACCGTGCTGATGAGCCTGCCGTGGATGGTTCGTGCCGTGCTGCTCGCTCTCATCGCTGCACTGGCCGGTGCGCTCTATCCGGCTCTGCGCGCCGCCGGTTTCGATCCGGTCGAAGCGCTGGCCTACGAGTAGAACGCTGCCGGACGTGGCACGGATGAAATATCTGATCGTCAACGGAGATGATTTCGGCCTGACCGCCGGCGTCAATGCGGGGATCCTCCGCGCCTACCGCGAGGGCATTTTGCGGTCGGCTTCGCTGATGGCCAACGGCCCTGCCTTCATCGAAGCCGTGGAGTTGGCCCGGCAGCATCCCGGGCTGGATATCGGCTGCCATCTGGTTCTGGTGGACGGGCAGCCCGTAAGTCCGCCCGAGCGGATTCCATCGCTGGTGCAGCCCGACGGGCGCCTGCCGCGCACCGTGCGGCATCTGGTGGTCGGAATGCTCACGGGAAGCATTCGCAAGGACGATCTGCTCACCGAGGCACGCGCCCAGGTGGAACGGCTGCTGGCAGCGGGAGTACGGCCTTCACATCTAGATACCCACAAGCACACGCACCTGTTTCCGCCGGTTTTGGACGTTGTGGTTCGCACGGCTGTCGAGTTCGGCATTGGCTGGATTCGCTGCCCTTACGAACCGCTCGGGGAACTGCTCGGCCGGGAGGCGGGGCCGCAGAACCGGCGGTCCATCACAGCGGCACTGGCCGGACTGGGTCGGAGCCAGTTCGAGCGCAAGCTGCGCCAGCACGGCCTGCACGCTCCGCACCGGCTGAGTGGCTTTCGGCTGACCGGCGTGTTGACGCCCCAGCATTTGCGGCGGATAATCGAACGGCTGCCGGACGGTATCACGGAGCTGGTCTGTCACCCGGGACTGTACGACAGCGAGCTGGAGGCCATCCCGACACGGCTGAAACACCAGCGCGAGCACGAACTGCAGACTCTGCTGGCGCCCGAGGTGCAGCAGGCCGTGACCCAGGCTGCTGCCTGCCTGTGCAGTTTCCGGGACCTGGAGACGTGGCATGAGCACATATCCGTGGAATGAGCCACCCCGCTATTCGGTTGTGATCCCGTTCCACAACGAACAGGAAAGCATTCTCGAGCTCTACCGCCGCCTCACCAGCGTCGTCAACGGCCGCTTTGAACCCGTTGAATTCATTTTCGTCGACGACTGCTCGAGCGATGCGACCCCGCTGCTGCTCCAGCAGCTCGCCGAGCAGGATCCCCGGGTAACGGTCATTCGGCTCAAGCGCAACTACGGACAGACGGCGGCGCTGGCGGCCGGCTTCGATCACGCCTCGGGCGAGATCATCATTTCGATGGACGGCGACCTGCAGCACGATCCCGACGACATTCCGCACATGCTGCAGACGCTCGAAACCACCGGCAGCGATCTCGTCATCGGCTGGCGCAAGGTGCGTGTGGACAACTTCCTGCTCCGCCGGCTTCCATCCCGCGTCGCCAACTGGTTGATGGCTCGCATGTCGGGCATTCCACTGCACGATTTCGGTTCCGGCTTCAAAATCTTTAGGGCACACGTGATCAAGGAAATCCGACTCTACAGCGAATGGCATCGCTTCATGCCGGCCCTGGCGCACTGGCGGGGGGCACGGATCGCCGAAGTGCCCATTCGCAACGTAAAGCGCCCCTACGGGCGATCCCATTACGGGCTGTCGCGCACTTTTCGGGTGCTGTTCGATATCCTCACGATTCGGTTTCTCCTGCGCTACATGACGCGCCCGCTGCACTTTTTCGGCGCCGCCGGTCTGACCGGACTTTTTGCCGGCGGCGTGATTCTGCTGGTGCTGCTGCTGAAGAAGCTGCTCTACGGCACACACCTGTTCGTCCAGCACGGGCCGCTGCTGGTGCTCGGCATGATGCTCGTCCTGTTCGGGATTCAACTGCTCTCGATCGGGCTGCTGGGCGAGCTGCTCACGCGCACCTACTTTGACGCGCATCGGCCACCGGTTTACCGAATCGAACGCATCTACAGGGCCGACAGCTTCACCCCGGCCGGAGACCGAGGTTAGCCGGAGCCGGGGTGGCGACAGGGGCGGCGCAGTGGAGGAACCAGAACACCATATCGAGGAAAAGAACAACATGAAGCGCGCATGGATGATCGCGGGAATGCTGCTCGCTGCGGTCAGTGCCGTCTGGGCGGCCGAGCCGTGGAAGAGCAAGCCCTACCAGCAGTGGGACCAGAAGGATATCCAGAAAATCCTGACTGATTCGCCGTGGGTGCGGCGTACGGTCGTCAACGTATCCTGGGCCAGCGCAGCCACCGCGCCTTCGGAGGAAGGCACCGAGCCGCGGCCGTCGGCGCCGGGTTACGGCGGCGCCCAGGAAGCGGGCCCGCCCGGCGAACGCACGTCTGGCCCCGGTGCAGCAGATACCATGGGAATCCGCGAGACCGTGTTCGTCGCTCGCTGGGTTTCCTCCCGAACCCTCCGCCGCGCCCTGACGCGCCTGCAGGTGCTCAACGGAAGCCTGCAGGAGCCTCAGGCGCAGCAATTCTTGAAGCAGCCGGTGAACGCGCTGCAACTGGTCGTCTCGGGGCCCGACATGACTCCGTTTGCGCGGCTCGACGATGCCACGCTGTTTCGCTCGGTCTGGCTGGAGCTGAAAACCTCGCACCGGAAGCTGTCGCCGACCCGCGTCCAGCTCCAGCGCACCCCTGATGGCCGCCTGGTCGGCGTGTTGTTTGAATTTCCCCGCCAGAGCGATGGCCAGCCGGTCCTGGCACCGTCGGAAAAGCAGGTCGAGCTGGTGTGCAACCTGCCCCAGACTTCTCTAAAATTCGGCTTCGACCCGCGGCACATGGACGACGCGGAAGGCAGCGACTGGTGAGTCCCAGGACCCGGGAATCGCAATGAAACCCACACCGGATAAGTTCTATTTCGCCCGCATCACCGAACGTGTGGATCTCTCGCAGGATCTCTGGAAGATTCGGCTGCAGCCGGAAGGCGAATTTCGTTTCGTTGCCGGACAGTATGCCACGCTCGGCGTGCTGCAGCAGGACCGGCTGATCGAACGGGCCTATTCCATTGTGTCTTCACCCTACGAACCCCAGCTCGAAATTTTCATCGAGCTGGTGCCGCACGGGGAACTCACGCCGCTGCTCTACCGGCTCCAGGTAGGCGACACCCTCTACATGCGGCGGGTGGCCAAGGGGCGCTTCCTGCTCGACCGCACCAGCGGCCCGACTCATCATCTGTTGCTGTGCACGGTAACCGGCATCGCCCCGTTCGTCAGCTACATTCGCACCCTGGTGCGGGAAGCTGAGCAGGGAAAGTTTGCGGGCGAACACAGGCTGTATGTACTCAACGGGGCCAGCCGTTCGTGGGAATTCGGCTACCGGGAAGAGCTCGAGGCGCTGGCCCGTCAGTATTCCTGGCTGCAGTACGTGCCCACCATCAGCCGGCCCTGGGAGGATCCGCAGTGGCCGGGCGAGCGCGGGCGTGTCGAAGACGTGCTGCGTAAATATGCCGACCAGTGGGGCCTGACCCCGGAGAACACGATCGCCTATCTCTGCGGTCATCCCCAGATGATCGAAAACGGCAAAGGCATTCTGCAGCGGCGCGGGTTCCCGCGCACGGCTCTGCGCGAGGAAAGTTTCTGGGTGCCCGCCAAACCGGCCCGCACGGCAGCCAAAACTTCTTAGGCCCCACCGCCCTCCGGCTTCAGAAAGAGGGCTCCCAGCGGGGGCAGGGTCAGTGCCAGCGAGTAGGGACGCCCGTGCCAGCCGATCGGCTCGGCCTCCACGCTGCCTCCATTGCCCACGTTCGAGCCGCCGTAGAAACAGGAGTCGGTATTGAGCAGCTCGCCATAGCGCCCGCAGGCCGGCACGCCGACCCGGTAGTTGGTCCGCACCACGGGCGTGAAGTTCAACACCACGACGACAAACTGGCCATCGGGCGCCCGCCGCAGCAGAGCGAGCACCGTGTTTTCGGCATCCTGACAGTCAATCCACTCGAACCCCTGCGGCTCGAAATCCAGGGCATGCAGCGCCGGTTCGGCAACGTAGAGCCGGTTCAGATCCCGAACCAGATTCTGCACGCCGCGGTGGCGGTCGTCCTCGAGCAACCACCAGTCAAGCTCCCCCTCATGAGACCACTCGCGGCGCATGGCCAGCTCGCTGCCCATGAACAGCAGCTTTTTACCCGGGTGGGCAAACTGCCAGGCCAGCAGCAACCGCAGATTGGCCCGACGCTGCCACTCGTCGCCCGGCATCTTTTCGAGCAACGCTCCCTTGCCGTGCACGACCTCGTCGTGGGACAGCGGCAGAACAAAATTTTCCGAAAAGGCGTAGAGCAGCGAGAAAGTGAGGTCGTTGAGATGGTAGCGGCGGTGCACCGGATCGCGCCGGAAAAACCGCAGGGTGTCATTCATCCACCCCAGGTTCCACTTCATGCTGAAGCCCAGTCCTCCGGCCCAGGTCGGCCGTGAGACGGCAGGCCATGCCGTGGATTCCTCCGCTATGACCAGGGCGCCGGGAAAGCGGCCATGTACGACTTCGTTCAACTGCTTGAGGAATGCGATGGCTGCCAGATTTTCCCGGCCCCCAAACACATTGGGCACCCACTGGCCCGGCCCCCTGGAATAGTCCAGATACAGCAGTGACGCCACGGCATCGGCCCGGAGCCCGTCGGCGTGATACTGCTCCAGCCAGAACAGCGCGTTTGTGAGCAAGAAATTCCTCACCTGCGGGCGCTCCAGATCGAACACGTAACTGCCCCAGTCGGGATGTGTGGCCATACGCGGATCGGCCGGCTCGTAGAGAGGCTCTCCGTCGAATTCCCCCAGACCGTGGCCATCGCGCGCGAAATGAGCCGGCACCCAGTCCAGTAAAACGCCCAAACCCTCCGCATGGCAGCGTTCGATGAACAACCTGAAATCCTGCGGCGTGCCGTAGCGGCTCGTCGGAGCAAAATAGCCGACCGGCTGATATCCCCAGGAAGCGTCGTGCGGATGTTCGAGAACGGGCAGCAGCTCGAGATGCGTAAAACCCATCTGCCGGGCGTAGGCCGGGAGCTGCTCGGCCAGCTCACGATAGCTCAGCCAGCGGTTGTTCTCCCCGCGCCGCCAGGAACCCAGATGCACTTCGTAGATGGAAACCGGCGCACGCTGCCAGTTCCACTCCGCCCTGCGGGCCAGCCAGTCTTCATCGCGCCAGGCATGGCCGCCGAGTTCGACCACCACCGAGGCACTTTTCGGCCGCACCTCGGCCCACCGGCCGAAGGGGTCGCTTTTAAGCAAAACACGGAATCCGTCGCGGGCCAGGATTTCATACTTGTACAGCGCCCCGGGGCCGAGACCGGGCACGAATAACTCCCAGATTCCTCCCCCGCGAGGTCGCATCACATGCACACGACCATCCCAGCGGTTGAAATCCCCTACCACGCTGACCCGCGTTGCCCGGGGCGCCCAGACGGCAAACCGCACACCCGCCACGCCGTCCACGACACGAAGGTGGGCTCCAAGGCAATCGTAGGCCCGCAGGTGTGTCCCCTCGGCAAGCAGGTGCAGATCAAAATCGGTGAGCTCGGGGGGAAAGGCGTAGGCGTCATAGGTTTCTTCTTCGCGGCCGTCAGGCCAGAAGAACCGCCACCGATAGCTTGCCGGGGAATGCACGTTTTCGCTGTCCGTTTCAGCTTCGAATACGCCGGCCGGGTGAATCTGCGCGGCCGGCAGTTCCTCGCCGGCCAGCCTCACCACTGCGCGCTCAGCCCCCGGAGCAAAGGCGCGGATGATCAGGGCGGTCTGCGGCCCCTGCGGCTGTGGACCCAGCATGCGGGACGGATCCGGATGCCGGCCCTGTACAACCCGTTCGAGTTCCTCTGCGAGAAAGCTCGTGTGCATTGCCGTCTGAGGCTAGTGGCCAGCCGGCCCCGTGGGGTCGGCATTGTAGGAAAAACCTTCAGCGAATCCAAAATTGAGCGTTTTCTTATCGGCAATTAGCAATCTGCGCAATCCTTAGTACTGAAGTACCGTTGCCGGTCAGAGTTTTTGAAGGTACAAGGCGAAGGTCAGGCGACGGCACTGCAGCTCGTGGTGCTGCACGGCCGCCCCGGCGCTCTGCGCAGGTACAGTGTTTGTAGAAGACGATGGAAACCAGAGCACCTTTTTCGACCTTCTCGGCTGACCGGACCAGAAAGCAACGCCATGCGGCCAGGGATTCGGACACTGTGGCCGCTGACATTTCCGAAGCGCTGTTTGCGGGCCACCCGCTGCCGATGCTGCTGTACGACCCCGGGACGAACGAAATCGTCGCCGTCAATCGCGCCGCAGAAACCTTCTATGGCTGCCCGGCCGCGGAACTCGTGGGCCGGCCGCTTACCGAACTCGAAAAGGAGAACGGAACCTCCGCCGCAACGGCTTCCCAGGACGAACCCGGCCGACGTGCGGTACACCGCCGGCGCAACGGTACCCTCGTCGAAGTGTACACGTATACCGTGCCGCTGCGGGTGGGCGAACGGGACCTGTACCTCCTCACCGTGGTCGATGCCAGCCGGGAACAATGGGCAGAGCGGGGTCTTCGCGAGCGGACCGCTTATCTGCATGCACTGTTCCAGCACAGCCCGCTGGCCATCGTCGCCCTGGATAACCAGGGGCGCGTGCAACTGTGCAATCAAGCCTTCGAGACACTGTTCGGCTATCGCGAGCCGGAAATTCTGGGCCAGGTGCTCGACGATGTGATTGCTCCCGGCGAATTGAATGCCCGGGCCCGTGAGCTGACCGTAGAAGCGCGGCAGCATGTGGTTCATCTGACCGCCACGCGCCGCCGACAGGATGGCAGCCTGGTGGACGTCGAAGTGTACGGCGTGCCGCTGCTGGTGGATGGCGAACTCCGTGGTGCCTTCGCCCTTTATCAGGACATTACGGAAAAGCGTCGTGCCGAACTGGAGCGCGAGGTGATGTATGAAGTGACCCGCGCCGTTACCGTCACTTCGGATCTGGACGAGCTCCTGCAGGCCATCCATCAGTCGCTGCGCCGCGCTCTCTACGCCGAGAACTGCTTCGTTGCCCTTCACGATCCCGTCACCGATTCCTTCCGGTTCCCTTTTTTCGTCAGCCGGCGCGACCCGATGCCGGAATCGCTGCCTCTGGCCGAAATCCGTCACAGTGCCACCGCTCTGGTTTTCCGCTCGGGCAAACCGCTGTTGCTGACGCCCCCGGAAGTACGGCGGCTCGTCGAAGCTGGCGTGATGAAGCTGGTGGGGGAACCTTCCGCAGCCTGGCTGGGCGTTCCTCTGATCACACCCCGGCGCACCATCGGTGTTCTGGTCGTGCAGCATTTCGAGGATCCCGACGCCTACAGCCAGCGTGACCTGGACCTGCTGCATTCTGTCGGTACCCAGATCGCGCTCGCGATCGAGCGGCGGCAGGCCGAACTGGCCCTGCGCGACAACGAGGCGCGCCTGCGGCTGCTGCTCGATCAACTGCCGGCAGTGCTCTGGACGACCGATCGCGAGCTGCGCTTCACCTCCTCGCTGGGTGCCGGTCTGGGCGCCATGCAGTTGAGCCCGGGCGAAGTGGTCGGAAGGACGCTCGCAGAGTTCTTCGGTACCGACGATCCTGATTTTCCTGCCCTGGCGGCCCACCGGCGCGCGCTGCAGGGCGAGACTGTTCGCTACGAGCTCGCCTGGAAGGACCGTTATTTTCAGTGCCACATCGAGCCGCTACGCACTTCCGAGGACACCATTGCGGGCGTCATCGGCATTGCCATTGACGCCACCGAACGACAGCAGCTCGAACAGCAACTCCATCAATCGCAGAAAATGGAAGCGATTGGCCGGCTGGCCGGCGGCGTGGCCCACGACTTCAATAACCTGCTCACCGTCATCCGCGGTTATGCCGAGGTGTTGGTCCAGCAGGCCCGGAACGAACCCGGGCTGCTGGAAAACTGCCTGGAGATTCAAAAGGCGGCCGATCGTGCCTCCTCCCTCACCCGGCAACTGCTGGCCTTCAGCCGCAAAGGGATCCGCCGCCCGGAACTGCTGGACCTGAACACGGTCGTGGGGGAAATGGAACCCATGCTGCGCCGTCTCATCGGGGAGGATGTGATCCTGCGCACGACGCTGGCGTCGCGACTCGATGCCGTTCTGGCCGACCGGACCCAGATCGAGCAGGTGATCCTCAACCTGGTGGTCAATGCCCGGGACGCCATGCCGCAGGGCGGTACCCTGCTGATCGAAACGGCACTGGCGGAACTCGACGAAGCCTACTGCATGCGCCACGCCGCCGTCCGCCCCGGTCGCTACGTCCTGCTGGCCGTCACCGATACCGGCTGCGGCATGGATGCGGCCACACGCGAGCGCATTTTCGAACCATTTTTCACGACGAAAAAAACAGGTTCCGGACTCGGGCTGTCCACGGTTTACGGGATCGTCCGCCAGAGCGAAGGACACATCTGGGTCTACAGCGAACCGGGCCGGGGCACAACGATGAAAATCTACCTGCCCGCCGTCGCCCGGCCGCAGGTGGTCGACGCCACACCGCAACGCGAAGCTACCGGAGGCAACGAAACCATTCTTCTCGTCGAGGATGAACCCGGCGTGCGGACTCTAGCGCGACGCTTCCTCGAACAGGCCGGCTACCGGGTCATCGAGGCCAGCGACCCCGAGGCGGCGCTGCAGGAGGCTACCCGTTCGGCCGGACCCATCCACCTGCTGGTCACCGATGTGGTGATGCCCGGTATCAGTGGCCGTGAGCTGGCCGAGCGCATCCGCAAGACCCGGCCGGAAACCAGGGTGCTGTTTATGTCGGGCTACACCGACGACGCCGTCGTCCAGCACGGCGTCCTCAGCCGCGACGCTCATCTGCTGGAAAAGCCGTTCACGCGCAACAGCCTGCTGGCACGCGTACGGCAGGTGCTCGATGCCAGCCGGCCTTAAATCCGGCGCGAGACAGCCTCTCGTTAAGCTCCTGCCAATCTTTTTACCCAGCGAGGCGAAGCACCGACCGGACAATGGAAACTGTAGAAGGCGTAGCCGTGGCGCCCTCGGGGATGCTGCCCCAGAATGGAACATCATAGACACAGATGTTTACTCGAAGGTAACTAGACCGAAACGAAACTGGAACCGCCTCCCCTGTTTCCGTATCGTTTCATGCGCGCAGATGAGCATATTATGATTTTCGAGGCCTTCATATGCGTATCCTGGTTGCCGATGATGACCGGCCCGTGGCCTCCTTCATCGCCAAGGGCCTGACGGCCGAGCATTATGTAGTGGATGTGGCCGGCGATGGCGAGGAAGCACTTTTTCTCGCCCAGCATTACGATTATGACCTGCTCATCCTCGACCTGAATCTTCCCAAGCTGGACGGCCTGAGTGTTCTGCAGCAGATTCGCGCCCGGAAACCCCAGCTCGGCGTGCTGGTGCTAACCGGAAAGATTGATGTCGGCGACCGGGTCCGCGGTCTCGATCTGGGAGCCGATGACTACCTGACCAAGCCCTTTTCGCTCGCCGAGCTTCTGGCGCGCGTGCGGGCTGTGCTCCGGCGCAGCACACGTCCCTACGAAGCCGTACTGCAGGTCGAAGATCTGGTCCTCGACCGGATGCATCGCACCGTGACCCGCGCCGGTCGTCCGATCGAGCTCACACCCAAAGAGTTTGCTCTGCTTGAATTTTTGATGCAGAACGCCAACCGGCCGGTCAGCCGGGCACGTATCATCGAGCATGTCTGGAATCTGGCCTTTGACACGAGTACGAACGTGGTGGACGTCTACATCAACTACCTGCGCAAGAAGGTTGATCAGGGATTCCCACGCCGCCTGATTCGCACCGTGCGCGGTGTCGGTTATCAAATCGGCGGGCCATCGGAAACCCCTCCGGACAGCCCGGCACCCTCAGGGTCGTTGACCGAGTCTAAACAATTTAATACAATTTAATCCTCAGTTAACCCCTCCTTAATCTGCCGGTGCTCCAATAAGGAGCCGGGAAGGAGAACCATCATGTCTGCGGCCCTCGTTTCCACACCTGTCTCCTGCGCGCGTGTGCTGATCGTCAGCAAGGATCCCGAACTGCGCCAGCGTGTGCGCAGCCAGCTCCAGAACAGCGCAACCACCATCCTCGAAGCCCAGGGAGGGGCGGAAGCGCTCGAGCGGCTCGAACAGGAGGCGTGCGACCTTCTGGTGCTCGATACGGTCCTGCCCGACGTCCATCCGGCCGAAGTCGCCGCGCTGGCGCGGCGGCAGCATCCGGGCCTGCAGATTGCCACGCTGCAGGAACTGCAAAACAAGAGTAACCGTCACTCCATGGCCGCTGCGGAAGCTTCCCCGATCACGGACCCGGCTGCAGAAGCGGCAAGTGCTGATTTTCCGCAGCCGGCTGCGGTGGCAGCCGAGGGGGACGAAAACCGGGTCGAGCCGCTGCCGGGAATGATCGGCAACTGCGCGGCCATGCAGGAAATCTATCGTCTGGCGCGCCTGGTGGCGCCACGGGACACGACCGTGTTGATTACGGGGGAAACTGGCACGGGAAAGGAACTCGTGGCGCGGGCCATCCATCAGTTGAGTTCACGCTCGGCCGGCCCCTTCGTCGTCGTCAACTGTGCAGCGATCCCCGAAACCCTGCTCGAGGCCGAACTGTTCGGCCACGTGCGCGGCGCCTTCACCGGAGCCGTGCAGTCCCGGCTGGGACGCATCCATGCCGCGCACGGCGGCACGCTGTTTCTGGACGAAGCCGGAGAGCTGCCGCTTGCGATGCAGGCCAAACTGCTGCGGTTCCTGCAGTGCGGCGAGGTGCAGCGCCTGGGCAGCCCCGATGTCTTCCGCGTTGATGTGCGCGTCATTGCTGCCACCAACGCCGACCTGGCCGAACTGGTGGCCCGCCGGCAGTTCCGCGCCGACCTCTACTGGCGCCTGGCGGTTTTCCCGCTGCCGCTGCCACCGCTGCGCGATCGCCGCGAGGATATCGTCCCGCTGGCGGAAGCCTTCCTCGAACGCCTCTCGAGCGAGGCCGGGCTGCCGCCCAAACGGCTCAGTGCAGGAGCGCGGGCGTTGCTGCAACGCTATAGCTGGCCCGGCAACGTTCGCGAACTCCAGCATGCCATCGAACGCGCCTTCATCCTCGCCGAGAACCGCAGGGAAATTACCGCCGACCTGTTCCAGCTGCACAGCCATGCCCTGAGCGCTTAAGAAGAATCTAAGCCCGGCGGCCCGCGCTCTGGCATGTGCCGTGCATGGCGAGGGAGCGTGCGAAAATTGCCTACTCCCGGCAGAAAACGCCTCGCGCAGGAACGCCCGCAGGCGCGGCAACTGCTGGCGCAGGCATTCGTCTCCTTCCGCCAGGCAGCCGATTCGCTCGAACGGAGCTATACCCAGCTTCAGGCCGAAGTGGCGCGTCTGCGCGCCGAGCTCGAGCGGACCAACGCAGACCTGCAGGCCAGTCTCGAAGAGAACACCCGCATGCGGGCCTACCTGTGGCACCTGCTCGAGCAACTGCCCTGCGGCGTCGTGGTCCTCTCGGGGAACGGCCTGCGGCTGGTGAATCCCGAGGCGCGGCGTATGCTCGGTCTCGAGCAGAAGGAGGATTCCTCCGGCAGCCTGCCCGCAGCGATTCGGGAATTGCTGCAGCAGGCGGCAGCCGGTGCCGGCGAGGTGACGCTGGCCGATGCGGGGCGCGTGCTTGCCGTCACGGTGCGTGAGGCCGATCAGGGCGAGCCGGGCGAGCAGATCGTTCTGCTGCACGACGTCACAGCGGAAAAGCGCCTGGCGGCGGAGCGCGAAGCCCGGCGCCGTGCGCAGGCGCTGGCCGAGGTCACCGCGTTGCTGGCCCACGAGGTGCGCAATCCCCTGGCCAGCCTCGAGCTGTTCGCCGGACTGATCGCCGATGCCACCGCGCGCCAGCCCGATGTGCGCGGCTGGGTCGAGCACCTGCAGGCCGGTCTGCGCGGCCTGGCCGCCACGGTGAACAACGTGCTGCACTTCCACAGCCAGGCGCAGCCGTGCCCGTCGCCGGTGCAGCTCGACCGGCTGCTGCGGGAAACCGTCGAGTTTCTGCGCCCGCTGGCCCAGCAGCGCCAGCTCCAGATCAGCCTGGTCCACCGTGCCGGACCGGTCACGGTGATCGGCGACGCGCATCGCCTCCAGCAGGCCGTGCTGAATCTGGCGCTCAATGCCTTCCGGGCCATGGAGCCCGGCGGCACGCTCTGGCTGCGGCTGGATCGTTCGGAGGAAGACGGGCGGTGGGTGCAGCTCGAAGTCGAAGACAACGGCTGCGGGATCGCGCCCGAGCATCTGCCGCGCATCTTCGAGCCCGGGTTCACGACGCGGCCGGCCAGCGCCGGTCTGGGACTGGCCGTGGTGGAGCGCGTCGTTCGCCAGCACGGCGGGACCATTGCCGTGCGCAGCCAGCCGGGCCGGGGCACGGTGTTCACCCTGCGCCTGCCGCTCGAACCTCCTCAAGGAGCCGACGATGCATCAGGTGCTGGTCGTGGATGACGAAGCCGCCATGCGCACGGCCCTCGAAGCGGCCTTCACGCGCGACGGCTGGAAGGTGCTGACCGCGGCAGGTGCCCGCGAGGCACTGATGAAATTCCGCGCGACGCCCTGTCCGCTGGTCATCACCGACATGCGCATGCCCGACGGCGACGGCCTGCAGGTGCTGCAGGACGTACGCCGGCTGGCGCCGGAAACGGCCGTGGTTTTCCTCACCGCCTTCGGCAGCATCCCCGAAGCCGTGCACACCATGCGCGAGGGCGCCTGCGACTACCTCGTGAAGCCGGTCTCCTTCGACCAGCTCCGCCAGACGGCACGGCGCCTGCTCGAGCAGGTCCGGTGGTCACCGTCCCGGTTTCCGCAGCCGGAAATCGTCGGGCGCTCGCCCGCGCTGCTGCAGGCCCTGGAACGCCTGCGGCAGGCTGCGGCCAGCGACGCCGACATTCTCATCGAAGCCGAAAGTGGCACGGGCAAGGAGCTGGCCGCCCGCCTGGTGCACCGGCTGAGCGCGCGACGCGAGGGGCCGTTTGTGGCGGTCAACTGTGCAGCCCTGCCGGAGACGCTGCTCGAGGCCGAGCTGTTCGGTTACGTCCGCGGGGCCTTTACCGGCGCCGTCGCTCCCCGCCCTGGGAAATTCGAGCAGGCCGACGGGGGCACGCTGCTGCTCGATGAAATCGGCGAAATGCCGCTCAGCCTGCAGCCGAAGCTGCTGCGGGTGCTGCAGGAACGCGAAGTGGACCGGCTGGGCAGCAGCCGCCCGGTGGCGGTGAACGTCCGGGTGATTGCCACCACCAACCGCTCCCTGCGCGAACTGGTGGCCCGCGAGCGCTTCCGGGCAGACCTCTACTACCGGCTCAATGTGATCCCCGTGCGACTGCCGCCGCTGCGCGAGCGCCGCGAGGACATCGCACTGCTGGCCGCGCATTTCCTCAAGAAATACGCCGGCAGCAGCCGGTGGCCGCAGGTGGAACTGAGCGCCGAACTCGAGCAGCGGATGCTTGCCTACGACTGGCCGGGCAATGTCCGCGAACTCGAGAACTTCATCCGCCGCGCCCTCGTGCTGGCGCCTTCGCCGCGGCTCGGCCCCGAACTGCTCGACGAGCTGCTGCTCCACAGCACCGGTGCTGAGACGGCCGAGGCCGGCCCCGTCACCCTGCGGGAAATGGAGCGACGGCTGCTCGCCCGCACGCTCGAAGCCACCGGAGGCAACCGCACGCGCACGGCCGAGCTGCTCGGCATCAGCATCCGCACGGTGCGGAACAAGATCCGCGCCTACGGACTCGACGATCGGAGGACAGCATGAGCCTGTTCGATACGACGGTGATGGTTCTGCTCGAGCGCTCGCTCGATCTGGCCGCGCTGCGCCAGCAACTTGTGGCGAGCAACCTGGCCAATCTCGACACGCCGGGCTACCACAGCCGGGATATTGACTTCGCAGCCGAGCTGCGTCGCGCTCTGCTCGATCCGGCGCATCGCATGAACCCGCAGGTCGTCGAGGTTCCCGGCCTGCTCGAGCGGCCCGATGGCAACAACGTCAGCATCGATCGCGAGATGCTCCTGCTGGGCCAGACGCAGCTCCAGTTCCGTCTGGCCGTCGAGCTCTGGCGGACGGAAATGCACCAGCTCGCCACCGCCATTTCGGGAGGGTCGTCATGAATCTCTTCGGGGTCCTGGAGATCAGTGCCTCGGCGCTGGTGGCCGAACGCCAGCGTGCCGAAGTCGTCGCGGTCAACCTGGCCAACGTGGAAACGACTCGGACGCCCGAAGGCGGTCCGTTTCGCCGCCTCGAGGTGGTGTTCCGCGCCGTTCCGGCGGTGAACCCGACGCAATCGTTCGACGCGGTGGACTGGGCGGCGCGCGCCGTGCAGGTTAGCGCAGTGGTGCAGGACACGGCACCGCCGCTGCGCCGCTACGAACCGGGTCACCCCGACGCCGATGCGCAGGGCTACGTGGCCTATCCGGCCATTGACCCGGCCATGGAGATGGTGGACCTGATGGGGGCGGCACGGGCCTACGAGCTGAACGCCACGGCCGTGCAGGCCACCAAGAACATGATTGCGACCTCGATTGATCTGCTCCGATGAATTCCGGCGGAGGTGCCTGGATGACCGGCCGCATCGAAGGATTGCCCGGCGGCGTCACCGGAGCGGCACCGGCTGAACCGGGAGCCCGCACGGATTTTGCCGAGACGCTGCGCAGCGTCATCGAACAGGTCAGCGAACTGCAGCAGCAGGCCGATCAGAAAATTCTGAACCTGCTCGCCGGTTCCGGCGAGGACGTGCACAGCGCGCTGATCGCCGTCGAAAAGGCCAGTCTGGCCTTCCAGATGATGGTCGAGGCACGAAACAAAATCATTCAGGCGTACCGGGAAATCGCCCAGATGCCGTTCTAGCCGATCGGCACCGACCGGCGGGCTCAACGGGTGAGCGGTGACTGTGGGGGAAAAATTCAAACAGGTGCTGGCCTGGCTGCGCGGACTCAATCGGCGGCAGCAGCTCCTGCTGGGGGCGACCGCTGCGGGAACGGCGCTTCTGCTGGCCGTCTTTGTGCATCTGTTCTCGACCCCGGAGATGCGCCCGCTCTATACCGGTCTGTCGCCGGCCGACAGCCAGCAGATGGCCCGCCGGCTGGCCGAGCGCGGCGTCCGGTTCCAGATCTCCGAGGATGGCAGCACGATCAGCGTGCCCGCCGACCGGATCGATCAACTGCGGATGGAGTTTGCCACCGAAGGGCCGCCGGCCAGCGGACACCTCGGCTTCGAGCTGTTCGATCGCGTGAACTGGTCGGGGAGCGATTTTTCCGAACGCGTGAATTACCAGCGTGCCCTCGAGGGCGAGCTCGAGCGGACCATCGAGACGCTCGGTGAGGTCGAGGCGGCCCGCGTGCACCTGGTGCTGCCGCATGAATCGCTGTTCACCGACCAGCAGCGTCAGGGCCGGGCTGCGGTCGTCGTGCGGTTGCGCAGCGGCCATCTTTCCAGTGCGGCCATTGCCGGCATTGCGCGCCTGGTTTCGGGCGCCGTCGAGGATCTGCCGCCGGAGAACGTCACCATCGTGGACGCGGCGACCGGACAGCCCCTGCAGGTGCGCGACAGCAGTGCGGGACCGGCCGGCACCACTCCGCTCGAAAACGAGCTGGCCGAAAAAATCGTGGCCACGCTGGCGCCGGTCGTGGGACCCGAACAGGTCCGGGCCAGCGTGCGCGTCGAACGCGATGCCAGCTCGGGCGAGAGTACCGAGGAGAGTTACGACCCCAATCAGTCGGCCGTGCTGACGTCGGAAATTTCCGAGCAGACGGGTACGACCACCGCTGCGGGCGGTGTGGCCGGCACGGCCAGCAACGTTCCTCGCAGTGCCTCGCCGCCGGCGACCGCGCAGCCCGGCAGTGCAGCCGAGAATGTCGGGATGCGCACGGAAAACAAGACCTTTGCCGTCACCAAGCGCATCCGGCACACGATCGAGCCCGCCGGCCGCATCCGGCGGATCACGGCAGCGGTGCTGGTTGACGATGCCGTCGACCACCGCACCGTCAACGGACACACCGAAACCGTACGCCGCAAGCGCACGCCGGCCGAGCTGCGGCAGATCGAGGATCTGGTCAAGGCCAGCATCGGCTACGACGCATCCCGGGGCGACCAGGTGGTCGTCGAGAATCTCTCCTTTGTGCCGCTGCCGGTCGAGGCGCCGGCGCCACCGTCGCTTCCCGATCGTGTGCTCCGACAGCTCAACCGCTGGATGGGCGTGGTGCGTCTGGTGGTTCTGGTCGGACTGTTTGTTCTGGTCTACCTGCTGGTGATTCGCCCGCTCCAGCGGTATGTCGCCGAAGCGCTGCAGGCCCGGCCGCAGCCGGCTGCCCGGCCCACACAGACGGCCAGTGCAGCCCCCGCCGCAATCGTGGCTCCGACCGAACAGGAACTCGAGACCGAGCTGGCCAGAACCAATGCCAGCGTGCAGCAGGTGCTCACGCTGAAGCGCAATCTGGTTGAAAAAGTCAAACATGAACCGGAAAGCGCCAGCCGCCTGCTGGAGGTCTGGATCCAGGAGAAGCGTGCAGCCTCATGAGTCCTGCCAACGGCAACGGTGCTCTGCCCGGGCTGCGGAAGGCGGCCATCCTGGTGGTCCTGCTCGGTGAGGAGGCCGCCGCGCAGATCTACAAACACCTGCCCGAGGAGGAGCTGCAGCTTCTGACGCAGGAGATCACCGAGCTCGGCTATGTCTCGCCGGAGGAAGCCAGTCAGGTGCTGCAGGAGTTCTATCGCCTGGCCCTCACGCAGGAATACCTGGCTCGCGGCGGTCCTGATTACGCCCGGCGTCTGCTGGTGAAAGCCTTTGGCGAGGGCGGCGCCAGCGCCCTGCTCGAGCAGGTCCTGCGCGCGCAGGAGGCCCGGACACACAAGCTGGACCGGCTCGATCAGGTGGACCCGAACCGTCTGGCGAAGCTGATCGAGCGCGAACATCCGCAGACGATTGCGCTGATCCTGGGCCATCTGGGCACGGCCATGGCGGCGGCCGTGCTCCGCCTGCTGCCCGAGCCGACCCGGGTGGCGGCCGTGCGCCGGCTGGCCCAGATGCAGCAGTTTTCGCCCGAAGTCGTTCGCCGCATCGCCCAGGTCCTCCACGGCAAGCTCGAATCGCTCGGCGAACAGCGGCGGCGCTCCTATGGCGGCGTCGAAGCGGTGGCCGAGATGCTCAATCGCATCGATCCCGCCACCTCCAGGGCCATTCTGGATGCCATCGAGCACGAGAATGCCGAGCTGGCCCTGGCGATTCGCAACTCCATGTTTACCTTCGAAGATTTGCTCGGCGTGCCCGAGGCGAGCATCCGCGAGCTGCTGGCGCAGGTGGACAAGAAGACTCTGGCGCTGGCGCTCAAAGGCGCCAGCGAACAGCTTCGCGCCCATCTGTTCAAGGCCATGTCGAGCCGGGCGGTCGAGATGCTCCGCGAGGACATGGAAGCCCTTGGACCGGTGCGGGCGCGCGAGGTGACCCGCGCCCAGCAGGAGATCGTCAACCTGGCGCGAACGCTCGAGGCCCAGGGCAAGATCATCCTGAAAGCGGAGGCCGAAGAATCCCTTGTGGTCTAAGACCGACGTTTCGCGCAAGCCGCAGATCGAGCAGTTCGTCTACGTGCCCGCCGACGAATCGCCGGCGGCAACGCCACCGCCTCCGGCTGCGCCCCGCGAGGATATCGAAGGGCTCCAGCGTGCCGCCTATCAGGAGGGCTACGAGGCCGCCCGGGCCGAGCTGGCCGAGGCGCACGCGCGCGAGCTGGCGCGGCTGCGGGAGCAGGTGAACGCGGCGCTAGAGGAATTCGCCGCCGAGCGACGGCGGTTTTTCGAGTCGGTGGAGGCGGAGGTGGTTTCGCTGGCGCTGGCGATTGCCCGCAAAATTCTGCACCGCGAGGCGCAGGTGGACCCGGTGCTGCTGTCCACGCTGGTCCACGTGGCGCTCGAGCGGCTGGACGAATCGACGCGTGCCCGGCTGCGCGTGCATCCCTCCGAGCTCGATCGCTGGAAGAGCCACTTCGAGCAGCATCCGGTGTCGCATCCGCTCGAACTGATCGCCGACCCCGTTCTGCCGGCCGGCCGCTGCCGGATCGAAACCGAAGTGGGCTCGACCGAGATCGGGATTGATCTGCACCTGCGGGAAATCGAGCAGGGCTTCTTCGATCTGCTGCCGACGCGGCCGGAGCGGCAGCCATGAGCGAACGTCTGCTGGAGCCCTATTTCCGGCGCCTCGAGCAGTTCTCGACGCTGCGTTGGAGCGGGCGGGTCATCCAGGCCATCGGCAATCTGGTGGAATCGGAAGGGCCGCTGTGCGCGGTGGGCGAAGGCTGTGCGATCGTCACCGCCGACGGGCAGGTCTACCCTGCCGAGATCGTCGGCTTTCGCGGGCGGCGCGTGCTGGCCATGCCGCTGGAGCGGCCGCTGGGCATCGGGCACGGCGACCGGCTGGTGACGCGTGGCACGCGTCCGATGCTGCGCGTTGGAGAGGCCATGCTCGGCCGGGTGCTTGATGCGCTGGGCCGGCCGCTCGATGGTGGTCCGGCCTACCGGGCGCGGGAGTACTGGCCGCTGCACGGGGAGCCGCCGCAGCCGCTCGAGCGTGCTGCGATTCGCGAGCCGCTCGGCTGCGGCATCCGTGCCATCGATACTTTCATCACCTGTGGCCGCGGCCAGCGCGTGGGCATCTTCGGCGGAAGCGGCGTGGGCAAGAGCACGCTGATCGGCATGATGGCCCGCAACACGGCCGCCGATCTCACCGTGGTGGGGCTGGTGGGCGAGCGCGGTCGCGAGGTCCGCGAATTTCTGGAAGACGCACTCGGTGAGGAAGGCCGCCGCCGGTCGGTGGTCATCGTCTCCACCTCCGACCAATCGCCGCTGCTGCGTATCCGCGCCGCTCTGGCAGCCACCACGGCGGCCGAGTACTTCTGTGCCCGCGGCCACCACGTGTTGCTCGTGATTGACTCGCTCACCCGTTTCGCCATGGCGCAGCGCGAACTCGGGCTGGCCACCGGCGAGCCGCCCACAGCCAAAGGCTATACGCCCTCGGTGTTTTCGCTGCTGGCACGGCTGATCGAGCGCGCCGGGCATTTTGCCCGCGGCAGCATCACGGCCTTCTATTCCGTGCTGATGGAAGGCGATGATGAGCAGGACCCGCTCGTCGATGCCGTCCGCTCCCTGCTCGACGGTCACGTGGTGCTCGATCGCAACCTGGCCCAGCGCGGCCACTTTCCGGCCATTGCGGTGCTGTCGAGTCTGAGCCGGCTGATGCCTTCGGTGACGAGCCCGGAACACCAGCAGAAGGCACAGCGGCTGCGCCGGCTTCTGGCCGTCTACACGGCGCATCAGGACCTGCTGCGGGTGGGGGCCTATCAACCCGGAAGCGATCCCGAGCTGGACCGCGCGGTCAAAGTGCTGCCTGCACTGGAGCAGTTTCTGCGCCAGCAGCGCGACGAACCTGCACCTCTGGCGCAAACCCTCGAGGCGCTGCTGCGCCTGCCGGAGTGAGCCATGGCGTTTCGTTTCTCGCTCGAGACACTGCTGCGGCTGCACCGAAGCCGAGAACATCAGGAACGCATGCGGCTCGAGGTCCTGGCGGCCCAGATGACCCGTTTGCGGGTCGAAATGGTTGCCGTGCAGCAGCGCATCACCGAACTGCGTCAGGCTATCGGCACCGCGCCCGAGGGTGGCTGGACCGGTGCGGAGTTGCATCTGCTCGTTGCCTGCCAGCACGACTGCCGCCGACAACTGGACGCGCTCGAGCAACAGCTTGCCGAAGCCGAACAGCGCCACCGGCAGCAACTGGAGGTCTATCAGAAGGCGCGGCAGTCTCTGGAAATTCTCGAGCAGCTCCGGCTGCGCCGGCTACGGGAATATCATGTGGCCGAAGCACGGCGCGAGCAGAAGCGGCTGGACGAAGCGCACCTGCTCGCACGGCACAGCGGGCGGCGGTCGGGATAATTTGCCCATTCCCGGCAGACCTTGCCTGCCTGTCGGCACCCATTTCAGGCCGCTGTCACGGTCCTAACTCCGCTAACTCCCTCTGCCATCAGACGTTTCGCGCAAACCCGCGCACCTGGCATGGAACCTGCAAATGCCGTTGTGTCGCAATGCAGGCCGAAGCCATCGCCGGATCGACCGTGCCGCCGCAGATGCCCGAAGGCGCCGCCATCAATGCGCCTTCGCCGTTTGCCGGCGTTCTGGCAGCACTGGGGTTGCCCTTGCCCGAAGGCGCCGCCGCAATCACAGAAACGCCGGGGTCTAACGCTGCTCCGGGAAACCTGGTCTCATTGCCGGCACTGGCCGGGGTGCAGCCCGAGATTTCTCCCGCCGCGGATGCACCCGCCCAACCGGTGAGCGGCAAGCAGGCCAGAGGTGATTCCAGCAATGCCGCAGATCCTGCGCAGACGTGGATTGCTGCGCTGGTGGCTACTGCTGCCGCCGTTGCCATGCAGGTGGTGCCGGCGCCCGTGCAGCCCTCTGTCACTGGTCCTGTTCGGCAAGAGCCTGTAACGCCAGCTGTTGGCCAGGCCACGGATACCGCGGGTAAGTCCGTGCCCGCCGGCGCGCCTGGTGCAATCACACCCGCCTCCGTGACGATGCTGACAGCGGCACCATCGCCGGGAACTGAAATGAGCACCAGGGAAAATGATATTTCCGAGGCCGGACCCGAAGGAGGAAAAGCGCTGGCGGTTCTCCAGGAGATGCAGCCGCTGGAAATTTCGGCCGCTTCGACCGCCGAGCTTACCGTCGCGCCATCACCGCCGCAGCCTGCGCACCTTTCTGCCGCACTGCCGCATGCGGAAACCCAGCCCGGCGCAAGGGTGGACGCCTCGCCGTCTATTTCCGAGCCGGAGCAGGCACAAGCTCAGTCGGCCGTCACTGCATGCCCACACGAGCTAGCACCAGTCAGCACGAGAACAGATGAGGAACAGGCAGAAAGGCACGTTTCGCCGGAACCGGAAAACTCACTGGTGAACTCGCCGGCGCCGGACCCGCACGCTTTCCACGTCACCGGTGTTGCGAAGCCTTCCGAGTCGCCGGGCAGCGCTGCGGTTCTCGTTGAAGCGCCCCCGGCGTCCCACACCGCGGCCGCCAGTGCGCACGAATCGGCCCCTCCGGCCACTGTCAGCGCCGGCGTCATCGTGGAAAAACTCGACAGCGGCCCGCTGCCTTTCCAGCCACAGGCTGCCCCACCGGCCAGCCATGTTCACCTGCAGATTCAGAGCAGCGTGCTCGGGCCGCTCGACATGTATGCCAGTCTCCGCCAGCGTGCGCTCGAAGCCGTGATCGCCACAGCACGCGTCGATGTCCACGGGACCCTCAGCGCCGACCTGAGCAGCCTGCAGCACCGGCTGGCGACACCCGAGCTCCACACAGCCCACGTGGAGCTGGTGCTGCAGAATGCGGCCGGCGATCTCACCGGCGAGCATTTCTCGCAGGGCCACCAGGGCGCTGCCGACTCTCAGTCGTGGAGGTCGTCCGCACCGATAGCAGTCCCGGCACAGGAATCCGAAGAATCCCCCGAAGCTGAGCCATCGTGGGACCTGCCCGTCCCCGCGGCGGGCGGCTCACGGCTCAGCGTCCGGGCTTGATGAACTGGAGGGAACGATGATTGTTCCATTCGCATCCTTGCCAACGACAGCGGCACCCAGCGCCACCGACACCGGCAGCACGCTGCTCGATTCGGGACAGCAACTCGACACGCAGGGCTTCCTGCAGATCCTGACGGCACAGTTGCAGGCGCAGGACCCGCTCAATCCGCTCAACCCCAACGATTTTCTTTCCCAGCTCGCTGCCTTCAGCAGTCTGAACGAGCTGATCCACATCCGGGCCGATCTCGATTCGCTGCGGTCGCTGTCGTCCCCGTCCGGGGGCACACCGTCGGCAATCGCGCGGCCGTAAGGGAGGAATCCGATGCCTTCGTTCTCGACTCCGCTTTCCGGACTCGACGCCGAATCGCAGGCCCTGGCCATCATTGCCAACAACCTGGCGAACCTGAACACGATCGGCTACAAGTCCTCGCGCACGCTTTTTCAGGACCTCTTCTACCAGCAGATCGGCTCGAGCGGTGACGGCAATCCCGTGCAGGTCGGCGTGGGCGCCACCGTGGCCGCCGTGGATTCCATGTTCACGCAGGGCAGCATCCAGTCGACGGGCGTGCCGACCGATGTGGCCATCGAAGGCGACGGCTTCTTCGTGGCCGATCTCAACGGCCTGCGCGTCTACACGCGGGCCGGCAACTTCAGCCTCGATGCCGCCGGCCATCTGCGGACCACCGACGGAGCCATCGTCCTCGGCTACCCGGCGACGAACGGCGTCGTTGACCCCAACCAGCCGCTGGCTCCGCTGGTGATTGCGCGTGGCCAGACCAGCCCGCCCCGGGCAACCAGCTCGGTCCAGCTCCAGCTCAACCTCGATGCCAGCGCCAGCATCGGCGACAGCTTCAGTACGGCACTGGCCGTCTACGACTCGCTGGGCGGTACCCACGTGCTGACGTTCCGGTTCACCAAAGCAGGGACGAATAGCTGGAACTACGAAATTGACGTGCCGGCGGCCGACGTCGGCCAGAGTGGAACGTCCGTCGTTGTGCAGACCGGTACGCTCAGTTTCGATGGAACCGGCCGGCTGATTTCTCCCTCCGGTAACGTGACCGGGATCACGATCAGCAATCTGGCCGACGGGGCCGCCAACCTGGTCTTCGACTGGAACCTGTACGACGCCAGCGGCAATCCTCTTCTTACACAGGTATCCGCCCCATCGGCCACCAGCGCCACATCCCAGGACGGCTATACCAGCGGCACGCTGGTCAACTTCAACATTCAAAGCGACGGTGTCATCCAGGGCGTCTTCAGCAACGGTCAGACCGTGGCGCTGGGCCAGCTCGCCCTGGCGACGTTCACCAACCCGCAGGGACTCATTCGCAACGGGCAAAACGAATTTCTTGCCAGCCTGGCCTCGGGGGCCCCGAACACGGGCGCACCGGGTTCGGGTGGCCGCGGCACGCTGGTAGGAGCTTCACTCGAACAGTCCAACGTGGATATTGCGCGTGAGTTCACCAGCCTGATTCTGGCCGAGCGTGGCTATCAGGCGAATGCGCGAGCGGTCACCACCTTTGACGAAGTGACGCAGGAGGCCATCAACCTGAAACGCTAAGTTCCCCCACCCCCGCCACGCTTCCCCGCCCCTCGCCTGCCTGAAGGCGAGGGGCGGGGAGCCTACCCAAGAAAATCTTCATGAAAACGCTCCTAGACGGGTGTGCCGGCCCGGGGTGCGATCCCGCTGCGGAATTCTGTCCCTCGAGCATGTCTGTTTAAGCCGAGGAGAATCAAAGAGGTTCCGCTGCCGTAGCCGGTGCCTGGCCTCCACAGCATGCCGCGCGTGTTTGGTCTCCAATTTGCTGGGCTTCTCGACGAACATGGCGGCGACCAACAATGCTACGCTTGCCGAGGCGGCCGCCACACCGGCCGTTGCGCGGACCCGTCGGCGCTGGGCGCTCGTGCTCCTGCCGCTGGTTCTGGCTGCAGGAGCGGCCGGCTGGTTCCTGCTCGGTCGCCGTCACCTCCCGCGGCCTGCGCCGCCACCGGTTCCGCCGGTGGTGCTGCAGCTCGATGGCTTTATCGTCAATCTGGCCGATGCCGATCAGATGACCTACCTGCGCCTGGCGGTGGCGCTGGCAGTCACCCCGTCGGGCGGCAAGAAGCATGACGAATCGGCCGAACTCAAACCGCTGGTCCCGGAAATCCGCGACACGATTCTCTCGGTCGTCACCCAGTGGCGTTCGGACGAGTTGCTGGCACCGGGAGGCAAACAGCGCCTCAAGCAGAGCCTGCTGGACGCGCTCCACCAGCGTCTGCCGCAGTTTCCCGTGCAGGACGTCTATTTCACCGATTTCCTGGTGCAGCGATGACCTCACCTTCCGCCACTCTGCCCCAGACGCTGCTGGCCTCGCCGGCCGCGCAGGGCCGCTGGCCCGCCGTTGAAGGCCTGCCCTGCACGGTCAGCGTCGAAGTGCGGCTGCCCCGGTTTACCGTGCGCGACCTGTTCCGCCTGCACCCCGGCGCGCTGCTCGAAAGCGAATGGGCGCAGAGTACGAACGTTCCCGTGCGGGTCAACGGCCAGCTCATCGGCTGGGCGGAATTCGAGGTGCTGGGGGAGAACCTGGCCATCCGCATGACGGAGTTCCTGTGAGCAGGGCCGACCAACGCGCAGGGAAAATCGCAATCGCCGGTGCGGCCGGCTGGTTGCGGCGCTGGTGGCAGCATCTGCTTCCGGCAGCGGCCGCCGGGCGGCGGCTGAAGCTGTGCGAGGTGCTTCCGCTCGGCGAGCAGCGCTGGGTGGCGATTCTCGCCTGCGACGGCCGGCAGTTCCTGATTGGCGCCACCCGTCAGCAGCTGGCCCTGCTGGCCGAACTTGATGTTGTTCCCACTCCCTTCCCCGCAGGTAACGGCCGGCGCACAGCTCCAGGAGAGCCCTCATGAGCGCCATGGCGGCACTGCCGGCACCGGGTCCTGCAGCCACACTACTGGCCGCACCGTTCCCGTTCGGGCTCGATCGCAACAGCAGCCTGCCGTGGACGCTGTTCGTGCTGTTCACCGTGCTGGCGCTGCTGCCGGCAGTGCTGCTGGCGATGACGCCGTTCGTGCGGATCCTGCTCGTGTTCCACTTTCTGCGTCAGGCGCTCGGCACCCAGACGGCACCGACCAATCAGACGCTGGTTGGGCTGGCCCTGGTGCTGACCTATTTCGTCATGGCGCCGGTCGGCGCGGCCATTCACCGCGATGCGCTGGTGCCGCTCGAGCGCGGCCGCATCGGCCCCTGGGAAGCCATGCAGCGGGCCGGCGTTCCGCTCAAGCAGTTCATGCTGCGCTACACGCGGGAGAAGGACCTGGCGCTGTTCGCCGGCCTGGCCGGTGAGCCGCGGCCACGCCGCCCGGAAGACCTGTCGCTCCGCGTGGTGGCCCCGGCCTACCTCACCTCCGAGCTGAAGACGGGCTTTCAGATCGGCGCCGTACTGTTTTTGCCGTTTCTGGTGATTGACATGGTGGTGGCCTCGGTGACCACATCGGTCGGCATGCTGCAGTTGCCTCCGGTGGTCATCTCCACCCCGCTCAAGATTCTGCTGTTCGTGGCCGTCGACGGCTGGAACCTCGTGCTCGGCTCATTGATGAAGAGTTTCTTCTAGCGGAGGAGCCGGTGAACGCCGATGCTGTGGTGCATCTGTTTCGCCTGACGCTCGAGGCCGCCTTCTGGGTCGCCGCACCGCTGCTGGTGGTGGCCATGGTGGTGGGCCTGATCATCGGCATCGTCCAGGCGATGACGGCGCTGCAGGAACCGACCGTCGCGATGGTGCCCCGGCTGGCGGCGGTGGCGGCGGCGATTTTTCTGCTGCTCCCCTGGATGGTGCAGCACCTATCGGTGTTCACCACACGGCTGTTTGCGGATTTTGGCCGGCTGGCGCGCTGAGGTGCACCGATGCCGACACTTGCCACCTGGTGGTTCACTCTGCTGGCCGTGGGTTTGCGCGTGGCGGGTCTGCTGAGCTTTGCTCCTTTCCTGGGTAGTGCGAGCGTCCCCGCGCGCATCCGGGCGGGCCTGGCTGCAGCCCTGACGGCGGTGCTGGTTCCCGTGGTCCGGCTGCAGCCGGTCCCGCTGACGCCTTCCAGTCTGGTTCTGCTGGTCGTCCACGAAACGGTCGTCGGTGCGGTCCTGGGGCTGGTGGTGCAGTTCGTCTTCGACGGGGTCGAGCTGGCCGGGCAGATGGCGGGACTGCAGATGGGCTTTTCTCTGGAAACGCTGATTGATCCACAGACGCTTGCCGACACGCCCGTGCTCGCCGTGCTGTTCCAGCTCATCGCCGTGCTGCTTTTCCTGGCGTTCGATGTGCATCAGTGGGTGCTGCGCGCGCTGGTGGACAGTTTCCACCTGCTTCCGGCGGCAGCGACGCTGCCCTCACGCGCTGCGGCCGGCGAGCTGCTGCGGCTGAGCACCGGGCTGTGGGTGATTGGTCTCGAGATCGCCGCTCCGGTCGTGCTGGCCACGCTGGCAGCCGATATCGTGCTGAGTTTCCTGACGCGGCTGTCGCCACAGCTTTCGGCGCTATTTCTCGGGCTGGCAGTGAAGAACCTGCTCGGCTACGCCGTGCTGGTCGCCGCGGCCGGGCTGTGGCCGCTGGTGCTCGAGCGCGCCTTTGCGCGGTCGCTGGCCGCCGCGGCACACCTGCTGCGCATGACGGGATAGTCGGGGGGATCGTGTGAGCGAGGATCGCAGCGAAAAGGCGACGCCACGACGCCGGAGCCGGGCGCGCGAGCGAGGCTCGCTGCCGCGCAGCCGGGACCTTTCCGGCGCGCTCTCCGTCTGTGCTGTGGTGTTGCTGGTGGCGGCCGGTATCGAACATCTGTTTCCGCTCTGGCAGAACCTGCTCGCCTTGCTGCTGGAAGAAGCCGCCCGCGGCGTCACCGTCACCGCCGCGCTGCAGGCAGCCGCCGTGGCGGCGGTGCAGCTGGCCGGTCCGCTGATGGCAGCGGCCTGGCTGATCGCCCTGGGAACGCTGCTGGCGCAGGGAGGGCTGGTGGTGAGTGCAGCGCCGCTGCAGCCCGACCTGGGACGGCTCAATCCGGCGCAGCATCTCGGCCAGCTGGTTTCGGTGGCAGGCCTGGGGCGGATGCTGCGTTCGCTGGTGCCGTTTGCCGCCACGGTCTACCTGGCCTTCCTCGTGTTTGCACGCTACTGGGACGAGCTGGCCCGCGCCTGCCTGCTCGCTCCGCGCGCCCTGGCGGCACTGGCCGGGAGCGTTCTGTTCGAGCTCGCCTGGAAGGCCGCGCTGGTGTGGCTGGTGTGGAGCGTGGCCGATTACGGCCTCGAGCGCTGGCGCTATGAACGCTCGCTGCGGATGACCCGTCAGGAAGTACTCGACGAGCTAAAGGACCTCGAAGGCAATCCCACCGTGCGGGCACGCCTCCGGCGGCTGCGCCGTCAGCTTCGCCGGCGCTGGAAGCTGCAGGATGTCCGGCAGGCCACCGTGGTGGTCACCAACCCCGCCCATCTCGCGGTGGCGCTGGCCTACCGGCCGCTTCAGATGCTGGCGCCCACGGTGGTGGCCAAAGGGCGCGACCGGCTGGCCGAGCGGATCATTGAAGAGGCGCGCTGGGCCGAGGTGCCGGTGGTGGAAAACCGCCCGCTGGCCCGCGCTCTCTACCGCACCACCGAGGTCGGCCAGAGCATCCCGCCCGGGCTTTACCGTGCCGTGGCCGAACTGCTGGCGTTCGTCTACCGCGCCGAGAAGCGCCTGCGGGCCAGCCTTTCGGAGGTGGTGCCTTGAGCGCTCCGGCCGTGACGGCGACCGGTTCGCGCACCGTGGCCCCGGTGGACTGGCTGGTGCCGGTGGCGGTGGTGGCCCTGGTGTTCGTGATGATGGTGCCCGTGCCGGCCCTGGTTCTCGACCTGCTGCTGGCGACCAGCATCACGCTGTCGGTGGTTGTGCTGCTGGCGGCTCTGGCCATTCTCCGCCCGGTGCACTTCTCGATCTTCCCGACGCTGCTGCTGTTTCTGACGCTGTTCCGGCTCTCGCTCAACATCGCCAGCAGCCGCCGGATTCTGCTGCACGGCAACGAGGGCACGGCCGCCGCCGGGCATGTCATCGAGGCCTTCGGCCAGTTCGTGGTCGGCGGGAATTACGTGGTCGGGTTCGTGATTTTCCTCGCCCTGGTCGCCATTCAGTACCTGGTGATCAACCACGGCGCCGTGCGCACGGCCGAGGTGACGGCGCGCTTCACGCTCGACGCCCTGCCGGGCAAGCAGATGGCCATCGACGCCGACCTCAATGCCGGCCTGATTGATGAAGAGCAGGCGCGGTGGCGGCGCGAGCAGATTGCGCGGGAAGCCGAATTCTACGGTGCCATGGACGGTGCGGCGCGCTTCAGCCAGCGCGACGCCCTGGCCACGATTCTGATCACCGCCATCAACATCGTCGCCGGCTTTCTGATCGGCGTCTTCCAGCTCCACATCCCGCTGGCCCAGGCCCTGCGCACCTACACCATCCTGACCGTGGGCGACGGCCTAGTGACGATGATTCCGTCGCTGCTGGTCGCCATTGCCGGCGGCATCGTCGTGACCCGGGCCGCCTCGGGCGAAGGGCTGGGACGTGAGGTCGTCCGCCAGCTCTTCGGCGCACGGCGGCCCCTGCAGATCACCGCAGCGGCCATGCTGGGGCTGGCGCTGGTGCCCGGCCTGCCGAAGCTGTCGTTTCTCCTGCTGGCCGGGGTGACCGGGCTGCTGGCGACGCGCGCACCGCAGGAGCTGCCCGCCGGACCCGAGGCACCCGCCGCGAAGAAGAAGGTTCCCGAGAAAGATCCCCTGCAGGCCGCGCTGCGCCTGGACGAGCTCAGTCTCGAGGTGGGCTACGCGCTGGTGCCGCTGGTGGACCAGAACCGCGGCGGACAACTGCTCACCCGGATCCGCGCCCTGCGGCAGCATCTGGCGCAGCAACTGGGCTTTTTGATCCCGCCCGTGCACATCACCGATCAGCCGCGGCTGCGTCCGCGGGAGTACGTCATCTACGTGCGCGGCGTCGAGGTGGCGCGCTGGGAGCTGATGCAGGATGCGCTGCTGGCCATCAGCTCCGACCCGCAGGCACCTCCGCTGGCCGGCGTCGAAACGCGTGAGCCGGCCTTTGGCGCGCCGGCCCGCTGGATCGCGCCCGCGCTGCAGCAGCAGGCGCTGGCCAGCGGCTACGCCGTCGTTGACCACACCTCGATCATCGCCACCCACCTGGCCGAAGTCGTGCGCAGCCACGCCCATGAACTGCTGACCCGCGCCGAGACCAAGCGGCTGCTGGATGCCCTGGCCGAGTCACAGCCCAAACTGGTCGAGGAACTGGTGCCGCGCGTGCTCACCCTGGGCGAAGTGCAGCGCGTGCTCCAGCATCTGCTGCGCGAACAGGTTTCGATCCGCGACCTCCCGCGCATTCTCGAAACCCTGCTCGACAACGCCCCGGCCAACAAGAGCCCCGTCCTGCTGGTCGAAGCGGTGCGGCAGGCGCTGGGCCGGTCGTTGCTGGCCGGCCTGCTGGGCGAAGACGGCCGCCTGAGGGTCCTGACCCTCGACCCGGCCCTAGAAGATGAACTGAGCCGGGCGGTCGAGGCGCCGGCGGGCACGCGCACTGCTGGCCTGCCGAATCTGCTCCGGCGCGTTCTCGATGGACTGCAGCGGCTGGCCGGAGAGCGCCTGGCTGCCGAAACGACCGTTCTGCTCTGCTCCAGTCCGCTGCGCTTTCATCTGCGCCGGCTGCTGGAGCCCTATCTGCCCCGGATCGTCGTGGTCTCGCCCGGAGAAATTCCGCCCGGCATCCGGGTGGAAACACTGGCCATGGTGAGCTGAACATGCCGCAGACCACGCCCAAAGTCGAACCGGCGCCGACCACCGCCGCGCGCCTGCGAGCCCGGCAGGCCTACACGGCCGCGGCACAGCTCGATGCCGCCGAACGCGACCGGCTCCTGCTCGAGCATCTGCCGCAGGTGCACTGGATCGCCCGCCGCATCCACGAGCGGCTGCCGGCGCAGGTCCCCATCGAAGACCTCTACCACGCCGGCATCGTCGGGCTGATGGAGGCCCTCGAGCGCTTCGATCCCGAACAGAATGTGCAGTTCGGGGCCTATGCCCGGTTCCGGATCCGTGGAGCCATTCTCGACAGCCTGCGAGAGCTCGACTGGAGTCCGCGCAGTCTGCGCCGGCAGGCACGGCAGATGGAAGACGCCATCGCTCGCCTGCAGGCGCGCCTGGGCCGTTCGCCCGAGGAGGAGGAAATCGCCGAAGAAATGGGGCTGCCCATTGGTCAGTTCCAGCACCTGCTCGGTGAACTCCGCGGGCTCGGACTCGGCAGCCTTGAGCACGACGCAGGCGAAGACAGCACCGAAGCGGCCGGCGCGGGAACTCCGACGGCCGTCGAAGACCCCTTCGAGCAGTGCCTGCAGGGCGAACTGCGCCAGTTTCTGGCCGAGGCCATTGCCGAACTCAGCGACCAGGAGCAGCGCGTGCTCGCCCTCTACTACTACGAGGAGCTCACGATGAAGGAAGTGGGCGAGGTGATCGGGGTTGGCGAAAGCCGTGTTTCCCAGATTCACGCGGCGGCTCTGCTGAAGCTGCGGGCACGGCTCCGGCAGCGTCTCGGCGCACCGAGCGACGGCGTCCGCTGAGCCGAGGTGGCGAGGATGGATATCGCACAGCAGGCAGCCGAGCTGAGTCGCGCGGCCAGTCGGCCACTTCCGGGCGAGCCGCAGCCGGGCGCACAGCGTCGGGTGGTGCCCTGCAACTTCCGGCAGGCCGCCCAGATGACCCGTGACCAGCTCCGCGCCGTTACGCTGCTGCACGAACGCTTCGCCGGCAACGTCGCCAGCTCCCTCAGTGCCTACCTGCGGGTGGGCGTGGACATGCAATTCCGTTCGGCCGAGCAGATGCTCTACGGCGACTACGTGCACCACATCGTTCATCCTACCTACCTGGTCACCCTGCTCATTCAGCCGCTCGAAGTCGATGCCCTGCTGCACATGGACCTCACTCTGGTCTTCCCGATGATCGATCTCGTGCTGGGCGGCCCGGGCCAGGCCGAGCTGGAACCACGGCCGATCACGGAAATCGAAACGGAAGTGATGGCCGATGTCGTGCGCATCATCGGCCGGCAGCTCGAAGAAGCCTGGCGGCCGGTGCTCGAGCTGGAGATCCACACCGACGGGCATCAACTCACGGCCCCGGCCGCGGGCCTCATGCTGGCCACGGAAAAAGTGCTCGTGCTGGGCTTCGAGCTGGCCGTCGGGGAGGCCCGCGGCCGGCTGCGGCTGGTATTTCCCGCGGTGATGTCGAATGCGCTGCTGCGGAAGCTGGCCGTGCAGCTCACCTATCTGCGGAGCAGCTCGGCTTCGGCCAACCGCGATCGGATGCGCGCACGGCTGCTCGGCAGCCGGTTCGTGGTCGAGCTGCGCGTTCCCCCGAGCCCGGTGCGGGTGGCCGAACTGCTGGCCCTAGCGCCGGGCAGCGTGCTGGCCCTGCAGCGCCGGGTGGCCGAACCGGTAGAGCTCACCGTGGCGGGCCGTCCGCTGTTCCTCGCTTCACCGGTGAGCTGCGGACGGCAGCGCGGGGCGCGCATCGTGGACTTTCTGCCGGTGCCCGATGAAAACAAGGAGCACGCCCAATGAATCCCACCTCGCCTCTGCTGCCCGGGTCACTGTACCAGTCGCTGGTGGCCGCCCTCGGGCGTGCCTGCCAGACGTTGCTCGGTCAACCCTGTCTGGCCCGCAACGATGACGCAGCGCCGGATGTACCCGCACAGCCAGCTGTACGCCTGCGCACGCATCTGCCCGAGCCGGCTGCCGGGCGCCTCGAGCTGCTGCTCGAGGCCGCTGAAGCCCGACGGCTTGCCGCGCTGCTCGCTGCCGGAACAGAACCTGCGCAGGAACCCTCGCCCGAGCAGTTGCGCGATGCCGCGCGGCGTTTGCTCGAGCAGATCGCCGCGCAACTTCTGCCTGCCGGATCGCCTGCGCCTGCGATCGAAGAAACATCCGCGCCGTTCGAGGCTTCCACCGCCCGGGCGATTCGCCTCGAACTGGCCGAGGGCGAACCCCTGCGGCTCTGGCTGCAGTGGGACCAGGCTCTCGAGGCGTTTCTCGACGCCTCCCGGCAGTCCCGGACCGAGACCACCGATGCGCAGGGTACGGAGACGGACCAGACCGGCGAAGTCGAGGCTGGGAGCAATCTCGAACTGCTGCTCGACGTCGAACTCGAAGCCAGCATTCGTTTCGGGCAGCGCGAAATGCTGCTCAAGGATGTGCTCGAGCTGCGGCCGGGAGCGGTGATCGAACTGGCCCGTCAGGTGGACGAGCCCGCCGAACTGCTCGTTGCCGGGCGCGTGATGGCCCGTGGCGAAGTGGTCGTCATCGAAGGCAATTACGGCCTGCGCATCACCGAGATCTTGAGTCCGGCCGAACGCTATCAGGCGATTCGCTCGCAGACACGGTCATGAGCTCTGCACTGCTCCGCAACCCCGTCCCGACGGCGCCCGTACCGCTGCCGTCGCTCCGCACGCTGTTTCCGCGTTGTGCCAATCCCGACTGCTCTACCGTGCGCAGTCCCTGGCACCGGCTGCGCCGGCCCGGCCGTGGCATCGTCGCCGAGCGCAACTGGTTCTGCCAGCCAGAATGCCTGCGGCGTACTTTGCAGGAGCTGCTCGACACGCTGTGCGGTGAACGCATGCCTGCATCCCCGCCTGCACGGCGGATCCCGATCGGGTTGATCCTGCTGCAGCAGGGTTTGATCACGGCGGAGCAGTTGCAGCGTGCACTCGAGCTCCAGCGCACGCACGGCCGGGAACGCCTGGGTTACTGGCTGCGGCAGATGGGCGCCATCGGCGAAGCCGAGCTGACACGCGCGCTGGCCATTCAGTGGGCCTGTCCGGTCTTTCCGCTCGAGCGGGATACCGGTTACCGCCAGTGCGCCCATCTGGTACCGCGACGCCTGGCCGAGGCCTCCGGCATGATTCCCGTGTATCTTTCGCGCGACGGCAGCCTGCTGTACACAGGCTTTACGAGCGGGATTGATTACGCCCTCCTCTATGCCATCGAGCAGATGCTGCCCTGCCGGACCATCCCCTGTCTGGTCAGCGAAACCGCCTATGCGCGGGCGATGGCCGTGCTCGAACGTATGGTGCCCCCGCGCGAAACCGTCTTCGACAGCGTTCGCAGAACCGAGGAAATGACGGCCATCGCCGTCAATTTTGCCGAACGCTTTGCTGCACGTTCGCTGCGGGTGCAGCGCGTCGGAGCTTTCCTCTGGCTGCGGCTGGTGGCCGGGCGCGAGTTTCGCGACCTGCTGTTCCAGACTGGCCCGCACGTCTCCGCAGGGCCACCTCTCGCCTCGCCTCGCTAAAGCCAGGGGTCCGGGTTGCCGATGACCTATCCGGGAGGGTCATCGGTTGGACAGCTCCACGTTGCTGTCGCCCCCGAACCGACCTGGCCGGCGCACGGGACTTCTGGGCGATGCGGAAGTTCACCGCCGCAAAGCTGCCGTTCTCGAGATCCTTTCCCGTGGCCTGCCGCCCATGTCGGGCCGGCTGCTCCGATTGCACGCCCTGCTCAGCACGGTGCCGGTAGACCTGCACGCGGTGGCTGCGATCATTCGCACCGATCCGCCTCTCACGGCACATTTGCTGCGGTTGTGCAATTCGGCCCTGTTCGGCCTGCGGCGGCGCATCGTGCGCGTGGAGGAGGCAGCGATCCTTATGGGCACCGTGCGCCTGCGAAGCCTTGTGTTTGCCTGCTACCTGGCGCAGGTGACCGGCGACCGGCTGCCCGCAGCCGAGGCGCAACAGTTCTGTCGGCACAGCCTGCTCGTGGCGATGCTGGCCGAAGTGGCCGCCCGGTGGCTCGGCAGCCAGGAAACCGATCGTGCCTATCTCGGAGGGCTGCTGCACGATGTCGGCAAGCTGCCCCTGCTGATGGTGGCCCTGCGGGAGGATCCTTCGAGCCGGCACTGGCTGCGGGACTCGGCCGAGATGCTGGGTCTCGAGCGTGAGCACTTTGGCCTGGACCACAGCGAAGTGGGCCGGTGGCTGGCTCTGGCCTGGAATCTCGATCCGGCGCTCGTCGAGATTCTCGAAACGCATCATCAGCCCGAGCTCGCGCACTGTGACCCCGAACTGGTGGGCATGGTCGCGCTCGCCGATCATCTATGCGAAAGGCTTGACGAAGAAGCCCAGCCCGCACCCGAAAAACTGATCGCCGACAGCTTTTTTTACCGTTGCCTGCCTCACATCAACCCGGCTTCACTGCGCACGCTGCTCGCAGTCCTGCACCAGCAATTCCCCCGTCTGGTGTCCGTGCTGGAGCAAACCGGTAGCGAATCGGAGCCGGCGCCGGAACTCGGCATCGCCTGAGCGATGAAGCAGGCAAAGCTTGCCTCTGGCGGGAAAAATTCACCTGCCCGGGCGAGCAGGCTCTGGCCGCCGGGTCACGGCAGCCGTCTAAATTCCCAAGCGGCAGGCACCTGCCGTAGCGGCCTTGGTCTTCGATTCTGGCACACGGTTTGCCAGGACTCTGTGCGGAGAGTCCAATGGACAGCGGCTTCTACGCTGCCTGTTCCGGTCTGGTCGCGCGGATGCAGGCGCTCGAGGTGCTGGCGCACGACCTGGCCAATGTCGGCACGCCCGGCTACAAGACGCGGCACCAGTTCTTTGCCGCTTTCGAGAACAGCCTGAGAGCGACGCCTGACCCGCTCAATCAGGCCGTCAATCGCTTCGGGATCCTGGGCGGAGCCTATGTGGACCTGCGGGAAGGTTCGCTCGAGCCGACGGGCAATCCGCTGGATGTGGCAGTGGAAGGCCCTGGATTCTTCGTCGTCCAGACACCGGCCGGTGTGCGCTACACCCGCAACGGCACCTTCCGCCTGAATGCCCGGCGGGTGCTGGTGACCGCCGAAGGCGATCCGGTGCTGGGTGCCGCCGGCCCGCTGGTCGTACCGCAGGGCAAGGTGGACATCAGCAGCGACGGCACCGTGTCGGTCAACGGGGCTCAGGTAGGCCGGCTGCAACTGGTGGAGTTTCCCGCGGCAACCGCCCTGGTACCCGAAGGGAGCACCTACTTTACGGCTCCGGCCGGCTCGGCACGACCTGCCCGGTCCAGCACGGTGCGCCCGGGAACGGTCGAGAATTCCAACATGAATCCCGTTGCGGGAACGGTGGAGCTGGTTGCCGTGCAGCGCACGGCCCAGATGCTGGAACGGGCGCTGGCGATCTTCAACAACGACCTCAACCGCACGGCCGAGCAGATCGGCCGGGTGTGAAGGAGGGACCTGATGTTTCGTGCACTCTATACCGCCGCCAGCGGCATGATGGCGCAACAGCTGAATCTGGACAACATCGCCAACAATCTGGCCAACGCCAACACGGCGGGCTTCCGGCGACGCCGTGTTCAGTTCGAAGACCTGCTCTACCAGAACCTGACCATGCCGGGGGCAGCGGCCACGCAGCAGACGACCCTGCCGGCGGGATTGCAGATCGGTCTGGGCACGCGCAGCGTCGCCACGGAAATCATCCAGGCACAGGGCGACTTCACCAACACCGGCAACCCGCTCGACCTGGCCATCCGCGGGGCGGGCTTCTTCCAGGTGCGCCTGCCCAGCGGTGATATTGCCTATACGCGGGCCGGCGCCCTGCATCTCGATGCCCAGGGAAATCTGGTCACTGCATCGGGTGATCCGCTGGAGCCGGCGATCACCATTCCGCCCGACGCCACTTCCATCACGATCGGTTCCGATGGCACCGTCAGCGTGACCGAACCGGGACAGACCCAGGCCCAGCAGGTCGGGCAGATTCAGCTGGCGCTGTTCCCCAATCCGGGCGGTCTCAACAGCATCGGGGAAAACCTGTTTCTGCCGACGGCGGCCTCGGGCGACCCCATCGTGGGCAATCCCGGAGGCAGTGAAGGCCTGGGGACGATCGTGCAGGGCATGCTCGAGGAATCCAACGTCAACGTGGTCGAGGAATTCGTCAACATGATTCTGGCCCAGCGTTCCTACGAAGCCGATTCGCGGGTCGTGCGGGCCGCCGACGAAATGCTGCAGCAGTTGAACGCCGTGGCCGGCTGAGAAAGACCATGGGCGCAGCCATCTACATCCTGGCTCTGATGGCCGCCGTTTCCGTTTCGGCGACACCGGCCCGGCCGGTGGCGCTCGTTCCGCATGCCGTGGTGCAGGCCGATCGGCTGGATCTGGCCGCGCTGCTGCCACCGACGGCACCCGAATGGCTACGCGAGCGGGCGCGCCAGATTGACCTTGGCCCGGCTCCGCGGCCTGGCTGGAGTCGCCAGCTGCCCGGTGTTCATCTCGAGCAGCAGCTCCCGGCTGATGTGGCGGCAGCCGTGCGCATCCCTGCGGTCGTCACGGTCGAACGCACCGCCCGGCTGCTTCGCCCCGAGGAAATCCTCGAGGCCATTCGCCACCGGCTCGGCGGAAACCCTGCCTGGCCGGCTGAGGTTCTCCAAACGCTGCCGGTGCAGTTCCCCGGGCTGGCGGTCGGCGACCCGCATCGCGTGGAGTTGCGGGCGGTTCACTACGATGCGGCTCTCGGCTGTGTGGTCTTCGATCTGCGCGTCACCGGTCCCGGCGGCATCCAGCAGTTCGAGGCCACCGCCCCGATGCCCGCCGCACGTGCGCGCGAGTTCCTGCGGCTCGATGGGCCTGCCGATCGCTCCCGCACCGTGCACTCGGCCCGGGCCAATCCGCGCAGGACGCAAAGGCTGCCCGTGCTGGTGCAGCCGGGTCGGCCGGTAGCCCTGCTGCTGCTCGGCCCGCAGGTCGAAGTTGTCACGCGTGCGGTTCCGCTCGAGCGCGGTAGCGCCGGCCAGATCATCCGGGCGCGGCTGAGCACGACGCGGCGCATCGTGCGTGCGCGCGTCGCCGCCGGGGGCTGGCTCGAGGCGAGCATTCTCTGAAGGAGGGACCCATGCCCGGTAACTACCTCCGATGCTCGGCTGTTGCGATCGTGGCCGCTTGGGCTCTGCTCATCAACGCGACGGCCAGTGCGAAGAAGAAGCAACCGCCTCCGACGCACGAGAGCCTCGAACAGTACATCGCACGGGCCCGGGCCAGCAGTCTCGCGGCTCCGCCGCTCCCCGGCAGCCTCTGGACCCCGGATGCCGCCTGGACGCACCTGGCCGCCGATGTCAAAGCGCACCGCGTGGGTGACCTGCTCACCATCATCCTCAGCGATCAGTTCACCGCGACGGCGGACAGCACGGTCAAGGTGCAACGGGATCTATCGGCGCAATCCGGGGTGACGCAACTGTTCGGACAGGTCGGTCCGCGCAGCGGTCTGGCCAACCTGTTCAGCCCGAACAGCCAGGTCAAGATGGACGGCCAGGGGCAGTCGGTGGTGCAGCGTCAGCTCCGTGCCACGCTGACCGGTCAGGTGGCCGCCGTGCTTCCCAACGGCGTTCTGGTAATCGAAGCCACGCGCGATATGAACATCGGCAACGAACGACAGACCGTCGTCGTGCGGGGCCTGGTGCGTCCCGAGGATATCTCGCCGGGCAATTTGGTGCCCTCGACGGCACTGGCCAATCTGGAAGTTGAAGTGCGCGGCCGCGGCATTGTCAGCGATGCCACCCGCCCACCCCATCCGCTGATCCGGTGGCTGCTGCGGCTGCTGAATTTTTAGACAGAGGCGGGAGACCATGCGTCGTCTTGCTCTGGCGATCGTCGCGATGGCGCTGGCCGCAGCGGCGGCTGACCGCGACCGCCCTGCCGAGGTGGCCCGTCTGAAGGACATCGCCACCGTTGAAGGAGTCCGCGACAACCTGCTGGCCGGCTACGGCGTCGTGGTCGGCCTCAATGGCACCGGCGATCGCCGGCAGACCCTGTTCACCACACAGACCCTCGGCAACATTCTGCAGCGCATGGGTCTGCAGATTCCTACGGCTGCCGTGCAGGTGCGCAACGTCGCGGCGGTCTTTGTGACCGCCACGCTGCCACCGTTCGCACATCCCGGCACCCGCCTCGACGTCACCGTGTCCTCCATTGGCGATGCCACCAGTCTCGATGGAGGCCTGCTGTTGCTGGCACCGCTTTCTGGACCCGACGGCCGTGTCTATGCCATGGCGCAGGGTCCTGTGACCGTGGGCGGCTACCGCGCCGGCCTCAATGGAAACCTCAAGCAGGTGAACCATCCCACCGTGGGCACCATTCCTGGCGGAGCCATCGTGGAACGGGAGACTTCGGTGAATCTGCAAACGCTCGACCGGGTGGCGCTGCTGCTGCGCGAGCCCGACTTTGTCACCGCGCGGCATGTTGCCGAAGCCATCAATCAGGCCCTCGGTGAGGCTGTGGCCGTGGCCACCGACAGCCGGCGCATCGAAATCCAGCGCATTCCTCAGGGCCTGGGAGGCGTGCCGGGTCTGATGGCCAGAATTGAAGATCTCCCGGTGAAGATCGAGCCCGTGGCTCGCGTGGTCATCAACGAGCGCACGGGCACGGTGGTGCTCGGCGGCGATGTGACCCTGACGCCCGCCTCGATTTTCCACGGCAACCTGACGGTAGAAATCGTGACCCGGTTTGAAGTCTCGCAGCCGGCTCCGCTGAGTCCGGGCGGGCAGACGGTCGTCGTGCCGCAGACCGGCGTGCAGGCGCAGGAGCAGCCCGCGCAGACCATCCGGCTGCAGGAAGGAGCCACGGTAGCCGATCTGGTCCGCGGTCTGCAGGCCATCGGTGCAACACCGCGCGACGTCATTGCCATTCTGCAGGCTCTGCAGCGGGCCGGCGCCCTCCATGCGGAACTGGAGGTGATTTGATGCATGTGAGTTCGTCGGCCGCCGCCGCCTCGAGTCAACGGCCTCCCGTACCCGAGCGCCTGCTGCGCGCTGCCCAGGACTTTGAGTCCCTGCTGCTGGCCTCGCTCTGGAAAACCCTGCAGAACGACCCGCTCACTCAGGAGGACGACTCCGGGCCCACCATGACCGACTGGGGGATCGAAGTCGCCGCACAGCAGCTGGCCCGGGCCGGCGGGATCGGGATCGGGCGCATGGTGCTCGAGCAGCTCGAGCGCAGCATTAAAGTTTCCTCGGGCGCTGCCGATTCTGAGAACAGGCAGACCGGGAGTCGTGCTGTGCCCGAAAAGCTGCCGGAAATCTTCCGGCCCGAAGGATCGGCCGGCGTGGCGCAGGGGGAAGTGCAATGAAGATTGACGGACATCTGCCGCTGTCAGAAAGCCAGGGCCCGAGCAGACCGGAACACGCGCGCAGTCGCGGCGCCGCGGGCAGTGGTTCGGCTTCTCGCCCGGGGGAAGGTTCGGGGCAGGATGCTGCCATTACGCATCTCAGCGCGCTCACGGCACAGCTCGCGGCCCTGCCGGAAGTCCGCCAGGAACGCGTCCAGCAGCTCCACCAGGCACTGGCGAGCGGCCAGTATCGCATTGATCCGCACCAGGTCGCCCGGGCCATGCTGCAGGACTGGGGCCTTGAGCCGAGCGGGTCATGAAACCGGAACGCACAGAATTGAGCGGTATCGTCGCCTCGCGCGCCGACTGGCCGGACCGCCAGCAGCCTTCGGCCGAAGGCTCGGAAACGCCCCGCCTGCGGCCTCCGTCGCGTGCACGCACGGCTGCGGAAGGCTCGGAGGAAGAGCCGGGAGAAGCCGTTGCCGAAGCGGACGCCGGCCACGAACTGGACGAACTGGCCTGAACCTCGCATGCACGACGCAACCTGCATCGAACAGTTGACAGCAGCCCTCGAAGAAGCGATCGAGGCTCTGCGCCACGGAGAAACCGATCGCTTCCTCGACGCACTGCGGCAGCAGCAGGTCCTGCTCGAACAGGTCGTCGTTGCCGCACCTGCCCTCCCGTTGACGCATGGGCGCCTCGAGCACCTGGCGCGGGTGCAACTGGCGTTGCTGCACAAAACCCGGCACACCGCGGCTGCTCTGTGCCGGCTGTACACCAGCCTGCAGCCCGTCTACGCGCCGGCGCCGGCGGCAGCCACCGGAGCACGCTGATGGGCAGCCTGTCGGGAATCCTGAGCATCGCGCTCGGGGCGATGAATGCCGAACAGGGTGCTCTCAGCGTGACGGCCAACAACATCGCCAACGTCAATACGCCGGGCTACGCCCGTCAGATCCCCATCTTTGAAGAAAACCCCGCTCTGCTGCAGGGACCCCTGACCTTCGGCACCGGCGTGTCACTGGCGCGCATCGAAAGTATCCGTGACAGCGTACTCGAAATCCGCATTCATCAGGAGAGTCAGGACAGCGGCCGGCTGGATGCCTTTTTGAATGCGATGAATCAGATTCAGGCTCTCTTCAACGAGCCCGCCGGAGCGGGCCTGTCGGGCCCGCTGACGAACTTTTTCAATGCCTGGCAGCAACTGGCCTCCGATCCCGCCAATCTCAGCCTGCGCCAGAACCTGCTCACCGCTGCCCAGAATCTGGCCAGCGCCTTTCGTCAGACGGTGACCGCGCTCGATACCGAACAGCACAACCTGGACCTGGGCGTCCAGCAGAGCGTTGCGACGATCAACCGGCTCACGGCGGAAATCGCCAATCTGAACGGCCAGATCCACGCCCTGACGGGTGCCGGGCAGGATGCCAGCAGCCTAGTCGCCCAGCGGGAGGCTCTGCTGAACCAGCTCTCGGCGCTGGTGGACGTGCAGTTCATTGACAGCGGCAACGGGGGCCTGACGCTGACCACCGCGGGGGGAGCGCCTCTGGTGATCGGAAATCAGAGCTTTGCGCTGGACACGGCGACCGATCCGAGCACCGGGCTGACGCACATTTTCTCTCAGGGCAGCGACATCACCGCTCAGATTCGCTCCGGGCAGATCGCCGGGCTGCTGGCCGTGCGGGACGATCAAATCCCGGCACTTCTGGGCCAGCTCGATACCCTGGCGGCGGGCGTGGCCGGTGCGGTCAATGCGCAGCATCAGGCCGGCTATGATCTCAACGGCAATCCGGGCGGGAATTTCTTCACACCGCCGCCGCCGGGTGGCGCAGGTGCCGCCGCCAGTTTTTCCGTGGCGGTTTCGGATCCTGCTCTCATCGCTGCCAGTGCCGACGGAACGCCCGGGAACAACGGCAACGCCAATGCCATCGCCGCGCTGGCCACCAGCGCGATCGTCGCCGGCCAGTCGCCCGCGACCTTCTACGCCGGGCTGGTCTTCCAGGTCGGCAACACCGTGGCCAACGCCAGCGCCCAGAAAGACGCCACCGACCTGGTCCTGCAGCAACTCAACACGCAACGCGGGGCGCTGTCAGGCGTGTCGCTGGACGAAGAAGCGGCCAGCCTGCTCCGGTTCGAGCAAGCCTACAACGCGGCGGCCCGGGTGGCCACGACGATTGCCGATTTGACCACCACAGCCCTCCAGCTCGGGAAGGACTGAGCCATGTCGGTTCGCATCGATCCCAATCTTGCCCCCACGCTGCTCGACGCCATCGAACGCGCACGCCAGCAGCAGTCGCAGGCGGTCGAACAGCTCGCTTCCGGCCGGTCCGTCAACCGCCCTGCAGACAACCCCACCGCAGCGGCGGCGCTGGTGCTCAATCACGTTCAGGCCGCACAGAACGATCAGTTCCAGCGCAACATCGCCCATTTTCAGGGCCTGTTTCAGGTGGCCGATGCAGCGCTGAACTCGGCCGTACAGCTCATGACGCGCGCCCTGCAACTGGGCACCGAAGCTGCCAACGGCACGCTGACCGATGCCAACCGCCAGGCGATCGCCGCCGAACTTGAAGGAATTCGCCAGCAGATGATCGGGATTGGCAATACCGTCTATCAGGGCGAGTACATTTTTGCCGGCACCGCTGTTTCAACGGCACCGTTCGTCGCCGATGCGGCCGCCCCCGACGGAGTCCTCTACCAGGGCAATGCGGCTCAGAACACCATCGTCCTGTTGAACGGCGAGACCATGGCCACCAATCTGCCCGGCAACCAGATCTTTCTGGACCCTGCCGGCAGCGTCTTCGGTGCACTCCAGCAAATGATCACCGCGCTTCAGACCGGCAGCGATCCCGGTACCGCGCTGCAGGGCCTGCAGGCGGCCTTTGCCCGCCTCAACCAGCAGCGGGTCTTCTATGGCAATGCCCTCAATCAGCTTCAGTCGGCCAACAACTTCCTGCAGCAGGAAAATGTGCAGCTCAGCACGCAGGAAAACGACCTGGTGGGGATTGATCCCGCCCAGGCGGCCTCGAATCTGGTCCAGGCGGAGACGGCGGCCAACGCTGTGCTGTCAGCCGCAGGCCGCATCCTGAACCGACCTACTCTGTTCGATTTCCTGAGCTGAACGGCAGCGCGAAGGTTTTCAGCGCGCCCGGGACTTGAGGGCAGGGGTACAGGTCTGCTGATAGGCCTCGAGCCACTGGGAGGAGGCGCAGAGCTGCTGCAGTGCTTCGGCCAGACGGGCCTTGCGAGCCGCCAGTGTCGCCTCCAGTTCGGCCAGCAGAGCGCGCAGCCGCTCCCACTCGAGCCGCTCCTGACGGCCGACGGTTCCCTGCTGCGCCCACTCGATCGTGGCCGCCCTGACCTTTGCCATGAACGGCCCCAGCCGGCTCAGTGCCTCCAGGGCCTCGACCGGCTGCGTCGCCGCGTGCAACTCGTCGAGCGTCTGCTGCAGCTCGGCACACAGCTCTGCCACCGCTGCCGGTTTCGTCGCGCTCATGCCGACCATCCTGCCTGCGAAATCGGCTCGCCGCCGTCGGTGGTTGTCCCCGCCTCCGGGGCGGACGGGTCTGGCTCGGCGCCACCCAGGCGCTGCTCGACTTCGTGCCAGGCCTCGCGCATGGAGGCGAACAGCCGCATCTGCCGCTCGAATCCCTCGGCACTGCCTTCCAGACTGGCCTGCAGAATGCGGGCCCGGGCAATGGCGTAAAACGCGTGCAGCCGCCGCGCTACCTCGCCGCCCCGGTCATGATCGAGCCCCGCATCGAGCACGGCAATCAGATCCAGAGCCCGGCCCGTCTGCTGCGCGCGGGTTTCAACCTGGCCGCTGCGTGCCGCCTCGGCCGCCCGGCGCAGGGACTCGACGATGGCATCGTAGATAGCCACAATCCGACCGACGGTGCCGGCCGTGTGCGCCCCGGCCCAGCGGTAGCGTTCGGCAATACCCGACCGGTTCATGGCAGCGTTCCGAGCTGCTGCGCGATCTGCTGCTGCAGCACGGGCAGCTCCCGCAGAATCGCATCCACGCGGCTGAATTCGTCCAGAAGCTGCTGGCGCTTCAAATCCAGACGGGCCTGGAAATTGGCCACGTCGTCATTGAGGGTGCTCTGCATCTGCTGAATCCCCGCCAGGTCCACATTGAGCGGCCCCGAGGTCACGTCCGTGAGGGCCGCAAGAGCGTTCGAGAAAATCTGCGCAAATCCGGTCTGGGTGCTGTTCTGAAAGAAGCCCTGAACAAGGCCCGGATTCGACGTGAGCAGGCTGTTCAACTGCGAGGTGTCTACCTGCAGCGTGCCGTCGTCCTGCATGTGGATGCCCAGGCTTTCCAGATTGACCGTGGTCCCGTTGACGGTCACCGCCGTCGTCACCAGATTCAGCACCTGTTCCTGCACCATGCGGAGCGCGCTGTCGCCGGCCAGCACGCCGGCGGTATTGGTCGCAGGATTGACGGCAAACTGGCTGTTGATGTCCTGGATCAGGGCGTTATAGGCAGAGACGAAATTCTCGATTGCGGTGGTGATGGCTCCGGTATCGGACGCCACCGAAATCGCAACGGTCGTGCCCGGAGCAGCCGACTGAAGATTCAGCGTCACGCCGGAGATGACCCCGCTCACCTGGTTGGATCCGCTGCTGATCGGCACTCCGTCGACGGTGAGCGAGGCGTCGGTGCCGGCATTGACCGTGAATCCCAGCCCTACGGTGTCGTTGGAAATCGTGATGGTGCCGGCCGAACCGCTGGTGCCGCTCACCAGCACCAGGCGCGCACCCGAGGAATCGGTCACCACACTGGCTGTTACGCCGGCGTTGAGTCCGTTGATGGTCGCTGCCAGCCCCGACAGCGTGTTGTTGGTGCTGTCGACGGTTACGGTCACCGGCGTTCCCGAACCCACCTGCAGGGTGAAGCTGCCGGTATTGAGCGGTGTAGACGCCGAAGCAAAGGCCGCTGAATAGGCCGAGCTGGTGGTCGCCAGAGCATTCACCACGACCAGGTGGCTTCCGGCAGTGGCACCGGTTGCTGCCGTGGCCGTGACAATCGAAGGATTCGAGCTGGTGGCGGCCATGGCTGCCAGCGGCCCCAGCGGGTCGCTGAGCGTCTGGATGGCCGTCTCGAGTGCGGTGAGTTTGCCTTCGATCTCATTGAGTGCGGCCGCCTGCCCGCTGAGCGTCGCCAGTTGCTGCTGCATCAACTGCAGCGGACCCGACGCCGCCTGAATGGCCTGGTCCACCATCGCCTGCACATCGATCCCGGATCCCGAGCTAGCAGCGTTCGCAAAGGAAATCGAGCCCACGTGTTACCCTCCTGCCACCGGCCAGTCCGCCCGCAGCGCCTGACCTGCGCGGGCCGGAGCGCGGTCGCTGTCTCTGAACTCACTGCTCCAGCCATGGCCTGCGAGGTTCATTGCCATTTCCCCGCCCGTTGAAAAGATTCCGGGGGCAGCCGTCCCGGCTCGGCTGCCCCGGAATCTACCGTGTCGTGTTTACTGCAACAACCGCAGCACGTTCTGCTGCGCTGCGTTCGCCTGGGCCAGAGCCGCAATGCCGGTCTGGTTCAGGATCGTGTATTTGGACAGATTGCTGACCTCTTCGGCAATGTCGGCTCCACGGATCCCGTCCTCGGCCGCGGTGAGGTTCTGAATCTGGTCGTTGATGATGTTCACGACGGCCTGCAGACGATTGATCGAGGCACCGATGGTGCCGCGCATGCTGGCCACCTGATCGATGGCCGACTTGATATCGCTGAGCGCTGTCTGGGCATTGCTCTGCGTCGTCAAATTGTCGGAGGCAATTCCTAGACCCGACGAGCTCAGCGTCCCGACGGTGACGCCGATGCTGCCATTGGCCACCGCATCGCTCAGGAAGATGGTCGTCGTGGTGGCGGTGAACACCGAGGTGCTGTTGAAGGTGGTGTTCTGACCAATCTGGTCAATCTGCGCTTTGATGGCGGTGAATTCTGCATCGAGCGCGGTCCGCTGGCTGTCGGAGACTGTGCCGGTGGCGGCTTCGGTGGCCAGCGTGACGGCGCGGTTGAGCAGACTGGTCACCTGGGCCAGCGCGCCATCGGCCACCTGCAACGAACCGATGCCGTCGCTGGCGTTACGGGCCGATTGCTGCAGGGCGGTCACGTTGGCCTGCAGCCCGTCGGCAATCGCCAGACCCGCCGCATCGTCGGCACCGGAATTGATCCGAGAACCCGAGGCCAACCGGAACAGCGTCTGCTGCAAATTCTGGTTGGTGATCTCGAGGTCATTCCGCGCGACGAGCGACGGAATGTTGTTGAGAATGCTCAGTGCCATGGTCGTGTTGCTCCTTCCCTGGGTTTTTCGGTTCCGTCCGCGGCGTCGCGACCCGTTGCCCCGGCCGGTGCTGGCTCCGGGAACTGCCCGGTGCTGGCGCCTGACTCCGGAACGTCTGACTCCAGAGAAAGCTTCGGCATCCGGAGTAGAAAACTTTAGCCACCGGCCGCGCCCTCGTTGCGCACCAGCAACAACTCCGGCTGCAGCTCGGCGGCCGCCGCGCGCAGCCGCTCGTGACGGGGGAATCGTTCCAGCCCAGCCAGCACGAGCGCTGCGGCGCGGCCGCGTTCGCCGCGGCGGGCGCGGATGCTGGCCGCGCGCAGATAATCCTCCGGCTGCGGTGCCACCTGCTGCAGTTTTCGCTCCGCGGCCGCGGCCGCCTCCTCGAGCCGATCCAGCCAGACCAGCGCCTGAATCAAGCGATCGTGGACCTCGGCCAGTTCGGGCCACAGCGCGACGGCCTCGCGCAGCCGCTGCAGTCCGACCGCCGGGCGCCCGGCCCGCACGTCGGCCAGACCGAGCTTGCTCAGCAGCTCGGCCCGCCCGAACGTCTTCTCGAGTGCGCGCCGGTAGCAACGCCGCGCCTGCTCGAAGTCGCCCCGGTTGTAGCGGGCATCCCCTTCGGCTTCATCCAGCAGCGGCACGCTGTAGCCCAGCCGCCGTGCCTGCGCATACGCCTCCAGCGCGCGCCCGTGCTCGCCCAGCCGGGCCCTGGCCAGACCCAGGAACAGCCAGCCCACGGCCAGGCCGGGATTGAGCCGACAGGCCTGCTCGAACAGCCGGGCCGCCTCGGCGTCGTTGTGATAGTTATCGAACTCCACCAGGCCCAGCTCGAAATACGCCTGCGCATCGTGCGGCCGCTCGAGGATCTTCTGCCGCCCCAGCCGGCGATACAGCTCCGTCTTCTGCGCCGCCGTCTCCGGATCAGCCACCAGTCCGAAATGGTGAATGACGAAGCGGGCACGTCCGAGCTGCCCGCCCAGCTCGACAATCCGCCCTCCGACGGTTTCATGCACGCGGCCGACGAAATACACCTCCGGCCTGCGCCGGAACAGCCGTACGTTCTCGTGCGCGACATAGCCCGGATAGGGATCGGCTTCGGGCAGACGATGGTCGTTCGGAACGGCCGGGGTATCCCAGAGACGGTGTGCGAGTGTGAACACATAGTTGCGGATCGTCACCAGATAGCCATCGCAGCCCGCGACCTGAATCAGAACGGGGATTTCTTCCCTGCCCGAGGCATCCAGCCGTTCGTCGGCGTCGAGCACCAGCACCCAGTCGGCCGTCACCGCCTCGAGCACCCGATTCCGCGCCCGTGCGAAATCATCCTCCCAGGGCACCTGCAGAACGCGGGCGCCGAGCTGCCGTGCCCGCTCGGGTGTACCGTCACGTGATCCCGTATCGCCGATCACGATTTCGTCCACCGCTCCCTGCACGCTGGCCAGGCAGCGTTCCAGATGAACCCCCGCATTGCGGACAATCATCGCCAGCGCCACCGTCGGCATCGCTCACCTCGCCAGGACTTTTGAAGACATGCTCGCCACCGGATGCTCGAGCCAGTGCCGCACGCGATCGAGATAACGGGGAACAACGGCACTCCAGGCCAGTTGGCCTGCGATCGTCGCCGCCGCAGCCCTGGCCGCGTCACGCAGCCGGCCGGTATCTGCATAGACCGCGCGCAGGGCAGCCACCAGAGCCTCCAGGTCTGGCTCAAACCAGGTCCACGATCCCGACAGGGGGCCGAACGGCGGCGGGTCGGGTGCGGGAGCCAGATGCGCGGGCACCCACAGCGCCGCCTCCGGCGGGCAGTACTCGGTCACCGGGCCGGCGGCGGTGACCACCACCGGCGTGCCGCACGCCAGGGTTTCGGCCACCGGCAGCGCAAAGCCCTCGCCGCGGTAGGGCAGCACCAGCGCTGTTGCACCCCGGTAGAGCGCCGCCAGTCGCTCATCGCTTAGCTCCTGCTCGAGCACGATCACCGGCGCTGTTTCCCTGCCAGCCTCGAGGCGCCGCAACTCCTCCGCCAGCGCCGGCTGATGGTAGAACCGCCGCGCAGCCACATCGTGCACGACCAGGGTGACATCGTCACCGGGCCCGAATGCCCGTCGCCAAGCGGCCAGCAGCACATCGAACCCTTTGCGCGCAATTGCCCCGCCCACAAACAGCAGCAGGCAGCCGCGGCAACCCTCCGGACGCCAGACCGGCCCCTCGGGAGTGAAGACGTGGACGTCCACGCCGTTTGGCAGCACACAGACGCGCCCGGCGGGAACGCCCGCGCCCACCAGTACATCCCGCACGAACTGCGACGGAACCCAGATTTCGTCGGTTTGTTCGCGCATCGCCTCAACCCAGCGCAGCGGTACCGCCCCGTACTCCCACGGGAAGATGACCGCCAGGCGCGCCCCGGGAACGGCGCGAAAATCCGGCGGCCAGTGGTGACGGATCCATAGATGTGCGTCGCGCGGTGCCTCGACCATCGCTCGCAGCAGTTCTGCACCATCAGGAAAATCGGCCGGGCGGTGCGTGGCATAACCGTGCGGCTCGAGCACCGTCTCCCAGTCGGGCCGTGCGCACAGGGCCGCCGCCAGAGCCCGGTTGATTCGCGCCAGGCTGGAGCGGGAAAAGAACGGACCCACCAGACAGACTCTGGGACGGTCCGGGCTTCGGTGGAGGCGCGCGCGGGCCCGGTCGAGGCGGTCGAGAACCGCACGGCGAACCGGCTCCGGCAGAGCCTGCGTGGCCAGCATGTGCTCGACCGGTTCCTCGAGGCCGTGACGGAGGAAGAATTCTGTAACACCGACGGCGTAAGCGGGCTCGCGTCGCACCAGAACACACAGCTCGAGCGCGAGCTGGTCTGCGATGCTCTGCGGCAGACGCTGCCGGAGAAGGGCTTCGACTGAGGGCCGGAAGGCCGGCATCACGTGCAGCCCTGCACGATAAAAATTCACCGCCGACTCCTGCGCACCGGCCCGCTCACTCAGCCACCCGAGCAGCCACCCGGCCCGGTAGCCGTTCTCGCCGCCGCTGCCCACCATGCGCGGATCCGGCGCCCGACAGGCCCTCTGCACTGCCCTCAGGGCCGCCTGAAACTCCCCCCGCGCCAGATGCAGCAGTGCCTGCAGGTAGTCCAGCTCGACGTATCCGGGATATTGCTTCTGGCCACAGGCCAGTCGCTCGCTGGCTGTTTGAAAATCCTCCAGGCGCAGCAGCAGGACCACCTGGTTGCGTAGCGCAAGCGCATCGAGAATCGGATGCAGTCTGCGCCGCTCGCGCAGGATCTGAAGCTGTCCCAGCGCCCGTGCCGGGTCCTCGAGCGCCTCGACGACTGCGGCGGAGAGCTGCGCCCAGGGCTCGGCCACCGCACCGGCTGTCCACCACTCCGGCCGGATCATGGCGGCACCCGCCTGTACGCGAATACCCGTTACCACGCGTTCGGCCTGCCAGCCGTTGCCCCACAGGCGCGGCTGGAGCATGATCAAATCGGCTTCGGCCAGGCAGGGCACGTGCACGGGCACGAACGTGCGCAGCGGTGGCTGTCCGCGCAGCAGGCGACGCCACAGGGCGCGGCTGCCCGCCAGCAGGGGCTCGCCGGCACACCACACCAGGGCCGGCCCGGCGCGCAGTTGCCCGCGCAGCCAGTCGGAAGCGTCAATCGTTTCCACTTTCGCAGCCAGACCGGCCAGAGCCTCCGGCAGCACGGCGCCGGGGTCATCGGTCAGCAACGTCACCGGTGGGCTCGCCGTGTAGAGTTCTGCGCAGCCGCCTGCGGGGAGCTCGACTCGCATCAGTGGCATGGGCACCTCACGATGGCCGCGCCAGATGCAGCATCTGCCAGTGGCCGGCGAGCAGCTCCTCGGGCGTGCAGGAACGAAAGCTGCCGTCGGTGGCGATGGCTTCCAGTACGAATCCCGCGCGCAGTACCGCTTCGAGAAACGCACCGGGATCGCGCCCCTGCCCTCGAATCTGCACCGGATCGAATTCCATCACCAGATGGATCGCGCGATTCCGCTCGATGAGTTTCTGCATGCCGTCCCAGATGTAGGGTTCGGAGCCTTCGGCATCGATTTTCATCAAGTGAATTTCGGCCTGCTCGCCCAGGCAGTCATCCAGCGCAACCGCTTCCACCACGATCTGTTCGCCGTCCGCCGGCGCATCCGCCGAGCCGGCCAGAACCCGCCGACTGCCAAAATGCGTGGCCAGGCGCGCAAAGCGGATCGGACGGTGTCGGTCGAGTGCCGCAGCTTCGATCACCGCCGAACGACGGGCGAATCCGTTGACCTCCAGATTCCACCGCAACAGTTGCGCATTGCGCGGATCGGGCTCGACGGCCCAGACAAAGCCTTCCGGGCCGACACGATCGGCGGCGATCAGTGCGTAGTAGCCCACATTGGCTCCCACGTCCACCACGTGCATCCCGGGCCGCAGCAGCCGCTGCCAGGCCTGCGTGATCCAGTTCTCCCAGTAGCCGTCGGTGAGCAGATGCGGGGAAAGGGAGAGATCGCGGGTGTCCACGTACATCTTGTAGCGCTGGAGCACGCGGGCCAGCGCCGTATGTGCGCCGAGATAAACCGGGGCGGCCGCCGCGATCCGCTCCAGACGCGCCAGTCGCTCGCCCAGAGCGATCAGATGCGCCGTCAGAGCCTCGTTGACGGCCGTTTGATTTCTGGCGTTGCTGATCAGAGCCTCGAGAAGGTTTCCGAGACCGCTGGCTTCACCCGTTTGCCCGGACCGGGCGTCGGCCGGCGTCGGCGTCTGCATCATCGTCATCGTGTTCCTCCCTGCTTCGCACTGGTGTGGCCGGAACCGGCTCAGGTGGCCAGCCGGGAGAGCAGCGCATCGGCCAGTTGCGCCGCCACACGGCGCGTGTCCCACCGCTCGACCATTTCGGCCCGGCCGCGCCGCGCCCGCTCGCGGGCCTCCGCACGCTGCGTGTAGACCGTGCGCAACAACTGCCGCAGGTGGTCGCGACTCGGCTCGGCCCAGCGGTGACCGGCAAAAATCTCCAGGTCTACCCTGGGCGAGACGGGTACCAGTCGTTCGACCGCGATAAGAAAACTGTTGCCTTCGTGCAGAAAATCCATCTGCCCGCCCCAGGCGGTGGCGATGACCGGCAGCTCACATGCCAGAGCCTCCGCCAGCGGCCGCCCCCAGCCTTCGCCCCTGGTCGGCAGCACGAAGGCATCGGCGGCTGCGTAGAGGCGGGGAAGCTCCCTGCGCGGAATCATCCCGCTCACCAGCACAATCGGCGGCACCTGCTCGAGTCGCCGGCCCAGCTGCCCCTCGAGCAATTCCAGTACCAGCGCATCCACATCCAGCCCGGGCCGATTGTGCGTGGTGACTTTCAGCAACAGCGCCACATCCTCGTCCGCCCTGAACTCGCTCACATAGGCATCGAGCAGGATCTCCGGTCCTTTGCGGTCCTGCCAGTCGAAAATAGAGAGGAAGTTGAATCCGCGCCGCCCGGCCAGCGGTAGCGGCGGCCAGCCCGGCCGAAACAGCCGGGTATCGACGCCTTCGGGCATGACGTGCAGGCGGTGTGCCTCCACCCCGCTCTGCTGAAACGTCCGGCGGTTGAACTCCGAGGGCACCCAGACCTCGTCGAGTTCATTGCACCGCTCCACCCAACCAGTCGGCAGCCGATCGGTCTCGAAGGTGGTGCGGCCGATCGTCATCCGGCCGCGCATGTCGTTCAGGAATGCTCCCGCGGGCACCGATTGCACCAGTAGGCTTTCACACAGGTTCAGACGGCAGGCGACGAGCGCTTCGAGCCTGGCCCGCACGTCGGGATCGAGCAGGCCTGCGGTATCGGAGCTGGCGCCGTAGGGCATCACCTGCACGGGAATGCCACGGCGGTCCAGCTCCAGCACAAGGTCCAGATTGTCCTCGGCGTAGCCGCTGCCGCCGTAGACGGGACCGAAGAACACAATGCCCCTCACAGCCCCCTCCAGAGCCTTGCATCGGCAGACCCGGCAAAAATTTCCATGCCCGTGTGCCCTTTCTGCCGCCCCTGGGAGCGTTTCACCGCTCCCGGGGCGTCCCTCATTCGAGTCCCCCTGCACGCAGCGGACCAAACACCCGGTGCGGACGACGGCCACCACGCCGCGCAGCCCCACTCAATTTCCTCCCGCATCTGCCGATAGTGTGGATGGAACCGGTCCCGTGAGTCGTCGCGATGCCGCCCTGCCGGGATGGGCGGGGGTGAATCCATGATCCGCCTGACGCGGCTGAACCGTCAGCCTATTGGGCTGAACTGTGACCTGATCAAATTCATCGAGAACACGCCCGATACCACCATCACTCTGCTCAATGGCGAAAAGATTCTGGTGCGGGAAAGCTATGACGAGATCGTTGCGCAGATCGTCGCCTTCCGGCAGCGGGTGCTGGCCGGACTGCCGGCGGGCTCGCTGCTTGCCGCTGCCGGCATCGGCGAAACACGCTCCGAAACGTCCCCTGCCGGTGCGGCCACCACCCCCGAGGAGGCTCCCTGATGGACAAGGCCAGCGTCGGCGGGATCCTGGTCGCCGTCATCGGCATCCTCTCCGGCCTGATCCTCGAGGGCGGCAATGTCGGCCAGATTCTGCAGCCGACGGCCGCACTGATCGTTTTCGGAGGCACCTTCGGGGCCGTGCTGCTGCAGTTTCCCCTGCCCGTCGTCCTGCTTTCGCTGACGCAGCTGGCCCATGTGTTTTTGGACCGCCAGGTGGATCACCGCAGCGTGATCGCGCGTCTGGTCCAGTACGCGCACCGGGCACGGCGCGAGGGCATCGTCTCGCTCGATGCCGAACTGGAGACCATTACTGACCCGTTTTTGAAAAAGACCCTGATGCTGGCAGTGGACGGAACCGCCCCGGAAGATTTGCGCCACATGATGGAGCTGGAACTGGCCAATCTGGCCGAGAACGAAGAGAACCTGCCGCGGGTCTTTGAATCGGCCGGAGGCTTCGCCCCCACCATCGGCATCCTGGGCGCCGTACTGGGGCTGATCCAGGTGATGCAGCACCTGGACAATATTCAGGAAGTTGGCCGCGGCATCGCCGTTGCCTTTGTGGCGACCATCTACGGGGTCGGCTCGGCCAACCTGTTCTTTCTGCCCGCGGCAGGCAAACTCCGTCTGCGCCTGCGCGAGCTGCAGGTGCAGCGCGAGATGATCCTCGAGGGCATCGTCTCGATTCTCGAAGGCATGAACCCGCGCATGCTCGAAACCAAACTGGAAAGCTTCCTGGCCAGCCGACGGGAAAAACCGGCGCCGGTGGAGTCTCGTGCCGCGTAAACGCAAACATTCCGGTGGCCACGTCAATCACGAACGCTGGCTGGTGTCCTATGCCGACTTCATCACCCTGATGTTTGCATTTTTCGTCGTGCTGTACTCCTCCTCTCAGGTGGACCAGCGAAAAATCAGCAAGCTGGCGGCTGCGATCCAGGCTGCTTTCCAGGAACTCGGCCTGTTCGATTTCTCCAGCCGCCGGCCGGCAATCGATGTGATTCATCCCGCGCCGCTCGAACAGCACCAGCCGATGAATCTCGAGCCCCCGACGGGACTGCCGCAGAAGCTCCCGCTCAGCATCGAACCCGACCGCGTGCGCCTGCACGCCATCCGCAAGCAGCTCGAGCAGGCGCTGGCCGAGGAGATTCGCCGTCACGCCGTCGCGATCGAAGAGCGCCGTGAGGGCATTGTCATCAGCCTGCGCGAGGTGGGTTTCTATGACCCGGGCTCGGCCGTCTTGCGCCCTGCCTCCGAGCCCATCGTTCACCGCCTGGCAAACCTGCTGCGCCCGCTGCCCGAGCCGATCCGCATCGAAGGTCACACCGACAACGTCCCGATCCACAACAGCCGATTTGCTTCGAACTGGGAGCTTTCGACCGCCCGGGCGACCGAAATGGTTCGTCTGTTCATTACCCGCTACGGCTTCCGGCCTGAGCGGCTGGCCGCAGCCGGCTACGGTGAGTATCACCCGGTCGCCTCGAATGCCACACCTGAAGGCCGCGCCAAGAACCGCCGGGTGGATATCGTCATCCTGGCCCACGCGGGCGATTTCACGGCGACCCCGGCTGGCCCGGCCTCGGACGAGTCACCACGACAGCCTTGACAAAAACCCTCCTGGAGTGTTACAAGCCGTAGCGGAAGTCGACCTTGCCAACACAGGCTAGCACCCCACGTCTGCTTGGCGAGCTCGAACAGCTCGTCATGGACTACCTCTGGCAGGCCGGTGAGGCGAGCGCCGAGCAGTGTCGTCAGGCGCTCGCCCCGGTCCGCCAGCTCAGCGATTCCACCATTCGCACCGTGCTGCGGCGCCTGGAACAGAAAGGGCTGGTCCGCCACCGGCGTCGTCGCCGCGCCTACATCTACCGCCCGGCAACCGGGCGGCAGAACCTGGTGGCGCGTGCTCTGCGCCATCTGGTGGAGCGGTTCTGCAACGGCTCGGTGGAGCAACTGCTGGCCGGGATGGTCGAGGCCGAGATGGTGGACGCGCGCCAGCTCGAGCAACTGGCTGAAAAACTCGCCGCTCACAGGGAGAAAAACCGGTGAGCAACGCCGTCGCCCTAGCGGTTTTGGTTTTTCTGACCACCGCTGCTTTGCGCTCGCTGGCACTGGTTGCAGCGATGGAGCTCGTGCTGTGGCCGGTTCAAAAGCATGCCCCGCGCACGGCTCTGAGTTTGTGCAAGCTGGCACTGCTGGCCGCACTGGCCATGCTGGCTCTGCCATATCTGCTGCCAGCCGTCCGGATTCCACTGGGAGCGCCTGCGGTTGTGGGGGAGCTTGCCGTGGATCTCGCTCCATCCTTCAATCCGGCACGTAGCGCAACTCTGCCACCAGACGCCGGGCAGTCGCTGGCTCCGCCGTCGGCTCCGGCACCTGCTAACTCCACCAACTCTGGCATTACGCACTGGCCGCAGGTCCTGCTGGCCGTCTATCCGGCAGGCGTGCTGGTGTTGGGCGTTCGGCTGGCCACAGGGCTACTGTTTGCCCGCCGCCTCCGCCGTACCGGAGAAACGGTGGACGCCCCGCTTGCTCGCGAGCTACTTTCGAGCCTGAGCCATCGTCTGGGTTTGCGGCGTCCGCCACCGCTGCTCTCCAGCCACGCACTGATCACACCGGTCACCGTCGGGCTGTGGCGTCCGGCTATCCTGCTTCCAGAAACCTGGAAACAGTGGGACCAGGCCACGTGGAGCGTGGTGCTGACCCACGAGCTCGGTCACGCAGCCCGGCGGGATCCGCTCGCTTTGTTCGTCGCCGAGCTCTACCGCACGCTTTTCTGGTTTCATCCCGCAGCGTGGTGGCTTCGCCGCCGGCTGGCAGAACTGGCGGAAGCCGCCAGCGACGATCTCGTCCTGGCGTCCGGGATCGAGCAGCATCGCTATGCGTCTGTGCTTCTGGCCGCCATGGAGGCGGTTCAGGCGGCCGGCGGCCGGCTCCGCTGGCCCGTCACGGCCATGGCGCGCCAGACGCAGTGCACACAACGCCTGGAACGGATTCTTGCCTGGCAGCCTGGTGGCGGGTTCTTTAGCGGCGGCGCAGGTCGCATGTTTTCAGTGCTCGCTCTGGTGGCCGTCGTCGGAAGCATCGCTTCTGTACGGCTCGAGGTGCTCCCGAAGATTCCCTCGCCCGCCACTTCGCCGGTCCCCGTGATCGTCCTCAACTCTAAGGTCCGTCCCGAAAGGCGCGCACCCGACCGGCACTCGACATCCGCGTGGCCGCTTCGATCCTACAGAGGGTCTCCCTCACGAGCAGACAGCCGAACCCGAGGACGCCCACAGCATGTACCGCAAGCAGCCACGGTTTGCCCGTCCTGTCCCGACGCAGCCGCTAACGCCAGCTCTGACCACGGCTCCGACCTGCTCGCCTTCCCTCCCGGCCGGTTTGCTCCGGCGCCGGAGGTTGCTCGAGAAACCGACAGGGAACTGCAATTGTTGCTGGATTTGCGGCGGCGGCCGCCCGTATCCGGCTCGACCGAAATCTGGCTGCGGTGGCCGGAAATCTGGCAGCAAATCTGGCAGGCAGAACGGCAGGTCATAGAGCTGGAGCAAATTCGGTCTCGAATCGAGCAGCAGATGCTGCAGCTCGAAAACCAGCTTCGCCATCTGCCCGGCTTACCCGGCCTACCCTTCAATGGCGTTCCAGGATGGCCAGCGATGCACCCGCCCGTGCCGCTCGAGCGTATCAATCGGCCGACTGTGCCGCCGCGCCTTTCCCGGCCGGCTCGCGCCGCTGTTCCTGTTCTGCGCGCCACGGTCTGAGCTCACCGCAACCCTCAGCTTGAGCTGCGCTCCAGCCTTCCCACCTGGGCTATGCTGTGGCGAACCGACAGCAAAGTCCGGGAGGTCCTAAAACTTTGCCCGCAAAGCGAACGCGCAGTCGAACGACGAAGGGCCTGACGGCCGAGCAACGCGTTTTTGCGCAACAGGTGCGCCGGGGACTGCTCGACCCCCGGCAGAAACAACTGCCCTGCCAGTACTTCTATGACGCCGTCGGCTCCGCTCTCTACGAAGCCATCTGCCAGCTCCCCGAATACGGGCTATGGCGTGCCGACTGCCGGCTTCTCGAGCGCCACGGCCGTGAGCTGGGGCAGATCTTCGGCAACCGGCTCGCTGTGGCCGAACTGGGCAGCGGCACCGGACGCAAGACCCGGCTGCTGCTGGAACGTCTGGTCGCCCGTGCGCAGGTAGCGTACTTTCCCATTGATCTCAGCACTCCGGCGCTTGCGCAGTGCAGCCGGAATCTGGCTGACCTGCCTCGCCTGCACATCGCGCCTGTGCAAAAGTCTTACCTCGAGGGCCTGCAGCGCGTGATCCGCGTCTGTCGGGATCGGCGGCTGCTGGTACTCTTTCTCGGCAGCACCATCGGGAATCTGGAACGGGAAGAAAGTCAACACTTTCTCGCTGCGGTTCGCCGCCTGTTGCGGCCGGGCGACGGATTCCTGCTCTCGGCTGACCTGGTCAAGCCAAAAGCCGCACTCCTGGCTGCTTACGACGATCCTTTGGGCGTGACTGCTGCCTTCAACCGCAATCTGCTCGCCCGGATCAATCGCGAGCTGGGTGCCAATTTCCCGCTTGGCAGCTTCCGCCATTTGGTTCGCTACAATGAAAGCGAACGCCGGATCGAAATGTATCTCGAGGCGCAGCAAAGCCTCGAGGCTCGCATCCCGGCGGCACGGCTGCGCGTGCGTTTTCGCCGGGGAGAAACCATCTGGACCGAAAACTGCCACAAGTACCATCCCGGTGAACTGCGGGCGATGGGATTGCAGGCCGGGTTCTCGGTGGCCGCTCAGTGGCTGGACGCCGAGTGGCCCTTCGCCCAGACTCTGTTCATGGTTTCCTGAGCGGCCTCGTCAGGCGCGGACATCGCGAGACCATCAACTGCTGCCATGACCGCAAAGGACGTGCGCGAAACCTCTGCTCCGCTCCGGCTGGACGGCTCCTACGGCGAGGGAGGCGGGCAGATTCTCCGCAGCGCACTGGCCCTGTCGCTGCTGACGGGCCGCGCGGTGGAAATCGTCAACATCCGCGCCGGCCGTCCGAATCCGGGGCTGCAGGCGCAGCACCTGAAAGCCGTCGAAGCTGCCGCGACGATTTCCGGTAGCCGCGTGGAAGGTGCTGCGCGCGGTTCGCGCCGGCTAGTGTTTTTTCCGCAACCGACCCGACCGGGCGAGTATCGCTTCGACATCGGCACCGCCGGAGCCACTTCGCTGGTTCTGCAAACGGTGGTCTATCCTCTGGCGCTCGCGGGCGGCGTCTCCACGGTGACGATCACAGGCGGAACCCACGTTCCCTGGGCGCCCTGCTGGCATTATCTCGAGATGCAGTGGGCGCGGATGCTCCGACGGATTGGCTTCTCGTTAGAACTGGAGCTGCGGCGCGCCGGCTTCTACCCTCGCGGCGGCGGTGAGATCCGCGCCCACATCGATCCGGCAGCCTCCCTGCAGCCGCTTCAGCTCATCGAGCGTGGCGCGCTGCAAAGCATCACCGGCGTCTCGGGCGTGGGACAGCTACGGCGCGACATCGCCCTGCGGCAGGCACGCCGCGCTCAGGAACTTCTGCAGACCGCAGGCGCTCCGGTGCACATCGAAATCCTCGAGCTGCCGGCTGCCTCGCCCGGATCGTTTCTTCTGCTGCTGGCGCGCTTCGAGCGAACACAGCTCTGCAGTTCGTCGCTGGGGGCACCGGGCAAACCGGCCGAAAAAGTAGCTGAAGAAGCCGCCACCGCGTTGCTCGCGATGCTGGCCGGAACGGCCACCGTGGACGAACACCTCGCCGACCAGCTTTTGCTTCCTCTCGCGCTTGCCGGCCACAGCTCCAGCTACCGCACGCCGCGCATCACTGCCCACCTGCTGACCAACGCATGGGTCATCGAACAATTTCTGCCCTGCCGGATCGCCGTGGAAAAAGCGGCTGGCGGTACGGGCGATGTACGGATCGAGACGGCCCATTCATGACGGGCCGCACCGGGCGGACCTGTAGGCTGAAAGAGGAACCATGCATTCTGTCTGTCTTCTGTCGCCTGATTGTGAATCTCCTGTCAAACACCTGCATCGCTGACGAGTTCAATGTCCTTATTTGACGTGCTCGGCAGCAATGTGCAGAACAAATGCGAAATAGATACACAACAGCAGGGGCAGAAGAGTTGGTCGCTCACGACGTTCCGCTCATGAACGTGCTGTTTAAAATCCCTTGACAGGAAGCTATAGACGCTGTAGAGTCTATTCAGCATCAAGAGTGGGCCAGCATGCTGGCCCCGCCAACCGAGGGATTCGCAACGAATCTCCACGGTGGCCACGCCGAAAGGCGGATGCGGTCCTTCAGGGAAGACAAAAACCTATGAACCTTCTTCCTGAAAATCAGCGTACATCCGGTTCGTGGTCAATTCCATCACCTTTCCATTGCACTGAACAAAGCGTCTTTAGAGACCGGCCGTACTCCAGCCCTATGCGGGAACCAACCGGCGCTGCGCAAGGCGCATTCCAAATGGTTTGAAATCAGAAAAACCGAGGCGAATTTCTGAGCCACAAAAAAGGAAAGACCGTCTTCGTTTTTTCCGAACGCAAGTTCCGGAGGCTCGTTCAACAAACGCAGAAAGAAGGCAAGGCACCGTCTCGAGAAGAATTTCTCAATGCCTTCTATCACATTTCCGACAACCTGTATCCGAACGGCTATATGTGCCAACCGACGCAAAGGGTCATTGGGTGGATCTCGGACTGCTGCGCCGGCGCCGGCAAGCGCCACACGATCGGCTACCGCTGGCGACGGCCGGATTCACTAAGCCGGCATACAGATCTGAACGCTTTGTCCGTGACGACAACAAACTGCTCGACGGGCTTGTTGACAAAGTGGGCCGGTCGCGACCTGGCTACGAAGCTCACAATCTGAACGCCACGGATTGCTACACATGGGCGGGCACGCTGACGAAGAACAAGTACACCGTGGTTTCTGCCGCATGCCCGCACGGCAGACCACAAATCCCTGGAGGAACTGTTTCCAGGCTGAAGTTCTGGAGGATCAAAATGTCTCAAACGCGTACTTTGCAGTTGCCCAAAGAACGATTTCGGCTGGAGGAAATTAACCTGCCTCCCGACCTCGCCCGGTCGCTGGCGGGGAAGACGGTTACTGTGCAAATTCTCCCCGAGGAACAGCCCGGAACTCGACGGGTAGAATTCCCCTCCGAGTATCCAATGTTGCTCGATCGGGAAGGAAGGCTCTGGAACGACTGGCTGCCGCTCCGGATTCTTTACACCGATGCAGAGGGCCGAACCTGGAATTTTCCTCCCAGGTGGCTGCCGGAACTTCAAACGAACCCGGAACCTTACCTCGATCCCACAGATGGAGCCGTGGAGGAGGTCTCACTCCAGGAGGTTCTCCATCTCCCCACGAACTGGGACCTCCGGGCAATCAACATCGCACCGGATGATGCTGAAATGGCGTACCTGCGGGCGCGCCTGGCGACCGTCGAGGTGCGCCTTTCCCCCGGCCAGCCGGTCAAGGTCTTCTGGCAGAGCCTGAGCGGTAGAGTCTGGCGACTTCCCCACGATTGGCGCCGGCGGATCGTTCAACTGCCCGATTTTAAAACTCTGGTGTCGCAACAAATCCCGCCAAGCGTGGCCAGAGAATATGCGGGCGAAATCGTGAGCGTGAATTACCACCCTGGCTCACATTGTTGCCTTCCGGAGCAGTACAGGTTCCGGGACAAAAATGGAAATCCCTGGCCGGTACGCATCCGCGATTGTAGACTTCTTGGCTACGGTAACGTTCAACCTTCCATGAAGGCGACGTCTTGAGTCAATTGGAGAGCCTGACCCTGATACACTCGACCACCAGCGCAGGGGAGCGGGCGCCACTAGTTCACCGCTCCCCTCTGGGCCGGAGTCTGCCGGGCGAAACAGAAGGCCTTTTCTCTCTGACAATACCTTCGGCTTCACCGGGTGCCATCAAAAAACGTCTCAGGCTATTCCAGTACGGTAGATAATGCTCACGCTGCCCTCGCAGAGCACCCGGAATTGCGCCGGGTCATGTGGCCGGAAAACTCACAAAAAACCGTATCATTCCACTCACCCTCAGTGCCGCGAATGTTCCATGGCGTGCCTGACATACATTTCTCGAAGTCCTGCCCACATTTCAGTGAGATCAGTGCCGAGCCTGAAATGGCTCAACGCGTTCGCCGGCACTCAGACGTCCGCATAACCGGGCAGCACCACGTCAGAGGTCGCGCGAAAAGAGTCGCCGTGGCCCTGCACAGGCTTGACAGGGTCTTCGGGAAAGCCGCAAATCTGTGGAACAGCACGTAGAAAAGGCGGTTTCACAAAAGCGCGTTGAATCCTCTCCTCGGTTACACTGATCTGACATCTTTGATCTGAAAAGGACACGACGATGCATACTGCGTTCTGGACCGATTTGCTCGTTCCCGGCATTCCGGTGATCGAGAAGATTGTGCGGCCGATCATCATCTATCTTTTCCTGGTGGCCGCGTTGCGCCTGTCGGGCAAGCGTGAGCTGGCCCAGCTCAATCCCTTCGATCTGGTCGTCCTGCTGACGCTGTCCAACACGGTGCAAAACGCCATCATCGGCAATGACAACTCACTGCTGGGCGGGATCATCGGCGCCACGACGCTGATGGGCGTCAACTACCTGGTCATTCGCATGCTGTACCGCCATCCGCGGCTTGGCCGGCTGCTCAAGGGCGAACCGACCGTTTTGATCGAACATGGACGCGTGCTTGGGGATCGCCTGGTGCGCGAGGCGATCACCATCGAAGAACTGACCGAAGCCGCGCGCAAACAGGGATTCGAGTCGCTGGAGATGATCGAGCGAGCCGAACTCGATTCAGCCGGCCAGCTCGTGTTCACGCCCCGGCGCGCTCCTGCCGATCAGGATCGCCACGCCGAGCTGCTGGCCGGTCTGGCTGCGCTCGCCGCGGAGGTGCGCCGGCTGCGCGAGCAGCTCGGGCTGGCCTGAGCGGATGGCCTACGCCCGGCCGTGGGCAATGGTGACGGGCTGCCCGGCCGGGATGCGCTCACCAGCCTTCGCGGCAGCACGCTCCCAGTCCACCACCTGCACGGCGACCGAATCACCCGGAGCGAACTGGGCCGTCCCTTCCGGCAGCAGAATGAGCGCACTGGTTTCGGCAGCCGTACGCACCAGCACCGAGCACTGATTCGGCAGGGGTTCGACTTCGAGGCCGTCGGCGCTAAAAAATCCCCGCGCCAGCACGATGTAGGCGCGCCCGGGCTTCGCTCGGACCGCCCTGCCCCGCAGACACGCCTGCAGAATCGGCCAGCCGCGCTCGCGCTGGCCAGAAAGACGCCGCAGCGCCGGCACCACGAATTCATGAAATCCGACAAACGCCGCCGCGGGATTGCCGGGCAGTACCACGACGGGCAGACCTCTCCAGACAGCAAAACCCGAGGGCCGGGCCGGCCGCAGGCGGACTTCACGGAACAAAAATTTCGCCCCGCAGTCGCTCAGCACGGCTTTGACGTAATCGCGCTCGCCCACGGAAGCCCCGCCGGTCGTGATCACCAGATCCGCCTGTGCGCGCGTCTGCTCGAGCTGCCGTTGCAGAATAGAACGCTCGTCCGGTGCGAAAGTGACGGAGACCACGTCGGCACCCACGGACGCGGCCAGAGCGGAAAGCACCAGACCGTTGCTGTTCCGGATCTGGCCGTAGGCCGGCCGTGAGTCCACCGGCACCAGCTCGCTGCCGGTCGTCACGACCGCGACCCGCGGTCGCCGGTAGATGCGCATACGCGCATAGCCTGCAAAGGCCAGCAGACCGGCAACGGTCGGCCCAATCTTTTCCCCCTGCTCGATCAGCCGCTCGCCCCGCCGGACATCTTCAGCGGGCGGGAAGATGTGCTGGCCCGGGCTGGCGGGCGCCGTCACTTCGATCACGCCCTGCCGGCGCACGACCAGCTCGCGAGGAATCACGGCATCGGCACCCGCCGGTACGGGCGCCCCTGTGGCGACTTCAGCAGCCGTTCCCGGCGCAAGCGTCAGCTCGCCTTCGCCCGCCAGCACACGACCGCGAACGGGCAGCCGGCAGGGGTGTTCAGTGCTGGCTTCCGCTGTGTCCGCCGCGCGCACGGCATAGCCGTCCATTGCCGATCGCGGGAAGGCCACCAGGTCCTCTTCGGCTACGAGCGTCTCTGCGGCCATCCGGCCCACGGCCTGCTCGATCCGCACCTCTTCGACGCCCAACGGCTCGATGGCCTGCCAGATCAGGTCCTGAGCTTCGTCGAGAGAGACGGCTTTTTCCGGCTGTCCCGTCATTGCGTCTGCCCCGCCCCTTCCGCCGAGCCTTCGATCAACCGCTCCTCACCGGCATACACCACAAAACGGCTGCCCCGCAAGAATCCCACCAGCGTCAGCGAGAATTCTCGCGCCAGCCGTACGGCGAGGCTAGAGGGTGCCGATACGCACGCCAGCACGGGCAGTCCCGCTGCAATGGCCTTCTGGACGATTTCAAACCCGCCGCGGCCACTCACGAGAAGAACGGATCGGGCCAGCGGCAGCCGGTCGCGCAGCAACGCCCAGCCGATGACCTTGTCTACGGCGTTGTGGCGGCCGACGTCCTCGCGCACGACTTCAAGCCGGCCGGCGGCATCGAAAAGGGCGGCCGCGTGCAATCCGCCGGTTCGATCAAACAGCGTCTGGGCCTGGCGCAGGCGCTCCGGCAGCGACGCCAGAACTTCGGCCCCCACGCGAAAGGTGCGGTCCGGAGGCAAAAGACCCCGGCGCCGCACCGCCTCGATGGCTGCCTTGCCGCAGACTCCGCAGCTCGAAGTTGTATAGAAATGCCGCGCCAGCCCTGCCGGATCCCACCGCGCGTCCGGGTGCAGAATCACCTGCACGGTGCTGCCCCGGCCGGCATTTTCCTCGCGCACTTCGGCGATCGCCGAGCGCGCTTCGAGCACCCCTTCGGTGAACAGGAAACCCAGTGCCAGCTCGACGTCGTGACCCGGCGTGCGCAGGGTCACGCTGACCGGATCATCGTTGACGCGGATTTCGAGTGGTTCTTCGTTGACCAGGTAATCCTGGTAGCGACGCAACTGTCCCTGCTGCCACTCGAGAACGCCGGTCAGATGGATCCAGTCCGGTGAGCGCACGGCTTTCGGCTCACACGCGCAACAGATTGGGCACGGCGCGCCGGTAACCCTGCTGTTCGGCCCACAGACGCAGGGGAATGGCCGTCAGCTCGTCTACCAGCGGCACCGCACGCCCATCCTGCGTCAGATTGACTCCGGTGAGGTAGTGCTTGCAAGTTTCGCAGGCCTCTACGCGCAGGTGAGGCAGCGAATCGGAGACAAACACCGGCAGCCGCGGGTCGCTCTCTTCGCCGCAGTAGGCACAGACCAGCCGGCGATAGTCCCACTCGTGGAGGCACAGCGGACACAGCAGCGACCGCCGGGCGCCGTCACCTTCGGGCCGCAGCACACTGGCGAGCGGCAGCGAACCGCACATGGGGCACCGCAGCGGCGTCCCATCCAGCTTGAACTCGGGCACGGTGTCCGCCAGGGCTTCCGCGTAGGGCTGCAGGATCGCCTGTGCGAAGAAGCTTTCGGGAACCTCGCGGGCCATCTCCTCGGCCCGATCGCTGGACCAGTACGCGGTCAGCAGCTCCGCCCAGCGCGATTCCCCCGCCGTTTCCACCCCACCCGCCATCTGCGCCAGCCCCGCCGGTGCATTGCGCCGGCACAGCTCCAGCAACGATGGGAAGGCAGGCAGCAGCAGCTCCAGATGCAGCGTCTGGCGCAGGCGCCCGGCCACGGCTCTGCTGCCGGCAGCGAGCAGGGCTTCTTCAACACGCTGGTAGAGGCGCTTCTGCCACTTCGCCAGCTCACCGTAGAAGCGCAGTACCTCGGCAGCAAACGGATAGGCAACGGCGAGAATCCCGGCCCGTTCGATGCGTTCGTCCCAGGCGGCCTGCCCTACAGCCGGCCAGCTACCGCGCCAGCCGTTCATACCACAGCGGATGATGCACCCGTGCCCAGGTTCGCGAGACGTAGCCCCGCACCATGGCCCGGAAGCTTCCCCGCACCATGGCCGTGCCCATGTAGACGTGGATGATGAACAGTCCGATGCTGGCCAGTCCAGCCAGCACGTGGACCCAGATCGCCGTATAGCGGAGCCACCGCAAACTCCACGGAATCGAATCGACCAGCCAGAGGCCGATTCCGGAAAGCAGCAGCAGCGCCGCACACAGCAACATGAGCCAGAAGAACATCTTCTGGCCTGCATTGAACCGGTCCGAGGGCGGCAACTGTTCGTCGCGATTGCGCACATAGTCACCCATGTGCGCCAGCCAGGCCCGATCGGCTTCGCTGGTGCGCATGTCGGACGCCCACATGCGCCACATCACCGCCATCGAGGCGACAAACACCACGCCCAGGATGGGGTGCCAGAACCGGGCCACCGGGCCCCCACCGACCAGCGCTGCCAACCAGAACAGATACGGATTCCAGAAGGCCAGTCCGGTCAGCAGGCAGTAGATGTAGGAAAGACCGGCAATCCAGTGATTGACGCGCTCACCAAAGCTGTAGCGGAGAATCTCGGCTTCAGCCCGGTTCATGACGGCCTCCCACTTTCTCCACGGCCCTGCTCGTGGGTCTCTTTTGGCCCGACCCGAAGATAGTGCAGCACCACACCCACCAGGCCACCGGCAATCGCCAGGTTCCCCAGCCACTTCAGCGGGCCCTTCCACAGCCGGACAGTCCACGGCACATGCGGATCGGCAGGAAGGCCTCCGTAGGCTTCCGGCCGCGTGGCATCGTGGAGGATGTACACCACGCCCGTGCCGCCGACTCCGGGCGGATCATAGATGCCCGCACGGGTGAAACCGTAATGTTCGCGAAGCTGCTTCACCCTCTGCTCGGCCAGGTGGAGCATGTCCTCCTTGGTGCCGAAATGCAGGCATCCGGTCGGGCAGGCCTTGATGCACGCCGGCTCCAGCCCGGAGGCCACCCGGTCAGCGCACAGCGTGCACTTGTAGACCTTCTTGGTGGTGGGGTTGAACTTGGGAATGTTGAACGGGCAGCCAATGATGCAGTAGCCGCAGCCGATGCAGTGCTCCTGCTGGAAGTCCACGATACCGTTGGCGTACTGCACGATGGCGCCGTCGGAGGGACAGGCTTCGAGACATCCCGGCTCGGCACAGTGCATGCACTGATCCTTGCGCATCAGCCACATGAAGCCGTGCTCGGGATGGTCGTATTCGTTGAACTTGATCAGGTTCCAGTAATTCCACTGCGTTTCGGGAAGCGTCTGGATGGTGTTGTCAAACGAGGTTTCCGCATACGGCAGGTCGTTCCATTCGATGCAGGCCACCTCGCAGGCTTTGCACCCAATGCAGGTGGTGGTGTCGATCAGCTTGCAAACCTGCAGTTCCCTCTGGGTGCCCTCGCCGGGCACCGGACCCGCATGCCCTGAAATGCGCTGGATTCGCAGCGTCGCCTGGCTCATGGCCGCCCCCCTAGACCTTTTCCAGCTTCACCAGGAAGCCCTTGAACTCCGGGGTGAACGCATTGGGGTCCACCACCGTTGGGCTGAGCAGGTTGGCCGGGTTGCGCGCCGTACGATCGGCGCCGATGCCCACGTAACCCCAGTGAATGGGGACACCGATCTGGTAGACCTTCTTGCCGTCAATCAGCATGGGTTTGATGCGCTTGGTCACATACGCACGGGCCACATAGGCACCGCGCGCGCTGCTGACGCGGACGCGTTCGCCTCCGCGCAGCCCCAGCGCATCTGCCAGCTCGGCCGGGATTTCAACGAATGGTTCAGGAACCAGCTCGACGTTCACCGGGTTGTTCTTGGTCCAGTAATGGTAGTGCTCGGTGAGCCGGTAAGTCGTGCAGACGATGTTGAATTCCTGCGGATTACCCAGACGGTCGGCAGGCGTGTTGAGCTTTTTGACCACCGGGTTGTGGCTCACCTGCGGATGCAGCGGATTGGCGATCGGGCTCTCGAACGGTTCGTAATGTTCCGGGAAGGGGCCGTCGTTCATCAACGCCAGCGGTGCGAAAATACGCCCCACGCCTTCGTTGTTCATGATGAACGGTCCCATGTGCTCTTCCGGAGGCGAGGTGACCAGGAAGTCGGGGACGTCGTTGCCCACCCATTTCTTCTGCCGCGGATCCCACCAGATTTGCGCGCGCTCGGGATCCCACGGACGGCCCTCGAGGTCGCACGAGGCCCGGTTGTACATCACGCGGCGATTGGCGGGCCACGACCACGCCCAGTTGGGATAAATGCCCAGACCGGACGGATCATCGGTCCCACGACGGGCACTCTGCGGACCGGCCTCGGTCCATGAACCACAGTAGAGCCAGTTCCCGCAGATGGTCGTCCCGTCGTCCCGCAGCCAGGCGAAGCCCGGCAGTTGCTCGCCGGCCTTCACGGTCTGGCCGGTCTTGGGATCGGTGAGATCAGCCAGTGCGCGCCCGTTGATCTCCTTCGCCAGAGCCGCAAACGAGCGGTGATAGGGGTCGGCGTAATTCCAGGTCAGATGGAGGATCGGGTCAGGGAATTTCCCGCCTTCAGTCCGGTACAGCTCGCGCACCTGCAGGAAGATCCGCGAGAGGATCTCCTGGTCGCGCCGGGCATCGCCAGGCGGATCGAGCGCAATGTATTTCCACTGCAGCCAGCGCTGGGAGTTGACCAGCGTTCCGTCCTTCTCGGCAAAGCCCGCGCACGGCAGCCGATAGACCGTAGTCCGAATCTGCGCCATTTCCTCGGGCCGGATCATCGGATTGTGCGCAGCGTTCCAGAACTCGCTGGTCTCGTCGGGATAAATTTCGCCCACGACCAGCCACTCCAGTTTCTTGAGCGCCTCGATGTTCTTTGCCGAATCCGGGCCGATCTGCACGCCGTTCATGCCGAAGGCCATCATGCCCTTGATGTGGCCCCTGTACATGTCGTCCCAGATGGACACCCAGCCGTAGTTACGGTCAATCTTCGGCAGGTAGTGGAAGGCGAAGTCGTTCTCCTTCGTGGCGTGCTCGCCGTACATCGCTTTGAGCAGCGAGACGACGAACTTCGACATGTTCGACCAGTAGTTGTATGACGCCCACGGGGCCGGTTTCGATGGCTTGGGCGTAACGCGCTCCAGATAGGCGGCCAGGCTGGTATCGTTCGGGTTGGGCATCTTCAGATAGCCCGGCAGCGAGTCGAACAGACCCGCCATGTCGGTTGCGCCCTGAATGTTGGAGTGCCCGCGCAGGGCGTTGACGCCACCGCCGGCGCGCCCGACGTTGCCCAGCAGCAACTGCAAAATGGCCGCCGTGCGGATGATCTGGGAGCCGTAAGTGTGCTGCGTCCAGCCCACCGCATAGACGATCGTGGCGACCTTCTTCGTGTCCCCGTTTTTACGGATCGAAGTGAACAGATCCGCCGCCTTCAGAAAATCGGCCCTCGGAATGCCGGTGATCCGCTCGACCATCTCCGGCGTGTAGCGCGAATAGTGCTGCTTGAGAAGCTGGAAGACACAGCGCGGATGCTGCAGGGTGAGATCATAGGCCACGTTGGGCGGCATGGCGGGCGGCTTGGAAGCCGCAGCCGGAGGATCGCCGGCCGCACTGGCCCTGCCGGCATGCCCGGAGACGTCACCGCCCTCCTCGTAATTCCAGGTGGAGCGATCCGCATACGTTCCCGTGGCAGGATCGTATCCGGAAAAGAGCCCATCCACCGGCAGCTTGAACCCTTCGCGCACGATGAATGCGGCGTTGGTGTAATGCTTGAGATACTCCCAGTTCAGCCGCCCGTTCTCGATGGCGTAGTTGATCAGCCCGCCCAGAAAGGCAATGTCGGTGCCGGCTCGGATCTGCAGAAACAGGTCGGCCTGGGAAGCGGTCCGGGTAAAGCGAGGATCAACGACGATAACTTTGGCGTTGCGCTGCCGCTTGGCTTCAACGACCCATTTGAATCCGCATGGGTGGTTCTCGGCGGGGTTCCCACCCATGATCAGGATCATGTCGCTGTTCTTGATGTCAATGTAACCATTCGTCATTGCCCCGCGGCCGAAGGTCGGTCCCAAACTTGAGACCGTGGGGCCGTGTCAAACTCGAGCCTGATTTTCGATGTAACAGACCCCCAGCGACCGCATCGTTTTCACGATGAGGTAGTTCATTTCGTTGGTGTCCGTACAGCCACCAACGAACGCCATTCCCTCGCACCGGTTCACCGTGCGGCCCTGGGCGTCCTTTTCGATAAACGTCTCGTCGCGCGTCTTCTTGATCCAGCGGGCGATTTCCTCGATCGCCTGATCCCAGGAGATATCTTCCCAGTGGTCAGAGCCCGGCCGGCGCACCTGGGGTTTCGTCAACCGGCGGTCGTTCAGGATGTCCTGAGCAAGCGAAGCGCCCTTCGGGCACAACGTCCCACGGTTGATCGGGTGGTCGGGATCGCCTTCGACGTGGACCACCTGAGGAGTTACGTTTTTGGCGCCATCACCAATGGTGTAAATGATGACTCCGCAACTGACAGAACAGTAAGGACATGTGGAGCGCGTCTCGCGAGCTCGCTCGATCTTCAACTGCCGGAGCTGTGCGTAAGCTGGCGTCAGGTCAAAGCCGAAGACGCCTGCAGCCACTCCCCCGACAGTCGTGACTTTAAGGAAATCCCTTCTGCTGAGGCTCATGGCTCAGATCCCCCTGTGGCCATTGCCGGTGCGCCCGGACGGGCTGGCCCAATATCTACTCCCCTCCGGGTTGGTTGTCAATAGGGTGGTGGCGGGGGCACAGAAGCCCCCGCCACCGTTCCCGGCTGGCTTCAGAAGGTGAACAGCGTGGCGAATTGTGAGCGGTTGTTGTGCCACGAGCGGGCCGGCAGTCCACGGAAGAGCGGCAACTGCCCGTTGAGTCCGCTGATGGCACGCGTGCGATAGTAGCCTTCCTCGAAGATGAAGGTCACAAAGCGGTTCATCTTGTACTGAAGCTGAGCGAACGCCAGATCGTTCTTGTAGCGCCCGCCCGTGCTGGCAAAGACGCGTCGCAAGTCGCGCGCCCGTGCTTGATCCATCGAGTAGTGCAGGGCCAGAGTCCAGCCCGCATTCCGCCCGTTTGGGTCGGCACCAAACAGACGGCTGAGCGGGAAGATTAGCTCGCCGAATCCGCCCGTGGCCCGCACCGGCTCGAGCGGAGCCAGGCGGGCCTGTCCGGCCGGGCAGACGTTGTTGACCAGCGGCACCGCACATCCAAAAGCCACCGTCACGGCACCGTCAATATCCGGCGTCGTCTGCACGCCGAGCAGGCCCTGCGTGTCGTTGAAGGTATTCAGGAAGTCGCCCGCAAAGTAGTACCGCAGCGCCTGTCCCTGATACCACTTGCCCTGGATGGTGACCCAGCGCGTAGGCAACTGCGCCTCGGCCGTGACGCCGGCAGTGCGAAAGCCGGCCCGCGCGCCGTGCGGGAAATCAGCCAGAAAGGCCGTTGGCACCTGGCTGCCCAGAACGACGGCTTCGCCGCGGCCGATCATCCCGCTGGCCACCAGTTGCGCCGGAGCGACACCCGGAGCCCGGTCAAGCTGGAACTGCAGCACCAGCCGGCCCTGAAACTCCGGCTTGTTGGAGTCGGCTCCCAGCCGCTCGCCATAGCCGAGCTGATTCCCAACGCCATTGCCCTGCCCGAGGGTCGGATTGCCACCCAGGCCGGGGTAGGTGATGGCAAACTCCGGTTGCAGCGTCACGTTGCGGGAACCACCGAAGTTGTAGCTGAAGCCGGTCCGCGTCTGCATGACCCGCTCCCAGCAGTCGCCATAGCCGCCGCCGATGAGCATGGTCTCGACTGTGACCGACAGCGTGGACGAGCAGAACGGGCTCCAGTCCTGCCCGAACAGCCCGAAGACCGAGAAGCGCGGGTTGACCTGATAGTCCATGCGCGTGTAGGCCAGCCGCAGCGAAGGCTGGCTGGAACGAATGGTCGAGGCATTGCGGTTGTCGACGCGGGTGAAATCTCCCTCGAAATCAAACTCGATGTCGCCGGTCAGCGTCAGATTTTTGTTGTTGTCGAGCCATTCAAACCGCGTTCCCAGCCGTGTGGAGCGCGCGTTGAGGTGAAACTCGGGAGCCGCATTGGGACCCGAGTCGGTGCCAAAAAAGCCCGGCGGGGGCCAGTCATCGCCGGTCGGCTCGCTGGTGTCGTGGATGACGTTCATCTTGATGAAGCCGTAGGGTTGCAGCCGCAGCGGCCCCACGCTCACGACAGCCAGGACGCTCTCGCGCTTCACCGGACCCACCGGTAGCACCCGCAGCGGGAGAAATGCGGGAACCACGGCGGGCGCCTCTGCTGGCGGCGATGCTGTCGTCGGCTTTGGTGCGGGTGTGGCCACAGCCAGACTGCCGGTCGGGGCTGGACGGGTTGCCGGAGTCGCAGGCGCCGCCGGCGGATCGGCTGGCTCACCGGTGAGCTGCGCGTACTCGCCCGCACTGAGCACGCCCTTGCTCATCAACAGCGCCGCCAGACGCCGGCTGGCTTCCTGCTCGCTGCCAGCACGGGCGATTTCCGCCGCCTCCTGCTCGCTCAGCACCTTCTTCGCCTTCAGCAACTCGACCAGGCGCAGCACCTCGTTCGTAGCGGCCGGCGGCGTCCCTGCCGTCTGGGCCTTGACCGAAAGCAAACCAACAGGAGAGAGAACAAACAAAATAGCTGCCAGGATGACTGGCCAACTGCGCGGTTTCATGGGCTTGCCTCCTTCTTCTGGAGTCAGCAGGCGGCGGCAAAGCACACCGCAACCTGCCCCGCTGGCCAGTGCCATAGACCCAGGAGGCAGGCGCTGTCAAGGTACTTTGTCACAGCAGGCAGAAAATTCCGGCGCAGAGCTAGGAGAAACGCAAAAGAAAAGAGAGAAATAAAAAAGAGAAGGCGAAATGGCTGGTTGCGGGGGCCGGATTTGAACCGGCGACCTCCGGGTTATGAGCCCGACGAGCTACCAGGCTGCTCCACCCCGCGCTCTTATTCTAGCAAACCCGGCTGCACCGGCAAGCGCAGCCCGCGGTTTCAGGCCGCTCCCTGACGCGCGCGTGCTTCCTCCAGGATCGCTGCTACCTGCTCGTCGCTGACCTGAGGGAAGTCACGGTAGAACTGTCCGATGGCGAAGAAATCCTCCGGGGCCTCGGCCAGCACTACGTCGTCGGCTTCGGGAATCCGCTCTCGTGCCGATGCCGGACCCACCGGCGCCACCGCCACCACTGCCGCCGCCCCGGCCTGCCGCAGGGCGCGGACCGCTGCACGCAGGCTGCCTCCGGTGGCAATCCCGTCGTCCACCAGGAGCACTGTTTTGCCCTGCACCGGAATCATCGGCCGGCCACCGCGATAGAGTCGTTCGCGCCGCTCGAGTTCCTGTTGCTCACGGGCCACCACGCGCTCGATCGTGGCCGCAGAAAGCGGAATTTGCGCCAGCACGTCCTCATTGAGCACCAGCACACCGCCGCTGGAAATGGCGCCGAAGCCCAGTTCCTCCTGTCCCGGCACGCCCAGCTTTCGGCTCACAAACACATCGAGCGGCAGTCCCAGTTCGCGTGCAATCTCATTGGCCACCACCACCCCGCCCCGGGGGATGCCCAGCACGACGACATCGTCCCGTCCCCGATAGGCTTCGAGCAGCGGAACCAGGCGGCGGCCGGCGTCGACTCGATCGGCAAACCACATCGGCCTGACACTACTCTGCCTCACCGATCCGCGCAAGACCTTCTGCCTCGGGAGAGCAAAAAATCCGCACGCCGTCACACGCCAGATGTGCTATGGTTGGGATAGGTCATCAGCAGGGGCTTCCGGAGGTGACCACTGGCGCGTTGGTGTCCGCGGAGGGCCTTTAGGGAACCTCAAGCGATCGGAGGTGGGCCGTGGAGACCCTGTTCAAGGTTTTGCTCGTTGCTCCCACCGCTCTGAGCTTCCTGCATCTCATCCACCGCCTGGAGCGCCGTGGCTGCCGCTGGCGTCTGGCCAGGTCATGGGAAGAAGCCGAGCAGATGCTGGAACAGGAGCCCTGCGACCTGGTGCTCGCCACGCAAAGTCCCGGCGCAGCTCGACTGCAACACCTGAAAGGTTCGACGGCCGGGCGCCTGCCGACTGTCTTCCAGGCCGTGCCGGTCGAAGACAGTAGCTGGTGGGTCCCTGTGCTTGAGGACGGCCGACCCGCGACGAACCTGCCTGCGTTTCGACCGGCCGAATTTGCCGGCTACCTCGAACGCCTGCTCGACCAGATCTGCAGCACGGACACGACCTCCGCAGAAACCCCGTCGGCTTCCGCTGCCGGCTCTGCGGAAACGATGCCGGCAGCCGCGGCTGCGGCCAAGGCCAGCCGGTAGCCGCCCTTCAGGCCACCGTCGCCACCACTGGCGTACCGCGCATCACGGACTGCGTCACGGGCGAGCCTTCCTGCGCCAGCTTCCACAACTGCTCGATGGTGGAGCGGTTCGCATCGGCCACGACCCGCAACTCGGCACGAATCTGCCGGTAGCCAGGATTTCCGGTGGCGCTCTGTCCGGCCCACTTGAGGATGTTGTCGAAGCTCGCTTCGACCGCCACCTCGAGCTGCTGCACGGCAATACCCTGCCGGGTTGCATTCAGGATGAACCCCACCGCCAGGCACGACCCGATGGCCGCCAGCAGGTGTTCGTGAGCCGATGCGGCCAGATCCGATGCATCCAGACCCGCCGGTTCGTCCATGTCAATGCGATGCTCGCGCGCGTAGCTCTGCGTCCGGAATCCCTGCCGCCAGACCACCCGTGCCTTCCAGGGACCGCTGACCGCCGCGAGTGTCTCTGGCTGCTGGAGCGAATCGAGAATCGCTTCCAGCCGCTGGGGCCGCAAGCCGTTCAGTTCACCACCCTCGCCGCGTTCCATGGCCTGCCTCCGTTTCCCGTCCTCTCGAGTACACTCCTCGGCCTCTACCGGCGGATTATGCCTGTAGTGAAGGAGAAAGTCCCCGAGCAGGAGTGGGCCTTTAGCCTACCACCCCCTGGCGGCGGTCACAATCCCATGATGAATCGCCAACACGGACAGCCCGCAAGAGGTGCTTGGTGGTACGCAGGAAGGGTTTGAAACTCGTAACGGCAAGTGCGACCGTTCCTGCCGCCAGGTGTTCCGGCAAGAGAGAAAAGAGACAGAAAGGAGAGCGGTGCTCACCGAGGTGGAAAGGAACCTTCCCAACGAGGTTCTAAAAAGCTGGCTGGGAGGCCTGGACTCGAACCAGGATAACCAGATCCAGAGTCTGGTGTCCTACCAATTGAACGACCTCCCAGCGGAAGGCCGCAGAGCGCGGTAGCTTCACTCTATCGGTTTCCGGCGCCCGGCGTCAACCGCGCTCGGCGGGCACCAGCCGTTCATTGCGCACGTAGAAGCTCGAGCCGCGCCATTCGATGCGGCGGGTGAAGAAACTGGCGACCCAGACCGCCACGGCGATGGCATCCCGCAACGGCACCAGATACCACCGCCGGCGCACCAGCTCATCGCCCAGCCCGCGTACGCCAACCTCCCAGCAGACCGCCGCGCGCAAAATGGCGTAGGCGAGCAGATAGGCCGCGGCAAGAGCCCGTGTCGGAGCCACGGCTGCGGCCGCCAGCGACCACGGCAGCCCGAAGGTCAGCACCAGCCCGGCATGGCCCCAGGGACGGGAATGCCGCGTCGTCAGCGCCCAGCGAACCTGATGCCGAAATCCCTCTCGCAGCGACTGCCGTGGAAACACCGTGGTGACCGGCTCCGGGCACAATTCGACCCGGTAGCCCTGCGCCGCAATGCGCCGTCCGGTCTCGTAGTCATCCGAATAATGATCCGCCAGGACCTCGAACCCTCCGATGGCTTCGAGCGCCGCCCGGCGCACGGCCATCGTCGCTCCCAGCGCAAAGTGCACGCCCTCCAGCAGCCACGCAGCCAGCACCCCGGCCTGAAAGTCGGTTGCGTTGGAGAGCGCCTCGAGTACCGCCCCGGGAGAGTTTTCGGCCGCGCTCCGGTAGACGCAGGTCACTGCCCCCACACCGGGGTCGGCAAACGGCGCCACCACGGCACGCAGATGCCCGGGCGGCACGCGAATATCGCTGTCGCTGATGACCAGAATGTCATGCCGTGCCTCGCGCACCAGCCGGCAGAGTTTGTTGACCTTGTTGTTCGACCCGATCCGTTCGGCGCCGATCAGGATGCGAATCTGGCGATCGGGGAAATCCCGCGCCAGGCGCTCGAGAACCGGCAGCGCCTCATCGTCAGCACCGGCCACGGCGAACAGGATTTCATACTCGGGATAATCCTGGCGACAGTAACTGGCAAAGTTCTCGTACGCGTCGGGATCCAGCCCGCGGACGGGTTTGAGGACACTTACCGGAGGCAGCGCCCGCGCACCCGCCGTCCAGTTCTTGCGGCGGCGGAAGAAGCGGCGCGCCGCATAAACCACCAGCGCCGAGTACACCGCCGGAGCGGCCGCCACCACCAGCAGGGCGTTTCGCAGCCAGCTCAGCCCGTGGATGCCGTGCATTGGCTCAGCCCATCCAGACGAGGACGACTCCCAGCATCACCAGCAGCACACCCAGCCAGCGCACCGGATCCACGCGTTCGCCCAGAAACCACCGCGCCATGATCGCGCCCACGACGTAGCTGAGCGCCGTCACGGGAACCACAAAGGTCACATTCTCCCGCGACAGCAGCGCCAGCAGAGAGAAGAACGCCGCGGCCAGCAGCCCCAGGCCCAGCCACATCCAGCCCACACGAAACGCCCGGCCCAGCATGGCGAACAGGCTGCGCGGGCTCAGCCGGCCTACCTCACCAATCGCTTTCATGGCGCGGGTGACGGCCACTTCGCCGGCCGTCCCGCCCACGATCACTACCGCCAGCAGCAGCACCGTGGTCACTGCCGGCTCTCCCCGGTCGTGCAGGCGGCGGTGCGCGTCACCAGCCACACCCCTGCGCAGATGACCAGCACCCCCAGCCACCGCAGCCGCGTCACCGCCTCACCGAGCAGTGCCCAGCCGAGCAGTGTCACCACGACATAGCTGCTCGCCGAGGCCGGCGTCACGTAGCTGTAATCGGCCCGTGAAAGTGCCAGCAGGTAGCAGAGGAAAAACACGATCAGGCTGGCGACGCCCATCCAGAGGCTGCGATTGGTGAGCCAGTGAGTCAGCACCACGGCGGCGACCGACCCTCCCTGCCAGCCGGCACCGGCGGCCTGGCGCGCCCCCCGCGCGAGCAGGACGTCGCCGAGCGCGCCGAACCAGACCATCAGCACGATCGGCAACAGAGCCCGGCTGCGACGGGACGCCTGCGGTGCTGCCATGCTCCGCCCTACGACTCGCTTTCCACCCGCACCGGCGCCGACTTGATTTCGGTCACCGGAATCACGCTGGGCTGCTGCGGACCCGAACTGGCTGACTGTCGCGCCCACTTCCATCGCTCGGCCCGCAGCCGCAGGAACGAAACCGCCTCCTCGTAGAGCCGCTTCCGTTCATGTGCGTCCCAGAGCGCATTGCGCAGAATCCGCCACACCACCCGCGGGCGGAAATAGTAGGCGTCGTAGAAACGGTTCACCGCCGCCATCATCTCTTCGCGCGAAAGGTTGGGATACTCCAGATGCGGCAACTGGTGGCCCTGCGCATCGGCCAGCGCCTCGCTGACCAGATAGCCCTGCTCCTGCGCCCAGGCGTAGAGCTCGGTCCCGGGATAGGCATGGGCCATCGAGACCTGGATGGTCTCGCAGTCGAGTTCCTTGGCGAATTCGATCGTGCGCTGGATGCTTTCGTGCGTTTCGCCCGGCAGGCCGATGATGAAATCGCCGTGAATACGGATGCCGAGCTTCTTGCAGTTCTTCACGAAGGTGCGGGCCTGCTCGAGCGTGGCGCCTTTCTTGATGTTCTTGAGAATCTGCGGGTCGCCCGACTCGAAGCCCACGATCAGCAACCGGCAGCCGGCATCCGCCATCGCCTTCAGCGTCTCGTAATCGCTGTGCACCCGCGCCGTGCAGGACCAGGGCAGCCCCACCGGCTTCAGCAGCCGGGCCAGCGCGATGACGCGATCCTTGCGGATGTTGAAGGTGTCGTCGTCGAAAAACACCTCCTTGACCTGCGGAAACAGCTTCGGCACCAGCCGGAACTCCTCGGCCACGTTCTCCACCGAACGTGTCCGCCACAGGTGCCCCGACAGCGTCTGCGGCCACAGGCAGAAGGTGCACTGGGCCGGGCAGCCGCGGCTGCTGTAGAAGCTGACGAAGGGATGCAGCAGGAACGGGACGTTATAGTTTTCGATCACCAGATCGCGCTTGTAGACCTCGACGGCGAACGGCAGCCGATCCAGCTCCTCCGAGGTCAGCGGGGGACGCGGCGGGTTGTGCACGATCCGGCCGTTGCCATCGCGGTAGCTCACACCGGGGATTTCACGCAGCGGCCGGCCGCGGGCAAAGTCCACCACGGCGTAGTCGAATTCGCCCCGGACGACGAAATCCACCGCGTCGGCCGCCAGCAGACTCTGCGTCGGCAGCACCTGCACGTGGGGACCGACGAAGGCAATCTTCACATCGGGTCGTGCCTCCTTCAGCGCACGCGCCAGCCGGATGTCACTGGCAAAGCCCACCGTCGAGGTGAACACCACGATAAATTCGTAATCCCGCGCAATCCGGATCGTCTCCTCCACGCCGATCCGGTGGGGAGGAGCATCCAGCAGACGACTGCCCGGCAGCATGCCGGCCGGATAGCTCAGCCAGACCGGATACCAGAACGAGGGAATCTCGCGCGTGGCCGGCCAGCGCGAACTGGCCCCGCCGTCGAAATTTTCAAAACTCGGCGGATTCAGCAGCAGGGTTTTCATCACCGCTGTCATCGGTGCATTCTCCTCCCCAGGTAGGTGATCCGGTGCGCGGGCGGACCCATTTTACTTGATGACCGCTGTGCACCCAAAACGAAACCTCGCTCCATGGTGACTGTTCCGGTCCCTGGCTACTGTACCCACTGGGCCAGCCGGCCCGTCAGCCGCAGCAGTTCGAGCTGGCTTTTCTGATAGTTCAGGCCCGCATCGAGAAAGGCCAGCCATTTTTCATTTTCTTCGAGCCTGGCGCGTTCCACATCGGCCAGCGTGGCCTGGCCCTGCTGGAAGCGGGCCTGGACCAGGTCGAGGTTCTGCCGGGCCAGTTGCAACTCGAGACGCGCCACTTCGCGCCCCGCCTCGAGCGCCCGCACCTGCCGGAACTGCTGCCGCACCTGCCGCTCCACGCTGCGCTGCTGCACCTCCAGCTCGCCCTCGGCCTGACGCAACTGGCTGTCGGCCAGTGCCACTTCGGCGCGCGTGCGCGACCGAAACAGAGGAATTTGAATCTGCAGACCCACGTTCAGGTTGTTTCGCTGGAAGTTGCGGTAGAACTGATCGTAGTTGTTGATTTTGCTGAAGACACTGTACTGGCCAACCAAATCCACCGAGGGCCAGTAGCCGCCGCGCTGCCCTTCGAGCTGCTGCTGACGCGCCCGACGCTCCAGCGCAGCCTTGCGGAGCTCCGGACTGTAGCGCAGGGCCAGGGCGACGGCTTCGCTCGCCCGCAGATCGGGAAACGGAGGCGGCTCGCTTTCAGCCAGTTCGAGCGGCTCGCTCTCGGGCAGGCCCAGCATGTCGCGCAGATCGGCTTCGAGAACGTCCTGCCGCCCTTCGAGTTCCGCAATGCGCTGCTCGATGCGCGCCCGTACCAGCGCCGCCCGCGTCTGCTCGATGGGCAACTCCAGGCCGGCTGCGACCCGCTGCTCGACGATCGCGTAGACGTGCTGGGCACTGTTGCGCTCGGCCTCGAGCAGCCGGAGCGAATGACGCACCGTCACCAGCTCCAGATAATCCGCCGCGGCTCGCTGCATGACCGCATCCCGCACGCGGTCGATCTCCACCTGCTGCATCTGGCTGCGCTCTTCGGCAGCCCGCACCTCGCCCCGCAGCGGCGGATTGAACAGCGTCTGCACGAACGACAGACTGAACACGCTGGGCCCACCGCCACCGGGGGTTTGCGGAAAGCCGTTGGTGTAGGCGGCGCCGGAACCTGTGAACAGATTCGGCTGGAAGGCCGAACGCTGCAGCGCCGTCTGCCGCGTGGCCACTTCGGCGCCCAGCCGGGCCAGGCGAACCTCCGGGCTGTTTTCCACCGCACGATGCACGACCTGCTGCAGGGTGAGCGGGTCGCCGGCATAGAGCGGCAGCGCGGCCAGCAGCGTGGCGGTGGCGCAGGCCATTCTCATGCTTCTATTCATACCGCAGCGACTCCGTCGGCTGCAGTTGCGCGGCGCGGCTGGCGGGCAGGTAACCGAACAGCAGCCCGGTCAGGCAGGAAACCCCGAAGGCCACCACCGCCGAGACCCAGGAAACCGGCACTTCGATCTCCCCCGGCAGCAGCGGACGCGCCAGCAGCGGCAGCGCCAGTCCGATGGCCACGCCCAGTACGGCTCCGACGCCGCTGATCAGCAGGGCCTCCAGCAAGAACTGCGCGAGGATGTCCCGCCGGCGCGCCCCGACGGCGCGGCGAATGCCAATCTCGCGCGTTCGCTCCGTCACGGTAACCAGCATGATGTTCATGATGCCGATGCCGCTGATCACCAGCGCAATCAGCGCAATCAGCAGCAGCACCACCGTCAGCGCACTGGCAATCTTCCGCGCTGCATCCAAAATCGAGGCCAGGTTCTGCACGCGATACTCGGCCTGCGCCCGGTGGCGCATCCGGAGCAGGCTGGCGATCTCGTGCGTCACCAGAGGAACATCTTCGGGCCGGTCCGCCTGGGCATAGAGCGTCAGCACGAAGCTATTCTGCGTGAAATAGGGCAGTACCGTGAAGGGCACCAGCGCCGAATCCCGCTGAATTTCCGACTGGCCGAACGTCGAGACGCGCTCGCGGAAGACGCCCACGACCGTGAACTTGAGCTCGCCCAGGCGCAGCTCGCTGCCGACAGCATTGCCCCCGGGGAAGGCCGTCTCGGCCAGATGCTCGGTGATCACGCAGACCTTGCTCTGCATCTGCATGTCGTCGTCGTCGAAAAACCGCCCCTGCAGGATCAGCAGGTTGCGCACCCGGGCGAAATCGCGCGTGACCGCCACCACCGTGATCGGCAGCACGCGCCCACCCAGATCGACGGTCAGCGGCACCTCGTGCGTTCCGGCCACGGCCACCACCTGAGGAATCTGGCGGCGGATGGCCTGCAGATCGTCCAGCGTAATTTCGTCCGCCAGCGTCACGGCCCGGCCGCCGGAACGCACCAGCTCGCCGTACACCAGATTGGCGCCGACACCCTCGATCTGCCCCAGGATGTAGGAGCGGCCTGCCAGTGAAACCGTCACCACCAGCACAATGGAAGCGCTGCCGATGACCACGCCCAGCATCGTCAGAAACGCGCGCAGCTTGTTGGCCCGGAGCGCGTCCAGCGCCACCTTCCATTCTTCAAGCTGCATCCGTGAATCCTCGGCGCTCCGGTTAATGGTTCTTCTCCAGCCGCTGCAGCCCCTGACGGGCCCGGTCCAGGTCCGCATCGAGCCGCAGCGCTGCCCGATACTGCTCGGCAGCCTCCAAGCGCCGACCCTGTTTCTCATAGGCCAGGCCCAGCCAGGCCCGGGCCTCCGCATGGGAGGGGAAATCGCTGCGGTCGGGCACGCGCGCCAGGTAGGCTTTGAGCTCGACCTCGGCTTCCTGCAGATTGCTGCCGGCGACGACGTCGGCCACGCCGCGGAAGAAGCTCAGGCGTGGATCGGTGGGAGCCACGCGGGCGGCTGCTTCGAGTGCCCGCTGCAGGTCTTCCAGGTCCCCGTGATTGGCGAAAAACTCGGCAGCCTCGAAGTAGGCATCGGGACGCGCTGCGGGCATTTCGAGCACGCGCCGGTATTCACTGGTCGCCCGCGTCAGGTCGCGGTTATGCCGTGCAAACTCACCCTCCGCCAGGGCCCCTTCGACCGGGTCCAGCGCCGTGATCGCATCGATTTCCGCGCGGGCCTTTTTCTTGCTGCCCCCCACGATCCACGGCGCCTCGCTGTAGAACTCAGCCAGGTCACGACGCGCCTGAATGTTGCGGGGATCCAGCCGCACCGCCTCCTCGAACTCCCGCCGGCTCTTGATCGCCAGCCAGAAGCTGTGGCTGCTTTCCGCCTGCCGGCCGTAGGCACGACCCAGCCAGTGATGGTAGTCGGCGCTGGCCGCATTCAGGCGAACGGCGCGCTCGAGTTCGGCCACGGCGGCCTTCCAGTCGCGCAACTCGTAGAAGCAGCGGCCCAGCCAGTAGTGGAGATCGGCGCGATTGGGTTGGTCGGCCAGCGCGCGCTGCAGGGTGGCCACGGCTTCGGCGTACCGGCCGGCATCGAAGGCCGCCCGAATCGCCGCCGGCGGCTCCTCCCTGGCCCATGCTGCAGCCACCAGCAGCAGCACGAGCGCCAGCAGCAGCCGCCGCATCACTGCACCTCGACCGGGTGGACCTGCAGTCCGTCGCGCAGCTCGACCGAACCCGGTAGCGCCACGCGTTCACCCTCGCGCAGGCCACCGAGCACCTCGTAATCGGTAGCACTGGCCACGCCCAGCAGCACCCGGCGCACCTCCAGGCGACCGCCACGAACCACGAACACAAAGCGGTCGGCGCCCTCGCCCTGCACGGCCGCGCGCGGCACCACCAGCACGCCTTCGCGCCGGGCCACGCGAATGCGCACGTCCACGTTCAGATTCGGCAGCAACTGGGCATCGGCATTGTCCACCGAACACAGCACCTCGGCCACGCTGCGCCCCTGATGGGGCACCACCTGTTTGGGCACCAGTTCCACCTGGCCGCTCCAGACATGTCCGGGCAATCCGTCCCACCGAATCTCGACCATCTGGCCCCGCATCACACGTCCGAGATCCACTTCATCGACGAAGGCCCGGACCTGCACGCGGTGCAGGTCCGCCATCTCGAGCAGCAGGTCGCCGGTGTGCACGAACTGTCCGGGCCGCACCGCCACCGCGTAGACGACGCCGTCGGTCGGCGCCAGCAGCCGGCCTTCGGCCACGCGCGGCTCGAGGTCGCGGATGTCGGCTTCGGCCTGTTGGATGCGCAGACGCGCCTGTTCGGCTGCCAGCCGCGCCTGGCGTGCCAGCTCCGCCAGCCGCTTTTCCAGATAGGCCACATCGGCGTCAGCCTGAGTCAGTTGCGCCCGGTTGGCGGCGAGTTCCTCGCGCGTGGCGGCTTGCTGCGCCACCAGATGCTGGAGCGCCTGCTGGCGTTCGGCAAGCTGCGCGCGGCGCGCCCGGGCCTTTTCCAGATCGCTCAGCAGCCGCGCGCGTTCGTCGGGCGGACCACCGGATTCAGCGTCGCGCAACTGCTGCTGCGCCACCAGAAGCCGCTGGCGCGCTTCGGCCAGCCGGGCGGCCGCTGCCGACACGTCCAGCTCGACCAGCACCTGGCCGCGTCGCACCGCCTGCCCCTCGACCACGCCCACGCGCTGCACAAACGTATCCAGACGCGCGCGCAGCACGACGGGCGCCAGCGGCTCAACCTGTCCGTTGGTCGTGATCCAGCTTTCCAGCGTCTGCCGCCCCACCCGAACGACCGCCACATCCGGCAGCGAACTGTGCCCGGCTAACCCGACCAGCAGGACGACCAGCACGGCGCCGCCCGCAACTGCTGCCACCACCCACTTCCGTCTCGGCACGGACTTCCTCGTCGCGATGCGTCACTTCCGGGCAGCCACGCTGATTCTAACAAACGCTGCGTGTTGCGGTCGTGTCCTTCCGCGCCCGGTGCTATAGTGCAGGCCCGCCGTGGCTGCCGTGTTCATCATCGCGCGCGACTGGAGGCTGCGCGCGCTGGTGCGGGCCGAGCTGCGCGAGCGCGGTATCGAAGCCCTGGCTTTCGACTCCCTCGAAGATGCCGGCGCGGCCATCGCCCGTGGCATCGTGCCCCGCGTGATCGTGCTCGAGACGCCCGAGCCCGCTCAGGCAGCGGCTGTGAGCGCAGTTGCCGGGGGGGTTCCGGTCATCGTCGTGGCCTCCCGCACCGAGGCCGCCCCCATCCCTGCGGGCGTGGCGCGCCTGCTGCACCGCCCGGTGCGCGTTGCCGACGTCGTGTCCGCCGTCGAAGACCTGCTGCGTCAGCCCCGCTGACCGCGGCCCCCCAATTTTCCTCTTCTCCGGCGCTTCGGCTAAAATGCCGCGCGGGCCGCCATCCGGCGGCCGGGTTCCCGGAGTTTTCAGCCATGAGGACCTACAGCGAGTATCTCACCATTCACACCAAACAACCGCGCGAATTCCGTCCCATTACGCAGGAGGTGAAAGCCGCTCTGCGGAAAAGCGAGTGCACCGACGGCCTGGCGCTGATCACGGCGCTGCACGCCAACGCAGCCGTCATCCTGGGCCTCGACGAACCGGCGTTCTTCGAGGATCTCGAGAACTGGCTTTCACAGCTTGCGCCGCTGCGCGATGATTACCGCCTGGGCCGCGCCTTCGAGAGCAATGCCGGCACGATCCTGCGGGCGCTGCTGGTCCACCCGCAGATCGCCGTGCCCATTGCCGAAGGCCGGCTTGAGCTGGGCCCCTGGCAGGAAATTCTGTACCTGGAGTTTGACGGGCAGCGCCCGAAACGCGTCGCCATCAAGATTCTGGGCGACTGAACAGGCGACCGCCAGCGGCATTTCTGGCGGTCAGAAACGAGGCGACCATGTCTGTACCCAGACTCCTTGAACCGCCCCCGCCGCCGAATCGTCTGCGCCGGCTGCTGTTGCTGGGCGGTGTGGCGGCTGTGGTCGCCGGAGTGCTGCTCTGGCACGCCTTTCGCTTTCATCGCGAAGAGAACACGGTGCGGCGATTCTTCGACACGCTGGCCGCCGGGCAGTACGAGCAGGCCTACCGGCTCTGGCATCCCCAGCCCAGCTACAGCTTCAGCGATTTCATGCAGGACTGGGGGCCGGAGGGTTTCTATGGACCTGTGCGGAGCTACCGGATCGAGCAGATCCGGCAACCCCGGAACGGTTCCGGCGTGATCGTCACCGTGCTGGTCAGTCCCTATCGCCCGTTTCCCGACCGCGATCCCGCACGCGCCCGCTACAACAAGCCGGTACGCCTGTGGGTCGAACGGGCCGATCAGTCGCTCAGCTTCGCCCCCTGACCTGTTGGTTCGGTCTCCGCCAGCAGCTCCTGGCAGGCCTGCGCAACCTGTTCGACGCTGACGCTGTGCAGGCAGGGTCGATCGGGCTGGCGGCGGCATCGTTCGGGCGGCACGGGTCCGCAGGCGCACTCGGGCTGCACCAGACGATAGCTTGCGGTCCAGGGCCGCCACCACGCCGCGCACGTGGGGCCAAACAGGGCTACCACCGGGCAGCCCACGGCGGCTGCCAGATGCGTCGGGCCGGAGTCGTTGCCTACAAAAAGCCGCGCGCGGGCCGCCAGAGCCGCCAGCTCGCTCAGCCGCAGGCCTGCCAGCACAACCGCGGCCCGCGGCCAGCGCTCGACGAATTCTGCCCGTAAAACTTCCTCTCCCGGACCGAAATTCACCACGGGGATGAGCCCCCGGGCGGCAAGCTGCTCGGCCAGTCGGGCAAATCGTTCAAGTGGCCAGCGCTGCGGTTGCCGCCGCGCGCCCGGCCGCAGCAGCGCATAAGGAACGCCGTCGCCAATCCCGCAGACCTGCAGCCGCCGCCGCACGCTCTCAACTGCAGCCGGCTCGACGGGAACCGATGCCGGTGGGACCGAGCCCGGCGGCAGTCCCGTCCAGTAGAAAGGCGTCAGCCGGTGCTCAGCCGTGTGCACGGCGCGCGCACCAAAAAAGGCTTCCGGACCGGGGACCCGCACATTGGCCGCCCGGGCAAACCGACTCCGCATCCAGCTCACGCGCACCGGCGCGCCGCTGGCCGCAAGCAGAAGACCGCTGGTGGGTCCGCCGTGCAGGTTGTAGGCCACGGCAAAACCGCCCGCACGAATCTGCCGGACAGCAGATAGAAAGCTCTGGACAGGCAAAACGGCCGCCACGGCAGGATGGCTGCGGAACAGCTCCTCGTAGGCAGGCTCGACGGCGAGAACCAAACGCAGGTCCGGGCGCCAGGCGTGCACGGCTGACAGTGCCGGCAGCGTCAGTACCAGATCGCCGAGCGACCGCAGACGGATGGTCAGCACGCGGGCCCCGGCCGGCAATCGGGGCAGTACCTCGGAGGCTTCAGGCCGACTCGTCAATCCGGGCTTCGTCCACCAGCATTGTGGGGATGCCGTCGCGGATCGGATAGATGCGACGGCAGGAAGGGCACTTCAACCCCTGCCGGTCAGCCGTCAGTTCTACCCGCACCCGGCACACCGGGCAGACGAGAATCTCGAGCAATTCCTGGCTGATCGTCACTGCCTGGCTCCCGGGGCCACTCTAACAGAGGTTTCGTGGTGCCCTCAACCATCCCTTACAGCGTCGTCACGCGAAGATCCAGCATGGCCTGCCAGCTTTCGCCGTGCGGCAGTTCGACCGACCACACCGGCAGAATCTGCGATCCCTGATAGATGCGCTCGAAGCCTTCTTCCGAATCCGAGACGGTCTCGATTGGGGCGAGCCACATTTGCTCGCCCTCGACGGCCAGCACGGTGAGCGCCACCCGCTGACTTTCATCCACAAGCTGAATCTGCCCGCCCGCATGCACTCCCTGCCAGCCGAGCAGGCGGCGCTGGCCGTTGAGCACAAAGTAGCGGTCCTCACTGGCGGGCGCCAGCAGATTGAACACCAGCTCGAGGCCGGCACGAAACCGCAGGGTGACGGCCGGGCGGTCGTGCGCCAGCGTGACCACACAGCGGACGGCAAACCCGTCCTGAAGATTCCGGAATCGGAAGGTTTTGTGACACCGCAGGCGCACCGGCGCGGCGCCGGGAAGCTGTGCGGGAAGATCTTCAGCCAGCAGCAACACCTCATCTGGCTCTGCCCGTTCGACCGCAAAGGGTCCAGCCGCCAGGCCCTGCACGGCATCGAGCTCCAGCGCAAAATAGGCATCGGGACCCTGCGAGTCGGGAAAGACGAGCAAGCGGAACGCGTGGCGCAGCCACCGATCGTACCGCAGCAGGTGCGCCAGGCCTGGCTCGCGCGCAGGGTGGCGCCCGTGGATGGTTCCTTCAGCGGCCGCCCCGACCGGTGCCTGGGCCACATGGCGGTGGTAGGCCTCCGGCCGCCGCGCCAGCGCATTGATCAGCACGACGCGAGCGGGGCGGAAATCGAGCTGGGCGAGCGTAGCTCCGTCGGAAGGCAACAGCAGCGCGCTGTAGCGTTCACCGAGGAGAGCCAGCTCGGGACGGCCGTCACCATCGAAATCGTAGCGTGCGCACAGCGGCTGCGCTGTCCCCAGTCCCAGGGCCAGTTCGGCCTCCAGCAATTCCCGCTGCACGGCAAGACGCAGATGCGGCGCGTAGAGCCCGCCAAAGATCCCATGCCAGTACCCATCGTTGCACTGCGCCCGCAGCAAATGTCGCCGCGCCTCGGCCACCGCCGCACGGCCCGCGCTCAATGCACCGCGCTCGGCACTGGCAACCTGCTCGCCCAGCCAGAGCGCCCGCCGGTGCAGTAGATGCGCTTCGGGATACTTGACCAGGAAATTCCGCCAGATACCGCCCCGCAGAAAGGCCCGCACTTCGGGCCTCTGCGCAAACTCCTGCTCGAGCTCTTCCAGCCGAATGCGCGACGGCGTCGGCAGTGCCCAGGTCATCATTTCCGGATACGACGCTGAAGGCAGCGCGGCACGGCCCTGCGGGGGCACCTGCCGGCGGAAGCTGCCGGGCGTGATGACCTCCAGCCAGTCGGCATTTGCCTCGAGCAGCTCAAAAAACCGCGCCAGCCAGCGCTCCTCGTAGCACCGGCGTTGCGTTCCCGGCCAGAGCCCGAACTTCTCCAGATCATCCCCCATTGCCGCCATGCCGCTCGGAGCCTGCTCGGCCGCCTGCCGCAGATAGTCCACTACCCGTTCGGGCTCGGCGTAGGGGATCAGATACCGCAGATCCTGCAGACCCGGGAACACATCCACGGCGGCGGCGACGTCTTCGACCCGGTAGTAGCCGTAGAGCTGTTCTGGCTCGAAGCCGCTGGCTCGGAAATGAGCATCGTCCACCAGCGTGTAGGCCACGCCCGCCTGCTGCAGCGTCTCCACCAGATGCGGCTCCCAGACGCGCTCGGCCAGCCAGGCGCCTTCGGGCGAAATACCGAAGCGTTCTTCCAGGTAACCGGCCATCAGGCCGAGCTGGCGCAGGCGGTCGGCCGGAGGAATGACGACCAGGATCGGCTCGTAGAAACCGCCGCCGACCAGCTCCACCTGACCGCGCTCGACCAGTTCGCTCACCAGCTCGAAGGCTTCCGGATGGCGCTGCTCCAGCCATTCCCACACCGGCCCCGACAGGTGCAGGCCCACCCGCACGCGCGGATACAGTCGCAGGACCTGCAGGAAGGGCAGATAGGCCGTGCGGAAGGCCCGCTCGAACACCTGGTCGAAGTTTCCTACCGGCTGATGTCCGTGCAGCAGCAACACCAGATGAAATGGGGGCACCGGTTCGCTCTCCTTTCGCACGTTCTCCGCCGCGCCGTTGCCGGCTCAGGTCGTCACGAAAACACGTTCGGCTGCGGCCCAGCGCATCAGCCGCTCGCGCAGGCGCCCGGCAGCGTGCGCCACCGCAACCGCCGGTGCCGCCGCCGGCGCAAAGATGGTGACCAGCACGGCGCGGGTGGCCTCGGTCACCTGCGTGCGGGTCGAGTCGCTGATCGGACTGCCAAACGGCCCCCGCCGATCGGCCAGCACCGGCCGCCCCGCCAGATGCCACACGCGACGCCCGATGCCTTCGTAGGATTCGCCGGCACGTCCCAGCCGGAACTCCACCGGCGGCTCGATGGCCTCGCGATCGTAGCAGCCATAAGGCCAGCCCGTCTCGAGCGAGCCCAGATTGACGATGTCCACAACATTCGAGATGGACCGCAGCCCCCGCCCCTGCGCCAGCCGCCGCAGCAGGGCTTCGGCCGCCGGCCGGTACTTCGAGGGGTCCAGGCCCCAGGCGCGAAACATCGCCCGCACCTGCTGCACCGGCTCCCAGCCGGCGACGGCTTCCACCGTCAGCTCCCGCGCCAGCCGGTCACAGACGCCCCAGAATTCGGCCTGCAGCTCCGAAGAACTCGGCCCCACGCGAACCCCTTCGGCCTCGATCGCCGCCAGCCGCACGCCTTCGAGCTCGACCTCGATCGTCATCACGGTTGCCCGGCCTTGCTATCACGAATCTTCGGGCATGGCAAGCACGCCGCGCAGAAGTTCTGCCCGCGTTGACACCGCCAGCAGCCTGTGGGAACCTAAGACCGCCGGCTTGCTGCCCCATGCGGATCAGTGCAAAGGCCGAATACGCCGCACGGGCCGTCCTCTACCTCTCGGCCTGTTATCCCCGACTGGCCACGATCAGTGAAATTGCCGACTGCCACCACATCCCGCTGAAATACCTGGAACAGATCCTGCTGGTGCTGAAGAAGGCGGGAATCGTCGAGAGCCGGCGCGGTGTCTACGGAGGCTACACGCTGGGCCGGCCGCCGGAGAAGATTTCCGTTGCGGAAGTCATTCGGGCGATTGACCGGCGCTTCTCACGCTCGGGTTGCATGGAGCCCGCTCTGCCGGCCAGCTACGTCTGCCCGCAGCGCGACGCCTGCGGCCTGCGCCAGCTCTGGCTGCGTGTCCAGCAAACCGTCGAGCGCCTGCTGGAAGAGACCACGTTTGCCGAACTCTGCGCCCAGAATCCGGTAGAAAACCTGCAGCACGAGACACCGGCTGGCACGGGGAAATGAGCCGCTCGCGCGGTGCCCGCAAAGAGATGGATGGTGGGAAAGGAACCTAGGGCGTGGCCGTGGCCTGCTTCTTTTTGTACCAGTCGGCGTTGATCTGCGCGTACTGCTGCCACTTCTCGGGCAAATCTTCCAGGGCAAAAATCGCCGTCACCGGACACACCGGCACGCAGGCGCCGCAGTCAATGCATTCGTCCGGGTTGATGTAGAGCTGGGGTTCGGATGCAAACTCGGCCTCGTCCTTGCGCGGATGAATGCAGTCCACCGGGCAGACATCCACGCAGGCCGTGTCCTTGGTGCCGATGCACGGCTCGGCAATCACATATGCCATGTCCGCTTGCTCCCCGGCAGCATGCGCGTCTGACGCGCCTGTGCCTTGCGTAGTCTCTCTAAGCATATACCAGCCGGCGCCGATCTACCAATTTTCCTGCAGCCAACCGGTCCTCTGCGCCAGCGAGCGGGAGGGTGCGCGCAGCGAACGGCAGCGCTGGACCCCTGGACGCTGAACGGCGCGCGTTTGACCCCCCGCCGACCGGCTTCTAGAATGCTTGCCTCCACGCGCAGCGGGGTACCGGCCCGCAGACCGAAGCTCACAACGGGAAAGGAGAGCCTCACCATGGATCTTCGCGGCAATTCCATCACGTGGATGGGACATGCGTCGTTTCGCATCACCACCGCCGACGGACGCACCGTCCTGATCGACCCCTGGATCAGCGGTCCCACCTGCCCCGAAAAGGAAAAAACGTTCTCGCGCGTTGACCTGCTGCTGTTCACGCACGCCCACTGGGACCACTTTGCCGACGCGCTGACCCTGTGCCGCCAGTACACGCCCCGAACCGTCGTGATCATCGAAACCGGCCAGTGGCTGGAATCGAAGGGCATCAGCAACGTGATCGGGATGAACAAGGGTGGCACGGTGAATTTCGACGGGATCGAGGTCACCATGGTCCACGCCGTGCATTCCAACAGCATCGTGGACGAAGGCCGCGTGGTCTATGCCGGCGAGCCTGCGGGCTTCGTCGTGCGCCTGCCGGGCGGGCTCACGCTCTACCATGCCGGCGACACCGCCGTGTTCGGCGACATGCGGCTGATCGGCGAACTCTACCGGCCCGAGCTGGCGCTGCTGCCCATCGGCGACCACTTCACGATGGGCCCGCGCGAGGCGGCTCAGGCCGTGCGCCTGCTGGGCGCCCGCCATGTGGTGCCCATGCATTACGGCACCTTCCCCCTGCTGACGGGCACTCCCGAAGCGTTCCAGCGTGAAGTGGCTGCCATCGCCGGCCTGCAGGTGCACGTGCTCCAGCCCGGCCAGTCGCTCGGCTGACGGCCATGGCGGCGCAACCGGCCACACCTGCAGAAACTCTGCTCGATCCCGCCGTCGAAGCCTATCTGGAACGTCTGCTGCCGCCGCGCGATGCCGTTCTGCGGGCCATGGAGCGGCTGGCGCGCCGCGAAAAGATCCCCATCGTGGGGCCGGCCTGTGGCCGGCTGCTGGCGCTGCTCGTGCATCTGACTAAGGCGCGCCGCATCTTCGAGATGGGCTCAGCGATCGGCTACTCGACGCTGTGGCTGGCACGCGCCGCCGGCCCGCGTGCCCGCGTCTTCTACACCGACAGCGATCCTGCCCGCGCGCAGCGCGCCCGCCAGTTTTTCCAGCGAGCCGGCGTGCTGCCGCGGGTGCGGCTGTTGATCGGCGACGCACTCGACTGCCTGGCACGCACGCCGGGGAGCTTCGATCTGATCTTCGTGGACGTGGACAAAGAGCAGTATCCGGCAGCGCTTCGGCTGGCCCTGCCACGGCTGCGCCCCGGCGGTCTGCTGGTGGCCGACAACGCGCTCTGGCACGGCCGCGTCACCCTGCCCCGTCAGAAGGCCGATGCCGCCACGCGCGGCGTCCAGGACTACAATCGCGCCGTCTTCAGCAACCCCGCGCTGCTGTCGGTCCTGCTCCCGCTGCGCGACGGCATGGTGGTGAGCTGGAAGATTCCTCCCGCGCGACGCCGCTAGCGGCCCGCCTCGGCCAGCTTCTGCAGATAACGTTCGGCATCGAGCGCGGCCATGCAGCCCGAGCCGGCTGCCGTCACCGCCTGACGGTAGACGTGATCGGCCACGTCGCCGGCGACAAATACGCCCTCGACGCTGGCGGCCGTGCCGTTGCGCGTCAGCAGATAGCCGGCCGCGTCCATCTCGAGCTGGCCGCGGAAGACCGCCGTGTTCGGATCGTGCCCGATGGCCACGAACAGCCCTTCGACCGGCAGCCGCTCGATCTGCCCGGTCTCCACATGGCGCACCACGACGGCCTCGACCGCGCCGCGTTCGGGATCCAGAATGTCCTGCACCACATAGGGCGTCAGGAACCGGATTTTCTCATTCTGGCGCGCGCGGTCAACCATGATGCGCGAGGCGCGGAACTGGTTGCGGCGGTGGATGACGGTGACGCGCGTGGCGAACTTCGTCAAGAAGATGGCTTCCTCCATGGCGGTGTCGCCGCCGCCGACCACCGCCACCTCGCGCCCGCGGAAGAAATAGCCGTCACAGGTGGCACAGGTGGAAACGCCGTGCCCGAGCAGCTTCTTCTCTGACTCCAGGCCCAGCAGGCGCGCCGAGGCTCCCGAGGCCACGATCAGCGCGTGGGTCCGCAGCACGCTTCCGTTGACCTCCAGCCGGAAAGGCCGCTCGCGGAGGTCGGCTGCCGCGAGGGCTCCGGGCATGAACCGCGCGCCGAAGCGCGCCGCCTGCTGCCGCATGCGGTCGATCAGTTCCGGCCCCAGAATGCCGTCGGGGAATCCGGGGAAATTCTCCACCAGCGTCGTGAGCGTGAGCTGGCCGCCCGGCTCGTGGCCTTCGACGACCAGCGGCGCCAGCTCGGCCCGGGCAGCGTAGATGGCGGCCGTCAGCCCCGCACATCCGCTGCCCACGATGACCAGTTTTTCCACGGCCGCTTCTGTATGCTCCATCGAGACTCCCTCTGTCTGGACTGTTCACACATGCCGATCCTGCGCGAGGCCGGACCGGCCGTACGGAATCCTGGCCCGGCTCAGCTCCGGACACGCTGGCCGCGAATCTGTTCGAGATGCCGGCGCAGGCGCTCGAGCACCGCACCTTCGCCCTCCTGCTCCATCTCCCGGAGCAGCTCGTTGAGCGCGAAGTGCACGATGTCGTTGTGGTGGAGCTCTTCGGGCGCCAGCGCCTCGCTCAGGCGCAGCCAGATGCTGTGCAGCAGATCGATCTCCTTCGGGGTCAGCCGCGGCGGATGCGGTCCGAGATAGACGACGTGCTCGGCGCCGTCGGGCTCGAAGATTTCCAGCCGGATCTGCGGCTTGGGCGACGGCAGCCGCTCCCAGGCCTGCCCCAGCAGCCGGGCCTGCTCGGCCACCGGCATCTTCGAGGAAGCCCCCACCACGATGATCGCCGACTCGAGCCGCTGCGCCGCCCGCAGGATCGCATCGTAGATATCGTTGGCGGCCACCATGGCCAGGTGAATCGTTACGCCGCGCTTCTCGGCCACCTGCAGGGCTCGCGTGAACAACAACTGCTCCATCGGGGTGAACAGCTGATCCGGCGCCAGCTCGTGCTCGCCGGACCCGCCACGCCGCAGCAGGCGAATGTGCAGCACGACCACGTCGCGCTGGCCCGGATGCCGGAGCCGATCGAGCAGCCGCTCGAGATGATAGAGGTGGTAATAGTTGGCCACCGGCACCAGGTATCCCCCCGGCCGCACGCCGAGCGCCTCCAGGCTCAAATCGCTCTGCTGCTGCAGGTTGAACTCATCGAGTTCGACGTGTGACGCCTGGCCCTGCTGCAGCCGCCGCTCGGTCAGCGCGAACACCGCCGACAGCAGCGCCGTAAAGGTCACCCCCGAAATGGTGGCCATCGGCTTGGTGAACAGGTTCACCACGGCGATCACCAGCAGAACCGCCGTGATCAGCCCCAAACCCAGCGGAATCTCCACGCCACGCACCGTCAGGTTCAGCGGCACCTTGTACTCGCGCTTGAGGTCGTGGTGGTAGCGCAGCACCAGCGTCCCCAGGCCTTTGAGTGCAAAACTCCAGATCACGCCGAAGGCGTAAAGGTCGCCGAGGAAGGTGTAGCTGCCCCGGCTCACCAGAATCACCAGCACCTGCAGGCCTGCAATCAGCGAAATGATCCGGTAGGAGGTGCCGAAATGCCGGTGCGGCCGCCGGAACCACTGCGGCAGCGCTCCGTCTTCAGAGACGCGGTTGAGCACGCCGTTGGCACCCACGATCGCCGTGTTCACCGCACCCGACAGAATCAGCGCGCCCACGATCACCACGAACACATGAAAGGCCAGCCGTGCCACGTAGGGGCCTTCCAGGCTCATGGCCAGCCCGCCGATCAGGTTGCCCAGATACTGCTTGCGCACCGCTTCGGGAATGATCATTCCGGCCAGCACCGAGCCCACGCCGGTGAACAGCAGGCTGTAGATGAAGATCACCAGCCCAGCCTTCTTGAGGTTCTGCAGCTTCGGGTGCTCGATTTCCCGGTAGACCTGCGCGAGGGTCTCCTCGCCGCTCATGGCGAGGATCGAGTGACCCAGACCGACAAAGACCGCGAGCACCGCAAACAGATGCGGCGAAAAATGCACCCCGTAGAGCCAGCCCAGTGCCTCGCGGCCGAGCTGCAGGTTGTGTGGCAGCGGCGCCGGCGGCAGCGGCGGCCGCCGCACCCAGATCGTGTAGCCGCACCAGGCCAGCAGCACGACCACCATGACGGTGGTCAGCTCCATGATCCACAGCGCCTTTTCGCTGGATTCCGGCACGCCCTTGACGTTCTGCCACCAGAAATAGACCGTCACCAGCAGGGCGAACACCACCGCCGTCTGCCGCACCGGCAGCGCCAGGTGCAGCCCAGCGTAGGAGAAAACCTCGTTCATCACCGCGCCGAAATACAGCCCCGCCGTCACCGCACTGATCGGGCCGGTCAGGATGTAATCGAACAGCAGGGCCGAGACGGAAATCTTCGCCGCCATCGGCCCCATGGATTCCTTCACCACCCGGTAGACTCCGCCGCGGACGAAAATGCTGCAGCTTTCGATGTAGATGGCCCGCACCGCATAGCTCAGGAACATCACAGCGAGGACGAACCAGGGTGCCGTGCGGCCGATGAACGCCTCGGCATCGCCCGCCGCGTAGTAGGCCGACGAGGCCAGGTCGTTGAGAACGATGGCAGCGGCGCGCCAGAAGGAAATAAAGGTGAGCATCGCCGTCGTCGCAATGAAGACGCGTGGCGCCACGCGCTCCAGCGGACGCGACGACGGCTGATTGGGAACGCTACCCATGGAAGTGCCAGGCGCCAGTTACGGTATGCCGCCCCGGGGAATTTTGTCAAAAGCCGGGGCCGGTGGCGGCTGGCCGCCCGCGACAGTCCGCGCAGGGACAGATCTCACGCAGATAGGCAAAGGTGAAAATCCCGGCCGAATGGCCATCGGAGAAAGCGAACTCAACTGCATAGTGGCCCACCGCACCGGCCGAGCGCGCCGTGACTCTGGGCCGGTAGAGCGGCAGCCCCGGCCCCACCGGCGCGCGCCGTTTGCGCTCTTCCTGACACACGGCGCAGGGGCACCGCTCCCGCAGGTAATCAAACGCGTAGTGACTGCGGTGCCCGTCCGCCCAGACGATCTCCATACCCTGACCGGTGGAGACGTAGATGCGCACCTCGGCCGGCGTGGCTGACCGCGAAACCGCCTCCGACATCCCTCTCCCCTCCAGGCCGTTCAGGCGCGCCGGCAGCACGGGCCCGGCGGAATCGGATGGCCGTGCGGACAGGTCCGCGGATGGCCCAGGAACGTGCAGATGCGCTCGTCGAGTTCGGGGCTGATGATGTGCTCGAACTTGCAGGCGTGCGAGTCGGCCTGCACGTCGTCAATCGCGAAGGTATCCATGAAGAGCCGCTCGGCCAGCCGCCGCCGTCGGATGAGATTGCAGGCTCGCTGGCGGCCGCGCTCGGTCAGCCGCACGTGGACATCGTCCAGCTCGACCAGGCCCAGCTCGTTCATCTGCCGCAGCAGGTGCGTCAGCTCCAGCGGGCCCACCGAATTCAGGTCCGCCACACAGGGCGTTCCACCCTGCTCGCCGCACAGAAAAATCTCCTCCAGCACGTGGTCCAGGCGCACCTCGCGATCGCTGTCGGTCACCACCACCTGCGCCAGCCGGCCGTGCACCAGCTCGATCCGGCGGTCGGCCAGACGCGCCAGCGCCGGGTCGTGCGTGACCAGCAGGATCGTCTGCCCGGCGCTGTGCAGCTCGCGCAGCAGCCGCACGACCGTTTCTTCATTGGCCTCGTCGAGGCTGCCGGTCGGCTCATCGGCCAGCAGGACGGGGGGCTGATTGATCAGCGCGCGCGCAATCGCCACCCGCTGCTGCTCGCCGCCGGAAAGCTGCCCGGGCAGATGGTGCAGCCGATCGCCCAGGCCCACGCGCTCGAGCGCCTGCCGCGCCTGCGCTTCGTCGGGCATGCTGTGAAAATACTGCGCCAGCATCACGTTTTCGAGCGCCGTCAAATAAGGCACCAGGTAGAACTGCTGAAAAATCAGCCCGACTTTCTCCGCACGGTAACGGGTCAGTGCGGCCTCGTCCATCTCGTTCAGCACCTGCCCGTCCACCACCAGCCGGCCGGCGGTTGGCCGGTCGAGCCCGCCCAGCAGATTCACCAGCGTCGTCTTGCCCGAGCCCGACGGCCCCATGATGGCCACCCACTCGCCGCGCTCGACCGTGAAACTGACGCCATCGAGCGCCCGCAGGCTCCCGTAGTGCTTGCTGACCTGCTCGACGATGATCAGAGGCCGCATCGTTCGCTCCGCAGAATCTCCGCCGGACCCTGCCCGCCCACGTGGCGCAACGGGAGCGCACCGAGCAGCGCCGCCAGCAGCATGGCAGCCGCGGTGGCAGCCAGAGCCGTCCAGTGCCAGCCCGCCGCGACGCCGAAGACGCTCCGGCTCATCCACTGCGATAGCGGCAGACCTGCCACCCAGCCCACCATCACTCCCACCAGCGTCAGCAGAATCACTTCGGAGAGAAACAGCCGAAAGATCAGCCGCTGCGATCCGCCGATCGCTTTCATCACGCCCACCTGCATGCGGCGATCGGCTGCCAGAGCGGCCAGTGCGGCCAGCACGCCGAGCGTGGTCAGCGCCACGATCAACACCACCGTCGCCCCCACCAGCAATCGAATCTTGCGCGCCAGCGCCGCCTCACCCTGGGTCAGTTCCGGCACGGGCCGCAACTCGACACCGGCAGGCAGGCGCGCTGCCAGCGCTGCCGCCGCAGCTTCGACCTGCTGCGGCGTACCCTCCAGCCGGGTCTGCACCATGCTGAGCCGGCCCGCCAGGCCGGCCAGGTTCTGCACCGTCTCGAGCGGCGCCAGAATCTGGCTGTCTTCGGCCGATCCGCTGGTGATCACTCCCGTGACGGTGAGCTGCAGCGTACGGTCTCCATCGTGCAGCCGCACGATCTGCCCCGGCTGCACACCCAGAACCGCGGCCACGCGCGAGCCGGCCAGCGCCGCCGTTGCACCTGATGGCCAGCGCCCACTCAGTCGCCACCAGGGGCTGGTTCGCGCCGCGGCATCCAGTTCAGTCCCGGCCAGCACCACCGGCACATTCTGCCGGCCATGCTCGGCCTCGACCACCACATAGAGGTAGGGGACCGCAGCTGCGACTCCGGGTTGCGCGCGGAGCTGCCCGAGTACGCCGGACTCCAGCAGCCCGCCCTGCTGCCCCCCGGCAGCAACGACCACCGCATTGGCACCCAGGCTGCGGAAACTGCGTGCAAGCCGGCTCTCGATCCCCGCCTGCAGGTTGAGCAACGCCGTCAGCACCGTCGCTCCACTGGCGACTGCCGCCAGAGCCAGGGCCAGCCGGGCCCGTCCCGCCTGTGCCTGTCGGCGAAGCATGCGAACGAACATGGCCGTCTCACTCCCCGCGCAGGACCCTGGCAGGATCGATCTGGACCAGCCGCCGCAATGACGCCAGGGCTCCGGCCGCGCTGATCGCCGCGGCCACCAGGACGACGATCGGTAGCAGCACCGGCCGCACCGAGGCGGGCACACCGAACACCACGCGGCCCAGCTCGCGCGCCCCGACCGAACCCACCAGAAAGCCCGCAAGACCACCCACCACTGCCACCGCCAGCAGTTCGGCCAGGAACATCCCTGCGACCAGGCCGCGGCCCGCGCCCAGCGCCTTCATCAACGCCACCTCCGCCCGACGCTCCACCACGCTCGAGGCCGCCATTGCCGCAACCGCCAGTGCGGCCGCCAGCACCGCGCCCAGCGTCATCAGCCAGAACAGGTGGCCTATCCGGCGCAGGATCTCGCCCTGCGTCTCGGCAATGCGGCGCACCGGCCGTGCGTCGGCATTCGTGAGCGCATCGTTGATCTGCCGGGCAATCGTTTCGGGATAGGCCGAACAGTACCAGCGCTCGTATTCGGTCGCCGTCATGTGGTTGGGGTCGCGCTGGGCGAAGGCATCTTCGGGTTTCGTGAACGCCGTCACCAGCAACCGACGGTACTCTCCGGGCCGCCCCGCCAGCCGCTGTGCCACCGCCAGCGGCGCCAGAATGGCCTCGGCTTCTTCACTGCCGCCGCGCTCGAGCAGACCCACGACGGTCAGCTCCACCGCCTGCCGGTCCGACTCGACCCGCAAGGTCTGCCCGGGAACGATGCCCCGGCGCGCCGCCAGAGCCGCGCCCACCACGCACTCGGCAGCTCCGTCGGCAAACCACCGGCCTCTTACCTGCCAGCCTGGATGTGTCACCTCGAGCCCCGTCACGAATTCCCCGCCACCGGGAATCGCCACCGCGTGCCGGTACCAGGTGCCGACCACCGTTGTCGCCACCGCCTGGCCCGGCGGGCCCACGCGCACCGGTACATCGAGGAACGGCGTGAAGCCGATGATATTCGGCGCCCAGAAAATCGTCTTCAATCGGCCCAGTTCGTCCTCGCGCAGATAACGCCCGCTGGTCACCGGCCGGTAGTCGAGCCCGCCGATCTGCAGTGCCAGCCCGTCATCCCGCGGCGTCACCAGGATGTTGGCTCCCAGGCTGCGGAACTCCTGCGCGAGCCGGTCGCCGGCATCGAGCTCGACCGTCAGCGTGGCTGCCGTCACCGCCGAGGCCAGCAGCAGCACCACTACCGCCAGCAGTATCCGGCGCGGATTCCGGGTCAGCGATTCGGCCACCACTTTGAGGAACATCGGCACGCCCCGCTAATGGTGCGCTGCGCTCTCGGGCGCGGTGAGCTCCACCACCAGCGCGCTTCCCTCCAGATGTGCGTGTAACGGAATCGGATTGCATCCTCCCGCCGTGCCCACCGAGGGCAGATAGGTCGGTGAAGCACAGTTGCGGCAGATCAGGTTCGACCCCTGCAGGCGATAGCCGGCGGGCCCGCAAATCTGGCAGGCGTCCAGCGCCGCCACCAGATGCCCGTCGGGCTGCCGCACCACCAGAAAGCGGCGCTCGACGCCGCCGGCGTCGGCCACGAAGAAATGCACCGGCGGACCCGCAAGAGCTTCGAGCGGCACCCGCACCAGCATGCCCTGCGCCGGCAGGCGTACCGCCGGTGGAGGCGCCTGAGCCGTGCGCGCGTAGAGAAACTCGGCAGTCAGCAAAATCAGCGCGGCCAGTGCGCCGGCGGCCGAGCCAAGCAGCCAGCCGCGCTGGCGCCGCAGCTCCCACTGCCGCAGCCGCCGCTCGGCTTCTCCGCTGGCCTCCACCGCCGCCGCCCGCGCCCCCATCCACTCGCGCAGCGTCACAAGGGCCGCCATGCCCAGCACCAGCACGAAGAAAAACACCTCGTTCCGCACCACCGGACCGACCAGCGCCATCTCCGTACGGCTCGACGGCAGCCACATCGCCTCGCTCATCTCGTGCAGGCCCGTCACCAGCAACTGCACCGCCACCACTGCCAGCATCACGCTGGTCGCACGGAAAAAGCGTCCCAGCGGCACCCGCAGCGTCCCCTGAAAGAACGACACACCCAGCAACGCCGCCAGCAACAGCCCCGCCGCCGTCCCCAGCAGTACCTGCAGCGTCTGCGTCGAGAATTCCATCGCCCGCAAAATCAGCACCAGCTCCACACCCTCGCGCAAAACCATCAGGAAGACCAGCCCGCCCACACCCAGTGCGGCCCAGCGCCCGCCGCGCACTGACCATCCCTCGACCCGGCGTTCGATCTCCTGCCGCAGGTGGCGCGCCACGCGGTTCATCCACACCACCATGCTCACCACGAACGCCGCGGCCACCACCAGCAGCAGGCCTTCAAACCCATCCTGATTGACCTGCCAGCGCGCCAGCAGCTCACCCACTCCAACACTGGCTGCCACCGCCAGCGCCAGCCCGAGCCAAACCGGCCGGCTGAGCTGCCGCCGGCCCGTACGCGCCAGATAGAGCAGGACAATGCCAACCACCAGGGCGGCCTCGACCCCCTCGCGCAGCGCGACCAGTAAGGCGGAGAGCACGCTCAGGTCCTCCAGTTGAAAATCAGTTGCAAGAGAGGATACAGGCCAATTCGGACCATTTCAGTCCGAGTTTAGACCCCCTCCCCTACCACGTCAAGCAAACCACCCCGGCCGGGCTCGCCAAAGCACCCCAGCATACCGCAAACTATGGCCCATGCGCGGGCCCAGTCCGGGGCGGCTCACCTGGAGTGTGCTGCTGGTCCTGGCCATCCCTCTGCACAGCCTGGCCGATTGCCGCGACCCGCGCTTCAAGCAGGCCCAGCGTGCCGAGCACCGCGGCGATCTGGCACAGGCGGCCGAACTCTACCGCCAGGCGGCACTTGCCTGCCGTGCCGATCGCAACGTGCTCGAGCGGCTGGCCGCCGTGCGGTCGGCTCTGGTACAGGCGCTGGTTGCGGATGCAGACCGCAGGCTGCTCGACGGCCAGATAACCGCTGCGCGGGACCGGCTGCAGCAGGCCCTGCGTCTCGATCCCGGAGCCAGCTTCGCGCGGCAACGTCTGCAGCAACTGACTTCCGGCTCCATGGCCGCGGCATCGCCCCTCCCCGAAGCGCCCCCGCAGCTGGCGCCTCTGCCGGGCGTACACAGCTTCGACTACCGCGGCGATGTCATGGGCGCCTATCAGGAGGTGGCCCGGCAGTTCGGGCTGTCGGCGAGCTTCGATCCAGAGCTGCCGCACCGGATGATTCGGTTCCGCGTCCCCGCAGTGGATTTCCCCACCGCCATGCGGTTGCTGGCGCAACTGACGGGCACCACCTGGCGACCGGTGAACCGGCGGATGTTTTTCGTCTTCGCCGACACACCCGCCAAACGCCAGCAGTACGGCGCCGCCAGTGTGGCCACGGTGCTGTTGCCGGAGTCGGCGACGCCCGACCAGATGGACGCGCTCACGCGCGCCGTCCGTGATCTGGCCGGGCTCACGCGCACGCATCTGGAAGTCGGTACGCGGACCCTCACGCTGGAAGGCCCCCGCGCGCGCGTCGAGCTGGCCCGCCGTCTGATTGACCAGCTCGACCGCCCCACCGGCGAAATCCTGCTCGAAGTGGATCTGCTCGAAGTGGATCGCCAGCAGGCCGAGCAGATGGGCCTGACGCCTCCGAGTTCGGCGCAGATGTTCACACTGACGCCGGCGCAGATCACCCAGGCGCAGGCCTCGCTCGAGGGCCTGCTCGACGTGCTCACGCAGGTCTTCGGCCAGCCGTCCGCGCTGGCCGGTCTGGATTTCGCCCAGGTGCAGGCGCTGCTCAGTGCCGGTCGACTGAGTATCAGTTCGTTGCTGCCCCCGCTGGTGGCCTTTGGTGGCGGCCGCACACGCTTTTTGGCCACGCTGCCGGGAGCGGCCGCGCAACTGTCGCAAACGCTGACCGTGCTGCGCAGCGGCCAGCGCCTGCTGCTGCGCAGCACCGACGGCCGCCCGGCGACGCTGTTCGTCGGCGAACGCTTCCCGGTGCTGCTCAACACCTACGCTGCAACGTTGAACGCCCCCGCCGTCGTCCCCACCATCACCTCCGCCAGCTTCCCGCGCAGTGACTTTTCCGTCGGCACGCATCCAGCGGCGGTGGTTGCGGCCGATTTCACCGGCGATGGCTTCGCCGATCTGGCCGTGGCCAACGAAGACGATGCCACCGTCTCGATTCTGGCGAACGACGGTGCGGGCAACTTCCACACGACCCTGGAGCTGCCGGTCGGAGCCGGACCGGTGGCCCTCGCAGCAGCCGACCTCAATGGCGATGGCAAGCCCGATCTGGTCGTCGCCAGCCGCGACGCCGATACCGTCAGCGTTTTTCTCGGCCTGGGCAACGGGCAGTTTGCTCCGCCCCAGACCTATGCCGTCGGCCGCGCGCCGGTCGCCGTCGCCGTGGCCGACCTCAACGGGGACGGCAAACCCGATCTGGTCGTCGCCAATCGCGACGACAACACGGTCTCCATTCTGATCAACCGCGGTGATGGCACTTTCCAGCCGCCCTTCGATCTGCCCACCGGACGCAGTCCGGTCGCGCTGGCCACGGGCGATTTCAACGGAGACAAAAAGACCGATCTCGTCATCGCCAATCAGGCCGACAACACCCTGACGCTCTGGCAGGGCATCGGTGACGGAACCTTCACTAACCGGAGCGACATTTCCGTCGGCACTGCCCCCTCCGCGCTGGCCGCGGCAGACTTCACCGGCGACGGGCAACTCGATTTGGCTGTCGCCGATCGCGATGACAACGCCGTCGCAATTCTGGTTGGCAACGGCGATGGCACCTTCCAGCCGCCGGTGAACTTTGCCACGCCCGCTGCACCCGTGGCGCTGGCCGTGGCCGATTTCAATCTGGACGGCCGGCCTGACCTGGCCGTAGCGGCGCGCGACAGCAATCAGCTCAGCATTCTGGTGAACAACGGCGCCGGCAACTTCACCTTCCGGCTCGATCTGGGCACCGGCACGGCGCCCGTTGCCATCGCCACGGCCGACTTCGATCACAACGGCCTGACCGATGCCGTCGTGGCCAATCGCACCGACAACACCGTCTCGGTCCTTTTCAACGACATCGGTCTGGTGCCGGGCAACGCGACCAGTCAGGTGGTCTTCCCCACCTTCGAGTACGTGGACCTGGGGTTGAAGCTCACCGTCACGCCCCGGCTGCATCCCGACGGGGAAGCCACGCTGGAGCTACGCACCGAGGTGGTGGGTCTGAGCGGGGCCAGCGTGAACGGGATTCCGGTGCTGACGAATCGCTCGATCGAGCAGCAGGTGCGCGTGCGCGAGGGCGAGCCTTCGCTGGTCGCTGCACTTTTGAATCCCCGGCGCACGCTGGGCGTGACCGGCTGGCCGGGGCTGGCGGCTGCTGGCGCGCACAACCGCGAGAGCAGCGATACCGAGCTGCTGGTCGTGGTGCGGCCGCGGCGAATTCGCACGGCGCAGCCCAGACCGGTGACGCTCTACGCGGGCACCGGCCGCGATTGAGGAAATCCATCGGGCGGCTCAGGCGGCCGTCTCGGCGGGCTCCAGCACCACCACGGGGCGGTAGACGCGCGGTACGACCGCCTCGGCAATGGCGATCAGGCGCCGGTCGCGGTTGAACACGCGCAGCCGCGCCGGCTTCCACTGCCCCGCATCCAGTGCGCTGGCGGGAACGCTTCCCGGCTCGACCTGCGCGGGGCTGATGGTGAAGCGCGAGCCGTGGCGAATGCGCCGCTCGACCACCGGCAGCACGGTTACCTGCGGCAGTTCGCCCAGGAGCCGCTCGAGCGGGATCACCAGGTCGCGGAGTTGACCGGCCTGGGCCGCCGCGGCAATCGTCTCGAGCGTCTGCGCCTGCTCGAGCGTGAACTCGCCCACGGCCGTGCGCGTGATCTCGGCCACATGGGCGCCGCTGCCGTGCAGCTGGCCCAGCTCGTGCGCCAGTGAACGGATATAGGTGCCCGGCCCGCACTCGATCGCAAACCGTGCCCGCGGCCCGTCCACCTCCAGCAGCCGGAATTCGTAGACCTCGACTTCGACCGGCTTCAGCGTCACCGGCCTGTGTTTGCGGGCCAGCTCGTGCGCCGGCCGGCCGCGAATCTTCTTGGCCGAGTACGGCGGCGGCATCTGCTCGAACCGGCCGATGAAGCGCGTCAGCAGCGGCTCCAGCTCCTCGCGGCTGAGCTGCGGGGCCGTGTCGGGCCCCTGAGGCTCGCCGGCGGCGTCATAGGTGTCGGTGGCAAAGCCGAAGCGGAAGGTGCACAGGTAGCGCTTGCGGCGCGAGGAATAAAAGCGCGCCAGGCGCGTGGCCCGTCCCAGCAGCAGCACCAGCACACCCGTGGCAATCGGATCGAGTGTGCCCAGATGGCCGACGCGACGGAATCCGACCACGCGCCGCACGGCCTCGACCACGTCGTGCGATGTGACCCCGGCGGGCTTGTTCACCACCAGCGCGCCGTCCAGCTCGACACCCTGCACACGTTTTGGACTCATGGGATCGAAGAAAAACCCCGGAATGCGATTGGTTCACTCGGGCTCGTCGCCGCCGCGCCGCACCTGATCGAGCAGATGCTCGATGCGCGCGCCGTACTCCGGTGCCCGGTCCAGCGTGAACACCAGTCGCGGACTCGGCCGCAACTGCAGCCGCTCGGTCAGCTCGTGCCGGATGTAGCCGGAGGCCGCCTCGAGCCCGGCCAGCGTCCGGCGCTGTTCCTCGCCGCCGCCCTCGACCACCACATAGACGCGGGCCAGTCGCAGATCGGGCGCCAGCCGAACCTCGCTGACTGAAATCGCACCCTCCAGCCGCGGATCCTTCAGCTCACCCTCCAGCATGATCTGAATCTCCTGCCGGATCTCCGCGGCCAGCCGTTCGTGCCGATGTGCCCGGCTCGCCATGTTCCCCTCGTGCCGCTCAGAACAGTTCGGTTTCGTGACCGATCAGGTCGCGCCCCAGCAGCCGCTCGGATTCTTCGAGCACCGCGCGCAGCGCCTGTTCGAGATGATGGCCGTCGGGCGAAATGCTCACAATGCCGATCAGCGATCGCTGCCAGAGGTCGTGATAGTCGAGTTCCGCCACGGCCACATTGAAGCGCCGGCGCAGCCGCTCCTTGAGACTCTCGATCACCTGGCGCTTGTCCTTGAGCGAGCGCGCCTCGGCCAGATGGATCTCCAGCGTCAGACAGCCAATCGGCATGGCCGGAACTCAGGCGGCCTGCATGGCGACGCGCTCGACCGTAAAGCACTCGAGCACATCGCCGACCTTGACGTCGTTGAAATTCGTGATCCCGACGCCGCACTCAAAGCCGGCGCGGACCTCCTGCACATCTTCCTTGAAGCGGCGCAGCGAACCGATGCGCCCGGTATACACCACGGTGCCGTCGCGGACCACCCGGACGTCGGCATCGCGCCGGAGCACGCCTTCCTGCACGTAGCAGCCCGCTACGGTGCCGACGCCCTTGATGCGGAACGTCTCGCGCACCTCGGCACGGCCCAGGATGACCTCGCGCGTCACCGGCTCCAGCATGCCGGCCAGCAGCTTCCGCATTTCATCGGTCAGCTCGTAGATGACGCTGTAGGTGCGGATCTCCACGTTTTCCTGCTGGGCCACTTCGAGCGCCTTGCGGTCGGGCTGCACGTTGAAGGCCACGATCAGCCCGCCCGAGGCCGCCGCCAGCTGCACGTCGTTCTCCGTGACGGCCCCGACACCGGCGTGGAGGATCTTCAGCGTGACCTGCTCGTTCGACAGTTTTGGCAGCAGTTCCTCGAGGACCTCGACCGAGCCCTGCACGTCGGCCTTGACCACCACGGGCAGCTCCTTCACCTCGCCCGTGCGCAACTGCTCCTGCAGCCGCTCCAGCGTGAGCCGGCCACCGGCGCGGCCGCGGGCCGCCTCGCGCTGCTTGCTCTGCCGCACCTCGGCAATCTGCCGGGCCCGGGCTTCATCGGTCACCACCAGTTGATCACCGGCCTCCGGCACGCCCTGCAGGCCCAGCACCTCGACCGGCGTGGCCGGCCCGGCCTCCTTCACCGGCTGGCCGCGATCGTCATAGAGCGCGCGCACCTTGCCGTAGACATTGCCGCAGAGGAACGCATCGCCGACCCGCAGCGTTCCCTGCTGCACCAGCACCGTCGCCACCGGCCCGCGCCCGCGGTCGAGCCGCGCCTCGAGCACCGTTCCCCGGGCCGGCGCATCGGGATTGGCCTTGAGGTCGCGCAGCTCGCCCAGCAGCACGATCATCTCGAGCAGTTGCTGGATGTTCTGGCCGGTTCGGGCGGAAACTTCGACGAAGACCGTCTCTCCACCCCACTCCTCGGGCATCAGACCGAGGTCGGCCAGTTGCCGCTTGACGCGTTCCGGCTGGGCCTCGGGCTTGTCGATCTTGTTGATCGCGACCAGGATGGGCACGCCCGCGGCCCGGGCATGGTCAATTGCCTCGCGCGTCTGCGGCATCACGCCGTCATCGGCCGCGACCACCAGAACCACCAGGTCGGTCACCTGAGCGCCGCGGGCCCGCATGCGGGTGAAGGCTTCATGTCCGGGTGTGTCAATGAAGACGATGCGTTTGTCGCCCACCCACACCTGCGAGGCGCCGATGTGCTGCGTAATGCCGCCGGCCTCACCCTCGGCCACCCGCGTCTTCCGGATGGCATCGAGCAGACTCGTCTTGCCGTGGTCCACGTGGCCCATGACGGTCACCACCGGTGGCCGCGGAACGAGCTTTTCCGGAACCGTCTCCTGGGCAATCTCGGCGGCTTCGAGCTCCTCAAACGGCACCACGCGCACCGTGGCATTGAAGTGCGCGGCGACATCCACCGCCGTCTGGGTATCGAGCACCGAGTTGATCGTCACCAGCTCGCCGCGCTGGATCAGCGCCGCCAGCAGTTCCTTCGCCTTCACACTAAGCTTTTCGGCGAGCTGACGCACGGTGGTACCTTCGGTAATGGTGATCTCGCGCGGCGGATAGACGACCGGGGCAGTCTCGACCGTGGACGGGCGGCTGGCCGCCGCGGCGCGCTGGCGCACAGGATGCAGCTTGCGCTCGCCCTCCTCAAAGCGACGCTCAACCTGCAACCGATCCTGGGTCGGCCGCTTGCGCTCGTAGATGGGTTTGCCGGGCTCGGGCTTTGGCGGCACTACCGGCACAGAGGGAGGCGGAAGCCGAGTCGGACGTACACCCGGGCGTGCGGTTCCGGCTGCGGGTGTTCCAGGCCGGGCTCCGGGGGCTGCCGTACGTGTCCCCGGTCCGGATGGACGCGGTCCACCAGAAGCCGGCCGTGTCCCCGCTCCTGGCGCCGGTCCCGATGGCCGCGGCCCGGGCGATGAAGGGACCCGCTGAGCTCCTGCGGCTGGCGTCACCGCCGCTCCCCTGCCAGCAGCAGGTGTACTCGTGCGCACCGTCGGTGCCGATGGGGGAGTCCCTCGGGGAGGACCAGCAGAGCCCGGCCGTACCGGCGTGGGAACCGGAGCCGACGCTGCCGTAGCTGCACCGCCATGGGCGCCTGCAGCCGGCGCAGACCTCTGGCCAGGCGGTGGAACTGCAGCGGGCCGAGGGGGCGGCTGAGAAACACCACCTGCAGGAGGCCGCGGTGGGACGGGCTCCGGCCGGGGTCCTGCTGGTGTGGCCGGAGTCGCCTCGCGCTCAGCACGCTGCGCCCCGGTCTGAGACACGGGCGGCTGCGCGGTAACCTGTGGTGTCGGTGTCGGTGCGGGTGCCGGCGTCGGTGGAGGCGCTGGAGGCTCGTTCAGCCGACGGAAGTGCTCGCGTACCCGTTCGGCGGTGGCTAAATCAATCGAGCTCGAGTGCGTCTTCTTCTCCGTGACGCCCAGCTCGGGCAGAAGCTCGAGGATGACCTTCGCCTTGACCTCCAGCTCCCGCGCCAGCTCGTTGATCCGAATTTGCTGTTGAGTCGCCGCCACCGTTCAGACCTTCTCCTCCAGAGGTGTTGCCACCGAGCCCGGATCCGCCTCTGCCGGTTCCGTCTCTGCCGGACCCGGTTCCGCCGTCCGGGATTCCGTCTCTGCGGCCAGTGGCGCCTCTTCGGTCGCCACGGCCGCCGATTCGCTCTCCTCTACCGCAGACGCCTCGGCCGATTCCTCGGCCGTACCCGCACCGGCCTGTGTGCCCTCGAAGAAATTCGCCACCGCCGTACGAATCCGCTCCACCATTTTCTCGCCAATGCCGGGAATCTCCATCAACTGCTCCGGCGTCATGTCGGCGAGCCGTTCAATGGTGGTGATGCCGTGGGCCTGCAGCCGCTCGATCGTCTTCGGCCCGACGCCGGCCAGCTCCTCGAGCGGCGTGCCCGGGGCGGTCAGCGCCGCCATCTGTGCCTCGATTTCGCGCCGCTTCTCTTCTTCGCTCTTGATGTCGATCTCCCAGCCGATCAGCCGGCTGGCCAGCCGCACGTTCTGTCCCTTGCGGCCGATGGCCAGCGAGAGCTGCGTATCCTCGACGACCACCTCCAGCACCCGGCGCTCGGGGTCCACCACCTGTACCCGGGAAACCTTGGCCGGGCTCAGCGCCTTCTGCGCAAAGGTGATGACATCCTCCGAGTAGGGGATGATATCAATCTTCTCACCCCGCAACTCCCGGATGATCGACTGCACGCGCATGCCCTTCATGCCGACGCAGGCACCCACCGGGTCCACCTCGCGGTCGGTGCTCTCGACCGCGATTTTGGTCCTCTCGCCGGCCTCACGGGCCACGGCGCGAATCCGCACCGTGCCGTCGTAGATTTCCGGCACTTCCATCTCGAACAGCCGCTGCACCAGCAGAGGGTCGGCGCGCGAGACGATCACCTGCGGACCGCGCCCGGCCCGCTCCACATCCTTGATCACCACGCGCAGCCGGTCGCCCACCGTGTAGGTCTCCGCCCGCGACTGCTCGCGCCGCGGCATGCGGCCCTCGACCCGTCCCAGGTCCACGATGACCTCCGGGCCCTCCAGCCGCTTGACGACGCAGTTCACCAGCTCGCCCACGCGTCCGGCGTACTCCTGATAGACCGTGTCCCGCTCGGCCTCGCGCACCTTCTGGAGAATCACCTGCCGGGCCGTCTGGGCCGCAATGCGGCTGAGCCCGCCGGTCGAGCGCGGCAGCAGCACTTCGCCGCCCAGTTCGGCCTGTGGGTCCACCTGGCGCGCCTGCTCGAGTGACATCTCGCGCACCGGATCGGTCACCTGCTCCACCACACGCCGCACCGCAAAGATGTCCACCTGGCCCGTTTCGGGGTTGTAGCGCGCGCGCAGATCCTCCTCGGTGCGGAAATACTTCCGCGCCGCGGCCACCATGGCATCTTCGATGGCCGCCACGACCACCGCCGGGTCAATGTGCTTTTCCCGGCTGATCTGTTCGATCATCTGCGGCAGCATCGACGTCATCGCCGCTCTCCTGGAAACTCCACCACCAGTTGTGCCTTGCGGATGCTGGCCAGCGGGACCTGCAGGCGCTGCCCGTTCACCTCGAGCTCCACCTGCGTCCCCTCGACCAGCCCCAGCAGCCGGCCTTCGAGCACGCTGGCCGTCCCCAGGGGCTCGCTCAGGCTCAGCCGCACGCGCCGCCCGGCAAACCGCTCGTACTCGGCCGGCGACCGCAGCCGCCGGTCCAGCCCGGGCGAGCTGACCTCGAGGATGTAGCGCGGGCCGGGCACCAGATCCTCCACGTCGAGGATCACGCCCAGTTGCTCGCTGATCCGCTGGCAGTCGTCATGCGTGATCCCGCCGGGCTTGTCAATGTACACGCGGAGCAGCCGCTGCCGACCCACCTTCCACTCGATCTCCACCACCTCGATGCCGGCCGGGCCGGCCACGCGGTCGGCTGCCTCGCGAATTTTGGTCAGATCCAGCGTCGGTGCCTCCCGCATCAACAAAAAAGTGGGCTTGCGCCCACCAAAACTGTGGCCAGTTCGCGCTGACACCAGTATAACAGACTTGACCTGAGGGAAAAAACTGTCGAAGTTCGCCGGCCCTTAGGACTTCGGCTTGGGTGGAGCGGCCGACGAGCTGGTCTTCACCGGGTAGGTCTGGTTGTAGAGCCGCACGATGTCCTGCGTGATGTCGACGGCATTCGAGGCATACAGCACCGAGGTGGTCTGCGCCGAGGTATCGAGCACGATGCCGAAACCATTTTCGCGCGCGTAGCGGTCGATCACCTGCATCATCTTGTTGGCAATCCGGTTCACCACCTCGTCGCGCGCATCCTGGTAATCTTCGCTCAACTCCTCCTGCTTGCGCTGCAGCGTGCGGCTCAGCCGGGCACCCTCGCGCTGCAGCCGCGCCTTTTCCTGATCGCTGAGCGTCCGCTCGCCGTTCTGCAACCGGTCCTGCAGGTCCTGAATCTGCTTGTTGAGGTTTTCGAGCTCGGTCCGGCGCGGTGCAAAACGCGCCTCCAGTTCCGAGGCAGCCTGCTTGCCCTCATCGGTGCTCGCAATGGCGACCTGGATGTTGACCACGGCCACGCGTGTCGGTGCCGGCGCCGCAGCAGCCGGCCGTGCCGGTGCGTTCTGCGCATGGACGGCCGCCGCCAGTAGCAGACTCGCAGCCCCCAGAGTCCATTGAATTCGCAAACGATCCTCCCTTCGCCCTGCTCAGGCGCAGGCAGGCATTATAGGAAGTCGGCGCAAGTTCGGTCAACGCCCCGGCGCCAGTTCGGCCAGCAGGCGCGCCCAGGCAGCCCGCTCGCGTGCGGGCGATACCAGCGGTCGCAACCGACCAACGGCTCTGGCCAGCCGCTGGCGGAACTGTCGGTCGCTTTCAGCCCGCCACAGCAGTCGCGCCAGCGCCCGCGTGTCGCCCACCGGAAAATAGCCCGGATAGCGTGGGCCGAGCAGGCCAACGGTGCCGTCAATGCGCGAGGCGATCACCGGCACGCCGGCGGCAATCGCCTCGGAAAGCACATTGGCGCCGCCTTCCATCCGCGAGGGCAGCACCAGCAGATCGCAGCGCGCCAGCAAACGTCGGACACGCCAGCCCGGCAGCTCACCGAGCCAGCGGTAGTGCGGATTGCGCTCCATCTCCGCCCGTGCCCGTGCAGCCAGCCCAGCGCTCATCGCGGCTCCAGCCTGCAGCACGCGCAGCCGGGACTGCGGGGGCAGGCGCCGTGCCGCCAGAGCCACCCGCAGGGGATCCTTGACCGGGCGCAGGTGGCCGATCACGCACACATCGAACCACCGGCCCTGAGAACGCCGGCCAACGCGCGGTGCGGTCGCCGACTGCACGATCACCCGCACGCGTTTGCGCAGGCGCCGCGGCAGCCGCCGCGCGGCCAGCGGCTGCAAGACTACCAGCCGCGTCGCCCGTTCCAGGGTTTCCCGGGCAGCCCGGCTGCGCGGCAGATCCCGGTAGAGGTCCGTTCCCGTCAGCGCCACCACGACGGGCCGATCCGGGTAGCGCCGCGCAAAAGCGCGCACGGCGGCAGCACTGCGCCGCGCGTGCAACGCCACCAGCAGGTCGGCCCGCTCGCCCTGATAGCCGACCGCGATGCGCACCCGATGGCCCAGTTGGCGCAGCAGGCGTGCCCAGCGCAGAGCCGTTACGCGATTGCCGTGGCGCGTGCCGGGCCGCGCCGGCGTCACGATCAAAATGTTCATCTAGAGGGCGCAGGTGCGGAAACCGGCCCAGACGTCGCGCCGGTCGGGACGGTAAAAGTTGCGGTAGGTGTTGCGCAGCATGTGCGACCGCGTGGCCCAGCATCCGCCGCGCAGAACCTTGTGGTCGCCAAACCAGGGAGCCGAATAGTCCCGGTAAGGCCCCGGCGCGAAGCCGGGGTAGGGCTGGAAATCATCGGCGGTCCACTCCCACACATTGCCGGCCATCTGCCGCACGCCAAAGGCGCTGTCGGACTCCGGCAGCGCGTGCACGGGCAGGCAGCCGCCGGTAATCCAGTCGAGATTGGCCTGGCCGGGTCGGGGCGGAACGTCGCCCCAGGGATAGCGCCGCCGCACGGCTCCCAACCCTCCGCCGTCGGCAGGCACCGCTGCAGCCGCCACCTCCCACTCGGCTTCGGTCGGCAGTCGCCGGCCTGCCCAGCGGCAGAAGGCTTCGGCCTCATACCAGTTCACGTGCAGCACCGGCAGCTCGGGTTCCAGTGGCACCCAGCGGTCAAAATGCCGCCGCAACCACCGCCCGCCTCCGGCCGGCTGCCAGTACACGGGATGTTCGGCACCGGCCTGCAGCCGCCACTGCCAGCCTGCCGCGGACCAGAACTCCTGCCGGCGGTAGCCGCCGTCGTCTACAAAAGCAGCGAAGTCGGCGTTGCTGACCGCGTAGCGTGCGATCCGAAACGGCCGCACCGTCACCGGGTGCGCCCACTGCTCGTTGTCGAAGACGAACACACCACCCGGCTCGCTTCCCAGCCAGTAGGTGCCGCCCGGAATTTCCACGTCTTCGTTCCGTGCCGGTCCGTCGGGAATCCGCAGCAGCGGCTGCGGCACGGCCATGCGCGGCGCCGGGTAGCCGAGCGTCTGCCGCGTATAGGCAAAGGCTTCCGCATGCATGTACTCGTGATAGAGCGCCAGGTGGAGGAAATAGACTTCGTCGTAGCCTTCGGCATCGCGCAGCATCGGCCCGCGCTCGCGCCGGGTTTCTTCCTGTATGCGCTCGAGCACGCGCTGCATGTAGGCCAGTGTCTGCTCCCGGGAAGGCAGCGGCAAATCCCAGCGCGTGTCGTGAGCCACACGGGAGGAGTCGTAGAGGGCGTCGGCGTTGGGCAGCAGCGAATCGAGTCCCCGCAGGTGGCGGAGCACCCACCGCTCCTGAAACCAGGCCACGTGGCCCAGTTCCCACAGCAGCGGATTGACGATGGCCAGCCGCGGGCCGATCAGTTGTTCATCACTCAGATCGGCCACCAGTTCGAGTGTCCGCTGGCGCGCCTCGACCAGCGCACCCAGCAGCCCCTCAACGGTCTCCACGCGCTCCTGCGAGACGGCCATGGTCCGCCTCCGAAGGGCCGGTTCCGGCAACCTGCTGGCCCCGATCGGCAAAACGAAAACTCCAGTGCAATCCCGTAAACGGCTTCCCGCCCAGCTCGGCGTAGGGATAGACCAGGTAATTCACCGGATCGCCCTGCTGCGGCGGCACCAGCTCCAGGTCGCGCCCGTAGGTGAACCGGACGCGGTTGGCATCGAGGCCGCCAAAGAAAAACTCGTGCAGCGAGGGATTCTTCCACGCCTCCGAGGCATCCACCGGCACCCAGCCCACACCGTCCAACCAGAATTCGGCCCAGCAGTGATAGCCGGGCACCTCGCCCGCCTTCTGATTGGCCGGCAGCGGGAAGCCGATCTCAAACCGCGCAGGAACACCCGCGGCCCGCACCAGCGCGATGAACAGCGAATGGAAGTCGGTACAGTTGCCGTGGTGGGCCGTGCAGGCATAGATGGCATCGCCGCGTCCCCAGCCGGTGCCCTCGTGGTCGTACCGCATCGTGCGGATTACATACTCGTAAATCGCCCGGGCCTTCTCGAGCGGCGTCTGCGCGCCGGCAGTCTGCTGGCGCGAAAGCTCGGCAATGATGCCGCTGGTCGGTACCAGCCGATCCGGCCGGAGATAGCGCTGGCGCTCGGCGGGATCCAGCGTCACCCCTGCGGCGGGATCGGCAACGTCAACCCGATAGCTGTAGCGCGTTGCATCGAACTCGAGCACGATCGCCGACGGCCGCGCCAGTCGGGCCGGAGGAATCTCGAAGTAGGCGATGCGGTTGCCGTACGTCCTGTCGGAAGCCAGACGATGTGCGACCGGCCCCTGAATCCGCACGTGCTCGATGCGCTGATGCGCATCCGAAGAAGGTACCGGCAGCCAGATGCGCAGCGCTTCCCCGGCTCCCGCCACAGCCGGTATCTCGACGCGATAGACAAAGTGGAACTGCCGGACCGGCGCCGGGCTGGCGCCGTTTTGCGCCCGCGCCGACAGCACTGCAGCCAGCAGCCCGAAGCAGCTCAGAAGGTGTATCCAGCCACTGCGTCCCCGCATGAGCAGCTCTCCTGGCGTGAGGTGACCCGGTGGTGCACCAGCATACTTCCGCAGTTCATGACCGGCAAGCCCTTCCGCGCCGGCGGATCCGAACTCAGTGGCCGATGGGAATCAACAGCACGCGATTGTTGGCCTGATCCACCACCACGGCCAGATTCGTCAGCGGGTCGATCGCCACCGACTGCTGCGCGGAACCTTCCGCCGCCAGCAACTGCCGCACCTGGCTGCCGGCCGGCGTCACCTCGATCACACTGGCCGTATGGCTGGCTTTGTTGATGGTGACCGCCGTCCGCGTCTGCAGGTTGAAGGCAATGGCCGTGGGATTGATCCCCACGCTGATGTTCTGCACGGACTTCCCAATCTGAGGATCCACGGCCAGCACGCGATTGCCCCCGCTGTCAGCCACCAGAAACAGATGATCCAGCACGTCCACATCCACCCCGATGGGCAGGTTGGCTCCGGAAAGATGTGCGGTCAAAAACGGAGGCGACTGCGCCAGGTTCACCAGATCAATCTGCGGGGGCGACTGCGTGGCGGCGACCACGGCGGCCATCTTGAGGTCCGGATCCACGGCGACCCCCAGCGGTCCCTGGTCCACCGCAATGGTGATGTCGAAAATTCCCTTGTCGGCCGTCGTGATGCTTACATTGTTCGAGTTTTGATTGGCCACCAGAGCGTTGCCCTGGTCAGGATCAATGGCGACGGCAATCGGGCCCTGTGCCACGCCCGAGGTCTGCGCAAGCTGCCCGACGATCGCACTGGCGGTATCCAGATCCACGATGGAGACGTTGTTATCACCCTGATTGGCCACCACCGCCTTGCCCAGGCGCCACAGCACGCCCACGGCCTGCGGATTGGTGCCCACGGGCACGGTCGCCTGCACGCTGCCGGTATCAATGTTGACCAGCGAAACCGTGCGGTCGGTGGCATTGGTCACCACCGCCAGCCGCCGCGTTGGATCCAGCGCCACCGCCACCGGTCCGTTGCCCACAGCCACCGGCTGAATCACGGGCACCTGGACCAGGTTCGAGAGCGAACCGTCGGGGTTCTGCACGTCCAGATTCAGCAGACGGGCGGTGGAGAGCATCGAGGCGGGCAGCGTCACCGTCAACTGCCGCGGGCCCACCACCTGCACGCTCGCCGACGGCAGCGGCACCCCGTCCACTCGCACCACCGCTCCTGACTGGAAGCCGGCGCCGAACAAATTCAGCGTTACCGGCGTGCTCGAGGTCATCAGCCGCGACGGCACCGCTCCCAGCAGGGCCAGCGGTCGCACCGCCCCGAGCGCCACCACGCTCACCGTCCCGTCGCCCTGATTGACCACCACGGCGCGATTCGTCGCCGGATCCACCGCCACATCATTCGGGAAGCTGCCCACGCTGATCGCGCTGCCCAGCGTCTGCGCCGTGCCCAGATCCACCAGCGTCAGCGTGCTGCCCTGCCGGTTTACCACCAGCCCCACATTCGTCAGCGGATTCACCGCCGCCGCCACCACCGCCGTCCCCACGCTCAGCACACTGCTGACCGACTGGTTGAGCAAATTGAAGATGGCCGCATTGGCGCCGTTCGGATCGGTGATCAGCAGCCGGTCGGTGAACGGCTGCAACGCAATGCCCTGCGCGGTCGCCGATAGCGAGAAGCTGAAGACAATGTTCAGCGACTGCTGGCCCGTGCCGGGAATGAAGGTCGTGTGGCTCATGTCGACAGCCGAAATCGCGCCCGCTCCTCCCGGCGTCACCACCGCCCAGTCCAGGCGCGGCACCACGACCACGCGCGGCTGACCTCCGGTGCCTCCGGGACGGGTCTGGTTCTGGGTCAGGTCGACCGTCTGCACACTGGGCGGGCTGGTCGTGAGATCCACAAAGGTCGCCTGATTGGTGGACTGATTGGCCACCAGCGCATGGCCGGTCTCGGGATTCTCCCCCACGGAAACCGGCACCAGTCCTGAAGGCAGCGCCACCGTCTGCGTGGGCTGCAGGCCCGACAGATCCACCAGCGAGAGCGTCTTGTCGCCCTGATTGACCACCAGCGCCAGGTTACGCAGCGGATCGATCGCCACACCCGTCGGCGTATTGCCCACCGGCACCGTCGTCATCGGGCAGGTGCCGCCGCTGCAGGCCTTCACATCGACCAGCGTCACGCTGTTGGCACCGGTATTGACGACTACCGCAATGCCGGTCACCGGATTGACGGCCACCGCCGTCGGATTCGTCCCCACCGACAGCGTTGCCAGCACCGCCGGAGGATTGGCTGTCGGGTCGGGCTCGACAGCCACATTAACGCCAGCTACCGGTTGGGCCGCACCGGGATTGGTCAGCGTGAGTTCATATAGACCGGCCTGCGTCAGCGCCGACCCGGGCACCGCCACCAGCAATTCGTTGGCACTGTTGAGCGTTGCACCGACCGGCTGGCCGTTGAAGGCCACCTGCGTGGCGGGCGAAAAATACCCGCCGTGCAGCGTGATCGTCGCCGGACCGCAGCCACCCCCGGCGCACTGCGGCAGGCTGACGGGGCTGAAGGAAACGATGGCCGGCCGCACCGGCTGCACCTGCAGGGTGAGCTGGTTCGAGACGTGTCCGTTCTGTGCCTGCACGGCCACGGACACCGAACCTGCCGTCTGCAGCAGGCCCTGAGGAATCCGCGCCCGCAGAAGCTGGGTGCGAATGAACACCGTCGGCACCGGCGTCCCGTTGACCAGTACCGTGCTGGTCGAGAAGAAGGACGAGGGCGCCAGCGGCGTCAGATAGACATCCTGGGCGAGCGATCCCTGCGCCACCACCGTCGGCGTGATCGACGCCAGCACGGGATCCACCGCTGCCAGCACGGTGATCTGCGCGGTGCCGACCTTGGTACTGTCGGCGGCTGCGGTTGCCGTCACCTGAACCGGTGCGGTCGGTGCCGTCGCCGGAGCCACATAATCTACCGAGTTCACCGGATTCGAGGGCGTCTGGCAGGGATTGGATCCCACGATGCAGATGTGCCCGTTGGTATCATTGCCGTTGGCCACGCCGTTGACCGCCCAGTTCACCGTGGTATTGGTCGTACCCGTCACGGTCGCCGTGAGCGTGATTCGTTCGCCGGTACCCACGGTCGCGCTCGTCGGCGACATCGCCACCCGCACACCGGAATCGAGCGTCACCTCGGCGGTGGCCTTGGCGTTCGGGTCGGCCTGGCTGGTGGCCGTAATCGTCACGGTATTCGGGCTGGGCAGCGTCGTGGGCGCCGTGTAGAGGCCGCTCGAGCTAATGGTGCCGCAGCCGTTGCCACTGCAGCCGGAACCCGAAACGCTCCAGTTGACGTTCGTGTTGCTGGTTCCCTGCACCGTCGCCGTGAACTGTTGCGACCCGCCCAGCACCACCACGGCCGCCTGCGGCGACACCTGTACCGTCACCACCGTCTTGTTTCCCGAACAGCCGGCCAGACCGGCCAGCAAACCCAGCGTCAGCCAGCCGGGCCAGTTCCACCTGTTTGCCTTCCTCATGCGTCTGCTCTGCTCCTGCTGCATGCGTCGTCCCTGCCTAGAAGGTCCGGCTGATGGTGAACCGGAAGCTGTGGGCCGGCTCGAAGATGCCGGGTGAAAAGTGGGCCCGCTCGCCGGCCAGGAAATTCCGTAACTGCGGGATAAGCTGCGACTCCAGCACATGGGGCGGCAGCGCTGCTTTGGTTTTGTCGTCGAGGAAATAGGCGCCCGGAGGTTCGGTGATCATGTTCGTCACGCGATTCGGGTTGTAAGCCCAGTAGAACCGGAACGGCGCATTGACGATCGGAAGCTGGACCACGAACTCCACGCCCACCGACGTCCGCCACCGGAAATTCGTCCCCGAAGCCAGCCGGAGCTGCGCCGGCACGGTCATCTGCGGGAAGTCCGGGTTGGGAAAGTCTTGCCGCAGGGTGGTCAGCGCGGTCGGGTTGAGCTGCAGCTGGCTCCGATGCAGTGCTCCGTTGAGCCCGGCATCGGCAAACAGGCTCATGCTGACCGGGCCGACGATGGGGATACGGTACTCGGCGTTGGCCACCAGTTCGCTGTCGCCGCCCGGCGTGGTCGCCACGAAATGCAGCACCGGCACCGCAAGCTGCCGCTGCGTGGGCTGCCCGTTCGGTCCCAGCACCGTCGGATCGAAGTAGTTCACCGTCGCCGTCTCCAGCGTCGGCACGAAGGCCCAGGGCGAGATCGTGAAGAAATCAAACCCGCGCACCGTGTCCTCACCGCCGATGTAGAAGCGATTGAACGGCGGCAACACCCGCCCGCCAAAGCCCGTGGCAAAAGCGGTCAGCAAACGGAAGGCCAGCACATTGCGGCCCCGGTTGATCGGATGGAAATATTTGGCCTCGAGCGTCGGCAGCACCGCATTGACGTTGCCCTGCAGCGGGCCGCCCTGGATGCCCAGGCCGAAAAACAGGCTCTTGCCGGTGGTCGGGTTCAGCGCATCGTTCACCGTGCTGTAGGTCAGCGTCGGCGTCAGCTTGCTCGAGACGATGCCCTTGAGCGCCGAAGGCCCGGCCAGGCTGCGGAACTCCACGGTCTGGAACAGCACCTGCGAGGCGGTGCTGAAGGCGGTGATGTCGCTGGTGGTCCAGGCATAATTCAACCCCAGACGCGTGAAACCCAGCCGCCGCAGCGGATAGCTGGCAAAAACGGTGAAGCCGTTCTGCAGGAGGTTGTAATTCTGCGACTGGTTGGCCGGCAGCTCGACGCGCTGCCCGAGCAGCAGCGAGGTTTCGCGCGACTGGTTGTAGCTGAACCGGCTCGAGAAAACCGTGAAGCCGAGCGAGATGGGCCGGTCCAGCAGATACGGTTCGGTGAAGCCGAAGATGAAGTTCCGCTGCCGGTCGCCCACGTCGGTCTCGAAGGTCAGCGTTTCGCCCAGGCCCAGGAAATTGTTGGTCTGATAGCTCAGGCCGACGAAGCTGCCCGCAATGCCACTGATCCCGCCGGTCAGCCCGATGGACTGCTTGCCCTTCTCTTTCACCTTGAGCAGGATGTCCACGGTGCCGTCGCGCACGTCGCGCTTGATGTCGGCGTTCTCGGGCTTGATGTTCTCGAAGTAGCCGAGCTGGTTCAGCCGCAGCAGGCTCATCTCCCAGAGCCGGTTGTTGAACAGGTCGCCTTCGTTCAGCAAAATCTCGCGGCGAATCACCTTGTCGCGCGTCGTCGTGTTGCCCGCGAACTCGATCCGCCGGACGTAGTACTGCTTGCCCTGATCCATCTCGAGCGTCAGATTGACCCGCTTGTGCGCTTCGTCGGGATCAAACTCGGGCTGGATGGCAAAGTCAATGAACCCCCACTGCCCGTAGAGGTTCTTGTAGTTCTCGAAGGCCTTGCGGATGCGGTTGGCGGCGAAGATATCGCCCTGCTTGAGGGGAAACAGCCCTTTGAGGAACTCGGGCTTGAAAAACAGCGCCTTCTCCGGGTCGGCACTGCGGACGAAGAGCTCGCCCATGCGGTAGCGCGCGCCTTCCTCGATCGGCACGGTGATGTCGGTGCGCTTGCCACGCTTGCGTCCGATCAGCGGCCACGGCCCGGGCAGTCCCCAGCGGTGCACATCCACGGTCTGCAGCTTCGGGTCCTGCACCAGCACGCGGAAGTAGCCGTGGTCCTGATAGAGCCCGCGCACGCCCACCTCGAGATCCTCGTCGAGCTTGCTCCGGTCGAAGGTCTTGCTCATCACCGGAATCTCGAACCAGTAGAGCGGGATCGCATAGGGACGCGAATGCCGCATCGAGCGGACGATGCGGTAGTTGCTGAAGGCGTGGTTGCCGGTGGCCCGGATGTGGCCCACCTTCACCTTGGGCCCTTCGTCCACGTTGAAGGTCAGAATCACCGCATTGGCCGCGGGAATCCGCGCATAGGTGGGCCGCACGGTGGCGAACTGATGGCCGTGCTCGGCCAGGAGCTGCTGGATCACCACCGCCGCCCGCGTCACCCGCGTCGGATCGAACTGGCTCTCGACCGAGAGCCCCACCTTGCGGTCCTTGAACGCCTGCAGCACGTCCGACTCGGTCACCGACTTCAGCCCCACGTACCGGATGCGCCGGATCACCGGGCGCTCGACCACGGTGAAGATCACAATGCGGCCGTTGGGATTTTTCGGGTCCTGCTGGACCGTCAGGCGGATATCCTCGAAGTAACCCGTGTTCCACAGGGCGTGAAAGTCGCGCCGCAGTGCCTCTTGACTGTAGGGATCACCCTTGTGGCTGAAGATGTGGGCCAGCAGCATGTCGCGCGCATAGCGCCGGTTGCCGCGGAACTCGATGTCGGAGATGTAGGGACGCTGCTGGGCCGACGCCTGGGAAGAGGTCTGCCCTGCCTGCGCCTGCGCCGCTGCCGCCGCGGCCGCGCCCAGCAGCCAGAACATGCATAAAATGCTTGCCCCTCGGGCCACAACAGGCCTCAAGCCTGCACTCCCGCATCGATTGTGGTCTGTTCGGGTGCCCTCGCCCGGCCGACACTCCGACTCGCTGCTCTAGGATTCTCAGCGGACGGCCGGAGTTGCTTCCACCAGTTGCCGGAACCCCAGTTCCTCGCCGGCAACGTAGACCTCGATCGTGGCCGGTGGCTGGATGCTGCCCTGGATGAGCGCCTCCGAGAGCGGATCCTCCAGGTAGCGCTGCAGTGCCCGGCGCAGCGGCCGTGCCCCGTAGCTGCGATCGTTGCAGGTCCGATCCACCACCCAGCGCCGCGCCTCCGGCGTCAGCACCACCTGCACCTGCCGGCGCGCCAGCGTCTGGTTGACCTGCCCGACCAGCAAATCCACGATCTTCAAGAGGTCCTCGTCGGTCAGCGGGTTGAACAGGATGATCTCGTCCAGACGGTTCAAGAATTCCGGATTGAACACCCGCCGCACTTCTGCCATCACCAGATCCTCGACGTTCCGCTGGGCCAGCTCCTCGGCGGCACTCTGGAAGCCCAGCGTCGAGCGCTTCTGCAAAAATCGCGCGCCGATGTTCGAGGTCAGGATCACGATCGTGTTGCGGAAATCCACCGTGTTGCCCAGCCCGTCGGTGAGCTGACCGTCCTCGAAGACCTGCAGCAGGATGTTGTAGACGTCCGGGTGGGCCTTCTCGATCTCGTCGAAGAGAATCACCGAATACGGCGCCCGGCGCACGCGCTCGGTGAGCTGGCCGCCTTCCTCGTAGCCGACGTAGCCGGGCGGGGCGCCGATCAGCTTCGAGACCGAATGCTTCTCCATGTACTCGGACATGTCGAAGCGCACCAGCGCGCGCTCGCTGCCGAAGAGGAACTGCGCCAGCCGCCGCGCCACCTCGGTCTTGCCCACGCCGGTCGGTCCCAGGAACAGGAAGCAGCCCACCGGCCGCGCCGGCGATTTCAGCCCGGCCCGGCTGCGCCGGATCGCACGCGAAACGGCCGCAATCGCCCGGTCCTGGCTCACGACGAACCGCCGCAGCTCGTCCTCCATCCGCAGCAGCTTCTGCTGCTCGTCTTCCTTGATCGCCGTCACGGGAATCCCCGTCCACCGCGCCACCACTTCCTCGATGTCCTCGGTGGTGACGCGGCCCGTACCGGCCTCGTCGAGCTTGTACTTCTCGCGGAGCTGCCGCAGCCGCTCCTTCTCGCGCCGCTCCTCCTCGGAGTAGTAGCGCGCCTTCTCGAACTCGTGGTTGGCGATCGCCGCTTCCATGCGGTGCTGGATGAACTTGATGCGCCGCTGCAGCTCGGCCACCTCTTCGGGCACGGTCGCCTGCCGCAGCTTGACGCGCGCCCCGGCCTCGTCAATCAGGTCGATGGCCTTGTCGGGCAGGAAGCGGTCGGGGATATAGCGGCTGGAGAGATAGACGGCGTGGCGGATGGCCTCGTCGTCGTAGGTGACGGCATGGAAGCGCTCGTAGCGCTCGCGGATGCCGAACAGCACCTGAATGGCCTCGTCCTCGCTCGGCGGCGCCACCTTCACCGCCTGGAACCGCCGCTCGAGCGAGCGATCGCGCTCGACCGTCTTGCGGTACTCGGCCGGGGTGGTCGCCCCGATGCACTGGATCTCGCCCCGGCTGAGCGCCGGCTTGAGAATGTTGGCCGCGTCGAGCGATCCCTCGGCCGAACCCGCGCCAACCAGCGTGTGCAGCTCGTCAATGAAGACGATCGCCGTCTGCGTCTCCATCAACTCCTTCATGATCGTCTTCAGACGTTCCTCGAACTGGCCGCGGTACTTGGTGCCGGCCACGATCAGCGACAGGTCCAGCGCCAGGATGCGCTTGTCGGCCAGAAACGACGGCACGTTGCCCTCGGCGATGCGCTGCGCCAGGCCCTCGACGATGGCCGTCTTTCCCACGCCCGGCTCGCCGATCAGCACCGGATTGTTCTTCGTCCGCCGGCAGAGGATCTGGATGACGCGCTCGAGCTCGCGCTCGCGCCCGATCAGCGGGTCGAGCTGGCCGTCCATGGCCGCCTGCGTGAGGTCGCGGCTGAACTCGGCCAGCAGGCTGGTCTCCTTGCCGGCCCGTCCGAGCGGCACCTTCTCGACCGAGCTGCGCGCAATCTCTTCGCGCAGCGCCGACAGCCGCAGACCCCGCTCCTGCAGCAGTTCGGCCCCGAAGGATTTCTCCTCCCGCAGAATGCCCAGCAGCAGATGCTCGGTGCCGATGTGTTTGTGGTTGAGCCGCTCGGCCTCCTCGGCGGCGTAGTTCAGCACCCGCTTGCATTCGGCGCTGAGCGGAACCTCGACCGACGTCGAGATGCGCTCGCGAATCGTGATGCGCGACTCGATCTCCTTGCGGATGGATTCGATGGCACTGTGGGAGCGCAGAAACCGACTGGCCAGCGCGCGGTCCTCGCGCAGCAGCCCGAGCAGCAGATGCTCGGTCTCGATGTACGGGCTGCCGTACTGGGTGGCCTCGTAGCGGGCGAAAAAGATCACCCGCCGTGCCTTCTCGGTGTAGCGCTCAAACACGGCTCCCCCCTTGCTCGCTCCGGCCGACGGCTCCTCCAGAGCGGCCGCCATCAGGATCTGCCACCGGGAACAACCGACCGTGCTCGAGCTGGAGAATGCGGCTGCACCGGCGGGCCAGGGCCAGGTTGTGCGTGGCCAGAATGGTCGTCAACCGGTAGGCTTCGTGCAGGCGTTCCATCAGGCGAACGATCGCCTCGGCATTGGCTTCGTCCAGCTCGCCGGTGGGCTCATCTGCCAGCAGCACCGCCGGCCGGTGTACCAGCGCCCGGGCCACCGCCACCCGCTGCCGCTCGCCGCCCGATAGTTCCGCCACCGGCTGTCCGGCCCGCTCGCTCAGTCCCACTTCCGCCAGCAACTCCTCGGCCCGTCGCTGGGCCTGCCGCGCCGGTAGGCCGGCCAGCCGTAACGGCAGCGCCACGTTCTCGACCGCCGTGAAGCCCGCCAGCAAATGGTGCCGCTGCCAGACAAATCCCACGGCGCGCCGGCGGAACTCCGCCCGCTCGGCTTCGCTCAGCACGCTGAGCGGGCGAGAGGCGAAGTATACTTCGCCGCCAGAAGGCGTGTCTAGACCGGCCAGCAGGTGCAGCAGCGTGCTCTTGCCCGCTCCGGATGGTCCGACGATGGCCACGCGCTCACCGCGCGCGACCGCCAGCTCGGCGCCATCGAGCACGACGCGCTCGCTGTCACCGGAACGATACACCTTGCGCAGGCCCGTGGCACCGATCAGGACCTCGCCCCCCACTTCGGGGGTCGTCGGTGCCGCCACTGCCGCTGCCGGTTGTTGAACCACCTGCTCCCGCCTCTGCCCGCATTCTAGCACGTCGCCGGCTGGCTCACCGGCCGCGCCGACGCGACGTGCCCATCCGAGCTCCCCGGTCCACCCTGCACGCCACGGACCGAATCCGCCGCACCGGGCGCACGGCACGCGCACGAAACGCTACTGGTACCGCAAAATTTCCACCGGCTCCAGCCGCGCCGCGGCCCGCGCCGGATACAGCGTCGCCAGCGCGCTCACGCCCAGCGCCACCGCCGCCACCCAGAGCGCGTCGGCGGGCGTCGGCCGAAAGGGCACGTAGGAAATCGCGTAGATCTCTGGATTGAGCGGAATCAATCGCCAGCGGTTCGCAGCCCAGCAGCCCACATATCCCAGCAATCCCCCGCCCAGCGTCCCGATCAGTCCCATCAGCAGGCCCTGATAGAGAAAAATGTTGCGCACCTGCCGCCGCCGCGCCCCGAGAGCCATCAGCACGGCCATGTCGGGCGCATGCTCGACCACTGCCAGCGACAGCGCCACCAGAATGTTCATGCCCGCGACAAAGGTGATGAGCCCGACGAACAGCGCCGTCACCAGCTTTTCCAGGCTGAGGGCGCGGAACAGCGCCCGGTTCTGCTCCATCCAGGTCGTGATGCGATAGCCGGTCCCCAGCCGCCGCGCCAGCCGCCCGGCCACAGCCGCGGCCTGCGCGGGATCGGCCAGACGCACTTCGACCACGCCCACCACATCGCCCAGACCCGCCAGGCGCTGCGCCGCCTCGAGAGGCACGAGCACCCAGTTCGCATCGAAGTCATAGAGGCCCGAGGCGAAGATACCCGTCACGCGGAAGCGCGCCGCGCGCGGCACCGGCCCGAAGGGACTCAGCGTGAGCTGCGGTGCCGTCAGCGTGACGTAGTCGTGGACACCGAGGTGGAACTCCTCGGCCAGCACCTGCCCGATGACGATCGCAGGAATGCCGTCGGCATCAGGAGCGAAGGCGGCGTCGCCCGCCACCAGATGCGCCAGAGCGCGATCGGCCGCCCGCTCGCGTTCGGGATCCACACCCTTGAGCACCACCCCGCGCGCCTGCCCGCCGGCCGACAGCAGCACGGTGTTGTAGAGGGCCGGCGCCACGGCCCGCACGCCCGGCAGGGCCTGGACCCGGGCGGCCAGTCCGCGCCAGTCCGCCAGACCCTGCCGGCCGGTCGGCTGAATGTTGACGTGCGCGGTCATCTCCAGCAGCCGGTCGGCCAGCGCCCCGCGGAAGCCGGTGTTCATCGCCAGCGCCACCTCGAGCGCCACCACGCCGGCCCCCACGCCCAGCACCGACAGCCAGGAAACCAGCCGCAGAAGCGGCGGCCGGTCCGGCGCCCGCAGATAGCGCCGCGCCATCCAGCCTTCGACGCCCATCACGGATCGGCCGCATCCGCGCGCGGCTCGGGCCGCAGCAGCGGAAACAGAATCACCTCGCGAATCGAGTGCGTATCGGTGAACAGCATCACCAGCCGGTCCACGCCCAGTCCCTCGCCGGCCGTCGGCGGCATGCCGTGCGCCAGCGCACGAACGTAATCCCAGTCAATCTCGCGCGGCCGCTCGTCGCCGCCGAGCTCGACCTGCTCGCGGAAGCGCGCCAGTTGCTCCTCGGGGTCGTTCAGCTCCGAATAGGCGTTGCCCAGCTCGAGCCCGCCGGCAAACACCTCGAAGCGCTCGGCCAGCTCGGGTGCATCGGCGCGGCGCTTGGCCAGCGGGGAGAGCTCGGCCGGAAAGTCGTAGACGAGGGTCGGCCCCTGCAGCCGGCGCTCGGCGATGGCCTCGAACAGCGCCCCGGTCAGCACGCCGTCGGAGTTCCGCTCGGCTTCGGCACGGCGCGCACCGGCCGCAGCCGCCCACCGGTTATAGCGCGCCGCCACCGCAGCCGGCCCGCCCGGGGCTGCCAGCTCCTCGAGCGTCGGCGCCGGCCCGGCCGCCTCGGGCCAGTAGCGCACGATCGCCTCGCGCATGCTCAGCCGCTGCCAGTCGCGCAGGTCCAGCTCGTGCTCGCCGTAGCGCAGCCGCGTCGTCCCCAGCACGCGCTCGGCCAGCCGCACCAGCAGCTCCTCGGTCAGCGCCATCAGGTCCCGGTAGTCGCTGTAGGCCTGGTAGAACTCCAGCATGGTGAACTCGGGATTGTTGCGCGTCGAGAGGCCCTCGTTGCGGAAGTTGCGATTGATCTCGTAGACGCGGTCGAGCCCGCCCACCACCAGCCGCTTCAGAAACAGCTCGGGCGCCACGCGCAGGTAGAGATCGAGGTCGAGCGCATTGTGATGCGTGATGAACGGCCGTGCCGTGGCCCCGCCGGCGATGGTCTGCATCATCGGCGTCTCGACCTCGAGGAAGCCCCGCTCGTCGAAGAACTGCCGCAGCTCGCGCAGCAGGCGCGCGCGGACGTGGAAAATCTCGCGCACCCGCGTGTTGGCCAGCAGGTCCAGATAGCGCTGGCGGTAGCGCTGCTCGACATCGGTCAGCCCGTGCCACTTCTCCGGCAGCGGCAGCAGCGCCTTGGCCAGCGGCACCAGCTCGGCCACCCAGACGGTCAGCTCGCCCGTGCGGGTGCGGAAGAGGTGGCCGGCAGCGCCCACGAAGTCACCGAGGTCGAGCAGGCGGAACAGCTCGAAGCCGCGCTCGCCGACGACGTCGAGCTTCACGTAAATCTGCAGCCGCCGGCCCTGCCCGGCCAGATGGGCAAAGCCGGCCCGGCCGTGCAGCCGCAGCGCGACGATGCGGCCGGCCACGCGCACCGCGGGTCGCTCCGCCTCCAGCCGCGCCCCCTCCCAGCTCCCGTACTGCTCGACGATGGCCGCCACCGTGTGCGTGGCCTCGTAGCGGTGCGGGTAGGGATCGAACCCCAGCGCGCGGATCTGCTCGAGCTTCTTTTTCCGCTGGAGATACTGATCGACGGGCTCAAACGGCAATCTGGGCCCCCGGCCGGGCGTGCCCGGAATCGAGCGCGGCAGTATAGCGGTGACTTTCTGCATGCGTCAAGAAAGGGTTTTCTGTGTGCGCGCGGCCGGTTCTGTTATAATCCGCACGCGATAGGCGCATGCAGGCGGATTCGAGCGCGCACCAAACGCCCGGCCGGTCGGTTCGCGACGACTGGCGGAGCGGCCTGCCGGAGTCACGCCAGCGACTGTTTGCCGCCGTCATCGGTCCGCTCGAGGCGGGCTACACCATGCTGAGCGTGGCCGTCGACGAGGCCTTCGGCCTGCGACGCAACGGCACGCTGGTGCAGGCCCGCGAGCAGGTCGGCATCTCGGTCGAGCTGGCCCGCCGGCTGGCGCTGCAGCTCGGCCGCGTCGCCCGGGCCCTGAGCGTGCTGGCCCGTCGCAGCCGCTACTTCCCCGCCGTCGCCCCGCTCCAGCCCGACCACTTCCACTGGCCCACGCTGCGCCGCGCCGCCGCCTGGGAAGGCGTGCTGGAGTCGCTGGTGCCCACCACCGGTCTGCGCTTCCGGATCAAAGCCGCCATCCTCGGCTATCTCATCGAGCGAGCCGCCGCCGATTTTCGGCACGCCGCCCGCGAAATCTCCGAAGGCTCCTCGGTCCACCCCGAAAGTCACTGGGAGGCGCTCGAGGCCCTGCACCACGACCTCAGCACCTGCCTGGGCGAAACGCTCATCCTCACCAAATCCCTCCTGCTCGGCCTGCCCGAATCGCGGCTGCCCGACTTCCAGCGGCTTCTCGAAGGAGCCCTGGTCTCCATTGCGGGCACCGATGCCCGGCTCTCGCACAGTTCGGCCTGAGGGCCTTCGGTATGTCAGAATAGTCCAGCAGGGCCGGTGTTCCTCGGTCCGGGGCACCGGTGACTGAGACAACTGTATCGACCGAGCGACGCATCCCATCGAGTGTGGAATGCGTCCTGAGCCAGCGAGTGGCCCGCGTGAAGGGGACGCAGACCGGGGAGCTTACCGAGGCCGAGGCGATCCGGCGCGCGCAGCGAGGAGACGCCGCCGCCTTCGAGCGCCTCTACCAGCTCCACAGCCGGCGCGTCTACGCGCTGTGCCTGCGCATGGTGGGCAACCCCACCGAGGCCGAGGACCTCACGCAGGAAGCCTTCCTGCAACTGTTCCGGAAGATTCAGACCTTCCGGGGCGAATCGGCCTTCTCGACCTGGCTGCACCGGCTGGCCGTCAACGTGGTGCTGATGCGCCTGCGGCGGAAGCAGCCGGCGGAGAATTCACTCGACGAGCTGGTCGAGCAGGACGACGATGCCAGCGGCTACCGGCGTGAGGTCGGCGTCGAGGACCTGGGGCTGGCCGGTTCGGTGGACCGCGTGCATCTGGAACGCGCCGTGGCGCAGCTGCCCCCGGGCTACCGCATGGTGTTTCTGCTGCACGACGTGCAGGGCTACGAACACAATGAAATTGCCGACATCATGGGCTGCTCGATCGGCAACTCCAAATCCCAGCTCCACAAAGCCCGGACACGCCTGCGCCAGTTGCTGCAGGAAGCCGAGCGCGACCGGGCCCGCCAGCAGCGCCAGCAGGCACGACGGCCGGCAGCGCTCGGGCCTGACGGGGGGTGAGGAGGTCGGGGACCATGGCGATGAACTGTGCTGAATTTGAAGCGCACTGCGCGGACTGGATGGAGGGCGAACGCACGGCAGAAGCGCGTGCCCACCTGCTGGCCTGCGCGCGCTGCCGCGCTCTGGTAGCCGACCTGGAAGCCATCCGCATGGCGGCGCCGGCTCTGGCCGAAGACGTCGACCCTCCGGCCTCGCTGTGGCCGAAGATCGAAGCGGCCCTGCGCAGCGAAGGAATCATTCGCCCGCAGCCCCGGCTGTGGTGGCTCGGGCCGGTTCCGGTGCGGCTGGCCCTGGGCACGGCCCTGGCCACGCTGGTCACGATCGTCGCCGTCGGCGTCTACCGGCGGCCCGCACCGGCAGCGCCGCGCCTGTCCTGGCTGCAGCACGATCAGGCCGAGCTGGCCCGGGTGGACCGTCAGGTGCGCCATGCCGCCAGCGAAACCGCCGTCGCGCTGAACGCCGCCGATCCCGCCGTGCGCGACACGCTGGTCCGCAATCTGGCGGCGCTCGACCGGCAGATCGAGGTCTGCTCGCGCACACTCGAGGACGATCCCGACGACGAAATTACCCGCAGCTACCTGTTCGAGGCGTATCATCAGAAAAGCGACCTGCTCACCCTGATGGCCGAGCGGGTGACCACGGGCGAGTGAGGCAGGGGCGATGACCGTCGGCAGGCAGACACGGGCACGGGTGGTGGGCTGGGTGGTAGCGCTGATGCTGGCCGGTGCGCTCCAGGCCCGCGCGCACCGCATCGTGCGCCAGTTCCGCGTCGGCTCGCACCCGGTCGTCACCGTGCGCAATGCCAGCGGGCGCGTGCAGGTCAAGTCCTGGCGGAAGGCGGAAGTGCGCGTCGTCGCCGATCACCGCAGCCCGAAGGTCGAGGTGGACGCCACCCAGCAGGGCAATCGCATCGAGGTCGCCACGCACGTGCTCACCGAGGACGTCTCGCCAGCCGACGTGGAGGCCAACTACGAGATCACCGTGCCGGAAGAAACCGAGCTGAGCGTGCGCAACGACTCCGGCTCGGTCCACATCGAGCACATCGTCGGCGATCTCACGCTGGAGACCGTGGCCGCGCCGATCGAGCTGAAGCGGATCATCGGCTACGTCAACGCCCGCACCGTCGGCGGCAGCGTCACCTGCGAAGAATGCTCGGGACGGCTCGAGGCCAGCTCCATCTCGGGCGACATCCGCATCCTGCGCTCGGAAAGCCCCAACGTGCAGGCCCGCACCTCGACCGGTAATATCCTGCTCGACAGCGATCTGCTGCCCAACGGGCTCTACACGCTGCGCAACTACAGCGGCCAGATCGAGGTGCGCTTCTCGCCGAGCGATTCCTTTGACGTCTCGGCCATCTCCATGCGCGGCCAGGTCGAGAACGAGGCCGAACTCAAGCAGCCGGCGCACATCAGCCATCATCTGCCGTCGTTTGCCCGGTCGCTGTTCGGCGTCTACAACGAAGGCCGCGCCCGCCTGGTGCTGACCTCCTTCAGTGGTACAATCCGCATCCGGCGGCGGATGTAAGCCTCCCGCCTCGGTCGAGATGCCCGCACGCAGCTTCCGCATCCTGGCGCTGACCGGTTTCATGGGCAGCGGCAAAAGCACCGTCGGGCGCCTGCTGGCCGAGCGCCTGGGCTGGCACTTTGCCGATCTGGACCTGCGCATCGTCGAGCGCGCCGGCTGCGGTATCGCCGAGCTGTTCCGCCGTCACGGCGAGCCGGCCTTTCGCACGCTCGAGACCGAAGTCCTGGCCGAGCTGGTCGGGCAGGCCCTGGGACGTCCGCGTCCGACCGTGCTGGCCCTGGGCGGGGGCACGCTGACCCGTGCGGAAAATCGCGCCTGCCTGGAGGCCGCCGGCGCCGTCCTGATCTGGCTGGACTGCCCCGTGGAGGACCTGCTCGCCCGCTGCGCCGGCATCGCCGACCGGCCGCTGTTCACCGACGAGGCCAGCTTCCGCGCGCTCTACCAGCAGCGCCGGCCACTCTACGAACAGGCGGGCTTCCGCGTGGAGGCGACCGGAACGCCCGAGACCGTCGTCGGCCGCATCCTCGCCCTCGACCTCTTCCAGCCGGTGTGCCCGTGAAGCCTGCCATGCTGGTGCTGGCCGCGCTGACGGCCTCGGCCATCGCCTCGCCCCCGCTCGACCTGCAGGATCAGGGCCGGTTCCGCATCCTGCTGCACGGACGCCCGGTCGGCACCGAGGAGTTCCGCATCGAGCCTTCCGGCTCCGGCTGGCTGGCCAGTGCGCGGCTGGAGCTGCGTCTGCCCGGGCAGCCCGTCCAGCAGGCTCGCGCCGAACTGAGTCTCGACGCAACCGGCCAGCCCGTCGCCTACCGCTGGCAGCAACTGCAGCCCGATCGCCGTGCCCTCGAAGTGGATTTCCACGGCAGCACGGCCCGCCTCACACTCCATCCCACCACCGGACCCGCCGCCGTCGAGGAGTTCACGCTGCCCGGCCGCCGCATCGTGCTCGACAACAACTTCTACCATCACTTCGCGCTGCTGGCCCGGCTCTACGACTGGCAGGCCGGTGGGCCGCAGAGCTTCACCGTGCTGATTCCGCAGGACCTCACGCCGGGCACCGTGCGTGTCGAGCCGCAGCCGGCGCCTTCGGGCCAGCGGCTACGGCTGCGCGTGGCGAGCCCCGACCTCACCGTCGAGCTGGAACTCGACGCCGGCCACCGCCTGCTGCGGCTGTGGGTGCCGGAAGCAGGTGCCGAAGTCGTCCGCGAATAAGGGCTCAGGTGCGCGCCGCCGGCGCGGCCGCGCAGTCCACCTGCACACGCACCGTCGTCGGCGCCCCGTTGCGCACCAGCCCCAGCGTGATGGCGCCGGCACTGCATTTCTGCCGCACCTGCTGCAGCAGCTCCAATGGCCGGCTCACGGCCGTCCCGTCGACCTGATAGATCACATCGCCGGCTCGCAGGCCCGCCTTTTCCGCCGCTGACCCCGGGGTCACTTCCCGCACCAGCAGCCCGCGGCCGCCTGGCACGTGGAAGAACCCGGCAAGCTGGCCGCTGATCGGCTCGACCTCGACGCCGAGCAGCGGGGTCCTGGCCTGCACGATGATCATCGGCGGCGCCATCTCCTGCATGCGCTCCCGCATCCGCCGCAGCTCGGCTTCCATTTCGGGCCGCATTATGCCGACCCCGCCCATGACGCCACCCATCGGCCCCGGACGGCTGCCGACGTGCATTTGCAGTGTCCGCCGCTGACCGCCCCGCCAGACCACCACCGGTACTGTGCGTCCCGGCGGAGTCTCCCGCACCAGGCGCTCGAGCTGCAGCACGCCGATCACGCGCGTGCCGTTGTACTCGACGATGACGTCATCGGCCTCGAGGCCCGCCGTGGCCGCCGGGCTGTTCGGCTCGACCCCTTCGACGAGGGCGCCGGCCAGCTCGGGCAGATGCAGGCGCTGCGCGGTGGCTTCGTCGAGCTCGCGAATGCGCACGCCCAGCCAGCCCATGCCCGCGCTCATCTGCTGCACGACCTGCTCGACCTCGACCTGCGCCTGCCGGGCCGCCTGCGCGGCCTCGCGTACGGCCTGCTCGACCGACTCCTCGATCGGTCCGGCCGGCTGCTGTGCCCGCAGCGCCGGAGCAGCCAGCGAGACGGCCAGCGCGGTGATCACTGCCATGGATCGGCTCATCGCTCACCTCCGGTGGCTTCGCGGTGGAAGCCCTGTGGTGGGGCGCGGCCCGGAGAGGGGCGCGCCTTCTGTTACAACGTGTAACAGTCTAGCGCCCCCGCCGCCCCCACGGCAACTGCCGCCGCCCCGCCCGCATCAACCCGTACACCGCTGCACACACCAGAAAATCCATCCCCAGCCCCGCATCCAGGTGAAACGGCCGGTGCCGCAGCCACTCCGGCAGATGCGGTACCAGCGACCAGAAATAGATGGCATTGCCCAGCAGAATCGCCACCAGATACTGCAGCCAGAGCGCTGCCGGAGGCAGCACGCGCGGGCGCTCGCCGTCTCTGTCGCGCCAGTCGCTCACGCCGAAACAGGCTCCCTGCGCGATAATACGCCCTGGAGATGGCTCTGTCGCTCTCCAGTCCGGTCGAGGCGCTGACCGGGGTGGGTCCCGAACGCGCCGCGCGGCTGGCACAACGCGGCATCCGTACCGTCGCCGACCTGCTGCACTATCTCCCGTTCCGTTACGAAGACCGCCGGCAGATCACGCCGGTGGCGCGGCTGGAGCCCGGCGGGACGTTTCTCGTGCGCGCCAGCGTGGTCGATGCCAGCGCCGTGCGCCATCGAGGCCGGCCCGAGGTCGTGCTGCACGTGCTCGTCCGCGACGATTCGGGCTCGCTCCGCGTCCGCTTTTTCCACGGCGCCTACCTGCAACCCCGCCTGCGTCCGGGGCAGACCGTGATGCTCTACGGCCGCGCCACAGTCGATCCGATGCGGCCGGCCGTGCTCGAGATGGTCAATCCCCAGCTCGAGCTGGTCAGCCGGGATGGCAACGGGCGCGACTCGACCGAATCCGGCCGCATCGTGCCGGTCTACCAGGCCATCGGGCCGCTCAGCACGCGCTGGCTGCGGCGGCTGATCCACCGGACCCTGGCGGCGCTGCCGCCCGAGCTCGAGGACCCGCTGCCGGCCTCCCTGCGCCAGCGCCTGGGACTGCCGGACCGCGCCACGGCTCTGCGCCACGCCCACTTCCCCGATGCCGGAGCCAGCCTCGACGAACTCAACCGCTTCGCCACGCCGGCCCAGCGTCGGCTGATCTTCGAGGAATTCTTCCTCTTCCAGCTCGGCCTGGCGCTGCGCCGCCAGCAGGAACACGCCCGTGCGGGCATCGCCTTTCGCGTGCGCGATGATCGCATCCGGCAGGCCCTCAAGCGCATCCTGCCCTTCAAGCCCACCGCCGCACAGAAACGCGTGCTCGCGGAAATCGCCGCCGACATGGAACGGCCTGTCCCGATGAACCGGCTGCTGCAGGGCGATGTGGGCAGCGGCAAGACGCTGGTGGCGCTGGAAGCGGCAGTCATTGCCATGGAAAACGGCTACCAGGTGGCGCTGATGGCGCCGACGGAAATCCTCGCCGCCCAGCACTTCCTCTCCGCCCGCCGCACGCTGGCCCCGGGCGGCTATCGCGTCGAGCTGCTCACCAGCGGGCTGGGGCGCACGGCGCGCCGCCAGGTGCTCGAGCGCATCGCCCAGGGCACCGCCCAGCTCGTCGTCGGCACGCACGCCCTGCTCGAGCAGCCGGTGCGGTTTGCGCGGCTGGGCCTGGTCATCATTGACGAGCAGCACCGCTTCGGCGTGCTGCAGCGCAAACGCCTGCGCGAGAAGGCGGCTGCACCTGACGTGCTCGTGATGACCGCCACGCCCATCCCGCGCACGCTCGCCCTGACCCTCTATGGCGACCTCGACCTGTCGGTCATTGACGAAATGCCGCCGGGTCGCGCGCCTGTCCGCACGCTCTGGTACGACGAAGCCGACCTCGACACCGTCTGGCAGTTCCTCCGCTCCGAGGTGCGGCGCGGCCGCCAGGCCTACATCGTCTATCCGGTCATCGAGGAATCGCGGCTGGAGCTGAAGGCGGCCATCGCCCAGTACGAGCACCTCTCGCGCACCGTCTTCCCCGACCTGCGCCTGGGCCTGCTGCACGGCCGGATGAAAAACGAAGACAAGGATGCCGTCATGGAAGCCTTCCGCCGGGGCGAGCTGCAGGTGCTGGTCTCGACGACGGTCATCGAAGTGGGCGTGGATGTGCCCAATGCGACGGTGATGGTCATCGAGCACGCCGAGCGCTTCGGGCTGGCGCAGCTCCACCAGCTTCGCGGACGCATCGGTCGAGGCCCCCATCCCTCCACCTGCATCCTGGTCGCCCCGCGCAATGCGGCCGGCGACGTCCGCCAGCGGCTGGAGACGCTGGTGCGCACCAGCAGCGGCAGCGAGATCGCCGAAGTGGACCTGCGGCTGCGCGGCCCGGGCGAGTTCTTTGGCACCGCCCAGCACGGCGCCCCGGCCTTCTCCATCGCCAATCCGCTGCGCGATTACGAGCTGCTCGAGCTGGCCCGCCGCGAGGCCTTCGCCCTGGTCGAGGATCCCGCCCGCGCCCACGAGCTCGACGGCGTCCGCGCGGCGCTCGGCGGCAGCTGGGCGCAGCGCTACGAACTGGCCAGGGTGGGCTGAGCCATGCGCATCATCGCCGGACGGTTCCGCAGCCGCCGGCTCAAAGGGCCCGGCTCGCTCCCCGTGCGCCCCACCAGCGACCGGCTGCGGCAAACGCTGTTTGACATCCTCGGCGAGCGCGTCCGGGGCGCCGTCTTCATAGACGCCTTCGCCGGCACGGGTGCCGTCGGGCTGGAGGCTTTGAGCCGTGGAGCAGCGCGTGTGCTGTTCGTGGAAATTTCGCGCCGCGCCGCCGAGGTGATTGCCGCCAACCTCGACCGCCTGGCCGCCCGCGCCTCGGCGGAAGTTCTCATCGGCGATGCCCGACGCATCCTGCGCCGGCTGGCGCAGGCGGGCGTGCGTGCCGATTTCCTCTTCCTCGACCCTCCCTATGCCGAGGCGTCCGACTACCGCCGCCTGCTTCAGGACCTGGCCGGCGCGCTCCCGCTGGGTCCCACCGGAACGCTCATCGTCGAGCATCCGGCGCGCATTCGCCTGCCGGCCTGTGTGGGCAGCATCGAGCTGTGGCGCACGGTGAGCCAGGGTGATGCGGCGCTGAGCTTCTATCAGCGGCTGCCCGGGCCGCAGCCTGCCGGCCAGCCGGCAGTATAATGGCCGCGACGGGCCTTCATGCCGCATCCCGCCGAACCTGCTCTGCGGTGGGCACCCGAGCGCCTGCTGTCAAGCACAGGTCCGCGCCCGGGGGCTCTACTGTCCAACCTGCGTTTCCTGCTGCTGGCGCCGCGTGCCGGTCGCGCGGCTGGTCCGCTGGCTCCGGCACAACCCTGGCGACCGGTACCGGCTGTGGCGGCCTCGCTGCTGGCGCATCTGGCCCTGATTCTGGCCGTGTTTCTGCAACCGCGCCCGCCGGCCGTAGAGCGCCATCTGGTCTTTGTTCGCGAAGCCGTGCCCATCTACTGGTACGGCCCGCCACCGCGGTTGCGGCCGGCGGCGCCGTCGCGGACGCCGGCGAATTTCCGCGCCTTTCACCCGCACGCAATGGTCTGGTTCGCGCCTCCGCGACCGACCAATCGCTGGCAAACGCTCATCGAGCCCGCTGCACCGCCTGAGGCGCCGCGCTGGGTGCCGCCGGCGCAAAACATCGTTGCCTGGCCGCAGCCCGAACTCCCCGTACTGGCCGCCGCCGGACACGCGCTCCCACCTGCTCGTTCGGTAGCAACCGACGCCGAGCCGCCGTCGCTGCGCGTTGCGGCACCGCACGGTGCCCGACTTCCACTCGCTGCCGTTGCGCCGCCTCCTCCGGCCGTGGCCGCTCCCCACGCGCGCCGTGCCGCCAGCGCCACCACCGGTACCTCCGGCGCATTGCCTGTGCTGCTCGGGAAGGCCGCACCGGCGCCGGCGCTCATCGCCCTCTCTGAGAACCCGGGGCCGAATCCTCCCCCTCTCGGGCAGGCGACAGCTCCGGTCGCCATCGGACCACGTGTCGCACCCGATCGCCCCGCAGCAGCCCCGCCTTCGGTCGCCACCTCCTGGGAGCCGGCAAATCTGCTGGTGCTGCTGCCTGCCGAATCAGCGCCGCCACCGCCACCAGCCGAACCCGCCCGGCCCGCCGCTGCTACGACACCGCCCGGGTCGGCCGCGCGGACCGCAGCCCCGGCCTTCGTGCCGGCTGCACCGCCGGGCCGGCTGCCGGCGCGCGACCTGCTCTGGCTCGATCGCCGCGCCCCGCTCCCGGCCGACCGTCCGGTTGGTAGCCTGCTGGTCAACATGCCCAACCTCACCAGCGCCGCCGGGAGCTGGATCCTGAAATTTTTCGAGCTGGCCGGCCGCCCGCTCGTCGCCGGACACCTCGAGCCGCCCGAGCCGATCCGCAAAGTGGATCCCAAGTATCCGCCCTGGCTGATGGATGCCGGCGTGGAAGGCGACGTGCTCCTCGATGCCGTCATCGAACCCGACGGCAGCGTCCGTCAGATCCGTGTTCTCCGCGGCCTGCATCCCGAGCTCGATCGGCTGGCCGCGGAGGCCTTCGCGCGGTGGCAGTTTCGTCCGGCGCTGATGGATGGCGAACCGGTCGAGCTGGAAGTGCTCGCGCAGATTCCCTTCCGGGCTCCACACCGGCCCGGCCGTCGCTAGCGCGACCTCAGATGGAAAGCACGCGAATCAGCCGCTCGATGTCGTCCGCAGTGGTGAACAGATGCGGGGCGATGCGCAGCGCGCCCTCGCGCAGGCTCACGCGAATGTTGGCCGCGCCGAGCTGCTCGTAGAGCTGCCGCGTCCGCTCCGGGCTGCGCCCGGCCACGGCGACATAGGGGCCGCGGCGGTCCGGCTCGCGCGGGCTGGCCAGCACGCAGCGGTCCACCGGCAGGCGCGCAATGAGCGCCTCGAGCAGCGCCCGATTGTGCGCCCACACCGTCTCCACTCCCACGCGCAGCAAAAACGCGAGCGACGCCTCCCAGGCCACCAGGTTCAGGCTGGCCGTCTCCGGAGCATCCCAGCGCCGCGCATCGGGTCCGGGCCGGTAAGGCGAAAGGTCGAGCGAACCGAATTCGCGCGCCCCGGGCAGCGCGGTCCAGTAAAACGGCGCCGGCCGCATTTCGGCCATGCGGTCGCGCCGCAGCCAGAAGAACCCGGTGCCGTAGGGCCCGAGCAGCCACTTGTAGCCGGCCGCGACCAGCGCATTGGCGCCCAGCGTTGCGGCATCGAGCGGCAGCGCCCCGGCACACTGGCTGACGTCGAGCACCAGCCAGGCCCCGGTGCGCCGGCAGGCCTCGGCCAGCTCCTCCACCTCCAGCCGCGTCCCATCGTGAAACCGCACCAGGCTGGCGCTCACCAGCCGTGTCCTGGGCCCGACCGCCTCGGCCAGTTCCGCACCGGCCAGAAAACGCCCGCGCGGCCGCACCCGCTTCAGTTGCACCTGCCAGCGCTCGGCCAGCGGCGCGAAGCTGGCAAAGTGCGCCGGAAATTCCCCTTCCGCCAGCACGATCTCGTCGCCCGGCTTCCAGTCCAGCCCCGCCGCCAGCGCCGCCAGTCCGGCCGAGGCGCCCGTGGTGAGCGCGATTTCCTCCGCCTGCACGCCCAGCAGTTGCGCCAGCAGGCTGCGCACGCGGTCGGGAAGGCCGAAGTACACGTCGCCCGGCATCGTGTGCGGCAGTTCTTTCCAGCCAACGGCCTCGCGCAGCGCACGGGCTGCCACACGCGGCAGCGGCGCCTGGTGCGCCACGTCCAGATAGACGGTGTCACCAAAATCGGCAAATTCGCTGCGGTAGTCCATTCCTAGAACACCTGAGCAAGCTGACTGAAACTGCTGGCCAGCACCAGCCGTCCCGTGCCGGCCGACAGACTCACGCGAGCGCCCGCGGGCGGCACGAAGACGGCGTTCAGTCCCGCGGCCAGCGCCGGCTCGATATCGTCGTCGGCGCTATCGCCGACCATCCAGGCGCTGGTCTTGACGATCCGGTAGCGGCCGATCAGATCGGCGAAGTCGCGCGGGCGATCGGGCTCGGCCACCTCGATCGCCTCGAAGTAGCGCTCCAGCCCGGAACTTTCGATGGCGGCGGCCTGCTCGGCCGGCTCGCCGCGCGCGAACAGGATCAGGCGGTGCCGCCGGGTGAGCGCGGCCAGCGTGGCGGCCACGCCGTCGAGCAGTCGCGGCGGTTGCCGCTCGAGTTCGGCCGCGCGTGCCTGCAGCCAGGCCAGCACGTCAGCCCGCACGCGCTCGCCCGCCAGACTCCGGTAGGCCTCCTCCAGCCAGGCCCCGAACCGGCCGCCGTAGCCGTGCAGATGCCCGCTGCGCCGCTGCCGCTCGTTGAGCACATGCCGCAGATAGGCGGGACTGAAGCCGAGCGGCGTCAACTGCTCGATCAGCTCGGCCAGCAGAATCGCCGGCGCCGGACTGGGCTCCCACAGCGTCCCGTCGCCATCCACCAGCAACGTCTGCCGCTTCATCCTGCCTGTTTGGGTTCCAGGGCTGCCAGCCGGCTCAGAATCGTGCGGGCCTGCCGCTCGGCCTCGCCGTAGTGGGTCAGATAGCTCTGGAATTCGCGGTTGAGCTCGAGGGCCGTCGCCGGATCCAGCCGCGTGCGCAGGATCAGGTCGCGCAGGCGCACCGGATGCGGCAGCACCGCATCTTCGTTCAGCTCGTCCAGCGCCTGCTGCGCCGTCGGATGCTGCATCGTCCGCCTCCTTCCGTGCGCCCTATTCTACTCCCCGGCTGCGGTTGCCACCTCCGGAACCGGCTGCTAGAATCCGAGTTTCCGCGGGCCGGACACCGAATCCCACGGATGCCCCGCCTCGTCTGTCCCGCAGCGGCAGTCTGTCTCGGATCGGAGGGAGCGCGTGGCCAGCTACGATCTCGCAGTGATCGGCAGCGGCCCGGGTGGCTACGTGGCCGCCATCCGCGCCGCACAGTGGAAGCTCAAGACCGTCGTCATCGAGAAGGACCCCTACCTGGGCGGCACCTGCCTGCACGTGGGCTGCATCCCCACCAAGGTGCTGCTGCATCACGCCGAACTCTACGAAGAGATCCAGAACGGCAAGGAGTTCGGGCTCGAAGTGGACGGCTGCCGGGTGAACTGGCCCGCCATGCTGGAGCGCAAGAACCGCATCGTGAACAAGCACGCGCGCGGCATCGAGTTTCTGTTCCGGAAGAATGGCGTCGAGCGCATCCAGGGCTACGGCCGGCTCGAGGGCCCCGGCCGCGTCGTGGTCGAGCACAACGGCCAGCAGACGCGCCTCGAGGCACGCTTCGTGCTGGTCGCCACCGGCAGCGAGGCACGCGCGCTGCCCGGCGTTGCCTTCAGCGAACGCGTCCTCAGCAACCGCGAAATCCTCAACCTGCCCGCGATTCCCCGCTCGCTGATCGTCGTCGGCGGCGGGGCCGTCGGCGTGGAATTCGCCTCGATCTACCGCTCGTTCGGCACCGAGGTCACGCTGCTCGAGGCGCTGCCGCGCATCGTACCCCTCGAAGACGAGGAAATCTCGGCCGAGCTCGAGCGGGCCTTCCGGCGCCGCGGCATCCGCGTCCTCACGCGCGCTGCGGTGGAATCGGTGACCGAAACCGCCACCGGCGTCCGCATCGGCTACCGCGACGCCCGGGGCCAGGTGCAGACCCTCGAAGCCGAACGTGCGCTCATCGCCATCGGTCGCCGTCCCAACACCGAACAGCTCGGCCTCGAGACCACCCGCGTCCGCCTCGAGCGCGGCTTCGTCCACACCAACGCCTACATGCAGACCGACGAGCCGGGGATCTATGCCATCGGTGACATCGTCGCCGGCCTGCCGCAGCTGGCCCATGCCGCCTCGATGGAGGGCATCATCGCCGTCGGCCACATGGCCGGCCAGCCCGTGCCCGCCTTCGACCGCCGGCGCGTCCCCAACGCCACCTACTGCCAGCCGCAGGTGGCCTCGATCGGCCTGACCGAAGCGCAGGCGCGCGAGGCCGGCTACGCCGTGCGCGTCGGCAAGTTTCCCTTCACCGCCAACAGCAAGGCCTCGATCCTCGGTCATCACGAAGGCTTCATCAAGGTCGTTGCCGAAGAACGCTACGGCGAAGTGCTCGGCGTGCACATCATCGGCCCGCTCGCCACGGAGATGATCGCCGAAGCCGCAGCCGCGCTGGGCCTCGAGGCCACCGTGGACGACATGATGTTCACCATCCATGCGCATCCCACGCTGTGGGAGGCCATGGGGGATGCCTTCAACGCCGTGCGGGGCCTGGCCATTCACATCTAGGCCGGAGGTGAGCGTGCAGAGCCACCGCATCTGCGGGGTGGTCCGGCTGGGATTGATCGAGTACCGGCGTGCCTGGGAGCTGCAGCGGCAGCTGGTGCGCGCCCGGCAGGCCGGCGCCGTGCCCGATCTGCTGCTGCTGTGCGAGCACCCGCACGTCATCACGCTCGGCCGCAACGCCCGCCGCGAGCACATCCGCGCCTCCCGCCACCTGCTGGCGCAGATGGGCGTGGACGTGGTGGAAACCGACCGTGGCGGCGACGTCACCTACCACGGCCCCGGCCAGCTTGTCGGCTATCCGATCCTCTACGTCGCCGCCCTGCGCCGCGACGTGGTCTGGTACGTACGCCAGCTCGAGGAAACCCTCATCCAGGCCACGGCCGCCTTCGGCCTGGCAGCCCGCCGCGAGCCAGGACGCACCGGCGTCTGGGTGGACACGCCGGCCGGACCGGCCAAGCTGGCGGCCATCGGCATTCACTTCAGCCGCTGGGTCAGCTCGCACGGGTTTGCCTACAACGTCGCCACCGACCTGCGGTATTTTGATCTCATCGTGCCCTGCGGCATCGCCGATCGCCCGGTCACCTCGCTCGAGCGTCTGCTCGGCCGCACGCCGGCGCCGGCGTCCGTCGCCGACGCCGTCGCCGCGTGCTTTGCCGACGTCTTCGGCTACGCGCTCGAGCCGGTGACACCGGAAACGCTGGACCACTGGCTGGCTGAAGCGCCCGCTGCCGCCGGGGGAGGATCCTGATGCAACTGCCCGCCATGAAATATCCGCTCAGCCGCGAGCAACTGCTCGAGCTCTACTACTACATGCGGCTGACGCGCGAACTCGACGAGCAACTGGTGCGCCTGTTCCGCCAGAACAAGGTCGTCGGCGGCCTCTACTCCAGCCTGGGCCAGGAGGCCACCGCCGTCGGCACCGCCTATGCGCTCGAGCCCCGCGACTGGATGGCGCCGATGATCCGCAACGTCGGCGGCCTGCTGGTCAAAGGCTACCGGCCGCGCGACATCTTCATGCAGTACATGGCCCGCTACGATTCGCCCACGCACGGCAAGGACAACACCAGCCATTTCGGCGACCTCAAGGTGCGCCACGTCGTCTCGCCCATCTCCATGCTGGGCGATCTGATTCCGGTGATGACCGGCGTCGCGCTGGCCGGCCGCTATCTGGGGCAGAAGATCGTCGCCATGACCTGGATCGGCGATGGCGGCACCTCCACCGGCGCCTTCCACGAAGGATTGAACTTCGCCGCCGTGCAGCGGGCGCCGCTGGTGCTGGTGATCGAGAACAACCAGTGGGCCTACTCGACGCCGGTGGCGCGACAGGTGCCGCTGCGCCATCTGGTCGAGCGCGGCCGCGCCTACGGGCTGGGCGGCTACATCGTGGACGGCAACGACGTGATCGCCGTCTACCAGGTCACCCGTGAGGCCGTCGAGCGCGCCCGCAACGGCGAGGGTCCGGTGCTCATCGAGGCCAAGACCATGCGCATGAAGGGCCACGCCCAGCACGACCCGGCCAGCTACGTCCCGCCGGAGATGTTCGAGTTCTGGAAAGCCCGCGACCCCATCACCCGCTACGAGCAGTGGCTCACCCGGCACGGCGTCTGGGACGAAGCCACACGCGCCGCAATCAACGAACGCGTGGCGCGCGAGCTGCGGCAGGAGCTGGCGGAAGCCGAAGCCTCGCCCCCGCCGCCGCCCGAGCTGGCCGAGCAGGGCGTCTACTGCGAGGGCTGCCACCAGATCGAGCCCGAATGGCAGCGCCCCGTCGAGGAGCTGTTGCCCCCGCGGTCGAGCGTGCAGCCGCGCTGGACCGTCACCGACTTCGGGGCCTTCGACGGCGCCTGCTATCTGCCGGCCGAAACGCCGGCCGTGGCCCCCGCCCCCGCGGCCGCCAGCCCCGCGCGCACACCCGCAACTCGCCGCGCCGCCGGCGCCCGGCGTCGCAGGAGCTGACCCATGGCCGAAGTCACCATGCTCGAAGCCATCCGGCAGGCCCTGGCCGAGGAAATGGAACGCGACCCATCGGTCGTGCTGCTCGGCGAAGACATTGGCGTCTACGGCGGCGCCTTCAAAGCCACCGAAGGTTTGCTCGAGCGCTTCGGCTGGGAGCGCGTGATCGACACGCCCATCAGCGAAACCGCCATCATCGGCGCCGCCGTGGGCATGAGCTATCTGGGGCTGCGTCCGGTGGCCGAGCTGCAGTTCATTGACTTCATCGCCTGCTGCTTCAACCAGCTCGTCAACTTCGTCGCCAAATCGCACTACCGCTGGGGCGCGCCGGTGCCGATCGTCGTGCGCGGACCTTCCGGCGGAGGCGTTCACGGTGGCCCGTTCCACTCGCAGAATCCCGAGATGTGGTTCGTGCACACGCCCGGGCTGAAGGTCGTCTGCCCCTCGACCGCCTACGACGCCAAAGGGCTGCTCAAGGCCGCCATCCGCGACAACAACCCCGTGCTGTTCTTCGAGCACAAATTTCTCTACCGGCGGGTCAAGGAGGAGCTGCCCCCCGGGGACTACACCGTGCCGCTGGGCCAGGCCGCCATCCGCCGGCCCGGGCGCGACCTGACCATCGTCAGCTACGCCGCCACCGTCTACACGGCGCTCGAGGCCGCCGGCGAGCTGGCCCGCGAGGGCATCGAGGCCGAGGTCATTGACCTGCGCACCTTGCTCCCGCTCGACCGGCAGACTATTCTCGATTCGGTGCGGCGCACCAACAAGCTGCTGGTGGTCCACGAGGACACCCGCACCGGAGGGCTGGCCGGCGAAATCGCGGCCATCGTCACCGAAGAGGCCTTCGAGGACCTCGATGGCCCCATTCGCCGGGTCACCGCGCTCGATACGCCGGTTCCCTTCGCCCCGTCGCTCGAGGAACGGTTTCTGCCCCAGGTGGCCGATGTGGTGCGGGTCGCCCGCGAGCTGGCACGCTACTAGGAGCGTCGGCCCGCCCGGAGGAGTTAGAGGAGGACACAATGCCGGTTGACGTGATCATGCCCCAGATGGGGGAAAGCATCTTCGAGGGCACCATCACGAAGTGGCTGAAAAAGCCCGGCGAGCGCGTCGAGCGCGACGAGCCGCTGTTTGAAATCTCCACCGACAAGGTGGACGCCGAAATCCCTGCGCCGGCCTCCGGCGTGCTGAAGGAAATTCGCGTCAGCGAAGGCCAGACGGTGCCGATCAAGACCGTCGTCGCCATCATTGATACCGACGGCACCGGGGCCGTCGAGGCGGCTGCGCCGAAGGCCGAAGCAGCGCCGGCCCCTGCGCCCGCCGAGGCCGCAGCACCCGCCGCCCCACCGGCGGCCGAAGCTCCGGCGGCCGCGCCGGCTGCCGAGGCTGAAGCCGCGCCGCGCGAGCGCATCCGCAGCTCGCCGCTGGTCCGCCGGCTCGCCCGCGAACACGGGATCGACCTCCGTCAGGTGCGCGGCACCGGGGCCGGCGGGCGCATCAGCAAGCGCGATATCGAAGCCTATCTAGCCGCCCGCGCCGCTGCTCCGGCCGCGGCACCGGCAGCACCCGCTGCAGCCCCGGCTCCTGCTCCTGCGCCGGCGGCTGCCGCACCGGCTCCGCCGCCCGCACCGGCCGTCGTCCCCCCGCCGCCGACGCCGGCCGCTCCGCCGCAGGTCGTGCTGGAAGTCGCCGTGCCCCGCGAGCGGCTCTACTTCGGCCGCTACGAAGTCGAGCCGATGAGCGTCATGCGGCAGCGCATCGCCGAGCACATGGTGCTCTCCAAGCGCGTCTCCCCGCACGTCTATTCGGTGGACGAAGCCGACCTGACCCGCATCGTCGAGCTCCGCAATCGCCTCAAGGAAGAGTTCGAGCGGCAGACCGAAACGCGCCTGACCTTCATGCCCTTCTTCGTCCGCGCCGCCGTCGAAGCCCTGCGCGCCTTCCCGACCGTCAACGCCTCGGTGGACGGCACCAGCATCGTCCTGCACCGCGACATCAACATCGGCATCGCCGTCGCCCTCGACTGGGGCCTGATCGTGCCCGTCGTCAAACATGCCGATGAAAAGAACTTCCTCGGCCTGCAGCGTGCCATCAACGATCTGGCCGAACGCGCCCGCACCAAGCGCCTCAAGCCCGAAGAGGTGCAGGAGAGCACCTTCTCGATCACCAACCCGGGCGTCTTCGGCGGGCTGATGGGGCTGCCGGTCATCAATCAGCCCAATGTGGCCATCCTGGGCATCGGCGCCATCCAGAAGCGCCCGGTGGTCATCAACGACGCCATTGCGATTCGTTCGATGGTCTACCTGACGCTCAGCTACGACCACCGTGTCGTGGACGGCGCCATCGCCCACCAGTTTCTGCAGCGGATCAAGAACGTGCTGGAGAACTGGACCGAGCCGATCCTCTGAGGCCGCCTACTGCACCAGCCGCGTCCGCAGCCGGCCCAGCCAGGGCTCGGCGCGCTCGAGCGGCACCAGCTCGACCTGCTGCTCGGCCAGCAGGCCGGCGATGAACTGATGGCGGCTGTTCTGCGGCTCCGGCTCCCGGTCGGTGACGACCGCGAATTCGCACGCCCCCAGCCGTGCCCGGATCCGCTCGACCGTATAGGCAAGCACCTTGGCCTGCTGCGCGTCGCGCTCGAGCGTCAGCGTGTGGATGAACCCGCGCCGGCTGTTGTACCGGTAGGCGTAATCGAGGCGCAGCGGATCGCCCGGATAGGTGAACTCCGCCACCGGAACGCGCCGCTCCATCCGCCCCAGCAGACCGGTGGCCCGCAGCAGCTCGCCGAGCTTCATCCGCAACGCCGCCCGCGTCTGCGCCAGCCAGCCCGTGCCCGTCGGCCGGCGCGGCACCGCCACATGCTGCTGGTAGAGCCGGTCGAGTTCCGCCTCGGGGTCTTCGGTCAGAAGGCCGTGCGAGGGACTGAGCTGCACCACGTTGGACCACACCTGTTCCAGCTCGGCGACCTGCACGGCGGGCTCGGCAGCCTGCGCGAGGCTCGCATCAAAGTAGCTGCCGAGCGAGCGCAGCAGCGACTCGTCCGCATTGGGGTGCAGCCGCCGCACCCGCGTGAATTCGGCCGCATCTTCGATGAACTGCCACCGCAGGCGGCGTTCGCCGGGATCGTAGAGCAGCACGCCCACGTTGACCCATTCATCCCGCGTCAGGCTGGGCAGGTATCGCACCACCCAGTAGCTACAGGGCCTCATGACACACCCCCTTTGCCTACTCCTGCCACTCCGGGAAAGGCTGCCGGTAGGTGTCCCGGGCCTGGCGAATCAGCTCGGGCACACGCTGCCGGCGCCGCAGCAACTGCTCGAGCAGCCGCTCCAGCCCTTCCCGGTCGTCGTCGTACCATTCCGGAGGAATCTCTTCGGCGATCTCACCGAGTGTCGCCGCATCCAGCCGTTCCAGCCGCTCCAGCCAGGGCGCAAACGCCTCCATCCCCTGCACGCCGCGGTAGACGCAGCTCCGCGCGTAGAGCCCGCGCAGTGGCGCATCCGGGAAATTCCATTCCTGCGCGTTGAAACAGAACCCCTGGTCCACCATTAGCGCCCGGAATCGCCCGCTCCCCGCTGGCCTGTAAAATACCACCTGCCGGCTGTCGGTGTTGCAGGTCCATTTGTCAAACACCAGCATTCCCCAGAAATCCTGGCGATTCTCCACCTCGAGCAGCAGCTCGTCGGGCAGAAAGTCGTAGACGGCCACGTCGGCCGGGTCGCCCGGGTAGCGGGAGCCGAAATGCCGCCCGGGCAGGCAGGGCTGGCGCGACCGGGCCAGTTGAATCACCAGGTCGCCGGCCACCTCGATTAGCTCGCGCGGCACCTCGACGATCGCCACCGGCGGCACCGGCAGCCCGAGCCGGGCCGCCAGCCGTCCGGCGAGCAATTCATTGGCCAGAATCCGGCGATGCTGCGGATTGTTGAGGAATTTGACCACATAGTATCCCCCGTCGCTGCACCGCAGCAGGTGTGGCTGCGCGCCCCCGCGCATACGCCGGATGTGCTCGATGGCCAGCGGCATCGCGCGCATAGTAGTCGCCGCAGGAGGCCGCGGCAAGCCGGTGACGTGAGGAGTTTGCGTTCCTTAGCCGTTCGTTATATGGTGGAGCCGTGGGGTTCGTTGCGCTTCAGGAAGCGCTGCGGCGTGAAGTCCGCCGCCGGATCGAGTCGGGCGAGCTGACCGGCATGGAGCTGGCGCAGAAGACCGGCTTCACGCAGGCGCACATCTCCAACTTCCTCAACCGCAAGCGCGGGCTGAAACTGCGTGCGCTCGACCGCATGCTCCGCGCACTCGGCCTGACCCTCTACGATCTGCTCGACCCGCGCGAACTGGCGCGCCATGCGGTGCTGCCCGCCGCGGGGCGCAAGGAAGAATTCCTGGCAGTGCCCGTGATTCGCCCGCAGGCCGCGCTCAAGCCGCTGATCGCCCGCGGCGACACCCTGCAACTGCTCCATTACCGCCGCAGCTTCCTCGAGCGGCTTCCGGCGGCACCGGCACGGGCGGCGCGCCGCCAGTGGACACGCTTCGTGGTGATTCAGCTCGACCCGGAACAGGCCAGCGCCATGTGGCCGGGCACCTCGGGACGGCTCACCCTGCTGCTCGACCGCCACTTCAACAGCCTGAAACCCCTCCGCGGCGTTGCCCGGATCATCTACGCGGTCTGGCACCGCAACCGCGTCTGGGTGCGCTACGTGAACCGTACGCCCGGGGGTCTGCTGCTGCAGCCGCGCAATCCGGCGCTGCCCACCGAACTCGTCAGCGTCCCGGCAGGCGCGGATGCGACGGACCTGATCGTGGGGCGTGTGGCGCAGTTGAGCGAGAAACTCTAGGCAGACACACCCACCGTTGCGGGCTGCTTCCCCGCCTGCGTACTACGCGCTGCGCTCAGCGCCGCCGGCGGCTCGACGACTTCGCCCGCGCCTTGCCGCGTCCGGCAGCCTTCTTGCCGCCCTTTTGGCCGGCCTTTGCCCTGGCCTTGGGCTTCGCCTTGGCTTTGGCACGGCCACGCGCAGGCGCCTTCTTTGCCGGCTTGCGCGCTGCCCTGCGTGCCGGCCGCGGCGCCGGCGCGGGTGCCGGCGCAGGCGTCGGCTCCGGAGCCGGTGGCAGGCCTCCGCTGACTTCGGCTTCGGTCGTCACGATGTCCTCTTCTTCCTCGATTTCTTCCTCGGATTCCTCTTCGGGCTCCAGCTCTTCCTCGAACGCCTCTTCCTCGGGCTCTTCTTCCTCTTCGTCGCCGAATTCCTCGTCGTCGCCGTACCGCAGCGTCAGCTCATCCATCTCCTCGTAGAATTCGTACTCACGCCCATCGTCCCACATGCACTGCCTCCGCAAGATCACTGCTCGTTCAAACTACCTCTCGCCGGCTTATCAAACAGACTTTGCCGCTTTTTGTCAAGCACACATCTGGAAAAAATTTTCCCCTGGCCGCCCTGGCTGGCGTGTCCGGAACGTGCTGTTTTCTAGGGAAGCACTCAGGAGGGCCGGCGTGGGAAAACGCTTAACTAAACCTCGCTAGATCAACGAGTTGCGATCAGTTTCAGTCTGGGATCCACAGCCGCTGCCCGGGCTTCAGCCGGCTGCCGTGCAGGGACGGATTGGCCCGCTTCAGCTCTTCCACGGTGGTATGGAAGCGTTCGGCCAGCGACCACAGCGTGTCGCCGGGACGCACACGGTAGCTGCGGCGCGGAGCAGGATCGTCCTGGACGGCGGCCGAAGCCGGCGCCAGGTGTGCGCGCCGTTCCCGGGCCTGCTCGAGGCGCGCTCCGGGCACGCTGACGTAGATCTTCAGCAGCGCCCCGGCCCGTACGCGGCTGCCGCGAAGATGATTCCATCGTCGCAGGCTCGCCACCGGCACGCCCAGCAGGCGGGCGACCGCTGCCACCGTCATGCGCGCCGGCACGCGATAGTAGCTCACCGTTCGCACGCTCGGCGCCGGCACCAGCAGTTGCTGGCCGGGCTGGAGCGGATCGTCGGCGCTCAGGTGATTGGCGGCCCGCAGAACGTCCGGGCGTACGCGGTACTGCCGGGCCACCGCCGCCAGCGTTTCTCCCTCGGCCACGCGGTGTACGCGCCAGCCCACCCAGCGCTCGCGCGGAATCGCCGCCAGCTCCTGCTCGAGCGATGCCGCCGTGCCCCGGGGCACATGCAGCACAAAGCCGGGATCCTCCGGCGTCACCACGCCCAGCAGCGCCGGATTGAGCTGCTGCAGCCGGCTGAGCTCCACACCGGCCAGATCGGCCACCAGCCGCAGGTCCACCGCATGGCCCGGCACAAAGTCCTCGGTGGCTTCGACGGGTGCTGCCGGCGGCAGGTTCAGGCCGTAGAGCGTCGGGGCCTTGGCAGCCAGGATGAACGCCAGCACGATCGGCACGTAGCTCTTCGTTTCTGCCGGCAGCGCGTTCAGCCGGCATAGCTCCCAGAAATCGGCATAGCCGGTGCGCTCGATGGCGCGCGCCACCGTGAGCGGGCCCGCATTGTAGGCGGCCAGCACCAGATACCAGTCGTGGAACATCTGGTAGAGGTCGCGCAGATGTTCGGCCGCAGCCCGCGTGGACTTCACCGGATCCATCCGCTCGTCCACCCAGCGATCGATCCGCAGCCCGTATTCGCGCCCGCGGAATGGCATGAACTGCCACAGCCCTCGCGCTCCGGCCCGCGACATCGCCCGCGGCTGATAGCCGCTTTCCGGCAGCGGCAGATAGACCAGGTCCTCGGGCAGCCCCTGCTCGCGCAGGATGGCGCGAATCATGTCGGCATACTGGGCAAAACGCTCCAGGCTGTGCTCGAAGATCTTCTGCCCCCGCGGGGTCTGGAAAAAGCTCAAAAACGACAGCACCTGCGGATTGACCGTCAGCGGCAGATCGTGCGGGACGCTGATCAGCTCGGCGGCCGCCTTCTCTTCGAGCGCCGGGGCAGCCGCCGTCGGGGCGATCTCGCCCAGCTCTTCGAGCGGGGAGACCTGCGGGGCCTCGCCGCTGGCCGCTTCCGGCTGGCTGGGCTCGCTCTGCTGGTAGCGGTGCAGGGTGGCCATTAGCCGGTCCAGCAGCGGCTCCAGGCGCGGGTCGGCACTGAAGTTCAGTCCGCTGGCTAGAAGCTGGTTGATCGCCCGATCAAACTCCTGCCGGCCCTGCTCGGGACGGTTTTCGCGGTAGGCACGCTCGCCCCGCTCGATGGCCTGCTCGATGCCGGCAATCAGGACGTCAATCCCGGCAGGCTGCGTTTCGAGCCAGGCAGGCAGCGTGGGGTGGCTGACGGGCAGGTGGCGAAGGTCAGCCTGCAGTTGGGGTAGCGGGGGCGGCCCGGGAACATGCGCGCGCAGAGGGGGCCTCGAGGCCTGTGTGCACCCGGCCGCAACGGCCGCAACCCACAGCACCCCCGCCAGATAACCCGCAAACCACGGCTTGCGTTTCGAGACCTGCAGAAGTCCTCCAGCGGCCCGAAATGGGTATCGTCTCGCCAGTCGGCGCCATTGTATGGAATCCCCAGAGGCGGGTCAACCGAAAGCGCCGGTAGGACTTATCCTCGCCCTAACGCTTGCCGCAGGTCTTCGATGAGGTCGGCCGGATCCTCGAGCCCAATGGAAACCCGAACCGTTCCGGGTTCTACTCCGGCCTCGCGCAGCTCCTCGGCCGACATCCGGTAGTGGGAGGTATAGGCCGGCAGCACCACCAGCGATTCCGCACCGCCCAGGCTGGCCGCCAGCCGGAACAACCGCACCCGGTCACAGAAACGCCGGGCTTCGGCCAGCCCACCTTTGAGATCAAAGGCCAGCATCGAACCGTAGCCCCGCATCTGGCGCCGGGCGAGCCGATGGTCGGGGTGGGAGGGAAGGCCGGGGTAATGCACCCGGGCTACCCGGGGGTGCCGCTCGAGAAACCGGGCCACGGCGAGGGCAGTCTCGCACTGTCGGCGGACGCGCACTTCGAGCGTCTTCAGCCCGCGGATCAGCAGATAGGCCGCCGACGGGTCCATGCACCCGCCCAGGTAAATCACCATTTCCCGCGCCCGCTCCACCCACTGTCGCCGGCCAACCACTACTCCGCCCAGCAGGTCGGAATGGCCTCCGAGCCCCTTGGTAGCGCTGTGCACGACCAGATCGAAGCCTGCCTCGAGAGGCTTCTGCAGCACGGGCGTGGCGAAGGTATTGTCGATCAGGCTGACCAGGCCGTGGCGGCGGGCTAACGCCACCGCCCGCCCGAGCTCTACCAGCCGCAGCGTCGGGTTGGTGGGCGTCTCCACATAAAGAGCCCGCGTCCGCGGGCCCACCAGCCGCTCGGCACCGGCCAGATCGGTGCCGACGAAATGCGTGCGGATGCCGAACCGGGGCAGGATATCCCGCATCAGCCGGTAGGTGCCGCCGTAGAGCTGGCGCGTGGCGATGAGCTCGTCCCCGGAGCCCAGGACGGCCAGCAGCGCCGAGGAAATCGCCGCCATGCCCGAAGCGGTCACCACGGCGGCCTCCCCCCGCTCGAGCGCGGCCAGCTTCCGTTCGGCAGCAGCCAGCGTCGGGTTCCCGTAGCGCGTATAAATGTAGGCGTCGCTGCGGCCTTCGGCCCACCGCTTCATCTCCGCCGTCGAGGCGAAGGTGAACGTAGAGGAACGCACGATGGGCGTGGCGACGGGAGCAGCCTGTCCGGCCGGAGGTTCGCCGGCGTGGATGGCCTGTGTGGCGTCGGCCCAGTCGCGGCTGCCGGCTCGCCGCGCTGCCACCGTCAGACCTCTTCCTCGACGGGCTGCCCCTCGCGGGCAGCGCGCGCCTGCGCGATGATCTTCTCGGCCAGCTCGTTGGGCACGAAGTCGTAGTGCGAGAACTCCATGGTGAAGCTGCCGCGGCCCTGGGTCATCGAGGTGAGGTCGGTGGCGTAGTTCAGCATCTCCGCCAGCGGCACTTGCGCCTTCACGATCACCGTGTGGCCGCGCGTCTCGCTGCCGCTGATGCGGCCGCGCCGGGCGCTGATGTCGCCCATGATGTCGCCCGAGTACTGCTCCGGCGCCGACACCTCCACGTTCATGATGGGCTCGAGCAGCGCCGGCTTGGCCTGTTTCATCGCCTCCTTGAAGGCCAGCGCACCGGCAATCTTGAACGCCAGATCGGAGGAGTCCACTTCGTGGTATTTGCCGTCGAAGAGCACCACGCGGAAATCCACCACCGGATAGCCGGCCAGGAAGCCCTTTTCAGCGGCTTCCCGGATGCCCTTCTCGACCGCCGGGATGAAGTTCTTCGGGATGGCGCCGCCGAAGATCTCGTCCACGAACTCAAAACCGGCTCCGCGCGGCAGCGGCTCCATGCGGATGCGGCAGATGCCGAACTGGCCCCGGCCTCCGGTCTGTTTTTTGTGCTTGCCTTCGGCTTCGGCGCGGGCGCGGATGGTCTCGCGATAGGGCACCTTGGGCGGCTTCAGCGTGACGTCGACGTGGTAGCGGTTGCGCAGTTTGGAGACGACCACCTCGATGTGCTGCTGGCCCGAGCCCGACAGCAGAAACTCCTGCGTCTGCGGATCGCGTGCAAACCGCAGCGAGAGATCCTCTTCGAGGATGCGGTGGATGGCGTTGCCGATGCGATCTTCATCGGCACGCGTTTTGGGCTCGATGGCAAAGGTGATCGAGGGCTCCGGCAGCCGCGCCGGCGGAAAGAAGATCGGGGCGCTGCGATCGCCGAGGGTGTCGCCGGTGAGCGTCTCCTTCAGTTTGGTCACGGCGCCGATGTCGCCGGCATGCAGTTCCGGTACGGCCGTGCCCGTCTTGCCCTGCACGACCTGAATGTGCTGGAACCGTTCGGGCGTCTGCCGGTTGAAGTTCAGCAGCGTGGCATCGTTCTTCAGCACACCCGACATGACCTTGAAGTAGCTGATGCGGCCGGCGAAGGGATCGGCCAGCGTCTTGAAGACGAACACGGCGACCGGCTCGTCGTCGCTGACGCGGCGCTCGAGGCGCTCCCCGCTGCGGTTGGGCTGGCTGTAGCCCACCACCGGCCCGCGCTGGGCCGGATGCGGGAAGGTCTCCACCAGGAAGTCGAGCAGCGACTGGCTGCCGATGTTGCGCAGCGCCGCCGTCGCCAGCACCGGAAACAGCCGCCGCTCCCGCACGGCGGCACGCAGGCCCTGCCGCAGCTCCTCCGGCGGCAGCGTCCCCTGGTCGAAGAAGATCTCCATCAGCCGGTCGTCACCCTCGGCTACCATCTCGACCAGCTTCTCGTGCGCTTCGGCGGCCGCGGCCGCAAGCTCCGACGGAATCGGCTCGATGCGGGCGCGGCCGTTGCCATCGGGCTCGTAGAGATGCGCCTGCATGCCGATCAGGTCAACCACGCCCCGGAACTGCTTCTCTTCCCCGATCGGCAACTGCACGGGAATCGCCCGCCGCCCGAACACTTCCTGGATGGAGCCGAGCGCCCGCTCGAAGCTGGCCAGCTCGCGGTCCATCCAGTTCACCACGAACGCCCGCGGCAGATCGTATTCGGTGCAGTAATCCCAGACCTTTTCGGTGACCACCTGCACGCCGGCCACCGCCTCGATCAGGATCAGCGCGGCATCGGCGGCGATCAGTGTGGCCTTGGTCTCGTTGACGAAGGTGCTGTAGCCGGGCGTGTCGATGAAGTTGATCTTGGTCTTCTCGGCTGCCCCCGCCGGTGCCCACTCGGCAAACGCCAGGCCGGTCTGCACGCTGATCTTGCGCGCAATTTCCTCTTCGTCCCAGTCGGTGACGGCGGTGCCGTCGGCCGTCCGCCCCAGCCGGTCGGTCATGCCGGCCGTGTAGAGCAGTGCCGAGACCAGTTGCGTCTTGCCCGTGCCGCCGTGGCCGACCACGCCCACATTGCGAATCCATTCGGTCCTGTACGCCTTCATCGGCCAACCTCGACTCGTTCCTACGGCTGCCGGCGGCCCGGCCGCGTGCCGGCGGTACAGCAGGTGCGACGCGGCCCTCGGGCGGGCTGGAAGGTTCGGATGCTAGCACAGGCCCTCGGAGGCGGCAACCGCGCCGCCTCCGAGCGCGGCCAGCGCGGCGCGAATCGCCTGAGCGGTCTCGCGCGCGGCCTGCTCGCTCGGATACTTCTGCCGCGGCCAGAAAAAGCCCCGCAGCCCATCGCCACGCCGCCGCGGCACCACATGCACGTGCAGATGCGGCACGCTCTGGCTGACGCGGTGATTGATGGCCACGAAACATCCCTCCGCCCCCAGCCCCCGCTCCAGCGCCAGCGCCAGCAGCCGCACCCGCTCCAGCAGCGGCCCTGCCAGCTCGCCGGGCAGCTCCACGAGCGACGGCACGTGCCGGCGCGGCACCACCAGGCAGTGGCCGAAAAACAGCGGCCGGTGATCGAGAAAGGCCACGAACGCGGTGTCCTCGAGCACCCGGTGCGCCGGCACTTCCCCGGCTGCGATCGCGCAGAAGCGGCAGCCTTCGCCTGCCGTCGTGCGTTCCCGTTTCGCCATCGGCGCCATTCTAGCCCGCTCCGGTACTGGATTCCCGCTGCCTCTCGAGGGTACAGTCTGGCAGGCCGGCAGCGCGCCGGCCACCGTTATGGCTGAATCGCACCGCAGTCCGGCACGCCAGATCGCCACCTCGACCGGCATCGTCATGGCCGGCATCCTGGCCAGCCGCCTGCTCGGCTTCCTCCGCGAATGGGCCGTGGCCCACACCGTGGGCTCCAACGCCGCCACCGACGCCTACTATGCCGCCTTCACCCTGCCCGACTTCCTGAACTATCTGGTCGCCGGCGGCTCGCTCAGCCTCACCTTCATCCCGGTGCTGACGAAGTATCTGGCCGAAGGGCGCGAGGAGGACGGCTGGCGCGTGTTTTCCACCGTGATCACCTTCATGGGGCTGGTGCTGGTGGTGCTGGTGGCCGCCGGCGAATTCTACGCCCACCGCCTGGTGGCGCTGCTGGCCCCGGGATTCGCCCCCGCCGAGCGCGAGCAGGTGGTGCGGCTGACGCGGCTGATGCTGCCCGCGCAGATCTGCTTCTACCTGGGCGGGATTTTGATGGCCGTGCAGTACGCCCGCAACCAGTTCGTGATTCCCTCGCTCGCCTCGGTGGTCTACAACAGCGCCATCATCACGGCCGGCCTGCTGCTCGGCCCGCGCCTGGGGCCGGTGGGGTTTGCGCTGGGCGTGCTGGCCGGAGCCATTGCGGGCAATTTCCTGCTGCAGCTCTACGGTGCGCGGCGCGCCGGCGCGCGCTACCGGCCGCGGCTCGAGCTCGCCCATCCGGGCTTCCGGCTCTTCCTGCGCCTGTCGGTGCCCATCATGCTGGCGCTGTCGCTGTCGTTCACCGACGACTGGATCCTGCGCTGGTTCGGCTCCTATCTGCGGCCGGCCTCGATCACCTGGCTGAGCTACGCCAAGACGCTGATGCGCGTGCCGCTGGGTTTCATCGGCCAGGCCATCGGCGTGGCCGCCTTCCCGGTGCTGGCATCGCTCTACGCCAGCGGTCGCCGGGCCGAGGCCACCCGCCTGCTCGAGCAAACGCTCGAGACGCTGTTGCTGCTGCTGGTTCCGGTGGCCGCGCTGGGCATGGCCGAAAGCCACCCGCTGGTCCGCGTCGTCTTCGCCCGCACCCGGCTGGGGCCGGCTGACTTCGACCAGACCGCCGCAGCGCTGGTGTGGTTCCTGGTGGGGCTGGCCGGCTGGGGAGCGCAAAACCTGCTGGCGCGGGGCTTCTACGCGATGCGCGATACGCTGACGCCCGCGGTGGTGGGCACGGCCTTCACGATCCTCAATCTACCCGTCTACGCGCTCCTGGTGCGGCGGTGGGGGCATCAGGGGCTGGCGCTGGCCAGCTCGGTGGGCATCACGGTCTACGCGCTGGCCCTGCTGGTGCTGCTGGCGCGGCGGACGCAGGCGCCGCTGCTGGGCGACGTGGCCCGGCTGCTGCTGCGCCTCGGTCTGGCGGCGGCGCTCGGAGCAGCGGCCGCGCACGCCGTCGTGCGTTTGCTCGAGCCGCACCTGGGTACCACGGCACCGGCAGCCCTGGGCGAGCTGGTGGCCGCCACTGCCGCCGGTGCCGCCGTCCTGCTGGCAGCGGGCCGATTGCTTGGACTGCAGGCGCTCGAGGCAGCCCTCGGCGAACTCCGCCGCCGCGTGCTCAGCCGCCTGGCGCGTTCGCCTGCCAACGGCCCGGCCTAATCTTCCGCCGGACCGACCACCAGCCGGCCGGTGGCGTCATAGAACGCAAACGCCATGCGCGACGTGCTGAAGGCCACCCCCGGCCGCCCCTGCCGATCGAGCAGGATCAAGCCTCCCCTGCCGCGGCCTCGTTCGGCCAGCAGCCGCATGCACGCCTCGGCCACCTGCTGCGGATGCATGCCGGTACGCATCCGCTCGACGGCTTCGCGCGCCAGCACGACGCGCATGATGGCCTCGCCCAGGCCCGTTGCCGATGCCGCTCCGGCCTGGCCGTCGGCGTAGCAGCCGCAGCCGATGAGCGGCGAATCGCCCACACGCCCCGGATATTTGCAGCAGGTCCCGCCGGTAGAGGTCGCCGCGGCCAGCCGTCCGGCGCCGTCGAGGGCCACCGCACCGACGGTCCCCATGCCGTGAGCGGCATGGCGGGCTGCATCATGGCCCAGCCGGCGGCACTGCTCCCAGGCCGCGCGTTCATCGGGCGCAATCAGCTCCTCTGGCGCACACAGCTCCAGGCCCTGCTCCTGTGCAAACCGCTCGGCTCCGCCGGCGACCAGCAGGACATGCGGACTGGCCTCGAGCACGCGCCGCGCCAGCCGCACCGGATTCCGCACCCGCTCGACCGCAGCCACCGCTCCTGCGTCCAGCCGCTCGCCGTCCATGACGATCGCATCGAGCTGGACGCGACCATCCAGGTTGAGGTGCGCGCCGTAGCCGGCATCGAACACCGGGTCGTCCTCCAGCACGGCCACTGCCTCGACCACGGCGTCGAGCGCGCTGCCCCCGCCGGCCAGAACGGCCCAGCCCGCCTCGAGGGCGCGCTGGCAGCCGCGGCGGCAGGCGGCGACCAGCGCATCGGGAATCTCCCAGGCTCCTCCGTGAACCACCAGCGCCGGCTGCACCTGACTCTACCCGTGCTCGCCGGCCATGCCCGCGCGTTCCAGCAACCGCCGCAGGTATCCGCGGGCGCGCAGAATCGTCATGACCAGGCTCAGATTGGGACCCACTGCCAGCAGCCACAGCACCGGCGCCATGCGATTGGCCAGCGCTCCCACCAGCACCAGCCCCAGCCGCTCGGGCCGCTCCCAGAAGCCGCGCTCGAGCCCCTGCACCGGCTCACCCGCACCGTGCGCCACCAGCGACGCCGAACGGGCGCGCGCATAGCCCGTCATCACCGATCCGGCCAGCGCCACGCAGGCCAGCCCGGCATACAGAAACCGGTTGACGCGCGCGTAGTACACCACCAGCCCAACAAACAGCCCGAGCTCGCCGTAGCAGTCGAGGGAGGCATCGAAGAACTGCGCGAAGGGATCGCCGCGCCGCTCGGCCAGCAGCCCGTCGGCTCCGTCGAGCAGTGCCGCCGCCGCCAGCACCAGTCCGGCCGTGCGGAAGCGCCCGGCCGCCAGCAGGCCCGCCGCGGCAAACTGGACCACCAGCGCCAGCAGGCTCAGCAGCGCCGGAGAAAGGCCCAGGCGAGAACAGGTTCGCTCGAGTGCCTCCAGCAGGCGCTCGCCCGGATCGCTCCCCGCACGCCCCTGCGCCTGCTGCCGCACGGCCCTTCAGCTCAGGTCGTGAATCGTCACCAGCGAGACGACTTCAAACTCGCGCACCCCGGCCGGCGTCTGCACCCGCACGGCGTCGCCCACGCGCCGCCCCAGCAGCGCCCGCCCGATCGGCGAACTGGTCGAGATCAGCCCGCGCGTCGCATCCGCCTCTTCCGCCGTCACCAGCGTGTACTCGACCTCGGTCGAGTTCTGCAGGTCCAGCAACCGCACGCGCGAGCCGTAGCCCACACGATCGCGCGGCAGGTTGTTCAGGTTCATCAGCGATAGATCCGCCAGCCGCTTGCGCAACTGCCCGAGCCGCGCCGTCAGGTATCCCTGCCGCTCCTTGGCGTACTTGTACTCGGCGTTTTCGCTCAGATCGCCGAGCGCCCGCGCCTTCATCAGCTCCTTCGGCAGCTCGGTGTTCAGCTCGTGCTCGATCTGCCGGATTTCCTGCTCGAGCCGGGCACGAATTTTTGCGGCAACATCCGTCATGGCTTCCTGGATGCGTCCCGAACGGGAAAAATGGACGCGCCCCGGCAGCGCATCGCCCGCCGCTAGCGGCACCGGCCGGCCCGGCTGCCGGACGCGAAATCTCTGGCGGAGAGGGGGGGATTCGAACCCCCGACACCGGGTTTGAGCCCGGTGTAACTGCTTAGCAGGCAGCCCTGTTCGACCACTCCAGCACCTCTCCACGTCTTCTGTGCTCAGTCTACTCGACTCAGCCCAAATTTTCCACGAGCAAAGCGTGGACACGCTCCGGTGCCCTGTCCGCAGACCCGCCCCGCCGAATGTGAGAGAAATCACTTTCCTCGAGCGCCGCCCGGCGTAGAATCACCGCCGCAGGCGGAACCCGAGGGGAGCCTTCGCCTGCACCGGCTCCGGGGGGAAGCAAGCGCTGGAGGTTGATCATGCAGGCAAACGAACGGCGGCCGTTGCTGGTGGCCCGCGGCTGGACGCAGGCTGTCATTTTGGTGTTCGTCTTCGGCTTCTTCGTGCTGGGGCTGCTCGCCTATCGCACCTACACCGGTGAGCCGCCCATCCCGGCCCGTGTGGTGGACCCGCAGGGGCGTCTGCTGTTTACCGGCGAGGACGTGCTGGCCGGCCAGGGCGTCTTCCTGCGCAATGGATTGATGGAATACGGCTCCATTTTCGGCCATGGCGCCTACCTCGGACCCGACTTCACCGCCGACTATCTGCACCGTGCCGCGCTGGCCGTGCTTGCCTACTATCGCGATCAGGGCAGCGATCGCGCCGCCGCACTCACCGAACAGGATTTTCAAACCAATCGCTACGACCCGGCCCGGCAGACCCTGACGCTGACCGAAGCCCAGGCAGCCGCCTTCGAGCAACTGCGCCAGCATTACGCCGATTTCTTCTCCCGGCCCAGCGGCCAGACCGGCCTGCGCCCGGAGGCGATCACCGATCCCGAACAGATTCGGCAGCTGACGGCTTTCTTCTGCTGGTCGGCCTGGGCCGCGGCTGCACGGCGTCCTGGCAAGCCATACTCCTACACGAACAACTGGCCGCCGGAGCCGCTGGTGGGCAACCACCCCACGGCCGAGGTCGTGCTCTGGAGCGTGCTCTCGCTGATCGCCCTGCTGGGCGGCATCGGCCTGCTGCTGGCCGCCTTTGGACGCTGGAACTTCCTCGGCTGGCATGGCGCCGAGCGGCGTCAGGTCTGGTTCCGCTCGCCTGACGAGGTCGCGCTGACGCCGGCGCAGCGTGCCTGCGCAGGGTTTTTCCTGGTCATGGCGCTGCTGTTTCTGGCCCAGACGCTGCTGGGCGGTGCCTCGCAGCACTACCGCGCGGAGATCTCCAACTTCTTTGGCCTCGATTTGGCGCGGCTGCTGCCCTTCAACCTGACCCGCACCTGGCACGTGCAGCTCGCCATCTTCTGGGTGGCCACGTCGTATCTGGCGGCGGGCATTTTCCTGGCACCGATGGTGACGCGGCGCGAGCCGCCCGGGCAGCACTGGCTGGCCTACCTGCTGCTCGGCGCTCTGGTGATCGTGGTTGCCGGCAGCCTGCTCGGCGAATTCGCCGGCATCTGGGGACGCCTGGGCCGGCTCTGGATGTGGCTGGGCGATCAGGGCTTCGAGTATCTCGATCTCGGTCGCTTCTGGCAGATCCTGCTCACGCTGGGCCTGGTGTTCTGGGTCGTCATCCTGGTGCGCGGGCTGCGTCCCGAGCTGGTTCGCGAACATCCCGGCAACCTGCCCTGGCTGCTGGTCTACTCGGCGCTCTCGATCCCTGCCTTCTACAGCGTCGGTCTGCTGGCCCGCCCGGCCTCCCACTTCACCACCACCGACTTCTGGCGCTTCTGGGTGGTGCATCTCTGGGTCGAGGACTTCCTCGAGCTGTTCACCACCATCCTGGTCGCCTACCTGTTCGTGCTGCTCGGCATCGTGCGCGAACGCGTCGCCCTGGGCCTGGTCTACCTCGACATCCTGCTCTACTCGGCCGGCGGCGTCATCGGCACCATGCACCACGTCTACTTCTCCGGCGAGCCGGCCGTGCACATGGCTCTCGGCGCCTTCTTCTCGGCCGCCGAAGTGATCCCGCTCACCTTCCTCACGCTGGAGGCCTGGAGCTTCCTGCAGCTCGGCATTCGTCAGGGTGAACGCTCGCCGCGTCCGTTCCCGCATCTGTGGGCGGTGATGTTTCTGGCTGCCGTGGGCTTCTGGAATTTCCTCGGTGCCGGTGTCTTCGGCTTTTTGATCAACCTGCCGATCGTCTCCTACTACGAGATCGGCACCGCGCTCACCGCCAATCACGGCCATGCGGCGATGATGGGCGTCTACGGGATGCTGGCCGTGGGGCTGGCGCTGTTCTGCCTGCGGTACATGATTCCCGAGAGCCGCTGGCCCGAACGCGCCGCCCGCTGGAGCTTCTGGTCGCTCAACCTGGGTCTGCTGTGGATGGTGTTCGCCACGCTGTTCCCGCTGGGACTGGTGCAGCTCTATGCGGCCGTGCGTTACGGCTACTTCAACGCCCGCTCGCTGCACTTCGTGCTCAATCCCTCCAACCGGATCATCGAGTGGATGCGCCTGCCGGGCGATGTGCTGTTCATCGTCGGCGGCGTGCTGCCGCTGGTCTACATCGCCTGGGTGGCCGTGCGCGAGGTCGGACGCCGGCCGGTGACGCTCGAGCCGGCCAGCATGCTCTACACCGACGTCACCGAGGAGGCGCGATGAGCGCCGTACCCGTCTCGGTCTGGCTGTGGGCGGGCTACGCGGTGTTGCTGGCCGCGGTGGCCTGGCTGCTCGAGCGGCTGGCCGAACGCGCGCATCGCCGCACGCACGGCTACGAGCTGGCCGGCTTCCGCTACCATCCCGACTACGATCACTGGATCTGCCCGGAAGGAGCCACCCTCCAGCGCGACCTGCGGCGCAGCCTGCCGCACCGGCTGCACTACCGCGCTCCGGCCGCCACCTGCGGGCGCTGTCACCGGCGCCCCGACTGCACCGACTCACCCGACGGCCGCACGCTCGAGTGGGACCTAGCGGCGTGGCTCGAGACGCAGACCGGCCGCTTTCATCGCGGGCTTTCGCTCGGCCTGCTGGGCATTGCCGGCGTGCTGCTCGGTGTGCAGGCGGCCGCGCATCCCTCCCCGGCCGTGCTCGTTGTGCTGCTGCCGCTGCTGGCGCTGACCGCGGCCGCAGCCCTGCGGCTGGCCCATGCCCTGCGCGCGCAGTCTTCCGCCGCGAAGCTCCCGGCAACGGAAACGCTCGTGCCGCTGCTTCAGGCCGGCCGGAAAGAATCCTCGTCGGCGCTCGGCCCGTATACCGAAGGCACCGGCACCTCGTTCAGCCGCAGGTAGACGCAGAGTTGCGCGCGGTGATGAATCAGGTGGTTCAGCACGAAGGTGCGCAACACCTGCACGCGCGGCCTGTTGAAGAGTTCCTGGCCCCCGCGCAGCAGCCTCCAGGGCTTCCCCAGTTGCTCGGGCTGTGCCGCCGCCAGTGCCGACCGCCCGGCCTGCACCGATTCGTCGAACAGCCGCAGCAGATGGCTGCGATCGCTGGCCTGCGCCGGCTGCGACGGAGGACTGCCGGGCGGCTGCACGTCCACTTCGTCCTGCGTTAGCACCGCTGCCGTCCAGCGCGGAATCGTGGCGACGTGCGAGGCCAGCCACCCCAGAGTTCCTGAGCGCGGGTGCGGCCGCCAGTCGAGCCGATCCTCGGGCACCCGCTCGAGCACGCGCCGCGTCGTGGCCATCTCCTGCTCAAACTCCTGCTGCAACAGTTCGATGAAATTCATCGGGGGCCTCCTGCGAGCATTCTACAGGTCCACGCTGCGCCTGCCGAAAACTTTTCCCGGTTCTGGCGGTTAGAAGTAGGGCGGATCGCTGGGCCCGGCCGGCCGATCCTCGCGCGTGGCACGCAGCACGCCGGTCTGATCGAGATAGAAGTTGCGGTAGCCGTAGTAACTGGGCCGGGCCAGCAGCACGAAGGTGTGGATGTTGCCGTCGGACTCGACCCGTCCGGGACGGTAGAAGATCCTGTAGCCCTCACGGTTGGCCTGCTCGAGCGCCCCCCGCACCTGCTCGCGCACCTGCTCGATGGTTTCCGGGTAGCCGCCTTCGAGCCGCTCAAAGGCTGCCAGCTCGGCGGCGACGCGCCGCAGCGCCTGCTCGGCCTGCCGTTCGGCCTGCGCCGCCGGCGGCAGATTGGGCCGCGGCAGCACGAACCACACCACCGCCCACACGCCCGCCACCACGATCGCCGCGCCCGCCAGCATCGCCACCATCGCCGACCGCGGCACGCTGCGCCGCCCGCCGCGCGGCCCGGCCAGCACGGTGCGGCAGTAGGGACACACCTCGCTGCCAGGATTGATCGGCCGCTCGCAGTGCGGGCAGGTGAACATCGACCAGGCGGCTCAGGCCGCCGGAGAAATCCCCACCACGACCAGCGCCATCGTCAGAGCAGCCGGCTGCCCGCCGCGGTCCAGCGGCGCGCGAAACCAGAGCACCTGGAGCGGACCGGCATCGCTCGGCTGCTCCTGCACGGCCGGCAGCGTGGCCGGCGCGCCCTCGGGTGTCAGCAGGCACCAGACCGAGGGATGATTGGTGCCGGTGGTGCGACGGCTCAGCTTGACCACGTCATCGAAGCCGAGCGTGGCCGGAGCGGTATCGGCCGCCACGGGACTGGCCAGCAGAAAATCGCGCTCGGGCGCCACGCCCTGATGGTTCCCGTCCACCGGGTGCAGCTCGTAGCGCAGCGTGTAGACACCGGCGGGAATTTTCTGGTTGCGGAAGTCCACGCCACCGGCCGGCAGCTCCAGCACGCCCACCAGCGTTCCCGGCTCCAGCTCCGGGTAGGCCACGCCGAGCATGGACGGCGGATTGCTCCGCGCGGGAATTTGCTTCCGCAGCCACAGCCGGCACAGCACGCCCTGCGGCCCCTGCACCTCGATCGCCTGCGCGTCGAGCGCGGCCGCCACATCGGGCGCCAGACCCGCCGGCGGCGCTTTCTCGACCACCTGCACGTGATAGCCGGTCTGGGCCGCAGCGGGCCAGACGGCCAGCAACACTGCAGCCAGGAGCAGCGAAATGCGTCTGCGCGTATGGCATCCGGTATGCATCGGTCTCCTCGGTTGTGGGTTGTGTCCGCGGCCGGGTCAGGAAAAAACAACCCGCACCGCCCGCCGGCAGTGCGGGTCCAGCCTACCGCCTGCGCTCGCTCTGCTGCTTACTGCGCGAAGCTGGCCACGAACGCACTGCGCCGGCCCGCGTCGTTCCACTGCGTGCCGAGCCGGTCGCCCCGGTAAACGCTGGCCAGCACCACGGCCGGCATCGGGCAGTTCAGATGCCCGACCAGCGGCGGATAGTAGACCTCTTCGTTATGGCAGAAGTGATCGCCGGCGCCCACCGGTCGGGTTTCCAGTCGCACCACCTGCCCGGCCACCAGCCGCGCGGCGCCCTGGCTGCTGGTGACGCGGAACTCGATCGGCACCGGCTCGACCGCGACCACGTGCTCGAGCAGCGCACCGGCCTGCGCCCGCGCAAAGCTGGCCAGCGCAGCCCGCTGCCGCGCATCGCCACGGGCGTCCACCAGCAACAGGCTCTCGGCCGGCAGTGCCTGCACGCTCGGATCGCCCAGCGTGTTGGACGCGCGCACCACGGCCACCACGCTCAGCCCGTCCAGCTTCACGCCCTGCCAGCTCCCGCGGTCAATGTGCCAGCCGAGAATCGCCCGGTTGCCCGCCAGCCCCATTTCGGCGTTGGCGAAGCAGGGCCCGGTGTACACGTCCGCGTTGCGAAATTCCACATACTGACCCGTCAGCGCCGGCTGCTGGCCCGCCTGCACACCAGGCACCAGCAGCAGCGCCAGCAACCCGAAAAACCCGTGTCGCGCACGCATCGCCTTTTCCCCCTTCGCAGCCATCTCTGCTGCCATTCTCGCACCGCCGGCGGCCGCGGGCAAGATCCCGCCCACCTCAGCCGCACTCGCAGCAGGCGCGGCCGGGACGGCAGTGCTCGGGCTCGACCAGTCCGCCATCGGGTCCGTAGGGCCGCTGTGTGCGCGCGCACCAGAACGGCCCGTGCAGTTCGCCCGGCAGGCTGTTCAACTGGTCCCAGCGGTAGAACATCGTTTTCGTGCGCAGCAGCCGGCAGAGCTGGCCGGCGGCGATGAGTTTCTCCGGTGCCTCCATGGTTAGCCCTCCCGCGCGGCCAGCAGCGCCCGCCGTACGGCCACGCGCGCCAGTTGGACTTTGTACCCGTTGCGGCTCAGCGGCCGGGCACCCTGCACGGCCAGCTCGCCCGCCTGCGTCGCCGCTGCCTCGTCCAGCGTGCGGCCCCGCAGCCACTGCTCGGCGGCCTCGGCGCGCCAGGGAATCGGCGCCACGTGGCCCAGCACGATGCGGGCCTGCTCGATGCGTCCGCCGGCCAGACGCACGGCCACCGAGGCGGTCGCCAGCGGCCAGTCCAGCAGCTCGCGCTCGCGCACCTCGTAGGTGGCCGTGCGCAGCCCGGTGGCTGCGGGCACGATGATCTCGGTCAGGATTTCGTTGGGCGCCAGCGTGTGCTCGCGTTCGCCCTCGGCCGTCGGGATGCGGTAGAGCTCGCCCACCGCCAGCTCGCGGCTGCCCCGCGGCCCCACCAGCCGCACCCGCGCCCCCAGCACCATCAGCGGCGGCGCCAGGCTCGACGGGCAGACGAAATACGCCGGACCCTGATTGCCCAGAATGGCGTGGTAGCGGTTGTCGCCGGCGGGCACCAGCTCGCGGCCGCTGCTGTCGCGGGCCAGCAGGCCGAAGCCGTTGCGGAAATACCAGCACCGCGGCCGCTGCAGCAGGTCGCCGCCGACCGTGCCCATGGCGCGAATCTGCGGACTCGACACACCGGCCAGCGCCGTCCGCAGTCCCGGCAGATGCGCCACGGCCGGATGCTCGAGCAGCTCCTCGAAGCTCACCGCGGCGCCGATGCGCAGCCCCGCCGGCGTCGGCGTGATCCGCCGCAGCTCGGCGATGCCGCGAATGTGCACCACCCGCCGCGGCGTCACGATGTAGTCCTTCATCAGGCTGATCAGGTCGGTCCCGCCGGCCAGCACCGCCGCATCTTCCCACTGGCTGCCCAGCAGGGACACCGCCTCGCGCAGTGTTGCCGGACTGGCGTACTCAAAGGCCTGCATCAGACCGCCCCTCCTTTCCCCGCCAGCGCCGCCAGCACGCGGTCAGGCGTCAGCGGCAGTTCGGGCACGCGCACGCCCAGCGCGTTGGCCACCGCGTTGGAGATGGCCGCGCCGGGCGAGATCACCGGAGGCTCGCCCAGCCCGATCACCCCGCGCTCGTCGTAGCCCGGCCCGGTCATCATGTGCACCACGATGGTGCCGATGTCGCCGATGCCGGCCAGCTTGTAGAACTCCATGTTCGGGTTCAGGCAGCGCCCGGTGACCGGATCCATCACCTTTTCCTCGTAGAGCGCGTAGCAGATCCCCATGATGCAGCCGCCGTAGACCTGGCTTTCGGCCGTCTTGAGGTCAATGATCAGGCCGCAGTCCTGCACGGCGACCAGCTTCTCCAGCCGCACCACGCCCGTCTCGGTGTCCACCACCACTTCGGCCATCTGGACGCCGGCGGCGCCGCTCGAGATCAGCGACATGTCGCGCTGGCCGTCGGCGACGATAGGCGTGGCGCCCAGCCGCGCGCAGGCCTGCTTCCAGCTCAGGCTACGGGCCGGGTTGCCGCGCACCTGGATGCGGCCGCCGCGGGCCTCGAGCTCGCTGGCCGGCACGCCCAGCGCCGGCGCCACCCGCTCGAGCAACTGATTGAGTGCGCGCGTGGTGGCCACCCGCGTCGAGGAGCTGACGCCACCGACCGTCGTCGAGCCACCCGAGGCGCCGTCGGGCGGGTAGCGGTTGTCGCCGATCTCGACGCGCACGGCCTCGAGCGGCAGCCCCAGCGTCTCGGCCGCCACGATGCCGATCACCGTCCGCGTGCCCGTGCCCAGGTCCTGGCTGCCCAGCGCCACCTCGACCGAGCCGTCGGGGTGAATCGTGCAGCGGCAGTTGCTGGGATGGCCGAGCCCGCCCCAGGTGTGGATCGAGAGACCGAGCCCGCGCCGCAGCGTTCCGCGTTCGGCGCCCCGCGGATGCCACTTCTTGCGCCACTCGATCAGCTCGGCCGCCTTCAGCAACTCCTCGCGGTAGACGCTGGCATGCTCGCCGGTGAGCGCCAGGTTTTTCAGGAAGAACTCGAGCGGGTCCATGTTCAGCCGCGCCGCCAGATCGTCGAGCGCGGCCATGGTGACCAGACAGGCCTGGGGATGGTTCGGTGCCCGCCAGGCGCGTGCCGGCCCCTGATTGGTCAGCACGGCCGTATGCCGGACGCGCGCGTTCGGCACGCGGAAGATGTAGGGCAGCGGTGGAATGCCGGCCGTGATCGGCCCGGCCGTGCCCCAGGTCTCCGACTCCCAGGCCACCAGCGTGCCATCGCGCCGCGCGCCCACGCGCACCCGCCCGTGCAGCGACGGACGGCTACCGGCCGCCAGCAGCTCGTGATCGCGCTCGAGCATCAGCTTCACCGGCCGGCCCGTCTTCCGCGCCAGTGCCGCGGCCACCAGCCCCCAGGTGTCGGCGGAGAACTTGCTGCCGAAGCCGCCGCCCATCACCGGACACTCGACGTGCACGTTGCTGGCGGGAATCTTCAGCCCCTCGGCAAACTCGCCGCCGACGCCGCTGACGTTCTGCGTGGAAATCCACACGTGCAGCCGGTCGCCTTCCCACTCGGCCACCGCGCCGTGGGCCTCGAGACAGCAGTGATTGATCACCGGCAGCCCGTACTGGCCTTCGTGCACCACTTCGGCCGAAGCGAAGCCGCGGTCGGGATCGCCCTCGACGCGCTCCGACAGCCGCCGCACGCGGTCGGCGCCGACGCGCGCCGCCTGCTCGGGCGGTACATCGGTCGCCAGAAACGGCAGCGGCTCGTAGTCCACCCGCACACGCCGCGCAGCGTCGCGTGCCTGCTCTTCGGTCTCCGCCGCCACCGCCACCACTTCCTGCCCGGCCCAGTTCACCTCCTGGCCCGGCCCCAGAATCACGTGCACGCCGCGCACGCCCGGCATCCGCTCGGCCTCGCTGGTGTCCACGGCGCGAATGCGCGCATGCGGATAGGGCGACAGCACCAGCTTGGCATACAGCATCCCGGGCCGGTTGACGTCATAGGTGTAGCGCGCCCGGCCCGAGGACTTCCACGGACCGTCCAGACGATTGATGCGCTTGCCGATCAGTTGTCGCTCGCCCGCTGCGGGCCACTTGATCTCGGCCATCAGCCCTGCCCTCCTTTCCGCTGCAGCGCCGCCTCGACCACCGCCCGGCGCACGCCCATGTAGGTTCCGCAGCGGCAGATGTTGCCGTTGAGCGCGTGCCGCACCTCTTCCTCGGTCGGGTGCGGATGGCGTTCCAGGTAGGCCTTGGCCGCCATGACGAAGCCGGGCGTGCAGAAGCCGCACTGCTGCGCATCGTTCTCGACAAAGGCACGCGAGACGGGATGGAGCTGCCCCTCGGGCGCCAGCCCCTCGATCGTCTCGATCGGCTCGCCCTGCGCGGCAATCGCCAGCATCGTGCACGCATAGACGGGACGGCCGCCGACGATCACCGTGCAGGCGCCGCAGGTTCCGCGGTCACAGACCTTCTTGGCGCCGGTGAGGTTCAGATGATTCCGCAGCGCGTCGAGCAGCGTCACGCGCGGCTCGAGCTCGAGCCGGTGCACCTGGCCGTTGACGCGCAGCACCACCGGCACCGGCCCGGGACCGACCACCGCCGGGCGCTCGGCTGCCGCAACGCCCAGCAGCCCTTCGCCCACCAGCACGCCGGCCGAAACCGCCAGCCCGGTGCCCTTGAGAAACTCTCGCCGCGACAGACCTCCGGCCTCCGCCGGCTCGCTCGGTTTGCGCTCTTCCGCCATCGTTTCCTCCCTCGGCAGGACGGCCCTGCCGGCCTCAGGCCGCCCCATCTTACTGCAGTGCGCAGCAGGCGTCGAGACGGTCGCGCTTGCATTCGGGCCCGTTCGGGCCTCTAATGCACACAGGCTCGGGAAGCCGTCGCGGGAGGATGCCGATGACCGGGTTGCGCCTGTCGCTGTGGGGAACGCTGCTGCTGGCCGTTGCGGCCCCGGCGCAGCAGCCGCCGGTGGTGGTCTCGACTGCCGCCGACCGCACCGCCGTCGCCGTGGCCGTCTACAGCAGCGGCCGCGCGCTGGTGAGCGAAACGCGCCGCATCGAGCTCGCCGGCGGCCGCATGCGCCTGGAGCTGGCCGACGTGCTGCCCACGCTCGAGCCCGAAACCGTGCAGCCGGTGCTGCCGGCCGAGGGCGTGCGTCTGCTCGAGCAGATGTTTCTCAACGACGTGGCCAGCCCGCAGACGCTGCTCGAGCATTCCGTCGGCAAGACGCTCACGCTCGAGCTGCCCGCTGCGGACGGGGGCACGCGCACGGTGCGCGCCGTGCTGCTGTCACCGCAGGGACCGATCTGGCAGATCGGCGACGAAATCGTCACCGGACTCCACCCCGAAGCCATTCGCCTGCCTGCGGTCCCCGGCGAGCTGGTGCTGCGGCCGACGCTGCGCTGGACGCTGGAGACGGCAAAGGCCGGGCCGGCCACGCTGGGCCTTTCCTACTTTGCCGGCGGGCTGAGCTGGCGCGCCGATTACGCGCTGGTCGTCTCGGCTGACGGCACGCGCGGGACGCTGCGCGGCTGGGCCACGGTCCGCAACGATACCGATGCCGCACTGGGTCAGGCGCAGCTGGCGCTGGTGGCCGGCGAGCCGCACCGCGCCACCGGGCCGCGCCCGCCGGGCCCGCCGCGCATGCAGGCGATGGTCGCCGGCGCGGCGCTGCCCGCCGAGACCGTGGGCGAACTCCACCTCTACCGCCTGCCCGCTCCCGTCAACCTGCCCGCCCACAGCACGCTGCAGGTCACCCTGCTCGATGCCCCCGGACTGGACCTCGAGCCTTCCTACGTGCTCGAGGGCAACGCCGCAGTTTTCCGCATGAGCATCCCGGCGGGTCAGCCCACGCCACAGCCGGTTCACTACTACCTGAGCTTCCGCAATCAGCCTCCGGCCGGCGTGCCACTTCCGGCGGGCACGGTGCGCGTCTTCACGGCCGACGGCCGCGGCCAGCTCACCTGGCTCGGCGAGGACACCATCCCGCATACGCCGGCAGGGGAAACGGTACGGCTGCTGGTGGGCGATGCCTTTGATCTGGTCGCCGAACGCACCCAAACGGACTTCCGCCGGCTGGGCGAGCGCGTCTACGAGTCCGCCTTCGCCATCACGCTGCGCAACCACCGCGACCGCGCCGTCACCGTCGAGGTGCGCGAACCGGTGGGGGGAAGCTGGGAGGTGGTGGATTCCAGCCTGACGCCGCACCGGCTCGACGCCTTCACGCTGGGCTTCAGCGTTCCCGTGCCCGCCGGCGGCGCCACCACGCTGCGCTACCGCATCCGCGTCACCGACTGACGCCGCCCAGCTCGCGCTCAAAAAACGCCAGCATCGCACGGTAGAGCTCGAGCTGCGCCGCCCGATCGCTGATCGGATGGCCGCGCCCGGGCAGCGCCAGCAGGCGCACCCAGCGCGCGTAGCGGCCGGCCTGGATCAGCCGGTCCACGAATTCGGTCGTGTTGCCGAAGTGGACGTTGTCGTCGCCGGTGCCGTGCACCAGCAGCAGCGGCCGCTCGAGCCGTGCCGCGTACTCGACCGGCGAGCCGGCGCGGTAGCCGTCGGGATTCTCGGCCGGCGTACCCATGTAGCGCTCCGTATAGGCCGTGTCGTACTGCTGCCAGTCGGTCACCGGCGCCACCGCCACACCGGCGCGAAACACCTCGGGCGCCCGCAGCAGCAGGTGCAGCGTCATGTGCCCGCCGTAGCTCCAGCCCCAGACGCCGATGCGGCTGGCGTCCACATAGGGCAGCGAAGCCAGATAGCGCGCTCCGGCCACCTGATCGTCCACTTCGACGCTGCCGAAATGGTGGTACAGCGCAGCCTCGAAGCGGTGGCCGTAGCCGGCGGCACCGCGATTGTCGAGCCAGAAGACGACAAAACCGTGCTCGGCCAGCAGCTCGTGCCACAGCAGCCGGTTGCCGCCCCAGGCGTCCAGCACGTTCTGGGCGGTCGGGCCGCCGTAGACGAACACGATCGCCGGATACTTCCGCCCGGGCACCATCTCCGGCGGGCGAATCAGCGCCGCTGCCCGCGGCGTGCCGTCCGCGCCGGGCACACTGAGGAACTCCACCGGAGCCAGCCGCCGGCCCTCGAGCGCTGCAATGTGCCCGTCGGCCAGCTCCACCAGCACGCGTCCATCGGCCGCGCAGACCTGCTGGTGCGGCGGCACCAGCGCTGCCGACCAGGTGTCCAGATACAGCTTCGCCCCGGGTGCGAATTCCACGGCATGCGTCCCGCCCGACTGGCTGATGCGTTCGAGGCCGCTGCCGTCGAGCCGCACGCGGTAGAGCTGCCGCTCGGCCGGACTCTCGCGCGTCGCGGTGAAATACACCTGGCCGGCTGCCTCGTCCACGCCGGCAATCTGCTCGACCTGCCAGGCACCGCCGGTCAGCGTGGCCAGCAGGCGCCCGTCGAGGTCGTAGAGGTAGAGATGGCGGAAACCGGTGCGCTCGCTGGTCCACAGCAGCCGCCGCCCGTCCGCCAGGAATACCGGCTCGGGCCCCAGATTCACCCAGTCGTCGGCCTGCTCGGTGAGCACGCGGCGGCTCCGGCCACTGCCGACATCGGCCACCCACAGCTCCAGCCGCTTCTGCGCCCGGTCGAGCCGCTCGTAGGCCAGCGCACGCCCGCCCGGCAGCCACTCCACACGCGGCAGATAACCCCCGTCAGCCACCGTCGCCAGCCACCGCACCGGGCCACCGGCCGCACCGACCACGCCCAGCCGCACCACGGGATTGGCTCCGCCCGCCCGCGGATAGCGCATCCAGAAAATCCGCGCATCGTAGGCGTCCGGGTCCACCAGCGGATACCTCTCGACGGAGCGTTCGTCAAACTGTAGAAATGCCACCTGCCGGCCGTCGGGCGACCACCAGTAGGCGCTGAACAGCTCGAGTTCTTCCGGATACAGCCAGTCCACCTGCCCCTGCCGCAGCTCTTCGCTGCCGGGCGGCGTCAGGCGCACCGGCTGGCCGCCGCCGGCCGCCACCGTCCAGATGCTGTAGTCGCGCACGAAACTGATGCGGCGGCCGTCGGGAGAAATCTTCGGGTCTTCGATGGCTCCCGGCGTGGCCACGACCTGCTCGGCGCCGGTCTCCAGTTCCAGCCGGACCAGCCGGTCGGCCCCGATCAGCAGCAGGCTGCGGCCGTCGGGAAACCACAGATAGCGCGGCAGCCCGCGACGACCCGGTCCGGTGGGCTGCAGCCACTGCGGCCAGCGCCGCGGCGTGCCCAGTGCGCGCAGCCGCTCGGCCGTCACCACGCGCCGGCGCTGCCCGCCCGGCACCTCCAGCACCCACAGCTCCGGACCCGTCGGCCCCGGCTCCAGATAGGCCAGCCGCTTCCCGTCGGGACTCCATTCGGGTTCGCCCACCAGCCGCGGCCGAAAGGCGTTGCTGCCGAAAATCGCCTCGACCGTCAGCGGCTCGACCGGCGGGCGCTGCGCCAGAAGCGGCATCCACAGCGCCGCCACCGCCGCCAGCACCAGCCAGCGCCTAGCTCTGCACCTCATCGTTCACCCCCTGCACCGGGCGTGCCCGGCCCGGTCCGGTTCTTCATCGGCCGGTTCCGGACGACTACCGTCAGCACGAAAACACCCGGGAAAAATTCACGCGGCCCGGCGCCGTCGCTGCCACCAGGCGCCCGCAGCGGTCACCAGCGCCATGACGACCAGCAACCCGTCGCGCACCACCGTCCAGCGCGTCAGCGGCTCGCTCGGGCCAAAACACCCGCAGTTGATCTCGAGACCCTTCAGGTAGGTTCGCAGAACGACCCCGAAAAAGGTGCCGAGCAGCAGCGTGGCTGCCGTCGCCGACCACGCCGCCGCCAGCCCGCTGGCCAGCCACAGCCCCAGCCCCAGCTCGACCCACGGCAGGGCATACGCCAGCGCCAGCACCGCCCAGGACGGAAGCAACTGGTAGGAGTCCACCTCGAGGGCGAACAGCAACGGCGGCTGCCGCAGCTTGACCCAACCGGCATAGACGAGCACGGCGGCCACCGCCAGCCGCAGCACCAGCAGCGCCGCTCGCAGCAGCCGTCCCCGCATCACCGGCTCGCCAGCAGGCTGTTCAGGAACCGCCGCAGCACGTCGTAGCTCACCACGCCCACCACCGGCGTGCGCTGCCCGCGGAAGCTGATGAACATCGTGGGCGTTCGCTGCACGCCCGCCTGCCGGCCCAGCTCGACGTCGTGGTCCACCGCCGCGGCCACCACCGGATCCTTCACCAGGGCGTCCACGCGCTTCATCTCCGCCGCCGTCAGCGCCCCGGCCACCACGTCGCGTACCCGCCCGCTGGCCGACCATTCGGGCTGACGCGTGAACAGCGCCCGCTCGACCGGCTCAAAACGCCCGATGGCCGCCGCCGCGTTGGCGTACAGCGCCGCCGACCGCGCATACTGGTGCACGGGCAGCGGGAAATCGTGATGCACCAGATAGACCTTGCCCTGCGCTACGTATTCATCAATCAGCGGCCGCAGCGTCCCCATGTAGAGCTCACGGCAGGCCGGACACTCGAAGTCACTGAACTCCTCGATGGTCACCGGCGCCGTACGCACGCCGTAGGTCTTGGCGGCAGCGATCTGCTGCGCCGAAGGTTCGCTGCGGGCCGCCGTACGCACCGGGTGCGCCCGGCGCGTCTGCGCGACAGCCGCCGCGGCCAGCACCGCCAGAGCGGCCGTCACAAAACCGCAAACCCATTTGCTTCGTCTCAACGAGAGCCTCCTGCGGATGTCACCGCTCGACGCCCCGAATTTTGCGGCAGCCCATTCTACATCAGCTTATTAGAACATGCTGCTGCCGATTCCCGTTGGCCGCTGCACGCCGTGGCCTAACGACCAGCATTAGAGCACAGGCACTGAGATTCCAGCGATTTTTGTTCGTCAGGCATGCTAACCTGTGCAACTAACAGAAAAACAGTCACTTATCCTAAAATCGCAGGCGGCGCAGAGTTTGCACAGCCTTCATGTCCAAAATCTTGACAATGCGATACTCAAGATATAAAATCCCATCCGGTAGCAGGTTCCAACAGATTCTACTGCCCGCATTGCCCCGCACCGATGCGGGGCTGGAGGACAGAAAACATGAGCAAGATTATCGGAATCGACCTGGGTACGACCAACTCGGTGGTTGCCGTCATGCAGGGGGGCGAACCAGTCGTCATCCCCAACCAGGAAGGCAGCCGCACCACCCCGTCGGTGGTCGCGCTGACCAAGAGCGGCGAGTGGCTGGTCGGGCAGGTGGCCAAGCGCCAGGCCATCACCAACCCGGAGTTTACCGTCTACTCGATCAAGCGCTTCATGGGACGGCGCTATGACGAGGTGCAGGACGAAATCCGGCGCGTTCCCTACAAGGTCGTCCGCGGACCGCACGACGACGCCCGCGTCCAGCTGGGTGACCGCATCTACAGCCCGCCGGAAATCTCCGCCAAGATTCTGGCCAAGCTGAAGGCCGCGGCCGAAGATTTCCTCGGCGAAAAGGTCACCAAGGCGGTCATCACCGTGCCCGCCTACTTCAACGACAGCCAGCGCCAGGCCACCAAGCAGGCCGGTGAGATTGCCGGCCTCGAAGTGGTGCGGATCATCAACGAGCCGACGGCGGCCGCGCTGGCCTACGGGCTGGACAAGAAGAAGGACGAGATCATCGCCGTCTACGACCTGGGCGGCGGCACCTTCGACATCTCCATCCTCGAGGTGGGCGAGGGTGTCGTCGAGGTCAAGGCGACGGCCGGCGACACGCACCTGGGCGGCGACGACATTGATCAGCGCATCATGGAATGGATCATCGAGGAGTTCCGCCGCGACCAGGGCATTGACCTCGGCAAGGACCGCATGGCGCTGCAGCGGCTGAAGGAAGCTGCCGAAAAGGCCAAGTGCGAGCTCTCGCAGGTGCTGGAGACCGAAATCAACCTGCCCTTCATCACCGCCGACGCCAGCGGCCCCAAGCACCTGCAGATGCGGCTGACGCGGGCGCGGCTGGAGCAGTTGATGGAGGACATCCTCCAGCGCACCGTCGGCCCGGTCAAGCAGGCGCTGGCCGATGCCGGCCTGCGTCCCGAGCAGATTGACGAAGTCGTGCTGGTGGGCGGCTCGACGCGCATCCCGCGCGTGCAGCAGATCGTCCGCGACCTGTTCGCCGGCAAGGAGCCCCACAAGGGCGTCAACCCCGACGAAGTCGTCGCCGTGGGCGCCGCCGTCCAGGGCGGCGTGCTGGCCGGCGAGGTCAAGGACATCCTGCTGCTCGACGTCACGCCGCTCTCGCTCGGAGTCGAGACCTACGGCGGCGTGATGACCGTGCTGATCCCGCGCAACACCACCATCCCGACGCGGAAGTCGGAGATCTTCACGACGGCCTCCGACAATCAGACGCAGGTGGAAATCCACGTGCTCCAGGGCGAGCGGCCGATGGCGGCCGACAACCGCACCCTGGGCCGGTTCCACCTGGTGGGCATTCCGCCGGCGCCGCGCGGAGTGCCGCAGATCGAGGTGACCTTCGACATTGACGCCAACGGCATCCTCAACGTCTCGGCACGCGACCTGGCGACCGGCAAAGAGCAGAAGATCACCATCACCGCCTCGACCGGTCTGACCAAGGAGGAGATCGAGCGGATGCGTCGCGAGGCCGAACAGCACGCCGAGGAGGACCGCCGGCGGCTGGCCGAGGTGGAGGCGCGCAACCGGCTCGACAACCTGGTCTACCAGACCGACAGGCTGCTGCGGGAGAATCGCGAGAAGCTGCCCGAAGCCGACGTGCGGGCCGCCGAAGAGGCGCTCGAGCAGGCGCGGCGGGCGCTGAACGAGGGCGGACTCGACCGGCTCACCAGCGCCACCGAGCAGCTCACGCGCGCCTCACACCGGATCGCCGAGGCCCTCTACCGTGCCACCGGCGCTGCCGGCGCCGCAGCCGGCCCGCAGGCGGCCGCCGGCACCGGCGGCGGCTCCGGGTCGCGGCCGGGCGAGGTCATCGAGGCCGAGTACGTAGACGTGGACGAAACCAAAAAGCCCAACTGAGCCCGTACGCCCATGACCGACGCCCCTGAAGGCATTCGCCGGAGCGGTCCCCCGCAGGCCTTCCAGAAGGTCCGCGAGGGCGTCTATCACGTGCAGGTGCCGCTGTCGGCCACGCCCTCGGCCGACTGGCGGCGCCTGTTCTACGAGCTACAGAGCGATGCGCCGGCCGACTTCCCGCCGCGCGCCATCGAGATCACCGGCCCGCTGCTGCGCTTCCGGTCCGACCCCGACAGCGTGGCCGCCAAAATCGCTTTGATCGACCGCTGGATCGCGCGCGCCAATCAGAAAGAGGCCGCGCTGGCCGCGCGCACCGAAGAGGGCCGCCGGCGGCGGCAGGAACTGGCCCGCGAGCAGGCCGAGCTGGCCGAACTCAACGCCCGCTGGGCGCACCTCTAGGGGCCGGCCCGGAGAACACGGTCATGCCGACCACGACGACCAGAACCGACTACTACCAGCTCCTCGGCGTCAGCCGCAACGCCTCGCTGAAGGAGATCCGCCAGGCCTACCGCCGTCTGGCCCGCAAGTACCACCCCGACCTCAACCCGGGCGACAAGAGCGCCGAGGAAAAATTCAAACAGATTCAGGAAGCCTACGAGGTGCTCTCCGACCCCAAAAAGCGGCAGATGTACGACCGCTACGGCTTCTATGCCGAAAACCTCGAGGCCGCGCCGCCGCCCGGTGCGGGCACCGGAGGCTTTCAGTTCAACTTCGGCGGCTTCGATTTCAGCCACCTGGGCGACTTCAACGAAGCCAGTTTCCGCGAGCTGTTCCAGCAGTTCTTCCGCGGCGCCCGGGCCGCCGGCTTCGAGCCCGAGCGGGCCGAGCGCGGCGAGGACCTGGAGGTGCCGCTCGAGGTTGATTTCTGGGACGCGGTGCGCGGCGCCGTGAAGAAGATCACCGTCAACCGCTTGGTGAGCTGTGCGGCCTGCCGCGGCACCGGCAGCGCCGGGCCCGAATCCACCTGCACGCGCTGCGGCGGCAGCGGCCAGGTGCAGCCGTCGGTGGGCGCGCTGCGCTTCCGCATGACCTGTCCCACCTGCGGGGGCAGCGGCCGGATCCGCACGCTCTGCCGCACCTGCGGCGGCGACGGGCGCCTGCCCCAGGCCGAAACCCTTGACGTGCGCATCCCGGCCGGTGTGGACAACGGCGCCCGCATCCGTGTGCCTGCCTACGGCAACGACGGCCGCTTCGGCGGGCCCGCCGGCGACCTCTACCTGCGGCTGAGCGTGCGCCCGCATCCGTTCTTCGAGCGCCGCGGCCAGGACCTCTATACCGTCGTCCCCATCACGCTCACCGAGGCCGCACTCGGCGCCAAGATCGAGGTGCCGACCATTGACGGCCGCGCCCTGCTCCGCATCCCGCCCGGCACCTCCAGCGGCCAGAAGTTCCGCCTGCGCGGCAAGGGCGTGCCCTCGCCCCGCGATCCCTCCCGGCGGGGCGACCAGTTCGTCGAGGTGCAGATCGTCGTTCCGCGGCCGGTGGACGAGCGCGTGCGCAACCTGCTGCGCGAGCTCGAGCGCCTGGCCCCGGAAGATCCCCGGCGCGACCTGTTTGAACGCGCCGGCCTGACGGAGTCTCGCTGACGATGCCCCGGGGACGCAAAAAGCGGACGCGCGCCGGCTACATGATCAGCGCCGTCGCCGAACTCTACCGCATCCACCCGCAGACGCTGCGCCTCTACGAGCGGCTGGGGCTGCTGCGGCCCTCGCGCACCCGCGGCAACACGCGCGTCTACACCGAAGAGGACCTCGAGCGCCTGGAGACCATCCTCACGCTCAGCCGCGATCTGGGCGTCAACCTGGCCGGCATCGAGGTCGTGCTCAACATGCGCGACAAGATGCTCGAGATGCAGCGCCAGATGCAGGCCTTCGTGGATTTCGTGCGCGAGGAGCTGGCGCGCAACCTCACCGCCGAGCAGGAAGCGCGTCTGCGCACCGCGCTGGTGCGGCTGCGTCCGGGCCGTTCGCTGTCGCTCACGCCCCGCTGAGCGCCGGCTTGCCCGCCCTGCAGCCGCCGCCTATGCTGGGACCATGGCCCGCGCCGACTGCCCCGACTGCGCCGGCACCGGCTGGAAACTGCTCGAGCGGCCCGAAGGCCGCGTCGCCGTCCGCTGCGCCTGCACCGCCGCCGACCGCCTGGGCCGCGCCCTGGCCCGTGCCCGCATCCCCGCCCGCTACGAGCACTGCGACTTCGAGAACTTCGACGTCGACCTCTACGATCAGGAACCCGAAGCCGCCGCCTGGAACCGCAGCCTGAAGACCGCCCGGCTGCTGGTCGAGCGCTTCGCGCATGAATCCCCGCTCACCGACGCGCACGGCCTGCTGCTGATGGGCCCCTGCGGCGTCGGCAAAACCCATCTGGCCGTGGCCGCACTCAAGGCGCTGATTGCCCGCGGTCTCGACGGGCTCTTCTACGACTACCGCGACCTGCTCAAGCAGATCCAGGCCAGCTACAACCCCGAAAGCCAGACCACCGAAATGGACATCCTCGCCCCCGTGCTCGAGGTCCCCGTGCTGCTGCTCGACGACCTGGGCGCCAGCAAGCCTTCGGCCTGGGCGCTCGAGACCGTCGGCCACATCCTCAACATCCGCTACAACGACCGCCGCATCACCCTGATGACGACCAACTACCTCGACCAGCCGCGGTCGCCGCGCGAGGAAACGCTCGCCGAACGCATCGGCACCCGCATCCGCTCGCGCCTCTACGAGATGTGCCGCACCGTCGAGCTCCACGCCCCCGACTTCCGCCGCCGCATCCGCCGCGCCTGGCCGCTCGGCTGAAGTTGACAAAGCCGCCGCCCCCTGCGTACCATTTTGCCGGTGCGCATCCTCGCCGATGCGCCCTCCCTTCCTTGCTCAGATTCCCGGGAGCGGGGTGAGTCACGGTGAACAGCTTCAACGCACAGGACGACGCCGCAGAACCGGCCCGCAGCATGCTGACAGGTGAGCCGGAGACGACCGCGCCGGCCGGCCCGGCCGACCAGCCTGCCGAGGCCGCCGCCACCGAGGCCGCAGCCGCCGAGGCTGAAGCCGAAGCGCAGGCCATGCGCGAGCTGCTCGAGCAGTACGGCGCCCTGGCCGAAGCCGCCCCCGATGGCGAATTCATCGAAGGCCGCGTCGTCGCCTTCACCGACCTGGGCGTCGTCGTCGACATCGGCGGCAAAGCCGAAGCCCTGATCCCCGCTCAGGAATTCACCGCCCTGGAAGGCTCCACGCTGCCGTTCGGCCCGGGCGACCGCGTCGAGGTCCAGCCGCTCGGGCAGGAAAAGGACGGCTACCAGCTCGTCAGCTATCTCCGCGCCTATCGCCGCCGCCTCTGGGACTCGCTCGAGCAGGCCTATCGCTCCCACCGGCCCCTGCAGGGCACCATCGTCGAGCGCATCAAGGGCGGCCTGGTGGTGGACATCGGCATCCGCGCCTTTCTGCCTACCTCGCAGATTGACCTGCGGCAGACGCCCGAGCCGGAAAAGTGGGTGGGCCAGCAGATCGAGTGCCTGATCCTGAAGATGAACCGCAAGCGCGGCAACGTGGTCGTCAGCCGCCGCGCGCTGCTCGAGCAGGAGCTGCAGGCCCGCCGCCAGAAGCTGCTCGAGACGCTCACCGAAGGCGCCATCGTGCGCGGCACTGTCAAGAGCATCACCGACTACGGCGTCTTCGTGGACCTGGGCGGTCTCGACGGCATGATCCATGTCACCGACCTGTCCTGGTCGCGTGTGCGCAATCCGGCCACGGTGGTGTCGGTCGGGCAGGAGATCGAGGCGAAGGTCTTGAAGTTTGACCGCGAGCGCGGGCGCATCTCGCTCGGCGTCAAGCAGCTCCAGCCCGATCCCTGGGAGCACGTGCCCGAGCGCTACCCGCCCGGCAGCCGCGTGCACGGCACCGTCGTCTCGATCACCGACTACGGCGCCTTCGTCGAGCTCGAGCCGGGTGTCGAGGGGCTGGTGCACGTCAGCCAGATGAGCTGGTCGCGCCGGCTGCGTCATCCCTCGAAGCTGGTCTCGGTGGGCGACCTCATCGAGGTAGTCGTGCTCGAGGTCAAACCCGAGGAGCGGCGCATCGCGCTCAGCTTCAAACAGACCCGCCCCGATCCCTGGGAGACGGTTCCGCAGAAGTATCCCGTCGGCAGCATCGTCACCGGGCGCGTCCGCAACCTGACCGAATTCGGCGTCTTCGTCGAGCTCGAGGACGGCGTCGACGGGCTCATCCACGCCAGCGACCTGAGCTGGACCGAGCGCGTGCAGCCTGCCGAGCGCTTCAAGAAAGGCGATCTGGTCGAGGCGCGCGTGCTGAAGATTGACACCGAGCAGCGCCGCCTCTCGCTCGGCATCAAGCAGCTCAACGACATCTGGCAGGCGTGGTTTGCCGCGCACCGCGTCGGCGAAATCGTCACCGGACGCGTGGCCCGCCTGAGCCCCTTCGGCGCCTTCGTCGAGCTCGAGCCGGGCATCGAGGGCCTCTGCCACATCTCCGAGGTGGACCTGGGCCACGGCCCGGATCGCGAAAAGCAACTGGCGGCAGTGCTCGAGCCCGGCCGGCAGTACGAGTTCAAGATCCTGCGTCTCGATCCCGAACAGCGCCGCATCGGTCTCAGCCACCGCGCCGCCGTGCGTCAGGCCGAGCGCCGGGCTCTCGAGGCTCACCGCTCGTCGGAATCCTCCCCGCGCGCCACGATCGCCGATGCGATCCTGGCCAAGCGGGGTTCGCTCTAGCACCGCACCGGCAGGAGCTCCCATGGCCGACCACACCGTGACCCGCGCCGACCTGGCCGAAGAAATCGCGCGCACCACCGGCCTGCACCGCACCCAGGCCGAAGAGGTGGTCGAGGTCGTGCTCGACCGCATCGTCACCGCGCTCAAGCAGGGCGACAAGGTGGAGATCCGCGGCTTCGGCAGCTTCCGCACCCGCCAGCGCCGCCCGCGCAGCGGCCGCAACCCGAAGACGGGCACCACCGTGCCCGTGCCGGCCAAGCGCGTTCCCTACTTCAAGCCGAGCAAGGAGCTCAAGAGCCTGGTCAACAGCGCGCCGGCGGCTGCCGCGCCCGATACCGTGGCGGCGCAGTCGGAACCGCCCCCGCCGGCAGCGGGATGACCCGCGCGCCATGGACTTTCTCTGGACCCCCTGGCGCTACGGCTACGTCGCCGGTGCCGCACGCACCGAAGGCTGCATCTTCTGCCAGGCGCTGGCGCTCGGCGACGACGCCCGCGCGCGCATCGTCTTCCGCGGCCGCCTGAACTTCATCATCCTCAACCGCTTCCCCTACACCACCGGCCACTCGATGATCGTTCCCTATGCGCACGTGGGCCAGCTCGCCGCCTGCGACCCCGAAACGCTGGCCGAGATGATGGAGCTCGCCCGGCGCCTCGAGCGCGCCCTGGGCGCGCTCTACCATCCCGACGGCTACAACCTGGGCATGAATCTGGGCCGCTCGGCCGGTGCCGGCGTCGCCGACCACCTGCACCTGCACGTGCTGCCGCGCTGGGTGGGCGATACCAACTTCATGACCACCGTCGCCGAAACCCGCCTCGAGCCCGAGGACCTCGCCGAAACCTACCGCAAACTCCACGGCGCCCTGGCCGCCGGCTAGCCAGCCGCCGCCCGCGCTCGCTAGAATCCCCGTCGGGCCCCTGCGGCCCCGACCGCTACGAGGAGAGCCGCTATGGATCTGGAGCTGACCGAAGAACACCGCATGCTCCAGCGCACCGTGCGCGAGTTTGCCGAAGCCGAAGTGCGGCCGCGCGCCCGCGAGCTGGACGAAACCGGGCACTTCCCGCGCGACACCTTCGCCCGGGCCGCCGAGCTGGGCCTGACCGGCGTGGCGCTGCCGGAAAGTGCCGGCGGTGCCGGCTTCGACCACATCGCCTACACGATCGTCATCGAGGAAATCTCGCGCGTGTGCGCCTCGACCGGCGTGATCCTCTCGGTGCAGAACTCGCTCTACTGCGATCCGGTCTTCCGCTTCGGCACCGAGGAGCAGAAGAAGAAGTTTCTGGTGCCCTACGCGCGCGGGGAGAAAATCGGCTGCTACGCGCTGACCGAGCCGCAGGCCGGCTCCAACGCCGCCGCGCTGGCCACGCGGGCCGTCCGCCGCGGCGACCGCTACATCGTCAACGGCACCAAGGCCTGGATCACCAACGGCGCCGTGGCCGATGCGGCACTGGTCTACGTGAACACCGACCCCGAGCGCGGCGAAAAGGGCATCACGGCGCTGCTGATCGAGCGCGGCACGCCCGGCTTCCAGGTGGGTCGCGAGGAAAAGAAAATGGGACTCAACGCGACCGCCTGCTGCGAGCTGGTCTTCACCGACTGCGAGGTGCCCGTCGAGAACCGCCTGGGGGCCGAGGGCGAGGGGTACAGGATCGCGCTCTCCACACTCGACGGCGGCCGCATCGGCATCGCCGCCCAGGCCGTCGGCATCGCCCAGGGCGCCTTCGAGGCTGCACTCGCCTACGCCCGCCAGCGCCGCGCCTTCGGCCAGCCCATCGCCGAATTCCAGGCCATCCAGTTCATGCTGGCCGACATGTCCACCGAGATCGAGGCCGCGCGCCTGCTCACCCGCCGCGCCGCCTGGAAGCAGGACACCGGCCAGCGCTTCACCCTCGAGGCCTCCATCGCCAAGCTGTTCGCCAGCGAAATGGCCACGCGCGTGGCACACCGCGCCATCCAGATCCACGGCGGCAACGGCTACAGCCGTGAATACCCGGTCGAGCGCGCCTATCGCGACGCCCGCGTGACGGAAATCTACGAGGGCACCAGCGAGATCCAGCGGCTGATCATCGCTTCCTGGGTGCTGCGCGGGGCCTGAGGCCGTGCCATGGAGGAGCTCGACCAGCACTGTGCCGTCGAGCCGGGCGAGGCCTTCTTTGCGCGCCTGCCCGAGCAGCCGGCGGTGTTCGTGGTCGAGCTGGAGGCAGCGGGAGCGCAGCCCTATCTGGGCCGCACCTCGAGCCTGCGGCGGGCGCTGCGGCAGTTGCTCGACCCGTCCGCTCCGCCGGCCGGCCGCTCCCGGCCACGGCTGGCCGGGCTGGCACGCAGCGTCAGCTACCGGCTCACCGGCTCGAGCTTCGAGCAGGACCTGCTGGTCTACCGTCTGGCGCGGCGGCTGTTTCCCGACGACTGGCGCCGGCGGCTGCGGCTGCGCCCGCCGCTGCTGCTGAAGCTGGACCTGGCGCGGCCCTATCCCCGGCTGCGGCTGGCACGGCAGGTGCGCGCCGACGGCGCCTGCTACCTGGGGCCGTTTCCGACGCGCGCAGCGGCCGCTGAAGCCGCCACTGCGCTGGCCGGGCTGTTCCGCATCCGCCGCTGCCACATCCGCATCGAGCCCGACCCGGCCTTCCCCGGCTGCATCTACGGCGAGATGAAGCAGTGCCTGGCGCCCTGCCAGGCCGCCGTCAGCCAGGCCGAGTATGCGGCTGCCGTCGGAGCGCTGGCCGAGTTCTGCCACACGCGCGGCGCGTCCCTGGCCGCCCCGCTCGAGCAGGAACGCGCCCTGGCGGCCGGCACCGAGGACTTCGAGCGCGCCGCAGCGGTGCAGAAGAGACTCGACCGGGTCGCTGCGGCCGTCCAGCGGCTGCCCGAACCGGTCCGCACGCTGGAGAAGCTGGAGGCCGTCGTGCTGCAGCCCTCGGCGCATCCGGCGGCCGTCGAGGTCTTCCGCATCGCGCACGGCACCATCGCCGGCCCCGCCCGGCTGGACTTCGGCGGCCTGGCCTCGGCTCCGCGCTCGGCGGAAACGCTGCTGCGCCAGTGGCTGGAGGCGCCGGCGCCGCCGACGACGCCCGAGGAGCAAACCGACCATCTGGCGCTGCTGGCGCGCTGGCTCTACGCGCGGCCGCGTTCGGGCGAGTTGCTGTTCCGCGAAGGTGCCCCCGGCGGCGGCTGGCCCTACCGGCGCATCGTGCGCGCCTGCGCGCGCCTGCTCGGCCCGGCCGCCGAACGACCCTTTGCCGCCGGGCGCAGCCGTCCCGAATCCGCCTAGCCGGTTCTCACCGCGGCCAGCTCCGGATGCCGCTGGCGCATCCAGCCGTCCACGGCCCGCTCGACCTCTTCCAGCCGGCCGGTGAAGAAATGGTCCACGCCCTCGACCACCACCAGTTGCACCTGCGGGCCCAGTTCGGCGGCCAGCGCGCGGACGCGCTCGACGGGGCCGAACTGATCCTGCGCACCGTGGATCAGCAGCAGCGGCCGCGGGCAGGTTCGCAAAAAGTCCGTCTCGACGTGCATCACCGGCAGGCCCAGCCCGATCAAATCCACCACGCGCGGATCGCTGCAGCCCACGCGCAGCCCCACCGCCGCTCCGAAGCTGAACCCGGCCAGCACCAGCGGCCGGCCCGGCTGCTCGGCCGCCAGCCAGTCCAGTGCGGCCCGCACGTCGTCCTGCTCGCCGCGGCCGTCATCGTGCGTGCCCTCGCTCAGGCCGACGCCGCGGAAGTTGAACCGCAGCACGGGCAGACCCAGCTCGTGCAGTGCTCGCGCCACGTGGAAGACCACCTTGTTGTGCATCGTGCCGCCGTAGAGCGGATGCGGATGGCAGACCACCGCCGCCAGCGGCGCCGGCTCCGGCACCGTCCACAGCAGCGCCTCCAGCCGTCCGGCCGGACCCTGCAGGAACAGACTCTGATGATAGCTCTTGCCCATCGGCGTTACGCTCCCCTCCGCGCGCGGCACAGCTTGACCGCTGCCGCCGGCGCCCTTAGAATGCCCGGTTACCGACAGCGTGCGCCGACGCTTCCGGCGCCGCCGTCCCCGCACCGGCGACTTCACCGATGCACGACCACGCGTTTGCGGAAGCCCTCACCTTCGACGACGTGCTGCTGCTGCCCGGCCACTCCAGCGTGCTGCCGGCCGACGTGGATGTCCGCACCTGCCTGACCCGGCAGATTCCGCTCAACATCCCGCTGGTTTCGGCCGCCATGGACACGGTGACCGAATCGCGCCTGGCGATTGCGCTGGCGCGCCAGGGCGGCATCGGCATCATCCACCGCAACCTGCCCATCGAGCGCCAGGCCGAAGAGGTGGACCGCGTCAAGCGCTCCGAGAGCGGCATGATCGTGGACCCGGTCACCATCTCCCCCGAGGCGCCCGTGCGCCAGGCCCTCGAGCTGATGGCCAAGTACCGCATCTCGGGCCTGCCCGTCACCCGCGGCACCCGCCTGGTCGGCATCCTCACCAACCGCGACCTGCGCTTCGAGCGCAACCTCGACCAGCCGGTCAGCGCCGTGATGACCTCGGAAAACCTCATCACCGTGCCCGTCGGCACCACGCTCGAGCAGGCCGAGCGCATCCTGCAGCAGCACCGGATTGAGAAGCTGCTGGTCGTGGACGATGCCTTCAACCTCAAGGGCCTCATCACCGTCAAGGATATCCAGAAACGGCGCGAGTACCCGCATGCGGCCAAGGACGAACAGGGCCGCCTGCGCGTCGGTGCGGCCATCGGCGCCACGGGCGACTTTCTCGAGCGCGCAGCCGAGCTGGTGCGGGCACGTGTGGACGTGCTGGTCATTGACACCGCCCACGGCCACTCCACACGCGTGCTCGAGGCCGTCCGCGCCGTCCGCCGCCGCTTCCCCGAAGTCCCCCTGATCGCCGGCAACGTGGCCACCGCCGAAGGTGCCCGCGACCTGATTCGCGAGGGCGTCGACGGCCTCAAGGTCGGCGTCGGCCCCGGCTCGATCTGCACCACGCGCGTCGTCACCGGCGCCGGCGTACCCCAGCTCACCGCCATCCTGGAAACCGCCCGCGTGGCGCGCCCGGCCGGTATCCCGATCATCGCCGACGGCGGCGTCAAGTACTCCGGCGACATCACCAAGGCGCTGGCCGCCGGCGCCTCCACCGTCATGCTCGGCAGCCTGCTGGCCGGCACCGAAGAAGCTCCCGGCGAGACGATCCTCTACCAGGGCCGCACCTTCAAGGCCTACCGCGGCATGGGCTCGCTCGGCGCCATGGAAGCCGGTTCGGCCGACCGCTACGGCCAGAGCAGCGGCAAATACGTCCCCGAGGGAGTCGAGGCGCGCGTGCCCTACCGCGGGCCGCTGGCGGCCATGGTGGAGCAACTGGTCGGCGGCCTGCGCAGCGGGATGGGCTACTGCGGCGCCGCCAATCTGCGCGAGCTGCAGGAAAAGGCCCGGTTCATCCGCATCACCGCTGCCGGGCTGCGCGAAAGCCACGTCCACGACGTCACCATCACGCGCGAGCCGCCCAACTACCAGCTCGAGTAGCTGCCGGCAGAGCCGTCCACCTGCAGCCAGAGAAATCTTTGCTCGGGATGCGGCGGGGTTTCGCGGGTTTCGGGCACGGTTAGCCGTGCCCGCGAAGTGGCCGCTTCAGGATGACTCGGAGGGCTGCTCGCCCTCGGCCGCGCGTCCGGCCTTCCTGGGCTTCTCTTTCGGCTTGAGCTGGTAATCCACCAGCTCCAGCACGGCCAGCTCGGCGTTGTCGCCCTTGCGCCAGCCGGCGCGCACCAGGCGCGTGTAGCCGCCGGGCCGGTCGGCAAAGCGCGGAGCGATTTCCTCGAAGAGTTTCTTCACCGCCGCCGGCGTCTGCAGAAACCGCGCCGCCAGCCGGCGGCTGTGCAGCGTGTCGCGCTTGCCCAGCGTGATCATGCGCTCGACCAGCGGCCGCGCCGCCCGCGCCCGGGCCAGCGTGGTGACGATGTGCTCGCGCTCGATCACGTTCGTCACCAGATTGCGCAGCGTGGCGCGCCGGTGCGCCGGATTGCGTCCCAGCTTGAAGCCGCCCTTGCGATGCCGCATGGCCTCTCCCTCAGCCCGCCTGCGTTTCCTCGCCGGCCGCCGGAGCCGGTGCCGGTGGCGCCAGCGGCGGCCACAGGATCCGGCCCTGCTCGTCAAACTTCATCCCCAGGCTCAGGCCCATGCGCGCCAGCACGTCCTTGATCTCGTTGAGCGATTTGCGGCCGAAATTCTTCGTCTTCAGCATCTCGGCCTCGGTCTTCTGCACCAGGTCGCGGATGGTCTGAATGTTCGCGTTTTTCAAACAGTTATAGGAACGCACCGAGAGCTCCAGCTCGTCCACCGGCCGGTCCAGGTACTCCAGGCGCGGATCCACGTAGCCCTCCGGCATCTCCTCGACCAGCTCGGGCTGCTCCTCGAAGTTGATGAACATGTTCATGTGGTCCTTGACCAGTTTGGCCGCCAGCCCGATGGCGTCCTGCGGCGTGACGGCGCCGTTGGTCCACACCTCCAGCACCAGCTTCTCGTAGTCGGTCATCTGTCCCAGCCGCGCCTGCTCGACCGTGTAGTTGGCCTTGCGCACCGGCGAGTGGACCGAATCGATCGGGATGAAGCCGAGCGGCAGGTCCTCGTCAAAGTTCCGGTCGGCCGCCACGTAGCCCCGGCCCCACTTCACCCGCATCTCGATCCGCAGCCGCCCGCCCTCGCTGACGGTGGCGATGTAGACGTCCTTGTCGAGCACGGCCACGTCGGGATTGTCCTGGATCATCCCCGAGGTGACCACGCCCGGCCGGTCCACGTCGAGCACCAGCGTGCTGGGCCCTTCGGTGTTCAGCTTGAGCGGGATCTGCTTCAGGTTGAGGATCACATCGGTGGCGTCCTCGACCACGCCCGGAATGGGCGCGAACTCGTGCAGCACGCCCTCGATGCGCACCGCCGTGATGGCGGCGCCCTCGATCGAGCTCAGCAGCGCCCGCCGCAGCGCGTTGCCCACCGTCGTCGCCCAGCCGCGTTCAAACGGCTGCGCGGAAAACTTCCCGTAGCGGTCGGTGAGCGTCTCGCGCTCGGCCACCAGCCGCTTGGGCTTCTGAAACCCCTTCCACATCGTCATGGCCTTCTCTCCTCCGCCTGCTTGACTTTCGCTCCGGCGTCCCGCCCCCGGGCCGCCGCCGGGCTCCGGCCTCCGCCTACTTCGAGTACAGCTCGACGATCAACTGTTCGTTGACCGGCGGCGTCTGCACGTCCTCGCGCCGCGGCAGCGCCACCACGCGCGCGCGGAACTGCTCGCGATCCACCTCGAGCCAGGGCACCGTGGACTGGCTCTGCGCCAGATCGCGCGCCTGCAGCACCATCGCGTTCTGGTGCATCTTCGGCTTGAGCGCAATCTCCTCGCCCACCGACACCTGGTAGGAGGGAATGTTCACCGTGCGCCCGTTGACCAGAATGTGTCCGTGGGTGACCAGCTGCCGCGCCTGCGCCCGCGAGCTGGCCAGCCCCATCCGGTAGACCACGTTGTCCAGCCGCCGCTCCAGCATCACCAGCAGATTCTCCCCGGTGGGACCCTTGGCCCGCTCGGCCCGCTCGAAGTAGAGCCGGAACTGCCGCTCCAGCAGCCCGTAGGTGCGCTTGACCTTCTGCTTCTCCCGCAACTGCTGCCCGTAACCGGTCAGCTTCACACGCCGGCCCTGGCCGTGCTGCCCGGGCGGGAAGTTGCGCCGCTCGATGGCACACTTCTCGGTGAAGCAGCGCATGCCCTTGAGGTAGAGCTTCATGCCCTCGCGCCTGCACAACCGGCAGACCGCCTCGCGTTCTCTGGCCAACGTCGTCCTCCTCGCCGCCTACACCCGGCGCCGCTTGGGGGGCCGGCAGCCGTTGTGCGGGATCGGCGTCACATCCTTGATCGAGGTGATGCGGAGCCCGGCCGAGGCCAGCGACCTGATGGCGGGCTCGCGCCCGGCCCCCGGGCCCTTGACCCGCACGTCCACCTCGTGCATGCCGAACTGCTCGCGCGCCGCCGCGGCCGCTGCCAGCGCCGCCTGCTGCGCTGCATAGGGCGTGCCCTTGCGCGAGCCCTTGAACCCGATCGAGCCCGCCGACGCCCAGGTCAGCACGCGCCCTTCGGGATCGCTGATGGTGACGATGGTGTTGTTGAACGTGGCCTGAATGTGCGCCACGCCGTGCGGCACCACCCGCTTCTCGCGCCGCCGCCGAAACTCCTTCTTCCGCCGCGCCGGCCGTGCTCCGGCCGGCGTCGTCGCTGCCTGTGGTTCCTTGGCCACGCTGCCTCCTCGCCTACTTCTTCACCGCCGCCTTCTTCTTCGTCGCCACCGCGCCGCGCCGCGGACCCTTGCGCGTCCGCGCATTGGTGTGCGTGCGCTGGCCGCGTACCGGCAGCCCGCGCCGGTGCCGCAGCCCGCGGTAGCAGCCGATGTCCATCAGCCGGCGGATGTTCATCTGGATCTCTTTGCGCAGATCGCCCTCGATCCGCCCCTCGCTCTCGATCACCTGCCGCAGCCGCGTCACCTCGTCCTCGGTCAGCTCGCGCACCTTCTTCGACCAGTCCACGCCGGCGCGGTGGCACACCTGCCGCGCCCGCGACGGACCGATGCCGTAGATGGCCGTCAGCCCGATCCAGAGCCGCTTCTGCGGCGGCAAATCCACTCCGGCAATGCGTGCCATGCCTCGCCTCCGCCTAGCCCTGGCGCTGCTTGTGTTTCGGGTTGACGCAGATCACCCGCACCACGCCGCGCCGGTGAATCACCTTGCACTTGTCGCAGATCTTCTTCACCGAAGCCCGTACCTTCATCGCCCGCTCCTCATTTGAACCGGTAGATGATCCGGCCGCGCGTCAGGTCGTAGGGCGAGAGCTCGACCGTGACGCGATCGCCGGCCAGAATCCGGATGAAATTCTTGCGCATCCGCCCCGAGATGTGCGCCAGCACCTGGTGGTGATTGTCCAGCTCCACGCGGAACATCCCGTTCGGCAGCGGCTCGATCACCGTGCCGGTCACTTCGATGGCCTCCTCCTTCGGCGTCTGGCTTCGGGCCTTTTTCTCCTCGCGCTCCTGCTTGCTCCGCTTCGCCACGTCGCTGCTCACTCCTGCGCCCCGTCGGCCTCGAGGCGCGTGAGGATCCAGGGGCCGTTGTCGGTGATGGCCACCGTGTGCTCAAAGTGCGCCGCATAGCTGCCGTCGGCGGTCACCACCGTCCAGCCGTCCTCGAGCGTGCGCACCTCGTGCGTGCCCGCGGTGACCATCGGCTCGATCGCCAGCGTCATACCGGCCCGCAGCTCGGGTCCGCGGCCGGGCGGGCCGAAATTGGGCACCTGCGGCGGTTCGTGCATGGCCGTGCCGATGCCGTGGCCCACCAGATCGCGCACCACCGCAAAGCCCCGCTGCTCCACCCAGTCCTGCACCGCATGCGAGATATCGCCCAGCCGCCGGCCCACGCGCGCCTGCGCAATCGCCTGCTCGAGCGCCTGCCGGGTCACCGCCAGCAGCCGCTCCAGATCGGGCCGGATGCGCCCGACCGGCACCGTCAGCGCCGCATCGGCGAAGTAGCCGTCGACGGAGGCGCCAAAATCAATCGAGACGATGTCGCCCTCCCGCAGCCGCCGCCGCTCCGACGGAATCCCGTGCACGACCTCCTCGTTCACCGACGTGCACAGCACGCACGGGTAGCCGCGATAGCCCTTGAACGCGGGCTCGGCCCCCAGCTCGGCCACCCGCCGCGCCGCGTGCCGCTCCAGATCCATCGTCGTCAGCCCCGGCCGCACCATCTGCCGCAGCTCGTCCAGGATGGTTCCGACCACCAGGCCGGCCCGGCGCATCTTCTCCAGCTCCGCCGGTGATTTACAGACGACCGTCACGGCAGACAATTTTCTCGACAAGCGCCACCACCGCCGCTGTCACCTGCTCGGGCGTGCCCTCGCCGTTGACTTCCTCGACCAGGCCGGCACGCCGGTAGTAATCGAGCACCGGCAGCGTATGCTGCTGATAGGTCACCAGGCGCTCCTGGATCACCTCTTCGCTGTCGTCGGGCCGCTGGACCAGCTCGCCGCCGTCGTGATCGCAGCGCCCGGCAACCTTCGGCGGGTGGTCATAGATATTGTATATCTCGCCGCCCACCGTGCACACGCGCCGGCCCGCCAGCCGCCGCAGCAGCACCCCGTGCGCGACGGCAAAATGCACCACCAGCGGCGGCGGCCAGCCCGCCTCGGCCAGCAGCCGGTCGAGCACCTCGGCCTGCGCCACCGTGCGCGGGAAGCCGTCGAGGATGAACCCGGCGGCGCAGTCGGGCCGGCCGATCCGCTCGGCCAGCATCGCCACCACGACGCGATCGGGCACCAGCTCGCCCCGGCGCATGTAGGCTTCGGCCTCGCGGCCCAGTGGCGTGCCCTGCCGGACGTGCTCGCGAAACATGTCGCCGGTGGCGATGTGCGGCACCCCGTAGCGCGCCGCCAGCACCTGCGCCTGCGTCCCCTTGCCGGCACCCGGCGGCCCCATCAGGATCACCGGCCGGCACAGCCGCTTCGTCCCGCCCACGCCTGCGCCCTAGAACCGCCGCCCGCGCAGCCGGCCCCGCCGCACGAACCCTTCGTAGTTCCGCATCACCAGTTGCGCCTCGAGCTGCTGCACCGTGTCCATGGCCACGCCGACCACGATCAGCAGCGAGGTGCCGCCGAAATAAAAATTCAGCCCCAGCCCGTCCAGCAGCCACCGCGGTGCATGCGCATCGAACCACGCCCCGCCCAGCCACACCGGCAGGTGCTGCAGGTGCACGCCCGCAATCAGCCATTCCGGCAGCAGGCACACCGCCGCCAGATACCAGCCGGCGGCAAAGGTCAGATGCGTCAGAATCTTGCCGATGTACTCCGAGGTGCTGCGGCCGGGCCGGATGCCGGGAATGAACCCGCCGTATTTGCGCATGTTGTCGGCCAGCTCGGTCGGGTTGAACACGATGCCCACATAGAAGAACGAGAAGAAGACGATCAGCGCCACGTAGAGCACCGTGTAGAGCGGCTCGCCCCAGCTCACCGCACGGCCCAGCTCGTCGAGGAACCGGAAGCGGTGCTGGAAGAACAGCGAAAACGTCTGCGGGAAGGTCAGCAGCGAGCTGGCGAAGATCGGCGGAATCACCCCGCCCGAGTTCACCCGCAGCGGCAGATAGGTCATCTCGGCACCCATCATCCGCCGGCCCACGACGCGCTTGGCGTACTGCACCGGAATGCGCCGCTGGCCGCGCTCGACGAACACGATGAAGCCGATCACCGCCGCAAACAGCACCAGCAGCGCCAGAATCGCCAGCGGCGTCAGCGGACCCCACTGCTGGGTCTTCATCTTGTCCCACAGATCGGCCAGCCCGCGCGGCAGGCCCACGACGATGCCGGCAAAGATGATCAGCGACATGCCGTTGCCGATGCCGCGCTCGCTGATCTGCTCGCCGAGCCACATGATGAAGGTGGCCCCGGCCGTCAGCGTCAGGATCGTCATCAGCATGAAGCCCGCGCCGGGCCGGTAGACCAGCGGCTGCCCGTAGAGCGTCTCCCTCTGGAGCGCCAGCGCGATCGTGAACGACTGGAACATGCTGAGCACGATCGTCAGGTAGCGCGTGTACTGCGTGATCTTCCGCCGGCCCAGCTCGCCTTCCTTCTGCAGCCGCTCCAGATAGGGCCAGACCACCACCATGATCTCGAGGATGATGGCGGCGGTGATGTAGGGCATGATGCCCAGCGCGAAGATGGTCATCCGGCGGAAGTTGCCGCCGCTGAAGAGGTCAATGATGCCGAGCGCCGTGCCCCGGCTCTGCTCAAAGAGCTGCTCGAGCAGGTCGGTGTTGATGCCCGGCACGTAGATGAAGGCGCCGATGCGGTAGACGGCCAGCAGCCCCAGCGTAAACAGCACGCGCGTGCGCAGCTCCGGCGTGCGCACGATGTTCCGCAGGGCTTCGAGCAGCCGCCTCATGCCAGCGTTTCCACCTGCCCGCCCGCCGCCAGGATCTTCTCGCGCGCCGAACGGCTGAAGGCGTGCGCGCGCACCACCAGCGCCACGCCCAGCTCGCCCTCGCCCAGAATCTTCACCGGCCGGCGGCGGTCGCGCACCAGCCCGCTCTGCCAGAGCCGCTCCGGCGTGATCGTCTCGCCGGCGGCGAAGGCACCGAGCGCCCCGACGTTCACCACCGCGTAGTCCACGCCGAAGCGGTTGTGGAAGCCGCGCTTGGGAATCCGGCGGTGCAGCGGCATCTGGCCGCCCTCGAAGCCCCGGCGCAGCCGGAAACCGCTGCGGGATTTGTGGCCCTTGTTACCGCGCCCGGCCGTCTTGCCCAGCCCGGAGCCCATGCCGCGGCCCACGCGCACCTTGCGGTGGCGCGAGCCCGGCGGCGGCGCCAGACGCGCCAGCGTCAGTTCCTTGCCCGGTTCGCTCACTGCCCGTTCACCTCACCCACTTCCACCAGATGGCGCACCCGCGCAATCATGCCGCGGATGGCCGGCGTATCGGGCCGCTCGACCACCTGACCCAGCCGCCGCAGCCCCAGCCCGCGCAGCGTCTGGCGCACGCGCTCGGGATGCCCGATGGCGCTCCGCACCCAGCGGATCCGCAGCCGCCGCTCGTGGCCCGTCCCGGTCGTCATCGCCACGCCTCCACCGCTCAACTGGCCGCCGGCGCCGCCTTGCCCCGCAGCTCGGCCACCTGACCGGCATCGCGCAGCTGCAGGAGCGCATTGAAGGTGGCCTTGACCACGTTGTGCGGGTTCGACGTGCCCAGCGACTTCGTCAGCACGTTCTGAATCCCGGCCGCCTCCATCACCGCCCGCACCGGACCGCCGGCGATCACGCCGGTGCCCTCGGGCCCGGGCTTCAGCAGCACCGTGGCCGACCCGTAGCGCCCCACCACCGTGTAGGGAATCGTCGTCCCCTGCAGGTGCACCCGGATCATGCTCTTCTTGGCCTGCTCGATGCCCTTGCGGATCGCCATCGGCACCTCGCGCGCCTTGCCCATGCCGAAGCCCACGTGACCCTGCTGGTCGCCGACGACCACCAGCGCCGAAAAGCTCAGGTTCTTGCCGCCCTTGACCACCTTGGTCACCCGGTTGATGGAGACCACCTGGTCCTTGAGCGTCGCCGTGTTCACCTCGAGCTGGCGGCGCACCGCCAGCGCCCGTTTCAGCAGATTCTTCGACATCGCCTAAAACTCGAGTCCGGCCTCGCGGGCCGCTTCGGCCAGCGCCCGGACCCGGCCATGGTATTTGTAGCCGCCGCGGTCAAAGACCACGCGGCGCACTCCGGCCGCCAGCGCACGTTCGGCCACCAGTCGGCCGACCAGGCGCGCCGCGGCCACGTTGCCGCCGCCCTGCATCTGCTGGCGGAAGGCGGGGTCGAGCGAGCTGGCCGCCGCCAGCGTCCGCCCCGCCGTGTCGTCAATCACCTGCGCGTAGATGTGCCGCAGCGACCGGAACACCGCCAGCCGCGGCCGCTCCGGCGTCCCGCGCACCCGCCGCCGCACCCGCCGGTGCAGCCGCTCGCGGTGTGCGCTGCGCGTCAGCTTCCGGATTGGAACAACCGCCACCCTGCCTCCTCGCCGGCCCTAGCCTCCGGCTTTGACGCCGGCCTTGCCCGGCTTCTTCTTCAACGGCTCGCCCACGATCTGCACGCCCTTCTGCTTGTAGGGGTCCGGCGGGCGCAGCCGGCGAATGTCGGCCGCCACCTGCCCCACCAGCGCCCGGTCGGCCCCGCTGACCACCAGATGCGTCTGCCGCTCGACGGTGATCTCGATGCCGTCGGGGATGGGAAACTCGATCGGGTGCGAGTAGCCCAGGTTGAACACCACCGTGCGGCCGCGCACCTCGGCACGGTAGCCCACGCCGACGATGTCGAGCTCCTTGCGGAAGCCCGTGGTGACGCCGGTGACGGCATTGGCCACCAGCGCGCGCGCCAGCCCGTGCAGGGCCTTGTGGCGATCGCTCTCGCGCAGGGCCACCAGCGTGCCGTCGCGCCGCTCGAGACGGATCCCTTCGGGCAGCGGCACCACCAGCCGCCCGCGCGGCCCGCGCACCTCCACCTGGCGCTCGCCGAGCGTCACCTCGACGCCCGGCGGCAGCGGAATCGGCTTGCGTCCAATCCGCGACACCTTACCAGACCTCGCACAGCAGTTCGCCGCCGACGCCGGCCCGGCGCGCCGCCTGGCCCGTCATCACGCCGCGCGGCGTGCTCACGATGCTGATCCCCAGCCCGCCGCGCACCGGCCGCAGCTCGTCCTTGCCGACGTAGACCCGGCGGCCGGGTTTCGAGATGCGCCGCAGCTCGGTGATCACGGCGCGGCGGTCAGGCGCGTACTTCAGAAACAGCCGCAGCGTGCGCCGGCCACGGCCTTCCTCGACCACCTTGTAGGCCGAGAGAAACCCTTCGTCCTTGAGAATCCGCGCAATCTCCACCTTCAGCCGCGAGGCCGGCACGTCCACGCGCGGCTGCCGCGCGCGGGCCGCATTGCGGATCCGCGTCAGCATATCGGCAATCGGATCGGTCAGCATCGCCCCTCGCCTACCAGCTCGCTTTGATCACGCCGGGAATCTCGCCCGCCAGCGCCCGTAGCCGGAAGCAGATGCGGCAGAGCTGGAACTGCCGCAGATAGCCCCGCGGACGTCCGCAGAGCCGGCAGCGGTTGCGCATCCGCACGCGGAACTTCGGCTTCTTCCGCATCTTGGCAAACTGACAGGTTCGCGCCACCGTTCCTCCCCTAGCCCCGCAGCGGCAGCCCGAGCAGCCGCAGCAGCTCGCGGCCCTCCTCGTCGGTTGCCGCCGTCGTCGTCAGGCAGACGTTCATCCCGCGCACCTTCTCGACGCGCGTGTAGTCGATCTCGGGAAACACCAGCTGGTCGCGCAGCCCGAGGGTGTAGTTGCCGCGGCCATCGAAGGCGTCAGCCGGCAGGCCCTTGAAGTCGCGCACGCGCGGCAGCACGATGTTGGCCAGCCGGTCGAGGAACTCGTACATGCGCTCGCCCCGCAGCGTCACCATCACGCCGATCGGCATGCCCTTGCGGATCTTGAAATTCGCAATGGACTTGCGCGCGCGCGTCACCACGGCCTTCTGCCCGGCCACCAGCGTGAGCTCCTGCACGGCCGCATCGAGCAGCTTGATGTTCTGGCTGGCCTCGCCCACGCCCATGTTCAGCGTGATCTTCACCAGCCGCGGCACCGCCATCGGGTTCGGGTAGCCGAAACGCTGCATCAGCGCCGGCACCACTTCCTTCTGGTAACGCTCGCGCAGTCGGCTCGCCATGGTTAACGATCCACCACCGTTCCGCAGCGCCGGCACAGCCGCACCCGGCGCCCGTCGGGCTCCTGCCGCCGCCCCAGCCGCGTCGGCCGGTTGCAGCCGGGGCAGACCAGCATCACGTTGGAGATATGAATCGGCGCCTCCTTCTCGAGCACCCCGCCGCGGATGCCGCGTGCGGGGTTGGCGCGCGTGTGCTTCTTGACCACGTTGACCCGCTCGACCGTCACGCGGCCGCGCACGCGATCGACGGCCAGGATCTTGCCGGTCTTGCCGCGGTCGCGTCCGGCGATCACGCGGACGGTGTCGCCGCGCCGCAGCAGCGTGCGGATCCGTTCGACCATCGCCTACCAGACCTCCGGCGCGAGCGAGATGATCTTGGTGAACTTGCGCTCGCGCAGCTCGCGCGCCACCGGCCCGAAGACGCGCGTGCCGATCGGCTCGCCCGCCTCGTTGATCAGCACGGCGGCGTTGTCATCGAACCGGATGTAGGTGCCGTCGCGCCGGCGGTGCTCCTTGCGGGTGCGCACCACCACGGCACGCACCACCTTGCCTTCCTTGATGCTGCTGTCGGGCGCCGCCTCCTTGACCGAGGCGGTGATCACGTCGCCCAGGCCCGCCACCGGCCCGGCCGCCGCCCCGAGCGGCAGGATGCACATGATGCGCCGGGCGCCGGAGTTGTCGGCCACCGTCAGCCAGGTTCGCATCTGGATCATGCCGGCTCTCCCTCCTGCCAGCCGCTGGCCCGGGTCAGCACCTCCACCAGCCGCCAGCGCTTGAGCCGGCTGAGCGGCCGGCTGGCGACGATGCGGACGGTGTCGCCCGGACGCGCCTGCTGGTGCTCGTCATGGGCGTAGTATTTCTTGCTCTTCCGCACCACCCGCTTGTAGAGCGGATGCTGCACGGTGCGCGTGACGCGCACGACGATCGTCTTCGCCATCCGCGTGCTGGTGACCACGCCGACCAGCGTCTGCCGCCGGCGTCTGCGGTGTCCTTCAGCCTGCACGCTCGCCTCCCTGCCGCCGGCGCTCGCCGAGCAGCGTCTTCACGCGCGCCAGCTCGCGCCGCGCCTGGCGGTACCGCTTGAGTCCGTCCATCTGGCCGAGGGCGAGCTGGAACCGCAGGCGGAAGATTTCCTCCGCCAGCTCCCGCTCGCGCGCCTCGAGCTCGGCCAGCCCGAGCTGCCGCAACGCTTCGGCCGCCCGTCCCATCACTGCCCTCCGGTGCGCTCGACGAACTCGGTCGCAATCGGCAGCTTGTGGCCGGCCAGCCGCAGCGCCTCGCGCGCCGTGGCCGCATCCACGCCGGCCATCTCGAACAGAATCCGTCCCGGCCGCACCACCGCCACCCAGTGGTCCACCGCTCCCTTGCCCTTGCCCATGCGCGTCTCGGCCGGCTTCTTCGTGTAGGGCTTGTCGGGGAAGATGCGGATCCAGAGCTTGCCCGAGCGCTTGATGAACCGGTTGATCGCCACGCGCGCCGCCTCGATCTGCCGGTCGGTCACCCAGGCCGGCTCGAGCGCCTTCAGGCCGTATTCGCCGAAGGCCAGCGTCGAGCCGCGCCAGGCCTTGCCGCGGCGGCGGCCCCGCTGCTGCTTGCGGTACTTCACCTTTTTCGGCATCAGCATGGCGTCTGGCTCCTGCCTAGCCCGCCGGCGCCGGCGTCGGTTCCGGACGCCGTTCGCCGCGATAGATCCAGCACTTCACCCCGATCACCCCGTAGGTCGTGTAGGCCTGCGCAAAGCCGTAATCAATGTCGGCATCGAGCGTCTGCAGCGGCAGCCGCCCCTGCAGGTACCATTCCTTGCGCGCAATCTCGGCGCCGTTGAGCCGCCCGGCCACGCGCACCTTGATGCCCTTGCAGCCGAACCGCAGCGCCGAATCCACCGCCTTGCGCATGGCGCGGCGGAAGGCGACGCGTTTCTCGAGCTGCAGCGCAATGGACTCGGCCACCAGCTGCGCGTCGAGCTCGGGCCGGTGCACCTCCTGGATGTCGATGTGCACCTCGCGCCGGGTGCGCTGCTGGATCTCGTTCTTCAGCCGGTCGATCTCGGCGCCCTTGCGCCCGATGATGATCCCGGGCCGCGCCGTGTGGATGCGGATGACCAGCTTGTTGGCGGCGCGCTCGATGTCGATGGCGCTCACGCCGGCCGCCGCCAGCCGCTGCTTGAGCCGCTGGCGCAGCTCGAGGTCCTCGTGCAGCAGCTCGGCATACTCGCGCCGGGCAAACCAGCGCGAACGCCAGGTGCGGCTGTAGCCCAGCCGGAACCCGTAGGGATGTGTCTTCTGTCCCATCAGCCTCTCCTGCCGCCCGCCGACCCGGCCGCCGGCGCCTCGGCCACGGCCACCTCCAGGTGGCTCATCCGGTGCACGTAGGGCAGCGCCCGCCCGTAGGGAGCCGCCCGCCAGCGCTTGAGGCGCGGACCTTCGTTGACCACGCACCGGCTCACCACCAGCCGGTCCACGTCGAGCCCCACGCCCAGCTCCTCGGCCCGCTGCTGCGCGTTGGCCACCGCACTCCGCAGCACCTTCTCGAGATCGCGTGCGGCGCGCTTGCGCGTGAACCGCAGCAGCACCAGCGCCTGCTCGACCTGCCGGCCGCGGATCAGATCGGCCACCAGACGCGCCTTGCGCGGCGACAGGCGCACGTAGCGCGCCACCGCCACCGCCTCGATGCCTCCGGCTGTCGTCTCGGCTGCCATCGCCTGCTCCTCCCGGCTAGCCGGCCGCCGGCCTGGGCGCCGCCTGCGCCGTCTTCTCGAGCGCCGCCTTCACCGCGTGCCCGCGGAAGGTGCGCGTCGGCGCAAACTCGCCCAGCTTGTGCCCGACCATCTGCTCGGTGATGTAGACCGGAATGAACTTCTTGCCGTTGTGCACCATCAGCGTGTGCCCGACCATCTCGGGCACGATCGTCGAGCGCCGCGACCAGGTCTTGAGCGCCACCTTGCGGTTCTCCGCATTGAGCGCGCGGATCTTCTCCATCAGGTGCGCATCCACGAACGGGCCTTTCTTGAGCGACCGCGCCATACGGCCTCCGTCCCCTTACGGCTTGCGCCGCTGCACGATGAACTTGTCACTCGGCTTGCGGCCGCGCGTCTTGGCTCCCAGGGTCGGGAAGCCCCAGGGCGTCTGCGGGTGATTGCCCTTGCCGCGGCCCTCGCCGCCGCCGTGCGGGTGGTCGACCGGGTTCATCGCCACGCCGCGCACCGTCGGCCGAATCCCCAGCCAGCGCGACCGGCCCGCCTTGCCGAGCGAGACGTTCTCGTGGTCCACGTTGCCCACCTGGCCGATCGTCGCCATGCACTCCAGCCGGATCTTGCGCACCTCGCCCGAGGGCAGCTTCACCAGCGCAAACTCGCCCTCCTTGCTCAGCAGCTGCGCCGCCGTGCCGGCGGCCCGCACCAGCTGCCCGCCCCGGCCGGGGTAGAGCTCGATGTTGTGGATCAGCGTGCCGGCCGGGATGTTCCGCAGCGGCAGCGCGTTGCCGGGCAGGATGTCGGCCTCGGGACCGCTCATCACCGTCATGCCCACTTCGAGCCCGATCGGCCGCAGGATGTAGCGCTTCTCGCCGTCGGCGTAGTGCAGCAGCGCGATCAGCGCCGAGCGATTCGGGTCGTACTCGATCGCCGCCACCCGCGCCGGGATGCCGTGCTTGTCGCGCCGGAAATCGATCACCCGGTAGACGCGCTTGTGCCCGCCGCCGCGGTGCCAGACGGTGATCTCGCCGTGATTGTTGCGCCCGCCGCTCTTCTTGAGCGGCTCGGTGAGCGACTTCTCGGGCCGCTCCCGCGTCACCTCGCTGCGGTCCAGCACCGTCAGGAACCGCCGCGACGGCGTGTAGGGATCGTAGGCCTTCAGCGGCATCCTGGCTCGCCTCCCGGCGCCGGTGGGCTAGAGATTCTCCACATACTCGACCATCTTCTGGCCCGGCGCCAGCTTCACGTACGCCTTCTTCCAGTCGGGCCGGTAGCCGCCCCGCAGCCCGCGCCGGCGGAACTTGCCGGGCAGGTTGACGGTGCGCACGGCGGCCACCTTCACCTGAAAAATCTTCTCCACCGCCTGGCGGATCTGGGTCTTCGTCGCCCGCGGGTCCACTTCAAATACCAGCGTCTGCTGCGTCTCCTTCAGCGCCAGCGCGCGTTCGGTGATGATCGGCCGGCGCAGAATCCGGTAGCGTTCGGCGACCGTCATGCTGCCTGCTCCTCGGCCGGTGCCAGCGCCCGGCCCAGCTTTTCCGCAGCCGCGCGCGACAGCAGCAGCCACTGGTGCCGCGCGACGTCGTAGGCCTCGAGCGCCGCCGGCTCGACCAGCGCCACCCCGGGCAGGTTCCGGCTGGCCAGCTCCAGATTCCGGTTGGCGCCCAGCTCGACCAGCAGCCGCGTGCGCACCCCGCCGGCCAGCCGGTCGAGCACCGCCGCCAGCTCGCGCGTCTTGTGCGAGCCGAGCGCCCAGGCCTCGACCACCGTCAGCCGTCCCTCGGCCAGCCGCGCCGACAGCGCCGACCGCAACGCCGCCACCAGCATCTTCCGCGGCACGCGGAAGGCGTAGCTGCGCGGCACCGGCCCGTGCACGGTCCCGCCGTGCCGCCACAGCGGCGAACGGATCGAGCCGGCCCGCGCCCGCCCGGTGCCCTTCTGCCGCCAGGGCTTGCGCCCCGAACCGTGCACCTCGCCACGCGTCTTCGTCTTGTGCGTCCCCCGGCGCAGCCGCGCCAGATGCCACCGCACGGCCAGATGCACCAGATCGGTGCGCACCGGGGCGGCAAAGACGGCCTCGGGGAGCACCAGCTCGCCCACCGCCTCGCCCGCCAGATTCACCACCTGCACCACCGGCATCGCCCGCTCACCCCTTCGCCCGACGAATCACCACATAGCCGCCCGCCGGACCCGGCACGGCCCCGCAGACCAGCAGCAGGTTCTCCTCGGGCTCGACGCGCACCACCGTCAGGTTGCGTACCGTCACCCGCTGATGCCCCATGTGCCCGGGGAAGTGCTGCCCGGGCCAGACGCGCGAGGGGAACGAGCTGGCGCCGATGCCGCCCGGCGCGCGGTGGAACATCGAGCCGTGCGTGGCCGGCCCGCCGCGGTAGTGCCAGCGCTTGACGCCACCCTGAAAGCCGCGGCCCTTGCTGGTACCGGTGACGTCGACGCGGTCACCCGGACGGAACTGATCCACCAGCACGCGATCGCCCGGTTTGGCCGGATCCTCCGGGTCGTGCAGCCGGATCTCGCGCAGAAAGCGCATCGGCGGCACGCCGCGCTTTTCCAGCCGCACGCGCTCGGGCCGCGGCAGCCGCTCGGGCCGCACGAACTCCACCAGGCCGAGCTGCACGGCCTCGTAGCCGTCGCGGGCGCGCGTGCGCCGCTCGACCACCACGCAGGGACCGGCCTGCAGCACCGTGCAGGGCAGCACGGTGCCATCGTCGGCGAAGACCTGCGTCATGCCGAGCTTGATGCCGAGAATGCCGTCGATCGCCACCGCTAGCGCAGCTCCTCGTGTCCGGGCCCGAAGGCCTTGATCTCGACGTCCACGCCGGGCGGCAGATCGAGCTTCATCAGCGCGTCCACCGTGTCGGGCGTGGGCTCGAGGATGTCGATCAGCCGCTTATGCGTGCGGATCTCAAACTGCTCGCGCGACTTCTTGTCGACGTGCGGCGACCGCAGCACCGTCCAGCGCTGCACGGTGGTCGGCAGCGGGATCGGGCCGGCCACGGCCGCGCCGGTGCGCCGGGCCGTCTGCACGATCTCGCGTGCCGACTGGTCCAGCACGCGGTAGTCGTAGCCCTTGAGCCGGATCCGGATTTTCTCGCGCGCTGCCATCGCCTCACTCGAGAATCTCGGTCACCGCGCCGGCGCCCACCGTGCGGCCGCCCTCGCGGATGGCAAACCGCAGCCCCTTCTCGAGCGCCACCGGCTGGATCAGCTCCACCTCCATGTTCACGTTGTCGCCCGGCATCACCATCTCCACGCCCTGCGGCAGCTTGACGGTGCCGGTGACGTCGGTGGTGCGGAAGTAGAACTGCGGCCGGTAGCCGGAGAAGAACGGCGTGTGGCGCCCGCCCTCTTCCTTCTTCAGCACGTAGACCTCGGCGCGGAACTTCGTGTGCGGCGTGATCGAGCCGGGCTTGCAGACCACCTGCCCGCGCTCGACCTCGTCCTTTTCAATCCCGCGCAGCAGCAGCCCGACGTTGTCGCCGGCAATGCCCTCGTCGAGCAGCTTGCGGAACATCTCGATGCCGGTCACCACCGTCTTGCGCGTCTCGCGGAAGCCCACGATCTCGACTTCGTCGCCCACGCGCACCCGCCCGCGCTCGATCCGGCCGGTGACGACCGTGCCGCGGCCGGTGATCGAGAAGATGTCCTCGATCGGCATCAGGAACGGCTTGTCGACGTCGCGCACCGGCTCGGGAATGTACTTGTCGACCGCCTCCATCAGCTCCAGGATGGACTTCTCCCACTTCTCGTCGCCGTTGAGCGCCCCCAGGGCCGAGCCGCGGATCACCGGCACCTCGTCGCCGGGGAATCCGTAGGTCTTCAGCAGCTCGCGCACCTCGAGCTCGACCAGGTCGAGCAGCTCGGGATCGTCCACCGCATCGCACTTGTTGAGGAAGACGACGATGTAGGGCACGCCCACCTGCCGGGCCAGCAGGATGTGCTCGCGCGTCTGCGGCATCGGTCCGTCGGTGGCCGAGACGACCAGGATCGCCCCGTCCATCTGCGCCGCGCCGGTGATCATGTTCTTGATGTAGTCGGCGTGGCCCGGGCAGTCGATGTGCGCGTAGTGGCGCTTCTCGGTCTCGTACTCGACGTGCGCCACGTTGATCGTGATCCCGCGGGCCCGCTCCTCGGGCGCGTTGTCGATCGACTCAAACGGCCGGAACTGCACCGTCGGGACGTACTTGGCCAGCACCTTGGTGATGGCGCTGGTCAGCGTGGTCTTGCCGTGGTCGATGTGACCGATGGTGCCGATGTTGACGTGCGGCTTGGTGCGTTCAAATTTCGCCTTTGCCATGGCTGTCTCCGCTCCTTCGCTGGCATTGCTCCGCCGCCGACGGCCCGGCCGCTAGCGTGCGGCCCGCCCGGTGGCGCGTGCGATGACCTCCTCGGCCACCGATGCCGGAACCTCCTCGTAATGCGAGAAGTGCATGGTGAAGCTGCCGCGACCCTGCGTGCGGCTGCGCAGCTCGGTGGCATAGCCGAACATCTCGGCCAGCGGCACCAGCGCCCGCACGATCTGCGTGCCGGCGCGGTTCTCCATGCCCAGGATGCGCCCGCGCCGCGCGTTGAGATCGCCCAGCACGTCGCCCATGTACTCCTCGGGAATCACCACTTCCACCCGCATCACCGGCTCGAGCAGCCGCGGCTCGGCCCGCTGCGCGGCCTCGCGGAAGGCCATCGAGCCGGCAATCTTGAAGGCCATCTCCGAGCTGTCCACCTCGTGGTAGCTGCCGTCGACCAGCAGCACGGCCACGTCCACCATCTCGTAGCCGGCCAGCACGCCGGCGTCCATCGCCTCGAGCACGCCGGCGCGGACGGCCGGGATGAACTGCTGCGGTACCACGCCGCCGACGATGCGGTCGATGAACAGCAGCCGGTGCTCGCGGTCAAACGTCCACCGCGCCCGCTCGCCGGCCAGCTCGCGGGCCCAGGCGTCGAGCACGTCCTGCGGCAGCTCGTGCATGTCGTCGTGGTCGGCCCCGGGCAGCGGGTGCAGCTCGAGCTTGACGTGGCCGTACTGGCCGCGCCCGCCTGTCTGCCGGATGTAACGCCCCTCGGCGGTGGCCGAACGCCGGATCGTCTCCCGGTAGGCCACCTGCGGCCGGCCCACGTTGGCCGCCACGCCGAACTCCCGCATCATGCGGTCCACGATGATCTCCAGGTGCAGCTCGCCCATGCCGCTGATCAGCG